>Ga0208979_100006_pt1 | contig 963214 bp, 915 predicted proteins | sample HotLakConsUCCSLE_FD_184738 | JGI IMG/M metagenome (GOLD analysis project Ga0208979, IMG submission 184738) | Hypersaline microbial mat communities from Hot Lake, Washington, USA - Hot Lake Consortium UCC-SLE (SPAdes) | ecosystem: Environmental > Aquatic > Non-marine Saline and Alkaline >... | reverse complement strand
AGATTTTGTTTGTTATCAGCGTGTTCGAATTATACAGAATATGTCTGGCGGCCATAGCGACGTGGAACCACCTGAATCCATTCCGAACTCAGAAGTGAAACATGTCAGCGCCGATGGTAGTGTGGGGCTTCCCCATGTGAGAGTAGGACACCGCCAGGCTTTTATACGAAAGAAACCCCAGCCCGAAAGGCTGGGGTTTTTTCGTTTCAGTAGCTGAGAAACCTAGGAAATCTTGGTAAACCATTGCTGGTATAACCGGTATGCTCAATTTCGATGACTGTGCCGAGCGGAGGTGGATTATCTCGTTGGCGGTCACTGAGCCCGCTACCAACATAGTATTGCCTACCCGCTGTGTCTTCTATCAAAAGTGAGCCCAATTTCCCTTCATATTTTCCTGTTCCTGGTTTGTAACCTATGACTTTACCTGTGGTTGTGTCTTCAGGCTTCATTTTAAGCAAGTGAGAGGTTCTTCCAGGCGTGTAAAAACTGCGCTTATGGTGAAGCATTGCACCTTCGCCCCTATTTTCGATTATAGTCTCAAAGAAGCGGTTCGAGTGAATTTGGCTCGTCGCGTGAAACTGGCCTATCAGAAACACATTTGTTGAGTTATCAGGGATTAAGTTACGTAGACGCGCATATCGGTCTTGAAACGTTAAATTGCTCATAGGCAAATCGAACACACCGAATCGGACTTTTTGCCAATCTGGATGTTGAAGATCATTTCTTTGCAATAGCCCACTAATCGAACCTAGCGTACCTCGTCCCATCCAAAGCTCACCATCTAGAGGTTGGTTAGGAAGATCCTCCTTAAAACTATCAGGGACCGGTATAGCGGTGCCCGTTCGACTCCAGAAATACTCTCCGTCCCAATAAGCTCGGATGCCGTCTAGCTTTTCACTAATTAGATAATCTTCCCAATTTGGTAGAGACACGCCTAGATCTACGCCATGCATCAAAGCTGGTGTGTTGGCTGATGATTTACTGAATTGCTCTGTAATGTTGGAAACTTTAATGTCATGAGTGTGTCGAACATCTACGTTTTCACTCAGTACAGTTGTAGCCGAACTTGCAATGATTAAAGATATTAAATACATATTGCCTCCTTGCTTGGATTGAGCTTGGATGCTGTGTGTATAAATAGCAATTTGATTCAGAAATTTCGCACAAAAAAAAGCCCGTTCAAATTGAACGGGCAAATTAACAACAACAAGGAGGAAGTAAATCCAGGAACTACGATGAGTGAAACTCATCCACCAATAATGAAAAGCGACAACCTTTCGAAATCTTGGTGTAGGGCTAGTGCCCCCTGAACACGAGCGTATTATAGGTTTATCAAAAGATAATTCAAACGAGAAAAAATGATATTTCGCATTAGAAAAATTAATCAGTTAAATTAATGTGATTAAAAATTACTCAACATAAATCACACAAAAGTCGGGTAAAGCATTGATATAAAACAAGATGACATATTCGGTTGACGATTTCTTCATAAAAAAATGTCTGGTTAAAAAATCTACAGTGCGTATTTTTCGGGTTCGATTGCTAAATTTTTACTGAATGCTCTTTTTGGGGCATTTGCAGGTTGTAAATTATAGGTTTAATTTGGTTTGTTTGTTCAGTTATAGTGTTACAGGTTTTTATTGAGTTGAGTGTATTCAAAGATGTTTATTTGGCCAGTGCGGGTTTACTACGAAGACACAGATGCGGGCGGTATCGTTTATTATGCGAATTATCTCAAATTTATGGAAAGGGCTCGCACTGAATGGCTTCGTTCATTTACAGTAGAGCAGGATAACTGGTTAGCATCGGGTACAGGTTTTGTGGTTAAGAGCGCGAGCCTCGAGTATTTTAGTCCGGCTCGATTTAATGATGAATTGCAGGTTAGTTGTGAGCCGATTTTAGTAAAGAAAGCGTCAATAGTGTTTCAACAACGGGTTATGAACCAACATAATAGAGAAATCTGCGTAGCAACGATAAAAGCAGCATGTGTCGATATTCAGAAAATGAGACCCGTTGCGATCCCAAAAGAAATTATAGAGGTAATCTCCAGTGGAATTTGAAATGTCCTTTTTAGATCTGTTTTTACAGGCAAGTCTTGTCGTCAAGGCTGTCATGATCTTATTACTTTTCATGTCATTGCTATCTTGGGCGTTAATTTTTCAAAGACGTCGGGTTCTCGGAAAAGCGCACAAGCAAACAAAACAGTTCGAAGATAAATTCTGGTCGGGCGTTGATCTTGCAAAGCTTTATAAGGAAATTGCCGCGCGAGGAGGTCGTTTAGAGGGGATCGAACATCTCTTTCATGCTGGTTTCCGTGAATTTGCAAGGTTACGCGGGACGCACAGCAATGATGCCTCAGCAATTATTATCGGTTCTCAGCGCGCAATGCGAGTTGCTCATTCAAGAGAGATGGATCGTTTAGAACAGAACCTCTCTGTGCTCGCGACTATCGGCTCAGTCAGTCCGTACATTGGGTTGTTTGGAACCGTTTGGGGGATCATGAATGCCTTTATCGCATTGGGTGGTGTCCAACAGGCAACATTGCAAATGGTTGCTCCCGGTATTGCTGAGGCATTGGTCGCAACTGCCATTGGTTTGTTTGCTGCGATCCCGGCTGTCATGGCCTATAATCGCCTCAGCTATCGCGTTGAGTTACTGGATAACGCGTATGTGAATTTCGCGGAGGAGTTTACCTCCATATTACAACGCCAAACAGTGACTTCTCAGGCAAATACGACGTCAGCCATGCCGGAAGGTCTTTCTAATGAGTGATTTTATCGTTCAGCGACGGAAGCGTAAGCCGATCGCGGAAATGAATGTGGTGCCCTATATCGACGTTATGTTGGTGCTTTTGATAATCTTTATGATTACCGCAGGTTTGATTTCGCAAGGAGTTGAAGTTGATTTACCGCAAGCGGAGGCAGCTTCGTTAGGAGAAGATAAACCGTTGCCGTTAGTTGCCACTGTAAATAAAGAAGGTGTTTATTTCTTGAGTGTGGAGGGTGGTACTGCGGAGGAAATGTCTCCTGTAGATCTCGCCACCATGGTGGCTGCCCATATTCAACTGGACCCAGAAACACCCGTTGTTGTGCGAGGGGATCGCGAAGTTGAATATGCGAAAGTAGTGCAGCTCATGGTGTTATTGCAACGTGCGGGCGTACCTTCCGTTGGACTCATGACAGAGGCGCCGGAGTAAAGCTATGAGTCAAGCAAGTATAGGCGGTGCGTTTTTTAAATCGACTTTGCTCCATATTGTGTTAATCGGTGGTTTATTGGTTAGTGCAGACTTCTCACCAGCGCCCTTACACACGGTCGAGTTGAGTGAAGAAGCGGATGAGCAGCCGGAGATTATTGAAGCGGTTGCGGTTGATCAGCAACAAGTGCAGGCACAGGTCGAGCGAATTCAGCAGGCACGGGAACAAGCACGCCGTGAGGAAGCTGCACGAGTTGCAGAGCTTGAACGACGGGCGCGTGAGGCTCAGCAGCGCCGAGAGCGTGAGCAGGCTGAAGCCAGAAGAGCAGAACAAGAACGAAGAGCGCAAGAACAAGCCGCACGCGAAGAAGCTGAGCGTTTGGAACAGGCACGTCAACAAGCAGAAGAGCGTCTACGCCAGCAACAAGAGGAAGCGGAGCGTCTTGAGCAAGAACGACTCGAGCGTGAAGAAGCAGAGCGCAGAGAAGAGGAAGCTCAACGCCGGCGACAAGAGCAAGAGCGATTGCTTCAAGAACAGGCGGAACGTGAGAGAGCGGAAAGAGATCGGGTAAGACGAGAACGAGTTCAGAGCGAAGTTGAACGATATCAAGCCATGATACGTCAAACGATTCAAAGGAACTGGCTCACGGATTCGTCGATGCGTGGTAAATCATGTGAGTTACGAATTAGTATTGCGCGTGATGGCTTTGTTACCAATGTGCAAGTGGGTGAAGGAGACAAGGCAGTGTGCGACTCCGCGCGCGCTGCAGTGCTGCGAGCCGGTACGTTGCCAGTATCGGAAGATCCTGATGTATATCGGGAAATGAGTAATATTTTATTGCGGGTTGAGCCGAATTTATAAAAAGCTTGGAGTAGTCATGAAACGATTGTGCATGTTGGTTATGGCGTTCTGTTTGCTTGCTGTGAGTAAAACAGCCTTCGCAACGCTGGAGATCGTTATAACGGAGGGTACCGACAGTGCGCGTCCGCTAGCCGTTGTTCCGTTCAAATGGTTGGGTGAAGGAGAAGCTCCCTATAACTTCACCGAGGTTATAGGCTCAGATCTAATTCGCTCGGGCCGTTTCAAGCCAGTGGACATTGGGGAGCTCCCATCGCTGCCCTCGAGTGATAGAGAGATTGAAGACTATTCGACATGGGCGCGGTTGGGTGTTGAAGGTGTGCTCGTCGGAACGGTTGCTGAGTTCGCTCCTGGGCGCTATGAAGTAACGTATCAACTCATTGATCCACTGCGCGGGCAGATTACCGGGGGGATGACTGATTATTTTGATGAAGAAGGGATTGTTGTTGAGCAGGATCATATTCTTGAAGCACGCACTTCAGTGGTGCTCGATACACAGTTTCGTCAATATGCGCATCGTATCTCCGATGTTGTTTATGAAGCACTCACGGGCGAACGAGGTGCCTTCTTAACGCGTATCGCCTACGTGCGCGTGAATCCTGATGACGAACTACCCTATCAGCTTATGGTGAGCGATTATGACGGTGAGAACGAACGCCCATTGCTTCGCAGCCCTGAGCCACTGATGTCGCCTAGTTGGTCGCCTGATGGCGCACAATTGGCATATGTCAGCTTTGAAAATGGCAAGGCAGAGATTTTCACGCAAAATATTTATACCACGGAGCGTCAACTATTAACTTCATTTGAGGGTATTAACAGCTCTCCATCATGGTCTCCAGATGGAACGAAGATGGCCATGGTGCTCTCGAAAGACGGTGCTCCCGATATCTACGTGATGGACTTGGCCTCGCGTGAGCTGAGGAAGATTACCGACCATTGGCGTATCGATACAGAACCGAGCTGGACACCTGACGGTAATTCACTGTTATTTACCTCGGAACGGGGTGGTTTGCCGCAAATCTATCGTATTGACTTAGATAACGGCCGGGTTCGACGTGTAAGCTTTAATGGTGAATCGAATCTCGGCGGTGCAGTGACGCCTGATGGCCAAGGAGTGGTCATGGTAAACCGTGATAGTGGGGTTTATCATATCGCTCGGCAAGATTACCCAACGGGTAATTTTCAACAACTAACGCAAACCACATTGGATGAATCTCCGAGTATTGCCCCAAATGGCAGTATGATTATTTACAGTACTACGTATCAAAATAGACAAGTGCTTGCGCTGGTTTCAATGGACGGACGTTTTCAAGCGAGACTACCTGCGGAGAGAGGCAGTGTTAAATCACCTGCTTGGTCTCCATTTCTATGATCAAAAAAACGTGCTATGTTTTCTTCAATTTACGCGATTAATAAAGGAACTGAGTTATGCAACTTAAAAAAGTTCTCCAAACACTAGTATTCGGCGCGAGTGTCCTACTCTTTATCGGTTGTAGTAGTACTTCAGACGAAGGTTCGAGCAGCACCTCACAAGACGATGCGACGATGAGCGAAACAGGTAGTGCATCTGAAGAGTCGCAAGGTAGTAGCGTACAAACAGGCGCAGCGGATCGGATTTTAACCCCGGAAGAAGAAGAAATTCGTCAGCGTGAAGAGCGTCAGCAGCGTTACGCCGACCTGCGCCGTGAGCATGTACTTTATTTCGATTTCGACGATGCCTCAATTCGTGATGAGTTCGCTGAGTTATTGGCTGCACATGCTGATTACCTAATGCGCAACCCCGCAGTGACAGTTGTAATCGAAGGGCACACCGATGAGCGTGGTACTCCAGAATATAACATCGCACTTGGCGAAAGACGTGCTAAGTCAGTTGTGGAGTATCTTGAAAGTTTAGGCGTGTCGCGCCAACAAATGACGGTTGTTTCCTATGGTGAAGAGAAACCTGTCGTGCGCCAAAGTAGCGAGCGCGCATGGTCTCAGAATCGTCGAGCTGTACTCGTATACTAATGCTTAGGCATTATGGAGAAGAAGAATGAAGTGGACCACCTCTTTAGTAGCGTTCGCGGTCACGGGTGTCGCTTTGGCCGCGGGGCCAGCGCCTGTAGTTAGCTTGGCGCAGGCTCAACAGCAAGAAACAGTCGAAGACAGAGTGTCTCGCTTAGAGCGTGCTTTTGAAGCGAGGCAACAAGGGCAAGCTCGAATGTTGCAGCAGTTGAGCCAGTTGCAACGCGAGATAAGTGAGCTGAGAGGCATCACCGAAGAGCATGCAAATCAACTATCGCAAATTTTGGAACGTCAGCGTGATTTGTATCAAGAAATTGATCGTCGCATTGCAGAGGTTCGTTCCTCTGGCGGGTTGCAAACAAGTGGCACGAGTTCGTCAGTTGATGCGCCACTTCTTCCTGTGTCTGAAAATGAAAGCGCTTATGATCGCGCTATCCGCTTAGTTTTAGAAGAGCGTCGTTATGATCTCGCAATTCCAGAATTTGAGGCATTTATTGCAAGCAACCCAGATTCGCCTTACTTGAGCAATGCGCATTATTGGTTGGGCCAACTCTATTTGGTAGAAGAGAACTACGTTGAAGCGGAGCAGAATTTCCTCACGGTGGTAGATACCTACCCCGACTCGACGAAGCGAGCAGATTGTATCTATAAGCTCGGGTTAATTAAGTTAGCGACGGGCGACGAGGCGCAAGCGGTTAGCTATTTCGAGCGCGTGCAATCGGAATATCCAGACTCAACAGAAGCAGGGTTAGCTTCACAACAGCTTGAGTCTTTATAAGTTAAGTAGTTGTTAATCCTTGTGTGATTTTTCGGCGTATTGTTCAGAAGTTCGTCGACAGCATGTAAACAGGGAAAAAAAACACATCAAATCGGCGCTTTATGCTTGCAAGGAGCGTCTTTTTCAGTAAACTATGCCGCCGTTGTCGAGGTCAATGACACTTCGATAACGGTTCGGGATTGGGTCGTTAGCTCAGTTGGTAGAGCAGTTGACTTTTAATCAATTGGTCGCTGGTTCGAATCCAGCACGACCCACCAATTTCCCGAAAATGAAGTTAAAAAGAAACACCAAAGGTATGGGTCGTTAGCTCAGTTGGTAGAGCAGTTGACTTTTAATCAATTGGTCGCTGGTTCGAATCCAGCACGACCCACCATCCTTCCTCTGAATCATCATCCATAAGTGATCCATCTTTGTATTCATTGTATAATCTAACCATTGTACAGCGTCATGCTATTTGACCGTCGAGAAGTGAAGAGACATGGGACAAGCACTGCAGATTGAAACTTTTGAATTTCCACCAAAACCGACGCCATTGAGCGAGTCGGAAAAGGTGGAATATCGTGAACGAATTAAAGCACTTCTAAAAGCGAACAATGCTGTGCTCGTTGCACACTACTATACCGATCCTGAGATTCAGTCCCTGGCCGAAGAAACGGGTGGTTGTGTCGCGGATTCGCTTGAAATGGCGCGCTTTGGAGCAAAACACGAAGCTGAAACACTAATTGTGGCTGGCGTGAAGTTCATGGGAGAGACGGCAAAGATTCTTACGCCCGAGAAACGCGTGCTCATGCCTACATTGGAAGCAACCTGTTCATTAGATTTAGGCTGCCCCCCAGAAGAGTTTTCAGAATTCTGCGATCAGCATCCAGATCGCACGGTTGTGGTGTATGCCAATACATCTGCAGCAGTAAAAGCTCGTGCCGATTGGGTTGTCACGTCCAGTATTGCATTGGATGTGGTCGAATACCTCGACGCGAAAGGCGAGAAGATCTTATGGGCGCCAGACAAGCACCTAGGCGGCTATATTGCCAAGCAAACAGGTGCAGAAATGGTGCTTTGGCAAGGTGCATGTATTGTGCACGATGAGTTCAAGGCGCGCGCTTTATTGCAGTTAAAAGAGCAATATCCAGATGCTGCAGTGCTGGTGCACCCAGAGTCGCCCGCTAATGTGGTTGAAATGGCAGATGCAGTGGGTTCAACTTCTCAATTGATTAAAGCGAGCCAAACATTGCCGAACAAACGCTTTATTGTGGCAACCGATAAAGGCATTTTTTATAAAATGCAGCAGTTGTCTCCAGAGAAATCTTTTATTGAAGCCCCTACAGGTGGTAACGGCGCAACTTGCAGAAGTTGCGCGCATTGCCCGTGGATGGCAATGAATGGACTTGCGGCGATAGAGCAAGCACTTACAAGCGACGGTAAAGCGCATGAGATTCATGTAGATACAGCGCTTGCTAAGCGAGCGATGATGCCATTAAACCGTATGTTGGAATTCTCAGCGGGCGCAAAATAATGCAACGCCTCACGTGGATTGGCTTTGGTGATGTGGCACAGCATACGGTGCCGTTGCTTACCGACGATTTTCACGTGGCGGCGGTAAAAAGAACACCCGTACGATTGCCCAACAGAGTGACCTTAGTGCAGGGAGATGCGAAGAGTAAGGACTTCTTATTCGCGCACTTACGAGATTTTCTGCCCACCCATATAGTGATTTCACTCTCGCCTAGAGAGTATTCTGAGGCGGGGTACGTGGAAGCCTACCTTAAACCGGTTCAAAATCTCGTTGCGTGTTTAACTGAGTTAGAGCAGACCCCCCGCATTCTTTTCGTTTCAAGTACTAGCGTTTATGAGCAATTGAGTGGAGAGTGGGTTGATGAAACTGCTGAAACTAAGCCTCAAGGTCACTCAGGGAGAGTGATGCTTCAATGTGAAGAGACGCTCGAAGCTTACACAGGTCAAAGTCTTGTTGCTCGCGCCTCAGGTATTTATGGTCCAGGTCGAAGACGGTTGTTACAGCAAATTGAGTCGGGGCAAGTGAGTCTGAACTCAAACTACACCAATCGTATTCATGCAGAAGATTTAGCAGGCGCGATTGTTCATTTAATTCAGCAGCCGACTCAAGAAAACCACGATACTTTTATTATTACCGACTCAACTCCAACACCGCAATTTGAAGTGATGCTATGGCTCGCTGGGGCCATGAAGGTTCAGTTGCCTGAAAGCCTGCCCATTTCGAACGCACCTTCAGCTCGTGGCGGCAATAAACGCTTGAGTAATAGAAAGTTACTCGCGACCGGATTTAAATTTCGCTATCCTAGCTATCAAGACGGCTACCAAGCCTTATTGAGTCAGCGCTAGGAATCTCTGTGTGAATAGTTTACATCGAATTTTAGGCCCTATTGCGGCGCTATTTGCGTACGGAATTAGTCGTACCTTAGGCATGCCTGAACAAGCCGCTTGGATGCTTGGAACACTGGTATGGGTCGGCTGGTGGTGGATAACGGAAGCACTTCCTTTAGCGGTTACCTCACTTTTGCCTTTTGTGCTCATTCCGCTAGGAGGCATTGCTGATTTCCGTTCGGTAAGCGGTGCGTTAGGCGATCATATTATTTTGCTTTTTATGGGTGCGTTTATGCTCGCCAAAGCAGTAGAAGTAAGTGGCGTGCACCGGCGAATGGCACTGAAAATAGTGCACTTGATAGGTGCCAATGACGGCAAGCGTATTGTCATTTCGTTCATGCTCGCTGCCGCCATTCTCTCAATGTGGATTTCCAATACCGCGGCAGTCTTGGCGTTACTGCCCGTGGCGCTGGCAATGGCTGATGCTTCCGAAGAAAGGAGTTTTCAGCGTGCTCTATTACTGGGCCTTGCGTATTCTGCGTCTTTAGGCGGAATTGCCACGCTCATCGGCTCACCACCCAACCTCATATTTGCCTCAGTATATGAGCGCTTCAGTGGCGAAAGCTTTGGTTTTATGCGCTGGATGCAAATCGGTGTTCCCATGTTGCTGTTGGGCTTGCCTGTAATTGGCTGGTGGTTAACCCGCCACGTAAAACTTGCTTCCCCATTAGAATTACCTACACAAGGGGCGATGAGTGCCGCTGAAAAACGTGTGCTCATGGTATTTGGCACCGTGGTACTGCTGTGGGTTTTCAGAACTGAACCGTTTGGGGGGTGGACCGATTGGTTTAATTTCAATGGCGTAGGGGATTCGTCAATCGCTCTTGCTGGCGTGGTCGCCATGTTTTTAGTAGCCGATGGCAAAGGAAGTCGATTACTGACTTGGGAGCAAGCACAGTCAATTCCATGGGGTATATTGTTGCTATTTGCTGGAGGCATCGCTCTCGCGGGTGGTGTTATGGATAGTGGATTAAGCGAGTTAATCGGTGGAGCACTTGCCAATCTCACGGTTTTGCCGATATGGCTACTCATTTTCTTGCTTACGCTCACCGTTTCGTTTTTAACGGAAGTGACATCCAATACCGCCACTGCGACCTTGCTCATGCCTATTCTGGCTGCGACTGGTGCAGCGGCAGGACTGCCGATAGAAATCCTGATGATTCCAGCGGTGATCGCCTGCAGTTGCGCGTTCTGTTTACCCGTTGCCACACCACCGAATTCGATTGTCTTTAGCTCGAATAAAATCACCATTAGAGAGATGAGCCGAGAAGGTATGGTATTAAATGTATTGATGGCAGTAGTCACCACTGTTGTTGCACTATTACTGTTGTAAAAGAGGTCGCCGTGAAAAAGCTATTATTCCCATTGTTTATGTCTCTCTACATGTCATTTTTGATGACTGGTTTAATTACATGGATTAATACCGGTCTGTCTGCTGGTTTTTTTGGGCGCTGGTGGGTGGCGTTCTATATTGCATGGCCAATCGCCTTCGCATTGGTCTACTTGGGCGCGCAGCCCATACGTGCTTTTGCAGAAAAATTAATTGCAGCTAAAAAGTAGACAACAGTCTGGAAGTTGTTTGCAGTTCCAGTAAGTTTACTATAAATTAACTAAAAATTTACAAAAGTCACCCACCTAATTAGGAGCGCGTATATGCGCCTGTCTCCCTCTCTTGCGGCTTCATTGCTAGCGCTCACTCTCACGGGTTGTTTCAACGAAGAAACTACTGAAACGTACACAATTACCACAAGTGCAGAAACAGGCGGTTCCATTTCACCGCCCGTGACACAAGCTGAAACTGGTGAAGTAGTGCGCTTTTACATCGAGCCCGATGAAAACTTCATCATTAATGAGGTGGGTGGCTGTGACGGCACTCAAAATGGTAATTTGTTTTTCACCGCGCCTATGAGCCAAGATTGTGAAATTACCGCATCTTTCCTTAGCACGGTTGTAGATTTACCCGACCGAGAAGTATTTCCTGAAATTGACGCGACCATTGCGGTTGACCCTGAAGCTAACTACGGATTTGTTCCGGGCTCTGTGCGTTTTACACCCAGCACTGGAGACGATGCCAATTTACCTGCGCCTCTACCAGAGAATATTAACCCTAGTTCCTCTCTCCTAGAATATTCGGTTCAGCTTGAAAACCCAGGCGATACCGCAACAATTACTATTACCTATGACGAGCCGATTGGGTTGGGTGACCGCCCCATGAAGTTCGGACCAGAAACACCTGGAGCAGAGCCTACTTGGTTTGAAATTCCTAGAGATATGTTTACGTATGGTGAGGATGGGTTGAGTATTGAACTTACCATCACTGATGGTGAACTCGGCGATAGTGATGGTGAGAGAAACGGAATTATAGAAGATCCTCTCTTAATGACAAAATTAGGCGACGGAGTGACAATCATTCAGACGGATGAAGTTGGAGAGGGATTTCTAAATACCATCAATACCAATTTGATTGAAATTGTTGGTGGGGAATCAGATTTTTTGTTGCTTATCATTTACCCGGACAACTATCTTCGTTCGACGGGCTTTTTGCAACCACTACCTGAAACCCTGTATGGTTTTTCTGGTTGTTCGCCAGGCCTTGTCGATAACGAAAAGCGCTATGTTTTACATTGGACGCCATTCGCGGCGGTTTTGGGTTTAAATTATAATGAAGGATCCACGCAGTGCACAATCATTGCAAACCATCCTATTCAACATCAAGTGAGCATCGAAAATGTCAGTGGTATCACTTTTGAACCTCAGTCTCGAACTGTCCACAGAAACTTATTTGCCGCTTTCAACATTTCAATTCCTGAAGGGGTTATTGTAGATTCTATTAGCGGCTGTGAAGGGGCTACGCTTAACGATGCTCAAACGTTAGTCTCCATTCCAAATGTTTTGGCTGATTGTACGCTGAGTCCTGTTGTACGCCAATACACCGTATCAGCCACAACCGACAGTAACGGCGACGTGGTCGGACCGTCTTCGCGAGAAGTCAATTCGGGTAGCACCACCACGTTTGAATTTGAGCCGAACTCGGGTTATGAAGTCTCAACGATATCGGGTTGCGGTGAAGGCTCGCGAAATGGAAATAGCTACACAACCGGTGTAATTAATGCCGACTGTACGGTAACAGCATCCTTTCAACTGATTACGTATACGGTAACACCAGCGGCGGGAGAAGGCGGCACCATCTCGCAGGGCCCACAAACCGGTGTGCCGGGAAGTCGATTTAATTTTACCGTAACGCCTAACACCGGCTATGAAATTAATTCAGTAGCAGCGCCGGGTTGCACGGTTGCTCAGCAGAGCGGCTCAAACGCAGGTGCTGTTTACAGTGTGACACTGGGCACTCAAAACTGTACCCTTAGTGCCACTTTTAGTGGGATTCAGGTTCCTGTGACTGCGTCTGCGGGGGCGAACGGCAACATTTCACCGCCCGATGCAGACGTTCCTTATGGCACAACGCAGTTCTTTTCCGTGACTGCTAATGCCGGTTATGAGGTTTTGAGCGTAAATGGCTGCGGTATCGACTTTGATAAATCACCGGACTCCCGCGTGACCGCGCAAGGCTTTACATCGAGCCCGATTACTGAAGCATGTAATGTTTCTGCGACATTCCAAGCAATTCAATACCGCGTTACCGGAACGGCAATCGGAGAAGGCGAGGTCACGCCACGTCAAGAGTCTGTCACATTTGGTGAGAGCGTAACCTTCGATATTACACCGGCAGAGAGTTCTGAAATTGGTAATATCACTGAATCTGGTTGCGGTGGCTCGCGCAGCGGCAATACATACACAACCGGAGCGCTGTCGACAGACTGTAATTTAACCGTTGAGTTCGATAAAAAGACCTACACCGTAAGTGTGACTCAAACCGGTGAGGGGGAAGTTGTTAGTGAATCAGGGACCGTTAGCGGAAGTATTCAAGTGGAGCACGGGGATACTGCTAATTTCTTGCTGACGCCAGCAACTGGCTATAGCATGGGGTCCATAAACGGTTGTGGAGGCTTTGTTGAACTCGAAATTCCAGGTCTGCTCGTTCCTGCTTTTCAGTCTGCTCCTATCGTCGCTGACTGTGAGGTGAACATTGTATTTGATGTTAATCAATACCCTGTGACGGCAATTGTTCAAGGGAGTGGGGGTAGCGTGACCCTGTCATCATCAACTGTCGACCATGGTGAGAATGCATCCTTCACGGTGACGATAGATGAAGGCTACAGTTTAGCAGCGCCGAGCATTCCAGAAGGGTGTGGGGCGGTCGTTGGCGAGGTTGACGCCAACCCTCTGGTGATCGGCCCGATCACCACCGACAACTGCACTTTTGAATTTGCATTTGAGTTAAAACAATACCAGGTGGACATCAATCAAACCGGAGAAGGCACAATTACGGATGTATTCTTTGAGCCGATTAGTGACAACATTCAAGTGAATCACGGACAAACGGTTGGTTTATTCGTAGCCGCTGCAACTGGGTATAGCCTCGCATCTGCAGAGGGCTGTGGTGGATTGACTCAGAACCCTATCCCTGGCTCGATAGGGCTTGTCTCAGAGCCAGTGGTTGAAGACTGCGCGATAGAGATTGTGTTTGAAATCAACACATACCAAATCACCACATCGGCAGATAATGGAGGGTCGTGGGATCTCGAGTCAGCTGAATTCACTCATGGTCAGGAAGAGCCAATTGAGTTTACTTTAACGGTTCCAGAAGGCTATGAAGTGAACTCAGTGACAGGCTGTGATTATGAGGTTTCTGGTGCGGTTTACGCTGTTTCGGGTATCACTGCGGATTGCTCCCTAGATGCGACATTAAGGCTTCAAATCGATGCCCCAACGGTAACGACTATAAATCCGAGTGAGTCAGCTATAACTTTAGTCTGGACTGCTGTTACAGACGCGGATGCCTATAAAATTTACTATGCAAAAGAAACGATCGCAGATGTAGAGAACTACGCATCACTGGAAGGAAGCGGGGTTGAATCTTTTAACGATACCATTGGCAGTATATTAGGGCTCGAAAATGATGTGGAGTACTTCTTCCGTGTCACCACTGTGCAAGATGGCTTTGAGAGTGAGGGCAGTACTGAAGTGAGTGCGACTCCCACAGGTGCTGGCGCGGCAGCCGGTGGCTTAAACGACACTGGTGCGACGACCTGTGCCAGTGCGGCGAGTGCGAACGTTGGTTGTCCGAACTTTACGGTACCGAACCAAGATGCCGAGCATGGGCGTGATGCCGATCTTGCTGAGAGCAACTTGACCAAAGAAGGTGACGGTGCTGGCAGCTTAGATTTAACGAAGCTGAATGCCGGTGGCGTTGCGCTGACGGTTCAAGATGAAGCATGGGATAATGCCGGCAGCGAAGTTGTGGGTACGCAATGGAGCTGTGTGCAGGATAACGTGACCGGTTTAGTATGGGATAGCCGCGTGAATGACGTGACGAACTATCGCCACAACGAAAACTTCTATACTTGGTATAACACCAATGCCTCTGAGAATGGTGGTGATGCCGGTTCTGCTGAAGATACGACTGCATCGCCCCCATTAGCCTGTGTCGATGGTGTTTGTAACACGGAAAGCTATGTGGCAGAGCTTAATGCGAATGCACATTGTGGGTTCACAGATTGGCGTTTACCAACAGTGCAAGAAATGCATGATTTGTTTGGAAGTGAGCATCGAATTGACACAGATTATTTTCCGCACATTGTGCCCATGACGCCCTATTGGTCGTCGAATACGATTAGCTCGATGGTAAACAGTGCATTCTGTGTGATTCCAGGCGCGTTACCGAGTGTCATTCCGTGCCCGAAAGCATTACCGAACTTGGTGATGCCTGTGCGAGCAGAACAATAGGAGCGAGAATATGAAAACGACAATGAAACAAGTAAGCATAGCGCTCACATTGATGCTGGCAACGACCTCTGTATATGGGCAACAGGTATGTAATCCAAACTTGCTTGCTTCCTCACCAGACAGTGAGTTTGAAGTGAATGGCGATGGCACGGTCACGCATACACCGACAGGCCTTATGTGGAGCGTGTGCTTAACGGGCCAAACTCACATGTTCGACGGCACATGCGAAGGCGCTGCCTTAGAAGAAACGTGGGAAGGTGCGCACGTAATGGCTTCAGGAGAGTTTATTGGAGGGTATTCCGATTGGCGTTTACCCAATGTAAATGAGTTGGTGAGTATTTTAGAGTATCAATGTGCCACGCCAGCGCTGAACTTAAATATATTTCCAGGTGCGAGCGACGCAATTACATTGTGGACAAGCACACCTACAACGATGGATGGCATCGGCAATGGCGTATTGGTAATCGATGGAGTACCAGAGCCCATGCCCATGGTGGAGCCATTGCCGTTCTTGTTAGTAAGGGAAAATTAATCGGGGAACGCGTTGACTCAAATAGCGCAATTCCGTACTATACGCGCCTTGCAGGATAGGTGGCCGAGCGGCTGAAGGCGCACGCCTGGAAAGTGTGTATACGGTAACCCCGTATCGAGGGTTCGAATCCCTCCCTATCCGCCAGATACAAAAGAACCGCCTAACAGGCGGTTTTTTTGTATCTTGAGATTGGGATGCTTTGGTGAGAACCCTACGGTTCGACAAAACGGCAGGAAAGCCGTTTTGCATGTTGCGCAGCAACACCAAGCGGGTGAGCGCCATGGAAGGCGCGAATGACAAAACGGCAGGAAAGCCGTTTTGCATGTTGCGTAGCAACACCCGAAGGGCGAACGCCATGGATGGCGTGAGTGCATCCCTCCCAAGTAATTTAAAAAGAACCGCCTAACAGGCGGTTCTTTTGTATCTGGAGATTGGGATGCTTTAGTGAGATCCTGCCTACCCTGGCCGTTGTAACCACCCGGCAATGCCAAGCGCAGCATCTCTCCCCTGAGCGATAGCCGTTACTACGAGGTCAGCACCTAACACCATGTCGCCCCCCGCGAATATTTTCGGATTCGAGGTTTGCATAGCAAATTCGCTCTCTTGCTGGGCTTTAACTCGATGCCATTCATCCAAGCTAACCGATGCGTTTTGGACAAATTCCGGAGTATCAGCTTGGTAACCAAAAGCGAGAATCACTGCATCGGCACTCTCCACGAACTCTGAGCCTTCAACAGGCTCAGGGCGTTGGCGACCTTCAGTATCTGGCGGGCCTAATGCTGTGCGAATAAACTTTACACCAGTCACTTGACCCTTTTCGGTACAAATCTCTAGAGGTTGCACATTAAATTCAAACTTAACGCCTTCTTCACGCGCATTTTGGTGCTCCTTTCGAGAGCCGGGCATATTTGCCTCGTCGCGACGATAGGCACAAATGACTTCTTTTGCTTGCTGACGAATGGCCGTACGCACACAGTCCATTGAAGTATCACCTCCGCCTAGCACCAGCACCTTCTGCTCTTTCAAGCTTTGATAGGGGTAGGGTGCCTGCTCGAGTTGCATCATTCGCGCCGTGTTTCCTATCAAATACGGAAGTGCGGGGTAAACACCTTTGGCGTCAAGTCCCGGCAAACCACCATCGAGAGCTTTGTATGTGCCTAGGGCTAAAAACACAGCGTCATGCTGGCTCTCAATCTCAGTAAATGAAATATCCTTGCCCACCTCGCAGTTCAGTACAAACTCTATGCCCATGCTTTCGAATATTTCACGCCTGCGGAGCATTACATCCTTTTCAAGTTTAAAACTTGGAATACCGAAGGTAAGCAGGCCGCCAATTTCTGGGTATTTATCGTAAACTACGGCCTGAATCCCGTTCCGCGCTAAGAAGTCGGCGCAGGCTAACCCAGCCGGCCCTGCACCAATCACGGCGACTTTGAATCCGAGAGGCGTTACATTCGAAAGATTGGGTCGCCAACCTTGTGCAAAAGCGGTGTCGGTAATGTATTTTTCAATGGCACCAATGGTAACGGCGCCAAATTGCTCGTTCAGCGTGCAGGCACCCTCGCAGAGCAGGTCTTGCGGACATACGCGACCACACACTTCCGGTAAGCTGTTGGTTTGATGAGAGAGCTCGGCAGCTTCGATTATCTTACCTTCCGCAGCTAACTCCAGCCATTGGGGGATATAGTTATGTACTGGGCACTTCCACTCGCAGTAAGGATTTCCGCAATCGATACAGCGATCCGCCTGCCCACTGACTTGTGAACTCTCGAGAGGCTGATAGATTTCGACAAACTCGATTTTTCGCTCGTCTAACGGTTTCTTCCGAGCTTCAGTTCGGCGTACATCAACGAATTGGTAAATATTTTTATTCATTACATCACCTGTACGCGAATTTCATCGGTCCCTCTGGGCTTGCGCCCAAGCACATCATAAATATCAATATCAACGGGCTTCACCACCTTAAAGTGAGGAAGTAATGCATCGAAGTGATTCAAGATGCGCTGCCCGTGTGCACTCTGAGTTTGCTCAACATGTTCATGAACGAGGTGCCGCAAATGCTCCTGCAATACTCGCTCTTGTAGCGAGATAACCTCCACCAAACTACCGTTAATCTTACTGCTCAGCGATTGATCGCTATCGAGCACAAAGGCGAGCCCGCCGGTCATGCCCGCGCCAAAGTTAATACCTACGTTACCGAGTACTAAAACGATACCACCGGTCATATACTCACAGCAGTGATCGCCTGCACCTTCTACGACCGCGATAGCACCGCCATTGCGTACAGCAAAGCGTTCACCTGCAACGCCCGCAGCAAAGAGCTTGCCTCCTGTGGCACCATACAAGCATGTATTGCCCATAATTACGGTTTCATTGGACACGTAGTGAGAGGTTGCAGCTGGCTTTAGAACCAGCTGCCCGCCCGCCATGCCTTTGCCAACGTAATCGTTGGCATCGCCCGTAAGGTCTAAGTGCAAACCCGGTGCGTTCCATACACCAAAGCTTTGTCCTGCAGTTCCGGTAAAACTTAACCTAAGCGGGTGTTGATGCAACCCTTTCTGTCCCCATTTTGTAGCGATAAAACCAGACAATGCTGCTCCGACAGAGCGATCGCGATTGCGAATGGTAAAAGAAAATTGCCCGCTCAACTTGTGCTTTACTGCGTGTGAGCAGGAGGAAAGAAGCTGTTGATTCAATTTACCAGGGTCGTTAGGAGGGTTGCTCGCTGAGCAATACAACGAATGCTTCGATTGAATGCCGGCCGACTTCAAAATAGCGGTGGTGTCTAAACCTGCTTGCTTAGTGGTCATTGACTCGACTGGAGCTAGCAGATCGGTGCGACCAATTAAATCGGTAAGCTTCTCTACTCCTAACTGCTGCAAGTATTCACGAACTTCGGCTGCTAAAAACTCAAAGTAACGCTGTACTTTTTCTGGTACGCCAGTGAAATGTAATTCACGCAGTTGCCGATCTTGGGTCGCAACCCCTGTGGCGCAATTGTTAAGGTGACAAATTCGAAGGTACTTACAACCTAAAGCAACCATTGGGCCGGTGCCGAAACCAAAACTTTCCGCACCCAATATGGCTGCTTTAATAACATCTAAACCGGTCTTCAAGCCACCATCGACTTGCAAGCGAATTTTATGCCTTAATTCATTGGCAACGAGCGCTTCATGTACCTCGGCAAGCCCAAGTTCCCAAGGTGATCCCGCATATTTTACGGAGGTGAGGGGGCTTGCACCGGTTCCACCGTCGTAACCAGAAACGGTGATAAGGTCTGCATACGCCTTAGCTACACCAGTCGCAATGGTACCAATGCCAGGCTCTGACACTAGCTTCACTGAAACCAAAGCCTTCGGGTTCACTTGTTTTAAGTCGAAAATGAGCTGAGCTAAATCCTCGATGGAATAAATGTCGTGATGTGGAGGGGGAGAAATTAGCGTTACACCCGGTGTTGAAAATCGCAGCTTGGCGATTTCCACTGTTACTTTTTCACCTGGGAGCTGCCCCCCTTCACCCGGTTTAGCGCCTTGTGCAACCTTAATTTGTAATACATCGGCATTGACTAGGTAGTGTGGAGTTACACCGAATCGACCCGATGCAATTTGTTTAATGCGGGAATTGCGTTCGGTACCGAAGCGGCGTGGATCTTCTCCACCTTCACCAGAATTCGAAAAGCCACCTAACCGATTCATTGCGATTGCAAGCGATTCATGCGCTTCCGGGCTTAATGCACCAATCGACATAGCGGCGCTATCGAAGCGACTACATAACGCCTCAATCGGTTCCGGCTCAACCGTTGCCGCTTGTTCGGGTAACTTAAGTTGCCAAAGATCTCTGATCATGGCAATAGGTCGAGTATTTACTGCACGAGCGAAGTCGCGGTAAAAGCGCACTTCGTTCTGGTTAACTGCTTTTTGTAGCGACAGCACTACCTCAGGATTGTAAGCATGATACTCACCGCCGTGTACATATTTGAGGAGCCCACCGTGGGGTAGTTGTATTTGTGGGTTCCAAGCGCGCTTGCTGAGCTTCACGCTATCGGTTTCCAACTCGCTATAGCCGATGCCTGTCATGCGCACATTGCAGGTTGGAAAGCATTGTTCATGCACTTCGGCCGCTAAACCAATAAGCTCAAATAAGCCGGCGCCGCGATAGCTTGCAATACAAGAAATGCCCATCTTAGACATGATCTTGAGGAGACCTTTATTTATTCCTGTACGAAAATTCTCTACTGCATTACGAGCAGAAAGCTCAATACGGCTTTGACTCACTAGCTGTTCTATTACTTCATAAGCGAGAAAAGGATAGATTGCAGTCGCGCCAACGCCGAGTAGTACTGCGAAGTGATGCGGGTCACGCGCGCTGGCTGTCTCCACAATTATATTCGAGTCGCAACGCAAGTTAGCGCTTACTAATCGCTGATGAACACAGCCTGTTGCCATGGCGGCAGGTATAGCAATACGCTCAGGGTTTAACTTGCGGTCAGATAAGATGACAATCACAATCTTTTCTTCTTTTACTGCGGTTGCAACTTCATCTGCTAAATTTTGCACCGCTGCCGAGAGCGTCGTGTGGCTAGGATCGTAGGTTAGATCGAAGCTCTTCCACGCATAATGTTCAGGCTCAAGTGCCTTGAGTTGCTTTAAATCGGTGTACATTAAGATTGGAGATTCGAACAATACGCGCCGTGCATACCCAGCGGTTTCATTAAAAATATTCTTTTCGCGGCCAATACAGGTGGCAAGCGACATTACATGACGCTCCCGAATTGGATCGATCGGCGGGTTGGTAACCTGGGCAAATTGCTGGCGAAAATAGTCGTAGAGTAAGCGTGGCTGTGATGATAGTACGGCAATGGGGGTGTCGTCTCCCATAGAGCCCGTCGCTTCTTGGGCGTCGGTGGCAAGTACACGAATGACTTGCTCAACTTCTTCTCTGCTGTAGCCGAAGAGTTTGAGGTAGGTGAGCATCGTGTCATCATCAAAGAGGCGCACACCAATCTGCTCGCCGGCTAATTCTGCAAAGGGAGTAAGCCGGTGAATGTGCTCATTTAACCATTCTCGATAAGGATGACGAGATTTAAGGTCGTCATCGATCATTTCATGGTCCCAAACCTTGCCCGTGTACGTGTCCACAGCAATCATTTGACCGGGGCCTAACCTTCCTTTTTTTACAACTTCCTGTTCGTCGTAATCCCAAATACCTACTTCAGAGGCAATAGTCAGAATATCTTCGGTGGTAAGTACGTAGCGAGCGGGTCGTAAACCATTTCTATCCAATGAACACGAAGCATGACGGCCATTCGTCATCACGATCCCAGCAGGGCCGTCCCATGGCTCCATATGCATGGAGTTGAACTCATAAAAGGCCCTAAGATCCTCGTGCATGGTCGGGTCGCCTTGCCATGCGGGTGGAATGAGCAGTCGCATCGCGCGAAATAAATCCATGCCGCCGGCTAAAAGTAACTCAAGCATGTTATCTAGCGAGGCACTATCGGAGCCCGCAGGTGCCACATAAGGCGCTGCATCGCTCAGATCTGGCAACAACGGTGTGCTGAACTTATAACTTCTCGCAGCGGCCCAAGCGCGATTACCGGCGATGGTATTTATTTCGCCATTGTGCGCTAAAAAACGAAAGGGTTGGGCAAGCTGCCAGCGTGGCTGCGTGTTGGTGGAAAAGCGTTGATGAAACACACAAATCGATGTTTGTAACCGAGGATCGGTCAGATCTTGGTAAAAGGTATCAAAGTCTCTGGGAAGGGTAAGCCCTTTATATATGGTCACTAAACATGAAAGCGAGGCAATGTAGAAATCATGATCTTGAACGAGTCGCTGCTCACTTCGTCGCTTGGCCATATATAGGCGCCGCTCTAAGTCCTTTTTACGCCAACCCGGTTGAGCAGACACGAATACTTGTTCAATTTCTGGGCGTGTGCGCTCTGCTATTTCGCCTACTACCGAGAGGTTAACCGGCACCTCTCGCCAACCGTGTACAGTAAGCATTTCTCGTTGTAATTCTTGCGCCATTACTTGCTTAGCGTGATCGCGTAGTTTGCTATCACGGCTAAGAAATATTTGGCCAACCGCAAACTTTTTACCTAATTGCCAACCTTGCTCGGCGGCGATGGCACGAAAGAATGCCTCCGGCAGCTTCATTAATATTCCGCAGCCGTCGCCGGTTTTTCCGTCAGCACCAATTGCGCCACGGTGTGCCATGCGTTTCACGGCTGTCACCGCGTGATTGACTAGTTGGTGTGAGCTTTCACCTTGCACATGCGCAATTAACCCAAAACCACAATTATCTTTGGGATGGTTAGCGGGTGTTTGTGCACTATACAAGCTCATATAAATTCCTTTGAAGTCACCTAACTTTTCAGACTATCAGTGTCGACCTGAAAAAGGTATTCATCAAGTGAATGCCGACAATTTATCTCGCTCGGAAATTGGGATGTATATCTAAATAGAAATAGGCTTGATAACTATTCTCATTTGCGACTATAATAATCCTACGATGTGAAGAGGTGTTCATGTACGTTTGTCTATGTAAAGGCGTCACCGACGGTGACATCAAAAATGCGGTTGCTTCGGGTTGTCGAAGCTTGCGCGAATTAAAGCGTGAAACAGGGCTTGCCACTCAATGTGGTAAGTGTAGTTGTCATGCTCGAGACATTCTTCATGAAGAACTGCACACGCAATGTACGCCGGTCGAAATTCATCCAAACTCACACCTAGGCGTAGAGGTCTGCTACACTTAATCTGAAACGATTCAGAAGAGGTGTTCCGCATGAAAGGTCAAACCCCTGTATTGGCCGCTTTAAACGCTGTTTTGACAAAAAAGTTAACAGCGATCAACCAATATTTCCTGCACGCACGTATGTACCGTAATTGGGGCTTTGAAGAGCTCAATGAGGTCATTTACAAGGCGTCTATCAAAGAAATGATTCATGCCGATAAAATTATCGAGCGTTTATTGCTGCTTGAAGGGCTGCCGAATTTACAAGATTTAGGAAAACTATTTATTGGCGAGCGACCAGAAGAAATGCTGGCGCTAGACAAGAAGATGCAGGCGAACGATGTCGCTGCCATTAAGGAGGCGATCGTTACTTGCGAGCAAAATAGTGATTTCGTGTCGAGAGATATGCTCACGGAAATTCTTGAACAACAAGAAGACCATTTGGATTGGCTCGATACACAATTGAACCTAATTGAAAGTATTGGTGCACCCCGTTATTTACAAACGAAAATGAGTGAGGAGTAAGCATGTCGAAAGTGATTGATGCCCTGAATAAATTATTGCGTTGGGAGCTTACTTCGATTGATCAGTACACGCGTAATGCGGCGCTTTATGAAGATTGGGGTTTAACAAAATTGCATGCGCGCATTGCGCACGAGGCCGATGATGAGAGGGGCCATGCGAAGATGTTAATTGACCGCATCTTGCTCTTGGGCGGTAACCCGGATTTAGAGTCACGGCACAGCCTCCCTCCATGTCCTGACGTACCTACCATGTTAAAGGGCGACCTTGAGTTGGAGCTCCAAAACGCAACGGATTTAAAGGCTTCTATTCAGCTTTGCGAAGCCGAGCAAGACTTTGTAAGCCGAGCGATGTTAGTTTCTATCTTAAAAGATACCGAGGAAGACCATGCCTACTGGTTGAGACAACAGCTTGGCTTGATTGAGCGATTGGGCTTAGAAAATTACTTGCAAGCTCAAGTCGGCTAAATACCACTGAAGTTTTCAGAAGGGTCGTGCGATGGTACGGCCCTTTTTGTTTCCGGGATCGTTTCTTCGCTTTGGGCAGGGTAGAGGGCTTCAGCCACTCTGAGCACACGCTTTATACTCTCTTCGAACAACGCAAGTACCTGCAAGTTTTCGGCCATGACAATGGCTTGTGCTTCGCTATTGGCCACGCCCGATAGCCATTTTTGGCGTAGCTTCCTTCTCCCTTGTTTGTAGCGCTCAATACATATTTCGCGATGTTCTGCAGAGAGTTGCTTCAGCTGTCCTAGGGCAAATACCGAGAGTAACAGCTCGCGTAATTCAGGTGTAAGTGAGCGATTCAATGCTGGCTCTCCTAGGGCTGATAATTCATGTAACAGCACGCGTAGCTCCGAACATTCTTGAATAGCCCAATTTAAATTAAGGAATGCCTCTGAGCTACTACCTAAATTTTGAGTGCCAAGCTTGTGGCTAAATCGTTCAATTGTTTTCAAGAGTACGCTCGTGTTCACATAGCGCTCGTCTTCTTGCACCGGAATGGCAGGATTTGAAAGTTGCATTGCACGTTGGAGCAGTTGTTTGAATACTCTCTTTAATTCGGACTGCATCGCGGAGATACCCATCGCTGGAATGGAGAGCACGGTGTCATCGATATAACGCGGAAGCTCGGAACTGAGGTCGGGTTGCTTCACTAAACGTTCTACGAGGCGAATGAGTCTATCTGCAAGCCCAGCCATGAGGAACAAACTTAATACGTTAAATAATGTATGAAATAGTGCCAATCCCGCACTAATGTCGGTGGGCCCACTTACTTCCATTAGCTTACTAGACACCCACCACATCGAGGGAAGGAGGAGCAGGGCGATGAGTGCGGTGAAGAACTTTTCTAATACGTGCAACCAAGCTAACCGCTTAGCGTTCGCTGTTGCTCCGATTGTTGTAAGCACTGAAGTTGCCGTGGTGCCGAGGTTAGCACCAATGATGAGTGACGCAGCAAGAAGCGGACTCAGAACGCCTGTGGTTGAGGCAGATAAGATAATTGCAATGGAGGCTGAGCTCGATTGAATCAGTGCGGTTAGGAGCGCGCCAATGAGCACGCCTAAAATAATACCCCAAACGCCTGCAGCATTGAGCTGCTCAAATGGGAGTTGAGTCGCAAGATCATCGAAGTTTTCCTGCAACACATCAAGTCCAAGAAAGAGTAGGCCAAACCCAGCAAAGGCAACGCCTAAATGAGGGGCCGCCCCTTTTTTAACTAGCAGTTTAAGTAGCATACCCAACCCAATCATGGGCATGGCAATCACATCTACGTTTAACTTTAAGCCCACGAGCGCAACAATCCATGCGGTCATGGTGGTGCCAAGGTTACTGCCAAACACAACCCATGCGGCTTGCTTCAACTTCAGCATTCCTGCATTGGTAAAGCCGAGAGTGGTTACAATCACCGCACTTGAGGACTGCACAATTGCAGTAATACCAAAACCAGTCATAGCGGCTCGGAAGCGAGTTTGTGTGGTGCGTTCGAGCAAGTCGTGTAAACGATGACCCGCAGCACTTTTTAACCCCTCGGTCATTAAGTGCATTCCAAGTAGCAGTAGGCCAAGCCCTCCAAGTGCAAATGAAATTGTTAGCAACAGGTCATCCTTTTTTAATACTTATTATTTGTAAGTATTACACTTTTTTGAATTTACACCACTGATATAAGGGAAATTTGTTTTTCGACAGACAGCAAAATTAAGCAAAATCACGTAGACTATAGAGAAGCTGTTAACAGCACTTTTTAAAGAAAAGGAGTCGCTATGTCTGGTCAGAAAGCAGTTCGCGTCGGCATTAACGGATTTGGAAGAATTGGTCGTTTGGCTTTTCGTGCCGCATTCGGTGATACGTTGTTTGAAATTGTACAAGTGAACGATCCGGGGGCTGATGGTAACACACTTGCGCACTTACTGGAGTTCGACTCGACTCATGGGCGTTGGCAGCATCAAATCACGAGTGATCAGAATAGCTTCACAGTAGACGGACACCGCGTACGCTGCACTTCAGAGCGCGATGTGGTAAATACCGATTGGTCTTCATGTGATATCGTAATTGAAGCCTCGGGGAAAAACAAAACAGAAGACGCATTACAAGCTTACCTAGATCAAGGAGTGGATTACGTTGTGGTCACCGCTCCTGTGAAATCGAAAAGTGTGCCAAATATCGTAGTCGGCGTGAACGATGAAGATTTTGACCCACGAGAACATGCCTTGGTCAGTGCTGCTTCTTGCACCACGAATTGTTTAGGGCCTGTGGTGAAAGTAATTCAAGACCAGTTCGGCATAAAACATGCGAGCATGACAACCATTCATGCGCTCACCAATAGCCAAACCATTTTGGACGCACCCAGCAAAGACTTGCGGCGCGCCCGTGCTTGTGGTGAGTCATTAATTCCGACGACAACTGGCTCAGCGAAAGCTATTACCGTCATATTTCCTGAGCTAGAAGGCAAAATAAACGGCCATGCTGTGCGTGTCCCAATCGCTGCACCGTCTTTAACCGATGTGGTTTTCGAAGTAGAGCGCGAAACCAACGTAAAAGAAGTTAATCAGGCGTTGCAGAAGGCTGCTCTTGGTGAGCTCGAGGGCATTCTAGGATATGAAGAACGCCCATTGGTGTCGATCGATTACAAAGGCGATCCACGCTCATCGATTGTCGACGCATTGTCTACCATGGTGGTGAATGGCACCCAAGTAAAAATTTACGCTTGGTATGACAATGAATTTGGCTATGCGCATCGCACGGTTGATTTGGTGCGTCGTATTTCTGCAGCAAAAAAATAGCGACGAGTGAGATTCGAATTGTCTACTAAAAGTATGGCGAATTCCGTACAGGCGCTACACAGCTTTCGCTTACCCAGCACCGCAAGAAAGATTCACCGAATTGAAAGCGTTGAGCAATTGTCGAATCTTGTCTGGCACGATGAATGTTTATTTTTGGGTGAAGGTACAAATACATTATTCGTGGAGAACTTTGCGGGCGAGATCTTCTTGAATCGACTCCAAGGGATTCATTTTCAAGAATCAAATACTGATTGGCATGTACAAGTGGGGGCAGGCGAAAATTGGCATCAACTCGTGTTGCAGCTTTTGGCGCAGGGGATCTATGGTCTTGAGAACTTAGTGCTGATTCCTGGCAGCGTAGGGGCGTCACCCGTTCAAAATATTGGTGCGTATGGCGTTGAAGTTGGGGAATTTATTGAGCAGGTTCATGTTTGGGACTTCAAGCTTCAAAGAATGCAAATCTTAACGCAGAGGGAGTGCGAGTTCGGTTATCGAGAGAGTATTTTTAAACAAGAACGAGCCAAAACATGGCTAATTACCCAAGTCGATTTTAAGATCCCCAAAGCTTGGCGCGCTCGAACCCATTACGGGCCGTTGCAAAGTCTTCCGGCTCAAGCTTCAGCTCAAGAGATTGCGGAGCACGTAATTGCTATTCGCAATAGCAAACTACCTGATCCAAATAAGCTGCCGAATGCCGGTTCCTTTTTTAAGAATCCGGTGATGATGAAACGTGAGCTCGAATCACTAAAAGCTAAATATCCAGACATTCCTGTGTATGCAACGGAACACCCAGAGCAAGTGAAAGTTGCCGCAGGTTGGTTAATTGAGCAATGTGCTCTGAAAGGTTTTTGTGTCGGCGACGCATGCGTACATACAGAGCAAGCGCTGGTATTGGTGAATAGTGGCCAAGCCAACGGTGCTGATATTCTTGCGCTGGCGCGACATGTTCAGAAGCATGTTTATGAAAAATTCGGTATCGAAATCATACCTGAAGTACGACTCATCGGTGAACATGGGGAGCAGGCACTTTATGCGTGATCTGGATACGCAACTGTTGCAACTGCTTGCCGACGGAAAGTTTCATTCCGGAGAACAACTCGGTGAGGCGCTTGGTATTTCTCGGATGGCGGTGAATAAGCGCATCGACAAATTAACAATGTTTGGTATTGATGTCTTTCGAGTGAGCGGCAAGGGTTATCGCTTGGCGCATACCTTGGACTTGTTAAACCAAACCGAAATTGAACGGCACCTGAACAGGCCCGAAATACCAGTTCAGCTTCATCATGTGACCGGTTCAACTAACGACGATATTCGTGCCTTAATGCGTACTAATAGCCTACCTGCTGGCAGTGCAGTATTAGCTGAAATGCAGACTGCAGGTCGTGGGCGTCGCGGTAAGGCATGGGTTTCACCCTTCGGTACCAATCTCTATGTTTCGCTATATTGGCCACTCAAGCATGGGTTGAACGCGGCAGTCGGCATGAGTGTTGCGGTTGGACACGCAATCGCAAAGACCATTCAGCCCCACTTGCATGGGCAAGTGAATGTGAAGTGGCCGAATGATATTTATATTGAACAACAAAAGGCCGTGGGTATATTGGTAGAACTTGAAGGCCAGGCCGACGGAGAAGGTAGCGCCATTATTGGTGTGGGGGCCAATCTTATGATGAACTCCGATGTATCGGGAATTGATCAGCCGTTCACGTCACTTAAACGCCACGTGAAAGCTCCACTCTTGAGAAACCAGTGGGCTGCAATGATTATCAATGCAATTCGAGATGGGTTGCAGCAACATGATCGTGTCGGCTTGCAAGAAACCCTCATAGATTGGCCCGAGTTCGACCTATACTTTAATAAACCGGTTCGCATTCTTTTAGGGCAACATGAATATACAGGTATCGCAAAAGGTATTGATGAAACGGGCGCATTACTCGTTGAGCAGGCGCAAGGAATGAAGCGTTACTTTGGCGGAGAAATTAGTGTTAGAGCGAAATGAAGCAGTCATACTCGTGGAAGCTGGCAACACTGACTGGAAAGCAGCGGTTTGTGAGCCGAACGCAGAGGTCGTTGCTCAATTCAGAGGCGCTGAAATAACAGCATTGAGTGCTTGGCTTCGAGGGCGTGAAGAACGCGTTATTGTGCTCGCAACTGTGGGCGCTGAGCAAGAAGCACTGTCACTTATCGGTGAAATGCAAGACGCCGGCTTTGAAGTTTATCGCGTACAAACCAGTGAAATTGATGGTTTCCAGCACAGTTATGAAAATATCAGTCACTTGGGCGTAGATCGCTGGTTAACCATGGTTGCTCTTAAACATCTTGCAAAGCCTGTTGTGATCATTGATGTGGGGACTGCCATTACCGTTGACTGGATGGACGCGCATGGAGTCCATAAAGGCGGGTGGATTGCGCCTGGTTTCTGGTTAATGCAAGACGCCTTGGTTCGTCGTAGTGCGCGCCTTCGGGTTCAAGACAGCGTTCCGAATGAGGTGATGGGCACGAGTACTGAGAGTTGCATTGCGAACGGATGTGCCGCGGCGCTTGATGGTTTGTGTCAACGTGCCATCGAATACGCAGACACGATTTTTGGTATCGATGGTTACGAACTGTATCTTACGGGAGGCGGTGTGAGGCATTTAAATAGGGAGATTTTGCCACCGCATCAAATACGCCCTCATTTGGTACTTGAGGGGCTTGCTGTGTGGACTCGTGAGCATTTACCTCGTTAATCATTCAGAAAAATAGCCTGCGGCCGATATCTTTTAGGAAGCTTACAGACTGTGACAACCTCAACAACGATGTAAAGAGTGACGCCGTGAAGAATTTATCGCTGAAATTGACCTGTCTTTTACTTGCGCTTTCGACCTCCTGGATCAGCAGTACTGCTGAGGCTCGGCAGTTCAGTGTGCCGCAGGCTGTGCAACTCTATACCGATGATGAACTCGTGAGTTTAATTCGGGAAAATCGTCATTTGCAACGCGTACGCGACGTCGATAATTGCCAACTTTATCAAGATATCCGAGCTCAAGCGGAAGTTGAGCGCCGTCCTGCTTATCAGTTCTTGTATGGTGATATGCTGGCTTATGGCGTGTGCTACGATCGAGATGTTGAGTTAGGTGTACGCTACATGCAGTTGGCTGCCGAACAAGGGCTACCGGAAGCGCTAGAGCAACTCGGCCGTTATTATCATGTAGGGCAATTGGTTCAACCCGACATGGAACGTGCTATTTTGCATTTACGAGAAGCTGCGAGTCTCGGTAACTTACCGGCTCAAAAACGCTTTGCACAAATATTATTAAGCGGCTATGGAAGTGCGCTCGATATGGAAGCGGCCTACCATTATTTGCATAATGCGATTACGGGTGACGAGCAAGAACATCGACAAATTCAGCGTATCTTAATGGCGCTTTCAGACAAGCTTCCCACCCGTATTGTAGAGCGCGCAAAACTTCCCTTAGACTCTTAAACGTGCTCTCGGTGGGCTTAATACAACCAGTGCAATGCCCCCAAGAATTAGTAAACTTGCGGCAACGAGCCGCATCGATATGAGTTCGTTTAGAAAAGTAATTCCGAATATTGCGGCGATCACGGGTACGCTCAGTTGCAGCGTCGCAGCGTGCGTGGCCCGTAAGCTTGGTAATACTGCGTACCAAATTGCATAGCCAACCCCCGAAGTTACAGCGCCCGAAAGTATTGCGTAGTAAGCGCCTGCAGAATCGAGCGTCGCCTTCTCAATGAAAACGAAACTGAGCAAAACCGAAAGCGGCGCGGCGAGCATGAAATTACGCGTGGTCATGAGCGTTGGCGCCAAGGCTTTTTTGCCGCGCAGTGAGTAAACTCCCCATGCAATACCCGCAATCAACATTAAACCGCCACCATGAAGAGAAGGGGCGGTAGCTCCTGGTAACAACAAGCCAATGAGTCCTATCAGCGCGCCGAAAAAGCCAATTATTTGAATTACATTAAAGCGTTCACCGCGCCAAATACCAGCACTGATCATGGTGGCTTGCACTGCTCCAAACAACATCAGTGCGCCAGTGCCTGTAGCCAGACTCACGTATGCAAATGAGAAAGCCGCTGCGTAGATAAATAGGGCAATGGCGCTTTGCCAATCATTCTTATGCGGATGGTTCGACGTGGGTGTAAAACCACTGCGCACAAGCACGATAAACCAAAGCGCTAAAGCGCCTGATATCAGGCGTAGCGTGGTAAAGCTCGCAGGATCAATGGAAGTCGTGGCTAAAGCGAGGCGACATAAGATCGAATTTCCCGCGAATGCTAATAGCGCAAGCGTGGTAAAAATAACGATCTGAGAGCGCCTCATAACAACTCTACAAGAAGGCTCTCAAGACAACCGTGCCTTGAAATCTTGATAAGTGAATTGGCGAATCAGCTTAAACTCACCGCTCTCTTTTATAATACCAATCGCAGGGTGCTCGACGCCATTGAAGAAGGTCGTTTTCACCATGGTGTAGTGCATCATGTCTTGAAATAGGAGGCGATCACCAATTTGAATCTCTTTTGAGAAGCTGTAAGCTGGAATAACATCGCCCGCTAAACAAGAATTCCCACCAATTCGATAGGTATATTCTTTTTCTCCGGCTTCGCCGCCATTTTCCCCTTTGAAGGTCAGTACCGGTCGATAAGGCATTTCCAGCACATCAGGCATATGCGCGGTCGCTGAAATATCAAGAATTAGTACATTGCCATGATTTTCAACAATATCTACCACTTCACACACGAGAGGCCCAGTTTGCCACGCCACTGCTGAGCCGGGTTCGAGAATTACATGCACGTTGTAGGTTTCTTTTAAGCGCTTTAATTGCGCAATTAAATGTTCGACGTCGTAGCCGGCGCGCGTCATTAAATGCCCACCACCCAAATTAATCCACTTCAGCTGGTGCAAGTACTTCCCAAATCGCTTCTCAACTGCAGCAAGCGTGCGCTCGAGCGCATAGGAGTCGCACTCACACAAGTTGTGGACATGAAACCCGTCTACACCAGACAAGTCGATACCGTCAAGTTGTTCGGCTCGAATACCCAAGCGTGAGCCCGGAGCGGAAGGATCGTACAGCTCTGTTTCAGCTTCACGTTGTTCTGGGTTAATTCGGATGCCGACTGAAACTCCCGCAGCCTGCGCCTGGGGTCGATAGCGCTCTAACTGATTCACACTATTAAATGAAATATGATTGCAAAGCTCGAGTAAACGCTTCATTTCACTTGGTTTGTAAGCTGGAGAGTAAGCGTGAACTTGCTTACCAAAGGTGTCTGCAGCCAGTTCTGCTTCCCATACTGAACTTGCAGTACAACCTGCAAGATACTGGCGTACCGTGGCAAAACTAGACCACATTGAAAAACCTTTCAGCGCTAAAATGATTTCGGCACCACTTTCCCGCTGTACTCGCTCCATGAGCTTCAGGTTACGAACAAGCTTCGTTTCCTCAAGCACATAGCAAGGGGAGGGAACGTCGTTCGACAAAAGGGTTACTTCGTTGTGGTCCATAGTGTTGCTCGCTATCTACAATTTTATCGTTTGAATGGGCTATCGATGTTCTCAACAACCTGCCAAGGCAAGCCATACTTGTTGAGACGCTCCATCATGGGGTCAGGATCAAACTGTTCCATATTCCAAACACCCGGCTTCATCCATGTGCCTTCAAGCATTAATGACGCGCCAATCATCGCTGGCACACCCGTTGTATACGAAACTGCCTGTGCACCCACTTCACGGTTACATTCTGCGTGATCACAGTTGTTGTAGATAAAAATGGTTTTTTCTTTACCATCTTTGACACCGGTAATGTAGGTTCCGATACACGTCATGCCTTCATAGCCTTCAGCGAGTGACCCCGGGTTTGGTAACACGGCTTTCAAGAACTCTAACGGCGCAATTTTTTGGCCGTTAAAATCGATCGGCTCGATCGAGGTCATGCCAATGCCTTCTAAAACGCGTAAATGGTTCAAGTAGGCCTCGCCAAAGGTCATCCAGAATCGCGCACGCTTTAGGGTTGGGAAATGTTTCACCAACGATTCTAGCTCTTCATGGAAAAGTAAGTACGAAGCACGCACACCCACGCCTGGATAATCTAAATCTTCGCGCACGCTAATCGGATCGGTTTCATGCCATTCACCATTTTCCCAATATTTACCACGCTGCGTGATTTCACGAATATTAATTTCTGGATTGAAATTCGTCGCGAATGCTTGGCCATGATCGCCTCCATTACAGTCAACGATGTCTAGATAATGAATTTCGTCGAAATAATGCTTCGCTGCATAGGCTGTGTATACATTGGTTACACCCGGATCAAAACCCGAGCCGAGCAATGCCATAAGACCCGCTTCTTTAAAACGATCGTGGTACGCCCACTGCCAAGAATACTCAAATTTGGCGACATCTTTAGGTTCGTAATTTGCCGTGTCTAAGTAGTGAACCCCTGTTTCTAAGCATGCGTCCATAATGGGCAAGTCTTGGTATGGAAGTGCCACATTAATTACTAAATCGGGCTTCACCTTGTTAATCAATGCAACTAATTCAGGAACGTTGTCTGCGTCTACCGCGTAAACGCCTACAACACGGTCTGCGCCAACTTCTTGCTGGAGTTTTTCACACTTAGAAACCGTGCGTGACGCAAGGTGAATTTCACTGAAATATTCGGGTAGCATTGCGCACTTCTTTACCACGACGCCGCTCACGCCACCGGCGCCAATAATTAACACTCGAGACATGTTTTATCCTCTTCCTAACTAGATGAGCTTGTAAGCAAAATTTGGGCGCGATTGTGCCTACACCCATGCTGAATTGCAATGCTTTACTTTAGCATGTTAGCGGTCGGAATGATGAAAATCGGCACAAATTTCTTGTAATTTCTTCACGGCGTTTTGCTTACCTTGAGCCCCGAGAATATGTGCTAATTCTTGTGCGCTGTTAGCTTGTGCACTCCGAGTGAGTAATTGCTTCAAGCTTGGCTCCGTGCGCAGCCAACCGTGTAACAATGCGAGTCTTAGCCAAGGGGTGTAATCTAGAAAGTTGAGTTCTCCTGCAATAAAAGCCTCCCCAAATTCATGCCAACGCCTTATCTTTGCAGCTTCAGGCCGTTCCTGAAATGGAATGGCCGAGATTAGTTTTTCTATTACCTTGGCTTGTGTTTGCTGATGCGGCAGGCTCAACCGTGCAAAGAGCTCGGTGAGAAATAAAGACGCAAGTTCACGCGCGAAGATTTGCATACGCTTTTCGAGTGGGAAAATGAAAATGGCAGAGGCATGCCCACTCGCGGGGTCGGTTTTGTGGCCGAGCCGCAACGGAAAGTAACCATTTTGGTGCCAAAATTCCACTAAGTTTGGGGTTGCGCCAAAGCTAGTGCCTACGCTGTCAGCACCCCTCTGGCGGCTCCAGTAATGAATGCGAGCCAAGAGTGCTGAGCCTAAGCCATGCCGCCGACATGACTCATGAATTGCAATTCGAACCACGCGAATGTGTCGCAACGAACCGAGTACGGGGCGTTTTAAATAGTAACAAAACGTCTGTGGTAAAAGATTTCCTGGTGGGCGTCGTTTCCCTTCAGTAATCGGGCCAAGTAAATCTGAAATAAGTGGGCCTTCTTCACTCAGCCATGCAACCCCAACCATCTGCTCATCGTAGGTCATTGTTACCAACCATTGATTCGGGTCATCCATCAGCAACTTGAAGTCGTTTGGACTGGTTTGATAGTGGGCGTCCACTAAAAGTGCAAAGGCTTGGCGTAAAAGTGACTTGTCGAGCTCAGAGGCTTTGCACGTTTGGTATTGAATTTGAGGTGCCAGAAGCCCCGCCGTGAATTGGAAGTTATGGATCGAGGGCGCGTTACCGCTTTGTAGCATAAATGCATGGTGAGTCGCGCGTTCCAATGGATCTTCTGGTGCCCAACGCACAGGCAAATGTAGCCATTCTCGGTGTGTCTTAGGAAATTTACTTTTCAAGCGATGCTCGAATTTCAATTGAAAGCCACGACCCGAAAACTCATACCCTTCGGTTGTTGTTGCAAGCACTAGCATGCCTTGATGCTGTAATAAAGCACTTAACGTTGAAGCTGGAAGTGAAGCTGCTTCATCGGCGATCAACACCGAGCGGGGGGAACTTGACGCGACGTAGTCGGCAATTTCTCCTGGCGCGAGGAATCGCACCGATGACGCCTCAAACGCGTCGAGCATGGGCTTTGCTTGCCGCCTTGATGGTGCGCTAATAGCAACGTCATAGCCCGCGTTTTGCTTGCTCTGAAGTGTTCCACACCATGCAGCAAGTGTCGCGGTTTTACCTCTGCCGCGTGGCGCGTAAAGCAATACAGCGCGCTTTTCAGGCTTAGGCAACACTTCTTGCAATAACTCGAGTACACGCGCTTGCGCTGGCGTCGGAAGAAATAGATGCAATATTTCTGGGGCTTTCCATTTTGCAAGAAAGTCGATGAGCCATTGATCTTGCAAGCAGTTGATATATTCGTAGCCGTCGAAATGGCTCAAAAAATGCTGCCACATAGGACTGCGAATGAGCTCTGGCGTGCATTCGACAATCACCAATCCTTTGCCGACAACCGAACCAGTGCATGCAGCCCATGCATTTGCATTCCATTGGTGAGAGAATCGAAAATGCAAAATCGTCTGCTCGGTGCCGAGAAACTGGCGATAGTTGGTAACTTCATCGATCACAAGTGCGCTTTTATCGGCGAGTGCGCTTCTTACAATATCTGAGCTGGGCGTGTGCTCTGGGTGCCATAAAATGAGCGCGCGATGGTGTGCACCAGCAGTACGCTGGTAGTATTCGAATAACCTCTCACTGGGAGAGTTAGCTACGAACCGGTTTGGCTGAGACATAGATGATAATTTCGCCCTCAATCACGACCGTGCCATCTTGTTTCATGGCTTTCACGGGCACTGCCACGTCACCTTCCTGCCAAGCGTCAGCTGCGAGCTCGGCAACAACGCGAATATGGTCATTCGCTTTAGCGGTGTAATGAACGTTCATACTCTTGGGTATCCAACGCAAATGCTTTGGAATCGAAGCCTCTGCAAGGGCTCCCATGGCCATTTCTAAGCCATTACAGAGGGCGATAGCATGTACCGTACCGATGTGGTTCAGCACGGCCTTGCGCTTTTTAAATATCAATTCACAGTAATTTGGTCTTAGTTCAATGATATGTGGCTTGATCGTTCTAAAGTAGGGGGCTTTCCTCGCAAAAATCGCAGAAAAGATGCGATCTCCAAAGGGAAGTCTTAAACATTTATGGCGAATTTTCAGTAGGTAATTATCAGAGTTCGTTGGGCTCGTCATTCAGAATGCCTTTAAAAATAAGAGGAAACTGCCGGAAGCGCTGACCTTCATAACTATCTTGCAGCACCCACTTTTCTATTTCGTCTATATTATCCGTTAAACTTAAAAGATAACTGTATCTTCGCAAAGCTATTTTTGCACTCTTGGGCAGGAAGGATTGCTGTTCATAATAGGCTAAATTGTCGCGTAATATGGAAATTTTAGACGGATCTGCATGTAACACTTTGAGCGCTTCTTCGAAGTAAGAAAAAGGTGCCTCTGCACGCTCCCGTTCCCCGTTTTTGCGGCTTCTACTGCGAAATGGATAATACTTCTGGTTCATTTAGCTCCTTGTGACAAGCAAGTCCCTAAAATTCTTGGCGTAATAACAAAATAATTGAGATTCACCCTCAACATTTCTAACCCTTCGAGTTCCTTGTTGAGCTTGATGTTGCCAAGATCGACCGTAATTGCAGAGCCACTCCGGCCGATAAGGATAATCGCTGTTAATAGGGTACTGATCTCGTAAATCACCACCCGAACCAGAATATCGATCACTTCGGTGCGATCGCCTAAAAGCTGAATGGTAAGAATAATTTGTGCGGTTACGGCGGCGCCGGTAGCTAAGGCAATAAACGAGAGAACCGGTAAAGCGTCTATACCCGAGAAAATGAGTTGCCCGCAAGGCTTGTTCCCCTACGAATCCAAAAGTATTAACAATCCGTTCCATGCGTTCACGCCCTGTGTGCAGCCATCGAAATTTAAATGACCGTTAGTATAGCGCAATAATGAGGTAAAAAAAGAGCCGACTGGGGGAGTCGGCTCAAGCTCGTTGCTAGCGAACAGTAAGCTAATAAAGCGTACTGTACACTTTTTTACGGTAGCTCGATGCGAGCGGATCACCATTCGGTAAATTATTTATCATATCAAGCAACTGCTTCTTAAATGCATCGTTCGAACGCTCTTGTTGCCATAGAGAAAGTGCTTGTGAGAGCGCCTCTTCATAACGTTTGACCTGGAAATATTGAGCGGCTAACTGTGCTTTGAGTTCAAGGTTATCGGGTGCATTCGCAACGGCTTCCTCTAGTGCTCGCACCTCTGGGCTATCAGCCGCTTGTTCTGCAAGTTCAATAGCCGCCATAATTTGTTGATAATAAGAATCACCTTGCTCAGCAATGGTGAGTTGACCAAGTAAAGTGCGCGCCTCTTCCGTGTGTCCAACCCGGGCCGCCGCATCTGCGAGCACCATGTTGGCCTCAGCATTTGAGTTATTTAAATCATAGGCAGTTTTAGCAAACTCGTAAGCGACTTCTGCTTGATTGTCAGCAAGTGCTTGTTTGGCTTTCTCCAATGCCTCGTCTTCGGGTTGTGGTAAATACTTATTTAACATTTCGCGAATTGCTTGCTCTGGCTGAGCACCTGCTAAGCCATCGACAGGTTGGCCGTCTTTAAACACCATTAACGTGGGTAAACTTCGAATTTGAAATTGAGCGGCAAGTGCCTGCTCTGCTTCACAGTCTACCTTCGCGAGTATCAGGTTGTCGGGATAATCGGAGGCAATGCGCTCCAATATAGGCATGAGTTGTTTACAGGGTTCACACCAATCAGCCCAGAAATCGATCAGCACAACTTTATCTTGCGCTTGCTCAATTAATATTTCACGCACGTTCTCTGCAGTTAAATGAACGACATTATTCAATTGCACCTTAATCCCTTCTCTTATTTCATTTGTCAATTAAATGGGGATAGCCTGATTTCTTTCAACCCTTTATGTAAGAACTAGCCGAGCAACTTTTTCAATAATTTCTGTTTGAAATCTGTATAGGGTGGATAACGAAGATCTACATCGAACATGAAGCTGCGTTTCACCACTGGTTTCAGGTGACTGAATGTGTCGAAGCCCCATTTGCCATGATAACGACCCATACCGCTCGGGCCGACACCGCCAAAGGGTAATTCTGCGTTTAACATAAATACCATGGTGTCGTTGATGCATAAGGAGCCACATCGAATTCTTTGCTCAACTCGATGTTGCTCTCGCGTATCCTTGGAAAACAAGTAACACGCGAGTGGTTGAGGCCTTGCTTGCACGAATGCGAGGGCTTCATCCATATCTTGTACTGTGAGAATGGGTAAAATGGGTCCGAAGATCTCGTCATCCATAATATCAGCGTCTGCTGGGCAATTAAAAATAACAGTGGGTGCGAGAAAACGATTTTCGCTATGGAGTTCGCCGCCCCAAATCTGACTCTCCGCCAACTTTTCGTCTTTAAGTAGCCCGGTTAAACGATGCAAATGACGATTTGAAACAATACGGCCATAATCGTTGCTGTCGATTACCTTTTTACCGTAGAAACTTTCGATTGCTAAGATGAGTTCAGACTGAAATTGGGCGACGACCGCTGATTCCACTAAGACATAATCAGGGGCAATACATGTTTGCCCCGCGTTCATAAATTTGCCCCAAACAATACGTTTCGCTGCTTTTGCTAAATCACATTGCTGACTCACAATGACAGGGCTTTTACCACCGAGCTCAAGTGTGACTGAAGCAAGATGATCGGCCGCTGCACGCATTACTTTTTTGCCTATCTGACCACCGCCGGTGTAAAAGAAATGATTGAATGGCAGATTAAGTAAATGAGCCGCTGTGGTTGCGTCGCCCTCAACAGCCCACACCGCCTCTTCGTCAAGATAGTCACTGCAAAGCCTTACAATAAGTGCACTCGTTTGCGGAGCGACCTCGGAAGGCTTTAAGCATACGGCATTTCCCGCTGCAATTGCCGCAATTACAGGGCTCAGAGTTAGCTGTACTGGATAATTCCAAGCGCCAAAAATCGCAACAACCCCGAGTGGCTCTGGCTGCAGATAAGATTTCGCTGGCTGGATTGCAACTGGGCTAGATACATGACGTACACGCATCCATTTTTTAACTTTTTTCTTAGTGTGCCGCAGTTCCTTCAGCAAAAAGCCAATTTCCGTATTCCATGCCTCGGTCGCTTGTTTGCCTAAATCTGAGAGTAAAGCAGCTTGGAGCTCTGTAACATGTTCATTTAACATATCTCCCATTCGTGAAAGCTGCGCAAGTCGCCACGATAAAGGCTTGGTTTTCTGGTTAAAAAAAGTATCTTGAAGTCGCGTGAAATGCTCAAGTAAGGCCTGGGTATCTTGGCTCATAAGGATTCCATCAAATTTAGCTGAATAAGTTTTGCTTGTGGTCCATCGGTAAGCACAAGGAGTGCATTTTGTAGCGGGTGTACCTCAATATCTCGAATACGTTCATGTAATGATGGCGTGGTGGACGCATCAATTAAAATTTTGTGCGCGAGCACCTGAACTTCTCCTTGCTCGAGCGACAAGGTTAACACTTCTATATGCTTTGCCGCGAGCGCAGGAATAAACGCATATTGATGCAAAAGTGTAAGACCCGAGGGTGCAATCGATGGTGTCCACTCAAATAAAGGAGACTCCATGCCTGCGAGACTCTCGTGTGGAGTGATTTGAGCGCCCGTATAGTCTACGCCCCCGGTGAGTAATGGCCAGCCATAATTACCCCCTGCGATAATTTGATTGAGTTCGTCGCCGCCGCGTGGACCATGCTCAGTACTCAAGACTACATTCCAATCTGGATGGTAAGCGATACCTTGTACGTTTCTATGACCATACGAATAGATTTGCGGGCGCGCGTCTGGTTGACTGATGAGTGGGTTGTTGTTGGGCGTACTGCCATTCGGGTGAATGCGCAAAATACTGCCAAAATGATTGCTGGTGATCTGTGCTTGTTCGCGCAGGTCAAAACCGTCCCCAAAAGTCACGAGCAGTGTTTGATCGGGTAATTGCGTCAGTCGGCCTCCAAAGTGAGCCGCTCCCCGCTTTGCAGGGGACGTTCGGAAAATGACGGTAGTGTTTAATAGTGCGTAGTTCTCATCGAGTTCGCCTCGGGCAACGCATAAATAATTGGCGATACGACTCCCACAAGCATAACTAATAAATAAGGTTGGTCTTGTCACTTCGTCACTTAGTGGTTTGGTGATCAATAAATCGAAAACACCGGCCTGCCCTTCAACATAGATATCGGGGATCTCGCGGCGCAATGAAAACCGATTCACTACTTCTGCGTCGCGCTGATTGTCATCAAGTATTACGGTTGTTAGATGGCCAGTGCGCTCGGTGATGAGTAGAGTGCGCTCATCAAGCGTGGCAATACCCCACGGAGAGTCAAGACCTTCAAGCAGTACATGTTGATCCGTAACCGATATGTCTGCATGAACGTGCGTGCTTATTGCTAACACGCTTATCACGAAAAGCCAACGCTTTTTAAAATATCTAAGCATGCGATTTATTTCCTTTCAGAAGGCTCGCTGCAAGCGGGTTTATCTTGCGCAATGAGCGAGTTAAATGCGCATATAAGAAACCTGCTAAGCAGCCGCTCATAATCATGGCAAAGCTGCCAACTGACGTGCGTGTTGCCGCTATCAGTGTGGGTGGCGGTACAAGAGAATCGATAAGCTGAAACGTGACATAAAGGCCAACACCGCCGGCGACGATGCACCAAGCCGTGAACTGACGCTTTTGAAAGGCGGCAACGAAGTGTGCAAGTGGGAGGGCAATCACCAACATACTCGCGAGTACAAACGCAAACAGCGGCGCAAAATGAACTAAGTCATGCAAGGTTGCAGATAGGCGCTGACCAGCGTCAATCGCGGGGCCAATTTGCGCGAGTTGATACAAGTTGAGCTGAGTTTGTACGATCGAACCATACAGGGTTGCGGCGAGCAACGCTGCAATAAATGCGACGACGCGTACACCGAACTTGCGCCAACGAGTCATGGTTTATCCTTATCGTTCTACTTGAAAGCAAGGCCTACTAACTTATATGAACTCTTACGGCGCTTCCAGTGTTTCAGATTGCAATGCGTAGCTTTACTTGCCGTAGTGCATGAGAGTCGATAAAGTGTAAGCAACAGGTTAGACCAGAAGAGACTGAACATGACGCAAGCGTATCCGCATTTATTTGAACCTCTAGACCTCGGCTTCACGACGCTCAAGAACAGAGTGTTGATGGGGTCGATGCACACGGGCTTAGAGGAAGAAAAACATGGCTTTGAAAAGCTCGCTGCATTTTATGCTGAGCGCGCTCGAGGAGGCGTTGGATTAATTGTGACCGGCGGCATCAGTCCCAATGTGCGCGGTCGTCTCGCACCATTTGGTTGTCAGCTCAGTTATCCATGGCAGGTAAATAAGCATAAGCAGGTAACCGAAGCCGTGCATGCTGAGGGCGGCAAGATTTGTATGCAAATTTTGCATGCAGGTCGTTATGGATATCATCCGTTTAGCGTGGCACCGAGTGCGATTAAAGCACCTATCACGCCTTTTAAACCTTCAGCGTTGAGTGAGCGGCAAATTCTTAAAACCATTAAGCATTATGCGCGCTCTGCCAAACTCGCGAAAAAGGCGGGGTACGATGGCGTCGAAATTATGGGCTCGGAAGGTTACCTAATTAATCAATTTATTTGTCAAAGAACAAATAAAAGAACGGATCGTTGGGGCGGAAGTTTTGAGAACCGGAGTCGGTTTCCTCGTGAGATTGTGAAGGCGGTTCGTGAAGCTGTTGGTGACGATTTCATAATTATTTATCGGCTTTCCATGCTCGATTTGGTCGAGGATGGGAATACCTTAGAAGAGGTTGTGACCTTGGGCCAAGCAGTAGAGGCGAATGGTGCGACGATCATTAATACGGGCATAGGCTGGCATGAAGCGCGTGTGCCAACCATTGTAACCTCGGTGCCGCGAGGCGCGTTTCGTTGGATTACTGCAGAGCTCAAGAAGGTTCTCAATGTTCCTGTGGTAGCGACAAATCGAATTAACACGCCGGAAGTTGCGGAAGACATTCTTGCGAAAGGCGAAGCCGACATGGTGTCAATGGCGCGTCCGTTATTAGCCGATGCACATTTTGTAGCGAAAGCGGAAGCCAATAGAGCCGATCGAATTAACACCTGTATTGCCTGCAACCAAGCGTGTCTTGATCATGTGTTTGAGAATAAACGTGCGACCTGTTTGGTGAACCCATTAGCAGCGTATGAAACAGAGTTAGTGATGACCCCCTTAGCCCAAAAGAAACGTATTGGTATTGTGGGAGCGGGGCCAGCGGGTCTCTCTGCTGCTTGTTTTGCTGCAGAGCGAGGTCACGAAATTCATTTATTTGATAAAGCGACAGAGATTGGCGGCCAATTTAATTACGCGAAGCAGATTCCAGGTAAAGAAGAGTTTCATGAAACGATTCGCTATTTTAAAAATCGACTCGCAGATGCAGGCGTCAACTTACATTTAGGTCAGCAGCAGACTGCGGATTCACTACAACAATTTGGTTTTGATGATGTCGTTATCGCCACCGGCGTCGTGCCCCGAGACCTAGATATTGAAGGCGCCGATTTGCCGCATGTACTGGGGTATTTAGACGTTTTACGGGATCACAAGCCGGTCGGAACTCGGGTCGCCATTATTGGCGCAGGTGGTATTGGTTTCGATGTTGCTGAGTTTCTGTCTACAACGGTATCGCCAACATTGGATACGGACCAGTGGCATGCAATATGGGGTATTGATAAAGAATATAAGCAACGAGGAGCGCTTTTAGCAGAGCCTTTGGCTGAACCAAATCCACGTAAAATTACGTTAATGCAAAGGAAGGCATCAAAAGTTGGTGGTGGTTTAGGTAAAACATCTGGCTGGGTGCATCGAAATACGTTACGGCATAAAGGCGTGAAAATGTTGGCTGGAGTTACCTATGAACGTGTTGTGCCGGAAGGTTTAGAAGTGACCATTGACGGTCAGCGACAACTAATTGAAGCCGACGCGGTGATTGTGTGTGCTGGGCAGTTACCACTGCGTGAGTTAGAAGCACCGTTAGCAGAGTTGGGTGTGCGCGTGCACCGTATTGGCGGTGCCGACGTAGCGGCAGAACTCGATGCGAAACGGGCAATAAGACAGGGAGCGGAGTTAGCTGCTACCCTGTAGATTCTTAAATCTGTGTATGGGAGCAATACATGAGTAAAGCGCAAGAAGTACCAGAAGTTTTGGAAGACGCTCGCGGTAGGTTAGAAGATATCTATGAGCGGCTCAATATTTCGGACGATGCGCAACAAAGATTGGCGCAACCTGAACGTGTGATTCAGGCATCAATTCCAGTGCGAATGGATGACGGCTCACTCAAAGTGTTTCAAGGCTGGCGCGTACAATATGACCTCACGCGAGGTCCCGGCAAGGGCGGCATTCGCTTTCATCCAGACGTTGGCGAGGGTGAAGTGACCGCCCTTAGTTTTTGGATGGCCATAAAATGTGCGGTAGTTGATCTTCCTTTTGGTGGCGCCAAAGGCGGTGTTTGTGTCGATCCTAAGAAGCTCTCTCGAATGGAGTTAGAGCGGTTATCGCGGGGTTACATTCGCGCTATGTTTGACACAATTGGCCCGGATACCGATATACCAGCTCCCGATGTGAATACGAATGCCACCGTGATGGGCTGGATGGCCGATGAATACTCTAATATTGCCAGAGGCCAGCATCCTGCAGTGATCACGGGTAAGCCACTCGGGCTGGGTGGCTCCAAGGGGCGCGTCGAGGCTACAGGGGAAGGCGCCTTAGAGGTTTTAAAGCTCTGGGTAGAGCGCCAAGAATTAGACGTAAAAGACATGACGGTTGCGGTGCAAGGTTTTGGTAATGCAGGTTACTACTTTGCGAAAGCGGCGGTTGATTTGGGCTTTAAAGTTGTTGCCGTGTCTGATTCAAAAGGCGCTGTTTACGCGAAAGAGGGGCTGGATGTTGAGGCGATTTACGAGCACAAGAATGAGAAGAAGGAGCTCAAAGGAATCGTTTATTCAGACGCTTCCGTAGACGAAGAGAGGGATGTTGAACATTTGTCGAATGACGAACTCTTAGAGCTGAAAGTCGATGTTTTGGCGCTTGCGGCCCTCGAAAATCAGATTACGAAGCACAATGCGAAAGACATTCAAGCGAAAATTGTCTTGGAGATTGCCAATGGGCCAGTAACCAGTAACGCCGACAAGATATTGCACGAAAATGACATTACAGTGATTCCTGATGTGCTGGCGAATACTGGCGGTGTTGTTGTGAGTTACTACGAATGGGTGCAGAACCGTTCGGGTGATTATTGGCCTGCAGATCGCGTGAATGAGCGCATGCGGTCGAGATTGGAACGTGAATCTAAAACCTGTTTTGAACTTGCCGAAGACGAGCAGGTTGATCTACGAACAGCCGCATATATGCAAGGTTTGAAGCGTATTACAGACGCGATGGATAGTCGCGGGAATCAACATTACTTTAATGGTAGTAGTTAGGCCTCCGAGTTGAGCCAATAGGTGCGGTAACGCGCGTCGTTGTCGTACATATTGGCTTGTTTTTCCAAGTTAAACCAACTTCCCCCGCGTGGGTTGGCATGAATGCCTGCAATGTATTGCCAGTTGCCATAGTTACTGGCAGGGTCGTAGTCAATGAGTTGGCGCTCGAAATAGCATGCGCCTTTGCGCCAATCGTCGCGCATGTCATAGATAAGTGCCGAAGCGACATTTTGGCGCCCGCGATTACTCATGTAGCCTGTGGCATTAAGCTCACGCATATTGGCGTCGACAAAGTCCTGCCCCGTTTCGCCTGCCGCCCATGCTGAGAAACTCGCATGCAAGCGTGTATGAATAGATTCGAAATTGATTTCAGCGACGCGTCCGGTAAAAAGCTGAGCGCCTAATTGTCGTGCTAGGTGTTGGAAAAACTCACGCCACAACAACTCTATTTTTAACCAATGGGTGCTTTCGTTTTCACCGAACAGCACTTCGTGCTGGTGTATCGCTTGAATCACTTCGTCCACCCCCAGACAGCCCCAGCTTAACCAGGGCGATAACTTACTGGAGTATTCTTTGCCGAGTAGTCCATTCCGCGTTTCTTTGTAATGACGAATGGCGCCATTACCGGCTAGGTATTCGTGTATGTGAATCAGAGCTGCTGAGCGGCCACCAATAAACGAGAATACGCCCAACGGGTTACCACTTAATTCAAACGTATCGTTTGCTAAGGCTCTCGGTGGAAATTGTTTCAGTAGGGGCTCAAACACCTTACGGAACTGGCTAAATGAGCGTAGCGGTTTATTCATGCGCTCTCGCACTTCTGCGTACGACCAAAGTGTATAGGTTCGATATAGCTTACTCTTGATGGTGTCAGCATTGAGTTTCGTTGTTAATTGCGCCTCGGTTTGTTGCTCTTCGAATGCGGGCAGTGTTCCGAAGTGCACGTGCTCTACATTGAGATCTCGCGCATAGTTGGCAACGATTACAAGGGGATTACCTGTTTCCACACTGAGTTCAATTCCACGTGCTTGCAGGGAGCTACGCAAATCGTCAATACATTGGTTCTCAAACTTTTGCCGATGGTCGCCAACCCGTTCAATATTCAACCATTTCCTTTGTGGCTCGCGAACATAGAGTGCAGAAATATCCGCATTCGAATTCATTGACTCGAGCGCGGGATGATGAGCTCGAAGATCGCGTCGAAACCACACTAAATGTTTAGACATTAAAGCTCCTCCAGGTTCGTTAAATAGTACTCAGCCTGTGTGAGAATGGCTTGTCTTTCCTCTTCGCTACGCTTATTCCATTGCGCATACATCATGCGCATACGATGATTGTGTTCAAAACGCTCACGATGGCGATCAATGAAATGCCAGTAAAGGCTGTTGAACGGACAGCTATTCTCACCATGTTTTTTGGCGACATTGTAATGGCACTCGGCACAATAATGACTCATTTTATGAATATAATTACCACCGGAAACATAAGGTTTGGTGGCAAGAATGCCGCCATCTGCAAACTGGCTCATGCCACGTGTGTTTGGTAACTCGACCCACTCAATTGCATCGATGTAAATACCTAAATACCACGCGTCTACCTGTTGTGGCTCAATTCCGGCCAACAAAGCGAAATTACCGGTGATCATTAGTCGTTGAATGTGGTGAGCGTACGCATAATCAAGAGATTGTTGTATCGCATGCGAAACACATCGCATTTTTGTTTTTGCGTTCCAAAAGAATGAAGGTAAGTCTCGCGTGTGCGCAAGTTCGTTTTTGTCTGCGTACGCCGGCATGTAATGCCAGTAAATGAGTCGAACGTATTCTCGCCAACCTAAAATTTGGCGAACAAAGCCCTCAACTTGAGGCAGCGTAATCTGCTCTGAATCCGCTTTGTAGCGCTCAATAGCGCGCTCAATCACATATTGAGGCGAGAGAATTTTACTGTTCAGTGCAAACGAAATTCTTGAATGATAAAGACTCCAACCTGATTCGGTCATTGCGTCTTGAAATGTGCCAAAGTGAGGAAAAAGGTGCTCAAGGAAATATTCGAATAACTCAATGGCTTGTTGCCGATTCACTGGCCACAAAAATCGTTTTGCATCTACCGTTCCGAACGTCGTAACTTTTTGCTTCGTGAGCATTTCTTCAATGTCAGCTACATCGTTGGCAAAGCAGAGAGGTGTGGGTAGAGAATGGTTTTTTGGTAATTTTTTTCTATTCTCACTGTCAAAGTTCCAACGGTCTCCCATTGGTTTGTTGCCATTCATTAGATAGCCGGTGTCTTGTCGAAGTTGCCGGTAAAAGGTTTCCATGAGTAAGGATTTTTGCTTTGGAAAGTATCGTTTGAGATTGTTTCTTTGAGTAAAGAAGTGCTCGCTACCAACACATTCTCGCTCAATCCAGTCGATACCAGCGAGCTGCTGATTAAGTCGATATTCGTCGGGTTCTTGGTAGGTTAGCTTTGTCGCTTTAACTTTGTGAATCACCGCTTTCAGATTCGCAATGAGATCCTGCTGATTGTCGCTGTTATCGAGCGCTATGTAGAGCATGTCGTGCTTGTGGCTAATGGCTTTAGCAAAATTGCGCATGGCCGCGAAAAAGGCGAGTATCTTTTGCCGATGATGCTTCACATAATCGAGTTCTTGCTGCATTTCGAACATCACATAGAGTATGTTCGAACATGGAGTCTGCCACCAAGAATGCCCAGCATGCAACTGATCACCAAGCACTAAGCGTACTTCATCATATTGTTTTGAGAGGTCGTTTAGTGCATTGAAATAAGTCATGGTTATCCTCGGAGCTATGTTTAAGCTTCTTGCCAATAGTTGCTCAAATCAACAGCGGGCTGAATGTCTTCCGCACCCTGATCTGGAATCACTCCTGCTACTTCTTCAGGGAGTGCGTATTCGTATCGAGTACCCGCCTTCGGAATATGGTAGCTGTCCAACCCAGAGATAGCTGCGAGCTTTAATTCACTGATATTAATGAAGCCGTCGCTGCGAATGGCTTGCTCTCGCATGCGAAGCCATTTAATTTCGCCAATGATAAACTCGGTACCGTTCAACTCAATTGGTACGATTTGCTTAAGTTCGAGCCCATAAGAAAGTGGCGATTCGGCAACAGCAGGCGCTGCAAAACTGTCGACCCATTCCACATTGAGGCCTGTCGCGGCAAACTCTGAAACGTCACAGGGATATTGCGCTGAGGTTTGATGCGCTTGTGCGATCATAGATTCGGACACCGCATTGATCGTGTAAAAGCCTGAAGCTCTGATATTATTCACCGTGTCCCGACGAACCGTGCGCGGACGCGTGACCATGCCGATCAGAGGCGGATTCGCTCCTAGATGCACAACCGAGCTGACGATCGCGAGATTCGGTTGATGCTGTGTATTTGCCGTACCGATTAAATTGGCACTTTTGTAACCAGAGAGACAATTAATCAGTCGGGCGCGAAAACGGTCGGGGAATTGCGCGATTTGCTTTTGCGTTAACCAGTACATGTACGCTCACTTATTCTGTTGACTGTTGCGGTGTCTGCGACACCGTTCGGAACAATATTTCACATCGTCCCATACCTTCTCCCACTTTTTGCGCCAATTAAAAGGGCGTTCACAAACGGGGCAAATCTTTTCAGGTAGATGTTGTTTCTTCATTAATTTCTTTACTCGCTTGCGTTCGATGTCCTTCAACATGGCGAACTAAAATACGTTCCTTGTGAGCCTTCACTTGCGGCAATGCTTTCCAGCGCCAGAGCCATTCTCGTGCTCGTTTGCCCGATACGTCTAGGTCAACCACTGGTGTAGGATAGTCTTTGCCTAATTCAAACGCGTAAAATTGCTGCTCCAGCGGCGGCATGAGCCAAGGCTGATGAATATACTCATTCGGCAGACTTTGAAGCTCTGGTACCCATTTACGAATAAATTCGCCCTTCGGATCCTGTTCTTCAGACTGTTTCACCGGGTTATAAATTCGGATGGTATTGATACTGGTAACGCCAGCTTGCATTTGGAATTGCGGATAATGAATGCCGGGCTCAAAGTCGAGAAATAGTCTTCCCAGATGTTTAGCACCGAACCGCCAATCAAGCCATAAGTGGTGCGTTAAAAAACTGACGAGCATGGCACGCATACGAAAATTAATATAGCCGGTGTGATGTAGTGCTCGCATGCAAGCATCGACCAGCGGGTAGCCAGTTTTTCCGCGCAGCCAAGCGCTCAGGTGAGCGGGGTCTCCGTCTTTGTGCAACTGCTCATAGGCAGGGTTTAATGGCCTAAACTCAAGCCAAGAGTCCATTTCAAACTTCTGTATGAAATGACAATGCCATCGCAATCGAGAAGCGAGGGCATTCACTGATTTCTTCCAGCCTGGCTCGTTTCTCAACTGCCGAATACGCTGCCATACGGTGCGCACACTCAAATTGCCAAAGGATAAGTAGGGCGAGAGACGGGAGCACGATTGGCGACTTGCCTCAGGTTTTGAAATATCAAATGCATAGCGTTTACCTCGTCCCGAACAAAAATCTTCTAGCCATTTTAATGCCGATAACTCTCCACCATGTTGGTAACGAGATTGATGCTGACACCACGGAGCTGGTGGACTGAACGTGTGGTCGTTCACCCATTTAATAGACTTCAATGTGTCTAAGGGCGCATGAACTGGCTCAACGCTCATGGTTTCATACCAACGCTTGCGCCAACCTTCTCGGTTTTGACAGCCGCGCACAATGCCATTATTCCGGAATTCTTGCCAAGCAATGCCTTGAGTTTGGCACCAAGCGGCGATTTCACGATCACGTTGGTAAGTATTCGCTAATCCAGTTTCTTCATGGCTGAGCAAAGAGTGAATGTGAAATTGGTCGTGGATACGTGCCAAGACAGCCTTGGCATCGCCTTGTTGAATACAGAGTGTATGCTGTGCTCCCAGTTGGCGTTGCAATTGTTGTGTGCTTTGCCACCAAAAACGCCAGTGGTGCTCACCCCAATGCGGATCTTCCAACAACATAGATTCAACGATCGCGAGCAACAGTGTCGGCCGTGAACTCGCGCATGCATTTGCCAAAGGCGCATGATCTCGAATTCTTAGATCGCGTTTAAACCAAACTACATTAATCATGATGTACAATACGCATCATAGACATGAAAGGATGAAGAGATATGAGAATTGACCGATTTTTATCGGAAGCTACGGGTATGAGTCGGAAAGAAGCGACAAAAGTGATGCACCGTGGTGAGGTGGCCCTGAATGGCGAAGTGGTAAAAAAGGGCGTTGTTCAGGTAAAAGAGAGTGATGCCGTGAGCTGGAATGGAAGAGAAATAGAAATATTAGGGCCGACTTATTTTATGATGAACAAACCTGCGGGTTGCGTTTGTGCAAATGATGATCCCTCTCACATTCCTGTGTTTGCTTATCTTGATATTGCGAACCCTGATAAATTGCATACTGCGGGTCGCCTCGATTTAGACACCACCGGCTTGTTGTTAATTACAAACGACGGTCAATGGTCACACCGAATTACTTCTCCTAAGCATCGCTGTGAGAAAACTTATAGAGTTTGGCTCGTAGACCCTATTAGCGAGCAGACCGCCACGTTGTTCGCAGAAGGGATTCAATTGCGCGGTGAGGCGAAACTCACTGAACCCGCTCAATTTGAGCAAGTAGGAGAGCGGGAGGCGCTCGTTACGATTCATGAGGGTAAATACCACCAAGTAAAACGCATGTTCGCCGCCTGTGGCAATAAAGTTGAGGCTTTGCATCGTGAGAGAGTCGGCTCCTTAGCTCTCGACTCAACCCTCGCACCCGGCGAGTACCGCAGTTTGACAACAGAAGAAATCGCGCTTTTTTAAGCGCGACCGAACATTCTTTGGTGCATCCTTTCTGCATAATCATCTGTCATGCCGGCAATATAATCGCAAAGTGCACGATCGGCGCCTGCTTTCCCTTCTTGTTGGAAGGCTTGCTCCCAACGTTGGCGAGAATTCACGGGTAGCAACCGAGATGGTTCTGCGTGAAAGGCACTAAAGAGATTCAGCAACATATTCTGACTACGATAACGTAACTGCTGAATATCGGGCGTATTGATTACATGCTGGAAAACCACGGACTTAAGCGCATTTAACAAGGCTCGCTCTGCGTCGGGAAGCACGGCATTGAAGCGGATTAAAGGTGCTTCGGCTTCTTCTAGTACTTCACTCACACGAACCGCTGTTACAAAGATATTCACCAAAGCACCAATGGCATTCTTTCTTTCATGATGCGCCCCTGAAAAGAGATCATGCGCCAATTTTTCCATCAAAAGCCGCAGCGACTGCGGAAGATCGGCAATACGTGGATACATGAATAAATGCCAATGTTCTTGGGTCAGTGTTCCAGTGACAACTGCATCTTCAAGATCATGAACGCCATATGCAATGTCATCAGCCAACTCCATTAAGGAGGCATCGAACGATTTATAAAGCGAACGTTGAAATGGCGATGACGAGAGCGTTTCAGTGGCTTGGAACGCTTCACGATCGCCGTGACTCAGCGGCTCGAGCACCCAGTTCAATATTTCAGAGTCTGCAGCGTAGAGCGCCTTTGCAGGTTTGTATGTAGCAAGACTGCGAGGGTTTTCTAATGTACTGTCGATTTGGCTCTGCATCTTATTGTCAGGCATGAGTACTGGATATTTTAAGAGCCCAAGCAACGTTCTTCGGGTCAGATCCATTCCATGCTCAGCGTGATAGCTTTCAAGTTTAGCAACGATACGGAAGGTTTGACCGTTACCTTCAAAACCACCGCTCTGGAGCATTTTATAATTAAGTGCTGTTTCACCCCCATGACCAAATGGCGGGTGCCCAATATCGTGAGCTAGACACAGTGCTTCCATCAAACTCTCGTCGGGCAAGAGATCGAGTGCAAAAGTAGAACCGCTGTGTCGAATTTGATTAATGAGTGAGGCACCAATTTGTGCAGCTTCTAGTGAATGAGTTAGGCGCGTACGATAAAAGTCGTTTTCACCTACATTCATAATTTGAGTTTTCGACTGGAGTCGACGAAAGGCTGCTGAATGTAGGACTCTTGCGCGATCTCGTTGCCATGGGTTGCGCAGGTCTCCCGGTCTTTTTGGTGCATTTCCTGAGCGTCTTTGTAGCCAAACATCGGTCATGGACTTGTCCTTTTCATGAGTAATCGGGTTTCACCGGGGCCTAATGCATTTTCAAGGGTGCGGATCGATTCGAAGCCAAATTTTTCATACAATTGAATGGCACTGAGGTTAGCGGGGGCTACGGTTAAATAAATGGTTTTCGCACCATTGAGTTCGTTTAATGCATGCGAGAGAAGCGCTTGCCCAACACCCTGACCACGAACTGTAGGGGTAATTAAAATCGACATGAGCCACCAGCTATCCGTCTCAGCTCCGGGGCTCATAAGAATGTAGCCAGTTACGACTTCACGCTCGCCTCGGCTCACCCACAGCGAGTTCGGCCATTGCATTTGTGCTTGTGCAAAGAAAAGGAATGGATACGCATTTTTGCCATAGCATTGTGCCTCGATTTCAGCGAGGGCTTCAAGATCTTCGAACTGGGCGCGTTGAATAACCAGTTGGGACAAGATGTAACTCTCTTTTAGAATTTGCTTTGCAGCCATTGTACCCACTCAATGAGTTGAATTTAAGCATTTCTCTCTCACTTCTCATTCTGTGCTAGAACCATGTATCATAACGAGCTATTTGACCCCTCATGGGGCGGTTTTCTTACGGAGATATGATGCTGTTACCTATTGTTGCGTTAATCGTGGGTCTTGCGGTGCTAGTTTGGAGTGCAGACAAGTTTATTGAAGGAGCTGCGGGAACCTCTAAAATTCTAGGCGTACCGCCTTTGATCATTGGTATGTTGGTGATCGGCTTTGGTACCTCTGCACCTGAAATGGTTGTGTCGGCGTTTGCGGCCGCGAGCGGCAACCCAGGGCTTGCGCTTGGAAACGCCTATGGCTCTAACATTACTAATATCGGTTTGGTGTTGGGCCTAAGCGCCGCGTTGTTGCCAATGACTGTGAGCTCTGGCGTGCTCCGAAAAGAAATTCCACTGTTGATTGCTGTTACGCTCTTGGCAGGATATCAAATACTCGATGGCAATATTTCACGACTCGATGCCGTGGTCTTGTTGGTCGCATTCGTGGGCGTGATGCTCTGGATGGTATTGCAGAATAAGAACAATATTGACGACTTAATTGGCATTGAAACAGACCAAGAGATGAAAGCGCATCCACTCACATTAAAGATGGCCATTATTTGGTTAATCGTGGGTTTAATTTTATTGGTTTTAAGCTCTCGCGTGTTGGTATGGGGCGCTGTCGAAATTGCGACCGCATTCGGCGTAGATGATCTCATTATTGGTTTAACGATCGTAGCGTTGGGTACCTCTTTGCCAGAATTGGCCGCAGCGCTGGTGGCGATTCGTAAGCAAGAGCATGATTTGGCGCTTGGTAACTTAATCGGTTCAAACTTATTTAATACCTTGGCCGTAGTAGGTATCGCGGGCGCTATCAAACCTATCTCTGTAGCCGCAGAGGTCATCACACGTGATTGGTCACTCATGTTGGTAATGACGATTTTATTAGCGCTGTTCTCTTGGCGTCCGACCGCTTGGACGCCGCAACGACCGGCTCGTATCAATCGTTTGGAGGGGGCAACCTTCTTGGCGATTTATGTAGGTTACATTGCTTGGCTTATTTTCACCGTTGTGCAGAGTAAAGCGATTGGCTAATTTGCACGCAACAACAGGAGTTTAAGATGGAAAATCCTTTAGTGATGCAAGCAACTCGGCTCGCTTGGGCGGGTTTGGTTCCATTTATCCTCACCGTTGTGTTGGGAGCGTTGAATGTAGCACCGGAATTTATGGTTCAGGTGTTTCTCGTTTATAGTGCGGTGATTCTCTCATTCCTTGGAGGAATTCATTGGGGACTGGCGATGTCTGAAAATCTGCCGAGACCTCAAGGCGCGCTGTTAATTTGTATGTTGCCGTCGATTGCAGGTTGGGCGGCCGTTGCGTTTTTATCGAGCATGGTTGCGCTACTCGTACTTGCTGCGGTTTACTTATTATGGCTTAACTATGACCTAAAAATGGTGAATGCCACATGGTATGAAAGGTTTCGTAAGCCGATTACCTTTGTGGTTGCGGGTACACATCTTATCTGGTTCACCGTTCTGGCAACGGCCGCCCGCACACTCTAAAAAGCTATTTGGTTTTGTGGGTAAAAACGCCGTCCCAGTCTGCGGGCGGCGGATTTTCCAAATAATCTTCACAGCGCTCTACATAAATGGCCGCAAGACCGTCTTCTGGCCACGCTTCCAAATGTACTTCAAATTGCGCTTTAGCGCGTTCAAACTCACTGTGTTCATAGAAAGTAATGCCTTGTTCGCTGCTTTCAATTTGCGCTCGAGTGGACGCATCGAGCGTTTCGGACTGGCAGCTATCAAGCAATTGAAAGATTCGTAATGGTGCTGTTCGGCCTTTGACCCGAACTTGATCGACTTTACGGTATAAGAACTTCTGTTTCGCTTCTTCAGTGAGGGTATTCAATGTGCTTTCACTGAACAAAATGTCAACGCCGTAACCTTTGGTGAGGCCTTCGAGCCGAGAACCAAGGTTTACGTTATCTCCTAGCACTGTATAGGCCATACGAAACTCGGATCCCATGTTACCCACGTTCATCAACCCCGTGTGCACACCAATGCCCATTGCAAGTGCTTGCTTCCCTTCAGCAGTAAATTCCTCATTTGTTTTAGCCAAGGCTTTTTGCATTGCGAGTGCACCTTCAAGCGCATGCTTTGCGTGTAGCTCGTCCTTTAGAGGTGCCCCCCAGAATGCCATGACCGCGTCACCCATGTACTTGTCGATGGTTCCTCGATGTTCATGGATTGCTTTGGTCACAGGTGTTAGCAAGCGATTCATGACTTCGGTGAGCTCTGAGGGCGGAATTTTCTCGGAGAACGAGGTAAACCCACGTACGTCGGAAAATAACACGGTGAGCTCCTTTTCTTGCCCAACCATATCTTGCGCTTCTGGGGAGGCGACAATGTCACTCACCAGCTCAGGCGGAATATAGCGACCGAACTGCTCTGCAACTTGTCGTTTCTGCAGACTTTCGCGCCAGAAGTTCATGGTGAGGTGCCAACCCGTCATGAGAAGCACAAGTAACAAACCGGAAGCGAGAGGCAAGACCAGCCCGCTATGCCAAGCGTAAATATTTACAGCTAAGTGTCCACCTGCGAGTACTACACTAATGGTTAACAATGCAACAGCGCGTAGACGAGGATAGAACCAGGTCATGAGTACGCCGGTTAACAACAAGCCTAAGAAGGTAATGGCAATACGATAGCCCGGCTCTGCTTTGAAGCCCATTTGTAGCATACCGGCTAGAATACTGGCATGGATCTCTACTCCCGGGAAAACACCCCCCACCGGAGTGGAGCGCAAATCCATTAAGCCGGGAGCAGACGTTCCTAAGAGTACAATTTTCCCTGCCAGTGCTTCAGGCTCTACGTTCCCAGCGAGTACGTCAAATGCAGAAATATAAGTGAAGTGCTCTCTTGTTCCATACCAGGGTACAAGCACCGCTGCATGTGGGTCGGTTGGGAAATAGAACCCACCAACATCAACCCCCTCTAAGTGCAGCTGACCGCCGCCTTCGAAAATAGCGAGATCCACCGGAGGTTGGCCGAGGAGTGTATAGAACATCGCCAGAGGCAGACTGGCATAAAGCTCTTGCTCCCATTGTTGCACGAGGGGTACACGCCGAAATACACCGTCTTCGTCCACCATCGGGTTGTCAAAATAGCCACCAGCCATGACATATGGTTGTACCTCCGGACTGTTGCTGCTGTACCGGCGCGGGCTAAATAAAGGCAATGCTTGCCATGTTTCAGCTGCCTCTACCACATCGAGGGGCGGAGGGAGTTGCCCTTGTGAGTCCGCTCCAGTTTCAAGTTGTCCTGCGGAGTCGAAGTAAAAAGCAGAAACCACTGGGTAGCTCATGAGTACGTCTGCAAGGTGTTGGTCACCACTTGCAATGGCAGGTGATTCTGGAAGGTCTGGGTAACTCTCTCGTAATTGTTGCCACTGGAGAGCGAGTAAATTCGCCTCTGGCTCCGCGAATATGACGTCCAAGCCGAGGAGTTGAATTTCATAACTTTCAAAGAGATCATAGATTAATTGGGCGACATATGCTCTCGGCCAAGGCCATTGGCCGATTTCCTGTAGGCTTCGTTCATCGAGATCAACAATTACAATTCCAGGATCATGAGTGCCGTCGAGTGTCCGAACCACGCGCTCGTCGTATGAGAGCCATTCCAGCCTCTGGAGTACATTCGAGGGCCAAATATCGACCTGCTCACCAAGAATCCATAGGGTAATAAGTAAACTGAAAAATCCTTGTAGAAAGCGCGAGCTAGCGAAGTATTTCCGTATCTTACTCATAATTATAAAACTAACTTAGAACATGCCAATGCTGGCACTCTGGGTCTTGGGCAAAGGTGTACCGTAGCTCTTCTTCGTAGGCAGGCTTGAGGTGCGTTACCCAAATATGCTGCGGTTGAACTGCGAGTGCTGCCACCGTCTTTTTCAACGTTGCAGGCGTTAAATGCCCAGATATTTCGGCCATCTCTGTTGCATGATCGGGAAATGCGCACTCGGCCATGAAAATATCAATGGGTGGCAGCCGATTGAGTTGATCGAGCAGCACATCGTTACATTTGGTATCGGCTGCAAATACGAAGTGTGTGTCCTGATTTTGTACGCTATAGCCAACCGTTGGTACGGTATGTTCTACAGAAAAGGGCGTGAATTGAATGTCCCCAATTGAAAACGGATTCCAAGGCTCGATGCTCACAAACTCCATAATAGGGTTATTGTCACTCGGAAGCTTTTCAAAATCAGGCCAAACTTGCCAATTGAAGATGTGTGTTCTCAGTACTTCAATCGTTTTTGGAAGGGCATATACTTTTAGTGAACCGTCTAAATGACCGAAAAGATTAGAAATGAAAGCCGGTAAAAAGCAAATATGGTCCATATGGCCATGTGTCAGAACCACATGCTTAATTTTACGCATCTCCGCTAACGGAAGCTCACCAAGTCCCGAGCCTGCGTCTATCAAGATATGCTCGTTTAGGCGTATACAGGTGCTTCCCGAACTTCCACCAACACCACCGCTACAACCCAGAATTTGTATGTTCATGGCTCACCTCATTGAGCTGTTGCAGAGGATGCCCGTGGTTTGTATCCCGGTAACTCATGGATATTCACGTCATCGATTTGATCTGGCTGTAAATATTTTTCAGCGTAGCGCATGTAAACCTGTTTATCGATAAATAAGTTAAATAAATCAGGGTCTAAGTGCTTATTCTCAACCATTTTTCCCATAATGGTAAGTGTTTGCGAGAGGGGCATCGGTTTTTTATAGGTGCGCTCGGGTGCAGTTAATGCTTCAAACACATCTGCGATTCCCATGATTCTTGCAGGGACCGACATTTGTTCTCGCGTGAGGCCCAATGGGTAACCCGTTCCGTCCATGCGTTCGTGGTGGCCACCTGCAAATTCAGGAACACGCTTTAAGTGTTTGGGAAAGGGAAGTTGGTTCAACATATTAATGGTATGAACCATGTGGTCTTCCATTATCTTGCGTTCGTCGTCAGTGAGGGTGCCACGTCGAATGGAAAGGTTCTTTAGTTCATCCTCAGTCATCACCGTTTGTTCACGGCCATCAATGGTTGTGTAATTGAGCTTAGCAATTTCATTCAGTTTCGCTAAGTCACCGTCGGCCATGAACTCTCCGCCTTTGTTACATTTTCTGAGGAATTCTACGGCATCTTGAAAGTAGGCATCGCCAAGTTCCGGGTGCTCTCGGCGCACACATTCCAAGCGTGCCTCAACGGCGTGGATACGATCGCAGATCGTTTCAAGCTTGGTCGATTTCTCTACTACATGCGGCGGCGTCACAATTTTTCCACAATCGTGCATCCATGCGGCCGTGCGCAGTTCATACATTTCCTCTGCGGTCATCGAAAAGCCTTCAATGCCAGGGTAGTTAGAGCCACTCGCAGCCTCTGCGATCATGAGGGTCGCATCAGGTACTCGTCGGCAGTGGGCGCCTGTTTGCGGCGACTTGGCATCGATAGCGCTCGCTATCACTTGAGTAAAGCTATCGAATAGATGATGTAAATCGTTAATAAGACGACGGTTTGTGAGTGCAACAGCAGCTTGCGAGGCAAGTGAAGAGACGATTTCAATATCGGCCGCAGAGAACGAGCAAGTTTGACCCTGTTCGTCTTTCTTGTTGAGTAGCTGCAGGGCGGCAATGATCTCGTTCTCATGGTTGCGCATAGGAACAACCAGCATGGATTGTGAACGATAACCCGTGTTCTCATCAAACTTCTTTGTCCCGGTGAAATCGAAACCCTTTTCCTCATATGCGTCCTCAATGCAAACTGTTTGCTCTGAATTCACTGCATACACGGCAACCATTCGATTATTAGGTGTTTCGTCTTCCTGATAACAGGGGAGGTCAGGAAAGCGATTATCTATCGGGTCACCGGTGCCACCTAAGTGTACATGCAAGGTATCGTTCTGCACCAATGTGAAAGATAGTTTTCTTTTGTATGGATCTTCTCCTTCTTGCTGCACTGAGTAGAGCGTGCCTCCATCAGCATGTGTAATTTCCCGAGCACTTGTGAGAATGAGCTCAAGAAGCTTGGTTTCATCACGTTCAGCGGAGAGCGCAATACCAATTTGGTTCAAGCGTTGTACAAGTTGAAGTTCTGTTTGATTCGATTGCGGCGTACTCATACGTGAGCCTCTATTAGTTTTAGTGATTCGCACAATAGAAACAGCTTTAAAAGATGTCGATAAGACTAACACAGAATAAAATATGTTCAGCTATACTGAGAGGGAAATCTACAGCACGGGAGCTTATTATGTTTACACGTACCATGCTCGTTCTTTGTGTTGCAGTACTGTCGGGGTGTCCCGCACAAACACCCGAAATGCCCGCGCAACAGGAATCGGTCGCTGCGCGTTGTCAGTTAACTCTCGGCTATGACGCCTGGGAGCCTTATCAATATAAAGATATCGGCCACGAAGTGAGAGGCGTAGATATTGAGCTAGCGGAAGCAGTTCTTGAGCACATGAATTGTGATTTGGAATTCGTTCAGGCGACGTGGCTCGATCTATTGCGAGGGTTAGAAATTGGTGAAATCGATATGCTGGTGGGCGCCTCGAAAACGCCAGAGCGAGAGCGTTATGCTTGGTTCTCAACGAATTATCGAGATGAACAGTTTGTGCTCTTCGTACGAGAGGGAGAGCTGCATCGGTATCGTGAGATGAACACGGTCGAGACCTTTCTAAACGAAGGCTATCGGCTCGGTGTCGTGAATCAGTACTATTATGGCGACCCGGTACAAACACTCACTTCTACCGATGCGTTCTCAGATCAGGTGCGAGGGGCGATAATTAGTGAGCTCAATATGGCCAGGCTGATTGATCAAGATGTAGATGGTGTCTTAGAGGACGAGTTAGTGGGGCTCTCTATGATTCGTCGGAAAGGCTTCGCTGAATACGTCACTCCAAGCCATATTGAGGTGGGAGCGTCTCCTGTGTATGCCATGTTCTCAAAAGAAACGGTCACCGAAGCCCAAGTGGAAGCGTTCAATGCTGCGTTAGTCACAATTCACAATAATGGTACTTATGCAGATATTTTAGCGCGCTATGGACTTTAAGTTTCACAGTAGCCGGCAGGGAAAAGTACGAGGTGGTCTAAGTTTAGCCTTAGCCCAACCTCGCTTCCTACTTGATATTCGTGGTGGGAGGGGGCCATACACAGAACTTGGCTGCCATCGTTCAGTGCAACTGTGTAGAGAAAGTGCGCCCCACGAAAGCCTTTACCAATAATTTTGGCACGTCGCTCACTTCTTTCATCAAGCACGATATCGTCAGGTCTAATCAATACGTCGACCGTTTCGCCTTCACTGTTTTGTGGAACTTCTTCTCCTTCGAGTAACCCTAACGGGGTTTCCACGCGTTTGTCTGCGGTAATGGCGCCGCGCAAGAGCACGCCATGGCCAATAAAATCTGCAACTAAATGATGTTCTGGCTCGTGATATAAACCATATGGAGTGCTCCATTGAAGCATTCTGCCGTGGTACATCACGCCAGCTTTGTCGGCCATTGCAAATGCCTCTTGCTGATCATGAGTGACCAAGAGTGCTGTAATGTTCTCTTGTTTGAGCAGACCCCGAACTTCAGTTGCGAGGGATTCTCTTAACTCTGCATCTAGGCTAGAAAAAGGTTCGTCGAGTAATAGTAGCTTAGGGCGTGGGGCGAGCGCTCTAGCAAGAGCGATTCGCTGTTGTTGGCCCCCTGAAAGCTGATGCGGATAGCGGTGAGCATAACCTTCTAAACCCACATGCTCGAGTAATTGCGTGACGCGCTTTTGTTTGCTTTGCGCATCCCAGTCACGTAATCCGAAACTAATGTTCTCGCCCACCGACAAGTGCGGGAAAAGGGCGAAGTCTTGGAAAACCATGCCTACATTCCGTTTCTCTGGGGGAATGAGCTGCCCAGGTGAGCTTACGAGGCGGCCGTCTAACTCAATACTGCCCGAACGCAAGGGTTCAAAGCCTGCGATAGCGCGCAATAGCGTGGTTTTACCGCAACCGGAGGGCCCCAGCAGACAGCCTATATCACCAGCCTCGAGGGAGAACTCTACCGAGTCGACAATTGTTTGCTTACCAAAACCGACATTTACTTGGTTAAGCTTTAACAGGCTCATAAATCTCCTCGGCCTTTTGCGGTAGGGTTTTCAATTCTTGCTTACTTTGATGCCGCGCTTGAATCGCGCGGCTCAGCAATATTACTGGAATTAAACCCGCAATGACAATCATTAACGCCGCCGGGCCGGCTTGGGCCAGTCGCTCGTCTCCTGCCATTTCATAAGCTCTGACTGCTAGGGTATTAAAATTAAAAGGTCTGAGAATAAGCGTTGCTGGAAGCTCTTTGAGTACATCTACGAAAACGAGGATTCCTGCAGTAAGAAGGCTTGTCTTCAGCAACGGAAAGTGAATACGCGTTAAAACTTGAGAGGATTTCAAACCAAGAATTCTGCCCGATTCGTCCATTGCTGGACTAATCTGTGCAAGCCCACTGTCAACTGTCTGGATAGACACCGAGAGGAAGCGCACGAGGTAAGCAAAAAGCAATGCGAGAATGGTGCCGGAAAGAACAAGCCCGGGGTTTATCCCAAACAAACTTTTACTTAAAGCAATGAGTTGTTGATCAAACCAAGCGAAGGGAACAATAACACCCACGGCAACTACCACCCCCGGAATGGCGTAGCCCACGGAAGCAAAATTCACACTTAAACGAGTCCACGCGGTGGGTTGGCGCCGCTTGCCGTAGCAAAACCATAATGCGATTAGCACTGTAAGCAGTGATGCCAACAATGCGAGAAAGATACTGTTTCTAATGAGCTGATGAAAATTTGGATCTAACCAGGTATCTAGGTGTCGGAATGACCATGCCATAAGCTGTAAGGCGGGTAAAATAAACCCAATGAGAACGGGTAGGAAACAAGCCGAAAACGCGGCCACAGCTTTCCAGCCGTTGAGTTCGAATGGACGTGCGGGCTGTGAGCCACGGTTTCCATTGTGATATTTCGATTGCCGCCTTGAAATGCGCTCAACCACCATGAGTATAACAACAGCACTCAACAAGATACTGGCGAGTTGTAATGCGCCTACAGGGTCGCCCATGCCATACCAGGTTCTGAAAATCCCTGTGGTAAAGGTTGTCACGCCGTAGAATTGCACGGTGCCATAGTCGGCAAGTGTTTCCATTAGCGCAAGCGTAACGCCTGTGGCAATTGCTGGGCGCGCCATAGGCAATGCCACGCGCCAAAAGCTTCGCCAAGGCGACAGCCCGAGCACGCGACTCGCTTCCATGGTTGCTCGAGATTGTTCTAAAAAAGCGGCTCGTGTGATCAGATAAACATATGGGAATAAAACAAAACTTAACACCAATATAGCGCCGGTGAGAGAGCGAATCTCCGGGAAATAATAATCACCAAAGTCCCAGTTAAAGAGGGCTCTCAAGAGAGATTGCACACTGCCTTCGAAACTCAGCATGCCGCTGTACGTATAAGCGGTAATATATGCGGGCATGGCAAGTGGGAGCAACAACGCCCAACGCAGCCATGTGACACCTTTAAAGTTGCATGCGGTGGTAAGCCAAGCACTACTCACGCCTAGCAGCGTAACTAATAATCCGACACCTACCATGAGCATGAGGGTGTGTAAAACATACTCGCCAATGACATACTGCCAAAGGTGGTGCAATGTATCTCGCTGCTCGGCTCCTGCTAAACCAACGAAAAATGCCCCGACTACAACGAGTAGGGGCAAGCAGACAATAGAGGCAAGAAGCGGTAAGCTAAATCTGCGTACCGCTGCGAGAGCCTGTTCCTGCATTAACGCCAGCCAGCTCTGTTCATGAGTCGTACGGCTGCTGCGTTATTCTCACCTAACACGCTCATCGATACATTATCGGCTTGGAACTCGCCCCAGCGGTTAAGAATTTCGCTGCGTTCGGTTCCAGGGCGCACTGGATACTCTTGATTCGCCTCTGCATACCACGTTTGTGAACTCTCACTCACGAGAAACTCCATGAGCTGTATCGCTTCATTCGGGTTCGTTGCGTGCTGTAACAAGCCAATTCCACTCACGTTTACGTGTACACCTTGGCTCTCTTGCGCGGGCCAGAACACCCCTACCTTTTCAACGGCTGCAAGTTGTGTTTCGTCACCAGACGCGGCCATGGCACCGAAGTAGTAAGTGTTTGCAATCGCAATGTCACATTGACCCGAAGCGACGGCATGAATTTGATCTCGGTCACCGCCCACTGGATCGCGAGCGAAGTTCGCGACCAATCCGCGCGCCCATGCTTCTGTTGCTTCCTCACCATGGTGCTCTATCATTGCCGCAATCATGGATTGGTTATAAATATTGTCGGAAGAGCGAATACAAATACGGCCACGCCACTGTTCATCGGCAAGGCTTAAGTAATCGCTAAGTTCTTCCGGATTTACGCGATCTTTCGCGTAGAAAATCGTGCGGGCGCGCATGCTCAATCCAAACCATTGATTGTCTGCGTCGCGCAAATAATCAGGGATGTTGTTACTTAACGCTTCAGAATTGACCGCTTGAAAGAGATTGGCCGTTTTTGCGCGATGCAAAGCCCCAGCATCTACTGTTAGAAATAAATCAGCAGGACTATTTTCACCTTCATTCTGCAAGCGAGTTAGTAAGCCGTCGCCGGAGCCTGTAACTAGGTTGACTTGAATACCGGTTTCTTCAGTAAAGCGATCGAGCAACGGCTTAATCAAGTCTTCTTTTCTTGAAGAATAGATGTTCACGCTGCTTCCTTCGTTATCTCTGGGCACCAGCGTAATGATTAACCCAATAATAATAAGGGCTGCTAAAATGACTTTGAAAATAGGTTTCATAGTTTGTTAAAACTCCTTCTCAAGTGATGTGATGGATTCTAAAGTAAACCAAAGTAAATGACAATTATTATCATTTGAGAAATTGTATAAAGATCTCGTGAAGGAGCCGTAGATGTCACGTATGCGTCCGTATATAAGCTTTATCACCCTGGGTGTTGCAAATTTAGAGCGCGCGTTGAAGTTTTATCGAGACGGCTTGGGCTTACCAACAGACGGTATCGTTGGGGAAGAACTTAATGATGGAGCCGTCGCCTTTTTTGATCTTCAAAATGGACTTGTTTTCGCGCTTTGGCCGCGCTCAAGTTTAGCGCGCCAGTGTGGTGTTGATCTGGGGGAGTCTGACTCATCAGGCTTGTTACTCGCTCATAATGTGAACTCAAAAGAGGAGGTCGACACGCTGTTGGCACATGCAGTTGAGGCGGGAGCCACACTTACGAGACCGGCTGCCGACTTTTCATGGGGTGGCTATGGCGGAGTTTTTAAAGATCTCGACGGTCACTTGTGGGAAATTGTTTTCAATCCAAAAGCACCATTTCAAGCGTAATAGGCTCTGTTCAACTACGCTGTAACAACATAGGAACTGAGGAAAGAGTATGCGCAGTTTTTTAATCGGATTGGTGCTGGCATTTATAGCCACGCCGGCATTGGCAAAAATTGAAACGAGTTATCACGAATATCAGGTAGGTGGGGAGACCATGCGGGGTTACGTTGCATGGAACTCACGTTTAGAGTCATCGCTCGGTACAGTGATTATTGTACACGACTGGGACGGCCCAAATGACTATGAGAAAGGGCGTGCTGAACAGCTCGCAGCATTGGGGTATACGGCTTTTGCCATTGATGTTTACGGCAAAGATCGACAGCCAACGAGTATGCAAGAGAATCAACAGCGTGCATCTGAAATGTATCAGAACCGAGCCCTATTTCGCGAGCGCTTGATGGGGGCGGTCGCTGAAGTTGGTAATATTCCAGGCGGTACCGAAAACATCATTGCGATGGGTTATTGTTTCGGTGGTGCGGCCGTATTAGAGATGGCGCGGGCTGGTGCTGGTTTGCAAGGTTACGCCTCATTCCACGGTGGTTTAAACCTGCCTGAGGGGCAAGATTATGATGCGGTCGATGCGCCTGTAATTGTATTACATGGCTCTGCAGATCCAGTCTCGGGTATGGCCGATGTCGCTGCTCTACTGGATGGCCTTGAGGACGCTGGAGTGTCTCATGAAGCGCATATCTATGGCGGTGCACGTCATTCATTTACGGTGCCGTGGAGCGGTGACTACTTGTTACAAGCAGATCGCGACAGCTGGGACGCACTACTTACCTTCTTCGAGCGAAACTTCTAATCGTTCAATGTGTAAAACGAACGCGCTTCAAGTGGAGCGCGTTCGTTAGAACAAAAATACTTGAGAATGCCATGGCTCCAGCCGCCAACATTGGATTGAGTAACAATCCATAGGCAGGATAGAGGATGCCTGCTGCAATCGGAATTAAACTGACGTTGTAAGCGAATGCCCAAAACAGGTTTTGCTTTATGTTTCGGATCGTAGCTTTACTCAATCGCGTTGCAACGACAACGCGACTCAAGTCAGCTTGCATCAACACAACGTCCGCAGCTTCAATCGCGACATCAGTGCCGGAACCAATTGCTATACCAATGTCGGCAGCCGCGAGTGCGGGGGCATCGTTAATACCATCACCAACAAATGCGATAGTTCCGAATTGAGCTTTTAGTGCTGCAACGGTGTCAACCTTCTGAGCGGGAAGTACCTCTGCTTTCACTTCCTCGATGTTCAATTTACCGGCGACCGCCTGCGCAGTTCCACGGGCATCTCCCGTTATCATCGCAATCCGAATACCCATTCGTTGTAGCTGAGCAATTGCTGCTGAACTCGACTTACGAATTGGATCGGAAATGGCGATAAAGCCAAGTAACTTTTCTTCGGACGCTAGATATATTGGCGTTTTTCCTTCTTGGCTTAACGTCTCGTGGAGATTTGCCAGATTGGCAACATTGATGTTCCTGTCTGCTATAAATTTCTTGGAGCCAAGGAAGAATGTCTCATTCTTGATAACACCCGAAACACCTAAGCCATTGTGAGATTCAAACTCACGTAATTCCTCTAACTCGAGTTTACGGCTCTCTGCTTCAGTAATAATTGCCGCTGCAATCGGATGCTCAGAGCTGTGTTCTAGTGCGTAGGCGAGTGAAAGTAGTTGATCTTTACTGACTTCCTCTGCTGCGATGATGTCGGTAACCTTCGGCTTCCCTTCGGTTAGTGTGCCTGTTTTGTCAAAGGCAATAACTTTGACATCTCGAAGTTGCTGTAAAGCCTCACTCTGGCGAAAAAGCACACCTTCTCTCGCAGCGCGTCCAGTACCAACCATAATCGAGACCGGCGTTGCTAACCCCATAGCACAGGGGCAAGCGATAATAAGAACCGCGACCAGGTTGACGACGGCTAGACTAAAATTCTCGGTCCCTGCAAAAAACAGCCACAACAGAAAAGTAAGCGCAGCGAGTGCCATCACAATGGGGACAAATACAGCGGTCACTTTATCAACGAGCCCTTGAATGGGCAGCCTTGCTCCTTGTGCGCGCTCGACCAGTTGGATTATCTGTGCAAGTACCGTATCGCTGCCTAATTCAGTCGCTTTGAAAGTAAGTGTGCTGTTGGTATTCAAGGTGCCACCGACCACTTTGTCACCTGCTTGCTTATAGACTGGCTGTGGCTCACCTGTCAGCATTGATTCGTCGACATAGCTTTTGCCTTCGGTGACTTCCCCATCGACCGCAACTCGTTCACCCGGGCGTACCTGAATGAGGTCGCCTTTATGCAATTGCTCAAGTGCACGGGTCCGCGCTTGCCCGTTTTCTATAACTCGAGCTGTCTTACTCTGAAGATCAAGAAGTTTACGAACCGCATCGCCAGTCTGATTCTTTGCACGCGTTTCGAGCCAACGTCCAAGAAGAATCAGCGTGACAATTACGGCAGCGGCTTCAAAGTAAACGTTGACGGTTTGTTGTGGCAGCAGATTAGGCGCAAAAGTAGCCACACTTGAAAATATCCAGGCAGAACTGGTACCCAAGGCGACAAGCGTGTTCATTTCAGGGGCTGCGCGAAGTAGTGCGGGCACACCGATTATAAAAAACTGTCGACCAGGAATCGCAAGAACTAAGGTGGTTAAAGTAAATTGTATAAGCCAGCTGGCCTGTTGACCTATCGTGTTAGCTAGAAAATGGTGAAAGGCCGGAACCAGATGACTTCCCATTTCGAGCACGAACACGGGTAGAGTCAGTGCGAAAGCAAGTAAAAATTGTCGTCTAATCTTCGCTAGTTTTTTACTTTGTTCTTGTTTTGTGTCTGTCTTTTGTTGGTCTCGTAAATAAGCTTTGTAGCCTGCCTGCGAAATGACTTTTTCAATAGCTTCAACACTTATTACGTCTTCGAGTAATTCGATGCTTACGGTCTCATTGGCTAGGTTCACACGCGCTTCTATAACGCCCATTTGTGTAGCCAAGGCCGACTCTATTTTTTGTACACAGGAGGCACAATGCATTCCTTCAACAGCAAACGACAACCGTTCACTTCGCGTGGGGTAACCAGCACTTTTTAAAGCTTCTGCAATTGCATTTGCTGAGAGCGACTCATCACCGCGAATGGTCGCTTTTTCGCTCGCAAGATTTACCTCAGCACTGTGGACGTGTTCAACACGCTCCAAGGCAACTTCTGCTCGTTTCACACAACCCGCGCAGCTCAACCCTGTGACAGGAATCGAAAACTCTCGGGACTCACCCTGTGCCATTAGATCCTCGCTTATTCAGTGGCAACGATCCTTGTAACAAATAGAAACGTGATTTCACTTGTGCCGCTCTATACAAATGAATAACGTAGGTACAGGATAAACAAAAGGAGACAACTTGTGTATAGCGATAAGGATTTAGAGCAGGCAGCACAATCGGGAATATTTAAGCACTCTCAGGTAGCAGAGTTTAAAGAATGGGCGCAAGGTCCGCGATCAGAGGCATCCTTGAACCTCGCCGATGAAGAGCAGTTTAGGCTCGTTTCAGGGTTTAACGATATATTCGTCGTGATCGCCGCAACTTTGTTATTACTGGCCGTGAGTATGATTGGAAATGTCATTCATGATGCTATGAGTGGGGTTTTTGTTGCGGTCAGCGCATGGGCATTGGCAGAGTATTTTGTGCGCCAGAAGCGTATGGCATTGCCCGCCATTGTACTCATGCTTTGGTTTGTTGGGGGCGTTGCAGAAATAGGCTTCAGGGCGATCAGCAATACTGATTTTTCTCCAATCGGAGCTAGTGGGCTTGCGTTGATCGCTGCCTATCTACATTGGCGCCGTTTTAAGGTGCCAATCACGATTGCGGCCATTGCCGGAGCGGCAGTTGCATTGCTTGTTACCTTATCCATTGTGGTTTTTGCGCTCAACGAAAACGCGATTTACCCAGTAACATTACTCACGGGTACCGGCGTTTTTATTCTAGCAATGTACTGGGATATGCAAGATCTTGAGCGCGTCACACGCAAATCAGACGTTGCTTTTTGGTTACATTTGCTTGCGGCGCCTCTGGTTGTGCACTCCATTTTCATGAGTTTGGGAATCACGATGAGTGCGACGAGTGTGAGCTGGTTTGAAGCGTTGGTCGTGCTGATTACTTATCTATTCATTGCTGTTGTTTCTATTGCAGTCGATCGACGCGCGCTGATGGTTTCATCACTAATTTACGTGTTGATTACTTTTTCGCAGTTACTCAAAGATGTGGGCGTGGTGAGTTTAAGTTTTGCTGTGACAGCCTTTTTGGTAGGAGGAACACTGCTCGTTCTTTCTATATTCTGGCATCAAGTGAGAGCAAGAGTGGTCGGGTTGCTACCGGAGACTTTCCAGCAGCAACTCGTACCCGTAAGAGCCGGCGATTAAGCCGGCTCACATTGTGGTCTAGAAGCTATACTGAACACCAAATAAGGCGGTTTGTGGCTTGTTCGGACGAGCACCATGCGGTGAACGTGCAACAATTTCTTGATTATCAAACACATTTTCGAGTTTGAAGTACACAGTCATATCTTGATTCAACGCATAGCGGCTCACGAAATCTGTCACCACCAGCGAATCTGTCCGATCGAATTCGCTGTTGGTGCGATTACAACCGACAGATACACACATCTCATCGATGTACTTCACCACTACGTAATTTACCCACCCCTGATTGTTATCGAGTGTTACGCGTAACGCGAGCGTGTTTTCTGGCACATCATTTAGTTGGTCGCCACTCTGAAGCCCTGTCACAGCGTTATTCTCGCTAATTTCAGCTTGGGTGTAGGTGTATGTAAAGTCGACTGGAATCAGGAAGTCACCTGCAGCAAACGTGTTGCTTACTTGGAATTCTAAACCACGAACTTCAGATTCACCGAGCACGTAGGTGCCAGACTCAGCGCCATTGTCACATGGGTTTGCAATCGAGCATAACTGTGTGGTGTCACTAAAGTCGCTGTAAAAACCAATGGCCTCAATATACAGCGCGTCCTGACGGAAACGAACACCTGCCTCGTAGTTGATGCTTGTTTCAGGTTCTTGGTTTGCCGTTGCGCCGCCACCTAAAGGAGAGAACCCTTTGTGGGCACCTGCAAGAATCTGCCAATTGTTATTCACATCATAGGTAAATGACGCGCCTGGCAACCAAAGGTCTGTCTTATTTGAACGGAAGCTCGGCGTGTCGGTGCGCTCTGGTGTCGCAAACTGACGACGAGATGATTCAACGTCTTCATAGCGTAAAGCTAAATTTAGCGTTAGCGCTTCACTTACTTGCCATTGGTCGGTTACCCAGAAACTAAATGCTTCGGCCTTCTCGATGCGGTTATCTCCGCCCGTTGGTTGAATAAATGAATCGAATACTAAGCTGCCATTTACTTGATCGTATACTTCCTTCAGTTGGTAACGATTCATGTCATCTTCATGGCTGCGCATACCGACTACGAAGCTATGATCGCCCCAAACGATATCTGAACTTAATTCGATACCTTGCGAGCCATAGGCGCGATTGCCATGGGTATAAGTCACGTCTTCAAGATCGACCGTGCCATCAAGAATCGCCTGTGCCGTTGCATCTCCAGCATTTGCCGAACGCACAAGACCGTTCACAACGCCTGCCTTAAACCAGTCCCGATGAAAGTTGTTGTTGTACGCAACGGCTGCTAATGAAATTGCATCAGACAGTTCGAATTCGTAATGTACACTCACCGAGTCGTGGTGGTTTGTCATTTGATCAATATCAGACAAACCGTAGCGGCGATTCGGATCTTCTGCAAAATCTGCGTCGGTAAGACCCGCGTACGTTTCATTCGATGTTTCTTCAGAGTAGTGCACCTTCAGCAGAAGACTCTGACGCTCACCCGTCCAGAGGAATTTTCCTACATAATCTTCGATACCAAAGCCTGTGTCTCTATTTGAGCGATCGATGTCTTTAAAGCCTTGGCTATTGCGTTGAGAAGTTTCTAGTAAGTAGCCAAACGTACCGTCATAATCACCTACAAAGGCATGTGTTTCATGCGTGCCGTGATCACCGAATTGGGTCAATATCTGACCGCCAAAAGAATCAGGGATTGGCGTAGTGACAAGGTTAACAACACCGCCCGTAGTTTGCGGACCATAACGGAGCAAGGGCGCGCCTTTAAGAATCTCAATAGAGTTCATGCGAAAGGCAGTTGGAAAATAATAAGCTGCTGGGTTGGAGTAGGGGGCTGGCGCCATCATAATGCCATCTTCAAGAAGTGTTACTTTGCTCACACGGCCAGCCGTAGCAGCACGAATGCCAATGTTAGGACGCAAACCAAATCCATCTTCTTCTCGAATATAAATACCGGGAACAGTTTTCAGCACTTGGTGAATATCGGTTACCGTTTCAATTTCCATTTGCTCAGGATCAACGACCGCGCTCGAGCCCGCGATATCACGCGCTTGATCTTTACTGCCGATGATTTGAATTCGTTCAACAACTGTTTCACTTTCGGCTTCTTCTGCAACAACAGGAGCTGCAAGAATCGCAAGAATAGCCGTTGCCAAGGTGCTTTTACGCATTAACTTACTCCGCATCAATATAAATGAGATTGTTATTAAGAATCGTTTTTATTAAGAACGGAGCGGATGTTACAGAAAATGAGAATAGTTCGCAATACCTGAATGGGGTCAGAGGATTTTTTCCTCTGACCCCATTCGTTTTTTAGAGCGATGGGGATGTACTGGAAGGGTAGCGAGCTTTGATTCGCAAAGTCTCGAAGGCATGGATGGTGAAAACCGTGATTGGGGTCAGAGGAAAAGATCCTCTGACTCCATTCGTTTTTTTGAAGCAATGGTAATGTAGCTGGAAGGGTAGCGAATCAAAGCTCGCTATCCTTCATGGCATTTCGTGCGTCCGAAAGTGCTCCTGGCACTTTTGCCGAACCAGAACGGTGGTTCTCATCAGGCTTCTGAATTTCAAATACAAAAAAACCGCCACAAGGGCGGTTACTTTGTATTTGGTGCCCAGAGGCGGAATCGAACCACCGACACGGGGATTTTCAATCCCCTGCTCTACCAACTGAGCTATCTGGGCGTAACTTTACAGCGGGCGGTATTAAACGGTTTTTCCGCACGGCTGTCAAGCCACGTTTGCAATTATTCTCGAATTTGACCATTCCCAGTCACTACAAACTTCTCCGTAGTGAGAGATTGCAAACCCATCGGGCCGTAGGCATGTAGCTTACTCGTAGAGATCCCAATCTCCGCGCCTAAACCTAATTGCCCGCCGTCTGAGAATCTCGAGGAGGTATTCCACATCGTAACTGCAGAATCAATGTCTGCGATAAAGCGTTTCGCGGTGGCTTCATTTTCCGTACAGATAACGTCGGTGTGACCGCTTGAGAATTGCTCTAGGTGCTCAATCGCATGGTTGTAGTCTTTCACTACACGGACAGCAATCTCCAGCGCTAAATACTCAACCCCAAAATCTTCATCTGCGATAGCACTCGCATCATTGAAAAACTCGATTGAGTTCTTACAAGCGTGAACTTTCACCTTCTTTTCCGCCAAGGCGTTCGCCACCATGGGAAGAAACTTTTCAGCAACTTCGGCATGCACTAAGAGGCCCTCTAGGGCATTACACACGCCGGTACGCTGCGTTTTACCGTTCAGTAACAGCGCCAGTGCTTTGTCTAAGTCCGCATCTTTGTCTACGTAGAGGTGGCACACCCCTTTGTAATGTTGAATCACAGGAATCTTACTATTGTCACTTACGTAATGAATCAGGCCTTCGCCCCCACGTGGAATAACCAAGTCAATGAAGTCTTTTTGCTGCAGTAATTCCGCCATGAGGTCGCGATCTGGGGTTGGTACCACGGTAAGTACGTCTCTATTAATGCCCGAAGCCTCGAGTGCCTCATGCATTGCTTCTGCAATTACTTTCGACGTACCAATCGCCTCTCTACCGCAACGCAGAATCACCGCATTACCCGATTTGAAACAAAGCGCGCCTGCATCGGCAGTGACGTTAGGTCTTGCTTCGTAAATCATACAAATCACACCGAGAGGAATACGCATTTTGTCGATACGCATTCCGTTTGGACGCTCTTCTAAGAGATAGCTATCCCCCACAGGATCGGGCAGCGCAATAATCTCTTCAATGGCCTTCGCCATGTCTTCTACTCGACCTTCATCAAGAGCGAGTCGATCCATCATCGCATCGTCCAGACCTTTTTCTTGGCCTGCTAATAAATCTTCCTTATTCGCCGCTAAAATAGCCCCGGTGTGCTTCCGAATAGCGTCTGCCATGCGTTGCAATGCAGCGTTCTTTTTCTCGGTTGAAAGTGTTGCAATCGTGCGCGCAGCTTTGGCTGCACGCTCTGAAATTTGTCTTGCTAATTCGTTATTCATACTTTGCTCCATATCATTAGATCGTCGCGGTGTATTACTTCGCTAATCGGGCTGTAGCCGTAGGTTTCAGCAATCTTGCTGTCGGTTTGTCCCTTGAGGTGCAAAAGTTCATGTGAGCTGTAACGGCAAATACCCTTTGCGATAGTCTCGGTATTTTCGGCGCTACGCACCAACACAGCATCACCTCGATTGAAATTACCCTGAATATCAACAATACCCGTTGTTAGAAGAGATGCGCCGTCGTCACGGATTGCTTCTACAGTGCGTGAATCGACCAAAATTTCACCTTGCGCTATGAGCGTATGGCGCAGCCAATGCTTCTTGTTACTTAACGGGTTTTCTTTGGCTCTAAACAATGTGCCTGGATTCTCGTTGCGTAGCAGTACTTCAAACTTAGTACCCTTACGACCGTTAAGAATGTAAGTGTCGATGCCGTGTGCAGTTGCCTTTTCCGCAGCCTCAACTTTAGTGCGCATGCCGCCAGTGCCGACGGCACTCGCAGAACCACCCGCTAAGGCATAAATACTTTGATCAATACTTTCTACTTCCGGTAAAAGTGTGGCGTCGCTGTGTTTATTTGGATCCTTGTCATAAAGGCCATCAATATCTGAGCAAATAAACAAAGCGTCAGCGTCAACGACCGTCGCTACCATGGCAGCTAAATTGTCGTTATCACCTACTTTTAAGTGATCGGTGGCAAGTGCATCATTTTCATTCGCAATTGGCATAATGCCCTGTTCAAGCAATGTATTAACGCTGTTACGAATACTGATGTAGCGCTCACGGTCGCGTAAATCGTCGTGAGTCATGAGAACTTGTGCGCAGGGGAAATCGAAGAAGCGAGACCAACTTTCCATTACTTGGGTTTGGCCAACCGCAGCCATCGCTTTTTTTAAGACGACCGGTATCGGTTTGTTCTCGTCAAATTTGAAATGATGACGCCCGGCAGCGACCGAGCCCGATGAGACCAATACAATTTCTTGACCTCGTTCACGGCACTCATTGATAAAGCGTGCAATTGCGAGTAAGTATTTAGAACTGCAGCCTTTACCATCTGGCGCAATGAGAGCACTGCCGACTTTAATCACTGCTCTTCGCCAGGTAGGTATTTTCATGAATAACTCCCTGATTGATTTAAACGAGCCGCTATCCTAGCACAATCAGGGGGTTGCTTCATGTTCGCTCATGGAATTTGAGCTCTGTCAATAAATTTGAGTTGAATTAATATGCACTTTGTGTCATTTTAGAAAACTATTCTTCAGGCGGTTTATAGCCTTCAATTTCGATGTCTTTACCTTCAAATAAAAACGCGACCATTTCCTTTTCAAGATAAGCTCTGGTTTCTGCTTCCATGAGGTTTAAGCGCTTTTCATTGATCAACATAGTTTGCTTCTTCTGCCACTCAGCCCAAGCCTCTTGAGAAATATGATCATAAATACGTTTGCCAAGCTCACCCGGATAGAGCTGAAAAGCAAGACCTGGGGCTTCCTTTTTCAAATAATCACAAAATACAGTACGGCTCATGAGTTTTATTCCTTTTCCAATACCTGAAGCAATTTCAGGACATTTAATATTTATGCATTAATTCCAATGTATTGTTAATGCTTATACATGGTATGCAGCACGTGAATGTAGCTATTTGTCTTGCTCAAGTTCATTAAGCCAGCTATCGATATGCTTTTTGAGAGGGGTCGGTACCCCAAAATGCGCTAATTCTTCAATTCGAACCTGTTGTGTAGTGACAGATTCTCTAATTTCGGAATGCTCGCACTTCGCAAGCCAAACATTGCCCTTCATTTTAAAGTGAGTAAACGTATGTGCAAATTCAAATTTTGCAGACGCTTGGTTCGTTGGTTTCTCGATTTCAGGAAGCATCCAGAGCGCTGACCACAACCCAGCGGCAGGGCGCTTTTCTAACATTATGGAGCCATTTTCGTAGCAAAGGCTAAAGTGAGCGTGCTTTGTGGGCAATGCCTTTTTCACTCTCTTGGTTGGTAACTCATGCTGCCGATTTTCTCGAAAGGCGATGCAATGGCTTTGCAATGGACAGCGGTCACATTCTGGGTTTTGTGGTTTACAGAGTGTAGAGCCCATATCTAAAAGGCCTTGCGCAAATGCTCTGTTGTCGTGCACTGGGGTGTAGTGCTCGGCCAGGCGCCAAAGCTCTTTATCTACTTTTGCGGCAGTTGGGAGGCCTTCAATGGCAAAGAGTCGGCAGAAAAGTCTACGAACATTACCATCGACAATAGGGCCCCACTCATTGAACGCGAATGAGCGAATTGCGCCTGCGGTATATCTCCCAACACCGGGAATCTTTTGCAGTTCCTGCAAATCATCGGGAAAATTTCCTTGATAGTGGTTTATGAGGAAGCGCGACGCTTTTTGTAAGTTTCGAGCTCTTGCGTAGTAACCCAACCCTTGCCAATGCGCCATCACCTCATCTTCTGATGCGTTCGCCAAATGCTCCAACGTTGGAAAACTTTGCATCCAACGCTCAAAATAAGGAATCACAGTGGTTACTTGTGTTTGTTGCAGCATGATTTCACTCACGAGCACACGATAAGGAGAAGCTGGGTGCTGCCACGGCAAATCGTGTCGGCCAGCTGCGCGCTGGAACTTCAAAATGATTTCTACAAAGTCGGATTCAGTAATCATCTGCTTGTTTTTTGTCTCTAAGCTTGGATAATGAGCGCCCCACAGTGTAACAGGTCTAAGTGACATGACAGAACAACAGAAAGAGCAGAACTCGGCTCCTGCTGAATATATGCGCAGAATTAGAAGCTTTGTAAAAAGAGAAGGTCGCCTTACTAAGGGGCAGGCTGTTGCTCTCGAAACACTGTGGCCGGTTTGGGGTATTAATGCACCCGCATCGTCTGAAACTTTGAACCTAGAAACTATTTTCGGGCGCAGCGCCCCAGTTGTCTTGGAAATCGGGTTTGGTATGGGGCAAAGTCTTGTTGCCATGGCGAAGGCCGCGCCGGAGACGAATTTCATTGGTATTGAGGTACATCGTCCTGGTGTGGGGGCTTGCCTGATGGAAGCGCAAGCGCAAGGAGTCGAGAACTTGCGAGTGATTGAGTTCGATGCCGTAGAGGTGCTAGAGCAGTGGTTGCCTGATCATTGCCTCGATAAAGTTCAGATATTTTTCCCTGATCCTTGGCACAAGAAGCGCCACCATAAGCGCCGACTCGTGCAGACAGAATTCGTTACGCTACTACACCAAAAAATGAAGACTCACGGTGTACTTCACCTCGCCACGGATTGGGAAAATTACGCGGAATATATGCTCGAAGTGCTAAACCCTCTGCCGTTATTTGAGAACCAGTCAGAAGACAATACTTATATTGCGAGACCTGACGAGAGGCCTCTCACCAAATTTGAGAAACGTGGTCAAAAACTTGGGCATGGTGTTTGGGACATGAAATTTACAGCGCTCTAATGAAGAACGCTGGCATCTGGTTATTCGGGTAACAGGTCGCTGAGTACTTTATTTAAGTGTAAACGGCCAAGCGCTGTGGGTTGCCACCCTGTTTCGGTGCGTGAGATCAAGTTTTCTGCGATCGCGTCTTGCAATAGGGTGTCAGCGACAGCAGCCTGCAATCCTGTCCTTGCCTCAAAGGCGGCGCGTGGTGCTTCTGTCATGAGCCTAAAATGGTTCATGAAATATTCAAACACCAAGTCTTGTTCTTCTATGTTCCAACTTCGGTACAAGTAGTCTCTCGTTAAATCCATATACCCACGCGGGTGCTTCACTTTTTCTGTGCGTATGATTTGCCGCTTACTAGGTAACGTGATCTTTCCGTGGGCACCGCAACCGATTCCCAAATAATCGCCAAACTCCCAATAGTTAATATTGTGTTTTGAGCGATGCCCCAATTTACTGTACGCACTTACCTCATATTGCATGTAACCTGCAGAGGTAAGCATGTCGTGCCCCTGCTGATAAATATTCCACAACGTGTCATCGTCGGGAAGTATAGGTGGTTGGCTAGCAAAGAGCGTGTTCGGTTCGATCGTTAATTGATACCAAGAAATGTGGGGCGGATTACAGGCGATAATAGCCTCTAAGTCGCTCAGTGCTTCTGCAGTCGATTGATTTGGCAAGCCGTGCATTAAGTCGAGGTTGAAGCTTGATAACGCGAGCTGTTGAGCATGTTGCGCTGCACGAAGCGCTTGCTCCGGATTGTGAATTCGCCCAAGTTTTATTAAATGAGCTTCTTGTAGGCTTTGGACTCCTATCGATAATCGGTTTACACCGGCTTGTTTAAACCCAGAAAAGCGCTCTGTTTCAAAAGTTCCTGGGTTAGCCTCGAGTGTAATCTCAATGTGGTCTTCAAAGGGAATCATTGCCTCGATGCCGCGGAGTAATTTATCGATGCCCTCGGCGGTGAAAAGACTCGGCGTACCACCACCAATAAAGATACTACTCAGTGAACGACCTTGTGCGTAGGGCAAATCTTGACGCAAGTCGTCAAGCAAACATTGGATGTACGCACTTTCGGGAATTTCCTGCGGCTGTGCATGAGAGTTGAAGTCGCAATACGGGCACTTCTGCACACACCAAGGAATATGCACATAGAGGCTGAGAGTGGGGAGCTGAAGACTCATGCGCGCGCTTGTAAATTTTGCAAGAGGAGTTTGAGCGCTTGCCCCCGATGACTATGAGCTTTCTTTTCTGCCGCCGATAATTGTGCCGCGGTGCAGACTAAGGCGGGGATATAAAACACCGGATCGTAACCAAAACCACCATCTCCTAAGCGTTGCATGGCAATGCGGCCGTGCCAACTACCATGTGCGATGAGTGGGGTAGGATCCCCCGCATGCTCCATGTAAACCAAGACACAATGAAACGATGCAGTACGAGATTCCTTAGGAACGTCGGACAACGCATTTAAGAGCTTTTCAATATTCTCATCGTCAGTTGCACTCGCGCCTGCGTAGCGAGCTGAATAAATACCGGGCGCACCTTGCAACGCATCAACGGCTAAGCCACTGTCGTCAGCAAGTGCAGGCCGACTCGTCACCGCGCAGGCATGTCGCGCTTTAATAAGCGCATTCTCGACGAAACTCAACCCAGTCTCTTCGGCATCTTCAACATGAAATTCGCTTTGCGGTAGCACTTCAACTTGGAGTGGGGATAGTAAATCCTTGAGCTCATTTACTTTTCCCTGGTTACCGGTAGCGAGGACTAATTGTGAAGGTGCAGTTTTTAACATGAATTACCTTTGCGCTAGATTTCAATAAAACGTCATCAAGAGGTCATTATATCGTACTTCAATTCCTGTGTTATGATGCTTTCAGTGTTTTGAAGCCTTTCAAGCACTTATACGAACAAGCTGCTTTTTTCAGGAAAAGGACTTAACTACGTGGATGCTGTTAATCTTACCATTTTGTTTGCCGGATTAATGCTTTTTGTCAGCATATTGGCAACGCAGGTGAGTGTTCGTTCAGGAGCGCCATTACTTCTCGTTTTTCTTGTGTTAGGTATGTTGGCCGGCGAAGAAGGTCTCTTAGGTATCCAGTTTAATAATCCCGATATAGCGCTCCTTATCGGCTCCGTAGCGCTTGTCATTATCTTATTTGACGGCGGCTTGCGTACTCATCCTGAACGGTTCCGTGTGGCGCTTGCACCTGCTGCGGTGCTTGCCTCAGTTGGGGTCATTATTACCTGCATGATTACCGGTCTTGCTGCCGCGTGGCTGTTCAATTTTGGTTGGGTAGAAGGGCTGCTGATGGGAGCGATTCTCAGCTCCACAGATGCTGCGGCCGTGTTCTCTATTTTCCAATCGAAAGGGCTTCGCATTAAAGACCGGGTCGGCTCGACACTTGAGATCGAGTCGGGTAGTAACGATCCCATGGCGGTGATGCTAACGGTCGTACTGGTTAATGTATTGGCAAACTCGGAGCAAAGCCTTGATTGGATCGTCATTGTCATGTTCCTCCAGCAGGCGCTGGTGGGTGCGGCTGTAGGCTATTTAAGTGGGCGAGCATTCGTGCGCATTTGTAAAGCGCTCCACTTGCACGTGGCATTTTTCCCGTTGCTTGCTGTGGGGGGCAGTATTTTAGTTTATGGGCTGACCGCGCAGCTCGGTGGCAGTGGATTTCTTGCAGTCTATCTGATGGGCTACCTAGTGGGGAATGCACGCTTACCTCAGGTCGTTAATATTTTACGGGTGCATGACGGTCTGGCGTGGCTAAGTCAAATCGTCATGTTCTTAATGCTCGGTCTGCTGATTACACCATCGAATCTTATTGATATCGCATTACCTGCACTGATTTTAACTGCAGTGATGATTTTCTTCGCGCGCCCCGTTGCGGTATTCGTAAGCTTATTACCCTTTAATTTCCCGTGGCGAGACCGTTTCTTCATTAGTTGGGTTGGTCTCAGAGGCGCCGTTCCGATTGTCCTCGCTCTTTTCCCATGGATCGCAGGCTTAGAGAACCAGTATCTCTATTTCGAAATTGCCTTCTTCGTGGTGTTCGTCTCGCTCATGCTACAAGGGTGGACAACACCGCCTTTCGCACGATGGCTCGGACTCGAGGTGCCTCCGAATGCAGAACCCGATGTGCGAATGCCCATTGATCAGATAGAGACAAAGGAAATACTGGAAGTCGCTGCTTTTCATATTGACGATGAAACCCCTGCCTGTGACCATCATTGGGAAGAGATCAGTTTTAGCGAACCGGTTGAGTTCGTCGGCTTAATTCGTCGGGGAGAGTGGTTGCAAGCCATTACGAACCCACTGCTCAAAGCTGGAGACACGGTATTAGTGTTCGCGCGCAGCCAAGATATTTCAAAAATAAGTGATGTGCTTGCGGCGAATGGCAGTGGCAAGCAGATGACGAAGAAAACATTCTTTGGTGATTTCGTTTTGAATGCAGACATTACACTGCAAGATCTGGCGGGCTTCTATGTTTTGCCTGAGAATCAAACGGCTCCCACGGAAACGATTGCCGAGCTATTTGAGCAAAAATTCCGCCGCAGAGTCGTAGTAGGGGATCACATTGTACTAGGAAACTTAAGGTTTACTGCTCGCAAAGTGAGCGACGACGGGAAGATTTCCAAGGTAGGTATTAAGGGCGTCGGAGCCTAGACGCCCTGATTTGCAATAGCAGCGTTACTCCGAGTGATAGAGCGTGTCGTTAAAGCGCATGGTTTGAATATTGTTGCCCCGCTGAATGGTGAGGTAAAAACGCAGGTTCTCGTCATCATCATGACCAAAATCAGCAAGGAAATAGATGGCATCACCCTCGATCACACGTTGGAATTGAAGCTCTCGTCGTTGCCCAATCGGGTTGAGAAAATAGCCACTCACCGCTGCACGAACTGCAGGTTTGTCCGCTTCAGTTGCATCTAATACAGCGATATTTAACAGGCTTCGCACTCTACTTCGAGTAATACCATATTGGCTGGCAATTTGCGGTTGCAAAAATGTGGTGGGCACAATGTTATGATGCACCTCCCAGCCACCTAAACGCTGAAACTGACCGCCCTGTGTTTCTTGCGCAGCCACTACAGAACTCAGCGCTAGTATAATGAGGCCAAACAGAAATACTGAGAGTCTTTGAAAGGGTAAGTTCATATTTTTCATGATGCCAACTCCTGACTGCCTATTTGAATATCTTTAACCAATAGCAATACGTAAAAACTGAATTGCAATGATCAGAATAAGCACCGAAAGGTCGAGCCCACCCATGGGCGGCAGTACACGACGAATTGGACGCAGGAGGGGCTCGGTAAGTTCCATCATTACGTATTCGAGCGGATTCGAGCCATTTGAAAACCAACTTAAGATGGCGCGGATAATGAGAATCCAGAACAGTAAAGAAAGTACTTGGCGCACTAGCATTAGTACTGAGAACATCAGTAATTCTATGATCGGAACGCCGACGCCTTGTAACGACGCCAGAATAAAGTACTGCAATACGGTAATTGCAACAGCAACTAGGGTCGTTGCAAGATCGAGTTTGCCGGCGTTAGGAATCACTTTGCGGAGCGGCTGCACAAGCGGATTCGTAATTTTCCGGATAAATTCAGCAACCGGAGAAAAATAGTTCGCCTGCACTAGCTGCATCCACACGCGCAAAATGAGGGCCGCTGTGTAGAGTGAAAACAGTGTTGAGATTAAAAATATAAAGGCTTCGTTCATAACCGTTCCTTAAAATAATTTTGCCATTTCTTGGTTACGAGCAACTGCAGCACGAACCGCTTCTTCTGAAATATCGCCAAGGTGATGCGCTTGGTAAGCTTCAATACCCTTCGCGGTGGACCCGCCTTTACTCGTGACCTGTTTACGCAGGTCCTCTAAACTTAGGTCGCTTTCCGTCGCCATTTTTGCGGCACCTAAACAAGTTTGCTGAACCATGGCTCGCGCTGTTTCGGTATCGAAACCAAGCTTCTCCGCAGCCTTTTGTAAACCGTCCATAAACTCAAAGAAATAAGCGGGACCACTACCTGCCACCGCGCCTAACACATCAATACTGGCTTCTTCCTCTAACCAAATCGTCAAACCCACAAAATCAAAAACTTGTTCAATAAAATCTTTGTCGGCTTGGGTCACTTTCTGGTCGGCAACAAGCCCCGACACACCTTCACCTACGAGTGAGGGGGTATTCGGCATAATCCGAATGACGCGCGCTTCGTCGCCCAGGTATTGATAATATTTTTCAATAGGAACACCTGCGGCAACGGTGGTGACCAGCTTGTCGGCAAAGCTCGGTATTTGCGCCTTGAGGTCTGCACAAACGTCTTTCATCATCTGAGGTTTGACCGACAATACGATGACATCACAACTTGCAACAAGCTCCACATTATTCTGTGTCGTATGAATACCGAAGTCTTGTTCTAACGTGTCAAGCTTGGGCCGGCTGCGGTTACTGGCCCAAATTTTATTCGCAGGGTATCCACCCTTAATCATTCCACCAATAATACTGCGAGGCATATTGCCTGCGCCGATAAATCCTATCGTTCGTTGTTCACTTGTGTGACTCATGGGTAATTTCTGACCTTTTCAATTAATCTTTACTGCGTGCTCCAAAAATATCGGTACCGACACGAACCATTGTCGAACCATGATAGATGGCGGCTTCTAAATCGTTACTCATACCAACCGACAGTGTATCAACCTGAGGCAGTTTCTGCTGCAAGTTCTGAAAACACTGGTACAAAGCCTTCAGGCTCTTTTGTTGTTGCGTGGGCGTAGGCGCCGCAGCCGGAATTGCCATGAGGCCGCGTAATCTGAGTCGTGGATAGTTTACGGCTTCTTCGGCGAACGCTATTACTTCTGCAGCGGAGATACCGCTTTTCGAATCCTCGTCGTCGATGTTTACTTGAATTAATACCTGCAACGCAGACATCGATGCTGGACGCTGGTCACTCAAACGCTTTGCAATTTTCAATCGATCAATACTATGAACCCACGCAAAATTCTCGGCAACTTGCTTTGTTTTATTTGATTGTAATGGCCCTATAAAATGCCACTCAATATCTTTGTAGCTGGCCAATTGCGCAATTTTCTCCACACCTTCTTGCACGTAATTTTCACCAAATGCACGTTGTCCAGCCTTGTATGCCGCTACCACTGCTTCAGGTGGCTTAGTTTTACTTACAGCAAGCAGTTGCACACTTTCAGCAGCTCTTGAAGCTGATTGTTCTGCTTCTTGAATGCGGGCACGGACTTTCTCTAAATGTTCTGCTATGGTTGCTATATTATTTGACATCTTTTCAACGCCCTAGAGACATCTATGAATTTACAGGACTTACTCACTCAATGTGTTCGCGACGGTGCATCTGACCTGCACATATCCGCAGGAACTCCACCGCTTTATCGTATTGACGGCGACATGCGTAAGATTAACACAGAGCCACTTTCACAGCGAGATGTGCTCGCCATGGTTCATAGTGTGATGTCGGATACTCAGCAGCAAGCTTTTGAAAAGGACTTAGAAGCAGACTTTTCAATTCAAATCGATCAGGTTGCGCGTTTTCGGGTCAATGTCTTCATGCAGCGCCATGGTGCCGCGGCCGTATTCAGAACGATTCCTAGTGAAGTTTTATCGCTCGAGCAATTGCAGGCACCTGAAATTTTGCGGCGCATCGCCGATTACCCGCGTGGCTTAGTATTAGTGACGGGGCCCACTGGTTCTGGTAAGTCGACCACATTGGCCGCTATGGTTGACCACATCAACAATACCTACCCTCATCACATTTTAACCATTGAAGATCCCATTGAATTCGTACACGAGAGTAAACAAAGCTTGGTCAATCAGCGCGAAGTACACCGCGATACCCATAGCTTTAATGCTGCACTCCGTGCTGCTTTGCGGGAAGACCCCGACGTGATCTTAGTCGGAGAAATGCGAGATTTAGAAACCATTCGCCTCGCGTTAACTGCGGCTGAAACCGGCCATTTGGTGTTTGGCACCTTGCACACCACCTCTGCGCCGAAGACAATCGATCGCATTGTTGATGTATTTCCCGGTGAAGAGAAGTCCATGGTTCGTTCCATGCTGTCTGAATCACTTAGAGCGGTTATATCGCAATTGCTGGTGAAGAAAGAAGGAGGCGGGCGGGTTGCTGCACACGAAATTATGCTTGCGACGCCCGCAATTAAAAACCTGATTCGAGAAGACAAAATCGCGCAGATGTACTCTGCGATTCAAACCGGCGCTTCACTCGGCATGCAAACGATGGAGCAGGCACTCAATAAGCTAGTTGACTCTGGAAAGGTTTCACCCCAATCGGTGCGTTCGAAAATGGAACAAGTTGGACGCTAGAACTATTTCCGGCGTGAAGCAAGGTTGAAAAGACGGTACAATAGCCGCGTTTTTTATAGCGAAAGAGAACTATGCATGCGTGTGCTCGGAATTGAAACCTCCTGTGACGAAACAGGGATTGCTATCTACGACACAGAGAAGGGACTGCTCGCTCACGAATTATATAGCCAAGTTAAATTACACGCAGATTATGGTGGCGTGGTTCCTGAGCTTGCGTCGCGCGATCATGTTCGAAAAACCCTTCCCCTCATTCATCGTGCACTTAAGAGTGCCGGTTTAACTGCAAATGAAATCGATGGTGTGGCATACACTTCCGGGCCAGGACTCATTGGTGCGTTGTTGGTGGGGGCGAGTATTGGTCGAAGCTTAGCGTTTGGTTGGAACGTGCCGGCGATTGGTGTACATCACATGGAAGGTCATTTGTTGGCGCCCATGTTAGAAGAAGAGCAACCAGAGTTCCCGTTTCTTGCGCTACTTGTATCGGGCGGTCATAGCCAATTGGTTGCAGTAAAGGCTGTGGGTGAATACGAATTATTGGGTGAATCTATTGACGATGCGGCGGGTGAGGCGTTCGATAAGACCGCCAAATTGCTTGGCTTAGATTACCCAGGTGGACCACGTCTTGCGGCACTTGCTGAACAAGGGCGAGACGGCATTTACCAATTTCCCCGGCCCATGACCGATCGACCGGGATTGCAATTCTCATTTAGTGGGCTAAAAACTGCAGCCGCAAATGCGATCTACGAGGCTCAGCAAGCAACTCCTGAACTGTCAGAACAAACGAAAGCAGATATTGCAAAAGCATTTCAAGACGCAGTAGTTGATACCTTAGTGATTAAGTGCCGTCGAGCTTTGCAGGAAACTGGGCTTAAGCGCTTAGTGGTGGCGGGCGGAGTGAGTGCGAATAAAGCGTTGCGCGAAGCTTTGGCAGACACTTTAGCGAAACGAAAGGGCCAAGTGTTTTATCCGAGAAATGAGTTTTGTACTGATAATGGCGCTATGATTGCGTTTGCTGGTGCGTACCGTTTACAAGCTGGTGAGACTGCAGAATTAGCCGTGAAAGTGCGACCACGCTGGCCAATGGTTGAATTAAACTCGCCCAGGGCGGATTAGCGAAAATCGGTTTCCTCACCTTTCCAGAGGCGTAAAATGTTGGTGCGATGACGCCAAATGATCAGCGCAGACAGCATGAGCGTGGGAAGCGCATATTGCGGTTTCACCAAATATGCGTAAATCGGAGCGAGTGAAACGGTAATAAGTGCCGCTAATGAACTTATGCGGCTTACCGCAAATATAATTAGCCAAGTAGCAATGAGCATGAGGGCCATTGCGGTGGCGACTGGGAACATGGCGCCGAGTGCGGTTGCAACTGCTTTACCGCCACGAAAATGGAAGAAAATTGGGTAAATATGGCCCAAACATGCAGCCACGGCCACAAAGCCAAGAATTACGGGTGGTAGGCCTAAATAATAGGCTAGCCAAACAGGGAGCATGCCTTTCAGTACATCGGCAAGTAAGGTAAGTGCGGCAGGGATCGCGCCGCCAATTCGGTATACATTGGTGGCGCCAGGATTTCCTGAACCGCGATACCTCGGATCATCTAGCTGAAAGAGTCGACAAATCAGCACGGCGCTACTAATGGAGCCGAATAGATAGGCACTGAGAATCATAAGTAAGCCGAGAGCAGAGGTCATTCTTGTTTGGTGCGTCCTTGTAGTTTTTTGTAGCATAAAGGCATTTACGGCCGAAAGCTATCCGACCAGCAGAAATTGGAGTTATTTTGGATATAGTTTCAGTACATGGGTTAACTGTCGAAACCGTGATTGGCATTCTCGATTGGGAGCAAGAGATTAAACAACCCTTGGTGATTGATCTCGATATGTCTTTTGCGTGCGCTAAAGCAGCAAACTCTGGCAAAATTGATGACGCTCTCGATTATTTTGCGGTGAGTGAAGCGGTAACCGAATGGTTACAAGCACAACCTTGGGGCCTTATTGAAACGGTTGCAGAAGTTTTAGCAGAGCGCATCATGGCACGTTTTTCTGTGCAGGGTATTAAGATTTGCGTGAAGAAGCCCACGGCGGTTCCAACGGCCCAATATGTTGCAGTTACCATTGAAAGAGGCCTGAATTAGTGCTCACTCCGGTATACCTTGGCTTAGGCTCCAACCTAGAACGCGAAAAAAATATTCGGTCTGCATTACAACAATTGAATGCCGCCTTCTGCGAGCTTCGTGTGTCCAAGGTATACGAGAACGAGGCGGTAGGCTTTGCCGGCCCCTCATTTTTCAATTTAGTGGTTGCCTTTGAGACCGAGCGATCACTGGCACAAGTGGTCTCACTTTGCAAAGATATAGAACGGCAGCATGGTCGAGCAACTCAAGCGCCAAGGTTCAGCTCGAAAACGCTCGATATTGATGTGTTATTGTTTGGAACAGCAATTCAGCCAGCACACGAGGGGCTTCCGCAGTTACCAAGGGCCGAAATTATAGAACAGGCGTACGTCCTTAAACCGCTTGCGGAGCTCTCTCCATACGTGCAGCACCCAGAGCTCAAGCAGAACTTTGCGGATTTATGGAGAGACTTCCAAGCCAAAGCATTGGTGCACGGAATCATTAGAGAAGTGTCTTTATTTTAAAGCTTGCCAGCTCAGAATTCGCTCTTGTTCAACGTATTTGCCAATTTCTGCTCCCTTCAAGCCGTCGGCTACTGCCGCTCTTACATCAACTTTGAGAAGTTCCGGCAACGCGCTGTGCAGCTTCGCTAAGTGCGCCTCATACTTTGGAAAAATAGCACTCCACAACGTGATAAAGATGCCGAGACGCTCTGGCTGGCGCCATGCATCGCAGCGATTCAAAAGTGCAATATCATCGGCGGCTTCGGTGTTTGTGTTGGGTACCATGTGCAAGTGCCCAAGTCCTGTTTTGAATAATTGCTGTGTCGATCTCGGAAGAGGCAATATTGCAGTATCAGTTAATATTTGTTCGAAGCTTTTTTGAAAAGCATCGTTACCTTCAAGTGGTTTGCCACTCAGTCTCCCCGCAAGATGATCTGCGCACCACGCAGCGAAGCGGATATCGATCTGTTCAGAGTTGGCATGGCGATGTTTTAATGAGAGCGAAGTCGCCCGCTTTAAAAAGGTGAATTGAGGTACTGTGTTTTGAGTAAATGGGAATAATGTTTGCAGTGCATTGACCTGGGCAAGCACTTTAAAAAACACCTGCGGATCTTGAGTCAGTAGGGCCTTGCGCATTTCTTGCCAAACGCGTTCGGGCACAAGCTCCTGCATTTCTCCGCTGGCGACAATCTCTTTCATTAACTGCAGTGTTTCGTTCGCGACTTGAAATCCTAAATGAGCAAAACGCGCCGCAAATCGAGCCACGCGCAAAACTCGCAAGGGGTCTTCTACAAAAGCGAGGCTCACATGTTTGAGTTTCTTATTTGCTAAATCATTTAACCCATGGAAGGGATCAATAAGCTCGCCCGTTGCAGACTTTGCGATGGCGTTAATAGTTAAGTCACGTCGTTCTAAATCTTGCTCAAGCGTAACGGAAGGATCGGCAAAGCATTCGAATCCGGTATATCCTTTACCGGCCTTTCGCTCTGTGCGGGCTAGAGCATATTCTTCTTGTGTCTCGGGGTGTAAGAAAACAGGGAAGTCCTTGCCCACCTGTTGGTATCCACTCGCGATCATGGCAGCGGGCGTACTCCCCACGACCACATAGTCGCGTTCATGTATGGGTAAGCCCAGCAATTCATCTCGCACGGCGCCGCCAACCAAGTATACTTCCATTCAGGTGTAATCCTCTGCAATTCGTGGCAACATCTTTACTTCTCGGCTCTGAAAAAGCAACAGGCGGGAGTTTAAACTTGGTTTTCAATTAAGGCGCAGGTATGTATTTAGAGTTTTTCTGTTTTCACAAGCTTCCATTTTCCATTGCGCCCGACCCCAGTTTTTTATTTTTAGGGGCACGACACCGTGAGGCGCTCGCTCACCTTCGACATGGCCTTTCTGGCAGTGGTGGCTTTTTATTACTCACAGGCGAAGTAGGGCTCGGAAAAACCACACTTTCGCGCGCAGTCTTGTCTGAGTTTGGCGATGAATTAAAAGTCACTCATATCTTAAATCCGCGCTTGGGTGAGCGCGAAATGTTGGCAGCAATTATTGAGGGGTTTGGTTTACCCATGCCAGTTGCAGGCGACTCGCTGAAAGCCTTAACTGATCAATTAGCGGCTTTTATGCAACGCACTGCAGAGCAAAACATACACCCCGTGGTCGTTATTGACGAGGCGCAGCACCTTTTACCTTCAGTACTCGAGCAACTGCGCTTACTTACGAATCTTGAAACGGATTCACGCAAACTGCTGTCAGTCGTACTTATCGGGCAGCCCGAACTGAAAGCTTTGTTGCAACGTAGCGAACTTCGGCAGGTGGCTCAGCGTATTGTGGCGCGATATCAACTCATGCCTTTTTCTGAAGCCGAGTTGAACGCTTATATTGATCATCGATTAACGACGGTCGGTGGAAGCCCTGCGCAGATTACTGGGGGCGCCCGGAAACTTGTCTGGCGATTGACGGAAGGAACTCCAAGGCTGATTAATTTGCTCTGTGATCGTGCTTTGCAAGTCGCGGCACAAACAGGTAAGCCACAAGTTGATAAACCATGTGTGCAGACAGCGCGCGATGTACTGCCGCATGACCATCACCCAGGCGGTTTTGCTAATCTTCATGCTTGGGTTCGCAATACCGCGATCGGCGTTGTGAGTCTTTCCGCACTGGGTATCGGACTCTGGCAGTTTTGGCCTTGGTTGGAAGCGCGAATGGCTTCACAGAACGAACCTGCTGTGGTTGAGGTGCAAACGCCCAATACTGAGGAGCAAGCTGTGCAAATTGAGGGTGTTACCTTTGAATACGCGTTGTCTGCTCTACTTGAGTTGTGGCAAGCCGACAATACTTTACGCGATGAAAACCTTTGCTCGGCTCTCAGTGAACTCAATCTGTATTGCTTAGATGCGCCACTGACACTGGAACAACTCAGCGTATTAAATTTTCCCGCTGTTATCAGTACGCGTGCCCACAGAGAGTCTGCTTACCTACTTTTGATGAGCGCAGACAACAATGAATGGACGGTGGTTGATGAAACGGGCACACAAAGACTCACAACCGAACAAATCTCGAACACCTATACCGGTGACGCATTCGTACTCTTTTCTCTGCCAGAGGCCTTTGCTGAAGAAAACTCGAATGCTTGGCGTGAATGGCTCGCATCGAGAGTGGCTCGGTTAGTACCGGTGTCGCTGCGAAATACTAGGTTGGAGCGGCAAAGCGAGTGGATTACCGAACGTTTAATGAGCCCGACACAAGACGATGGGTGGCTGCTCGCGTTGTTGGCGCGCGGTGAGGAAGCAGAGGAGTTTCCGCAACTGCGTGATTACCAACCGAGCGTTGCTACCTCGGTATTATTCGATCGCTGGCAAAGAGAGGGATTGGCTGCGGCCGTGATAAATACCTCGGAGCAAACGAATGTGCTGTTCCCAACAGAGCCATTGACAAGAAATTCACTCGTGCAGCCAGAACTCATCATGTGGTGGCCTTCCGAAGCGCCTCAAGAGGAGCTCATCGAACCGAGCGTCGCAACAACTGAGGAATCTGAGCAAGAGGCACCTGCGAGCGATGAAGTCGAGGTTTCAGACGCTTTACAGTTGCTTTTTGAAGATGCGGTTCGCAGTACTCCGGAAATAAGACCTGAAGCTGCAGATAGGAGCCAAAGCACACCGACAGAGCAAGAGCAAACGCCACCCCAACAGAGCACCTTACCATCGGTGCGTGAGCTTCCTTCACGAACTCGACAGTTGTTACCAAGTTTCAGTTACGACGCGCATGTGTATCAAAGCCTCGCGCGCGAGCGGTTTATTGAATTTGATCAACAACGGCTGCGTGAAGGCGATGCATTTAATGGCCTGCGAGTGATATCGATTCAACCAAGGTACACAATTCTTGACGCAAACGGCGTTCTATTTCGACTAGATGCGTTAGAAAGTATCGGAAACTAACCTATCCTTGAAAGCAAAGCTCTTGCTTACTGGTCGTACCTTTGCGATGATGTGAGTAAATCAAACGCGTGTTTGAAAAAAGCATATTAGAACTCGATGTGGAGGATCCTATGGCCGATTATAAAGCTGCCGTTCAAGACATGAATTTTTTACTAGACGATGTGTTTCACGTTGCGAGCGACTGGGAAAAAATGCCAGCGCTGGCGGAAATGATGGATGCAGATACCGCCAAGGCAATTCTTGATGAAGCTGCCAAGTTAACAGAAACCTTGATTGCTCCGAATGCGCGTGCCGCAGACGAAGAAGGCATTCATTTTGAAGACACAGTAGTCATAACTCCCAATGGTTACAAAGAACAGTTTGCACAGCTTGCTGCTGGCGGTTGGGTTGGCGTCACGGCGAATCCGGAATTCGGCGGTATGGGTTTACCGAAAGTGCTGTCGGCACAATATGAAGAAATGATGTGTGCGGCAGATATTTCTTTCTCTCTATATTCAGGTTTAACGGCGGGCGCCATTATGACGCTCGATTTGCATGGTTCGGATGAACTGAAAGAGCAATATCTACCGCGGCTGGCAGCTGGTGAGTGGACCGGAACCATGTGTCTTACCGAGCCTCATTGTGGTACAGACTTAGGGATTATTCGTACTAAGGCAGAGCCGCAAGAAGACGGTAGCTTCGCGCTTACAGGAACCAAGATTTTTATTACGGGTGGGGAGCATGATCTTGCAGAGAACATTGTTCACTTAGTGCTCGCAAAACTCCCTGACGCGCCAGAGGGAACAAAGGGTATTTCATTGTTCCTCGTACCTAAATTCTTAGTGAATGAAGATGGCAGTTTAGGTGAGCGTAACCCAGTGGCAGCAGGCTCGACCGAACATAAAATGGGAATTCACGCGTCGGCAACATGTGTGATGAACTTTGACGGCGCCAAGGGTTGGTTAGTTGGCGAACCGCATAAAGGTCTTGCAGCGATGTTCACAATGATGAACTACGAGCGTTTAGGTGTGGGCATTCAAGGCTTAGGCGCCGCCGCGCGCTCCTATTGTACTGCGCTTGATTACGCGAACGACCGTCGTCAAGGCCGTGGAGCGAAAGCAACGAGAGACGCGGCTGCGAATGCTGATCCATTGCTCGTGCATGGTGATATTCGTCGCATGCTGTTAACCATGAAAGCCTTCATTGAGGGCGGGCGCGCCTTCTCAACCTATGTTGGGCAACAGCTTGACCGCGCAAAATATGCAGAAAGCGAAACACAGCGTGAACAAGCAGACGCGCTAGTAGCTCTGTTGACGCCTGTTGCAAAAGCCTTTATGACAGATACTGGCCTCGAGGCAACTTTACACGGTCAGCAAATATTAGGCGGGCATGGTTATGTGCGTGAATGGGGGCAAGAGCAATGGGTTCGCGATTGTCGAATTGCACAAATTTATGAAGGAACCAATGGAATTCAAGCGCTCGATTTACTCGGCCGTAAAGTCGCAGGTAGTCGTGGGAAGTTGCTCCAACCGCTGGTTGCTGAGATTCGCTCATTCCTCTCGGAAGACGCCGGAGAGTGGGACGCTCAATATGAAGAGCTCGAGATTTTAGTGGGTGAGCTAGAGCGAATCACGGGCGAAGTGCTGCAGCAGGTTGCTGATGATGAAAATATCATCAATAGTGTTGCTGTGGAGTACTTGCACTTAGTTGGCTATATCAGTTACGCGTACATGTGGCTGCGCATGGCAAGAGCCGCTGAAGCGTCAAGCCATTCCGCGAGCTTTATTCAAGGGAAACAGAAAACTGCAAGGTTTTACTTTGCTAAAGTGTTACCTCGTGTTTACGGCTTAATGCCCGCGATAGAAGCTGGCTCAGCTGATTTATTTAGCTTCTCGGGTGACGAATTCTAAAGTTCGCTCGCAAAGTATGAACAATACCAAGAACCCCAGATTGATGCGTCTACATCAATCTGGGGTTCATTTTTTGTGGCCCAAAATAAGCCGAGAGATGATTGCACCTTTATTCAAACACAGGCATTATTATTACTCACTTCCGCATAAATAATTATAACAATATGAATAACAAACAGAATGCGGTGTCTCTTTCGCGAGCTCCATTAGTGATCATCAGCGTCGTGGTTTTTCTTATTTGGTTGGCGTTATGGTCGGTTGCAACCTTAATGGAATACGCACCGCACACAAGTATTTGGTTTCCGCCTGCGGGCCTCACGTTTGCTTTATTGCTGGTACTTACATGGAGAGCCATACCCGGTATATTTCTCGCAATTCTTGTTACCGGAGGGTTAGCGAACGTCTTGTATGGAAGTCAGCAATCGTTTCTCGACACGCTTCTAAGCTCGGCCTGTTTCAGTATCTCGCATATTGGTGTTTATGGCTTAACGGCACTGCTATTGCGTTTTGTACTGGTAAATGTTGCAAAACGGCTCACTCAAAAAGTGTTGTGGTTCTTACTGTTGAGTGCAGTAGGGTCTTTTGCCGCCGCTTATAGTGGCATTAGCGCCTTAGTAATGAGTGAACTGATTGCCGCCGAAGATATGCAAAACCTTCTGTTGCCTTGGTGGATAGGTGATTTGGCGGGTGTTGTGATCTTAAGCCCGATGGTACTGGCGGTGATGAGCAGCAACCATTCAGAGTTTAAGGAGCTGTTAAACCTACAAGGTGAACGAACGCCTTTGGTTGATTTGCAGAGTGTTCTCTTAAAAATTCTAATTGCAATCGTCTTATTAGCGAGCACCATGGCACTCACGTTTTGGTTGGAGCATATCGCAATCGCATTCAGTATCTTCCTAATTGCGGTCCCAATTATTTGGGTAGTGCGCGAAGACGGTTCGACGGCCACGGGTGTTATGTTACTGACACTGAGCTTCTTTACTGCAATATTGATCGATGTGTTCGCGATGATGGAGTACGCAGCGTTGTATCAGTTTGCACTCATTTTTATGGCTGCGGTGACTTGGCTCTCACTTGCGACAGCAAAGGAAAAACAACTTACCGGCGCGTAGGTTTTTGATCGCCAGTTTGAGGAGCCGCAAGTTGATAGCGGTTATTCACTTTGTGGGTAACCACTTGCCATCTCATGTCGCGCCACTCAAAACAAGCTTCTCGTGTCGACATCTCATAAAGCGAGCGCCCCATGAATTGGGCTTGCCCCTCAACACTTGCCTGCATACAAAAGCGCTCTTCGCTTTCCTCAGTTACTTCGATGTTGTCCGAAGTTGCCTTAGGTGTTTCTGTGTCGTCACTTGCTTGCTCAAGTGTATATAAAACTTTCTTACGCGTGAGTGTTCGGCTTTCTTCCACAAAATTGAGCACAAATGTGTGTTGCTGCAGTTCGTATTCCGGAGCAAGCCACGGCTCTAGAATTGTCGCTTGATGGCTGAAAAAAGCATCTTCAAACGCAAGGTAAACCTCAGCAGGTGTCGACTTGGCAGAGACAGCGTTGGCGGCAACTGGGAGACATGCGAAAAGCAGAGTAAAGCCGAACACTAAGTGGCGTTGCACCATGTTTAAAATCTCCAAAGAATCCTTCTTTAAGCCTAATCGTTATTTTCTGCTTTGCCAGTTCTTTTCAATAGAACCATCGTTTCAATATGGGCAGTTTGTGCAAACATATCAATAATCGATATTTTTTCGATGGTATAACCACCCTCGAGCAGATACTTTAAGTCGCGTGCTAAAGTGTCTGGATTGCAGGACACATACAAAATGCGAGAGGCTTTTATTTGCGCGCCCAAACGACAGAAGGACAGCGCCCCAGCTCGCGGGGGATCAAGCAATACGGCCTGGTAATCAAGAGATTGTTGCAGCATTTTTACAGCACTCTCGCTCGCCAAATCAGACTGAATAAAACGTGTATTCTCAAACCCGAACGCTGCCGCATTATGCTCGCCTCGCGAAACTTGAAGCGCTGCTCCTTCAACTGCGGTGACCTCACATACCTGAGGGGCGAGGGCAAAGGTAAAGTTGCCAAAGCCGGCAAATAATTCAAGCACGGAATCGGTCGGGCTTGGGTTAAGCCACGCAATCGCTTGTTGCACCATTTGTTCATTCACACCACGGTTCACTTGAATAAACTCATTCGGGCCAAATTTCAGTCTCTTGCCTTGCGTGAAATAACCAAATTCAATCTCGTTCACACCATCCAGAGTTTTGAAATAATTCAGCTGCTCTGACTCGTTGTCTTGTATAACAACTTGCACGTTGTGCTCGGTTTGCCATGCTTGCCAAATATCCCTTTGCGCAGGAGAGAGCGCTCGCGTACTGCGAACGAGAAGGTAGGGAACCGCCTCGGTCGCACTCACATCGTTTATTCCAAGCTCAAGGTGACCGAGTGTTTTAATTGCAGGATATCCTTTCAGAAGCTCTTGCAATGTGCCTATGAGCGGCCTTAACGGTTCTGCTGCAACCCAGCAATCATGGATTGGAATAATGTCTTTGCTCCGTTTGGCCCGAAAACCGAGATGCCGAGTGCGCGGCGCTATCGCGAGGCGAATACGACGCCGGTATTCATATTCGCGACTTGCAATGGGAGCCTGCCAAGGCAAGCTCTGCAACTGGCAAGATTTCTCAATTTGTTCTGCAACGGTTTGTTGCTTCAACTCAAGCTGATGCGGATAGCTCGCATATTGTAGTTGACAGCCGCCGCAGTCATCGAAGTGAGGGCAGGGCGGTGCGATACGATGCGCAGACGGATTCGCTATCGAGAGCAGCTCTGCCTCGTCGTAGCGGTCGTGCTGCGCTGTAATTTTGATCTGCACTTGTTCATTGGGCAGTGCATTTGCAACAAAAACAACTTTACCCTGAGCTGTATGGGCCAAACCCCGCCCGTCATGGCTTAGTTTTTGTATTGTGAGGCATTCACCCTCAGACATAGAAGAACGCACCTCAGAGCGATGCTCTTGAGGTGCGTCTTTGCGTTTCGTCGCCTTGGGTTTAAATCCGCGGCGACGATCAAACAACGAAGGCATGAAACACTAGTCTCCGAGTGAGAGGAGTGTTGCGTTACCACCCACCGCTGTGATGTTGTCGGTAAAGGTTTTCTCTGTCATGAACGCATAAAGGTAGTGTGGACCTCCAGCTTTTGGCCCGGTTCCTGAAAGGCCTCGACCACCGAAAGGTTGCACCCCTACAACGGCACCAATTTGGTTACGATTAATATAAACGTTCCCGACATTGATACGTTTAGCCACGTCATAAGCGAACGACTCATTGCGGCTATGAATTCCGAAGGTTAAGCCAAAGCCGGTGTTGTTAATATCGTCAATCACTTGATCGATATTCTCACGTTTAAAGCGGATAACATGCAGAATTGGACCAAAGTTTTCACGCACTAGCTGTGAAATACTGTCAATCTCAATCGCTGTTGGCGTTACGTAAGTTCCACCTTTGGTATATTCCGGCATCGGCGCTTCACCGATGATCTTCCCAGAGTGGTGCATGTCGATAATGTGTTGCTCAAGGTTGGTTTTGGCCACGCCATCGATCACAGGACCTACGTCAGTTTTATGGTCCATTGGGTCGCCCACCAACAGCTCTTGCATTGCACCTTCTAACAGTTCAATGATGCGATCGGCCACGTCGTCTTGTACGTAAAGTACTCGTAATGCCGAACAGCGTTGACCAGCGCTCTTGAACGCGCTCGCCACAATATCAGTGACCGACTGCTCAGGTAATGCTGTTGAGTCGATCAACATGGCATTCTGACCACCGGTTTCGGCAATCAATGGCACAATAGCGCCGGTTCGAGCCGCGAGTGCTCGATTAATTGCTTGTGCCGTATTGGTCGAACCGGTGAAACATACACCCGCAATATGCTCTTGGCTTGTTAGGTATGAACCGATTTCAGCACCGTTTCCTGGTAAGAAGTGGAGTACATCGCCTGGAATACCTGCTTCATGTGCTAACTGAATTGCGCGGAATGCGATCAGTCCAGTTTGCTCCGCCGGTTTTGCAATCACACAGTTCCCGGTTGCGAGTGCTGCGGTGATCTGACCTAAGAAGATCGCTAACGGGAAGTTCCACGGGCTAATACAGATAAAGGTTCCCCGACCTTGTACGAACAGCTCGTTGGTTTCGCCCGTTGGGCCAGGAAGTTTCTCACCTTCGCCCATCAGTTTGCGAGCTTGTAGCGCATAGTAACGACAGAAATCGACCGCTTCGCGAACTTCATCAATACCATCTTGTAACGACTTACCTGCCTCCAGCGTACATAACGCAATGAGCTCATGAAGATTTTCTTCGAGCAAGTCAGCCAGTTTCTCTAACATGGCTGCGCGTTCATCGGCGCTACGTCGAGTCCATGCGGGATAAGCTTGGTTCGCTGTATTCAATGCTGTTTCTGCGAGCTCTGCGTCTGCCCAGCCAATGGTTCCTACTTGGTGCGTACTCTCTTGCGGGCAAACAACGCCTACACGTTGGCCTGCTTCTACTAATTTGCCACCAACGAGTGGGCCGCCCTGCCATTGATTATTTCTGAAGCTTCTTACTTTTTCGAAGAATGCATCGCCTTGTGAGTGAATATTCATATTTAACCCCAAAGAATTCTTACGTTTACCAAAGATTTGAGTTGGCAAAGGAATTTTGTCGTTTGCAAACTGCTCACGCTGCTTTAAGAGCGTAATCGGATGTTCTGCGAGCGCTTCAACCGGCACGCTCGGGTCAAGCAATTTATGTACAAACGAGCTATTCGCGCCGTTTTCAAGCAAACGACGGACGAGATATGGCAGCAGATCTTTGTGTGCACCTACGGGTGCGTAAATACGCACACTGCGGCCTGGCTCTTCAGCAATGACCTGGTCGTACAGATCTTTACCCATGCCATGTAAACGCTGGAACTCGTAGCGACGGCCATTCGCCATGTCTTGAATTGCACAAATCGTGTGTGCGTTATGCGTGGCAAACTGCGGAAAAATATAACCGTCAGTATCGTCACTTAGTAAGTAGCGAGAACAAGCCATGTAGGAAACATCGGTGCTTGCTTTGCGTGTGAATACTGGATAACCAGTGAGGCCGTGCTGCTGTGCATGCTTTATCTCGGTATCCCAGTACGCACCTTTCACTAACCGCACAGGTATCTCGTCGCCACATTCTTTCGCAAGCGCGTTAATCCAGCATAGTACTGGCAATGCTCTTTTCGAGTATGCTTGAACGACTAAGCCGAAGCGAGGCCAACCTTTGCACACACCACTGCGATAAACCTTTTCAAATAGCTCTAGTGATAGCTCCAAGCGATCCATCTCTTCGGCGTCAATAGTTACCCCCACATCGGCATTTTTAGCCAGCGTAATGAGTTCAGTGAGGGTTGCAGCCAACTCCGTCATAACCCGATCATGATTTGCAACTTCGTAGCGAGGGTGCAATGCAGAGAGCTTGATAGAGATGGTTGGACGCGGAACCTCTGGATTGTTAAAGTTTTCTGCCGCTACTTTATTAATAGAATCGATATACGCTTGGCGGAAGCGATCTGCATCATGTTTCGTGAGCGCTGCTTCACCTAGCATGTCGTATGCATGGGTATAGCCTTGCGCGCGTTTGTCGCGGCTGTTCTTCAAGGCTTCTTCAATAGTGCGGCCAAGTACGAACTGTTTCCCCATGATTTTCATGGCAGTGTAGGTCGCACGGCGCACCACAGGTAGCCCCAATCGGCGAACCATGCGACGGAAGTAATTGATCGGCTGTTGCTCAATTCGGCCCGCTGGGTTAATGACCTTGTTTGCGAAACTCAACGCAAAGGTCCCTGTATTCACCAAGATAGACTCGGACTTACTCTTGTATTCTTGCCACTCGCCCAGCCCCAATTTATCGCGAATTAACGCGTCGGCTGTGTGTGCATCTGGAATTCGTAAAAGTGCTTCAGCCAAACACATCAGCACGATCCCTTCTTGGGTATCTAAGCTGTACTGTTGTAAAAAAGTATCTACAAGTTCACCACCGTCTGCCTTTTCGCGTACTCTCGAAATAAGGTCTGCGGCGTTTTTATTTACCTTAGATAGAGCCTCAGCGTCTTGCTCTACGAGCTGGAGTAACTCTTCTAGATACTGATTTTCATCGACAATATAGTTGTCGGAGATGGCTTGCCAGAGCTCGCTCAACTGCGCGGCTTCAAACCGCTGGTCTAACACCTGACTTGCTTTAAACATTGCGTCTCCTATATACGATTGCCCAAGAATAGCATAGCAAAATCGAACCCATGGGCATGGGCGCAAGTATAAGCGGATTTTTTCGCCGGTAAAGGAAAGTCGACCACTTTTTGAAAATATTTTGAGCTGGTAAGACAACGGTTGACCCCGCATAAGATAAACACTCAAAATGGAGCGATGAATAGCAATTTAGGAATGAACCTGTGTCTGAACATACCGAAATTGAATTGAAATACCTCGTGTCTACGCAGCAACAAGAAGCACTTCTTGATTGGCTCAGAGAACAAGGGATGTATGTTGGCAGCAAGCGCTTGGAAAACCTGTATTTTGATACGGCAACGGGCGATATTCAGAAACGTAAAATGGGTTTACGAATCCGGCGCTGGCCGGGTGGTGCTGAGCAAACAATTAAATTAGCCGGGAAGGTTCAAGGCGCAATGAGTCAGCGGCCCGAATACAATGCACCAACGCAACTTGCCGTGCCCCATTTAACCGCTTTTCCAAGTGATATTTGGCCTAGCGATTTTCGTCCCGACGAGGTAACGACGCGTTTAGAGTTGCAATTTGAAGTTCACTTTACCCGACAGTTTTTTCACTTCGAACAGGCGCAAACACAAATTGAGATGGCATTAGATGAGGGGTTTATTAGTGCCAACGGCAAACGTGAAGCGATTTTAGAGCTTGAGCTTGAACTTAAACAAGGCGATATCACAGTGCTTGAGCAGCTTGCTGAGCAGTTACTCACGCGTTTCGATTTGCAAGCGGGCGAGCTGAGCAAAGCCCAGCGTGGTTTTGCGTTGCTAACTCAGCGGGAAGGTTAGAGCATGGCAGCACCCCAATTTAAACTCTCACCCACACTCAATGAGATCGCAGATAAAGCGGCGACGCGAATTAAAGAGCGCTGGGGGGAAGCGTTTTGCTCCGAATTAACCACTGCGGAGCGTTGGGTACTCGCAATAAGTGACTTCGTACAAGAAACATTACAACGTTATGGAGAGCCAGCGTTACAGCACCTGCGTTCTGAAAAAGGTTATAGTTATGACTACGTACAGAGCGAAGTACTTACCGCACGGAATGAAGAGCAGGCGCTGCAGACCATACGCTTTCTCAGACATACAGAAATGGCTCGCGTGGCTGCCCACGACCTACTTGGAGAAATATCGCTAGCCGAGGCGTTGTCGGCTCATTCTGCTATCGCGGATGCATTGATTATGGCGGCCCATGATTGGGCTCAATCGGAATTGTCTTCGCGGTATGGATACGCTTATGCCCGTGAGTTTGATGAAGAATCGCCATTACCACTGTGGATTATTGGCATGGGCAAGCTGGGTGGCCATGAACTTAATTTTTCTTCAGACATTGACCTTATTTTTTGCTTCGAGACGCAAGGAGAAACACGCGGGGGTAATCGGAACATTGATCATGAGGTTTATTTTACCAAACTAGCCCAAGTAATTGTAAAACTGCTAAATCAGGTTACGGTCGACGGGCAGGCATTTCGTGTTGATTTAAGGCTACGACCCTTTGGGCAATCAGGGCCTGTGGTGACCAGTATTTCAGCATTCGAAGATTATTACCAGGAGCAGGGCCGGAACTGGGAACGCTATGCCATGGTGAAAAGCCGAATTATCAACCCAGACGAGCGAATTCAGCAAAGCTTCACACAGCTCATGCGACCTTTTGTTTACCGCCGCTATTTAGATTACAGCGCGATTGATGGGCTTCGAAAAATGAAGCTGATGATTAACCAAGAAGCTCGTCGGCAAGGTGAGTTCTTGAATGTAAAGTTGGGCATTGGTGGTATTCGTGAAATTGAGTTCATTGCGCAAGTGTTCCAATTGATGCGCGGAGGGCGAGAACCAGAGTTTCAAACACGTTCTCTTAAGAGTGCGCTTCATGCTTGTATTACAGCTGAAATATTAGACGAGCAAGACGTTGATGATCTGTGGGACTGTTATTGTTGGTTACGTAAAGTGGAGCATATTTTACAGCAGATACGAGATCAACAAACGCAGCGCTTACCAACTGAGGGTGCAGACTGTGAACGAATTATGGCGGCACTAGGGTTCGACTCTTGGCAGCTGTTTATAGAGAAATATAAAGCGGTAACCTCCTATGTTCATTCTCACTTTCTCGACTTAATTGGCGGCGAAGCCGATATGGCTGATTCGCCGCAAAGTGAGTACGCACTTCTTTGGCAAGACTTAATCGAAGACGAGACTGCTATTGATGTGTTAAGGGAGGGGGGCGCTCATGATCCAGAGGCTTGTTGGCAACGCATTCGTGATTTCAGACAGAAAATTAGGAGGCGCTCCTCGGGTCCACGCGGTAGAGCTTTACTTGCCGATCTGGTGCCGGTCATAATTGGTGAGCTGTTAACGAAAGACGATACTTTTTTAGTGTTACAACGGGTATTTGACGTACTAGAGCAAGTTGCCTCGCGGACCACATATCTTGAGCTGCTATTTGCGAATGAAGGTGCACGTCATCAACTTATTTCACTCTGCGAAAAAAGCCCATGGATCGCGCACTTGTTGGCCAAGTTTCCCATTCTGCTCGATGAATTAATTGATCCTCTACAGCTGTTCGATTTGCCTGATCCGGCGAGTTATCGGCAGCGAGTGGCTGAATATTTGAATCGTTATCCTACAGACGACCCAGAATTGTTCATGGAAGCCTTACGGCAAGTAAAACAAATCTTTCAATTGCACGTAGCAGCCGCCGATCTGAGTGATGGTATTGAACTTATGAAAGTAAGTGATCACTTAACTTACTTGGCGGAAGCGCTCACGGAGCAAGTTGTTTTAACTGCTTGGAGACAATTGGCAGATAAACATGGAGTACCGCCGGGCAAATCAGAACAAGACACCGGTTTTTGTGTGATTGCCTACGGGAAAATGGGGGGCTACGAATTAGGTTATGGCTCAGACCTCGACCTCGTCTTTTTGTGCGAAGACAATATAAAAGGGGAAACTGACGGGACTCGCCCTATTGATAGCCAGCAATTCTACTTGCGACTCGCGCAGCGAACGCTTCATTTATTCACTACGCGAACCTTGAATGGGGTACTCTACGATGTCGATATGCGGTTGCGACCCTCTGGACAATCGGGGCTCATGGTGGTTCGTACCCATACCTATCAAGATTATTTGCAAAGTGAAGCCTGGACTTGGGAACATCAAGCGCTGGTAAGGGCGCGGCCTGTATTCGGAACGTCAAGGCTACAAAAACGATTTGAAGAGATTCGAAAAGCGATTTTGGGAATCGAGCGACCGATTGCTGAGGTTCAGAATGACATTGCGAAGATGCGCGAGAAAATGCGTGAGCATGGCTTACGTAAAGAAGCGGGCAAACTCGATATAAAACAGACCTTCGGTGGCATGGCAGACATAGAGTTTATTACGCAATTTCTGGTACTTGCATATGCGGCTCAGTATCCATCGCTGCTTGTGTATTCTGACAACATTCGCATTCTGGAAGCTGCGAAAAACGCAGAGCTTCTTTCTGAACGTGAATATGAAAGTTTAATCGACGCATACAAAATGCTACGAGCAGAGAATCACCGCTTGGCATTGGCAGAGAAAAATGGACTCAGCGCAAAAAGCTTTGAGGGCGAATTATCAAGTGTACAAACCATTTGGCAGCGTTTAATTCAAACCACGCCGCTGTAGCTGGTTATCTTCTTCTTGCGCTTTTGCCTCACGCTCAATCGTCTGCAGCTGCTCCATGGTGTAACAGTGGTTTGAGACCTGCTCGTAATCAGCGTTGCCTGAGAGCAAAATGATGCGTTGGCGCGGGCATAAAAATGCCTGAATGTCGTCTGGATGCTCACTATTCAAGGACCGAGCGAGCCGATCAACCGTGTTGATCAGATCGGAATGAACTTGAAATGCAGAGCTGACTTTGTAGTCGTTCGGTAGGCGCCAAATAAGCTCCATGTCTTCTTCATTCGCAAAGCGTTCCACGTTCGACTTGAGTGTTTCCTCGGCCATAAACCATCGAGTTTTAACCTCACCGCGCCAACTTGTGTCGATAGGATTACCGGTACTGCGCGCACGTTGTTCCATAATGTCTGGGAGTGGGCGGGTATCTTCCTCAAGCTCAATCACACGCTCTTCGTCAACCCCACGGCCCCACGCGGTTTCGCGCACGCCTCCAAAAAATCGTGAAATTTCATCCTGTAAATTTTGGTAACCGCCGCCGCTACCCGTAAATTGCGCACGTCGATTATCGTCGGAATCTGTGAGATACATGTTTTGTGAGGCAACAAATGCGACCACTAACAACACGATCGTCATGACGAACAGTATAACCACCGCGCGCTGCTGCGATTTTTTCTTGTTTGCCGCTTTCTTACGAGGATTGGTTGACATTTGGTTTCGCTTTCCGTTTCTTCTTCTTGCTCAGTTTACCATAATAGCTCGGAAGTTCTTTATTTGGGCGTGTTTTGTAGCGACGATGCATCCACATATACGCCTCAGGGTTCGCTAAAACGGCTTTTTCTACTTCCTTATTCACATGCCTTGCGTCAGTTTCGTCATTACCGCTTGGAATTTCATGTTCCGGCCGATAGAAGCGCAGCACATAGCCTTGAGCACATGGCAAGCGATCAAACGTTGACACTAATGTAACGGCATTAGAATGGTTGGCGAAAATACTTGTACCGGTGGTGGTCGCTGCGTCTGGAATCGCGAATAGCGGCACAAATACAGCGCGATTAGGTCCGTAGTCTTGGTCAGGGAGGTAGCCACAGAGTTCGCCGTCTTCGAGCGCTTGGAGAAAACCTTTTACATTCTTTTTGCCAAGTAGGTACTTGTTACTACGGCCTCTGCCTTTGGTTTGTAGGTATTCCATGAGCGCATTATTGTGGGGGCGGTATAAACCCACAGCTGGCTGAAACAGCCCCACAGCTCGTGCGTGTACTTCAAGCGAGAGAAAGTGAAATAGGATGGCAAACACGCCTTTTCCTTCCGAGCGCACAGACTCGACTAAGTCTAATCCTTCAATTTTTATCTTCCGCTTTAAACGCCAATCCGGCCACCACCATGCAATACCTGTTTCGAACATTGCGATACCCGTGTTCTGGTAAACCTTTTTGATAATTCTGTTGCGCTCAGCCGCGGGCATGTCTGGGAAGCTCAATTGCAGGTTTTTGTCTGCTATTTTCACGCGCTTTTTCATGGTTTTCATGAAAAGTTTCCCAAGTAAACCACCTAGAAAAAGTTGCAGTCGAAAAGGAAGCCAAGACAATAAATAAAGAAAACCAACCATCAGCCAGGTTGGCCAGAACTGGGGAAGCAGAAATTTTGGTTCAAAGCGGGGCGGCTCAACTCGGTGCTGATTCACTCTTTATTCCTTTACGCTTGTTGAGATAGTATCGTCAGTTTATAGAAAAATCACGCATAAAAAAATAAAGCCGACAGGCTCACCCCATCGGCTTTCGTTATGTTACGCGAAAACGAGTTATTCTGGGTCTGTTAACCCTTCATTAATCGCTAGTAAATCACGCTCTGAGATGATGCCAGCTGCTTGCTGTAACGCGAGTGAGCGATTGATGTAGTTGTAACGTGCCTCAGACAGATTACGACGTGCGTTGAACAGATTTCTTGTGCTATTCAGAACGTCTACAATGGTTCGTGTACCTACTTCAAACCCAGCTTGCGTCGCATTCAACGCACTTTCAGCTGAAATAACTGCTTGCTCTAAGGCCTGAATACTAGAGATCGCCGCAACCACATCGAAATAAGCAGTACGAACACTACGTTCTACGCTACGACGGCTCTCTTCAAGTGTTTGGCTCGCCGCTACATAGTTGTTGCGTGCTTGCTCTGTTGTTGCAAGCGTTCTGCCACCTGAATAAATGGGTACTTCGGCACGCAGTCCGATAGAACTTGTGTTGAGCCCACTGATTGAACGACCACGGCTGTCTTGACTCGCATCCGAGTAGCTCGCATTCAAACTCACGGTAGGGTAATGGCCGGCTCTTGCAAGATCAATTTGCTGATCGGCGACTTCAACACCACTACGACGCACTAAAAGTTCTAAGTTGCGGTCATGAGCCAGTTCAATCCAGCGCTCTACACCGTCTGGGTCAGGGCGACTGGTTGAGAAAATTTCAGTATTCAATACGTCAACACTCGTAAATTGACGACCTGTAATTTCACGCAAACCTTCCAATGCAATTTCAACTTGGTTCTGCGCTTGAATTTCTTGTGCAAGGGCGTTATCGAACTGTGCTTGTGCTTCATGCACGTCGGTAATCGCTGTGAGGCCCACCGAGAAACGCTGACGCGTTTGTTCTAGCTGACGTTCAATCGCACGCTTTTCTGCCTGCGCAAATTCTAAGCCATCGACCGCACTCAGCACGGTGAAATACGCCTGTGTAACGCGTAACATGAGTTGCTGCCGTGCCAGAAGATAATTTACTTCTGATTGGTAGGCGCGTTTTTCTTCAATTTCGGTGCCTTGCCAAGTTCTTAAATTGAACACGGTTTGGCTAAGGCTTATTTCACTGGTAAGCGAGGTAGAAGAGGAACTCACAATGTTGTAAGACGTAAACGTATCATTCCAATCAACGTTGTCGGTTTCGCGATCTGAGTAGTTCATTGAGAAGCCGATTTGTGGCCACCAATCGGCGCGTGAAATGTCTACGCCAGACTTTGCAGCGTCACGCTCTGCGGCGGCACGCAGTAATTGCGGGTCGTTCTCCAGTGCGAGCATATAAATGTCTGCTAAATTGTTTGCAGATGCGGGCGCTACGAAAGAGCCAAGACCAATAGCCAGCGCTGCTGACAGGAGTTTCATTTTCATGACTTCAGAATTCCTTAGGACGGTTAGTAATTAAAACGCGAACGTTTACTCTACCCTGGACTACAAATTGTACCTGCAATACGTTCAGACTATTAGTACAGATTTGTTATATCCTTGCACGAATTGTAACAAGGTATTTGCTAGCATAGCGCTAGAATCGCTAATATGCTGAGTTATTAAGTTGACTAACAGGTACAGTAATGACCGAGAATATTAATGCGCTTGTGCCATTTGGGCAAGAAGATGTAGAGGTAATTGAGAAGGAAAGTGCGTACCGAGGTTTTTATCGCGTGGATAAATACACGTTGCGCCATCGATTGTTTCAAGGCGGATGGTCTAAAACTATGGTGCGCGAAGTCATGGATCGTGGTCATGCTGTTGTGGTTTTGCCTTATGATCCGGTGCGCGACAGTATCGTGATGCTCTCCCAATTTCGGGTGGGAGCCGTGACGCAACTCGGTGCTCCGGAACCTGCGCATTCCCATTACAAAATATCTCCGTGGTTGGTAGAGTTAGTCGCGGGCATGATTGACGCTGGTGAATCTGAAGAAGCCGTAGCCGCGAGAGAAATGCGAGAAGAGGCAGGTCTCACGGCACAAGCACTTACCTTCGCAACAAGCTATTTGTCGAGCCCGGGCGGCCTCACCGAGCGGATTAGCATTTATATTGCTAAAGTAGATGCAACGCAAGCCGCGAGTTTCGGTGGTTTAGCCGCTGAACACGAAGATATTATGGTTACGGAGGTGAGTCGTACCGATGCGTATCGTTTGCTCACGGAAGGGCTTGTCGATAACGCAGCAACCGTGATTGGTTTACAATGGCTCATGTTAAATCGTGACGCATTATTAAGCGAATGGTCACAAGTAGTGGCATGATAAGGGTTTATGAACAAACGCGAGAAATACATTCCTGATCTACGTGAACTGCATAGTTTGGCAGAAAAGAACTACGCAGGGCTGGCGCGTATTGTGCCGCGAGGCAATAATGAGCGTGTTATTCAAGTTGGAGAGCACTCGCAGTTTTTTCTGAGCGTTAAAAATGAAGCGGCGTACACAACAGATATCCAAATAAAACAATCTTTTAATACCGATAATGTACCGTTAGTCGTGCCTGTTGAATTTATTGCTCGGTTGTATCACGACGCAAAAATGGCGGAAATCATTGATTGTCAGGGGGCGACTGCGTTAACTTCAATACGTCCCGGTAAGGCGCCGAAGAGAGCGCAAGAGAAAGATGAAAAAAGACAATTAAGTCGGTTACTCTCGGACTGGTTGCGGCTTTGCTCGCAACAGGGAAGAATAGCAGTTTCAATCTCCTAATTAGCTATAAGAGTGCGTTCAGCACCGATATCGCGCATGGAATAAAAGAAGAATGGCAGATTATAAAGCGGATTCGATTGAGGTTCTCAGTGGTTTAGAGCCTGTTCAGCGCCGTCCAGGCATGTACACAGATACGACTCGCCCGAATCATTTGGGGCAGGAAGTGATTGATAATAGTGTAGATGAAGCACTTGCAGGGCACGCGCGTAGCATTGAAGTGACGCTTCATCCAGATCAATCACTTGAAGTCACCGATGACGGTCGCGGTATGCCGGTAGATATTCACCCGGAAGAGGGGATTCCCGGTGTTGAGCTCATTATGACGAAGCTCCATGCTGGCGGCAAATTCTCCAATAAAAACTATCAATTCTCGGGTGGTTTGCACGGGGTAGGTATTTCTGTGGTAAATGCGCTTTCTAAGCGCGTTGAAGTGTCGGTTAGGCGCGACGGCGAAGTGTATGAAATGGCTTTTGAGCACGGTGAGAAGGTGAGTGAATTGCAAGTCACTGGAACCGTTGGTAAGCGCAACACCGGAACTCGAGTTCAGTTTTGGCCTGATCCCAAGTATTTTGACTCCCCCAAGTTTTCTGTATCGCGTTTACGCTATCAATTGCGTGCGAAAGCGGTACTCTGCCCTGGGCTGTCTATTAAGTTCAAAGACAAAGTCAATGGCACTGAAGATAGCTGGTGTTATGACGGCGGATTACGTGATTATCTGAAGGAAGCGCTACAAGGTTGGGATCAACTGCCAGAAGAGCCTTTTATAGGTCAATTCGCCTCGACCGGTGAAGCGGCCGATTGGGCAGTAACGTGGTTACCCGAGGGTGGAGAAAGTGTTGCCGAAAGTTATGTAAATTTGATTCCTACTGCGCAAGGCGGTACCCATGTAAACGGGCTTCGTCAGGGGTTATTAGAAGCATTGCGCGACTTTTGTGAGTTTAGAAACCTTATGCCACGCGGTGTAAAGCTTACGCCGGAAGATGTATGGGAGCGTTGTAGCTTCATACTTTCGGTAAAAATGGAAGATCCTCAGTTCTCAGGGCAAACCAAAGAGCGCTTGTCGTCACGACAAACCTCTGCATTTGTATCGGGTGTAGTGAAAGACGCCTTTAGTTTATGGCTCAACGAGCATACCGATTTAGCAGAGCAAATCGCTGAGCTCTGTATTTCGAATGCGCAGCGCCGCATGCGAGCCGCGAAAAAGGTGATTCGTAAACGAGTTACCCAAGGGCCCGCGTTGCCGGGGAAACTCGCCGATTGCGCCAGCCAAGACACCGAACGCAGCGAATTATTCTTGGTGGAAGGGGACTCTGCAGGAGGCTCTACGAAACAAGCCCGTGATCGAGAGTTCCAAGCCGTGATGCCATTGCGCGGGAAAATTTTAAATACGTGGGAAGTGGAATCGGATCAAATCCTCGGCTCGCAAGAAATACATGACATTTCAGTGGCGTTGGGCGTTGATCCCGGGGCGGCTGATTTAACCAAGCTGCGATATGGTAAAGTTTGTATTCTTGCCGATGCAGACTCGGACGGTTTGCATATTGCTACTTTATTGTGCGCGCTGTTTGTAAGACATTTCAGACCTTTGGTAGAGGCCGGGCATGTGTTTGTGGCAATGCCGCCGCTGTACCGTATCGATGTGGGCAAAGAAGTCTTTTACGCGCTCGATGAGAGTGAGAAGCAGGGCATACTTGATCGGATAGAGGCAGAGAAGCGCAAAGGCAAAGTGAGTGTACAGCGCTTCAAAGGGCTCGGTGAAATGAACCCACTTCAGTTACGAGAAACAACCATGGATCCGAATACACGGCGATTGGTGCAGTTAACGGTAGACGATACTCAAGACACCGAATTACTCTTGGATATGTTGCTTGCGAAAAAGCGTTCTTCAGACCGCAAAGAGTGGTTAGAGCGCAAAGGCAACCTCGTTGAAATCATTTAATAAGAATTAGAGAAAACGGACGCTTGTATGAGTTCAATGTTAGAAGCAACAGAACAGTTACCGCTACATAAGTTTACCGAAGACGCGTATCTGAACTACTCCATGTATGTGATCATGGATCGCGCGCTGCCGCATATTGGTGACGGCTTAAAGCCAGTGCAACGCCGCATTGTTTACGCCATGTCGGAGCTCGGCTTATCGGCGATTTCTAAGCATAAAAAGTCGGCGCGTACCGTAGGTGACGTGCTCGGTAAGTTTCACCCGCATGGCGATTCGGCCTGTTATGAAGCGATGGTGCTTATGGCGCAGCCGTTTTCTTATCGCTATCCATTGGTGGATGGACAAGGAAATTGGGGCTCACCGGACGATCCGAAATCATTTGCTGCTATGCGTTACACCGAAGCGCGGCTCTCGAAATTTGCCGAGGTGCTGCTCAGTGAGCTCGGCCAAGGCACTGTGGATTGGACGCCAAACTTCGACGGTACTCTTGATGAACCGCGTATTCTCCCTGCGCGCCTACCTCATATTCTATTAAATGGTGTGACTGGGATCGCAGTAGGGATGGCCACGGATATCCCGCCCCACAACGTGCGCGAAGTCGCCAATGCCTGTGCCATGCTACTCGATTCGCCAAAAGCTTCTCTCGAGGAGGTGTTGGCGCATGTGAAGGGGCCAGACTATCCCACAGATGCCGAGATTATTTCGTCGCCTGACGATATTCAGAAAATCTATGAGAGTGGTCGTGGCAGTATTAAAATGCGGGCGCGATATCGTATAGAAGACGGTGAAGTGGTGATTGATGCACTGCCGCACCAAGCTTCAGGCGCTCGTATTTTAGAGCAAATAGCCGCACAAATGCAGGCGAAGAAGCTTCCCATGGTGTCTGATTTACGGGACGAATCAGATCATGAAAACCCAACACGTTTAGTTGTTGTTCCGCGCTCGAATCGTATTGATACCGAGCAGTTGATGGCACACTTGTTTGCTACGACCGATTTAGAGAAAAGCTATCGAGTGAACCTTAATATGTTAGGCCTCGATGGTCGCCCGCAAGTAAAACCTTTGCTTACCATATTGAATGAATGGAATACCTTCCGCATTCAAACGGTAACGCGTCGCTTGCAATACCGTTTGGACAAGGTTGAGAAGCGCCTGCACATTCTTGAAGGTTTGCTCGTAGCTTTCTTGAATATCGATGAAGTGATCGAAATCATCCGCTACGAAGATGAGCCCAAGAAAGAGCTGATGAAACGTTTTGGCTTGTCTGATACGCAAGCCGAAGCCATTCTGGAATTGAAATTACGGCATTTGGCTAAACTGGAAGAGCAGAAACTGCGCGCTGAGCAAGACGCGTTAAGTGAAGAGCGCGATAGCCTACAGCAACTGCTTGGTTCAGAGCGTCGCTTAAAAACCTTGGTGAAAAAGGAACTGCTCGCCGATGCTGAGAAATATGGCGACGATCGCCGCTCGCCTTTAGTAGAGCGTGTTGAAGCGAAAGCACTCTCTGAGCGCGAGTTAACGCCGTCAGAACCCGTAACGGTTGTATTGTCGAAGAAGGGCTGGGTACGTTGTGCAAAAGGGCACGATGTAGAAGGTGCGAACTTGTCCTACAAATCGGGGGATACCTTCCACTCACAAGCGATTGGTCGCAGCAATAACCTTGCTGTCTTCCTCGACAGTTCAGGTCGCAGTTACAGTTGTGAGGCGCATACCTTGCCGTCGGCGCGCTCTCAAGGTGAGCCTCTTACCGGGCGATTCTCCTTGGTTGCAGGTGAAACCATCGATCACGTGCTCATGGGTAAAGAAAAGAGTTTGTGGCTCATTGCCTCAGATGCCGGGTATGGTTTTGTCACTGAATTTAATGACATGGTAAGCCGCGTGAAAAATGGGAAGGCGCTCTTGTCGTTACCCCCGAGTGCAAAGGTGTTAACACCCAAATCGGTGCACAATAGTGAGAACGATTCAGTGGTCGTTGTATCCAATGAAGGCCGTATGTTGGTATTCCCGCTTAAAGATTTGCCGAAGCTTGCAAAAGGGAAAGGGAATAAATTGATGAGTATTCCATCGTCTCGAGCCAAACTTCGTGAGGAGTTCGTCACTGCGTTGGCTGTGTTGCCCGAAGGCGCCACGTTGGTGGTTGTGGCTGGAAAGCGTAAATTATCGTTACGTGCGTCCGATCTCGAGCATTATCGTGGTGAGCGTGGGCGCAGAGGAAGCAAGCTACCCCGTGGTTTACAGCGTGTTGATGCGTTGGAAATTGAGCAAACTAGCACCCCGGAAGCCGAGGTGCAAGATGGTGAAATGCCGAGCGACGATTAAGCGCTGCGATTGAGTAGTGCTTGCATCGCTTGGTTAAAGGCAGCAACCCAATACGGACTCAATTGGGTTCCTGCCAACCTATTTATCTCCGCGACAGCACGTTGGTAGGGCCGGCGCATATGGCTCACACTCGCGCGTTCGTGGGTCATGGCGTCAAAGGTATCGACAATCGCTAGAATTTTCGCTCCATCTGAAATTTCATGATCCTTCAAACCCAATGGATAACCGCTACCATCACACTTTTCATGATGCTGTAGCACCATCATTTTTGCTTCGTGCCAATACGGCATATTCTCTAAAAGCTTCGCTGAGCAATACACATGTGTATGAATGAGTTGGACCTCTTTAGACGAGAGCGAGCCGCTTTTATGAAGAACCTCTAACGGCATAAAGCCCATACCAAAGTCATGTACATAGCATGCTGCAGTGAGCTGCTTTTCATCGACAGCACTGCCCGCATAGCGATTAATCAACAAAGCGAGTTTTAATTGCCGATCGCTACGCCCACGCCAGTAGCGAGATCTCGACTCAACCGGTTCGATTAATTGTCTGAAAAATGCCAAATCGTCTTCGGGACGGTTTTGGTCAGGCGGTGTAATTTGCGGCTCATCTGCTTTTGCGCCGTCAGTAAGTACCAACGACGGCTCTAAGGTAAGAAGCGCGGTACGAATAATTTGTTCGTGCTGTTCGGCGTTTTTGGCACTGATTTTTGCCAATAATGCCTCTACGCGGTGCAATTGTTGTTCGTCGTATTGGAACTCACCGGTTTGGTTACATTCTTTTATAAAAGCATTTACCTTTTCGAGGCTCAGCAGTAACAAGTCACTGAGTACGGACGTAAATTTGAGCTTTCCGTCTCGCAATAAACTCAAGCAATCTTCCAAACAACCTAAAAATTGAATTAAAGGGGAAATACTCAACAGCCCCAAATCGCCTTTAATGGTGTGTACCGCACGAAACAGAGAGCGATGCAATTCTACGTCTTCTGGCTTGTGCTCGAGCTCAATTAAGTTACTTTCACAGCGCTCGTAGAGCTCTTGCAACTCGTCGAGTAGGTCGGCAAATACTTCGGGTTCAATATCGATGACTTTGAATCGCGCCATATGAGTTTCCTATGGTTTACTGGGGCTTTCAGATTGCATTGGACTGGTCACACCTGTACCTTGCCTCAAAGCAAAGTTTTTGTCATTAATCACGGGTATAATACGACCCCTAATTAATAAACTTTAGTCTTTTTGATGTTAGCAGCAATTCGAATATTAATCCTCGGTCTTTTTGTCGTGGTTGCCGGCGCGCTGGGCAGCCTGTTTTGTTTATTGCGTCCGTTTCATCGGAACAACACGAGCCTTTGGGCGAATGTCTTTGGCTCTGTACACCCTTTATTGGGCGTGAAAATGGAAATTAGGGTGCCAGACGAGGTGAAAAATGGCGGTCCGTTTGTCTATGTAGCTAATCACCAGAATTCTTGGGATATATTTACCATGAGCCGCGCACTGCCACCTGGCACTGTGAGTGTGGGGAAGAAGAGCCTAAAGTGGGTGCCATTTTTTGGGCAGCTCTATTGGCTAGCGGGTAATATTCTGATCGACCGGAAGAATAGTAGCCGTGCACATGGCACCATTGGTAAAACAGTCGACGCGTTGAATAAGAAAAATCTTTCTATTTGGCTTTTTCCTGAAGGAACCCGCAGTTACGGGCGTGGTTTGTTGCCCTTTAAAACTGGGGCTTTTCACTCTGCTACGGGCGCACAAGTGCCCATTGTACCTGTGTGCATGTCGACGACTCACAATCAGATCAAACTGAATCGTTGGAATAACGGTAAGATTATTTTGGAAATGCTGCCGCCGATCAGTACCGAAGGTTATCGAAGAGAAAATATTCGAGAATTAATGGCGAAAGTGTATGATCAAATGCTAAATACTATTGAGCGACTCGATAGTGAAACGCAAACTCAGAAGGAAGCCACGTCTTGAATACTTTAGATGCGCTGTTACACGAAAATTATGCCACCGTGGAAGCGATGATCGATGACGGCCTCGATCCTAATGAAGTTTATGAAATTGAGCACCACATCGTGAGTGGGAATTTCGATAAGCTCGAGAAAGCTGCGGTCGATCTAGTGAGAGCGGGTTACCATGTAGACGACGCCGAAGAGTTTGAAGGCGAGGACGGTTCCATTTTGTATTACTTTGCGGCAGTAACCGAAGCTAAGCTCGACGCAGACGTACTCGCAGAGCAAACCAAAGCCGTATTCGAGCTAGCGACTCAAGCCGGAGTGGAATACGACGGCTGGGGCACCTGGCTTGGCGATGAGGAAGACGACGAATTCGACGACGAAGCTGAGTAAAGTTACTCACCAATGAAAAAAAACGCAGCCTAGGCTGCATTTTTTATTGTTTATTGTAACTCACATCGAAGCTATCTTCATGCGCTGTGCCTCGAGCTGCGCCAATGTGGCTTCGCTCTCGGCGGCTTTTTCACGCTCTTTGTCAATGACTTCTGTTGGGGCTCTACTAACGAAGTTTTCATTGGCAAGTTTGCCTTGTACGCGGGCGAGTTCAGATTTTACTTTCTCAATGGCTTTGTCTAAACGTGCCAACTCGGCGTCTTTGTCAATAAGGCCGGCCATGGGAATGTGAAGTTCAATACGTCCTACCAGAGCAGTGACACTGGCGGGTGCTTCTTGCCCTGTAGCAAGGAAGTCAATGCTGTCTAGTTTCGCTAATGCTTTCAAGAACGTCGCATTGTCATTAATGCGTCGCTTCACGATGTCGTCGGCGTTCGCCACCAACACTGAAAGTGCCTGATTCGGGCTTAAATCCATTTCAGCTCGCACAGTACGCACTGCGACAATCACTTGCTTTAACCACTCAACGTCTGCCGAGGCTTCGGTATATTGCGATTTTTGTACTTGCGGGTAACATTGCGTCATGATGCTGTCGCCATTCACGCCAGCAAGCGGTGCCACCTTCTGCCAAATTTCTTCGGTAATGAAAGGCATAACCGGGTGTAGAAGCTTTAACAGCTGTTCGAGTACTTGAATGAGGGTACTGCGGGTCGCTTGTAATTGCGCTTCAGTGCCATGCAGGAATACAGGCTTAGTGAGCTCAAGATACCAATCGCAGAATTGGTTCCATGTGAACTCATAAGCAATGGCTGCCGCTTGGTCGAAGCGATAAGTATCGAGCGCTTGACGGAATTGCTGCACGGTTTGGTTGAAGCGCTCAATAATCCACTGATCAGCCAAACTCAGCTCGAAGGTTGATAGTGGGGCGCTACAATCGTGATTCTCGGTATTCATAAGCACGTAACGGCTCGCATTCCATAGCTTGTTACAGAAGTTACGATAGCCCTCTAACCGCTTCATATCCCAGTTGATATCACGGCCTGTTGAAGCTAATGCGGCGAGCGTGAAACGTAAGGCATCGGTGCCGTGGGCTGAAATACCCGCTGGAAATTCTTTTTGTGTGCGCTGACGAATTTTATCGGCAATCTTCTCTTGCATCATGTTCGCGGTGCGCTTTTCTAGCAGCGCATCCAAGCTAATGCCGTCGATCATATCAAGCGGGTCGATCACATTCCCTTTCGATTTTGACATTTTGTCGCCGTTTTCATCGCGAATCAGGCCAGTTACGTACACCTTTTTAAACGGAACTTGCGGCTTGCCGTCTTCGTCTTTGAGGAAGTGCATGGTCATCATAATCATGCGTGCTACCCAGAAGAAGATAATGTCAAAGCCGGTTACCAACACATCGGTTGGGTGGAAAGTTCTTAAATCGTCGGTATCTTCAGGCCAACCCAATGTCGAGAAGGTCCATAAAGCCGATGAAAACCACGTATCGAGTACGTCGTTGTCTTGATGTAGTGGGCGATCGCCTAAATCGTTTTTGGCCCGCACTTCGGCTTCGCTACGCCCGACAAATACATTGCCTTCGTTGTCGTACCACGCAGGAATACGGTGGCCCCACCATAACTGGCGTGAAATACACCAATCTTGAATGTCACGCATCCAACTGAAATACATATTCTCGTATTGCTTAGGTACGAACTGAATGTCGCCGTTCTCAACTGCTTCCGTGGCAGTTTTAGCCAAAGGTGCGACACGTACGTACCATTGATCAGTTAAGAATGGTTCAATAACGACACCACTGCGATCACCGTAAGGTACGTTGTTATCATGCTCTTCCACGGTATCGAGTAAGCCCAGATCATCGAAGGCTTGCACAATTGCTTTACGTGCGGCAAAACGCTCTAAGCCAGCAAATTCAGCTGGAATTGATGCATCGATGCCGCTCAATTCCTGACCTTGCGCGTCGAAGATTTCTGGCGTGGTGAGAATATGCGCTTCGTCGTTCAACACATTGATAAATGGTACTTGATGACGCTTACCGACTTCGTAGTCGTTAAAATCGTGCGCAGGAGTTATTTTCACGCAGCCAGAACCGAACTCTTGATCAACATAGTCGTCGGCAACAATGGGAATGCGACGATTCACCAAAGGTAACTCTATAAACTTTCCAACGAGTGCTTGATAGCGCTCATCTTTTGGATGCACTGCCACACAAGCATCGCCCAGCATGGTTTCTGGGCGTGTCGTAGCTACGATTAAATAGTTCTTACCGTCTTCGGTCGTGACACCGTCGGCTAAGGGGTAGCGTAAATGCCAAATTTTGCCGCGGCTTTGCTTGTTCTCAACTTCCAAGTCGGAAATCGCGGTTTTTAATTTAGGATCCCAGTTTACTAAGCGCTTACCGCGATAAATGAGATCGTCTTCGTAGAGTCGCACGAACACTTCTTGTACGGCTTTAGAAAGCCCTTCATCCATCGTAAAGCGTTCACGATCCCAATCGACGGAATCACCTAAACGGCGCATTTGCTGGGTAATGGTGCCGCCCGATTGGGCTTTCCATTCCCATACTTTGTCGATAAACGCGTCGCGACCTAATTCATGGCGCGTAGGGCCGTTTTCAGCGGCGAGTTTGCGCTCAACCACCATTTGCGTGGCGATACCCGCATGATCGCTACCGACTTGCCACAGCGCATTAAAGCCGTCCATACGCTTGTAGCGGGTGAGGGTGTCCATCAGCGTGTGTTGAAACGCATGGCCCATGTGCAGACTGCCGGTAACATTCGGGGGCGGGATCATAATGCAATATGATTCGCCTTGCCCCGAGGGTTTAAAATAGCCGGCTTGTTCCCAGTGGTCATAAATGCGTTTTTCTATGGCGTCGGGAGTATAAGTCTTATCCATGGTTTCCTTCAGTTTCAATGCGGGCAACAACGTTGTTCATTTGACACTGCTGTTGCCGATAGTAACGATAATGTTCACGAGCCTGGGTTCTCAATGTTTCGTCCAACGGCACTAACTCTGCGATCTGTTGTGCTCGGAATGGAGTGGGGAGAGGCTGCGCTGTTAAATTCAAAATAATGTGTCGGTGCCCACAATTGGTTGGCACTTCTTGCCATGCGAGAATCACCGGGGTGCCTTGTGCAGGGCCTTCTCCCACTAAATTGTGAGGAATAAAGCGGTCACTCGGCAATTGCCACAACACTTCATCATAATGCTCGGCTTGTTCCTGATCATTGGCGACCACCAATACACGCAGGCGCTGGCTTACCCATTGATGAATAAGCTGCGCAATAAACTGATCTTTGGCGTCGTCGCCAATTTCATCCAGAGTGTAAAAGGTGACTTTTGCCAAGCTTACTGAACCTCATCGTTTAACCGGTTCAACACAAATTGAGTCAGCATGGGAACAGGCCGGCCGGTACTGCCTTTCTCTTTCCCACCTTTCCAAGCAGTTCCTGCAACGTCTAAATGCGCCCACTGATATTTCTTGGTAAAGCGCGCTAAGAAACAACCCGCGGTAATTGCACCGGCGGGACGACCGCCAATGTTTTGCATATCAGCAAAAGGGCTGTCGATCATGGGTTGATATTCATCCCACAAAGGTAAACGCCAAGCACGGTCACCACTTTGCTCAGAGGCATTCAAAAGCTCATGCGCCAGTGGGTTATGGTTACTCATTAAACCAGTCGCATGGTGGCCTAACGCAATCACACAAGCGCCTGTGAGCGTGGCAACATCAACCACCGTTTCTGGGTTAAAGCGCTCAACATAAGTTAACGCATCGCAGAGTACCATGCGGCCCTCCGCATCCGTATTGAGTACTTCAATCGTTTGCCCAGACATGCTGCGAATAATGTCACCTGGGCGATACGCTTTGCCGTCGGGCATGTTTTCACAACCAGCAAGTACACCGATTACGTTAATCTTTAAACCTAAATCCATGATGGCATGCATAGCGCCCAAAACACCGGCAGCGCCGCCCATGTCATATTTCATTTCATCCATGTTTTCCGAGGGCTTGATAGAAATGCCGCCGCTGTCGAATGTTAAACCTTTACCCACGAGTACAATGGGTGCTCGGTCGCCGCCTGCACCTTGGTAATGCATAAGCGTCATCATCGCTTCATTCTCTGAGCCTCGGCTTACTGCCAAATACGCGTTCATGCCGAGTTTTTCCATTTCAGCTTCATTCACGCGCTCAATTTTTACATTGCCATATTGTTCCGCTAAGAGCTCTGCCTGCTCGGCTAGATAAAGAGGGTTACAAATATTAGGCGGCATATTCGCCACATCGCGACAGGTTTTAATACCCTTAGAGACACTTAAACCATGCATTACAGCGCGTTCGCCAATGGTGAGTTCGCGGCGGGTCGGCACGTTAAAAGTAAGTTTACGCAATGGTCGGCGAGGCTCTTCGCGGTGCGATTTCAATTGATCGAAGGTGTAGAGTTGGTCGTGCGCGGCTTCCACAGCATGGCGAACTTTCCAATAGGTGTCGCGGCTTTTCACGTGTAATTCGCTTAAGAAGCAAACCGCTTCCATCGCGCCCGTGTCGTTCAGAGTGCTAATGGTTTTGGCGATAATTTTACGATACTGCCGTTCATCAAGTTCACGCTCCTTGCCACACCCTACAAGCAGCACACGCTCGCTCAAGATATTAGGAACATTATGGAGAAGTAGCGTTTGCCCAGCTTTACCCTCTAAGTCCCCACGGCGTAAGATATTACTTAGGTACCCGTCGCTGATTTTATCGAGTTGCTCAGCAACTCCAGAAAGGCGTCGAGGCTCAAAAACGCCAACGACTACACAGGCTGACCGTTGCTTTTCAGGACTGCCACTTTTTACACTGAATTCCATACGAACTCCGTTGTCTGGTGCGATCTGTGATTTCATGGCATCATTCGCCTATGTTCACATCGCGTTCGGTTCATGCGTTTACAAAATGAGTACGCATGTTCTGCATTAATAAACAGCGCGAAACGCACAAAATTGAATTAAACTTGTAAAAATACAGAGTTTACTTAAAAATCCGACGATTTCCAGTGAAAAGCTAAGTTAAGGCCAAAAGAAGTGCTGATTTTTAGATACCTCATCAAAGAAACTTTCAAAGCACAGTTTGCCGTGTTTGCGGTATTGATGACCATATTCTTGAGCCAGCAGTTCGTGCAAATTCTCGCTGAAGCTTCAGAAGGAGAGTTGCCAGCCGGACTGATTTTCATGGTGTTAGGCCTGCAATTACCGGGTTTGGCAGCATTAATTTTACCAATCAGTCTTTTCTTAGGTATTTTGCTCGCGCATGGGCGTTTGTACAGCGATCATGAAATGTCGGTCCTGCATGCTTGCGGAATCAGTGAGTGGTATGTCACTCGCATCACCCTCGTGTTGGCCTTTTTGGTTGCATTAGCAACTTCGGTGCTAACGCTTTGGGCGGGCCCGTTTGCACTCTCGCAAGAAGCAAAAGTGACAGAGTTAGCGCGTAGCGAAGCTGGATTGAATGTAATTCAAAGCGGTCGGTTTCAGCAAGTGGCCAATAACCGAGCGGTTATGTTTGTTGAAGAGCAAGGCAGCGAACAAGATCTGCAGCGGGTTTTCTTGGCACAGTTAGGCGGGAGAGGGAACGATAGCCTTTCTAAGCAAGACGCTGAATCGAGTGTGGTCATGGCCTCTACGGGGCAAATTTTGAATGCTGCAAACGGTGCACAATTACTGATGTTGAATAACGGACGCCGATACGCAGAAAACGGAAATTATCAGAATTATCAGGTTATGAGCTTCGATGCCTACCAAATGCAAATTAAGGAGCGCGATGCCGAAGGCACAAACCAAGATTATGAAACGCTCGACACACTTGAGTTGCTTAAGCTAAATAACGCACAAGCGAGTGCCGAGTTGCAATGGCGGTTTGCTATACCGCTTGCGCTTCCACTACTCACACTGATCGCCGTGCCGCTCAGCCGGGTCAACCCGCGACAGGGAAAATTTGCGCGAATGGCGCCCGCAATTCTTATTTATCTCGGTTACTTCATGATTCTGATGGCAACGAAAAGAGCGATCGGTGCAGAGCGTGTCCCCGAATGGCTTGGTTTGTGGTGGGTACACTTTAGCTTGTTTCTCATAGGTGCTTCTTTGCTACTTAAAGATCGAACGCTCGGCCAGAAAACCTGGGCCAAAGTAACGGGGCGCGGATAATGCTGAGTATTATTGATCGCTATATAGGCAAAACCGTGGTGCTCATGTCGTTCGTGAGTTTAGGTGTGCTCACTGGTTTATCGACGCTGATTCGTTTCGTAGAACAACTGCGTGCAATTGGCCGCGGTACTTACGATATGATGGACGTGTTGGCATTCGTGATTCTCAGTATTCCTCGCGACATTGAAACCTTTTTCCCCATGGCAACGTTACTGGGGGGGTTACTCGGTATGGGGGCATTGGCGAATAACAGCGAACTGGTTGTAATGATGGCTGCGGGTCGCTCGAAGTTGAATTTAATGGCCTCAGTGATGAAAGCGAGTGTGATTATGATGATTGCAGTCATTGCCATTGGTGAATGGGTTGCGCCGCAATCGGAAGCGCAAGCCCGTCAATTGAGAGCGCAGGCTGTGTCTGGTGGAGCCCTGATTAGTGCGCCACAAGGCGTATGGGCAAAAGACGGTGATTCGTTTATTCATATTGATCAGGTCGAAAATACGGGGCTTTTGAATGATATTTCTATCTACGAATTCAATGATTTACATTTAGAGCGTTTAATTGAAAGTGAGCGTGCCCTTTACACCGAACAAGGCTGGCGCTTTGAAGATGGGCAAATTACAATTTTCTCAGAAGAGCGTGTCGATACGCAGTCGTTTGATATATACGAGTGGAATTCCGGCCTGACTCCTGAAAAACTAGGTGTTGTAACGGTGAAGCCTGAATCATTGCCGATTTCCGGGCTGATTGAATATGTAAATTATCTAAAAGACAACCAACAGAGTGCAGCACGCTACGAGCTTGCGCTTTGGAGAAAGGCGTTTGCTCCCATTACGGTCGGCGTCATGTTGCTGGTCGCTCTGTCCTTTATCTTTGGTCCGCTGCGCTCGGTCACCATGGGGGCACGAGTGCTGATGGGCGTAATCACGGGTTTCGTTTTCTATGTTGTGAATGAAGTATTTGGCCCGTTCTCACAGGTATACGATATTCCTCCAGCGCTCGGGGCGCTTATCCCAAGCTTGCTTTTCGCTTGTGCGGCATTTTATTTCTTGGTGAAACAAAGACGCGCCTAGATTATTTTGGCGCGTTTTGTTTTTTCCAGTTTTTGAACTGATTTGCTTCCGGTGTGAGTCGCACCACTTCACACTTCGCTAGCCTGTCCTGCAGCGCTAACTTTTCTGCTCCAAACAGAACCGCAATGTTTCCGAAACCGAGCATGGCGGTTACGCTGCGAATGAGGGCTTGCTTCCAGCTTATTCTGGTGCCGTCGGTGTTTTGTACCCGTAAGCGCCAAGCTTTCATGCCGAGGGTTTGCCCACCTCGGTGCCAGAACAACGCATAGAAACCAAAAATTACTACGAGCAAATAAAGTTGATAAACAACGCCATTGATTCGTGTGGCATGATCTGCTCCTTCGGTGAGTGGCCAGACACCTAATGTATCGAGCAACACACTCAATGCAAGTGCGGCACCTGCGGCAAACATGATCACTGCGATAATGACGAGCAGATCATATAAAATGGCACCAATGCGAAGAAGAAAGCTTGCTCGCGGAAACTGCTCATTGCTCATAAAATATTCTCTCAATCAAAATTTGCGAAAATTCTACCGAATTTTTGAATTGATTGCTTGATAAAGACAAACGCTTACGTATAATTCTCCCGGTCTTAAACATCTCCCCCATGCCTGGGTGGCGAAATTGGTAGACGCAGTGGATTCAAAATCCACCGTGGTAAAACACGTGCCGGTTCGAGTCCGGCCCCAGGCACCATATTCGTTATCTCCTTTTTTACCACTGAACACTCGCCGGTATCTTTATCGCTAGTGCTTGCGGCACGGTTTGTTTTGGCAATCCCACGCTTGGAGCCAACCGAGGTCCTTTCGGGCAACCCTAGGCGAGGAGTCAATCGAGGTTCTGACACTGGGACGCCGTAAACCCATCCGTGGGGGCTTCACAGCCGCATCCATGCGGCGTAGACCCAGCTTTCAGAACCTCGCTTGCCTCTTTATCGCCTGTGCTTGCTGGAGGTTTCGTTTTGATTTAAATCACCCGAATAATGGGAGCCGTAGCCGACTCAGCGTTTAAAAAGCGCCTAGATTTGTGAATCAACCCACTGCTGCACGCGTCGCTCTAGCAATGGCAATGGCAATGCGCCGCCGCCGAGCACGGTGTCGTGGAAGCCACGAATATCAAAGTTTTCACCCAGTGCTTCTTCTGCTTGTGCACGCAGCTCGAGAATTTTAATCATCCCCATTTTATAAGAGGTTGCTTGCCCTGGCAGCACTAAGTAACGCTGAATTTCAGAGCGCGCTGAGGCTTCTGCGGTGGGAACATTCGCCATGAAGTACTCAAGTGCCTCTGATTCCGTCCAACCTTTTGCATGCATTCCGGTGTCGACTACCAAACGAACAGCACGCCACATTTCAGAGCCTAAGCGGCCAAACTCAGAATAGAGTTCTTGGTAACCACCCATTTCTTTTGCGAGCAGCTCGGTGTAGAGCGCCCAACCTTCAATGTAAACGGTGAAATGCATTTGCGTACGGAACTTAGGAACCCCTTCGAGCTCTTGCGCAATAGAAATTTGCATGTGGTGGCCTGGATTCCCTTCATGGTAAGCAATCGCCTCCATGTCGGTTTTGGGCATTGAAGTCATGTCTGACAAATGCGCATAGTAAACACCTGGTCGCGAACCGTCGGGGGTGCCTCGTGAGTAGTGCTGCGCTGCTCCGTCTTGTTCCCGGTAGGCTTCTACACGTTTCACCACTAAATTTGCTTTTGGCAAAATACCGAAGTATTCAGGTAGCTTTTCCGTAATGGCTTCTATGTAGGCGGTAGAATCATCAATGTAACCCTGCCGTCCTTCGTCATTGTTCGGGTAAAAGAATTGCTCGTCGGTGCGCATGAATTCAAAGTACTCTGCAAAGCTGCCTTCAAAACCCATGTCTTCTTTAACCGCTTCCATTTCACCACGAATGCGCGCTACTTCGGCAAGGCCTATGTTATGAATTTCATCAGCACTTAACTCTGTGGTGGTGTGAGCACGCAGACGCTCTTCATAATATGCTAAGCCACCTTCGTGACGAGAAACGCCGGTAGGGTTGGAAACTGAATGTTCACGGTCGGTTTCTACCCAAGCTGCGAGTCGCGCGTAAGCCGGTTGTACATGGTCAAGAAGTGCGGTGCGTGCACTATCCAAGAGTGCTTCATGTTCATTCGTATTAATGGCTTCGCTTTCTAACAAGCTCGCAAGCTTCGCTTTCACATCGGTGAGCAGTGGAGAGTCTGCCTCTGCGTCAGTAAAAGGTTGTCCCGTAATAATTCCGCGAGTTTCTAACAACACCGTATCGTATGCGAAGCGGGGCGCTCGAATGCCAGACTCGGCACTTTCTTCTGCTCGGGTTGTGAGCTGTTGAATAGCTCTTCCAAGGTGCTGTAGACGAGAAATATATGCTTCCATGTCGGATTTCGTATCGACGCGATGGTAAGCGATTAGGAATTGCACAAGGCCTGTATGCGCACCTTGCATTTGGTTAAATAGATATCTGTAATTGCTAAATTCTTGTGCTCGCTGCTCTTGCGCAAATGCGTATTCAAGCAGATCCCAAGACAACTGCGCATCAGAATTGAGTGCGTCATAATCAAAGGTTGCACGCATGACACTCATCATCGCTTCCATTTCCGCGAGTTCAGCGAGTTCTGCCTCTTTTGACATATCGTCGAGCTCGTCGTAGCGCTCTTTCATCCCTAATGCGGCCATCTGCATGGGGCTACGTTGCAATGTTTGCTCATACTGCTCGTCGAGCCAACTATTAAACCGTTCTGTTTCGCTTTGCTCCATCGCTTCTGGAGGCGTTATTTGTGTTTCTGGCTCGCTACACGCAGCTAAAATAAGCAGTACGACGAATGCGGATGCGGCAGTTATTATTTTTTTCATTAGAATTGCCTTGGTTAATGGTGAATTACGTGGATTAGTGTTAACGAGAATGCGCGTGATTGCAATTATGTATGAAACCGGTTAATTCATTCGCAGGTGCGCGGAGTGGCTGTTATACTGTGCAGAAGATAATCAAAAGCACTTTAACTAAATTCGAAAAGTGTATGGATAAAAAGAGAGAATATGCAGGAAGAAAACTCTACACAGCCTCAATATGATGTAGAAATACCCTCGCGAGACGAGTTGCTCGAAACTGTAAGAGCAGATATCAAACCCGTTTCCTTTAGTGATTTAATTAGCAAATACAAACTTTCCGACGAGCGCCAACAAATTGGTTTGAAAAGACGACTGCGTGCCATGGAGCGTGACGGTCAGTTGGTGTATACCAAAGCCGACAGCTACGGTTTGCCAGAGCGTATGGACTTGTTGCGCGGCAAAGTGATCGGGCATCGCGACGGCTTCGGTTTTGTTCAACTTGAACAAGGTGGTCAGGATTTATTTCTACCCCACCATCAAATGCAAGGAGTCATGCATGGTGACACCGTATTAGTAAAAGCCGGTGGTGCCGACGCGAAAGGGCGCAGAGAAGCGCGTGTCGTGCGTGTGGTTGCTGCAGGCAAACAAGAAATCGTTGGGCGATATTTTGTAGAACAAGGCGTAGGCTTTGTGGTTCCTGACGATTCTCGATTAAGCCAAGATATTGTCATACCGCCGGAATCGAATGCAGGTGCACGTCAAGGACAAATTGTGGTGGTTGAATTGTTAGGCCGCCCCAGTCGTCGCAATGCACCCGTAGGAAAAGTTAAAGAAATTTTGGGTGAACATTTAGCCCCCGGGATGGAAATTGAAGTCGCGATACGTGAGCACGGAATTCCCCAAGAATGGTCGGAAGCCGTATTACAAGAAGTTTCCCGTATTCCGGAAGAAGTTCAAGATGATGACAAAGTAGGGCGTGTAGATTTACGTGAATTGCCTTTAGTGACGATTGATGGTGAAGACGCGCGCGACTTCGACGACGCAGTGTATTGCCAACCAGAAGGGAATGGGTACCGCCTCTGGGTAGCCATTGCCGACGTGAGCCACTACGTACGCGTAGGTACCGAACTCGATCGCGAAGCCACAGAGCGCGGGAACTCGGTGTATTTCCCGAATCATGTGATTCCAATGTTGCCAGAGAAACTGTCCAATGGTTTGTGCTCATTGAATCCTGATGTGGATCGTTTGTGTATGGTAGCCGAGATGTTTATCAATGCGCGGGGCAAGTTACAGAGCCATTCGTTCTACCCAGCATTGATGCGTTCTCATGCTCGTTTAACCTATACCAAAGTGGCAAGAATACTGGAGGGCGATCCAGAGCTACGCGAACGGTATACTCATCAGCTCACCACAATTGAAAACCTGCATTCGCTGTATAAATTATTAAGAAGCAAGCGAGATCAGCGCGGTGCCATTGATTTTGATACCACTGAAACACGCTTTATCTTCAACGCACAAAGGAAAATTGAACGAATTGTGCCGTTAAAGCGCAACGAAGCTCATATGCTCATTGAAGAGTGCATGATTATGGCGAACGTGGCTGCTGCGCAGTTTGTGGAGAAAAATCAGGCTCAGGCTCTGTTTCGTATTCATGATTTGCCAGACGAAGAGCGGCTAATGGGCTTTAGATTGTTGCTAGGCGAGTTAGGTATCACAATACCGGGCCGGGAAGAGCCAACACCTGCTGATTTCAGTGCGGTGCTCGCACAGGTCGCAGATCGCCCCGATAAAGAACTCATTCAAATGATGTTACTGCGTTCGTTGCAGCAAGCTGTTTATAGTGCTGAGAACCGTGGGCACTTTGGCCTCGCATTAGAAGCGTATGCTCACTTTACTTCTCCGATCCGGCGTTACCCAGATTTAATTCTGCACAGGGTGATTAAACAGGTGCTACAGAAGCAGCATGCGGAATTGGCGGGATTGGAAGGAGCACGTTACTACACTGAAGAGCAACTTGGTTCGCTTGGCCCGCATTGCTCCTCTACCGAACGCAGAGCCGACGAAGCTACGCGACAGGTGGATGAGTGGCTTAAATGTGAGTTTATGCAAGATCATGTGGGTGATGACTTCGATGGTGTGATCAGCTCAGTGACTAATTTTGGTTTGTTTATTCGTATTTCCGAACTTATGATCGATGGTCTGGTGCATATCAGTGAGCTACCGGGTGATTATTATCATTTTGATCCCAGCCGGCACTTATTAATCGGCGAACATACTCGCAAGGTTTTCCGTATTGGCGATCAAGCGAGAGTGCGTGTGGCTAGCGTTGACCTTGCCGAGCGCAAAATTAATTTCGCGTTATTGAGTTCGGTAGCCAGTGAAACAGAATTAGCGGCACCTAAAGTGCCGAAACGGCTATTAAAAGAAATGCCCAAAAAGGCAAAAGGGAAAGCGAGTAAGTTCCCCAAGAAAGCAAATAAAAAAGGTACGAAAAAGCCGACTGGTAGTAAGCCGGCGAGAACTAAGAACAAAGGAAAAGCGCGGAAAAGATGAGTAAAAAAGAAGATGTGTACGGCTTACACTCGGTAAATGCCATTTTACAGCATGCTCCTGATCGCGTGATTGAGCTTTTCGTACAGAAGGAAAAAGGCGAAGAACATACGCATGCGTTGGTTGATCTTGCTCGTAAAGCAGGCATTCGGCCCCAGTTTTGTCAGAAAAAGACACTGGACCAAAGAGCTGATGGAGGCAATCACCAAGGTGTGCTCGCTGTGGTGCAAGCTGCGCCGACTCTCAGTGAGAATGCGTTGCCAGAGCTTTTTGAGCAAGCGCAGGGTGCGCCTTTGTTCCTAGTGTTAGATCAGGTGACTGATCCACATAACTTGGGAGCGTGCTTGCGCACGGCAGACGCAGCGGGCGTAACAGCGGTGATTGTTCCGAAAGATAAATCGGCAGCGCTCAACAGTACCGTGCGCAAAGTAGCGAGCGGTGCCGCAGAAGTGGTGCCGTTAGTGGTCGTGACCAACTTAGCGCGTACGCTCAAAGATCTTCAACAACTGGGCGTATGGATCTACGGCACCGCTGGCGAAGCTACCACGACCCTGTATCAACATAACTACAAAGGGCCGACTGCTTTTGTGATGGGCGCTGAAGGCACAGGCATGCGCCGCCTTACACGTGAGCATTGCGATGAGCTGATTTCGATTCCGTTACTGGGTACGGTTAGTAGTTTAAACGTTTCGGTTGCCACCGGCGTAGTTCTGTTCGAAGCGGTACGTCAACGACAAGCTTAATAGATGAACATTCAAATTGGTCTTAATTGTGAACCCGCATGGCTCTGCGACGCCGTGGGGGGAGCATTAGCATTGATAGTGGTGGTAGGATTGTTGCTATTTGTGCGTCGGCTCTTTCGCGAATGGAAAAATCAGCAACGAAAATAACCCCTAATAAGCTCATTTGCTATTGAAGTCGCTGCCCAAATTGCGTACAATCCGCCGGCTTGAATCAGCCCAACACTATGTCAAGTTCCTTGCCTCTATGTCAGCCGGGCTGAGCTGTACGCAGGCTTTAATCCATAAGGAGCACTTAATGCGTCATTATGAAATCGTATTTATGGTTCATCCGGACCAGAGCGAGCAGGTTCCAGGAATGGTAGAGCGTTACAGCGAAACCATTAAACAAGCAGGTGGTACTATTCACCGTCTTGAAGACTGGGGTCGTCGCCAACTAGCTTATCCAATCAACAAGCTACACAAGGCTCACTATGTTCTTTTGAACGTAGAAGCTCCAGCTGAAGTGGTTGAAGAGTTAGAAACAACTTTCCGCTACAACGATGCGGTTCTGCGTAACCTGATCATGCGTAAAGATGAAGCGATCAACGAACCTTCACCTTTCGCGAAGCCTAAAGAAGGCAAAGAAGACCGTCGCGAAGCGAGACACGAAGAATCTGAGACTGAATCAGCCGAAGATTAATGGCTGGCGCGGTTGACGAGCTGGGAATGAACCAACTCACATTAAGCGGGCAAGTGGTAAAACACCCCCAAGTGAGTAAAAGCCCTGCTGGAATAACTCACTTGCACTTGGTTTTGGAACATCGTTCCGTACAAATCGAGGCCGACCTGCCCAGGCAGTGTTACGCAAGAATACAAGTGGTGGTCAGCGGAGAATGGTCCCAGCGATGGTCAGAGCAAATATCTCTGGGCAGTGCAATTAAAGTCACCGGTTTTATTCAACGACATGAAGATAAACATGGAATGGGTAAATTGGTACTGCACGCACAGAACATAGAACAGGTTTAACAGGAGAACATCATGGCTCGTTTTTTCCGTCGTCGTAAGTTCTGCCGTTTTAAGGCAGAAGGCGTTAAAGAAATTGATTACAAAGATATCGCTACGTTAAAGAACTACGTTACCGAGAGCGGTAAAATTGTTCCTAGTCGTATTACTGGCACTTCAGCTAAGTATCAGCGTCAGTTAGCTCGCGCTATTAAGCGCGCACGTTACCTGAGCTTGCTGCCATACACTGATGGTCACAAGTAAGGAGTAACACGATGAACGTAATTCTATTAGACAAAGTTGCAAACTTAGGTGGCTTAGGCGACCAAGTAGCAGTAAAGCCTGGTTATGCGCGTAACTTCTTATTCCCTACCGGAAAAGCAGTACCTGCAACCAAATCGAACGTAGAAATGTTCGAACAGCGCCGTGCTGAACTTGAAGCGAAACTTGCTGCAGATCTACAAGCTGCAGAAGAGCGCGCTGAGAAAGTAAACGCATTAGACGCAATCGTGATTGAGTCTAAAGCAGGTGACGAAGGGAAACTCTTCGGCTCTGTAGGTACTCGTGATATCGCTGATGCAGTGACTGCTGCAGGCGTTAAAGTTGAGAAGAGTGAAATCTTAATGCCACACGGTACTATTCGTGAAACTGGCGAATTTGAGGTTGAACTACACCTTCACGCAGACGTATTTGCGAAAATCAACTTGGTTGTGAAAGCTGCTGAATAATCAGTAACTTTGTGAAACGAAAGTGAAAAGCAGCACCTTGTGTGCTGCTTTTTTTTTGTTGGATGTGTATCATCAAAACATCACTCGCAGTGGAAGCAAAAACCGAGCATGGCTGAACAGAAAAGAAAAAAAGACGCCAGAATAGACGCGCTAAAAACCGCCCCTCATTCCATAGATGCTGAGCAGTCGGTATTAGGTGGATTACTTCTCGATAATCAAAGTTGGGACGCGGTTTCCGAGCGTGTAATTGCCGACGATTTCTATTTACAATCGCATCGCATTATTTTTGAGGCCATTGCGAAGCTTGCCGAAGAGAATAAGCCCGTAGATGTGGTGACCCTGTCGGAGCGTTTAGAGTTGACCGATCAACTCGATAGCGCCGGCGGTTTTGCTTATTTGCTCGAAATTCAAAAGAATACGCCAAGTGCTGCGAATATTAAGGCTTATGCCGATATTGTGCGGGAACGCGCGGTACTACGCGAGATGATCGCTGTTGCCAATCAAATTGCTGAATCTGGTTATGACCCCAACGGTGAAGACAGTCGAGCGCTTCTAGAGGCCGCGGAAACCAAGGTGTTTGCGATCGCAGAGAAGCGTGCGAAGAAGAATGAAGGGCCGAAACGAGTTGAGTCGATTCTGACTGAGACCATTAAAAAGATTGAATTTCTCTCACAACAAGAGGGCAATACCGGTATTACGGGCGTGTCTACTGGGTTCTACAAGCTCGACGAAATGACCGCCGGTCTCCAGCCTTCAGATTTGATCATCATTGCGGCGCGCCCATCCATGGGTAAAACTACGTTTGCGATGAACTTAGTCGAGCATGTTGCATTGAATTCTGATTACCCTGCGCTCGTGTTCAGTTTAGAGATGCCTTCTGATCAAATTATGATGCGTATGTTGGCCTCGCTCTCGCGCGTTGATCAAACAAAAATCCGAACAGGTCAACTTGACGATGAAGATTGGAATCGAATTGCATCGGCCACGCACATGTTGAAAGAGCGTGGTAAGTTATTTATTGACGACGCTTCCGGCCTGACACCCGGCGATGTGCGCTCCAGAGCTCGGCGCGTGTATAAGGAAAATGGAGGCATTAGCATGATTATGGTCGATTACCTACAGCTAATGACGGTGCCGGGCATGAGCGAGAACAGAACCCTTGAAATAGCGGAAATTTCGCGCTCACTTAAAGCACTCGCAAAGGAGCTTGCTTGCCCTGTGGTGGCATTGTCCCAGTTGAATCGCTCGTTGGAACAACGGTCTGATAAACGCCCTGTGAACTCGGACCTCCGCGAATCGGGCTCTATTGAGCAAGACGCCGATGTGATTATGTTTATCTATCGTGATGAGGTTTATCATGCAGATACCACCGAAGATAAGGGCTTGGCTGAGATCATTATCGGTAAGCAACGGAATGGGCCGATTGGTAAGTTGAAACTTAAGTTTCACGGTGCAGTGTCGCGTTTTGATAACTATTCAGCGGCTGAAATCGAGGATCTCTATTAATGCGCCCGGCTCGTGCTCGCATTAACTTAGCTGCGCTGAATCACAATCTTCGTTGTATTCGTGCAGCAGCCCCAGGAAAGCGTATTTTGGCGGTTCTAAAGGCGAATGCGTATGGACACGGGTTAACGCGAATCGCCCAGCATTTAATTGACATTGATGCAATCGGCGTTGCCCGAGTCGATGAAGCACTCGAGCTCCGCAAGGCAGGTGTGACGCGCCCAATTGTGTTGTTAGAGGGTTTTTTTGATGCTCAGCAATTACCTTTGCTTGCTGCGGGTAACTTGCAACCGGTATTGCACCATGAATGGCAACTCGAAGCATTCGCGAAAATTGATGACTTACCCGCGCAATTGAAAGTTTGGCTCAAGGTCGATACCGGGATGCGCCGTTTGGGGCTAGAACCACACGAAGCCAAGGTTTGGTTTGAGCGGTTAAAAAGCCACCCTTGTGTAGTTGGTGAGCCTATTCTCATGAGCCATTTTGCATGTGCTGATGAGCCTGCACATGAAAAAAACCTGTCACAACTAGCGATCTACACTGAGTTGTGCACTGATTTAGCGCCGCAAGCGACTTCCTTGGCGAATTCCGCAGCTCTATTTGCAGGATTAGGAGCTGAGTATGATTGGGTTCGCCCCGGTTTGGCACTTTATGGCATTAGCCCGTTCTCAAAGAATTCAACTTCGGCCGCGAGCACCGAATGCTTGCAGCCTGTTATGTCACTTGAAGCTGATGTGATTTCTACGAAAGTAATTAAGCAGGGTGAGAGTGTAGGTTATGGGGCCGCTTGGGTTGCGCCCACCGATACACGCATAGGTATTGTTTCGATTGGCTATGGTGATGGCTATCCGCGTCATGCTCCCGAGGGCACTCCGGTTTGGATCAATGGAAAAACCTATCCACTCGTGGGGCGAGTCGCCATGGATATGGTGACAGTCGATTTCGGTACCGACAATATACAACCTGGGGCAACCGCTGAATTGTGGGGAGCCAATTTGCCTGTGAGTGAAGTTGCCGAGCATGTAGGTACTATTCCGTACGAACTACTCTGTAACGTTGCTCGGCGAGTATGGCTCGATTATTGTGATGCGGAAACAATGACAAGCTCTGATTAGAGCTTGTCGAAACAGATTTCTAAATAGGCTTTTCCGGCCGGGTGAGTAAAGGGCATAATGATTTTCGGCCCTTCTGAGCGGTGCTTGATCGTATGGTTATAACCCGAAACGACGACTGGTGATGCCATATCGAACTCGAAACCTTTCTCGCCCAGAATGCGCTTTGCACCACCGGTGACCATATTGGTAATTTCACCGACCATATCGATGACTTCATCATTAATTTCGGGTGGTTTCTCACCTAACATCTTGTGCATGATTTCTACAGCGAGACCCTCTTCAAAGGAAATCGAGAATGAACCTTTTGTTTGCGGGCCGACCATGCCAATGAGTCCCGAGACATCCCCACGAGCGCGATCATCCTTTTTAAGCGCAGGCTTGCCAGGTGTGAGTTCTATTTGAGCCATCATTGACAGTACATTTTGCAATGACGATAGAAAAGGATTCACAAACTCAACATTCATAAGTATTCACGTCCAAGTGGTAATGAGAAAATTAGTTTTTGGTTTGGCATTGATTACACACCCCGTGTGCTTCAATTGTTTGGTGATGTAAATCGAAGCCGAATTTGTCTGCTTGTGCGAGCATTTCTTTATCTACATTTTTCGAATGTACTTCTTGCACTGAACCGCAGTCTTTACATATTAGCATTTGTGCAGGATGTTGCTGCTCAAAATGCGAGCAAAGCACGTAGCTATTCGATGTAGAGAGTTTATGCACAAACCCCTGCTCTTGTAAAAAATCGAGAGCACGGTAAATAGTGGGGGGCTTTGCATTGGGCACCGCAGATTTTAGTAACTCTAATAGATCATATGCGCCAATTGCACCTTCTTGCTCACTTAGAATCGCGAAAACTTCTTTACGAGTAGGCGTAAGCCGCACTCCGCGGTGCTCGCAGACTGCCTCTGCACGAGTTAGGAGACTTTCTGTTGACTTCGTTATCATGTACTCAATATACCACGAATTATTGTTTAGTGAATTAAAACTAAATCTCTGGTTAAGCTTTGTTCGGCGCTGTTATCCGAAGGCTGATTGGCATAGAATAGCGCGCTCTGAAGTGAAGGAGAAGCCCATGATTAGTATTGCGCCCATGTTGGATTGGACCGATAGGCATTGCCGTTATTTTCATCGGCTCATGTCGCGTGACGCGCTTCTCTATACGGAAATGGTTACCACAGGTGCCATTATTTATGGCAAATATGATTTGCTCGAGTACAACGAGGAAGAGCACCCTGTTGCTTTGCAGTTAGGCGGGAGTAATCCTGTCGATCTTGCCACCTGTGCTCGAATTGCGGTTGAGCGAGGCTACGATGAGATTAATCTGAACGTGGGCTGCCCCTCTGATCGCGTACAAAATGGGAGTTTCGGCGCCTGTCTTATGGCTGAGCCAGATTTAGTTGCCGACTGCGTGGCAGCCATCAAAGATGTGGCAGGTGATGTGCCGGTGACGGTAAAAACTCGGTTAGGCATTGACGACCATGACAGCTATGAGTTTTTACAAGCATTCGTAGAGAAGGTTTCAGCAAAAGGCTGTGAGCGTTTTATTCTGCACGCTCGAAAAGCTTGGTTAAATGGTCTGAGTCCGAAGGAAAACAGAGAAATCCCTCCTTTAAATTATGACCGCGTGTATCAAATTAAACGTGAGTATCCGCATTTACATATCGATGTGAACGGCGGTATTCAAACTCTATCGGAAGCAAAAGAGCATTTGCGCCAAGTGGACGGTGTAATGATTGGGCGAGCGGCTTACCAAACGCCTTGGGTAGTTGCAGGTATCGATGCACTCAACGGTCATGAACCGCCAGTAGAATCGGCAGATGAGGTTGTTGAAAAGATGATTCCGTATATTGAAGGTTATATCGCGCAAGGCGGGAAGTTTTGGCATGTGGTTCGACATATGTTGGGGATCTACCACGGACAACCGGGTGCAAAGCAATGGCGACGTTTATTAAGCGAACAAGGTCCACGAGCGGATTCGTGTGAACCGCTGCGTTTGGGTCAGGCTTTGTTGGCCTCTCATCGAATAAGAGTAGCGTCGTTTTCGGAGGGTGGTGAAAAAAACTAACCTGTTAGTGAAAAACGCTAACGGGTGCTGGTTGAATTACTAAAGGCGCTTTTGATTCTTGCCTCGTTTGATAAAAAATCCAATTAAAACAAAAGCATGAGAATTTTTTAAAAGTTGGCACGTGGTTTGTATTGTAGTGGGAAAGGAAACGCGGTGTTTCCTCATTACAAACGAAAAGAGGTACAAATCATGAAAGCTTTATTAATTGCAACTGCGGCCACTTTGTCTGTTAGCGCTCCTGCAGCATCAGCAAATGTTCTTAACGACTTGGCACAAGAAGTTCGCGCAGAAGTTCAATTGACGAATTTAGTTTCAAAGCACATTGATGTCGCTGAAATTAGAGCAAGCCTTCGCAATAGTGCTCTTGAACTATTCACGATAGTTGCAAACAATACCGATGAAAAGGCTGAAACGAAGACTCGTGAAGTTGCAGAAGTTGTGGCCGACTCAAGTGACGAGCAAGCGCCAGAATAAAGAGGAGTCTCCAATATGCAGTGGATGTCTCCTTTTGCAGCAAGTTTTTGGGCTCTAATGCCTGCGATTAGTATAGTCACCATGCTGGTGATAAGTAGAGTGCTCCAGCATGGATGGCAAAGTCAGGCGAAATTGTGGCAAAAACGGAACGTGCGTTAGTTCTATAAGAACATGCGGTTGACGCACTCGCTGTCTTGAGAAAATTTTGATAAGTTGTGGCTCTTCAATCTCAAGGCGGAATGAATACAAATGAAAACAACATTAGCCACAGGTATTTTAGGTTTAGTTTCTCTCTCCCTTCTGGGCTGCGCCCAAACTATCCAAGCTTCTAGCTATGAAGCGAGTGAACGTGCTCAAAGAATTGCACAAGACTCATTGATTATAGACACCCACATTGATGTTCCTTGGCGTTTAATGAATGACTGGGAAGACGTCACGAAAGCTGCAGAGCGTGGTGATTTCGATTATGAAAGGGCAAGACGCGGTGGCTTAAATGCGCCTTTTATGGCGATTTATGTGCCAGCTTCGTACGAGAACAACGGCGCGTATCTGGTGGGGAATCAACTCATCGATTTCGTCGAAAGTTTAGTTTATAAAGCTCCTGAAAAATTTGCGATTCCGCATTCAGCGGCCGATGTAGAAAAACAGTTTGAGCAAGGTCTTATCTCGTTGCCGATGGGCATGGAGAATGGTGCGCCGATTGAAGGCAATCTTGATAATTTGTATCACTTCTTTGAGCGCGGTGTGCGTTACATCACGTTGACGCATTCGGAAGATAATCATATCAGCGATTCATCATACGATATACGCAATACGTGGGGTGGATTAAGCCCATTTGGCGAAACATTAGTGCGTGAAATGAACAAGGTAGGCATGATGATCGATATTTCTCATGTCTCCGATAATGCGTTTTACGATGTACTAGAAATTACCCAAGTGCCTGTAATTGCTACGCACTCCTCGGCTCGCAGATATACACCGGGCTGGCAGCGCAATATGAATGACGACATGATCAAAGCGCTGGCAGAAAATGGTGGCGTGATTCAGGTCACCTTTGGCTCTACCTTTGTAACGCGCATGGCAAACCAGCACAGAGCGCGTATTCAACGTTTAACCGACGAGATTAATGAGCGCTTAGGCGAGGGGACTGCAGAAGCAGAAGCTGCTATTGCCGAAATGCGTGAAGAGAACCCTTATCCCTTTGCGAAGTTAGAGGACGTCCTTGATCACATCGACCATATTGTTGAATTGGTGGGAATTGATTACGTCGGGATCGGTTCAGACTACGACGGTGTGGGTGACTCTTTGCCCGAAGGTTTAAAGGATGTGAGCACCTTCCCTAATTTGATCCAGGGTCTTATTGACCGCGGCTATTCGGACTCGGATATCCAAAAAATTCTCAATGGCAATACATTGCGCGTATGGAAAGCTGCAGAAGCATATGCGGCTCAGCATGGAAACCAAGTCTAATTGCGCCGAGTGTACCGGTCGTAGATTCGCTCGTACTCACCGCTCTCTTTTAGGGCGGTGAGTCCAGCTTGAAACAACTTCGCTATGGCAGGATCTCGAAAAGCAATTTGCGTAAAATGAGGTGCTTCCCATAGTCGGTGAATGCGTACCGGTGCATTCACATCCATAATTAAGCCAACCGCTTCGCGGTGCCAATGAAAAATTCTTTCGTCGACTAAAATAAGGTCCACTCGGTTAGCCCAAAACATGGCATTCTGTTGATACTGACTTGAGATTTCCATATAGCCTTCGGGTTGGGTTGCGTCATTTCCAAATAGACGTTCGTACTCTTCGCCAAGCACGGTGCTAGGGGAAGCGGCACCTTGCCACGCGACCATACTATGATTCTGTAGTGCTTCAATGCTATGTAGTTCAATATCTTGTGCTTCGTTGGATATAACCACATTATTAAAGTAGCTGAATTGAGGGATATAGGTTGCGTTTTCCATGCGCTGGCTACTCACCGCCGCAGCGCCGTCAACTTCCGGAAAGAGATCGAGTGCGACTTCGAGATTACGAAAGGGAAGATAAAGAGGCGTGATGCGAATATTGTGAGGAGCAAAGACCGCGCGCACGATTTCAACTTCAATTCCATTGTCTTCGTTCTCATTCACGTAAGGCGCTTTTTGTTGGCCAAAGGCAATCAACAACGAAGTTGCGTGGGCGGTCGTCATCCATGAGCCGAGTAGGTATGTTACAACGGCAACTGTTAGCGTGAGCCATCGGGCACAAAGAGACTTCCTCATAAAGTTGACTCCAATTTACGGTCAAGTCGTTTTTTACCAGTATAGAACAGGGAATAGAATAACTCAGAATACTTTCCCCGTTGACATTTTTTGTGCGAAAGGTATAATTGGCGCCACGTCTTTTTTAGGCGTATTGATATCAGGCCAAGGATGTTGTGTTTGCGGCCTGACACAACAGCCCCGATTGGGGGCTGACTGGTGGTTAAAAAAACTCCTGCTTCGCGCCGAAAGGTGGTCGATGCGGCGTGTTTTTTTATGCTCTTTTTTAAATGCTCTTTTGGATGAGGCTTTGCTATGTCAAGTCAAAGAATTCGGATTCGCCTGAAAGCCTTCGATCACCGCTTAATCGATCAGTCGACAGCGGAAATCGTGGAAACAGCGAAACGCACGGGTGCACAGGTACGTGGTCCTATTCCATTACCTACCCGCAAAGAACGTTTCACCGTGTTGATTTCTCCGCACGTGAACAAAGACGCGCGTGACCAGTACGAAATTCGTACCCACAAGCGCCTTATCGATATCATTGAGCCTACAGAAAAAACTGTAGACGCTCTGATGCGTTTGGACCTAGCTGCTGGTGTTGATGTACAAATCAGCCTGGGCTAAGTGAGCAATAGGATTCTGGATAAGAGGTTTTAACTATGGCTATTGGTCTAGTCGGTCGTAAAGTAGGAATGACACGCATCTTCCAAGAAGATGGCGCATCTGTTCCTGTGACTGTGATCGAAGTGGTGGCAAACCGTGTGACTCAGATTAAAACTCTGGAAAACGACGGCTACCGTGCACTTCAAGTGACCACTGGCAGCAAGAAAGCCAATCGTGTCAACAAGCCTTCAGCAGGCCATTTCGCAAAAGCGGGTGTTGAAGCAGGTCGCGGCCTGTGGGAATTCCGTTTGAATGGTGAAGAAGGTTCAGACATCGAAGTAGGCGCTGAGCTGACAGTCGAACTATTTAACGAAACAAAGATGGTTGACGTAACCGGTACCTCAAAAGGTAAAGGATTCGCGGGCGCTATCAAACGCTGGAACTTCCGGACTCAGGACGCAACGCACGGTAACTCGCTGTCGCATCGCGCTCCAGGTTCAATTGGTCAAAACCAATCTCCGGGTAAAGTTTTCAAAGGTAAGAAAATGGCCGGCCAAATGGGGAACGAGCGCGTTACTGTGCAGTCTCTTGAGGTTGTCCGTGTAGACGCAGAACGCAACTTACTGTTGGTGAAGGGCGCTGTACCAGGTGCTTCTGGTGGCGACGTCATCGTAAAACCAGCTGTAAAAGCGTAACGTCTGAGGAGATTAGTGATGGAATTAGCATTAAAAGACGCGAAAGGCGCTCTTGAAGTTTCCGAAGCTACCTTTGGACGTGAGTTTAATGAAGCACTTGTGCATCAGGTAGTTGTTGCCTATGCCTCAGGTGCACGTCAAGGTAGTCGCGCACAGAAAACTCGTTCTGAAGTGTCAGGTGGTGGTAAGAAGCCATGGCGTCAGAAGGGGACTGGCCGTGCGCGTGCTGGTACGATTCGTAGCCCAATTTGGCGCTCAGGTGGCGTTACATTTGCTGCGAAACCACAAAATCATGCACAGAAAGTAAACAAGAAAATGTACCGTGGTGCATTGAAAAGCATTCTTTCTGAGTTGGTTCGTCAGGATCGTTTGTTAGTTGTAGAAAACTTTGGTGTTGACTCACCAAAGACTAAGCAACTCGTAAGCAAGCTAAATGACTTAGGTTTGAAAGACGTTTTGATTATTACTAAAGACGTTGATGAGAACTTGTTCTTAGCTTCACGTAACCTGCACAAAGTCGACGTTCGTGACGTGCAAGCAATTGACCCAGTCAGCTTGATCGCGTTCGAGAAGGTACTCTTCACCGCTGATGCTGTGAAGCAGCTTGAGGAGGCATTGGCATGATGCGCGAAGAACGTTTACTAAAAGTTATCTTAGCTCCACACGTGTCTGAAAAGGCAACGCTGTCGGCTGAAAACGACAACACTGTTGTTTTCAAAGTAGCCAAAGATGCAACGAAAGCAGAAATTAAAGCTGCTGTAGAGAAACTGTTCGAAGTCGAAGTTACTGGAGTTCGCACTCTAAACGTGAAGGGTAAAACTAAGCGTTTCGGAATGCGCTCAGGCAAGCGTAGCGATTGGAAAAAAGCTTACGTAACGCTAAACGAAGGTGCAGATATCGACTTCGTGGGCGGCGCTGAGTAAACAGGAGGATATTGAAAATGGCTGTTGTAAAACAGAAGCCTACATCTCCGGGTCGTCGCCACGTCGTAAAAGTCGTTGGTCAGGACCTGTACAAAGGCAAGCCGTATGCTCCGCTTTTGGAGAAGAACAACAAAGGTGGCGGTCGTAATAATAACGGTCGTATCACAGTTCGTCATATCGGCGGTGGTCACAAGCATCACTATCGTTTAGTCGACTTTAAACGCGACAAAGACGGTATTCCTGCGAAAGTTGAGCGTATTGAATATGATCCAAACCGCTCTGCAAATATTGCACTTGTGCTTTATGCAGACGGTGAGCGTCGTTACATCTTGGCACCTAAAGGCTTAAAAGCGGGTGATCAAGTGTTCTCTGGTTCTGATTCACCAATCAAACCAGGTAACGCGATGCCAATGCGCAACATCCCAGTGGGTAGCGTAGTTCACGCGGTAGAAATGAAGCCAGGCAAAGGCGCGCAAATCGCTCGCTCTGCAGGTGCTTACGTTCAGATCGTAGCGCGTGAAGGTACTTATGTAACGGTTCGTTTGCGTTCAGGCGAAGTACGTAAAGTACTTGCTGACTGTCGCGCAACTATCGGTGAAGTAGGTAATGCTGAGCATATGTTGAAGCAACTCGGTAAAGCGGGTGCTACACGTTGGCGCGGTGTTCGTCCTACTGTTCGCGGTGTTGCGATGAACCCGGTTGATCACCCACACGGTGGTGGTGAAGGCCGTACATCAGGTGGCCGTCATCCGGTTACACCATGGGGTGTTCCTACGAAGGGTTATAAGACTCGTAAGAACAAGCGTACTGACAAGTACATCGTGCGTCGTCGCACTAAATAAGGCAAGGGGTTAAACAATGCCACGTTCTCTTAAAAAAGGTCCATTTATTGACCTTCACCTACTCAAGAAGGTGGAGAAAGCGATGGAAAGCGGGGACAAGAAGCCAATTAAAACTTGGTCTCGTCGTTCAATGATCATTCCAGACATGATTGGATTGACCATCGCTGTACACAACGGTCGTCAACACGTACCAGTTTTCGTTACTGACGAAATGATTGGTCACAAACTTGGCGAATTTGCTCCGACTCGTACTTATCGCGGCCATGCTGCTGATAAGAAAGCGAAGAAACGGTAAGAGGTGAATACAATGGAAGCTATTGCTAAGCATAAGTTTGCCCGCCTTTCTCCGCAGAAGGGTCGTTTGGTTGCGGACCAAATCCGTGGTCAAAACGTTGCGCAAGCTTTAGATATTCTGGCCTACAGCCCGAAGAAAGCTGCTGCGCTGATCAAGAAAGTGCTTGAGTCAGCGATTGCCAACGCAGAGCATAACGAAGGTGCCGACATCGATGAGTTGAAAGTTTCAGCCATCATGATCGACGAAGGTCCCACGATGAAGCGCATCAAGCCTCGTGCTAAAGGTCGCGCGGATCGTATCTTAAAGCGTACCAGCCACATTACTGTGGTTGTGTCAGATAGCTAGGAGATTAAGTTATGGGTCAAAAAGTACATCCTAATGGGATCCGCCTAGGTATCACTAAACCATATAATGCTACGTGGTACGCGGATTCAAAGGACTTTGCAGATTTTCTCGAGAGCGATCATCAAGTGCGTTTGTACTTGAACAAAGAACTGAAGAATGCGTCAGTTTCTCGGATCGTAATTGAGCGCCCAGCGAAAAGTGTTCGTGTGACGATTCACACTGCACGTCCAGGCGTCGTAATCGGTAAGAAAGGTGAAGACGTTGAGAAGCTTCGTCAAGCAATTTCAAAATTGACTGGCGTTCCTGCTCAAATCAACATCTCAGAAGTGCGTAAGCCTGAGCTTGACGCGCAACTGGTTGCCGAGAACATTGCGGGTCAGCTAGAGCGCCGTGTCATGTTCCGTCGTGCTATGAAGCGTGCGGTACAAAACGCGATGCGTATTGGTGCTAAAGGTATCAAAGTTGAAGTAAGTGGTCGTTTAGGCGGCGCGGAAATCGCTCGTACTGAGTGGTATCGTGAAGGGCGCGTTCCTTTGCATACACTTCGTGCAGACATCGATTACGCAACTGCTGAAGCTTCAACAACTTACGGTATCATTGGCGTGAAAGTATGGGTTTTCCGTGGTGAAGTTTTAGGTGGTATGCCTGCTCAAGAAGAGCAACAGCAACAGCCTAAGCCTGCTAAACGCGGAAAAGGTCGTAAGTAAGGAGAAGCAATATGTTACAACCTAAGCGTACGAAATTCCGTAAGGTACACAAAGGCCGTAACCGCGGTTTGGCGCAAGCGGGTAACAAAGTTAGCTTCGGTACTTATGCTCTTAAAGCAACTGAACGTGGTCGTATGACTGCGCGTCAGATCGAAGCTGCCCGTCGTGCAATGACTCGTCACGTGAAGCGTCAAGGTAAAATCTGGATTCGCGTATTCCCAGACAAACCAATTACTCAGAAGCCTCTAGAAGTGCGTATGGGTAAAGGTAAAGGTAACGTGGAATACTGGGTATGTCAGATTCAACCAGGTCGTGTTCTTTATGAGATGGACGGTGTATCTGAAGACTTGGCACGTGAAGCATTCAAATTAGCGGCTGCTAAACTGCCATTCAAAACCACCTTTGTTATTCGGACGGTGATGTAATGAAAGCAAGCGAATTGAAAACTAAAAGCGTTGAAGAGCTGAACCAGGAGCTACTTGGTTTGCTGCGTGAGCAATTCAACCTGCGCATGCAAGCAGCCACCGGCCAACTAAACCAGACTCATGAGTTGAAGCAAGTGCGTAAAAATATTGCACGTGTGAAAACTGTGCTTAACGAGAAGGCGGGTGCGTAATGACTGAAGCCAATACTTTCCGTACGTTGCAAGGCCGTGTGGTCAGCGACAAAATGGACAAGTCAATCGTAGTTGCGATTGAGCGTCGGGTGAAACACCCTATCTATGGTAAGTACATCAAGCGTACTACCAAAGTACACGCTCATGACGAGAGCAATACTTGTCGCCAAGGCGATTTAGTCACGATCCGGGAAACTCGCCCGGTATCAAAAACTAAATCTTGGGCGCTAGTAGAAGTTCTAGAACGCGCTACTGAAGTGTAACTCCTTGTGAGTTATTGAGAAAAGGCGACCTTAGGGTCGCCTTTTTTTGCGTCATGAGATTCGCTAGCTATACTTAGAGGCCAACATACAGAAAGAAGGATGACGAATATGAAGTATGGAATTTCCCGCACGTCCGTTTCACTGTTTGTGCTAGTTGGGGTTTTCTCGACACCTACCCTTGCGCAACAAATCACGCTTGAAGAGCTCAGGGAGCAGGTCGAGCGGGTTCGCGCTGAGAACCAAGAACTAAAAGAAAAAGTAGATAGTATTGCGCCTGCTCAAGATGAAGACGGTATTACCGTAGGCGGCGCAGTCCGGTTTCAATATGTGTATGAAGACTATAACACAGGTCAAAAGGATCGTGGTGGCGACCTCGACTTCGATATTTTTCGAATCGATTTGAACGGGAAAATGGGTGATGTGATTCTGTCGGCACAATACCGTTGGTTTGAGTATATGGACGCGTTTCGTCATGCTTACTTTGGTTATAACTTTACCGATGAGTGGCAAGGTCAAGTAGGTATTGTTATTCAGCCGTTCGGGAATATGCCATACAACTCTCATAATTATTTCTTTAGCTCAAACTTCTACTTGGGCTTAGAGGATAACAACGGAGCTGGAGTTCGATTCACGAAGAGAACTGATGTTTGGGATCTTGATTTTGCCTTCATTCTGAATGACGAATTAGGTGGCGTTGATGGAGCGACGGTCAGCAAAACCGATCGATATAACTATGATGTGGTGGGTATTCGTTTGCCCGGTGAGGGAGCTTATGATGACCCCACAGAAGTGGCGGCCGAAAACAACACGTTTATGGCTCGGGTTGCGCGCAAATGGAACTTAGGCGAGGACCGTAGCTTCGAGTTGGGTGGTTCTTTGCAGGCGGGTGATTTTCATGATGGAACCACCAGCATTGGCGATAGACGAAACTATGCGATACATGGGATATATAGAACCGGGAGATGGGAATTCCAGGGCCAGTATTCTACTTATGACTATGATTTTGAAATTGCAGATGCAGGCGTAGTGCTTGGTGCGTACGCATATTACGATACCATTGCTTCATCAGCGGATAGTTACACAGCAAATGTTGCTTACAGTAAACCGGTGTCTATTGGGCCGATCTCAAATCTAACCTTTTATAACAACTATAGTTTGATTACTAATAAGCGTGATTATAACGAAGACACCGTAATGAACGTATTAGGTGTTGCTGTGACAGCTGGTGGCATGTACACCTACGTCGACTTGGTCACGGCTAAGAACCAACCTTTCGTGGGAGGAGCAATGGTTTCGGAAAGTGATAGCTATAACACGCGTTTTAATATAAACTTCGGCTATTATTTTTAGCGTTAAACACAGGCTCGTCATCTTCGAGCCCCAGTGCTTTAAAAATGCTGTTTCCCGAGCAAATAAATGATTGCTCGGGGAGCGTATTTTCTCTCAAAAATCCCTATCTTCTCGTTTTTTTTTCTGTTACAATTTCGCGCCCTTTTAGTATGGGGTCTTCTTTATCGAATAGTTCGGTATTGAAGTTAGCTTGGACTCGGAAGAGTCTGGTTTATTTAAACTCAAGCGGAGCACTGAGATGATCCAAATGCAAACTATGCTGGACGTAGCCGATAACTCCGGCGCACGCAGCGTACAATGTATTAAGGTTCTAGGTGGTTCGCACCGCCGTTACGCAAACATTGGCGATATCATCAAAGTTACGGTTAAGGAAGCAATTCCTCGTGGCAAGGTGAAAAAAGGTGATGTTTACAACGCGGTGGTGGTTCGCACCCGGAAAGGCGTCCGTCGTTCAGACGGCTCTGTTATCCGTTTTGACCGCAATGCAGCTGTGATTTTGAACAACAACTCACAGCCAATTGGCACTCGTATTTTTGGGCCAGTGACTCGTGAATTGCGCGGTGAGCAGTTCATGAAAATTATCTCACTAGCACCAGAAGTATTATAAGGAGCTGAACATGGCGGCAAAAATCAGACGTGATGACGAAGTAATTGTGCTGGCAGGCAAGGACAAAGGTAAGCGCGGTAAAGTGCTGAAAGTCCTGACTGGCGAAAATCGCGTCGTGGTAGAAGGCGTTAACATTGTTAAGAAACATCAGAAATCAAACCCGGCTATGAATGAGCCAGGTGGCATTATTGAAAAAGAAGCCTCGATTCATGTTTCTAATGTTGCGGTTTTTAACGCGGCAACCAGCAAAGCAGATCGTGTTGGTTTCAAGATTGAAGACGGTAAGAAAGTTCGCGTTTTCAAATCTAACAATGAAATCATCTAAACATATTGGAGTATACGATGGCGAAACTGCATGATGTTTATAGAGATACTGTAGTTCCCGAACTGATGAAACAGTTTGGCTACACCAGTGTCATGCAAGTCCCTCGGATTGAGAAAATCACCCTGAATATGGGTGTTGGCGAAGCACTAACTGACAAGAAGATCCTCGACAACGCAGTAGCGGACCTCGAAGCAATCTCTGGTCAGAAAGTGGTACGCACTAATGCTCGCAAATCAGTTGCAGGCTTTAAAATCCGTGAAGGCTTTCCGATTGGTTGTAAAGTAACTCTGCGTGGTGAGCGTATGTGGGATTTCCTACAGCGTCTTATCTCTATCGCAATTCCTCGTGTTCGTGACTTTCGTGGTCTGAACTCGAAGTCTTTCGATGGACGCGGGAACTACAGCATGGGCGTTCGTGAACAAATCATTTTCCCAGAGATCGATTACGATAAGGTCGATCGGGTACGTGGTTTGGACATCACGATCACGACAAGTGCGCAAAGCGATGATGAAGCGCGTGCGTTGTTGTCTGCCTTTAACTTCCCGTTTAGAAAGTAAGGTGTAGAGTTATGGCAAAAGTTTCAATGAAAATGCGTGAAGTGAAGCGTGCTGAGCTAGCAGCTAAGTACGCCGATAAGCGTCGCGCACTGAAAGCGATTATTGCGGATCCAGCGTCTAGCGACGATCAGCGTTGGGCAGCTGTACTCGATTTGCAGAGCCTTCCGCGTGATTCTAGTCCTTCGCGTCAACGTAACCGTTGCCGAGTGACTGGGCGTCCACATGGTTATCTACGTAAGTTTGGCATGAGCCGTATTAAGGTTCGTGAGAAAGCTATGCGCGGTGAAATTCCTGGCTTGAAAAAAGCTAGCTGGTAAGCGACGAATCACGGGAGAAAGCAAATATGAGCATGCAAGATCCGATTGCGGATATGTTCACTCGAATTCGCAACGCTCAAGCGGCGAACAAAGTGACCGTGTTAATGCCTGCGTCTAAGCAAAAAGAAGCAATTGCTGAAGTTTTGCAACGCGAAGGTTACATTGCGAGTTACAAAGTCGAGTCAGGCGTGAAGCCAGAGCTGGAAATCACTTTGAAATACTTCGAAGGCAAACCTGTCATCGATTCTATTCAACGTGTTAGCCGCCCAGGTTTGCGTATTTATAAGAAGCGTAACGAGTTGCCTAAAGTTATGGGTGGTCTCGGTATCGCAGTGGTTTCAACTTCGAAAGGCCTGATGACCGACCGTGCTGCACGCAGCGCTGGTTTAGGTGGTGAGATCATCGGCTACGTAGCTTAATGGAGGTAGGATATGTCACGCATTGCTAAGGCACCTGTTGCTATCCCTGCCGGCGTTGAAGTTACGGTTAACGGCCAGGAAGTAACCATTAAAGGTGGTAAAGGCGCTTTGAATGTTGTTGTAAACGAAGCAGTTGAAGTTGTACGTGAAGAGCAAGAATTGCGTGCAGTACCTCGTGAAGGTGTTGCCAATGCAGTTGCTCAAGCGGGAACCGCTCGTTCACTATTAAGCAACATGGTTCAAGGTGTTACCGAAGGTTTTGAGCGTAAATTAACACTCGTAGGTGTTGGTTACCGTGCTCAAGCACAAGGTAAAAAATTGAATTTAAGCTTAGGCTTCTCACACCCTGTAGAGTTTGAAGTTCCAGAAGGTATTACTGTGGAAACTCCAACTCAAACAGAAGTTGTGGTGAAAGGCGCTGACAAACAACTAGTTGGCCAAGTTGCGGCAAACATTCGTGCGTATCGTAAGCCAGAACCTTATAAAGGTAAGGGTGTACGTTATAGCGACGAACAAGTTCGCCGTAAAGAAGCCAAGAAAAAGTAGGGTAATACGATGGACAAGAAAGCAGCTCGCTTACGTCGTGCTACTCGCGCACGTAAAAAAATTCAAGAGTTGGGTGGCAACCGTTTGGTTATCCACCGTACCCCGCGGCACATCTATGCGCAGGTTATCGAAGCGAACGGTTCTGTAGTATTGGCCACAGCTTCAACTGCGGAAGGCGCTATTCGTGAGCAAGTTAAAAACACGGGTAACGTTGATGCCGCTAAAGTCGTCGGGAAAGTAATCGCTGAACGTGCGAAAGAAAAAGGTGTTGAAGCCGTTTCTTTTGACCGTAGCGGCTTCAAGTACCACGGTCGTGTTGCTGCACTGGCAGATGCTGCCCGTGAAGCAGGACTGCAGTTCTAGGAGACGGAAATGGCAAATATCGAAGCTCAAAACGGTGAACTGGTGGAAAAACTCATCACGGTCAACCGCGTCTCTAAAGTGGTTAAAGGTGGTCGTATCTTTAGCTTCACTGCATTGACTGTGGTTGGCGATGGCCAAGGCAAAGTCGGTTTCGGCTATGGCAAGGCTCGTGAAGTTCCAGCAGCGATCCAAAAAGCGATGGAAAAAGCTCGTCGCAACATGGTAACCGTACAGCTCACGAACGGAACCTTACAACACCCTGTTAAAGGGCGTCACTCAGGTTCAAACGTGTTTATGCAGCCAGCATCTGAAGGTACCGGTATTATTGCCGGTGGTGCGATGCGTGCTGTGCTAGAAGTAGCTGGCGTACATAACGTACTGTCAAAAGCTTACGGTTCTACAAACCCAATCAACGTAGTTCGCGCAACGATCAAAGCACTTGAGGCGATGAAGTCTCCAGAGCAAATCGCTGCAAAACGCGGATTACCGGTTGACGCGATTACGGGGTAAGTGAACGATGGCTAAGAAGACTATCAAAGTAACACAAACCCGCAGCTCAATTGGCCGCTTACCAAAGCATAAGGCTACATTGCGTGGTTTGGGATTGCGCCGAATTAACCACACTGTTGAATTGGAAGATACTCCTTCAGTTCGCGGCATGGTTAATCAGGTTTACTACATGGTTAAGGTGGAGGAGTAAGCTATGTTTTTGAACACTCTAGCACCTGCACCAGGCGCTAAGACAGCTAAGAAACGCCCAGGGCGTGGTATTGGTTCTGGTCTTGGTAAAACTGGTGGTCGCGGTCACAAAGGTCAGAAAAGCCGTTCAGGCGGTTCTGTGAAACCAGGTTTCGAAGGCGGACAAATGCCGATTCAGCGTCGTTTGCCTAAGTTTGGTTTCACGTCACGTAAATCAGTGGTTACCGCTGAAGTGACTTTGACTGAATTAGCGAAAGTAGACGGCGATATGGTAACGCTTGCATCTTTGAAGGCAGCGGGTCTTGTTACTAAGAACATTGAGTTCGTAAAGGTAATGAAATCTGGTGAAATCAATCGTGCAGTTACTGTACAAGGCATTAAAGTCACTAAAGGCGCGCGCGAAGCTATCGAAGCGGCCGGCGGTAAAATCGAAGGATAATTGACCCATGGCTAGACCAGGATTGGAAAAGTCGAGTGCGAAAGGTGGTTTATCAGAGCTCAAATCGCGTCTGCTGTTTGTGCTCGGAGCGATTATCGTGTTTCGTGCCGCTTCTTTCGTACCGATTCCTGGTATAGATGCCGCGGTTCTGGCTGATTTATTCGCACAGCAGCAAGGGACGATCGTTGCCATGTTTAACATGTTCAGCGGTGGTGCCTTGGAGCGTGCGTCGATCCTTGCGTTAGGTATTATGCCTTACATCACAGCCTCTATTATCATGCAGTTGTTGACGGTGGTTCACCCGAAACTAGCTGAGATAAAAAAGGAAGGTGAAGCAGGGCGTCGTAAGATCAGTCAATATACGCGTTGGGGTACCTTGATTCTGGCAATCGGTCAATCTTTAGGGATTGCGACCGGTTTGCCAAATCTGGTTCCTGGGTTGGTGTTGAATCCCGGGTTTGCATTCTATTTCACAGCGATAGTGAGTTTGGTTACCGGTACCATGTTCTTAATGTGGTTAGGTGAGCAGATTACTGAACGCGGAATAGGCAACGGTATCTCAATTATCATCTTCACCGGGATAGTGGCTGGATTGCCTTCAGCAGTTGGTCAAACAGCAGAGCAGGCTCGCCAAGGCGACTTGCACTTGTTGTTGCTTTTATTGATTGGGGTTGTTGTTTTTGCAGTAACCTATTTTGTTGTTTTCGTAGAGCGCGGACAGCGTCGCATTGTGGTAAACTACGCGAAACGCCAACAAGGGCGTGGAGCATACCAGCAGCAAAGTTCGCATTTGCCACTGAAAGTAAACATGGCTGGCGTAATTCCGCCTATTTTTGCTTCCAGTATCATCTTGTTCCCAGGTACAATCGCGACTTGGTTTGGATCGGGTGACACAGGTGTGGCAAACGTATTGCAAGAGATCGCGTTGACATTGTCACCGGGTCAGCCGCTTTACGTGATGCTTTACGCAACGGCAATTATATTTTTCTGTTTCTTCTATACTGCGTTGATGTTTAATCCGCGCGATACAGCAGACAACTTGAAAAAATCAGGTGCGTTCATTCCGGGCATTCGCCCAGGTGAGCAAACTTCGAGATACATCGATAAAGTAATGACGCGTTTGACGCTTGCTGGCGCACTCTACATTACATTTATTTGTTTGGTTCCTGAGTTCATGATGATTGCATGGAACGTGCAGTTTTACTTCGGCGGTACATCATTGTTGATTATCGTTGTGGTTATCATGGATTTCATGGCACAGGTACAGACCCACATGATGTCTCATCAATATGAGTCTGTGCTCAAAAAGGCGAATCTTAAAGGCTTTGGCCGATAAGATTCCTGTTACGGAGAGTAGCAATGAAAGTTCGTGCTTCCGTTAAGAAAATCTGTCGTAATTGCAAGGTCATCAAACGTCACGGCGTAGTTCGTGTAATTTGTACTGACCCGAAGCATAAGCAACGGCAAGGTTAACAACGTAAGAGCGCAGTCCGGGTGAGAATCCGGGCTGTGTTAAATTTGCAATTGGCGAATCGGTTGAGTATCCTAACGGGCTTTTCAACTGAAGCCTCTTTTAACTATAGGAGATATGTTAGTGGCCCGTATAGCTGGCATTAACGTCCCTGACAATAAGCATGCAGTAATTGCATTGACTTCAATCTATGGCATTGGCCGCACTCGCTCTACAGCGATTTTGGCTAGTGTTGGTATCGCTGAAACGACCAAGATTGGTACTTTGTCAGAGGCAGAACTAGACAAAATCCGCGAAGAAGTTGCTAAATACGCAGTAGAAGGTGACCTTCGTCGCGAAGTTTCAATGAACATTAAACGTCTGATGGACCTCGGTTGTTTCCGCGGTTTACGTCATCGTCGTAGCTTACCTCTACGTGGTCAGCGCACTAAAACTAATGCGCGTACCCGTAAAGGTCCGCGTAAGCCGATTAAGAAGTAAGGAGAATAGGCAATGGCTAAAACACCTACTCGCACTCGGAAGCGCGTTAAAAAGCAGGTAACCGACGGTATGGCGCACATTCATGCGTCTTTCAACAACACCATTATCACTATTACGGATCGCCAAGGTAATGCTCTTTCGTGGGCAACTTCTGGTGGGTCTGGCTTCCGCGGTTCGCGTAAGTCTACTCCGTTCGCAGCTCAGGTAGCAGCAGAACGTGCAGGTGAAATGGCGAAGGAATACGGGCTGAAGAACTTGGAAGTGTTTGTGAAAGGTCCAGGTCCAGGTCGCGAATCTTCGATTCGTGCGCTGAACGCTGTTGGCTACAAAATTACGAACATTACCGATGTGACACCGATTCCTCACAACGGTTGTCGTCCGCCTAAGAAACGTCGCGTTTAATTGGCGTGATACGATAGTTGGAGAAAGAACATGGCTAGATATTTGGGTCCAAAACTCAAGCTCAGTCGTCGCGAAGGAACAGATTTGTTCCTCAAGAGCGGCGTCCGTGCGATAGATTCCAAGTGTAAACTGGAAACCGCACCAGGGCAGCACGGCGCGCGCCGTGGTCGCCTTTCTGATTACGGTATTCAGTTACGCGAAAAACAAAAAGTACGTCGTATTTTCGGCATATTAGAGAAGCAATTCCGCAACTACTACAAAGAAGCGGCGCGTTTGAAGGGTAATACAGGTGAAAACTTGTTGCAGTTACTTGAGAGCCGTCTCGACAACGTAGTTTACCGGATGGGCTTTGCATCAACTCGTGCAGAAGCACGTCAGTTAGTAAGCCACAAAGGTATCGTGGTGAATGGTCGCGTTGTGAACATTCCTTCATATCAGGTGAAAGCTGAAGACGTTGTAAGCGTTCGTGAGAAAGCGAAAAAACAAGCGCGCATTATTGCTGCACTTGAACTCGCAGAACAACGTGAGAAGCCGACCTGGGTCGAAGTGGATACGAAAGAAATGCAAGGCACTTTCAAACGTTATCCAGAACGGTCTGACCTGTCTGCAGATATTAACGAACAGTTGATTGTAGAGCTTTACTCGAAGTAAGGCCTCAGCATAAAGAGAGGACATAATGCAGGGTTCTGTAACCGAATTTCTGAAACCACGGCTCGTTGATATCGAGCAAATCAGCACTAACCGCGCCAAGGTAACTTTGGAGCCGTTGGAGCGTGGATTTGGTCATACGCTGGGCAATGCGCTTCGCCGTATCCTTTTATCTTCAATGCCGGGTTGTGCCGTTACTGAAGTAGAAATTGATGGCGTGCAGCATGAGTACAGCACGAAAGAAGGTGTCCAGGAAGACATCATTGAAATCCTGCTCAACCTGAAAGGTCTCGCTGTAAACTTACACGGCAAAGACGAAGCTACGTTAACTTTAACTAAGTCTGGCTCTGGCGCCGTGACTGCAGGTGACATTACCGTAGACGGTGATGTTGAGATCGCTAATCCCGATCATTTAATCTGCACTCTAACTGGCGATGTAGAGCTGAAGATGCAGATTAAAGTTGAACGCGGTCGTGGTTACGTCCCTGCAAACGCACGTCAGCAGAATGAAGATGAAGACCGTTCAATCGGCCGTCTTCTGGTAGACGCTTCTTTCAGTCCCGTTGAGCGTATTGCATACACCGTTGATTCTGCACGTGTAGAACAGCGCACGGATCTCGATAAGTTAGTGATCGATATGGAAACTAACGGTACGTTGGATCCGGAAGAAGCAATTCGTCGTGCAGCGACCATTTTAGCAGAACAGCTAGAAGCGTTCGTTGAACTACGCGATATGAGTGAGCCGGAAGAGAAGGAAGAGAAGCCGGAGTTTGATCCGATTCTGTTGCGTCCGGTGGATGATCTAGAGCTGACTGTACGTTCTGCAAACTGTCTTAAAGCAGAAGCGATTCAGTATATTGGTGACCTCGTGCAGCGTACCGAAGTGGAGTTGTTGAAAACTCCTAACTTGGGTAAAAAATCGCTCACTGAGATTAAAGACGTGTTAGCTTCACGTGGTTTGTCTTTGGGCATGCGCCTAGAGAACTGGCCACCAGCTAGCTTGTTGGATAACGATTAAGTCGTTGTTCAGTCACCTGGGTAAGAGTTTTACTTAGAAGGGTATTTGGTATGCGCCATCGTAAGAGTGGTCGTCAACTTAACCGCAACAGCAGCCATCGCAAAGCGATGTTTAGCAATATGGCAAGTTCTTTGGTTCGTCACGAAGTGATCAAAACCACATTGCCAAAAGCAAAAGAGCTGCGTCGTGTTATCGAGCCTTTGATCACATTGGCTAAGCAAGATAGCGTTGCAAATCGCCGTTTAGCGTTTGCACGTACACGCGACAAAGAAGTCGTGGGTAAATTGTTCAACGAGTTAGGTCCTCGTTATTCAGAGCGTCCGGGTGGATACACTCGCATTCTGAAATGCGGTTTCCGTACTGGTGACAACGCGCCTATGGCTTTCGTTGAATTAGTTGATCGTCCAGTAAACGAAGAAGTTGCTGAAGAAGAAGTAGTTACTGAAGAGTAAGTACAGATTCGCAGTACATATAAAGACGGAGCCGAAAGGCTCCGTTTTTGTTTTTAATCTCGAAAGTTTTCGTATTGTAACGGTAGTTCGATGTCGGATGCCTTTAAGAGTGCAATCGTTTGCTGCAGGTCATCCCGTTTTTTCCCAGTTACGCGAACTTTTTCACCCTGAATACTCGCCTGAACCTTAATTTTACTCTCTTTGATAAGCTTCACAATTTGCTTGGCGAGCGGGCTTTCGATGCCTTGCTTGAAGGTAATCCGAGTAGAGAAAGTTTTGCCGCTATGGACCGGCTTCTCGTCCATATCCGCGCCCGCAAGTGAAATTCCCCTTTTCGTTGCATTGTTGCGGAGAATCTCAAGAAGTTGCAGTACCTGAAAATCGGACTCAGAGAGGAGAGTGACGGTCAGGTCACTTAGTTCAATAGATGCTTCTACATTGCGAAAATCAAACCGAGTTGTGAGTTCCCGTTGGGCGTTGTCTACGGTGTTTTTAAGTTCGACGCGGTCGATTTCTGAAACGATGTCAAAACTAGGCATAGTGGATCTCCTGATTAATTTTCGTTATTAGAGCAAAATTAACGTCAAATTCCCATCAAACTGGTGCGAGTTGTTCGACCATAGTCGACCTTTGATTGCCCTAAAAGACGCTATCGGGTAAAGTTGGCATACTTTCATTATCTAATAAAAATGCTTAGGGGAAACACCATGCGCATTATCCTGCTGGGGGCGCCAGGCGCAGGAAAGGGCACACAAGCCCAATTCATTATGAACGAATACAATATTCCGCAAATTTCGACTGGAGACATGCTTCGGGCGGCGATAAAAGTCGGTACTGAGCTTGGAAAGAAAGCGAAAGCGGTGATGGATGCAGGGCAACTTGTGTCTGACGACATTATGATTGGCTTGGTACAAGAGCGCATTCAAGAGGATGATTGTGAGAATGGGTTCTTGCTTGATGGGTTTCCGCGCACGATTCCGCAGGCGGATGCGATGCAAGATGCGGGTATTCAGATAGACTATGTACTCGAGTTCGATGTGGCCGATGATATTATCGTCAAACGTATGAGTGGTCGCCGTGTTCACCCTGGCTCAGGGCGGGTTTACCATGTCGAGCACAATCCGCCTAAGGAAGAGAATAAAGACGATGTCACAGGCGAGAGCCTTGTAATTCGTGATGACGATAAAGAAGAAACTGTGCGTAAACGTCTTGCTATTTATCATGAACAAACGGAGCCTTTGGTCGATTATTACCAACACTTGGCATCACAGGGGCAAGTGAAATATCACAAAGTCGATGGAACGCAAAAGGTCGATGCGATTCGTCGAGAACTAAAGTCACTTTTAGGTTAAGTTAAGGACATTGTATGTTTTTACCGATTACGAGTTTGTTCGCGGCGTTATTGACGCTGCTTTTGATTGTTCTGTCGGTAAGAATCATACGACAGCGCTGGATTAACCGCGTAGGTATAGGGACCGGTGAGAGCAAGGCACTTGAAATTGCCGTTCGCATTCATGGTAATTTCGTTGAGTATGTTCCTATGTCGCTTATTTTACTTGCGTTAATGGAACTTGGTGGCGCGAGTCCACAACTGCTATACGCTCTGGGTGGTTTACTCTTTGTGGCCCGCGTATGTCACGCGATTGGTCTCACGAAGTCGGTAGGCACGAGTGTCTATCGTACGATCGGTGTAATGGGTACATTTGCGGTGCTGTTGCTACAATCAGGGTACTTAATAGGGTATATCCTAGGGCAGTAATGATGTCTGAAATTGTCGCGCTGCATAGCTCTCAGAGCCATGGTGGTCAGTGGCGCAATTTAACCAAATCGCTTATTAAGGAGGGGCTCCATTTACGGAGCCCCGATCTCATTGGTTATGGCCAGCAGGCGCAGTTTAATGGCGATGCAAACGGATTTCGTTTTAACCAAGAAATCGCTCATTTGGCTCAACTCGGAATGAACCCATTAGAATGGCGCGACACGTTACTTGTCGGGCATTCTTATGGTGGCGCACTGGCGTTGCATATAGCACTTCAGCATCCTGCTTCAGTAAGAGGCCTGGTGCTTTATGAGCCTGTTTCGTTTCATGTGCTTCCACAGCAGCATGTGGCGCGAGCTGAAATCATCAAAGTCGCAGACGCGATGGGCAGTATGTCTCAAGCAGATGCCTGTCGGCATTTTGTCGATTATTGGAATGTGCCCGGCTATTTCGACCGATTGCCGGAAAAAGCGAGGCAGCTCATGGTTGCACAGCAAGCCAAAGTGACTGCAGACTTTGAAGCACTTCTCATGCAGTCTACAGCGCTTAACGACTACGGAAATGTGGATTGTCCGGTGACCTTATTCGTTGGCGATGAGTCGCCGCAATCGAGCCGTACGGTGGCTCAACTATTGGCTTCTACACTTCCGAATGTTTCCATGCACTTTGTCCCTGCAGGACACATGGGGCCCTTAACCCATACAAAGCAAGTGACTCCTGAGCTGCATCAGGCAATTCTTTCGTTACAGGCATAAGAAATGAAGACGCGCTCCGAATTAAATCGACTTTTAAGGCTAACTGGGCCTATCTTAATTGCCCAGCTTACCCACATGCTCATGGGTGTGGTAGACACACTCATGGCAGGTCGAGTCGGAGCGGTAGACCTGGCGGCGGTCGCAGTTGGTTCAGCGATATGGATTCCTCTGACACTCTTGGTATTTGGCCTCGGACTCGCGCTCGCACCGGTGATTTCGCACGCACATGGCGAGGGTGACACAGCGAGTATGCCGAAGTACCTTCAGCAGTCTCTATACACCTGCATTCTGGGCGGCTTGTTAGCGGGAGGTTTGGTCTATTTCGCACCGCAGTTCTTAGCACTCATGGATATTTCTGCTGAGTTTAGGGCCATGACACTGTCATACTTACAATTCATTCTGTGGGGATTGCCTGCGTTTGTCTTGTATGTCGTGTTACGAAATTACTGTGAAGGCGTTTCTCATACCATGCCGTCGCTCGTTATTGGTGTGATTGGTTTGCTCGTGAATATTCCTACTAACTATATTTTTATATACGGCAAGCTAGGCATGCCAGCGTTAGGTGGTGCAGGTGCAGGACTCGCTTCAGCGATCGTTTTATGGGCGATGGCGGCGGCCTTTCTAATTTATGTTTCAGTGGCAAGTCGCTATCGAGAAATTCGACCTTTTCGTCATTTCTATCGGCCTGAGTGGGACGAAATTATGCATTTCATTCGGCTGGGGACACCGATCTCGATGTCTTTATTCTTTGAAACGAGCTTGTTTGCAGCGGTTGCGATTCTTATCGCTTCATTAGGTGAAGTTGTGGTTTCGGGACATCAGATCGCACTCAACATTTCGTCGATCGTTTATATGTTCCCGTTGAGTCTAAGTATGGCGATCACTTTGCGTGTTGGGTTTGCGTTGGGGTCGCGCAAGTATGATGACGCTTTAAAATCGTATCAACTTGCGTTGCTTGTTGGTTTAAGTTTTGCCGCTATCAATGGCTTGGGTATGTGGCTCGGTGGGCGCTTTCTTGCAGGTTTTTATACTTCGAATGAAGAGATCATTGAACTGGCAGGAGTGTTGTTAGGGCTCGCTGCGATTTTTACGATTTCCGATACGTTTCAGGCCATTTCAATGGGCGCTTTACGGGGCTATAAAGACACTCGAATGCCCATGATCATTACGCTGGTTGCCTATTGGCCCTTTGGTCTAACCGTTGGAGTAACGCTTGCCTTTACCGACTGGATTGTGCCCGCAATGGGTGCCGCCGGATTCTGGTTAGGTTTTATTAGCGGTTTGAGTGTTGCCGCAGTACTTCTTACCATTCGACTCTTTAAGGTTCATCGGCGCTACGTTGTCGGAATTGATCTATCTCAACCCTAGCTAGGTTTTCTTACCTATATTTTGCTAAGCACACATACAACGATGATCTTTCGTTCTATAATATTTGTATTAGAATCAAGTAATTTTACCTAGGACATTTATGCCAGCTATGTCGCTCGCTTTTCGCAAAGGTGCATTCCAGCTCTCGCTAGGTGTGAATGCATTATTATTTGTAACAACACTGATTCTTGCACTGGTTTACGGTGGCCTCACCGTCGCACTGCTCGTTGGTGTCCCTTCAGTTTTAGTGCCATTCTGGCTTTATAAAACATTGGGAGACCAACCATTAGCACGTATTTCATTTGGCGTGAGCTTTATGTTTTTCGCGGCATTACAAATTCATCTCTCTCATGGCTTTACCGAGGTGCACTTTGGTATTTTCGTGTTGTTGGCGATTCTCATTGTATTTCGTGATTGGTGGGTCATTGCCGTTGCCGCTAGCGTGATAGCGGTTCACCACTTATTGTTCATGTATTTGCAGTCTTCGGGAGCACCAAACAGAGAGTACAGAATTTGATGAATGTATTGACTCATTCAAAGCAGAAAGTTGAGGAAATGGCTGCGGCCGCACAAGAGATTCGCAGTGTGTTAGAGGTCATCGACGCGATTGCAGAGCAAACGAATTTGCTTGCATTGAACGCTGCGATTGAAGCCGCGCGTGCCGGAGAATCCGGTCGAGGTTTTGCCGTGGTGGCAGATGAAGTGCGCACGCTTGCAAGTCGAACACGAGGCTCTACGGATCAGATTCAGAAAACGATTGGACAACTTACGAAAACAAGTGACGAATCTGTGCATGCGGTGAGTGAGAGTTTGAATGCGGTGCAGGAAGCGTCTGAAGAAGCCGAGAATAGTGAGCACTTATTGCAAGAGATCAATCAGCAGTCGCGAACTTTGGTGCAATCTGTAAATGAGATAACACAAGCGCTTTCACAGCAACGTGTTGCTTCGAGTGATATTACGAAAAGCACCAACACATTGAGTCACATGGCAAAGGAACAAGCTGAACATTCAGAAGAGTTGATCTCGATTGCAAATACGCTGAATGGCCTCACACAAGAGCTTAGACATGAATTGAAGCGTTTTATTGGGAGCTCATACCGTTGAAGCAAGCGCTCGCAGGGTGGGTATTTGCACTTTGGCTAATACTCACATCAGTATTTCTATACATTTGGGCTTTAGCTGATTATGGCTATTTCGATGAATCGTCTTTGTGGCTAGGTGAAGTCCATTTCCCCTTGTCGGCTTCCGATTTTCCCGACTTAAAAGCGCAGGGTGAAGAAGCACAGTGGCTCTTTGTGCATGTCTCGGAAGCAGGCTGTCGATGCAATAAGAGGACCGAGCGTCATATCGAAGATTTAAATTTACCTGCGCAAAGTTATACCGAGATTTCTCTTACGCGTGTTGAGGCCGAACGATTGGGGTGGACGATTCCGGCAACGCCACTACTGATCGTCGCGAGTGGAAACCGTCATAATTTATCTGCAAGGTATGTCGGCCCCTATGCTTCGGGGCCGTTGTGCTCGAGTGAGAATAGTTTTATTCCAAGTGTTATGCAAAACTCGATGGCGGAAAGCCTTTGGCTCAACGGCAACGTGAAAGCGTGTCGATGTCTTTAGTTTTTTCTGCGGTTGCGCAGCACTTGCGTCACATCAGCTAAACTCAAATTTCTTGCTTCCAACACAACGAGTAAATGATAGAGCAGATCTGCACTTTCATTGAGTAGTGCATCGTCGTCTTGAGCAACCGCCGCGAGGGCAACCTCTACACCTTCTTCTCCAACTTTCTGCGAGCAACGGCGAACGCCCTCACTCAGTAACTTGGCTGTGTAACTTTTATCCGTTTCTTGACTCGCCGCGCGCGCTTGAATGGTGCGGGTTAAATGTGCAAGCTCACCTAGTAAGCTTTGCTCACTTTGTTCCCAACAGGTGCGATTGCCGAGATGGCAGGTCGGGCCCTGTGGTTTGGCAAGCACGAGGATCGAGTCTAAATCACAGTCTGCACTGGCACTTACGAATTGAAGCGTGTGGCCAGAGGTTTCACCTTTGGTCCAGAGGCGCTCTTTGCTGCGGCTATAGAATGTAACCGCACCCGACTGCAGGGTTTGTGCTAACGCCGCTTCATTCATGTAGCCCTGCATTAGCACTTCAGCGCTCCAGGCGTCTTGCACAATGCAAGGGATCAATCCGCTCATTTTTTCCCAAGCAAGTGCAGGAATGTCAGCAGGAGTCTCTATTTTCATACTATGTCCTTATCGGCGGGTCGAATCACAATGCCTTGCTCAACCAGTTCCGCTTTCAAATCTTGGATAGCGATTATACCTTTGTGAAACACGGAAGCTGCAAGCGCGCCATCAACGTTTGCTTCACTAAAGACCGCCGCGAAGTGTTCAATAGCCCCAGCGCCCCCCGAGGCAATCAAAGGTACATTGCAAATACTTCGAATGCGAGCGAGCTGCTCGATATCATAACCATTGCGAACACCATCTTGGTTCATACAGTTGAGAACTATTTCACCAGCGCCTCGGGCGACAACTTCTTTCACCCAGTCTTCAGTGCACCAAGTTGTTTTGGCGGTCTTCGTCTCGTCACCAGTAAATTGAAAAACTTCATATTGCCCGGTCTGCTCGTTAAAGTGACTGTCTATACCAATCACCACGCACTGTTGGCCAAAAGCGTCAACAAGATCAGAAATTAACTCAGGATTGCTTAGTGCTGGAGAGTTTACCGAAATCTTGTCTGCTCCCATCGCCAGTATTTCACGCGCTTGCGCAACGGTTTTAATACCGCCTGCAACAGCAAAGGGTATGTCGATAACTTCAGCGACACGGCTTACCCATGACTTATCGACTACACGCTGATCGGAAGACGCAGTGATGTCATAGAAAACGAGTTCATCTGCGCCTTCGGCTGCATAGCGAGTGGCGAGTGGAACGATATCTCCGACAATTTCGTGATTTCGAAACTGCACACCTTTGACAACTTGCCCGTCGCGAACATCTAGGCAAGGGATTATCCGTTTTGCCAACATGCTAATGCCTCCGCGAGTGTAAATTGTCCGGTCAACAACGCCTTACCTAAAATAACGCTGTCGCAATTTGCTATTTTTAGCGCCTCTAAATCGGCTAAAGTTGCCACGCCACCGGAGGCTTGCCAAGTAATGCTGGGGTAAGCCTTTTTCAATTCGGTATACAATGCCACGTTACTACCAGCAAGTGTGCCGTCGCGGCTGATATCCGTACAGAGTACATGTTGTAAACCCGCAGGTAGATAGTTCTGTACACAGTCTTCCAGCGTCACGGTCGATTGTTGTTGCCAGCCGTGTGTAGCCAGCCATTTATTACCGCTGGCATCAATATTGATATCGAGCGCGAGTACGATTGTTTCACCGCCGAACTTCCGTAGCCATTGGGTAACCGTGTCGGGCTCGGTCACGGCCAAAGAACCGATCACAACGCGCTTCACACCTGCAGCCAGAAGTCGCTCGACATCTTCTTCGGTTCGAATGCCACCCCCAGTCTGAACGGGTAAGCCGGTTTTTTGCGTGATTTCTTGTAGCAATGATACTTGACGCTCTCGCGGATCCTTCGCGCCATCTAGATCGACTAAATGAATATATTCTGCACCTGCATCTCGGTATTGTAATGCAACCGCTACTGCATCACTGTGGTAAGTTGTTTGCTCAGCAAAGTTACCTTGGTGGAGTCGCACCACCTCTCCTTTAATTAAGTCGAGAGCCGGAATTAACATGTCATCTCCAGGAAGTTTTTCAAGACACGCGCTCCTGCTTTGCCGGAGCGTTCTGGGTGAAATTGCACCCCCATAATTGGGCCGCGTGCAATGGCTGCAGAGAACGCTTGACCATACTCACAACGAGCAATCGTAAACTCGGAGAGAGGGGCTGCGAAACTATGTACGTAGTAGAAGTAAGGGTTCTCCAACCCTTTAAATAACGGGTGAGCAGAGGCTTGCGTCGCGTTCCAACCCATGTGCGGAAGCGGTAAATTATCCGTCGTAGCTAAACGGGCGACCTCAGTCGGAATAAGATCCAAACAAGGAATCGACGCGTTCGTGTCACTTCTCTTCTTTTCATGGGAAAGAGTCGCTAACAGTTGCATCCCTAGGCAAATACCTAATGTGGGCTGGGTGCGGCTTGTTAGCGCATCGATCACTTCCAGCTCCTGTAGCGCCGACATTGCCTCGCTCGCAGTACCGACACCCGGAAGAACGACATGGTCGACATTGTGCAGCACGTCAGGATCCGCACTTATGATAGGTTGTACACCTAGGCGTTCAAAGGCGAATCGTACCGACGCAAGATTTGCACAACGTGTGTTGACAATCGCCAAGCGCATTTAGAGCACTCCTTTACTCGATGGCAGTTCATTTCCTTCCTTTTTAACGGCTTGACGCAGGGCTCTACCAAACACCTTAAACAAGCTTTCAACTTGGTGATGTGTATTTCCTTCTGTAGTTGTTAGATGCAAGCTCATCTTCATACTGTCACTCATAGAGCGGAAAAAGTGTTCAACCATTTCGGTGTTCAACGTGCCGACATTTGGTTGTGAGAAGTCGGCTTTAAATTCAAGCCATGGGCGCCCCGAAAGATCAATTAAACACTCAGCTCGACATTCATCCATGGGCAATGCAAAACCAAAGCGACCGATACCACGCTTGTTGCCGAGGGCTTGACGCATTGCGTCTCCTAACGCAAGTGCCGTATCTTCGACAGTGTGGTGATCATCGATGTGTAAGTCACCACTTACCTCCACTTGCAAAGAAAACCCACCGTGGGTCGCAATCTGCTCAAGCATATGGTCGAAAAAGCCAATGCCTGTATTCATTTTAATGGGCTGTGTGGCGTCTAAGTCAACGGTAATCGCAATATCGGTTTCCTTGGTGGTACGGCGCACAGAGGCGCTCCGATTGCCACCAGTAAGCTCCCGTACAATCGCATTCCAGTTCAACGACGTGCGATCATAGCGTAAGCCTCGAATACCCATAGAGGCGGCCAGTTGCATATCCGTTTCACGGTCGCCGATCACGTACGAGCGGGTAAAATCAATGCGTCCATTTTGGAGGTAATCCCGGACGAGTCCAAGCTTTGGTTTACGACAGCTACACTGGTCATGGTCAAAGTGTGGGCAAATCAACACTTCTGCAAATCGTACGCCTTGTGACTTGAATAGCTGCATCATGGCATTATGGGGAAGATCAAAGTCAGCTTGGGGAAAACTATCCGTACCCAGTCCGTCTTGGTTGCTTACCATGACGAGCTCAAAGCCAGCGCCTTGCAATGCGAGCAATGCCGTAATTACGTTAGGCTCATATACAAGTTTTGCTAATGAATCGACTTGCTTATCGGTGCTTGGCTCTTCAATGAGTGTGCCGTCACGATCAATAAATAAAATAGGTTTGGCACTCATAAAGCGACTCCTGAATAACGGTTGAGAGACTCGATCACTGCTTGGTTCTCAGCGGGGCTTCCAATCGTAAAACGAATACAATTCGGCAAATTAAGTTGTGAAGATTGATTACGGATCAGTATACCGTCTGCGATTAGGTGTGCCATCACACTTTCGGCATCTTCAACGGCAGCCAACACAAAATTAGTTACACTTGGGAATATTGATTGCACCCAAGCGTAGGTTTCCAGCGCGGTGATTAAGCGTGCGCGTTCTCCTTGTGTCTCAATGACAGCTTGGCGCATTTCTATTAATGCTTCTGCGCGAAGGGCCTGCTGTGCGATTTGAATACTCAAATCTGGCAAGGGGTAGGGCGCTAAAACTGGCACCAGTGCCTGAATAATATCCGCATTTGCCAACGTGAAGCCGACCCGAATACCAGCCAAACCGAAGGCTTTTGAAAGTGTACGGGTCACAATCAAATGAGGATAGTTAGCTAATAATTCGGTCGCCGATGCGCAGTCTGCATATTCTATATAGGCTTCATCAACTACAACTAGGCAGCGCTCTTTCGTGAACTCTAAGACCTCACGAACTTGGGCTGGAGGCAGGGTGTTGCCTAGGGGATTGGATGGATTACAAAGGAAGACTATTTTTACCTGATTCAATGCATCCTGCATGGCTGCCAAATCAAGTGTCCATTCACTATTCTCAGCAACCAATGGTACTTTCACCACGTCATTGTTGTTTAATTGCGCAGAGATGGCGTACATACCATACGTAGGTGGACATATCATGATTTTATCTTCACCGGGCTCGCAAAAAGCGCGAATTAGAATATCGATCGCTTCGTCGCTACCTCTGTGACTCATGACTTCACTTACGTCAACGCCCGCGTATTGGGCATAGGCTGCATTTAGATCCAACGATTGGAAATTGGGGTAGCGATTGAGGAACTCGGTGTTAACTTGCCAAGCTTTTCCATACGGGTTTTCGTTCGCATTGAGCCAAATCTTTCCAACGTTCATGCTCCGTCGCGCCGAAGCGTACGGTGTCATATTGCGCAAGTGCGCTCGCAATAATCCGTTGATTAGGTTCATTGGATAGTCTCCACATCTCGTTGGATACGATCGCTTTCGAGTCGCAGTGATACGGCCCGCAAATGGGCGTCGAGCTTTTCCTCGCGCGCTAATTCAACAATTGCAGGGCCAAGTTCCATCAAACCTTTCGCCGATACCGTTTGTGTCGTAAAGCGACGGTAGAAATCGAGCAAGCCTAAGCTACTGTAGCTTCGAGCAAAACCGTAGGTTGGAAGAACATGGTTGGTTCCAGTTGCGTAATCGCCTCCTGATTCTGGGGTATAGTGCCCTACAAAAATTGAGCCTGCGTTTCGCAACCGTGGAATTAAGTGCTCAGCGTTGTTTAACTGAATACTCAAATGCTCTGGCGCGTATGCTTCACTGATGGCAATCGCTTCACTGAGGCTCTCGGTTAAAATGAGGCTACTCGATTTGAGTGCTTCTGCGGCAATTTCAGCGCGGGGAAGCTTTTCGAGTTGCAGCGCTAGCTCTGCACGAACACGCTCGATAAATGCGACGTCAGGGGAAAGCAAAATCACCTGACTGTCAGGGCCGTGCTCTGCTTGCGAAAGCAAGTCTGCTGCGACAAATGCAGGCTCAGCCGAGGCGTCTGCGATAACTAGCAGCTCTGAGGGGCCCGCGGGCAAATCAATTGCTGGGCCACCTGCAAGTTGGCTCACTTGTTGTTTAGCTTCGGTGACATAGCTATTGCCGGGACCAAATATCTTTTGCACGGCTGGAATTGTTTCAGTGCCTAACGCCAATGCGGCAATCGCTTGCGCACCTCCCATCAGAAAAACGCGTGTCATACCGCACTTTACGGCGGCATAACAAATGGCTGGAGAGAGTGTTCCGTCTTTAGCCGGAGGGCTCACCAGCACACGTTCGTCACAGTTTGCAATTTGCGCAGGCACACCAAGCATGAGAGCTGTACTTGGTAAACTTGCACTCCCTCCAGGAATGTAGAGTCCTACGCTGGCAAATGCTGTGAAATTAAGCGTACAGGTAACACCAGGGCTGGTATTGACCGTGACATTTTGAGGCTGCTGTGCAGCGTGGAACTGGTAAATATTATCGTAGGCGCGGTCGATCGCTGCTCTCACTTCCGGTGTGATCGTTGCTGCGAGCGCTTCCACCTGAGACATGGGCAACTCGGGGCTCGCTAACTTTACGCCGTCGAAACGCTCTGTACATTCGAGCACTGCTCGGTCGCCAAAGTTCTCGACTTCGTTAATGAGGCTCGCTACCTGTGTTTGCAGTGCCTCACTGACGCGTTGCACTGGCCGCTGCAGCAGTGCTTTTTGTGCTGTGCTATCGAGCGCCGACCAGCGCACTGCATTTGGTATGAGAGTGGTTGTCATACTTACCCCAACATTTTTTCAATCGGCAATACAAGAATAGAACTACAACCGAGCGCTTTGAGCTGCTCCATGGTTTCCCAAAATAAATTCTCAGTACTTACAACATGCACTGCAACCTGCTCATCAGTATGACTGAGCGGCAGGATAGTTGGGCGTTCCGCACCTGGTAGAATACGTTCAACTTCCGCTAATTGATTTTTCGGTGCGTGCAGCATGATGTACTTACTTTCTTTTGCAAGTTGCACACCGTCTAAGCGAGTTAGAATCTTTTCAACAAGTGCTTGTTTCTCAGTACTCAACGAATCTTGGCGCTGAATGAGTTGTACCTGAGAACGGAAGATCACATCTTGCTCTACCAAGCCGTTGGCCTCGAGCGTGGCTCCAGTTGAAACCAGATCACAAATGGCTTCTGCTAAGCCCGCGCGCGTTGCTACTTCCACTGAGCCTGTTAGCATCACAGTTTTGGCATTCACTCCTTGCTGGCGCAAAAATGCTTCGGTAATGCGCGGATAGGTTGTGGCAATTCGCTTTCCGTCTAAACTGGCCAATCCGTTATAACTATCTTCTTTAGGTGTTGCGACACTTAAACGACAAAAACCAAAATCTAGGCGTCTCAGCGATTTAAACTGCGCAGGCTGTTGCTTTATTTCGCGCTCTAAACGCTCTTCTTCCAATACGTTCTCACCAACGAGCCCTAAATCAACCACACCGTCCATCACCAATCCCGGGATATCGTCATCGCGAACTCGGAGTAAATCGACAGGATGACTGGTGCTGTGCGCCATAAGACGCTGCTCATGCAAATTGAATTTCACACCACAAGCAGCGAGAAGTCCGAGAGATTCTTTACTCAGACGCCCTGATTTTTGCATGGCGATGGTCAATCTTCCTGTATCTTTCATTTTCTATACTCCAAAATTAAAAAAACCCTCGGATAGGTACGCTTCCGAGGGTTTTAAAGTTTTCCTGAAAGGCACCTATTTGGCGGCCTTCCAGTTGATATACAACAGCAAACGACCGCTACGGAATGTGGCGGTGATGATGATGGATGCAGTTGTATAGTGAATTCATTCTTAAAGCCTTATTTATTCGCACGAGCTTTGTTAAGTTGTACAAATGCTATCAAAACTTTCTCCGTGAAGCAACGCTCAAGCGTTCGGTTTATCTCCTTTTGTTTAATTTTTGCGCAAAACGGTCGATAATAAGAGTGAAGCGTTCATAAAGGAGGGTGCTGAATGAGTCAGGACCTGATATTTCCGTTACTGCCGAGAAATACCAAGATTGATCTGAATACGGATCGAGATCGTGTTGAGCAGTTGCAGAAAAAACAGAAAATAAAAGGAGTTCGTCCTGAAGAAGGGGGCGAAACTCAGCATGCGCGTGTTGAAGAGCGGAATCGTCAACAGCAAGAGCAGGGGCGAAAAGAGCGAGAGCAACAGTCTGAACAAGAAGCTTCCGACAGTTCCGACGAAGATGGCGTCAAAGGGCAAAACTTAGATACGTTTGCTTAGTTGGCGTGAGCCACGAGGCCAATTTAAATTGGGCTAACACGCGGCATAATAATGACAAAGCGAGTTCCCTGTGTGAGCTCGCTTTCTACTTTTATATCTCCATGCAGCTTTTGTCTCACAAGATTGTAAACAATAGGCATCCCCAAGCCGGTGCCACCCTCATTTCGTTTGGTCGTGAAGAATGGTTCAAATACCTTTTCGAGCACCTCGGCATTCATACCATTTCCGTTGTCTGCGTACACCAGCTTAATTTGATCACCCGCGACTTTTTCAGCCGATAAAGTGATGGTGCCCGAACGTCCCTCAAAGGCGTGTCGAATGGAATTCGTTGTCAAATTCGTAATGATCTGTGCCATAGCACCGGGAATTGTCACCATGGTGATCTTATGTTCAACCAGAATTCGGTAATCGACACTCGCACGACGCAATTCAATGGAGAGCGTCGACATGATTTCCTCTAGGTACTCGCGTAAGTCAATTTCACGACGCTCCGAGACCATTTGATCGACAGCAACCTGCTTAAAGTTACTAATGAGGCGTGCCACACGAGCAAGGTTCTTTTCTGTGAGCGTTAAAGACTCATTCGCCTTACCCAAAAAGCTGTCGAGCTGCTCTTTGGTAAGTTGACCGGCTTCAATGGTTTCAATAAGCCTTTCGCGGCGGTCATTTAGCATCGAGGTCGCGGTTAGGGCAACACCTAAGGGCGTGTTAACTTCGTGAGCGACGCCCGCAACAAGGTTCCCCAGAGCAGCCATTTTTTCAGACTCGACGAGCTTATCTTGTGCGTCATTCAACTCGTGAAGCGCATGCATCAGTTCGTTCGCGGTTTTACGCTTGTTGGCATACAAAACAATGCTTAGAACAGCGAAAAACAATGCAATCAAGAGACCAATGCCAATGTACAATAAATAGTCTTGCTGTCTTGAAATAGTTGCTTCACGGCTCTCAATGAGTTGGAGTTGTGCTTCAATTTCCTCGCGCTGATCTCTCAATTGCTGTTGTTGTGCCGCGAGTACATTACGATTGCTGGTAATGCGTTCACTTAAAACATCACTTTCTTGTTGACGCTCGTTGAGTAACGCCTCTTTCATATCGAGTTCTTGTTGCTGCGCCGCGAGTAGGTCTTGCGAGGCTTGGAGCTGTTGTTGGATCATTGCCAATTGTTCTTCACGCATAAGAATGCGATTTCGTTGATCGTCTAGTTCTAATAGCAGGCGATTTAACGTGGCACGCTGATCGGCAATTGCTTGCTCTCTGTCTTCAATGGTACCGGCCTGCGCGCGAAGTGCATTATCGCGTTCTGTTAATGCTTCCTCTAGCATGGTAATGCGCTCGCGTAGCTGCCGATTTTGCGCCGTCGTCTGTGCGAGTTGTGATTCATAATCGTTAATCTGTGCGCTCAATGAGCGGCCCTGAGATTGCTGACGCCAGAGTGCGACCACCAGTTCCAGTTCGTCTCCGGAGATTTCAAAAATACCGTCTGACGTAATTAAGCCTGCCTGCTCAATACGTTGGCTGTTAACTTGGAATGTGAGCTCAGTATTTTCGTTCGAGCTCAAGTTGATCATGGTGCTGCTACGTATATTACCGTTTAAGGTGATCACAAGAATATTATTATTGCGCGCGAGCGATTCAACTTGGCTAAGAGTGCCCTGTGCTCGTTCGCCAACCACCACAACATCGAGCTGATTGATTTGTGAGGTGCGCACGACGTCACGCACAACAATCGGCATGTTACGCACATTTTCAATGTTAACCGTGGAGAGTTGGAGCATTACTTCGGAAGAGTCGACAATCCCAACCTGTAAATTTTCTTTCTCGGCCTCATTTGGCCAACGAACAAAATCTAGAACCGTGGTAAGGTATGCAGCATAAAGCTCGTGCTCAGTTACATTTTGCACGTTGGCATGTGTTTTCGCCGCGAATAAAAGGCTAAGACTGGTAATAATTATCAGCGAAACACCAGCAAGACGTTTCTTGCAGCTTCGAATCATGCGTGTAACCTTGAGTTTTCTCATAACCGCTAAAATTAACTTCACGGCAGATATTATCATAATCGTGCTTATATGACTCGTATTGACAAAATTTTTAGCAAGCAGGGCTTATTGAGTAAAGCGTTGCCACAGTTCAAGCCGCGCGCTGCACAAAAGCAAATGGCAGAGGCAATCGCAGCACTCACAAAAACCGGTGATCAATTAATCGTGGAAGCCGAAACTGGCACTGGCAAAACGTTTGCTTACCTTGCACCCGCATTGTTGCGCAAAGGGAAAGTTATTATTTCTACGGGAACTAGAAATCTACAGGAGCAATTATTTCATCGTGACATGCCGTTGTTGCGCGATGCATTAGCGCCTGAGCGTATTGTTAAACTTCTGAAAGGGCGCTCGAACTACCTGTGCATCCATCGTTTAGAGCAAGCAATTCGGCATCCCAAAGATTTGCGTGAAGACGGCTTAAAGCAACTACAAGCGGTTCGGGTGTGGGCTAACACCACGAAATCCGGAGATGTCGGAGAGCTGTCGTCGTTGCCTGAAGACGCTATTGTGCTTCCGCAGGTTACAAGCATGCAAAGCAATTGCTTGGGTCGAGATTGTCCACATTTTGAAGACTGTTACTTGGTGAGAGCAAGAAAGGAAGCTCTAGAAGCTGACATTGTGGTGGTAAATCACCATTTGTTTTGCGCCGATCTAGTTTTAAAAGATACCGGATTTGGTGAGCTGATACCCGACGCGGAGTTAGTTGTGTTCGATGAGGCACATCAATTACCAGACATTGCAAGTCAGTATTTCAGCTTGAGCTTTTCAACTCGACAAGTGAGCGATTTATGCCAAGACGTTGAAGTGCTTTATCGAACTGTACTCAAAGATGCGAAGGCAGTCTCACAAATGGCCGCGCAGGTTGACCGCGCGGCGAAGGAGATAAGACTGACGTTTGCTCCTGATCCGGAGCGAGGAAATCTTCGGGAAGCACTCTCAAAAACAGACTTTCAAGCAGCTCTGCAAGCGCTTGAGGAGCAGTTAGAAAGGTTTGAGGCAATTGCTAAAACCCAATTAGGCCGAGATAAAGGTTTTGATAGTTGTGTAGAGCGAATCAAATATTTGCGTTCGCAATTAGAGTTGGTCTTCAATACACAACCTGTCGGTTACAGTTATTGGTATGAAACCTCGCCTCGCCAGGCGACCTTTCATCGAACGCCTCTGTCAGTGGCGGAGCCCTTTGCAAAAGCGATGGAGGAGCATCCGGCACGGTGGGTTTTTACCTCTGCAACATTGACCGTGAATCACGATTTTCAGTTTTTTGCACAACGATTGGGCCTTGCCGCGGCGCAAACGATGTCCCTCGCCAGCCCGTTTGATTACCAGAAGCAAGCGGTTCTCTGTTTGCCTCGGTATCTTCCCGAACCCAACGATCGAAATATGCAACAACATCTGGCGAAAATTGCGTTGCAGGTGGTAGAGGCGAATGCGGGGGGCACGTTTTTATTGTTCACAAGTTACCGCATGTTGCATCATGTTGCTGATTTATTGGCGGAAAAACTAGACCGAGCGGTATTGGTGCAAGGTGATGTACCCAAAAGACAGTTACTCGCTGAGTTCAGTGACGCCGGGAATGCGGTGTTGTTGGGAACCAGTTCATTTTGGGAAGGCGTCGATGTGCCCGGCAATACCCTAAGATGCGTACTAATAGATAAATTACCCTTCGCATCTCCAGACGATCCGCTTTTGCAAGCGTATATGGAAGATTGTCGTCGCAAGGGCTTAGATCCATTTCAAACAGTGCAACTCCCCCAAGCGGTCATTGCTATGAAGCAAGGGGCGGGGCGCTTAGTGAGGTCGGTCGATGACGAAGGCGTGCTCATTGTTTGTGACAACCGGCTTGTAACGCGCGCCTACGGGCAGCTCTTTTTGAATAGCTTACCGCCGATGAGGCGCACTAGAGATCTTAATTTGGCGCTTTCCTTTTTACAAAACATGACGAATATTGAGAAAGAAGAAACAGAAACGGAGAATTGATACGTGCGATTATTAGCCATCGATACCGCAACAGAATACTGTTCCGTTGCGCACTCTGACGAAAAGACCATCATTTATCGTGGCAGGGAAGCACCGCGTGAACATGCCGAGTTGGTGTTGCCGTTTGTTCAGGAAATATTGGCAGAAGCCGGCATGGCATTGGGTGACCTAGAGGGGCTTGTGTTGGGAAAGGGTCCAGGCTCATTTACCGGAGTGCGCATTACCGCGAGCTTAGGTCAGGGGTTGGCGTTCTCGCAGGGGTTACCTGTGGTTGGTATTTCAAGCTTACAAGCTATGGCGCAACAAGCCTATCGTTTGCATGATGCAACTCACGTAATTGCCGCTATCGACGCACGAATGGGCGAGGTGTACGTTGGAACTTACAAGCTTGAAGAAGGTCTGATGAAGCAGCAAGGAGAAGAACGCGTACTTAAGCCTGAAGCAGTTACTGAGTATATGAAAGACCACGCAAATGAACGGGCAACTTGGTTTGGTGTGGGCACTGGCTGGGTAACCTATGAGCGCGAGTTAGTAGAGGCGTGTGAAATGTTAGGCGCAATAGAATTATCTCACTCGGTGCGGTTTCCTCATGCAATGGATATGTTGGCGCTAGGGTTAGCCGCATTCAATCGGGGTGAAGACGTTGCAGCAGAGTCGTTTCAAGTGCATTATGTGAGAGACGAAGTGACTTGGCAAAAGCTTCCGGGTAGAAGCTAAGTTGAGCGCTGTAACACAGTTCTTAAGAGCAAGGTTCGATGATTAACGCGACCGATTTTTCACCCTTCAATGTGGCACCGCAAAGAAGTGCTCCGAATGCTCCGAATGTTCGTAAGGAACAAGAGGCAGGTGCGGACGCGACGCGCGCCCCCCAAACAGCAAAAGAGACCCAAGGGCAGCGGTTTGAAGCAGCACTTGTAGAGCGTGAGCAACTTGCTTACGACGCACCAGGCCGCCAGCAACAGTCTGCGATTGGTCGGTATGGTGAAGTCGCGAATTTTGCGCGACGAGATGAAATTCAGCAAATGGTAGGTGTAGATATTTACATCTAGCAGCGGCACTAGGCAGTGAGAGGTGACCAATGAAGTCTCAACATGGTGAAAAAAAGTTAAACAGATGGACTCAGTGGCTGGTTGTAGCACTTGGTCTTATGCTCTTGAGTGGTTGTGCAAGCCGGCTTCCAGAGGAACTACGTAGCGACGAGAAGCAACTAGTGAGCTTCCCACAGCTATTGCAAGAACCAGAGACTCATGTTGGTTCGCCTACGCGTTTAGGTGGCCTCATTGCAAATGTTCAGAATTTGAATGAAAGCTCTGTGATTGAAGTCGTGCAATTTGAATTGAATGGCTATGGTCGTCCACATATTACTGAGGAAAGCCCAGGGCGTTTTCGTATCCGAGTGAATGGATTTATCGATCCTGAAATTTACAAGCAGGGTCGAGAAGTTTCTGTATTTGGTCTGTTCTCGGGGTTAGAGGCCGGAGAAATTGGCGAGTTCGATTATGCGTTTCCGGTGATCGAAAGCGAGGGGCTGAAACTTTGGTCTGAGCGAACGGAACGTCAGCGTGTCGACGTGATGTTCTATAATTCGTATCCTTCTTATCGTTTCCGATTTTGGGGTCCTCACCCTTATCTACCCGTTTATGGTGACCAACCCGCAAAGCAACCGACCATTCAACAAGGGCCTAGACAGCAAGGAACGAGAGAGCGTTCGAGCGGCGGTCGCTCCAATCAACAATGAGAGAACTTAGAATAGAAGCGGCGCACATTGAGTTAGCCGCTTTTTCATCTGCACCGATTTCTGAATTTAATCCTCAAGAGCCCGTAATTATTGCATTGCATGGTTGGCTAGATAATGCATTAAGCCTCACGCCTCTTCTCACCGAACTTGAAAGCCAAAGTCGCCAAGAACAAATCACTCAGCAGTGGCTCGCGCTCGACCTTCCCGGTCATGGGCATTCAGAGCATCGGCCTGTCGGCGTCTATTACTACTTCTCAGAGTGGGCAATGGATATTGCCAAACTGATTCATGAGCAAGGTTGGCAAAATGTGGTGCTTGTCGGTCATAGTATGGGAGGGTTCATCGCGCAACTGGTCGCGGTTGTGATCCCTGATTTGATTAAATCCGTTTTTCTTATTGAAGCTTTGGGTTTACTCACCTACGCTGAAGATGAAACTGCGCTCAAATTACGCGAAGCATTTCTTTCCAGGCGTGCGTTAGAGGACAAGAGCGCTCCGCAATATGACGACGCCGAGCGATTGGTAAACGCGAGGGCTGCTCATAATTCGATTGCGGCAGTTTTGATTAAGCCGGTGGTCATGAGAAACTTAGCGTGTAAGGACGGGGTGTGGCAATGGCGTATCGATCCTCGCTTGCGGTTAGGTTCACCATTTCGGTATTCAATCGGCCAAGTAAACGACTTAATGGCGTCGATACAATGTCCGCTCGCATTAATAAGAGGAACGAGCGGTTTTAAAGATTTAGATAAGGCGCTCGAGCGCTGGGGTGAACGAGTTTCAGTGCTTTGGGTAGAAGGCGGTCACCATGTGCATTTGGAGCAACCTAAGCAAGTTGCTGAGCACTTAAACGCATTTCTTGGGCGTCCAATCTGAAGAACTAGGATTCACTGGTCGGATATGCGAAGATATCGGCCATATTGAGTCAGGAGTCGGTTTTTGAGCCGCTGCTGATGAGCGAAAAATTAAAATAAGATGCAAAATGCAGGAGCTGAAACTGTGGATAAAACTTGGCTAAAACGCTATCCGAACGGCGTAGCATCAGAAATCGATCCAGATCATTACTCTTCACTTGTCGACATTTTTGAAGAAAGTGTCGAAAAATACGGTGATAACGACGCATTCGTGAATATGGACAAAGTGATCAGCTTCAACGAGTTAGATCGCCTCTCGGCCCAGTTTGCGGCTTACTTACAGGGTATAGGCCTCAAAAAAGGTGATGCAGTTGCCATTATGATGCCGAACGTTTTGCAATACCCAGTGGCAATTTTCGGTGTATTGCGCGCAGGCATGGTGGTGGTCAACGTAAACCCCTTATATACCGCTCGCGAATTAAAGCATCAATTAACCGACTCGGGTGCAAAAGCGATTGTTATATTGAAAAACTTTGCAACCACCCTGCAAAAAATCCAAAAAGACGTAAACCTAGACAAAGTCATTTTGACAGGATTAGGTGATCTCTTACCGACACCGAAGCGCTGGATAGTAAATTTTGTGGTTCGCTATGTGAAGAAGATGGTGCCAGCCTATTCACTGGAGAACACCATTGAATTTAATGCCGCACTAGCTGCAGGCGAGGGCAAGAAGCCTGAGCGTCCAGAAGTAACTGGCGACGACCTCGCATTCTTACAGTACACAGGCGGTACTACAGGGGTTTCAAAAGGTGCCATGCTCACGCACAGAAACATGGTTGCGAATTTAGAGCAAGTGTCTGCCATGGTGCAGCCGCTCGTAGAGGATGGCAAAGAAGTGATTATCACGGCGTTGCCGCTCTACCACATCTTCGCACTAACAGCGAATTGCTTAACGTTCATTAAGCATGGTGGCGCAAATATTCTGATCACGAATCCGCGCGATATGCCAGGTTTCGTAAAAGAGCTCGGGAAACATAAGTTTTCAGTGATCTCCGGTGTGAATACGCTGTTCAACGGTTTATTAAATACCCCTGGCTTCAGCGACTTAGATTTTAGTAAGCTCAAAGTAGCGCTCGGTGGCGGCATGGCAGTGCAGCGTGCTGTAGCCGAACATTGGGAGAAAGTAACAGGTTCCACTTTACTTGAAGGTTATGGTTTAACTGAGTGTTCTCCAGTAGTAACAGTCAACCCATACGACATCGAGCACTATACCGGTAGTATCGGTGTACCGGTTCCTTCTACTGATGTAAAAATTGTCGATGAAGAAGGGAATGAAGTTCCGATGGGAGAACCTGGCGAGATTCTTGTGCGAGGTCCGCAGGTGATGGTCGGTTACTTAGGCCGCCCTGAAGCGACCGCAGAGGCAATCAAGGATGGCTGGTTCGCGACGGGTGACATGGGTACCGTCGACGAGCATGGCTTCTTCCGCATCGTCGATCGGAAAAAAGATATGATTCTTGTGTCGGGCTTCAATGTTTATCCAAACGAGATTGAAGACGTTGTTGCAAGCCATCCAAAAGTACTTGAAGTGGCTGCAGTTGGCGTCCCACATGAGTCTTCTGGTGAAGTTGTGAAAATCTTTGTGGTGAAGAAAGACAATTCGTTGGACGAAAAGGAATTACGCGAGTATTGCCGTGAAAATCTCACCGCATATAAGGTACCTAAACTCATTGAATTCCGCGCGGAATTACCGAAAACGAATGTAGGTAAAATTCTGCGTAGGGAGTTAAGAGACGAACATAAAGAATGACGTTTAAATATGAGAAAATTAACGCCACCAAAGACTTGGTGGCGTTTTGCGATCTGGCGAGTGAAAAAAACTGGTTAGCTTTAGACACAGAGTTTGTTCGTACCAAAACCTACTTTGCGCATCTAGGTTTGGTGCAGTTGGCAACCGATATGCATTGCGCGATTGTTGATCCGCTAGAAGTAGAAAACCTCGAGCCATTATGGAACTTAATCTCTCAACCTGAGCTGCTGACAGTAATGCATGCGGCAGGAGAGGATATTGAGATTATTCGCAATAAACACGCAAATGCACCGTCGCGCATGTTCGACACTCAAGTCGCATGGTCGTTCTTGTCGGGGGGTGACCAAATTGGTTATGCAGGGCTGATAGAAAAGTTATGCAATGTAACACTCGATAAGTCGCTCTCTCGTACGGATTGGATGGCACGTCCGTTAAGCGCTGCTCAGCTAGATTACGCAGCAGCAGATACTTTTTACCTGGCAAAGATCTTCCCAGAGCTCAAACAACAAATTGAAAGCTCACCATGGTATGAGTTGTTTTTGCAAGAATGCGAATTCCAACTAAATAAACGCTCGCGCTCGGTGAAACCGGAGTTTGCATGGTATGAAGTAGGCGTTTATACCCAAATGCAAGGTGTGCAACGAGCTATACTTGCTGAGTTAGCGAAGTGGCGGCTTGCCACTGCACAACGCGAGAACATCGCCCTGCCATTTTTAGTAAAAGATGCGGTGTTAGCCGATATTGCGAAACAACAACCCGCTCATAAAGCGGCACTTGCAAAAATAGAGGGATTACATCCAAGCATTTTGCGCAAGCGTGGCGACGATATACTTGCCGCGATAGCCAAAGGTAGCGCTTTAGCGGAAGCGGATTGGCCTCCGCTGACTCCGCGACTTGACGACCATAGTGCTTACAAAGCGTGGTTCAAGAAGGCTAAAAATATTGTAAATGAGGTTTCTCAAACGCTGCAGGTTGCTCCGCAACTGTTAGGCTCAAGGAAGCAAATTAATGAAATATTTGTCTGGAGCCAATTTATTCCGGCAACACAAAGAGCATTGCTTCCCACACCTGAGCTTTTACAAAGCTGGCGTGCGGAGCACGTGGGGCGTAAACTGTTTGCGTTAGCGGAAAGCTTATAAAGCGGCGTCGATTATGTGGTGTATTGTTTTAAGATCGAAAAAGAAGCCAGATACTTACTTGTATCTAAAAGAAAACACGTCATTGCAGGACTTACCCGAGTCGTTGCAGATGCTTTTCACGCCCCATGAGCAAGCAATGAAGCTCTGGTTAAAGCCAGAGCAGAAGCTCGCTCGGTTGAGTGGTCAGGCACTTATGAAACATTTGGATGAACCAGGCTATTATTTACAATTGCCACCGGCTCATCAGGACATTTTAAACCCCCGAGTTCATTCCAACGAGGAGTAGTTATGCGTATTTGGTTTGCATTGACGTTGTTGATCATGGCGAGTGTGATTTCGAATAAAAGCCATGCCGTTGATGAAGCAGGTTTTGCCGCCTACGTTGAGACTCTGAAAACAGAGGCACTGGCGCATGGCATTTCTGCTGAGACGGTAGAGGTCGCGTTTGCTGACGCAGAGTTTTATCAGCGTGCCGTGACCGCTGATCGCAATCAACCTGAATTTACTCAGACACTCGATACCTATTTGCCGCGTGCAGTTCCAGATTGGAAGGTTCGCCAAGGTCTGGCTAAGTACAATGAACATCGAGAACTACTCGAAGAAATTGGCGCTGAGTTCGGCGTACAACCTCGCTTTATTGTAGCGCTTTGGGGAGTGGAGACGAATTACGGCAGTTACACGGGTAATTTTAAGGTGATTTCATCACTTTCAACCATGGCTTACGAAGGGCGCAGAGAAGAGTTCTTTAAGCGCCAATTAATGCAAGCGCTTGAAATTATTGATGCAGGTCATATTTCTCCTGAGCAGATGCGCGGTTCTTGGGCTGGCGCTATGGGGCAAACACAGTTTATGCCGAGCTCGTTCTTAGCGTACGCTGTAGACTATGACAAAGATGGCAAAATTGATATTTGGAACAGCTATGCGGACGTATTTGCATCTGCCGCAAATTACCTATCTCAAGCAGGCTGGGATAACTCGAAAACCTGGGGTCGACAAGTACGTATTCCAGAGGGGTTCGATGCGAGCTTGGCCAAACGCGATAATAAGAAGACACTTTCTGAATGGCAAGCACTCGGGGTGCGTCGCTACGATGGTCGCGACTTACCTGTGCGCGAAATTCAAGCCGGCATGGTGATGCCCGATGATGAAAATGGCCGAATTTACCTAACGTACGACAACTGGGACGTGTTGATGGATTGGAATCGTTCAAATTATTTCGTTGTGGTTGTTGGCTATCTTGCGGACAGAATTCAGCTCGGTCGATGAGATTTTGGGAGCATAAATCACTCGCCGAGTTGACTCCGTCAGAGTGGGAGGCTCTTTGTGATGGCTGCGCCAAGTGTTGTTTGCATAAAGTCTTAACGGAAAGAGACGACCTACCTGCAGATGCGCCAATGCAAGCTGACGAAACTTTGCATTACGTCAATGTCAGCTGCAAATTGCTTGATTCTGAGAGGGGGCGCTGTCGACATTATAAAGACAGGCTCTCATATGTGCCTGATTGTGTAGTGCTCACGCCTGAAAATTTAGCAACGATACACTTTATGCCTCCGAGCTGCGCTTATCGCTTGCGTGCCGAGGGCAAACCGATACCGAGTTGGCATCCGTTACGCCACGAAGGGTCTCGGGTGCCCATGATTGAGGCGGGAATGGCAACCACGGGTTATCCGCTGTATTCAGAGGACGATCCTGACATTGATGAAGACCACTTAGAAATTATCCGCTGGCCTCTGCATGTCGCGCCTTAGCATCTAAATTTTTCGTTGTTTTAAGAGTCGTGCACAGATAACAATGACGGCCGCAAGTAAATATACAGCGAAGATAATTCGCATCCATTCGCTCATCACCATGCCGAGTAACTGCCAACTAAAATCGGTACACAAGCCTCCCGCTGCGAAGAAAAAAGGAATCCATTCATGCAGTGGCATCCAGCTTGGAAAATCTGGGTAGGGGCTACAGGAAGCAAAGAGTGGATTCGCCGCAGTTTGCAACCAAACATGATAATTGGCGATATACAGCCCGATGGCTGCACTTCCGAGCCAGCCAAACAAGCCCACAACGCGATTCAGTGTACGTTTCGGTTGCAACGCACCCACCGCTGCGAAAACTGCAATGCCAAGTACTGCGATGCGTTGGTAAACGCATTGTACGCAGGGTTGTAGGCCCTGTACGTGTTGCATGTAGAGTGCGGTGATAAGTAAACCTAGTGCGGTTGCAAATAACACAAGCCAAGGCCAGCGCTGATGCGGCCAATATGCAAGAGAATGCATGAACTCGATCCTTTTACTTCACTTTTACTTTTGTGATGCGCTTAAAATATCACAGATCGTTGCACAGGAGTGAGTCAGGCATTAAACTTGTCCGACCATTCAGCACAGGTTACAATTTGATTGCACTCAGACTCCGGATTCTGATCAGTCACTAGCGGTAATACAGGACAATTAATTTGACCCACATGATTATAAAGGCGAAAAGCCCCGCGGGATTTGCGGAAGAATTTATTGTGAAATCGATCTGGAAAGGCGATTTTGCACCTGGCTCTATTCTGCCTGCAGAAAGGGAGCTGTCTGAATTAATTGGTGTAACGAGAACCACGCTGCGTGAAGTTCTGCAGCGTTTAGCCCGAGACGGTTGGCTCACTATCCAACATGGCAAGCCAACCAAGGTGAATAATTTTTGGGAAACTTCAGGCCTTAATATTTTAGAGACGCTGGCGCGGCTCGATGAAGAGAATATGCCTGAACTTATCGATCAGCTTTTGTCTGCAAGAACAAATATCAGTGCCATTTATATTCGCGCGGCATTGCGCCATGACCCTGCACGTGCAACTGAAATTCTGCAGCAATCTGAAGGGCTTGAAGACGACTCTAAAGCTTTTGCCGAGTATGATTATTACCTGAATCACGAATTGGCGATGGCATCTGGCAATCCTATTTATGTACTCGTACTAAATGGTTTTAAAGGTCTATATGCCCGCATCGGACAATTTTACTTTTCCAAGTCAGACGCACGTGCTTTGGCGCGAGATTACTACGCCCGTATGCGAGCCTTGGCTGAGAGTGGAGAGCATGGTGAGGCAATGACACTAGTGCGTCAGTATGGTTACGATTCAGCGGCCATTTGGAAAGAATTGAGAGATTCGATTCCGGAGAACTTAGTCGAGTAATTCGAGTGAAAAGTAAACGATATTAAAAAAACCCGAACGTTGATAGTTCGGGTTTTTTAATGCCTGAAAAACAAATTAACCTAAGTTTTTCGCTGCGAAATCCCAGTTCACAAGTGACCAGAATGCGTCCATGTACTTAGGACGTGCATTGCGGTAGTCGATGTAATAAGCATGTTCCCACACATCAACAGTGAGTAAGGGTGTCAGACCTTCTTCAGTAATTGGCGTTGCAGCATTACTGGTGTTGAAGATATCAACTGAGCCGTCAGACTTTTTCACTAACCAAGTCCACGCAGAACCGAAGTTGTTGACTGCACTGTTAGTGAAGGCTTCTTTGAACTTCTCAAAAGAACCCCATTTTGCATTGATTGCGTCAGCAAGTGCGCCTGTTGGCTCACCGCCGCCATTTGGGCTCAAGCAATGCCAATAGAACGTGTGGTTCCATACCTGAGCGGCATTATTGAAAAGACCACCGTCAGAGCTGCGGATAATCTCTTCTAAAGATTTTCCAGCATTATCAGTGCCTTCCACCAAGCCGTTTAATTTGTCGACATAGGTTTGGTGATGCTTGCCATAGTGATACTCGAGCGTCTCGGCAGAGATATGCGGTTCCAATGCATTTTTCTCGTAAGGTAGTGCCGGTAATTCAAAAGCCATAATATCGGGTCTCCATTTTTATTTAAGAGCATTTAAAAGCTAGTGGTACCTAGTATAGCTTACATACGTGGGGGATAACTATTTAGATTTCAAGGGCGCACGTTGATTTTCATTATGCTATAATGCGCGCCGTTAATTCGGTATTGAGCGAGGTTTCTCATGCAAGAACAAGTGTCTGAAGAAGTACAAGCCGTTCACGACAAAATTCGTCAGCAAATTGCTGAACACGATATTCTGTTGTACATGAAAGGTTCTCCTAAACTCCCCAGTTGTGGATTCTCTGCGCAAGCGTCACAAGCGCTGATGAGCTGCGGGAAGCCGTTCGCTTATGTTGATATTTTGCAGAATCCGGATATTCGTGCTGAATTACCAAAAATTGCGCAGTGGCCAACCTTCCCGCAGTTGTGGGTGAAGGGGGAGTTAATTGGCGGCTGCGATATTATTCTGGAAATGTTTCAACAGGGCGAACTGCAAACAATAATTGCAGAAGCCGCACCTGAAGAACCTGAGCAAAATAGCTAAACGCACAAACAAGATTCAACTTTGGAGCTCAAGGTTGGGCTCCATTTTTTTTGCTTTAAACTCAACTTAAATGGAGAAAAACATGGCTGTATTGGTAGGCCGTAAGGCCCCTGATTTTACTGCTGCTGCAGTAACTGGCACAGGTGAAATCGTCGAAAACTTCACATTCAGTGAAGAGATCAAGGGTCAAAAGGCTGTCCTTTTCTTTTATCCGCTAGATTTTACTTTCGTTTGTCCGTCTGAGCTTATCGCGTTCGATAAGCGTTTGGCCGAATTCGAAAGCCGCGGTGTAAAAGTGATCGGTTGTTCAATCGATTCTCAGTTTAGCCACAACGCATGGCGCAACACTGCTGTAGAGAACGGTGGTATTGGCCAAGTGAAATACCCACTCGTTGCCGATGTGAAACACGAAATCGTAAAAGCTTACGATGTTGAGCATCCAGAAGCCGGTGTTGCATTCCGTGCATCGTTCTTGATCGACGACGAAGGTATGGTGCGTCATCAAATCGTAAACGACTTACCTCTTGGCCGTAACATTGACGAAATGCTGCGCATGGTTGACGCATTGTTGTTCCACGAAGAGCACGGCGAAGTTTGTCCAGCAGGTTGGAACAAAGGCGACGAAGGAATGAAAGCAGACGCGAAAGGCGTTGCTGATTACCTCAGTAAGAACCAAGCGAAACTCTAATTTTCGCGACGAGTAATACCAAAACGGCTCCCACGGAGCCGTTTTTTATTCTAAAGGCCAGCCGCCGAGTTGTTGGTAGCGGTTTACTATCCAACAAAAGAGCTCTGCGGTGCGTTCAGTATCATACACAGCAGAATGTGCTTCCTTTTGATCGAATTCGATACCGGCCGCCTTGCATGCTTTGACCAATACGGTTTGGCCAAGTGCGAGTGCTGAGAGTGCGGTGGTATCTAACGTAACAAACGGGTGGAAGGGATTACGCTTAAGTCCTGCACGCTCCGCCGCCGCCATCATGAAGCCATGATCAAAAGTTGCATTATGGCCGACTAACACGGCGCGCTGACAGCCTGCATCTTTTTGCGCCTTACGCACCGCTTTAAAGATATCTCGAAGGGCTTCTGCTTCAGAAACTGCACCGCGCAATGGATGAAACGGGTCTATACCGTTAAACTCAATGGCTGCTTGTTCAATATTTGCGCCTTCGAAGGGAACGACATGTGCGTGGATTGTATCTTTAGGAATGAGTTTACCGTCTTTATCAAAATCGACTAAAACGGCTGCTATTTCCAGTAAAGCATCGTTCTGCGCATTAAAACCGCCGGTTTCAACGTCTATTACTACGGGTAAGTACCCGCGAAACCGTGCTTTCATTAAACCTTCAATCTCTGCCATGCGCACTCCTTTTAGTTGCTCGCAGTATGCCAGATTAAGGCAAGAAACGCTAAAGGTTGGCGGCTTTGTGTCGATACCTTAAGCATGAAATTATTGAATTACTTTGGGGGCAATATGCAGTTGAAAGGAAAGCTCACCTTGTTAAGTGTGAGTTTCGCGCTAGCGCTCAGCAACCAAGCTCAATCTGCCACCCGCACGTATTCCGCAAACTATGAACACGCTTCTTGGCGTGTCAGCGAGTACTCACCTTTGCAGTGTACTTTGGCGCATGACATTCCACGTTATGGGAAAGTGCGCTTTATGAGTGAAGCGAGCCGTGAATTGAATATGCGAGTCGTTTTAGACATGCGTAGACTACCTGACACTTACGATGCGGCACAGGTTTTTAGTACTCCACCCGCTTGGCGTCCCGGAGTCGCGCCGCAGCACCTCGGTGAGTTGCCGCTGTACCGTCAGTACGATAGCGAACTTGGTAAAGAGATGTCGTGGGTATTGCTCACCGAATTGGAAAAGGGCATGACACCTACCTTTACTTATCAAGACTGGCACAACCAACGTGACCAAGTGCGAGTTGAAGTGTCGGCCGTGAATTTTCAGGAGCGGTATGACGACTTTATGAATTGTGTTGCACAGCTGCTTCCTTATGGTTTTGAAGATATAGCTTTTACAGTGTTAACCTACCAAGAGAAAACGACCGAATTAACCAATGCCGCGAAGCGCAAACTGATGCGTGTGGGGGAGTATTTAACTTACGATCAAGACATAGAGTTGGTGTTAATAGCAGGCTATACCGACGCCTATGGGAGTTATGACGAGAACCAAGCATTGTCGGAATCACGTGCACAAGCAGTGAAGGATTTTCTCGTGGAGCGCGGTATTGAAGAAAGCCAGATTTCCATCCGTGGTTATAGCGAAATGCGTCATATCGCTGGAAATGAAAATGAGCTGGAGCGCGCACAAAACCGACGCGTGGTTGTGCAAATTAGCCGTCCATTTAATCAAGACTTATTGTCGAGTAATTAAATCTCAGTTTTATCTTTAAATTCGCACAAATCCTCGATGATGCAGGAGCCGCATCGAGGTTTCCGCGCTACACATGTATAGCGACCATGAAGAATGAGCCAGTGATGAACATCTACCTTGAATTCAGCTGGAACAACTTTTAAGAGCTTTTGTTCAACAAGATCAACGTTTTTTCCAACGGCAAACTTGGTTCGGTTACTCACGCGAAAGATATGCGTATCGACGGCAATGGTTGGCCAGCCAAACGCTGTGTTCAAAACCACATTCGCGGTTTTGCGACCGACACCTGGTAACGCCTCGAGCGCTGCGCGGTTTTCCGGCACCACGCCACCGTGCTCATCAATTAATATTTTGCAGGTCTTGATCACATTCTCGGCTTTGGTGTTAAACAAGCCGATAGTCTTGATATAGTGCTTCACGCCGTCGACACCGAGTGCGTACATGTCATGTGGGTTGTTAGCCACTTGAAACAATGGTCCTGTTGCTTTATTCACCCCTACATCGGTAGCTTGCGCTGAAAGTAACACAGCAATGAGCAACTCGAACGGATTTGAAAAGTTCAATTCAGTGGTTGGTTTCGGGTTATTTGCACGCAAACGTGTAAGTATTTCTAATCTTTTTTGCTTGTTCATACCGAAGTCACTCGTGCTCGGGTTGCCTTTTCAACAGGAGACTTGACGACTCGTTCTGCGCGCATACGATCGATCATGTTTTTGATTGCTATTAACATGCCAAGACCGAGAAAAGCGCCCGGTGGCAAGACCGCTAAGAGTAATGGGTAATCGAATTGAATCACTTCAACGCGGAGGCCGCTGGCCCAGGGACCAAGCAATAAGTCTGCACCATCAAATAAGGTGCCTTGCCCAATTAACTCTCTTAATGCTCCGAGCAAAACAAGTACAAATGCAAAACCAAGACCCATCATAAAGCCATCGTAGGCAGCGAGCTGCCATGGGTTTTTGGAAGCATATGCCTCGGCACGACCGATAATTGCGCAGTTTGTTACGATTAGAGGAATAAAGATGCCAAGAGACATAAAGAGCCCGTAGGTAAAGGCATTCATTAGTAGCTCAATCAGTGTTACAAAAGTTGCAATGACAATAACAAACACAGGAATTCTGATTTCATTGGGTACCCATTGGCGTACCAATGAAACTGTTACATTCGATCCCACCAATACAAATAAAGTGGCAAGACCCAAGCCAAGCGCGTTGGTGATGGTACTGGTAACCGCTAGTAGAGGACATAACCCTAACAGCTGAACAAGCGCTGGATTGTTCTCCCAAAGACCGTTCTTGGTAAGTGTGGTGAGTTCAGATGACATTAATGATCTCCTCCCTCGTTAATTTGGCAGGTGGATGGTGCTGCGAAAATCTCTGTTTTATTGTTGTTCGCCCAGATAATCGTTCGTTCAATCGCATTGATCACAGCACGAGGCGTGATAGTTGCTCCCGTAAATTGTTCAAATGCACCACCATCTTTACGCACTTCCCAACGACTACTCTCTTGCGGAGGAATCACCTCTTGCGCAAATTTTAAGATCCAGTCGCTCTTTCGCGTTTCAATTTTATCGCCGAGGCCAGGCGTTTCTTTATGTTGCAGAACCCGGGCGCCAAGCACGCGTCCCTCTGTATTGATCGCAACGAGCATTCTGATCTCACCACTGTAGCCGTCGGGTGCATTTGTTTGAATCGCGAGCGCGGTGTCTTCACCGTTCAAACGAGAACGGTAGACAGGTTGAGGCGTAGACGTACCCAAAACCTCAGGTAGCTCATAAAGAGTGCAATCATGGAATAAGTCATTATCGTGGAGCGCAGGTGGAATGAGTACATTCAAGGTTTTTAAAAGCTCACTCCGCTGCTGAGCAGCAATACGGTCAGCAGTAAGGTATTGAGTGAGTACTAATAAGGCCGTAGCAATGAGTGCGAATGCGCCTAAAATAAGCCCGTTCTTTCGCATCTGAGTTATGATCATGATGGGTCACCCTTCGATGCTTTCGATTTTAGATGTTTGTGACCATAGGTAGTGGGCTGGGAAAAATAATCGATGGCTGGTACACAAAGATTAGCAAGCAATACTGCGAATGCCACTGCATCGGGATAAGCGCCCCAAGTCCGAATCACATAAATGAGTAGACCAATCAGTAATCCATAGTACACCTTACCGCGATTGGAGGTGGCAGCCGAAACCGGGTCTGTGGCGATAAAAAATGCACCAAGCATGGTTGCACCGCTGAGGAGGTGAATATTAATCCCTGGTAATTGATCAGGCGCAAAGCTTGCGCCTATTCCTGAGAAGAGAAGGAGCGCCCCCACGATCGAAAGCGGGATATGCCATGTAATCACGCGGCGAGCAACCAAATAAAGCCCTCCGAGTAAATAGGCGACATTGACATGTTGCCAACCGATACCAGCAAAACCTTGGAAGATCGGCCCATTTAACGCTTCGTTTAGCGTAAATCCTTGCATCGTTTGATTGCGGATATGGTCGAGGGGTGTGGCCATCGAAACAGCATCAATTCCACGCCCCATTTCCACTAGCGTGGCCTGTGTAAGATTGAAACCATCATACGTGTATTGTGTGAAAAACAACCAAAAGCTATCGAGAAAGCTTATGTCCATTGTGGCGAGAGGAGCTGGAGGTGTCCAACTGGTCATTTGTACTGGAAAAGATATCAGGAGTAAGACATAGCCTGCCATTGCAGGATTGAAAATGTTCTGCCCCACACCGCCAAACATGTGCTTTACAACGGCAATGGAAAACACGACCCCAATAAGAATAATCCACCAAGGTGCAAGTGGTGGAATACTGACCGCAAGTAAGGCGGCGGTAAGAATGGCCGTATTATCTTTTAACGCCATTGTAACGGGTCGATTTCTTAAAGCGAGGGCGGTTGCTTCCGTTGCGACGGCGACCAGAATGGCGAACACAAGCTGCAAAATAACGCCCCAGCCAAAAAACCAGATTTGCACTAGAATTCCCGGAATCATGGCAAGTAAAACTTGCTGCATGACCCAAGCCGTATTTCTTCGCAAATGATGATGTGGCGATGAAGCTATCAACATACTCATGAGTTGTCTTTGTCTCCGCTTTTATTCGCACGTTCTTGAGCTGCCTTCTTTGCTTTAGCTCGTGCGATTGCCGCCGCTACTTGCGCCTTTTTATCATTTTCTTGAGGCGCTGCTTGTGTGGTTTGCTCAGCCCTTGCCGCAAGCGCTTCTTTGCGCGCTTCGGCTGCCTTTTTATGGCGCTCCAGTCGTTCTTGCTTTTCTCGTTCTAAACGTGCTTGCCGGGCTTCAAATCGTTGCCGTGCAATTTCTGCTTTCTTTTGCTCAATAACGGACTCACGAATCTCAGCTTTCGCTTTTCGGTAATAGTGAACGAGCGGTATTTCACTTGGACATACATAAGCGCAAGCACCACATTCTATGCAATCGGCAAGATGATGCTCGGTGAGCGCTTCGTGATCGTGATCTTTGGCATACCAAAGTAATTGTTGGGGCAAGAGCGACGCGGGACAGACCTGTTCGCAATGCCCGCAACGAATACAAGGCATTTCGTTGTTCGTGGGTGCAAGCTCTGAAAGCGTTGGGCACAAAATACAATTGGTTGTTTTAATTACTGGAATATCGGTGTTAGGAATGGTGTAACCCATCATCGGGCCACCAACAATAACGCGTTGTCCACTTTCCGGCTCAAGTTGCGCTTGGGAAAGCAGGTGTGAAATGGGCGTTCCTAACAAAGCCCATGTTGTGCCAGGCTGCGCTAACGCGTCGCCGGTGAGGGTGACCACCCGCTCCATCAGCGGTTCACCTAAATAGACTGCTTGATGAATTGCAAATGCAGTTCCAGTGTTGTGCATAAGAATACCGATGTCTGCAGGGTAGCCGTCGGCAGGCACCTCTTTCCCAGTGAGAATTTGAATAAGTTGTTTCTCACCCCCGGAAGGATATTTTGTGGGGATCACCACTATTTCTATGGCCGCACTGGCTTGTTGCACTGCTTCTTGGACCGCGGCGATCGCTTCAGGTTTGTTATCTTCGATGGCAATTATGACGCGTGGCGCGTTCAACAAATAATGGAGTACACAAGTTCCAGAGACAATCTCACGCGCATGCTCACGCATGAGGCGGTCATCGGAAACGATGTAAGGTTCACATTCCACACCATTGATGATTAGCAATTCAATGGCCTGTGTTTGTCTAATCTTCTGGTCGGTTGGGAAGCCTGCGCCACCCAAACCAGCGATGCCGGCATCGCGAATGTGCTCCAGTAACAAATGTTGATCGGCATTCAACGGATTGGTGAGTGCCTCAAAGTTGACACACTCATGCTTACCATCGACATCAATGGTAATAGTCGGTACCGGAATTGCTGAAGGGTGGTTACTGGGATGCTCGCTGATAGCTCTCACGATACCTGAGGTTGGTGCGTGTATAGGTAAACCACCATAGATACCTGGCTTCACTAATGGCTGCCCCCGAAGCACTCGTTCTCCGATCGAAACTATTACTTCTCCAACTGCACCAATATGCTGTTTAAGAGGAATATAAAGCGTCGACGGTAATGTGACCTGAGCAATTTTGGTTTGATTGGCTACAGTTTTTCGCTCTGGCGGATGAATGCCTCCGTGAAAATTCCAAAGTTTAACGGCTTGACTCATGATTGAGCCTCCGAAGATTGCTCTGGTGCCGCATTGACGATTTGTACGGGAATAATTTCTAAGTCCCATTTCCATCGCTCTGCCTTGGTTTGAACTGGTAGCATATCGATACAATCGACTGGGCAGGGCTCTACGCACAGGTCACAGCCTGTACATTCATCCACAATAACCGTATGCATTTGACGATTGGCGCCAATAATCGCGTCCACCGGGCACGCTTGAATACATTTGGTGCAGCCAATGCACTCGTCTTCTCGAATGTAGGCAACTTTCTTTACGTCTTCAGTGCCATGCGCTGCATCGAGCGGTTTGGCTTCTCTCCCTGTTAATGCCGAAAGCTTTTCAATTGTCGCTTGGCCACCGGGAGGGCATTTATTGATTTCATCGCCATTCGCGATAGCTTCTGCATAGGGTCGGCAACCAGGGTATCCGCATTGCCCACATTGAGTTTGGGGAAGAATTTCGTCGATCTGGTCAACTAATGGGTCACTTTCGACCTTAAAGCGGACCGCAGCAAAACCTAAAATAACGCCGAAGATGAGCGCGAGTATAGAAACCACAATGATACCGGTCATTAAACTCATTGCTAGCCCACCAGTCCGCTAAAGCCCATGAACGCGAGCGACATTAACCCTGCCGTAATCATACCGATCGCCGCGCCTCGAAATGCAACAGGCACGTCGGCTGCTGCAACACGTTCGCGAATCGCAGCAAAGAGTACCAGTACTAAACTAAAACCGATGGCCGCGCCCAACCCATAAAAAACGGATTGAATGAAGTTGTGTTGCTCAGTGATATTCAAGAGCGCAACGCCTAACACCGCACAATTTGTGGTAATGAGCGGCAAGAAGATACCAAGTAGGCGATACAATGTAGGGCTTGTTTTATGTACGACCATTTCGGTAAATTGAACTACCACTGCGATGACTAGAATGAAGCTCAAAGTTCGCAGAGCCATCAAGTCAAGTGGTAGGAGAATATATTGGTTCACCAAATAGCTACAGACCGATGCGAGTGTGAGTACGAAAGTCGTTGCAGCGGACATACCAATGGCTGTTTCCAGCTTCCCGGAGACTCCCATAAACGGGCATAAACCGAGGAACTGAACTAACACGAAGTTGTTCACTAAAACAGTCGCAATTAAAAGCAGTAAAATTTCGGTCATGGACTCACTTTGATACTAGGGCGGCGCCCAATGTGTATGACGTGTCGTATCGTTCTGCTATTATCTCGATTTCATGCAGCAGACGCAACTTTCTAGGCAGAATCTGTGTAAATTCGGTACTATAAATATAGACTGCACAATTATTGTTTACAGAATTCAAGGAGCACGTTCTGTCCTCTATTTTTCAACACTTGAGAATGGCCGACGAGACTGCGTTTTATTGGCTGTTTGACAGAACTAGACCCTTACGTAAATCGCGACTCGCTTTTTGGCTCTCGCGCAGTGGGGATGGTCCTTACTATGCGTTGTTTACCTTACTGGCGATTATTGCCACCATCGAGGGAAGCTGGCTTTTCTTGCAACGAGCACTGCTTGCGTTTGCTATCGAGGTACCGTTATTTATCTGGTTAAAGAACGTTTTAAAACGCAATCGGCCGGCGGTGCGCAAGCAATTTCGTCCGGTTATTAAGCCCGCTGATAAATTCAGCTTTCCTTCTGGGCATTCGACCGCCGCATTCTTATTTGCTGCACTGGTGGTTGCCAGTTTTCCGGTGTGGAGTAGCGCCGTTTACATTTGGGCGTTTGGCGTTGCTATTTCTCGAGTTGCTTTGGGTGTACATTTCCCAAGTGACGTGCTTGCGGGTGCGGTGTTAGGGACTGGGATTGCTGCTGCCGTTATGGCGGTATTAGCTTAGTTAAGTATGTTGCATTGAGGCTTTGGAGATTTGGCTCCCCAGGTTGGATTCGAACCAACGACACATGGATTAACAGTCCACCGCTCTAACCGACTGAGCTACTGGGGAATAGAAAGGACGTTAAGCTTGGCTCCCCAGGTTGGATTCGAACCAACGACACATGGATTAACAGTCCACCGCTCTAACCAACTGAGCTACTGGGGAATCGCTTAACGGGGCGGAATCTTAATCCGCGACTTGCGCGCTGTCAACCATACAAACAACAATTTTCACGGGAATCGACCCGATTGAAGAAATAATGTGCAGTTTTGGCACTTTAACCGCAAAATCCGAGTGAAAGTCGTATTTTTCTATTTAATTCTCTAAAAGCTCGAATTCATTAGGGTTCACGGGGACTCCAAAATTCCTCGTCTTTTATCCACATTTTTAACAACCCCTTGAAAATAGGGGGGTGTAGGATCTTATCCACGGAATCTGTGGATAACTTTGTGATTAACTACACAGAGGCCAAGAGAATTAGGGGGATATAGCGGATTTTTCAGATTGGTTAAATTGTGGCACATTTCTTAAATATAATATAAATCAATGGTTTAACGATGGCGTATGCTAAATGTGGTAGTTTTTCTGATGTGACAGAAATATGACGATTTCAAGTAGATTTTGTGAAGAAAATTCTTGAGTAACGGTGGAAAACTCAAAATTTGCGCGGTCGTAAGTAGGTGCTAACGTTTAGAAGCTTGGTTTGCGTGTGTTTGCATTTTGTTAGTAAAATTTAGGTAGTAAGATGATGGTTAAAATAGCGGCAAATTAAATTATTTGAATCTAATTTAGCGTACCTGCAAGCAAATGAATCGCTCTGTAACTGTTTACAGAGCGATTTTGACAAAAGACAGGGGATTTACTGCTTTTATTGCTTTAAGCTTTCGCGAATCTGTGTATGCGAGCGATCGCCTCATCGAGTACAGATTGAGCAGCTGCAAATGAGAGCCGGAAGTGGCCTGGCGCACCGAAGGCGGTGCCGGGAACTAATGCAACATTCTCTTCTTCAAGCAATTTTTCACACAGTTCGATATCGGTTGCCATGCCTTTCATAGCCATGAGTGCTTCAATATTTGGGAAAGTGTAAAAAGTTCCCTGACCCGCAATCGCCTTGACACCCTCTATTTCGTTGAGTTGTGTTACCAAGCGGTCATGCCTACCTTTGAACTCGGTGACCATTTCTTGAATAAAGCTCTGATCTCCATTGAGCGCAGCCACTGCCGCATGTTGGGCAATGGAGCAAGGGTTTGAGGTGCTTTGTGACTGGACCTTTTTCATTGCCCCGATGATTTTTGCAGGACCCGCAGCATAACCAATTCGCCAGCCTGTCATAGCATAGGCTTTCGACACACCTGAGAGAACGACGGTACGTTCTTTCAGCGCTGGCTCAACCATCACTAAATTATAAAACGGCTCCTCGCTCCAAAGCACATGCTCGTACATGTCATCGGTCGCCACTAATACCTGTGGATGCTGAAGCAGTACTTTTGCAATGGCTGCGAGCTCGCTTTTGGAATAGGCCATGCCTGTGGGATTCGATGGGCTGTTTAAGAACAGCATACGTGTTTTAGGAGTGATCGCTGCTTCTAGTTGTGCAGCTGTAATTTTATAGGCTTGCTCTATACCCGCGTGGACAATAACAGGGATGCCGCCGACTAACGTTGTCATATCTGGATAGGAAACCCAATATGGTGCTGGAATGATTACCTCATCGCCTTCGTTAATCCACGCTGTGAGCAGGTTAAAGATACTGTGCTTACCGCCAGCAGAAATGAGAATCTCATTCATCTCGTATTGGAGTTGATTGTCGCGCTGAAATTTCGCGATGACCGCCTTTTTTAACTCTGGAATACCATCGACCGCCGTGTAGCGAGTGAAACGCTGATCAATGGCTTCTTTCGCTGCTTCACAAATGAAATCAGGTGTGCTGAAGTCGGGCTCGCCTACACCGAGTCCTATTACGTCTTTTCCCTGAGCTTTGAGTTCGGATGCTTTCTGGCTAACTGCTAATGTCGGTGAGGGCGCAATCGCATTCACGCGATGTGAAAGTTTGTAATCCACGGCGGTTCCTGAATACGTAGTTGAAGATGAATTTGGCGTTCGAAAACGAGCTTTTCGAGTCAAGAAACTATAGGGTTTGTAAGCTTAAATGTCCAGTGCTCTTATTGGGGTAACCGTGGCAATTGAGCACGATTTTACGTACTATGTGCGTTCTCAATCTTCCCCAGCTTAAGCCCTTGAAGGAGTGTGCATGGCATCGACATCTACGTCAAAGCGTCTGTTAAATGCACCCGTGGGAAGCACGCTATGGTCGATGACTTGGCCTGTTATTTTCGGGGTCGCAACGCTCATTAGTTTTAATTTCGTAGATACCTTCTTCATTAGCTTAATCGGAACCGAAGAGCTTGCAGCGGTTGGTTTTACTTTTCCTGTGAGTTTCACGGTGATTAGTCTCACGATTGGTTTGGGGATTGGTACCTCGGCAGTGATGGCGCGTAAGCTCGGAGCTAATGACGATGAAGGGGCTCGGCAAATTGGTAGCAGTGCGCTTTATCTGGCCGGTTTGTTAGTAGGCACGCTCGCATTTATCTTTTTTATTTTCACAGAAGCGCTTTTTAGTTTACTGGGCGCCAGTGATGCGCTGATGCCGCTGATTAAAGATTATATGTATATCTGGTATGCCGGGGCCGTATTACTCGTTATGCCTATGGTCGGGAATAGTATTTTGCGTGCTTCAGGTGATACCAAAACACCGTCCCTTATGATGGGCGTGGGTGGACTACTGAATGCGATTCTCGATCCAATTCTCATTTTTGGCTTGGGCCCTATTCCCGCAATGGGTGTGCAAGGAGCGGCACTGGCTAGTGTTCTTGCCTGGAGTGTAGGTTTTACGTTAATTATTTACTTGCTGGTGGTGCGTAAGAAACTCATCGATTGGTACCCACCCGGCTTGGCTTCCTTTATCGTGTCTTCTCGACAGTTATTGAAAATTGGTATTCCCGCAGCAGGTGCCAACATGCTCACACCGATCGCGATGGGTGTACTGACTAGCATTGTGGCCACGCATGGCACGGCGGCTGTTGCCGCGTTTGGCGTCGGTATTCGGCTTGAGTCTCTTGCTTCGGTCGTGATTCTTGCACTCTCTATGAGTTTGCCTCCCTTCATTAGCCAGAACTTTGGGGCAGGTAAAATGGAGCGCGTTCGAGAGGCATACCGAAAAGCGCTGATCTTTGTTTTGTTACTGCAATTGGCCATTTATCTGTTTTTGTTGTTATTGCTACCGGTATTGCAAATGGCGTTTGCACGAGACCAAGCGGTTGCTGAAATTTTAGCTCTATTTGTGTGGATTATGCCGCTTGGATATGGCCTACAAGGCTGGATTATTTTGACCAATTCGTCCTTGAACGCACTGCATTTGCCGCTGCAGGCGCTCACAGTTAGCGTGGTTCGTCTGTTTGTTATGTTTGTGCCGCTATCGATTCTTGGTAACTGGTTAGCTGGCTTACCAGGTCTATTTATTGGTGGCGTGGTCGCAAACTTCATTACGGCAATTTTGGCTTACCGTTGGTTTATGAAAGTCAGTCATGAGGAATAGGGCATGGATAATGTGAGAGGCGATAAAGGGCGTCCCTTTGAACTGGTTTCTGAATATCAACCCGCGGGGGATCAACCCGCTGCGATTGAAAAACTGATCGATAATCTTGAAGCCGGTCTTGCACACCAAACGCTGCTCGGTGTAACTGGCTCAGGTAAAACCTTTACCATGGCGAACGTGATCGCGAAAACAGGCCGACCTACACTCATTCTCGCGCACAACAAAACGCTTGCGGCGCAGCTTTACGGCGAAATGAAAGAGTTCTTCCCTAATAACGCAGTGGAATATTTCGTTTCTTACTACGATTACTATCAGCCAGAAGCGTATGTGCCGACCACGGATACTTTCATTGAAAAGGACGCCTCCATCAACGAGCATATTGAGCAAATGCGTCTGTCGGCGACGAAGGCACTTATGGAACGCAGGGATGTAGTGTTAATCGCCTCGGTATCTGCCATCTATGGTTTGGGCGATCCAGATTCATACATGAAAATGATGTTGCACTTGCGCCGCGGCGATATTATCGACCAGCGCGATATTCTGCGCACACTCGCGACCTTGCAATACACACGCAATGACCAAGCCTTCACGCGCGGTACTTATCGAGTGCGCGGAGAAGTGATTGATATCTTCCCCGCAGAATCAGATGAACTTGCTGTTCGAGTGGAATTATTTGATGACGAGATCGAACGTATTTCCGTGTTTGAGCCGCTCACAGGGCAAATTGTGCAAGCCAACATTGCGCGTTATACGGTGTACCCGAAAACTCACTATGTCACACCTCGTGAGAAAATTGTCGATGCGGTGGAGCATATTAAAGAAGAGCTTAAGGAACGCCGTCAGCAGTTTTTGGATGGTGGGAAACTTATTGAAGAGCAAAGAATTCGCGAGCGCACACAGTTTGATATTGAAATGATGCTTGAGCTTGGTTACTGCTCGGGAATCGAAAACTACTCAAGATACCTCTCAGGACGAGCACCCGGCGATCCACCGCCGACCCTAATGGATTATTTACCCGATGACGCCTTGCTGATCATTGATGAATCACATGTCACCGTTTCACAAGTTGGGGCGATGTATAAAGGGGATCGTTCACGTAAGGAGAATCTTGTGAACTATGGTTTCCGTCTGCCTTCCGCATTAGATAATCGTCCTTTGAAATTTGAAGAGTTTGAAGCCATTGCACCACAAACCATTTATGTTTCAGCAACACCGGGTAAATATGAACTTGAGCGCTGCGAAGGTGAATTTGTTGAACAAGTGGTGCGGCCAACGGGACTGATTGATCCGGAAATCGAAGTAAGACCTGTGGCAACGCAAGTAGACGATGTGATGTCTGAGATTCGTTTACGTAGAGAAAAAAATGAGCGAGTTTTAATTACAACGCTAACCAAGAAAATGGCTGAAGACCTCACGGATTATCTAGACGAACACGGGATCCGAGTACGTTATTTACACTCGGACATTGATACCGTGGAACGGATGGAGATTATTCGTGATTTACGCTTAGGTGAGTTCGATGTGGTGGTTGGTATTAACTTGTTACGTGAAGGCTTAGATATGCCAGAAGTGTCCCTGGTGGCGATTCTGGATGCTGACAAGGAAGGTTTCTTGCGTGCGGAGCGGTCTTTGATTCAGACCATTGGCCGTGCAGCTCGAAACGTGAACGGCAAAGCGATCCTATACGGGGACCGCATTACCAACTCGATGCAAAAGGCGATTGATGAAACGCGTCGAAGAAGAGAGAAACAAGTTGCGTTTAATGAAGCAAACGGCATTACACCGACCGGCTTAAATAAACGTATCACGGATGTGATGGATTTAGGTGGCGATCCGAATAAGCGTAAACGTGCGGAAAAAGCAAAAGAAGCGAAGAAAGTAGCGGTGATGAAGGAGTTTACGAGTGTGAAGGATATTCTAGCCAAAATTGCTGCCGAAGAGAAGGCTATGTACAAAGCGGCTCAGGATTTAGAATTCGAGAAAGCCGCGGCTATTCGCGATCAAATTCATGAATTGCGAGAGAGTATGAAGTTATACGGTTAAGGAGTTGCCGTTTTAGCTGCTCAAGTATCAAAAAATGAGCAGTTGATTCGGTTTGAAGGAAAAAGGTCAGGAAATCAGTTGACAGTGTTTTTCACAGACCTATAATAGCGCTCCGTGTTCAGGGACAGCCGCAAGGCAGAACATTTGGATGGTTAGCTCAGCTGGGAGAGCACCGCCCTTACAAGGCGGGGGTCACTGGTTCGAACCCAGTACCATCCACCATATTCCAGGCTGCTCGAGTGCATCGGGTAGCAACCAACTTCGGATGGTTAGCTCAGCTGGGAGAGCACCGCCCTTACAAGGCGGGGGTCACTGGTTCGAACCCAGTACCATCCACCATATAGAAAGGCCAGACGCGTATAAAGCGGTCTGGCCTTTTTGTTTTGCCCGAAAGAAAAAACTAGTGCCTCACCAAATGGCGCGCCCTGCCATCACAAAGGCGGCGATCATTGCAACTAACCATAGCAGCGAGCGCAAACTTGCTTTGTCGAACCAGTAGCAAATCAAATAGAGAACGCGCGCTATCACGAAGGTCCACGCAAGAGCGAAGGTCACCGTGTCTAGCGTTTGAGTTGTAACAGCGCATAATACGGCAACTAGGTAAACGCCTAGGGCTTCAAAGCTGTTGTAGTGCGCTGCGTTTGCTCTTAAGCCAAAGCCGTCAAGCTTTGCCTGCTGCTGGCGCGGATAGCGATTGTCATAACCGCCAGGCTGCTGATTCATAGCAAAGACTAAAGGTAATTTTGCTAAGAAGGGAAGCAATGCGACAATAAACAATGTGGTTAACAGAATACTCATTGTGAGGTTTCCTCAATTTCACGAATTTTCTTCCAAATTTCGTCCGCTTGTGCTGCGTATTCGGAACTTAATCGAATATCACCTTTACGAGACGCAAGCATCGACTTTTCTTGCAAGAGAGCAAGTTCCTTTCTTAATTTTTTAGTGGGATTCTTTTTAAATAAACCGAACATCAGACTTCCTCGTGTTTAACTCATAGCACTATAACGAGAGAGGGAGGAATTTTGATCTGCGCTTTCAGATTTTCTTTGTACCTGCCCAGCAGAAGTTCTTCTGATATAATCTCGCCCAAAGATGATTATTAGCACATAAGGAAGATTGTTCATGTCGGTGGTTTCACGTTTTGCTCCAAGCCCTACGGGGTATTTGCACGTTGGTGGTGCGCGAACAGCGCTTTACGCATGGTTAGTAGCCCGCGCTGCAGGTGGCAAATTTGTGCTGCGTATTGAAGACACAGATCGGGAACGTTCTACACAAGCAGCGATTGATGCCATTTTTGAAGGCATGCAGTGGTTGGGGTTAACTTGGGATGAAGAGCCTATTTACCAAACCCAGCGGTTTGAGCGTTACGGGGAATTAACGCAGCAGTTATTGAAAGAAGACAAAGCCTACAAGTGCTATTGCTCACAAGAACGCTTAGAAACAATGCGTGAAGAGCAAATGGCTGCAGGCGTGAAACCACGTTATGACGGTAAATGCCGTCATTTGTCTGCCGATGAGCATGCCGCACGTGCAGGACAGCCGTTTGTCATTCGTTTTCGCAATCCGCAAGAAGGCTCAGTGGTATTTGATGATCATATTCGAGGTCGCATCGAGATTTCGAATCAAGAATTAGATGACTTAATTATTGCACGTACCGACGGAACGCCCACTTATAATTTCTGTGTGGTTGTTGATGACTGGGATATGGGAATTACGCATGTGGTGCGTGGTGAAGATCACATCAACAACACACCGCGCCAAATTAATATTTTGGCGGCACTCGGCGCGCCAATTCCAGAATATGCGCATGTTTCGATGATTTTAGGCGACGATGGCAAGAAACTTTCCAAGCGCCATGGTGCGGTGAGTGTGACTGAGTACCGAGACAAAGGGTATTTACCAGAAGCCATGATTAACTACTTAGTTCGGCTCGGCTGGTCGCACGGCGATCAAGAAATCTTCAGTCGAGAAGAGCTGATTAAGATCTTCAAGTTAAGCGACATCAACAAGGCGGCGTCTGCGTTTAATACCGAAAAGCTCAACTGGTTGAACCAACACTACATGAAAACCTTACCGGTAGAGCAGGTAGCTGCTGAGCTAGCTTGGCACTTTGAGCAGCTGGGAGTTGCAACTAACAACGGACCCGCACTCGAAGAAGTGGTGAAGCTGCAAGCGGAGCGCGTGAAGACCTTGCGTGAAATGGCGGAAATTAGCCAATACTTCTACATGCCGGTAGAGAGCTTCGATGCCGACGCGGCTAAAAAGCATTTACGCCCTGTGGCAGGAGAGCCATTGGCAGATATTCAAAAGCGCCTACAAGCACTTACCACGTGGAGCGCTGAAACGATTCATCAAGCGATTCAAGATACCTGCGAAGCACTTGAGGTGGGGATGGGCAAAGTAGGCATGCCATTGCGCGTAGCAGTGACTGGCGGGGGTAATTCACCGTCTCTAGACGTAACACTCGCTTTCTTACCTCAAGAAATTGTGTTGAAAAGAATCGATCTGGCACTCGAGTTTATCGCCGCGCGAGAAGCATCGTAGGCGCGGCATTGCCGCGCTTACTGTAAGTACCGCACTGCGGTACGTGCAAAGGCTAAAAGAGATAATAAATGCCAAAAATAAAAGAGCTGTTAGCGAATAATGTGCAATGGGCGAAGGGAAAAACGGACAGTGACCCGAAGTTTTTCGAACGCCTTGCAGCACAACAGAAACCCGAATATTTATGGATTGGCTGTGCGGATAGTCGTGTACCTGCCAATGAAATTGTCGGTATGGATCCGGGTGAGTTGTTCGTTCATAGAAACGTAGCAAACCAAGTGATACAAACAGATTTTAATTGCTTGGCGGTCGTGGAATACGCCGTCACGCAATTAAAGGTAAAACATATCTTGGTCGTGGGGCATTATGGTTGTGGTGGGGTTGCAGCGTCTATGGAGTCTTCTCGTCATGGTATTGTGGACCACTGGTTACACCCCATCAAAGATATATTTAGGGAAAATGAAGCAGAACTAAGAGATTTACCCGCACCAGCGCAATTTGATCGCATGTGTGAACTTAACGTGGTTGAGCAAGTTCGAAATCTTTCAAAAAACTATATGATCCAAGAAGCCTGGGCTCGTGGACAGAATTTGTCGATCCACGGTTGGATATACTCTATTAAGGATGGCATCGCCAAAGACTTGGGCGTCACGATTACCGGTATGGATGGGGTAGACCCAATATATCAGTATGCAGGTGATGCTGAGTCGGGTGATTAAAATAGCGGCAACTCGATTTAAATTTGGTCAAACAGCATCATCTTGGGAAAAAACAGTTGACACTAACCCCCGCTGTTTTTAGAATGCGCGTCGCTGTCGAGGCAGCCTCGACACAAGATTGACGGTTTGGGGCTATAGCTCAGCTGGGAGAGCGCTTGCATGGCATGCAAGAGGTCAGCGGTTCGATCCCGCTTAGCTCCACCAAACCGAAAGTCCAGGGTCCCCTTCGTCTAGAGGCCTAGGACACCGCCCTTTCACGGCGGTAACAGGGGTTCGAATCCCCTAGGGGACGCCATTATTAAAGGAGTCAGATTTAATTTTAATCTGACCCCAATCTAAACAAAGCAAGTCCAGGGTCCCCTTCGTCTAGAGGCCTAGGACACCGCCCTTTCACGGCGGTAACAGGGGTTCGAATCCCCTAGGGGACGCCATTATTTAAGGGGTCAGATTAAAATTTAATCTGACCCCAATCTAAACAAAGCAAGTCCAGGGTCCCCTTCGTCTAGAGGCCTAGGACACCGCCCTTTCACGGCGGTAACAGGGGTTCGAATCCCCTAGGGGACGCCATTTATTCATTTTCTTTCTCTCTCTTTTAGGTTTACATCGCCGTGAGGGCGGTGCAAACACCGCGCTCCCTGTTTGGCACGGCGGTAACAGGGGTTCGAATCCCCTAGGGGACTCCATTTAACTTAGAATGGGGTCAGATTAAAATTAAATCTGCCCCCATTTTGATCCAAAGCTCCTTCTTGTGCTGTAATCTGTGTAGGTTTCCTTTAATTAGTTGAATATTATGAATTCTTCTCCTGTTGCGGTGATTACTGGGGCGAGCCGGCGTTTGGGCTTGCTGATGGTTGAGTCTTTCTTGCAGGCTGACTGGCGTGTGGTGGCGTTAACGCGCACCGTGTCTGATGAGCTGAAAGCATTAGCTTGCGAGCGCTTAGAGTGTGTTTCCTTTGACGCACTGAGCGCAGACAATATCGAACAAGCGATTAATCATATAAAAGCAAATTATGCGCACGTGGATTTCCTGCTCCACAACGCAAGCATTTACGAGAAAGATGCCCAGCATTTAGAAGATTTTAGTGATTTCTATGATGCGCTGTACAAGATTCACATGAAAACACCAGCGCAGCTTAATCGTGGTTTAGAGCAGCTGTTGCAAACCAGTGTTCGCAAAACTTCAAACATTATTCACATCACCGATATTTATGTGAATAACCCGAACCCCGAGTATGCGCTTTATTGCTCCACGAAAGCAGGGCTCGAGAACTTAATGATTTCCGATGCCAAACGCTTGGCACCTAAGGTACGAGTAAATGCAATTCAGCCGGGCCCTGTGAAGTTTCTCCCAGAGCACAGCGGCGAAGATCAAAGCAAAGTATTGAGTGAAACACTACTTGCTGTGGAGGGCGGTTTCGAGGCGCTTGAGCAGGCGATCTGGTCGATTCTCAACAACGAATACATGACCGCCTCGGTGATTCGTGTCGATGGTGGTCGCGCGGTCGCTCGTTAGGCCTTCGAATATAGCGAGTGTTTGCACCGCAGCAGGTTTTCCTTCCGCTGCTTCAATGCAAATGCGGGTGTAGGGCTCGCTACTTTGTTGAAAGGCGTCTAGATTCAAAACTTCCGAGTTCGCCAAGATATCGATATCGAGAGGGCGGTCCTTTTTGCTTTTCAGTGGGTCACTACGATCTCTGCCTGCTTGAGCTTCAAGCTCATTAAACCAAGTCTTTAGTTCGTCTCCTGACAAATTAGACCAAAATACCATCACGGCATTGAGAAAGTATTTATCGGTTTCAATGTCACACGGCTGTGTGCGCACTACAGGTGAAAGGAAAACAGGCGCGAAACGCTCCACTAACGCCTCTATTGCATCGCCTAAATGTTGTTCGGGCTCTAAGTTGGCCCCGAGGCTCAAGTAATACCAGCTCATTTATTGGTTTGCTCCATCAATGCTCGTAATTTCGGTTCCATGATCTTCGCAATTTCAGGTTGTGCAGCGAGATTGGGGTGTATGCCATCGTTCTGCATCCACTCTGGATTCAAAGCAATCTCCAACATAAAGAAAGGGATCAGTTCAATCCCCTGTGACTCCGCAACCTCGGCGAAGAGATCTCTGAACATAGCGGTGTAGCGTGGACCAAAATTTGGTGGAATCTCAACGGCACTCAGAGCAACGGCGATTCCTTTTTCTTGCAGTAAATCAATCATCGCATTCAAATTCGAGCGCATTTCTGCCAGTTGAAAACCACGTAAACCGTCATTACCGCCGAGCTCGATAAATACCCAATCGGGCTCGTGTTGTGTAATGATGGTCGGCAAGCGACGCAGACCGCCGCTGGTGGTTTCTCCACTAATGCTGGCGTTTACTAATTCGTAGTGTGGGTAGTCAGACGCCCATTGCTCCTGAATTAAGGTGACCCAAGCATCGGACTCTGAAAGCCCGTAACCTGCGCTCAAACTGTCTCCTAACACGACCATTGAGACTTTTTCTGCATTCACGCGTATAGAGAAGCATGACAAGATAATGACACACAGAATTACAAGGACCTTGAAACGCTTATGGCACTGATTGAAGCTCATTCTATTTCCCGTAAAGTTGAAACGACCACCGGGCAGCTACAAATTCTATCGCGCGTAGATCTCACGATTGAGCGCGCGGAGACCGTTGCCATCGTAGGTGCCTCAGGTTCAGGCAAGTCGACATTGCTCGCATTACTTGCCGGGCTCGACTTACCTTCAGAAGGCTATGTTGCCATAGATAACGTAAATTTATCAGATTTGGATGAAGAGCAGCGGGCAATTCTTCGGGGTGAGAAGATCGGATTTATCTTTCAATCCTTTCTCTTAATTCAAAGTTTAACCGCCCTTGAGAATGTTATGTTGCCGGCAGAGCTTGCGGGTTTAGCAAACCCAGAGAAGAGAGCACGCGCCTTGCTCCAGAAAGTCGGGCTTGGTGATCGTTTAACCCATTTTCCTAACCAACTCTCTGGCGGGGAGCAACAACGTGTGGCCATTGCGCGCGCATTCATTGGTGAACCTGAAATATTATTTGCCGATGAGCCTACGGGAAATTTGGACAGAGCGACCGGTGAAAAGGTGGAAAATCTTCTCTTCGAATTGAATCGCGAATTTGGTACCACTCTCATTATGGTGACGCACGATGATCGGTTGGCAAAACAGTGTAACAGAGTGATAAGAATTCAAGGCGGCACCGTGATTGAAGCGAAAGCGGAGGCAGAAGAAAGTGTCGAAGTGTAATTGGCTTAATATTTCATGGCGCTTACTCCGTCACGAGTTAAAAAGAGGGGAACTCACCATTATGGGACTGGCGATCGCCTTTTCCGTAACCGCTGTACTCTCATTATCTTTATTTAGTGAACGTCTGCAGGGCGGTATTCTTGCCCAAAGCGCAGAATTCTTGGCTGCAGACCGCATTTTACGCTCACGCCAAGAAATCGAAACTGAATGGCTGACGAAAGCTCAAGAAGAAGGGCTATCTACAGCGCGCCGTGTCACGTTTAATTCAATGGTATTTGCAGGTAACGAGTTGGCACTTGCCGATGTAAAAGCGGTTTCGCCGGGTTATCCATTGCGTGGGAACTTGGAAATTTCCGAGCAACCATTCGGTGCCGGTAATGTGACTCGTGAACTGCCGCAGCGAGGTGAGGCATGGGTACATTCCGGTTTGTTTCAGCAACTTCCGCTAGAACTCGGTACTGAACTTGAAGTAGGAAATACCACGTTCACCATTACAAAAGTGCTTATTAAGGAGCCAGACAGCGGCTTTAGTGTTTTTGCAGATGCACCGACGGTATTGATTCCCTATGCCGACCTTGAGGCCACGGGGCTTATTCAGCCTGGCAGCCGGGTGAGCTATAACTACTTGTTTGCTGGCGAACCAGAAGCAATTGCCATATACGAAGAATGGTTGCTGCCACAACTCGATGATTTAACGCAACGTTGGCGTGGTATCCAGGATGGCGACTCGCCACTCGCTTCTGCGCTTGATCGCGCGGAACGCTTCATGTTGCTGGCCAGTTTGTTGGGGGTTGTGCTCGCGGCAACGGCAGTGGCGGTGGCTGCGCAGCGTTATTGTCAGCGCAACTATGATGCGGTGGCGATTATGAAAACCCTCGGCGGCACAAAGCCTTTCGTTCGCAAAGTTTTCGTGACGCACCTTTTACTGCTTACCATTTTCAGTATTGCGGTAGGGCTGATTGCAGGCTTTGGTTTGCAGTGGGCAGTGGTAACGTGGGTGAGCACTCAGTTAGAGTATGTACTTCCACAAGCAAGTTGGCAGCCCTGGGCGCTAGCGATAGGAACTGGTTTCATTAGCGCCCTTATGTTCAGCCTATACCCGTTGCTGAGGCTCCTCAATATTCCACCGCTTCGAGTGTTACGCCGTGAACTCGATGGGAGCACGACTCGCCGCGTGATTCACTGGCTTGCCAGTGGCGGAGCAATATTCGGGCTGATGTTGATTTACAGCCAAAGTCTCACATTATCACTCGCGTTGTTTGCTGGTGGTGCGGTGGCGGCCGTTATTTTGTTGGTTGTGAGCCGTTTGTTCATTCGTGCGGGTCGACAAGCAGGCATGCAAGCGGGCAGCAGTTGGCGCCTTGCGATGGCGGGTTTGCAGCGCAGAGCCAAAGAGAATAGTTTGCAGATGCTGAGCTTCTCTACCGCTATTATGCTGCTCTTACTCGTGTTGGCATTGCGTACCGAGCTTTTGCAAGATTGGCAAAACCAACTGCCTGAGAATGCGCCGAACTTTTTCGTTGTGAATGTGGCGCCAGAGCAGGTTGCACCGATGCAGGCGATGTTCGAGCGAGAGGAAATTGTAGCCACTGATCTTTACCCCATCACACCAGGCCGTTTGGTTTCTATTAACGACACGCCCGTACGTGATGAAGTGAGCAAAGAAGAGCGTGATGATAGTGAGGTAAGAGAGGGCTTCGGCCGTGAATTACAACTGACTTGGCGTAATACCTTACCTCCCGAAAACGAACTCATTGCAGGGCGTTGGTTCGAGGGCGATGAAGTGGGTGTCTCGGTTGAATCTGAAGTCGCCGAGCGATTGTCTTTGGCACTTGGTGACCGATTACGTTTTCGCATTGGCGGTGAAGAATTTGAAACCCCGATATTGAGTATTCGAGAAGTCGACTGGAATACGATGCAGCCGAACTTCTATATGATTTTTAATACCGATACGATTCGGCAAAATTCAGCGACCTATATCGCTAGTTTTTATTTGCCCACTGAGCGTAAATCTCAGTTGTATGAGCTTTTCAAAGACTACCCGCAAGCTTCGCTGATTGATGTAGATGATATTATCTCGCAAATTCGAGATGTGATTAGTCATGTAACCCTCGCGATTACGTTTGTGATGGTGCTCGTTATGTTTGCTGGCGCGCTAGTTCTAGTTGCGCAAGTACAGGCCACACTAGAAGAACGGCAGCAAGAAATTGTCATTCTTCGCACCATCGGCGCCCGCAGTGGTTTACTCGCGAAAGCGGTGAGTTATGAATTTATTGTGTTAGGTGCATTGGCAGGGTTGATTGCCGCTATCGCCATGGAGTTGTCGATTTTCATTTTACAAACACAAGTGTTTGATATGACGCCGACTTTACATGAGCGGTTCTGGCTTATCGGACCCATAACAGGCGCAGTGATCGTAGCCGCTTTGGGTGGATTTACGTGTCGCAGGCTACTAACGCAATGTACTTCCACCCTCATTCGAAACCTTTCCTAGCGAGGGAAGATGTTTTCAAGTGCGGGTTTTAATTCTGCGAACCGAAATTGATACCCGCATTCTTGAATGCGCTCGGGAATGGCCGCTTGTCCGGTAAGCAGTAAGTCTGCCATTTCCCCAAACGCGAGACGCATTACAAAGCCCGGCACGCGGAAGATACAGGGGCGATTCAATACGTCAGCTAAGGTATGGCTGAATGCTTCGTTCGAGACCGGGTTAGGAGCGGTGGCGTTGAATGCGCCGCTACAGCTCTCATCGTTAAGCAAATGGTTTATTATGCCGAGCATATCCTCTAAATGAACCCACGACATCATTTGTTGACCTGCCCCGATAGGACCTCCTAAACCGAACTTAAAAGGCGGTACCATCCGTTCTAATGCGCCTCCTTTGGGGGCTATTACGATGCCGGTACGGAGGAGACACACCCGAGTCGTATCACTCACTTGCTGTGCTTTGTCTTCCCAAATTTTACACAATTGATGGCTAAACTCATCATGTGCGATGTAATCACGCTCGGTGACGGTGCCTTCTTCTTGACGCCCATAATAGCCAACAGCGGAGCCTGAAATAAACACTTTAGGAGGCGTGGTAGAAGCTTGGAAGAGCTTTACCAAGTCGTCGGTTGTTTGCCAACGGCTTCTTTCAATACGGTTCTTTTGAGCCCGTGTCCAGCGCTTCTCTGCAATGGGCTCGCCGGCGAGATTAATAACGGCATCAAATTCATTCAGATTATCCAAACCTGAGAGGCGAGCAATATAGCGATGTTGGTCACCCATTTGTCTCGCTGCGCTTTCTGGGCGGCGGGTTAAAATAGTGTAGTCGTGTTCAAATCGCTGAATAAAAGCACGGCCAATCAGTCCCGTGCCACCGGTGATAAGTATTTTCACTTTCGCTCCTCGTGTTTAAACACGTTTTGTTGAGAGTACGTGCTTGCAACGGCGATGACAAGTTGCCCGCACAAAGCTTTTCAAGTATGTTTTGAACCTCTATTGATAAAACCAAATCACAGCAAGGAAGGTTTTGTGCAAAGTCCACTCGAGTCTTTTGGTCCGGTAAGTCGTCTGTTCATTATTTTTGCAGCTGTCGTCATTGTGCTTGCAGGCTTAAAAGCTGCCAGCGTGATAATTGTGCCGCTTCTCCTTGCTATCTTTATTGCTGTTATTATGCAACCTATGCTGATTTGGTTTAAAGCCCGAGGGTTTCCAACTATTCTGGCGATAGCTGCCGTGTTCATCATTATTTCCGTGTTTGCTTTCGGTCTTACCATGCTCATTGTGCAATCGGTGAACGAATTTTCGGCAAGCTTTCCTGAGTACCGAGAACGAATCACGGGTGAATTTGGAAATATCGTCGAGTTGCTTGCTCGCTTCAATATTCATATTAGCCAAGACGTTTTGCAATCGCAGCTCGATCCAAGCCGCATTATGACGTTTATGATGAGCATGCTATCGGGTTTAGGTGGGATGATGACGAATGCTTTTTTAGTGATTCTGATTGTAGTTTTCATCTTGGGCGAAGCTGCCAATTTACCGAAGAAAATAGCTCTTGCGTTTGACAAGGCCGACGATCAATTACATTCCTTAAGCTCTTTACTACTTGCGATCAATAAATACTTGGCCTTAAAAACCGCGATTAGTTTAATTACGGGCCTTGCGATTGGTTTTGGTTTGTGGGTTATGGGTGTGGATCACTATGTTCTCTGGGGGGTGTTAGCTTTTGTATTAAACTACATTCCTAATATCGGCTCGATTCTTGCGGCCGTGCCAGCAATTATATTGGCATTGATTCAATATCACCCAGCAATGGCTAGCGCTGTAGCTTTATTGTTTTTGGCCGTTAACGTAATTATGGGTAATTTAGTAGAGCCAAAAGTGATGGGTCAGCGGCTTGGTTTATCCACGTTGGTGGTGTTCTTGTCGTTGATTTTCTGGGGCTGGATGCTCGGCCCTGTAGGCATGTTGTTGTCGGTACCGCTCACGATGATGGTTAAGATCGGTTTGCAAGAAAATCCAGATACTCGTTGGTTAGCTATTTTACTGGGAGGCGACGAGGTGATACACAATAACGTCGTGGCGCTGACCGATGGAACTGAAGAGGGAAAAGAGAAGTAAAATGATTGACATTGCAACGGGACCTCTGTGGCAATCTGCCGGTCAAGTGTTTGGCCAGCGCAGAGCGTTTCAGGCAGAGCTTACTCAACAGGAAAATCAGCGAAAAGCGCCGGAACGTGAGCGCGAACGCGTGGCTGACTATTTGCGACAGAATAAGGATTTAAACAGAGCTCAAGTGCGCTATCCGTTCGATAATCTCAACGCTACGGTGAACATTCAAATGCCACCGAGCGTTGTGAATATTTACGTTTAGAGTTTATTGTTTTGTCGCTGCCTTCATCGTTTTGATAAACTCACCGAGAGCGGCCAACATGGCGGGCTCATCGTGAAGTTGCTCGGCGACGATTTTTACGACAGCAGATCCGCTAATCGCACCCTTTGCACCATTTTCCAACGCCGCTTTTACGTGTTGAGGTTGGCTAATCCCAAACCCTAAGAGGGGCGGCGCACTATTTGCAGCCTTTAGTTCATCAATGGCCTCCGCGGCAGGGGTTTGTAGCTCTTGGTCTGCTCCCGTGACGCCTGCACGGCTCAGCAAATAGACATAGCCCTCACTCATTTCAGCAACTTTATTGCGCAGCGTCTGCGATGCGTCGGGAGGACAAATATAAACTGATTGCACACCGACAGCCTGCGCTGCGGAGCGATAAAGACCCGCCTCACGGATTGGTACATCAGCAATGAGTACTGAATCGACACCCACTTCAGCACAACGCGCAAAAAATGAATGAATTCCTTTTGCGTGTACTAAGTTGCAGTACACGAGTAAACCAATAGGAAGCTCAGGGTGCCTTTCCCGAATGCGTGCAAGCAGCTCGAAGCTCTGTGCGATAGTCACCTTTGCATCTAAAGCGCGGAAGTTTGCGGCTTGAATCACTGGGCCATCTGCGACAGGATCAGAAAAGGGTAAACCTAACTCAAGAGCATCTGCACCATTCGCGATGAGCGTTTCAATGATGCGCTCGCTGGTTTCAAGATTCGGATCTCCAATCGTTACGAACGGGACAAATGCACCTTCATTTTTCTCCGCAAGTGTTTGGAACATAGATTCATAGCGCGCCATTACTTTTGACCCTCCTGGCTAAATATCTTCCTCACATGATCGATATCTTTGTCACCACGTCCAGACAAGTTCAACACTAAAATTTCTGGTTTTGTGGCAGCTGCAATTCGCTTTAGGGCGTATGCAACGGCATGAGCCGACTCGAGCGCTGGAATAATTCCCTCTTTTTCGGAAACTAATTTAAACGCCTCTAACGCTTCCTCGTCAGTGACACTGGTGTATGTGGCCCGACCAATAGAACTTAAATAGGCATGCTGTGGTCCGACGCCCGGATAGTCTAAACCGGCGGAAACCGAATATGATTCTTCCACTTGGCCTTCATCTGTTTGCATGAGGTATGAACGACAGCCATGCAATACGCCTGGATGCCCAGCGCTCAAGGTGGCGCCATGCTCGCCAGAGTTAACACCATGTCCTGCCGGTTCGACACCCGTGAGGCGCACACTTGGCTCGTCGATGAACTCAGCGAACATTCCAATTGCATTGGAACCACCACCGACACAGGCAATCACTTCATCTGGAAGTCGACCTTCAACTTCAAGAATTTGTGCTTTTGCCTCTGCTCCGATCATACGGTGAAACTCTCGTACAATGGTAGGGAAGGGGTGTGGACCCGCGGCGGTTCCCAATAAATAGTGAGTTGTCGGATAGCTTGCGGTCCAGTCACGCATTGCCTCGTTTACGGCATCTTTTAGTGTACCGCTACCAGTATCAACGGGAATAACTTTGGCACCCATCAACTCCATGCGAAATACGTTCGGTTGCTGGCGCTCTGCATCTTTCTTACCCATATAAATGACACATTCAAGTCCGAGTAACGCACATGCTAACGCGGTTGCGGTACCATGTTGTCCTGCACCTGTTTCGGCGATAATTCGATGTTTGCCCATACGTTTGGCTAGTAAAGCTTGGCCAAGAACCTGATTTGTTTTGTGGGCACCACCATGGAGCAAGTCCTCACGCTTTAGGTAAAGTTTCACTGGGCTTCCCGCGGTGAGATTACGAGCGAGACTCAGGGGCGTCGGTCGCCCCAAGTAGGTTGATAGTAGATTCTGAAATTCCTTTTGAAACTCAGGGTCTTTTTGCGCATCGTAAAAAGCTTGTTCAAGCTGATCGAGCGCGGGGAGCAGAATTTCGGGGACAAATTGACCACCAAATTCACCGAAATAGGGGGAAAACTGCGTCATATCATTACTCCTGTACGGTACGGATACTGCGACCGTACGCTCTTAGTTTATTAAATAATTCACGAATCTTAGCCGGATCTTTTTGCCCCGGAACCGCTTCCAGTTTGGAATTAAAATCGAGACGCTGACAACCGGTTGCGAGTGCTTCTTGCACGTTGTGAGTGCCTAACCCCCCAGCGAGCGTTAATGTGCTGAGGTCGCGCGGTAAATTTTGCCAGTTAAAACTTTCTCCAGTGCCGCCTGCTCCGTGGTCTGCGAGCCAACGATCCACAGTGAGGTCAGGAAGCTCTTTAAAATGCTCGTCGAGATGAATCGCGAGCCAAATTTCGCAGCGTGCGGGGAGCTGATCTCGAAGTTGTTTAAGCACGTTCTGCGCGTTTGCGTGGTCATGCGCTAGATCATGAATTTGCACAGCTACAAGTTGTGCGCTACGAACCCAATCGGCTAATAATTCTGAGCTAAATTGAGAATCAGTTGCACTAAAAACGCCGACATATTTCAAACTTGGAACTTGTTGACTAATGACAGCGGCCTGCGAGAGGGTAACTTTTCGCGGCGAACGTTCTGCCGCAATCAAACCGCCAAACACTGCCCCGCAAGCTGCTGCAACACGCGCTGTATCTGGGTGTGTTAATCCACATATTTTGTGTTTACCGTAAATGAGCTGTCGGCAGGCAAGGTCAATATTGCTTTGTGCGGTTAAGTGGCTCCCCACGAGAAATCCGTCAACCAACGGCGCATGACGTCTAATTTGCTGATTTGATTCATACCCCGACTCTGCCACGAGTACTGCATTCGAGGGGGCTAATTTTGCCAGCACTTCAGTTTGCTCCAAGTCGACTGAGAGATCTCTTAGATTTCGATTATTAATGCCAATGATCTGGGCACCAAGTGCTGAGGCTCTGTGCATTTCCTCTTTATTACTCACCTCAGTAAGGATTTCGAGCTTGAGTGCAGTCGCGAGTTTAGAGAGCGCTTGATATTGTTCATCGGTAAGAATCGACAGCATGAGCAATATGGCATGCGCGCCAAAATATTTAGCAAGCGCAACCTGATAATCGGTGACGATAAAGTCTTTACAAAGAATGGGTAATTGAACCTGCGCGCTCACTGCCTGCAAGTATGCGAACTCGCCTTCGAAAAAATCAGGTTCAGTGAGTACAGAGATGGCTGCCGCGTAGGGTTGATAGGCCTTCGCAATAGCAACGGGGTCGAAGTCGGCACGAATCACGCCTTTCGATGGCGAAGCTTTTTTGCACTCTAAAATAAAGCCTGGATTACCACGCAATAAGTTGTCTCGAAGGCTCCGAGTTTCTCCTACACGAGCCAGAAATTCCGCCTTGGCTTGAATTTCACTGTGCGGATAGTGTTGTTCCATCGCAGATAGGCGTTCGAGTCGTTTTTTTACAATTTTGGTGAGGACGGTTGGCGCGTCTTCGTTGAGTTCGTACTTCATGCTCTTAACTGCTCCTGCATGGCTTCAAGATGCTGCAATGCTTGTCCGGTCGCCATAAAATCGATGGCTTTCTGCGTACCTTCCTGAAGGTTGGCTGCCTCGTCTGTCATATATAATAATGCACCCACATTCATAGCAATGGCATTGCGATGCGCTGGCTCACCCTGACCACTGAACACCGCTTTCAATAGCTGAGAGTTCCGCTCCGCGTCGCCGCCTCGAAGATCCTCGATGCTCGCACGTGGCACACCAAAATCTTCCGGCGAGAGCGTATAGCTGGTGAGCGCACCGTGATTCAGTTCAGTAACTTGTGTCGGTGCATGTAACGCGAGCTCGTCAAGCCCGCTACCATGTACGACCATTGCGCGTGGACAGTTCAATAATTTTAAGGTTTGTGCGACCGGTTCACATAAAGCCGGGTCGTACACACCGAGTAGCTGAACATCGGGGCGTGCAGGGTTAATCAAAGGGCCTAATAAGTTAAATAGGGTTCGCGTTTTTAATGCTTGGCGTGCAGGCATCGCATAGCGCACCCCAGGGTGGTAGTGCGGTGCGAAGAGAAAGCAAAAGCCACTTTGGTCGAGCAATAGACGATTGTCATCGGGTGACCCTTCGAGTGGTACGCCCATGACCTCGAGTACGTCTGCAGAACCAGAGCGCGAGGAAACACTGCGATTTCCATGTTTTGCAACTTTAATTCCCATTGCGGCGGCGACCAAGGCCGCGGACGTAGAAATATTAATCGTATTACTACCATCACCACCCGTTCCGCAAGTATCGACGAGTGTCCCCTCAGGGCGGGGAAATGGCTTTGCAGCATTTCGAAGTGCTTGTGCGGCACCGGCAATTTCCTCGGGTGTTTCACCACGAATTTTCATTGCCATCAGTAAGCCTGCAATTTGAGAATCGTTAAGCTGGCCAGCGATAAGATGCTTAAAGAGCTTCTCTGTTTGCGCTTGCGTTAGTGTTTGGCCGTTTAAAACAGCGGCTAGCTCCTGCATGTGACTACTCCTGAATGTGCTGCGTACGCGTTAAATACGCTACGGTGCGTTGTAATAGTAAACTGCCGTCGGTGGTCATGATCGATTCCGGGTGGAATTGAAAGCCAACACAGGGCATTGCTTGATGACTTACCGCCATTGGAATGTCTCTTGTTTTCGCAATGATTTCGAGTTCGCTTGGCACGGCTGTCGCCATGAGCGAGTGGTAGCGCGCCACCATCGATGAATTATTTGTATCTTCGAAAATCGGGTGCGTCGTTGTATCTATATACGCGGTTTTGCCGTGAACCGTTTCATAGCAGCGTGCAACTTCTCCGCCGAAGTACTCAACAATCGCCTGAAAGCCGAGGCAAATACCGAGTACAGGATATTTGCCTACTACATGCGCCAAAAGTGGCATGAGAATACCAGCTTCACGCGGATGTCCTGGGCCAGGGGATAGTACGATGAGTACCGGTCCGAGTTGTTCAAGTCGGCTAAGTTCATTTATAACCGTGTCGAGAGCCGTTGTATTGCGATATACCTCAAGCTGACAGCCAATTTGTGCGAGCTCATCCACTAAGTTGTAGGTGAAACTATCTTGGTTATCTAGCATCAAAATTTGCGTGTTAGGGGCCAACTGATTCATCCGTTTGCCTCCTGCTGTGTCGCCTCAATCGCACGAATCACCGCTTGCGCTTTTTGTACAGTTTCTTGCAGTTCTGATTTGGGTACGGAATCGAAAACCACTCCCGCGCCGGCCTGTACGATGGCAGTACCGTCTCTCACAAATGCTGAGCGAATCACGATACAGGTATCCATATCGCCATTCCCGGCGAGATAGCCGACGGCGCCACCATAACTCCCTCGGCGTGTGCCTTCAGCTTCACGAATATAGGTCGCAGCACTAATTTTGGGAGCGCCGACTAAGGTGCCCATGTTCATACAAGCGCGGTAGGCATCGAGTGCATCTAATTCAGGCTTTAAGGTGGCAACCACCCGTGACACTAAGTGCATTACGTGAGAGTAACGATCGACTTTGAGTAAATCGGCGACGTAACGACTCCCCGCCACTCCTATGCGAGCGAGATCGTTTCTGGCTAAATCCACCAACATCATATGCTCTGCGAGTTCCTTTTGATCTTGGCGTAACGATAATTCGATGCGAGCGTCTCGATCGAGGTGAATGGTTCCGTCAGGTTTTTTTGCGCGCTGGCGAGTCCCGGCTATTGGGTAAAGCTCGGTTTGTCGACTGCTGGCCGTAAATTTAAGTGCAGATTCTGGTGATGCGCCAAACAGTTCAAAATCATTGGCTTGCAAATAGAACATGTAAGGACTCGGGTTGTCTTTTTTGAGTTGAGCGTAACTATGCAAAGGGTTCCGGCAAGTAAGCTTAAATTGACGGGAGGGAACCACTTGAAAAATATCACCATTCACTATGGCTTCTTTAAGACCTTCCACCACCTCGATAAAATTCTCATCGCTCGGAGAAACAACAAGTGGTTGTGATTGCTTTGGTTCTGTGACCTTTTGTGTGTGGTGTAGTTGCGGCAGTTGCACACGTGCCAGAATTTCGCCCATGCGCTTGCACAGGTTTAAATACCGGGCTTCCATTCCTGCACCACCTGCAAGTGCGCCGATTAAGGTCGCCGACTCCTCTTGATGGTCAATAATCATTAATGTTTCTGCCAAATAGAATTGGTAATCTGGACAGGTGTTGTCGCCACTCGGCACCTCAGGTAGAGCCTCAAAAGTCGCTACGTAATCGTATGCAAATACACCTCCTACGAATGGACAGAAATCATTACTTTCCGTTGCCTTTAGTTCATGCTGTAAGACTTTTAATACTTCTATGTTGCTGGTGGCTTGTAACCTTTTGGCTTCGTCTAAGTCTGCCGCTGGCAGCTTAAATTCAAAGCTAGCTTCAGTAGCGGAGTGATCGTCAGCAAGATATTGATTAAGTCGCTTTTTCAGCCAACTTAGTAGAACCTCACCATTGTCAGTGAGTGCCGTCACGGTGACTTGCTGACCCTGACAAACAATGCGTAGTGACGCATCGAGGAGCATTAAACTCTTGAGATTTTGCCTAGAGTCAACTTCTGCGGACTCAAGAAGAAGATGCTCACCTGATTCAGAGCGTAAACTCAGAAAGGCGTCAAGTGGCTCTCGCTGATAAGGCGTAGAGAGCGAAATCGGCATGATTTCACCAAGTTGTATAGTGCTGAGCTCTCTATTTGTTTTCATTTCTCTTTACTCTAGTGAACTGCTCTTGCGTGCTAAAACGAAAAAGCCCGCTGCGAGAGCGGGCTTTGTGGATTCTTGTTCGCTTTACTTTATTTCGCTCGCAACACAACCACACCCGCCTGCTGCGAGTGCCACCAACCTTTGCTGTGCTTCTGGGTAGTTTGCGTCATGATTTCTGCTTTACTTTTTAAGTTGTATAGCGGCAAAGTTAACGGTGAAAGTAGGTACTGTCAACCCTGCGGTTTATATTTTCTTAGAAACGCCTAAAAATCAACCAAAATACAAAGGTGAGTGCGTGAGTTTTCGCCGAAAAAGGCGTACTATGAACAGTATGAGCAAAACACAAAATGAGACATCCATTCGTATCGATTTACACGCGCATACAAATCTTTCTGACGGCGCACTCAGCCCCGATTTATTGATGCTGCGTGCGGAACAGATGCAACTCGATTATTTCGCAATTACGGATCATGATTCGGTTGCGGCGTTGGCCGAGGCTCGAGCAGCAAAAGTACGATTAAAACTGAAGCGCCCTGAGCTTATCTCCGGTATTGAGGTGAGTTGTCGGTGGCACAGTTTTGAAATACATGTGCTGGGCTGGAATTTTGATGAAACGCATCCGCGTATGCTTCGTTTAGTGGCTGCTCAACAACAGCGTCGAGCAGAACGCGCTGCCGCTATTGCCGAGAAGCTCATCAAAGCAGGGGTCGATAAGGCGCATTTGCCGAAATTGGAGCCTATCGAGACGAACCGAGTGTTAACCCGGCCTCATTTTGCCGAGGCGCTGGTTAAACATGGCTATGTTGCGTCGATTGAAGAGGCATTCAAGAAGTATTTGCGTAAAGGTGAGCGCGCGTATGTTGCAACGCCTTGGGTTTCAATTGATGAGGCTGTCGCGGTGATCAAAGAAGCGGGCGGTACTGCTGGCTTAGCGCATCCATTGGCTTATCAGTTGAGCGCAAAGTGGCTAAAACGATTGTTGTCACAATTTGTAGCTGCTGGTGGAGAAGCGTTAGAAGTTGTTTCTAGCCAGCAGACGCCGGAACAAAGAAGATATTTACAAGAGCTTGCAGACACCTACGGTTTATGTACGTCGGTAGGCTCTGATTTTCACAAACCCAGTCCGTGGCGAGAGCTGGGTAAGAATTTAACACTACCGGAGCAGGCAGTTCCGGTTTGGCAGAGTTGGCAATTGAATGAGTGAATACATAGCAATACACCCAGTAGACCCACAACCTCGGTTGATTCAGCAAGCGGTTCATTTAATCCGCCTAGGGGCAGTTGTGGTGTTTCCGACTGATTCTGGCTACGCGATAGGATGTCAATTAGAGAATAAAGATGCCGTACAACGAATTTGTCGTATTCGTGAGATTGGCAAGGACCATAACTTTACATTAATGTGCCGCGATTTATCGGAGCTTTCTGTTTACGCGCGAGTCGACAATCAAGTTTTTCGATTGTTGAAAAATAACACGCCTGGTGCGTACACGTTCGTGCTGAAGGGAACCAAAGAAGTGCCTAAACGGCTCTTAAATCCGAAGCGTAAAACGATAGGTTTGCGTGTGCCAGAGCATAAAATTGCTCAGGCACTTTTGAGTGCTTTGGGTGAACCACTGATGTCGACGACTTTGATATTGCCAGGGCAAGATTTCGCAGAGGCAGATCCGGAAGAGATTCGTGACCACCTCGATTCGCTCGTTGACGTGATTATCGACGGCGGAAGAATTGGAGAACAACCCACAACGGTTATCGATATGGTTGATGGCCAAGTAAATATTTTACGAGTAGGACAAGGCGACCCGGAGCCATTTGAATTTTAATGACCGAGCCAACTTCGCTAGATAAACAAACCGCTTTACCGGAGCAACAATCGTTGCCACTGGGGTTTGTGCGTGGTGAACCCGTGCTTGAACGTCCGGAAGACTTATATATTCCGCCTGAAGCACTGGAGCTGATGTTAGAAGCATTCAGCGGGCCTATGGATCTACTCTTATACCTAATTCGCAAGCAGAAACTCGATATTCTCGATTTGCCGATACTGTCTATTACGAAGCAATATATGGAGTACGTGGAATTAATGCGGGAACTAAAGCTCGAGTTGGCAGCCGATTACTTGGTAATGGCAGCAATGCTTGCTGAAATAAAAAGTCGTTTGTTATTGCCGAAACCCCCAAGCGAAGATGACGATGAAGAAGACCCGCGCGCTGAGTTAATGCGGCGGTTGCAAGAATATGAGGTGATTCGCGAAGGTGCAGAGCAATTAGACCAACAACCGCAATTAGAGCGAGACTTCTTTGTTGCAGCAGCGACTACGAATGCGAAAGCGTGCGCGGAACAAGTTCCTCCAGAGGTGTCGCTAGAAGAATTAAGTTTGGCACTAGCGAAAGTAATGCAGGTGGTACAAGCTCAAGCTCACCATCACATTCAGCGAGAAGCATTGTCTACTCGTGAGCGTATGAGTGCAATTCTCGAGCGTTTGAGCGCTGCCGAACATGTTGAGTTTGTCTCTTTGTTTACACTAGAGGAAGGGAGGGCTGGTGTGGTTGTGAGCTTTCTCGCAATTTTAGAGCTGAACAAAGAAGGATTGATTAAGCTTGTGCAAGCGGAGCCGTATTCAGACATTTACGTGACACGCGCGCAAGGACAAGCACTCGCTCAGGATATCGTTGCATGATTAATGATAAGCAATTAAAACAGCTCGTTGAAGCGGCTATTTTTTCTGCAGAACAGCCAGTAACTATCGATCAATTGCTTGGTGGCGTACTGGCTCAATATAGCTTGAATCGGCCTCGTATTCGGCAAGTGTTAGATGCATTGCAAGTAGATTACCAAGAGCGTGGGGTGCAATTAGTCGAAGTTGCTTCGGGGTATCGTTTTCAAACTCGTGCAGAACTTGGCCCTGCTCTGGCTCATATGTGGGCCGAGCGAGCCCCCCGCTATTCCTCTGCTTTGCTAGAAACCCTTGCATTGATCGCTTGGCGGCAGCCTATTACGCGCGGTGAAATTGAAGCGGTAAGAGGCGTTTCAGTGAGTACACAAATTATGAAGTCCTTGCAAGAGCGGGGATGGGTGAAAATTGTGGGACATAAAGAAGTGCCAGGGCGCCCGGCGTTGTTTGCAACGACCAAGGCGTTTCTCGATTATTTCTCCATACAAACGGTGGCGGACATTCCTGCGCTCGCAGAACCGCCAGAAGCAGACACGCGGGAGCGTGACATGATAGAGGTCGAAGAAAGTGGACAACACTGAGAAATTACAGAAAGTTTTAGCACGTGCCGGCGTGGGCTCACGCCGAGAAGTCGAAGCAATGATTCAAGCCGGTCGCATTCGGGTGAATAACCAAGTTGCACATTTGGGAGAACGCGTTGCGGCTGGCGCGGATATACGAGTGGACGGCCATCGGGTGAAAGTGCCTGATGCTGAAGAAGTGCCATGTCGAGTAATTGTTTACCACAAGCCCGAGGGCGAGGTGGTAACGAGAAAAGATCCGGAAGGACGGCCTACGGTTTACGAGAAACTACCCTACTTGAAGAACTCTCGATGGATTGCGATAGGTCGTCTGGACTTGAATACGTCGGGCTTGCTGTTGTTCACCACCGACGGTGAACTTGCCAACCGTATGATGCACCCAAAGTATGAAATTGAACGTGAATACGCGGTGCGCGTGTTTGGTGAAGTGACTGAGAAGCATCTTCAGCAATTACGAAAGGGCATTATGCTCGAGGACGGCCCCGCAAGCTTTAAGCAGATTAAACGTGCCGGTGGCGAAGGAATGAATCAATGGTTTCACGTGATTCTCACGGAGGGACGAAATCGGGAAGTTCGGCGTATGTGGGAGGCTCTCGGGCTCACCGTAAGCCGCCTTATGAGAATTCGCATGGGTGAACAGAACTTACCAAAGGGACTTGTTCAGGGCGGTTGGCTCGATCTAAACCTGAACGAAGTGAATCATTTGCGTGGTTTAGTGAAGCTTCCTAAGCTGGAATCTGCGCCCGTGATCAGTAAAGAAGATCGCGAGCGTGATATGAAGCGAGCACGCCGGGCGGGTCGAACGAGAAGGGCTAAGAACTAATGGCAATGCTCCTACCCGAATGGCATCCGGCAAAGAGTCTCTGGTTACGTTGGCCGTATCGACAGGATATCTGGCCACACGAAGGGGTGAGCGCACAAGCTGAAGTTTTGAAGTTATGCGAATTGTTGGCAGCTCATAATGTGGCTGTACAATTGATGGTGACACCTGAGGTCGCCCCTAGCGTGCGGGAGAAAATTGAAAATCAGTCGATGGCAGTGCAGGTTCATTCAGTCACTTATGGAGATGTATGGCTTCGAGACTGCGCGCCCCTGTTGACAGACGATGGGATACTACATCACTTCGATTTTGATGGCTGGGGTGGAATTGACGACCGCTTTGCCGCCGATTTGAGCGCTCGCAATTGGCTCTCTGAACATTTGCTATCAGAGGCTTCAAGTTTGCGAGGCATTCGTGAACATGAAATGGTACTTGAAGGCGGAGCGATTCAAACCGATGGGCAAGGCACTGCGATTTTGTGCTCTGGCAGTATTTTGCATCGCACGAAAAATCAAGAGTACTCCGTTCGGGACTTTGAAGCGCGCCTCTGTAACATTTTGGGCTTGCAGAAAATACTCTGGCTACCGGGCAGTATGTCTGCTGACGAGACGGGTGGGCATGTGGATAATATGGCATGCTATCTTGCGCCCGGTGTTGTGGCGATAAATAAGCCCATTCACGCGGCACACGCAGACACTCCCGCATGTGATCGTGTTCGAAAATATTTACAGTGGAACACGGACGCTGCGGGTAATACGTTGACTCTCGTAGAACTACCTTTACCTGAAGCGCCTCGGTTGGCACAAGAGGAAGCAGGATCCATTCAATATCATGAGGGCGTTCGCAGACGCTTGCCGGGAATGCCTCTCATGGCAAGTTATTTGAACTTTATTCGAATCGGAAACATCGTTGTGTTGCCCGCATTTCATTGCGAGAGTGATGCACAAGCGCTGCAGCTCATGAAGGCAGCATTGCCCGAATGCACTGTATTGCAGAGCCCGTGCCGCGCGATGTTGGCCGGCGGAGGTGCATGGCACTGTGCCAGTTGGGTAGAAGCGCAGCCCTGAGTATGAAAGATTTTGATCCGTGTGATGAAGTCTTGATTGAGGAACGTCTGGTGGGGCTACTCTCAAGGCGGGAGCATAGTGAGCAGGAGCTGGTTCGAAAGATGGTGCAGAAGGGATTTGATGCCGACACAGTGCGAGCGGTTACTCAGGTACTGCAAGCGCGTGGTTGGCAATCTGATCAGTGTTTCAGTGAAAGTTTCGTTCGCCAGCGTGTCATGCAACGGCGTGGCCCAATGCGTATCCGTGCCGACTTGCAGCAGCGAGGTGTCGATCAGGAGCTGAGCGCATCGGCTATCGATCAAGAGGGAGGTAATTGGCACGAATTAGCCGTCGAGACACTCGCTAGAAAATATAAAGCACCTGCAGGACGTGATCCAAAATTACTCGCCAAGAGACAGCGGTTTCTAGCCAGCCGAGGCTTTACACTCGACCAAATTAATTACGCAATTGCCCACACAGAAAGTGACGAGTTCGAATGGATGTAAGCTATTTTATAGCCATAATCCATGTTAATATTTTGCCTTGTTTTTAGGGGTTTCAAGCCATATCTTAGCAGATTATGCATTGCCCAGAAGTTAACTCCCCAGCTAAAAAGTAGGAAAGTTTTCCATGAGTATGACCAGCGCCGAAATTCGCTCCGCATTTTTGCAATTTTTTGAGAAACAAGGCCATACCATTGTGCCGAGTGCATCACTTATTCCGGGTAACGACGCAACTTTGTTGTTTACCAACGCGGGTATGGTGCCGTTCAAAGACGTCTTTTTGGGCACTGAGCAACGTAATTATACGCGTGCAACGAGTTCGCAACGTTGTGTTCGAGCGGGCGGTAAGCATAATGACTTGGAGAATGTCGGTTACACCGCGCGTCATCATACTTTCTTTGAGATGTTAGGGAATTTTAGTTTTGGTGATTATTTCAAACGGGAAGCGATTCAGTATGCATGGCAGTTTTTAACTGAAGAGCTGCGCCTACCAAAAGAGAAGTTGTGGGTGACCGTGTTTGAGGAAGATGACGAGGCTTATGATATTTGGGCGCAAGAGATTGGTGTTGCGGAAGCGCGAATCAGCCGTATAGGAGCCAAAGATAACTTTTGGCAAATGGGTGATACCGGCCCATGTGGTCCTTGCTCAGAAATTTTCTACGATCATGGCCCAGAGGTTTGGGGTGGCCCGCCGGGAACACCTGAAGAAGATGGCGACCGTTATATTGAGATTTGGAACCTTGTGTTTATGCAGTATAACCGACAGAGCGATGGCACACTGGATCCATTACCTAAGCCATCCGTCGATACAGGGATGGGGTTAGAGCGTATCGCTGCGGTATTGCAGCATGTGCATTCTAACTATGAGACAGACACCTTTGTTGCTCTGATCAAGAAGGCGGGTGAACTAACAGGCACAAGCGATCTGTCGCAGCAGTCTTTGCGGGTCATTGCTGATCACATTCGTAGCTGCTCATTTCTAATTGCCGACGGTGTTATGCCGTCTAATGAGGGGCGCGGGTATGTGCTTCGACGTATCATTCGCCGCGCGATTCGTCATGGGCACAAATTAGGTAAGAGCGAACCGTTCTTTAGTGAGCTCGTGCCTGAGTTAGTGCGCTTAATGGGCGACGCGTTTCCTGAGCTGGTGAAAGCCCAAAAGAATATTGTACGGGCTTTGGCACAAGAAGAGGCGCAGTTCGCACGTACGGTCGAGCGCGGACTGACTCTGCTTGAGGACGCAATGGCGGGTTTACAAGAGGGTGACACACTTGCGGGTGAGGTGGCCTTCAAATTATACGATACCTATGGTTTTCCATACGACTTGACCGCAGATATTACTCGTGAACGAGGCATTCAAGTAGACCAAGCGGGATTTGATGCGGCAATGGCGGTGCAGCGGGAACGGGCACAGCAAGCTTCGCAATTTGGTGTCGATTACAACGCGCAGGTGACGTCGGGAGTGGTTACTGAGTTTTTGGGCTATCAACAAACCAAAGAAGATAAAGCGGAAGTCGTTGAAATTTATGTTGACGGACAAGCCGTTGATGCGATTGCTCCGGGTACGAAGGCGACGATTGTGCTCGCCCAAACTCCTTTTTATGCTGAAAGTGGTGGACAAATAGGTGACCAAGGCGAGCTTCGCCAAGCAGGTGACGTTTCGTTCTCTGTTGCCGACACCCAGTATTTAGGAAAGGGCATTGGTCATGTAGGGCAATCATTACGCGCGTTAAAGCGCGGCGATAAAGTAGAAGCAGTGGTTCATGCGGAACGCAGACAAGCGATCAAACGCAACCATTCCGCAACCCACCTAGTTCATGCCGCCTTGCGTAACGTATTGGGCGATCATGTCAATCAAAAAGGGTCCTTAGTTGACGCTGAAAGGCTGCGTTTTGACTTTGCGCATGGACAGGCCGTGTCTGCAGACGAGTGGCTTGCGATCGAACAGCAAGTGAATGAGCAAATTCTTCGGAATCATACGTTAAAGACGGCAGTGATGCCGATTGAGCAAGCCAAAGCAGCGGGTGCAATGGCGCTATTTGGCGAGAAGTATGACGATGACGTGCGCGTGGTGACCATGGGAGACTATTCTATGGAGCTGTGTGGCGGAACTCATGTAGAACGTACAGGTGATATTGGTCTCTTCAGATTAGTAGCTGAGAGCGGTATTGCTTCTGGTGTGCGTCGCATTGAGGCGGTTACTGGGCATGCTGCTTTGCAATACATGCAAGCGCAAGCAAAGCAATTGAAAGTGGCCTCTAGCTTGCTTAAAACTGATCAAAACAAATTAGTTGAGCGTATAGAACAAGTACTTGATAAACAGAAAGTGCTAGAGCGAGAACTAGGTGATTTACAGAAAGCTGCAGCGGCTCAGGCAGGTGCGCAGTTAGCAAATCAACCTGAGTTGATAGGCGGTACGAAGGTCATCATTGCCTCGCTTCCTGATGTTGATCCAAAAGGATTGCGAGAAATGGTCGATGATCTGAAGAATCGCCTGCAAGAAGGTGTTGTTCTAGTCGCAGTACCGACCGAAGGTAAAGTTAGCCTAATAGCGGGTGTAACAAAAGGGTTGGTGGGTCGCGTAAAAGCTGGTGAATTGGTCAATATCGCGGCTCAGCAAGTAGGCGGTAAAGGTGGCGGGCGGCCAGATATGGCACAGGCTGGCGGCTCAGAACCAGAAAAAGTGCGTGAGGCATTGGCGGCGGCGCGTTTGTGGTTAGAAGATAAACTCAGTTAATTGGTCGCAAAAGACTGTTATTTTCACTCAGTTTGAATGGAAGTGTCTTCTCTACTAACGCAGGTGTGCTATGCTTTTTGTTAGCGTCAGGTACGGCAGACGAAGTTTACAGAACAGTACAAGAATGTATGACATCTGTGATAGTGCCATTCCGTTAAAGATTGGTACTATGCATGCGCGATAGCGCTTCAATGTGGATTATTGGAGCCTATTTGGAATCGGTATTGAAGGAGCTTTTAAATGCTAATCTTAACCCGCCGGGTAGGTGAAACACTCATGATCGGCGACAATGTCACCGTGACTGTTCTGGGTGTAAAGGGAAATCAGGTGCGTATTGGAGTGAATGCGCCCAAGGATGTCTCGGTACATCGGGAAGAGATCTACATGCGAATACAACAAGAGAAAGACGGCAACGATTCTTCGGAAGCGTGATTTGTATTCGACAGTAAACCGGCCTCGTGCCGGTTTTTTGATCGAAATTGAATCATATTGGCTATTTATGCCGCAATCAGTTGAAGAATTCTGAAAAAGCGTTGACATATTCGCTAATTTCTCTAGAATTCACGCCCACAAGTTGCGGTGAGGTGGCCGAGCGGCTGAAGGCGCTCCCCTGCTAAGGGAGTATAGGGTTTATAGCCCTATCGAGGGTTCGAATCCCTCCCTCACCGCCATTTGAAATGTTAAAACAACGCGCTCGTAGCTCAACTGGATAGAGTACCTGGCTACGAACCAGGCGGTTGGAGGTTCGAGTCCTCCCGAGCGCGCCAGTTTTAACTCAGACATCATTAATTTGTAGTAGTAAGAAGATACAACGCGCTCGTAGCTCAACTGGATAGAGTACCTGGCTACGAACCAGGCGGTTGGAGGTTCGAGTCCTCCCGAGCGCGCCATTTTTCTCTCTCATATCAAATATTTCCCTTAAATAGCCGATTTCTTTGGCGTTTCACTCGAATATTTTCCAGTATTCTGTACACTTTGTTTACAAATTAGAACAAAGGGTCTGAATATGAATTCACTGGTTAGTGCTGCATTTGAACTCATGCTCGTCGGAATGGGAGTTGTGTTTCTATTTCTATTTGTTTTAACTTCCATTACCTACCTTCTAGGTTTTCTCTTTCCTGAACGCGAGCAAGTAGCCACTGAGCGTGATCATTCATCGCGCGACCAAGAGGGAACATCGCCGCAATTAATGGCTGCGATCGCCATTGCCGTTCGCAAATACCAAGACAAGAAAAGGAATGCGTCATGAAACAACCTCTTAAGCTTACAGAATTAGTCTTACGCGACGCGCATCAATCTTTGCTTGCGACGCGCATGCGCCTCGACGACATGCTGCCAATCGCTGAGAAGCTCGACCAAGTCGGATATTGGTCAATGGAAAGCTGGGGTGGGGCCACGTTTGATGCTTGTATTCGTTACTTAGGCGAAGATCCTTGGGAGCGCCTGCGTGAACTCAAAAAGGCGATGCCGAACACGCGTCAACATATGCTGTTAAGAGGGCAGAATCTTTTGGGGTATCGGCATTATGCAGACGATGTTGTACGCCGTTTTGTAGAGCGCGCTAAAGACAATGGCGTTGACGTGTTCCGAATTTTTGATGCCATGAATGACGTTCGCAATTTAAAAACTGCAATTCAAGCCGCGATTGATAACGACGGGCATGCGCAAGGAACTTTGTCTTATACCGTAAGTCCGGTACATACCCTAGATAAGTGGCTCGATATGGCAGAAGAACTTGAGTCACTCGGTTGTCATTCTATTTTCATCAAGGACATGGCGGGACTCCTGCGTCCTTATGAAGCATACGAATTAGTCACGGAGTTAAAGAAACGTGTCTCGGTTCCTATTGCGATGCAATGTCATGCAACGACAGGGCTCAGTACTGCCACTTATATGAAAGCAATCGATGCCGGTATTGATATGCTAGATACCGCGATTTCGTCGATGAGCATGACGTACGGTCATACTGCGACTGAAACGATTGTGGCAACAACAGAGGGCTCAGACCGAGACACTGGTCTGTCTCTCGAATTATTGGAAGAAATTGCGACTTATTTCCGCGGTGTTCGCAAGAAGTACGCAAAATTTGAAGGCTCGCTAAAAGGTGTAGATGCTCGAATTTTGCTCGCGCAAGTGCCTGGCGGGATGCTCACGAATATGGAGAACCAGCTTCGAGAGCAAGGGGCTGAAGACAAGTTCGATGACGTACTTGCTGAGATACCTCGTGTGCGAGAGGACCTTGGTTTTATTCCTTTGGTGACTCCGACCTCTCAGATAGTTGGCACGCAAGCGGTACTCAACGTGATCACAGGTGAGCGCTATAAATCTATTTCGAAAGAGACAGGAGCCGTATTGCGGGGTGAGTATGGAGCCACTGCGGCGCCTGTGAATGAAGCGTTGCAGAAACGAGTTCTAGACGGCGACGAGCCAGTGACTTGCAGGCCCGCCGACTTAATTGACGATGAATTTGACCGAATCAAAGCAGAACTAACTGAGCGGGCAGAAAAAGACAATGTAGACCTTGCTGAGGAAGTAGATGATGATGTGTTGACCTATGCGTTATTCCCGCAAGTAGGCTACAAATTCTTGCAAAACAGAGAGAATCCAGATGCCTTTGAGCCAATACCGACAGGAGAAGAAAGCGTTTCAGTGAGAGCCTCTGAAACGGCAGCGAACGCCTCAGGGAGCACAGAGTCGTTTGACGTCAGCGTAGATGGTAAAGTCTTTAAAGTTGAAGTAGGCCCCGATGGTAGCTTGCAGTCAACTTCACAGAAAGAAGCGACGCCGGCGCAGCCAACGACCGCTAAAGCGGCGAATGGCTCTGGAGAGGCTATCAAGGCTCCGCTGTCTGGCAATGTATGGAAAATCAATGTAAGTGTCGGAGATGAGATTAAAGACGGGGATGTGGTTATTATTCTCGAAGCGATGAAAATGGAAACGGAAGTACGGAGCGAGTTTTCAGGTATCGTAAAGAAGCTCGAAGTTGCTGAGGGCGCCTCTGTGCAGTCTGGGCAGTTGCTCATTCAGCTTGAAGGAGCTTAATTCATGGACGTATTACAAACCCTTTGGCAATCAACTGGGGTGAATTCGCTTACATTGGGTATGTTAGTGATGACTCTTGTGGGCCTCTTGCTGATCTATCTGGCAATTGTTCACAAGTTTGAGCCTTTACTGCTCTTGCCGATAGGTTTTGGCGCGGTATTGACGAATATTCCTCTTGCAGGGTTAAACGAGGCCGGAGGCCTGCTGTACTATCTTTACCAAGCGGGTATTAGTACCGGTGTCTTTCCACTGTTGATATTTCTCGGTGTAGGGGCACTAACAGATTTTGGTGCTTTATTGGCAAACCCTAAGGTAATGCTGCTAGGTGCAGCCGCTCAGTTTGGGATTTTTGCGACTTTAATTGGAGCGGTGGCCTTGAATTTTGTCCCAGGCTTGGACTTCACGCTTCAACAGGCAGCCGCGATCGCTATCATTGGTGGTGCCGATGGCCCGACAGCTATTTATTTAGCATCGCAACTTGCGCCCGAGCTACTCGGTGCTATTGCGGTTGCCGCCTATTCCTACATGGCGTTGGTTCCAATTATTCAGCCGCCGATTATGCGATTATTTACCACACAGGCCGAGCGTAAGATTCGGATGACACAATTAAAGCCTGTTTCAAAACGCGCAAAGATTTTATTCCCTCTACTGGTGCTATTGCTAACAGCAATGCTATTGCCGACTGCAGCGCCCCTGGTTGGCATGTTTTGTTTAGGCAATCTAATGCGTGAAAGCGGTGTTGTTGAGCGGTTGAGTAGTACAGCGCAGAATGAACTCATTAATATCGTTACCATTTTTCTTGGGCTTGCGGTAGGTGCGCAGCTTTCTGCAGCTTCGTTCCTCACATTCCAAACGCTCGGGATTCTTGTGCTCGGTGCAGTTGCTTTTGTTATTGGTACAGCTGCAGGCGTCTTAATGGCAAAATTAATGAATTATTTTAGTAAAGATCCAATCAATCCTTTAATTGGTGCTGCGGGTGTGTCTGCGGTACCGATGGCTGCGCGTGTGGTTAATAAAGAAGGTTTGCGTGCAGATCCGCAAAACTTTCTATTAATGCATGCCATGGGTCCGAATGTAGCTGGTGTCCTCGGCTCAGCTGTCGCTGCGGGTATTCTCTTAGCCCTAGTAGGTTAAGGCCCCGTTCTATGTGGCTGCCGAGCGTCTTAAACTCTTGTCAGCCACATCATCAACGTATAAAAGACGGCTATAACTGTGCTGAAAATAAAAATATAGATGAAGCCTTGTTTGCCGTCTCGAATTCGATATCCGCGCTGTACAAGATAGGTAATCCAAAGTAGACAGAGAATGAGAGGGATTAAAAATAGCAATCTAATCATGCTTTACGACTCTTGGTTAGTTTCATTATGCATCAAGCTTAAATCATGCGCAGCTTGCTCCGCTACATCTAATAACGTTTCCAACCCCATAATTTGATCAGCAATGGCGCCTGCATCGCCACTTGCTGCACCTTGCTCAAGTAAGCTTGCTTTCTTATGCAAAGCATTCAGCCCTAAGTTACCGGAAGCACCCTTTAGAGTATGAAAGTAACGTCTTGCTTCGTCGTATTTTCCTTTTGAAATATATTCCGATACGCGCTGCGCACTGCCGCGATATTGCTCAACAAGCTGACCAACCAGCCGAACATAGAGGGCGTAATTGTAGTTCAAACGTTTCAAAGCACTGTCAAAGTCAACTCCCTTCACTTGCGGGTACCGTGCCACACGAGCAGGTTTTTCCGAGCGAGCTACCTCGGGTTTGCGCTCGTACGAGCCAGGTAATGCCCATTTGTTGATTTGCGCAATCAGGTAAGCTTCATCTATCGGTTTCGGTATGTGCCCTTGCATTCCTGCTGCCAGCGACCGTTCAATGTCGCCGCTCATTGCATTCGCCGTCATTGCGAGTATCGGTAATTGCTGATAACTGAATTGTTGGCGAATCGTTTCCGCAGCTTGATAACCGTCCATAATAGGCATTTGAATATCCATCAGTACTAATGCGTAGCGCTTCTCTCGAACCCGCTCAACAGCCTCTTGCCCATGATTCGCCAAATCGATTTGGAACCCGAGATTTTCGAGAATTTCTCTTGCAACGTGTTGGTTTACCTCGTTATCCTCGACAACGAGTAAGGGGGCATTCCGGAGTTGCTCTGAAACCTTCGACTCATTCGTTGCTCCCGTTGGGTGCTCCCCAGACTGTTTAGTTTTGAACACCGCCGATGAAATGACGCGTGCAAGTGTACTCGTTGTATATGGCTTCGTGATGTAATCACGGGCGCCTACTTGTTTTACTTTTTCGGCTAATTCTTCTGCGTAGTAGCCGGTAGCAATAATCATCTCTGGTTTTTGTGCAGCGTCAAACTCCTGATGAACACGCTCAACGAGCGTGAGGCCGTCGATACCGGGAAGTCGCCAATCGATCAACATCACCTCAAAGGGCGCGTTTTCTTTTGCGGCAGCATGCAGAAGCTCTAAAGCTTGTTCTCCGGTACGAGCTACCTTGGCATTCATGCCATACGAACGTAATGTTTCGTAGAGCATTTCTCGCGTGCTCAAGTTGTCGTCGACTGCAAGAATTTTCGTGCCGCTCAGTTTTTCAAGAATGAGTTGATGATGTGAGGCGTCTTGAGAGTTTTGAATTGGAAGTGCGAGCTCAACGTAAAATGTGGACCCCTGCCCAAGTGAACTCGTTACGCCCATATCGCCATTCATTAAAGTGATTAAGCGCCGAGAAATGGTGAGCCCAAGTCCTGTACCGCCAAATTTTCGTGTGGTTGAGGAATCTGCTTGAGTGAAAGCCTGAAATAGGTTGGCTCGTTGTTCTTCACTCATGCCAATACCTGTGTCAGAAACTGAAATGCGAATGAAAATTTGGGCGTCGGTTTGCTCTAACAACGTGCAGGTAACTGAGATCTCACCTTCCTCCGTAAATTTAATCGCATTACTGACCAAGTTAATCAAAACCTGACTTAATCGCATGGGATCGCCCACTAACATGGTGGGAATATTTGCAGGTAGATTAATGATGAACTCTAAGTCTTTGTCATAGGCTTTGTATGCAAACATATCTGCGAGCGTACCTAAGACTTCATCTAAGTCGAAAGGAATGCGCTCTATCGTGAGCTTATTCGCTTCAATTTTGGAAAAGTCTAGAATATCATTAATTACCCCGAGCAATGCCTTCGATGAGCTATCGATCACTTTAACGTAACGTTTTTGCTTCTCATCTAATTCCGTTTTAAGCGTAAGGTTAGCCATGCCGATAATGGCATTAATGGGCGTCCGAATCTCATGACTCATATTCGCTAAAAAGTCACTCTTCGCTTGGTTCGCTTGCTCTGCATCCTCTTTCGCTTGCTCGGCTGCTTCCTTTGCGAGAGCCATTTCTTCAGTGGCAGCCTTTACCGTGGTGATGTCGTAGTAACTGCAAAGTATTCCGATAGTCTCTTCATACTCAGAATTAAGAGGTACACAGCTATGCTCCACCCATCTTTTCTCACCGTTTGCCCCCTCGATTTGTAGAGACAAAGTTTGTTGTTCTCGTTCACGCAACTGCTCCATGCTCTGGCTATTGAGTTCAAACAAGGCGCTACTGCCTTGCAGTATGTTCAACTCGGAAGGTTTCTTGCCAATAATCTCTTCTGGCGAAGTAAAACCAAAATCACTTAAGAAAGATTGGTTTGCGCCTAAAAACCTGAGTTCCGCATCAAACCAATAAACTCGATTAGGCAGATCGTTAAAAACTTGCTGGAGTAGCTGGGTACTGCTGGGGGCAAAAAAAGCGGGTGATGCCGTTGCTGTGTGAAGCTCGCTGTCGCGCCAGCCTGCGCGTGTTCTCCAACCGTAAAGTATTGAAATTAACAAGAGTATAACGAGAAGTGCAGCCGCTGTGGTACGTGGCAAAAGGAAAACACACAGGATTCCAACAGCGTTAAAAACCCAATATCCATGTTGTAGTAGCGCCCATATCTTAGGCCTTGATGATGCGTTCAAACGCAACTCCTTACTATGTATTTTTTCCCGGAGTGTGGCAAACTACGCCGCAACACCTAAACATTTTTGGAACGTTATGCAGTTACATTATGGTCTTGCGCCAGATGCGTTGTTGGAAATTCCAGACATTCGAGATAGCCTTCAATTTTTACAACGCGGTATTGAGCGCGAGGCATTGAGAATTACCCCGCAAGGGCGCCTTGCTACCACACTTCACCCTGAACAGAAACTCGGGGCAACGCTCACGCATCCGCACATTACAACCGACTATGCGGAAGCCTTACTAGAATTTATCACACCTGTCGCGCGCTCGGTACAGGAAACCTTAGCGCAACTGAGAGATTTGCATAGAACCACTGTGCAGGCCTTAGGCGACGAGCTTCTGTGGCCATTGAGTATGCCGTGTTATGTGAACGAACTCACTGACATTCGTATAGCGCAATATGGTAGGTCCCATATTGGCCAAATGAAACAAGTCTACCGACTGGGTTTAACGCATCGATACGGTGCCATGATGCAGACGATTGCCGGGGTGCACTACAATTTCTCGGTGCCGGAAGCGTTTTGGTCTGCGCTAGCCGAAGCGAACGGTGAAGTGGACTCAATCGAGTATCGGTCTGCGCGTTATTTTGCGTTAATTCGAAATTTTAAACGTTTAGCATGGGTGATTCCTTACTTTTTCGGCGCTTCTCCTTTGTTATGTCAGTCGTTTTTAAAGCACGCTCAGGCATCGTTACCCTTGGAGAAGTTTCAAGGAGGTTGGGCTGGGCTTCCTTATGCAACTTCATTGCGTATGAGTGATTTGGGATATACCAATCGCGAGCAAGCCGACTTAGGTATTACCTATGATTCGCTTGAAGAGTATGTGAAGGGGCTCCGTCGAGCTGTATTCACCCCCTCTGCGCAATTCTCTGAATTAGGTGTGAAAGTGGGAGCAGAATGGAAGCAATTGAATAGCAATATTCTGCAGATTGAAAATGAGTTTTACTCGCCGATTCGTCCGAAGCAAATTGCGCGCTCAGGCGAAACGCCTTCGCAAGCATTGGAACGTGGTGGGGTGGCGTATATCGAAGTGCGAGCGCTTGATATTAACCCATGGAGCCCTGAGGGAATTACCGAGGAACAGATTCGTTTCCTAGATATGTTCCTGCTGCACTGTTTGCTAGAGCCGAGCCCGGAACTCGATAGTGAAGCGCAAACAGACACCGAGCGGCTGGTTAATGAAGTGGTGTTACGCGGGCGCCAACCTGACCTTATGCTCACGGATAGTCTCGGTACGCTGAGCGTGAAAGAACGTCTAGAAACGCTCTTTGAAGCGTTGCAATCGATTGCGGCTACACTTGATGGTGTGCGTGCAGAAGACGCCTATCAGCGAACGCTCAACGATTTACAAAAAGCGATCGCGGATCCGGAAGAAACTTATTCAGGAAAGCTATTTGCACTGATTCAAGAGGCAGTAAAAGAGGGTTATCACCCTGGAATGCGCTGGGCGAAGGAGTACCGCGATTACTTCTTAAAAACGCCACTAGAAGTTTATAGTTGGCAGGACTTTGAGCAATGGCGCAGAGCTTCGCTTGAGAGAAAAAGTGAAATTGAACAAAGAACAGCAGGTACTTTTGACGATTTCCTGACAGATTATTTTGAGCAGGCCAAGATAAAAAAAATGCGCACCGAATAAGGCGCGCATAAAGTACTTTACAACTTTTCCAGGGGATAAAGGCTCACACATCAACCTTTCAATAGGTCAGAGTGAGTGAAATTGAAAAGGTTCAATAAAATGAGAAAAAAACTAATCGCGTGGTCGGCACCCATTTTATTGGTCGCGATATTGTCGGGCTGCACCACGGCACCTCCTCGAGATCCAGAGAACCTCTGTAATATCTTCGAAGAGCGCCGTGATTGGTGGAAAGACGCGAAGCGTATGCGAGATGAGTGGGGGGCTCCCATTCACGTGCCGATGGCGATGATGTATCAAGAGAGCTCATTTCAAGCGCGAGCGCAGCCCCCGCGTCGCTATATTCTCGGCTTCATTCCTTGGGGACGTATTAGTGATGCATATGGATATGCGCAGGCGAAAACAATGACGTGGGACGACTACATTAGAGAAACCGGCCAAAGTCGTGCGAGAAGAGATAATTTTGGTGACGCAATCGACTTTATGGGTTGGTTCATCAGTAAATCTAGTCAGATTAATGGCGTTTCCAAATGGGACGCTTATGCTCAGTACCTGAATTATCACGAAGGTTGGGGCGGTTACCAGAGACAGACTTACAACAATAAGCAGTGGCTGATTGGCGTGGCTCGCCAAGTAGATTCTCGCTCAAACCGCTATGCACAGCAGCTTCGCGGTTGTGAGAAAGATCTAAATCGAGGTTGGTTATGGCGTTTGTTCTTTGGTTAAGGCTTTAACTCTTATCCTTTGACTTACGTTTTCGTGGTTTGGGTAAAATACGTGCGCTCTTAATTACACTGTCCGTCACCTCGGTGATTTCAATTCGATGGTCTGCGATAACAACACACATGGTACTCTCGGGAATATCACCAATGTGTTCAGTGAGCAGACCATTGAGCGTTTTTGGCCCATCGGTAGGGAAGTTAAGCTTGAGTTCTTTGTTAAGTTCTCTCAAGTTTGCAGTCCCATCTACCAAAACACTTCCATCGCTTTCTTTCACCGCGTTATCTACCCCTTGACTCGCCATACTGGTAGTAAAGTCGCCGACAATCTCCTCTAAGATATCTTCGAGCGTTACAAGACCTTGTATATCGCCATATTCGTCAACCACTAAGCCGATGCGCTCTTTATTTTGTTGAAATTTCACAAGTTGAACATTCAGGGGCGTGCTTTCAGGGATGAAGTAGATATCTCGAGCTGCTCGAACTAAAGAGGGTTTGTCAGCTTCATCTTGATACTTCGAAATGAGTCGGACAACATCTCGCGCGTGCAAGAAACCAATTGCATCGTCGATCTCTCCTCGAAACAGCACCACCAATGTATTTTGCATATTCATCAGTTGGCGCAAAATAGCGGGCCAATCGGCATTAATATCGACAGCATTGATTTCATTCCGAGGAATCATAATGTCGTCGACCGTGACTTTCTCGAGATCGAGTATGCTTAAGAGCATCTCTTGGTGGCGTGAGGGAATGAGTTGTCCCGCCTCGTGCACTACCGTTCGGAGCTCTTCAGCTGACAGCGTATCTTTGCCCGCGTGCTTAGGATTGATCCCCATTAATCGAATCATTCCATTTGTGATGAAATTAATGGCCGCGACGATCGGGGAGAAAATCTTAAGTAAGGGCTTAAGCAGCCAAGAGCTTGGATATGCGACACGCTCCGGGTGTAAAGCCGCGATTGTTTTCGGTGTGACCTCTGCAAAGATCAAGATGACGAGTGTAAGCGCCATCGTAGCAATCGCAATTCCATAATCACCGTAAAGACGAAGCCCAATTACCGTGCCAATCGCAGAAGCAGCGATATTCACTAAATTGTTACCAATGAGAATCAAGCCAATGAGCCTGTCTGGACGGTCAAGTAAGTAGCTTACCCGTTTGGCACCTTTGTGACCGCTTTGAGCTAAATGGCGTAAACGGTAACGATTAACCGACATCATGCCGGTCTCGGAGCCTGAGAAATATGCAGAAATTAAAAGTAGTACACCGAGTGCAATAAACAGGGTACTAAGGGGCAGTTCATCCAAGAGTGGTTCCCATTAATCAAACAAGGTTACTAATGTAGAGTTGCAGCCAGAGATGTCAAGACTGCATTTGTTAAATAGGCAATTGTTTCGAGAAAAAACTAGCCAACGATCACATCGCGTACGATACGACTGCCAAAGTAACCCAGCGTCAGAATGATGGACGCGATGAGCGTCCAAATAACAACGGGGCGCCCTCGAGAGCCAAAGATAGAGTGAATGAGCACGAGCGAGCCGAAGCAAACCCATGCGGCTAACGAGAGAATGGTTTTATGGAGTTGTTCGCTTGCAAATAAATCATCGATGAAGAGAAATCCGGCTGCAATGGCTCCAGTAAGAACAATGGTACCTGTGGTTAAGAGCCGGAAAAAGTATTGCTCTACGGCCATCAGCGGCGGCAAGCGCTCATCGAGTGCGCGAGCCGTACGCTCTTTCAATACCTTGTTCAGGTGTAAGATTTGGAGTGCATATAAAGTGGCGAGTGATAACAAACTGAACGCAAGTAAAGAGAGCACGATATGGATTGCAAGCCCCCATGTCATACTTCCAGTTGCTTGCGTACTGGGGCTTGCGAAAAAAAGAACGAGAGCAACAGAGACTAAAGCAAAGCCGAAAATTGCGGGGCGCAGCATGAGACTCGCGAGTTGTTGCCCGCGGCTAATAGAAAAGAGCCCGAGTAGCCAAGCAATAATACTTAATACGACTAAAAAATTAAGATCCCTGAAATCCATGCTGTTTAACAAGGTGGCGATGAAGAAACCATGCAGAACAACGGCACTAACATTAGAGTAGAGAATACGTTGCACCATCGCATGCTCGGCCGTAATTTTTCGGTTCAGGAAGTAGATCGAGATGCCATATGTCAAAATACTAAGAAAGGCCAGTATCTTCGGAGTCCACGCTGCGAGCATATTATTTTCCAGTTGTTCTTTCGCTTGTTGAAAATGATTCGCATTAACGAATTAGAGTATAAGGGCTTTCATCGCCAAACCCAACCGCTTTCAGTATAATACCGAAAACTTTGTCGACAGGAAGAAGTCATGTTTGAGAATTTAAGTGAACGCCTTGCCAAAACGTTAAAAAATATCAGTGGTAGAGGGCGTCTTACTGAAGACAACATCAAAGACACTTTACGTGAAGTTCGTATGGCTTTGCTTGAGGCCGACGTTGCGCTGCCCGTTGTAAAAGAATTTATTGCGAAGGTAAAAGAGCGCGCGCTTGGGGTTGAGGTGAATAAAAACCTGAACCCAGGGCAAGTATTTGTAAAGATCGTTCGAAATGAGCTTGAACTTGCAATGGGTGAGGCGAATGTACCCATTGATCTGTCTACTCAACCCCCCGCGGTTATTATGATGGCGGGTTTGCAAGGGGCTGGTAAAACTACGAGTGTTGGTAAGCTTGCACGGTTTTTGCGTGAAAAGCAGAAGAAAAAGGTCTTGGTGGTCAGTGCCGATATTTATCGTCCAGCGGCAATTGCTCAGCTAGAACGTTTGGCAGAAGAGGTTGAAGTTGAGTTCTTTCCTTCGACCGCAGAACAGAAGCCAACGGCCATTGCAGAAGCAGCGATCGCTTATGCAAAGAAAAAATTTCTTGATGTAGTGATTCTCGATACCGCAGGGCGGCTGGCCATTGATCAAGAGATGATGGCGGAGATCAAACAATTGCATGCGGCAGTAAAGCCAATTGAAACGCTCTTCGTAGTCGATGCAATGACTGGGCAAGATGCCGCGAATACGGCGAAAGCCTTCAATGAAGCACTGCCCTTAACCGGTGTCATTCTAACGAAGATTGACGGGGATGCGCGAGGGGGGGCGGCGCTGTCGATTCGCCACATTACCGGCAAGCCAATTAAGTTTTTAGGGGTGGGTGAGAAGAACACTGCACTCGAGCCTTTTCATCCAGACCGAATTGCCGGACGCATTCTCGGAATGGGTGATGTGCTTAGCTTAATCGAAGAGGTTGAGCAGAAAGTTGATCGCGACAAGGCTGAGAAAGTCGCTAAGAAAGTCATGAAGAGTGGCAAGTTTAGTCTTGAAGACTTTCGGGAGCAGTTAGTGCAAATGCGAAGTATGGGCGGCATGATGGGACTCATGGACAAGTTGCCAGGTATGGGTCAAATGGCGGGCAAAATGCAGGGGCAACTGGATGACAAATTGACGGTGCGAATGGAAGCGATCATCAGTTCAATGACACCACAAGAGCGCGAACATCCAGACATCATCAAAGGTTCAAGAAAGCGCAGAATAGCTGCAGGTTCGGGGGTTCAAGTGCAAGACGTGAACAAGCTTTTAAAACAATTCACGCAAATGCAAAAAATGATGAAGAAAATGAAAGGCGGCGGCATGGCTAAAATGCTTCGTCAAATGGGCGGACGCATGCCACCGGGCATGTTCCCTGGTGGCCGGTAAACTGCCTTTTCACTTGCTTTTTTGAGAAAAATCCGTAGAATCATGCGACCTCTCGATCTAGGTTGAGGGGTACTTTAACTTTGAACATTCATTTTGCGGCGTAATTTCGTCGTACAGAAATAAATTGAGGACGGTAATGGTAACCATTCGTTTACAACGGGGTGGCGCGAAAAAGCGTCCATTCTACCAAATGGTTGTTGCCGACAGTCGTAACGCCCGTGATGGACGTTTTATCGAAAAAGTCGGTTTCTTTAACCCTCTGGCTCGTGGCCAGGAAGAAAAATTGCGTGTTGATTTAGGGCGCGTCGATCACTGGGTTGGCCAAGGCGCACAACTATCTGATCGCGTAGCTAAATTAGTAAAAGACGCGAAAGCCGCAGCATAAGGCTGAAAATTACAGGGGTTCTGATGTGGTGAAAGACGAAGACTTGGTAATACTTGGCACACTTGGCGCCGTATACGGAATCAAGGGCTGGTTAAGAGTTAACGCATTCACCGAAGAAGCCTCAGGAATTTTCGAATACGCACCTTGGTATGTTGGCCGAAACGGTGCGTGGCGCGAAGCTGAAGTGAGCCAGTGGCGCTGGCACAATAAAGGCTTGGTTGCCAAACTCGCAGGGGTTGACGACCGTGACACAGCGGCGCTGTTCACAGGGTTCGAGATTGCTGCACCGGCGGCTCAGTTGCCGGAGCTTGAAGAGAATGAATTTTATTGGCGTGATCTTGCTCAGATGCATGTCGTTAACCAAGAGGGTTACGATATGGGGAAGGTAGATCACTTGCTGTCGACAGTTGCAAATGACGTACTCGTTGTAACTGCAAACAGTAACGACGCCTTTGGTAAGCGCGAACGTTTGATTCCTTTTATTCAATCGCAATATGTGGTTGAAGTGAATAAGGAAACAAACACAATTACGGTTGATTGGCCAGCGGACTTCTAATGGCTGATAAATTGACCGTAGGCGTGGTAACGCTGTTTCCGGAAATGCTCACAGCAATTACGGAGTTCGGTGTAACACGGCGTGCTTCCCAAGAAGGGTTGCTTTCGGTACATACGTGGAATCCTCGAGACTACACAACCGACAAGCATCGCACCGTTGATGATCGCCCTTACGGGGGAGGTCCGGGAATGTTAATGATGGTTGAGCCTTTGCGCAAAGCTATCGCCGAAGCGAAAGCAGCGGTTACTGACATTTCAGGTGAGGTGCCAAAAGTGATTTATTTGTCGCCGCAAGGCCGCAAGCTAAATCACGAGGGTGTGGAAGCGTTGAGCGTTCATCGTTCGCTCGTTTTAGTAGCAGGACGCTACGAAGGCATCGACGAGCGTGTGGTTGAAAGTGATATCGATGAAGAATGGTCGATTGGAGATTTTGTGCTCTCGGGCGGCGAACTTCCAGCGATGGTCTTGATCGATACCCTAGCAAGGCAAGTGCCGGGAGTATTAGGGCATAGAGACTCTGCGCAAGAGGATTCTTTTGCACATGGGTTACTTGATTACCCGCAATATACTCGACCTGAAGTTCTCGATGGCAAAGCGGTGCCGCCCGTATTGTTGAGTGGGCACCATGAAGAAATTCGTCGGTGGCGGTTACAAAAGTCTCTTGAGAGAACTTTGGAACGGCGACCAGATTTAATTAATGACCTAGCTCTGGCTGACGAGCAACGTAATATCTTGCAAGAACTTAAAGTTCAGAAGAAACGTTGAGCGGGTAGTTGAATCTAGGAGGAGAAAATTAATGGCTAAAGTAAGCAAGGCTATTCTTCAAGAGCTCGAGAATGAGCAATTGAAAACAGATGTACCGGACTTTGCTCCGGGTGACACCATTGTCGTCAATGTTAAAGTTAAAGAAGGTAACCGTGAGCGTGTACAGGCCTTTGAAGGTGTTGTAATTCGCAAGCGTAACCGCGGCCTACACAGTGCTTTCACTGTGCGTAAAGTGTCTAGCGGTGAAGGTGTTGAACGTACATTCCAAACCCACAGCCCGTTAATCGATAGTATTAACGTGAAACGCCGTGGTGCGGTACGTCGTGCGAAACTTTACTACCTACGTGACCGTAGTGGTAAGTCTGCGCGAATCAAAGAAAAGTTGTCTTAAGACACCTAGAAAATCCCGGCTTCGGCCGGGATTTTTTTTGCGTGCCATTTGAGCTCCAGTCAGCCATAATTTATCAATGAATATTGATCCCCTAAAAGAAAGTATTGAAACTGTTCTATTGAGTGAGCAGAATTCTCTGAAGGAATTCGAACTCATTCAAAAGCTGCAAGCGCCTCCATTTGGAGTAATAGCGGAAGACGCCTTACGCACTGAATTGAAGCTCTTCCAGACTCATTTCTTAGTTTTTCATTGTCTTTATCTTCTGCGGGACGAATGGCGCAATCAAAAGCTGTTTGATATTGAGATCGATGCGCTCGCAATTCGCGTCCTCCCATACTCTTCCGGGCAGGAGGGTCTCTCTCTCGAAGACACTTTACGTAGTTACTATCTGAATCTTGAGCACTGGCATGAAACCACACAAGTCGACGTTGAGTCGCTCTTGAATCGCTTCTGGTCTGGATTAGTTGGAGAGCCCACAACTGTTTCGGCGGCATCTTTGGAAGTTGCATTGTCTGAACTTGAGCTAACAGCTGCACCCACAAGTTTGGCTGAGTTAAAAACGCATTATCGAAAAATGACATATACTGTACACCCAGACAAAGGGGGCAGTACCGAGCAGATGCAAAGAGTTCAAAACGCTTATCAAACGTTAAGCACCTATTTGAGAGCGAACTCTTAAGAGCTTTCCCTTTACTTTAAAACGTAGGGGGCAATGATCTCTTCAAGCGCTTCGGGAGAAACCGGCTTGTGCAAAGTATGATTCATACCCGCTTCTCTACATGCATTGAGTTCCGTCGGGCTTTGGTGGCCTGTAAGTGCAATAATCGGAGTCTCACTAAATTGTACTAACTTGCGTAATTCAGCACACACTTCAGCACCCGTTAAATAGGGCATTTCGTAATCTAAAATAATGAGTGTTGGTTGGAGTGCTTTGGCTTGGTCTAATGCTTCTTGACCGTGACTTGCCGTAATAACGTCGACCGAGAAAGTACTTAACATCGCTTTAAGTACTTCTAGGCTAATAAAATCGTCGTCGGCAATGAGTATTGATGTCATCCCTTTTCACCGTGTATACGAAATCTATACAACTAGGCTAACATAAAATATGGGTTCGTTATACTAAAACGCTGTTATACAAGCCATAGATAAAGCCATAGTGTGTTAATGATGAGTAACCCGTAACCCCACAAGCCGTTTCTTAACTTAAGCTCTCCATTCAAAGCAGAATTGATTTCCTTTTTGCGACCATGAATCATGGCACCTGTGAGCTTCACACCCTTAAACCGATAGGTAATAATTGCTGCGATATGAACCACGATAAAAATTTTTATCACAGTCCAATTGCCGTGGTGAATCGAAGTGAGCAGCTTTGCAATGTCGTTACTCACCCAATCCGCAAGAGGACCGCGAAAGAAAATTGCATCGTCGGTGAATAAGCCTGTTGAGCCTTGGAATAAGAGCAGTAATAGTAATGCAATGACCGACCACCCGCCCAATGGGTTATGGCTTAAGTGATTGTCTTCTTTAAGGTCAGCATTGAAATTGCGCAAATATTGTAAAACCTTCTTGGGCCCTACCAAAAAATAGCGAAAGCGGGCGTTCTCACTTCCCCAAAAGCCCCACATAATACGAGTTAAGATCAGTGCGAGAGTAAAAACTCCTAAGAGTTCGTGTTGATCCACGAACTCAAATTTACCACCTGTAAACCAGAGAGCTCCAATGGCTGCAACTAGCAACCAGTGGAACCCGCGCACGAAACTATCCCATATCATCATTTGCTGGCTCCTATTCGCCATTTTTCGGTGAGGTTTGCAAAGTTAGTCGGCGCGATAACCTTCATGACACTGCTGACAAGTGCGTGCAGTTGCCATGAATGCTGGGCGAATCTCTGACATGTCTCCTGACTGCGCTGCTTCTGCCAGATTTTGTGAGGCATCAATGAGTGCTTGTGATTTTTCTGCGAAATCGTCCCAGTCTTCCCAAATGGCTGGTAACGCATCGCTATTTGTTGTCACGTTCGCGCCCACACCGGTAAAGCCGTCCCATGGAATATAACTCAAGTGGGAGAGGGCTTCTGCACGGGCTTCGAACATGGCGGCGTCGTATGGCATTTCATTGCGTACCATGGCTGCCATGATGCCGAAGTTGTCACGAATCAAAGCTAAAGCTTGTTGACGATATTCAACAGCTTCATTCTCTTCAGTAAATGGGTTTGCATACAATGTTGCTGCAAACGATGACAAGATAAGGGTGCTAGTAGCGACTGCTAATTTAAGCTTTTGCATGTGAACTCCTTAGTATGCTGTTATAGGTTTTGTGAGCTTACCAAACCTTATACTAATCTACTCGAAATTTGGGTTGAATGTTATTTTACCCATGGAACTTTATCGTTTTGTTACAACAATTCATCTCCCGCTACTTGCTTTTAGAGGTGTTTTAGCGGCGTAATGGCTTCTTTATTATTTCTATGGGAGTTACTTATGAAGCGAACTGGCAGCATGTTTGCTCTCAGTGTTGCGGTTAGCGCGATGGTAGGCTCGTTGGCAAGTGCCGACCAAACCACACCTGTGCAAGGCCTACATCACCGCAATCCAACCACGATAGCCCTTACCAACGCAACGTTGATCACTGAGCCAGGCGAAGTGATCGAAAATGCGACTTTGGTGCTCGAAAATGGATTAATTCGCTCGATTGAGAGGAACAACCGAGCGCCTGCAGGGGCCCGTGTGGTCGATTTAACGGGGTACATAATTTACCCAGGCTTCATCGACGCATATAGCAACTATGGTGTGAGTGCTCCCGCTGAATCTCCTCGTAGAGGTAGAGGAACTCCACCCGTGTACTCAAATGCGCGAGAAGGAGGAAATGCGAGTAATGCTGCTATTCATGCCGAAAGAAATTGGTATGAAACGGTGAGCGCACAACCTGATCAAGCGAAATCTTATGTAGAGCATGGTTTTACAGCAGTTCAGTCGGTTCGTATGGATGGTATTTTTCGCGGTCGGTCGACGACCATTTCACTGGCAGACGATATCCCGAACGACATTATTTACAGAGCGCTCGGACGACATGTTGCGTCCTTTGATAAGGGCAGTTCAACTCAGCAGTACCCGAATTCATTAATGGGAAGCATTGCACTGATTCGTCAAACCCTGTCTGACGCGAACTGGTATGCGCAAGCAAAAGGTCTACAGACCACATCCGGGCCGGTCGAATTCAATAGCGCATTAGAAGCAATGGCTAATCTTAATTCAGAACGCATTATCTTTGAGGCGACCGATGATTTAAATCTACTGCGTGCACAGCGTGTGTTTAATGAATTTTCAGTACCGTTAACGGGCATTGGTTCGGGTTTTGAATATTCCCGCCTAGACGAGATTCGTGCTGCTAATCTCGATCTTATTCTGCCGGTGAATTTCCCTGCTGCACCGAGTGTTGAAGGGCAGTTGGGCGAGCTCGATGTTTCTCTTGCAGATTTACGGCACTGGGAGCGAGCACCAGGGAATGCAGCCGCGCTTGCGCGTGCCGATATCCGGTTCTCGTTTACGCTGCATGGTTTACAGAATAAAAAAGACTTTTGGCCTAACCTTCGTAAAGCCGTGGATCATGGTCTCTCTCCACGCACTGCATTGGCCGCACTTACGACAGTTCCAGCGGAGCAAGCCGGTGTCGCTGATCAGGCAGGGCGGATTGCACCAGGCTATCGTGCTGACCTAGTGGTGGCAAAAGGGGATCTTTTCGAAGATGGACAAATCATGTCGGTTTGGTTACAGGGTCAAGAAACTTCACTTGAACCTCTTCATACGGTGTCTTTTGCCGGTCAGTACACCCTGACCTTGGATGAACTCGAGTTAGCTTTAAAAATCACCTCAGGCGGACGCATGAGCGGCACCATGAGCCAAGGTGAGGCACAAGAAGTTGCGCTTCGTCAGGTGCGCCAAGAAGATGACAAATTGCAGTTTTTGGCTGATCTCGATACTTTTGGCAGGGAAGGAACTTATCGTTTTGAGCTCACGCGTGAGAGTGCAACCATGCTAAGTGGTCGGGCTCAATCGACGGCTGGCAGGCTGTCTGCGGTGGTGGCAAGCCAGGCAGAAGCAGAAAGTGACTCTCAAGGAGAAGATACGAGCGCATCGCCGAACGTGAGTTATGTGAGCAACTTAACCTATCCAAACATCGGTTTCGGTGCTGCAAGCCGACCAGAGCAAGTGAATGTACACATTCGCAACGCGACCATCTGGACGGCGGATGAGCAAGGTATTCTCGAGAATGCGGATATGATCGTGCGCGATGGTCGCGTTCATCGGATTGGCAGAGGTTTGTCGACGCCGCGTGGGTATGAAGTGATCGACGGTACCGACATGCATATCACGCCAGGCATGATTGATGAGCATTCCCACATTGCTATTTCGCAAGGCGTGAATGAGGGAACAGAAGCCGTCACCGCAGAAGTTCGCATTGGTGATGTCGTCAATCCCGATGATATTCATATCTATCGTTCGCTCGCCGGTGGGACAACGATTGCACATCTTCTGCACGGCTCTGCCAATCCGATTGGCGGACAAGGACAGGCGATCAAGTTACGATGGGGTGAAGGTGCGGAAGGCCTCAAATTTGCGGAAACGCCACCAACCATCAAAATGGCACTTGGTGAAAACGTGAAACAGAGTAACTGGGGCGACTTATACCGGGTACGTTACCCGCAAACTCGTATGGGTGTTGCTGCGATTATGCGAGACTTCTTCCAAGCGGCTCGAGAATATCAAGAAGCACTCGATAGCTATGCTGACTTGAGTCGTTCAGAGCGCCGTCGTGTTGCGCCACCTCGCCCAAATTATCGCTTACAAACTTTAGCCGAAATTTTGAGTGGTGAGCGCTTTACTCACGTCCACAGTTACGTGGCTTCTGAAGTGTTGGCATTGATTGATGTAGCCGAGGAACTTGGATTTCAGATTCAAACCTTTACCCATATCCTCGAAGGATACAAAGTTGCAGAAGAAATGGCCGCTCACGGCGCAAGTGCGTCTACCTTCGCAGATTGGTGGGCCTTTAAATTTGAAGCTTATGATGCAGTACCATTTAATGCCTGCCTCATGATGGAGCAGGGGGTACTGACGAGTATCAATTCAGATAGCAACGACCTGCAAAGACGTTTGAACACTGAGGCAGCGAAGTCGGTCCGCTATTGTGGCATGGATGAACACGAAGCGCTTAAAATGGCGACTCTGTATCCTGCGATGCAACTACGAATTGATGAGTACGTAGGGAGCCTTACACAAGGTAAGCACGCCGACTTTGTCATTTGGAATGCGCATCCGCTGTCAGCATACGCACAACCGCAACAAACTTGGATTGAAGGGCGTAAGTACTTTGATCGAGAAGCAGACCTCATGCAAAGAGAGGCTGTTGCGGCTGAGCGCCAAGCACTTGTTCAACGTGTTCTTGCTGCCGGTGACGAAGCGCAGCGTGGCGCGAATGGCGGTTATCGCCGAGAGCAACCCACGTGGCATTGCAATGATAACCACGACGTTTGGTTAGAAGACATTTACCACACGCTGACACATATTCACGCGGCAGAGGGAGTGCAATAATGAAAAAATTAATAGTATGGGTTATCGCACTTGTTTCCTTTTCGGTGAGTGCACACAATATCCCACCAGGCGAGACCGCAAGTGGTTATGTGTTGTTACAAGGAGGTACCGTGCATACGGTTTCTGGAGGAACGTTTCCTGCTACCGATTTATTACTAAATGGAGACAAAATAGCGGCGATTGGAACCGGCCTTGAAGTGCCCGAAGGTGCGCGTGTGATCAATATTGAAGGGCAGCATGTTTATCCGGGTCTCATCGCTATTGATACGACGCTGGGGTTGATAGAACTCTCACAAGCGCGGCCCACTGATGATACGGAAGAGGTGGGCGATGTAACGCCTGAAGTTGTTGCTCATCATGCTTTTAACGCAGATTCGGAGATTATCCCCACTGTTAGATATATGGGAATAACTCATTCACTCGTGGTTCCAGAGGGCGACTTAGTGCGGGGCCAATCGAGTTTAATGCAGCTTGATGGCTGGAATTGGCAAGATGCTTTAGTTGCGGGCTCGCTTGGAATGCATGTTTCATGGCCGCGTGTTGGCCTCAATAACGCTTGGTGGGAATGGCGTAGTCCTGAACAACAAAGGAAAGCAAATGCCGAAGCGCGCGAGCGTCTTGGCGATGTTTTTGAGACTGCAGAAACCTATCATAAGGCGAGAATCGCAGGGACTCAAGATCTGGTAGACCAGCGCTGGGAAGCAATGCGCGAACTGTTCAGTGGCGATATGAAGCTGTTTGTACATGCCAATGATCGTCGACAAATTGAAGAAGCTATTGAGTTCAATCAGCAATATGGATTCGATCTAGTCATTGTCGGAGGTCGCGATGCGTGGATGATGGGCGAAGAGCTGGCCGCGCAAGAAGTTCCAGTTGTCTTTACATCACCTTATGGACTGCCTGCAAGAGAGGACGAAGCTTATGACACCGCATATGCGACTCCAGCGCGGCTTTATGAAGCGGGTGTGCAGTTTGCGATTGGCTATGCGGGCTACTGGGATAGTCGTAACCTAGCTTTTGGCGCCGGCAATTCGGTTGCTTACGGTTTAGAGTATCAACAAGCGTTACGAGCCATCACTTTATCGGCTGCCGAGATATTAGGTGTCGAAGAGAGCATGGGTTCTTTGCAAGTGGGTAAACAAGCGACGTTGATCGTTTCACGGGGCGATGTGTTAGACCAGATAGGTCAAGATTTGACTCATATGTTTATTGACGGTCGTGAGGTTTCGCTCACTAGCAAACAACTTCAGCTCTATGAAAAATATCAGGAGCGCGCCGATTAGGTGGCAATGCTTGTTTACTAAAAAGTATCCCGAGAAAAACCCCAATCGCTTCTACAGTGTTTGGGGTTTTTTATATCGGGTTACTCGTGGTTATCGAGGAGTTGTTTCAATGTGCGCCGCAACACTTCAGGCTCGAACGGCTTGTCGGTAAGTGCATTCACTCCAGCTTGCTCAATTTGCGTGAGTTGCAACTCATCTGCGCGTGCTGAAACCATCAGAATCGGAATATGTTCATGGCCCGGTTGAGCACGCACCGTCTCTGCTAGCTCGCGACCATCCATTTCTGGCATATGGTAATCGGTACAAATTAAATCGAATTGACCTTCTTCTAATGCAGCCACACCTTCACGTCCGTCGGCAGCTTCAACAACGTGAGAGATGCCAATACTCTCAAAAACACGGCGCAAATAATGACGTGAGAGATTGCTGTCATCCACAAGCAGAACCCGTAAATCCTCGACATCGAGATGATCGAGCAGAAACGTACCGGGCGCGATCAAATCGAGAGTGGCATTAATGGCACGTTGAAGGTGCTCAGGCGTGAATGGCTTTGGCAAGATAGCAATGCAACCGGCTTGTCGGAAAATCTCCAGTTGCTGGCGCTTGTGTTCGCTCGACACCAGCATAAAGAGCGTTTGTTCCAGGGCAGGGTGAGCGCCGATAAACTCCAATAAATCCATCGCTTCGCCATCAGAGAAATACATGGCGCTGGTGACTAAGTCGGGTTGAATGACAGGCAGTTTTTCTTTGGCTTCGGCAATGCTTCCTGCAGATTCGACGTTAGTAATACCGGCCTCTTCTAAGTGGCGCATGATCACTTTGCGTTGTACTTCGGAGGGCTCTACTAGCAGTATCGAAAGTTTGTCCGCGGTTAGACGTGCCATGAAAAGAGTCTCTAAAATCAAAATGTTTACTTAGATGTGACTCAGAGTATGGCAAACGTCAGGGTTTGACAAGCTTTATAGAGGTTTAGGATTTAAGTTAGACTGTAGAGGCTTTTTTATATCGCAATCGTGCCGAATGAAATTTAAACAGAGAAAAGTTTCGGCACATGTGAAGTTAAGCACTATAATTATAAAAAGATGTAGAGGTGAGGTGGCTATGAACCTATATACTGAGTATTCGAGTGATCGAAAGCAGTTCATCATTCGGGTGAAGGGGAAGTTTGATTTTAGTATGGTGCAAGAGTTCCGCCAAGCTTACTCAGAGATAGGGGAAGAACCCTCTATTATTGTGATCGATTTCAGAGAAACTGAATATATCGACTCAGCGGCGTTAGGCATGCTCTTGAACATGAGAAAAGCAATTGCGCCGACGAAGCGAACAATTCAACTCATCAATTGTCGGCCTGAAATTCGCAAGATTCTCGACATATCGAGGTTCGATAAACTTTTTCAAATTGACTAGTACTGCGTGCGCATACTTATTGTTGATGATCAAGCCGTTAACCGGCAAGAACTGAATGATATGGTGTCGGGCTTTGGTTACTCTACATTAACCGTTGAGAGTGGCATGGAAGCCATTCTGGTGTATCCCAGTTTTCAACCAGACATTGTACTTTTAGACGTGTTGATGCCGGGGCTCAAGGGTGACGAAATTGCACCACAACTCAAAAGTTTCGCCGGCGAGGTACACCTTCCTATCATTTTTATCACCGCACTTGATGACAAGCGTACATTGTTGCGTTGTTTAGAGGCAGGCGGCGATGACTTTGTCAGCAAACCGTTCGATCCGCTTATTCTGAGCGCCAAATTAAGAGCCCACATGCGCACGCGCAAGCTGAGCCAGAGTTTGGAAGAGAAGAATCGCAGCCTCGCATATTTCAATTCGCGTGTGGAACGTGAGTACAGAATTGTGCAACATATCTTCAAGAACGCACTCACCAAAAACTTACGCGGTTATCCGCATTTAGCGTCGCTATTTATGCCACTTTCCGTATTTAATGGCGACGTGTTGCTCTCAGCTCAGGGCCCTCTCGGAAATCTCTATTTGTTCTTAGGTGACTTTACGGGGCATGGGTTAGCCGCAGCAATTGGCACCTTACCCACTTCGCAAACCTTCTTCACGATGGCCTCGCGTGGCTCACCGGTCAGTGAGATTGTGCGAGAGATTAATAATCGCCTGACACAATTATTACCCGAAGACATGTTTTGTGCTGGAGTATTGATTGAACTCTCTGCTTCGGGTGAACGCTTAACCTACTGGAATGGCGGGCTGAATCCGCCCATGCTCATTAGTGAAGACGGGCAGATTATGCGTGAGCTAGCACCACAGCATGTGGCGCTCGGAATTCACCAAGACGAGGAGTTTGACTCTGGAGTGATTGCGCTCAGTGTTGAGTCGGGGAGTCGTGTGATCATGTGTACAGATGGCCTTACTGAATTAGGCCAGCGCTCTCATCAAATGCTCGGCATGCAAGGAGTTGTAGACCTGTTTCAAGCGCGAAATTTTGATTTCTCTCAAGTAAAAAATGATATTCAAGCACTCACTCAAAGATGGCAGCAAAATGACGATATTACGCTCGCCATGATCACTTGCGCAGAAAGTCAGCTATCGGCTCAGCGGAATATGAGCGAGCTCTCAACGATGCCCTTTGAACTTCATGTGCGTCTCAACGTTGAACAGATTCGAACGCATGATCCAGTCGCTCGCATTATTCGTGCGCTCGAGCAAATAGAGGGGTTTCGTCCGCACACCACAAGTATCTTTACACTCATGTCTGAGGTGTATAGCAATGCTGTGGACCATAGTTTGTTAGAACTTGATAGCCGCTTAAAACAATCTTACGAGGGATTTGAGCAGTATTATATTGAACGCGAAAAGCGTTTGCAGGCTTTGGTAGGAGGGTATGTAGAGATCCATGTTGAGTTTGAACCGATCGAAAAGAAGCTACATTTCCTTGTTCGCGATTCAGGCCGAGGCTTCTTGCAACCGATTCAAGAGCATTTCGCGCATGTGAATGAGTTGAGTTTCGGCCGTGGCTTAAATTTGGTAGAAGCGTTGGCCGAGAAAGTAGAGTGGCTTGAGAGCGGCAAGGCGATTCGGGTCGTCTATGCGCTTGAGGTTGCTGGATAAGCAGGCATGACCACGGCTTTAGCCGCCAGCCAATTTCACTTTGTAGCCTTGTTCCTCGAGCCAATTTTTGCAAACGTCGCGCTGGTCGCCCTGAATCTCGATTGTATATTCTTTTACGCTTCCGCCTACACCACACCGTTTTTTAAGGCTTTTCGCAATGTCTTTTAGTGCATCTTTAGTTTGCGCCAAACCTTCAATGACTGTGACACCTTTACCTTTGCGGCCTTTCGTTTCTCGGCGAATTCGGACGACCCCATCGCCTTGTGGGACCTCTTCAGAGGGGGCTTCGGGTAATATTTTGCCTTGGTCGGTACTGTAGACAAGCTGGCTTAATTGGTCTCTCAAGCTCATTCAAATTACCATTTCTTTTTGGGTTGAAAGAGTTCGTCTAAATCAGTTTTCTTGTTCTTTTTGCGTGCATCGCTGGCATTGGCGTCACGTAACATGCTCGCGATTTCTTCGAGTTGCTCTTGAATGTAGGTTTTTTTGCTCTCTACGTATTCGTCGTTCACCGACGCATCGCCAAGCGTTTTCTGTGCTTTTTCGAAGTATTGCCGTGCTGAGCCTAGCATATTGGATGCTTTCGCACTGTCGCCTCTGCGCAGAAGGCTCTCAACACTAATCTTAGTGAGTGTTTTTTCTATCCGCCGCTCTTCTTCGTGAAAAGTTTGACTGTCCACTCTATTTCTACCATGTTCAGCCCGAAGGGTATGCCTCAATTTCTTGAGGGCTTGAATCATTGCCACGATTTGTTTGTCTTGCTCAGGGACTGAAAAACTCTCAAGTAAAAGGCCTGTATCTTCTGGGTTAAAACTTTGAATAGCTTGTTCGTATTCGTCTAGCCGCGATTTAAGGTCATTAGATTTCGGTTGAATATCGACTAAAAGCTTTAGTGCGTCACGAGCTCGCACACGAAGCACTTGAACTATCGATTTGCCAAGCGGAAAGTCACTAGCAATAGAAATCAGGTCTTCGGTTTGGTCTAGAATATTTCGATAGCGCAGAATTTGCTGCCGACGCTCCAATTCTGTGCGCAGCTTATGCTGCTGAATAGCATTCACACCAATCGCGAGTGCAGCGAGCGCAAGAATTAGAATTATGATGGTCGTTATCAGCATGCTTTGGTTTTCTTTTCCTTTGAATATAAATACTGTACCTGACTTCTGGTACTTACGGTAGCCTGAGAGTGAAAAGGCTACCTCCTAACTCACTGTCATTGCTTAGAGAAATATTACCTTGTTTCCCTTGGGTCGTGTGTGCCCCTGCGATCAGTTGCGCAAAATATAAACCTAACCCAGTTCTGCCTGAGCCTAAGTTCATGGCTTGTGGGCCCGCGCGACTGGCATCGAGCATCGATTGCGGATATCCAGTCCCATCATCGCTCACTTCAATTACGAGTTCTTGCGTTAAGCTATCGATCCCAATTTGTACGTGTACCTTGCTTTTTGCATAGCGTAACGCATTAATAATGACATCATTTAAGAGCACTAAAATGAGATTGTGATCAAAGAACCAACTTTCATCCTTGAGCGCTTGCGCTGTAAGTTCTACGCCATGGTGCCTTGCATAAAACTCGTTGTTTGCTAACAAATCGTCGGCCAACTCATCTAAAAAGTGCTCCTCGCTATTCATCGGCAGCTCATTTCGCTGCTCGCGGAATAAACTCAAAAGTTGCATCAATCCAGTGTTCAGGCGTTGTGTCTCATAATGGATATCGGCAAGTTGCCGCCGTGGTTGAGGACTTTCTACCTCATTTGCAACATTTTCAATTGCTTGTAGCAAAAGGAACAAAGAGTTTTTCATATCATGCACGCTAGCCGCGAGGATCGCAGAAAAGTCGAGCTGATCGTTTTGTTTGACAGAAGGCATAGATACTGACACTCTCATAAGTAATCGGAATAAGAAAACGTTGAACCCCACGGTACCTCTCATGAAGCTACAACAGTTGCGTTATATCGTAGAAGTGTTGAATAACAATCTCAATGTTTCGGCAACTGCTGAACACCTTTATACCTCACAACCCGGCATAAGTAAGCAAGTACGTATGCTAGAAGACGAGTTAGGTGTACAGATTTTCGGTCGTAGTGGTAAACATCTGACGCATGTTACGCCTGCTGGCGAACAAATCATCGCTATCGCACAGACCATTCTCGGACAGGTAGACGCTATTAAATCGGTTGCTGCCGAGCATACGCATCCGAGAAAAGGTAAGCTCAACGTCGCTACGACGCATACGCAGGCCCGTTATGCGTTGCCTCAAGTTATTAAGAGCTTTATTGAAAAGTATCCTGATGTGAGCTTGCATATGCACCAAGGTTCACCCACGCAAATTAGTGAAGCGGCTGCGAAGGGAACTGCCGATTTTGCGATTGCGACGGAAGCGCTGCACTTATATGAAGATCTCATTATGTTGCCGTGTTACCACTGGAATCGTTCTTTGTTAGTGCCAAAAGGGCACCCACTCACCAAGCTTACGCAAGTTTCGATTCAAGATTTGGCTGCTTATTCAATTGTTACCTACGTTTATGGCTTTACGGGCCGCTCGCAACTCGATGAGGCATTTAATAAAGCTCGGCTTGAGCCGAAAATCGTGTTCACTGCAACCGACGCAGATGTGATTAAAACCTATGTACGTATGGGTTTGGGTGTGGGTGTGCTTGCTACAATGGCATACGAGCCAAGCAGGGACACTGATCTAGTTGCCATTCCGGCAAATCATCTGTTTGCTCCGAGTACCACGAAAATTGGGTTTCGCCGAGGTTCTTTTTTACGTAGCTATATGTATGACTTTATGGAGGCGTTCGCGCCTCACCTCACGCGTGAGCGCGTCGACAAGGCCATCACACTGAAGCATCAAGATGATATTGATGCGTACTTTGACAGCGGTTCGTTGCCAACGTTATAAGGCCGGTAACGAACCATTGTATTACACGATTAACACTCAGTAATATTGACCGCCAAGCCACCACGGGCCGTTTCTTTATATTTGGTTTTCATATCGTTGCCAGTATCCCACATGGTCTTAATAACCTTGTCGAGAGACACTTTATGATCGCCACTGCCACGAATTGCAAGGCGCGCCGCATTAATTGCTTTCACTGCACCCATCGCGTTTCGTTCAATGCAGGGTACTTGCACGAGACCACCGACGGGATCGCAGGTAAGGCCTAAATTATGCTCCATACCGATTTCAGCAGCGTTTTCCACCTGACCGATATCACCCCCCATGAGTTCGGCAAGCGCACCTGCAGCCATGGAGCACGCAACACCGACCTCACCTTGGCATCCCACTTCTGCACCGGAAATTGATGCATTCTTTTTGTATAGAATCCCTATCGCTGCAGAAGTCAGTAGAAAGCGACAAACCGTGTCTTCATCTAATGGCTCGATAAATTTGTCTGCATAACGCATCACTGCAGGGATAATTCCTGCAGCGCCATTGGTCGGTGCGGTCACAACACGTCCGCCGGCGGCATTTTCTTCATTAACTGCTAACGCAAAGAGACTGACCCAATCCATTGCTTGCATTGGGTCTTTGGTTTTTTCATTCTTCAAACGTTGATAAAGACCGGGCGCTCTGCGACGAACTTTGAGTCCTCCCGGAAGGATTCCTTCGGTCTTAATCCCTGTTTCTATGCACTCGCGCATGGTCTGCCAAATATGCATTAAGCCTTTCTTGATCTCTGCCTCGCTTCGAAAAATCTTTTCGTTGGCGAGCATCAAAGAGCTAATTCGCATTCCATTTGTTTTGCATAACTGCACCATTTCGGTGGCGGTGTCGAAGGCGTATGGAATTGGTTTACTGTTTTGCTCGATGGCTTCTTCTAACGTGTCATCAAACTCTGCGTCTCGAACAATAAAGCCGCCACCAATTGAATAATATAGGTCCTTATAGAGTAGGTTCTCCCCGTCATAAAGACGTATCTCCATAGCATTCGCGTGTTTTGGCATGGTTTTTCTGCGGTGAAACTGAATGGCACCTGCACGCGGAAATTCAATTTCGTGTTTTCCAAGCAAAGATAACCGCTCTGATTTATCAACTTCTGCGAGAAAATCATCGACTTTACTTGTATCGCATGTTTCCGGTGACTCTCCAGCGAGCCCCAAGATTACAGCTTTCCCTGTGCCATGTCCTTTGCCGGTTTGCCCAAGTGAGCCATAGAGCTCTACTTGCACATGACTGACTTTGGCAAGTTTGCCCCCTTCACTTTGGAATGCAAGAAGGAGTTCTTTGGCTGCGCGCATCGGGCCCACCGTGTGTGAGCTTGAGGGGCCGATGCCCACTTTATAGATATCGAAAACGCTAATCATATATCTTTGTCCATTACTTGGGTGATGATGCGTAGTTTGTGGATTTTCGAGTGCGATAGCAAGTAGCTAGAACACTGGTCTGTACACTTCTTGTCCGGTTGGATTTAACTGGTCGGCTAAACGTCGAATAATTGCAGCAGTTGCGCCCCAAATAAGCTGTTGTTGCCAAGGGATAAAGTGAATGATGGGATACATTTTATGAACACGATGTATTTGCAAATGGTTCCTTTGCTGCAACATTTCGTGCAATGGCACCGTGATGATTTCGGCAACTTCATTGGGGTCGGGAATCAGTGGCACATTGGGGTTGACGATGCCCACGAAGGGCTGAATCATAAAACGCGTAAGTACTGGCTGCGATGGTAATGCGCCCAAAATCTCAATGTCTTCGGATAAAATACCTAACTCTTCTTCTGTCTCTCGCAATGCGGCTGCTTTTAGATTGATGTCTGAGGGCTCTAATCGTCCGCCCGGAAAGCAGATTTGGTGAGCATGATGGCGCATGTGACCTGGTCGACGCGTGAGAATTACCTCCAAGCCGGTTTGGCACTCTCGAATGGGAATGAGTACACCGGAAGGGCGCCAATCTAAATCGGGCCACTTTGATGGTGTTGGCTGATGTAGAAAAAAGCGTTGTCTCAGTTCAGTGAGCGAAGAAATTGGCATGAGCTCGCTACACTCCTATGTGCTCTGAAGCACTCAATATTGGGAGTATTCTGGCAACTTTTGCATAAGTTTCCGCATATTCATGAGCTGTGATTGAATCGATGACGATACCACCGCCAGCCCAGCAATAGAGCGTATTATTTGCTGCACAAAGCGTACGGATGGTAATGCTGCTGTCGGCATGCCCATGAGAAGAGAAATAAGCGAAACTTCCGCAGTACACTTTTCGACGGTGAGGTTCAAGTTGCTCGATAATCTCCATGGCTCTTATTTTCGGTGCGCCGGTGATAGAGCCACCGGGAAAGATTGCGCGCATGAGATCAAAGCTGGAATGACGCTCTTTTAAAGTCCCCTCAACGGTGCTAACTAAGTGATGAACCGCAGGAAAGCTTTCTAATTTAAAAAGCTCGGGAACACGCACGGTGCCGGGTTCACATACTCGACTAATATCATTGCGAAGCAGATCAACAATCATTAAATTTTCTGCGCGATCTTTCTCACTGGTGAGGAGGGCTTCCTGTTCAACCTGATCTTGCGTCGTAGATTGACCGCGTGGACGTGTTCCCTTGATCGGACGCGTTTGGATTTGCCCTTTATTGTCTACTCGAACAAAACGCTCAGGTGAAACCGATAAAATACTCGTGTCAGGGAGTTGAATATAGCCTGAGAATGGCGCCTTGTTCGCACTTCGAAGAAGCTGATAGGCTTGCCAAGCCGAACCTTCGAACTTCGCTTCAAAGCGTTGGGCGAAGTTAATTTGGTAACAGTCTCCAGCTTCCAAATAGTTTTTGATACTCGCAAGGCGTTCGTTGTATTCCTGTTCGTCTAGGTTACTGTGCCACGGTGAAATCAGTTTGAAATTTTTGCAGTCAGCTGCCACCTCATACGGTGTTTGCCAAAATCTCATCTCAATCTCGGCGCTAGAACTTGTAGGTCCAATAGCGGTCACCGTCTTGAGTTGATGATCAATGACCAGTGCGCGCTCATAGATGCCAAAACAAGCGTCAGGCAGTGAGATGTCATCTTTTGCGGTGGTGGGTAATTTCTCAATTTCACGAGCCATGTCGTAGCCTAGGTAACCTAATGCCCCTCCAGTAAATGGCAGGTGCGGCACCTCAAGCGGTGCGACCGCAGTAGTTGCTTGCTGTAGTTGTGAGAAAAAGTCTCCCGAGTAATTCTTTTCAATGTCGCCAGTAGGGGTTGATACCGTGATTAAGCCTTTCTCACAGGTAAGTGTCTGTGACGGTTGGCGCACAATTATATCAAAACGACTGTCTGGATGCGTCGATTCGGCCGAATCGAATAACATGGCATACGGCTCATTCGAAAAAGCTGAAAAAATGGCAATTGGGTCGCGCCACTGGGCATAGGGAAATTCGAAGTAAGTTCTAGAGTTTGGCATTCACTTCACTTGTTACGACTGGCGAGAAACTTCGTTAGAGAGTATCATATCGCACAATTTTAGGCATTAATTCCACGTTCAAAACCGCAGAGTTTGAAGCAGTCACAGGGGGCGTACATGGCGCTTATTCGTCAGCAAGACTTTATCGATTCTATTGAAGACGCGTTGCAATTCATTTCTTATTATCACCCGATTGATTTCGTTGACGCACTGGCCGACGCTTATGAGCGTGAGAAGAGTGACGCAGCGAAAAATGCGATTGCGCAAATGCTGGTCAATTCAAGAATGTCTGCGCAAGGAAAGCGCCCTTTGTGTCAGGACACTGGAATCGTCACCTGCTTTGTGAAAATTGGTATGGGCGTACAGTGGGATAAGACAGACTTAACAGTGCAAGAAATGGTGGATGAAGGCACTCGGCGTGCATATCTGAATCCAGACAACCCGCTGCGTGCGTCCATTGTGGCAGACCCCGCCGGAACCCGAAAGAACACGAAAGACAACACGCCAGCAGTGGTGCATATTGACACCGTGGCAGGAGATCACATTGAAGTTATGATTGCTGCAAAAGGTGGCGGGTCAGAAAATAAAACGAAGATGGTGATGCTAAATCCGAGTGACAGTATCGCAGATTGGGTCGTGGAAACACTTCCCAAAATGGGAGCCGGTTGGTGCCCGCCGGGTATCTTAGGTATTGGTATCGGTGGTACAGCGGAGAAGTCTGCGGTATTGGCGAAAGAATCATTGATGGAGCCTGTCGATATTCAAGAGTTAATCGCTCGGGGGCCGCAGAATGCTGAAGAAGAATTGCGGCTTGAAATCTATCAGCGGGTGAATGAGTTGGGTATCGGTGCTCAGGGCCTTGGCGGTCTTACCACGGTTGTTGATGTGAAGATCAAATCACTACCTACACATGCCGCGTCGAAGCCAGTGACCATGATTCCAAACTGTGCTGCGACCCGTCATGTACATTTTCACCTAGATGGCTCAGGCCCAGCGAAACTGGAGCTGCCGAAACTCGAAGATTGGCCAGATATTACATTTGAAGTCGGTGACAATGCGCGCCGGGTGAACCTCGATACGCTCACTCGGGAAGACATTACAAGCTGGCAAATGGGTGAAACTGTTTTATTGTCGGGTAAGTTACTTACAGGGCGAGATGCGGCACACAAACGCATCAAAGAAATGCTAGATCGGGGTGAGCAATTACCTGTCGACTTTACTAATAAGTTTATTTACTACGTAGGTCCTGTCGATCCCGTGCGCGATGAGGTGGTGGGTCCTGCGGGTCCGACAACAGCAACTCGAATGGATAAATTTACCGACCTCATGTTAGAGCAAACTGGAATTTTAGGGATGATTGGTAAAGCAGAACGAGGGAAGGCGACGGTTGCAAGCATTGCAAAAAACCGGGCCGTTTACTTGATGGCCGTTGGCGGTGCAGCATACCTTGTCGCGAAAGCTATCAAACAAGCGAAAGTTGTTGCGTTTGACGATCTCGGAATGGAGGCTATTTATGAGTTCGAAGTTGAAGATATGCCGGTCACCGTTGCTGTCGATAGCCAAGGACAAAATGCTCACGAAGCAGGCCCCGCTATTTGGTCTGTGAAAATAGCCGAAGGCACTGCTTAAACTCTACGCGTAGGCGGGTTGCGCTAGCAACTCGCCTTCGACTGCTCTGATAAATGCACAAGTCAGTGATTTCCCTTGAATAGGCAGGGTCATCCACAAGTACCGAATACGCTTTTTTGAATGGGCAATATTCAATGTAACTTGTTGTGGTAAATGTGTTTGCTCGCAGGTGAACATAGCATACAGGAGTCGGTCACGCTGCCGCGGCTCGTACCACTTCAAAAACTGGTGTAAGTTTTGTCGCGTTCCATATTGTGGCGCCTCATCGTGTAATTCCGAGGTTTGTTCCGACCAATAACAAAGTTGCTGTTGGGCCTCGAAAATCATAAATCCTAAAGGCGTTGCAGTTTCATGTTGGAGCGGAATAATAAAGGCAAAAATGCGCTGTGCGCGGTCGTCAAGCTGGGTCATGAGTAGCGTGCCCACTTGCACCTCTCGTTGCTGATTTAGATACGCGACCGATTGCCCTGCATGCGGCAAAGGTTTTGCGCTGAGCTCGGGTTGGTTTAAACAATAGTCATGCCAGAGCGGCTCGTTTTTGTGATGCCGAACGAGCTCGCAATGTGCATTGGTATCAACAACATAACCTTGTTCATTGAGAATAAATGCGGGCAGTTGCTCTTCTTCGAGTGTTTTTAAGAGCATCTGATAACGTGTGTCTGGTTGGCGTAGCTTCATTATCATTCCTTGATTGACATTAAATACGAGTTCCATGTTTCAATTAGTATGTAAGCGTGCGAGTGAAATGCAACGTGAGAACCTACTTCTTCGGTAATTGTTCCATACAAATGTTCTTAAACTGTTGTTTGCGCACTAGGTTGGTTTTACACTGAGCATTCAATAACAAAAAATAAGAATCATGCGTTTAAAGTACATTCGATTAGCGGGCTTTAAGTCGTTCGTAGATAACACCAAAGTTGCCTTTCCGGAGCAGATGACCTGCATTGTCGGACCGAACGGTTGTGGTAAGTCGAATGTCATTGATGCCGTGCGTTGGGTACTCGGTGAAAGTTCGGCAAAAAACCTGCGTGGCGACGCCATGACCGACGTAATTTTTAATGGTTCGCAGGTAAGAAAACCTGTCGGTCAAGCAAGTGTCGAGTTGGTGTTCGATAATTCAGATGGTCGTTTGCAAGGTGAGTATGTAAGCTATCAAGAAGTTTCGGTAAAACGTGTTGTCACGCGTGACGGGCAGTCACTGTACTTTCTGAATAATGCAAAGTGTCGGCGCCGAGATATCACGGATCTCTTCCTCGGGACCGGTTTAGGGCCTCGCAGCTATGCCATTATTGAACAAGGCATGATTTCTCGCCTCATCGAATCAAGGCCCCAAGAATTACGAATCTTCATTGAAGAAGCTGCGGGTATTTCGAAGTACAAAGAGCGTCGAAAGGAAACTGAGAGCCGCATGTCGCGCACACGCGAAAACCTTGAGCGTTTAACCGATGTACGCGAAGAACTTGGCCAGCAACTTGCCAAGTTACAGCGTCAAGCGGCAGCAGCGAAGAGATATCAACAATTAAAGGCCGAAGAGCGGGCTTATAAAAGTCAGCTACAAGCGCTCAAATGGCTCCATTATCAAGAACAGTGTGATCGGGTTGAGCGGGAGCTTACCGCCGAGCAAACAGAATTAGAAAAATGGCTTGCAGAGCAGAGAGGTAGCGAACGAGGGCAAACGGAGTTACGTCAGCAAGAACTTGATTTTCAAGAGCAAGTCGACCAGGCGCAAGAGTCCTTTTACCAAGCTTCGAGTCAAGTAACCGCAGTTGAGCAGCAAATTCGTTATCAACGGCAAATGATTCAACAGCGTCAGCAGCAACGTGATCAGTGGCAACAGCAATGGATATTGGCAAAGCAAGAAATTGATGAAGAAACGATTCAACTTGAAGAGGCGCGAGCACAGTTAGTTGAGGTAGAAGAACAGCTCGCTGTTGCCGAAGAAGAGCTAGCCATGGCGTTGGAAGCACATGAAGAGGCGGAGAGCCGGTATCAGGACTGGCAAGAGAATAACGCGCAGCAGCAACGTGAGTTTGCGAGGCTGAAAGAGCGGCACTCTGTGCTAGAGGCTGAGCTCCACGCGAGCACACAACTCATTGCTCAAGTAGACGAACGACACGCAACAGTTCGACAAGAATTGGCAAACCTCGAACAAGAGAAGCCGCAGTTACCAGATGCCTTGTTAACGGTTGCGCGTGAGCGTGAATTAGCAGCTGCCAATGCAGCGAAGGAAGTCGAAGCGTTCACATCTGCACTCAAACAAGCGAAACTTGATGAAGAAGCGGCACGACAGCACGTTGATAGCACGCAGCGCTCGTTAAGCCAACTTGCCGGACAGCAGGCTTCGTATGAGCAATTGCTGGCAGCACAAGAAGCTGAGCTTGAGCCTGAAAGTCGTGCTTGGCTAGCATCTCAAACCTGTGTTGGAACGTGCCGTGAGCTCTTGGAAGTGCCCTTAGAATGGGTGGCAGCAGTGGAACTTTGGGCGGGGCAATGGCTCTCAGCGCCTGTGTTAGAGAAGCCACCAGAGCAATGGCCAGAGTTTCTCCAACAATCGGTGTTGGTATTACCCGAAAAGCATAACGCCATACCGAATCAAGCGTTGGCTGCCAAACTTAATGGGCCGATGCGTAATTCAAGTCTTTTTGCAGGAATCGCATGGGCGGAAAATGAGGGTGAGGCACGAGCGTTGCTGAATTCGCCTGGTTGGCACGCCGTTGCGCTTCCCGTAGGCAAAATATTAGGGCCCGATTGGATACTGGCTGCAGGTGAGATGCAGGACGGCCTGCTTGCGTGGCAACAAGCCCTGAATGATGTGTTGCAAACGATAGAATTGGTGCAAGCACAAGGTGAGGAAGCACAAACGCAACTAACTCAAGTGACGGAAAGACGCCAATCGCTTGAAGAACAACTAGAAACAGCGCGAAGTGATTGGCAACAGGCACAGCAAGTGGCGTTTCAAGCACAGGAGCGTTTTAGTTACGCAGAACAATCGGTACAGAGGCATGAGGCCGACGTAGCAAAGCGCGAGCAGGAACTTGAAACGCTCAGTGCGCGAGTGAGCTCATTAAAAGCAGAGCATGAAGTGAAGCTTGAGCAAAAAGCAGACATAGAGTTGCAAATTGAAACGCATGCGCCAGAGGTTGCGAAAACAGAAACGTTGGGCGATGCAATTAAGCTTGAGGTGAGTGAGTACAGCAGAGCGCGCGCTCAGCAGCAACAACAAGTGCATACGCAACAGTTGCAAAAGCAGCAGTATCAGAGTCGCTGCGAGACCATCCAAGCGCAACTAGAACGTTTGCAACGCACGATGAGTGAGGCTGAAGAGCGTTTGCAGTTACAAACTGAGGATGAATCTTCAGAAGAAGAAATCTCGGTGCTTGAGGAGCAGTTAGCAGAAAATTTAATGATGCGTGAACAAGCGGAAACCGCATTAGTGCAAATTAAAGAACAACTGAGTGCCGTGCAGGAAGAGTTGAGCATTATCAACAAGGGGCAGTCTGCGGTCCATGAACAAATTGCAAAACAACGTGAAAAGGTGGAAAGCCGTAAGTTAGAATTAGCCGCTGCGCGCGAGCGAGGCCATGCATTATTGGAAAGCTTTGGTGAGGAACGAATCTCGCTCAAGGAAGTCCTAGAGAATATGCCCGAAGAGGCAAATGAGCGTGAATGGCAACAAGCGCTCGATGAACGGTCACGAAAAATTCAACAACTCGGTGCGATTAACCTTGCAGCAATAGAAGAGGTTGAAGCGCAGTCGGAGCGAAAAGCCTACTTAGATGATCAATATGAAGATCTGAGTGCTTCGTTGGCGACGTTAGAAGATGCGATTAAGAAGATCGATCGAGAAACACGGAGCCGCTTTAAGAAAACCTATGATCAGGTGAATAGTGATTTACAAGCATTGTTCCCGAAGGTATTCGGAGGTGGGTCTGCGTACTTAGACCTAACGGACGATGACTTATTGGAGACCGGTGTGACCATTATGGCACGGCCTCCAGGTAAGAAAAATAGTACAATCCACTTGCTGTCGGGAGGGGAGAAAGCGCTCACCGCGCTCGCATTGGTGTTCGCGATATTCCGCCTCAATCCGGCGCCGTTTTGTTTATTAGACGAGGTGGATGCGCCATTAGATGACGTCAACGTAGGCAGATTTTGCCGTTTAGTAAAAGAAATGTCAGAATCTGTGCAATTTATTTATATCAGTCATAATAAGATCGCGATGGAAATGGCGACGCATCTTGCAGGTGTGACAATGCAAGAGCCGGGTGTATCGAGGTTGGTCGCTGTAGACGTTGATGAAGCGATTGCACTTGCAGAAGCTTCTTAGCAAAACGACAAGAGAGAATACGGAATGGACGGTGTAAGGTTAGTGCTTATTGTTTTGGGGTTAATTGTGATTCTTGGTTTGCTGGGCCATGGCCTGTGGAGCATTCGCAAGAATCAACAAGGCGCGCGAAGAAACTACAATAATCAGAAGAATATGACGTCGGCCGAACGAGTGCGTGCAAAGGTCGACGAAGGTGGTTTCGACGAATATGGCATTGGCAAAGTAAGAACGATCAAAAAGCCGGAGCCTGAACCGAAATCTAAAGCTAAACCAAAACCACAAACTCAAGGCCAAGCCCAAGCCGAACAACGAGTCGCGCCACAACCTGAGGCAAAGCCAGAGAAAAAGGAACCGTCGATTGCTCAGCAAGGGCTTTTTGAAGAGATTGAAGCGACCCAACCAAAACAATCGAAGCGAAAAGAGCCTTCGTTAGGTGCCGAACAAATTGCGCTGAGTTTTGAGGAAACGTCTCAAGTTGAGCGTGAGATTAGTGATGAGGATGAAAACCAAGTTGAGCAGGAGCCTGCAGCTCCAGCAGAGAGTGAAGTCGAAGTGGTAACGCTGTTTGTATCAGGCGATATTCAGGGCGCGATTTTACTCCAAACACTTACGGAACTTGGCTTGAAATACGGAGAGTTGGATATATTCCACCGTCATGAAGACACGGCTGGGAAAGGCACAAAACTCTTTAGTGTTGCTGATATGTATAACCCAGGTGTGTTTGATTTAGATGCAATTGAAAATTTTAGCACGCGCGGAGTGGCACTCTTTATGACGCTTCCTATGAAAGCGGACGGACACAATGCGTTTACCATGATGTACAACGCGGCAAATAAAATCGCAGAGGCTATGCCGCGTGCGGCGGTTTTAGATGGCAATCGTAATCCCATTACCAAGCAGTCTGTACAGCATACTTATCAAAAAATAAGAGAGTTTGAGCGGCGTCAAAAAGTGTCTAGTGCTGCTCGATAAAAAGGGAGTTCGTTGTGTCGTCGGAAGTTTCTTCACCAGAACAAGAAATTGCACTTTTACGTGAAAAGCTCGAAGAGTATAGCTATCAATACTATGTTTTAGATAACCCAACAGTTCCCGACGCTGAATATGACCGATTATTTCAGCAACTTGTGGCATTAGAGAAGGCACATCCACAGCATCGCAGCGCGGCCTCTCCCACTCAACGTGTCGGCGCACCGCCAGCAGGTCAATTCCCCGAAGTCACACATGAAGTTCCGATGCTGTCGCTCGACAATGCGTTTACTACTGAAGAGTTTCACCAGTTTCAGAAACGGGTGCATGAACGCTTAGATGTGCAAACTGAGTTAGTGTGGTGTGGTGAGCCAAAGCTAGATGGGTTGGCCGTGAGTCTACTTTATGAGAATGGCGTCTTGGTGCAGGGTGCGACTCGAGGTGATGGTTATGCTGGCGAAAACATTACAAATAATGTGAAGACGATTCGAGCGATTCCGCTCAAATTACGAGGAGATTTCCCCACCCGGCTTGAAGTAAGAGGCGAAGTATTCATGCGTAAGGATGCGTTTGAAGCAATGAATACACAAGCATTAGAGGAGGGTAGTAAAGTATTTGCAAACCCCCGGAATGCGGCGGCAGGAAGTTTACGACAACTCGATTCGCGCGTAACTGCGAAGCGTAACCTCTCGTTCTACGCTTATGCAATGGGTGAGGTTCAACCTGCACGGCAACTAAATAATGATAGCCATTATGCACGACTGATGCAGTTACGCGAATGGGGATTACCTATTTGCCCAGAAACGAAAAGAATTGGAACTGACGCGGGTTGTCAAAACTATTATGACGACATACTGCAACGGCGCGACGCGCTTGAATATGAGATTGATGGTGTTGTATTTAAAATAGATACCATTGTGCAGCAGGAGAATCTGGGGTTTGTTTCGCGAGCCCCCCGATGGGCTACTGCGTGGAAGTTTCCGGCACAAGAGCAGCTTACTTGGCTATGTGGCGTCGACTTTCAAGTGGGAAGAACTGGTGCTATTACGCCGGTTGCCAGACTCGAGCCGGTGGAAGTTGCTGGCGTCACTGTGTCCAATGCAACACTGCATAATGCCGATGAGATTGCACGACTCGATGTTCGCATTGGCGATCGTGTCATTATTCGTCGCGCCGGAGACGTTATCCCGCAGGTTGTTGGCGTGGTTGCGGCGGAGCGCCCTGAACATACCACGCAGGTTGAGTTTCCGTCGACTTGTCCCGTATGTGACTCGCAGGTTGAGCGTGTTGAAGGCGAGGCGGTTGCTCGCTGTACAGGCGGATTATTTTGTGCTGCTCAAAGGAAGGAAGCATTGAAGCACTTTGCCTCAAGAAAAGCGATGGATATTGACGGCTTGGGCGACAAGTTAATCGATGCTCTTGTAGAGCGCGATTGGGTTAAAGATCCGGCAGATATTTATTCACTTACAACTCACCAGCTCAGCGTATTGCCGAGAATGGGGCAAAAATCGGCTCAAAATTTGGTACAAGCCATCGCGAAAAGCCGCAATACAACCTTACCTCGCTTTCTCTACAGCCTAGGTATCCGAGAGGTGGGTGAGGCAACTGCAATGAACTTGGCGCTTCATTTTGGTGATTTGAAGGCACTCATGGAAGCCGATCAAGAAGCGCTTCAGAATGTGTCCGATGTTGGCACGGTAGTTGCGGAGCATATCTACAACTTCTTTCGTGAAACGCATAACCTCGAAGTCATCTCACGTCTCACTGAGGGCGAATCGGCAGTTTCTTGGCCCGCGATCGAAAGCTCACAACAATCACAGGAGTTGGCAGGTTGTACCTATGTTCTTACGGGCACGCTGACCACCATGACAAGAGATGAAGCGAAGGCTGCATTGCAAGCAAAGGGCGCCAAAGTTGCGGGTAGTGTGTCTGCAAAGACCACTGCGGTCATTGCGGGCGAAAATGCTGGCTCAAAACTGACAAAAGCTGAACAGCTTGGTGTGAAAATTCTAACTGAAGACGATCTACAAGCACTCATTCGCTGAGTGCTTGCTCTCCAGCTTCAGAGCCATTTATTCTACGCGACGAGTGGAAAGGTCACGAACGAAGCCATCACTTTTGATTCCGGTAATGCCGTACTCGTCGAGTTCAAAACGTATCGATGGGGTTCTTTTCTCAAATCTAAGCGCACGATCGTCAATTACTAAACGTAAACCATAAAGAGCGCTCCCGCTTGCACTTTCTAGCTCTAAAGTATGTTCACCAATTTGCACTTTGAACGAGGTCATATAGCGGTCAGCAAATTCCTGAATAAAGACCATCGAGTCTTCTTCAAAAACTGCCAACTGCACGTTGTAACTCTCGGGTGGCGCACTCATGGCAAGCCGTTGACGACCTGCCCTGAAATACCAAATGCCGTCCATTTGTTCGAATGCAACTGGGAAATTCACATCTACTTCGGTGCCATCGCCGAGCACCGCAGTGCCGGTAAAGGCAAGTTGAAAGCCAGGCTCTTGCTCGGTATCGCTTTGCTCCGCAAAAGCGGCGAAACTCAGGCTGAGTAATAGGCATAAGCTGGTGCAAAGAGAAGATATGTTCATGCTAACCCCCTTGGGTTATATCGACATGTAGTTTCAATGTTTGCCCTGGCTGTAAATAACGATCTCGAGTAATTTGATTCCAACGCTCAATATCAGCAATGGTTACACGAAAGCGATTCGCGATCCTTGCGAGCGAGTCGCCACGACGCACTCTATATTCGACTGTACGAGTCACCTCTGAAGCGGTGCTCTCAGAGTTGCTCGTTGACGCATTTGTCCAAATCACTAAGGATTGACCTAATCTTAATGTATCTCCCGGCGCCATATTGTTCCAGCTTGCGATATCTGAAACGCCCACATTATGTAAACGACTGATGTCCCAAAGTGTATCTCCCGACCGCACTGTATGTTCTATGCGAGCACTGCCGGCAGTTTGCCGCTGACGTTGCGCAAGCCGTTGATCCGCCGCTAATTCGTAAGTCTCTGCAGGTGCGCTTGCAACAGGAATCAGCAGATAGTCTCCGGTGCGAATCAAACTCCCACTAATATTGTTAGCAGCTTGAATTGCGTTCGGTGTGGTGTTGTATTGTCTGGCTATGGTAATCAGGCTCTCACCCATGCGCACACGATGCCGTTCCCAATGAACCCATTGCGAGCGGTCTGAATCTGCGATGGCTCTTTTAAATGATTCGGCTGCGGTTTGCGGCATGAGCAGATGGAACGGCCCTTCAGGTGCGGTTGCCCAGCGATTATAGCCAGAATTGAAGCGGTGTAATTCGCGTACTTCCATACCCGCCATGCGTGCGGCAAGGGCAAGATCCATTTGTTGTCCCACATCAACCACCTCGAGTACAGGTTGATTGGGGATATACTGCCAAGTGAGCTGTTGCTGGTGACGAGCGGCCAGCAAGCTGCTTAGAGCTAACACCTTAGGCACATAGTTTTTAGTTTCGCGAGGTAAGGACAAGGACCAAAAATCAGTTGGTAAGCCGCGTGCTTTATTACGACGAATTGCATTTGCCACACGCCCTTGACCCCCATTATAGGCAGCGATTGCGAGCAACCAGTCGCCATCAAAGGTTTGATGTAAACGGTCAAAATAGTCCAGCGCGGTGTGCGTGGCAGCAATAATGTCTCTGCGCCCGTCGTACCACCAATTAATGTCCAAACCGTAGTGCAAGGCCGTGCTTGGAATAAATTGCCAGAGCCCACTGGCTCTGCCATGAGAGTATGCAAAGGTATCAAATGCACTCTCTACGATAGGGACAAACACCAGCTCGAGAGGTAACCCGCGTTTTTCTATTTCCTCAACAATAAAATACATGAGAGGAGCAGCTCTTTGTGTGACCCGCGGAATGTAACTCGGGTTGTTCAAATACCAGTTGCGATGCGCCTCAATTAAATTATTCTCAGGTACGGTTATGCTCAACTGTAAACGAACGCGCTCCCATAGATCCGCTTGTTGCGCGGGCGTGAGTGTCTCAGATGCGGGCTGTTGGTATGGAGCGGGGCGGCTAATGGTATATTTTTGGATTCCTACGTCTTGTGGAAGTTGCTCAGCCGTTATCGGGCTAAGCTCGCTGTTTGGAAGAATCTGTGTAAGCTGGCATCCAGTCAATGCGGTCAGAGTTATACCGGCGAGCATTGCGTTCCGCATGCGCTTGCCCACACTCGTTTTCAACAGTACGCAGTGCATCTATTTCCCCTGAACTTTATCGATGTAAATTGTTGTTTTTATAATCAGGCTGCATTGTATGTAATTATGCCGAGTCTTTCCACTTTCTAATCGCTGCGAACACCTCAGTTTGATCGGTTAATTCTGCGCCTATAAATTGGCTTGCTGCTTGCTGCACGGAAGCAACTTGAGTTCGAAGAAAGGGATTCGTGGCAAGCTCTGTGACAAGTAATGAAGGAACTGTCGCTAGTGCGTACTCGCGCATAGATTGTACCGTGCGAGCGCGTTCCAATAAGGCCTGATTTTGCGGCTCTACTTGTAATGCGAAACGCAAATTTGCGGTTGTATATTCATGCGCGCAAAACACTTGAGTTGTGCTTGGGAGAGCGCCGAGTTTTGCCAACGACTCGGTAAACTGTTTCGGAGAACCTTCAAACATTCTTCCGCACCCTCCGGCAAAAAGTGTGTCACCACAAAACAAATAGGGAGCAGCATAGAAAGCAATATGGTCTAACGTGTGACCCGGGCACTCAATAACTTCAAAGTCTGGAAAACCTCGCCCGAGCCTTACTTGATCGCCTTCGCTTACCACCTGACTAATTCCATTAATGTTAGGGTTCTTGGGGCCATAAACGGGTATTGGATAGCGCTCCAGTAAGGGGACAATGCCGCCGGTGTGGTCTGCGTGATGGTGAGTAATGAGCATGGCAACCGGAGTGAGGCTTGAGGCCTCTAATTCTTTGATGACGGGCGTCGCGTCGCCGGGATCGACAATCACGGCCTCTTGTTGCTCATTAACTAGCACCCAAATGAAATTATCTTTGAATGCCGACAGTCTTAGGATTCGCATGGAGACTCCTTATTGCTATGCTTAGGTCAGTATAAGAGGAATCACTATGTTTTTGAAACCCGCAAGGCAAGCAGAAAAGCGCTTTGGACCCAGAGCTTGGGAAGACTTCGAGCATGGCGACTGGTGGTATAGTGCCCTTGCAGCATGGTTGAAGCAGCAAGATCCTATCGTTTTTGGCGAATTAATGGTGACCCTTGGGGGCGTTGAGGTTCCATGGCCAGATTCCCGTATTAAGTGCCACTACAGTGTTGCGCCATGGGCTGGTTTACATGTACAGGCCGATTGGCATGCACTTCCGTTTCTGGAGGAGTCGGTGGACTGGGTTGAACTACCTTTTGTTTTGGAGTACGTGAGTGATCCCCACCGAGTTTTGCGTGAAGCAGACCGAATGCTGCGGGCAGATGGTCATCTTTTGGTGGTGAGTAACAATCCAATCGGATTACATAACTCAGCTCGAATCATGCCAAAGTTGCGCCAAAGGGTGCCGTGGAGCAGTCGACTTTTTTCTTCAGCTCGGATTAAAGACTGGTTGGCGTTGCTAAATTATGAAGTGATTCATCAAGGGTATTTTGGTCCGGGTTGTCCATGGCCCTCTGGGCAAGAAATGCCGTTAACTGAGCGCCTGTTATATCAAAAGCTACCGATGTTGTCGGCCGGTTATGTACTCATTGCTCGTAAACGAGAGTGGCCATTGACTTGGAGCCGGAGCCAATTGCGCTCGGCGCAAAGGATTCGGGAAGGCAATATTGTGCCTGTTGGCCGCCAAGCATCGAGCTAACTGTACTAGGTGTCGGTTTTATTTCGTTGTAGGATAGTCTCGAATCTATTAATGGAGGTGTTATGAAAACAGCACAACAGCTAGTGGCAGACGCCAAAGCGCATATCAAAGAAATGAGTATTGATGAGCTAGAAGCAAAGCTTGAAGCGAATAGCGAGTCACTGGTCATTGATGTACGTGAACCCGCAGAGTTCTCGGGCGGCCATATACCTCATGCGGTAAATTTGCCTCGTGGTATCTTAGAATTTCAACTTGCGTCACTACCACAAGTAGCCTCAGCAGGTTGCGCACCAGAAATTGCATTGGAGCAGATCCGAAGTAATCCTGTTTACTTGATCTGTCGCACAGGGGGCCGGAGTGCATTAGCCGCCTATTCACTGCAGCAAATGGGGTTTGAGCAGGTTTATTCAGTTGCTGGAGGCATGACTGCATGGGATGCCGCTGGAAAGGCGATGAAAAAGTAAACCCGAAGTTCATTTATTTACACAATTAAGCTTGACTAGAAGGGCCTTGAAACGTCAGAGTTCGCTTTGGCGTTTTTTTTAATGTGCCATTGACTTTATATTAATATCTGCTAATTTAAGAAGCATGCAAATGACCACAATATCGATTCAACAAATGCAGCAAAATGCAGCTGCTGCCGAAAACCTGCTCAAGTCGCTGGCAAATAGCCACCGACTCATGGTGTTGTGCCACTTGGTAGGTGATGAGCTTTCCGTGGGTGAACTTGAATCGAAGTTAGGGATATCTCAATCTTCGTTGTCGCAACACCTAGCCAAATTGCGAGGCCAAGGCATTGTTGGCTACCGGAAAGAGGGAACCACGGTTTTCTACAAGATTGTTGATAAAAAGGCATCACTCATTTTGGAGTCGCTGTATGGGCTCTATTGTGGTGACTAAAGTGAAGTAAAATTTTTTGCGCTTATTTATTACGTTGTTCTAATTTAAGGAGATGTTATGAATATCGATCGTTTTGTGTTGGCATTTGCTGGTTTTATGGTGCTTCTTTCGGCGCTATTAAGCTGGCAAGTAAGCGAATGGTGGCTATTATTAACAGCATTCGTTGGGCTTAACCTGTTTCAAAGTGCATTTACTGGTTTTTGTCCATTAGCAAAGATCCTAAAAGCATTTGGTTTACAGCCAGGGCACGCGTTTAAATAATTCAAAGAAGCGAAACACGAGGAGTGCACGATGCAGGCAAATCGTAAACAAGGCGTCATAGGCTGGTTCCTGGGGAGTACGTTCCCGCCTATATTTATTGTGTTCGCCTTGGTGGCTGGCTTTGTTGCACTTTTACTCACGCCACGTGAGGAAGATCCACAAATCGTCGTTCCGATGGCCGATATCTTAGTATCGGCCCCCGGGCTCTCTGCTCAACAAATGGCAACTCAAGTCACAGAGCCTCTAGAGCGTCTGGTATCTCAGATTGATGGTGTCGAATATGTTTATTCGCAGTCGAATCGAGATCAAGCCATGGTGACCGTTCGATTTTTCGTTGGTGAGGGTCGCGAAGACTCTTTGGTAAAGCTTTATAACAAACTTTATTCCCATCAAGACGAGATTCCGAGTTTTGTTTCGAGTTGGGTGATTAAACCCGTTGAAATTGACGATGTGCCGATTGTGGTGGCTGCGCTTTATTCAACCGACGCAGATAAGACCGACTCTTTTGCTCTGCGGCGTATCGCCGAGCAAGCAACTCAAAAGTTAAAAGCTATTCCGCATACGAACCGCGTCGATGTTGTTGGAGGGCAGTCACGACGCGTTGAAATTGGTATTGATAGCATTGCTCTTGCGGCCCATAACACTTCTATCGATGATATTGAGCGTGCATTAAGTGCAAGTAATAGCCAACAGTCAGTGGGTGCCATCCAACAAGAAGATAGTCGTATTATTGTACAAAGTGGCGAGTTTGTTCGTTCAGCGCAAGAACTCGCTGCGTTGGTTGTAAATGTTGTAAATGGCAGACCGGTCTACCTACAAGACGTCGCGACGGTGTCCGACGGTGCAGCAACACCTCAAGATTACACGTTTTACTACCCGGGCGGGACGTCGAATGGTCAACAGTACCCCGCCGTCTTTCTTGCGGTCGCGAAGCAAAAAGGTGCGAACGCGGTATCGGTTGCTGAGGCAGTCTTGGCTGAACTCGAAACATTAGAGGCCGAGTGGTTGCCTAACAACGTGGAGTTCGATGTCATTAGGAACTACGGCGAAACGGCTGATGCGAAGGTGAAGGAGCTCGTTTCTAGTTTAGTGGTCGCGATTATCGTGGTGGTCGTTTTCGTCGGACTCTTCTTGAATTGGCGTGCTGCCGCGGTGGTCGCAATTGCGATTCCAATTAGTTACGGCGCCACGCTGGGTATGGATTTACTGTTCGGCTACAGCATTAATCGCGTCACCATGTTTGCACTGATCCTTGCGCTCGGCTTGATTGTCGATGATCCGATTGCCGCCATCGACAACATCGAGCGTCATATGTCGGCTGCTGGAGCGAAAACGAAGCAAAGTATTATCGCAGGTATGGTGGAGATTCGTAGCGCACTCCTCATGTCAACGATAGCGATTATTATCGTGTTCACGCCTATGTTTTTCATTACGGGTATGATGGGCCCATATATGGCGCCTATGGCTTTCAATGTGCCCATCGCTGTTATTTTCTCTACGATTACAGCGTTTCTCGTGACCCCATGGTTGGCATGGAAGATTATGCGTGTTGCGGAAAACAAAGGGGTCTACGATCCATCGAATTCGTTGCTTTATCGTGGTTATCGCAAAGTTTTAGAGCCGGTAATCAAGAACGCGAAGCGCAGAAAACTATTCCTTTGGGGTGTGTTTGGCTTGTTTATCCTAGCAGCAATACTTCCTGCACTGCGTTTAGTGCCTCTGAAGTTGTTACCCCATGACAACAAAAATGAGTTTCAGGTGATAGTAAATATGCCCGAGGGTACTGCCTTAGAGAGAACAAATGCGACTTTGAGTGTATTTGCAGAATATCTACAGCGCGTGCCGGAAATCGAATCGATTTCAAGTTTTGCTGGTGTGCCATCGCCGATGGACTTTAACGGTATGGTGCGACATTACTTCAGACGTGCGCAAGGCTATCAGGGTGAACTGCGTATTGTGTTGGTCGATAAATTCGAGCGTGCGATGCAGTCGAATGAACTTGTGACACGCTTACGTGATGATTTAGAAAGTATTGCGAGAGCGCAAGGTGCGCAAATTGAGCTGGTGCAAATGCCTCCAGGACCTCCTGTATTAGCAACACTTGTCGCGGAAGTTTATGGTAGTGATCGAACTTCTTATAACGAACTTGAACACGCTGCTAACACGGTTGCAGAGCGTCTCGGCCGCGAAGATTTAGTGAGTCAGGTAGATACGTCTGTTCCCGCAGACCAGCGTGTATGGCGCTTTATTGTCGATCAAGAGAAGGCGGCTCGTTCGGGCATTGCAGCGAGCGATGTGCATCGTACATTAAGCGCAGCAATCGATGGTCGCGTTGTCGATTACTTGCAGCTCCCTGAAGAAGTAAATCCGCTTCCTATCGAAGTGCGCTTGCCAATTGATCAGCGTGACAGCCTCGATTATCTGCTTTCACTGAATGTGAGAGGTCAACAGGGTTATGTTTTAAACCCTCAATCCTCTGGCGTGGAACCGGCGCCTGCACCGCTAGTGTCTATTGCCGAACTCGGAGAGTTTGTTGAAGTGGAGCACGACCGACCGATTTTTCACAAAAATTTGCGGCCGGTAGTATACGTTTATGGAGAGGTGACGGGCAGAGTTCCAGCAAATGCAGTGGTTGACATGATGGCCGATCAAAATACCGAGCGAGATAACTATCGGAGTGCTTGGCAGAGAACTTATTTGACCAACGGTTCAGGTTTTGGCTGGCAAGTACCAGAAGATATTGATGTGGTGTGGAGTGGCGAAGGTGAGTGGAAGATCACGATCGATGTATTTCGTGATCTCGGCATTGCTTATGGCGTGGCCTTACTCGGTGTTTATGTGGTGATGGTATTGCAAACCGGCTTAAAGGCGGTGTCGGGCATTATGATGTTATCCATACCCTTGACGATTATTGGCATTATGCCGGGATTTTGGTTTCTAAATATGTTCGCAGCAGATATCGGGCGTTATCCAAATCCAACATTGTTCACTGCCACGGCGATGATTGGGATGATTGCACTCGCAGGGATTGTGGTGAGGAATGCACTGATTCTCATTGAATTTATTCAACAACGATTACAAACCGGATGCGACTTAAAAGAGGCATTGTTTGATGCGGGAGCAGCCAGAACAAGACCCATCTTGCTAACCGCAGGAACCACGATGTTAGCGAATATCGTGATTACTTTAGACCCTATTTTCAATGGTTTGGCTTGGGCTGTCATTTTTGGGATTACCGCGTCGACGCTGTTTACACTTGTCGTGATCCCCGTCGTTTATTACAGCATGTATCACGACACACCGGGTCATGGTTTACCCCAGCCGATCGCACAAGAAGAGAATTAATTGAGGAGCCTCTAGAAATGGATAAGAAACGTATTGTTAGTTTTGGCCTGGCGATAGTGGGCTTAGTTCTCATGTTCACGATACTGGCAGGCAGCTGGATATCGAAAGTCGATAGCGATTTATTAGCGTCGACTTCTACCCATCAGCAAGCAGAGGCGATTGCACAGAGGGTCAGTATTCCTCATTTCCGCCATTTCAGCGGACAATTACAAGCACGCCAAGTTTCGTCTGTAGCGGCGAGAATTACTGCGCGCGTTGCAGACGTACTTGTTGATGCTGGCGATTCGGTACGTGCAGGGGACGTGCTATTACGTTTAGAAAATGATGATTTAAGTGCCCGGGTGCGTCAGCAGGAGCAGGCGTTAGCGGGAGCACAGGCGCGTGCAAACGAGGCTCGCAGTACCTTTCAAAGAACGCAATCATTGGTTGCACAGGGTCTGCTTCCGAGTGCGAATTTGGACGAAGCTGTGGCAGCGAGAGATACAGCGGAGGCTGAATTGAGCCGTGCGCGTGAAGCACTTGCTGAGGCGCAAACAAGTGAGAATTTTAGTGTGATCGTGGCACCATTCGATGGTGTGGTGAGTGAACGAAATGTATTTACAGGTGATATTGCAGCGCCTGGTATGACGCTTGTTGGTGTGTATGCTCCAGATTCTCTAAGATTGGAGGCCGATGTAAGTGAATCTGCATTGCGTGCGATTGGTTTGGGCAATGTGATAGCCGTGCATTTAGATGCATTAGATAGAACGGTTCAGGGGGTTGTCAACGAAATTGAGCCTGCGGCGGATCCCGGCTCACGCAGCTTTACGGTGCGTATTAGCCTTGCTGAGACGAACGAACTGTATCCTGGAATGTACGGTGAAATACGTGTGGCCATCGCAGATCGAGAAAGGCTCATGATACCCAAGCGCTTAGTTTCAACGTTGGGGCAACTCAATTATGCCTATGTATTGAATAACGACAGCCAGCGCGAACGGAGATTTATTCGTTTAGGTGAAACGTTTGAGTATCAGAATGAGCCTTGGGTTGAGATACTCGCGGGTGTTCAAGTGGGTGAGTCGCTCTTAAAACCTTGATCTTCGCGCGTGGGGGAGCTCGCTGCCTCACGCGCAAGCTCATCGCAGCGCTCATTTTCTGGATGTCCGGAATGCCCTTTCACCCAGTGCCAACGAATGTGATGCTTCGAGCTCGCTGCATCCAATCTCTGCCATAAGTCGACGTTCTTTACGGGCTTCTTTTGACTTGTGCGCCAAGCATTTTCTCTCCAGTTATCAATCCACTGTGTAATGCCTTGTCGAACGTACTGACTATCGGTCCACAACTCTACTTTGCAGGCTTGGTTGAGTGATTCAAGTGCCACAATCGCTGCCATCAGCTCCATGCGGTTATTGGTTGTGAGGTGAAAACCACCCTTAAGTTCTTTTTGATGCTTACCGTACTTTAGTACCGCACCATAGCCTCCAGGACCGGGGTTTCCCAAACATGAACCATCCGTGTAGATGAATACTTCTTTTTTACCAGCCATGGTTGCTGTTACCATTGTCTTCATTTGGCAAAGAGTATACGTGGCGAAAACAAATGACTCAATTCGAAGCTCCGAAAAGACAAATTATTCTGGATACAGAAACAACCGGCATTAATCCGCAAGAAGGACATCGGGTGATTGAAATTGGTTGTGTGGAGATGATTGATCGCAAGCTTACAGGCAATCACTTTCATGTGTACATTAACCCAGAGCGCGTTGTGGACCAAGGCGCAATTGATGTGCATGGTATTACGAATGAGTTTCTTGAAGACAAGCCTGTTTTTGCGCAAATTGTCGATGGTTTTATTGACTTTATTCATGGCGCAGAGCTCGTGATTCATAATGCACCGTTCGATGTTGGATTTTTAAACCACGAGTTTTCTCTATTGAGCCCGTCGCCAGGGACTATTGCAGATTTCTCAACCGTATTCGATACGCTTACCTTTGCTCGCCAAAAATATCCGGGTCAGAGAGCAAGCCTCGATGCTTTATGTAAGCGCTACGATATTGATAACTCGCATCGAACGTTGCACGGAGCACTTCTTGATGCCGAGATTTTAGCCGATGTTTATCTGTTTCTAACGGGCGGTCAAAAGAAACTCGGGTTTCAAGGAAATACCCAGGATAGCCAAAATGAAGCCTCGAATGAGGTTGAAAAATTAGATTTAAATCGCTCGAATCTTAAGGTTTTGCGCGCTTCTGCCGAAGAACTAGAGAGCCATCAAGAATATTTAGCTGCATTGGCCAAGAATGGAGAATGCCTTTGGTCGTCTTTAGAATCTTAGTTCAATTCCTTGCGCTAACGCTGCTTGCAATCGTGGGTAGCGCGGTTGGGTATGGGCAGGAAAGTGAAGCTTCCGATCCACGTCGAGCATTTACTTTGCTTGACCAGGCGCCTCGACAACAACTCCCCCTTGAGAATGACCGATTCAGAATCGATTACGAGATCGATGAGATTATTTTAGTTTTCTTCAGAAAACCTGACACCGCACCGGTTGTGCTTACCTTACCAGACGGCTCGAAATGGTATGCCTCTCGGCACCCGCGGGAGAAAGCGCGTTGGCATAGCGGGCACGACTTCGACATGGTGCGGATAGTAGAGCCGATGCCGGGACCTTGGCAAGCAACTGGGGAGATACGCCCAGAGAGTCGTGCGATGGTGTATACCGATGTTGAGTTTCATCCAGAGAGTTTTCCACCACTGGTATTTGTGGGCGAGCGTTTACGTATGGAAGGGCGATTAACGCAAGGTGGTGAGCCAATTGATCAACTCGATTTTCGGAGCGCAATAAGACTTGAGTTGTACATGGCGAGCACCAACAACGCGCAATACGATAATTTCGGGCAACCGCCAGTACTCATTGGCGAGTTTTTAGACGATGGAAGGCGTATGGACGAGCGCCCGCGAGATGGTGTCTTTACTGGCGAATTTATGCTGGAAATTGCCGCGGGTGAATATCTTCCGACTTACCGTGTAGAAACGCCCTTTCACAGGCGATCGGTCGAAGCCGACGTCATGATGGTCCGCCGTGTACCCGTGCGCCCTGTGATGGAAGTATCGCAGGAAGAAGGGGATCCTCATATTATGAGATTTGAGGTGGATGATGAATTTATTATGCGCGACGACATCGTCGTGTCAGGGCGCATCGACTTTCCGAACGGAGAACATCAAAATATCAGTTTAAGCACGCGTCAGGGTGACGCGCTTCGAGTTGAAATTCCAAGCTACACCTTTGGTGTTTTTGAAGTTCAAATGGCGCTCAGTGGTACGAACGTGAATGGTCGCGAATTTCATGCGGAGATTCCCGCCTTTGACTTCCGTTCACAACGTGCAAGAGATCTCGGGCCAACACCTGAAGAAATAGCCGCCGCAGAGGCTGCTGAACGCGAACGTATTCATCAAGCAGAGCTGGCGCAAGTGGAAGCAGAAAGAGAGCGGATGCGACAGCGTATCTTGTGGGTGGTGGGCGTGAACTTGGGGATCGTAGCATTGTGGAGCCTTTATATTCTGATTCGCCCGGGTTCGGGTCGCAAGAAACTCAAGGCGGCAAAAAAGGCACAGAAGAAAAACGAACAATCAGATGGTTTAGATGAGCTCTAGCATTCAATTTGCTGCAAAGATAAGCAATTAGTAATGGGAATACGAAAAAGGGGTTGACTCCCTTTTCCCATACTCGTATTATCCTCGCCGCATTAAGGGACACCTTGAATGCAGGTACAAAGATGGAGCGGTAGTTCAGTTGGTTAGAATACCGGCCTGTCACGCCGGGGGTCGCGGGTTCGAGTCCCGTCCGCTCCGCCATTTTGTCCTGTTCCAAGCCATATCTCTTAGCGTTCAATTCCAGTGTGGAGCGGTAGTTCAGTTGGTTAGAATACCGGCCTGTCACGCCGGGGGTCGCGGGTTCGAGTCCCGTCCGCTCCGCCACTGTTGGAATGTCTACCGTTGGAGCGGTAGTTCAGTTGGTTAGAATACCGGCCTGTCACGCCGGGGGTCGCGGGTTCGAGTCCCGTCCGCTCCGCCATTTTCTCGTAGTTATCGAGGCACTTTCAGGCTCAAACTCCACCGAGCTCATTATATTCTTGCGCTTTATTTTTCCCGGATTGCTTCGCGGCGTACATCGCGCGGTCTGCATAGCGAATGAGTAGTTCCGCATTTTCTGCGTCTTGAGGGAAGTGAGCAATACCAATACTCGAAGACACCGCAACCCTGTGGTTCTCAATGTCCACAGGCTGCTGCAATGACTTTTGTAACCGTTTAATAAGCGCTTGATAACCTGTAACCGACTCGTGATTGAGTAGCAAGATAAATTCGTCACCACCAATTCGAGCCACGGTATCACTTTTCCTCACGTTTTTTACTAATCGCTCTGCGATGATTTCAAGGAGTCGATCTCCGGTTGCATGACCAAATTGGTCGTTTACGGGTTTGAAATCATCGAGATCTACATAGACGACCGATAATTGGCTGCCATTACGTTTAGCGGCCTCCACAGCCATATATAATCGGTCATTGAGTAAGGTTCGGTTGGGTAAACTTGTGAGTGGATCGTAATGCGCGAGTTGTTCCAATTTTTGTTGCTGATGCTTTAGCTGAGTGATGTCGCTAAATAAGCTCACAAATTGCTCTATGTTGCCATGGTCATCGTACACTGCAGAGATTGTTTTTCTCTCACAGTAAATTTGGCCATTCTTTCGTTTATTCCAGACTTCTCCTTGCCAAAAACCAAATTCAATAAGGTTTTGCCACATTTCAGAGAAAAACTCAGTAGAGTGTCTCCCGGAGGCCAATAGACGAGGATCTTCGCCCATTACATCGTCTCTGCGATACCCGGTTATGCGGGTAAAGGTCGGGTTTACTTCAATAATTTTTCCTGTGCGGTCAGTTATCATAATGCCTTCATGCGTGTGCTTGAAAACACTCGAAGCAAGTCTTAGCTCTCTTTCTGCCTCACGCTCGGCAGTAACATCCATAATGTAACCGTGCCAGAGGACACTGCCATCCTTTTGCCGTTCAGGTCTTGCTTCTCCGCGTATCCAGCGCTCTCCTTTGCCAGGCAGGATGACCCGATATTGTTTGCGCCAAAGCTGTAGTGACTCACCAGAGCGTTGAATAGAGGCAAGAACCTCATCGAGATCGTCAGGATGAATATTACTTGCGGCATGCCACGCATCTTCCTCGGCCTGTTGCGGTGTAACCCCGTATATTTCTAGGATATGGGCTGAGGCGAAAGGGAAATACATGTGACCGTCGGGCTGTTGAACAAATTGATACAGCAAACCTGGAACTTGCTCTGTTAATTGCTTGAGTAGGCGTTCACGCGCTCGTATTTCATGCTCCCAATCCTTTCGCTCGGAGATATCGGTATGTAGGCCGAGCATACGAATGGGATTGCCATGCTCATTCCAAGCGACAACTTGCCCTCGACACGCAACCCAAAGCCAATGACCATCCGCATGTTTAAATCTAAACTCGATATCGAGTTTATCTCCGTCAATCTTTAGTGCTTCACCGATATGAGATTCAGCGCGTTTCAAGTCGTCAGGGTGAACGAGTTGTTGCCATTTTTCGAAAGTGATTTCAGATTCCGGGGTTGGTGCGATTCCCAGCATTTCAAAGTTGGTTTCGCTCCAATAAATCCGGTTATTTTCAATATCCCAGTCCCATAATCCATCGCCCGTCGCTTGCAATGTAAAACGTAACCGCTCTTCTTGTTCAATGAGCTGTAATCGTGCACTCTTTTCCGGTGTAATATCTCGCCACACACCATACACTTTGACTTCTTGCGTTTGCGGGTCGCGAATGATGCGCATCTCATCACGAAGCCAGTGATAGGAGCCATCTGCGAATCGCCAGCGGTATTCGTAAATCAGATAGCCTTGGGCGAGCAAAGATTGATTGGCTTGTTCTTCGACCTGTTGATCGTCGGGGTGAATTTGTTCGCTCCACCAGCCTCGCTGCAATAGAGTGCTTGCTTTGTAGCCGGTGATTTCCTCCACATTCTCACTCACCCAATCCGCAACAGGCTCGTTCTCTGATAAGTGCATCGTATATAACACAGTCGCTGCTGTGTTCTCTGCAAATTGCTGCGCATTCCAGTGTGGAGAGAATGGTTTTGAACTAGACATCGGTATCCCTTACTGCCTTACTTTCTTATGTGTAGCATGGATTTTGAATGTTTGCTTTTCCCAAACCTGAAGTTAAGGCACAATAGCACCACTATTCTCATTCCTTACGCTACCATGTATACCTGAAATATATCGGTAGGTACGAAAAAAATTATACTAATGACAGCGCCGAAGTTTATTCATTTACACATACATAGTGACTTTTCCATGGTTGACGGCTTACAGAAGGTAAAGCCGTTATGCCAGCACGTTGCTGCGCATCAAATGCCAGCCATGGCTTTAACCGATGAAATGAATCTTTGCGGGTTAGTTCGTTACTATCAAACCGCTAGAAATCTGGGCGTGAAGCCTATTGTTGGCGCCGACTTACGTGTGATTTTTGAAGATTGGCCTGAGCAACCCCTTCGTATCACTGCGTTAGCAATGAATGCGAAGGGCTATAAAAACCTTAAAATCCTGATTTCTGAAGCATACCTTCGCGGGCATCAATACGGTCACCCTTGTGTCGATCAAGCTTGGCTTGCTGAGCATCATGAGGGTTTGATTATACTGTCGGGTGCGCAGCACGGTGACGTAGGCCTGGCGATATTGAGGAAAAATACCGCGGCGTTAGCACGCTCTATCGAGTTTTATCAAACATACTTCCGGGAACGCTTCTACTTGGAGTTAATTCGCACAGGGCGCCCGGGTGAAGCTATTTGTGTAAGGGAGTCGGTTGCGCTCGCGCAAGAACATGATCTACCTGTCGTTGCAACAAACGATGTGGTTTTCGCGAAGCCAGAAGACTTCGATGCACATGAAATCCGCGTGGCAATTCATGATGGCTATACACTTGCAGATCCGAGACGTCCCAAGCTGTACTCAGAGCAACAATACTTGCGTTCGGCAGAAGAAATGCAAGAGCTCTTTTCAGATATTCCTGAGGCAATCGAAAATACAATTGAAATTGCGAAGCGTTGTAACCTCAACATTCGCCTAGACGAATACTTCCTACCGCAATTCCCGACGGAAGGTATGAGCGAGCCTGATTATCTCGTGAAAAAGTCGCAAGAAGGCCTCGAGGATAGGTTATTACAAATCTTTCCTGATGCCGCTGAACGAGCTGAAAAAAGGGCACCTTACGATGAGCGATTAGCGATCGAACTCGAAGTGATTAATAACATGGGGTTCCCTGGTTACTTCTTGATCGTAATGGAGTTTATTCAGTGGAGTAAAGACCAGGGCATTCCAGTGGGTCCTGGGCGTGGTTCAGGAGCAGGTTCATTAGTTGCATATGCGCTAAAAATAACCGATTTAGACCCGCTTGAATTTGAATTACTATTTGAGCGATTTTTGAACCCTGAGCGGGTTTCGATGCCAGACTTCGATGTCGACTTTTGTATGGACCGACGAGACGAAGTGATTGACCACGTGGCAGAGCTTTACGGCCGAGAGGCGGTATCGCAAATTATCACGTTCGGTACGATGGCCGCAAAAGCGGTCGTGAGAGATGTGGGGAGAGTGCTAGGACATCCGTATGGGTTTGTTGATCGGATATCGAAGCTGATCCCGGGCACACCAGGCATGACCCTGGCAGGTGCATTTGAAGAAGAACCTCGGCTTCACCAGTTATATGACTCCGACGATGAAGTTCGCGAAGTTATTGATATGGCAAGACGACTTGAAGGCGTTACTCGCAATGCAGGAAAACATGCCGGGGGCGTGGTAATCGCGCCCACTAAAATAACGGATTTCTCGCCGCTCTATTGTGACGAGGAGGGTCGTTATCCGGTGACTCAATTCGACAAGAACGATGTTGAAACAGCTGGCTTGGTGAAATTCGACTTCCTTGGGTTAAGAACACTGACAATTATTCAGTGGGCGGTTGATATGGCGAACATACGACTGCAGAAGGAAGGCCGAGCGCCTATTGATATTACGAAAATTCCATTGAATGATTCACGTTGTTACGACGTACTAAAACGCGGTGAGACAACCGCTGTGTTTCAGCTTGAATCACGAGGTATGAAAGAGCTTATCAAGCGGCTCTTACCCGACCTATTCGAAGATATCATCGCATTGGTCGCTTTGTTCCGACCCGGCCCGTTGCAATCGGGTATGGTGGACAACTTTATTGATCGAAAGCATGGCCGAGAAGAAATTTCCTACCCGGACAAAACCTGGCAGCACGACTGTTTGAAACCTATTTTGAAACCAACCTATGGCGTCATTCTCTATCAAGAGCAAGTGATGCAAATTGCACAAGAGATGGCCGGTTATACTCTGGGTGGCGCAGACCTGCTTCGTCGTGCAATGGGTAAAAAGAAGCCAGAGGAAATGGCAAAGCAGCGTGCCGTGTTTGAAGACGGGGCGAAGAAAAATGGAATTGACCCGGAGCTTGCAATCAAAATATTCGACTTGGTAGAGAAGTTTGCCGGTTATGGCTTCAACAAATCGCACTCGGCAGCCTATGCGTTAGTGGCTTACCAAACGCTTTGGATGAAGGTTCATTTTCCCGCAGAGTATATGGCAGCCGTCATGTCTGCAGATATGGACAATACTGATAAAATTGTCACCTTAGTTGACGAGTGTGAGCGGATGGGGCTCAAGATATTGCCTCCCGACGTGAATGTAGGAAGCTACAAATTCAGTGTTGACCAGAATCAACAAGTCGTATACGGAATTGGTGCCATTAAGGGCGTGGGTGAAGGCCCCATTGAGAGTATCATTGCTGCGCGAAATGAAGGTGGGCCGTTCAAAGACTTATTCGATTTCTGTAGACGAGTGGATCTGAAAAAATTAAATCGACGTGTTTTGGAACGCCTGATCAAAGCAGGGGCACTCGATAACTTAGGGCCACATCGTGCGGCACTCATGGCGCACTTGGAGAAAGCCATGCGTCAGGCTGATCAGGCGGCGCAAGCTGAAGCGGTCGGGCAGACGGATTTATTCGGCTTACTGGCGGACACTGAAGACGATACCGCCGTGATTTTTGATGAAGTGCCGAAATGGTCGGAAGCTATTTGGCTAGAGGGCGAGCGAGAAACGCTCGGCCTTTATCTTACAGGGCATCCTATTAACCGTTATCGACACGAGTTAAAGTATTATACGCAGCTGCGTTTAAGCGATATAGGCGATTCGGGGAAAGGGAATACTGTTGCTGTCGCGGGTCTTATTCTCGATGTTCGTGTGATGGTGAATAAAAAAGGGCAGCGATGGGGGCTGGTTACGATTGATGATCGTTCGGCACGCGTGGATGTGCGCTTTTATAATGAAACGTTTGAGCAGAGTGAATCGCTTTTATACAAAGACGCATTAATTTGGATAAAAGGAGAGGTCGGCTTTGATCGCTTCAGTGGCACGAATACAATGACGGCAGTTGAAGTGATGACCATTGAGCAAGCACGTGCCCAATTTGTCAAACGGCTTGCGATCTCGTTAGACTGTGAGCAGGAAATTTCAAATACGAGAAATGTCCCTCAAAAGGGGCTGGACGGCGTTATACAGGTTTTAGAGAATGCCCCAAGAGGTACCTGTCCAGTGCGTATCCATTGTCGGATTGATGGGGCGAGTGCGAGCTTAGACGTGGCTCCACAATGGTATATAGAACCAATTGACGAAGTGCGTTACCAGTTAGAGCTTGCCGTGGGCGAGCGTAACGTACAATTTGAATTTGAATCTTAGGCGGACAGCGTAAGCATGAATCAGAATTTTTTAGAGTTTGAACAACCGATTGCTGAATTGCAGGCGCAAATTGATGAACTGCAATCTGTGGGTGCGAAAGGCGGCTTAGATATCGACCTTGAGAGCGAGGTAAAGCAGCTTCGGAAGAAACGTTCGGAGCTAGTGAAGAAAATTTTCGCTAATCTGTCGCCTTGGCAAGTCGCGCAGCTCGCAAGGCACCCTTTGCGCCCTTATACGCACGATTACATTGAACTTATGTTTAGTGATTTCGATGAGTTAGCGGGTGATCGAGCTTATGCCGATGACAAAGCTATCGTGGGGGGGGTCGCGCGCTTAGATGGTGCACCCATTATGGTGATTGGTCAGCAAAAGGGCCGTGAAACTAGAGAGAAAGTGCGTCGTAACTTTGGTATGCCGAAGCCAGAGGGCTACCGCAAAGCCTTGCGCCTCATGGAAATGGCGGAGAAGTTTAATATGCCGGTGATTACATTCATTGATACACCGGGGGCTTACCCAGGTATCGGCGCAGAAGAGCGCGGTCAGAGCGAAGCGATTGCGCGTAACTTAAAAGTAATGTCGCGCCTGCAAGTACCAACAATTTGTACTGTCATTGGCGAGGGCGGTTCTGGTGGCGCACTGGCGATCGGCGTCGGTGATCGCGTGAACATGCTGCAATACAGCACTTACTCGGTTATTTCACCAGAGGGCTGTGCGTCTATTTTGTGGAAAAGTGCAACCAAGGCCGAACTAGCTGCCGAGGCAATGGGGGTGACGGCTCAGCGTTCGCTGGAGCTCGGTTTGATCGACGCTATCATTGAAGAGCCTGTGGGTGGCGCTCATCGTGATTACGAAGAGACAGCGATTCGCATTAAACGTCAATTACGCGAAGATCTTGAATCGTTGCGTGGTGTCTCCAAGGAAGAATTGCTAGAAAGACGCTATCAAAAATTGATGAACTTCGGTTATTGCTAATTGGTTAAATCAGAATTCTACATGTCCTTTTGTTCGTTCATGGCGAAATTGTCATTGCGCCATGAACAACAGATTGTTGTAGCGTTAGGCGGCGGCGTCGACTCACAAACAGTACTCGCACTCACACAGCAATACCGCAAAGACCACCCTCAGTACCAGTATCTAGCGATTCATTTAGATCATGCATTCCACCCAAGTTCTGGGGAGTGGGCAGAGTTTCTGGACCATGAGTGTAAACAAAAGTGCTTTCCACACATCATTGAACCCTTGTTGGTCCAGTCAGGCGCCAGAATTAGCAAAGAAGCGGCCGGCCGAGACGCACGCTATCGCCGACTTGCTGAACTCACCAAGCCAGATGCGGTGATTCTTTTAGGGCAACATCTGTCTGACCAGGCAGAAACGTTCCTTTTACAGTTAAAACGTGGTGCTGGCCCGAAAGGCTTAGCGGCAATGGCTCAGGTCGCTGTGTTTAACGAACAACGGCGTTTGGCTCGTCCACTGCTTGCGTACACGAAAGAAGAGATCTATCGCTTCGCGCGTGCGCATGAATTGCAATGGATCGAAGACGACACTAATTTCGACACGCGCATCGATCGCAACTTTTTGCGTCATGAGATTATTCCCAAGCTCAAAGCGCGCTGGCCAAGTATTGAGAAGACAATGGCGCGCTCAGCTGAGTTATGCGCTGAACAGCAAAGTTTATTGGAAGAATTGTTACTCCCAGAATTAGAGGCCAGACAGGCGTGTTCCGGAGCTCTGAATGTACAGAACTGGAATACGTATTCAACATTGAAGCACCGGGCGTTGTTGCGTCTTTGGTTGGAGCGACAAGGCGCCTCATTACCAAGCCAAGCTGTTTTGAACGAGTTAGTGATGCAGTTAGCCCGACTTCCGCAAGGAAAGGTGCAGGTGCGGTGGGGGCAGTGGCAAGTGAAGCGCGTTAAAAGAGAGCTTGTGTTATCCAAGCTCTCCTAATTTTTAAGGGGGTTGGCAAAATTTAGCCTAAGCAGAGCTTATTCTTGCCGCTAAATTTTGCTTCGTACAAGAATGCGTCTGCTTTTGAAAGCAGCGCTTGTTCGTCTTCTGGTTCCCCAATCGTAAGTGCAACAGCGCCACCACTGCATCCAATCCGATGTTCTGAAAGCAAAGAATCATGTTGTAACGCGCGTTGAATACGCTCAAAGACTTGTTCCGCACTTGCGCGGGTTGCGTCTTTTAAGAGCAATACAAATTCATCTCCGCCATATCGAAATATCTCGTCATAACCGCGAAGCTGCGACTTCACGGTCCGCGCGAAGCGTTGCAAGATTCGATCGCCGACTAAGTGGCCAGCGTTATCGTTGACTGCTTTAAAACCATCTAAGTCGAGAATCATCAGCATATAAGGTGTTTCGAAGCGCTCTTGGATGGCTTTTGCCCGCTGAATAGCATCTTCCATCAATAATCGATTCCCTACACCGGTCATATGATCATGCATTGCTTGGCGACGCACCCGTGCGTACCGCATTGCATTCCGTAACGGGAAAATGAGTTTCTGATGATATTGATTTAGGCGTCTAATGTCGCTATCTGAGAAGCCACCTGCCTTGCTGTAAACAAGTTCACCTAAGTATTCGCCGTCAGCATAAATAGATGCGGTGTGCTGAGGTTGTTGCTCTACGTAGCCAAACACAGCGAACACAAGTTCGTCTGCTGCAAATGATAAACTGCTAATCCCGACTGTTTGTTGAACTTCTTTGCCGTACATGGCAAGTAAATGTTCAATATCGAGCGTTGTTTGCAGTTGCTCAATAAGTTTTCCTTGGCGCTGAAAGGTTTCAGAGCATGCGAGTACTTGTACACTGTTTTTCTCTTGTTGCTGTTCTACGATAACCACAATACTTACCCCATCTCAGGATCGTTGTGGCAATCTCAGCAATTTTCATGCCTTCATTTTTAAGTATTTGTTCTATATAGTTTTTATATTTCAAATAATATTCTTGTACAAGAAATTGACGCGGGGGGCGGCAATTCATTGCCAATTATTCGACAGGGATTCCGCCAAGCTCAAGAAACTCATGAATCAGATTGGCTTTTGCGAGTGCATCTTCATATCCGAGTGAAATGAGCTCACGACAATATTCCTTTTCGAATAAGAGGTAGCTTACCAAGCTAGAAGGGGTGTCTCGATCGACGCCCATCAAGCTTAATAAGCGACGCACTGGTTTCGGCATCCGCTCATAATGCCGATGCGCAATCGCGTTGAAGTCATGTGTGGGGTGAATCAGGAGTGAGTGAATTCTGCGTAGCGACGGATGAGGAATATCTGCCTGCTCAAGCTGATGAATGGTTTGATTCACTCGCTCTAAGCGCTCAATATCTGAATTGAGTGTGTCCGCGAAAATGGTGTCGAGTAAGTGCCCTGCGATTTCAGCCGCCGAGGGCGGGAGCGGGTGACCCGGTTGTGTTTCAATATGTGGTTGGTCTACACCGATGACAAGAATCTTGCTTGCCCCCAAATGAATCGCCGGACTGAGAGGTGCGATTTGGTGGATTGAACCGTCACCGAAATATTGCTGATTGACTCGAATGGCTGGAAAAACGAGTGGAATTGCCGCTGATGCCATTAAATGCTCGGTATTTAGACGTGTCCGCTGTCCTCTTCGTTTGGCGCGAAGCCAATTCTCATATTGCGGAATACCTTCGAAGAAGGAGACCGATTCACCATTGTTATAGGAGGATGCGGTCACGGCCACGGCTCGTAAGAATCCACTGTGAATGTGGCCATCGATCCGAGTGAAATCGATTACTTCTTCAAGCAACTGTCGGAGGGGGTGGTTGTCGAACAATGCAGGTGAGTTTCGATGTACACTCTCTTGCTGAAAAAGTTGACCTACTTTTCCCAATAACTGACCGAAAATTGCAGAATTACTGCATTCGTAGACTTGTTGTGTAGAAAAATTAGCCCAAATTTTCTCTACTTGCTTTACCGCAAGTCGAAAGTTAGAGGCATAACAGGCCATCGCCGTTGCATTGATCGCTCCGGCAGATGTACCGCATAGAATACGAAAAGGTAGCGGATGAGCTCGCGGCACTAAGGTCGCAATTCCTTTTAATACACCTACTTGATAGGCAGCTCTGGCGCCGCCCCCCGTAAGTAGGAGCGCTGGCTCACGCGATGAAATCATAAAATTAGAACCCCTCTGATACAAATAGATTGCAATTGCGTAACACTCGCTTACATATTTCACGCCTTCGAAACACAACTATGACACTCTAAACGTATTCTCCGTGCGTATAGTGGCTCATAATATGTGGCAGAAGGGATTGACCTCAAGTCAATTTATTGAGAACAATTTTAAAAAGGTAAGGTTCATGACGGTGCATAAGAGACAAATTATTCTTCCATTCGTGATCGTCGTCGCGGCTGTTCTGATTGCTAATGTACTGGGCAAGATGCGGCCGGAGCCAGAGCGCTCGCAGCCCAAGAGGCCGCCGGTGTTGGTTGAAGTAGTAGAAGTTCAGAAGGCTCCTCAAACTTTTGTAGTTGATGCTTATGGTACCGTGAATCCGCGTTTTCAAACCCAACTCGTCACAGAAGTGAGCGGGCGTGTGGTGAATGTGGCACCCAATTTTGTAGCGGGCGGATTTTTTGACGAAGGCGATTTGTTACTCGAGATTGACCCTTCAGATTACGAGGCTGCATATGAAGAAGCCAAGGCGAATCTCGCACGCGCTCAGGCAGCAGTTGCGCAAGAACGAGCGCTCGGGCGTGTAGCGGAAGCCGAGTGGCGCTCAATTGAAGCGGGTGAAATTCCTGAGTTGGGTTTACGTCAACCGCAGCTCGCGAGCGAACTCGCTAACTTGCGGGCCGCAGAAGCACAATTGCTGCGTGCGGAGCGAAACCTAGAGCGCACGAAAGTGCGAGCGCCATTCGCCGGGTTGTTGCAGGCGAAACAGGTGAATCTGGGGCAGTATGTAGGGTTAGGAACACCTGTGGGCATGTTCTACGGCACGGAATTGGCCGAAATTCGCGTTCCCCTAACCGATTACGATTTTTCATTTTTGGATCAAGTATTGATCGATTCTGAGAGTGCGGCTGGTCCGGCTGTCATATTACGCTCAGAGGTTGCCGGAGAAATGCGTGAGTGGCGCGGAAACCTCGTCCGAACAGAAGGAGTGCTCGATCCGTCAAGTCGTGTAACCTATGGTGTGGTGCGCGTGCAGGATCCTTACAACCGGTTGCATTCGAGACACGAGAGTCCATTGCAGTTTGGTCGTTTTGTTACCGCTGAAATCCAAGGCATTAGTGTCGACGGTTTGGTTGAAATACCACGTTACGCGGTCAATGCAGATGGCAACGTGTGGATTGTGACAGAAGAGCGCCTATTAGAGAGCCGTTCGGTGACTTCTTACCGTATTGATGAGCAGACCGTGTTTGTGGCAAGCGGCCTTGAAAATGGTGATCGCGTTATGACGACACAACTGGATAACCCAATTCCCGGCATGAAAGTTAGATTGCCTGGCGACCCGATCTTACCGAATGAAGAGTCAGTAGAAGAGAACGCGGATAGCGAGACTGACAAAGCGAGTGAGGAGTAAATCATGAAACCTGAAACAGGCATTATTGCATGGTTTACGCGCAATAAAGTGGCAGCAAATCTCCTTATGGCCGTCATTATTGTGGCGGGTATATTCTCGGTTTTTGCCGTACGGAAACAAACCTTCCCAACCATTGAGCTGAACAACGTCATGGTCCGTGTGATATACCCTGGCGCTGCGCCGCAGGAAGTAGAGCAGGGCGTTATTATTCGAATTGAAGACGCAATTGATGATGTGCAAGGTATTAAAACAGTTCGTAGTAACGCGAATGAGGGGATCGGTACCGTCAATATCGAAGTAGAGTCTGGGTACGATGTTCAGGAAGTAATGGACGAAGTGCGGATGAATGTGGACAGCATTGCCAGTTTCCCAGCCCAAATTGAACCGCCCTTGGTGTATCGCATTCGGCCACAGACGCAAATTATTTGGTTGGCAGTTTCTGGTGACATGAACGAGCGCGCGCGCAAGCGGTTGGCCAACGAAATACGAGACGAGATTCGGAGTCTTTCTGGAGTGACACAGGCGCAGGTCGTCGGCACGCGTAACTATGAGATTGCGATTGAAATTTCAGAAGAAAATCTGCGCCGTTACAATCTGACGTTTGAGCAAATTGTGCAAGCGGTCCGTGGCACATCGCTCGACGTGCCGGGTGGATCAATTCGAACGCCAAATGGCGATATTTTGTTACGTGCGAAGAATCAAAGCTATGTGGGGCGTGAGTTTGAAGAAATTGTCCTGATCAGCCGTCAAGACGGCACCCAGTTGACACTCGGTGAGATCGCTTCAGTGCAGGATGAATTTGTTGAGCGACGCGCATTCTCGGAGTTTGATGGTAAACCGTCGAGCTTTATTCGTGTTGATAGCGTCGGCACCCAGAACGATTTACAAATCGCAGAAACCGTGAAGCAGTATGTGGAACGCAAGCAAACAACACTGCCGCAAGGCGCCAATATCGCTTATTGGGGCGATAGTTCTTATTACCTGAAAGGGCGATTAAACCTGATGCTGAAGAACCTCATTTTTGGGGTCCTTTTAGTGCTTGTCGCGCTCTCATTATTCCTTCAAATTCGCTTGGCCTTCTGGGTGATGGTGGGTATCCCTGTTTGCTTCTTGGGTACGTTGGCAATGATGAATCTGCCTATGATCGATGTTTCTATCAACATGATCTCGTTATTTGGATTTATTCTGGTACTCGGGATCGTGGTCGACGACGCGATTATCATTGGTGAGAGCGCTTATACTGAGATAGAGAAGCATGGGAAGTCGGATGACAATGTCATTCGAGGTGCAAAACGCGTCGCAGTGCCTGCAACTTTTGGTGTTTTAACGACCGTTGTTGCATTTTTACCTATGTTATTCGTGGGTGGTACGATGGGTGCGATTTGGGAATCTATTGCTTATGTCGTCATTCTCGCACTGCTTTTCTCTCTGATTGAGTCGAAATGGATTTTACCTGCGCACATAAGTTCAATGAAATATTCCAAAGCCGAGGGAAGCAAACAAAATTTTTTCCAGCGAACTCGTAATGGCGTTGCCGACGGGTTAAAGCGTTTTGTAGAGACTAAATATAAGCCGTTTACAGCGAAATGTGTGGATTATCGATATACCACGATCGCGACTTTTTTGGCGCTCATGATCGTGATGGTGGGTTTGATCCAAAGCGGCGCGGTACGCTGGGTATTCTTTCCAAACATTCCGAGCGACTTTATTTTTAGCAACATTGTGATGCAACCCGGCACACACGAATCACAAACCATTCGCTCTTTGCGTGAAGCAGAGGCAGTGCTGCGAGAGATTGCGAAAGATTACGAAGAGGAGCACGGTGAGAGCCTTGTCAAACATACGGCTATTTTCCTGAACTCGAATGAAGGAGGTGAGGTTTTAGTCGAGTTAGAAAAAGGTGAAAACCGTGAGATTGATGGTTTTGAAATCGTGAATCAATGGCGGGAGCGTATGCCTGAGCTGGTCGGTGTGAAGGAGTTAAACTTCCAGGCCAGTATGATGGGCGGTGGCGGAGGTTTCGACGTTGAGTTTCAACTAAGTGGCTCCGATTTAGATGAATTGTCTCGCGCGGCCACTGAGTTGAACCAAGTCTTAGGAGAGTACGGTGGTGTCTTTGATATCTCCGATACGTTCGGTACGCCGCAGGAAGAAATTCAACTCACACTCAAGCCGACAGCAGATGCGCTAGGTCTTCAGTTACAAGATGTTGCGACCCAAGTGCGTTACGCATTCTACGGCGCTGAAGCGCAACGCATTCCTCGCGATGACGAAGAAGTGCGAGTCATGGTTCGATATCCACTTGCAGAGCGCGTGTCCATTGGTAACCTTGAATCGATGATGATTCGCACGAGTGACGGCCGAGAAATCCCGTTTAGAGAGGTTGCGGAAGCACGTTTTGCAGACGGTTTTAGTACGATCACTCGGATTGGTGGTGTGCGCTCGGTGAACGTGAGAGCGCGGGTGGATAAAGACCGGGTTGAACCTCGAGAAATTATAGAAGACGTGCGCGAAAATCGCCTGCCTGAAATTTTGGAGAAATACCCTAATGTTCGCTTTGGACTTGAGGGTGCGAGTGCTGATGAGCGCGATGCATTGGGGTCGCTAGGGATTGGCTTTGCGTTAGCCATGCTTGCTATCTATGGATTGATGGCCATACCACTCAAGTCATACAGTCAACCGTTGATTATTATGTCGGTGATTCCGTTCGGTATCATTGGGGCGGTGCTCGGGCATTTCGTGCTTGGGATGTCGATAAGTATTCTCAGTTTATTCGGTATTATTGCATTGGCAGGGGTGGTGGTAAATGACAGCTTGATTCTGGTGGATTATGTGAACCAGAACCGGGACGAGAAAGTTTCACTGAAGCAGACGGTAGTGGACGCAGGTGGCGCAAGATTCCGAGCCATTGTGCTAACTTCGCTCACAACCTTCGTAGGGCTCATGCCGATGGTTTTGGAGAAGAGTTTACAGGCACAAATGGTCATACCAATGGCGGTTTCATTATCGTTCGGAATTTTATTTGCCACGGTGATCACGTTATTGCTCATACCATGCCTCTACTTGGTGCTAGACGACATGAGTCGAGCAAAACATGCTTTCATTCGTTGGTATAAAAAAGAGCCGAAGCCAGTACAGGAAATTGATTAAAAATCAGTTAGAATAATAGCTTCTGAGAACAGTACAGCGAGGCCGACCATGAAGCTATTACCGATCTACGATTTAATCGCGATCGCTTGGTTTCTTAGTTTTTGGGTGGGTTATGCGATTTTTGCGCGCAAGCGTGCGAAGAAGCATAACTCACTTTCTAGCATTCTTTGCACGCTTCGAGTTGAGTGGATGAATGCGGTTGTTCGCAAGGAACAACATATTGCCGATGCAGCATTGGTTGGAAACGTGGAGCGCACCGTCACGTTTTTTGCATCCTCAACCATATTTGTTTTAGCGGGTGTGCTTACGGTCACTGCATCGAATGACGCTTTTGTCCGTGTTTTAGACGAATTACCTTTTACCGCAGAACAAAGTCATACCTTGGTACTCCTAAAGCTCGCTGGCTTGGCCACGATTATGGTGTATGCATTCTTCAAGTTTACATGGGCCGTTCGTCAATTTGGGTTCGTATCGATTTTGCTTGGTATGGCGCCTTCAGTGAGTCGCCCCACGGTCAGTGAAGAAGAGCGCGAACGGTTTTCATTAAACGCTGCAAAAATTCTCGATCAAGCTGGACATGAGTACAACTACGGTCTACGCGCCTATTATTTCGCATTAGCATACTTGTGTTGGTTTGTGAGTCCTTGGCTGCTGATGGTCGCTGCACTCGTTGTGACAGGTGTGTTATACCGACGCGAATATAACTCACGCGTGCTTCGCGCGCTTTTAGCGACTCGGAATCAAGAGCCTGGGCCCAAAGCGCCAGGGCAACTCTAACTATTCATATCAATTGGGAGGCAAACTTGTTACCAGCAGAGAATTTTCTGGCATGGACTCGAGCGAATGAGTGGGGCGGAACGCCGGAGTATTCAGAGTACTTAAGTAACGGCGTAAAGCTAGATGTTTGGGACAGTGGCGTGCTGTGTGTTACGCCTGAGCACACGAACCAAAGAGACTTGGTGCTCTCCTGTGCGGTTCACGGTGATGAAACTGCACCAATAGAAATTTGTGATCAGCTCATCGAGGCGATTCGCAGTCAAGAGTTGTTGCCTAGATGTCGAATTCTCTTTTTGATTGCGAATCCAGCAGCAATAAATGTAAACCGTCGGTTCGTTGAAGAAAACATGAATCGGCTTTTTAACGGTGGACATTCTCGTGGTGAAGGGTTAGTGAACAAAGAGCGGATTCGAGCCAAGAAAATTGAAGCATATGTTGCTAAGTTTTTTGCGCAGGCACCGAGCGATGAGCCGCGCGAGCGGCTTCACTATGATATGCACACAGCGATTCGCGATTCTCAGCATGAGAAGTTTGCTGTTTATCCTTTTACAGACGGTGCGCCGTATAAGAAGCGTCAGCTGCAACTACTCCGGGCCATGGGCGTTCCTGTTATTTTGCTGAACGATGGACCGACTACCACTTTTTCCTATCATTCCGTGAAGCATCATGGAGCCGATGCATTCACTGTTGAACTCGGAAAGGTTAAACCGTTCGGTGAGAACGACATGCAAAGCTTTGCCGCGACTATTCACACATTGAAGGCATTAATTACAGAAGATGAACCTGATTTGGCACCTTTCAATGAGAATGATTTCGAGATTTTTCAGGTTCTGCGTAGCATCAATCGAACGGTCGAAGACTTTGAATTGAATTTTTCTGACGCCCTAGCCAATTTTACCCCGTTTGCAAAAGGGGAATTGTTGGCGCGTGACGGCGCCACAGAATATCGAGCCGAGTATGAGGGAGAGGCGGTTATATTTCCGAATGCGAAGGTGGCGTTAGGTCAAAGAGCGTTACTTACCGTGATCACAATCTCTGCAAATCAATTGGAGCTGGTCTGAGGAGCGACATTGTCGCTAGAACTCTTTGATTTTAGAGCGTTGTAGCTTGAAATGAACAAATTATGCGACAGACGGAATGCGGCAAAGTTTGCAACGACCTTTACGTAAAGGTAAAGTTGCGCCCCAATAGCGAAGGAAAAAGATTCTGAAGAATCGTACAAGAGAAAACGTTATGGCAAATAAAGCGACAACAACAAAAGTGGTGTCTACGCTTGAGGTAACTCCCGGCGACGCATTACAAATTCCTACGTTCCAACTGTTAAAAGAAGACGGTTCGGTACAGAAAGGTGCCAAGCTTCCAGATATTGATAAGGAGCTGGCGCTCAAAATGTTCAGTACGATGCAGTTTATTCGGTTATTGGATGAACGCATGTTCGCGGCGCAGCGCCAAGGACGCATCAGCTTTTATCTTTCTTCGTTAGGAGAAGAGGCTGCGAGCATTGGTTCAGCTGCTGCATTGAAGTTTGAAGACATGATCATGGGGCAATATCGTGAGCAAGGGGCGCTTGCGTTTCGTGGCTTCACCGTAGAGCAATTCATGAATCAGCTCTTTTCTAATGAGTTAGATTTAGGGAAGGGGCGGCAAATGCCTGTGCACTATGGCTGTGCAGCGCTCAACTTTATGACCATTTCTTCACCGCTCGGAACGCAAATTCCACAAGCGACGGGTTATGCCTACGGTCAGAAACAAGACAAGTCAGGGCTTTGTACTCTGGTTTACTTTGGTGAAGGAGCTGCTTCGGAGGGCGACTTCCACGCTGGGCTGAATATGGCAGCCGTACTGAAGGTACCTGTTATCTTTTTCTGTCGTAATAACAAATACGCAATTTCTACTCCTTCAAGCGAACAGTTTGCGGGCGATGGCATTGCTCCGCGTGCTGCCGGATACGGCATGAAAGCAATTCGCGTCGATGGTAACGATATTTTTGCAGTTTATGCGGCGACACAAGAAGCTCGTCGTATCGCGGTTGAAGAAAATGAACCGGTTTTGATTGAAGCAATGTCTTACCGTATGGCCGGGCACTCCACGTCAGATGATCCAACAGGCTATCGAACCAAAGACGAAGAAGAAGCATGGCGCGGTAAAGAGCCAATGATTCGCTTCCGCAATTGGTTGGTGAAAAAGGGGTGGATCACCGAAGAAGAGGCCGACGCGCAAATGGCTGAGCACAAAAAAGCAGTCTTGGCCGAATTGAAAAGAGCAGAGCAAGTTCCTGCGCCGCACGTCGATGAGATTATCGAAGACGTTTACGATACACCTCCTGCGCATTTAAAGGCGCAATTAGAGGCGCTTAAAGCACATATTCGTAAATATCCAGATGCTTACCCAGCAACGGCGAAGGGAGTGAAGTAAATGGCAAAGATGAACCTATTACAAGCCATTAATAGCGCACTTGACGTTGCGATGGCAAAGAATGAAAAGGTCTGTATTTTTGGTGAGGATGTTGGTTATTTTGGAGGCGTATTTCGCGCCACCAGTGACTTACAGGAAAAGTACGGCAAAGCACGTTGTTTCAACACGCCTTTAGTTGAGCAAGGTATTGCGGGTTTTGCCAATGGTTTGGCTGCGCAAGGGGGGTTCCCAATCGCAGAGATCCAGTTTGGCGATTACATTTTTCCTGCATTCGACCAAATCGTGAATGAAACCGCGAAATTCCGTTATCGTTCCGGCAATGAATTTAATGTGGGGGGGCTCACGATTCGAACGCCGTACGGCGGAGGAATTCATGGCGGGCATTACCATTCACAATCTCCTGAAGCTTACTTTGCCCATACGCCCGGCCTGAAGATTGTTGTACCTCGCAATCCATACGAGGCAAAGGGTTTGTTACTTAGCTCTATTTTTGACCCAAACCCTGTATTGTTTATGGAGCCTAAACGTCTCTATCGCGCAGCGGTGGGTGAAGTTCCTGAAGAAGAATACTTCTTACCGATTGGTAAAGCAGAAGTGGTGAAAGAAGGTACAGACATCACAGTTGTCGGCTGGGGTGCGCAGATTGAAGTGATCGAAAAAGCAGTGGCGATGGCAGAAAAGGATGGGGTAAATGCTGAGATTATCGATTTACGCACTATTTTGCCCTGGGATGTTGAAACGGTTGCTCAATCGGTCATGAAAACTGGTCGTTTAGTGGTGAGTCAAGAGGCGCCTCACACCATGGCATTTGGTAGTGAAGTGGCGGCAACAATTCAAGAGCAATGTTTCTTATATCTAGAAGCACCCATTATGCGTGCGTCAGGCTTAGATACCCCGTATCCACTGGCTCATGAGAAAGAATACTTCTCTGATCACTTAAAAACCTACGAAGCCATCAAGCGTTCGTTGAACTATTAAAAGGAGTGACCATGAGTACTGATTTTATTTTACCTGATATTGGTGAAGGAATCGTTGAGTGCGAAATCGTCGAATGGTTAGTTCAAGAAGGCGATGCAATTCAGGAAGATCAGGTGGTTGTTGAAGTGATGACCGATAAAGCGGTCGTTGAAATTCCTGCAAAATTTGACGGTAAGGTTACCAAGCTCTATTACGCAAAAGGCGATATTGCAAAGGTCGGTGAGCCTCTGTTTGCGATTGCTGCGGGTGATGCTGAACCGGCGCAAACTGAAGCTGAAACGAAACCTAAAGTAAAAGAGCCTGCACCTGCGGAGCGTAGCCAACCAAAATCTGAGATGAGCTTAAAAGATAGTGCAAACGATTTTATCTTACCGGATATTGGTGAAGGAATCGTTGAGTGCGAAATTGTCGAATGGCGAGTAGCAGAAGGCGACACAGTTGAAGAAGATCAAGTCGTTGTAGAAGTGATGACCGACAAAGCTGTGGTCGAGATTCCTGCCAAATCTGATGGCAAAATTGGCAAGCTCTATTATGCGAAGGGTGATATCGCGCGCGTGGGCGAACCACTCTTTGCATTGATTGCAGACGGTGAGGTCGCTTCACAAAGCAGTTCTCAAACCGCATCTAAAGGTTCTGCACCCGTGCAAACCAAAGCTCAGCCTGCAGGCGGTGAGTTTGAAGCTCCGCAACCTGCGGCGCCTGGGAAGGCGCTTGCGAGCCCAGCGGTGCGGCGATTGGCGCGAGAAAAAGATATTGATCTCACGCAAGTCAAAGGCTCTGGCAAAAAAGGCCGAATTTTAAAAGAAGATTTAACCCAAGCCAGCGCAACGAAGTCTGAAGCGTCGAGCTCAGCGCAAGTTACACAAAGTTCTGGCGCGACTGGCGGAACGCACACAGAGCCGATGCGGGGTGTGCGGGCAGCGATGGCCAGACAAATGAGCGAATCGGTTCGCACCATTCCTCACTTTACTTACGCAGAAGAGTTTGATTTAACTGATCTTCGACAGCTGCATGCGCAACTAAAAGCTCAGTATGCGGAACAGGGGGTGCGCCTCACTTTGATGCCTTTCTTTATTAAGGCATTGTCGCTGGCGATCAAAGAATTCCCAATTATGAACGCCCAACTCAACGATGATGCAACCGAAATCACCTATTTCGATGATCACAACATTGGTATGGCGGTCGCGACTAAAGTGGGTCTCATGGTTCCGAACATTAAAGCGGTCCAAAACCTATCTTTGTTGGAAGTGGCTGAAGAGGTGAATCGTCTTACAGCAGCAGCCCGTGAGGGGAAAGTTGCGCAGGCCGACATGAAGGGAGGTACTATCACTATCTCCAATATCGGCGTGGTCGGTGGCACAGTCACAACACCCATCATTAACAAGCCTGAAGCTGCGATTGTCGCACTGGGTAAGGTACAAACCCTACCTCGGTTTGCGCCTGACGGGAGCGTTGTTGGGCGTGATTTGATGACAGCAAGTTGGTCTGGAGACCATCGTATTATTGATGGAGCAACGATTGCCAACTTTAATAAGCGCTGGCAACAGTTTCTTGAACAGCCGATGCAAATGCTTACCGTAATGAAATAACCGAGTTTGATAATAGAAAAGGGGCGTTACGCCCCTTTTTTTATACAGAGGTTCACGCAAGTCATGAACATGCTATTTGAGTTTGGCTACGTCGGGTTATTTCTCTCCGCATTCCTAGCGGCAACCATTTTACCCTTCAGTTCTGAAGTCGTTTTGTCCACATTGCTTATCGCTGAACTCTCGCCCGCATGGCTTATCGTGAGTGCGACTGCAGGCAATGTATTGGGCTCATGCGCAAACTATGGCTTAGGCTCTAGTTTGCGAGCACCCCGAGTCCAAACATGGTTAGGGATATCTCCACGAGCATTCGAGCAAGCGGAAACGAGGTTTCAACGAATGGGTACGTGGGCGCTACTCTTTGCTTGGGTTCCCGTGATTGGCGATCCGCTCACATTTGTTGCGGGCGCTCTGAGAGTCAATCTTGTTTGGTTCTTGATACTCGTAAGTGTCGGCAAACTTGCACGCTATCTTGTTGTTAGTTATCTTGTTTTAAAAACAATGGCCTAATAAGACAAACTACAAGGAAAATCCGCATGGAAATGACCCTCGACCCCCAAAGCCAGCGTGCAAAAAGCAACGCCATGATTGCTTATGCACTCATGGTCGCCGGCTTGTTTACCGGTATCTTTTGGTTTATTGGCGCATTTTGGGCTTGGTTTAAACGCAATGAGGCAGTCGGAACCATTTATCACTCTCATCTGCAAAATATCGTTGCAACTTTCTGGTGGGGGCTGCTTTGGGTCGCAATTGGTTTAGTGTTGATGTTGGTATTGATTGGCTATTTGGTTCTATTCGCTGCCTACATTTGGATGATCTTTAGATTAATTAATGGCATTTCAAAGATTCTTAGTAACGAGGCCTACCTCTAGTGAAGCGCATTGGCCTGATAGGGGGCATGAGTTGGGAGTCGACTGCGGTCTATTATCGACTCTTAAATCAAAGCGCTCGGGCGCGACTTGGAGGGCAAAATTGCGCGCCCTTGGTGCTATGGAATGTAGACTTTGCAAAGATTTCTGCACTCCAACACAGCGGCGATTGGCAGGCAACGGCGGCGCTGCTAATTGAGGGGGCAGAGCGTTTGGAGCGCGCGGGTGCTGAGTGTATTCTGATTTGTACCAACACCATGCATAAAGTCGCTGAGGAAGTGCAAGCGCGTGTTCAAATTCCGTTGCTGCATTTGATTGATATTGTTGCGCACGAAATTTTAGCGAGGGGTATGAAACGCGTGGGTCTTTTAGGAACGCAATTTACGATGTCTGAGAGCTTTTACGCAGAGCGCTTGGCATCTCATGGTATCGACACCATGGTTCCAAGCACTTCTAGTCAAGCTGAGATTCACCGCGTGATATACGAGGAGTTGTGCCAAGGCGAGTGCTCTAAAAAATCCAAGCAGTTCTATTTGAATGAAGTGGAAAAACTGAGTGCTCGTGGTGCGCAGGGGATTATTCTCGGCTGTACGGAAATAGGCTTATTGATTAGCCAAGAAAACACGCCAATCCCGCTTTTAGATACTACTGCGCTCCATGTAAATGCTGCACTCGATTTTGTGCTCACAGACGCGTGAAAGCTGGCTGATTATCGCCTTGCCACAAGTGTTCTGACTAAACCTGGGAAAAAACGCTGCAAACGGGGCGCAAGCTTGCTCAAGCCTGAACCGACCACTACTTCAGCTTTATTATTCTGAATGGCTTGTATAATTTCTTTGGCACATTGCTCAGCAGAAATACCGCCCGCGTTATCAGGATCCTCTCTATTCAGCTTTTCACCCGACCCGGTAAGGGCGTTGTGAGCAATTTGTGTATGGACAAAACCCGGGCAAATCGTGGTGCAGTGAATATTCTTGTCAAACATTTCTGCTCGCAAACAGTCCATAAAACCAATCACACCAAACTTTGAGCCCGCATAGCCACTGCGTAATTTGGTACCAACTTTGCCTGCGACTGAGGATACGGTCACAATATGCCCATTGCCCTGTTCTAACATACTGGGTAGTACAGCCTTCGTGAGCGCGACCACACTGAAGTAATTAATCTCCATTAAATCACGATAGACTTTTAGATCTGTTTCCAACGTAAGGCTACGCTGAGAAACACCTGCGTTATTTATGAGAATATCAATCGGTTGTTGACTTACGAATCTTCGAGCTGCTTCGAGGGCATGTTCTGGGTTCATTAAGTCAAGCGGAAACACCTGATGCTCGCCCGGTAATTCTGAGGCGAGAGTATTCAAGGTCTCTTCGCTACGCGCGGTAAGAATTAGTTGCGCCCCGGCTCTTGCCAGTGCATGCGCTAGCGCCAGACCAATCCCGGAAGAAGCGCCTGTTAACCAGATCGTTTTACCGTGAATATCGCTCATGTTCACCTCTTATGATGGTTCTACTAATAACGCCTTGACGGGCTTAAAGCTCTTGCGATGAATGGGACTGACCCCGTGCGTTTTGATGAGCTCTAAATGAAGTTTTGTTGGATATGCTTTGTGCTGTGCAAATTGATATTCAGGGTATTGCTCGTGCCAAGCATACATTTGTCGGTCTCGCTCAACCTTAGCAAGGATCGATGCCGCGCTAATGGCCGGCTCAATCGCGTCTCCACCAATCACTGCGGTCGCAGGAATAGCTAGTCCATGTGGAATCTTGTTTCCGTCTATGAGTGCCTCTGTAGCGGGCGTAGGTAAGGCTTCGATGGCACGACGCATCGCCAGCAATGATGCATACAGAATATTTAATTCATCTATCTCTTCAGGATCACATTGAGCAATCGACCAAGCGAGCGCCTTTTGTTTTATTTCAGTGCTCAACAGATCACGCTTTTTCTCACTCAACTTCTTCGAGTCGGCGAGTCCTTCGATCGGTTTTGCTGGATCAAGAATAACCGCAGCTGCAACCACTGGCCCTGCAATCGGTCCTCTTCCAGCTTCGTCGACACCACAAATCACAAACAAAGCTCCTGCACTAAGCGTTCAATTTTTGTAAGCGCAGGGTTAATTTCGTCGAGACGAATAAACTCGTCTGGTTGGTGCGCCTGATTAATCGAGCCAGGCCCCATAACGATAGTTTCACAACCTAAGGCGTCAATAAAAGGTGCTTCTGTACAATAGTTCGCGGGCTCTGCTTTGCTCCCACTGATCTGCTCAGCCATTTTGACCAATGTACTATCTGCCGCACATTGGTAACCCGGTATCGGAGGATGCATTGACTCGACCGCCAGTAGGCTAGGATACTTGTTTATCAGAGGCTCGAGTTTTTTCGTTAACAGCTCGCCGAGCAGATCAACTGGCATGCCGGGAAGGGGTCGCATGTCCATATGTAGTTCGCAGCACGCACAAATACGATTCGCAGCGTCGCCACCATGAATGTGTCCAAAGTTCAAAGTTGGGTACGGAACACGAAAGGCAGGTTCTGCATAGTTATTCTTAAGCTCCGCTTTGAGCTTCAATAGCGATGCAATCACCTCGTGCATAATTTCGATTGCATTAATGCCTGCGTCAGGATCGGAGCTATGTCCCGACTTGCCGGTAACCCGAATGCAGTCGGTAAAATGCCCTTTATGCATTCGTACGGGTACCATCGAAGTTGGCTCGCCAATAACTGCATAATCTGGTTTTAAATTCGGAAACTTACTTAGTTCCCGTGCGCCTGCCATAGTGGTTTCTTCATCCGCCGTTGCAAGCACGTAGATAGGTTTACTTAGTTCGTTGAGGTCGATACGTTTGAGTGCTTCTAAGACAAAAGCGAAAAAGCCTTTCATATCGGCACTACCTAAACCAAAAAGCTTGCCATCGGCCTCAGTTAAAGTGAAAGGGTCGCGGGTCCAGCGTCCTTCGTCCCATGGCACGGTATCGGTATGTCCTGCAAGTAATAAGCCGCCACTTGCATGTTCAGGCCCTTTTCGAGCCAAGAGGTTGTATTTGTTCGGTTGCGCCTCGAGTGCTTCTATTTGAACGCCAAACCCAAGTGATTCTAGCCAAACACCTAACTGATCAATGACAGGTTTATTCGAGGTATCCCATTGAGGATTTAGACAGCTCACGGACGGCAAAGCGATCATTGACTTATACATGGAGAGAAATTCAGGCAAAGCGGCCATGGCAACACCTCGTTGAGATAAAAATGGGTGCTGCAGGACAGCACCCAGTGAAGTTTACCCTGCAGGGTAAAGATAGTTCGATTGTACTCCGAGTGGTAAACCAATGCCCCAGTAGATAAGTAAGAACGCAGTCCAAACAATCAATAGGGTGACACTAAACGGTAACATCATTGAGACGAGTGTACCGATACCCGTATTCTTCACATAGCGTTGGCAATACACCACAACAAGTGGGAAGTATGGGAGTAACGGCGTGATGATATTACTCACAGAATCACCCACACGATAGGCCGCTTGAGTTAGATCGGGCGAGATACCGAGTTGCATGAGCATCGGTACAAAAATAGGTGAAATGAGCAACCATTTGGCGCTTGCAGAACCTACAAACAAGTTGATAACGGCAACCAGTAGAATGATACCTACCAGTGTGACCGGACCCGGAACGCCAAGGCCTCCAAGGAAATTTGCACCTTTCATGGCAATTAAGATACCAAGGTTTGAATCTCCAAACGCTTTAATAAACAGTGCACAGAAGAATGCCATGACCAAGTAGTAAGCCATGGTTTCCATGGTTTTAGACATGGCCATAATGATGTCTTTAGATTCCTTAAAGGTTCCAGACACGTAACCGTGAACAATACCAGGAACCCAGAACAACAAGAAGATTAATGGCACGATAGACTGCATTAACGGTGCGTCAAACGCTGCAATTTCACCTGCTGGTGAACGCAACGCGGAAGTTTCAGGCCAAACTGCGGCAATTAATAGTCCAATACCGAGTAGCATGGTCAGGCCGCCTGCATGGAAGGCTTTACGATCTTGTGCGCTGACTTCTTCCATTTGTGGCATGTCGTCTTTGTCACCATCAATCATGACACCTTTGAGACGAGGCTCTACGACTTTGTCGGTGATGTACCAACCTACGAGTACCACCACAATCGATGAAAGGCCGGTGAACATCCAATTGTTCAGCGGGTTCAGTACGATATTTGGATCGTATAATTGTGCGGCGGTTTGGGTAATGCCCTGCAGCATTGGGTCGATGGCACTGGGTACGAAGTTAGCACTAAAACCACCAGAAACCCCTGCGAATGCGGCCGCAATTCCTGCTAGTGGATGGCGACCCGCTGCATAGAAAATAATACCGCCCAATGGAATGACGAGCACATAGCCTGCATCAACGGCAGTGTGGCTGACGATCGCAACTAAAATCAACAATGGAGTGAGCAAGAATTTTGCCGTGTTATTGAGGAGTAGTTTAATAGCGACATTGATAAAACCACTGCGCTCTGCAACCCCAATACCGAGCATTGCAACCAACACAACGCCGAGCGGCGCAAATGAAGTGAACGTTGTCACCATACTCGCGAGAAATTGGGCGAGTGCGTCGGGTGCCAACAAGTTATTAACCACGATGGGCACGCCCGTACGTGGGTCTGCTTCTGCATAACTGAACTGAGAGAAAATAAGACTCAGAATCCAAACGATGACCAGCAAGCCGGCAAACATAACAGCTGGATCAGGAAGCTTATTTCCGATCACCTCAACTTTATTGAGAATGCGATTTAGTAGGCCGGTTTGATTATCAGCCTGGGTATTATTTTGACTCATGGTTAATCCCCGTGTTTTCCACGTGTTCTTATCAGGAAGCCTAAGAATACATGGAACTGCACACGGGGGGTAGGGGGAAGGTTTATTTTATAAGCTAGAAACTGAAGCGCGCGCCAATTCCCCAAGTGGAGCCGGTGTAGACCTCTTCAAACGTAACACCAAAAGCGGCTTGTGGTGAAAAATACCACCAACCGGAGGCACTCACGCCCGAGTCTGAGGGTAAACCATCGAATTTAATATAACGGTACCCGAGTCTTGTTTCGAATACTTCGAAGCGATTTCTAAACCCGGTGTTGAGTGTGTAGAAAGCAGTACCACTACCAAATAAATTGCCGCTGTCTGCAATACGACCCAACGACGCAGAAAACTCCATGGTGACCCCATCGGCGATAGTGAAATATTTACCTGCACCTAGGTCGAGAAATGATTCAGATCTTGTGTTATTGAAGCTATTGTAGTTTGCGTATTTATAGCGGCCAAACGTGAAAACTTTGTGCTCTAGTTCATATTCGAGGTCGAGAAAGACACCACGTTTCATGCTACTGCTGTTCAGGTAAGCACCATTCACATGAGTGTAGCTGGGTTGGCTCATGCTGACTGCCTGTGCCGACGTTGAAAGCAGTGTGACGCTCACGGCTAGGGTACTGAAGAGAGTTTTGAGTGGACTCTTAAATAACTTCGTTCCCATTTTGTTTTCTCCCTGTCTTTTGAATTGCTTGCAGTATATCACTCACCAACTGAGTTACAGAGCTATTTGCCGAATTTTTGCGGTTGCTCATAGTTTTGTTGTGGTAGGATTTACCTAACAAATCAATAACACGAAACAAGTGGTGTGAAATGAAATTCATAATGAAAGTCAGCGCACTAGCGCTTTTGCTAAGCACTCACCAAGCTCTGGCGGTGGAAAAAGATAATGTCTGGGTTTATGAGGTTCCAGCGGCAGGCTCGGTGGTTGGTTTAGCTGACTCAGAGCGTGCGGATGCGATTCGAGATTCGCTCGTCGCACCATTCTTTGAGCGCTTACCAGGAGGAGAGACGCTCGCTGGACGCAGTGGGACCGCATCAGGGTTTCAAGTATTACATGTGCCGCTAGCGACACAGCGTTTTACCCAAGGTAACCTCAGTGTTGCAGGCGCCGAGAATGCCACTTTTTATCTCAACGGTGTGCGTGTTGCCGACGAGGATGAACAGGTTGCATTAGCAATGCCCACGGGAGATCACCAGCTTCTCGTATTCTTAGAAGGAGTGGAGAGCTGGCAAAGCGTTAATGTGCAATGGGAAGGAAAGGCGGACCATGATCAAGTCGATACCGGTCGTGTCGATGAAGTACGGTTGAGTCAGACGCATGTTTTTGATGCGCCGGTGACAACGGCTGTAGAGGTTTCTGCTTCGGGTCAGTACGTTGTTTGGAGGCGTCAGCACTTTTCTGAGGACACAGGGAATGCGGCGCAAGTCGATTTGCAAATCTACGACGTTAACAACGAAAGAACGGTCTACCGCTGGAATCAAACTGGTGTGCACAGTTTTGCTTGGCATCCAGAGCAAGAGCAACTTGCTTGGGTTGAAGGGAATCGTATTCAGCTTTTAACCTTGGAAACCCTCGAGATTCGTCAGCTAACGCCTGCATTTGAGGGGGTTCGTGGATTGCAATGGGCGAACTCAGACACACTTATTTTTAGCTGGAATAAGGAGGGTGAGCAAGACGGCGAGATGGTGAAGCGATATCGTGCGTTAGAAGATCGTTGGAGCTACTTCCGAGATGTGAGCCAGTTGTTCTCACTCCAAGTGGAATCAGGCGTGATTCAGCAGCTCACCAATGCGGCTGTCACGTCATCATTAGAAGACGTTCATAGTACAAAAAACAAATTACTGCTCAGCCGCAGTGTGATTGATTATCGTGAACCTGCACATTATCTCGTTGAGTTATATGAACTGAATATGACCGATGGTGAAGAAGTGAAGCTTGGTGAATACCGAACCTTTAACCAAGCGTTTTATCTAAATAACGATCTATATGTGGTTGCTGGACCGGAATTTGGCGATGGTGCAGGGCGTGCACTGCCCGAAGGAATGTTGGCAAACAATTACGATGGTCAGCTTTACCGAATGATGGCAGATGGTAATGTAGAGGCGTTAAGTAAAGACTTTGATCCCGCGATTGGAAGTGCGCAAGCGATGGCGAATGGCGAAGTACTTCTGCGTGTTACCGAACGAGATACCACACAGCTCTATCGTTTCCTTCCCAACAATAAGTCCTTCGTTAAAGTACCTACGGGGCTCGATATTGTGGACACATATTCGGTCACAGCAGCATCGGTTCCGACCATTTTCTTTGCTGGGACGGAAGTGACAAGACCAAGCCGTATGGGCTATGTCGACACAGAGAGTTCAGCTCCCTCGGTGCTATGGGACAGCTATTCTTTGCATTATAGAAATGTCGATATTCACGATATTCGCGAGTGGAATTTTAGAAACGATCAAGGTGACACGATTTTTGGTCGTATTTATCTGCCGCCTCAATTTGATAGTGGCAAGAAATATCCAGCGCTGGTTTATTACTATGGCGGTACGTCGCCAGTACAGCGAGCTTTTACTGGGCGTTATCCCTTTAATCAATGGGCTGCTCAGGGCTATGTTGTCTATGTTGTGCAACCAAGCGGAGCGACAGGGTTTGGTCAGGAGTTCTCAGCTCGCCATGTGAATGCGTGGGGCGAGTATACGGCGCAAGAAATTATTACCGGCACCGAGCGATTTTTGGCGGCTCATAGTTTCGTAGATGCAGATCGCGTGGGGCACTTAGGCGCTTCTTACGGCGGCTTCATGACCATGCTACTTGCGACAATGACGGACATTTACAGTGCGTCGATGTCGCACGCCGGCATTAGTAATATAACTTCGTACTGGGGCCAAGGTTGGTGGGGTTTCTTATATTCTGGTGAGGCCAGTAAAGGCTCGTTCCCATGGAATAATGAGCAGCTTTATACCTACCGCAGCCCGGTTTTTCATGCGGATCAAATCACCGCACCGATGTTATTGATTCATGGTGACGCCGATACAAATGTACCTCCAGGCGAAAGCCACAACATGTTTACGGCCTTAAAGCTGTTAGGAAAAGACGTTGAGCTGGTCGAGTACAAGGGCGCAGATCATCATATTATTGCGCGCGACGAGCGTTTTCATTGGTGGGATACTTACATGGCTTTCTTTGATAAATATTTAAAGGGCGAGCCGGAATGGTGGGATCATCTGTATCCTGAGGAAGAATAGAGGACATGTGGTTAACCATACCCACTCAGAAGGCTTTTTGGGTGCCACCGCTTGCGGTGGCACTTCTCATTGCACTTATTTTTTTCCTTCCTTTGACATGGCAAGAGTCGCTCAGTTTTGTGCGGAGCGAGATTGAACAAGGAGCATGGTGGAGAGTCTTATCGGGACAATGGATTCACTTGCGATTCAGTCACTTGATAACGAATCTATTGGGGCTGGGCGTGATTTGGCTATTTTTTGCTGAATATTTGCGCGCTAGACTCTTTTTACCTGCGCTAACGGTCACTTCGGTGGGCTGTATGTGGGGAACCTACCTTTGGGCGCCGGAAATATCTCACTATGTTGGCTTTTCTGGCACTTTGTATGGGCTGTTTGCGTGGGGCGCGTGTCGCGATGTGCTGCATCGAAAGTCGATGGGGTGGCTGTTATTACTGATTGTAGTGGGGAAAGTGAGTTACGATTACTGGGTAGGACCGGTCAGCCTGAGCGGCACGGCGATTGACTATTTAGCCACGCCTACACATCTCTTTGGCGTGGGGAGTGGCATCATCTGGGCAATACTGATATTTATCGGCTTTGAAAGAGCACGTTCCCTGGATTCATCAACACCCAACTCGTGAGAATGTACTTGTCATTACTTCGCGGTGTCGTTCCCCTGTGAGTGTGCGTGAAGTAGGCTGGTGCGATCACCATTCTGCCTTTTCTTGGTTCTATCTGCTTGTTCTGATAATAGAAGTCCGTTGTACCACCTTCTGCCACGTCGTTTAAATAGAACATAAATAAGAGCGTTCGATGCAGCGCTTCCGTGCTGTTTGGTTGTGGATACACTTCGCAGTGCCAGTAATTGTAATTCCCTTCGTCGGCACGATACCGCTGCGCTTGTATTGCGCCTAAACGGTATAAAAGCTTCATGTAATGAGCTTCGTTGCCTTTGGCTACCTCTGCAAAATTCTCATGCGTTAAGTTCACCACTTGGCCCGTGAGCGGATGTTTTACTTTTAAGGCGACCGGTGCAATTAAGCCAAAATGATAAGTTTGGAAGTACTCCAAAATCTTTTGCGCAGTCAGTGTGCGAACTCGATTTACGAGTGATTGATACTCTGCATGTTGATCAAGGTACAAGTCATGACTGACTTTCTTATCTTTCTCAACGCCATGTCCCGTTTTTCCTTCAACTAGGTGAGGAGAACTTTCGAATACCGCAATGAGTTCCTCGCACAGCTCGTCAGGCAAAGCATTATCGTAGATTCCTATAAAGTCAGACATGATAATTAATGAGTCGCCGTTTCAGCAATCACACACATGCCCCCAGCGACTGTCACACGTGGCGGGGTAAGAACTTCACATGTTCCCATTAAACCTTCTTCTTCGTTGCGCTGCGCAGCCATGGCATTGTATCGTTGCGCCAAGTCGTTCAGTTTCGCTTCATCGGCAACTGCCGTCGAATACAGAATAAATCGTTCTGGCCCGCCACAGGGTCTTTGTCCAACTGGCAGTAATTTACATTGATCCGGGTTTTCCGCTCGGGCAACGCCCGCCGTAGCTCTTATTTCGTTGAGTAGCGCGGCCATCGTGTCTGCGGTCGCTGCTTCAATGTTGACTTCGTCAGGGACGGTATCGTTCTGATTACTCTCGCGTGTCATCTGCTCATTGTTACATGCTGCGAGTAGACAGGCGCCTAATAACGTGACCCAAGTGAATTTACTTTGCAACCGATTCATTGTTCATCCTTTTTCTATTTTGAATAGCCTTAGTATTCATGAAATTGAAGACAATAAAAAGGGGCGTTATCGCCCCTTTTACGTTTTGTTTAGATATTACGCTTTACGGCGACGACGCACGAAGAGTAATGGGAAAGCTAACAATAAAAGTAAGCCTCCAAAGTGACCTTCATACCATTTGTCGCTGCTCGGCTTGCGCTCTAAGGTGACGCTTACAGTAGTACTGTCGGAGAATTCACCATCAGAAACAGTGAGTTCAAACACGGCAGTTCCCTGAGTTGCGAGCGCTGGCACAGTAAAGCTTGCGCTTGCTGCGTTTGCGTTGCTAAGCGTTACATTTGGACCAGAAAGTTGAGCCCATTCGAACGTGAGCGTGTCACCCTCTGGGTCTGAACTCGCAGAGCCGTTCAATGTAACACCGGTATTGAACGCGGCACTTGCAGGCGCTGTCGCTGATGCCGTAGGCGCAGTGTTAGAGTTTTCAACAATGACTGAAACAGTCGCAGTTGAAGTTCCCAACCCGTTCGCATCGACAACTCGGTAAGTGAAGCTGTCGCTCCCTACAAAGTCAGCCTCTGGCGTGTAAACGAAAGCGAATGGATCCGCTTCTTCACCTTCGGCAACTTCTGCAGCAGCAATCGTACCGTTTACTGGTGCAGAGACGATTTCAATCGAACCGTCGCCCACGGCAGCAAAGTTCATCGGCTGTACAGCTCGCCATTCACCCACGTCTGAATCGAGACGTGTTTCAGACAAGGTACGAAGACCGAGTTCGAATACGGTGCTCATATCCACAGCAATTGATTCATTTTCAAGTACCGTGATGTCGAGGTCGTCCGCAGTACCGATACTAGTAGGTGTGACTTCATAGTCGAACTGAATGAAGCCGGTTTCACCTTGGGCTAATATCGCCTCATGAGACGAATTAGACACGGGTGAGAAACCTGAACCATTGTAGTAGGCACTTAAACCAATTTCACCGGTTGTGTTCTCAAAGCCTACACTGCCGGTGCCTAAAGTGGCTGGCATGTCAACGTAGTTAAAGAACACTTGATTGGTACCGAGGTTAATCCAAACTGCGAACGTATAGCGATCACCGTCTGGGTCATTCCAACGTGCGACATCATTCCATTCGTATACAAACCAGTCATTGGTTCCGTCGCTGAGAACGTTGTAGTGAATTGCGCCGCCATTATCACCACCGACTTCAAAATCAGCCCAGAAGGGAGCAAGTGCACCATTTGGGCTTTCTGCATTGGGCATTTCTTGATTCTGGAAGCTTTCCGAAAAGCTTGTGTCTCCGGCTGTGATGAGACCGTTTTCAGTAAGACCGATCGTATTGACCGGTTGGCCGCCCCATTCGAATCCACCAAAGTTGCCGACGTTGAATGTGAATAATATTTCATCACAGCCCGCCGTACATGGAAGCGATGGACTTGTGGGAGAAATATCGAGCAACGAAGTACCGGTCGCCAAAAAGTTCTGCACCGGCAACTCGGTTGTTGGTGCTTCATCAGTTACGGAACCAGCCCAAGTCATGGAGCGTTGGTTCTGTGCAATGCTGAACCCAACTTCGTTGGCGCGCGCAGAAGTAATGGTAATTGACTCAGGATCAATCTCCGTTCCTTGCGGTACCATCATGGTAAAGCTAACTGGCAAGCTCGCACCACTCGCGCCTAAGCGTGAGCTTATAGCTGCTGGCGCATCTGTGGTTAGATTCGCTGCATCGGTAACGGTGGTTGCTAATACGGCAGAATCCGCTGTGCGCTGTGCCATGATTGCAATTGGAAGATGTGCGTCGGCATATTGGCCAGACGTATCCTCCCACACTACTTGGCCAAATACCCAACCTGGATTTGCATAGCTTACATCTACTGCGAGCGTGAAAGTTGCTTCACCTTCACCTTCAATGGTGACTTCTTCAGCAGAAAGTTCGCCAGTGACACCCGCGTTTGCGAATTCAACGCGGCCAACCCACGTACCTTCAGTAGGCAGGTGATTCGTTACCGTACGCTCAAATTCACAGCTTACTGCACAACCAACTGACGCAATCGATGCTTTGTCAAAGGTTAACACCGAACGAACTGCTTCCGCGATATCCAAACGGCCTGCACCGCGATCGAATGGTGTAGCGTCTGTTGCAGCATCTTCTTTTAACACGTCTTGATTTGACGAAGTCATAAGAAGTGACTTCAGTTCTAAAGCGTTCAAATCAGGATTTAGCTGTTTCAACAAGGCTGCTGCGCCTGCCACATGTGGGCTCGCCATACTGGTTCCAGAGATAGCGTTATATTCTCCGCCGCGTGGAGCATAAGCAGAGAGGATATTTGTACCCGGAGCCGCAACATCAGGTTTCAAGAAGCTAGCGTTACCATTCGGTCCACGAGAGCTGCTTGCTGACATAATGTCTGTGCTGGCTTCGTCGATGAATACTTGCGCTTCTGGTGAGATAACACCCGTGTCTCCCTCTTGCCAGCTGGCAAGGAGCGATTCACCATCGCTGCTTGAAATTGCAACTGAAGGGATGTTGGCACCTGGCATCGACATAGAGATAATGCCAGTTGCAGCATTGTCCACTACGATCAGACCAATGGCGCCTGCATTCTCAGCATTCACTGCCTTATCAGTAAATGCGCAAGTTCCGCGTGGAATAACTGCGATGTGGTCAAGTAAGCTGTCTTCAGGGAATGCAGCACAACCTTCGACATTCGTGTCGTCAATCGCACCTGAATACATAAGTGGACCTTCAACCGCGACTTCGACCTGTGTACCCGTACCGTCGTCTTCTGTTGGCCACGTAAAGTCACCCGCACCCATGATGGCAGGAACACCATCTAAACCTGGGCCGTCGACTGTTTTATCAGCGAAGAAACGACCGGTTTGCGTATTTGCAACGGCTAAGCCAGGTTCGGCACAAGCTGGGCAGCCCACTGTTTGAGGGCCATTTCCGCTGTTTCCAGCAGCCGTCACCATGAGTACGCCGGCAGCTTCTGCAGCTTCAAATATAGGCGTGTACACGCTGTTGGCAGGATCGCCACCTGCACCACCGCCCCATGAGTTATTGACAATGTCGGCGCCATCCGCAACGGCATCTTCAAGTGCGGGTACCAACATAGCGTTGGAACCACTTCCTGTGCCAGCTGGAGTTTGGAATAGAGCCTTATAAACCATCAACGTGGCACCTGGTGCAACACCTGACAATCCGACATCAACGCCTTGGTATGTGGTAGAAACCACGTTACCTACGGCGGTTCCTGCTACGTGAGTACCATGTCCGCCGTAATCGAGCGGACTAATGTGCTCACTTGGGTGAACTGCAAATGTTGGTGTGTAATAGCGAGCCACGGCAAGCTTGTCATTACAGAACGACGCATCGATCACAGAGCAATAGTCATCATCGGGCAAGCCTGAGGGGAGGGTGTGGCCACTGTCTTGGAACATCGGATGCTCTGAGCGAATACCACCATCGACAATTGCTACTTTAACGCCATCACCTGCTCGGGCACGAGCATCGTCACCACCGATCAGCTCCCAAACTTCGGGAGCATTGACCAGTTCTAGCGACGTATCGGTTTGTGCGTATACGAGTTCATGTTCATAGACGCGTTTCACTCCAGGAATTTGGAGCAGTTCGTTTTTCGCGTCTACTTGGCCCGGAATTGAAATAACCGCGCCATTTAAAAGAATGTTTAGGTTCCGCTCAATTTGAGCTGAGGGGAAACGATTGCTTAGTTCACTTGCAAATTCGCGCTGACGATCAGCAAGGTACGCTTGATACCCTTGTGCTGCGGCAGAACGAAGATTTAATTTCTCTTCTCCATATGCGCCACGATAGGTGGGTGCTAAGCCACGCACACCGCCTTGATAGGTTGCGAGTGGGGCGTCTTCTAATTCAATGATGTAGTAGGTAGGGAACTGTTGTTGAACTTGCGCTGTTGCTTTCTCAGCGCTATTTCCCTGGCCTACGAGAACCGCATTAAGCTCTGTTTGCACAGGACTTAAAGCACTCGCGCTCACACCGAAGCTCAGGGCCGAAGCGACCACTGAAGCTACAAGTGTCATACGAGGCACTCGTGTTTGGTTTGTTTTCATCCTAGGATATCCTCAATTAGTGCATTTGTTATATACATCTACGGTGGTATGTTTTTTATATGTCTACCGACATCTGAATATAAATGAATAAAGCGTGAATTTGTACTCTTTACGTCGACACTTGTTAAAGACATGTAACGACAAGGAATTTGCCGGAAAGTAACGTGGTTATTGAATTTTTCGTGAGAGAATAAAGCGCTGTTGTAACACTCTGTAACAATTTCCCTGAACAGCTTGTACCGGCCGCACAGTAGTTATAGGATCAGTACAGTTTATTAATTCAAGAAGGCAGTAGTAATGAGTTCAATACCTCACGTGAACGTCGGTCTATACGATCAAAACTTTGATGAATTTGTGAAAACGTTGGGAGCGGGTTATGAAGTGAATGGCTTCGTGGCGCTGACTCATCACGGTATTCCTGCTGAGGAAATTTTGCAGGCATTAGATACAACGCGCACATTATTCGATCTTCCTGAAGACGTGAAAATGCAATACAAGGCGACTTCGGGCGGTGCTCGTGGCTATACTCCATTTGGAACCGAGATCGCGAAAGATTCGAAACATGTGGATTTAAAGGAGTTTTGGCACGTGGGCCGAGAGCTGGAGGGGGAGCCACCTTACCCGCAACTGTTACCAAACATTTGGCCGCAAGAATTGCCTGCGTTTAAACAAGACATGTTGAAACTTTATGCAGCACTCGACGCTCTAGGTAATCGTGTTTTAGAGGGGATTGCCGTTTATTTGAAGCAACCGAGAGACTACTTTAAGTCGCGCGTAAACTTAGGCAATTCAATTTTGCGTCCGTTACATTATCCGCCTATCGTTGAGGAAGGAACACCTTCGGTAAGAGCAGCGGCGCATGAGGATATTAATGTCATTACGCTGTTGGTGGGTTCCCGTGAGCCAGGGTTAGAAGTGTTGTCTAAGTCAGGTGCATGGGTGGCTGTAACTATTCTGGAAGGCGCCATTATTTGTAATGTGGGTGATATGTTACAGCGTCTTACGAACGGTGTTCTCCCATCGACCACACACCGCGTGGTGAATCCGCCAGCACCGTTTAATAAGTCTTCACGGTATAGCATTCCGTTCTTCCTACACTTCAATCCTGATGTCGTCATTGACGCGCTCGATAGCTGTGTGAGCGAGGAAAATCCAAAGAAACATGACGCAATTACTGCAGACGAATACCTCAATGAGAGATTACGTGAAATTGGTCTGTTAAAGGCATGAGTCTACTCGGGAGGCTCGCTTGGATTTTAATCAAGCGAGCGCGGGTGGGGCGAATCCATCCGTTAGATAAATTACGAGTTCGCTCTCGTGTCATGCCTCAGGATCTGGATTTAAACCTTCATGTAAACAATGGCCGATATCTCACCTTTGCAGATTTAGGCAGAATGGATTGGTTTATTCGGACTGGTTGTTTTCAGGCGGCTAGGAAAGAGAAGTGTATTCCTGTGATCGGCGACGCGACGGCCCGATTTATTCGTCAGTTACGAGCGTTCGACCGGTTTTATGTGGAAACGCAATTACTTGGTTGGAATGAAAAGTGGGCTTATCTGGAACATCGTATACTCGACCAACAGGACCGCTTGGTAGCGATTGTTGTAGTGAGAGGTATGTTTTGGAATAAACAAACAGGTGGAATGACGCCTCAGCAACTATTAGCTTCTACCGGTAATGCGCACCTTGAAAACCTGGAATTACCACTTTGGGTGCAGCGCTGGGAAGAGAGCTTGAATACACTCTCAGCGAGCTATAAAAAAGCATAAAAAAACCCAGCCAAGACTGGGTTTTTTCATCTGCAACGAATCACTTACGCTGCATCTTTTGCTTGGTCTTTGCCTACTTGTCCTGCGAGTAAGTAGTCATGGTTGAAATCATCGACGTTAATTACTTTTAAGCGACCTTCTTCAGCACGTTGCAGCAAGGCAACTTCGTCGTCATTTAAAACGCCAAGCTCTTTGCCTTTGGCTGCCACTTCCTGCAGTTGTGTGAATGGCATCCGTTTACCCGCTGCTTTTTCAACTTTTGCATGGAGAGGCTCAGCTGCGATGATATCTTTCAACACTGATTCAAGGTAGCCGAAAGGACCGTCTGAAGCTAGGAACTGACCTTCGCCTAAGCGATCACGAGCAATGTTAGGCTCCATCAAAATTCTTGAAATCTTATGGTCAAGAACATCTGAAGGTGCTTTCACAAAGCGCCCGAATGGGTATGTAATAACACGCAGGAAACCACCGACGGCACCAAAGTTTTCGTACAGAGCGCGTTGGCTTTCTTGTAGTTTGTGAAGTGTGTCTTGCATCGCCCAATGAACAAAGACTAAATCTTCTTTCGGACGACCATCGTCTTCAAATCGTTTCAAGATGGCTGAACCGATATAGAGATAGCTCAACATATCACCGAGGCGTGCTGAAATACGCTCTTTACGCTTCAATTCACCACCTAAAACGCCCATCGCCACGTCGGACATGAGCGCAAGATTACTACTGAAACGTGTCATCTGCTTATAGTAACGTGCAGTCTCGTCGTTCGCTGGCGCGCTGACTAGGCGGTAGCCGCCTAAGCCAAGCCAGAAAGAGCGCACGAAGTTACTCATAACAAACCCGATATGGCCAAATAATGCTTTGTCGAAACGACGCACTGCTTCACCGCCTTCCAGAGCCGCAGCTTCCATTTCTTCTAGCACAAACGGATGGCAACGAATCGCACCTTGGCCATAAATCATCATGTTGCGGGTTAGGATGTTTGCGCCTTCTACCGTAATTGCGATAGGTGTACCTTGATACCCTCGGCCTAAGTAGTTATTCGGGCCTAAGCAGATCCCTTTACCACCATGAATATCCATTGCATCGTTCATCACTAAACGAAGTTTTTCTGTCATATGATATTTGGCAATCGCAGACACCACAGACGGTTTTTCGCCCAGATCGATACCACCGGTCGACATCTTGGTGACCGCATCCATCAGATATGCGTTACCACCAATGCGCGCCATGGCCTCTTCAACACCTTCCATTTTTCCGATAGGTAGCTTGAATTGACGACGAATGCGCGAGTAAGCTCCCGTAGCAAGTGCCAATGATTTTGCGCCACCGGCACTGTTTGAAGGCAATGTAATTGCACGGCCTACTGACAGACACTCGACCAGCATACGCCAGCCTTTCCCGGCCATGTCTTTACCACCAATGATGTAATCTAGTGGGATAAACACGTCTTTACCGCGGATCGGTCCGTTATGGAACGGCACGTTTAATGGGAAATGACGACGTCCAATTTCCATACCCTGGGTGTCACGAGGCAACAAGGCTGCTGTGATTCCCAACTCTTCCTTTTCGCCGATCAGCTTTTCTGGATCGTATAGTTTGAATGCCAAACCGACGACGGTTGCGATCGGCGCGAGCGTAATGTAGCGCTTATTGAAGTTCAGCTTGATGCCGACGATCTCTTTCCCTTCCCATTCGCCTTTACAAATCACACCTGTATCTGGAATGGCGCCCGCGTCGGAGCCTGCTTCTGGGCTCGTAAGTGCAAAGCAAGGAATCTCTTCACCGGTTGCAAGGCGTGGTAAGTAATGATTCTTCTGCTCTTCAGTACCGTAGTGCTGAAGAAGTTCACCTGGGCCTAACGAGTTAGGAACACCTACGGTACTTGCTAAAATAGTTGAATGACCAGCGAGTTTCTGTAGAACACGAGACTGAGCATAAGCAGAGAACTCAAGCCCGCCATATTCCTTTTTAATGATCATGGCGAAGAATTTGCGCTCGCGCAGGTACTGCCATACTTCAGGGGACATGTCCGCAAGCTCGTGCGTTGACTCCCAGTCGTCCATCATTTTACAGACTTCTTCACATGGACCATCAAGGAAAGCCTGTTCTTCTTTCGTCAGGCGTGGCGCTGGATAAGTATGCAGCTTTTTCCAATCAGGATTACCGCGGAACACTTCAGCTTCCCACCAGACAGTACCGGCTTCAATTGCGTCACGCTCGGTATCTGACATTTCCGGCATGATTTTACGGTAAACTTTTAGAATGGATGAAGTAAAAACACTTCTGCGCACTGGGGTGAACACAAATGGCACAAGTAAAATACCTGCTATCACCCAGGGCACCCAGGCGAAAACTTCGAAGGTTGTACCGATCGCTAACATCACAGCAGTTCCCGCTGTGAATGTTAACAGCGACACACGGTGATAAATTAACGCGCCCAGCACAACAAGAGTTGCTAAACACCAAAGAAGGACACTCATTTCTTCACTCCTAATAATTGAGGTCTGACCAGTTACCTAGAAGTTAGAACAAAAGAGAGTAATTTGCAAGTGTTTCGGGCTTTTGAACTCCTTCTAGCACACACTGTCTATAAATACGCAAACGGATATGAGAAAGTTTGCAGCGCGTCGCCCAATAAGGAAGCAGTATGAAGCGAAAGAAGATAAAAATGAGCCACAAGAGAGCGATCGTGGGCACTCTGTTATGTGCTCTATCGATGTTCTCTGGTGCGCTAATCGCCGATGATTCAGGTGTAAACTCAGATATACAGGCGCAGCGAATTAATCAGCCCTATGAGGCTCAGTATGTTGTGACTCGCAGAGGACGAGAACACGGAGAGGCATTACGGCGTTTACAAGCAGAAGAAAACAACACCTTCAGTTATTTCACGGTCACTGACGTATCATTTCTCTTTCTCTCTGATACGCGCGAGCAAGTTACCGCATTTCGATTTGAACGGGGACAAGTGCAACCAATTTCCTATCAGTACAAACGCACCGGTACAGGGGAAGATGAGGCGCGTAACTATCGATTCGAAGCTGAAGCAGAACAATTGACGAATGGCAATGGCGATCGTATCGATGTAGAGTGGAGCGAGGCGCTATTAGACGTAAATTCAGTGTTGCATCAGTTACAGTTTGATTTGTCTTCTGGGGCAACAGAGTTTAGTTATCGAGTGCTAGATGAACATGGTCGAGAAGATACTTACACCTTTGAAATTGAGGGGGATGAAACGCTTACGTTGCCATATGGCACCGTGGACACCGTTCGTGTGAAGCGTATTCGTGAATCGAACCGCCGAGAAACTTTTATTTGGTTCTCGCCACTTCTCAATTACTCTATCGTGCAAATGCAACAGCTTAAAGAGGGTAAAGAGCAGGCCAAACTGAGTTTGCGCTCTTTGCGCTATGCTTCCTGATGAGAGCGGTTGAGTTGGGTATGGTGCTATTCGCTTGCATACCCTTGAGGACCCAAAAGTTCGCCGTCGAGTTCAGCGCCGGCAGGCGTCAGCCTGAGACGATCTGCACAGATCCACTTCAGTACCCAAGGGTAAATACGATATTCCTGTTCGTGTACGCGAGCTTGTAAGTCTTCTTCGGTGTCATTTTCAAAGATTGGAATTTCGGCTTGCAGAATGACAGGCCCGCCGTCGAGCTCTTCACTTACAAAATGTACACTCACGCCGTGCCTCGTATCGCCGTTTTCAAGCGCTCTGCGATGCGTGTGAAGCCCTTTATACTTCGGCAGTAACGAAGGATGAATATTCAACATCTTGCCCGCAAAGCGGGTGACGAACTGAGAGCTTAAAATTCTCATAAAACCCGCTAATACGATGACATCTGGCTGGTAGTGCTCTATGCATTCAGCTAGTGCTAAGTCATAGCTTTCACGGTCTGAATAGCTCTGGTGAGGAATTACTTCAGTGGCGACGCCGAGTTCTTGAGCTTTCGCTAATCCACCTGCATCGGCACGATTCGAAATAACACAAACGACATCACCCGAAATCTCTCCCGCTTGGCAAGCCTCGACAAGATTCACCATATTCGAGCCGGTACCTGAAATGAGAATGACAATGCGCTTGGCACTCATTCTACGAACTCCACCGCAGTGTCCTTCTCTGCTTTCGCTTGAATTTCACCTAGCTCCCATGCGTGTTCGCCATGCTGTTGCAAAACTTCAATTGCTTTTACGGCAGCGTTGGCCGGAACTGCTATGACAAGACCTACACCACAGTTGAAGGTGCGAAACATTTCGTCGCGAGCAATATTGCCTTCACGTTGTAACCAGGTAAAAATATCAGGCCATTGCCAGCTACCTCGACTCACAACCGCTTTAGTACCTGCAGGTAATACACGTGGGATGTTTTCTTGGAAACCGCCACCTGTGATATGCGAGATAGCATGCACAGGTACCTGCTTGATAAGATCGAGTACCTGCTTTACATAAATTTTTGTTGGAGCCATTACATGTTCTGCAAGCGGCTTTCCGTTGAGGTCTGCATTCAGGTCTGCATTCGTCACTTCGATGACTTTGCGAATCAGCGAGTAACCATTTGAGTGGGGCCCAGAAGAGGCGACAGCGATGAGTTTATCCCCGGCTTTCACTTTACTACCGTCGATAATTTCACTTTTTTCAACCACACCCACGCAGAAACCAGCGAGATCATAATCGTCGCCTTCGTACATGCCGGGCATTTCTGCGGTTTCACCACCAATTAATGCGCAACCTGCTTGCAGGCAGCCTTCACCGATGCCAGTGACCACGCTCGCGGCAACATCAACATTCAATTTGCCGGTAGCATAGTAATCAAGGAAGAACAGAGGCTCTGCTCCTTGTACGATAAGGTCGTTCACACACATCGCAACTAAGTCGATACCAACGCTGTCGTGCTTCTTTAAATCAATCGCGAGTCGAAGTTTAGTGCCGACACCATCGGTACCCGACACTAATACCGGTTGTTTATAACCTTCTGGAATCTCACAGAGCGCACCAAAGCCGCCAATATTCCCCATTACTTCCCGACGATGAGTTTTTTTAGTGACATGTTTAATGCGGTCGACCAATGCGTTCCCCGCATCAATATCGACGCCGGCGTCTTTGTAGCTTAAAGATGGTTTTTGCTCGCTCACAAGAGGGTCCTCAGCACAATGGTGTCTTCTAGTTGCCCGACAGAGAGGCAGTGAATTGTCGGGGGCGTATCTTACCACAGACGAAGCGTGCATAAACGCGAAAAAATATTTTTTCTGGTCTATTGTGAAAACACTGATTATAGCGTCAAATGCTCACACCTTAATTCACTGGGGGCATTGTATGGCTCGCCCTTTTAGAATCGTTTCAGCAACAGATGCTCATCTCGCAGCAATGCTAGAAATTAACCGTGAAGCGGCCGCTTATGACTTAATTAGCCGCCGCAGTTTCAAACGGTTCGTTCACCATGAGCAGGCGGTTTGTGACGTGCTCGAAGCAGAAGTTTCCGTTGCGGGTCGGTTGGAATGGAAAACAGTGGGTTATGCTATTTTACTGTTTCGCAAAGGAACCAAGCTTGCCCGGCTCTATTCTCTCGCTATTGCGCCTGGATATCAGCAATTAGGATGGGGTGGCGTGTTATTACGACACGTTGAAGCATTGGCACAAGAAGAACATAGTCTTTATTTGCGTGTAGATGTTCCGAACTTCAATCACACTATAGAATTTTTTAAGCATCATGGCTATGTGAAACTGGGTCTCAAAACGGCATATTTTGATGACTTGGGCGACGCGTTCACGCTGCAAAAGCAATTGCACTTCTTCAACATTCAACAAGTGCCTCGTGTGGTACCGTACCTTACTCAAACCACTGACTTTACGTGCGGTCCGGCAAGCCTTTTAATGGCGCTCGCCTATTTTGGCAAGCCCGTTGAGGCGCCAGAGTTTGAAGAACTGGAAATTTGGCGTGAGGCAACAACAATCTTCATGACTTCGGGGCATGGTGGTTGCGGGCCCCATGGTCTTGCGCGAGCGGCATTGCGCCGTGGTTTAAAGGTAGAGTTGTGGGTGAGCCAATCAGGCCCCGTTATGCTTGATTCTGTACGTACGCATGAAAAAAGGGAAGTTATGGCGCGTATTCAAGAGGCCGACATGGCCGCATTGAGAGCGCAAAAAGTAAAAGTGCGGGTAGGCGATTATCACCTCGAGCGACTGCGCATAGACTTGTCCACTGGGAAGCTCGTGATTGCGCTGATTAGCACTTTCCAGTTCGACCAAATGAAAGCGCCTCATTGGGTGCTCATTGCAGCAGCAGACGACGAGTTTGTTTATATAAATGACCCTGATGATGATCTGTTACCGTGGCAAAGCGAGACGGAGCGTCAATATCTACCGGTGCCCAATAGTACATTTATAAAGGCTTTTGGCTACGGTACTGCCAGATTGAGAACCGCTTTGGTACTTTCTGCGTAGACACTCATAGATACATAAAAAAGTCTATTGGAGGAGGAAAAGATGGCAAAAGTACTGGTCCTTTATTATTCGAGTTATGGTCACATTGAAACGATGGCGCAAGCCATTGCAGAGGGGGCTCGCAAAGCTGGGGCAGACGTTGATATTAAGCGTGTGCCAGAGTTAGTCCCTGAACAGGTTGCAAAAGATTCTGGCTATAAAACCGACCAAGCCGCTGAGGTCGCAAAACCAGACGATCTGAAGCAATACGATGCGGTGATTTTTGGCTCGCCAACACGATTTGGCATGATGGCCTCGCAAATGAAAAACTTTATCGACCAATGCGGTGGCTTGTGGGCGAAAGGTGAACTCATAGGCAAGGTGGGAGGGGTGTTTACTTCAACCGCAACTCAGCATGGGGGGCAGGAATCTACGATTTTAAATTTCCATACTGTGCTGCTTCATCTTGGTTTCGTGGTGGCGGGCTTGCCTTATAGCTTCCAAGGGCAGATGACACTCGATGAAATTACCGGCGGAAGTCCTTATGGCGCTTCAACGCTTGCTGGAGGAGACGGTTCACGCCAGCCGAGCGAGAATGAGCTTGCTGGTGCGCGATTCCAAGGCGAACATATTGCAAAGCTCGCAGCAAAGCTTTCTGCATAAAGTATTTTTAAGCAAACTTAAGAAAAAGTGTGTTGAGTTTACAGACTCAACACACGCCTTACGTTAAACTTTGCTCATTCTTAGTGAGAACCTTTTTTACAAAAAAGAGATGAGCGTATGACCCAACCTTTGCCTCCTTGCCCTGCTTGCCAATCTGAATATGCATATCAAGACGGTACCATTCTCATTTGTCCTGAATGTGGCCTTGAGTGGAACCCAAACGAGAGTAGCCAGGTCGATAATGAGAGTCGTTCTGTTAACGACGCAAATGGACAATCTTTGACAGAGGGTGACAAAGTAACTCTGATTAAAGACTTAAAGGTAAAAGGGACTTCAACTACTCTAAAAGTAGGTACTAAGGCGCAGATTAAACGTGTTGTAGACGGTGATCATGATATTGATTGCAAAGTCGATGGGGTAGGTCCCATGATGTTGAAATCGCAGTTCGTAAAGAAGGCTTGAGGAGTGAGCATGCGTATGAAATATAAGTTACTAAGTCTATTAAGTGCATGCGCGATCGTTGCATGCAGTACCTCGCCTACGGGCCGGGCTACGATTAATTTTATGAGTGGCGATCAGCTGAATGAAATGGGACGTGCCTCTTTCACTCAGATGAAGGAAGAGGGGAGTGTAACGGACGACCCCGCGCTGAATGAGTATGTGCAATGCATTACCGATCATTTAGTGGCTGTTTTACCTGACGAATACCGCAATTACGATTGGGAAATCGCGGTATTTGAAGAAGAGAGTGTGAATGCGTTTGCACTACCAGGGGGATATATGGGGGTGTACACGGGTATGATTCGCCTCGCGGAAAACCAGCATCAATTAGCCGCTGTAATGGGGCACGAGATTGGTCATGTCATGGCAGAACACGGTGGTGAGCGATTAAGTGGAAATATTCTGGTTTCGGGTGCCCTGTTCGCAGCAGATTTATTATTGTCAGAACGACCGAATAATCAACGCGCAATGATTATGGCGGGGCTTGGTATCGGTGCACAGGTCGGCGTGATGTTGCCATTCAGTCGCAAGCATGAGTCTGAGGCTGACGAAATTGGAATGGAACTGATGTCAAAGGCGGGGTTTGAACCGCAACAAGCCGTAAGGTTGTGGGAGTTGATGGCAGAGAATTCGCAAGGAAGTGGTCCCGAGTTGCTCTCGACACATCCAGCCCCCGAAAGCCGTATTGAAGATTTGAGCGGCCAAGTTCCGTCAGCACTGCCTTACTATCAAGAGCGCAGACAACAAGGGGCGTTGCCGCAATGTGAGAAACCTGAATTGGTCGAAAGAGCCGCGACATCCGAGCCAGAGACAACCAAAGCGAAAGGTGGAAAATAAGGAATGAGCTACGCATGTTGAAAATTGCATTGGTCGGCGCAACGGGGCGTATGGGAACGCGTGTTGCCGAACAGCTATTACTTGCAGAGAATGCTGAATTAATTGCTGTAATAACCCACGACGATTCAGCTTGGGTAGATAAACCATACCGCGAAGTATTGCTAAAGCACGGGGTTGCCGTTGAAGCAAAAAGTTTAAGAGTCAGTTCTGACTTTACGCAACTGCGGCAAGCCGATGTGGTGATTGATTTTGCGACGGCTCAAGGTATTGCGAAAAGAGTGGAATTTTACGCTCAATTGAGAAAACCAATAGTACTTTGCACCACTGGACTTAACGAATCGACGCTCGCGTCGGTAAAGGCATTAAGCCAAGAAATACCGATGGTGGTAGCACCGAATACGAGTGTGGGAATGAACCTACTCGCGACTTTGGTTGCGACCGCTAGTGCTGCGATGGGCGCAGATGCTGATATTGAGATATTGGAAGCGCATCACACGAAGAAGCAGGATGCACCATCGGGTTCAGCGATTCTCTTGGGCGAAGCGGCTGCGCAAGCACGAGGGCAGCAACTCAAGGATGTTGCAGCTTACGACCGAAATGGTCAAGATGAACTGCACCAGAAGGGCTCAATTGGGTTCGCTACGATTCGCGGCGGCGATATTGTTGGGGAGCATACAGTGTTTGTAATCGCTGGAGGAGAGCGTTTAGAACTCACCCATCGGGTTAGTTCTAGAAATACATTTGCAACCGGCGCAATTCGCGCTGCACATTGGGTAGCCGGCAGGCCAGCTGGTTTTTACGAGATGAAAGACGTTCTTGGGCTAGACGAAAAGCGCTGAATTTCGTACACTAGCACCAATTTGCCGAACGCCGGCAAGCTCACTGTGTCAACGTAAGCTGAGTTCCAGTTAAGTTGTATAGCTAGCAAAGGAAACAGCGAACGTATTGGCATTGGATACGGTGTAAAACGGGGAAGTAGTTGCGAGACTTGCCCGTTTTTTTATGTTCGGAGGTTCCCTTGAGTATTCAAGCGAGCAAGACTGCACGCAAAGCAATTTTGGTACTCGCTGACGGCACTGTGTTTTACGGGCGCGCAATAGGCGCCGAAGGACACGCCGTCGGAGAAGTTGTCTTCAATACCGCGATGACCGGCTACCAAGAAATTTTAACCGACCCCTCTTATCTCGAACAAATCGTTACTCTCACTTATCCCCACATTGGTAATTACGGCACAAACACCCAAGACTGCGAGTCTCATAAGGTTTGGGCGAAAGCTTTAGTCATTCGAGATGAATCGCCGATTGACAGTAATTTCCGCTCTGAGCAGAGCTTGGGTGAATATTTGCGTGGTAACGGCGTCGTGGGGATTTCAGATATTGACACGCGGCGGCTGACGAATCATTTGCGCGAAACGGGTGCGCAAAATGGCTGTGTCATCACTTATGAGGTAGAGAACGCAGCCCCCGTTGCTGAGGCATTGAAGTACGCGCAGGCATTTGGTGGGCTTGCGGGTTTGGATCTGGCGAAAGTAGCAACCTGTGAAAGCAGTTTTCCCTGGACTGAGGGAACTTGGGATTTAGAAGCCGGTTTTAGTAAACAACAGCAAACCGACTTTCATGTTGTCGCTTACGATTTTGGAGTGAAGCTCAACATTTTACGTATGCTAGCGCAGCGTAACTGCCGCGTAACGGTTGTGCCTGCACAAACACCTGCCAGTGAAGTGCTTGCGATGAAGCCTGATGGTGTCTTTTTATCAAATGGCCCCGGTGATCCCGAGCCTTGTGTCTATGCGATCAAAGCGATTCGAACCTTTCTTGATGAGGGCATTCCTCTCTTTGGTATTTGTTTGGGGCATCAATTACTGGCGCTCGCCTCAGGTGCAAAAACGAGCAAGATGAAATTTGGTCATCATGGGGCGAATCACCCAGTGGTAGATATAGACTCTGGTCGCGTTATGATCACGAGCCAGAACCATGGCTTTGCGGTCGACGAGACATCACTACCCAACTTTATGGTTGCAACTCATAAATCTCTTTTTGATGGCTCGTTACAAGGAATTCATCGCACAGATAAGCCTGCCTTCGGTTTCCAAGGACACCCTGAGGCAAGTCCTGGGCCACATGACGCAGCGCCTCTTTTCGATCATTTTATTGAGCTAATGACAACACAACAAAAAGCCACCGCATAACGATAAGGAAGCAGTGTCCCTATGCCAAAGCGTACCGACATAAAAAGTATTCTCATTATTGGTGCTGGCCCCATCGTTATCGGTCAAGCATGTGAGTTCGATTACTCAGGCGCGCAAGCGTGCAAAGCGCTGAGAGAAGAGGGTTATCGAGTCATACTCGTCAACTCAAACCCTGCAACTATTATGACCGACCCAGAAATGGCGGATGCAACTTATATCGAGCCGATTCACTGGGAAGTGGTGGAGAAAATTATTTCAATTGAGCGACCCGACGCGATTCTCCCGACGATGGGTGGCCAAACTGCGCTGAACTGTGCATTAGAACTAGACCAGTATGGTATATTGGAGAAGTATGGCGTCGAGATGATTGGAGCTACCGCGGATGCCATTGATAAAGCGGAAGATCGAGACCGTTTCGATAAGGCGATGAAAGCAATTGGTTTAGAGACACCGCGTGCAGAAACAGCGAAAAGCATGGAAGCGGCATTTGATGTGCTGGAGCGTGTTGGTTTCCCTTGTATTATTCGTCCCTCTTTCACGATGGGCGGCAGCGGTGGTGGTATTGCGTACAACCGCGAAGAGTTCGAAGAGATTTGTCGTCGTGGATTGGCGTTATCACGCACAAATGAATTGCTGATCGACGAGTCTCTAATCGGTTGGAAAGAATACGAGATGGAAGTGGTACGCGATAAGAATGACAATTGTATTATTGTTTGTGCCATCGAAAATTTCGACCCCATGGGAATACATACTGGTGACTCGATTACCGTGGCGCCCGCACAAACGCTTTCCGACAAGGAATATCAAATTATGCGTAATGCCTCCATGGCGGTATTACGCGAGATTGGTGTGGAAACCGGCGGTTCGAACGTGCAGTTTGGAATCTGTCCAGACACAGGGCGTATGGTCATTATTGAAATGAACCCACGTGTGAGTCGCTCGTCTGCGTTGGCTTCCAAAGCAACAGGTTTTCCGATTGCGAAAGTCGCGGCGAAGCTGGCTGTTGGCTACACTCTCGATGAGCTTGAAAATGAAATTACTGGCGGCGTCACGCCTGCGTCATTTGAGCCTGCACTCGATTACGTGGTAACAAAAATACCTCGTTTTAACTTTGAGAAGTTTGCGGGCGCAAATGATAGGTTAACCACGCAAATGAAGTCGGTTGGCGAAGTGATGGCGATTGGTCGTAATTTCCAAGAATCGATGCAAAAAGCTTTACGAGGACTGGAGCTAGGTTCTTCTGGGTTAGATCCGATTGTTGAAGCGAGCGATGAAGAAGCCGCGCATGCTAGTATTATCCGAGAATTGAAAGAGCCGGGAGCAGAGCGTATCTGGTACATCGGCGATGCGTTCCGTGCGGGAATGAATGTCGACGAAGTATACCAGCTGACGAAAATTGATCGTTGGTACCTAATTCAACTCGAAGAAATAGTAAAACTCGAAACCGAGATCAAAGAGCTAGGCCTGAAAGGTCTAGACGAACACGCAATGCGTTATATTAAACGAAAGGGATTTTCGGATGAGCGCATAGCTGCTTTATTGGGTGAAAAAGAAGATAAAGTTCGCGCACTTCGCCGGGAATTAAAAGTGTTGCCTGTCTATAAGCGTGTTGATACCTGTGCTGCAGAGTTTTCGTCTGAAACCGCTTATATGTACTCAACTTACGACGAGGAATGCGAATCTCGACCCTCTGGTCGCGACAAGATTATGGTAATTGGCGGTGGGCCAAATCGAATTGGTCAAGGCATCGAGTTCGATTATTGCTGTGTTCATGCGGCACTTGCCATGCGTGAAGATGGTTATGAAACCATTATGGTGAACTGCAATCCAGAGACCGTATCGACTGATTACGATACTTCAGATCGCTTGTATTTCGAGCCTATCACACTAGAAGATGTGCTTGAAATTGTGCGTGTCGAGCAGCCAAAAGGCGTGATTGTTCAGTATGGTGGGCAAACTCCACTGAAATTGGCACGAGCGCTGGAGGCGAATGGTGTACCTATTATCGGTACTTCACCAGACTCGATCGATCGTGCAGAAGATCGTGAACGCTTTCAGAAGGCGGTGGATAAACTCGGTTTAAAACAACCTGAAAACGCCACCGTGACGCAGTTTGATCAGGCGATTAAAGAATCTCATCGCATTGGCTACCCGCTCGTTGTGCGACCGTCCTATGTTCTTGGCGGCCGCGCGATGGAAATTGTGTACGATGAGGCTGATTTGCGCCGTTACCTAAATGAAGCGGTGAAAGTATCGAATGATGCGCCTGTGCTGTTAGACCGATTCTTAGATAACGCTATTGAGGTTGATATTGACGCGATTTGCGACGGTGAAACCGTACTCATTGGTGGCATTATGCAACATATTGAGCAGGCGGGAGTGCACTCCGGTGACTCCGCATGTTCTTTGCCTCCGTATTCGATTAGCGATGTGTTACAGGCAGAATTGCGTGAGCAGGTTCGTAAACTTGCGTTTGAATTGAATGTGCGTGGCTTAATGAATACGCAATTCGCAATTCAAGACAATGAAATCTACTTGATCGAAGTGAATCCGCGCGCGGCTCGAACTGTACCATTCGTCTCGAAGGCAACCGGTGTTCCATTGGCGAAGGTTGCGGCTCGAGTGATGGCAGGGCAATCTTTGAAAGCGCAAGGCTACACGAACGAAGTGATACCACCTTACTACTCCGTTAAAGAGGTGGTTGTACCGTTTGCGAAGTTCCAAGGTGTTGATCCCATTCGTGGGCCAGAGATGCGCTCCACCGGAGAGGTTATGGGAGTCGGGGAGAGTTTCGAGGAAGCTTATGCAAAAGCGAACTTGGGTTGTGGCCAGGCATTGCCGAGAAAGGGCAAGGCGCTGTTGTCGGTGCGTCCGGGTGACAAGAAACGCGTGATCGACCTCGCACGTGGCCTCATCTCACTTGGTTTTAGCGTGGAAGCAACACGCGGAACGGCGGCTGCATTGAAAGATGCTGGTATTCAATGTTCAGTGGTAAATAAGCTGCAAGAAGGTCGTCCCAATATTGTCGATGCTATCAAAAATGGTGAGTACAGTTATATTGTCAATACCGTTGAAGGACGCCAAGCCATTACCGACTCGGTTTATATTCGTCGCGAAGCGCTCTTGAATAATGTAGTCTATACCATCACATTAAATGCAGGGTTTGCCACAGTGAAAGCACATACGGTCGATGACCGAGCACGCGTTTCATCTGTGCAGGATTTACATAAAAGAGTGAAGGACGTATGAACCAGATTCCAATGACAGTGTCTGGCGCGGAAGCGCTGCGCGCTGAATTAAAGCGTTTGAAGAGTGAAGAGCGCCCGCGCATTATTCAAGCAATCGCCGATGCCCGTGAGCACGGCGATCTGAAGGAAAATGCTGAGTATCACGCAGCGCGTGAACAACAGAGTTTCTGTGAAGGTCGTATTCAAGAAATTGAAGCGAAGCTGTCGAATGCGCAAATCATCGATGTTACGAAGTTACCCGCCACTGATCGTGTGATATTCGGCGTGACAGTCACCGTTTACAACACGAAGACAGATGACGAAGTTACATACCGAATTGTAGGTGACGACGAGGCGGATATTAAGCAGAACTTAATTTCCGTCAACTCACCTATTGCACGAGCGTTGATTGGTAAGAATGTGGACGATGTTGCAGTGGTAGGAACACCCAGTGGCGATGTTGAGTACGAGATTGTGAAAGTGCAACACCTCTAAGCTTAATCGGAGCAACTCGCTCAGAGCAGTAACTAGGCAACGCCAGCAAGGATAACCTTCGCTGGCGTTTTATTTGGAAAGGAGGTTCTTAAGTTCGGAAACCTTTTTCTTACGCTGCTGATCCGACACTGGGACAGCTGTTTGGTACTCGGGTACATCGGGAAAAATTTCTGTCACATCACGATCTAAGACTCGAGCGATAGCTTCTGCCACAAACCTAGATTTCGCCTGTCGTGCAAGTACCTTTGATATAAGCGACGGGCTTTTATCAAGCGCCTCTGCAACCATGCTTAAATCGTACCCCGAGCTCGCAAGCTCCTTTTTAATTTGATTTTTATCCATTTTTATAATTACATACAGGCTCAAGTGGAACTCAATTCAAACTCAATTGAAAGTAAAAATATTCGTTTGAATATTTTGGACAATAGACCATATATGCCAAATAAAATCAATAACACTGGGCAGATCGATTTGGAAACTGTGATGCGCCGTCTGGCCATTCTTTCGAAGAAGGAAAAGCACAAAGATATTTTAGATTGGCTCGGAGTCAGCGGCTCGAGTTATACCAATTGGAAATATCGCGGTACGATCCCTTATAAAGCTATTTGCGAGGCGTTGTTGGCGCGAGGAATCTCACTTGATGGATTCTTTTCGCCTGAGCGCGCTTTAGACGTTAACGATGAGCTCTTGTTAGATGCCTCTGCGCACTATGGAAGTAACGACGACTCGCCGTTGAATAGAGAGCGTGAAAGAACATTAAGGGCTTCTCGTTATGCACAAACATTATTCAAAAAATATGAAGTCTCAGAATCTGATGAGGGTTATAAGTTCTTGGTGGAGCTTTGGTCTATAGACGAGGGGAAGACGCTAGGACAAAATTCGTTTCAGAAGACCATTTTAGGTCACCTGAAACGAATTGCGAAAAGTTAGCGAGGGAGTCGAATCGTAGGCTCTTTCGCTGGACGGTAAAATACGGCAATTTTTCCGATCGACTGCACCAAATTTGCATTTAACTCTGCTGCGATCGTCGCCTGAATGGCGTCGCGCATTTCTTTTTCTTCTGGAATTTTCACTTTAATTAATTCATGGTGTTCGAGTGCACCATCGATCTCAGCGAGTACACCTTCGGTTAATCCGTTTCCGCCGAGAAGAACGACCGGCTTCAACGGGTGCGCTTGCGCTTTCAAGAATTGCTTTTGTTTATTGTTGAGTTGCATGTCGTGTGTACCCTATAACTTGTTTAGCGGCAGTCGTTCGAGCTCGATTTAGCGGTTTTGACTGCGTAATGATTGAATTTGCGGTATTCTACCCGCATATAGGTTTACGAGCTAGCCAAAGTCATTAAATGGAGTCTCATGGCGAAGAAACGTTCCGCAAGTAGTCGTCGTTGGTTAAAAGAGCATTTCGACGATCCATACGTGCAAAAAGCGCAGAAACAAGGATTTCGATCGCGTGCAGTATTTAAGTTAGAAGAGATACAAGCAAAGGACAAGCTTCTGAAGCCGAATCAAATTGTTGTTGATTTGGGAGCTGCGCCAGGTGGCTGGTCACAATATGTTGCTCAGCTTCAGGATGGGCGTGGCGAGGTGATTGCTTGCGATATTCTCGATATGGATCCATTACCTGGCGTTGAATTTTTACAGGGTGACTTCCGCGAAGAGATCGTTTTACAAGCGTTATTGAACCGAATCGGTGGAAAAAACGTTGATGTAGTATTGTCGGACATGGCACCGAACATGAGCGGTACTGAAGCGGTTGATATTCCAAGAGCCATGTATTTAGTGGAGCTGGCTTTGGAAATGTGCCATGAAGTTTTGAAACCTGGCGGCTCATTTGCGGTCAAAGTGTTTCAAGGCGAAGGATTTGACGAATTTTTGAAAGCGGTAAGAGCCGCATTCAAGCAAGTTAAGGTGAGAAAACCAGACTCGTCTCGGCCACGGTCGAGAGAAGTGTATCTGGTAGCGACCGGTTATAAATTATAGTACCCTTGCGGTACGAAAGCAGTGAGAGGTAATCCCGTTGAGCGACATGGCTAAGAATTTAATCCTCTGGTTGGTCATTGCCGTTGTGCTAATGAGCGTATTCCAGGGCTTCAATCCGAGCGGTACGGAGTCACGTTCGTTTGCCTACTCTGAATTTGTGAGTAGTGTGAACCGTGGTGATGTTCGTGAAGTGACTATCAATGAGCCGAATCGTTTAATTACCGGTAGCATGCGCAGTGGTGAGCAGTTCCGTACTGTGATCCCGAGCCAAGATCCTGAGTTATTAAACGAATTACTAACACAAGGGAATGTACGTGTTAATTTTGTAGAGCCTGAGCAGCGTAGTTTGCTTGGCACCATATTCATCTCTTGGTTCCCAATGCTGCTGCTGATCGCAGTGTGGATCTTCTTCATGCGTCAAATGCAGGGCGGTGGTGGCCGCGGTGCGATGTCGTTTGGTAAGAGTAAAGCGCGCCTGATGGGCGAGGACCAAGTGAAAACTACGCTCGCAGACGTTGCTGGTTGTGAAGAAGCGAAAGAAGAAGTGGCAGAACTCGTCGATTTCCTGCGCGATCCTTCAAAATTCCAGCGCCTTGGCGGCCGTATCCCGAAAGGTGTCCTCATGGTAGGTCCTCCGGGTACCGGTAAAACGCTACTTGCGAAAGCAGTCGCAGGTGAAGCGAAGGTGCCGTTCTTCACAATTTCAGGCTCAGATTTCGTTGAAATGTTTGTTGGTGTGGGTGCGTCTCGTGTTCGCGATATGTTTGAACAAGCCAAAAAGGCTGCTCCATGTATTATCTTTATCGACGAAATTGACGCGGTAGGTCGCCAACGGGGCGCAGGTCTTGGTGGTGGACACGACGAACGTGAGCAAACATTGAACCAAATGTTGGTAGAAATGGATGGCTTTGAAGGCAACGAAGGTATTATTGTCATTGCCGCAACGAACCGCCCAGATGTACTCGACCCGGCGTTGCTGCGTCCAGGTCGTTTTGACCGTCAGGTGACTGTTGGTTTGCCAGACGTGCGTGGTCGCGAACAAATTCTGAAAGTTCACATGCGAAAAGTGCCTGTTGCAGACGATGTGGAGCCTGCGTTGATTGCTCGCGGAACACCAGGTTTCTCAGGCGCCGATTTAGCAAACTTAGTGAACGAAGCCGCACTTTTCGCCGCGCGTGAAAATAAGCGCATGGTGTCGATGTCTGAGTTTGAAAAGGCAAAAGACAAGATATTAATGGGTGCAGAACGTAAATCGATGGTGATGTCGGAGTCTGAGAAAGAAATGACCGCCTACCATGAGTCGGGTCACGCTATCGTAGGGCGTTTAGTACCTGACCATGACCCCGTTTACAAAGTGTCTATTATTCCGCGTGGTCGTGCGTTAGGCGTCACTATGTATCTACCAGAACAAGATCGCGTGAGCCACAGCAAGCGTCATCTCGAGAGTATGTTGTCTAGCTTGTATGGCGGGCGTATTGCCGAGCAAATTATTTATGGCGATGACTCCGTTACTACTGGGGCCTCAAATGACATTGAGCGCGCGACGGACATCGCTCGTAAAATGGTAACTCAATGGGGCTTGTCGGCTAAAATGGGACCATTATTGTATGCAGAAGACGAGGGCCAAGTTTTCCTCGGTCGCTCGGTTGCTCAGAACAAACAAATGTCGGATGAGACGATGAAGGCGATTGATGCAGAAATTCGAGAAGTAATCGATCGCAATTACAACCGTGCGAAAACGATTCTTGAAGAGAACATCGATATTTTACATGCCATGAAAGATGCTCTGATGAAATATGAAACTCTGGACGCCGGTCAAATCGACGACCTGATGGCACGCAAGGAAGTTCGCGAACCAGCGAGCTGGCATGACAAGAATGACGATGCTTCGAAAGGGGATAGCGGTAAGAAAGTGACCCGCGAAGAAAAACCTAAGAAATCTGTCGGTTTAGATAAACCCGGGGAATCTCCCGCGAGTTAATCAATGAAATGCCCCGTAATTCGGGGCATTTTTTTGTCAATTCAGGAGTGAAACGTGCCAAGTGCAACTTTACCAATACAAATTATGGGAATCTTGAATGTTACTCCCGATTCCTTCTCTGATGGAGGCCAATTCAATTCATTAGAGCGGGCATTAGTTCAAGCTGAGCGTATGTTATTAGATGGTGCCCATTGGCTCGATATCGGCGGTGAATCCACTCGTCCTGGAGCAAAAGCGGTATCGGTACAAGAGGAGCTAGACCGAGTCATTCCAGTCGTCGAACGGTTGAAATCTGAATTTAAAGTGAATATCTCGGTTGACACCAGTAAACCTGAGGTCATGTCGGCAGCTATTGTTGCGGGTGCCGATATGATTAATGACGTAAAGGCTCTGCGGGAGCCAGGCGCGCTTAAGGCGGTCGCACAGGGGGACAGCCTCGTCTGTTTGATGCATATGCAAGGTGAGCCGCGTACCATGCAGGAGCAACCCTATTACGAAGACGTGGTGAATGAAGTGAAAGCTTTTCTCGAAGAGCGGGTAAGAGCTTGTGAGACGCTTGGTATCCACCGCAATCGAATTTATATCGATCCAGGGTTTGGCTTTGGCAAGAGCTTGCGGCACAATTATGAACTTTTACAGCGCCTGCAGGCCTTACACGAATTAAATTTACCGCTCTTAATTGGTATATCGAGAAAATCGATGTTAGGTGCAGTGACAGGAAAAGAGGTACACGAGCGTTTGTCCGCAAGCGTTGCTGCTGCCACCATAGCAGCGATGAAAGGAGCGCAAATATTGCGTGTTCATGACGTTGCAGAAACGAAAGATGCAGTGCAAGTGGTCGCTGCAACATTGACCGGAGATTGTTAGTTATTATGGGAAAATATTTTGGTACGGATGGAGTTCGTGGTCATGTCGGGCAGAGCCCCATTACGCCAGATTTCGTGTTGAAGCTCGGTTGGGCTGCGGGTAAGGTACTCGCAGCGCAAGGAAATACGCGGGTTTTGATTGGTAAAGATACGCGTATTTCCGGTTATATGCTGGAGTCTGCGCTGGAAGCAGGATTTTCTGCAGCTGGCGTTCGAGTCGCATTTTTAGGTCCGATGCCGACGCCGGCAATTGCTTATTTAACGAGCACCTTTAGAGCGGCCGCGGGTATTGTGATTTCGGCCTCGCACAACCCTTATTACGACAATGGTATTAAGTTTTTCTCTGATACGGGTCATAAACTCTCTGATGATATTGAGCGTGCAATCGAAGAGATGCTCGATCAGCCGATGGATTGCGTTCCCTCAGAACAGCTTGGTCGTGCTTCTCGAATTCATGATGCAGCCGGGCGTTATATTGAATTTTGCAAGAGTGTATTTCCTTCTGACCTATCATTGCAGGGACGAAAACTCGTGATCGACTGCGCGCACGGTGCCACGTACCATATTGCACCGAGTGTGTTCCGGGAGCTTGGCGCTGAAGTTATCGAAATAGGGACGCAACCGAATGGCTTGAATATCAACGAAGGTTGCGGCGCCACGAATACCAAAGCGTTATCGGAAGCAGTGGTGAAACACGGTGCTGAATTAGGGCTCGCGTTTGACGGTGATGGCGACCGATTGATGGTTGTCGACGAGCGTGGAAAGCTCATCGATGGTGATGAAATTGTTTATGTGCTGGCTAAACAGATGCACGCAGATGGTGAACTTGACGGCGGTGTCGCGGGAACGTTAATGAGTAATATGGGACTAGAGCTGGCACTTAAGAGTCTCGGAGTTCCGTTTATTAGAACACCGGTCGGTGATCGTCATGTGATGGAAGGCTTGCAATCTCAACGTTGGGTTTTAGGTGGTGAGAGTTCTGGGCATATCATCAATTTAAGACAGCACACAACCGGAGATGGAATACTTGCAGCCTTACAGATTATGACGGGTTTGGTTCGCAAGAATGTCGGTATTCGTGAACTTCTGAAAGGTATGGAAAAATTACCTCAGGTGCTCGTGAACGTGCGCTTCCAACCCGGCACGGATCCGTTGAACGCAGATAATGTGAAGTCGGCAGTGCAAGAAGTTGAAAATGCGCTTGCTGATAAAGGCCGTGTGTTGTTGAGAAAGTCAGGAACTGAGCCCTTAATTCGAGTGATGGTAGAGGGTCGCGATGCGAGTGTGGTGCGCGCTTATGCACAACAAATAGCACAAGAAGTTGAGGCAGTGGGCACAGAGTGAGCAGTTAGCTCAATTTTAATCAAAAAAATGGCGCAGATGCTTGTATCTCAACCCGATGTTAGTTACTATCTGCGCCGCTTTGAAAACACGATAGGAGACCGGTATGCGTCAGCCTTTAGTGGTGGCAAACTGGAAGCTAAATGGAAGTTTTGCACTTGTGAAAGACTTCGCTGAAGCTTGGTCGGACGTTGTCCCCCAAGGTGTTCAAGCAGCCATCTGTCCTCCTTTAGTTTATGTTCGGCAAGCCGCATCCACATTTCCAGAAGTGGTTTGGGGCGCTCAAGATTGTAGTGAGCACGAACAAGGCGCCTTCACCGGCGAAGTGAGTGCCAGTATGATAGCCGAAACAGGCGCACATTATGTGCTTGTTGGGCACTCCGAACGCAGAACTATGCACAATGAAACAGATAGCATGGTCGCGGCGAAGGCAAGGCAAGTTCAGCAAGCAGGGATGACACCGATCGTTTGTATTGGTGAAACGCTTGCGGAACGTGAAGCTGGCCAAGTAGAAAGCGTAGTGAAAGCACAACTTGTTGGCGGTTTGGAAGGGCTCGAACTCAGTAACGTCGTTATCGCTTACGAACCCGTTTGGGCGATTGGAACCGGCGTTACAGCGTCACCTGCACAAGCGCAGGAAGTGCATCAAAAGATTAGAAGTTGGCTTGCGGAATTAAGCGCGAGTGCAGCTGAGAAAGTACAAGTTTTATACGGTGGCAGCATGAAGCCAGAAAACGCTGCCGAACTATTAAGCCAACCGGACATCGATGGTGGTTTAATTGGAGGTGCAAGCCTCCACGTTGAACAGTTTGCTGCGATATGTAAAGCGGCACAGGAAATCTGATTATGTATGAAGTTCTATTAGTAGTTTATTTAGTGGTTGCGATAGCGTTGGTTGCATTGATCCTTTTGCAAAAAGGGAAAGGCGCAGAAATGGGTGCTTCGTTTGGAGCTGGTGCTTCGAACACCGTGTTCGGTTCGTCAGGCTCAGGTAACTTCTTAACTCGAATGACTGCAATTATTGCGGTGAGCTTCTTCCTTCTGAGCTTGATATTAGGTAATATCGCCAGCCAGAATGTGAACCCAGTTGATGACTGGTCAGATTTGAGTGTACCGCCGATTGAAGAGCCGGTACAAAATGAAGAGTTACCGCCGGGTAACTAGTAGTAAAATTAAGCCGAAGTGGTGGAATTGGTAGACACGCCATCTTGAGGGGGTGGTGCTCTTCTGAGCGTACGAGTTCAAGTCTCGTCTTCGGCACCAAAGTTAACCTGTTGTTATATAAAGTCATTTCGTTTTTACGACCGCTTTAACGGTTGCATTCAAAACGAAGCAGCGTATAATAACAGGCATTCGGACGCGGGGTGGAGCAGTCTGGTAGCTCGTCGGGCTCATAACCCGAAGGTCGTAGGTTCAAATCCTGCCCCCGCAACCAGTTCGAATTCGAGATGTAAATCGCGAATTCGGGTCGACAGGGTAATAGTTTACGGGCCCCGACGCAGTACGGGGCTTTTTTCTATCCGCACTGCCGATATGAATAGGTTGACCTAAGAACTGGGCTTTATGCCCTTTTTTTGTTTTCGGAGATTGCCTTGGCAACATTGATAGAAAGATTAACAGATATGCTTACGCCTGCAGTAGAAGCAGCAGGCTTTGAACTTTGGGGTGTTGAATTCGTTCGTGCGGGTAAACATTCCACACTACGACTTTATATCGACCATGGGAACGGTATTAATGTAGACGACTGTGCGTTAGTGAGTAGACAGGTCGGTGCAGTTCTCGACGTTGAAGATCCGATCAACACAGAATATAACTTGGAAGTTTCATCGCCAGGTATGGACCGTCCAGTATTCTCGTTGTCACAGTTTGAGTCGTTTGTTGGGCAAGAAATTTTTGTGCAACTGCAAGTACCCGTAGATAACCGCCGCAAGTTTACCGGTTTGTTAAAGCAAGTAGAGGGGAACCGGTTGCAATTTGAAGTAGAGCATCAGTCATTTTCGGTAGATTTCGCGCAAATCAAGAAAGCGAATCTAGTTCCAGTATTTGAATAAGAGTGTGAACGAGGCAAAGGCATGAATAAAGAGATTTTGCTAGTTGCAGAGGCCGTTTCGAACGAGAAAGCAGTGCCTAAAGAGCGAATTTTTGAGGCACTTGAGATTGCAATCGCAACAGCGACCCGCAAAAAGAATAGTGGCGACATAGATGTGCGCGTTGAAATTGACCGTCATACAGGTGATTTTGAAACATTCCGCCGTTGGATGGTCGTCGAAGATCCAGACGGAGGATTGGAAAATCCTTACGCAGAGATTTCACTTTCCGCTGCGCAGATAGACGATCCAGAGATAAAAGTAGGCGAGTACATCGAAGAGAAAATTGACTCTATCGAATTTGACCGCATTACCACGCAAACAGCGAAGCAGGTTATTTTTCAGAAAGTTCGTGAAGCTGAACGTGCGCAAGTTGTCGAGCAGTACGAAGAGCAAGTGGGTACATTGATTAGTGGTGTCGTAAAGAAAGCGTCACGCGAAAATATTATTCTTGATTTAGGTAACAACGCAGAAGCCGTTATTTTCCGTGAAGACATGCTACCACGGGAAATGGTTCGTCCAGGTGATCGGGTTCGTGGTTTGCTTTACGAAGTGAAGCCAGAAGCACGTGGCGCTCAATTATTTGTAAGCAGAACGCATCCTGATTTCTTGATTGAATTATTTAGAATTGAAGTGCCAGAAATTGGCGAAGAAATGATTGAAGTGAAGGGTGCGGCACGTGATCCGGGTTCACGCGCGAAAATCGCTGTGAAATCGAATGACCGTCGCATTGATCCTGTCGGCGCCTGCGTAGGAATGCGTGGCGCGCGCGTACAAGCGGTTTCTGGCGAGCTTGGCGGTGAGCGTGTAGATATTGTCCTATGGGACGACAATCCAGCGCAGTTCGTGATTAACGCCATGGCGCCTGCTGAAGTAGTCTCCATTGTGATGGATGAAGAAACACATTCGATGGATATCGCAGTTGAAGAAGGAAATCTTGCGCAGGCGATTGGGCGCAACGGCCAAAACATTCGTTTAGCGAGCCAACTCACGGGTTGGGAATTAAACGTGATGACGACTGAAGATTTCAACTCACGCAACGAAGCAGAGTCACAGAGATTGACCGAACTGTTTACTTCAGGACTTGATATTGACGAAGATTTTGCCGGCTTACTCATTGACGAGGGATTCTCGTCATTGGAAGAAGTTGCTTATGTACCAGCGGCCGAGTTATTAGCAATTGATGGCTTAGATGAAGATACAGTTGAAGAGTTACGTGCACGCGCAAGGGATTATTTGACAACAAAAGCATTGGCCTCTGAGGAGTCTCTCGAAGGTGCTGAACCTGATGAGACATTGCTTAATTTAGAAGGCCTTGAGCGTCATTTGGCGTTTGAGCTGGCTGCAAAAGGCGTGCGTACACTCGAAGACTTAGCAGAGCAAGGTATTGATGACCTTGAAGACATTGAGTCTTTATCTCGCGAATTAGCGGGTGAATTGATAATGAAAGCCCGCAATATTTGCTGGTTTAGTGAAGAAGATAACAAGTGAGGTGAGAGTTAAATGGCAGAAGTTAAAGTAGAAAAGCTTGCCAGTGATATCGGTACCTCCGTTGATCGCTTGCTGAAACAATTAAGTGATGCGGGTATTCAGAAGAAAGCTGGTGACGATGTCACAGAAGACGAAAAGCAACAATTGCTGGTGCACTTAAATAAAGCGCATGGTGGTGATGGCGATTCGGCGCCTGCTCGTATGACGTTAAAACGTAAAACACGTAGCACACTCAGTGTCGGAAGCGGCCCAGGTGGTAGTAAAGCGGTTCAAGTTGAAGTAAGAAAGAAACGTACTTACGTGAAACGTAACCCCGCAGAAGAAGCAAAGCGTTTGGAAGAAGAGCGTTTAGCGGCGGAGCAAGAAGCAGCTGCGCGTGCGAAGGCAGAGGAAGAAGCGCGGGCTAAGGCAAAAGCCGAAGCTGAGAAGAAAGAAGAAGAAGCACGCAAGGCGCGCGAAGAGAAGCGTAAAGCGCAAGAAGCGGCAAAAGCCAAAGCGAAGGAAGCTGCTGCGAAGACGCCGGAAGAAAAAGCAGCGTTAGAAGCGGCGCGTCTTGAAGCTGAAAAATTGAGAAAAGCGCAAGAAGCTGAGTTAGCGAAGAAAGCGGAAGAAGAAGCACAACGTCAAGCTGAAGAAGCACGTAAACTCGCGGAAGAAAATAAAGAGCGATGGGAAGAAGAAGAGCGTTTGCGCAAACAAGCGGAAGAAGAAGAGGTTCACTTCACCACGTCTGAAACTGCGAAATATGCTGAAGAGCAGCAGGATACGGAAGAAGAGCGTCGTGCGCGTCGTAAGAAAACAAAGCAGAAGAAAACTAAGGAAGAGGAAGAAGAGCATCCGCGCCGTGAGCGTCGCCGCAAAGGTGGTAAAATGCGTGCGCCACAATCGTTGCAACATGGCTTTAATAAGCCAGCAGCACCGGTTTTGAAAGATGTGAAAATTCCAGAAACCATTACCGTCGGTGACTTAGCCAACAGAATGTCGGTGAAAGCGTCGGAACTCATCAAAACAATGATGAAAATGGGTGAAATGGTGACTATTAACCAAGTGCTAGACCAAGAAACAGCGTCGCTCGTTGTTGAAGAGCTAGGTCATAAACCTGTCATGGTGAAAGACAATGCACTTGAAGAGTCCGTGTTAAGTGACCGTGAGGAAGCGGGCGAACTTACGCCAAGAGCGCCTGTGGTTACGGTAATGGGACACGTTGACCATGGTAAGACTTCGTTACTTGATTACATTCGTAAAACGAAAGTGGCAGATGGTGAAGCGGGTGGTATTACTCAGCATATCGGTGCGTATCACGTAGACACTGGTCATGGCATGATTACCTTCCTTGATACACCGGGTCACGCAGCGTTTACCTCAATGCGCGCACGTGGAGCGAGTGCAACAGACGTCGTTATATTGGTCGTTGCAGCAGACGATGGTGTGATGCCACAGACGATTGAAGCTGTGCAGCACGCGAAGGCTGCCGGCGTTCCACTTGTGGTTGCGGTGAACAAGATTGATAAACCAGAAGCGGACCCAGACCGTGTGAAGAACGAGCTTTCTCAGCATGACGTGGTTTCGGAAGAATGGGGTGGAGATACTCAGTTTGTGCATGTTTCAGCCAAATCAGGTGAAAACATTGATGCACTACTCGAAGCTATCTTGTTGCAAGCTGAGCTCCTAGACCTACGTGCAGACCATCATGGTATGGCGCATGGTCTTGTAATTGAATCGCGCCTTGATAAGGGACGTGGTCCGGTGGCAACCGTTCTTGTACAAAGCGGCACATTGCGCCGTGGCGACATCGTACTTTGTGGTCTTGAGTACGGTCGTATTCGGGCGATGCGTGACGAGCTAGGCCGTGATATTACCGAAGCGGGCCCTTCAATTCCTGCCGAGATATTGGGCTTGTCTGGAGTTCCGCAAGCGGGTGACGAAGTGACCGTGGTGAGAGACGAGCGGAAAGCGCGTGAAGTTTCAAACTATCGTCAAGGCAAATATCGCGATGTGAAATTAGCACGCCAACAGAAAGCGAAACTAGAAAACATGTTTAGTAACATGCAAGAAGGTGACGTTTCTGAACTGAACATCGTGTTGAAGTCAGACGTGCAGGGCTCGTTGGAAGCGATTTCTGAGTCATTACAGAAGCTTTCAACCGATGAAGTGAAAGTGAACATCGTTGGTAGTGGCGTGGGTGGAATTACCGAAACCGACGTGACGCTTGCCGGTGCTTCGAACGCCATTGTAATCGGCTTTAACGTGCGTGCAGACGCCGCAGCGCGTAAAGCCGTTGAGAATGAGTCGATTGAGTTACGTTATTACAGTGTAATTTACGACTTAATCGATGAAATCAAGCAGGCCATGACGGGTATGTTGTCGCCAGAGTTCAGACAAGAAATTATCGGTCTTGCTGAAGTTCGCGACGTGTTCCGTTCACCGAAACTGGGTGCGATTGCTGGCTGTATGGTGACAGAGGGCGTTGTAAAACGTTCTGCACCGATTCGTGTACTACGTGAAAACGTGGTGATATACGAAGGTGAGCTCGAGTCATTGCGTCGCTTTAAAGATGACGTGCAAGAAGTTCGAAATGGTATGGAATGTGGTATCGGTGTGAAGAACTACAACGACGTTCGTGTAGGCGATCAAATCGAAGTATTTGAGACCGTACAAGTAGAACGTACATTGTAATTATGAAGCATCTGGCCGATCGGTGCGCTGCACTGATCGGCTTTTTTGGCTCTAGGAGTAAGTGAATGAGTGAATTCAAACGTGTTGATAGATTTTCGCAACAGCTACAACGAGAAGTTGCGATGATTCTGCAGCGAGAAATAAAAGATCCAAGAGTCGTAATGCCAACGGTTTCAGACGTGGAAGTGTCTCGTGATTTGTCTTATGCGAAGGTTTTTGTCACCTTTTTGCAAGACGATTCTGACGCCGTGAAGGAAGCTTTAGGTGTGTTAAATGATGCCTCCGGTTATATTCGTTCATTACTAGGCAAGCGAGTTCGTGCGCGCGTTACGCCGCAATTAAAATTCGTTCACGACGCATCAACGCTTGAGGGGATGAAGATGTCGGCACTGGTGCGAGAAGCGCGAGAAGCAGATGAACGGAAAAAGAAAGAGCAGTCTGAGGACGAATAGTGGCGCGACGCAGTAAAAAGGGCCGTAATGTGCACGGTATGATTCTTATAGATAAGCCTCAAGAGCTAAGTTCTAATCGTGTTGTGCAAGTGGTTCGGCGCCTTTTTAACGCGAATAGAGCGGGGCATACAGGCGCTCTCGATCCACTGGCCACCGGCATGTTGCCCGTCTGTTTAGGGGAAGCAACCAAGTTTTCTCAATTTCTTCTCGACGCTGACAAATCGTACAGAGTTACCGCCAAACTAGGCGAGCGAACCAATACAAGTGATGCAGATGGCGAAATTATAGCGATTGCATCGGTACCGGAACTTGACGAGGCTGCGCTCCTTACCGCAATTTCTCAATTCAAAGGTGTGATTACTCAAACGCCTTCCATGTTTTCTGCGTTGAAACATGAAGGGAAGCCCCTGTACGAATATGCCCGCGCTGGCATTGAAGTACCGCGTAAATCGCGCCAAATTGAGATCTACTCAATTGTTTTGGTCGATTATAAAGCGCCGTATTTAACACTCGATGTATCCTGTAGCAAGGGCACATATATTCGCACATTGGTTGATGATTTAGGTGAGCTATTGGGCTGCGGGGCGCATGTCATAGTATTGCGCAGAACCGCAGTGGCGGATTATCCAGCGGAGCAAATGTGGACGCTTGCGGAGCTAGAAGCGCTCGCAGGAGAACCCAATGCAGGTGATTATTCCTTATTAGATCAGAAGCTATTACCGTTAGAGACACCCGTATTAAATTTACCCCATGTAGAACTTGAAGCTTCTGGTATTAATGCGTTTACTCATGGGCAGCCCCTTGATTTAGAGGAAACTTCGGAACTCCTTCGCATTTACGATGAGACCGGATGTTTTTGGGGTATTGTTGAACGCAAAGCGGACAACCGTTATTGGCCTAGGCGTGTGGTGGTGTACGAATAGGGGTTTAATCAAGAAATGCGCTTGTATTAGCGGCGGCAGCCTCGTATAATGCGCGCTCATTTTTGCTATGGCTGAATTAGTGATTGGCCATAGTGTTTGTTACCGCGAACGATCACATTCGCAATTTTAGTTGGAGTCGACAATGTCACTAACAGCAGAACAGAAAGCACAAGTAGTCAAAGATTACGCGCAAGGCGAAGGCGATACAGGTTCACCTGAAGTTCAGGTTGCACTTTTAACCGCACGCATTACGCATTTACAAGACCATTTCAAAGAGCATAAGCATGACCACCATTCACGTCGTGGTTTGTTGCGCATGGTAAGCCAGCGTCGTAAATTGCTTGATTACCTCAAGCGTAAAGACGAAAACCGCTATGCAGATTTGATCAAGCGTCTTGAACTTCGTCGTTAATTTGGCGATTGTTGAAAAAATATTCATTAAAAAGGGGCCTATGGGCCCCTTTTGTTTTTCGTTCAGCGAATGAATCCGTTATACTGCGTACGCAGAACAAAAGATGTCAGTAAGCCCGGGTTGGGCAAATGTAAGCAAAGGAAAAGAAAACGTGAATCCAATTATTAAACAATTTCAATATGGTCAGCACACAGTTACTCTAGAAACAGGCGCGATCGCGCGTCAAGCAACTGCAGCTGTGATGGCAACAATGGACGATACTTCGGTTCTAGTCACCGTAGTAGGAAAGAAAGAAGCACGTCCAGATGCTGACTTTTTCCCGCTCACCGTAAATTATCAAGAGCGCACTTACGCGGCAGGTAAGATTCCTGGCGGCTTCTTTAAGAGAGAAGGGCGCCCATCAGAAAACGAAACATTGACGAGTCGTTTGATCGACCGTCCAATTCGCCCACTATTCCCAGAAGGATTTTTCAACGAAGTACAAGTGATCGCAACGGTTGTATCACTAAACCCTGAAGTGTCGCCTGATATTGTCGCATTAATAGGTGCCTCTGCAGCGTTAGCTATTTCTGGTATTCCGTTCAATGGTCCAATTGGTGCTGCACGCGTTGGCGTATTGAACAATGAATATGTATTGAATCCTTCGCAAACAGAATTACTTGAGTCTCAACTTGATCTCGTCGTTGCGGGAACAGAAGCTGCTGTATTGATGGTTGAGTCGGAAGCGAACTTGTTAAGTGAAGACACTATGCTCGGCGCGGTCGTATATGGTCACGAGCAAATGCAGGTGGTCGTGTCTGCGATTAATGAATTCGCAGCCGAGGTGAATACACCTAAGTGGGATTGGTCACCGGTTGCGAAAAATGAAGCATTGATCGAAAAAGTTCGTGCCTTCGCTGCAGAGAAGATTGGTGATGCTTATCGTATTATCGACAAAGCTGAACGCCGTGACGCTTTGAATGCGGTTCGTAGCGCAATGCTGGAGCAACTTCGTTCTGAAGACGAGAGTCTTGATGAGAAAGAAGCTGGCGATATTTTTCATGACCTAGAGTCGGACGTTGTGCGCTCGCGTATTATTGCTGGTGAACCGCGCATTGATGGTCGTGAACCCGACATGGTTCGCGGTCTTAGTGTTGCAACAGGCGTACTTCCTCGTGCCCATGGTTCTGCTATTTTCACGCGAGGTGAAACACAGGCATTGGTAGTTGCGACGCTCGGTACCGAGCGTGACGCGCAAAATATCGATGAGATTCTGGGCGCGCGTACTGACCGCTTTATGTTGCATTACAACTTCCCTCCGTACTGTGTAGGTGAGACAGGTATGGTGGGTTCACCTAAGCGTCGCGAGATAGGTCATGGCCGACTTGCGAAGCGTGGTGTTCTTGCTGTGATGCCAAGCGTAGAAGAATTCCCGTACACCGTTCGAGTTGTATCGGAAATTACTGAGTCAAACGGTTCAAGCTCAATGGCTTCTGTTTGTGGTACGTCGCTCGCGCTGATGGACGCCGGTGTGCCAATTAAGTCTTCAGTTGCGGGTATCGCAATGGGTCTTGTGAAGGAAGGTGACAAGTTTGTCGTACTTTCTGACATTTTGGGTGATGAAGATCACCTAGGTGACATGGACTTTAAAGTAGCAGGAAGCGCTGAAGGTGTAACTGCACTACAAATGGACATTAAAATTGAAGGGATTACCAAAGAGATCATGCAACAAGCACTCGCGCAAGCAAAAGCGGCACGTTTGCACATTCTCACGGTAATGGATGAAGCGATTGGCGGTGCTCGTGAAGAAGTATCTTCTTTCGCTCCACGCTTCCACATTATGAAAATAAACCCTGAGAAGATTCGTGACGTGATCGGTAAAGGTGGTGCGGTGATTCGTGAACTGACTGAATCAACGAACACGAATATCGAAATCAGTGACGATGGCACGATCAAAATTGCAGCGACGGACGAGAAAGACGCCAAAGCTGCGGTTGAGAAAATTGAAGCGCTTACAGCTGAAGTTGAAGTGGGTCGTATCTACGAAGGTAAAGTGGCACGTATCGTTGATTTCGGTGCGTTTGTGACGATTCTTCCAGGGAAAGATGGTCTTGTACATATCTCTCAAATCGCAGAGGAACGCGTAGAGAACGTGACTGACTACTTAGAAGTAGGCCAGATGGTGAATGTGAAGGTTCTAGAAATCGATCGCCAAGGACGTGTACGTCTGAGTATGAAAGAAGCTCAGCCGAAGGAAGAAGCGCCGGCTATGCCTGAGAGCACGGACGACGCAGCTGAATAATCGCAGAAACGCGATGCAATAAGAATGGCCGCTGACTCGAGAGAGTGAGCGGCTTTTTTATATATAAATTACGCAACTAGTGCTGAATTTAAGTAGGGCTTATGCTGTAATGAAGAAAGTTAAAGAGGAGCCTGAAGTGTATAGAATTTTTGTTTTCGCGCTCATGGGCGCTGTTATTAGCGGATGCGCGCAGTTACCGAACTCAAGTCCGTCTACCGATGAGGCCGCAACAACCGAGCGGTCAGAGTCGCGCACGCAAGCGCAACAAACGAACGCAGACTTGGCTATTATTGAGCCACTCGAAGCTTCTCGTGCTCGACAAACGGAAATTGCCCAAATTACAGCGCTCCTTGAGGGATCTCAGCTAAATGATGAGCAGCGTGCCGTTGCCTACTACCGACGCGGTATTTTGTATGATCAGCTTGGATTACCTGCACTCGCATTATTGAATATGAATCAGGTATTAGAGCTTGATCCACGGTTTTTCGATGCATGGCATTATAGCGGGATCTATTATACGCAGCATGGTGATTATCAGCGCGCGTATGAAGCCTTTGATAGTGTGATTGAGCTGCAACCAGAGCACGATTTTGTGTATTTAAATCGGGGTCTTGCCTCCTATTATGATCGACAATTCGACTTAGCGTTGAATGACTTTGCTGATTTTTATTTTCAAGATCCAAGCGATCCATATCGTATTCTCTGGTATTACTTAAGCGCCCGCGAAGTCAACGAGCAAAGAGCACTCGAGCAACTGACCTCGCATCGCTCTGACGTAGTCAATCATCCGTGGGGTCGCGTATTAATAGATTACTTTCTCGGGCGGGTAAGTGAGCAAGTGGTGATGAATGCTGCGTTTGAGGGTATCGAAACGCATCGAGAGCTACTTGAAAGACTGTGCGAAGCTTATTTCTATTTAGGTAAGAGCGCGGCTATTGAAGGAGATCGAGAGCGCGCGATGAATTTTTATAAGCTTGCGTTGATGACCAATATCTATGATTTCATAGAGTATAGAGTTGCACGTACCGAGCTCTATCTATTGCGTGATCAAGAATCTTCAGCTCAGGGTGGTTAATTATTTTTTAAAAGGGCTGTGCTTGGGCGTCATTGCGTTGAGCCTGAATGCGAGTGCACCGAGCTTTACGAATAAAAGCACAGTACAGCCGGTCGCTGTGTTAGCTGCGGCCGAGCAAGGTAACGTGACTGCTCAACTCTATCTGGCCGCTCACTATGCAACTGAGAATTCTCGTTCGCAACAAATCTATTGGCTTGAACGTGCGGCGAGTGCGGGTTTTGCTGCGGCTGCTCTCAAGTTGAGTGATTTAATTCCGGCACAACGTCTGCTTTGGCTTGAAAGAGCAGCTGACTTGGGCGATCTTTCAGCGCAAATCAAATGGTCGGCTCGAAACTTAAATGAACGACCTAAGCTCACGTTAGAGAGTCGGTCAGATCTGGAATTAGATGCGCAGACGCAAGAATTATTGGCCGAGGTGTTGCTGGCTTGGCAAGCGGATTTTCCTACGTATCATTGGCGTAATGAAGCACCGAATTCAGAGGTATGGCAGCAGCGTAGGTTAGGTGCGAATCGTTTATTAGAGTTAGCGCAAACTTGTACTCGCGATGTTCATTTTTATCTTACTGCACCCGAGCACCTTGTAAGTGTTTACGAATGGATAGCGAAACTAGAATCTGTATTTGCGCGGGTAAACGGACAAGTATGCTATCGCACATCGCTTGTCATGGATCTTCAGTGCGGAGTTCGCGATGAGCGTGCGTTTTGTGAAGTTGTCCCGTCTACATATCCGGAAGAAACAGGAGTTATTGTAACGAGAAACGGATATGCCAATACACTGAATGGACAAGTTCATATTCAACACAGTGCGAGTTGGCGAATTTTATTACATGAACTTGGCCACGCTTGGGGATTCGCAGATGAATACGCGATGCGTAGCGATATTCGAGGTCAATTCTGTGGTGGCGAATTCAATTTCCAAGCAAAGAATCTAATCATTTCTCAAGGTAGCTTAATCTCCGACAATCGGTTTCAGGAATTTAAAGATTTAGTTCCTTGGCGAGAGTTCCTTTCAAACGAGATGGGTCAACCGATCCAATTACAAGGGGTGCGATACTGGCAACTTGGGCTTGGTAATGAGAGAGGGAGCTTAGGACTCTATCCTGCCGCAACTTGCGAGGGCCTCACCGAACAAGCGTGGAAGCCTGTTGGTGAGACCACCTTTATGGAAGCCGCGGAAACTGGCGCGATTCCCGATCCCTATCTACGGTGGATGCTCGAATAGAGTATTACTTAACTTCGATCCCCGCTGCCTGCAAATCGGCATGATAAGAAGACCTTACGAGCGGTCCAGATGCGGCCTGTGTGAATCCCATCTTATCGGCTTCGCGTTTGAACATGGCAAACTCATCGGGCGTCACATAGCGGGTTACAGGAATATGGTGCCGGCTCGGTTGCAAATACTGACCAATTGTAAGCATATCAACGTTATGACGGCGCAAATCCTCCATGACCTCGAGGATTTCCTCGTTAGTTTCACCCAGACCCACCATTAATCCTGACTTTGTTCGCACGTCGGGTCGACGCTCTTTATATAACTTCAAGAGATCGAGCGACCATTGATAATTTGCACCGGGTCTCGCTGCACGATACAGTCGTGGTACTGTTTCCAAGTTATGATTGAAAACATCGGGCGCTTCATCTGACAAAATGTCTAATGCAATGTCCATTCTGCCGCGAAAATCGGGTACCAATACTTCTATTTTTATACCTGGCGTGCGTACTCTAATTTCTCGAATACAATCAGCAAAATGTTGTGCACCACCGTCGCGCAAGTCATCGCGATCTACAGACGTTACAACGACATAGTTTACCCCCATGTCCGCGATCGTTTCACCGAGCTTTACCGCCTCCTCTGGATCAACCGGAAGAGGACGTCCGTGTGCGACATCACAAAACGGGCAGCGACGCGTACAAATTGCACCGAGAATCATAAAGGTGGCAGTGCCGTGATTAAAACACTCAGGCAGATTTGGGCATGAAGCTTCTTCGCACACGGAATGTAGCCCATGTTTACGCATGGCTTTTTTGATGTGGTCAATACGCTCAGTTGATGCAGGGAGTCGAACTTTCAACCACTCTGGTTTGCGTAGCATTTGCTCACGCTCAGTGGGAACAATTTGTACTGGAATGAGCGCCATTTTATCTGCGTCTCGAAGTTTAACTCCCGGTTCAACTCTCACTGGCTTCGACATAATAACTCTCTAGCTCTCTCTTTATAGAAGTGGATTCATATTGCATGTTTGCAATAAAAGCTTGGACTACAGCTTCGGCTGCGGTATCAAAATCCTCAGGGCCGCCATGGTCTTTCGTCTGGGTCATAACCATGCCAGCATAACCACAGGGATTAATGCGTTGGAATGGACTTAAATTCATATTTACATTTAATGCGAGCCCGTGGAAACTGCAGCCGCGTCGAATTCTCAGACCCAACGAGCACACTTTTTGTGCTCCAATGTAGACACCCGGTGCGTCGGGTCGTGGCGCTGACTCAATACCGAATTTCGCAAGCGCAGACACCACACTATCTTCAATTGCAGTGACGAGCTGCCGTACACCGATTTTACGACGTTTGATGTCAATTAAAAAGTAAATGACGACTTGGCCCGGACCGTGGTACGTGACTTGCCCCCCGCGATCAACAGGCACTACGGGGATGTCTCCCGGCGCCAATAAATGCTCTTCTTTGCCTGCTTGTCCTTGTGTGAACACGGGAGGATGCTCTACAACCCATAGTTCATCAAGTGCGTATGCATCGCGAGTATCGGTAAAGGCTTGCATTGCGTGCCATACGGGCACGTATTCTTGACGGCCTAATTGTCTGATGGTTATCTCGTTCATGCGCGGATCTTATAGTACATGCCGAACGCCGTCGATAGCAGCTAGGCTCTTGTACAAAGTCTCAATGTGCGTTTTACTTTCCACGGTCACCCGAATCGTCACGGAATGGTAATTGCCTTTGCTCGACACTTTTGACTCGGGCGCGTAGTCACCTGGCGCATGTGTTTGTACGACTTCAACAACCTCTTGCACGAGCGAGTCACGAGCTTCTGCCATAACTTTGTAAGTAAATAGGCATGGAAATTCCAAGTACTCATCAAATTTCGTTTTCATGATTTACGCCTTTATTAAATGCGGACGACTTTCGCGAAAAGCTTGTGCTAACTGCTCGGTTACAGGGCCTATTTTACCATGAGCGATAGGGTGTTCGCCAATGCCTCCCACAGGCTGAACCTCCCGTGTCGAGCTGCTTAAAAAACACTCGTCTGCTTGCATTAATTCCTGCACGGAAAAAGCTTCTTCGCGCACTTCAAATCCTAACTCTTGCGCTAGGTGAAGAACCCATTCGCGGGTAATGCCCGCAAGAATTAATTCGTCCGCGGGAGGCGTACTGATCACGCGATCCTTCACGATAAAATAGTTACAGGAGGCGCCTTCAGTAATTCTGCCCGCGCGATGCAAGATCGGCTCAAAGCCACCGGCTTTATGCGCGGCTCGTTTCAGCTGAATGTTGCCGAGTAAACTGATACTTTTTATGTCACAACGGTGCCAACGAATGTCTTCCAAAAGCTCGACGCGCACTGGTTGCGCGGTGGTTGCAGGAGGAACCCAGTGACTAGCCGTTACCATGACGGTGGGGGTCAGTGTATTGCTCGGTAAATGCGTTCTCGGAAACTCTGCGCCACGAGTCACCTGAATATAGATAATCGCATTAGCATTTGGTACCTGTTCACTTAACGTTTGAAAGATACTCACCCATTCCTCGTCGCTCAGAGGATTCTCGATATCAATTTCTTGTAAACTTCGCTTCATGCGTGCCAAATGACGCTCAAGCAGCAGTGGATGCCCTTCATAAAAAGGAACCACCTCGTACATACCATCGGCAAACAAAAAGCCGCGGTCGAATACCGAAACCACGGCTTGATCAGGGCGAATGAATTCGCCATTTAAATATACTAGACTCATTCGTCGCTAAATCTCTGCTTGATACTGTCCATAATACGTTTGAAGAAGCCCCCTTGCTCAACTTCATGCAGTGTAACAAGTGGGAACGTTGCTATAACCTCACCGTCGAGAGATAGATTGACGGTACCGACTTGTTCACCTTCTGCAAGCGGCGCTTCTAAAGGCTTGTCGAGAACAAAATTCGCATCTAAGTTAGCGCGTTGACCACGTGGAATCGTTACTACGACGTCGTCTTTTACACCTAAGCTAATTTCATCTCGACTACCGCCCCAAATGCGCTGGCTAGCAAAGCTCTCGCCGGACTGGTAAGCGGTAATTGTCTCATAATAACGAAAGCCATAATTGAGCAGCTTCTTCGACTCGGTGGCTCGAGCACGTTCGCTATCCGTGCCCATGACAACGGTAATGAGGCGCGTGTCTGCATTCGTTGCCGAAGTAATGAGGCTATATCCCGATTCAGCGGTATGCCCTGTTTTCACACCATCAACATTAAGGCTTCTATCCCACAACAGAGAATTACGATTGTATTGGCGAATATCGTTAAATGTATACTCTCGCTCGCTGTGCAAGGCGTAGGTATCAGGTAATTCACGTATAAGTGCGCTCGTAAGTAAGGCCATGTCGTGAGCAGTTGTCACTTGTCCTGGAACTGGCAAGCCGTGCGGGTTACGAAATACGGTATTGCTCATGCCGATCACTTGGGCATGCGCATTCATTAAATCTGCGAATGCGTCAGATGCGCCTGCAATATGTTCCGCGATTGCAACGGAGGCATCGTTGCCAGATGAAATCACGATTCCACGCTGCAGATCTTGAACTGAAACTTGTCTACCCACCTCAATAAACATGAGGGATGAACCCGGGAAATTACGTGCCCAAGCATTTTCACTCACCGTCACCATGTCATCTAATTGAATGGTACCGCGCTCCAACTCTTTACCAATAATGTAGTTTGTCATCACTTTGGTAAGACTCGCAGGGCCATGAGGCTCATGTTCATTTGAGCTGGCAATGATCTGACCGGTGGTAAAGTCCATCAAGATGTAACTTTTGGCATCTATACTCGGTGCTGGGGGAACGATGGCCACTGCTGAGAAAGAAAATGAAGCAGCGAGGGCTATGGTCACGGAGGCAAATGACCGGATGATTTTCTTGTTCATTGGTATAGCAGCTCTCTTTATTGTAATAAGTGTATGGACAAGACGATTAAGTGCAAAAAGCGCGATATTGTAACAGATTATTCAGGCACCTCGGAACTTTCATCACGACTTTCATCGGAACTTTGCGACACATTTACGAGCGGCAGCTCAACTCTAAATGCACCTGCAAATCCTTCCGCTCGTAATTGCGTTAACCAACGTGCGGCCTCGAGTTCAGAAAATGGTCCTGTTAATAGTTTATGTAGACCCTCGTCTTCGCGAATAGTTGCAGGTAATGCGTATTTTTCACGGACACTCTGAGCCGCTGCTTGCGCACTCTCCAGCGACTGAGTGGCAGCAATTTGTACAAACAAACCTAGTTCATTGGTTTCGGTCTTGAGCTCGGGCTGAAGCACCTCAATTTTCACGTTGGCAGTGCCTGTATCGGTGACACCTAAGCGGAACGCTGCGGCATAGGATAAATCGATGATACGACCAGGATGAAAGGGCCCACGGTCATTGACGCGAACAACGGCTTCGCGACCATTATCGAGATTAATGACACGAACATAGCTCGGTAGCGGCAGCGTTTTGTGCGCTGCGGTCATACTGAACATATTAAAGTATTCACCATTAGACGTGAGATGACCGTGAAACTTCCGTCCATACCAAGAGGCGATCCCTACCTCTTCGTAATTCTGCACATCGTCAATAATTTGGTAATTTTCTCCAAAGAGGCTGTAGGGAGCATTACCTTGGCGACTGTAGGGCTCAAAACGAGGTACTGGGTCGATTATTTCTGCAGCTGTGGGGGTGCGGTCGGGCGCATGATCTTGCGCAATGCTATAGCGGCCATTCGTTTGACTACAACCGCTAAGGACAATTATGAAAGCTCCAATAAGACCCCATCGTTTCATTACATTTGCCTTTGTATACGTTGCGCCAGTTGATAAACCACCATGGCATAAAGCGGACTATGGTTGTAACGGGTAATTGCGTAAAAGTTTTGGAAACCGACCCAATAAGATGCATTTTCATCGGCTTCCTCAAATTTAAAAAGCCGAGCTCTCGTGTCGCTCGGCAATTCTGTAGTAAATGCAATACCAGCGTTCTGAAGTTCACTGACATTGTGCGTTAGTTGGGTGCCACGGCTTGAAATGAAGGGGGCCGCCGAGGCCCTGTTTGCAGCCCATGCCGGTGCTACAATCGGTTGGTTAGGTTGCCAGTTGTGGCGAGCAAAATAGTTCGCAACGCTGCCGATGGCGTCGACTGGATTTGAGAGTAGGTCGCGTTGGCCGTCATTATCGAAATCTACTGCGTATGCACGATAGCTCGAAGAGATAAATTGACCAAAGCCCATCGCACCAGCGTAAGAGCCTTGGAGTTCCTGTGGGTCAAGCGATTCCTCCGCGATGAGCGCCATAAAATGCTGAAGCTCACTACGAAAGAAAGAAGCGCGAGGTGGGTAGTGAAAGGCGAGGGTGTAAAGTGCATCTAAGACTCGATAGCGCCCCATAATCTGTCCGTAAGATGTTTCAACGCCTAAAATAGCAACAATAATTTCCGCCGGTACACCATAGGTTTGTTCTGCACGTGCCAGTGTTTCAGCATGTTCTTGCCAGAATTGAACACCATTATCAACGCGTGTTTGGGTAAGGAAGATTGGATAATATTGATACCAAGGCTTGGCTTCCCAAGGTCGAGCGATCGCGTCTAATACTTCTTGGTTACGATTGGCATACTGCAAGATTTGCTCGGCTTGTGCCCTGCTAATTTGGTGTTTCTCAGAGAGTTCCTCAAAGAAACTGGCCTCAATTTGAATGGGCGTTGCGACGGCAACTTGGGAGAAAAGAGCGAGCCCTAATAAACCTAAACGTCTTAATATGCGCATACAAATATCCTAGTGTCCCATAACAAATCGTCGATGTGTCGCTATGGCCATAATGATGCCAAATCCTGCCATCATGGTAACCATTGATGTTCCACCATAACTGATCAGTGGAAGAGGAACACCTACTACGGGCAGAAGCCCTGAAACCATACCAATATTTACCAGCACATAAATAAAGAAGGTGAGTGTAATGCTACCCCCCAGTAAGCGATTGAACATGTTCTGAGCACGAATTGAAATGAGTAAGCTTCGGCCAATCACAAAGCCGTAAAGCACCAAAAGGGCGACTACACCCAACAATCCAAACTCTTCACTAAACACTGAAAAAATAAAGTCGGTGTGGCGCTCGGGGAGAAATTCGAGCTGTGATTGCGTTCCCTGCAGCCAGCCTTTACCTTCAAGACCCCCAGAGCCAATGGCTATTTTAGATTGGATAATGTGATAACCCGAGCCGAGCGGGTCGCTTTCAGGATTTAGAAAAGTCAGCACCCGTTGTCGCTGATAATCATGCAATGCAAACATCCACAAGAGTGGGGTGCAAAGCGCTGCTAAAATGCCCCCTACAGTTAATAATCGCCAACTCATACCGGCCAGGAACAAGACAAAGATTCCCGACATCGCGACTAAAATTGACGTACCTAAATCGGGTTGCTCCGTAATTAAGTAGGTTGGAATTAGAATGAGAATCAGCCCACCTATCACCCGAGTTGTACGAATTGGAAGCTCTGCACGCGCACAATACCAAGCTAGCATAAACGGAACCGCAAGCTTCAAAATTTCTGAAGGTTGAATGCGTGTGATACCAATATCGAGCCAGCGCTGTGCGCCTTTCCCGCTCACGCCAAAAAAGAGAACCGCAACAAGCAGCCCGACACCCACTAAGTATGCTGGTACCGCTAATTTCTCATAACGCGCAGGGTTTATTTGTGCCACAACGATGAGTACGAAAAACGAAACACCAATGCGAATGGCTTGGCGAATAATGAGACCTTGATCCTCACCTCCCGCACTATAAATAACGAAGAGGCTTGTAATGCCAAGCGCTAAAAGAGCCAAAAATAATGGTCCATCTAAATGCAGCTTGGCGAGCAGTGGGTGGCGATCGCGTTCTTCAGTCGTCTGCATCAGCTAACTCCTCCGGCTGCGCTGGGGATTCATAAAAACTCGCGATAGGCCCACGCTCACCGCGCATCGACTCAAAATAATAATCGAGCACCTTGCGAGCAATAGGTGCTGCGTTACTTCCGCCACCACCGACGTTTTCAATTGCAATGGAAATAACAATTTCAGGTTGCGTTGCAGGTGCGTAACCAATATAAGTCGCGTTGTCTCTAAAACGTTCCTCGACATCTTCTGTTTCGGGACGTTCGGCGTCTTCTTCATCGGAAAGTCGAACAACTTGTGCCGTTCCCGTTTTTCCCGCCGTTGTGTATGACGCGTTACGAAACGCGAGATATGCGGTACCATGCAAGGTGGAAGTCACATTAACCATAGCTTGCTGGACAGTGTCCCAATGTTCTGGTTCACCAATTAAAATGGGAGGTTCAAATTGGGGTTCATTCATCGTAATTCTGTCATCTGCTTCAGATGCTCTTAAAATACGAGGAACCGCCCGTTCACCGCGCCTTGCCAAGACTTGCGTAGTCGTTGCTAGTTGTAATGGTGTAACAGTCCAGTAACTTTGTCCGATACCAACAGATAGTGTTTCACCGGCAAACCAACCTTCATTTAAGCGTGCTTGTTTCCAGCCTCGAGTTGGCATGAGTGCTGTGTTCTCTTCTCTGATGTCAATACCGGTTCGACGCCCAAAACCGACTTGATACATGAAGTCGGAAATACGATCGATACCCAGCTCGAGAGAGAGCTCATAATAGAAGGTGTTGCAAGACTCTGTAATTGCACGGTCGAGATTAACCCAACCGTGGCCATGTTGCCGCCAATCTCGAAAGCGGCGCTCTACGCCATCGATTTCAAACCAACCTGGATCCCACATACGATAATCTGCAGTAATGACATTATCTGCAAGCCCCAAGAGTCCAATGAGTGGCTTGATAGTTGATGCCGGGGGGTATCGACCCTGCGTGGCACGATTGATTAGCGGGTTGTTCTGATTCGTGAGGAGTGAGCGATACTGTTCTACAGAAATACCGCCCACAAACCAGTTCGGATCGTAAGAGGGGGTACTGACCATGGCTAACACGCCTCCAGTGTTCGCATCGAGAACAACAATCGAGCCACGTTTCTCACCCAATTGTTCAAGCGCAACTTGCTGCAGACCAGCATCGAGCTCTAGGTAAATATCGTTCCCAGGTGTGGGGGGATTGAGTTCGAGTGTACGTACAACCCGGCCACGATTGTTGACCTCGACTGTTTGATAACCCACGGTGCCGTGTAACTGCTCTTCATAAAATCGTTCAATACCGAGCTTGCCAATGGTTCGCGTTGCTCGGTAGTTCGCGTAACGCTCTTGCTCGCGCAGACGTGTTTCGTCTTGTGCATTGATCCGACCCACATAACCTATTGCATGGGTAAATAGAGAACCGAAAGGATAATTTCTTTGTAAACGAGCTTCTACCGAGAACCCTGGGAAGCGGTGTTGATGAACAGAGAAGCGAGCAACTTGCGCTTCTGTAAGGTTGTCGGCCATTGATATTTGCGGGAATCTACGCACTCCTCCGTGCCGCAAATACAGCTCTTGAGGTGTTATTTGTGGCAGTTCTAGGAGCGTTGCAACTTCGGTTAAACGCGCCTCCAGGTCGGTCACTTCCTCTGGAATCACCTCGAGACTGTAAACAGGAATATTCTCGGCAAGAATGCGGCCTAACCGATCATAGATGAGCCCGCGGTTGGGGGGCACAGGCAGTACCATAATACGGTTGCTATTTGAGCGTGTTTGATACTCTTCATGCGCGGTCACTTGCAATCTATAAAGATTACCAAGTAGCACCACGAACACAATAATGACAACGCTTAAACAGAAAATAGCTCTTCGAAAGAAGAGCTGAGCTTCAGCTTGATGATCTCTTATCGGTAAGCGTTTTCTTATCATTTTTATTCGCGATGATAGGGATGATTATTTAACAAACTCCAAGCACGAAATAACGACTCGGCGATAATTACTCTGACGACCGGATGAGGCAAAGTCAATGGTGATAGTGACCAGCGTTCATCTCTTGCTGCTAAGCAAGCAGGTGCCAGCCCCTCTGGTCCTCCAACTAATAAAGAGACATCGCGTCCATCGAGTTGCCAAGCTTGAAAGCGCTCTGACAAATCATGCGTTGACCAAGCTTTCCCTTCAACTTCTAACGTGATGACTCGATTGCCTTTTGGGATTGCTGCAAGCATCTTCTCACCTTCTTTGTCGGTGATGCGCTCGATATCTGCTTTCTTACCTCGTTTCTCTGCCGGTATTTCAATCAGAGAAAAACTAATTTCGGGTGGAAATCGCTTCGCGTATTCTGCAAATCCTTCCTGAATCCATCGGGGCATTTTTTGCCCCACGGCAATCAGTTGTATTTTCATTATTTAGGGATGTCCCCATAATTTCTCTAGTTGATAAAAATCCCGAGCACTGTCTTGCATCACATGCACAACAACGTCACCGAAATCTACCAACACCCATTCAGACTCGTTTTCGCCTTCCATACCGAGCGGCGTGACACCCATGTGCTTACCCTCGGTTGCAATATGGCTTGCAATACTCTTTACATGCGTTTTTGAGTTACCCGAGCAGATCACAAGATAGTCGGCAACGTCGGTCTTTTTACTCACGTCGATGACCTGAATATCTCGTGCTTTAATATCCTCGGCTTTATCGACCACAAAATTACGTAATTCTTCAGCTTGCAATGCCTTTCTACTCCAATTAATGAATATGACTTCGTAAGTTTATCATGAGTTCCCTAAATTCGGCAGAGAACCATATAAATTGTGACTTTCAATATAGTCGACGACTTGTGGATAAAGAAACTTGCACCCCCAATCGCGTTGTTGAGGATTTGCCAATGCAGCGCGAATCTCTGTCGACGAAATAGGCACAACGGGTGCCTGCGTTTCAAATACTTGATGAGGTTGGTCGTTCAAGCGCATCCACTCTCTCACTTCATTAGGTAATTGCGCTAGGCTGTACTCAGGGCGGGGGAGAATGACGAGGTGAGCGAACTGGGTAAGCTTTTGCCAGTCTTGCCATTGGTTTAGCTGCACAAAGCTATCCATGCCCATGATAAAGTAGAGTTCACTCTCGGGGTGAGCTGCTTTGAAAGCTTGCAAGGTTGGCACGGTACGTGAGGGTTGTGCACGTTTTAGCTCAAAATCATCGGCGATACATAAATCTTTCTCAGCGCACACAAGATTTAACATGTCTAATCGTTGTTGATCAGTGGCTAACGGTTGTTCTCGATAGGGAGGCGTATAGGTGGGCATCAACCGAATTTGCTGCCAATCAAATGTGGGCGCGATGGCAAGGACTGGTTCAAGGTGGCCTTTGTGAACGGGATCAAATGTTCCACCTACAATTGCGATGCGTTTAGTCATTACTAATCTTGTTGCGGCGCAAGTTGAGGAAGTTGATGCACCTGTTGCGGGCGCAAAAGGGCGATACCAAACTGCGCAAAGAGGATGAATGGATCTTCTCCAGAATCTCTTTTAATTGCGTACTCGAGGCGTTCAAGTAATCCCAGTAAATGATGATTTAACTCGAGTGTATAAAACCGTGCGAGTTGCTCGAATGCACTTTGCTGTTGGGGCCAAATGCGTTCTTTGGTGAAAATACTGCGCACATCACTGCGCGTTGCCATTGCGAGTGCAAGCTGATCAAGAATGGTTCTTAATTTTGCTAAGGTCCAGCTAATTAATATGGGCTCTTCACCCAGTTCACGCAATCTTGCTAACGTGTGTAAATAACGTTTCAGGCTTTGCGAAATGAGTGCGTCACGCAGTGCGAAAATATCAAAGCGGCTTTGGTCTGTTACTGAGTCAGTAAGCGCCTCGCGTTGCCAAAGAAAGGCGTCTGCGGGTTGCCGCAACTTGAGTTTCATAAGCTCCTGCTCGAGTGCGAGCAGATTTCCCTCGTACCATACAGCGAGTTGTTGTATCGCGTCCGTTGCTAATTGCACGTTATGGACTTTTGCGCGTTGCTGAATGTATTGTGGTAATTGTTTTGCGTCTGGACTGTAGATTGGAATATAGACACCACGCTCAGCGAGAGACTTAAACCATTTTGTGTTTTGAGTTGTCTTGTTTACTCTTGGCCCAAACACCAGTAATAACTGGTCTTGGCTTTGAGTTTCGAGGAATTCGTTAAAGGCTTTCGCACCTTCTTTGCCAGGGCTGCCGTCTGGAAGTTCGAGTTCTATTCTGATTTGTGCCGAGAAAAGAGACATTTCTTGCGTTGCCGCTTTCAGCTCTCCCCAATCGAACTCTTTGTTTTGCAGGAGTTGTTTGCGTTCGCTAAAGCCTTGTTTTTTCGCAGCCGCACGCAACGTATCCAGCGCTTGTTGCACCAAAAAACTTTCATCACCGAACACTAAATAAATAGGTTTAAGGCTCTGTTGAATATGTTGTGAGAGTTGATCGGCTCGCAGTTGCATGGCTTAATCTCGCACATATTGGTTGAACAGAATAAGCGTGCGCAGCACGACTTCTTGCCGCATTTCGTCAACGACAATTTCTAACTCACGCATTTTAGCGAGAGCAAAGTTAGGGTCGTCTTGATAATCACGTGTTAATTGAATGAGTTGTTCTGTTTCGCGGCCATTCGAGTTGATGAAAGTGACGGGCAAACTGTAAATCAGTTCATATTCTGCCACTTGACCTGTGGGAAGCAGGCTCAGAATTCGTCGGTCCATGCGGTCTTGGTCAACGCGAACGATAGGGTATTCATCACCGCTATCGACGACCCGCACGCCGCGTTCCTCGAGGGAGTCTCGCAATATCTTCGCAACCTCGCTTTCTTCGTCACTAAGTACAATTACCGAATCGATGTGATCGGGCAATTGAAAGTTGCCGCGAAGTTGGAAACCACAGCTCGATAAAACCAGGCAACAGAGTAACAGGGCAAAGAATTTGCCCTGTACTCGTGTGATGCGGTTAAACCGCAACAATGTTGAGTAATTTACCCGGTACATAGATTACTTTTTTAATCTCTTTTCCGTCGGTAAAGGAGGTAACATGCTTATCCGCGAACGCCATCTCCTCGAGCGTGTCTTTGCTCACATCTACCGGTACCGTAAATTTAGCGCGGACTTTTCCGTTGACTTGCACAACGACCAACTTCTCGTCTTCCACCAATGCACTTTGATCCACAGTTGGCCATTGCTCAAAGTTAATGTCGGAATGATGCCCTAGAGCAGACCAGAGAGTTTCGCAGGTATGAGGTGTGATCGGGAACAACATCACCACAATGGCGTCGAGCGCTTCTTGCATAATAGCGCGATCTTGATCAGTTTCGAGCGAGGCCTTTTGCAAGGCATTACTCAATTCCATGATCGCCGCAATTGCGGTATTGAAGTTCTGACGACGACCCATATCGTCAGTGACCTTTTCAATTGTTTTGTGCACAGCTCTACGTAACGCCTTCTGTTCATCCTTGAGACTTCCTGGCTGAAGGGGTGCGCTGCCGGTATGGTTTTGGAACTCATAAACCAAGCGCCAGAGGCGACGCAAGAAACGATGCGCACCCTCAACACCCGAGTCAGACCATTCAAGCGTTAGTTCAGGCGGTGCCGCAAACATCATAAATAAACGGACCGTATCGGCACCATATTGATCCACCATGGTTTGCGGATCGATACCGTTATTCTTTGACTTCGACATTTTCGTCATGCCGGCATGAATCACCGCGCGACCATCTTTTTTATGAATTGCCTGCTTGATACCGCCTTTTTCGTCGCGTTCAAACTCTATGTCTAGCGGGGAGAACCATGTTTTACTGCCATTTTCATTCTCGCGATAGAAACTATCAGCGAGTACCATGCCTTGGCAAAGCAAACGCTTAAATGGTTCGTCTGACTGAACGAGCCCGGTATCGCGCAATAACTTGTGGAAAAAGCGTGCGTATAACAAGTGCAAAATGGCGTGCTCGATCCCACCAATATACTGATCAACAGGTAACCAATAGTTGGCTTGCTCTGGATTTAACATGCCATTTTCGTAGCGTGGTGAGCAGTAGCGTGCGTAATACCATGAGCTTTCCATGAAGGTGTCAAACGTGTCCGTTTCATGTTCTGCAGGTTTACCGTGCCAGGTTGTTTGACGCCACTCTGGATCCGCCTTAATGGGGGAAGTTACGCCGTTCATCACAACGTCCTCTGGCAAGCGCACTGGCAGTTGATCATCTGGCACGGGAGCTGAGTCACCGTTCTCTAGATTGATCATCGGAATAGGTGCACCCCAGTAACGTTGGCGAGAAACGCCCCAATCACGTAAGCGATAATTAACCTGACGTTCGCCAATCCCCATTTCTTCCAGCTTATTCGCAATGGCGTTAAAACCGTCGGTACATGAAAGCCCGTTATAGTGCTCTGAGTTCATCAACACACCGTCATCCGTGTATGCTGCCTCGGTAAAGTCATGCTCGCCGGCTACGGGTTGAATCACAGGTGTGATAGGCAATGCATATTTGGTCGCAAACTCCCAATCACGTTGATCGTGTGCAGGCACCGCCATAACTGCACCTGTCCCGTAATCCATTAATACAAAGTTAGCGACCCAAATTGGAATTTCTTGGCCTGTAAGCGGATGAGTTGCTGTAAAACCGGTCGCGATGCCTCGCTTCTCCATTGTAGCGAGGTCTGCCTCAGCCACTTTTTGTTGCTTACAAGACTCTACAAATGCCGCAACTTCGGTGTTCTTTTCGGCCGCGAGTTTCGCCAACGGGTGCTGCGCTGCAACCGCCATGTAAGTAACACCATAAAAAGTGTCGGGGCGTGTAGTATAAACTGAAAGTGGCTGCTCGTAATGATTCACAGCAAAACTGATCTGAACGCCTTCAGAGCGGCCAATCCAATTGCGCTGCATAGCTTTAACTTGTTCCGGCCAACCATCTAATTGCTCAAGGTCTTGTAGCAACTCTTCTGCATAGGCAGTAATTTTTACAAACCACTGCGGGATTTCCTTTTGTTCAACTGGCGCGCCTGAGCGCCAACCTTTACCGTCGATCACCTGCTCATTCGCCAAAACCGTTTGATCGACGGGATCCCAGTTCACGGTTGCATTTTTCTTATACACGAGGCCTTTCTCATAAAGGCGCGTAAAGAACCATTGCTCCCAGCGATAATATTCAGGATGACAGGTCGCTATTTCACGATGCCAATCATAACCAAAACCGAGCGCTTTAAGTTGCGCGCGCATGTCGTCGATATTTTTATAAGTCCATTTTGCAGGTGCAGTTTCATGTTGAATCGCTGCATTTTCTGCGGGTAAACCAAATGCGTCCCAACCAATCGGATGAAGGACATTTTTTCCCTGAAGTCGCTGGAATCGTGAAACTACGTCTGAGAGCGTGTAGTTTCTCACGTGACCCATGTGGAGCTTGCCACTTGGGTAAGGAAACATGGAAAGGCAGTAAAACTTTTCCTTGTTGGGATCTTCAGTGACATTGAAAACTTGATCTTTTTCCCAACGTGCTTGAACTTTGGGCTCGATTACTTGGGGATTAAACTGTTCGTCTATTTTATGCGTCATCGACCTACAACCTGTGGACCGCAGTGTGTTGAAATATCGTTTTGAAAGATAGTTGGCTTATGAAAGCCACATCGCTACCCACATTACGAAGGCAATTATAATGCCGGCAAACCCGAAAAAAGCATATTCCACTTTGCTTTTCGCTTGCTCTTTTGCATCGGCAGTGGGATTAGCACTCGGTAGCAGGGTCATAACAATACTCGACACACCGAGACCACCCGCTGCAATGAGAACAGTAAAAAGGATTGCTTGAAAAATATCGGCCATCTTAAATTCCCTCATGATTGTGGCGCAGGTCGTGCCTTCACTAGGCAAAACCTCTATTTTTAAATCGCGTTGTGGGTAAGTTTATCTTATTTCTAGCTGCGTTGCCTATGCTCAAACAGAATCTTTAACTGCTATTTTTGACCTTGCGCAAAGTACTTGGCAGCAACCACATCAGAATAGCAAGGAGCCACGCGGGAATCGTGCCAAACTGGCGGTAGAAAGTAGTTCCTGAAACCAGCATCACGTCTGTGGTGAGAACATGGGCATCGAATTGCGGAAGGCGAGCGGTCACTCGTCCAACTTCGTCTATAACGCCAGTAACTCCGTTATTTGTCGCTCGCAACATGGGACGAGCCAATTCTCTCGCCCGCATCTGTGCAATTTGGAAATGTTGGTGCGGTCCATGTGAACGGCCAAACCAGCTGTCGTTACTAATGGTCAGGAGGAGTTCTGTATCCTCTTCCACTTGTGTGCGAATGTAATCACTGAAAATAACTTCGTAACATATATTCGCGGCAATTTTCATATCTGCGGAGGTCAGGTTCGTTTGCTGAGGTGCCCCCCGACTAAATGACGACATGGGTAGATTAAATAGGGGCCCTATCTTCCTGAGTATGGACTCAAATGGGACAAATTCGCCAATGGGTAAGAGGTGATGTTTTTGATATCGATTTGCCTCGGCATATTGATAAGGAGTGTTTGTGTTTCCTAACGTGATGATTGAATTAAAGTACGCCCGTTGAGCACGATCATAATCAATAATACCCGTAATGATTTCAACACCGTGGGTGCGCGCTCTATGATCTAAGTCAGCCAAAGCCTGCTGTGCATAAGGCTCAATGAAGGTAACGGCAGATTCTGGCCAGATAATGAGATCACTCTCTTGGTAATGGGGGCGGCTCAAGTCTTGATACGTTAGGAAATTTGGCCATTGTTGTGCTTCGTTCCATTTGAGCGATTGTTGAATATTGCCTTGCACAAGGCTAATACGTTTGGTTTCCCCAGTAAGGTCTGGCGCGTTGAGATATGGAGAAAACCAAGCAAGCGCATAGATCAATACAGGAATGATTAAGAATTCAGGCTTTCGGCGCAAAATAATTTCAGCAAATGCGATGGCGACGGTTAGAATCGCAACGGTAATACCAATCTCACCAATGTGCGGTGCCAGATTGCCAAGTGTTGATGACGTTTGTGAGTAACCTAAGCTGAGCCAAGGGAATCCAGTCAGTAGCCAACCTCGGAGCCACTCTGCAATTAGCCAGCAAAGCGGGAATAACCACAGCGCATAACGCCCAGCTTGTACTCTTAATTTATGCCAGAGCCAAGCGGCAAGAGCGGGAAAAAGGGCTAAATAACCGCAGAGCAATACCATTAAAAACACGGAAACAAAGACCGGTAGCCCGCCGAATTGATCAATACTAACATATACCCAGCTAATACCGGCACCGAACCAGCCGAATCCAAACCACCACGCCATAACTGCAGCTTGTTTCGCATCTACGTTACGAACCAGGAGCAATAGGAAGCCGGCCATCGCAAGGGATGACAGCCAACTTTGTGAAAATGGAGCATAGGTGAAAAGAAGACTCACACCCAATAGGAGAGAGGCGAGCCCTCTACCCATCGAGTGCTTCCAAAAATAAAGCCAGAAATCCTTATTCAGCAGCTGCTTCAGCTTCATTGAGGTGTGAAACATGCAAATGCTGAATACGACGTCGATCGGCGGCCGTTACTTTGAATTGGAAATTTCCAATGTCAACAGACTCACCAATTTCAGGTAAATGCCCGAACGCTTGCGCCACCATGCCTCCCACAGTGTCATGCTCTTCATCTGAAAACTCAGTGTTGAAATATTCGTTAAAGTCTTCGATGGTGGTCAAAGCTTTTACTGAATATCGAGTCGAACTCAAACGACGGATATTGGCGCGGTTATCTTCATCGTCAGTTTCGTCTTCAATCTCACCGACAATTTCTTCGAGCACGTCTTCAATAGTAACGAGACCCGATACACCGCCATATTCATCGACAACGATCGCCATATGATAGCGCTTAGAGCGAAATTCCTTCAGGAGTGCATCGACGCGCTTGCTTTCCGGAACGATAATTGCGGGACGCATCACTTTTTCGAGCGAGAAAGGCTCATCGCTTATACCAAAGCCATAGGCGAGCAAATCTTTGGCTAGCAAGATCCCTTCGATGTGGTCTTTATTTTCAGTAACAACAGGGTAGCGAGAATGTTGCGTTTGAATCACGATGGGGAGGAATTCTTCGACACTTTGACTGATGTCAATTGTGACCATTTGTGAGCGTGGAATCATGATGTCGCGGACTTTCAGTTCAGCGACATCGAGTACACCCTCGATCATTTCCTTCGTGTCAGTGTCGATTAGATCTCGGTTTTCAGCATCCTGAATCATATCCACGAGTTCTTCTCGACTATTAGGTTCGGCCGTAAAGTTTTGTAAAAACCTTAAAGCCCATGGTTTCTTCGCCGGTTGTCCCGACGGAGGGTTGTCATCGCTCATGCGGTGCACTAGCTCCTTTGCTATTAAAAATTTTGCTCGGTTCGAATTTCGTAGGGATCAGGTATGTCCAACTTGGCGAGAATCGCTCGCTCCTTATTTTCCATGATCTCTGCGTCTTCGTCATTTATATGGTCATAGCCAACTAAATGCAATGCCCCGTGAATGATCAAATGTGCCCAATGTTGCCATTCTGGCTTCTTCTGTTCTTCCGCTTCCGCTCTCACAACCGGTGCGCAAACTACGAGATCACCCAGAAGTGGAATGGGTAGGTCCATTTCATTCTCGAATGGGAAAGAAAGAACATTGGTGGGCTTCGTTTTACCACGATATTGGTAATTGAGTGCTTCACTTTCATCCGCATCGACAATACGCACGGTAATTTCGGCGACGGTAAGTGCTTCTAGCGCCGCAAAACTGCTTAACCAAGCGAGAATGTCTGCTTCGCTTGGAAGCCCAGTTTGTTCACTGGCAATTTGTAAATCTAACTCAAGATTCACTCGTCGCTCCCGATTGAATCGCCTTTTTCTTTTTATCAAAGGCTTCATAGGCCTGCACGACGCGCTGAACTACAGGATGACGCACTACGTCTGCCGCATTGAAAAAGGTAAAACTAATATCCTCAACGTCGTGCAGTATTTCAATCGCTTGGCGAAGGCCTGAACGCTGCCCTCTAGGTAAATCGACCTGTGTAATGTCTCCAGTGATCACCGCTTTCGAGTTAAAACCGATACGCGTTAGGAACATCTTCATTTGTTCAGGCGTTGTATTTTGACTCTCGTCGAGAATAATGAAGGCATCGTTTAACGTGCGCCCACGCATGTACGCGAGAGGAGCAACTTCGATGATGTTACGCTCAATTAATTTTTCCACTTTCTCAAAGCCAAGCATTTCAAACAGCGCGTCATAGAGAGGGCGTAAATACGGATCAACTTTTTGAGCTAAATCACCTGGTAAAAAGCCAAGTTTCTCACCCGCTTCAACCGCAGGGCGAGTGAGCAAGATACGACGTATTTCTTGTCTTTCCAAGGCATCCACCGCGGCGGCAACTGCAAGATAGGTTTTACCTGTACCGGCCGGCCCAATACCGAAATTAATATCGTGTGCGAGCATCGCACGAACATAGTCTTGCTGATTCTTGTTTCTCGGCTTAACGAGGCCGCGCTTGGTTTTAATCGTTGTGTGTTTGTCTTCGTCTGGCGCGTGATCTTGTTCGAGCGCTTTACTTTCTTGTATCGCTAGATGCACTTGATCGGGCTCGATATTCTGCGAACGGCCACGCACGGGCGCGGTGTCGACGTATAAATCACGAAGAATTTGTGAGGTTGCAAGAATATTGGGTGGTGGCCCAATAATTTGAAAATGATTCTCTCGGTAGCTTACCTCGACGCCCAAACGACGTTCTATGTGCTTAATATTGTCATCGAATGGGCCACACAAACTGGCGATACGTTTGCTGTCTGCGGGCTCTAAATAAATTTCAAATGTTTCGAGTTGCGAGCTCAAGTAAAATCTCCGAGAGTTTCTTTATTGGGGTACAAACTGTACAACACCGCTTGCGTCGGCTTGTGGCTTAGCCACTTGGCGCTGCAAGATACTTTTCGGCGTGGTATCTACACGTAGCCCCATATCTTTCTCTTCACGAATCAATTCGCCGCGAAGTGAGTTAGGGAGGGCTTCGGTGATCATCACATCGACGAACTTACCAATCATGTCAGGACGGCCTTCAAAGTTCACCACCCGGTTGTTCTCAGTACGACCTGATAACTCCATTGGATTCTTTTTTGAGGGCCCAATCACTAAAATACGTTGCTCGGTATGCAACATCGCACGTGCGTGACGTTGCGCTTGTTGATTAATCCTTTGCTGCAGAATTTGTAAACGCTGCTTCTTCGTTTCATCACTGACATCATCGGGCAAATCTGCGGCAGGTGTGCCAGGACGGGCGCTGTATATGAAGCTAAAGCTGATATCGAAATCAATCGCTTGAATCAAGTCCATCGTCTTTTGGAAATCATCGTCCGACTCGCCAGGAAAGCCGATTATAAAGTCGGATGAGAGTGCGATATTTGGCCGCACTTTTTTTAGCTTGCGAATTTGTGATTTGTATTCTAACGCCGTATGCCCGCGCTTCATGAGCGTGAGAATGCGATCAGAGCCACTTTGTACAGGTAAGTGCAGATGACTGACTAACTCTGGAATCGTCTCATATGCGGCGATAATATCGTCGGTGAACTCAACAGGATGAGACGTTGTGTAGCGAATTCGGTCGATACCATCGATTGCGGCAATGAAATGAAGTAACTCAGCAAAGGTACAAATAGAACCATCGAAACTCTCGCCTCGGAACGCATTCACGTTTTGGCCAAGTAGATTAACTTCACGCACACCTTGTTCGGCGAGCTGCGCTATTTCCAATAATACGTCATCGACGGGGCGGCTTACTTCTTCACCACGCGTGTAGGGCACGACGCAGAAAGTACAGTATTTACTGCAGCCTTCCATGATGGAGACAAAAGCACTCGGACCTTCCGCAACTGGATCAGGTAAGCGGTCGAATTTCTCGATTTCAGGAAACGATACGTCGACTACTGAGCCTTTACCGCTTTGTAAGTCCGCTAACATGGCAGGTAAGCGGTGCAAGGTTTGCGGCCCGAATACGAGGTCAACAAAAGGCGCACGTGTGCGAATGGCTTCGCCTTCTTGAGAAGCGACGCAACCACCCACACCAATCACAAGATCAGGCTTTGAACTCTTTAAATGCTTCCAGCGCCCTAACTGGTGAAACACTTTCTCTTGCGCTTTCTCGCGAATAGAACAAGTGTTGAGTAGAATGAGGTCGGCGTCTTCAGCTTCGGCTGTACTTTCATAACCCAACTGAGCATGGAGTAGATCTGCCATTTTGCTCGAGTCGTACTCGTTCATTTGACAGCCCCAAGTTTTAATATAAACCTTCTTCGACATATTCGTACTTCGCTTTGCTTCACCTAAAAGGGCGATTATTTTACTCGGTTTGGAGCGGATATGCTACCGGGTACGGGTACCCGTTGCTTGCGCAGTGCAAAATATCCGGCAACGAAAATAAGCAGTGTGCCAATCACCATATAAAACGTAATGGCTTCGCCCCATATGAGATAGCCAAGAGAAGCAGCAAACACAACTGAACTATAGGTGAATACACCCACTTGTGAGGGTGGCGCGATGCTAAACGCTCGTGTCATCGCCAACTGGCCGATCACGGCGAGTACGCCGATGCTCACAATGAATATCCATGCATTTATGGGTACCGGCTGCCAGCGCACTAATAGTGGTAACGCAGACAGAATAGACGCCAGGAATGAGAAATAAAAAACAATCTTACTCGGTGACTCTGTAACCGAGAGCTTACGAATCATGGTTTTAGTCCATGCCGCAAAACAGGCTGCAATGAGCGCAACAAAAACCATCGGATGAATAGATTGGGCCCACGGGTTAAGAAAAATCAGCGCGCCCAAAAAGCCGACACAAATGGTAACGATGACACGAGCGGAAATTGCCTCTTTCAGCCAAAAGTGACTGATAATGGGAATAATAAAAGGCGCCATCAAGAGCACGAGAGTGGCTTGGGCAAGTGGGATCGTCGCGATAACCCAAAAGAATAAGTACATGGCTGCAATGCCGACAAATGCGCGCAGCATATGAAGGCCGGGTTGCTCAGTACGAAATGCCGTGGCTCGTTTCCGATAAAGCCAAGGTAATAAAATAATCAACGCAAATAAATTTCGGAAAAATACTAAATGCTCATAGGGTAATAGTTCAGAAGTATGCTTAACAAGCGCACTCACGCCGGCAAAGCACATTTCGGCCAGCAAGACTAAGCATGAGGCAACAAAAAGAGGGGAGCGAATTAGCATAGTTTGGCTGAGCCTTGGTCAACTTCGCAACGAAGGTCTATAGCTTATCATGTGCTATGGAATGGGGCATAATGCAGGAACTAAGTATTTCGGAGAAACAATCGTGTCAACAACCTTGCAAATGTCTGCACTTGTGGTGGGGGGCAGTATGGTCGGCGCTGCACTCGCCTTAGGCCTTGCACAACAAGGAAAGAAGGTAGCGGTGTTAGAACCTAACTTCACCACGGAATGGCATGCAGACAATCGCTTCGATTTGCGCATCTCGGCAGTGACGGCAGACAACATCAAGTTCCTCGACCAGTTACAGGCTTGGGCGCGTATTGAGTCATGTCGAGCCAATCCCTTTTTTCAGCTTTCAGTGTGTGATCGAACCGAGCAATGGCTCGATATCGGAAATGCAGCGTCGCCCACACCATTAGGTTACATGATTGAAAATGAGGTGCTTCAGTACGCTCTATATCAAGAGATGGCAGCCCATAAGTTGATCACTTTGATTCCGGGCAAGTTAGCTGAACTAGACGCCGAAAATGGCATTGCCCGGCTTTCGGATTCCGTGATCGAAGAAGTACAGTTTGACTTTGTGTTTGGGTGCGACGGTTCACAATCTCGAGTGCGCTCTGCGTTGGGTATTGGCACTACAGGGCGTTCCTATAATCATGCATGTTTGCTTTGCAACGTAAAAACGAAACAGTCAATACCGCCCGCAACTTGGGAGAAGTTTAATCGGCACGAGATCCACGCGCTTTTGCCTTTGGACGACCAGCATGCTTGCTTGATCGTTTATGCCGATCGCAAAGACATTTCGCATTGGCAAGAACAACATTTGCTTCAAGAAGTTTTATCTGAGCGTTTTAATGAGCGAGTAGGGCCGTTTGAAATCCAGAGCTCGGGTAGTTTTCCACTACAACGACAAAGCGCACTGCGTTATCAAATTTGGTCCTCTGCAACAGGCATCAGAGCCGCGTTATTTGGAGATGCAGCACATACCATTCATCCTCTTGCAGGGCAGGGTGTAAATCTCGGCTTTCGTGATGTAGCGCAATTCTTGTCGCTCGTGGCAAAGCATGATTTGAGTGCAAAAACCTTTGCTCGGTATGAACAACTGCGTAAGTTAGATAATGAAATAATGGCGCATGCGATGGAGGCGATTGGCTGGGGTATGCGTTCTGAGGGAGCTTTCGTTCGCTCGTTACGAAGCGTCGCAATACAAGCATTGCAGAAACTGCCAAAAGCAAAAGACGCATTAGCACTCTACGCGAGCCGCACATGGAAGTAGGGAACTTAAAAGAAGCATTTCTGAGTTGGTGCGGAGGGAGGGACTTGAACCCTCACGTCCTTTCGGACACTAGCACCTGAAGCTAGCGCGTCTACCAATTCCGCCACCACCGCGACTCAGGAATTTGGCTGGGGTACCAGGATTCGAACCTGGGAATGGCGGGATCAAAACCCGCTGCCTTACCGCTTGGCTATACCCCAAAAGGCCCTAGCGTTTGAGAGAGGTTGGCTGGGGTACCAGGATTCGAACCTGGGAATGGCGGGATCAAAACCCGCTGCCTTACCGCTTGGCTATACCCCAACAGCCTAGAAACTTTGGTGCGGACGGAGAGACTCGAACTCTCACGCCGTGAAGCACTGGAACCTAAATCCAGCGTGTCTACCAATTCCACCACGTCCGCATCAATCTTTGTTTTGGTGGCTACGGCGGGACTCGAACCTGCGACCCCATCATTATGAGTGATGTGCTCTAACCAGCTGAGCTACGTAGCCATCAATTTTTGTTTCTGTGCACCTCAGCGCGGCGCGTATTATGCGAATCCCCGCCCTTTGCGTCAACCACTTTTCACAAAAAAAGCTGCATAAATGTGTCAATTGCTCAAAAAATAGATACGACTGCTTTAAATGTGATCAATTCCAACAAAAAAGAACGTTCACTTTCCACACACTAGAACGGAAGTGTTTCGCCATTGCTATGCCAAAACGTGCCACTATTCTCAATGCTGAGACCATCGATTCTTGCTCTCAGGCGTTCAGCCGCCGTTTCTGCGCTAATGTCGCCTGCGTGGTTTACCATATCGGTTTGCACAAAACCCGGGTGAAGGAGCGCCACTGCGATACCATCTTCTTTCAAATCATGGGATAAGGAAACGCCCGCCGCATTGAGCGCCGCTTTCGACATACGATAGCCGTAATAACCGCCGCTACCATTATCAGTCATAGACCCCATTCGACTCGTAATGAGTCCAACTCTACTGCCTTTCTTTAAATGCTTTTTCAAAGCAATCGTGAGTTGTAACGGCGCCAAAGCATTGACTTCAAATTGCTTCAAGATTGCTTGTGTGGGCGCATCTTCCAGCGATTCACGCGTTAAAATACCCGCATTTTGGATAAGAATATCGATTTGCGTGTTGTCGAGTGCAGAGATTATTTTATCCCCCGCTTCTGCTGCAGTAACGTCGACCCCTTCAATGATCGCCACGGACTTCGTCGCTGCGAGCTCTTTTAGCGCATCAGACGGCTTTCTACACACTGCCCAAACCGAATCACCTTGCTCTGCATATTGGGTTGCGAGCGCTAAGCCAATGCCACGATTTGCGCCTGTGATTAAAATCTGTGAACTCATTTAAGACTCCTGCTGTGGTTTCGTGAGTGTTTTTGGATCAAGAAGCTTCTCCAGTTCAGCTCTCGATAAGTCAGTTAGTTCAGCCGCAACGTCAATAACCGGGCGTTCTGTTTGGTATCCAAGTTTGGCAATTTCAGCCGCCTTATTGTAACCAATCACCGGGTTAAGCGCGGTAACTAAAATAGGGTTACGGCTAACGGTTTCAGAAAGTTTATTTTCATTAATGGTCAGCGTGGCGAAGCATTGATCTGCAAGTGCGAGCGCACTATGGGTAAGTAATTCAATACTTTGCAATAGATTGTATGCGATAACAGGAAGCATTACGTTAAGCTGAAAATTACCCGACTGTCCCGCAATATTCACAGTTGTTTGATTCCCCATGGCTTGTGCACAAGCCATGCATACAGCTTCTGGGATAACCGGATTCACCTTACCTGGCATAATACTTGAGCCCGGTTGTAACGCCTTGAGAGATATCTCCCCGAGTCCTGCGAGCGGACCGCTATTCATCCAACGCAAGTCGTTACTTATTTTCATCATTGCGCTGGCGAGTGAGCTGTTAACGCCTGCCGTTGCGACCGCAATATCTTGTGCGGCGATTTGACTGAATGGGTTTTCTGCAGGTGTGTAAGAAATCTCGGTAAAGTCTGAAAGTGATTTACAAAAAGTTGCTCGGAACTGAGGGTGGGCATTTATTCCAGTGCCGATTGCAGTTCCTCCCTGAGGAAGTGCGCGTAGTTGTGGTAGCAACTGTTCAAAGCGCTCTGCGGCTTGCTTAATTTGTGCCGCCCAAGCACGAAACTCTTGCGCAACCGTGAGAGGCATCGCATCCATTAAATGTGTTCTGCCGGTTTTTACAATATGCTCAGCCTCTTTTGCTCGTTCCTCGATGCGATTGCATAAGTGTTCCAGTGCGGGCATTAGTTTGCGGCTAATCCGTCGCGAGGCGCTGAGTTGAATAGCGGTAGGGATCACATCGTTACTGCTTTGCCCCATATTCACATCGTCGTTCGGATGAATTTTCAACCCAGAGGCTTTGTTTGCGAGGGTGGCGAGTACTTCATTAACATTCATGTTCGTGCTCGTGCCAGAACCCGTTTGAAACACATCAACTGGGAATTGTGCTTGCCAGCGGCCTTCAAAAACCTCCAGTGCCGCCTGCATGATTGCGTCTGCCTTTGCTTGTTCTAATAAACCAAGGTGAGCGTTGGCCTCTGCTGCACAATACTTAATGAGAGCGACGGCGCGAATAAATGCGAAGGGAAGCGTTAGCTCACTTATTTTGAAATTGTCGATGGCACGCTGTGTTTGAGCGCCATAAAGTGCATCTTCTGGAACCTTGACCTCACCCATGCTGTCTTTTTCAATTCGATACTCTTGCATTTGTCGCTCCCATTTATTGTCTATTCTTAATGGTGGTGACAGTTGTCTACTTTTTCAATGAAAAAATGCATTTGCGTTTTTCATTGAAGGGCGCAACTATAGGGAATAATACTAAAGAGGTAACTATGCGACGATTGCTGTTGGGTTGGTTGGGGATTGTAAGCTCGTTTTCGGTGCATGCGGAAACCATGCAAGTGCTTGATGAAGATGGTAACCCACTCAAAGAAGCGGTTTTATTTCAACTTTCTAGTCATGCGGAGTTATCTTCTGGGGCGACGAGAACGCATGTTATGGACCAGATAAACCGTCAATTTGCACCCCAGTTACTGTTCATTCAGGTGGGTGATTCAGTGAACTTCCCGAACAGTGATAACGTGCGTCACCACGTTTATTCTTTTTCCGCAGCGAACACCTTTGAATTGCGGTTGTATGAAGCCGGTGACTCGCCTGACGTACCATTCCCGGAGCAAGGAATTGTGGTGGTCGGCTGTAATATTCACGACCAAATGCGTGGTCATATCGTCGTAGGTGCAAGCGAGCTTAATAGTATCAGCGATGAAGCGGGAACCTTAAGCTATCAAGTTGAGTGGAAAGATACGGGCGGTTGGTACTTGTGGCATCCTTGGATGTCAGAGCAAGGCAAACAACCGATGAAGGTCGATTTGAGTAGTTGGTCGGAGACTAACAATGAAATTAGGCTTCCGGTTACCGCTCCCGTTGAACGTGAGGAGTCAGAGCTCGAAAAACGTTTTCAAAGGAGAGTGATACTTGGCGGTGATTAGCTTTCGGGCAAGACTGCTCCTCCTATTAACGGGGCTAGTCGCGTTGTCGCTTAGCGTTGTTATTGCGGCGATCCTCATCACTACCAATACGACGGTAAACCGCAATATCGACCGAGAACTCGGGGTTTCTGAACGAGTATTTGTGCAATTACTTGCACTTCGAGAAGGGCAACTGAATCAATCGGCCGAAGTGCTTGCCGATGATTTTGGTTTCTGACAAGCGGTTGCAACGGGCGATGAAAATACAATTCTCTCTGCGCTCATCAATCATGGACAGCGCGTCGCCGCGGACCTGATTACATTGATTTCTCCAACTGGCGAAATTGTGGTAACCACTCATGAGATAGCGCAACCCGAATCGCTGCTCAATATCGGAACCGGAAATTCAGACACCGATTTCGGCTTGATCGTAGCCGAGGGTGAGATTTACCAGCTCGTGGTGGTTCCTGTTCGGGCGCCTCATCTGATTGGTTACGTGGTACTCGGATTTGTAGTAGACGATGCCCTTGCAACACAGCTTTATCAACTGACGAATACCCAAGTGACTTTTGTTGCTCGATTTGATGACAAGCCTCCTGTGGTGGTGAGTTCGGCAGAAGACCTGGTGACTCCAAGCTTTATCATGGCAGCGTCGACTCCAGAGCGTTTACAGGAATACTTAGCCTCACAAGAGCTGCGTGGGAATTGGCTGCCGCTTCGCGGAGCCATGACGCTGGAAGGAAGTACTAAGCGTGATCTCGGAGTTCTTATTTCTGCGTCTGTAAAACAAGCAGCCGCCCCATTTACTGCATTACAATCGAGGTTGATAGCGATTGCCCTGATCACATTAGGGCTTGCGGTCGGTGTTGCCATGTTAGTTGGACAGCAAGTCGTTGAGCCCGTGCGAATGCTCGTGAATGTTGCGAAGCGCATTGCAGGAGGCCGCTACGATCAGCAAGTTGAGGTGAAGAAGCAAGATGAAATAGGGCAGCTTGCGGAAAGCTTTAACCATATGCAAACCGCAATATCTGAGCGTGAAGCGAGAATATCTCATCAGTCTTTTCATGATTTGCTTACGGATCTGCCGAATAGGCGCTTCCTCAATGATCGCCTAAGTGCCGAAATCGAAAACGGTGAGCCGTTTGTGTTAGTGGTTCTGAATCTCGATAACTTTAGTCGCTTGAACGATATGTTTGGGCAAACCATTTGTGATCATTTATTGGTGAAACTCTCGAAGCGTTTGGAGCATAGTTGCGAGGAGGGTGTTTGGGTTGCGCATCTACATGGTGATGAGTTTGTGCTGTTGTTCCCCCACCAAGAAGAAGCAAATTTGGAGCAGATTCATAGAGTTTTGGAGCGTTTAAACCAGCCCTACGATTTCGAGCAGGTAACCTATAATTTACACGTTTCAGCCGGTATTGCGAGATTTCCTGAGGGTGGAGACGATCTCGACACATTACTTCGACGCGCTCAGTTTGCGCGGGTGAAAGCACGTCATGAGAACTCGAGTGTCGGGTTATATGAGGCAGGTGACGATGAGCCACATATGCGCAAATTAAAAGTTGCGGCGGCCCTTCGAGATATCACAAAGAGAAATCATCTGTCGTTGGCATATCAACCTCAAATCGATATCCATGATCGCTCTTTGCATGGCGTTGAAGCATTGATTCGCTGGACTGATCCCGAACTTGGTTTTGTTAGCCCCGTTGAATTTATTCCGTTGGCTGAACAAAGTGGTGACATTACGAAGATTTCTTACTGGGTAATTGAAGAGGCTATTGGCCAACTTGTCAACTGGCGAGAAGAAGGTTTATCGCTCAAAATGTCAATTAACCTCTCGGCTGCAGATTTAGTGGATCCGGGGTTAATTCAACACATTCAAACCCAATTAAAACGTGCTGAAGTTGAGCCTAAATGGCTCACTTTTGAAGTCACAGAAAGCTTACTTATGGTAAATCCTGAAGTATCGATCGTACAGCTTAATGCACTAAAAGCTGAGGGTATGGTGGTTGCGATTGATGACTATGGTACAGGGTATTCTTCGCTTGCGCAGATGCGCAGGTTGCCGGCGAACGAATTAAAAGTTGATCGTGCGTTTGTAATGCACTTAGAGCGAAGTGAGGACGACCGTACCATTGTAGCTTCTACGATTGATATGGCGCATAGATTGGGTTTTCGTGTTGTTGCTGAGGGTGTGGAAACACAGACAGGTTGGCAATACCTGCAAGCGTTCGGCTGTGACCTTCTGCAAGGGTATTACATCGCCAAGCCCATGCCCGCAGACGCACTTGTAAAATGGATTAACCAATTTGATTATGATTCGCTGGCGCCTAAACTCAAAGAAGCGCAGTGAGGAAGAAGGGGAGTTATTCATGAAATTGAGGGCACAAGGAAAAATGCAGAGCCGTTATAAGTTATTGTTGGCCTCCGTGTTGCTATTCAGTAGTGCAGTAAACGCGTCGGGCGGAAAACTACTGGGAACCGGTGGGGTGACAAGTATTGATGGAGCAGCCGGCGGCGGTTTAACACCGTGGGCGCTGATCAGTAGTTATGCTGAATCTGGAGAGTGGGGTGGCACAGCATCTGTCAGCCAAGCGAATGTCAGTGATTTTCGACTCGATCTTGCGGCCGCGAGTATGAGTTACAATAATCGCATGGAGTTTTCTGTAGCACGGCAAACTTTTGATTTACCAGAGCTTATTGGCGGCGAACTGAAACAAACGATTTACGGTGCGAAGTTCCGTGTTGCCGGCGATGTGATTTATGGTCGCATGCCACAATTGAGTGTGGGCATTCAATATAAAGAAAATACTACATATGCAGTGCCGCAAGCAGTTGGAGCGGTTCGAGATTCAGATTGGGAAGCTTATGTGGCGGTCAGTCGAGCTTGGTTGAATGGGCCTTTCAATCGCACATGGATAGTCAATGGTGCTTTACGCGGCACTCGAGCGAATGAAACTGGATTACTTGGTTTTGGCAGTGCCGAGAACGATGATCATGAAATCATGGCTGAAGTTTCGGCGGGTGTATTCTTGCATCGCTCGTTGGCGGTCGGCGCTGAGTATCGGCAAAAACCGGATAATCTTGCGTTCGCTAAAGAAAGCGATTGGACATCGTTATTTGTTGCTTGGTTTCCGTCGAAATCGCTCGCTATTACTGGCGCGTATTTAGATTTAGGAGAAATCGCAGGGCTTACAGGGCAAGATGGTTTTTATTTGAGCCTGCAAGGTAGTTTTTAGGAGGTAATGTGAAAAACTTATTTAGATTCATTTGCGTGGTCATTGTATTCAGTATGTCGCTCAGCGCCAGTGCAAATAATAACTCACTGTATGAAGCGCTTGGAGAGCAAGAAGGTATTTCATCGCTCGTTGAGCAATTATTATTTAATATCGCCGACGATCGGCGCATAAGGCATCATTTTGCTGAGAGTGATTTGGGGCGTGTGCATGAAAAATTAAGTGAGCAAATCTGTGAGTTGAGCGGGGGACCTTGCACTTATACCGGTGATGATATGGTAACGTCGCACACGGATATGGGAGTGACGAGAGCTGACTTTAATGCGCTCGTGGAGAATTTACAGCTCGCGATGGACGATAAAGATTTGCCAGTAGCGACACAGAATCGACTACTGGCATTATTAGCGCCCATGCATCATGAAATTGTAGGGCAGTAGACTCAGTTAGACATTGAAGCGGAAGTGAATCACATCACCGTCTTTCACAATGTATTCCTTCCCTTCTAACCGCCATTTCCCAGCGTCTTTCGCACCTTGCTCACCGTTGTTCGCGATATAGTCGTCGTAGCCCACTATTTCAGCGCGAATAAAGCCTTTTTCAAAGTCGGTATGAATACGACCGGCGGCTTGCGGCGCAGTTGAGTTTTTCTTCACAGTCCATGCACGCACTTCTTTGACACCTGCCGTGAAATACGTATGTAAGTTGAGAAGTTCATATCCTGCTCTGATCACACGGTTTAAACCAGGCTCAGTAAGACCCATGGAATCGAGAAAATCAGCCTTCTCTTCATCTTCAAGCTCGGCAATTTCCGATTCAATCGCCGCACACACGGGGACAACAATCGCATTCTCGTTCGCGGCAATGGCTTCTACTTGAGCAAGATAAGGGTTGTTTTCAAAGCCGTCTTCACTCACGTTACAAATGTACATGGTTGGCTTCAAGGTAAGGAGATTATATGAACGAATTGTTTTGCGGTCATCGTCGGACAGGTTCACTGAACGCGCCATATGGCCTTCAGCAAGTGCAGGAAGGAGTTTTTCTAGCACATCCATTTCTGCTTTCGCTTGCTTATCTCCACCTTTTGCTTTCTTGCCTAAACGGTGAATTGCTTTTTCAACGGAGTCTAAATCTGCAAGTGCCAATTCGGTGTTAATCGTATCGATATCTTCGGCGGGATTTACCTTGCCGGCAACGTGCACGATATTGTCATCCTCAAAACAGCGAACTACATGCCCAATCGCGTCGGTTTCGCGAATATTGGCAAGAAATTGGTTACCTAAACCTTCGCCTTTCGACGCGCCTTTCACTAAGCCTGCAATGTCGACGAATTCCATGGTAGTAGGGATTATTTTTTGTGGTTTTACGATTGCTGAGAGCGCATCAAGGCGCGGATCGGGAACCGCAACAACCCCAGTATTGGGTTCAATTGTACAAAACGGGAAATTTGCTGCGTCGATACCCGCTTGTGTCAATGCATTAAAAAGAGTGGACTTACCTACGTTTGGAAGACCCACAATGCCGCATTTAAAACCCATAATGTTATCCTTTGTAATTCGCTTATGCTTTGCTTACGTATTTCGTTGAATGTAACTGCTGCTTCGCTTCTAGCAGCTTGCCTTGCAATACGGCTGGCATAGCACGTACCGCATCATCAATAATTGCATCTATATCGTTGCGTTCATTCGTAGGTGGCTTTCCGAGAACATACCCTGTGACCTGATCTTTATGACCCGGATGACCAATACCTAGCCGCAAACGATGGAAATTGTTTTGATTTCCAAGGACGGAAATAATATCCCGCAAACCGTTATGTCCGCCATGACCGCCACCTTGTTTAAATTTGGCAACGCCAGCGGGTAAATCGAGTTCGTCGTGTACAACAAGAATCTGTTCTGGCTGTAACTTAAAAAATTGTGCCATAGGGCCCACCGACTGGCCACTTCGATTCATGAATGTTTGTGGCATTAATAAACGAACGTCGGCATATGGAGCGGGGAGCCTTGCTACGAAACCTTTATACTTGGAGTCGGCTGATAGAGGCACAGAAAAATATTTTGCGAGAGACTCAATGAACCAAAACCCGGCATTGTGCCGGGTTTTGTCGTATTCGGGGCCTGGATTTCCCAAGCCCACTATAAGTCGAATGTCGTTGGACATCCTTAGCGACTCTTACTCTGCAGAATCTGCGTCAGAAGCTTTCTCTTCTGTATCCGCTTCTTCAGACTCTTTCTCTACTTTAGGAGCAGCGATAGTAACCACCACGAGGTCGTGATCTTCACCACGTGTAAGTTCGAGAAGCGAAACGCCTTTAGGAACTTTCAAGTCAGACAAATGTACGTTGTCACCTACATTCATGCCTTCAAGATCAACTTCGATGAACTCCGGAAGATCTTTTGGCAAGCAGCTTACTTCAACGTCGTTCAAGTTGTGTACTACTACACCACCCGCTTTCTTCACGCTTTCTTCGTTTAAGAAGTGAAGTGGAATGTTAGTGTGCAACTCTTCCTTCGCACTTACGCGTTGGAAATCTAAGTGAGTTAACTTAGGCTTGAACGGGTGACGTTGAACGTCTTTCAAGATCGCCTGATGCTTCTTGCCGTCGATGTGCAAAGTTAAGATATGGCTGTAAAACCCTTCGTGGTCTGCAGCGTTGTTAACTTTGTCGTGGTCAAGTGCGATAGTAACTGGCTCTTTATCGCCACCGTATAAAATAGCTGGAACTTTACCCGCGCGACGTAGGCGGCGGCTCGCACCTTTACCCATATCGTTACGGAGCTCAGCTTTAAATTCGTAAGTAGGTGAACTCATAATTCTTCTCCAAATAAAATGATGCTACATTCCGCGACCAGAATGTTGCAGGAATCCCTCATTTAAGGGCGGCGCATTTTACCACCAGTTCATACAGCACGCAATGGTGCTAGGCTCTTTAAACGAGTGTTTTCAACATCTCGGCATCGTACTCGACAAGCACTTGATCATTTTTGACTCGTTCTATCCAGTCCGGATTGGCGATAAACGCACGACCTATGGCGGCGAGATCAAAATCGCCTTGTTCCATCCCTTTTGCAGCCGTTTCTGCGGTGAGTCCGCCGACGTTCATAAAGGTGCCTTGGTAGCGCTCACGAATATAGGCACTTGAACGCCCACCGAGGTGCTCAAATTCAAGGCTATCATCGAAAATCCCGAGGTGTAGAAATGCTAAGTTGCGTTTATTAAGTTCGCTAATGTAGTAGTCGAATACTTCTCGATCTCGTGAATCAGGTTCAATGTGCGCGTATGCACCTGGGGTTATCCGAAGTGCAGTGCGATTAGCACCAATCGCTTCTGTTACTGCATCTACTACCGCTAAAGGAAAACGACTCATATTTTCAGGTGTTTCACCAAATTCGTCGGTTCGGTGATTGGTGTCGTAATGCAAGAACTGGTCAAGCAAGTAACCATTAGCTCCGTGAATTTCGACCCCATCAAAGCCTGCCTCCATGGCGTTCTTGGCGGCTTTCACGTAATCATTTACGAGTTGTTCAATTTCGTCTTTACTGAGCGCTTTAGGAACTTCGTAACTTAAATCTCGCATGCGTGGAAGTTTGCCTTCATGCTTTATCGCGCTTGGTGCAACAGGAGGTAGCCCGGAGAAAAATGAATGTGCAACCCGACCCACATGCCAAATTTGTAGGAATATTTTACCGCCATTCGCGTGTACTTTCTCGGTTACCATTTTCCAGCCATTGATTTGTGCTTGGTTAAAAATACCAGGCACGTCTGGGTAACCTTGTGCGTCAGGGCGAATAATGGTTGCCTCTGAAATGATCAAACCTGCGTCGGCTCGGCGGGCGTAATAATCGGCCATTTGTTCTGTGGGCACTAGTCCTGGACCTGCCATGCAGCGCGTTAAAGGCGCCATGGCAATGCGATTATTTAACGTCAGAGTGTCATTTAACTTAAAGGGTTGAAAAAGAATCTCGTTAGCCATTAAAACTCCGTAGGCAAGTTTAGATATAGACAAGTAAAAGTAGCTTGTCTACGAAGGTGGGGATGTGGCCGATCAGTTTCAAGCTCTTTTCTTAATCGAGTTCTTGCCTCCAACGCTCGAGGTACGCCCGTAACCTTTCAATTTCATGCAACTTTTTGTGGAGTTTCTTTCGAGAGAATACATACATAATCGCAAAATACACGGTGGTAACGCCGTAAGCACTCAAAATAAACAGTGGGGGTGTGCCGGCGAGAATATCTGCGTAGTACAGGTAAAAGGTAGCTAACAGAAGTACTAGATAAACCGGCATAAATTTCTCTAACATAAACCTGCGAATGGCTAGTTTCTTAAGATGTTTGTTGACATAGTCTTTGGGCGATTGGTAGGCATTCTCGTTCTTGAATTGCACGCCTGCCCAAATACCTATCAAGGTGATAACGAGAAGTACGCTCATTGAGGTGAGGCTTATATAAAAATAAGCAGAACGGTTTGGCATGCTGGTCCAAATCCAAGCCAGCACAATGAACACAGTTGCGAAGGCGATTGAGGTGAATAGGTTCGAGAAAATGAGCTTGCGCTGTTGCTGTTTAATCTCAACGTGAGCCTTGCTTTTAATGTGCTCTAAATCAACATTGGGCGCTTGGGCTTGATTTTTCCAATCACTTTTCAATTGCTCAAAGGGGTCCATAGTGAACCTCCATTAGTTTAGTAATACGTTTTTTAACGCGGTTAATTTTCACGCCAACCAAATTGATATTCATCGCGAGAATATCTGCGATTTCCTCATAGGACAGGCCTTCTAATACTAACGAGATCAATATTCGGTCCGTGTCGTTCAGTTGCTGAATACAGGTGTGCATTTGCGTGAGCCGCTGCTCCTTTTGTTCATACTTTGGAGTCTCGGAGCTGGCTGGAAGCTCAACAAGTGCCGAGTCATCCAGCATTTTGGGCTCTTTTGCCACTTTGGTTGCGAACTTAATCGCGGTATTCACGGCAACTCGGTAAACGTAGGTTGAAACGCTTGATTCTTGTCGAAATTGATTGAGGGACATCCATATCCTCATCAAAATCTCTTGATATAAATCAGCGACTTCTCGTTTGTCATTTAAGTACGCGTAGCAAATACGATACAAGCGTCCCTTATTGTCTTGAATGACTCGGTCAAAAAGTCGTTCTTGCTCTTTTTTGTTCATGATTTGCTATCGGTTCTGATTAAGCAAGAAGGTATGAATTTTCTCGAGCATCCATTCGGGCTTGTCATACATAATGAAGTGTCCTGAGTTTTCTGCAATTTCGAGTTGCAAGTTCGAAACCCGTTGATATTGACCTGAGTATACTTGCTCCATACGCTCAAGTGTATATGCGGGAAATTGCGGGTTTTCTTGGTATGCTCCCATGACCAACACGGGCACCTGAATATTTGCTACATCGGTTTGTAGGTCAATGCCCATCATTTCCGTGACTACCCATGCTTCGGTTCTTAGGTCCGAGTCTACGGCCCATTGCGCAAGCATTCCCCATTTTTCTTGGTCTGCGGTCATAGTGCGAGCCATCATCAGCCGTCCTGCGAATTCGTCCTCTTCGCTCATTCCTGAAAATGAATTGAAGTATTGTTGCGCAGACGCTTCATTAAAGCCGCTACTAGCTTGTGGATTCCATGCGCCAGCTAAAAATGGGAGTGCATCGACGACAATGATTTTTTCCAATGCAGGGTGCGCCTCTGCAGCTATCCATAAGCTGAGGAAGCCACCCATACTGTGCCCGATAAGCGTCACTTCAGTTAAATTGTTGTTCTCGATATACTGGACAATACCGTCTTTGAACGCGGTTAAATATCGCTCCTCGTTCTGCATGGCTGGAACACCGGCAAACCCAGGCATGGTGAATACATGAGTTTGATAATCGGGAAGTGCAGCGACGGTTTCATTCCAAACCTCACCACTACTAATCAAGCCGGGAATAAGAATGATCGGTTTACCGCTGCCGCTAACTTCGACTTGAAAATCGATTCTAGACTTTGCTGCACTGGCAAAAGAAGTACCGGCAAGCAGTGAGACCAACACAATAAAGAGTCGATAGATGTATAAATTACTGTTTTTCATAAGTACTAACCTCTGCGATTTAATGAAACTGTCACTATAGTTAGTACCGAGATGCAAAATTTATTACACCTGCCGACAGAAATTTTTTAATTATGAAAAATGGCGAAACTAATATTGGTTTGTTTCAAGGCAGGTTCGACAAGAATATTCTGACCTTTAACCCGGGCTGGAATTAGAATGCAGAGCCGTTGAGCAGTTTTCAGGATGTACGTGACTTATTAAAAGCGCTGGAGGAACAGGGAGTAGAGATCGTGCAAAACGGAATTCAAAGCGAGAGCGGTCCGGTTAGTTTTGCGGTACTGGATCCCGACGGCAATCCGGTGCTTTTTGATCAACATGTTTAAAAATCGTACGTTTTATTCTGCATCTGTCTTCATCATTATTAACAAACAAAAAGGGAGCCGAAGCTCCCTTTGATCAAAGATATATGCTCTTAGTATTCGAACATTGCCGAAATAGACTCTTCGTTACTTACTCTGCGCAGCGCTTCTGAAAGCATGCCGCTTAATGTTAACTGGGTCACCATCCCGGTTGCTTTCATCTCTTCAGAGAGAGGGATACTGTCAGTAACAACGACTTCATCGATTTCTGAATTTTTCAGGTTCTCTACCGCATTTCCTGAGAAAACCGGGTGCGTTGCATACGCATAAACTTTGCGTGCACCATTCTTCTTCAGAGCTTCAGCTGCCTTTGCGAGTGTGCCCCCAGTGTCGATCATATCGTCAACCATGACGCAATCGCGGCCGTTTACGTCACCAATGATATGCATTACCTGAGATTCGTTCGCTTTGGGGCGACGTTTATCGATAATAGCCAAATCGGCGTCATTCATGAGTTTCGCCATGGCGCGTGCACGCACAACACCACCGATATCAGGTGACACCATGACCGGATCATGGAATGTCTGTTGTTTCATGTGTTCAAGAAGCACAGGGCTTCCGAATACGTTATCTACCGGAACGTCGAAGAATCCTTGAATCTGTTCGGCGTGTAGGTCCACCGTAAGCACACGGTCAACCCCGACGCTGGATAGGAAGTCTGCAACTACTTTGGCAGTAATTGGAACGCGCGCTGAGCGTACTCGGCGATCTTGGCGTGCGTAACCAAAGTAGGGGAGAACTGCGGTAATTCGACCGGCCGAAGCGCGGCGAAGTGCGTCTACCATCACAATAAGTTCCATTAAATTGTCGTTGGTAGGAGCGCAGGTAGATTGGATAATGAAGACGTCCGAACCGCGGACATTTTCGTTGATTTGAACACTGATTTCGCCGTCACTAAAACGACCTACATCGGCATCGCCTAATTTAATGTAGAGTCGATCAGCAATCTTGCGGGCCAGCTCGGGTATTGCGTTGCCAGCGAAGAGCTTCATGTCAGGCACAGTAAACCTCGACCAAATTGTAGTGTGTGAATGCGGAAAATTTCAGGGTTAGCCTTCTTGTTGTGCTGCTAGGGCAAGATGCGCAGAAGAGCGATTCATACCTTTAGCAACCCATCCCCGATAACATTTCGGAAGGCCCGCCAACACTTGTTTTGCCTCACTTTCAGTCGAACATGGAGCAAATAAACAAGCACCGGTTCCTGTCATTTTGGACGCCGCGTATTGTAGCAACCACTGGTGTGCTGCCGCAACCTGTGGATAGAGTTTAAACACTAATTCTTGGCAATCGTTAGGCAACTTTTGCCAGTTCATCTCGTGGCACTTCGCGAGCGGCGCTTGCAATGGCGCTGTGCTCCTCGGCAGTTCTGGATGATTGAAAACAGCACCGGTGCTGACATGGGCTTCTGGGTGAATAATGACATACCAGCTCTCAGTTGGCAGTGCAGCTTCAAATTGTTCACCAATCCCTCTTGCAAATGCGGCTTCGCCGAACAGAAAAATAGGCACGTCGGCACCTAATTTGATTCCGATTTGTGCCAACTCTGGGAGCGAATAATTGATTTGCCACAAGTGATTTAGGGCTAGCAGCGTTGTTGCGGCATCTGAAGACCCACCGCCCATCCCGCCGCCCATCGGGAGCTTTTTGTCAATTTTTATCTCGGCTCCAAACGAAGTTTGCGAGGCACTTTGCAACATGCGTGCAGCACGCACAATTAAATTCTCCTCATGAGCAACATCCGTCACCGGTGTTGAAAGTTGAATGTGTCCGTCGTTGCGTTTTGAAAATTCAAGCTCATCGGCCATATCAAGGAATTGAAAAAGTGTTTGCAGTTCGTGATAACCGTCATCACGACGACCCGTGATATGCAAAAAGAGGTTCAGCTTCGCCGGCGCAGGTAACTTGAGCCTATTCTTCATGTGCTAAATTCCACTCGTTGATACTCAGGTGAATACGGTACTGAGGGCCATTGATTTCTATCTTGTGAGGAAGATTCACGTCTCCTACCTCGAATGCGACCCGCTGATACTGATTAAAGGCCACTTGCCAAGACTCTTCAGAGAAGGGGGCCGTGTATGTGAAAGCAGCAGGTGCACCCGAAGTAAAGTAAGACGCATCTGATATGTGCTGAGACGGTATACGGCTCATGACCGCGTTGCTTATCAACTCAAAAGGAACGGGCACGTTTAAGTAATAATAGAGTAGCTCATCCACTGTATTTGCTTCATATTGCTCATCTCCCATAGAGAGCTTCGCGAATACAGGAGTAGCACTTAATTCGGCGAGTTTTCCGCGTAGAGGATGATAAAGCTTCAGGAACGTAGAGGTTTCTTGCGCCGCCGCACCTGCTTGCTGCCAACTCCAAGTGAAACTTACGGCAGATCGATCTCGATTGACATCATCGAAAAAAGCAATGCGACCGATGGCTTCTCGATGCGCTACAGAACTCACTTGAGCTTGATGGCGGGCAATCGTTGCCTCACTTACAACCTCTCCTGTAACAGTCTGTTGAGGCCGATGTGCACATCCTCCAAGTAATAATAGGCTGAGCAAGATGAGTGGTAGCAACGATTTAGAACGAACGATTAAAATAACATTAACTCCCTGATTCCGCGGTGAAGTCGAACAACGCCGCTTTTAATCAATATGCCCTTAGCTTACAATAGCGGGCTAAGTTCACGCCACACGTTTCGCAGGATTTATAGAGACTCGATGACCATCCTTGCACTTGGAATAAACCATACGACCGCAACGGTAGACGTGCGCGAGCGCGTTGCATTTCAACCCTCACAGTTGGAAGCAGCATTGCAATCGATGTTGCAGCAAGGCATTGCGACGGAGTCGGTGATTCTCTCTACCTGTAATCGTACGGAGCTCTATTTTTATGCGGAGCAGGACTCGCTTGAGCGGGTGATAGATTGGCTAGCAATGTTTCATCAAGTGCCGCGTGAGGAACTTAGTCAATTCGTTTATCGCCATGAAAATGAGCAGGCAATTCAGCATTTGATGAAGGTTGCTTCGGGTCTCGACTCTTTGGTGTTGGGCGAGCCGCAAATCTTGGGGCAAGTGAAAGAAGCTTATCAAGCAGCGAGAAATGCCGGCTCAATCGGGAGCGTTTTCGATCGGTTATTTCAGAATACATTTGCAGCTGCTAAATCGGTGAGAACAGAAACTGAAATTGGGCAAAATGCGGTATCGGTTGCCTTTTCGGCGGTGAGTTTAGCTAAGCATATCTTTGATCGCCTCGATCAAGCAGAAGTCTTGATTGTAGGTGCCGGCGATACTGCGGAACTAGCAGCCAAGCATTTGAGAGATCAAGGCGTGCGCAAATTAAATGTGGCCAATCGAACCCAAGAGCGCGCCGAAGAATTGACCGCTGTGGTTGGTGGTAAAGCTTGGTCGTTAGGCCAATTACAACAACTGTTACCTAAGGCTGATATTGTGATCAGTTCAACTGCAAGCCCAGTGCCAGTGATTGGCAAAGGGTGGGTTGAAACGGCGATAAAGCAGCGTAAGCACAAACCCATGCTCTTCATCGATTTAGCAGTGCCGCGCGATATTGAAGAAGAAGTAGGTGAACTCAATGATGTGTATTTATACACGGTTGATGACTTGCAAAAAATCGTGTCTCAAAATAAAGAACAGCGGCAACAAGCGGCTGAAGAAGCGGGTGTGATCATTGCACGCCACGTGGAAGATTTTAGTGGCTGGATGCGCAGTTTAAATGCAGTGTCGTTATTGAGAGAATATCGAGCGAATGTCGAGCGCATTGCTGAATTACAAAAGCAACGCGCGCTGACTGCGTTAGCCGCCGGTAAACCAGCAGAAGAAGTGATTCATGAGTTATCGTTGAGATTAGCAAATACGCTTGCTCATAAACCAACGACGGCAATTCAAAATGCAGCGAGAAAGAATGATTTGAATGCGTTAGCAGCCTATCAACAGTTGATTCATCAAGAGGCAGAAGAATAAGCATGTTAAAAGCGTCCCTAGTGACCAAATTAGAATCTTTACAAGAGCGATATGAAGAGCTACAGGTTTTGCTCGGTAGCCCAGAGATAATCTCTGACCAGAATCAATTTCGAGCGCTGTCTAAAGAATATTCGCAACTGGAAGAGACCGTGGCGTGTTTCCATTCTTGGCAACAAGCGCGAGAAGACGAGCAAACTGCTCGCGACATGCTTGGCGATCCTGATTTAAAAGAAATGGCGGAAGAAGAGCTAGAGTCAGCACAAAGCCGTCAAGAGCAACTCAGTCAAGATCTACAGATACTGTTACTGCCAAGAGATCCGAACGATTCTCGCCCCTGTTACCTAGAGATCCGTGCGGGTGCGGGTGGTGATGAGGCCGCTATCTTTGCGGGCGATCTTTATCGTATGTACTCGCGTTACGCGGAACAACATGGCTGGCGTGTCAGTATGGTGTCGTGTAATGAAGGCGAGCACGGGGGCTTTAAGGAAGTCATTGCTTATGTTGCCGGCGATGGTGCATACGGGCGGATGAAATTCGAGTCCGGCGGTCACCGTGTACAAAGGGTACCAGAAACTGAATCGCAAGGGCGCATTCACACTTCTGCTTGTACGGTTGCGGTGTTACCAGAAATTCCAGAGGCAGAAGCTGTGGAAATTAATCCAGCAGATTTGCGTATTGACACTTATCGCGCATCAGGTGCAGGTGGTCAGCACGTGAACAGAACCGACTCGGCGGTGCGTATCACGCATTTACCAACCGGGGTTGTTGTGGAGTGCCAAGAGGAGCGCTCGCAGCATAAGAATAAGGCGAAGGCAATGAGCGTTCTGGCTTCACGGCTGCAGGCAGCGGAAGATGCGAAGCGTGCTGAAAAAGAGCAATCGACACGGCGTAACTTGGTAGGAAGTGGTGATCGTTCCGAGCGCATTCGAACTTATAATTATCCGCAGGGCCGTGTGACCGATCATCGTATAAACCTGACCTTGTATCGTCTTGATGAAGTGCTTGAGGGTAGCTTGAACCTGATTCTTGATGCAATTTTACAAGAACACCAAGCAGATCTTTTAGCCTCCCTCGCTGACGGTGGCGAATGACCTTAGCTGAGGCCCTCAAGTATGCTCAAAGTCAAATTGTGAGTTCCGACTCACCGGCCGTTGACGCTCAATGGCTCTTGATGCATGTTTTAGACTGTGATCGGAGTTATCTATTTACCTGGCCCGAACGATCCCTTTCAAGGGCTCAAGAAAAAGAGTTTAAAACCTTAGTAGCGCGGCGTGCAATCGGTGAGCCGGTTGCATTTATCACTGGCAGTCGGGCATTTTGGAACTTTGAATTAGAAGTCAACAACACAACGCTGATTCCGCGCGCTGATACAGAGATTTTAGTCGAAACGGCCTTGTCGTTGGGTACGAACAGCAAAGCGCAGGTTTTAGATCTCGGCACCGGTACAGGTGCCATTGCTTTTGCTTTGGCGACCGAGAGGCCGGATTGGCAGATTCTCGCTGTGGATAAATTTCCCGAAGCGATAGCGCTCGCCAAACGTAATCGTGAGCGTCTCGGTTTAAATGAAGTCGAGATACAACAAAGCGATTGGTTTCAAAGTATTGATTCGGCATCTCCATTCGATCTAATCGTTTCTAATCCCCCCTACATTGATAGTGAAGATCTTCATTTAGAAGCGGGGGATGTACGATTTGAACCGAAGTCTGCACTCGTAGCACAGAGCGAGGGTTATGCCGATATTTTTCACATCATCGAACATGCGCGAGCGTATTTGTCAGATAGCGGCTGGTTGCTGTTTGAACACGGCTACATGCAAGCAGAGAAAATTCAGGAATATTTTTTAGAAAAAGGTTATAAAAGGGTTAACACCGTGCAAGATTATGCTAATTTGAACCGAGTTACGTTTGCACAGTGGCAGTTCAAAGGCTAGCCTATTGAGGTGGCACGGATGCAAGGGCGATGGGAGAATAAGCGTTTGATGAAAGGTAAGTTTCTTTTTGCTGACGAAGCTGAACAAGATCAGGACCTACCAGAAGAGAGCTGGAAAATTCTCATTGTTGACGATGAGCCTGAAGTTCATGCGGTTACAAAATTAGCACTCAGTGATTTTCATTTTTTAGGCCGTGGCCTTGAATTTCTGAGCGCGCATTCTGGTGCGGAAGCAAAGGAGCTTGTAAAGGCTCATCCTGACGCTGCAATCATTTTACTCGATGTCGTGATGGAAACTGACGATGCCGGTTTGATGGTTGCCAAATACATTCGCGAAGAGCTTGGTAATCGTTATACACGTATAATTCTCCGCACCGGTCAACCTGGGCAAGCGCCAGAGCGAACCGTCATCGTGAATTATGATATTAACGATTACAAATCGAAAACCGAATTAACAGCTCAGAAATTGTTTACGGCGGTTATGTCGAGCCTGCGCAGTTACCGAGATATTATTTCTATTGTTCATAGCCGCAATGGTCTGGAAAAAATAATTGCCTCCACAGGCGACCTATTTGCTCTGCAGTCGATGGACCATTTCATTTCCGGACTCGTTCAGCAACTCGGTTGGTTAATTGGTGGGGCTCGGCAAACACTCTATGCAGCGGCCGATGAGCGTGTTTCCGCTGGGGAGATGAAAATTCGTGCTGCTTACGGTGAAGACGCAGATCAACTACAGAATCAACCCATCAAAGCCGCGTTACCAAAGGCTGCATTAGTTGAACTTGACGGAGTCATTCGAACCCATGGAATTTACTATGGAGACGACTTCGTGTTGGCATATTGTCCGAGCCAGTGCCGGCCGCAAGGCGCACTTTTATGCCTCGTTGGCTTGTCCCGAGCGTTAAGTGAGAAGGAAAAAGAGCTGTTACAACTGTTCGCTGATAACGTTCAGGTGGCACTAGATAATGTGATCTGTTTGCAAGATACAGATCAGCTGTTATCCGAACTCGTCGCGCGCTTAATGGACCTCGAACAAGCTCATTATGCAGAACACCCCAAGCAGCAGTCGGCTTTTGTTCAGTTAGTGAGTGCGGTCGCGCGCGAACTCGGGTGGGCTGGCGAGCGCGTACAAATTGCAGGCACAGCAGCCACTTTATATGAGCGTGCAGAAAAGCTTTTCACGCTCGTTGAAGAACAACCCGCAAGTAAAGTTTCACCCTGTCAGCAACGACTTGTACGCGCAATTCGGCCACTACAAATGGCTGATAATCGTGTGAGCCAAGTCGCGGTACTTGCGCTAGAAGAGCGCTTAGAGCGTTACGATGGTATGGGACTACCTGCAGGAAAAGTGGGTGCGGATATCGCTGACGAGTCCGCTTTATTTGGTTTGAGCCGCACTTTTTATGAGCTTGTTCATCAAGATTTGGCCCTTGAAGATGTACTTGCTCGTATAGACGCGGAGAAAGGTAAGGTATACTCTCCCGAGCTTTGTGGTGTGTTCACAAAGCATGGCCACGCGTTTTATGAGCTCGTGATGCGTCTCGATTCATTATAAGAGGAATTCCTGTGTACGAAGGTTTTAAACACATCCATGCACTATTTGCTGTTCTCAGCTTCGTTCTTCTCATTGCCAGATTAGGGATGGGCTGGAACTCTCCAGAAAAGTTAAACGCAAAGTTTCTCAAAGTCGTTCCCCATGCGGTTGATGGCCTGCTTGTCGTGTCCATTATCGCCATTTTAGTGAGTGGTGGTGCGCATCCTTTTACAAGCGCCTTTCACACTGAGAAATTTGTTGGTTTTATTGTGTATATCGCCTTCTCTGTGCTCGCGGTGTTAACTTTGAGAGGCCGTTTCTCAAGCAAATTAAAAGTTCCATTTGCACTCATCGCGCTGTTGTCTTGGCTATGGCTTGCTCACGTTGCGTTTGCTAAGCAACCGTTGATATTCGCAGCTGCATAATAACGCAGAGGTTTTCATGCAAATTAAACAATTAAATGTTGCTGGCATTGCAGTCGGTAACGATCTTCCGTTTGTTCTTTTTGGTGGCATGAATGTGTTGGAATCACGTGAGCTCGCATTGCGTATCGCTGAGCATTACGTGGAAGTCACACAAAAGCTCAATATTCCTTACGTGTTCAAAGCCTCTTTTGATAAAGCGAACCGCTCCTCTGTTCACTCTTATCGAGGCCCAGGAATGGAGGAGGGGTTGCGGATTTTCGAAGAAATTAAGCGCACCTTTAATGTGCCCTTAATTACAGACGTGCACGAGCCAAGTCAGGCGGCACCGGTTGCAGAAGTGGTTGATGTGATTCAACTACCTGCATTTTTAGCGCGTCAAACGGATCTAGTTGTTGCGATGGCAAAAACGGGCGCCGTTGTCAATGTGAAGAAGCCTCAATTTCTCGCTCCCCATGAAATGCGGCATGTCATAAAGAAGTTTGCGGAGGCCGGAAACGAACAGATTTTACTGTGTGAGCGCGGCTCTTGTTTTGGGTACAATAACCTTGTAGTGGATATGCTGGGCATGGATGAAATGAAGCAGTTTGCACCTGTGATTTTCGACGCAACCCATGCGCTGCAACGACCCGGTGGACGCGCAGATTCTGCTGATGGACGACGTGCGCAGGCGGCACAACTCGCACGTAGTGGAATGGCGCTCGGGATTGCAGGGCTCTTTATCGAGGCACATCCTGATCCAGATCAAGCGCTGTGTGATGGCCCGTGCGCATTACCATTAAGTAGGCTGCAAGGGTATTTAGAGCAAATGAAAGCGGTTGACGATCTCGTGAAAAGCTTTCCTCCGCTCGACACTTCGAACGCATAAATCGATTGATGTTGCTTGTTCATTGATTGTGGCTGCGGTACAGTTTCAGAATTAAACACTTGTTTAAAACAAGAATCTAACCTGAACTGTACTGTAACCTTTATGAATAAAGCCGCAAAAACATGTGAGAGCATTCTACAATCTGCTGAAACTCTGTTTTCTGAGCAGGGTTTTGAGCGTACTTCGCTGCGTGAAATTACACAAGTCGCGAATGTTAACCTTGCGTCAGTGAACTATCATTTCGGCTCAAAAAAAGGGCTTATTCAGGCGGTGATGGCTCGTTATCAAACGGTGTTCATGCCCGCACTCCAAGAGGAGTTAGATAAGCTGAACGGGCAAAGTAATGTGAACACGAAAAAATTACTCGCCTGTTTCGTGCGGCCTCTGTCTCAACTTGAGCAGGTTCGCCCCGGTGGAGCCTCCATTTATTTGAAGTTGCTTGGCTATGCTTATAGTGAGATTCAAGGGCATTTGCGGGCTTACACAATGCAGCGATTTGGAGAAACAATTCGCTTTGTGTTTGGCCTCTTTCACGAAGCAAATGCGCACTTATCTGCCGAAACGCTGTTTTGGCGTCTACACTTTGCACTAGGAACCGTGTTGTTTGCACAGGTTTCAACCCAAGCGCTTTGCGAGATTGCGCAGGCTGATTTCGATGACCCAGCGCCCGAAGAAGAAATGCTAAATCGGCTATTACCCTATATCGCGGCCGGTATTGCAGCGATAGAATAGGGCGGAACTAGAACACTTGGAGTAACACATGACCTTTATTCTTATTATTGCGGTTGCCTTACTTGTGATATTTGGTGTGCCTGATGTGCGCAAGAAGCTTATTTCAGGCCCCGCATTTGCATTTTTCAAGCGTGTACTGCCGCCTATGTCTTCCACGGAGCGAGAGGCGATGGAAGCTGGGGATATTTGGTGGGACGGAGAGTTATTTTCAGGGCGACCCAATTGGGAGCGCTTGTTGGATAATGAGCCGCCGAAATTCAGTGCTGAAGAGCAGTCTTTTATTGATAATCAACTTGAAACATTGCTCGCGATTCTGGACGATTTCACTATCGTTGCACATGACCGTGACCTGCCTAAAGAGGTTTGGGATTACCTGAAAAAGGAGCGCTTCTTTGCCATGATTATTGGCAAGGAATATGGAGGCTTAGACTTTTCTGCGGCAGCGAATTCTCATATTGTTGCAAGAATCGCGACACGTTCTCTAAGTGCCGCGGTGAGCGTGATGGTTCCGAACTCTTTGGGACCAGGAGAGTTGCTAACGCATTACGGAACCACGCAACAAAAGGAGCGCTGGTTACCTGCATTGGCGAATGGTGAAGAGCTACCTTGTTTTGCCCTGACGAGCCCTGAAGCGGGTTCAGATGCTGGCGGAATTCCAGATACAGGAATCGTATGTCGTGGTGAATTCGAGGGTAAGGAAACAATCGGCATTCGCCTAAACTGGGACAAACGTTATATTACGCTCGCACCTGTTGCAACTGTGCTTGGATTGGCGTTCAAGTTATACGATCCAGATCAGTTACTAGGCGAGAAGAAAGATATTGGAATTACTTGCGCATTAATTCCGACTTCTCATCCGGGCGTCGAGATCGGCAATCGTCACTTACCCCTCATGCAAGCCTTTATGAATGGCACAACCGCTGGTAAAGATGTTTTTATTCCTGTCGATTGGATTATTGGCGGTGTGGAGTACGCCGGTAAAGGCTGGCGTATGTTAGTGGAGTGTCTATCAGCGGGCCGGGGTATCTCATTACCGGCTTTGGCAACGGCCTCAGGTCACAATGCAGAGCGATTTACAGGAGCGTACGCCTATGTGAGGCAGCAGTTTGGGCTACCGATAGGGAAGTTCGAGGGGGTACAAGCTGCCATGGGCCGTATCGGTGGTCTCAATTACAGTTTGGAATCCATGCGCCGCCTGACCGTCCTTGCTCTGTGCAAGGGGTACAGTCCGTCTGTCATTACAGCAATGACGAAGTATCATATGACGGAGATGGGTAGAACTGTTTTGAATGATGCGTTAGACGTCCATGCCGGTAAGGGCATACAAATGGGACCTCTTAATTATTTAGCGAATGGCTATTTGGGCGTACCTATTTCAATTACGGTTGAGGGCGCGAATATCCTCACTCGTAACCTGATGATCTTTGGCCAAGGAGCAACACGCTGTCATCCATATGTATTGAAGGAAATGGAGGCCGCTGCGAATGAAAACGAAGAGCAAGGCCTGAAAGACTTTGATCAACTATTGATTCGTCATATCGGTTTTGCGATTGGCAATACGCTCGCCAGTATTGGGCATGCGTTTACGTCATCGCATTTTGCCTCTGCGCCGGTAAGTGGTGAAGTGGTTCGTTATTATCAACACTTTTCGCGAATGAGCCGAGCGCTCGCACTTTGTGCCGACGTTTCGATGTTAAGCTTAGGTGGCGACTTAAAACGCCGCGAAATGTTGTCTGCGCGTCTCGGTGACGTTCTGTCTCACCTTTATATGGGTTCGGCAGTATTAAAACGGTTTGAAGATGAGGGGCGTTTAGCCGCCGATTTGCCGTTCGTTCGCTATGCACTCGATCATCATTTATTTGAGATAGGTAAGGCGTTCGAGGGGGTGTTTGGTAACTTCCCAGCACGCTATGTAGGAACAGCACTCAAACTACTGACGTTCCCATTAGGAAATCACTTTAAGGCCCCTCGTGATGAAGATTCGCGAGATATTGCTGAACAGATGATGATTCCTGGAGCGACGCGCGACCGTCACACATTTCTTTCTTATTACAAGGAAGATCCCAAGGATACCACTGGCCACATGGAATTGGCTTTCCAGCTTATGTACGAGCTTCAACCGTTATATAAGAAGCTGCAAAAGGCGGAGAAACAGGGCGTTTTAGATGCCAACTTAAGTGGTGCTGCTTGGGTCGAAGCTGCTCAGAAAGCGGAATTAATCGATGACGATGAAGCCAGGGTTTTAAATACGTGTGAAATACTCCGCCAGCGGGCAATTGCAGTGGACAGTTTCACGTTTGACGACGTTCGAAAGGGTCACTTTGAAAGTGTTGTCGACTAGTTTTCGACAACACTTTCATGAATTACTGGACAAGTGTGCGGGAAACCTGTACGATTCTCACAGCTTGAAACAACGCCTGCTACTTTAAATCCATATTACGCTGCATTTGTATAGAATCTCGTCCTGTGATTTTCAAGAGTAAAGACAACATTTCAATGCTACATGCGCCGATATTGGCGCGGAAAATTACATATATTTAGGAAAAGATCATGTCAAATACAGTGACTGGAAAAGTTAAGTGGTTCAACGAATCTAAAGGTTTCGGATTTATTGAGCGTGAAGGTGGACCAGACGTATTCGCACATTTCAGTGCAATCCAAGGTAACGGCTTCAAAACTTTGACTGAAGGTCAAGCGGTACAATTCACCGTGACTCAAGGTCAAAAAGGACCTCAAGCTGAAAACATCGTTGCTATCTAAGCAAACCTTGTTTCGCTAACGAATCGTTAAAGCAGGCTCTTAGCCTGCTTTTTTATTGCTTCAAATTCAAAGCCTGCGTACAGTATTAAAGTAATTCGTGCGTCTCAGGTTTGTTATGCATCTAGTTAAACCATCCATTCAATATCAGAACTCGTACCATCAGTATATTCAGGAACTAGGAGATGAAGAGCGTTATCCATTCCCGCTCGATTTTCCATACGAAGACTTTCCAAATTTAATTAAACGTCTCGATGAAATAGAGTTAGGTATTAATTTGCCCGATGGCTATGTGGCGAGCAGCACGTATTGGCTGATAAATGAAGATGAAATCCTTGGTGTTTCAAACCTACGGCATACCCTGAATGAAAAAATTGAATTTATGGGCGGGCATGTTGGCTTAGGTATACGTCCTTCTTTACGTAACCATGGCTTCGGGCGCCGGCTTATGGAATTAACGCTTGCGGAGGCACGGAAAAAGGGGATTACCTGTGCTCATATTCATTGTGAGAAGGAAAATATTGCTTCAGCGAGGCTTATTCAAGCGGTTGGAGGTTTTCTGCACAGTGAGGTTACAGGCGAGGCACATCCTAGTGTGGTACAACGATATCGCGTGAACTTAATATTCTAGGAAGGGAGGCGCTATGCCCGTTTATGCTTTAAATCTATTTGATGTAGTGAATCGTGAGAGTTATTTAGAATATGCAAAGAGATCTGTTAATGCAGTTGCGAAGCATCAGGGTAAAGTGATCGCGCTGGGTAAATTTAGAGAAGCTGCCGCACCGAGTCAACGGCACGGGCAACTATATTTGGCATTTGTTCGATAAACTCGACGACCTTAAGCCCATTTTAAAGCCTTTCGAAGATTAATGCTCTCGACTGAACTTATCTAGAATTGGATTGCGCTGCATAGGTTGCCACTGGCTTTCAAAATTAGCTTCCGTGGCGCCGGCAGGGCAACTGCCTTGTTCAATATGCCCGTATGCCGTTGCAAGCAACGGATCATTTGGGTCTCCCCAATCGCCCATAATTCGGTCGTTTGCTCTACAAGTCGGTGCAATACCATCAAAATACCCGCCTTGCCCATTTGCATTTACCGTTTGGAAGTTAATCGAGAATAAAATCTCGTCGCAGAATTGGCGTGGGCTTTGACCTACTGGTTTCCCGCAAGTACGATCTCCAATCGTGACAACTTCAACGAAGGGCTTCAAGCTATTAATAATCAACTCAGACGACGAGCAACTGCCGGGAGTTGTTAACACATACACACGGTCCAAATTGAGCTGAGTAATCCCTTCCCCGAGGTCGAACAACACAGAGTTCGGCTCATAGTTATCGTTATATTGATAGGTAATGAAGATTTCATTCTCTACGCTTTGCCAAGCGGCTTGTGAAGCGAGTTGGTTCGCGATGCGAATAAGGCCTCCACCGTTATAGCGAACATCGATGATCAGCTCGTCGACCCCGTCAAGTGCGTCATAAGCGATATTTAAGTCTTGCGCCGAACGGTTAATAAAGGTGTCAAAAACAAAGTAGCCAACGTCTTTGCCTCCAACTTGTTCTCGTTGAGTATGCATTACGGTATTCGTTTCAACTTCTTCTTTGGCGATGGTGGCTGAGAGAATTTGGCCATCAGGCGTTTGCCAAACAAAGTCTCGCTCAACACCAACTTCGTTGGTACCGAAAATGTCATTAATGGTGGCGGTGCCGCTGGAGAGTCGATCAAACCATTCGGAAACTTCTACGCCATCGATTTCTATGAGTCTGTCACCACGTTTCAAACCAACCTGACCCGCCGGTGAACCGTCGTATACGTAACGGATCTCCATGACACCAATATCGGTTCGATCGTTGCGAGCAAAGCCAAAGCCATAGAACACCGCATTTACATAACGGTCTTGATACTCTTGCTCGGTCAGTAGAAACGAAAAGCGGTCATCGGGACGCTTCATGGCATTTAGAAGTGCGTCTAGGCTGCTGTAACTATCTGGATTTATGCTGTCAGGAATGTCATCATTCCACAGGTAGGAGTCGTACATGAACGCTGCCATCTCACGGTTCTTGCCCGTCTGAGTACAGCTGCCAATCGTATCTCCGACAACTTGCATATTTGTAACGTCATCTACATCGCATGCGGTGGCGAAGAGACTTATGCCAATAATGAATGGTAATTTTGCTTTCATAACACGATACACCTTACAACAACTTGCTAACATCATGAGCGAGCGTCCGCAATAATTCAAGAAGAGAAAGTGTAAAATGAGTGGTTATTTAGTAGACATTAATGGCACAGAATTGACAGAACAAGATATTGAATTGCTTCAACATGAAGCAGTTAAAGGGCTTATTCTGTTTTCTCGCAATTTCAAGAATACTTTACAGTTGCGTGAACTGGTTCAAGATATTCGTCGCGCGGTGAATCGACCTTTTCTTATCTCCGTTGATCATGAAGGGGGGCGTGTACAGCGTTTCCGCTCTGAATTTGCTCCGATACCTGCAATGGCTGCTTTTGCTGAGCGTTATCCTGACGATACCCAACAAGCGCAAACTGATGCAAGAGAGTTAGGATGGTTAATGGCATATGAATTACGGAATGTGGATATTGACTTGAGTTATGCGCCTGTACTCGATGTAAGAGGGAAGAGCGAGGTTATTGGTGATCGTGCTTTTGCTGCCAATTCTGAGACGATTGTTTCGCTCGCTACTGCTTTTATTGAGGGAATGCGTGAGGCTGGAATGCGCTGTGTCGGCAAACACTTTCCAGGCCATGGTACGGTGATAGCTGACTCTCATATTGCAATTCCAGAGGATACTCGAACGAAAGCTCAGATTTGGGCGCATGATTTGAAGCCCTTTGCAGTGATGGCAATGCGCTTGGACGCAATCATGCCGGCACACGTTATTTACCCTGAGTTAGATTCACTGCCAGCGGGCTTTTCGTCCTTTTGGATACAAGACGTATTGCGAGATGAGCTTGGCTTTAAAGGGGTCGTAATCAGTGACGATCTTACGATGGAAGGCGCGAAAGTTGTGGGCGATGTGAATGCGCGAGCGCAAGTAGCGTATGCCGCCGGTGGTCAACTTTTATTGGTATGTAACGATCGTGACGCGGCAATGCGGGCGGTTACAAACGTACCGCCGCCTGAAGGCGCTTTAAATATCGTTACGCAGTTACTGGGCAGTGCCTACCATCAAGACACCGCCCGTCACCAAGCTGCGGTGCAACTGGCTTATTCGTATGCGAGTGGGTCTGTAAGTTGATTTTCGGCAAAGGCTTGTAGGCGTTCGCGACAGGCACTGCAGCGTCCACAGGCTTTATCTCTGCCGTTGTAACAGGTCCACGTTTGCGCATAATCTAACCCCATCGCAATCCCGTCGGCCAGAATTTCGCTTTTCGATTGGTATAGGTAAGGTGAAATCACGGGGATGGGTTCATAATTGGCAATCAAGCTCACTTGATTCATGGCTTCAACGAATTCAGGCCGGCAATCAGGATAAATAGCATGGTCGCCAGAGTGAGCACCATACCAAACTTCTTGAGCTTGAATAGAAACGGCATAACCAATCGCCAATGAGAGTAGAATCATGTTGCGGTTAGGCACGACCGTACTCTTCATGTTGCTTTCGGCATATTCTGCGTCTGGCACATCGATGTCATCGGTTAACGATGAACCGGCGAGTAAGCTATTGATTGCACTAATGTCGACAACTTTGTGAGATATTCCCAGTTTTTTGCAGACATTCACTGCATATTCGAGTTCTTTCTTGTGTCGTTGGCCGTAGTTGAATGAGAGTGCATACACTGCTTTACCTGTTGCAACGGCTTTATTAAGAACAGTAAATGAATCCATGCCACCGGAATAGATAACAACCAAGGCATTTTTAGCGTCAGATTGGCTCACGAGACATATCTCCTTTATAATGACCGCGCATTTTAACGCACAGTGACCACGAGTGGAAATGACATGAAGCAGGTACATTCACCCCTTGCTCAAAAAGCCCTCCCGATTAACGAACTTTTTGAGACCATTCAAGGAGAGGGGCTTTATACAGGCACACCAGCTATCTTCCTGCGCCTGCAAGGATGTCCGGTGGGCTGCCCTTGGTGCGATACGCAACATACATGGGAACATCGTAAAGAAGACGAAATTGCAATTGTCGATGTGCTTAAAAAGGAAGTCGCGGCGCCTTCATGGGGCGCTTTGTCTCCAGTAGAGTTTCTCGCTGTCATCCAAAGCCAAGGTTGGCATGCAAAACATGTGGTGATCACAGGGGGAGAGCCCTGTATGTACGATTTATCGGAGCTGACCGAGGTACTTTATGACGCCGGTTATCAATGCCAAATTGAAACCAGTGGCACTTTCGAAGTGAACGTGCATGCGGACACCTGGGTGACAGTAAGTCCGAAAGTCGATATGCCTGGGGGTTATCCCATTCTACCTCAAGCGGTGGCGCGTGCTAACGAGATAAAATTCCCTGTGGCGATGCAAAAGCACGTGGATGAACTCGATGCGTTACTCGCCAATTTCGCGACTCGCGAGGATGTCATCATTGCCTTGCAGCCTATTTCTCAGCGTCCACGCGCAACAGAGTTGGCAATGAAAACTTGTATTGAGCGTAACTGGCGTCTTTCTGTACAACTACACAAATACTTGGCAATCGCTTAAAACACGCCTCTTTGCTGTCATAAATAAATCTTCTTTGCTAAACCTAGAGACATGGTTTTGTTCCCGCAAGCAAGGAGGCTTTCATGCGTTTCTCTCACCGTTCAGTCAATCGTTTTCCCCTAGGTCAGGGAATGACCGAATATATCGTAATTTTAGCGTTGGTTGTTGTTTCGGCTATTGGCGTTTACTCACTATTTGGGAAGACGATTCGAAATCAAGTTGCCGGGGTTGCCCAAGAAATTGCCGGGCAGTCTGCAGACTCTGCCTTGAATGAAGCACAAGATGCTGCAGACGATGCGGAAGATACAGCGAGTGAGGACTATGGTCTTGCTGATTATGATGAATCGAATGAAGGAAATCGATAGTGCGTCGGCAACGAGGGCAAGTGTTGATGCTGGGAACCTTGATGATAGCGGGCCTTGTCTTGGGGTTGATCGCAATCACCCGACTTGGTTTTCAAAGCCAGCAGCAATTGCATACACAGGCCGTTGCGAATCATGCGGCGGAGGCCGTCGCGATTCTCGGAGCGCGAGACTTAAACTTTAAGTCGGTAACAAACCGAGCAATGCTCGCAAATGAAGTGGTTGTTGGACAACTTATGGCATTGCAAAGTTGGTTTCTCATGGCGGAAGACGCGAGCGAAAGGTTGGCGCTTTTTACGAGTTGGATTCCTTACGTTAATGGTATGACGCGTGGTCTTTCAAATGCAATTACTCAAATCAAAACGCCTCTACTCACTGCAATCGATGTTGGAGTACAAGCGCAACATTACTTAATTCGGACCCTTGAGCAAGCTCAGTTCATATTTCATCAAGCAAGTTGGACGTCTGCATTGCATACAATGGAGCAGCTGGTGGAAGCGAGCGATCCGAGCTACCGGGTTAGACTTTTTAATCACCAAACATTAATTAATACGCCCGGGTTGTGGCTTTCATTTCAGAGACGAGCGAGAGCAGATGAATATGCAACTTGGGTAAATGACAGTCGGGATCCTTTTACCAGGAAACGAACCTATAACTGGCTGTCACTGTTAATGGTTGATATTGAGAAAGCGGGCGGTACAGATATCTCTCAAACGAATAGTCGCGTTGTTTGGCGATCGATTGATACGCTGGGAGTGCACGTAGATATTCTGTTTGGTTCACAGGAATTAAGGTTCGGAGGTGGTGCAGGATATATCAATGAGCGGCTACCTGAGAACGCAAGCCGATCAGAATTTGGCGGGAGCTATCGTGTTAACAAGCGAACGAGCCGGAAAGCAGCAAATCGTGCAGAGCAAATGAGGATTAATAGAACCGTCCCATATCAGTATTTACTTGCCGATCCCGCGCAAGAGTTCCCAAACGTTACTGTTGTGGTTGTCGATGAGGCGCCCGATAACCCCCCCATGGATTCGACATTGAAGCACATAGGGATAGGGCGTTATCAAGTTCGATTCGAGCGAGCGGCTCAGTTCTTTCCCCGGCGTGATGGTCGTCACGAAAGTGCAAACTTATTTAATGGGTTTTGGACTGTGAAGGAAAATCCTATCCGTACTCTGGATAGACGCATCATTGAGGCTCAGTTGTCATTATGAAAAATCTGATACTGGGTCAGAGCCTTATCGAGGTTAGCGTTTTTATTTCGCTCGTGGGTATTGTGCTACTCACCTCGGCATCGCTTTTAAGTGATGCACTTGGTTCCCGCTTCATTGCTCATGAGCAAGGCCAGGTAATTATAGAGCAAATGCCTATGCGAGATTACTTTGAGCTTCCAGAACAAACGCTTGAGTCCTTTCAGGAGCAGTATGCATATCCGCTGCGAGAAGATCTTTCGGTAAAGATAGAACGCTCTGACGAATACCCGTCTGCTAAAGTCTTAGACTCGATTTGGCAATTACTGGGTCGTCGTGTGGAGCAACGAATGCCACTTAACAATCAGTATGAGCTATCGTTCTGGGTAGAAGGTCAGAGTGAATCGAGTTGGTTCAAATTCATACGGCTTCATGACGACTGGTATCCGACCGCTGCAGATCAGCTGGTCAGCACGCCACAAGCTTTAGTGCCGAGCTCATATGCCGATATCGCTCCCATTCGTTTGTTACAAGATTGGATATCGCTCATACCGTTTAGCAGAGAATTTGCCTCTGAGAGTTTCCAGCTTGGATTTGTTGACGACGAGGTTGTCCCTGTTTATGCACTCGAGGAAAATTAATCATGATCAGTGCACTGAGTTTGGTCGCCTTGCTTGCGATAGGAAAGCTTCCGGAGAGTTGGAGCATAATGAATGCGCTGCCTCAAACAGAGCATAATGGCTTCTTAGTACAAGGGTGGTCGGTTTTTGAACAAGCGTTTGAGGTGAAACGATGGATTCGGCAACAGCACTGTTCCGGTTTTCATGATGAAGATGCTTGGCTTTGGTTTTGTGTTGAAAAACAAAGACTCACAATGCTCGATTATGCAGAGTATCCGGCATTTTATTCTGTGCTAGAGTTGCGCTCGGAGGGCTTGGAGGAAGAACTCCAAACTTGGCAATGGCCCGGAGTCTATCTGAGCATGGAACGTTCCTCTCGATCAATCCTTGCTCTTAGTCGAGACTTTCTCGAGGAAGCAAAGTCCGCTCATGCTTCTATATTATTGGAGCAACAAGGTCCAAAATTTTATTTCTTAAGCTGGAGAGAGCCGAACTTCGATTATGTCGGAGCAGTGACTGAACTCAATCAAGGGTATCAAGTTTTAAAAGTTAAAATGCAAAGGAATGCATCATTTTGAAAAAAGGAAAGATATTGGTGTCGTTTGGCGCACCTCTCGTACTCGCGCTTATATCTGCCGTTGTTGCTTGGTACCTTATCCAGCGCCATATTGAACTGACGGTGGCTGCGCGTCCTCGTCTTCCAGCCCCCCCTATTGAGATGAGACAAGTTTTGGTCGCAAACCAGATACTGCCGGAACAGACGCGAATAGAACGCCAGCATCTAGCATTGAGATCTTTACCTGCGAGTGGGCTGCCAGAAGATGTATTTGGCCCAGCTAAATTGGAAGAGTTAGTCGGGCAGTATACACGTTACGCGATCCCTCGTGGAAAGCCCTTGCAGCATCTGCATTTACACGAGGCCGCTGCTCGACGACTCACAACCCGCCTACCGCCGGGGATGCGAGCTTTTACGATTCGCGCTGAAGTTCAATGGACACACCATGGAGCCCTAGAGACGGGGGATTTGGTTGACCTTTATCAGGTACACGAAACGCATTGGGAACGAATTGTGAGGCATGCTGAGGTTATACAACTCGCACCAATCGTTACAGATATGTCCGCTTCACATCGCTATGAATATGTAACGTTTGCTATTGAGCAAGCTATGAATGCTCGACTTTATGAGCTGCATGAAATGAGTCGTCTGCGCTTTGTATTAAGGAGCATGAAACATAATTCGGTTGAGGAAGGTTTTGGTGATGTACTTGAAATTGAAAGATTACCCGAGCTAATCGGTGTTAAGGAAAGAGTGGAATGATGAGAAGAAACCGTGTTTCGAGTTGCGCTTCAGTACAGGCGTTTTTGTGCTGGGGGAAATATCTCTTGTTATCGTTGTTTGTTCCGCTCACGTTCGCTGCAGAGCCAATTCAAATGCAAGTTGGGGAACTTCACTTACTAGAGTTTGACGAGAATGTTGAACGTGTATTGTTGAGTTCCCCTGCGGTTGCTGAAGCTACACTTTTGAATCGAGCGCTGAAAATTGAGGCTTTGCAACTTGGTTCCTTCACTATTGATATTTGGCTTCAATCCAGTGAATTCGAGGAACGGACGGAGCATCGCACTCAATCATTTCGTGTGGTTCCTGGGGAACGCGAGATATTGATTAAATTTATTGATTTGTTTTTTTCTCGAAATGAAAGCGTACAGTTCATTGATACAGAAACAAAGCTCTGGGCTCATGGTGAAGTAGACTTCGAAACACGAGACCAACTGCAGGAGTTGGCTGCACGATTTAGCGATCTCGATTTATCTCAGGTGAGGGAAATTGTACCGACGCCAGAAATGCTTGAATTTGAGATTCAAGTTGTCGAGGTTAAAGAAAGAATGCTTCGTCATCGTGGTTTGCAGTGGTCATCTGCGGCATCGGGTCCCCAATTTTCGTTACAATCTTCTGCATTGTTGGCGTCGAATCTAGGTTCAGAGACATCAGCGACCGCCTTATTGGATTGGAATTTTGAACTTAGTTCTGTGCTGCAGTTACTTAATCAACAAGGGCATGCTCGCGTTTTAGCGACCCCTAATTTGCGTGTTGTGGAGGGCATTGAGGGTTCGTTTCATTCTGGGGGAGAACTACCAATCCCGATCACGAACGCAGACGGGACGCCGACCATAGAGTTTCACCCGTATGGTATCCAAATGGGGGTTACCGGGAAGTTGCTCACCGCTGATAAGCTCACTGTAAGTATTCAAGCAGAGTTAAGTAACCTTGATTCCTCAGTTGCGGTGCAAGGCGCACCGGGCCTATTGACGAGACGCACCCGCACGAATGTAGACATGACCATCGGAGAAACGATGGTGATTTCAGGACTGCGTAGCTTTGAGGAGAGCCGAAATCTGGAGCATTTGCCATCACCTCTAGCCAAAGTAATGGGCTGGCTTGGCCGAAATTACGCGCAAGGAGAGCAGTCGACGGAATTAATGATATTTCTTACGCCAAGGAAACTGAGTTCAATAACGCAAACTAAGGCATGGCAAGACACTCGCAGACGAGCCTGGCAGGAAAAATTTAGAAACTTGAGTTGCCAGCCATAATCTAACTAAGGACCCAAGTACATGGATGTGTATGAAGAAATAAGAAGTAGGGCGTTTGGAACGATGGATATGCATCGTGCGCGTTTAGAGGAAATGGACGATAGCGCGGTGCGAGATTATTTGGTTCCGCTGCTGGACCCGATTATTCAAACCGTGTTTGATCAGCGGCTTTCTGACTCGTTAGTTGAGCCCAACGAAATATTTCGTCAAAAAAATGAGATTCGTTCGGCATTGCTTGACGATATTCTTGGTTTGGGGCCCCTCGAAGTGATGCTCCGAGATTCATCAATTAGTGAAATCATGGTAAATCGCCATGATCAAATTTTTGTCGAACGAGCCGGATTAATTGAGCATTATCCATTAACGCTTGAGTGTGAATCGAAAGTCCGGCATCTTATCGATCGTATTGTGACCCCCTTGGGAAGAAGAATCGATGAAAGCTCTCCTATGGTTGATGCGCGCTTGCCTTGTGGCTCTCGAGTTAATGCCGTAATTCCGCCGCTAGCAATTGATGGGAGTTGTTTAACAATTCGAAAGTTCTCTGAGAAACGAATATATCTCGAGGATCTAATTTCGTGGGGAACTTGCTCGCCTGAGGCGGGATTGTTGTTATCCAAACTCGTGGTCAATAAATCGAATATCGTGGTGAGTGGGGGGACTGGGAGCGGCAAAACAACGCTATTAAATATTCTCGCAAGCCTAATTCCAGAACATGAGCGAATTATTACGGTTGAGGATGCCGCTGAATTATCGATTCAACACCGAAATAGAATTCGCTTGGAAGCACGACCGCCGAATCAAGAGGGGCAGGGGGCGATTGTGATTCGGGAATTGATTGTCAATGCTTTGCGAATGCGGCCTGATCGTATCTTGGTTGGAGAGTGCCGCTCGGGCGAGTGTCTCGATATGCTGCAAGCAATGAACACGGGTCATAACGGATCCATGACAACGGTTCATGCAAACTCACCGCGAGATGCATTAAGTCGTTTGGAAACACTTGTGCTAATGGCAGGTGTTGAGCTTCCCTTAATCGCCGTAAAACAGCAAATTGCAAGTGCAATTCACTGGATTATTCAAATTGCACGGGTTGCCAGCGGACATCGGCGCATTGTCTCGATTACAGAACTTCAGGGTCTAGAGGATGATGTCATTCAGATGGCTGAGGTTTTCAAGTGGAGCAATACGCATGAGGCACTCATACCAACCGGTGAAATGCCAAGTGCCAAGCGATTTACATCAGAAACCGATCGTGACGAGATACTTCAATCTATTTATGGATTTGCGTCCTAATGTTGTGGCTCGGCTTAATTTTAATCTCAATCGTTTGCGGCACGCTTGGCTCCTGGCTTGTGAGTCACTTACAGCATTACCTAACCCGCATCGAACGCGATTATGAATTGCAGTTGCAACAGAACCTCTGGGATGTGTTTGTTTTCGTCTCGCCGCGAAGACTACTCGTACTCTGGACCGTGATCGGCTTGATTGCAGGAAGTCTCGTCTGGATCATGACGCAGCAATGGATTGCTGCAACTATTTTATTGTTCTCTTTTTGGAGCTTACCGCCCTTTCTTGTAAGTAAGTATCGGATACGCCGCATTACTGCGATGGTAGAGCAACTTCCAGATGTTTCAATGATGATAGTCACCACATTGCGTTCAGGAGGCACACTCCTTGGCGGCATCGACTTTGCACAACGGCATTGCGGCCCCCCTTTTTCACAAGAGCTTGCATTACTGCTGCGCAAAATTCGAGTTGGGACCCCATTAGTCACAGGGCTTGAGGAGATGTCACAGAGGCTTGACAACAATCAAGTGAGAAGATGGTGCAGCATTTTGAAGCTGGGAATTAATTCTGGCGGAAACCAATCGATGATGTTGAGTCAGCTAGCCACTAACATGAGAAGTAAAAAGCGTCTAGAGCGCCGCGTTAAGAGCTTGTCGGCACAGGGAAACATGCAAGGTAAAGTCATGGCGATACTCCCATTTTTTATTGGCGGAATTCTGTTCTTAATTGAGCCCAAGGCAATGTTTGCTCTGTTTGAGAGCGCTGTGGGTTGGGGGCTACTAGGTGCGCAAGTTGGACTTGTGAGCTTAGGACTTTGGTGGATGAGCAAATTGATACGCATTGAGGTTTCCTTATGATCCTTTCGTTATGGATTCCTCTGAGTTTTATGGCGAGTGCGGTTTATCTCCTCTCATGGTTCGTGGGCAACCAACTTCGTTTGGAGCGCTTGAAAAATTGGTTTGGCTTCGTTGCAGCGCACGTTTTTCGAATTTTACCCGATGGCTGGCGAAAACGTATCGAAAAGCCTCTTCGATTAGCGGGGTATCAACAGGCTCAGATCGAGCGTTGGACTCTGTTGGTTTTTCTGACAGTGATTGGGACACTGATTTTACTTTTTGCCGTGCCTCATACAATCTCTTGGGTTGCTTCAGGAGTGCTCATCTTGTGGGCCTTAAAGCCTAGGCTAAATGCATCAAAGGTTGCAAGATTTCGACAGCGCCAAGCAAGTCATGCACTACCGACACTGATGGACAGTCTTGCGATGTTGCTCAAAGCCGGTTTTCCTTTAATGTCCTCATTAAAGCTCTATTTAGATGACGGAGCAATGAATGTCTTGCATCGAGAGTTGCGGAGTGTAATGCATAAGATCCAAACCGGAACTCATTTTGATGAGGCCATCCAGGGGCTTTACAGAGCTTTACCATCGAAAGAGATTAAGCTTTTTGTAAATTTACTTTTGCAATCGTCTAAACAGGGCAGTGGGTTGGCCGTATTGTTGCAAGAGCAAGCATCTATTCGTCGAGAAGCGCTTGCCGCGGAAATTGAGCAGTATGCGCAGGAAGCGCCGGTAAAAATGTTGGCTCCGTTGGCACTAATGATTTTCCCCGCGACCGTCATCCCTTTTATTGGCTTAATTTGGATAAAGTTGCAATGAAACATCTACCTTGTCTAGAACGCGATGGCTTTTATGAGAGCCATAAGCTCTGGTTCCCTCGTGGATTCTTCGAACGAGCGCTTGGATGGTTTATTAAGCCTGAACATTTTCAAGGGGTGTATCTCGAACGATGCAAGGCAGTGCACAGTTTTGGCATGAGCCAGACGATTCAATTGCTTTGGGTTGATGCCTCGGGACGCTTACTCAGACCGCCGACTATTCTCAAGCCATGGCGAATTGCGTTTTGCCGAGAGGCTTACGGTGTCATTGAATTGATTCCCGAATAAATAAGATGAAAAGGATTTCATATGAAATTGACCATATTTTCTCAAACTTCGATTTACCTGGTAATTGCCCTTTATATCAGTGGTTGTGCAACTACCTTGAACCCGCTTGAAGTTTCACCATCACAACAGCGTCAGACGTTACAAGTTGCAATGCAACAGGGAGATTACTACCAAGCGGAGGCTTTGTTATTGAAGTTAATCAAGAGTCATCCGACGGACCACTTATTAAGACTTGAACTTGCTTATTTGTATTTTAGGTTGGGAGACTGGACTCAATCTCGCTGGTACCTCGAGCAATTAGTCACTGAGCAGCCTGAGAGTATTCATGTCTGGGAGCTGCTGGCTCTCGTCAATCTGCGCCTCGCAACTCAGGCCTATGTTGAAGTAGACGTGTTACGCGAACAAGAAACGTCTCTTCCTATCCTAGAGTGGCTTATGGAAATACAAAGCAGAGATCGTCATGCTGGTGTATCGAGTTCCTCAGAATGAAGATTTCAGGCCAAGCACTTGTGGTTGCACTGATATTTATTAGCATCATGGTATCAACGATCACCGCCCTGAGCGCAATGCGGATAATGAAGCGTCAAGCTCAACATGAGCAGGCGCTGGTCAATGATTTACATGGGTTGAGGTTAGCACTGATTAAACGATGGTGGGAAAGAGACGCTCACTTGCCGGTAATGCAATGGTGGCAAGGAAGCGAAATCCAAGATTTAATCGCGGTGTTTCCGTACTCAGATATTGCCTTCTCACTGCGCCCAAGCCCACTCGCCTTGACCACTAGCTTTCATCATGAAGACATTGCGGAGCGGGTTCATGAGCAACTCGCTCAAACGAGTCAAGAGGGTGTGGATGTCTATCTGCACTTTCCGCAGCAGTTGGCGCAATTATCCTCGGCGCTCTTGCGCACGGGTGTACATGAAGACGCACCTGTGCAAGCATCATTTGAGTTTTCAGATCATGATATTAAGCATGTTGAACGTGCGCAAATTGGCGAATTAGATGCCCAAGAGGGGGATATCGCAAACTTGTTGACGACCCATCTGGAAGCGAGCGTGTTCAACACCGACACATTGAGCTCAGGCACTATTCAAGGTGAGGAATTGCGTAATGAGCAGTTGAGTGTAAACCAAATCACCTCAACACAAACTGAATTTGGAGTCTCAAACGCGAGTCAGGGGGTTGCAAGCGAGCAAGTGACTTCAAATAAACTTGAGGTCATGCAACTGTTTGCACGCTCGACCTCACATGAACAAGTTGAAGCGGGGCAAGTGTTTGTTGATTCAGCGGTGTCGTTGCAAGGAATAAGCGGAGAACGCCTACTTGAATTAAACGAAGCGCTCGTTGGTTTGAGAAACGAGATTGATCACTGTATCCATGTCTCGTTATGGTGTCGCCCGGTTGAAAAACCAAAGCTAGCATTCATCGAGTGTCATCAATGCGAGGTTACACAGACACAAAATAATTTTACGGCAACATTAACCTGGTCTGTTCGTTCATGTACCCATGGTTGCAGCCTGCTTCTATCATCGGATCAAGGCACTCAACTGAGTTGTAACAAAAATAGATTCTTACCCCGAGAACATGGCGAACTCATTTGTTCGGTAACAGGAAAGTTTATCGATGCCGGCCTTTACACTCCTCAAGTTCACGTAACGTTGATTAATGAAAAGGCGGATTATCTTAGAGTTACTGGAACTCGAGAGCTGTCGTGGGAAAAGGAGGCGATTGCAACCGCTTGTGAAGATTTCTCGACGAGCCTGCAAGTGATGGGCTCCGTGCCGTTATTGACCATTCCTTTTTATGTTTCTGTACCGGCGACCGACCGAACCTACTCGCGCACCGTTAACGGGGACAATTGCAGATACTCGGAGTTACCCACTTATTATATGTGCTCATATACGCAGTATTGTGATTCGCAAGGGAGTTGGCAACCGCCGAGTACGTCTTGTATTTGCTATGAAAGTGGAGGCTAGCGTATTAACGTACGTCATGCTTGAGCAAGCGTTCTTTTTGACGCGCCCAATCACGATCTTTAATGGTGTCACGCTTGTCATGATCTTTCTTCCCTTTGGCAAGATAGATCTCAAGCTTAACCCAGCATTTTTTCCAATACATGGCGGTGGCGACAATGGCGTAGCCTTCACGCTCTGACTTACCGATAAGCGTGTCGAGCTCTCGTTTCTTTAGCAGAAGCTTGCGGGTGCGCTCAGCATCACACACCACATGGCTAGAGGCGCTGTTCAGCGGTTGAATTCGTGAGCCCAATAAATATGCCTCGCCGTCACGCAATATGACATAACTGTCGGCGATATTTACTTTGCCTGACCGGATGCTTTTTACTTCCCATCCTTGGAGTTCGATTCCGGCTTCGAACTTATCTTCTAGAAAGTACTCATGACGAGCTTTCTTATTAAGAGCGATGGTACTACTAACATTCTTTTTTGATTTCATAGGTGTATTATACCCGTTCAGCGTTTCCTTGAAAGCAAAACAACGCAAAAAGAATTGGCTCCTGCAGGTAGCCGCCATGCGCAGTACGCGCTAAAATGCGGCACTTTATTTGGCAAGGGCAGAGGTTAGTTGCATGCCACAGGTTGAACGCAGCGCATTAGTGCCTTATAGCTGCGAACAAATGTTTGACTTAGTCAACGACATTGCGAGTTATCCAGAGTTTGTGCCGGGGTGCGTGGGCGCCAAGGTGTTGCAAGCGCACGAAAATGTGATTGAAGCGGAACTGTCGATCAGTAAAGCGGGAATTCAACACGCGTTTGCGACACGCAATACACTTTATCCCCAGCATCAAGTCGACATGGCTTTGATTCGTGGGCCATTCAAATCATTGCAGGGCGGTTGGCGCTTTGAGGCGCTCTCCGAAGACGCCTGTAAAGTAATCTTACAACTGGATTTCGAGTTTTCCTCCAAATTACTTCACTTTGCATTTGCAAAGGTCTTTAATGAAGTAACAAGTCGTATGGTAGATGCGTTCGCAAAGCGAGCCAAACAGGTGTACGGAAGTGGCCGAGTTAATTAGTATTGAAGTTGTTTACGGTACGCCGGAGCGACAAAAGATCTTATCTATTCAGGTTCCGGACCAAACTACTGTGGAGCGCGCTATTGAGCTCTCGCGGATGCAGGATTACTTTCCTGAAATGGAAGTGGATGCAGAGCGCGTGGGTATTTGGAATCGTAGTTGCAAACTCCAAGATACAGTGAGGCATGGGGATCGGATTGAGATCTATAGGCCCTTAATTGCCGATCCAAAAGAAAATCGGCGACGTCGTGCTGAGAAAGCTAAAGAAGAAGGACGTGCTGACAAAGTGACCGGCGGGCGCCCAGACAAGCAGCGACGAGAGTCGGGTACAAGTTCAGAGGAGGCGCAATGAAGCTCTATATCATGCGCCACGGGGAAGCCGTTCCTCCCTCTTTAAAACCCTTTCCCGGTGCAGACGCGAGTCGTGAGTTAACCGATTGTGGGCATGCAGAAGCTGAGCACGCAGCAGATTGGTTGGCAACACAACAGAGTGCGATTGACCTTGCGATTGTGAGCCCTTTTGTTCGGGCGCAACAGACCTTTAAGCATGTGGCTGCGAAAATCCCGATTGAAGTGACAGAAGTAAGCACGGAGGTGACGCCGGAAGGCGATGCTTACGATTTCGCTGGCGCACTGTTAGCACGTTTACAGATTGAACCGGCCGAGTCTGTTCTGGTCGTTTCACATATGCCTTTCGTGTGTTATTTGGTGAATTATTTAGACAGCGCAATACAAGCACCATTATTTCCAACCGCCGGCATTGCGGTGCTCGAGCTTGAGCCGTTAGCGATGAGTGGCGCTTTAAAATCTTTTTATCGCAGTGCCGATGATTAATAGATCGTGTCTGCTGAGCAAGAAAGGAACACGGAGTGAGTGAAAAACTAAAAGCAAACAAGCTTGGTAAGGGCTTGAGAACGATTGGTGACTGGCAGCGTTATATCGCGACAAAATTGCATCAAGCGAATGTTTGGTTTGGCCATGGCGCTGCAGACGGCTGGGAGGAGGCAAACCTTCTACTGTCTGAAATCACTCAATTGCCGTTTGAGGTATTGCCGGATTATCTTGAGTATCGTTTAGCAAAAGAGGAGCGTGAACAGCTTGCAACTCTATTGGCAAAACGTATTGAAGAGAGAAAACCCGCTGCGTACCTTGTACATAAAGCTTGGTTTGCAGGGTTACCATTCTATGTAGATGAACGGGTGTTGGTGCCACGCTCTCCGATAGGAGAGTTGATTCAACAACAATTTTCTCCTTGGCTAACCCATGAGCCGCAACGAATTCTCGATTTATGTACAGGCTCGGGGTGTATCGCAGTTGCATGCGCCTTGGTATTCCCTGAAACCCTCGTCGATGCGAGTGATATTTCTGAGGATGCATTAGCAGTGGCTCAAATGAACGTCTCGGAGTATGAGCTAGAAGATCAAATAAAGGTCATTCGGTCGGATGGGTTTGAGCAATTAGAAAAGTTGGAATACGATTTGATCGTGACAAACCCACCTTATGTTGATGCAGAAGACATGGATGACCTGCCTGATGAATATCATCATGAGCCGGAACTTGGTTTGGCAGCAGGAGAAGATGGATTAGATTTGGTAAAAAGAATATTGTTACAAAGCCCCGATTATCTGACCGAAAATGGCATGCTCATTTGTGAAGTCGGAAATAGCGAAGTTCATGTGAGCGAACGATGGCCTGAGTTACCCGTCATGTGGTTGTCTTTTGAATTTGGCGGAAGTGGTGTCTTTCTCGCTTATAAAGAAGATTTAATTGCAGCGCGCGCACATATAGAAAGCCGCTAGAGCAAACAAAACAGGAATTAAAAAATGTCGGGCAGTACTTTCGGAACTCTTTTTAAAGTAATGACTTGCGGTGAGAGCCATGGTGTGGGTCTTGCGGCCATCATCGATGGGTGTCCGCCCGGCATGTCCCTGTGTGAGAATGATATTCAAGTTGAACTTGAGCGTCGTAAACCGGGCGGAAATCGTTACACGACCCCCCGGCAAGAGGCAGACTTAGTCAAAATTATATCGGGTGTATTTGAGGGCCGGACCACTGGCACACCGATTGGACTGATCATCGAGAATACCGACCAAAGAAGCCGCGATTACAGTGCCATCAAGGACCTTTATCGGCCTGGCCATGCAGACTACACGTACGACCAAAAATTTGGCATTCGTGATTATCGCGGTGGCGGTCGTTCATCTGCTCGTGAAACTGCAATGCGAGTCGCTGCGGGCGCGATTGCGAAGAAGTGGTTGGCACAACAGGGGATTAAAATTCAGGCTGCGATGACCCAGATGGGAGCCATTACTGCACAACAGTACGATTTTGAAGCGGCCACTCAAAACGATTTTTTCTTCTCAGATCCAAGTCAACTTGAAGCCCTAGATGCAGCTATTCGGGAATTGAAGAAACAAGGCGATTCCGTTGGAGCTCGTATCCGTGTCATGGCCTCAGGCGTGGCGCCTGGTTTGGGGGAACCCGTATTTGATCGCCTTGATGCCGACTTAGCGAAGGCTCTCATGAGTATTAATGCTGTAAAGGCAGTGAGTATCGGAGATGGCTTTGAAGTTGTAACTCAAAGAGGTAGCGAACACCGAGATGAGATAACGCCTGATGGCTTTCTTTCAAACCATAGTGGCGGAGTATTAGGCGGCATTTCAACTGGGCAGCCTTTAATTGCAGAGATCGCACTGAAGCCGACTTCGAGTATAAAAGTGTCGGGCAAAACAATTGACAATCAAGGCAATGCAGCCGAGATTTCTACAGGGGGTCGACATGACCCTTGTGTAGGTATTCGGGCAGTACCGATTGCGGAAGCAATGATGGCGCTCGTATTGATGGACCATTGGTTGCTTCAGCGTGCTCAAAATGGTCATGTACAACCACAAACTTATCAAATTCCATGACAGAGGGAAGACTCTTCGGGTTCGCGTACTTTGGCTATTTTGGTGTCCTTGCACTCATTGTTCCTTACCTTGGGGTATTTTTAGACGCACTTGGGTTTAACTCAAAGGAGATAGGCGAACTCATCGCCTACGCAACGCTCTGTCGAATTATCGGACCGCCTCTTTGGGCAACCTACACTGACAAGCGGGGCGAACGCCTGCCCGCAGTTCGACTTGCGGTGCTTACATCCCTTGGCTTCCTTACTTTGCTTTATTTCGCAAGTAGTTATTTGCAGGTGGCACTGGTGCTTGCGGGCATGAGTTTGTTTTGGTCTGCTATTTTGCCACAACTTGAAGTGGTGACGCTCAATAGCTTGGGTACTGAACAACACCGCTACAGTAAAATTCGAATGGGTGGCAGCATCGGCTTTATTCTGGTTGCGTTAGTAGCTGCCGACTTAATGGCATGGGGGGGCAAGTCCTCTTTTCCGCTCTTAGCTGCGTTGTTATTACTTCCGCTGGCGGTCGTGGTATTCCTGTTAAAGGAGCCCAAAGTGAATAAGCAGAAGAGCAATCTAGCGAGTTCTGACTCCCTGTGGCGTGCCGTATTTACGCGGCCATTTGTGTTCTTTATGCTCTCGACCATTCTGCTGCAACTGAGCTTCGCACCTTTTTATGCTTTCTTTGCTCTGTACCTGAGTCAGCTTGGTTACGCTCCCACCGCTGTTGGCTTCATTATTGCTCTTGGTGTTGTTGCAGAAGTACTCATGTTCTCCGTAGCAGGAAGAATTGTCGGTCGTTTTCGGGTTTCTCATATTCTGGCGATATGCATGGGACTGACAGCCCTTCGTTGGGGATTATTAGCGCAATATGCTCACGTGTTTTTGATGCTCATGTTGGTGCAATTATTACATGCTTTCAGCTTCGCGCTGCACCACAGCACTGCGATGAAATTTATTCACCGCCACTTTCAGAAACGCCACCAGGGTCGAGGCCAAGCTATTTATGTGAGCATCGGATTTGGCGGAGGTGGCGCTATTGGCGCGTTAGTGGCGGGCATACTCTGGCAAGACGGCGCTGGCGCGGACTTAACTTACCTCGCGGCAGCCGTTGCTGCGGCATTGAGCGCGCTTGCTGCACTTGGAGTTGCGCGTTCGAAAGAAGAGCGCCTCGGTTTTCAAACTCCCTCATAAACGACCAGTTACCGTAAGATACGATTGTTGACACTTACGAAGGTAGAGTCTTGAACGTGATTTAGTAATAATCGAACCCTACTGATTGAAAACAGAGGCGCTTCATGAGTTTATCCTTGAGATCTGCGAATTCATTGAAATCTATTCTTCCAACCGGAATCTTAGTTCTAGCTGCATTATGCACTTTGCCGAGTTTTGCTCAAACAGAGGCCGTCATCGACAAACGACCACTTGCCGTGACAGATATTATGCAGTTCCGGGAAATTGAGCGACAAGTATGGAGCGATGATGGCCGTATTTACGCTTACGATGCGGTGCCTGACCGCGGTGATCCAACCGGTTATGTAGTGCGTTTGAACGCAGAGGGCCAATCTGAACAGGTATTCGAAATATCACGCGCAACCCATCCAAGAGTGACAGAGTCTGGAGACTTTGTGGTGTTTACACAACATCCTTCGCTCTTAGCTACCGAGCGAGCCACGAGCGCAGAAGCAAAAAAGGCGCTTGTTAAGCATCAGGTGCTGGTGAATACCCGCACGGGCGAGCAACGTGTTTTTGAAAATGCCGAGCGTGCAGAATTTACTGGAGACGGTAAAACGCTTGTACTACTTCAACAAGAGCAAATCGAAGTAGACGGGGAGTCAGAAGAGCGGTCGTTATTGCGTATGGTTAATCTTGAAGCCAATACAGAGCGGACGCTCGCTAACATTGCTACGTTTAGCGTTGCAGATAATGGACCACGACTCGCGTTACTCACGGAGAGTGACAACGAGCCAGGCAAAGTATGGGTGCGTAATACCCAAAACCACAGTCAGCTTGAGTTGTTAGGGAACGTGGGGAATGCATCGGTTGCTTTTGCATTCAATGAAACAGGAACAAGCCTTGCATTCTTAGCGGCAGACGAGGGCGCAGACAAAGAGGCTCCAGCGAGAAACTTGTGGTTGTGGAGCTTTGGTGAAACTACGCCTAAACAAATCCCTTTCATGCGTGAAGGTTATCAGTTGTCTCAGCATAGTGATGTGAAGTGGAGTCGTGAGGATACCGCTATTGTGGTTGGTGCGCGCACCCCAGAGATCACAGAAGAATCTTTACCAGCACCGGAAACAGACGCTGATTTATATTCGGTCGAGCGTATTCTTTCTGATCGACGCTTACAAGTATGGCACGGTGAAGATGAACGGATTATCACGCATCAGCGTGAGTCGCACTCGCAACGAACACGTGCAACTGCGGAGCACATGTATTGGCTTGGCGCGCAGGAGTGGGTTGCATTGAGCGACGATCCTGAATTGACGATATGGATTGATGAGGATTATCAGGCTGGGTTGCAGTTTGACGCTCGCCCATATTTACGTGAAATCACTTGGAACGGCTTCCATCACGACTTGTATCACTTGAACTTGGCGACGGGGGAAAAACAGCTCATTGCGGAAAAATTGCCGAGTTGGCAACGCGGCTCAATGTCTCCCAATGGTCAATATGTCGCGTATTTACAAGACGAGAAACTATTTCTTTTCAATCGTGAGTCTGGACAAAGCATTGAACTTGCCAAAGACAGTGCTGTGTCGTGGGTAGATGAAGAAAATGACCTTCCTGCGGCCGCATACGGTTATGGGTTCGGTGGCTGGCTTGAAGATAGCTCCGCATTTTTTATCTATGATCGGTTCGATATTTGGCAAGTCGACACACGTGGTATTGCAGAGAATGTAACGGCGAGTGTCGGCAGAGACACGCAGCAACAATTACGTATTGAAGCGCCTAGCGAGGGCTTTTACGATGTAGCTGATACCTTATTAGTGAGAAGTTTTAGCGAGGTTGATAAGAGTAGTGGTTTCCATACGCTGAACGTTTCTATGCAAACACTGGAAACACTTGTTGCCGGGCCCAAAACCTATCGTTTAGTGAAACGCTTTCATGATGCAGATCGGCTGTTCTTCACAGCAGAGGATTTCCGGCAGTTTCCGAATGTGCAAGTAGCCGACTTGTCTTTCCAGAATGCGAATGTCATCACCGACGTGAATCCGCAACAAGAGAATTTTATTTGGGGAAATGCTGAACTTGTCGAGTGGGAGTCTACTCGCGGCGAACCACTGCAAGGTGTTCTTATTAAACCAGATAACTATGATGCGAGTCGCCGTTACCCTGTCATGGTGTATTACTATGAGAAGTTCTCTCAGCGTTTACATCAATTCAATCAGATGAAAGTAAATCATCGCCCGAACTTCCCATTCTATTTGGGTCAGGACTATCTAGTTTTCCTTCCTGACATTCATTTCCGCTTAGGTGCGCCCGGGCCGAGTGCAACCGAATCTCTGGTGCCAGCTATGGAAATGTTGGTGGAACAGGGTATTGCAGACCCAGACGGTTTGGGGCTACATGGTCACAGTTGGTCTGGGTATCAAACAGCATTTGTTGTGACTGAAACTGATATCTTTGATGCAGCGGTTGCAGGAGCACCGGTATCGAACATGACCAGTGCATATAGTGGCATTCGCTGGGGTAGTGGCTTGGCTCGGCAATTCCAGTATGAACAGGGCCAAAGTCGTTTGGGCGTTAATATGTATGAAGAGCTTACGCCATATTTAGAGAATTCTCCTGTTTTCTACGCAGATCGCATTAACACGCCGATGCTGATTCAGTTTGGTGATGAAGACGAAGCGGTGCCATGGGAGCAAGGTATTGAATATTATCTTGCACTTCGTCGTCTAAATAAGCCGGTGGTAATGCTGCATTACGAAGGTGAACCACATCATTTGCGTCGATATGCAAATAAGGTGGATTACACGCTTAAAATGCTCGAGTTCTTCGATTATCATTTAAAGGGTAAAGGGAATCCTGAATGGTGGTTAGAAGGGCTTGAATATCAATCCTACAACTAGTGCAATTGTGCGGTTATTTAACCGCACTTTTTCTTTGCAAGAAAAGACTATTTTGGTGGCAGGCGGTCAGGAACCATTATATCTTCCTGCCGCAGGCGGACGTGCGTATCATCAAATTGTTTTTCGCGCCGACTACGCGCGTTCAGCATTGCATGAAGTGGCTCACTGGTGTGTCGCAGGCCGGGTAAGACGACAATTGCTAGACTACGGTTACTGGTACGCCCCCGACGGTCGAAATAGCGAGCAACAAACGCTTTTTGAGCAGGTTGAAGTGAAGCCTCAGGCGTATGAGTGGCTGCTAAGTTTGAGTGCAGGTTTAAGTTTCGAAGTAAGCTTAGATAACCTTGGTGCCCAACAGACGGTACAAAGTCGTTTATTAACTTTTACAGAGCATGTGGTGGCGTGCGCGGAGCGTCTTTTGGAAATGAGCTTACCAGATCGTCTGGGGCGATTCTGCACGGCCCTGCAAGCAGAGTTTAAGCAACCTGCTTTAACAACAGAGTACGTGAGAAGTTTAGGGCAACAATTAACGACGGCCGCTGCGGAGCGCGTCGAACTTTTAGAGGCATCATGAATCGGTTAACGGTTGGGTTTGTGATAAACCCGTATGCGGGTATTGGTGGCGCGGTTGCTTTGAAAGGGAGTGACGGCGCAGAGGTGCGCGCAGAGGCGATGCGCAGAGGGGCGGTACAAAAAGCACCACACCGCGCGCGCGAGGCACTTGCCAGCCTATTTTCTCAAACACCCAATGCACGAACTCATGTTCGCTGGTTAACGGCACAAGGTGAGATGGGCGCATCGATACTACAAGACTTTGGTGTGACCCCAGAGATTCTGCATACGCCAGAGACTACTCAGACAGAGGCGATTGATACAAAGGCAGTGGTCTCAGCATTTCTAGCCGAGGACATTGACTTACTTATCTTCGCAGGCGGAGATGGCACCGCAAGAGATGTTTTTTCTGTCTTAAATGAGCAAGAAATACCGGTCATTGGTATTCCAGCGGGCGTTAAAATTCACTCCGGCGTTTATGCGATTCACCCGCGCGCTGCTGGTAAAGTCGCGGGTATGGTTTTAGCGGGGGAGCTCACCACCGTGCGCTGGACTGACGTGATGGACATCGATGAGCAAGCATTTAGACAAGGAACCGTGAGAGCAAAGCGTTACGGAGAGCTCTTAGTTCCGAGTGAACTAGAGTACATGCAAGCGGTGAAGGTGGGTGGCAAAGAAAGCGATGAACTCGTACTTACTGATATTGCCGACGATGTGATAGAAGCCATGGAAGATGCGGCGCTCTACATTATGGGTTCTGGTTCAACTGTAGCCGCAATTATGGAGCGGATGGGCTTAGAGAATACGCTTCTCGGTGTCGATGCGGTAGTAAATGGTGAGCTTATTGGGAAAGACTTAAGTGCTCAAGAGTTAAGTGATTTAGCGAGCCAATATCAGGAAGTACATTTGGTGGTCACTGTAATTGGCGGTCAGGGTCACATTCTCGGACGAGGTAATCAACAATTGAGTGCTGCACTTTTGAAGACGATTCCCAGAGAACACATTCATTTGGTAGCCACCAAACAAAAGTTGCAGGCATTGAAAGGCAAGCCTTTAATTGTTGACTCGGGTGACGCAGAGCTCGATGGCTTATGGGCTGGTTTGATATCAGTGGTGACGGGCTATCATGACCGCACTATGGTCACGATAGCCTCGTTCTAACAGCCTAAAACTGAGTCACTGGCATTCTCACAATAATACCGTCTAGCGCTTCAGTCATCTCAATCTGACAACTCAAGCGACTGTTCTCCTGAGGATCTCTTGCAACATCTATCATGCTTTCTTCAATATCATCTGCTGCAGGTAACTTGTTGACCCAAGCCGGGTCGACATACACATGGCAAGTGGCACATGAGCACACGCCACCACATTCGCCCACGATGCCATCGATCATATGATCCGTTGCCGCTTCCATAAGGCTTTGTCCTACAGGAACGTCTACTTCGTATTCACCGCCTTGGTGATCAATAAATACTGCTTTTGGCACACAGTGCTCCTTAGTTGTCGCTTTTTAACCGAGAGAAGGTAATGTGTCTTAGGTACGTTAGTGCTAAGATATTTGGATGATATCACGAGCCGTCTCGGCAATAAAAATGAGGTTTACATGAGTCAGCACGATCACAAGGAGTATTTTGTTTCATGGGAAGAGTTACATCGCGCAACACGAGAATTAGCGCGCCGTCAACTTCCTGCAGAGCAGTGGCAAGGTGTGATTGCCGTGACTCGGGGTGGCTTAGTACCGGCTGCTATTATTGCACGTGAATTGAATCTACGGGTGGTCGACTCGGTAAGTGTACGTTCATACGCTCATCAAACTCAAGAAGCAGAGCCGGAATTACTCAAGGCGGTGAACTCGACACCAGACGGTGCGGGTTTCTTGGTCGTTGATGATCTTGTCGATACCGGGAATACGCTGCGTTTTTTGCGCCAGAAACTCCCTAAAGCCAAATTTATTACCGTTTACGCGAAACCGGAAGGGTTGCCTCTTGTGGACGATTATGAGGCAGATATAGAGCAGTCTACTTGGATTCATTTCCCGTGGGATATGCGACTTCATTACATTGATCCGCTGGCGGGGCATGAGAGTTAAGAAAAGGCGGTTCTCGTATAGGAACCGCCGCCTAGTATTAATATTTTGTTTTGAGGAAACTGACAACGTCAGCTAAAGCTACTTTTTCCTTTTCGCTTTCGGCGCGATGCTTATATTCGACCGCATCTTCATCTAGGTTTCTCTCACCAACTACGAATGTATGTGTAATGCCAATGAGTTCCATATCAGCAAACATAACGCCAGGGCGCTCTTTACGGTCGTCAAATAGGACGTCGAAACCAGCTGCGATGAGCGCTTCGTATAATCTCTCCGCAGCGGCTTGTACTCGCGCCGATTTGTGCATGTTCATGGGTAAGATACAAACATCGAATGGCGACATATTAGCGGGCCAAACAATACCGTGATGGTCATAGTTTTGCTCTATTGCTGCAGCAACAATTCGAGAAACACCAATCCCATAGCAACCCATAATCAGGTGTTGGTGCTTCCCTTCCTCATTCAATACGCCCACGTTCATGGCTTCGCTATACTTGGTACCCAGCTGAAAAATATGACCGACTTCAATACCACGAGCAATTTCTAATGTTCCTTGACCGCATGGGCTTAAATCGCCTTCAACGACGTTACGAAGGTCCGCTACCTCTTTGAGTGCAACGTCACGGTTCCAGTTAATATTAAAGTAATGGAAGCCATCTTCGTTTGCGCCGGCTGCGAAATCTGCGATCACGGCCGCGCTGCGATCTACAACCGTCTTAATCGGCAGGTTCACGGGGCCGAGTGAACCTGGCCCTGCACCTACGGCTGCACGAATCTCTGCTTCGCTTGCGAAAACTAGAGGCGAGGCAACACCTGCAACTTTACTTGCCTTAATCTCGTTAAGTTCATGATCTCCTCGAATAATAAGAGCCACGAGCGTTGATTTGTTATCTTCTGTTGGCGTGCCGTGTACAATGAGTGTCTTCACGGTACGCTGAATGTCTATTTCGAAGCCCTCGACCAGCGCCTGAATTGTTTTTGCGTTTGGTGTAGCGACTCTCTCCATATCAGCACTTGGCATCGGTGCTTCTGTCTGCTCAGCAATCGCTTCGGCAAGCTCAACGTTTGCGGCATAATCTGAGGCATTAGAAAATGCGATGGCATCTTCGCCTGATTGTGCCAATACATGGAATTCATGCGACATGTTGCCGCCAATAGAGCCCGTATCGGCAATCACAGGGCGGAAATCTAATCCAAGCCGCGTGAAAATGCGACTGTAAGCAGTGAACATCTTCTGGTAGGTTGCTTCTAATGAGTCCTGCGTTGTGTGGAATGAGTAGGCATCTTTCATAATGAATTCACGCGACCTCATGACACCAAAACGCGGGCGAATTTCGTCTCGAAACTTGGTTTGAATTTGAAACAAATTCATAGGAAGTTGCTTGTAACTATTGATCTCTTTTCTGACCAGTTCGCTGATCACTTCCTCATGAGTTGGCCCAAGTACAAACTCGCGCTGATGGCGATCTTGCAAACGCAATAGCTCCGGACCATACGCTTCCCAACGCTCTGATTCTTGCCATAAATCAGCAGGTTGAACCATGGGCATCAGCACTTCAATAGCGCCCGCTTGCTCCATTTCTTCGCGAACGACGCGCTCAACTTTGCGTAACACTCGCAAACCCGTCGGTGTCCATGTGTATAACCCTGAAGCAACTTTTCGTACCATTCCAGCGCGTAGCATAAGCTGATGGCTAATGATCTCTGCATCGGCAGGTGTTTCCTTGAGGGTTCCTAACAAGTACTGACTAGTTCGCATGAGTTGAATCTCGTTATAAGTTTTCTAATTTGAATTGAAGATGCGTAAGCGGCTATTTTAACAGCCATCTGCTGTTGCAGAAAGTATTTACTCCGTAGCACCGGCATGTATTTCAGTGACGCGATGCACACCGTCTAAAACACACCATTTAATGTTAAAGTGATATAAATGCATGCCGTAGGTTTGCATCTCTGTAGCACTCGTTTTATAAGCAGGGCGAGGATCTTGTTGAAGCACTTCAATAATCAGTTGCTTTAAGTGCGGGTAGTCGCGTTTGTGAACTTCCAGTGTTGAGAGCGCGTGGTCGGTGAACTCAATCTGTAAATGCAGGGAAGGGCGCGTATCCGCAAACCCTCCAGATGCGTTCGGTAACGCATCCGCATAGGCAAGATACGGCTTAATATCAACGATGGGCGTGCCATCGAGTAAATCTAAACCGCTAACCCAGAGTTCTGTTTGCCCCTTTACAACTCTAACTTCTTCAAGCTTCACTACGGAAAGCCCTAGGGCATTTGGACGAAATGTGGATCGTGTCGCAAAAACCCCTTTTTTCAGGTTGCCTCCGAGCCGAGGAGGGCGAACAAGCGGCTTCCAGCCTTGAGCCTGTGTTTCGTGAAAGATAAAATTGACCCAAAGGTAATCAAATTCCTCGATACCTCGAAAACACTCCGGATTAGCATAGGGCGAATAGAATTCAAGCTTACCGAACGCAGAGCTCACTAACCCCGGTTGTCGCGGAATCGCAAATTTCTGACGATAGGGCGAGTGAACTCGCCCTATCGCTTCTACAACATGGCGCATCGTTATGCCTTAATGAGGAAGTCCTCTTTACTTCCACCTGCATTAATTGCCTGTTGAATTACACGCGGCGCACGACCTTGACCTGTCCAAGTTTTACGTTCTCCGTTCTCATCCGTGTACGCATATTTTGCAGGCAATGGCGCTCGTTTCTTACCAGGCTTCACTTGTGCAACTTCACCATCAATTAAATCGTTTGCGGTGAGCCCTAATTCTGCTAGTTCCTTTTTCATTTTTTCAATTGCAGATTGCTTTGCCGCTAATTCAGCCTTAGCTTCAGCTTCTTCTTCTTCACGCTTCGCAATCACATGTTGTAACTTCTCTGCGACATCGTTCAACTCAGCTACGCTAAGTTGCTTTGTTGCTGCATTTAATCTACGAGCGTGGGTAAGAATACTGACGAATTCTTGCATAATTTCACCTATTGATTGAAAGGTTCATTTCGAATTAATGATAACTTAAATGACTTCGAACATTAGATTGCTCGTAAAACGATAGTCTGGTTAATTAAATTTAAAAATAAAGATATAAATTATTAAAACGAGGCTTACTTTAACCGAGATTAATTAACTGAAACAACTGAATTAAATTCATAATCTAAGAATTAAGTAATCGCTTACAAATTATTAACTAAAATGTATGACGTTGAGAGAATAAAAAAGCCGGCTCAATATACATGCCGGCTTCTCTTCTACATATTTGGGTAATTTGGACCACCGGTCCCTTCAGGTGTTACCCAAGTAATATTCTGACTCGGATCTTTAATGTCGCAGGTTTTACAATGAATGCAGTTTTGTGCATTTATTTGAAACCTGTGTTGACCATCCTCCGTTGCCACCACTTCGTATACACCAGCGGGACAATATCTTTGCGCAGGCTCGTTGAACTCTGGCAAATTCACAGTGATAGGAATGGAGGCATTTTTCAATTGAAGGTGACAAGGCTGATCTTCTTCATGATTGGTATTAGACAGATACACCGATGAATTTCTATCAAAACTTAATTGCCCGTCTGGTTTTGGATAATTAATTTGTTGAGCAGATGCCGCCTTTTCCATCTCTGCATAATCAGGTCGATTATCTTTTAGTGTAAATGGGAGTTTTCCGCCAAACCAATTCTGATCTAACGTATTATAAGCGCCGCCTAACCAAGTGCCGAATTTATGAATTGCGGGACCAAAGTTACGTGAGCTATATAATTCTTGGTAAAGCCAGCTATTTTTAAACTCTGCTTCATACTCAATTAAATCTGTGTGCGATTGATCAGCGGTTAACGCTTTAAAAATGACATCGGCAGCCAGAAGTCCGCTTTTCATTGCGGTATGGTTCCCTTTAATTTTTGCAAAGTTTAAAGTTCCTGCATCGCAGCCAACGAGAATGCCGCCAGGGAAAGTCATTTTGGGTAACGAGTGATAGCCGCCTTTGGCGATAGCTCGAGCGCCATAGCTGACTCGTTTCCCGCCTTTCAGGGTTTTCGCGATTTCAGGATGATGCTTGTAACGTTGAAATTCTGCGAATGGGTTCAAGTGCGGGTTGGTATAGTTTAGATCGACGATAAGGCCTACAAATACCTGATTATTCTCAGCGTGGTAGAGGTATCCGCCACCGGTTCCATGATCAGCAAGTGGCCAACCGGTGCTGTGCACAACAAGACCTTCTTCATGTTGTTCAGCAGGAACATCCCAGATTTCTTTGAAGCCAATTGCGTAATGCTGAGGAGATTTTCCTTCATCAAGCTGATATTGATTGATTAAAGATTTTCCAAGGTGGCCGCGACATCCTTCGGCAAACACGGTGTAACGTGCTTTTAACTCCATACCGGGCATGTAGCTATCCTTTTCGCTACCATCGGCACTAACCCCCATATCGCCGGTAACCACACCCAGAACTTCGCCATTATCGCCAAAAAGTACTTCTGCAGCTGCAAACCCCGGGAATATCTCGACCCCAAGTGCTTCAGCTTGTTCAGCCAGCCAGCGACACATATTTCCCATACTGGTTATGTAGTTGCCACTGTTTTGGAAGGTCTTTGGCACCATGAAATTGGGTAACTTCATGGCTGTGATTTCACTTTTAAACATGAAGATGTCGTCGCGTGTGACTGCAGTGGTAAGTGGTGCACCACGCTCTTTCCAGTCGGGAAATAATTCACTCAGAGCACGTGTTTCAAACACGGCACCAGAGAGAATGTGAGCACCGACTTCTGAGCCTTTCTCGATGACACAAATGGAGATGTCTTGGCTTTGCTCTTGGGCGCGCTGAGCCAAGCGACATGCCGTGCTCAGACCTGAGGGACCGGCGCCCACAACAAGCACATCAAACTCCATACTTTCACGTTCCATAACTTCTCCTACGGGACTATGAGTCTATTTGAATCGGTACTAAACCTTCATAACGCGTGAGTAATTCAGTCATTTCATTCGCTGGAATAGGTCGGCTAAATAAGAACCCTTGGCCGATGGTGCAGCCGCGTTCTAACAGGAAATCAAGTTGCGCTTCGGTTTCTACGCCTTCGGCAACAATACCGATATCAAGACTGTTTGCTAAATTAATAATGGTTTGAGTAATCGTGGCATCATCTTTGTCATCGGGTAAATCCCGCACAAATGAGCGGTCGACCTTCAATGCGTTCACTGGGAAGTGCTTCAAATAAGATAAAGATGAATAGCCAATTCCAAAGTCGTCAATGGCGAGCATCATGCCGTGCTCACGAACTGCGTGCATGAAGTTCGTATGAGACTTTATATTTTCTATAAATACTTGCTCGGTAAGCTCCAATTCGAGTGATTCGTTGGGTATCTTGGTTTGTTTAATCACATCAAGTATAAAGCCGACTAAATCGGGAGTTTGTAGCTGTTTTCCAGATAAGTTGACTGACAACTGCAGATCTTCGAAGCCCGCGTCGTGCCAAATTTTTAATTGTGCACAAGCGGTTTTGAGCACGAAGTCAGAAATGGGGATGATTAAGCCGGTGTCTTCGGCGAGCGGAATAAAGCGATCGGGCCCAATAATTGTCCCATCGTCTTCAATCCAACGTACCAAGGCTTCTAAACCGATGATACGACGGCTTGTCATATCGACCTTCGGTTGATAGAACACACTCAATTTATTGTTTTCTACCGCCGCGCGAAGCCTTTTCAGTAGCTCGATACGCTCATTCAGCTCTTGATGAAGCACATGGCTGTAGATATGGAACGTGCCACGCCCGCGCTCTTTCGCACGATACAGCGCTGTATCGGCGTTGCGCATAATGTCTTCGCCTTGATCCTCGTCGCACTGGCTAATCGCAATACCAATACTGGCATTAATAAAGAGTTCGTAATCGTCAATAATAAAGTGTGTTTCCAATGCTTCTAAAACACTTCTCGCGAGCGCTTCTAAGGTTCCGATGGAGTGTATACCCGTCAGTGTCATCGCGAATTCATCGCCACCCATTCTGGCGAGTATACCTGTGTCGGGTTGAAGCTGAGAAAGGCGCTCTGCCACGCGCTTGAGAAGTGCGTCACCCACGGTGTGGCCGAGTGCGTCGTTCACTTCTTTAAAATTATCTAAGTCAATGAGAAGGGCACCTACATGCATGTCGGTGCCTCGCGCTCTTTTCATTGCCTGCTCTAAGTGCTCCATAAGCGCATTTCGATTCGATAAATCGGTAAGCCAATCGTGTTCAGCTAAGTACGCCATGCGTTTCTCAACTCGCTCGCGCTCTTCAATTTCCGCGTACAAGTCAAGGTTTGTGTCTGCAAGCTCCTGAGCGCGAATACGACTGACACCAAGTACAACCAGCACGAACGTCAATAAACCGGTCGAGAGCAGACCTGCAATTACTACGAAAAGTGGAAGTCGGCTTCGCATTTGGCCTAATCGATCTGCAGATGGCCATAAATCTAGCGCAAGGGTTTGATCAAATAATTGTACAGAGTCCGTTACATGCCATGTTTGGTAATGCCGTTTGTCGGCGGAGAAATCGAAAATTGCTGTTGTTGAACTCTCTGGGCGAATTTGGAATTGCGACCCCTCTGATAAAAAGCGGCTAGTGGTCGCGCGCAATAGTTGGTTCATATTCATCTCGCCAATATAGTATCCGCGAGGCTCCTTGTTGAGTTGAGGTACCACCATCAACATATCCGCGGCATGTTGTGCGAGATCACCTGCCGGCATTAAATAACGACGATCGCCCTGAATACCGGAGAGGCTCCGTCCTGAAATACTTGAGAACCGTTGATTTTGTAGTTCGCTGTTAAGTGTCGGTGGGTAAGCGCCTTCGATTACGCCATCTTGATTAACCCAAAGCAGAGAGCGAAAGTGCGGGAAATAAGCATGAATTGTTTCTGCATCCGACAGCCAAGACGTACCCGAGTCTCTTGCATGAGTTGCATGTTGACGCGCTACCCAGGTGAGTCCAAACATGTGGAATTCAACATCACGCTGAATTTCACCTTGTAATGCAGTCAGCTCGTCTTGTAGGCTCGAACGTATGTTCGTATTGTCTACGTAACGTAAGCTAACAGTCACCGCAAGAGTGAGGATGAGTCCACAAATGGCCGCTAAGAACGCTTGTCTGTATTGAGTTAATTGCTGCATTTGATTTCTTTATTTGTCAGTAACTGCAAATTACGATAATTACGCAATCATGCTTCTTTCGCAACCTTAATTAAAGGTTTTCAAGCAAGTTCCGCTCTATTCTTGTAGAGTTCTAGTGCCTCAGGATTCGCGAGAGCATCTGTGTTTTTAACCGTTTCACCATGAATCACTTGGCGAACAGCGAGTTCCACAATCTTTCCACTAATTGTTCTCGGTATATCAGCAACTTGCAATATCACCGCTGGCACATGTCGAGGCGTAGCATTCGCTCTTATGGTCTGTTTGATTTTTGTCTTGAGGTCATCGGTAAGCTCAACATTTTCTCTTAAACGAACAAACAGCACGACGCGCTCGTCGTCATGATACTTCTGACCGACCGCAATGCTCTCGAGCACCTCGTCGACCTTTTCAACTTGGCGATAGATTTCTGCTGTTCCGATACGCACGCCCCCAGGGTTTAAAACCGCGTCTGAACGCCCGTAGATAATCACACCTTGCTCTGGAGTGATTTCGGCGTAGTCGCCGTGTGCCCAGATTCCACTGAAGCGGTCAAAGTAGGCCGACTGATACTTGGCTCCGTCTGGATCGTTCCAAAAACCTGTTGGCATTGACGGGAAGGGCGCCTCGCAAACGAGTTCCCCTTTCTCCGAGAGCACCGCTTCGCCTTGATCATTATAGACGTTCACTGCAAGACCAAGTCCTTTACACTGCAATTGTCCGCGATAAACCGGTAAAATTGGATTGCCCAGTGCAAAGCAACTGATAATGTCGGTGCCTCCAGAAATTGAGGAGAGGCAGACATCTTCCTTCACTTGAGAGTAGACATAGTCGAAGCTTTCTGGCGCTAAAACCGAACCGGTCGTTAAAATACTTCTGAGCGTTGTGAGTTGATGTGTCTCTTTTGGCTTCGCACCGGATTTCTCCAATGCAGAAAGATATTTAGCGCTTGTTCCGAAAACGGTAATCCCCAAGTTATCAATCAGATCGGGCATGGCATGTTCAGAAGGGTAGAACGGGGAGCCATCGAATAAGGCGAGCGTTGCGCCAACAGCGAGACCAGAAACCAACCAATTCCACATCATCCAACCACAGGTCGTGAAATAGAATAATGTATCCGCGCGTGATAAATCGGTATGCAGAGCATGTTCTTTAAGGTGTTGGAGAAGCGTCCCGCCAATACCGTGAACGATGCACTTAGGAACACCTGTGGTGCCTGAGCTAAACATAATATAGAGCGGGTCATTAAAACCACGCGGTGTAAACGTCAGCTCTTGTATTGTTGCATCACCAAACGCCTCCCATGGAGTCGTTTGCTTACTCGTGCTGTCGAGTTTCACAAATGACACTACAATGGTATGAGTGACAGACGGTAGTGCTTTTAATATCGCATTCACTTTGGCAGAGATATCGATTGTTTTACCGTTATAGTAATAGCCATCTACCGTAAAAATAACCTTTGGCTCGATTTGCCCAAACCGATCGAGGACCCCTTGCTCGCCAAAATCAGGTGAGCAGCTTGACCATACGGCGCCTAAACTAGTGGTGGCGAGCATCGCGACGATGGTTTCTATGCAGTTCGGCATCATGCCTGCCACACGGTCGCCGGCGCGAACACCGGCAGCTTTCAGGCCAGAAGCAATACGCGCGGTTTCTGCGTATAAGGTTTGATATGAGATTTCTGTGCGTTCACCGTGCTCATTTTGAAAAATTAAAGCAGTGCGTTCATCTCGATATCGCAACAGGTTCTCGGCAAAATTGAGCTGCGCATCTGGAAACCATTGCGCTCCAGGCATTTGTGTTGGATTAATGAGTGCTCGATGACCTTGGATACCAAGCACTTCAAAATAGTCCCAGATGTAAGACCAGAACGTTTCTTTCTGCTGAATAGACCATTGATGCAAAGAGGCATATCCACCGCTAAAACTCTCTCCTGTGCGTTCTTCTACATAGTGCATGAAGTCGGTTATTCTTGCAGACTCGATTGCAGCTTTCGTAGGTTGCCACATTGGAGTGTTTCTTTCAGCGTTCATTTTTCTCTCTCTTATTATGGGTGATCGCGAAAAGGATGATTTATTCTGCGTGCATTGCCAAATTTACGTTGGAACGGGGGCCATGATTCAAGTGCTCGCAAATGGCCTGACCTGCAGCGGCTATTTTATCAAGTGCTACACCGGTCTCAATGCCCATGCCCGATAGCATGTAGATGACGTCCTCTGTCGCTACATTGCCACTTGCGCCCCGTGCGTAAGGGCAGCCACCTAGCCCCGCAACGGCAGAATCTACGACAGCGATCCCTAGCTCCAAACAGGCAAGAATATTCGCCAACGCTTGTCCGTAAGTGTTATGGAAATGCACGGCGAGTTGCGCCATGGGGACTGCCTCGGCAACCGCACTTAACATACGTTGAGCTTGTAGGGGGGTACCAACGCCAATGGTGTCACCTAAAGAAATTTCATAGCAGCCCATGGCAAAGAGTGCTTTGGCAACCCGAACAACTTCTGTAATAGGAACTTCACCTTGGTAGGGGCATCCTAAAACACAGGAGACATAACCACGAACAGGAACATTCGATTGCTTCGCTTGTTCTAAAACGGGTTCGAAGCGCGCGAGCGAATCGGCAATGGAACAATTAATATTCTTCTGACTAAAGGCTTCGGAGGCCGCACCAAATACTGCAACTTCATCTGCACTCGCGCTGAGTGCATTTTCCAGCCCTTTCAAGTTGGGGGTTAGGGCGGTGTATTTGACGCCTGGTTGACGTCGAATTTGTGCTAGAACCTCTGCGCTATCGGCCATTTGCGGAACCCATTTCGGGCTTACAAAGCTTCCCGCCTCAATGGTCTGCAGTCCACTTTCCGACAGCGCATTAATCAATGCTACTTTCGCTTCCAGGGGGACTGCCGATTCATTTTGTAGCCCATCTCGGGGGCCAACTTCAACAATTCGAACCTGTTGGGGATATGCCTTCATGATGGTGATGCCTCGGTTGCGGTTTCTTCTGCTGCAGATTCATCAACAGAGAGCGCCACAAGTTCGCTGCCATCGCTCACTAGGTCGCCGGCAGCAAAAAACACCTGCTCTACAGAAGCTGCGAATGGCGCGCGAATGGTGTATTCCATCTTCATCGCTTCCATGATCACTAATGCTTGCCCTTCTTGAACCGATTCACCTTGTTTTACCAAAACTTCAAGAATTGTACCGTTCATCGGCGCTGTAAGTGTGCCTGCAGCTTCTTCGTGAACAATCGCGGACATCGGATCATAAAGTTCACGATGACATTCGCCTTTGGCCGCAAACAAGTGCAGACCTGTGTCTGTTTGATAGACCGAATAGGTGCCTTGGGTTCCATTAACCACCGCAGTATTGGGGTTTTGCCATTGAATTAAATAGTTTTCAGAAACCGACTTCCAAACGTTACCTTGCTTTTCGAATGCATAAACGACCGCCGCTTTCTCATCGCTAAATTGCACTTGCGCTGTAGCCGGTGTATTTAACTGCCAATATCGAAGCGTGCTCCAAGCATCCGAATTGTTGCTCTTTTGTCCAAACTCAGCATACCAACTTGCCAAAATCCAAGAAAACTTATCAAGTAAATTATCGTTGCTTAGTGGCGTTAAATCAGTCTGATAGTCATCGATGAAATGAGTGCTCACCGCTGCGGCCACAAACTTTTCATGTGAAGCAATTCGATGCAGGTAGTCTGTATTAGTTGAAGGCCCAACAATATGCGTATCTCGCAACGCGTTTTGTATGCGTCGGAGAGCCTCATTTCGATCTTCGCCCCACACAATAAGTTTTGCGATCATCGGGTCGTAAAAGGTTGTTACTTCATCGCCTTCGACAACACCGGAATCGACTCGCACTACCTTGCTCTCAGCTGGGAATCGAAGAATGTCGAGTTTGCCTGAGCTTGGCATGAAATCATGGTCCGCATCTTCTGCATAAATGCGTGCTTCGAATGCGTGTCCGCGTATGACGAGATTATCTTGCACCATCGGGAGTGCTTCGCCAGCAGCTATTTTTATCTGCCATTCAACCAAGTCGACGCCGGTGATCATTTCTGTCACCGGATGTTCAACTTGTAAGCGCGTGTTCATCTCCATGAAGTAGAAACTTTCATCGTGATCGAGCAAAAACTCGACCGTGCCAGCACCTTCGTAGTTAATTGCTTGTGCGGCACGGACCGCCGCTTCGCCCATGGCTTTACGGGTTTTCTCAGAAAGTGCTGGAGCAGGGGCTTCTTCAATTACTTTTTGGTGCCGGCGTTGTACAGAGCAGTCACGTTCAGCAAGGTAAATTGCGTTTCCTTGCTGATCACAGAAGACTTGTATTTCAACGTGCCGTGGCTGACCTATGTATTTTTCTACTAGCATTTTATCGTTAGAGAATGCGTTCTTAGCTTCCCGTTTTGCAGAGGCAAGTGCTTCTGCAAACTCACTCTCTTTGTTCACAATACGCATCCCCTTACCGCCGCCGCCATAGGCTGCTTTAAGGAGCACGGGGAAACCAATTTTCTTCGCTTCTGCTAACAAGAACTCGGTCGCTTGCTCTTCCCCATGATAACCCGGTACAAGGGGCACATTCGCCTTTTCCATAATGGCTTTTGCTGCACTTTTTGAGCCCATTGCGGCAATGGCCTTCACCGGAGGGCCGATAAAAATAAGACCGGCTTCTGCTAGGGCCGCAGCGAATGATTCATTTTCAGAGAGAAATCCATAGCCTGGGTGAACTGCTTGAGCACCCGTGGCTTGAGCAGCCGCAATGACGCGCTCAACTTGTAGATAAGATTCGCTGCTTGCTGCACCGCCAATATGGACCGCTTCGTCGGCTAGTTGTACGTGCTGAGACAGGGTGTCTGCGTCTGAATAGACTGCAACAGTTTTGATACCCAATGTTTTTGCAGTTCGAATAACACGACAAGCAATTTCACCACGATTAGCAATTAATATTTTATTCAACATGCATTCAATTCTCTTGGTTGTCGCGCTGCCAAGTGGGCGCTCTTTTGTCAAGAAATGCGGTTAATCCTTCTTGACCTTCGGGAGACACTCGAATCTCTGCGATGCGTCTCGCAGTTTCAGCGATTAATGTGTCATCGAGAGGCACATGCGCCACATCATGAATCAATTTCTTACCCGCACTAACCGCCGCAGGGCTATTGCTCAGTATTTGCTGAAGCACATGATCAATACCCGTATCGAGGGCTGGTTCATTCTCAAATACGTTGTGTACAAGCCCATAATTCAATGCCTCATGCGCGCTGAATCGCTCTGCGGTGAGCGTATACCGGCGGGCTGCACGCACGCCCATGGCACGCACCACATAGGGGCTAATGACCGCGGGAATAAGCCCAATTTTCACTTCCGACAAACAAAAGCTAGCACGCTCGGTGCTGAACGCGAGATCACAGCACGCCGCTAAGCCTACGGCGCCTCCAAATGCGGCGCCTTGTATTCGTGCAATCGTTACGCAAGGGAGTTGATCTAACTCTTTCATGAGTGCGCCAAGATGTCCGGCGTCGACCACATTCTCTTCGTAGTTTTTTTGCGCCATAGAACGCATCCAGTTCAGATCCGCTCCAGCTGAGAAGCTTTTCCCCTCAGCCTGAAGAATCAGAGCACGGACATTACCAAGAACACGAATTTGAGCAAGTGCAGCACGCAAGTTGTCAATCATCTCATCGTCAAATGCGTTATGCACAGCTGCGCGCTGCATGGTTAAAGTAGCCACATTTCTTGAGTCGATAGTGAGATTTACATGATTCATAACGACTCCTTACATTCGGAAGACACCAAACTTGGTGTCTTCGATAGGTGCGTTAAGTGCTGCGGAAATACTTAAACCAAGTACATCACGCGTTTGGGCGGGATCAATAATGCCATCGTCCCAGAGTCGACCTGAAGCATAATACGGGTGACCTTGACGATCATAGGTCTCTACAATCGGCTTTTTAAAGGCAGCCTCATCCTCTTTCGACCATGCTTCCCCTTTACGCTCTTTGCCATCTCGAGTGACTTGAGCCATAACACCTGCGGCTTGTTCGCCTCCCATCACAGAGATACGGGCGTTCGGCCACATAAACATCAGGGTTGGGTCGTATGCGCGACCACACATTCCGTAGTTACCAGCACCATAACTGCCGCCGATCAGAACTGTGAATTTCGGTACTTGCGCACAACTTACAGCGGTCACCATTTTTGCACCGTGTTTGGCAATGCCTTCTGCTTCATACTTTTTACCGACCATGAAGCCGGTAATGTTTTGCAAAAACACAAGGGGTATTTTGCGCTGCGCACAGAGCTCGATAAAGTGAGCTCCCTTCTGTGCTGATTCGGAAAAAAGAATCCCGTTATTCGCTACAATACCAACCGGGTAGCCATGAATTCGAGCAAAGCCTGTAACGAGTGTATTGCCATAATTCTGTTTGAATTCATCGAAATCTGAGTCATCAACGATACGTGCAATCACTTCACGGACATCGTAAGGCTTACGCAAGTCGGTTCCTACTATCCCGTAAATTTCTTCAGGGGCGTAGCGGGGCGGCTTTACAGGTGCTTCGTCAAGTTTCGTTTTTTCACTGCGATTAAGGCGTTTTACCGCATTGCGGGCGAGTTGTAAGGCGTGCTCGTCGTTCACTGCATAGTGATCTGCAACACCAGAGATTCTCGTGTGAACATCTGCACCACCGAGCTCTTCTGCACTCACTTCTTCACCCGTCGCAGCTTTTACTAACGGCGGGCCGGCCAAGAAAATGGTGCCTTGCTCTTTCACAATAATGGATTCATCGGCCATCGCTGGAACATAAGCACCACCGGCAGTGCACAAACCCATCACAACTGCGATCTGTGGAATGCCACGCGCAGACATATTCGCTTGATTAAAGAAAATACGACCGAAGTGGTCTCTATCAGGAAAAACGTCATCTTGCCTAGGTAGATTCGCTCCACCTGAATCGACCAGATAGATACAAGGCAGGTTACAACGTGCGGCAATGTCTTGTGCTCGTAAATGCTTTTTCACGGTCAGTGGATAGTAGGTACCGCCTTTCACGGTGGCGTCATTAGCAATAATCATGCATTCGGTGCCTTCTACTCGGCCAATGCCGGCAACTACGCCAGCTGCTGGAACATAATCATCGTACACATCCCAAGCTGCGAATTGACCGATCTCCAAGAAAGGAGAGCCTGCGTCTAGAAGCCGAGCGATTCGGTCACGTGCCAGAAGTTTTCCGCGCGCAATATGCCGCTCTTGATAGCTCTTCCCGCCGCCTTGCTTTATTTGCTCGAGCTTTTCTTGTAAATCAGTCAGCACGTCTTGCATTGCGCGCTCATTTTCTATGAACATTGCATCACGCGTGTTAATTTTGGAGTGCAAAATAGCCACCGTTAAGCTCCTCGCTTATTTAGATTCATTGAAAAGCTCACGTCCAATGAGCATACGGCGAATTTCAGAAGTACCCGCACCAATTTCATAAAGCTTAGCATCTCGAAGCAGGCGACCCGTAGGATACTCATTAATATAACCGTTGCCGCCGAGTAATTGGATTGCGTCGAGCGCCATTTTAGTTGCGAGTTCTGCTGCATACAAAATAGCGCCGGCAGCGTCCTTACGCGTAGTCTCGCCTCGATCACAGGCTTTTGCTACGGTGTAAACATAAGCTCTCGCTGCGTTCATCTGCGTGTACATGTCTGCAATTTTGCCTTGTACGAGTTGGAACTGCCCAATTTCCTGACCGAATTGAGTGCGCTCGTGAATATAGGGAACAACGACATCCAAACACGCTTGCATGATACCGAGTGGGCCTGCAGCTAGAACAGCTCGTTCATAATCAAGACCGCTCATGAGTACTCTCACTCCTTCATTCAGGTTACCGAGAATATTCTTTGCAGGAACGCGCGCATCGACGAACACTAACTCACATGTATTAGAGCCTCGCATGCCGAGCTTATCTAGCTTTTGAGCGGTGCTAAAACCAGGTGTGTTTTCTTTTTCAATAATAAAAGCCGTAATACCTTTGGAGCCTGCATTCGGGTCTGTTTTTGCGTAAACAATCAGCACATCAGCGTCAGGACCGTTGGTGATCCACATTTTGTTACCGTTCAAGATGTAATAATCGCCGTCTTTCTTAGCTGTCAATTTCATACTCACCACGTCGGAACCCGCATTAGGCTCGCTCATCGCAAGCGCACCGACATGTTCTCCCGAGCAAAGCTTCGGCAAATATTTTTCCTTCTGCGCCTGGCTACCATTTATTTTCAGTTGATTGACACAAAGGTTCGAATGAGCGCCATAACTTAATCCGACTGAAGCAGAGGCGCGACTAATTTCTTCCATCGCTATAATATGTTCTAGGTACCCCATACCGGAGCCACCGAATTCTTCAGAGACAGTGATCCCAAGTAGCCCCATGTCACCAAATTTGCGCCATAGATCATGAGGAAATTCATTTTTTTCATCGATCTCTGCTGCACGCGGCGCAATTTCTTCACGAGCAAATGCGTTTACGGCTTCACGGAGCATATCTGCAGTTTCACCGAGGTCGAAATTCATGGGTTTGTACTGACTAATCATGGGGTATCCTCGAACTTAAATTGTTGAAGCAGACGAATTATCGTCCGCAAAATCGTTAGGTTGTGTGAGTTTGTCCGTGAGCTCTGCACGGCAACCGGCCTCTACTGCAGTCAGCTCGTGCAATACAACTTGAATGTCGTCTAGCTGTTGGTGGAGTGCAGCCTTTTTATTCTCAATAAGTTGCAGCATGGTTTGCAATTGGTTCGTGCTACTGCCATCACGGTCGTACATATCGAATAGAGTTTTAGTTTCCGCCAACGTAAAGCCAAGACGCTTACCGCGCAGAATGAGTTTGAGTCGAACGCGGTCCTTTTGATGATAAATACGTGTTTGACCGCGTCGCTCAGGGCTCAACAACCCTTGATCTTCGTAGAAACGGATACTACGAGTCGTAATATCGAATTCACGCGAGAGATCTCCAATACTGAAAGTGTCTTGAGTACGCCGAACGCGTTCTGGATTCATTTGAAATGGCTTGTTCATCAGCTATTCACTCAGTTCAGACAGGCACGCTAGGGCCATTGATCGGATATCACTAGCTTAGATGAAGTTTACGTAAACGTAAAGTTCAACAATGGCTGCTTACCGAGGAAAATATTGCGTTAAACTCACCAGAATGGGTAGGTGATACCAAGACCAACATTCAAGTAATTGTTATAAAAGCTTTCCGTTTGCATGGCTGGGTCGTCATGCACCTGTTGCGCATAACCCAACCCACCGTACAGTTGATAGCTGCGCTCAAGAGAATAAATCACACCCATATTAAACACGTTGAAATGGTTTGTTTCGGTGGTAAAGCCGGTGATTTTGTGTTCCGGAACGCCCAGTGATGCGTACACCCCTAGGCCGCCAGGATCAGAATCGAATTTTCCATACCAGCCAACAAAATAGGCAGGCTTGCTTACTTTGAAGTCTTCAATGTTTTGTTCAACCGCGGAAACAACCCCTGACAGACCTATCGTAAATACACGCTCAATGCGATCGGCGTGGGCAGGATAACTCGAAAATAAACAAAAAGTTAAAAGCACTATCAGCTTTTGGGTACGAAACATCATAGGTTTGGATTCATTATTATTAGTATGCGCTGAATACTAGGCGAGCTATGCGAGCGATTCAAGCTTGAAGATTTTTTTTGTGGTCAACTTGTGCGAGAATGCCGCAAATTTTGAGGGAGTAATGCAATGAATTCCAACGACATCGTAATTGTTTCTGCGGCAAGAACCCCGATGGGGGGATTTCAAGGTGAATTAAGCTCAGTGAGTGCAACTGAGTTAGGCGCGTCCGCCATAAAAGCGGCACTTGAGCGTGCTGGTGTGTCGGGTGATGACGTGTCCGAAGTACTGATGGGTTGTGTATTGCCGGCCGGGCTCAAACAAGCCCCAGCACGACAAGCCATGCTCGGTGCTGGCTTACCTTTTGGAACGGGGGCTACCACGGTGAACAAAGTGTGTGGTTCTGGCCTGAAAACCGTCATGATCGCACATGATCTGATCGCAGCGGGTAGCGCCGACGTGGTAATTGCTGGTGGCATGGAGAGTATGTCAAACGCTCCTTACCTGCTTGATAAAGCTCGGTCAGGATATCGTATGGGCCATGGACAAGTGCTTGACCATATGATGTGGGATGGCTTGCAAGATGCTTACGAAGGAAAGGCAATGGGTTGTTATGCACAAGACACTGCGGACAGTTACGGCTTTACTCGTGAGCACATGGATGAGTTTGCGATTCGCTCACTTAAACGCGCGCAAACTGCCATTCATGAAGGGCAGTTTGTAGAGGAAATCACGCCCGTAACCTATAGTTCGCGTCAGGGCGATGTAACGGTCACGATCGATGAGCAACCGGGGAAAGCGAAAATAGATAAAATTCCTACCTTGAGACCTGCGTTTGCAAAAGACGGTACGGTAACGGCGGCAAATTCAAGTTCAATCTCCGACGGTGCGGCAGCGCTTGTTGTTATGCGAGCCGATGAAGCAAAGCGCAGGGGCCTCGCACCGCTCGCTCGAATTGTCGCGCATGCAACCCACTCTCAGAAGCCGTCTGAATTTACTATGGCGCCAGTTGGCGCAATGAATAAGGTGCTTGCAAAAGCCGGTTGGCAAAGTGCAGATGTTGACCTGTGGGAAATCAATGAGGCCTTTGCAATGGTGACCATGATTGCAATTCACGATATGAAGCTCGATGAGAATAAAGTAAATGTGAATGGTGGCGCTTGTGCGCTCGGGCACCCCATTGGAGCAAGCGGAGCTCGTTTGTTGGTAACACTGCTGCATGCACTGAAAAACCGTGGTAAACGCTCTGGTGTCACGTCTTTGTGCATTGGCGGAGGGGAGGCAGTCGCCTTGGCTGTTGAGCTTATCTAGGCTGCCGACTACAAAGCCAAACCGAGAATAAAATAAGGCTGCCACCGAATAGCAGTGGCAGCCAATTTACACTTCGCTCCCAAATCGTAAAGTTGACTAAAAGTCCGGCTGGTATCAGCGCATTATTCATTGTTGCGAGTTGGCCGATATTGACGCCTTTACTTGCAATACTCCATGCTATATAGCCTAACCCAGACGCCACAATTCCCAGCCACATAAGCACAACCCACTGCGTGTTGGTGGTTGGCAGTTGAGCTTCATCTCCGAACAAAATAAAAGCGATTGAACTGACCAGTGCCGCGCCGATAAAAAACCAGCCGTACAGTGAAACTTGAGTTCGAGCGCTCCCTAGTTCCAGTCTCTTATATGCGACTTGCCCAAGTGCAAAAGCGATATTTGCACCTTGAACTAATGCAAAGCCCAGTAGGAAATTGGTAGAGAGATCTTGATAGCGAATAATGCCTGCGCCCACAATGGAAAGGATGACTGCTAGCCACCAAACTTTGGGTAATGGTTTCCGGTTGAGTACAAATTCGTCGAGCAAGGTAATATAAAGCGGTGTGAAAATTGTAAAAAGCAAAACCTCTGCCACGGAGAGGTAGAGAAATGCATGATACAACAAGATATACATAATACCGATTTGAACGGCACCTATACTCATGAGTTTAAAAGGAATATATTTTTTAAAAGCGCTCTGCTGCTGTGCATGAGTAAAGAGTAGAATAGGGGAAAATAGCGTTGCAGCGAGTAGCATTCGAATGGCAACTGCAGCATAAGCATCGACACTTCCGGCGAGGTATTCACCAATCAGAGAAAAACTAAAGGCCCAAAGCAGTGTGACGAGAATTAATGTAAACATAGTAAAATCAACTCGCGGAAAATCGAGGCGCTATTATAGGTATAAATCCACTGGGATTAAAATTTAAAGGAAATTCAAATGTGGTTCGATATTTTGCTCTTTGGGCTCGGAATTATTTTACTGGCAATTGGTGGCGACTTACTTATTCGGGGTGCGCTTTCTATTGCTAAGCGACTTGGTGTTTCAGCCTTAATTAGCGGCTTGGTCATTGTTGGTTTCGGTACGTCAACGCCAGAGTTAGTTGTTTCTTTGCAAGCAGTTTTAAGTGATCAACCCGCTATTGCCATCGGTAATGTGGTCGGCAGTAACATTGGCAATATTCTCCTCATTCTTGCGATTAGTGGTTTAATCATGCCTATGGCGGTGCAGCCCGCCGCGTTAAAACGGGATGCACTAGTGATGGTTCTCGTGAGTATTTTACTCTGCGTTTTGATGCTGAATGGAGCGCTTTCTCGGCTAGAGGGGCTTATTTTTGTTTTGCTATTAGTCTTGTACTTAGTCATTACTTATATTCAGGAAAAGCAGGGAAACGCTCCGTCGCTGCAGTTGCATACACACGAAGCAGAGGAAGTTCAGCAAGTACCAGAGAAGCTTTGGTCTGCGCTTGGTCTTATTGTTCTTGGTTTAGTTGGGCTTATTAGTGGAGCGCAATTTTTAGTGAATGGCGCGGTGAGTCTTGCACAAATATTTGGAGTGTCTGAGGCCCTTATCGGCTTAACGATTGTCGCCATTGGAACTTCACTTCCTGAACTCACCGTGTCGGTGATCGCTGCGCTAAGAAAACATGCAGATGTGGCAATTGGAAATATTCTAGGTAGCAATATTTTCAATATCCTTGGTATCTTAGGAATTTCCGCAACAGTTCAAAGTTTACCCGTGGTTACGCGAATTCAATCGTTCGACAGTTGGTATATGCTCGGCGCAGCTGTTTTGTTGTTTGTATTTTTACTCTCAGGAAGAAGGCTGAGTCGACTTGAGAGTGCTGCGTTATTAGCGGCCTACATCGTCTACCTTTATGTGAGTATTGCGTTGATTCACTGAGTTGATATGCGAGTTATAGAAAAAGCTAAGTGAATAGCGAAAACCGCGAATTATTAAGGGATAAGGCGAAACTAACGATGCTTGAGATGATTAAGTTATTGTTTTTAATTTAATTTACTGTTGGTAAGTTATTTGCATAAGTGCTCATGCGTAATCTCATGATAAAAATAGGAGTTCATATGAATCAACGCATTTTAAAAGGAATTGTTGCAGGCGTTGCAGCATTAATTTTGAGTGCATGTGTGGTCGTGGTTGATGGTGGTCATAGCGACGACGATTACAACTGGCAGAGTGAAGAGCGTGAAAATCGCCGTGAAATCGCGCGTTTAGATTTAGGAATTAGCCCTGAAACCGTGCTAAGTAAGATGGGAACTCCTGAGTTTGATGAGAGCTTGGTTGCTAATGAGCGTACTTATCGTGTGTTGTATTACCGTACACAACGAAAAACAGGCGATGGCGTAACCACCAAAGACGAATGCACACCACTGGTGTTTGCGGATGGCCAACTCTTGGGTTGGGGTGAGTCAAAGCTTGATTCGATTCGTTAACTTAGGTTGATGGAAAAAAGCTCGCGATTGCAAATCGCGAGCTTTTTTTGTCTTGGATCTAGTTTACAAGGAAGCGTCTTGGGGCTTACCTCGTAGTCTTTTGCTGCCTTGCCAAACACGGCTCCAATGCGATCTCCAGAATAAGAGTCGGCTGTAAGCATGGGGTACAAAGTATAAGCTCGTTATAGTTGAGAAAATGAGACCGCTGATAATTGTAATTGCCATAGGCGCATACGGAGGGCCGTCGCCGCCAATTTGAGTCGAGCCGAATGCCAGCGGAAGTAGACCGAGAATGGTTGTGGCAACGGTCATAAGAATAGGCCGGATGCGACGAGAAGAACCCTCAAGAATTGCTTCTTCAAGCGCCATTCCTTCTTCTCTTAATTGGTTGATTTGATCGACCAACACAATCCCGTTATTCACAACAATACCCATGAGTATGAGCATGCCTATCATCGCCATCATTTCCATACCCGTGCTGGTGATCATGAGGCCCCAAAAAACACCTGTAATCGCAAGTAATAGTGAGCCGATTACGGCACTTGGCAGAAGCAATGACTCAAACAACGCAGCCATCACCATATAAACCAAGCAAACTGCGAGAAGCATATTTACTAACATGAGTTGCTGCTCTTGTTGTTGCCGTCTAAAGCCGCCATCTAATGACCAGGCATAGCCAGCAGGTAAGTTCACATTACTCATGACCTGCTCGATGGCCTCACGGGCGTCTGAAAGCTCTAATTCGCGCAAGTTTGCGGTAATACGAATAGTTGTTTCGCGATCAAAGCGACGAATCTGATCTAATCGTGGATGACGCTCAAAATGAGCTACTTGGTCTAGACGAACGAGTTGAGCTCCGTCCCGCTTGACGATCATGGCTTTCAAAAGCTCTAAGTCAAACTCATAAGCGTCGGGATATTTCGCTTCGATGCGCACATCTCCTTCGGGATTATGGCGGAATGAACGCAAAGGATTACCGCGCAACGCTAACGATACCTGCTGTGCGATATTTTGCGTTGATAGGCCGTAGCGTTCAGCCTGAACACGATTCACAATCACGCGCAATTCGTCACTACTATTGCCGGTATCGGTTTGCACATCTTCCAGCCCTTCAATGTTGGCGAGGATCGGAATGAGCTCTTCTGAAAGCTCCTCTAGGCGCTCTGTCGAGCGTCCTGTCAATGTGATTTGAACACCTTGATTTTCACCACCACCAAAGCCAAAGTATGGTTTAGAACGCGACATGGGAGGTAAATTCTCTCTGACCCGACGCTGAATTTCAGGAACTGAAACGCTGCGCTCTTCCTTCAGTAGCATCGTGGTGATCGCGTATCCTGGAGTGTAATAGCTGTACACGTCTTCGAGTTCAAAAGCCTCTTTGTTGGCGTACAGGTACGCTTCAAGAATATCAACTTCCTTTTCCACTTCTGCAAGTGCATATTGGCCATCTAAATCGTAGTTAATAAACAGGCGATTGTTGTAAGCAATAGGCGCTTCGTCGCTCCCGACCTGAGAGAGGGGATAGGCGGTAGACGCAAGTAGCAGCAAGATAAAAAGAGTGGTTAAACGCGGATGGCGGTGAGACCAGCGCAATGACGCTAAATAATTCTCTTTGAATCGACTCCGCTTGATTTGCACTTTTCCAGGGTTTACTTTCAACTTGCTCAACAGCAAGGGAATAAGCGTTTGCGCGATCAAGAGGGAGGCCAGAAGTGAGATACAGATTGCAATGGCAACGTGTTCAAGAAAAATTGTGATTTGTTCTTTTTCACCAAAAATGTTTGGAAGAAACACAATTGCAGTGGTGAAAGTTCCGGCGATAATGGCGAGAGAAACTTTGCCCATCCCGGCCTCAATTGTTTCGACATTTGGAACTCGGCCTTCGGCAACAGCTGTTTCCTGCTCTTGTTTGACACTCTCACTCACTACAACAGCGTTGTCGATAAGCATCCCTATGGCGAGCATTAAGCCCATAATGGACAAAATATTAAGGCTGTAACCGAGTAGATACATGACGCCCAAAGTTAAACAGAGTGAGGATGGAACGGAGAGCACGATAATGAGCGTGAGTTTCCAATCACGTAAAAATAGATACAGCACGATAGTTGATAGAACCGCACCAATAAGACCCGCGAGCAACAAATCACTGAGTGATTGGGTAACACTTTCTGCGGTATTGTCCATCATCATGAGTTGAATGCCTTGAAACTCTTCAGACTCACCCGCTTCCTGAATAACTTGCACAACTTGCTCTGAAACATCGACCAAATTAGCAGTTGATTCCTTAAAGACATTGATACCAATTGCATAACTTCGATTGAAATGCCTTCCTTCCTGCATTCGTGGGAGCTCGTAACTCACCTCAGCAATGTCATTTACGGTTAAGAACGGGGTAATTGGAAGCGCTCGGATGTCTTCTAAATCGTGGTATTCAGAAGAGGCACTAATGCGCAACCGATTTGCTTCGGTTTCCACAAAGCCAGCCGTTTGGCTGAAGTTTTGCGCACGAAGTGTCGCTAAAACAGTTTCGGTATTCAGACCACTTGCCACTAAGGCATCTGGATTTAATCGAATCATGATCGAGCGAGGGTTGACCCCATATAACTCAACTTTTGAGACCCCTTGAGCTCGCTCAATAGGTTGTTTCAAATTACGATTCAATAAGTCCCATGCAAACTCTAAATCGCGTTCGCTCGAAATACGCAATTGCAGAACAGGCATATCTTCGGTATTAAATTGTCTTACAAAGACACGCTCAACGTCGTCGGGTAGGTGTTGGCGAGCGATCTCTGCCTTCTCTCGCACTTCAATGCTGCGTGCATTGATATCTTCTTGCCAATCGAAATTGAGTACCACAAACCCACCATTCTCATTGGAAAAAGAACGAATCTCCTTAATATTGGTGATCGTTGCGAGTGTTTCTTCCAAAGGTCGAACGATGAGCCGCTCAACTTCAGCTGGCGTGGCATTAGGGTAGGGGACTTCCACTACCACTTGCGGAATATCAATCGCTGGGAATTTTTCTAATGGCAGTAATTTAGAAGCCGCTAAACCGAGTATCAGCATGGCAAGGAAAATCATCCATACGGTAACGGGTCTTTGCAACGCAAACTTGGCTAAAGGCGCTGAATAAGAGGTACTCATTGGGTCACCTTATGATTGAATTGCTTGCGATCAAACAACTGATACACCACCGGAATGAAGAACAACGTAAGAACGGTTGCAAACATGAGGCCTGAGATAACGGTAATCGCCATTGCTTCCGTTAACTCTGCGCCTTCACCGATACCTAGAGCGAGTGGTAGCAAACCTAAAACTGTGGTCAATGTCGTCATTAGAATCGGACGCAAACGTTGTTCTGAGGCCTGCTGAATGGCGGTGAGTTTCTCAATTCCCTCGGCTCTCAGTTGGTTAATACGATCGATCAGAACAATGGCATTATTGACAACAATACCGCAAAGCATGATTAGACCAATGAACACGACGACACTCAAAGGTGTTTGGGTGAGCCAAAGGCCGAGCACTGAACCCGACGCAGCCAGTGGAACCGCGAACATAATTAGCAATGGATGTCCGAAACTTTCAAACTGTGATGCCATGACGAGGTATACCAAGAATACCGCGAGGGCTAGTGCAAATGTGAGTGACTTGAACGAGGCGTCAAGCATATCGCTTTGCCCGCCTACTCTGGCTTCAATTCCAGGTGGAATCGCTAGATTATTAATGATGCTGTCTAACTCTTCTGCCGCTGTTTTAAGGTTTCCGTCCACCACGGCCATTGACACGATAGCGACACGCTCCTGATTCAAACGCGTGATTTCACCGGGACCCGTTTCCAGGCTCACAGTCGCGACCGAACTCAAGGTAAGTTCGCGCTCTGCTCCCGGATTTACGATGAGTTGAGCCACTTCTTGAGGGTTCTGGCGATATGCGTCGGGTAGGCGCACTCGAATATCTATTTGACGATCGTCTAAGCTGTATTTAGAGGCAACTTGGCCCCCCATTTTTTGTGTAATGACCTGAGCCACCTGCGGTGCTGTGAGGCCAGCAAAAGCGAGTCTTGCATGATCAAAGCGAATGGTGAGCTCAGGTTGACCTTCCGCAACGCCAGCGCGCACATCTTGAAAGTTGTTATGAGTATTCAGTTCGGTTACCAGTTGATAGGCAACGGTCTGAACTCGAGCTAAATCGTGCCCCTGAATCTCCAGGGTTAATGGCATGTCAATGCTGATTAAACTTGGAAAGTCGACTGTACTATTCAGATCTGGGATGAGGCTAATTTCAGCGCGCACATCGCGAATAAGTTGCTCACGTTGCTCTGTGGTCAATGTAGGTTGGGTAATGACATGTAAACGCCCCCAATAATCGCCGCCTTGATTGGCTGATATTTGCATCAAACTACCAATTCCAGCCACGGAAAAAGTTCGTACAATGCGCTCGTCATTTTCGAGGCGTTCCGCAATGTCTCGCAAGGCTAAATCAGTATTTTGAATCGGGGTACCGCGAGGCAGTTCAACTTCTACGTAGAACTCTTGTTGTTCCATGTCAGGAATCAGTTGCGACTTCAACTGTGGTAACAAGATAAAGCTCGCTCCCGTAAGTGCCACGAAGAATGTGAAGAATAATATTGGAGACTTCAAAGTACGCGATAAACCGCGCGCATGTCCACGTTGCACAGCGCCTAGGAACACCTCAAACACTTTTAAAATTGGCGCAGCGATGAGCAATGCCAACCATCGCAGACCAACGCCAACTTTACGTAATAGCCACAGGATACCGTGCGGAATTACTGACCACAGAATGAAGCGAAGCCAAGCAAACGGAGCGAATAACTTACGCCAGCCATTTCTTGGCGCAGGCCGTTCAAGTCGTTCAGGATGCTCCGCATATTTCTGTGGGCCGCCACGGGAAGCAAGCATTGGGATCAAGGTGAGTGCTACGAGTAATGATGCAATGAGCGCAAAAGTGACGGTCAATGCTTGATCATAAAATAGCTGCCCAGCGATACCCGAAATAAATATCATAGGGACAAATACTGCGAGTGTCGTTAAAGTTGACGCTGTCACTGCGCTTGCAACCTCATTCGTTCCGATATGCGCTGCTTGTTCAATATTATCGCCGAGTTCGCGACGACGGGAGATGTTTTCTAGAACCACAATAGCATTATCTACCAGCAGGCCCACGGCGAGTGCAATGCCGCCAAGCGACATGATATTTAGGCTCAGCTTGGCCGAATACATCAGGAAGAACGACGCAATCACAGAAATAGGAATTGCAATTGAGATAATCAAAGTTGGTTTGACTTGGCGCAGAAAGAGTAAAATGATGGTCATGGCTAAGATGCCGCCCATCACTGCATTTTCTTTGACCGAAGCAATGGAATTTCTGATAAAGAGCGATTGATCGCTGAGCAACTCCAATTGATAACCTTGCGGCATTTCTTCTGTGATGGCATTGAGGGAGTTACGAACTCGTTCTGCCACAGCAACGGTGTTCGCACCACCTTCTCGATACAAATTAAATTCAATAGCTTCTGCACCATTTACCCGGCTAATGGAGGTGCGATCTTTGTGCCCCAAGCGCACTTCTGCAATGTCCTTAAGCTGAATAGGGCGACCCGCGACCGTCGTGATGTAAATATCACGGATATCATCAAGAGATTGGAACTGATTCATGGTTCGTACGAGAAATTCAAGACGACCGCTTTGCACGCGTCCACCAGCACGATTCACATTCTCTTCTCGTAACCGAGTCACTATAAACTCAGGGGTAAGATTTAGGGCTGCGGTGCGTTGTTCATCTATAAGGACTTGTATTTCGTCTTCAAGACCGCCGCCCGTGCGGACGGCGGCGATTCCGTCAATCGTTTCGAAACTGCGTTTTAACTCTTCATCAGCAAAGCGACGTAATGCCTGCAGATCGCTATCGCCAGAGAGTGCAAAGCGAAGAATAGGCTCCATATTGGGATCGAAGCGAAGAAGAATTGGCTTTTGAATATCCAGGGGAATCGGCACCATATCCAACTTTTCTCTCACTTCAATTGCGGCCATATCCATATTCGTGCCCCAGGCAAACTCGAGCTGAATATCAGATTGTCCTGCACGTGCGTATGAAGTCATACTGCGAATACCACGCACGGTTCCCAAAGATTCCTCGATAGGGCGGTTGATTAGTTGTTCTATTTCAGCTGGCGCCGCACCGGGATATTCTGTTCGAACCGTTAAACTTGGGTAGCTCAACTCGGGAAGTAGCGTCACCGGTAAGCGAGAGAGCGCCACCATCCCGAACAGCGTGATAGCCAGGGTAAACATCACAACTGTAACGGGACGATGGACAGCAACTTTGGCGAGGCTCATAGTTCGATTACCTCTACTTTCGCTTGGTCGCGCAGGTTCGCTTGGCCGGTAATTACAAGCATATTGCCCTCTTCTAAGCCTTCTGCGACTTCCACCCAGCCATGGTCATTAATGCCAGTGGCAACGTTGATTTTGTGAGCCACACCATTTTCAATTCTAAAAACGTGAGATTGGTTATCTACATTCACGAGTGCGTCTTGCGGAATGCGGACCACATTCTCTTTTTCGGCATAATGAACACTTACACGGGTAAACAAACCAGGGCGAAGAGATTGGCTTTCATTGTTAATGTTGATGACTACCCGAAAGGTACCTGAGCCTGAATCTACGACCGGGCTGATACGCTCAACATGGGCTGATATTGGCCCTAATGAGCTTAACGCAGGCACTTGAATTTCAGCATTTTGGCCTTGAGAAATATGACTCAAGGCATTCTCTGGTAAATGAACTGTTGCGCGCAACTCAGACGTGTCTACGATGTTAAACATTGATTCGGGTTGCCACGCTTGAATCATGCGGCCCACACGTGTGTAGCGCTCTGAAATCAGACCCGATATCGGCGCTCGAACCGTTGTTTCATCCAGATCTTTTTGCGCGAGCTCAAGCTGGGCCGTAAGAGAGTCATGCTGTGATTGGAGACGACTTACAGCGTCGGCGCTTACCATTTGTTGCGCTGCAAGTTGCTGGTGCCGAGTGAGCTCTTGACGAATATTTCTGAGCTCAGCGCTAATTTGATTCACCGCTAACTGATAACGTGATGATTCAAGTTGCGCTAATACTTGACCTGCTTCGACATAGTCACCTTCTTCAACGGCAATAGACTCGACGATACCGCTGACACGGGGTGTGACATCGGCGCTTCGCTCGGCTTCTAGAATGGCACTGCCGTCGAACGATGCTTTAATCGCTCCGCGTGTTGCGTAAATGACTTCCACCGGTACACCGCGCTCAACTTCCTCTTCCTGCGCCTCTGTATTCTCGGCACCCACGTTGCCGCAGCCACTTAAAACTGCACTCATTGAGAGAAGCGCGGCAATACCTAAAACATTTTTACGAATTGGATTGTTCACAACATTAACCCCTAGCGATTCAAAGTCGCGGAAGCGACATATTCTTTGGACATGCCGATGAATTGCAGATGTTATGCCAACTGCAGAAAGTAACTGTAAGTATTTGTATTTTATTTTAAAAAATAGGATCTGATTAAATTTCGGGTGTTCTAGTTATGACTAAATCGACTAATCAATAGCGAAATTGGCTAACACGGTTACAGTTTTCTTAATTTAACTATGGACATTTAGACGTCCAGACGTTTATTATCTAGACATCTTACGACAAGGAGACTTCCATGCATCCAGAAACAATCGCACTTCATTTCGGTTACACCGCAGAAAAGCCCCAGCGAGCGGCGGCTGTACCAATTTATCAAACAACTTCTTTTACATTTGACGATACTCAACACGGCGCGGATCTATTTAATTTAAAAGTTGAGGGTAATATTTACTCGCGAATCATGAATCCGACGAACGCGGTATTAGAGCAAAGAATTGCAGCGCTTGAGGGAGGCATTGGCGCGCTCGCAGTCGCTTCTGGAATGGCGGCGATTACTTACACAATTCAGACGCTCGCGAAAGCCGGAGACAACATTGTAAGCGTGAGCCAACTGTACGGCGGAACTTATAACTTATTCGCACACTCATTGCCGCAGCAGGGGATTGATGTTCGACTCGTTGATGGCGAGGCATTTGATCATCTTGAGGCCTTGATCGACGATAAAACTAAGCTTATTTTCTGTGAGTCTATTGGTAATCCCGCGGGGAATATCGTGGATTTGGAACGTCTTGCTGAGATCGCAAACCGCCGAGGCGTTGCTTTAGTTGTTGATAATACGGTCGCAACACCATACCTTTGTAAGCCCATTGAACTGGGCGCCCACATCGTGATTCATAGTCTCACCAAATATATCGGTGGCCATGGAACAACGGTGGGTGGTGTGATTGTTGATGGTGGAACGTTCCCGTGGGATGCTCATAAACAAAGATATCCTCAGCTCAATGAACCGGATCCGTCGTACCATGGTGTCGTTTATACGGAAGCCTTAGGTGCGGCAGCGTTTATCGGTCGGGCAAGGGTTGTACCGCTGCGTAATACCGGCGCCGCACTCTCAGCACAGAGCGCTTTTAATATCTTGCAAGGGTTGGAAACGCTTGGGTTGAGAATGGAACGTCATGTTGAGAATGCGCAGAAGTTAGCAGAGTATCTATTGCAACACCCACAGGTGAGTTGGGTCAACTATGCAGGACTCAAAAATAGTCCTTATCATGAGCGCGCTCTAAAATTGACACGCGGCTCTGCGGCAGGAATTCTGAGCTTTGGCATTAAAGGCGGTGAGCCTGCGGCCGTCAAATTTATCGATCAATTACAGCTTATTTTACGCCTCGTGAATATTGGTGACGCGAAGTCATTGGCATGCCATCCTGCTTCAACAACACACCGGCAGTTGAGCGATGAAGAATTAGCGAAAGCGAGTGTATCGCGTGATTTGATAAGAATTTCGGTTGGTATTGAGCATATCGAAGATATCATTGCGGATGTTGAACAAGCCCTAGTTGCTGCGCAAGAAAGCTAACCACTCAGCGAAAATGACTTGCCCGTAATTCTGCCAAACGGGCAAGTTATCTGCGTTTGCATGTGTTGCATCAAGTCCTTCTGGAAGCGCCGTGCTTAACCCTCTTCGCTTGTCTCGCTGGTATTCAAAAAGCAAGGTGTCCTGTGCATACTCGGGGTGCCCCAACAGCAATAAATTGTGATCTTGGGTTAAGATTAGAGACGGTCCGGCTGCTTCCGATTCTAATAGCGGCGTCAGTTGACTTTTATTTCGTAATACTTCTGCAGCGATAAAAGCATACCTGGAGTGCGGGAGATAAAGCTCCTTTGGCAGCTTTTGGGTGATGGCATGTTGCATTGTTTGGGTGTGGGAGAAAACCCCAAACAACTTTTCACTCCGCACCTGAACTGGTAATTGATAACGAGCGAGTAGTAATGCGTGCGCGGCCCAACAGGAGGCGAATATCGGTATTGCGCGGTCTTCGCAGTGTTTGAAAATACGTTGAAGCTCTTGCCAATAAACAATCTCTTGAAACGGCTTTTGTCCGAGCGGAGCACCTGTCACGACAAGTATATCAAAGGCGTCGGGTAAACCGACTGTGTAGCGCGGAAGTAGGGCACTCAGCGGTGTGTGTTTGGGTTGATAACTCGCTGTGATACACGGCTTCCATTCTAAGTCATGTTGCTGCGGACAAATGATATGCAGCCATTGACGCTCGGTCTCAATTTTATTTGGCATGAGGTTAAGAAATGCGACCGATGTCATATAAATACCGTGCTAAAAGCGAAAACTGTGGGAAATTATGCATTAAAAAAGCCAGCGCGACAAACGTGTCGGGCTGGCTTTTGCGTTTGAAAAAGCTTTATTTGTCGATAGCTTTAAATTCGCGTTGCGCCTCACCTGTGTAGAGTTGGCGAGGGCGGCCGATTTTCTGTGTCTTCTCGCTGAGCATTTCATGCCAGTGCGAAATCCAGCCAACCGTTCTTGAAAGCGCAAAAATAACGGTAAACATGCTGGTTGGAATGCCGATCGCTTTCAGAATAATACCTGAGTAGAAGTCGACATTTGGATAGAGCTTCTTCTCTACGAAATATGGGTCTTCCAATGCGATCTTTTCAAGCTCCATCGCTACATCCAGCAGCGGATCTTTGATATTCAATTCGCTTAAAACTTCATGACACGTTTCGCGCATTACTTTGGCACGCGGGTCGAAGTTTTTGTATACGCGGTGACCAAAGCCCATTAGACGGAACGGGTCATTTTTGTCTTTTGCCTTATCAATAAACTCAGGAATACGATCGACTGAACCAATTTCTTTCAGCATCCGCAAACAAGCTTCGTTGGCACCGCCGTGAGCAGGTCCCCACAAAGACGCCACGCCCGCCGCGATACAAGCGTATGGGTTTGCCCCAGACGAACCCGCGAGGCGAACCGTTGAGGTTGATGCGTTTTGCTCATGGTCTGCGTGGAGCGTGAAAATCCGGTCCATTGCTTTTGCAATGACGGGGTTCACTACATAGTCTTCCGCAGGTACTGAGAACATCATATTCAAGAAATTCTCAGAGTATGACAGGCTGTTTTTGGGATACACAAATGGTTGACCAATGCTGTGCTTGTAGCACATGGCTGCAATCGTTGGCATTTTCGCAACTAAGCGATAGGCGCTACGCACCCGTTGTTCAGGGTCGGAAATATTTAAATCGTCATGATAGAAAGACGAGAGCGCACCTGTGACTGCACAAAGCATCGCCATCGGATGAGAATCGCGACGGAAACCGTTAAAGAAGTTGTGAATTCCTTGATGAACCATGGTGTGATTGGTAATGGTTTTACGAAACTTCTTATATTCGTCTTGCGTCGGCGCCTCGCCATGAATCAGCATATAGCAAACTTCGAGGTAATCAGCCTCGGTCGCGAGCTGTTCAATCGGGTATCCGCGGTGAAGCAAAATACCTTTATCACCATCAATATAGGTAATTTTTGATTCACATGAGCCAGTCGCCAAAAAACCTGGATCAAAGGTAAAATAACCGTGCTTGCCTAATGTGCGTACATCTATAACGTCATGACCAGCGGTTCCAGTGAGAATTGGGAGCTCAATGGTATTGCCGTCGACTTGCAAAGTGGCTTTTCTGTCAGCCATAAGGAAATCTCCTCGCTTTCGTTGCGTCTCGGGAAAAAAGTGCGCTATTTGTACTTGATCCGACCAGTGAATGTCAATTTTTGCAGCGAAGCATGCTGCTTTTTTGTTCAGCATGAATCATTACAAAATGGATCTAGATACCCATGCGATTACGTAAGAAGTTACGAAATAGTTGCATGAAACGAGTGAATCAAATGAATCGCGCACTCAAATTAGTTCATGGCTTATACTTTAGTCTAAGACAAGCATTAGTGTTCACTTAAATAAACAGAATTCACTGAAAATACATGGCAATTTCTGTGGAATGGTGCGGCTTCCGTCATTGTATTTCTATTCTACGGTGGATATACTTGCGGCACCGACCTCCCTTGCGTTTTAACAGAAGGCAAAAGTGGTGAAAAAACAAAGACCCGTAAATTTACAACTGAATACCATCAGTTTTCCTCCAGCAGCAATCTCGTCAATTCTACATCGTGTGTCTGGCGTCGTCATGCTAGTGCTCGTTGGTTTATTGGTGTGGTTACTTAATCAATCTTTGCAATCTCCAGAAGGGTTTGCGCAGGCACAAAGCGTGTTTACTCATCCGCTTGTGAAGTTCCTGATTTGGGGCTTCGTCGCGGCACTGGGCTATCACGTGTTGGCGGGTTTGCGCCACATGGTGATGGACTTAGGTTTCTGGGAAGAGCGTGAATCTGGCAACGTGAGCGCAGTCGTAACGATTGTTCTCGCCGTAATTCTCGCTGTATTAGCAGGAGTTTGGTTATGGTAAAAGTAGCATCTACCTTTGGTCGTAGCGGTACGCACGACTACGTTCTGTTGCGCGCTTCAGCGCTGGTTATGGCAGCATTCGCTATATTCATGGTGTTTTGGCTGGTATGTAATCCTGCCGTTGAGTACTCACAGTGGGTGACCTTGTTTAGTCATACCGGAATGAAAGTGTTCACTTTATTAGCGCTCACAGGCCTGCTTATCCACGGCTGGATCGGCATCTGGCAAGTGCTAACAGATTACGTGAAAAACTCACGTCTTAGAGGCGCAATTCAGTACATTGTAGTGATCGCGCTTGGCGTATATTGGTTCACTGGCCTATTCGTTTTATGGGGTGTCTAAGTGAGTAACGTAAAAGAATTACAATTTGACGCAGTAGTGATCGGTGCCGGTGGCGCAGGTATGCGTGCTGCGTTGCAAATTTCGCAAAATGGCATGAGCTGTGCACTGATGTCTAAAGTTTTCCCAACCCGGTCGCATACTGTATCAGCACAAGGTGGCATCACAGTGGCACTTGGTAATGCGCACGACGACAATTGGGAATGGCACATGTTCGATACCGTGAAGGGCTCGGACTACATCGGTGACCAAGACGCCATCGAATACATGTGTAAAACAGGCCCAGAAGCAATTCTTGAGCTGGAAAACATGGGTCTACCATTTTCTCGTTTCGAGAATGGAAAAATATATCAGCGCCCGTTTGGCGGCCAGTCAAAAGAGTTCGGTGGCGAGCAAGCAGCGCGTACCGCTGCGGCTGCAGACCGGACAGGCCACGCGCTCTTGCACCTTTTGTATCAACAAAATGTGAAGAACAAAACGACCGTCTTGTCTGAGTGGTATGCGCTTGACCTCGTTAAAAACGCCGACGGTGTTGTAACAGGTGTGACTGCGCTTGAAATCGAAACGGGCGACATCTATCACATTAAAGCGCGCGCGGTCGTGTTAGCAACCGGCGGTGCCGGGCGTATTTATGCATCAACCACAAATGCGCATATTAATACCGGCGACGGTGTGGGGATGGCATTGCGAGCGGGTGCTCCAGTACAAGATATGGAAATGTGGCAATTTCACCCAACTGGTATAGCCGGCGCAGGCTCTTTGGTAACAGAAGGGTGTCGCGGTGAAGGTGGCTATCTGTTAAATAAAGACGGCGAACGTTTCATGGAGCGATATGCACCGAATGCAAAAGATCTGGCAGGGCGTGATGTAGTGGCTCGGGCCATGATGACAGAGATTCGTGAAGGTCGAGGATGTGAGGGACCTTGGGGGACTCATATCAAGTTGAAACTCGACCACTTAGGGCGTGAAGTGCTTGAATCTCGCCTGCCTGGCGTTTGCGACTTAGCGAAAACTTTCGCGCACGTCGATCCTGCTGAAGAGCCGATTCCTGTAATCCCAACCTGTCATTATATGATGGGTGGGATTCCAACCGACGTGAACGGTCAATGTCTAGAGATTAACGAGAAGGGCGAGGCTGCACCGATTCAAGGGTTGTTTGCCTGCGGTGAAATAGCCTGTGTATCTGTACATGGTGCGAACCGTCTGGGCGGAAACTCGTTACTCGATTTAGTTGTATTTGGCCGTGCAACTGGCTTGCATTTAGGTGATGCGCTTGCTGCAACAACTGAATCGCGTGCCGCAAGCAAAGACGATATCGATGCAGCGCTGGCCCGCACCGAGCGTTGGAACAATACGCAGAAGGGTGAAGACCCGGTGCAAATTCGTCGTGATTTGCAAAAATGTATGCAATTGAACTTCTCTGTATTCCGTGAAGGCGATGCAATGGAGCAAGGCCTGAAGGAATTGAAAGAAATTCGCGAACGCTTGCAGCATGCGCGTCTTGACGATACAAGTAACGATTTCAACACTACGCGCATCGAATGTTTGGAACTTGATAATTTGATGGAAACAGCATATTCAACCGCCGTTTCTGCCAGCTTCCGTCAAGAGAGCCGTGGTGCACATAGTCGTGCTGACTATCCTGAACGTGACGACGCGAACTGGTTAGTACACACAGTATATCGCCCAGAAACTGAAGGTATGGTGAAACGTGACGTAAACTTGCAGCCGAAACTGCGCGAAGCGTTCCCACCCAAGGCACGGACCTATTAAGAGGCATAGCGATGAAAAAATATACTTTTTCGATCTATCGTTACAATCCTGATACGGATACGAAGCCTCGTATGCAGGACTACACGTTAGAACTTGAAGACAACCAAGACTTGATGGTGCTTGAAGCACTTATCAAAATTAAGGAAGAGCAAGATCCTACACTTTCTTTCCGTCGTTCTTGTCGGGAAGGTGTATGTGGGTCTGATGGCTTCAACATTAATGGTAAAAATGGCTTGGCTTGTATCACTAATTTATCATCACTCAAAACGATGAAAATTGTGGTGCGACCACTCCCAGGTTTACCGGTGATTCGTGACTTGATTGTAGATATGACGCAATTCTACAAGCAGTACGAGAAAGTGAAGCCATACTTGATCAACGACGATAAAACACCACCAGCGCGTGAGCGTTTGCAGAGCCCCGAAGACCGTGAAAAGTTAGATGGCTTGTACGAGTGTATTTTATGCGCTTGCTGTTCAACTTCATGCCCATCTTTCTGGTGGAATCCAGACAAGTTTATCGGTCCTGCAGGTTTATTGCACGCCTACCGATTCCTTGCGGATAGTCGCGATACAGCAACAGAGCAACGTTTAGATGATTTAGATGACGCATTCAGTGTATTCCGCTGTCATGGCATCATGAACTGCGTTAATGTGTGTCCGAAAGGGTTGAACCCAACGAAGGCGATTGGACACATTAAATCAATGCTATTGAGCCGTGCGGTTTAGCAAAATCGCAATGCTTTGATATAGTAATGGTTGTGCTTGGAATTTAGCCATCCATGCTTGGATGGCTATTTTCATAAGCACTATGACAATTCCGGTTGTTTTTCACCGCTTATGAATTGGAAAGGAAACGCAATGCAAGAAGGCGCAATGCAAGCCTGGATAGAATCCTCACCTTTGGCCGGAGGAAACGCGGCCTACGTCGAAGAGCTCTTCGAGCTATATCTTGACGATCCAACTTCTGTTTCTGATGAGTGGCGCTCATTGTTTGATGAATTGCCAAAAGGCAATGCCACTGACGTGAAACATAGCCAAATTCGTGCTCAATTCCGAGAAGCGGCGAAGAATAAACTGAAGCAAGCTGCGAGTGGTGGCACTGGGGTGAACTCAGAGTATGCAGAAAAGCAGGTACGTGTTCTGCAACTTATCAATGCATATCGTTTTCGCGGCCATCAGCACGCCAGTATTGATCCGTTAGGGCTGTGGAAACAGGAAATCGTTCCTGATTTGTCACTCGATTTCCATACGTTGACCAAAGACGATTTAGAGACTGAATTTAATGTCGGTTCTTTAGCAATTGGCAAAGACACGGTGAAGCTGAAAGATATTCACGCAGCGCTTGAGGCGATTTACTGTGGCCCGATTGGTGCGGAATACATGCATATCGTAAGTACAGACGAAAAGCGCTGGATTCAGCAACGATTAGAGTCTCAACTCGGGCAACCGAAATTCTCTGCAGAAGAGAAAAAGCGGTTATTAAAAGAGCTAGTTGCCGCGGACGGACTAGAGAAATATCTCGGTAAAAAGTTTCCCGGCGCGAAGCGTTTCTCACTTGAGGGTGGAGACGCACTCGTACCATTGGTGAAAGCACTGATTCGTCGTTCAGGTGAGCAAGGTGCAAAAGAAGTTGTTGTAGGGATGGCGCACCGTGGCCGTTTGAACCTACTCATCAATGTTTTAGGGAAAAAGCCGAAGGAATTGTTTGACGAATTTGCGGGTAAAAACACAACAGATAAAGCTGGTGACGTGAAGTATCACATGGGCTTTTCGTCTGACTTCGCGACAGAAGGTGGAGATGTTCATCTAGCACTCGCTTTTAACCCGTCACATCTTGAAATTGTAAATCCAGTTGTGATGGGATCGGTGCGTGCTCGTATGGATCGCCGTGGCTGTAAAGACGGAAGCCAAGCGCTACCGATTACGATTCATGGTGATGCAGCGATTGCAGGTCAGGGCGTTGTGCAAGAGACCTTCAACTTGTCGAAAACGCGCGCTTACGGCGTAGGCGGCAGCATTCGCATTGTTGTGAACAACCAAGTTGGTTTTACCACATCTAAGCAAGAAGACGCTCGCTCAACGCAGTATTGTACTGATATTGCGAAAATGGTTCAGGCACCGATTTTCCACGTGAATGCGGACGATCCTGAGGCCGTACTATTTGTGTCGCAACTTGCCATTGATTATCGTAATACGTTTAAACGTGACGTGGTGATTGATCTGGTCTGTTACCGTCGTCATGGTCACAACGAGGCCGATGAGCCGAATGCAACACAGCCTCTGATGTATCAGAAGATTAAGAAGCACCCGGTACCACAAGCGCTTTACGCGAAGCGTTTGGCGGAAGCGGGCGTGATAGCAGACGATGACACGGACCAAATGATCTCTGAGTATCGCGATGCACTCGATAGGGGAGAGTGCGTGGTTGATGAGTGGCGCAAAATGAGCGCACATTCGGTAGACTGGAGCCCCTTTATCGGCAACGATTGGGACGTCGATTATGACGCCGCGATATCACTCGATGAGCTCAAGATTCTTGGTGAACAAGTGAGCCATGTGCCTGCTGATTTCAAGTTAAACAAGCAGGTGCAAAAGGTTTATGAAGAACGCGCCAAGATGGCACGAGGTGAGCGTACTTTAGACTGGGGTATGGCAGAAACACTAGCGTATGCCTCGATGGTTAAAAATGGCGTCCGGATTCGTATGACCGGTCAAGACTGTGGTCGTGGAACTTTCTTCCATCGTCATGCGGTGCTGCACAACCAGAAAGATGCGAGCACGTTTTTACCGCTCACGAAGATTGCAGAAAATCAGGCACCGATTGAAATTTATGATTCGGTGCTGTCTGAAGAAGCCGTGATGGCTTTTGAATATGGTTATGCAACGGCTGAACCCAATACGTTAGTGATTTGGGAAGCGCAATTTGGTGATTTTGCCAATGGCGCGCAAGTGGTGATTGACCAGTTCTTGAGCTCTGGTGAACAGAAGTGGGGTCGCTTATGTGGTCTCACGCTCCTACTCCCTCATGGTTACGAAGGGCAGGGGCCGGAACATAGCTCGGCTCGCCTCGAGAGATTTTTACAATTGTCGGCTGACCATAACTGGTCGGTTTGTGTGCCAACAACGCCCGCACAGGTGTTTAATATGTTGCGTCGTCAACAGTTACGCCCGGTGCGTCGCCCGCTCATCGTAATGACGCCAAAATCACTTTTGCGTCATCCAGATGCCGTTTCTACACTTGAGGAACTAGCCGAGGGCAAATTCCACAATGTGATCGGTGAGATTGATTCACTCGATGCGAAAAAAGTGAAACGTGTGGTGATGTGTAGCGGTAAGGTGTACTACGACTTATTGAAGGCAAGACGGGAAAACGAACTCGAACATGTTGCCATTATCCGGGTTGAGCAGCTGTATCCATTCCCACATGAAGAAATGGCTGAAGTATTGAAAGATTATCAGCATGTAAAAGAATTTGTGTGGTGTCAGGAAGAGCCGCAAAACCAAGGAGCTTGGTACTGTAGCCAGCATCATTTCCGTGAAGCAATTCCGGATGGTGCAGCGCTCACGTATGCAGGGCGCGCTGCGTCCTCATCGCCGGCAGTAGGGTATGCCGCGGTACACAAAGAGCAACAAGAAAAACTCGTAAATGAAGCGCTAAGCATTTAACAGGTGATAAACAATGGCGATTGAAATTAAAGTACCTGAATTACCAGAATCTGTTGCTGACGGAACGATTGCCACATGGCATGTGAAGGAAGGCGATAGCGTAAGCCGTGACCAGAACTTGGTTGATATTGAAACCGACAAAGTTGTTCTTGAGGTGGTTGCAGAAGCCGACGGAGTAGTGGGTAAAATCAGCGCTCAAGAAGGTGATACGGTGGAAGGTCAACAGGTGATTGGCACCATCGAGAAAGGTGACAGCAAGGCAAGCGCTGAGAAGTCTGATGACAAAGAAGAGAAGTCAGACGACAAAGAAGACAAGTCTGCTGAGAAATCAGAAAAAGAAGACACGAAGAAAGATTCTAAACCTGCGAGTGGGAAGACTATCGAGGTTAAAGTTCCTGAATTACCGGAATCTGTGTCTGAAGCAACCATTGCCACTTGGCATGTGAAGGCTGGTGAGAGCGTTTCACGTGACCAAAACTTGGTTGACATTGAAACCGACAAAGTCGTTTTAGAAGTCGTTGCTGAAAGTGACGGTGTACTTGCTGAAATTATTCATGACGAGGGCGCAAACGTAGGTGCTCAAGACGTGATCGGTAAAATTAAAGAGGGTGCTGCAGGTAGTTCCAGCCCAGACTCCAAAACTGAGCAAAGCAGCAGTGAGAAGGAGTCTCAAGAAAGTGATAAAGACGCCTCTGACGCGATAAGCCCGTCTGTGCGCCGTTTGCTTGCAGAGCATGACTTGAAAGCGAGCGATGTGAAGGGAACCGGTAAAGATGGTCGCTTGACCAAAGAAGATGTGGAGAAACATGTGAAGTCGCAAAGTAGTTCATCTGCTTCTGAGCAAAAGAAATCAGGTTCGGCACAGCCGGCAGTGAGTGGCGATCGTACACAGAAGCGTGTGCCCATGACGCGTCTGCGTAAAACGATTGCGAAGCGCTTACTAGAAGCGAAAAACTCGACAGCTATGCTGACGACTTTTAATGAAGTCAACATGAAGCCGATTATGGACCTTCGTAAAACCTATCAAAAGGAATTTGAAGACCGTCACGGTATTCGCCTCGGCTTTATGTCGTTTTATGTGAAAGCTGTTGTTGAAGCGTTGAAGCGTTTCCCAGAGGTGAACGCTTCGATCGATGGCGAAGACATTGTTTATCACAATTACTTCGATGTCAGCATTGCCGTGTCTACACCGCGTGGCTTGGTCACACCTGTCTTACGCGATTGTGACAAACTGAGCTTGGCTGAGATTGAAGGTGGAATTAAAGATCTAGCGATTAAAGGTCGTGATGGCAAATTGACCCTCGACGAAATGCAAGGCGGAAATTTCACCATTACTAATGGTGGTGTTTTTGGTTCATTGCTTTCTACACCGATTCTCAATCCGCCACAGAGCGCAATTTTGGGTATGCACAAAATCCAAGATCGTCCTATGGCAGTCGACGGAAAGGTAGAGATTTTGCCAATGATGTATTTGGCGCTTTCTTATGACCACCGTATTATTGACGGAAAAGAGTCTGTTGGATTCCTCGTGACAGTGAAAAACTTGCTCGAAGATCCACAACGTCTACTTCTCGATATCTAGAGCACTAACAGCGGTGGTTGTTATGACTGCCGCTGTCATTTTTCGTGGCGTTTGCGTATAATGCGCCGCGGTAATTCGGGTAAGCAGCTGCGGCTGCTTTCGTTTTGAATGAACAGACGGAACAAGCATCATGAATTTGCATGAGTATCAAGCAAAACAGCTTTTCAGAGAGTTCGGACTGCCAGTATCTGATGGATACGCAGTTGATACGGCTGACGAGGCTGTCGAAGCAGCTAAAAAAATTGGTGGCGACAAGTGGGTCGTTAAATGTCAGGTTCACGCAGGTGGCCGTGGTAAAGCAGGTGGTGTAAAACTCGTCTCTAGCCTTGACGAAGTGCGTGCTTTCGCTGACAACTGGGTAGGCAAGAACCTTGTAACCTACCAAACAGACGCAAACGGCCAGCCGGTTGCAAAAATTCTTGTTGAAAGCTGCACTGATATTGCAAAAGAGCTTTATCTAGGTGCAGTTGTAGACCGTGCAACGCGTAAAATTGTGTTCATGGCTTCAACAGAAGGCGGCGTTGAAATTGAAAAAGTTGCAGAAGAAACGCCTGAGAAAATCTTAAAGGCGATTATCGACCCGACCGTAGGGGCTCAACCTTTCCAAGGTCGAGATCTTGCATTCCAACTCGGTTTGAACCCAGAGCAAGTGAAGCAATTCACGAAGATCTTCCTTGGTTTGGCACAAATGTTTGAGCAATATGATTTCGCGCTGCTTGAAATTAACCCGTTAGTAATTACTGACGAAGGCAATCTGCACTGCTTAGACGGCAAAATCAACATCGATAGTAATGCTTTATATCGCCAGCCTAAGATCAAAGAGATGCACGATCCTTCACAGGAAGATTCTCGCGAAGCACATGCTGCGAAGTTCGAGTTGAACTATGTAGCTCTCGACGGCAACATCGGTTGTATGGTGAATGGTGCCGGTCTTGCGATGGGAACGATGGACATCGTGAAATTGAACGGTGGTGAGCCAGCGAACTTCTTAGATGTAGGTGGCGGGGCAACTAAAGAGCGCGTTACTGAGGCATTCAAAATCATTTTGTCTGACGACAACGTGAAAGCAGTATTCGTGAACATCTTCGGTGGTATCGTTCGTTGCGATATGATCGCAGAAGGTATCATTGGTGCGGTAGAAGAAGTAGGTGTGAAAGTACCTGTAGTTGTGCGCCTTGAAGGTAACAACGCAGAGCTTGGCGCTAAAAAACTCGCCGACAGCGGCTTGAACATTCAAGCGGCTACTAGTTTGACAGACGCAGCGCAGAAAGTAGTTGCTGCAGCCGGAGGTCAATAATGTCTATTTTGATCGATAAAAACACCAAAGTTATCTGCCAAGGTTTTACAGGCGGCCAAGGTACTTTTCATTCTGAGCAGGCTATCGCGTATGGCACTCAAATGGTTGGTGGTGTAACCCCAGGTAAAGGTGGTCAAACTCATCTAGGTTTGCCAGTTTTTAATACAGTGAAAGAAGCGGTTGCTGAAACCGGTGCGACTGCATCTGTTATCTACGTGCCTGCGCCTTTCTGTAAAGACTCAATCATTGAAGCTGCAGACGCGGGCATCGAGTTGATTGTTTGTATCACTGAGGGTATCCCGACTTTAGACATGCTCTACGTGAAAGAATACCTTACGCATAAAGGCGTGCGCATGATTGGTCCAAACTGCCCCGGCGTGATTACTCCGGGTGAGTGTAAGATTGGCATTATGCCAGGGCACATTCATAAGCCAGGTAAAGTAGGCATTGTTTCTCGTTCAGGTACGTTAACGTACGAAGCGGTAAAACAAACGACCGACGAAGGTTTTGGTCAGTCCACTTGTGTGGGTATTGGTGGCGATCCGATTCCTGGCTCAAACTTCATCGATATTCTCGAAATGTTCGAGAAAGATCCTAAAACCGAAGCGATTGTAATGATCGGTGAGATTGGTGGAACGGCTGAAGAAGAAGCAGCGGAATACATCAAAAACAACGTGACGAAGCCAGTAGTTTCTTACATCGCGGGTGTTACTGCGCCTCCAGGTAAGCGCATGGGTCATGCTGGTGCGATTATTTCGGGTGGCAAAGGAACGGCAGACGAGAAATTTGCTGCATTAGAAGCTGCCGGTGTAAAGACCGTTCGTAGCTTGGCCGATATCGGTGCTGCCTTACGTGAAAAAACTGGTTGGTAATTGATACTAGTCGTTTATTTAAAAAGCGCCTGAGGGCGCTTTTTTTATTGGAAACATTGTCTTATAAATATTTTTTACCCATACTGAGGCGACTTCATAGGAAGAGGGATCCAGTATGGGGACACAACTCATCACGAGAATTACAGAATTAAGAGCGGTCGAATTACTGAGCCGCGCACCTCTATTTAAAACGCTTACCTCGGAAGATAAGCGTCGTTTTGCTTCAACTCCCGGATTATTTCGCTTTGCCAAGGCCGGAAATAGCTTTATTGAGCAAGGAGAGGGTGACTATTCCATTTATGTTGTTATGACCGGGCGTGCGCGCATCCTTAAGGACGGGGTACATGTCGCAGATGTGGAGGCCGGCCAATTTGTGGGGGAGGTCGCTTTTATTTTAAGGGAGCCAAGAACAGCAACCGTGCTCGCCGCGACCGACATGATCTTATTAAAGATAGACGCTGAAAACTTTGTAAAGTTGCCAATTCGTGCGCGCGAGATTATGAAAGACAAGATTATTGAAGGGCTAGAGCACCGAATTGCGCATATGAATGATGAAATTAAGCGCTATCGAACTGAAGCCGAGGCGCAATCGGACGAACCTCAAGATGAGGACGGTAAACCGGCGGCGTAAAGGGTGGTCAGTCCAGTGTAAGTCCGCTAGGATAAGTGTAAATAGAACAATAATGCTGAGGCAAATATGTACGGTTTATCAGAAAATGGAAGCCATTGGCTTGCACGTGTAAAGTCCTTTATGGCGGAACATATTGTCCCCTATGAATCTCAATACCTCAAAAATAATATTGAGATGAATGCCCACTCGAGATGGCAGGAATGGCAACTCGATCCCACAATTCAAGCGCTCAAAGAAAAAGCACAGCGGGCAGGCCTTTGGAACCTATTTTTACCCGACGAAACGCTCGGGCAAGGGCTTTCAACCTATGACTACGCGCCACTTGCAGAACAAATGGGTCGCTCTCTCATTGCGCCTGAGATTTTTAATTGCAACGCACCAGACACCGGTAATATGGAGGTGCTCTATCACTATGGGACACCGGCACAGCAGGAGCAATGGTTAAAGCCTTTACTTAGCGGTGAAATTCGTTCGGTATTTGGCATGACAGAGCCACAAGTGGCGAGCTCTGATGCAACAAATATGGAAACGCGAATTGACGCTGACGGTGATTCTGTTGTGGTCACTGGACGCAAATGGTGGTCGACGGGCCTTGGTCATCCGCATGCAAAATTTGCCATTGTGATGGGACTCACAGACCCCCAGGCAGATCGACATCAACAGCACTCTATGGTGATTGTGCCATTAGACGCCGAAGGCGTTAACATTGAACGCATGCTCCCTGTTTTTGGCGATTATGACGCGCCTTATGGACATGGAGAAGTGTCATTCGATCAAGTTCGGGTGCCGAAGGAGAACGTGATTGGGTGTTTAGGTGCTGGTTTTGCAATCGCACAGGGTCGACTGGGGCCGGGTCGTATCCATCATTGTATGCGTGCGATTGGTGCAGCAGAGCAGGCGCTTTCTCTGTTAATCCAGCGTGCAACCTCAAGAATTGCATTTGGCGCTCCGCTTATTAAGTTAGGTGACAACGGAACGCGCATTGCGCGTCATCGCATGGCAATCGATCAAGCACGACTCTACACGCTTCACACAGCAAGACTGATTGATGAACAAGGCGTGAAAGCGGCTGCAAGTGAAATTGCTGGTATCAAAGCAGTGATTCCAAAAATGTTAGAGGCCGTCGTAGACGACGCCATTCAAATTCATGGTGGGGGCGGGTTGAGCCACGATTATCCGTTGACCGCATTTTATGCAATTGCGCGTGCATTGAGGCTCGCTGATGGACCCGATGAAGTACATGAAGCCTCAGTACTCCGGCAAGAATTGAAGAAATATAAGAGGGAGTCATGAGCGAATTTGAAGATCGCGGCAAGGCACTCCGCGAAGAAGAAACATTCAACATTGGCGCCGTCGATCAGTGGCTCAAGAAAAGTCTCCCTCATTTGCAAGGAACGCCTGAGGTGACTCAGTTTCATGGCGGAGCATCGAACTGGACGTATCGCTTTGCTTATGCCAATGAAGATTTGATTTTGAGGCGACCACCCGCAGGCACTAAAGCCAAGTCAGCCCATAATATGAAACGGGAACATGATTTACAGGCGGCTTTGCGCCCATATTTTCCGAAGGTGCCGGAAATGATCGGCTATTGTGATGATGAATCACTGATTGGTGCCGATTTCTACGTGATGAAAAGAATGGCGGGTATCATTCCGCGCAAGAACTTACCGCGGGGTCTTACACTGACCACTATAGAGGTTAGAAATCTTTGTGAGTCTATGCTGGATACTTTGGTTGACTTACATCGTATCAAAATTGAAGGAACGGAGCTTGAAAGCCTGAGCAAAGGGAGTGGCTTTGTTGCACGCCAAGTTTCAGGTTGGAACACGCGTTATGAGAAGTCGCGTACTTGGAATGTTCCGCGGGCAAAAAAATTAATGAAATGGCTGCAAGAAAACCAGCCTGAACAGGAAACGTTGTGTTTAACCCATAACGATTTTCGCTTCGATAATCTCGTTCTCTCCACGGATGATCCAACCAAGATATTAGCGGTTTTGGATTGGGAATTGGCAGCGATTGGTGATCCGCTCATGGAGGTGGGGAATTTACTTGCCTATTGGGTGGAAGCTGATGACGACAAAATTGCACAATCAACTCGTCGACAGCCAACTCATTTAAAAGGCATGATGACGCGCGATGAAGTCGTGGCATATTACTTTGAAAAAGCCGGTTTACCGCCGGTAGATATGACATTCTATCAAGTGTTTGGCCTGTTTCGATTGTCAGTGATTGCCCAACAAATTTATTATCGCTATCACCACAAACAAACGAGAAACCCAGCATTCAAGAACTTTTGGTTTCTCGTTCACTACTTACATTGGCGAGCGAAGCGACTCATTAAGCAAGCGAAATTACGCTCATGATCGTTACACTTGTACGCCATGGGCAAGCGTCTTTTCATGCCGATGATTATGACGAGCTTTCTTCACTAGGTTATTCACAAGCGCAACGTTTAGCAGAAATGGTCGCTACTTTTAATGATCCGATTGATGCCATGGTCACCGGTACTCTGAAAAGGCATCAGCAAACTGCAAATACGTTTCTCACAACCTTGGGAAAACCTATAGCTGCCTCTGAGCACTGTGGCTGGAACGAGTTTGATCACCGTGACGTACTCAAAGAATATGTGCTGGCAAATCCGTCGGCGCGGGCAGATGTGCTCTCGCGGGAACCAGAGCGAGTGCTCCCTGTGCTCGCAGAAGCCATTGGGCGATGGCAACAAGTTGCCGACGGGTACAAAGAGAATTGGAATGTGTTTGAAGAGAGAGTGCAAGCAGCTTGGTTATATTTATTAAACACTTATGCTGAGAAAAAACACATTTGGGTATTTACCTCCGGTGGTCCGATTGCGACCTCCATTATACAAGCGTTAGAGGTTGAGCAGACTCATATGGTAGGGTTAAATACAAAGCTAATGAATACAAGTTTAACGCGCTTCTATTGCGAATCCATAAGCGCGAACAACATGAAGATCCATTTATTGAGTTACAACGAGCATACGCATTTAACCGGGCAATACGCCCATTTGCGCAGTTATCGTTAATCCACAGACGAAAGAGACAATCATGACGCGGAAAAATATAATAATTACAGGTGCGAGCTCAGGTTTAGGTGCGGAAATGGCTCGTCAATTTGCGGCCAAAGGCAGGAACCTTGGGTTATGCGCACGTCGGGTTGAGCGTTTAGAAGGGCTTAAAAATGAAATTAAGGCGCAATATCCGGAAGTGAAAGTCAGCCTAAAAGCGCTCGATGTGAATGATCACGACGCGGTATTCAGTGTCTTTAATGAATACAAAGAGGAATTCGGCAGTATTGATCGAGTCATCGTAAACGCAGGCATGGGAAAAGGCGGCTCATTGGGTACAGGATTGTTTAAACACAATCGCGACACACTCTCTACTAATTTGATTGCTGCGCTTGCGCAATGTGAAGCAGCGCTAGAAATTTTTCGTGCTCAAAACTCGGGGCATTTAGTGACCATTGCTTCTATTAGTGCTCTGCGTGGAATGCCACGTGCCATGACTGCTTATGCGGCAAGCAAGGCAGGTTTAGTCAATTTAACCGAGGGCATTCGAGCCGACTTGCTAAAATCGAGATCACCTATTGCTGTCAGCTGTATTTTACCCGGATTTATACGCTCAGAAATTAATGAGAAGGTGAAGAATACACCTTTCATGGTTGACACGAAGCCAGGTGTAGCCGCGATGGTCAAGGCAATAGAGAAAGAAGCGGTTGAGTCCTATGTTCCGGCTTGGCCATGGCGATTCATGGCATTTCTAATGAAGCGCCTCCCGTTAAAAACTGTAATGAAGTTAGGATAAGTGAATGTTGCGTGTGCCGATTTATCAAGTCGATGCCTTTGCCGATGAATTGTTCAGTGGGAATCCTGCAGCAGTTTGCCCCTTGCCGTATTGGTTTCCCGATGGGGTATTAAAAAAAATAGCAGCAGAAAATAATTTGTCGGAAACTGCGTTTATTGTGAACCATGAAAAAGGTTTGGAAATTCGTTGGTTCACTCCAGAAGCAGAGGTCGATTTATGTGGACATGCGACATTGGGCTCGGCCCACGTGTTGTTTACGCACTTAGGTTACAGTGAGTCGGAGCTTGAATTCCAGAGTCGTAGCGGCCCACTTCGAGTGGTGCGCGAAGAGCAGATGTATGCCATGGACTTTCCAGCCCAAACCCTAGAGCGCTGCAAGGCTCCAGAACCACTCTTGTTAGGACTTGGCATCTCTCCACAACAAGTTTACAAAGGCTTTGACTATGTGGTTGAGTACGCTTCAGCAACTGAGGTTCTCGCGATCGAGCCTAATCTCGAGGCATTGATGCATATTGACGGGCGTGGTGTGGTTGTAACGGCACCAGCCGATAGTCATGAAGATTACCAGTTCATTAGCCGTGCGTTTTTCCCAAAATTAAAGGTGCCGGAAGATCCCGTGACCGGTTCGGCACACTGTGAGCTTGCACCTTTTTGGGCCTCTAAATTAGGTCGGAATCAAGTCATCGGATATCAAGCGAGTGCACGTGGTGGTCGTGTGGTGTGCGAGTTAAACGGTGAGCGTGTCGCTATTAAAGGTGCGGTTGTCGATTATTTGCGAGGCGAGATCACGCTGCCAAAAAAACTGTTACGCGGGAGTGAATCAGTATGAAAGTGATTCAATGGATAGCTTCCGTCTTGTTCGTATTATTAGTATTGCTTGTGGTTTGGGTCTACGTTTTGCACGCACGTAGCTTTAATGAAGAGCTCCAGTATGATGAGCAGCTTCAAGCGCGGGCGCCGGGTGAAGTTATTGAAGCGGGCCTAGGCGGCACGCACTATCAAGTCTTTGGCGCAGAGCATGAGCCAACGATAGTGCTTGTACATGGCTTTAGCATGCCCACAGCTGTTTGGGGACAAACAGGGCCGCTTTTGGCCGCCCGTGGTTTTCGGGTTGTGCAATACGATTTATGGGGAAGAGGTTTTTCAGCTCGCCCCGACGTGCCATACACCGGCGCTTTATATGAACAACAATTAATTTCGTTGCTGGATGCTCTCAGTATCCAAGAGCCCGTGGCAATTGTCGGATTATCAATGGGAGGTGCGATTACGGCGCGAACTGTGGCGAATCATCCCGAGAGATTCAGTCACGTTGCCTTTATCGCACCTTTGCATCAGCCGATGGCGCCTCCGAGCATACCTGCGAGTTTAGGATATTATATGCTCTCTGCTTTTTATGTACCTGCACTTGCTACGTCTATTTCGCCCGAGAAGTATGGTGCGGCGGTGGCGCAAGAACTTTCAACCGCGTACGAATCGCAGCGAGAAATTGAAGGTTTTACGCGTGCGCTCACATCATCTATTTATAGCTTCACACCAGATAACCACCCAGCTTATTTTCAGCGTGTCGGTGAGCGAGTTATGCCGAAGCTGGTGATTTGGGGAACGGCTGATGACACTGTACCTTTCTCGCACCATACCGGGGTGCTGAGCGACTTGAATGTTACCACAGATGCGCTTGTTGTGTTCGAGGGCGCGGGGCACCTTCCTCATCTCGAAGCGCCTGATATGTTCGCTGAAGCGATGGCCAAGTTTATTGTACAAGACTGAGGAGATTCCCCGCGTTAAACCCGCGGGGTGAGTCCTTTTGTGAGAGCAACACGATAAGCCAAAGTTGCAGGAACTAAACTAACCAAAGTCGCTAACAGCAAAGCAAGGCCTGCAAAGAAAAGCACTTGCAAATTCAATGGGTTAGTATGGATGAGAATGCCATAATGACTAACTAACCATTGTTGTGCAACTAAAAGTGTAAGCCAAAGGACAGCAAGTGCGCCTAGAATTGCAATCACCACCACACCCAGAATTTCTACCAAGATGAGTGCGAAAATAGTCCGTGGTCTCGCGCCTGTCGCACGCAGAATCGCGATCTCTCGCTCTCGCTCTTTCATTGCAGCGAGTAACGTGGTTATTAACCCAATTAAAGCGGCTATCAGAACCAGAAAACTGATAATGCGAAGCACATTCTCAAACATAGCCAAGGTTTTCCAGAGCTCAGTCATCGCAACTCCCGGAATAATGGCGGTCAGTGGTTCATCATCGAAAGTATTCACATAGCGTTGTAAAACAAGTGTGGCTGCACGCATATCGATGCCGACAAAAAATGCATTGATTGCGGCTGGTTCGTAATCGTTGAAATGCTCACTCTCATGTTCATTTACATGCTCATGGTCATGTTGATGTTCATGGTCATGTTGATGTTCATTTTCATGTTGATGTTCATTTTCATGGTCATGATTATCTGCGGCCATTTCTTCATCATGAGTTCCATGTATCTCCTCTAAGCCGAGAAAAGGTACATGTACGCTCTGATCGACTGGTGTACCGGTCGGATTTAAAATCCCTTCAATAACAAATGGATGATCGGCATGCTCGCTAAAACTAATACCACCTGCACCATGTGCTAACGTAATTTCGTCACCCACTTGGTAATTCAAGGCTTTCGCGACCTCTGCGCCAATCACCGCACCTTGAGCTTGAGAGAAAACACTCCCTGCTAAAAAAGAGAGGTGTTGCTGGCGACCAAACTGGAAATGTTCAAAATACTGAAGGTTGGTTCCGACGACACTATATCCTTGATGAGAGTCGCCTAAGGATATAGGGAATGACCATACAACTCGTGGGTGTGCACTAATTCGCTCATAGCTTTCCCAAGACACGGCCGCTGTTGGGGTACCTACTCGAAATACGGAATAGAGTAACAAATTGAGTTGGCCGCTGCGTCCGCCAACAATAAGGTCGGCCCCTGAAATGGCGCTTTGAAAGCTCTCTTTAGATTGCTGGCGTATATGCTCGATTGAAAACAGCAAAGTTAGACTAATAAGAAGTGAGGCAAGAGTCATGAGCATGGTGCCACGACGATTCATTAGGCTTTTGTAGGCAATTCGCATTAACACAGAACACCTCCCGCGAAATCGCGCATGTTCAGCGACTTGCTGAAGTATCGCTGAAGCTCTTGGTCGTGGCTGACAAAAATCACGCTCGCACCGTTGTCTTTTGCTTCTGATAAGAGTAACTGCATAAAGGCGTCACGATTATCCGCATCAAGCGCAGACGTTGGTTCATCCGCGACAATCAGTTCGGGTTTCATGAGTAAAGCACGCGCAATGGCAACGCGCTGTTGTTGTCCAACACTGAGGTTACCGGCTCGGGCAGCCATTTGCTCGCGATTGAATCCAAGTGCCTCAAGAAGTTGAGATGCTCTGTTTTGCATCAGGTCACTCAGTTTCCCCGCAAAGTGTGCTGGAAGTAACACATTCTCCCTCATAGAAAGATAAGGTATTAAGTTCAACTGTTGAAAAATGAGCCCAATATGCTCACTTCGAAATTTATCTCGGCGAGCGGCTGAGAGCTCATAAAGCGCGGTTCCCTGTACCCAAACGTCGCCAGCACTTGGTGCGAGAATGCCACATAAGATATTGAGTAATGTGGTTTTTCCAGAACCTGACGGTCCAAGAATGAAGAGGTTTTCATTCTTGTTGAGCGTCAACTCTGAAATTGAAAATAGGGGAGAAGAACGACCGGGCCAAGTGAAAGATAGATCTCGGAGGTGCAAACTAGAATCTGCAGCAGGGTCTGAGCTCATGCCTTAAAAACTCCTGAATAGTTTAGTTCTAATAGACAGTGTAACTGAAATTAGATCAGGAACTCTAGACGAAAAAAGCCCTAGGAGGTCACTAGGGCTCAAAGGTATCTATGAGGGAGATTAGCGCGGAGCAGTGCGGCCCACGAACTGCTCGAAAGCAGCTTCTTGTGCTTGTGCAGGCATTGCGCGCAAAGATGTAACCGTTTGGCTTGGAAGACGCAGCCCGCTGGTTCTGCGTAACTCGCGCAACTCGCTCTCTAATGCGAACTGCGGTGTGTGTCCGTCCACTTTGTTCAAGCGATTACACTCTTGGCGGCTTGGTGTGTAACCGAGACGCTTCGCGTAGCTGCAAAGGGTGTGCGTTTGTGTTGCTGCAAAGGTCTCGCTGAGTTGGCAGTATTCAACGTTGCTAAAAACTTGTTCGGCTGTTGCGGTAGCGTTTACACTGAATGCAAGTACCAACGCTGATGCGATAGAAGCTAATTTCATGGGTGTCTCCTTTGGGGTGTTGATGAAATTGCGCGCATCTTAGTCTGCAATTGTGACGAAAATATTACGTCAAAGTTTCAGCTTGGTTAAATATAAATCGTTGTTTTTATTAGTAAAATAACCAACAAGTTCATTTCATTTAATTAACAATCTTTGTTCAATTGATTAACAAAGATCATCGTTTCTTCGATATTGAGAGAGTTTGCTTTGTACTACCAACTCGTTAGAAAAAACATGAAATATATTCGTCTTAAACTCCAACCTCAGAGTGGCGAAGTGATTGTGAGCGCACCGCACCATGTTGCTAAAAATGAGATTGACCGCTTTGTATTGAGTCGTACCAACTGGATTCTTAAGCATCAGCTTGCGTTGCGCACGGAGTCGCCGGCGTTAGCAATCGATCCTGAGATATGTAAGCCCATACTTTTAGAGAAAGTGCCTCCGCTTATTGAATCTTGGTCTTCGGTCCTTGGTGTTCAATGTGCGGGCTGGCGAATGCGTTACATGAATACCCGCTGGGGGAGTTGTAATGTGAGAACGCATTGGATAAACCTGAACTTGGCACTTGCGAAGCTAGCAGAACCATTGCTCGAATATGTCGTGGTGCATGAGCTCACACATTTATTAGAACGTGGTCACAATAAGCATTTTTATGCAGCACTGAGGAATGCACTTCCTGATTATCGAGAAAGAGAAAAGGAATTGGCAAAGATTCGGTTCTACCGAGTGAATAAAAATTCATAAATAAAGAATAAAAATATTGATGTAAACGAATTGCTTTTGTATCATAGCGCCTCAGTTGGGAGGTTCTATGATTCAGTGTGTAGTTTTCGGTGCAACAGGATATGCGGGTAGTGAGCTGCTCGTTCGTTTGCAAAAGCATTCGCAATTTCAGGTTGTGGTTGGATTTGCTTCGCCAACGCATGTCTCATCAACGATTCAAGAACGTGTCCAGCATATACATTTTCCTGAAAATACGCGTGTTGAGCCAGCACTGGATACGACCGTAGCGGCTTATGAATTTGATGTCGCTTTCCTCGCTTTGTCTCATGAACATAGTGCCTATTGGGCGCCTAAATTGACCGAGCAAGGCAAAGTTGTTTTCGATTTGTCGGGTGCTTTTCGGTTTGCAAACCAAGTGCCTTACACTTATATGGCCGATTTGCATGAGCCGCTTTCAGGTAATCTGTTCGCTAACCCAGGTTGCTACCCAACAGCCGCTCTCATTGCTTTAAAGCCATTGATTAAAAATGGTTTAGTGCAAAAGCAAACCCCGATTTTTATTACGGGTATGAGCGGAGTTTCTGGTGCTGGAAGAGGCGCGAATGCGAAAACTTCGTTCTGTGAGGTAAGTATTCAACCATACGGAGTACTTGAACATCGCCATCAGCCGGAGATCAGTCGTCATCTCGAGCACGAGGTGATTTTTACGCCTGTACTGATTGCGGTTCCGCGTGGCCTTGTGGTTGTCTGCCAGGTACAGCTTGCAAATCCTATGTCGCAAGCTCAAATCGCCACACTTTATCAAGATTCCTACAAGAGCGCCGATCTGGTGAGAGTCGTTTACGAGCCTCCGGCTGCGCACCACGCAGCCAATATACCCATGGGGCTCGTGTGTGCTCAGGTGAAAGACAACATTGCTATCGTGACTTGCGCCATTGACAATTTACTCATGGGCGCTGCGACACAAGCGTTGCAAGCCGCGAACCATCGCTTTGGCTTTCCGAGTCTAGAAGGCATTAAGTGATGTCTACCAAGCCCGTGTTGAATCCGATGGTAATAAAGCTTGGTGGCGAGGCGCTTATGGCGCCGAAACAACTGTTAGCATTATTATCAAAGCTAGAGGCTTACCGACATGACTATCATTTTGTGTTTGTTCACGGCGGAGGGCCACAGGTAGAGTCGGCGCTCGCGTTAGCGAATCTGTCGTCAACTAAAGTAGACGGGCAGCGTCTTACTTCTGCGGCAGAAATGCCTTTGGTGATCGGAGCGCTTGCCGGGTTTGCAAGCCAACAGTTTCTTGCCATTTTGCAGCAGGCAAAATGGTCTGGTTGCGGTATATCTTTAAGTGACGCCGGCGGCATTCCATTACAACAGCCTGATTTAAGAATACAAGTCGGCACGCCCGACTGGTCGCTTCTCTCTCATTCGAAGCTTGCTTATCAAACGCTCTTGGAAACGCAATTAACAGCTGGCATGACGCCGGTTGTAAGTAGCGTTGGACTCTCATATGCAAACGAGTTTTTGAATGTAAATGCAGATTTTGCAGCGGCTGCTATCGCAATACTTTTGGAAGCGCCCTTGTTACTTCTCAGCAACGTAAATGGCGTTCTAGACGCGCAAGGTCAGGTGTTAGAAACCATTACTACCAGTGAAATCCCCGCACTACTCAAAGCTGAGTATGTGACTGCAGGCATGCGCGTCAAACTTGCCGCTGCGCATGCTGCGGTAACTCATAGCCGACGAAACAGCGCGATTACGAGTTGGCAGGTACCAGCGCTTGTAATCGCAGCACTCCAACAAGGCGCCTTAAAGCAAAAGAACTCGGGCACCACAATCGTAATTTAAGCTTTTTATTATAGAGAATTTCATATGCATATTTTGTCATTGTTCGATCTTTCCGCCGAACAGATTCATCGTGTTCTAACGATGGCTGCCACGATCAAGTCGCACCCATCGGGTTACTTAAATGTTTTAAAGGGTAAAAGTATCGCCTTGCTGTTTGAGAAACCGAGTTTACGAACTCGAGTTACATTTGAGGTAGGTATTCATCAAATGGGGGGGCATGCAATTTACCTCGATCAACAAATGGTTGCTCCCGGAGCCCGTGAATCCGTGGCTGATATCGCCAATAATTTAGCGCTTTGGACACATGCAATCGTCGCTCGTGTATTCAGCCATCAAACGCTCGAGCAATTAGCGATTACGCGTGCACCTGTGATCAATGCTTTGTGTGACTTACATCATCCATGTCAGAGCTTAGCTGATCTACTCACAATTCAGGAGCGCTATCCAGTTGACCTTCGTGTAGTCGATATTCTCTATGTGGGCGAAGGTAATAATGTATGCCAGAGCCTTATGGTTGGGGCAGCCGCTCTCGGCTTAAAACTAACGGTAGTAACGCCTGAAAGCCATGCACCGAGCGCGCTTATCAGAAAAGAAATACAGATGAGATACCCTCAGCATCAAGTGATTGTGAAGCACGAGATAAATGAGGTAAAGCATGCGGATGTCGTCTATACAGATACATGGGTTTCAATGGGCTCGAACATGAGCGAAGCCGAGGCGCGAGAAATTTTCGGTCATTTACAGGTGAATCACAAACTCATTGATAGATTAGGCGCAACGACGGTGCTGCATTGCCTGCCAGCGCATCGCGATGAAGAAATTACCAGTGAGGTGCTCGATGGACCCATGAGTGCTGTGCTGCAACAAGCTGAAAATAGACTGTATGTGCAAAAGGCACTTTTGCACGAAGTATTCCACGGTTAATCGATTGAAAGAGGTGAATTCGAATGAAACAGCAAATTAATAAGGTCGTACTTGCTTATTCCGGTGGTTTGGATACATCTGCCATTGTGCCGTGGTTACGTGAAAATTATTCGTGTGAAGTCATCGCGTTCGTTGCAGACGTTGGGCAAGGTGAAGAAGACTTAAATGGTGTTGAAGCCAAAGCGATTGCTTCAGGGGCGAGTGCTTGTTACGTGGTTGATTTGAAGCATGAGTTAGTTAACGAGGTGATTGCGCCTGCATTAAGAGCGGGGGCGATTTATGAGGGGGAGTATCTACTAGGCACTGCAGTGGCGCGGCCGGTGATTGCGAGAGCACAAATTGAACTCGCGTTGCAACTAGGCGCCGATGCGGTTGCACATGGCTGTACAGGAAAAGGAAATGATCAAGTTCGCTTTGAAAGTGCTGTTGCGGCACTTGCGCCTCACCTTCAAGTAATTGCTCCGTGGCGCGAATGGGACATGCGTTCAAGAAAGGACCTATTGAATTACTTACAGGCGCGGAATGTACCCACGTCGGCGAGTCTTACCAAGATTTATAGCCGTGATGCAAACTTAATGCATATATCTCATGAAGGTGGAGAGCTTGAAGACCCGTGGCAAGCGCCTTCAGATCAAGTGTGGATGCTCTCTAAAAGTCCTCAGGATGCAATTGACCAGGCGGAAGAGATTACTCTCAATTTCGCAGCGGGTGTTCTCACCCACATCAACGGTTTCGAGTTCTCTCAACTCGATGCGTTAGTGAAATTAAACGAGCTAGGCAGCGCACATGGGGTGGGCCGTATCGATATCGTTGAAAATCGGCTGGTTGGTATGAAGTCTCGCGGCTGCTATGAAACGCCCGGCGGCGCAATTTGGTATACAGCATTGCGCGCTTTAGAGCAGTTAGTGCTCGACCGCGCGAGTCAGCGTCTGCGCACTGAGCTTGGTCTAAAGCTGGCCGATGTAATTTATGACGGGCAATGGTTCACACCGGTACGCAAAGCGCTGATGGCTGCTATGGATACTTTTGCAACTCAACTCTCGGGAGAAGTAAAGCTGCAGCTCTATAAGGGTAATATCATTACGCTCGGTCGAAAGTCGCCTTTTTCCCTATATCAAGAAGCGTTTGCTACATTTGATGAGGACGAGGTGTATAGCCAAAAAGATGCTGCTGGATTCATTCGCTTATTTAGTTTGCCATCAAGAATCAGAGCGATGAATGAGGAGTCTAGCGCATGAGTATGTGGGGTGGGCGGTTCCAAGCATCGTCATTAGCCGCTTTTAAGGCATTTAACGATTCGTTAGCATTCGACTATGTGTTAGCGCCTTATGAACTGCAAGTATCGCTTGCTTGGGTTGATATGCTGGAACAGCAAGCGGTGCTCTCGGAGCAGGAGGCAAGTAGCTTAAGGCTTGGCTTGCATGGTTTAGCTCGAGAGCTAGAACATAACCCCGAATTACCGCTGAAATCAGATGCTGAAGATATTCATTCGTGGATAGAGGAAGCACTTTTTGAGCGCATCGGTGCGATCGCGAAGAAGTTGCATAGTGGTCGAAGCCGCAACGATGTGGTCGCGACGGATTTGAGGCTCTACGCTCGCCAACACGGTGTCGCTGTGAGTCGCTCATTAGTGCGAGTTATGCAAAAGCTCATTGAGTTTGCCGAGCAATCGCAACACGCCGTTATGCCGGGGTATACACATCTACAGCGCGCGCAGCCTATTTTGGTTGCCCACTGGGCACTTGCATATGTCGAAATGTTAGAGCGCGATTTTCAACGCTTACAAGAGGCGCTGAGTCGGGTGAATGTGTGTCCTCTCGGCGCGGGTGCACTCGCAGGTTCTGGTATGGGTGTAAAGAGAACCGTGCTTGCAAGTAGCTTGGGGTTCTCTGAGCCTACGCGCAATAGTATAGACGCAGTGTCCGATCGTGATTTTGTGGTGGAATTAGTGCAAATAGCAAGTTTATCGATGGTTCACTTGTCACGATTCGCAGAGGACGTGATTTTCTATTGCTCAGGCGAGGCGGGATATTTTCAGCTGAGCGATCGGATTGCAAGCGGGTCGTCGCTTATGCCACAGAAAAAAAATCCAGACGTTTTTGAGTTAATACGAGGCAAAACAGGGCGGGTATGCGGTCATAGCCAAGCCTTACTCATGATGATTAAGGGAACACCACTAGCCTACAATAAGGATTTCCAAGAGGACAAAGAGGCATTTTTTGATGCCATTCAACAATGGCAAAATTCGCTCGATACGCTCGTAGCGGTGATTCCTGAGTTGTCGGTGAATGAATCTGCTGCCCAACGAGGTGCTCTGCTCGGTTACAGCAACGCCACCGATTTAGCAGACTATTTAGTTGATCGGGGCGTTGCGTTTAGAGACGCGCACGATATTTCAGGTAAACTCGTGCTTGTCGCCATTGAAGCAGGCGTTCCTCTGGAGGAGCTCACGCTGCAAGACATGCAGCAGGTATGTTCGGAAATTCAAGAAGATGTATATGCATCTCTGAGTTTAGAGGCGAGTTTAGCGCGCCGAAGCGTGAGTGGGGGTACTGCGCGGGAGCAAGTGCAAGAAGCGCTGCGGCAGGCGAAAATACGAGTACGCGGTGAGCGTGCAGGTATTACGAAGGTAAGGCAAGCCCGACTCGACGATGTGGAACGAATTATTCAACTGATTCAGTATTGGGTTCAAGAGGGCGAGCATTTACCCCGCAAAGCGGAAGACATTATGCAAGCGATTCATACCTTTACAGTTGCTGAGAGTGAGGGGCAGGTAGTTGGCTGTGGCGCTTTATATGTTTATGGTACAGGACTTGCTGAAATTCGCTCCCTTGGGTTAGCGCCAGATCACATCGGTAAAGGGTTAGGCCAGCAAATGGTGGAGTTTTCACTAGAACAAGCGCGGCAGCTTGGTATCTCTCGCGTGATTGCTCTGACACGGCGTCCAGCCTTCTTTCAAAAGCTTGGCTTTACGGTTGTCGACAAAGCGGCTTGGCCAGAGAAAGTAATGAAAGATTGTGAAATTTGTCCTCGCAAGACATGTTGCGACGAGACGGGGTTGGAGATTTGGCTAAATGACCGTGCAAAACAGAAATGACTAGACTATGCTGAAATTGAATCGGCATTCATAAAAAGAGGCTAAGCTGATGATTCTCAAGAAAACAGGTCTGTCATTACTCGTTGCTGCGTTGGTGTGTTCGTCGGTCGTTGCCTATGCGCAAAAAGGTAATTTCCCAAATTGGCGCGCAAACCCAGTGTTTACCACCGCAAATTTAAGTTCTGGATTTATGCCCGACCCATGGAGTTATAGCATTCAAGCGGGCGGCTCACAGGAAGTGCAAGGATTAGGTTCTAGCTGTGTAGGTTATATTAACTATCAAGCCCCGGATATTGACCTTAATTATGAAGCGGGTGGTATTCTTGGTCTCTATGTGTATGTTCGCTCAGACAGCGACACAACGCTCGTGATTAACGGACCGGACGGGCGTTGGTATTGTAACGACGACGCCGATGGTTTAAATCCTATGGTACATTTCCCAAATCCAGAGCCTGGAATGTACAACATTTGGGTTGGTACTTACAGTAGCGGTAACTTGCAGCAAGCGACTGTGAATATTTCCGAGCTAAATCCGAGCAACTAAATACGAACCGCCTCCTTCGGGAGGCGGCATGCTCTTAACTTCGCGCAATGATTTGCAGAACTGCGGCATGACCTGTGTGTCCAATGCCTTCAACTACTTCGCGCTCAACCTCGTTTATAAGCTCAAACGTCAGGGAAGAAAGCTCTGTTTTTATTAAATCTGAGCTGTAAAGTAACTGAGGGTCTTTTGGACCTCCCGTCGCAAATTTTAGTTGCTCCTGGCGATAGAATTCACCGATAAATAACCCGCCGCGTTTCAATGCATTTGGAATTGCTTCGAAAACTTTAGTTCTAATGAGGGGTGGGAGGTGCATGAAAACTGCAATAATCACATTCCATGCGTTTGCGGAGAACACATATTCGTCTAGGTTTGCATGCACAGTCTCGACACCGACGTTGTGCTTCTTTGCTAGCAACTCTGTTTTCTTGAGGCCCTCTGTGGAAATGTCTAAAGCGGTAACTTGATGGCCTAACGTTGCTAGATAGACTGCATTTCGCCCTTCACCTTCTGCCAAACACAGAATATGAGAATTCGGAGGAATCGTATTGGCAATTTTCTTTATGAAATCGTTCGGTGTTTCACCATAAAAGTAACTTTCTTCTTTGAAGCGCTCATCCCAAGGGTTCATACTAGGTTCCTTATAACCGCGAAATGCGACTAGGCTACCATGGTATGGAAGAATATGACTGGACTCTAAGTGAAGTAAGGTAGCTGTTCTTTGAAATATACACCGGTCTTCCGTAAAGATTTTTGGGGGTACTCCTAAAAAGTTTGATCTAGCTCAAGAACTGGACTAGGGTTAGCATTATAATAAATTAGTCTCTTCTTATATTAAGGTGCTGTTATGGAACTCGATCCGCTCCTACTCTCGCGAATTCAGTTTGCGTTTGTAGTGTCTTTTCATGCTATTTTCCCTGTATTCACCATTGGTCTTGCCTCTTATATCGCTGTTCTCGAAGGATTATCTTTCAAAACAGGCAATCCGGTTTGGGAGCAACTGTCGAAATTCTGGACGCAAGTTTTCGCTGTTGTTTTTGGAATGGGGGTTGTGTCGGGCATTGTCATGGCTTTCCAGTTTGGTACCAACTGGAGTGAGTTCTCAAGACTCTCCGCGAACTTCTTGGGCCCTGTACTGAGTTATGAAGTAGTAACGGCATTTTTTCTAGAGGCCGCGTTCTTGGGAATATTGCTATTTGGACGCGGTAAAGTTCCACAAGGCATTCATTTTCTATCCGCGGTCATGGTGGCAACCGGTACATTCATCTCTTCGTTTTGGATACTTTCTGCCAACAGTTGGATGCAAACGCCAGCGGGCGTGGAATTACGTGAAGGGCTCTATCATGTGGTGAGTTGGTCTGATGCTATCTTCAACGCGTCCTTGTGGCCACGATTTTTCCACATGGCGTTGGCATCGTTCTTAACTGGCGCCTTTGTAGTTGCTGGTGTGAGTGCGTGGTTTATTCTTCGTAAGCGAGACGTGGAAGTGCATCGTAAAGCATTATCCATGACATTGTGGCTGCTCCTTGTCATAGCGCCTGCACAAGTGGTTGTGGGTGATATTCATGGCCTCAATACACTGGAGCATCAACCTGTGAAAGTCGCTGCGATGGAGGGGAATTGGGAGCGCGGAACGCACGTTCCACTCCTGTTATTCGCGATTCCTGACCAAGAAGAGCAAAAGAATCACTTTGAAATTGGTATCCCGTCTTTAGCCAGTATTATTTTGACTCACGAAGCCTCAGGCGAAGTACCGGGAATCAAAGATGTACCTCCTGAGGAGCAGCCTCCTGTATTTATTGTTTTTTGGTCGTTCCGTGTCATGGTTGGGATCGGTATGCTCATGGTGCTATTCGCGGTAACAGGGCTTGTACTTCGATATAAACAAAGGTTCGCTAGCACGCAGTGGTTTTTAAAAGGGCTCACTTATATGAGTTTCGCGCCTTTTATTGCAGTTCTCGCAGGTTGGTTTGTAACCGAGACGGGTCGTGCACCTTGGCTGATCTATGGTCAACTTTCTCATGCCGATGGTGTGACACCGTCACTAACAGGTTGGATGGCACTATTTACGCTCGTCGGTTATATCTTGGTATACGCCATTGTTTTTGCGGCAGGGGCCTATTACCTCATGAGAGTGATTCAAACCGGTGTAACGGCTCGAGAAGATTTAACTCACTCACATAACGAACAACGTGCAAAACGTCCGATGTCTGCTGCTGCAGCGAGTTGGGAAATAGAGGAGCAGAAATAATGAGCGAACCTGTATTTGATTTAACCCTTATTTGGGCTGCGATAATTGCTTTTGGTGTGATCATGTATGTGCTCATGGATGGATTTGATCTAGGACAAGGTATCTTATTTCCTTTTGCGCCGAGTGAAGAGTCTCGTGACATTATGATGAACTCAGTTGCGCCTGTTTGGGACGGCAATGAAACTTGGTTGATTCTGGGAGGTGCTGGCCTTCTAGCCGCGTTCCCACTCGTGTACACGGTTTTCTTGCCAGCGCTCTACATTGGTGTTTTTCTTATGCTCGCAGGCTTAATTTTCCGCGGTGTCGCATTTGAATTTCGGTTCAAGGCAAAAACATCAAAATATCTCTGGAATTGGGCATTTGCCGGTGGCTCGATCGTGGCTACCTTTGCGCAAGGAGCCGTTGTGGGTGCTTATATTCAGGGCTTCAATGTCGTTGATAGTGTTTATGTCGGTGGAGCGTTTGATTGGCTCACTCCCTTTACCGTACTTACCGGGCTGGGCATGATTGCTGGGTACGGTCTGTTGGGGTCTACTTGGTTAATCTTGAAATCTGAAGGGGCTACGCAGGAATTTGCTTACCGTGTAACACCACGTTTGCTTCTGGCGGTACTCGTAGTTTTTGGCGCTATTAGTGTTTATACGCCAATGGTAGACGGTTTTGTAGCTGACCGCTGGTTTGCTGGAGTATCTCCCATTTGGTTGTTGCCAATTCTTACCTTGCTATGTGCTTGGCGAGTCTATAGTTCCGTGAGAGCTCGAAGAGATGGCACCCCTTTTGTTGCCACGATGGGCTTGTTTATTTTCACTTATCTCGGTCTTCTTGCTTCTAAATTTCCGTTCGTAGTACCGCCCAATTATACACTTTGGGACGCAGCTTCGGCCCACGAAAGTCAGCTTTTCTTGTTGCTTGGTTTGCTGTTTGTCATCCCTATTGTGTTGGTTTATACCGCATGGACGTACTGGGTGTTCCGCGGTAAGGTAAAAGCTGAGCACGGTTATCATTAACAAAAGCGAAGCCGCATGTCGCAAGTAGTGCTGGCGCGCCAATTATTGGCGCGCCTTCAAAAGAATGTCGATAGGCCCGTTCATTGGCTTACACTAGTCCTTTGCTTTCGTCTGCTGATGCAAGTCAGTTGGATAGCTGCACTCGCATATCTGCTGGCAAGTTCCATCGGCCAGGCGTCGCTGCAATTAAATCTTTGGGTAGTCTGCGCCTTTTTGGGTTTACCAATTCTAATTTTTGTTCTTGCTTTGCTCGAGTCTCGGTTAGCTGTGCTCATTCGAAAACGTTTACGCGCAGCATTTACCCGAGATCTCACGCAGGCTTGGCAAACTCATTTGGCAAGAGAACCAAGTGCGAATGAATCCGCCTTTCTTGTTGAGCCGCTACCAGCATTTGAAGGTTATTTTCTGCGGTATTTACCACAGCGCTTTGCGGCGGTATTGGTGCCGCTTGCAATTCTTATTGTCGTTTTTTCGCTAGATTGGATTGCAGGTTTGTTCTTGTTGTTTTCAGCGCCTTTGATTCCATTATTTATGGCCATCGTAGGAATGGGAGCTGAGCGGCTTAACCAGAACCATTTTGAAACGTTACGCCGTGTCTCTTCAGTCTTTATTGACAGAGTGAGGAACATCACGACCCTTCGATTATTTTCGAGTGAGTCATGGGCGCATGCTGAGATTGCTCGAGCGTCGGAAAAATATCGAGAGATCACCATGAAAACTTTGCGTGTTGCATTTCTTTCGTCGGCCGTTTTAGAGTTTTTTACGGCAGTTGCAATTGCGGCAGTGGCTATTTATGTCGGGTTTTCGCTACTTGGGTTTCATACGATTGGACCCGCAGAAAATATGACATGGCTCGCTGGTTTAACGGTGCTCATGCTAGCGCCCGAGTTTTTTCAACCGATTCGAACGTTTGCGAATTACTACCACGACCGGGCGGGTGCAATAGGTGCAGCTGCAGATGTGATGTCAGTAATTACGTTAACGGATGATGAAGTGAAGCCACGCAATGCAGTGGTGATTGACAGTGTGGAAGTGAGCAATCTAAATGTGGGGTATGGCGGACAATCGCTCGCATTAAAGCCTGTCTCGTTCTCGCTAAGTAAAGGTCAGTGTTTGCTGATTCAAGGAGCCTCGGGACTGGGTAAATCTACATTGTTAAAAACGGTTGCTGGTTTAATTCCCAGCGTTTCGGGTGTCGTCCAATTTGGTGCACTCGTACAAGCACTCCCTAGTATAAATTACTTGGCGCAAGCACCAACATTAGTTGGTGGCTCCTTGCGGGATAATTTGCAACTGGCGGGCCCAACTGCAACCGATAATGACTGCGAGAAAGCACTGAGCGATGCCGGTTTAGGCGCGTTGCTTCGAGCTCTTCCAATCGGGCTTAATACACAAATAGGTGAGGGGGGGTTCGGCTTATCGGGTGGAGAAGTGAAGCGGCTTGCATTGGCACGGGCGCTACTTAGTGGCTCTAATGTAGTGGTTTGGGACGAACCCACCGCCAGTTTAGATGACATAACAGCCGCAGAGATTATCGCGTTGGTTGCGACGTTAAAAGAAAAAGGCATGATCATCATCATTGCGAGCCATGATAGCAATATAGAAGGAGTCGCAGAGCAAGTCATTCGGCTAGAGGAGTTTGTCGGTTCATGTTGACACCCTTGAAGAACCCGCTCATAAGAACGGCTTTTAGGCAACAACCCATACAAAAACGTCTCCTTGTTGGTTTAAGCCTTGCATTGGTCACGTTATTTTCTGCGGTGGGGTTACTCGCTGTCAGTGGGTGGTTTATTACGGCAGCAGCTTTCTCGGGCACGCTAGCGTTAATAGGCGCAATTAATATTTACACGCCGGGCGCCGCAATCCGATTATTTGCGGTATTACGCACCATTGCACGTTACGGTGAGCGACTGGTAAACCATGACGCGATTCTTAGAGTGCAGAGCCACTGGCGCACCGCATTGTTTGCAAAGTTAAGTAAAGCATCTCCAGAATACATTTTTCGGGTGCCCAGCGGAACATTAGAACAAAAGGCGACTCGAGATTTGACGATTCTTGATGTCTATTGGTTGCGAATTTTAAGCCCTTGGTTGCTCTTTACGGGCATGAGCTTGATACTTTTTCTGCTGTTTTTATTGGTTTATTGGCAACTCGCACTTGTTTTTGCGGTGAGTGCTTTAGTACTCAGTTTATATGCAAGTCAGCTTGCTCAAAGAACCACTCTTCAGGCGCGCGCGGAGTATGACGCCGAGCGGCTTATGCGTAATCGGGGAAATCACTTTATTCGGTTGCTCGTAGAACAAGTCGCTTGGGGGCAATCGGCAAAGGCCCAAAGAGACGTACTGGAAGTGTCAAACCATCTGAGTGAAACGCGTAACACCATTGAGACTGTGGCAGCTCAGGCTCAAGCCAAGATTCAATTGGGTCATCACGTATTAATACTTCTATCTACATTCGGAGTCATCATTGCTTGGCAGCAGACTTGGGTTACAGGGCCTCTGCTCGTAATGTGTGTGCTTGCAATACTCGCTGTTTTTGAGAGCTGGCAACAATTAATCAGTGGTAGCCTTCGCTACGGTGAGGTGGAGCGCTCGCTTGCTTCACTCTCCGACATAGCGCCTGAAGTCGCGCCGCAAGCATGCCAGTCTGAGCTTTCAGAGGAAGGACTTCTTATTGAGAACTTGATCATTAGTAAAAGCGGACGGGTGTTGTTGACGATTCCTCACCTGCAAATAGAAGCCAGATCGCATGTGTGTATTCTGGGTAGCTCTGGTGTTGGCAAGACGAGTTTCGCGCATGAACTATTGCTGAATTGCGGTGAAGCAAGTCAAATCGGTTTTTTAACCCAGCACGATGAGATCCTACATGCCAGCGTATGGGAAAACCTGACCTTAGGTGACACGGGTATATCTGAAGCACAGGTTTGGAAAGTGCTTGATTGGGTGGCAATGAGTGCGTGGGCTCGTGAACATGAACTGAATTACGTATTAACTCCAGGGGGAGGGAATATTTCAGGGGGACAAGCACGGCGCCTATGTTTGGCACGAGTACTGCTCAGAGAGACGCCGCTCGTGATACTAGATGAGCCTTATCGAGGCCTCGATCAGGAAACCAGAGCTTATGTTGAACGCTCAATTTCTGCTTGGCTTGCACATAGAACTGTGATCTACTTAGCGCATCGAAAAACAGATGTTGAAACCGCACACCGGTATTATCAAATTCAACATCAACACTTAATTGAACTTTAAGTTTTGCGCACACTGATTATTTACAATCCAACAAAGCAAAGAAAGCGGGCTCGAATAGTTCGCCTGCTCGGCGATACTCTACATACAAAACATCACGATGCTGTTTGGTTTCCCACTGAACAAGAGCTTGAAGTGTCTCAGGCGCGTTTCTCTGCGATACCCAAAGACTTTGAGCAGGTGATTGTGGTGGGGGGAGATGGCACGTTACACCAAGCAGTAAACCTTCTTAGTGGTTTTCAAGGTGAGATTGGATATATACCGGCTGGTACGGGGAATGACTTTGCTCGCTACTGGTTTTGTAACGCCCGGCAACATGAGTTAATAGAAATTGCACTCGAGGGAACCGCTGAACTATGTGATGTTGGTCGAGTGAATGATCGGAACTTCATTAATTCTGTCGGTGTGGGTTTCGACGGGGCGCTCATGTATCGCATTTCGCAACGGAAAAGCTGGATTCCGGCGCTCACCTATTTTTTGGCAGCGGTGCAAGAGCTGTTGATTTACAAAGCGACGCCATTTGAGGCTAGCACGGAAGGCGAAACGTTTGATTTACGTGCTTGTTTATTGTTTGTTATTGCAAACGCACCGTATTACGGAGCCGGAATGAAGATCGCACCTCATGCCAATTCACAAGATCGGAAACTTTCGTATATTTGTGTCGAAAATGATTCAATTGTAGAGAAATTCAAAGCATTTGCTTCAATCTTCTCAGGCAAGCATTTACAAAAAAGGCTTGTGACTTATGGTCACTTAAAGAAAATCCAGATTAAAACCTCAGGTTTACCCATGCAAGCCGACGGAGAGTGGGCCGGCGTCACACCTGCCGAAATTGCCTTGGCGGCGGAACAACTCAAAATTCGACGTTATTGGAAGTTAGGTTAAGAAGTTACTTGCGGGCGGCTGAGTTCACATACTGCGAAAAATACTTGCCATTGCTCTGCATGTACGCGTGTTTCCCTTGTTAATCTAGTTGCAGCTCCCTCGGTTCCTAGTAGTTGATTGGTGAAGGACTTCCATTCTTGACCTTGGGTAAGCTCTGCAAGCGCTAAAAGGGGCGGTTGAAGCATACGTGCTGCTTCTAGCCATTGAGAAATCTCTGGCTGCAAAGTCTGTAAAAAATACTTAGCCATAATATTTTGCAAAACTTGCGCGTCATCTCGAACACCCTTTCTTTCACATTTGGCAAGCCTATGGAACTCTGTAATTTGTGGGTTTACTTGTGAAAACCAATCCTGTGCTCGAAAGATTGTTCTCCAGAGCTCTGATAACTGCTGAGACTGGCCTAGCACCTTCATGCTTGCTTTCCATTGAACGGGGTCAAATGATATATTTTCTGGAGTTTGAACTGCCTGCATTAAACTATCGACGATGTAAGTTAACGCTTCCCCTTCGGCTCGGAAGTGAGTTGTGAGCGGCACACTGAGCGAGTTCCGAGCAGGGCTGACAATGCGCCGCATGACCTCGTCGGTGGTAATGAAGTTGTGTATATGGTCTTTCAATGTCGCTATTTTGAACAGCCGAACCTCGTTTAGTAACCTTCTTTGTTCGCTATTGGTTTCGTCATGCTGCAAACACGAAGGAAGTAAAGAGAGAAACTCGAGTTCGTATTGAAGTTGCGCTGCGGCATTTCGAACTTTGCCAAGCGAACTATTCGCCTCAGCGATTAATTGACCCAAGCGGCAGTGACTAAGCTGGAGGCTGCCTATCAGAGATATTCTCTGAGACTCGATCTCAAGCATTAATCCTCTCACTTGTGGTGGTCGGGGTAAGGGGTGGTAACGAATCCCAAGCGAATCCTCGTTGAGCACAGATTGGAGCCTATTCTCATATTCAGTAAATTCACTTTCTACGTCGCTACAAGCTGACAATCCTGTACAGATCAGTACAATAGCGATCAGGTTATAAAACTTATAGGTAGCGATATTCATGTTCACCGGCATTGTGCAAACGCAAGCTCAAATTAAAGAAGTTATAGAGAAAACGAATTTTAAGCGCTTGACGATCAGTTTAGCACCACGTTGGCTCGAAAAGTTAGAAAAAGGAGCCAGCGTTGCTGTGAATGGATGCTGCCTTACCGCTGTTGCATTCGGCAGCGAGGGTGAAAACAGCTTCATTTCCTTTGATGTGATCGATGAAACGCTTGCGAAAACGAATTTGGGTTATTTGCAGGTGGGCGATGCCGTTAATGTTGAGCGTTCGCTCACCATGGGTGCAGAGCTCGGGGGCCATATTGTTTCTGGGCATATTCAAAGTGTGGCGAAGCTCGGCAAGAAAATTGTCACCGAAGACAACTGTCGTTTATATTTCGAGATCGATTCTCAGTGGCTTGAGTATATTTTTTCAAAAGGCTTTATTGCGGTCAATGGAGCCAGTTTAACGGTTGGGGACGTTGATTCTCACGGTTTTTGGTTGCACTTAATTCCAGAGACGCTCGCAGTGACAAATTTAGGCTCGTTGACCGAGGGAAAACTCGCCAATATTGAGGTTGACCAGCACACGTTTACAACGGTCGAAACTGTCAAGCGCGTGTTAGCGAGGCAAACTCAATAATATTGCTCATCGTCGGCATTAATATGGAGATGATATTTTTCATCACTTGGCTGTAATGACAGTTGTAGATGTATCTCTCCGCCGCAAGCCTGACATTCGTCCATATAATCTTGTTCGTCTTCACTTAAATCGATATCGACATGTACACTATGCCCACAATGAGGGCAATGTACGATCGCATCTTGTATCCGCTCTTCAGACATACTTACCTCGAAATCTAATAGTGTATATATTCAGTTTAGCAATCGGTTTCCTGATTGCGCGGCGGTAGGTAGCAAATTCAGCTAACTCTTAGCGAAATAATGGAATTTATTAAGTGAGAAAGAGTGCTGCGATGCCGATGAGAGCGAGTAACGTGCCGGAAATAGCACGCAAGGTGGGCAATTTACCTCGTATCATTTGAATACCAAGCATGAAGAGTGGAGCGGTTGACAACAGTGTTTGTGCGATGCCTGGTGAGACTGTTGCGACGGCGATTTGTTGTAACCAGATAGCAACGAATGTACCCATAAAAATAGCAAGAAAGAGCATTCCCAATGAGGTGTTCTTCAGTGCTTTTGCTGTGTCTTTAAGGATTTTAGGGCGCGACAAAATGAGAAACAGGGTGAGTATGAGTGTACCCGCGAGGATACGAACAAATGCGGCTTCTAATGGCGATACAGAGGCGTTAGCAAATGCATAAAATGCCATGACCAAACCGACCGCTTGGCATATGGCTGCGCCAATTCCAAATAAATAACCGCTTCTGGGCGGCTTCACAGTGCCTAACTGTTGTCTTTCTGTCAGCACCCAAATCACACCTAAAATAACCACTAAGCTTGAAATCGCTTGGCCTAAGGTGAGTATTTCTGATAGTGCTAGCCATGCAATAAGCGCTGCGAACGGAGGCGCTAAGTATTCCAATAGTATTGTGCGTGTGGGTCCCAAGCGACGAAGCGCTGCAAAATAAAGAGAGTCCCCCAATGTAATGCCGACAACGCCACTGATAAACATGATCAGCAAGGTATTGCTTGTCCAGCCCCGCCAAAGCTCTTGAGAGATAAATATGATACCGACAAGGAGCAATGGCGTCGCAACTAGCCCTTTGACAAGGTTTAACTGCATAGAGCTCAGCGCGATTGTACTCCGGCTATACAAAAGAGTGGCAAACGCCCAGCAAGCAGCGGCTGCGAGCGCCGCAAATTGACCTAAATAAATTGCCATAGAGCGGCCCTGTAAGTTTGCTTAAATAGGGGAATTTCGGTATAGTTTCGCTTCTTTTTCGAGGCGCAGCACACTCTACTATCAGCCTTGATGAATTACAACGAACATACAAGTGGCACTTGGTAGGTGTCACCACTGTGAAAGGAATGTTTTATCCATGCCAATAATTACACTCCCCGACGGTAGTCAACGTGAATTTCCGAATGCAGTTTCAGTACTCGATGTTGCAACAGATATAGGCCCTGGCTTGGCCAAAGCAACCATCGCAGGCAAAGTGAATGGTGAACTTGTAGATGCTTGTGACTTGATCGAAACCGATGCGTCACTTGAAATTATTACCGCTAAAAATCAAGAGGGGCTGGAAATTATTCGCCATTCTTGCGCGCATCTGCTGGGACATGCCATCAAACAGCTATGGCCAGACACGAAAATGGCGATTGGTCCCGTAATTGACAATGGCTTTTACTATGACGTGGATATTGACAGAGCCCTACACCAAGATGACTTGGATGCGATAGAGAAGCGTATGCAAGAGCTAGCAAAAACAGGCTATTCGGTCATTAAGAAAAAAGTCAGTTGGAGCGAAGCACGTGACGTATTTGTGAGTCGTGGAGAGTCTTACAAGGTTGAAATTCTCGATGACAACATTGAGAAAAGCGACCGTCCGGGTCTTTATTACCACGAAGAGTACGTGGACATGTGCCGTGGGCCACACGTACCGAACATGAATTTCTGCCAACATTTTAAAATTATGAAAGTGGCAGGTGCCTATTGGCGTGGAGATTCGAAGAATAAAATGTTGCAACGCATTTATGGCACTGCATGGGCTGATAAAAAGCAACTGAAGGCCTACTTGCAGCGTTTAGAAGAAGCAGAAAAGCGTGATCACCGTAAAATTGGTAAGGCACAAGATTTATTTCATTGGCAAGAAGAAGCGCCAGGTATGGTGTTTTGGCATCATAATGGTTGGACTATTTTCCAGGCACTCGAAAACTATGTGCGCGAGAAATTAAGAGAATATGACTACCAGGAAGTGAAAGGCCCACTCATGATGGACCGTGTGCTGTGGGAACGCTCTGGGCACTGGGAGAAATTCTCTGACCTGATGTTTACCACGTCTTCCGAGAATAGAGACTATGCGGTAAAACCTATGAATTGCCCCGGACACGTACAGATTTTTAATCAAGGATTGAAGTCTTACCGTGACTTGCCGTTGAGAATGGCTGAATTTGGCTGTTGCCACCGAAATGAGCCGTCTGGCGCATTACATGGGCTAATGCGTGTGCGCGGTTTTACGCAAGACGATGCGCATATTTTTTGTACCGAAGCTCAGGTTCAAGAGGAAGTCGCTGGTTGTATTCGCATGGTGTATGAAACCTACCAGACATTTGGTTTCCAAGACATTCAAGTAAAGCTGTCGACACGTCCGGAAAAACGTTTGGGCAACGATGAAATGTGGGATAGGGCGGAAGCTGCGTTGGCGGATGCACTCAAATCTCATGAGATTGAATTTGAATACTTGCCAGGCGAAGGTGCGTTTTATGGCCCGAAAATCGAATTCACGCTGTTTGATACCATTGGGCGTGCTTGGCAATGTGGTACGATTCAGCTCGACTTCGCTTTACCTGATCGCTTAGGCGCAAGTTATGTAGGCGAAGATAATGAACGTCATATACCGGTTATGATTCATCGAGCTATTTTGGGCTCATTGGAACGTTTTATGGGTATTCTAATTGAAGAATATGCCGGATATTTCCCACTTTGGTTAGCACCAACTCAAGTGGTCATTATGAATATTACCGATAAACAAGCGGATTATGTCGCAAATTTGGTGTCTGAACTGAAAAATAAAGGATTTCGCGCGACAGCCGACTTGAGAAATGAGAAGATTGGCTTTAAAATCCGCGAGCACACATTAAAGCGTGTGCCGTACTTGTTAGTTGTAGGCGATCAAGAGATCGAACAACAACAAGTTGCAGTGCGAACTCGCAGAGGCGAAGATTTAGGAAAACTTGCAGTCAGTGAGTTTTTCGATAGATTACAAGCTGAAGTAACTGCTCGCACAATTTCATAAACTTGCTGGAGGAAGAAACCATTAAAGGTGGAAGAAAAGGTCAAAAGACCGACAAAACCCGGATTAATGATGCCATCGCCGTTTCGGAAGTACGGTTGATTGATGCAGAAGGTGAACAAGTAGGGGTCGTTGGAATTAGTGAAGCCATTGAGCTTGCTGAAGAAGCCGGACTCGACTTAGTAGAAATTAGCCCGAATGCTGAACCGCCCGTATGTCGAATTATGGATTACGGCAAGTTTCTTTACGAAAAAAGCAAGCAGCAGAAAGAGCAGAAGAAAAAGCAAAAACAGATTCAGGTTAAGGAAGTTAAATTCCGTCCTGGCACAGATGAAGGCGATTACCAGGTCAAACTGCGCAACCTGCGTCGCTTTCTTGAGGGAGGTGACAAAGCGAAAGTCACCGTGCGTTTCCGTGGCCGAGAAATGGCACACCAAGAGTTGGGTATTCAGTTACTAGAACGAATTAAAGTCGATCTAGACGAAATATCTAACTGCGAGGCTTTCCCTCGTCGGGCTGAAGGTCGCCAAATGATCATGGTTTTGGCACCGGAAAGTAAGAAGTAGCAGAGGTTTACAAGTAGAAGCTATGTCGGCTTCTCACCCTGTAACTCAATTGGCAATCAATGCGGAGTTTTTGTAATGCCAAAAATGAAAAGTGTAAAAGGCGCGACTAAGCGCTTCAAGAAAACTGCTTCAGGCGGTTATAAGTGCAAGCAGTCTCACTTGCGTCACATTTTGACCAAGAAGAGCTCTAAGCGTAAACGTCATCTTCGTGCGAAGAACATGGTACATCAGAACGATGTTGGCCTTGTTGATCGCATGTTACCGTACGCATAAGAGGAGATAGAGCATGGCACGAGTAAAACGTGGTGTGGTCGCGCGTGCGCGTCACAAGAAGGTACTGAAGCAGGCGAAAGGTTATTACGGTGCACGTAGTCGCGTTTATCGCGTTGCGTTTCAAGCGGTAACTAAAGCGGGTCAATATGCATACCGTGACCGTCGTGCGAAGAAGCGTCAATTCCGTCAATTATGGATTGTTCGTATCAACGCAGCAGCACGTCAAGGTGGTTTGTCATACAGCCGTTTTATCAATGGCTTGAAAAAAGCATCTGTTGAGATCGATCGTAAGATTTTGGCTGACATCGCAGTTCACGACCAAGCAGGTTTCTCTGCATTGGTAGAAAAAGCGAAAGAAGGTCTTTCTGCATAATTAATGCAGGCCAGAACTTAAGCAAGAAAGGGAGCCTTAGCGCTCCCTTTTTCTTTTCTTTCTGGTATTATTCCGCACTTATAAATTATGAACAATGGCAAGCGTTTGACACGAGTCCGCTAATGTCATTGTGGTACGCACGAATAGAGGGTGAAAATGGAGTTACAAGCAACGTTAGATGCGGCTCGCTCAGCCATTGAGAGTGCAAACTCGCTCGCTGAATTAGATGAAGTTAGAGTGCATTATATGGGTAAGAAAGGGCAGTTTACGGAGCTTTTAAAAGGGCTGGGTAAATTGTCTGCAGAGGAGCGCCCGCAGGCCGGGCAAGCCATTAACGAAGCGAAACAGTCCTTTCAATCTCTTCTCAATGCGCGTCGTGACAGCCTGCAACAAGCAGCACTCAGTGAAAAACTTGAGGCTGAGCGTATAGATGTCAGCTTGCCAGGAACGAATGTTCAACAGGGTTATTTACACCCGGTCACACAAACGATTCAACGCATAGAACACTATTTTGGTCAGCTTGGCTTCGAAGTGAAAAAAGGCCCAGAAGTTGAGGATGATTTTCATAATTTTGATGCGCTTAATATCCCAACGAATCATCCGGCGCGTGCTGACCACGATACATTTTATTTTACCCCGCAAACCATGTTGAGAACGCAAACATCAGGGGTGCAAATTCGTACCATGGAAAAAGAGCAGCCGCCGTTGCGTATTATTTCTCCCGGGCGTGTTTATCGAAACGATTACGATCAAACTCACACCCCGATGTTCCATCAAGTCGAAGGGCTCATGGTGGACAGAAACGTTAATTTCGCTGAACTAAAAGGAATTTTGCACGATTTCCTACATCACTTTTTTGAAGAAGACCTGGAAATTCGTTTTCGTCCCTCATATTTTCCCTTCACGGAACCTTCAGCCGAGGTAGACGTACGCAGAAAAGGGGGGAAATGGTTAGAAGTATTAGGGTGTGGCATGGTGCACCCGAACGTATTAAAGGCCGTCGATATTGACCCTGAGGTATTCACAGGTTTTGCTTTTGGAATGGGCGTTGAGCGTTTAACAATGCTTCGCTACGGGGTGAACGATTTACGTGCGTTCTTTGAAAATGATTTGCGCTTTTTAAGTCAATTTAACTAAGAGGGAAAGGTTATGAAATTTAGTGAAAATTGGCTTCGCGAATGGGTAAACCCGTCTTTAAGTGCAGAAGCGCTAGCAGAACAATTGAGTATGGCCGGTTTAGAGGTCGACGCTGTTGACCCTGTTGCCGGTGAGTTTTCAGGTGTGGTGATCGGCGAGGTAAAGGCGTGCGGCCAACACCCTAATGCTGACAAGCTTCGCGTGACCAAAGTTGACGTAGGGCAAGACGAATTGCTTGATATCGTGTGCGGTGCGCCGAATTGTCGCCTCGGTTTGAAAGTTGCTGTGGCAGTGGTCGGTGCGATACTGCCGGGCGACTTCAAGATTAAGAAAACAAAACTTCGCGGTGAACCGTCGAATGGGATGCTTTGTTCCGCGTCGGAGTTGTCGTTAAGTGATGACCACGATGGGATTCTTGAGCTTCCAGGAGATGCGCCAATTGGGCAAGATTTTCGTGAGTGGATGGATTTGAATGATCACACCATTGACGTTGACTTAACGCCTAATCGAGCCGATTGCCTTGGTATTCGTGGATTAGCGCGAGAAGTTGGCGTGTTGAATAATTTAGATGTGAAAGAGCCTCGAATTGCTGAAGTTTCACCCGCAATCCGTGACACCTTGGCGATTCATCTAGATGCGCCTGAAGCTTGTCCACGGTATATGGGGCGAGTAATCAAGCAAATTGACATGTCAGCGAGCACACCATTATGGATGATCGAGAAATTGCGTAGAAGCGGTATTCGCAGCATCGATCCAGTGGTCGATATTACGAATTTTGTTCTACTTGAATTAGGGCACCCTATGCACGCGTTTGATCTTGCAGCGATCGACGGCGAAGTACGTGTTCGTTATGCAAAAGAGCAAGAAACGTTAAAGTTGCTCGATGGTGAAACGGTTCAGTTACAAACTGATGTATTGGTGATTGCCGATAAATCAAAGCCAATGGCGATGGCCGGTATTTTTGGTGGCGAAGCCTCTGGCGTAACAACGACTACACAAGATATTTTCTTGGAAAGTGCCTTCTTTTCACCAGTCACAATCATGGGTAAAGCACGTCGGTTCGGTCTTCATACAGACGCATCACATCGTTATGAGCGAGGTGTTGATCCCGAGCTGCAGAAAGTGGCAATAGAGCGTGCAACTGCTCTCATACTTGAAATTTGCGGGGGTAAAGCGGGTCCGATCACAGAAGCAAAGAGCGAAACTCATTTACCTCAAACTAAGGTTGTTGAACTGAGAGCGAATCGCCTTGAACGCGTTTTGGGCATAAAGATCGTCTCTGAGCACGTCACCGAGATGCTCCGTCGATTGGGTTTCTCAACAAAGTATGAAAGCGAAAGTTGGACCGTGAAGGTACCTGCTTATCGGTTTGATATCAGTATCGAAGAAGATTTAATTGAAGAAGTTGCTCGCGTATACGGCTATAACAACATTCCTTCTGTGGCTCCAGTTGCGGCATTGCAAATGAAGCGCCAAGAAGAAGGGCAGATTGCACTCTCAAAGCTGCAACAGCGGTTGTTGTCTGTGGGATACCAAGAAGCGATTACTTATAGCTTTGTCGACCCGAAACATCAAGCGATGTTGTATCCTGAATCGCCTGCTTTGAATTTACCACACGCAATCTCGGTAGACATGTCTTCCATGCGTTTAGGTTTGTTACCCGGCTTACTCACGGCGGCAGGTTACAATCAGAAACGCCAGCAAACAGCAGTTCGACTCTTTGAATCAGGTCTAAAATTCGTTCCGTCTGAACCTGCGGAGAATGGCATCGAGCAGCGCGAAGTGCTGGGCGGAGTTGCGTTTGGCAGCTTATTGGCTGAACATTGGCAACAAGGAAACCAAGCACTCGACTTTTACAGTGTGAAAGGGCATGTGGAAGCACTGCTTAGCTTGTCTGGCTTAGAGAATTATCGTTTTGTAGCGTCTGCGCATGCAGCACTGCATCCTGGTCAAAGTGCGTCAATTTATAAAGGTGAGCAATACGTGGGGTTCGTGGGAGCTCTTCACCCTCAGTTTGAGAAAACCTTTGGTCTTAAATCTCGTACCTTCGTCTTCGAACTCGATTTAGCACTTATATCTGCTCGGGATGTGCCGGTGGCAACTCCTATTTCTCGCTTCCCGTCGATTCGCAGGGATTTAGCACTCATTGTTGATAAAACTCTCGCTGCAGGTGAAGTGATAGAATTTATTCAAAAAATTGGCGCAAATCATGTGGTTGACCTACACTTATTTGATGTTTACGAGGGGGATAACCTTCCTCAAAACAAAAAAAGTCTTGCCTTGGCGCTTACTTTAAGAGCGGACGATCGTACGTTAGAAGAGCAAGACATCAACAATTCAGTGGCAACCGTGATTGAGTCGTTGAAGGAAGAATTCAACGCCGTCTTGAGGGACAGTTAAAATGGCACTTACGAAAGCAGATATTGCAGAGCAGTTAAATGAAAGGTTAGACATTAGCAAGCGAGATGCGAAAGAACTAGTAGAGCTATTCTTTGAAGAAATACGCAGCGCGTTAGAGAATGGTGAACAAGTTAAAATATCTGGTTTTGGTAACTTTGATCTTCGCGACAAAGCTGAACGACCTGGCCGCAATCCAAAAACTGGTGAAGATATTCCTATCTCAGCACGAAGGGTTGTCACTTTTAGGCCTGGCCAAAAATTGAAGGCGCGCGTAGAGGGTGCTGAAGTAAAAGAGTAAAAGCAAAAATAAAAAAGGGCGAAGCCATAGTGGTTCGCCCTTTTCTTTTGCCAATATTTATCTGAAAAATAGGCTACTAAATGGGTTTAGTAACCGAGATATTCCCGACGTAAACTGAAGGGGAGCATCTAAAGTAGCAAGTGTTAAACAGTCTTCATCTTGTGTTTGTGGAGAATGATGATGCTCTCCGCTCAACATAATGAAATCACCGTCTTTATACTCATTTTGCTCGTCATTGAAGACGCCATTCACCACCAAAGTTGTTTCTTGACCTCGATGGGTGTGCTCCGGAACTCGGCTACCCTGATCCATATAAATCAGGTTAATGCACTCGTCTGTTCCTAAATCGACAGGAGCTCTCATCATTTTGCCAGGTACCCAGCTCCAGTGTCCGATTTTTGATTTCTGACGCGCGAGGGTCGGGGGCAGTTTGAAGCGTTTGCCTTCAAGTGTGAGGATATCGTCGTTTGCTGCAACACGCAATTGGGTTGGAGCGGTTGAACTGAATATCTGTTCAAGCATTTGATCAAGTACCGGAGCAGAGCCCTTTACTGGCGATTTCAATAACCGCTCAGCAAGCATTGCTTCTGCGTCTTGCACTTGCTTTTGGCAATGCTGACACATATCGACGTGTGTTCCGACAACGACAGAGAGCGCAGGCGCAAGTTCGCCGGCTACAAACTGTTCGATTAACTGATCATTTGGATGAAACTTAATCATGTTCGCCAATCATCTCTTTTAGCTTCTGAAGTGCTAAGCGTGTACGTGATTTCACGGTGCCTAGCGGTATTTCGAGCGCGTCGGATACTTCTTGCTGCGACTTGCCTTCTAAATATATCTTTTCAATCACAATACGCTGATTGTCGGGTAAACGTTCATAGTACCCAGCAATCTCTTGCAATAATATATTCTGGTCTAATGCGTAATCGTCATCGAGACTTTCATTCGTTTCAGCGAGGATAGGCCATAAGTCATCCGCACTCAAATCATTCATTCTGTGTTTGTTTTTACGTAAGAAATCGAATCGGATGTTTCTTGCGATGGTAAAAATCCATGTAGCAGGAGAACCCTTGTCGGCCTTGAACAAATGTGCTTTATGCCACACATTGGTCATCGTTTCTTGCACGAGATCCGACGCAATCTGTTCGTTCCCAAATTGACGTGTCCCGTAAGCAAGAAGCCTTGGCGCAAAATGTTTAAAGAGTTCACTGAACGCAACCCTACACTGCGTTGCAGCAACTCGGGCTAGCAAACTCGCTAGGTGTTCAGGAGAGTCTTGGACATCTCCTGTTAAAGCAGTAGTGCTCATACGCTGCGCATCTTCTTTTTGTTGCATAACATGCATTGTAGTCTACGCCTTAATGATTGAAATACCAATGTTGCTTACATTATTGCGTCTTACTACGTCCTCTTTTAAATGATGGATCATTTAACGCTGTACAACGATGTAAAAAAACAACGTACCTTAGTCGAAAAGTTCGCAAATGTAGCTAGAAATCTGTTTAGGACATTGAGAAGCAATTAATGACTGTTTTTGACCCGGTTCCAATGGAAGCAGTTCTAGCCAGCGTCCACACAACCAAGTAATATCGTCATATCTTTTTTCCGGGTACAATACGTCGAGCTCTGGGTACATCTTGAACACTTCCTGCAGGCGCGCGACTAAACTCGGTTTCGCCTCGTCTGCTACATTGGTGGGCCATGGCTCTAAAAATTGAACATGACCGCGTCTCAATTGATCAGATTCGGTCGTGATTTTAGAAATTTCTACCAATGCGCTGCCTTCAATAGTGATCCCGAGCATGCCATCGGCAAGTGACTCAAAATCGACTACGTGGACATGTGTACCTACCTTATAGATATGTTCGTTCTTTTCAATGTTTCCCAGAGGATTGAGCATACACAAGATAAACCCACTATTTTGCGATAGTGACTCTTTAACCATACGCAAGTATCGTGGTTCGAAAATACGCAAACGCATTCTACCGCCGGGAAGAATGTTGGACGTTAACGGAAATAGCCCCAATTGTTGTGGTTTTGTTTGTGTGTACTGCATGGTCTTACGATGCCTTTAGTTTATCCCATCTGTGCTTACGCTAAAAATTGACTAATTGGATCTATAAAATATATTTTTTATTTTGCTTTCAAACCATCCTTTAAGAAATAGCGTAAGGTAATCTAAAGGAAAAAAGAATATAAAACTGGAAGCGTCGAGGTGTCGGTTGGTTAAAGTCGGAATTAGCGCCTGTTTGATGGGTGATGAAGTGCGCTTTGATGGAGGTCACAAGAAATCTTCCTTTTGCGCGAATGAGTTGATAAAGCACGTCGAATTCGTGAAACTTTGCCCCGAGATTGGTATCGGGTTGCCAACACCTCGCCCAAGCATTCGCCTTGAGTGGCTAGAGGATGATGTCAGCGGTTCCTCAGCGCAGCGTGTACGCGCATACATCCCGAAAACTTCACAAGACGTCACCGCTGAACTGCAAAACTTCGCGATAACCCGCAAAAGCAAACTTTCCGAGTTGAGAGGCTACATTCTTTGCGCTAAGTCTCCAAGCTGCGGTATGGAGCGGGTGCGTGTCTATAAGCCGGAAACTAAGTTCAATGAAAAAACTGGTGTGGGTATTTTTGTCAAGCAACTACAAGAAATGTTTCCTGTTCTGCCGATGGAAGAGGACGGAAGATTGAACGATCCGTTATTACGCGAGAACTTTATCCTCCGTGTATTTGTTTATGCAGACTGGAAATCATTGAGGCACCCTCGAGACAAAAAGGAGCTTATCGCGTTTCACACGCGCCACAAGCTGCTACTCTTGGCGCACAATCAGCCTTTATACAGAGCACTCGGCAAAAAGCTTGGCGAAATGCGTGAAGTAACTTCTGAGGTGGCAGAAGACTACATTCAAAACGTGATGCAAGCACTCGCTAAACCAGCTTTGCGCAACGACCATACGAATGTGCTGCAGCACGCACAAGGCTACTTTAAGCAGCAATTGACTGCGACTGAGAAGGAGGCGTTAGCTGAGCTGATACTGGCCTATCATGATGGCCTTGAGCCCTTGAGCGCTCCTCTCGCGCTTATCAAGCATTATCAGCGCCTTTATCCACACAAGTATCTTGCAGAGCAGTCTTATTTTAGCCCTTATCCAGCCTCTTTGAAGCTTCGTTACGGACTTTAGCATATGTCAGCATTAATTTGGTTTAAGCAAGATCTGCGCTTATTTGATAATCAAGCTGTGAGTCAGGCGTGGGCGCATCATGACACAGTCATTGCAGCTATCACGCTAACAGAAGAAACTTGGGCAACCCATGACTGGGCACCGATTAAAAGAGATTTTTATTTACGGCGCTTAAATGTTCTCGGTGAAGAGTTGGCCGCACTCAGTGTGCCATTGTATGTGCTAAATGTTGGACGTTATGAGCATACTGCAGGTGCTTTGTGTAAATTTGCTAAGGAACACGATGTTACGCATTTGTACTTTAATCGTGAATTGCCGTTTGACGAGCGTAAACGCGAAGCAGCTGTGAGCTCTTGGTTAGAAAAGCACGAAGTTCAGGTCCATATATCTGACGACGTTGTCGCAGTACCGCCCGAGCAAGTGAAAACGGGGCAGGGTGATTTCTATAAAAAATTCACTCCATTTTACAGAACTTGGTTGAAGGTGTTGAGTGAGCATCTTCCCACGACACCAAACTCGCTTGCTGCGAAAGGCCCAGCATGTCAGTTTTCAACTATTGAGAGTTCGGGAAATCGCAAGGACAGTTCAGCATGGAAGGTTAACTCTGACGACGTATTGGCGCAATTAGATGAATTTATAGAAGAGCGCGTTGAACATTACGATGAAGCGAGAGACGCTCCAAACCGAGATGGAACTTCATCTTTATCTGCACATTTAGAAGCGGGTGTTATTGGGGTGAAGACAGTTTTCCGGCGATTGCAGACCCTCTCTCCTGACTTTCCTTTTGGGCTCAACAAAGGTGCGGAGACGTGGCTTTCAGAGATTGCATGGCGTGATTTTTATCAACATTTAATGTGGCATGTGCCGAGACTGAGTCAGAAGAGAGCCTTCCAACCAGAAACCGATCATTTCGAATGGGAAAATGATCAGGAAAAGTTTGAGGCATGGTGTTGTGGCAAAACTGGCGTGCCTATCGTGGATGCTGGCATGCGACAACTCAACCAAACGGGTTGGATGCATAATCGCTTGCGCATGATTGTAGCAAGCTTTTTAGTAAAGGATTTACTTATCGATTGGCGTTGGGGAGAAAAGTACTTCATGTCTAACCTGATAGATGGAAGTTTTCCTGCGAACAATGGTGGTTGGCAATGGAGTGCTTCTACAGGCACCGATGCGGTGCCGTACTTTCGTGTGTTTAATCCGTATCGGCAAAGTGAGCGATTTGATCCTGAGGGAAAATACATTCGTAGATGGGTTGAAGAATTAGTTGAGGTTCCTAGTAAATATATTCATGAGCCTCATGAATACCTAAAAAGGCACAAGAGTTCGAGTAAATACCCTGCGCCGATCGTCAACCATGCTCAGCAAAGGGACTTATTCCTGACAAAATTTAAACGGGTGCGAAATGACTCATGATCCTTTGATTGAACAGATTCAATCGTTCTATCAGCGTATTGATGCGGAGCACTTGGAACCGTTGCGTCAAATTTATGCTGAAAATGTTTTATTTGAAGACCCGGTACATCGAATTGAAGGCATAGAAAAGCTCATTAATTATTTTCGTCATGGTTTAGCAAATGCTGATACCTGTTTGTTCGATATTGAGGAAATAGTAACCGACAATGAGCGTATTATTCTCAAATGGACAATGACGCTGAAACATAGCAAGTTGAACCGCGGTGAAGAGTTTCATGTACCCGGTGTCAGCTTTCTGAAAAGAACAGAGAATGGCAAACAAATTGCGTTCCATCGAGACTACTTTGATCTTGGTGATATGTTTTATGAGCGGTTGCCGATTGTTAGGCGAATCATAGGCGCTCTAAAGAACAGGATGAAATCAGAATGAAAATCATGATCACAGGCGCGACCTCAGGAATTGGGAAGCAACTCGCCAGCGACTATTTGCAAGATGGGCATACGGTCATTGCTTGTGGGCGCTCGCTAGAAAAGTTGCAAGCATTAGAAGCGCAATTAACGCAAGAAACGAATCGGTCCCGTTTTTCAGTGCTCGCTTTTGATGTGTCCGATCTTCAGCAGACTCAGAAGGCACTCTCACAGGTTTCTGAACTTGATTGCGTTATTTTGAATGCAGGTGTTTGTGAGTATATAGACGACCTAAGCGAGTTTGAAGCCGAGTTGTTTGAGCGCGTCTTCGCGGCAAACTTCATGGGGCTCGTGAACTGTATTGACGGTTTGAGAAGTGTCTTACGTAAAGGCGATCGACTGGTCTTAGTTGACAGTATGGCGAGGTTGCTTCCATTTACGCGTGCCGAGGCTTACGGAGCCAGTAAAGCAGCCGCTCATTATCTCGGTAATGTATTAAAGATCGATCTTGCGAAAAAGGGAATTGCGGTCACGACAGTCTCTCCAGGCTTTGTAGAAACCCCGATGACTGATGCGAATGATTTTGAAATGCCAATGCGAATAACGGTCGAAGATGCCTCTAAGGCAATCAGAAAGGGAATTGAGAAAGGCAAGCAGCAAATCTATTTCCCTAGTGTATTTGGATGGATATTAAGATTTTTAGGGAAGCTTCCGCTTCGTGTTCAATTGGCGATATCTCGTCGTATGTCTAAGGGTTAACAATGCGTATAGCAGTAATAGGCAGTGGTGTGGCTGGTTTGACGGCTGCGCACCTTTTAAGTGAAAAACATGAGGTACACGTTTTTGAACAGGCGCCTCAAATTGGTGGCCACACGGCAACTGTAGACGTTTCGGTCGGTAATCGAAGTTACGCGATTGATACAGGCTTTATCGTCTTCAATAATAAAACATATCCATTATTTCGTGCGCTAATGCGGGAGCTTCGAGTTGGTTGGAAAGATACCGAAATGAGCTTCAGTGTTAAGAATCCAGACAATAAACTCGAATACAATGGACATAATCTAAACACGTTGTTTGCTCAGCGGAGGAATATTTTCCGCCCAAGCTTTTATCGATTCTTGAAAGAAATCGTGAAATTCAATGATGCAGCCAAAGATGCACTGCAGAGAAGCCAAGACGAGCTAGATACCACCACACTTGATTCCTTCGTGAGCGAACTGGAGCTTTCACAGACCTTCCGAGACAATTATTTGTTTCCAATGTGTGCTGCTATTTGGTCAGCGAGCTTAAAAGATGTGGAATCCTTTCCGCTGGGGTTCTTCCTTCGCTTTTTCGTGAACCATGGTTTGCTTGATTTGAAAGATCGGCCTCAATGGCATGTGATCAAAGGCGGCTCAAGAAGCTACTTAAAGCCGCTAACACAGCGCTTTGCTGAGCGTATTCACGTTAATTTTCAAATCGAGCGTGTTGAACGCTTAGCCACTCATGTTTTGTTGCATGAAGTGGGCGGCATACAGCACACGTTCGATGAGGTGGTTTTTGCGTGCCATAGCGACCAAGCACTCGCCTTGTTAGGTGATGCCACTGACCGTGAAAGAGATGTTTTGGGTAGAATTCCGTACCAGGCGAATGATGTTGTTTTGCATACCGACGTGTCACAATTACCCAACAACAAACGGGCTTGGGCAAGCTGGAATTACTTATTACCCAGTTTGCAAAAAAATGATGAGCAATCCCGAGAAAAGCCCGCTACGTTGACTTACAACATGAATATTCTGCAAGGATTTCAAGCGCCTGAGACATTTTGTGTGACATTAAACAATACTTCAGAGATAGCGGGTGAGAAGATTTTAAGACGCTTCATTTATCATCATCCAGTTTACTCGTTACCCTCATTTGCGGCGAGAAAAGCGCGAGCGGATATTTGTGGCAAAAATCGCACTCATTTTTGTGGAGCCTACTGGTACAACGGTTTCCATGAAGACGGGGTCAGGAGTGCGAATGATCTCGCAGCTCGATTTTCGGTGAGCGAAATTACGCCGCGTGAAGGAGACGGAGTGTTTCATGAGTGAGCGTTCGGCTCTTTATTGGGGCATGGTTAGGCACCGGAGAATGGTGCCTCGCCCCCACCATTTTCAGTATCAACTTGTGCAATGGGCATTCGATCTAAAGCGCTTGGAATACCTAAACGGTATATCGAAATGGCTGTCGACGAGTGAGCAGAAGTGGGCACCGTTTCAATTTAGAAGTACCGATTACTTACGTGGTTACTATCAGCCGGAGAATGAGTCCTTACATGATGCCGTATTGAGAAAAATGTCTGAACTCGCGAAGCAGAGTATTTCTGGTCGAGTCGTATTCTTGGGAAATATTAGAAACTGGGGGTTTTATTTTAGCCCGATTAATTGTTTTTTCACCCAAGATGAGTCTGGTGAATTTACACACATGCTTGCTGAGGTGTCTAACACGCCTTGGAATGAACGCCACTATTATTTAGTGCCGCTGCCCGTGAACGAAACCACCCAGAAAGAGTTTCATGTGAGCCCTTTTAACCCCATTGATATGACTTATCATTGGCGAATTTCTCCGCCTCAAACTCGATGTTTAGTTCATATCAGTGCAGTTCGTGAACAGGTAGAATTTGATGCCACGGTGACTTTACGCCGCAGCGAATTAAACCCTAAAAACATTTCCCACGTATTAAGGCGTCAACCCCTGTTTTTTTTCAAAACGATTTTTGGAATTTACTGGCAGGCCATGAAGCTTTTGTTTAAACGTATGCCCATTTATGCGCACCCCAGAACTAGGAAATAGTGATGACGCGAATGTCTGAAATTGAGTCAATGAAAACATTAAAAAAAGAAGCGACGCTTTTCGATAACTTTGCTCGTAAGTTGTTATTCAAGGTACTGTCACATATTGAAGTGGGCCATTTGCAATTTAAAGAAGAGAACAAGATTGTTGCGAGTTTTGGTGATAGCTCGGCAAAGTCCTTGGCTGTTATTGAAGTTCACCATCCCCGCACCTATCGTCGGTTTGTTTTGCACGGTGACATTGGTGCGGGCGAGGCATATATGGAAGGGGATTGGTCGAGCCCCGATTTAACGAAAATAATTCAGGTCTTTGCTGCTAATTTGACCGCACTCGATCGTCTTAGCAAGAAAGCGTCATGGTTGAGTTGGCCTTTTCAAATGATCACGCATGCAATGCGCAGCAACAGCAAGTCACAAGCAAAACAGAATATTTCTGCGCACTATGATTTAGGTAATGAACTGTATACTCGCTTCCTAGACAAGCGTATGCAGTATTCCAGCGCGGTCTTTCCATCGCAATCAGCAACGATAGAAGAAGCTCAAGAATACAAATTAAAACGTTTGTGCGAAATGTTGGAACTCAAACCCTCAGATAGCCTTGTAGAGATTGGCACTGGTTGGGGTGGGTTAGCCATTTATGCAGCACAGAATTACGGCTGCCATGTAACGACTACGACTATTTCCGAAGAGCAGCATGCGTATGTTGAAGCGCAAATTGAGGCGTTGGGTCTAACCGATAAGATAACATTGTTAAAGCAAGATTATCGTGATTTAGAAGGAACCTACGACAAGCTCGTTTCGATCGAAATGATCGAAGCTGTGGGCGCCCGATATTTACCTACCTTCTTCAAGAAGTGTTCACACTTACTGAAACCAGATGGACGCATGGTGTTACAGGCAATTACGATTGCTGACCAACGACTTGAACAATACAATCGAAATGTTGACTTTATTCAGCGACATATTTTTCCGGGTGGTTATCTGCCGTCGGTTGAGCTTCTGAGTAAAATGTTCCGCCGCCATACCGACATGACGGTTCGTCAGCTAGATGACATCGGTTTTCATTACGCAGACACATTAGCAGCATGGCGCGACCGATTTAATGCGCACTTAACTGAGCTAGAACCATTTGGCTACGATGAGCGGTTCTCACGGATGTGGAACTATTATTTAAGTTACTGTGAAGGTGGGTTCAGAGAAAGAACGATCAGTGCAGTACAACTTATGGCAACGAAAAGACAATGCAAAGCAGTACTTTCTGGTCTTTCGGTTACCGCTTAGGGCTGATATTCCTATTCGATATCGTGTGGTTTGTTGCTGTATGGGGGCGAGAGACCTATCTGCCCCTGACCATTTTGTTTGTTGTGCTCTTGTATGCAGCAAACTACAAAACGTTGTGGCCCAAACGGCTTGGGCTGCTCATTTTAATTGCGGCAGGTTTGGCCCTCGAAACACTCATGGTGTCGCTGGGTGTGCTGCAATTCACTAATGCTAACATTCTTCCAGAATGGTTATTTTGGTTGTGGTTAGGCTTCGGCGCGATGGCTTTTTCGGCGATGGATTGGCTTGCAGGTCGCTATGCACTAGCTTGGATTTTTGGCTTAGTATTTGGGCCTATTACTTATTTAGCCGGCGTTCGTTTTGAGGCAGCAGAAATTACGAGTTCGTTTACGTTGCTTGTCGTTGGTTACGGCGTGATGTGGGGCGTGCTTATGCATCTACTAAGCTATTTGCTGCAACGTAATTTACCGCACCAAGTAAGTGAGGAGGAGACTCTGTGAGAAAATTAATGGCTGGTTGTTTAATTTGGTTGTTTGCTTCACTTTCAGTAGCAAGTGCAAATCAATGTGAGGCAAGCCACGAGTCACTCGATAAGGTGGGCGAAACGCGGCTCAAAGTTTTCCTATTCAATGTTTATGACGCCAGTTTGTTCACAGACACCGGCGCTTACGAAGATTTTGAGACATTGGCATTAAGAATAGATTATCTAAGAGATATTTCAGCGAAGGCCCTGATTGAGCGAACTGAGAAAGAATGGGGGAAGCTTGAAATCGAAGTGACAGAGCGTCACAGAGAATGGTTAGAGGAACTAGAGCAAACTTGGCCTGATATTAAAAAGGGCGACTGCCTTGTAGCCTATTGGCAAAAAAATGAAGGTTTGCAGTTTATTAATCGTGACGGCAGACTCGGAGAGTCTTTCCCAGATGAATTCGCGGAAGACTTTGTAAGCATTTGGTTAGCTGAAGAGTCGTCTTATAGAGAAAACCGTAATGAGCTCGTGGGAGAACGTAATGATTAAAAGAATTTTAGTTTGTTTAACAGTGGCGCTAATGCTGGCTGGTTGCTCAGCGAGTATTGAAGATTATAGTGCGGAAACACCCGCATTAAAGCTGGAGGATTTTTTCTCAGGGAATCTTGTGGCTCATGGTATGATTCAGGATCGCTCCGGGAAAGTAACACGTCGCTTTCGTGCCGATTTAATTGGCACATGGAATGGTAATGAGGGCGTGTTAGATGAAACATTTTACTGGGACGACGGTGAAGTTCAAAAACGCGTTTGGAATCTCACTAAAGTGAGTGAAAATCGTTACAATGGGACAGCCGGAGACGTTGTGGGTGTAGCAGAAGGAACGACTGCCGGAAATGCGTTGCACTGGGTATACCAGCTTGAAGTGCCGTTTAACGACGGGATTTTAGAGATTACACTCGATGATTGGATGTATTTGCTCGATGAAGATCGCCTGATCAATAAAACTGAAATGAGAAAATTTGGTTTTAAAGTAGGCGAGCTCACGTTGTATATCGAACGCATTGAGTGAGGGTTTTGAAAATTGATTTCAGCATATGGCCAACGTGCCGATATAAAGAGGAGTAGGGAAAATTAGGATGAGTATGCTGAGTCAAGTTTCTTTTATTTATAACGATCCAGATTTCTTGGGGCAGACCGTTTTTATAAAACGCGGAAAGCATCAAGGGAAGCTTGGCGTTGTGAAAAAGGTGTTATCAGACGATATTTTTCAAGTGAGTCTCGGAGACTTTGCAGACGACGTAGTTGAATTTAAGCGCCAAGAGTTTCTTGTGTATCGTCACCGTAAACTGAAAATGAAAGCCGATCGGAATGAAACTAAGATTACCTACTAAACAACCGGCTTTGAAGCCGGTTGTTTACGTATGACTGAGGCTTAAAAGCCTCTAGGCAAACGGCTTTGACCTTCTTCAGAAGCAAGCTTCTGTGCCCATAATTCTTTTGCAGACAAACCACCAGATGAAGATTTTTTAGGTGTTGCTTTCTTGGTGGCTTCAGGTTTCTTCTTGAGTGCTGCTTTTTTCTCTGTAGATTTAGGTTTTGCCCCGCCCAGCTCTTCGGTCCACTCGGCAAGCTTTGCTAAACGCATGTTTTTGCCGCCGTTGACGCTAAACCAACCGTTGCTCTCTTCAACCTTTGGCTTTTTTCCTTCAGCAGCCTCAAACGCCGCAGAAAATTCGCCGAGAACTTTATCTTTATCGAGTTTGCTCATTGATTATTTCCTGTGTGTTAATATTCAAGTTCTTTTTAATTTATACCTGCTTTTTAAAACCTTGTCTAATTTCGCAGGTATGGAGAGGGTTATGCAACGCAATTTATTATTAGAGCAGTTAGATACTTGGATGCAACCAAGTTCGTTTAAGGATTACTGCCCGAATGGTTTGCAAATTGAAGGGCGCGAACATGTTCAGAACATCGTCACGGGGGTCACGGCTTGCCAGGCGTTGATTGATAAAGCAATTGAGCAACGAGCAGACGCAATACTTGTGCATCATGGTTATTTTTGGAAAAACGAATCTCCACAAATAACGGGTATGAAATACAAACGCATTAAAGCGTTATTAGCCGCAGATATAAACCTCCTCGCTTATCATTTACCACTCGACGTGCACGTTGAGTTTGGCAATAATGCGCAGCTTTTAAAGAAGCTAGAAGCTACGCAAATTGAACCTGTTTTAAGCGTGGAACCCATGGGCATTTTAATGCAGGGTATGCTGCCTCAGAAGCTTTCGGGGAGTCAGTTCGCACGAATGTTAGAGTCTGTAGTTCAACGGAAATTAGTGGCTGCTGTTACCGCTGAGGCGTCTATTCAAAAAGTCGCAGTTTGTACAGGAGGCGGTCAAGGGTTTATTGAAGCTGCTGTGGCTGCCGGAGCAGACGCATTTGTAACAGGTGAGGTGTCTGAGCAGACAATTCATGTGGCACGTGAATGCGGTATTCAATTCTTTGCAGCCGGTCACCATGCAACAGAGCGTTTTGGTGTCTTTAGCTTGGGAGAGAAAATAAAAGCGGAGCTAGGGCTCTCTGTTCAATTTATTGATATAGATAACCCGGCATGACCGATCGCGTATTTACGGACGATGCTGCGCGATTTACGCGCAATATTTATGGCACCTTAAAGGGTGAGATTCGCACGCGTGTTTTGCAAGCTGACCTTGACCCTCTTGCAAATCAGCAGCCGATGCAGGTCCTCGACATTGGCGCCGGTGGGGGGCAAATTGGTGCTTGGTTGGCTCAATTTGGCCATACCATAACGCATGTGGAGCCCTCGGCCGACATGCTGCAAGAAGCACAAACGAGACATGCTGAGCTTGGTGTAATGGAACAGTTTACTTATGTTGCAGATACCCTGCAGGGGTTTTTACCGAGTGCTACAACCTATGATCTTGTGCAATGCCACGCAGTTCTTGAGTGGCTTGACGACCCATTTGACGCCTTGCAAAGATTGCTCACTGCTGTGAAGCCGGGAGGCTGGCTGTCGCTCATGTTTTACAATGTAGAAGCGAAGCGATTTGCAAACCTAGTTTATGGCAATTTTGACTATGTTCGAGCCAACTTGCAGGTAAAGAAGAAAGTTCGTTTTAGCCCCACCCAGCCTCTCAAAATTCAAGTCGTAAAGGATTGGATCGCACAAACCAACTTGACTTTATGTGTTCATAGTGGGGTTCGTTGTATTCATGACTATTTGCGCCACCCGGAAAAGCTACAGGCGGCGGAGCTTATTCAGGAAGAATTAGCGTTTCGACAGATAGAGCCTTATCGAACGCTTGGCCGATATCAGCACTTTTTACTGAGGAATACAGGAGAGACAATGTGAAGAAGATTGCATTCATTGGCCTGGGGGTCATGGGCTTTCCAATGGCTGGCCATCTGCAAAAGGCTGGTTTTGATGTGACGGTTTATAATCGTACGAAACAGAAAGCGGAAAAGTGGTGTGAAGTATATGGAGGGAAGCATGCAAGCACACCAAGAAAAGCATCAGAGGGCGCGGATTGTGTTCTCTTATGCGTTGGCAATGATGATGATGTGCGCAGCGTTGTGTATGGTGACGACGGTGTGCTAGCGGGTTGTCAAACAGGAGCTTTTGTTGTCGATCACACGACAGCTTCTGCGGAGTTAGCGCGTGAGCTAGGCGCGGCTCTGGCTCGGCATAGTGTTAATTTCCTTGACGCACCGGTCTCTGGCGGACAAGCCGGTGCTGAAAACGGTGCGCTTACGGTGATGATTGGTGGTAGTGAAGCCCATGTCGAGTCGGTTCGTTCAGTACTTTCTTGTTATAGTAAATTTATTGGGTGGCAGGGAGAGATTGGTACCGGGCAATTAGCGAAAATGGTCAATCAGATTTGTATTGCGGGTGTAGTACAGGGACTTGCCGAGGGAATGCAATTTATTGAGAGAGCGGGTCTCGATCCGAAAAAGGTGATTGAGTCAATTTCTCAGGGCGCAGCTGGCAGTTGGCAAATGGTCAACCGATGGGAAACCATGGCGCAAAATAAATATGACTTTGGCTTTGCTGTTGACTGGATGCGAAAAGATTTAGGTTTGGCTTTAAGTGAAGCGAACCGAAATGGTGCTCGACTTCCTTTGACTGCACTTGTTGATCAATTTTATGCAGATGTACAAGCGAATGGGGGCGGGCGGTACGATACGTCTTCTTTACTCACTCGATTCAAGAAATAGAAAAACGCGGATTCAATCCGCGTTTTTTATTTTAATGAAGTTACTTTCGCGCTTAGCGAATACCGAGGCGGCGCAATGCCTGAGTCGTGTAATCAGTACGACGTGCTTCAAGCTCGAAGTTCATGTAGGTGTCTTCTTCGTTGGCTAAACCAAGCGCAACATAACGACCGTTGTTCAGGTCGTATAACGCTTCTGCAGCCATCCAAGGAACGTTGACACCGTAGAACTGTGCGGCATATGCTTCACCCACACGCCATAATTCGCCACGGCTGTCGTAGTGGTCGATTACAGACGCTGTCCACGTGTCTTCGTCGATGAAGAAATGACGCTTGGCGTAAATGTGACGCTCACCTTCTTTTAGCGTGGCTTCTACTTCCCAAACACGATGAAGTTCATAGCGAACGTGATCTTGGTTCAGGTGACCTTCGTTCAGGATGTCGTCGTATGAAAGGCTCGTATCCATCAACCCAAAGTTGTTATAAGGAATATACATTTCTTTCTTGCCAACTAAGCGCCAGTTGTACTTGTCCGGTGCACCGTTGAACATATCAAGACCGTCTGAAGTACGAAGACCGTCAGACGCCGTGCCTGGACCGTCATAAGCCACGTTGGGGGCACGACGAACTCGGCGTTGACCTGCGTTATAAATCCAAGCGCGACGTCCTTCTTTTACTTGGTCAATCGTGTCGTGAACCAGCAACACGGTACCCGTTAGGCGAGAAGGAGCCAGTACTTGTTGAAGGAAATAAAAGAGTACGTTGTCGTCCGCTTGTGCATCGCGACCGCCCTGTAAATATTCAGGCCATACGAGTTGTTCTTTCAACAAAACTTTTTCGAAGTTGCCATTAGTTTGAACAGGGAACTGACCCACAGTTCGTTCGACGGCACCGCCACGGTAACGTGTCAGATGGTTCCATATCACCTCAAGACCGCTTTCTGGAATTGGGAACGGAATCACGTTTTGGAAATTGTTGAGCCCGCTACCACCTTCAACGAGAGAAGTATTTACCGCATTTTGTGCGACTACGTCGTAAAGGTCTTCCGGATAAGCCGCTGTACGATGCGTAGGATAAACATGCATCTTGTATGTACTGTAGCGTTCAAACATCGCGATTTGCCCTGCAGACAAACGCTCACGGTGTTGATCTAAGTTATCATGGGTGATGGTGTAAAGCGGTTCTTCATCGGCATATGGATTGAAGTTACGATCGAATTCACGATCGAGCTGCAAACCACCGTCCCAAGCTGGAATCCGACCATCCGCACCACCGGCGCGTTCTGCGCCAAGCGGAGTCAAGTCTTGACTCAATCTCGCTGCCTCTTGCGGAGAAACCGCTGCGCCTACACTTGTTGCTAGAAGTGATAACGCCATAACCCCTGCACTTAACATCATTTTTTTCATTGTCGTTGTCCTTAGTTCCTGTGCGTTCTTATCAGTCTTATGCCAATTCTTTTGTTGGATGACATGATTACCGTTAAGCTACATCAATTCAATCAAAAATAAAATATCAAATAAATATTGATTTAGGGGTTTTCAAACGCCTGTTAGATTATACAATCATGAGTTACATGTAAGGTCGAGTGAAAATATACTATTTTCGACCGATATTTTAATGCGGAGTTCAACCATGAGAAGGATTGCGATTGCCACATTTGTGTGGTCGGCAATTAGCGCGAGTGCCATAGCTGATGGCTATGATCCAATATTCGAGCCCTCGCCAGAAGCGAGAAAAGCCACGCAAGCAACCCTTGTTGGCCTTGATCAACAAGATGGTGTCACCATGGCGGCTGGTTTATTCGGTACCGTTGTGAAACGCGAGGACGATGAGTGGAAGCAAATAGTTACACCTACATCGGTACTCCTCACGAGTGTCGAGTTTTTAAATGACGATGTCATTTGGATTACCGGTCACGAAGGGGTCTTGTTAAAAAGTACCGATGGTGGCGTAACCTTCGAACGTAAATTAGACGGTTATCAGTTGCTGGCTATGGAACAGCCGTGGATGGAAGATCGTGTTACCGAACTAGAGGATGAAATCGAGCGTGCTGCCGATCCAGATGAGGCACTCAATCTTGAATATATGCTGGAAGAGCTCGGCTTTTTGAGCCAAGGCTTAGAAATTCAGGAAGAAGTAGGTCCAACAAAACCGCTCCTTGATATCGAGTTTTTGAACGAGTCTGTGGGGTTTGTTGCGGCAGCTTATGGCACGCTTCTGAAAACAACAGATGGCGGTGAAAGCTGGCAGATTATCTCGGACCGAGTTGAAAATCCGATGGGATTTCACCTCAATAAATTGATAGCTAAAGACGAAGAAACACTTTTCTTAGTGGGTGAATACGGGTTGTTGTTTAAATCTGAGGACCAAGGCGAAACCTGGGAAACACTCATGTCACCTTACGACGGTTCTTATTTTGGTGGCCTAGTCGACGAACAAGGTCGTTTTTGGGCTTTTGGTTTGCGTGGTAATGTGTTTGTCTCGAATGATGGCGGTAATAGCTTCCAGAGTGTGGAAACGCCTACAAGGTATAATTTAAATAGTGGCACCGTGTTGAATAACGGCGACGTCGTATTAGTGGGCCATTCTGGCGTGATTGTTCACATTAATCATGAAACGCTCGAAGCGAGTTTGTATAGTCACCCAAGCAATGTTCCGATCGCCGGTGTTGCTGAATTATCTCCGGGCAACCTCGTCTTGGCGAGCCGTTCTGGTGTCCAGTACTTTACCATTCCAAACTTGGCGGATTAATAAGGAAGCAAAGGCATGCAAGAAACGACAGATGTAACCAAAGTAAAGCCGCCAATGCTTGAGAATGCGTTATTTAACGCACGCAAATTTTGGCTCACACTTTTTATTGCGCTCACGGGTTTTCTTCTTTATCACGCTGCACAGGTTCGCCCAGACGCAAGCTTTGAAAAGATGATTCCAGCGAATCATGAATTTATCCAGAATTACTTTAAGTATGGTGACGATTTATCGAGTTTAGGGAATGCCATTCGTGTGGTGGTAGAGACTAAAGACGGCACTATTTTTAACCCGGAATATCAAGAAGTATTGCGTCAAGTAACGGATGAATTGAACTATGTGGCGGGTGTGAACCGCTCTGGTATTCGTTCGATTTGGACACCCAACGTTCGTTGGTCGGAAGTCACGGAAGAGGGATTCGTTGGTGGGCCAGTGATCCCAGATTCGTACAATGGTGATGAGGCATCCATTGAGCAGTTGCGGCAAAATATCCTGCGTTCGGGCGAGGTTGGTAACTTAGTTGCAAATAACTTCCAGTCAGCGCTCATTTATGTGCCGTTAAACGAAATTGATCCGGAAACGGGAGAGCGACTCGACTACTACGAATTTGGCCAAAATGTTGAGCAACAAATTCGAGACAAATTTGGTAGCGATGTTATTAGTATCAAGATTGTCGGATTCGCAAAAGTAGTGGCGGACCTAATAGATGGTGCGCTGCAAGTGGGGGTCTTCTTTCTCCTCGCGATGGTGATAACCTTCGCGATGCTGTTCTTATACAGTCGCTGTGTACGCAGCTCATTTATTGTGTTGTTGTGTTCAGTTATCGCGGTTATTTGGCAGTTGGGTATCATCAAACTGATCGGCAGTGGAATCAATCCTTATTCGATGCTGGTTCCATTCTTGGTGTTCGCCATCGGTGTGAGTCATGGTGTGCAAATTATCAATGCAGTGATGTCGAATCGGACGGAAGGGCACGATAAGCTGATGTCCTCGCGCTTGGCATTTAGAAGCCTATACATCGCGGGCTTAACAGCATTAGCGAGCGATGCGATTGGCTTTACAACGCTCATGGTTATAGACGTTGCGGTCATTAAAGAGCTCGCGATAGCAGCCAGTATTGGTGTGGCGGTGATTGTTCTTACCAATCTTGGTCTATTGCCGATTCTTACTTCGTATCTAGGGGTGAGTAAACGCGGTATTGCGCACACTGAGAAAACTCAACACGAAGCGCACCCGTTACTCGCGTTCTTTGGGCGGTTTACCCAACCTAAGTATGCGAAAGCGGCAGTTGGCATTTCAGTAATTCTAGCCGTGCTAGGTATTTGGCAAGCACAAAGCTTACAAATCGGCGATTTAGACACAGGTGCGCCTGAGTTGCGTGCAGACTCTCAATATAACCGAGACAACGCGTTTCTCGTGGAAAACTACAGTGCGAGCACCGACATATTCGTGGTGATGGCCGAAACCCCGCTAGGTGAGTGTATCGATTGGCAAAATTTAGTGCTGATGGACCGTTTCCAGTGGCATATGGAAAATGTGCCGGGTGTGCAAACGACACGGTCGATCACCTATGTATCGAAGCTGGGTATGGCGGGTATCAACGAAGGGAACTTGAAGTGGTTCAGCATCAACCGTGATGATTTCGTTATTAACGCGTCTATCTCGCAAGCGCCTTCCGGGCTCATCAACCAACAATGCACCATGGCGCCGTTGATCTTGTACCTCAACGATCACAAAGCAGATACCTTGAATCGAGTGGTGGACGAAGTCAGAGCGTTTTCTAGAGAGTACGACACAGATAACATTGAGTTCTTACTCGCAGCAGGTAATTCGGGCATTGAAGCAGCCACGAATAAAGTGATTGAAAGCGCGCAGACCAAGATGTTGATTTGGGTTTACAGTGTGGTGATCGCACTTTGCTTGCTGACATTCAGAAGTATTCGTACGGTGATTTGTATTATTTTACCGCTTATGTTTACAACGGTAATGAGCCAAGCACTCATGGCTTCGTTGGGAATTGGGGTGAAGGTTGCAACCTTGCCAGTGATCGCATTGGGTGTAGGTATTGGTGTCGATTATGGTATCTATATCTACAGTAAAATGCGTGAGGCGTTGAGCCAGCGAATGAGCTTAACTGACAGTTATGCTTATGCTCTGCATAAAACAGGGAAAGCGGTTGGTTTCACTGGCCTCACCCTTGCAATTGGTGTTGCCACATGGATTTTCTCACCGATCAAATTCCAAGCCGATATGGGCTTATTGCTCACGTTCATGTTTATCTGGAATATGTTAGGTGCGCTCATTCTTATTCCTGCATTGGCTCACTTGTTCAAAGTGGGACCGAAAGGGGAAGATGGTAAACCTGTTATGTAACTGTAAAATTAGACTGAAAGCCCCGAAAATTCGGGGCTTTTTTTTGCCTAGAGGTTTTGTATCCAGATATACAAGTCTTTCAAAATACGTGTGTTTTTAGGGTTGTCTTGCTCGCGTTCAGCCGCATTGTTGAGGGCCAACATAAATTCATCTGCGCTGAGGTATCCGTTGCCGCCAAATTGTATGCGCTCTCGACAATGCGTCAGCCACCTTTGCTGCTCTACCATTGAGAGGGTAGCAGGGTAATTTCTCGCCCGATAACGAAACAAAAGCGTCGAGAAGCGCAAGTCCGAAAACTCAAAGTCTTTAGCCGCGAGTTGCTCAGGTGGCAAATTTCTGATCATTTGCATGTGTGATTGCGACTGGGGATTGAAGAAATCGTTGTACAGCGCCTGATCAACATCCTCGGCTGGTGTGAGTTCCGGAGTTGATTGAAATACGTCTGTGAGCTTTTGACGAAAATCAGGCTGCGACTGAACAATAGTTGCAAACCTCTGACAGGCGAAGAGATCAATGCCGAGCTTGCTCGCTCTTTCTGTGCTTAAGACTGGGCTTGGCGCTAGGAAAGGGCATTGATTTAGGGCAATCTTAATGAGGCCCGGACGTTCGTTTTGTGATGAGTCACGTGCGTATAGAGCTTCTAAGATGGTATCAATAGAACTATTCAACCAAGGTGTAGGATCTTTATCTAGACGCCACGCAAGCACCGTATTGGGCTGTGTTGGATGAAATGCAAAGGGGAGTACCAGTTTACAATAGCTGTCGGTTGCCCCATAAAAGCCACTCACATGCACTAACGGTTTTCCGTTTAAAATACTCTCATTTACTAAAGGAAGCAGAGTGGCTTTTTTTCGATGATTAAACGTATAGTCGAATAATTTCGGCTGCTTATTCTTGATTAATTTTGCCAACGCGATTGTTGCGTAAACATCGACGAGCGCATCATGTGCCTGGCCGTTATCAAGCGCATTTGCTTTGGCAAGATCTTCCAGCTTTAAGCTCACACGGCCATCGTCATGATGGGGCCAAATAATGCCTTCTGGGCGCAAAGCAAAGCATGCTCGGACTAATTCTAGTAAATCCCAACGTGAGTTTTGGTTTGCCCATGTGTGAGCGTAAGGATCAATAAAATTACGGTAAAACAAAAACCGTGTCATCTCATCGTCGTAGCGTAAGTTGTTGTAGCCGACCGCGACGGTGTTGGGCTGCGCTAACTCGTATGCAATTTTCCCAGCGAACTCGGTCTCGAGGTAGCCATCGCGCTGGCATTGTTGCGGCGTAATTCCGGTAATTAAACAAGCTTCGGGATGTGGTAAGTAGTCTGCTGGCAGCTGACAGAATATATTCAGCGGCTCACCGACAGTGTCTAATGCCGCGTTCGTACGAATGCCCGCAAATTGCATCGGGCGATCCACTCGCGGGTTGACGCCGCCTGCTTCGTAATCGTGCCAATAAAAAGTAATTTCGCTCATTATTCTAGATAGATTGCTATGGTGAAGGGAGAGAATACCACCGCAAACGCTTGTACGCGAGGTGGTAGAATGCGCATAATGAACTAGATTTATAATAATTAACGAGAGGACACCTCATGAAGTTTGCACAACACACGGCGCTCTTGCTTTCAATGTTCATGGTTTGGGGTTGCAGTGATTCTGAGACGACTCGCTCTGATGACCAAGTAATTGCGATTGCAATTCATGGTGGCGCCGGCACGATTACTCGAGAAAATATGACGCGCGAGCGTGAAGCACAATTTGAAGCCGCATTACGAGAAGCAACTGAAGCTGGTTATGCTGTGTTAGATAATGGCGGAACCGCGCTAGACGCAGTGCAAGTGGCGATTCAGTTGATGGAAGAAAACCCCTTGTTTAATGCGGGTAAAGGTGCGGTTTATACCTACGAAGGCCGTCACGAGTTGGACGCGTCGGTGATGCTTGGTGACACTTTACAAGCAGGTGCAGTGAGCGGTGTAACCAACATTAAGAGCCCGATTGCGGCTGCGCGTGCGGTTATGGAGAATTCGCGACATGTCTTTTTAAGTGGCGAGGGCGCTGAATCATTCGCACGTGATCAGGGATTGGAGCAAGTGAGTAATACCTATTTTAATACCCCGCATCGCTATGAGCAGCTACAAAATGCGTTACAAGCCTTGCGAGAGTCTGCAGAAACCAGTGCCCAGATTGCCGCTCTAGAAAACTGGGATCCTGCGTTTAACATGGGTACTGTAGGCGCAGTTGCACTTGATGAATATGGAAATCTTGCGGCTGGAACCTCAACCGGAGGCATGACTGCGAAGCGTTGGGGCCGCATTGGTGACTCACCCATTATTGGTGCGGGTACCTGGGCGGATAATACGAGCTGTGCAGTGTCTGCGACTGGGCATGGTGAATATTTTATTCGCTATCATGTGGCCGCAGATATTTGTAGTCGCATGAAATATCAAGGTATCACAGCTGAGGAAGCTGGGCGCACGGTGATTCATGATGTGTTGCTACCCGCGGGTGGCACCGGCGGTGTGATCATTTTGGATGCGCAAGGAAATGTGAGCATGCCATTTAACACCGAGGGTATGTATCGTGCCGCGAAAACAAGCCAAACAAGTCTCGAAATTGGAATTTACGGAGAGGAGTAAACTATGCGCTCATTAAAAGTAAGCGAATACATGAACAGACATCCGATTACGTTTACGCCTTCCATGGCGATAGAGGACGCTGTCAGCCGCCTACTCGGAGCGCAACAAAGCGGTGGGCCGGTAATTAATGAACGCCGTGAGGTGATCGGTTTTCTCTCTGAGCAAGACTGTATCATGATGATGCTGGAGGGAACCTATCACCAAGAACAGAGCGCGACCGTAGCTGATTGTATGAGTAAGCATGCGCCGGTAACAGTGAGTGATGAAATGGCGATTGTGGATCTTGCACAACAACTAGGCTCCGGTAAGCCAAAGCTTTATCCTGTTGTTGATGAAATGAATTGTCTAGTCGGCGTGATTAACCGCACGGATATATTGCGAGCGATTGATTTACACTTGCAGGATGCTTACGCGAAGCATTGATTTAACCACCTGTATCTTTTCTCAGAGCCGACAGTTTTTGTTAAACTATCGGCTCTTTTTATGAATGGTTCCAAAAGCATGAAGTCTTTGTTGTCCTTGCTACCAGAATGTCGCTCCACCGATCGTTTTCGTTTGCGTCGTCAAATTCTCAATTTAAAACAAAATGCTTCTTCTGAGCAGTTGCAAGCATTGCAAGCGGAGATCGAAAAATCGCGGGCGGCGGTCAGCGAAAAGCGTGCAAGTTTTCCAAAGATTCAGTTCCCAGAAGCACTTCCTGTTGTCCAAGAGCGTACAAAGATTATGGAGACGATCGCACAACATCAGGTCGTTGTGGTGGCAGGGGAAACCGGTTCTGGAAAAACCACGCAATTACCCAAAATCCTCTTAGAAATGGGGTATGGTGCAGCGGGTTTGATCGGGCATACACAACCACGGCGGCTCGCGGCACGATCTGTTGCGCAGCGTATCGCAGATGAGCTTGGTGAACGTGGCCAAAGCCTTGTCGGGCATAAGATTCGGTTTCAGGATGAAACAAGTGACTCTACGTCAGTAAAATTAATGACCGATGGTATTTTGCTCGCTGAGTTGCAAAATGACCGATTTTTGAATGCGTATGACGTGATCATTATTGATGAGGCGCATGAACGTAGCCTCAACATTGATTTCTTACTTGGCGTTCTGCATCAACTCCTCGAAAAGCGACCTGATTTAAAGTTGATTATCACTTCGGCGACTATCGAAACCGATAAGTTTTCAAAGCATTTTAATCATGCGCCGGTGTTAGAAGTTTCAGGTCGAACTTACCCGGTTGAAATGCGCTACCGACCACTCGAACGAGTCATCGAACAAGAAGGTGAGCAACGTACGATTGTGACGGACTTCGATGAAGCAGTCATTGATGCAATCGATGAGCTTTGGCGAGATGCGTTGGGCGATATCTTAATTTTCTTAAGCGGCGAACGAGAGATTCGAGACCTAGCCGAGGTACTTAGTAAACACTATGCACAAAACTGCGTGCAGCCAGAGATTATTCCTCTATTTGCGAGGTTATCGGCACAAGAACAAAATCGTGTGTTCCAGTCGCATCAACAGGTTCGAATTGTGTTAGCGACGAACGTCGCTGAAACATCGCTGACGGTGCCCGGAATTCGCTATGTAATTGACTCGGGACTGGCTCGTATCAGTCGGTATAGCTATCGCTCCAAAGTGCAGAGGCTTCCGGTAGAACCTATTTCACAAGCGAGTGCAAACCAAAGAGCGGGGCGCTGCGGTCGTCTCGGTCCAGGCATTTGTATCAGGTTATATAGTGAAGCAGACTTTCAAAGTCGCCCTGAATTCACTGATCCCGAAATACTGCGTACTAATTTAGCGTCCGTTATTTTGCAAATGGCCAGCTTAAAACTTGGTGATATCCGTAGCTTTCCGTTTTTACAAAAGCCAGATGAGCGTTTTATCAATGACGGCCTTCGTTTACTCGAGGAACTGCAAGCAATTAAGCCTAAACGAAAGGGCCAACGAGGAAACTTGCAGCTCACGCCAGTGGGCAGACAACTGGGTCGATTACCGGTTGACCCTAAATTAGCTAAGATGATTATTGCTGCAACAGAACGAAATTGTTTGCGAGAAGTCCTGGTGATTACTGCGGCACTTAGCATTCAAGATCCGCGTGAACGCCCGTTAGATGCGCAGCAAAAATCAGATCAACTGCATCAGCGTTTTCAGCATGAATCTTCAGATTTTCTCAGCTTTCTTAAACTTTGGGATTATCTTCAGAGCGTTCAAAAAGAAGTATCGAAAAGCCAATTTAGGAAGCGGTGTAAGCAAGAATTTATTCATTATCTGCGCGTACGGGAGTGGCAAGACCTCTATGCACAGTTGCGCTTTACCGCGCGGGAATTGGGCTTTAGGCTAGGCGAAGAGCCTGCAAATGAAGACCATATTCATCAGGCGCTTTTGTCTGGGTTGCTCTCACAGGTGGGTACTCGAGATGAGAAATTTGAATATCTCGGCGCAAGGCAAACGAAGTTCTATCTTTTTCCTGGTTCTGTGTTGTTTAAATCAAAACCAAAATGGGTGATGTCGGCTGAGTTAGTTGAAACGTCGCGTTTGTACGCTCGTAATAATGCGCAGATTCATGTGGACTGGCTAGAGCCTCTTGCTCAGCACCTCGTGAAGAGAAACTACCATGAGCCTTTTTATGCGAAAAAGCAGGGCGCTGTGGTGGCAAACGAGCAAGTCACTTTATTTGGTTTGTTAATTGTCCCGAATCGAAAAATTCAATTTGGTCGCATCGATCCTGTGGTGGCACGAGAGATCTTTATCAAAGAGGCGCTGGTTCATGGTGGAATCAAGTCGCCGCCGGATTTTGTGCGTAAGAATCAGGAAGTGATCGAAGAAATTCATACTTTAGAAGCGAAATCGCGTCGGCGAGATTTGTTAGTGGATGAGTTTGCTTTATTCAGTGCTTATGAACGTCATATCCCTGAAGGCATTTTTGACGATCGGAGTTTACATGCTTGGTGGAAAGGATTGAACAAAGACCAACAAGCGGTGTTATTTTTCACAGAGAGCGATTTATTGCAACAAGACACGTCGCATGTTCAAGAAGCTCAGTATCCGGATGTTTGGCAGCAAGGTGCAATGCGAATTCCGATCGAATATGTGTTTGAGCCCAGTGCTGATAACGATGGTGTGAACGTCGATATTCCGTTAGCAGCACTCACACAAATTGAAGATAACGGGTTCGATTGGCAAGTTCCGGGTCTTCGCGCTGAGTTGGTGACGTCGTGGATTAAGTCGTTGCCTAAGAAATGGCGAAGAAACTTCGTTCCAGCACCGGAATATGCAAAGGCGATTCTTGCCAGTGCAGAGCCGTGCTCAGGTTCTTTGTTAGATGCAATGACGAAAGAGTTGAAACGCATGAGTGGGCTGGAGATACCGCGCTCGGAATGGAATATTGAAGCGATTCCAAAGCATTTGCGTATACATTTTCGGATTCGTAACGAAAAGAATGAGGTGGTTACACAGGGGAATGACCTATCTGCGTTAAAATTACAACTTGCCGGGGAAGTAAAAGATAAATTGTCTGAAACTGCGGGCAAAAAAGTGGAGCAAGAGGGCTTAGTGGCTTGGAATTTTGGCGCATTGCCCGCGCCCGTGGAGAAGCGACAAGGCGCGTTCACTATTAAAGCATTTCCAGCACTGCAGGATGAAGGCAAGTCGGTTGCAATTCGCGTGTTTGATTCTGAAGAAAAAGCACGGTTAGCGCACCGAAAGGGCGTTTTGAAACTCTTATATTTACAGTGTGCCTCGCCCGTTAAATATTTGCAGCAGTCCCTACCGGAAAAAGCGAAGCTAGCCATGTATTTTAATCCATGGGGGAAAATCGAGGCGCTTATTGAAGATTGTATTTATGCCGCCATCGATAGCTTAGTTGGGGTTGAGGACATTGTGAGTGAAGTGCAGTTTAATGAGGCGCTTCATGGTATCAAAGGCGAACTAAATGAAAAGACTTTAGGCATCGCAAAAGACGTGCAAATGTGTCTTTGGCTAGGGCATGAAATTAATAAGAAGACGAAAGGAAAGATTCCTTTGGCGCAAGCCCGGTCCTATGCGGATATTAAGGAGCATTTAGAAACTTTAATTTTTCCTGGTTTTGTCTCAGAATTTGGAGTGTTAAGGCTTGCCGATATTCAAAGGTATCTGCGTGGTTTGCAATCACGTATAGAGAAACTAGAGGCCGATCCGAATCGTGATCGCTTACGCGTGTTGCAAGTTGAAAAAATAGAAAGCGCTTGGAAAGAGGCGATGAACAGCGGTGAGAATGATGTGGCCTTAGCCGAATTTCGTTGGCATATCGAGGAGTTTAGAGTGTCATTATTCGCTCAACAGTTGGGCACTGCGTTTCCTGTTTCAGAACAGCGCCTCAGTCAAACGTTAAAGAGCTTGAGCGCGAGGGGATGAACCTCGCGCTCGAGTGACTTTAGGCGTAAAGCCCAAGTTTCGCTTTCGCGTAGGCTTCAAACTCTGTGCAACCGCCAATATGTTGCTCATCCACAAAGATTTGTGGAACTGTGAGTACCGGTTTGCCGATGGTTTTTTCTAGGTCGGCTTTGCTGATACCTTCTTGAATAATATCCACATAGCGATACTCAAAGCCTTCGCGCGTTTGCGAAAGGGTTTCAGCGATTTGTTTCGCTCGGACACAAAATGGGCAAGAATCTCGCCCAAAAATAACTGCTAGCATGATGAACTCCTTTAAAGTGCGCGCGCATTATGCCAAATAGCAAGGCTTTCTGCTAATGGGTTGAGTAGATATTCCTATTCGGGTATTTCGATGTGATGTTAATGCTCGATGTCGAGATCGGTCAGGGGTTTGCAAACACAAGGTAGAATTTCTCCAGGCCTCATATAAGCGAGTGGGTCGGCAACATATTCCACTTCACCGCTCACTAAAACGGTTCTGCAGGCACCGCAGAAGCCGCTGCGACAGTGGTAGTGAGTTTCTATTCCACACTGTTCCATAGCTTCTAAAAGAGATTGAGGCTGACTATTGTCAACCTCAATTAGTAGCGTTTTGTTGATACGAATGTTTAACTTGGTGCTCATGCCTTACAAGTCAAAATCACCAAAATCACCGGCGCTTACTTCACTGTCAATTTGGCCCACGAGGTAGGAGCTGATTTCCGCTTCCTGTGGCGCCACTTGCACGTTATCAGACACGAGATACTTGTTCATCCAAGGCAGTGGATTGCTCGTTTGATCGTACATCGGATCAAAGCCGATGGCTTGCATACGTAAATTTGCAATATATTCAACGTATTGGCATAGAATTTCTTTATTTAAACCAATCATCGAACCATTTTCGAATAAATACTCAGCCCAACCTTTCTCTTGTTCTACCGCAGAGGTGAAAATTTTCAGGGCCTCATCACGGCATTCGGCGGCGATTTCTTTCATTTCAGGATCGTCGTCACCGTATTGCCAAAGATTAATGATGTGCTGTGTTGAGGTTAAATGAAGGTTCTCGTCGCGCGCGATTAAGCGGATAATCTTCGAGTTTCCTTCCATCATTTCGCGCTCTGCAAATGCAAATGTACACGCAAAGCTTACATAAAAACGAATGGCTTCAAGTGCGTTGACTGAGTTCATACACAAGTAGAGCTTTTTCTTTAAGTCACGAACCGAGAGCGATAGGGTTTCTCCATCAACGGTTACCTGGCCTTCACCATGAATTTGCCATAGTTGCGTGTAGAAAATGAGGTCGTCGTAATACTTAGAAATATCCGTGGCACGTTTACGAATTTGATCGTTCATCACGATATCATCGAACACTTTACCGGGATCGCTGAATAAATTGCGAAGAATATGCGTGTACGAGCGTGAGTGAATTGTCTCTGAGAACGACCACGTTTCTATCCAAGTTTCTAGCTCCGGAAGTGAAACGATCGGCAGAAACGCAATGTTTGGACTGCGACCTTGTACCGAGTCTAACAAGGTTTGGTATTTCAAATTCGAGATGAAAATATGCTTTTCACTGTCGGTCATCGCTTGGAAATCAACGCGATCTCGGCTGACGTCGACTTCTTCTGGGCGCCAAAAGAAGCTCAATTGCTTCTCAATGAGCTTTTCAAAAATACTATGGCGCTGTTGGTCGTAGCGAGCCACGTTTACCGGGTTGCCGAAAAACATCGGCTCCCCGAGTGGGTTCACATTCGTTTGGTTAAACGTAGAGTAACGCATGATATTGCCTCTTAAATTTTACAAGCACCGCCAGCGCAATCGTCATCTTCTTCGATGATAGCTGTTACGGCCTCTTGTGCTTTGTTTGCATTCTCTTCCATTTTCTTTCTTGCTGCCGCAGAAAGATCGGTTTGATTGTCAGACGCACCATCACGCGTATTGTGGTAATACATCGTTTTCACGCCGAGCTTATAAGCGTAGAGCAAGTCTTGCAGTAACTGCCGCATGGGTACTTTCCCACCTTCAAACTTGTTGGGATCGTAGTTTGTATTCGCAGAGATCGTCTGATCGACGAACTTCTGCATGATGGCCACAAGTTCTAGGTATCCCTTATTACTCGGAATCGTCCAAAGGAGTTCATATTGATCTTTTAAACGGTCGAACTCTGGAACCACTTGCTTAAGTACGCCATCTTTTGAAGATTTAATACTAATGTGGCCTCGCGGCGGTTCGATACCGTTGGTTGCGTTTGAGATTTGTGAAGACGTTTCAGAAGGCATCAATGCCGATAGCGTCGAGTTACGAAGACCGTGTTCTTTAATAGACGCACGCAATGCTTCCCAATCGTAATGAAGTGGTTCATCACAAATGGTGTCGACATCTTTCTTATAGGTGTCGATAGGCATGATGCCTTTCGCGTAGGTCGTTTCATTAAATTTCGGACAAGCACCTTTCTCCTTCGCTAACTCATTCGAAGCCTTCATCAAGTAATACTGGATTGCTTCGAAGGTTTTGTGCACAAGGCCGTTGGCGCTGCCGTCGGAATAACGAACACCATTCTTTGCAAGGTAATAAGCAAAGTTAATTACGCCAATACCGAGCGTTCTGCGCGCCATACTGGCACTCATCGCCGCTGGAACTGGGTAATCTTGATAATCTAATAAGCTGTCGAGTGCACGTACTGCAAGATCGGCGAGTTCTTCGAAGTCGTCGAGCGACTCAATCGCCCCTAAGTTAAAGGCTGAGAGCGTGCAGAGCGCAATTTCACCATTCTCATCGTTAATGTGCTCGAGCGGTTTTGTCGGGAGTGCAATCTCTAGGCATAGGTTACTCTGGCGAACCGGTGCTAGCTTGGGATCAAACGGACTATGGTTGTTCGTGTGATCGACGTTTTGTAGGTAGATGCGACCCGTACTCGCGCGCTCTTGCATGAACAGACTGAATAACTCAATGGCCTTAATACGCTTCTTACGAATTGATTCGTCAGCTTCGTATTGAACATACAAACGCTCGAATTCATCCTGATCCGCGAAAAATGCATCATACAAACCAGGTACGTCTGAAGGGCTGAACAAAGTAATGTAATCATCTTTGATCAGGCGTTGATACATGGTTTTGTTAAATTGCACACCGTAATCTAGATGGCGAACTCGGTTTTCTTCAACACCACGGTTGTTTTTCAGCACGAGAAGCGACTCAACTTCTAAATGCCACAATGGATAGAAAAGCGTGGCTGCGCCGCCACGAACACCACCTTGTGAACAACTTTTTACTGCGGTTTGGAAATACTTGAAAAATGGGATACAGCCTGTATGGAACGCCTCACCATTTCGAATCGGGCTGCCGAGCGCACGAATTCTACCGGCATTAATGCCAATACCTGCGCGTTGCGAAACATATTTTACAATGGCGCTCGCTGTTGCGTTAATTGAGTCGAGGCTATCACCACACTCGATCAATACACATGAACTAAATTGACGCGTCGGTGTTCTGACCCCAGACATGATCGGAGTCGGCAAAGATAGTTTGAAAGTAGAAGCGGCGTCGTAGAAGCGACGGATATAATCTAATCGAGTGTCTTTGGGGTAGTTTGCAAATAGGCAAGCAGCCACCAGTACATAGAGGAACTGAGCGCTTTCATAGACCTCACCAGAAACCCTGTTTTGTACTAGGTACTTGCCTTCCAATTGCTTCACAGCCGCGTATGAGAAGTTTAAGTCACGACCGTGATCAAGGAAGTCGTTCATCTGGTTGAACTCTTCTTCGCTGTAATCTTCGAGAATGTGCTTGTCGTAACGATTCATCTCAACCATTTTCGTGACTTGCGCGAAAAGGTGAGGGGGCTCGAATTCGCCATAAGCTTTTTTACGCAAGTGGAATATAGCAAGGCGGGCGGCTAAGTACTGATAGTCGGGGGCTTCTTCAGAAATAAGGTCAGCCGCCGCTTTAATCATCGTCTCGTGAATGTCGTCGGTGCGAATGCCGTCGTAGAACTGAATTTGCGATTTTATTTCGACTTGAGAAACAGAAACGTTTTTTAAGCCCTCAGCGGCCCAACTGACAACGCGATGAATTTTATCAAGATCGAGTGCTTCGCGGCGACCGTCGCGCTTGGTGACTTGGATAGACTGGCTCATAGCTCCCTCTCTAGGTTTTTGTTATCACAATATCTTGTGTTGAATGTGTCAGTGAGTTGTTTTTGACCACAATATATTGTGTTGGAGTATGAGCGCTACTTTAGTGTTGAATGGGCTGTTGATCAAGTAAGATTTTACGAGATTTCGATAATTTTCTTGTTGAAATTTGGAAACGTAGAAAATACGCGGCCTTAGCCTTAATTCGATTTTCTAATAAAATAATACCCTGAAAATACAGGTTAGCTATATATAACTTTTGCACTAATCGGCGCGCTAAATCGGTTCAGTCCTCAATCGAAAATCTTGTGGTCTCAATTAATTGATAAAATTTGTTTTTAATTAGGAAGCTCACAGAATAACAACAATTTACCTCATCAAGGACACTTTATGCCACGAGTAGCTTTGTGCATGTAAGGCTAGGCCCCTTGTGAAACAGCAAGTGAACGGACAAACTCGTTACTCCATTTATGACATGAGCGGTACGCTGGTTCATATTGATGAAGTGACAAGCGGCAAGGAAACGGATTACATCAGTGGCGCGAGCAATACACACCGTTTGGTGAAGAAATACAAGGCATCAGCGCAAACGCGAACCAAGCGGGGTCCACCGGGCATATTAGGTACGACGACACCGGCTTAAGTTATATGCAGGCACGATATTATGATGCGGTGATTGGGCGATTTTATTCGAATGATCCCGCCGGGTGCCCTGATTTGCACAAAGGCTTCTATATTAATTCGGACGTTATTTTGCGATACCGTTACTTACTTTTTGAGGAACCCTCAAGGTGCACAAGTTCCAAGCGGGGATTATCTCCACATTAATCAAGCAAAGAGAACAAGTCAGTCGGGTGATCGATTCGATAGTCGGCACCCCATAGTTCCGGCTTTTCGTCTTCGCTGAAATAGCCCCAGTTCACCAAAACGGTTCGCATTTGTGCGCGTTTACCAGCCTCGATATCACGTTGTGCGTCTCCTAAGTAAAGACAATGCTCGGGAGCAACACCTAATTGCTCAGCCGCTAATAAAATGGGGGCAGGATCGGGTTTAGCGACGGGAAGCGTATCGCCCGACACAATTGCGCGCATATTCAGCAAGATTGGAAAGCCCGCAAGTACCGCTTGCGTGTATTTATGGGGCTTGTTGGTGACGATCCCGGTGTGTACATTGCGTTGATGCAGATTCTCAAGCATGCCTTGAATACCCTCAAATAACGCCGTTTTTGCCAATAATAACTGCTCGTAATGGTGTAAAAACTCCTCTCGCAACTGGTCCTGCGTTCTCGCGTTGAATTCGTCACCAAAACCACGCTGTAAAAGTCCGCGTGAACCATGAGAGGCCAGTGGGCGAATAATGTCATGCGCCAAAGCTGGGCGTTGCCGTGCAGTGAGCATAGTATTGAGGGCTGCACCTAAATCATGTGCGGTGTCTAATAAAGTACCATCTAAGTCGAAAAGTACGGCTTGTACGGGTGTGGAGTCTTTCATTCTAACGTCCTGTTACGCTTGTTCGTCTTTCTCACAGCAAACAATGTAATTTACATCGACATTTCTATCGCTTAGGAAAAATGCTGATGTGAGGGGGTTGTAATGAAACCCAGACATTGCCGTCGGATGCAGATTTTGCGCGGCAGCCTCATGCAGAAGCTCTGAGGGCTTCATGAATTTGTCTGCGTCGTGAGTGCCTTTTGGAACCCATCCGAGCACATATTCAGCCATATAGACACCGAGGAGCTTTGCTTTGAGTGTTCGATTCAAAGTTGAGAAAACGACCCGCCCACCGGGTTTCACCATCGTCGCGCAGGCACGCACAATACTTGCCGGGTCGGGCACGTGTTCTAACATTTCTAGGCAGGTCACTACGTCAAATTGGGCCGCATGTTTAGCTGCATAATCTTCGGCGGTACTCTGTGTGTAATTAATTTGGAGTTGGCTTTCTAGGGCGTGGAGTTTTGCCACACTCAAGGCATCTTCGCTCATATCAATGGCACTCACATGGGCGCCCGCGCGCGCCATGGCTTCTGCGAGTAACCCACCGCCGCAACCCACATCTAACACTTGTTTATTTGCTAAACCTTGAACCTGTTGATCAATAAATTGAACCCGCAGTGGATTAATTTGATGGAGTGGTTTGAACTTTCCTTCGGGATCCCACCATTGCGAGGCAATCTCGTTGAATTTATTGATTTCTGCTTGATCAACGTTCTGCATAATAATGTACTCTGTTCCTTTTTCGCCGGCCTAGACAGCGAGATTATTCTTAGGCTAGACAGGTGGGCAGTGTACCTAAGTTGGCTCTGGGTGACTAGTTGAAAATGGCTGTAAAAGTCACAACAGAGGTGCCAATAAAACAACCCTATGGTATGCTTGTTCAGTTCACTACACAGCCTTGTGTAGATATAACTATAACGATATGAAGTCGAAAGGTTCAGGGATAAAAATATGAGCGATCTTGGCAAAGAAGTTCTTCCGGTCAATATCGAAGACGAACTCAAAAATTCGTACTTAGATTACGCCATGAGCGTAATTATTGGGCGGGCACTTCCAGACGTACGTGACGGATTAAAACCAGTGCATCGCCGCGTGTTGTTCGCGATGAACGTCCTCGGTAACGATTACAACAAACCCTACAAGAAATCAGCTCGTGTGGTCGGTGATGTGATCGGTAAATATCACCCACATGGTGATTCAGCGGTTTACGACACCATCGTTCGTATGGCGCAACCATTTTCGCTACGTTACATGCTTGCAGACGGGCAAGGTAACTTTGGTTCTGTAGACGGTGACTCCGCAGCAGCAATGCGTTACACCGAAGTGCGTATGTCTAAGATCGCGCATCAACTCCTTGCAGATTTGGATAAGGAAACCGTTGATTTCGTGCCCAACTACGATGGCACTGAGCAAATTCCAGAAGTTTTACCAACCAAGATTCCAAACCTACTTGCGAATGGCTCATCGGGTATTGCCGTGGGTATGGCCACCAATATTCCGCCGCATAACTTGAATGAAGTTGTGAACGGCTGTTTGGCGATGATAGACAAACCCGACATTACACTCGACGAGCTTATGGAATACATTCCAGGGCCCGATTTCCCAACAGCGGGGATTGTGTCAGGTCGCCAAGGTATCATTGAAGCGTACCGTACGGGGCGTGGCAAAATTTACATTCGCGCGCGTGCAGAAGTGCTCGTTGACGAAAACAGTGGTCGAGAAACGATTATTGTTCATGAGCTTCCTTATCAAGTAAACAAAGCAAAGTTGATTGAAAAAATCGCTGAGCTCGTGAAAGAAAAGCGTATTGAAGGCATTAGCGCGTTACGTGATGAGTCAGACAAAGACGGTATGCGCGTCGTGATTGAACTGAAGCGAGGTGAGTCGGGTGAGGTGATGTTGAATCATCTGTATCGGAATACTCAGCTCCAAGTGTCTTTTGGTATCAACATGGTTGCGCTTGATAAAGGGCAACCAAAGCTATTTAACCTGCCTGAGATGCTCGAAGCGTTTATTACGCACCGTCGTGAAGTGGTGACGCGTAGAACTGTTTATGAGCTGCGAAAAGCGCGTGAGCGTGCACATATCTTAGAAGGTCTCGCGATTGCGCTTGCCAACATTAATGAAATTATTGAGCTTATTAAGCGCTCGCCATCACCAGCTGAAGCGAAAGCGGAATTGATCGCTCAAGGTTGGTCGCTAGGTGACGTTGCAGTCATGTTAGAGCGTGCTGGTGTTGACGCAGCGCGTCCAGACTGGGTTGAAACTGGCTTTGGGGTGATTGACGGTAGCTACCACTTAACAGAGAACCAGGCGCAAGCCATTCTAGATTTGCGTTTACACAAGCTCACAGGTTTAGAGCACGAGAAGATCTTGAATGAGTACAAAGATCTTCTAACAACCATTGAAGCGCTTTTACATATCTTAGGTAGCTCTGAGCGCTTAATGGAAGTGATTCGAGAAGAGTTGGAGCTAGTTAAAACCGATTTCGGTGACGAGCGACGTACAGAAATTACTGCAGCAAGCCACGACATTAACATGGAAGACTTAATTGACCGTGAAGATGTGGTAGTTACGCTGTCTCACCAAGGTTATGTGAAATACCAATCGCTGACTGAATATGAAGCGCAGAAGCGTGGTGGAAAAGGCAAAGCGGCAACCAAAATGAAAGATGAAGATTTCATCGAGCGTTTATTGGTTGCGAATACACATGACATGATTCTCTGCTTCTCGAGCTTGGGTCGTGTGTATTGGATGAAAACCTATCAATTACCCTATGCGACACGCACGGCAAGAGGGAAGCCGATTGTTAACTTGCTACCTTTGCAAGCTGATGAGCGTATTACTGCTATTTTACCTATCTCTGATTTCGAAGATGATAAGTTCGTACTTATGGCAACTCGTAATGGAACTGTGAAGAAAACACCATTGGTTGAATATTCACGTCCACGCACCAGCGGAATTATTGCACTCAATCTTGCTGAGGGTGATGAATTAATTGGTGTTGATATTACGAACGGTGAGAGCGAAGTAATGTTGTTCTCGGACGCGGGTAAAGTAGTTCGTTTCCATGAGAATCATGTGAGATCCATGGGTCGCACGGCAACGGGTGTGCGCGGTATGAGAATTGAAAGCGAGCAGAAAATTGTATCGTTGATCATTCCACGCTTAGACGAGGAAAGTGCCATTCTGACGGTGACCGAGAACGGATATGGTAAGCGAACTCCGCTTGCTGATTATCCAGCGAAAAGCCGGGCGACAAAGGGCGTTGTGTCCATTAAAGTCTCAGAACGTAATGGTGCGGTTGTAGGTGCGCTAGAGGTGGTGAATGGTGAGCATTTAATGCTGATTAGTAACCGCGGTACACTGGTAAGAACGCGTGTTGATGAAGTTTCACAAGTGGGTAGAAATACTCAAGGCGTAACGCTCATACGAACAGCTGAAGACGAGTTCGTTGTGGGTATCGCGCGCATTGCTGAAATTGAAGAAGATGTGATTGAGGGATTGGAGGAAGCTGAACAGGACGGTTCAGGGGAAGAGAGCACTACTGATTCTGGAGAGTAAGTGTGATTTATAATTTCTCAGCGGGGCCGGCCATGTTGCCGGCTCCTGTGTTAGCGAAGGCACAAAAAGAGTTACTCAATTGGCAAGGTCTTGGCTTTTCTGTCATGGAAATTAGCCATCGCGATCCTATTTACCTGAAAATGACCGAAGAAGCAGAAGAAGACCTACGCGATCTTATGGGTATTTCTGACGATTATTCGGTTTTGTTCATGCATGGCGGGGGCCGCGGTCAGTTTTCGGCAGTACCACAAAATATCGCCGGCGAGAACGCACGGGTAGACTATCTGCATACCGGTATCTGGTCAGAATATGCAATTAAAGAGGCGCGGAAATATGTGTCTCATGTAAATGAAATTAAAGCGGTCGAATTGCGTGATGGCCTACAAACAGTGAGCGATCCGAGTGAATGGAACCTGACTGAGGGCGCCGCCTATTTTCATTACTGCCCCAATGAAACCGTCGATGGGATTGCAGTTCGCTCGGTACCTGAGGTCGATGCTCCGGTGGTTGCAGACATGTCTTCGGTCATTTTGGCTGAGCCAATCGACGTTTCGAAATTTGGTGTGATTTACGCGGGTGCGCAGAAGAATATTGGGCCTTCGGGGTTTTCTGTGGTGATTATTCGCAATGCTCTATTAGAGACACAGCAACAACGCGTTTGCACCGTGATGAACTACAAAGTACAAGCTGCAGAGCGTTCTTTATATAACACGCCGAACACATTCGCTTGGTACCTAGCCGCCGAAGTATTTAAGTGGCTGAAGGCTGAGGGTGGTGTCGAGGCAATGTCGGCGCACAATGAAAGAAAGGCAAGTTTGCTTTACGAATGTATAGATAACTCAAGCTTCTATGTGAATCGAATTGCGCCTGCAAATCGTTCTATCATGAATGTTCCGTTTCAATTAGTGAACTCTGAACTCGACAATGTCTTTCTTGCAGAAGCGAGCAAGGCTGGATTAATGGCGTTGAAAGGGCATCGTTTTGTCGGTGGTATGCGTGCGAGTATGTACAATGCCATGCCTTATGAAGGTGCAGTTGCACTTGTCGATTTCATGACGCGTTTCGCGAACGCACACAAATAATTAAAAGAGGTAGTCATGGATAAGTTTGACGCGGCAGAATTAGCGTTGCCGGGAATTAGAAAATTGCAGCCATACCAGGCGGGAAAGCCGATTGAAGAATTGGAGCGTGAGCTCGGTATTAAAGATATTGTGAAGCTTGCTTCGAATGAAAACCCGCTGGGCGTGAGCGAGAAAGTTAAATCAGCTCTTAGTGCAAGAATCGCTGGCTTAGCGCGTTATCCTGATGCCAATGGCTTTTATTTAAAAACTGCAATTGCCGAGAAGTTTGGTGTTAAACCGCAACAAATTACATTAGGCAACGGTTCGAATGACGTGCTTGAATTGTTAGCCAGAACCTATGTGTCGCCTCAGCATGAAGTGATTTTTTCGCAACATGCATTTGTTGTTTATCCGTTGGTTACACAAGCGATCGGTGCTCAACCGGTTAAAGTTGCAGCGAAAGACTATGGGCATGACTTAGACGCAATGCTCGCGGCAATTACGGACAATACGCGGATGATTTTTATCGCGAATCCGAATAACCCAACCGGTACCTTCTTGACGAAAGAGGCTCTCTATACCTTTATTCAGCAAGTGCCACCGTACGCGATTGTCGTGCTCGATGAAGCCTATTATGAATACGTACCTGAGCACGAACGTGCGCCGTCATTAGCGTGGGTGAATGAATTCCCAAATCTAGTCGTGAGTCGTACCTTTTCAAAAGCCTACGGCTTAGCGGGAATTCGTGCTGGCTTCGCGGTTTCTTCTGTGGAAGTAGCCGATTTGATGAATCGTATTCGCCAGCCATTTAACATGAATGAATTGGCTTTGACTGCAGCAATGGCTGCGCTTGAAGATGACGATTTTCTCACGCGCTCAGTGGCTGTGAATAAGGCTGGTATGGAGCAGTTGATATCGTTTTGTGAGCAAGAAAAACTTGCTTACATTCCTTCTCATGGCAATTTTTTGACCATTGAGGTGGGCTCCAATGCAGGTGATATTTATAATCAGCTACTTCATTTAGGGGTTATCGTGCGTCCTGTAGCTGGCTATGAGTTACCAAACCATTTACGAGTGAGTATTGGAACTCAGGAAGAGAATGCTGCGTTTGTAAAAGCAATGACACAAATCCTGCATGGTTAAAGATAAATTAGTGTTAGCAGGGCCGCGCTTGGCGCGCGGTCTTGTGCAGCTTCCCGGTTCTAAAAGTATTTCCAATCGTGCTTTACTGCTTGCTGCCTTGGCGAAAGGGCCAACTAGACTCAGTAATGTGCTCCTCAGTGACGATACTCGTCGCATGTTGACTGCACTGAGTGCTTTGGGTGTGCGCGTTCAACAGCAAGGTACAGATATTATTGTTGAAGGACAGGGTGGCCGCTTTTGTTACGAAGGTGAGCTTTTGGTGTTAGATCTTGGTAACGCAGGAACCGCCATGAGACCGCTCACCGCTATTTTAGCCGGATCGCAAGGGCAATTCTTATTAACCGGTGAAGCTCGAATGTTTGAGCGCCCGATAGGTCCACTAGTCGCCACTTTAAAACAATTAGGCGCGGACATCGCATTCGAACAAGCAGAGGGATATCCACCGCTTAAAATTCACGGCAAAAATCTCCGTGGAGGCACTTGTCAGTTAGACGGCAGCCTATCGAGTCAATACATCAGTGCGCTGTTAATGCTACTCCCATTACTTGATGGTAATACTGAGTTAGAGCTTACCGGTCAGCTTGTTTCTTGGCCCTATGTTGAAATCACTCTCGCGATGATGAAGCAATTCGGAATCGTTGGTATCGAGGTTCAGGAGCGTAAAGTGATCGTTCCGGGTAACCAATCGTATCTATCTCCTGAACATTATCACGTTGAGAGTGATGCCTCGTCTGCCTCTTACTTTCTCGCTGCTGCGGCTATGAGTGAGGGGAGGGTGACAGTGGAAGGTGTCGGTAAAGCGAGTTTGCAAGGTGACATTCACTTCGCAGACGTACTGGAGCAAATGGGTGCAAAGGTTTCATACGGTAAACAAACGATAACGGTTGTAGGTAATTCGAATGGGCTGAAGGGGGGGGATTTTGATCTCAATCACATTCCTGATGCAGCGATGACTATCGCGGTTGCTGCGGTGTTTGCGAAGGAGCCAACGACTATTCGAAATATCGGCAACTGGCGAATTAAGGAAACGGATCGACTCTTTGCAATGGCGACGGAATTGCGAAAAGTCGGATGTGTGATTGTGGAAGGTGAAGATTTTATTTCTATCGAACCTCCTGAGCACCACCGATTCGCAGAAATTGAGACTTATAACGATCACCGCATGGCCATGTGTTTTTCTTTATTAGCTTTGCGTGAACCTGGCATTTGCATTCTGGACCCAAGTTGTTGCTCTAAAACTTACCCGCAGTATTTCGAAGATTTCGGGAGAATCTGCGCCATGTAACGGCGGGTGAAGACGATTCACGCAATGTCTCACATCGTTAGTTCGTGCAATTTGTTCAAAAAACCGTATAATTTTGCGGCTTGAATTTTCGAGCATTCTACATTCTTCGCCACAGGACAGGTTTAGTTATGGGTTCAAATACCAGTTCACCCCAGTCGCAGCTTCGCGCGCCAGTCATTACTATTGATGGGCCAGGCGGTGCAGGTAAGGGAACGATCAGTCGTATGGTAGCAGACCGTTTGGGTTGGCATTTACTCGATAGTGGCGCTATTTATCGAGTGCTCGCAGTCGCAGCGGCGCATCATGATTTCAGCGCAAAAGACGAAGAAGGACTGGTTGCTCTAGCAGCCGACCTTGACGTTGAGTTTGTGATTAATGAAAAAACGGGCGCGACTCATGTGGTACTTGAAGGCGAAGATGTAACAGAAACAATTCGTTTAGAGCAAACTGGGCAGGCCGCTTCTCGAATTGCTGCGCTACCGCGCGTAAGAGAGGCATTATTGCGCAGGCAAAGAGGGTTCAGAGAGTTCCCTGGATTGGTCGCGGATGGTCGCGATATGGGTACTGTGGTTTTTCCTGAGGCTGAAGTGAAGGTTTTTCTCACGGCGAGTGCCGAAGAACGAGCTCGCAGACGTTTTGTGCAATTGCAGCAAAGCGGTGTTGATGCTAATATAACCAACCTCATCGCAGAAATAAAAGAACGTGATGACCGAGATACGAATCGCTCTGTCGCCCCATTGAAGGCAGCGGAGGGTTCTTTAGTTCTAGACTCAACTAATATGCCGATTGAGTTAGTACTGAAAGAAGTGTTGGAGTTTGCCCATGCGCAAATTTCCGCGAAGAATTGAACAGCTGTATTAAGCGGCGTTTCAAGGGTCAGTACCAGGAAGGAACTGATTTAGTAAAACAACCCCGTCGAAATGGATATACGGCGGATGTCTTAACTTAACGAAGTTAAATAATATGACCGAAAATTTTGCTCAATTATTTGAGGAAAGCCTCAAAGAAATCGAAACTCGCCCTGGCTCAATTGTAACCGGAACTGTCGTTGCTATTGAGAAAGACCTCGTTTTAGTAGACGCGGGCTTAAAATCAGAAAGTGCGATCCCTGCAGAACAATTTATGAATGCTGATGGCGTTCTAGACGTTGCGGTAGGTGACTCTGTTGAAGTAGCGTTGGACGCTGTTGAAGACGGTTTCGGTGAAACGATTCTTTCGCGTGAAAAAGCGAAGCGTTATGAAGCTTGGGTACAACTCGAAGCTGCATACGAAAATGAAGAAACCGTGAAAGGTATCATCAGCGGTAAAGTAAAAGGTGGCTTTACAGTTGATTTGAATGGCGTACGCGCATTCTTACCTGGTTCATTGGTCGACGTTCGTCCTGTTCGAGACACAGCTCACTTAGAGAACCGTGATCTTGAGTTCAAAGTGATCAAGCTTGACCAGAAGCGCAACAACGTTGTTGTTTCTCGTCGCGCAGTGATTGAGAAAGAGAACAGTGCAGAGCGTGAAGAATTGCTAGAAACTTTACAAGAAGGTCAAGAAGTGACTGGTATTGTGAAGAACTTGACTGATTACGGCGCGTTCGTAGATTTGGGCGGCGTAGACGGCTTGTTACACATCACTGATATGGCTTGGAAGCGCGTGAAGCACCCAAGTGAAATCGTGAATGTTGGCGATGAAATTACCTGTAAAGTATTGAAGTTCGATCGTGATCGTACTCGTGTATCTCTTGGCTTGAAGCAATTAGGCGAAGATCCATGGAGCGACATTGCGAATCGTTTCCCAGAAGGTGCAAAACTGTCTGGTCGTGTGACCAACTTAACTGATTACGGTTGCTTCGTTGAAATTCAAGAAGGCGTGGAAGGTCTTGTTCACGTTTCTGAAATGGATTGGACAAACAAGAACGTACATCCTTCGAAGATCGTTAATCTCGACGACACCGTTGAAGTAATGGTGCTTGAGATTGATGAGGAGCGTCGTCGTATTTCTTTAGGTATCAAGCAATGCAAACCTAACCCATGGGAAGAGTTTGCTAAAGGTTACCAGAAAGGCGATAAAGTTAGCGGTAAAATCAAATCGATCACCGATTTTGGTATCTTTATTGGTCTTGACGGTAACATCGACGGTCTTATTCACTTGTCAGATCTTTCATGGAATGACAGTGGCGAAGAAGCCGTTCGTGAATTCAAGAAAGGCGAAGAAGTTGAAGCTGTTGTGCTTCAAGTTGACGCAGAGCGTGAGCGTATTTCACTTGGCGTGAAGCAAATTTCTGAAGATCCAGTAAATAACTATCTGGCATCTAACAAGAAGGGTGCTATTGTTACAGGTACAGTGAAAGAAGTTGATGCGAAAGGCGCAGTAGTCACTCTCGCTGAAGGTGTTGAAGGTTATGTTCGTGTGGCAGACATTGCTCGTGAACGTATTGAAGACGCATCAACAGTTCTTAACGTAGGCGATAAAATCGAAGCTCGTTTCATGGGTGTCGATCGTAAGAACCGCGTTGTTAGCTTGTCTATCAAAGCGAAAGACGAAGCTGAAGAGAAAGCTGCTCTTGAGAGCGTTAATCAACAAGACGACAGCGCATTTAGTAATGCGATGGCAGAAGCGTTTAAAGCTGCAAAATCTGACGATTAATATCGCCGGTGCGGCTGCTAACTAAAGGAACTATCTGTTATGACAAAGTCAGAGCTGATTGAAGTACTTACGAGTAAACAGCCGCAAATTACTCCAAAAGAGGTTGAGGCCGGTGTACGCGGAATCTTGGAATCAATGATTCATTCCCTTGCAAATGGGCAACGAATCGAGATTCGTGGGTTTGGTAGTTTTTCACTCCATTACCGCAAGCCACGTGTAGGTCGCAATCCGAAAACTGGCGAAAAGGTAGAATTGGACGGAAAGTACGTTCCTCACTTTAAGCCGGGGAAAGCATTACGCGAGCGTGTTGATCAAAGCGCCGCGTAGTATTGGAGAAAGCAAGACGATTCTTAAAAAGGCATGCTATACTGGCATGCCTTTTTTATTGATACCGCTTTCGTTGAGCCTATTTTCATTTAGCGTGTAAAGGATGACCTATGGCACGGTTTTTTGTGGCACTCATTCCTCTGTTGATTATATTCCTGCTAGCATTATTGCTCGGTTCAAGGAATACACATTTGGTTTCTGTAAATTTACTATTCATGCAAGTTGAGCTGAAGGCATCTGCTCTTATGGCTGCATCTATCTTGCTTGGCTTTGTAATTGGCATTGTTGCTTTTCTTTCAAGTTATATTCGACTGCGCGTGAATTATCGAGGGCTTAGAAAAGAATTGATTCAACATACGAAACTGAATCGTTAGATATGCTTGAGCTCTTGTTTTTATTGTTACCAGTCGCTGCAGCCTATGGGTGGTTCATGGGGCGCAATAGCGTGCGACAGGAACAACGAGAAGCGCAAAAAGAGTTTTCTAAAAACTATGTGACGGGCATCAATCTACTACTCTCAGATCAGAGTGATAAGGCGGTTGATTATTTTACAGAAATGCTCGATGTCGACAGCGAAACACTTGAAACGCACTGGACACTCGGCAAACTATTTCGCCGTCGAGGAGAAATTGACCGTGCAATTAAAATTCATCAGAACCTCATTACTCGTCCCTCGTTAACTGAAACTCAACGCTTTCAAGCAATGTTAGAACTGGGACGGGATTACCTCTCGGCCGGGTTCTATGATCGTGCAGAGAAGATGCTGAGTGAGCTTGCTCAGCAAAGAATTTACCGTAAAGAGAGCGAGCACTATTTATTACAGCTATATGAAGCAACAAACGAGTGGGACAAGGCAATTAAGATAGCCCTAAAAATTAGGCGCTATAACAAAGACATTGAACCGACAATCGCTCAGTTTTATTGCGAGTTAGCTGAGCTGCAAGAAACAAGTGCAGACACCCTTAAGTTTTACGAAAAAGCGTTATTTCACGACAAAGCTTGTGTGCGCGCACGAATTGCTCTGGGCCGTTGGTATATTGGTCAAAGCCAAGGCAAAACGGCAATAGACTACCTACTACCAGTTTTGAAGCAAGCCCCTGATTTCGCCTCTGAGGTATTGCCTCTCTTAGAGCAGGCCTATCAACTTAATAACGATGAGCAAGGCTTGCTCAGTTGTTTACATGATTTAGTGATGGAAAATGCATCTGCGACCGCAGTTATTATGCTCGCCCGGCATATTACTGAGCAAAATGATGAAGCAGCAGCGGAACAGTTTCTTCTCACTGCTTTACGCAGAAACCCGACGATGCGTGGCTTCCAAACTCTGATAGACGTGCACGTTGCGCAAGCGTCTCCGGGTAAGGAACGAGATGCATTAGAGCTCTTGAGTTCAATTGTTGCGGAGCAAGTAAAGCGTCGTCCTAAATATCGTTGCAGGCATTGCGGGTTCTCCGCACAACAGCTTTATTGGCACTGTCCTTCGTGTAAAGCGTGGGGCGAAATTCAACCTCTCCGTGGTTTAGATGGTGAATAATGAAACCGATTATTGTAGCGCTCGACTTTTCAAATGAAAAAGAGGCAACCGCGTTTGTGCAACAATTAGATGCAAACGCGTGTCGTGTGAAGGTGGGCAAAGAGCTTTTCACTCGTGCGGGGCCTCAATTCGTTCGAAAATTAGTAGAGCAGGGATTCGACGTTTTCCTAGATTTGAAATTCCACGATATTCCCAATACGGTGGCGGCAGCCGTCACTGCAAGTGCTGAGTTGGGCGTATGGATGGTGAATGTGCACGCTTCAGGCGGTGAAAAGATGATGCGCGCCGCGGTAGATGCGTTGCTAGCATTTGGAGATAAACGGCCACTACTTACCGCAGTGACCGTGCTTACCAGTATGAGCGAAGAGGAGCTACAGTCTTTGAATGTCCACACACCATTAGAGTCTCAAGTGTTACATTTGGCTAAAATGGCGCACGCTGCAGGTGTCGATGGTGTTGTTTGCTCTGCAAGAGAGGCCCGTGTATTGAAAACCGAGCTTGGTGAGAAGTTTAAGCTTGTGACACCTGGTATCAGGCCGGAAGGTGCCTCAAATGACGATCAGACACGCGTGTTGACACCTAAGCAAGCGATAGCAAATGGCAGTGATTATTTAGTCATGGGGCGCCCGATTCGCTCAAGTACGAATCCCCAGCGAGTCATTTCAGCGATTAACCAGCAAATTAACAATCCTTAAATCATACCAAAATAAATCGTAACGCTATACTGAATGAGTTGCCATGGACGCAACTCATTCAATAAGGAGCATTTATGATTTTGAAATTAGGTATGGTTTTGTCGGTTGTTATCACCTCAACCATGTTCTCTTCTGAAGTAGAGGCACACACAGAATTTAACGCCGCACAAACACATTATGAAATTGGTTCGCACGCTCTGCAGGCCAAGCAAGATTCCGACGGAGCCGTTGTCATGGAGCGCGTCAATATTAATAATGCAACTGCTGAAGAGTTAGCTAAAAAGCTGAAGGGGGTTGGCGTTGCTCGTGCGCGAGCAATTGTTGAACTTCGAGAGCGCCTCGGTCAATTCTCAGATGTTGAGCAATTGCTTGAAGTGCGAGGGATCGGTGTGCGAACGTTAAATGCAAATAGAGATCACATCGATTTATAAAAAAAAGCCCTAGCAATGTCTTGCTAGGGCTTCAATCTTTGCCTACTTAATTGACTACTCGCTTGGGCATGATGCCATTTCTGCGCGACTCGCTGAAGTAGGCTGACTGTAACCTGCAACACGGCCACTGTGCTTAACCGCTTCTCTTCGGCTTGCATCGATTGCAGGCAGCGCGTTTATCTCATCAGATAGTTCCCCTGCGGATGCCTTGGCCATTGCCGCATGAGTGAAAGTATAGCGAGCTCCGGAAGTGGCTACTGACGCCTCGGCGTGAACTTTATCCTTTGGTTCAACTTCAGCTTCAGTTGCATCTTGAGTCTCAGCTTCAATCGGAGTTTCCTCGGTTCGAACTTCAGTTTCTACACTCTCGTTTGCATTTACAGGAGCTTCCGCTTCGTTCGTAGTTTCTGGCTCAGCACTATCGTCCGCAGCTTTCGTTTCTGCTTCAACTTGCGAAGATTCCTCGATTTTAGACTCTGCTTGATCAACAGTTGCTTCAACTTGAGATTCCACAGATGCTTCAACTTTCTCTTCCACAGGTGCCTCAGTGGGTTGCTGTACTTCTGGCTCTGCTGGTACTTCTGTTGAGGTGTTTGTTGCCATTGGTGCATCAGCTACTTCATTAGTCTCTATACTTTCTACTTTAGCAGGCTGCGCTTTGGGCTTGCGGGTGCGTTTCGGACGTGCAGGTGCCTGTTCTGTATCTGCTACCACAGGCATTGAAGCTTCTGTTACGACAGAAGTTGAAGCTTCCGGCTCGATAGTTTTCACCCGAACCGAGCCTTCAATTTTACGTCGTGTACGGCGCTCAGAAGGGATTGCTGGTTCGTGATTCTGTTCTTTTTGCTCTTGCGCTTGCGCCGGAGCAGCCTTTTCTCCTGTCGGCTTACGGCGGCGGTTACGACGATTGCGATTCTCCTGCGCCGGTTTAGCCGCTGGCTCTTCTGCCTTCTGCGCTACCTCTGGCTTCTCAGCGGTTACAGGCTTGGTACGCGCACGCTGGCTACCTGAGCGGTTATTGCGACCACGCTGATTGCGTGAGCGACCATTACCGCGATTTCCTTGTTGTGAAGGGCGAGAAGATGATTTCCTCTGGGCCTGTTGAGATTCGGTATCTTCGGTGCTAAATAATGCCTTTAACCACTTCGTGATCTTCGTAACTAACGAAGGCGAATCTTTCTGTGGTGTCGGAGCTACTGTAGGCGCAGGCGCAGCCGTCGGTGCGACTAATTGCTTCAATGCAGGCTCTTCGCTTACCTTCGGTGTCGGTTGGCTCAACTCTACGCTTTGAGTCGGCGCACTTTGAATAAGTTCGAAGCTTTGCACCTTTTGCATTTCGTCTACCCGAATACGCGTGACCTCGAAATGAGGTGTGTCTAAATGCGGATTTGGAATAATGACAATATGCGTTTTATCTCGCTTCTCAATTTGCTGCAGTGTCAGACGCTTTTCATTGAGCAAATAGGTTGCCACGGGCACAGGAACTTGCGCCATGACTTGCCCAGTGTTTTCCTTGAGCGCTTCTTCTTCAATGAGGCGAAGGATCGACAAGGCAAGAGACTCGTTACTGCGTATGGTGCCCTGGCCACTACAACGAGGGCATACGTGATTAGACGACTCGCCGAGTGACGGACGCAAGCGCTGACGCGACATTTCAAGCAAGCCGAAACGTGAGATACGGGTTACTTGAACGCGTGCACGATCTTGTTTCAATGCGTCGCGTAAACGGTTCTCTACTTCGCGTTGGTGCTTGATCGGGGTCATGTCGATAAAGTCGATGACAATTAAGCCGCCGACATCACGAAGACGTAATTGGCGTGCAATTTCGTCAGCTGCTTCCAAATTGGTTTGAAATGCCGTTTCCTCGATATCTCCACCTTTGGTTGCTTTTGCAGAGTTGATATCAATGGAGGTAAGTGCTTCTGTTGGATCGATAGAGATTGATCCGCCTGAAGGAAGGCGAACTTCGCGCTCAAACGCAGACTCAATCTGGCTTTCAATTTGGTAGTGATTAAATAGAGGCACATCGCCTTGATACATTTTTGCACGTTGCAAGAAGTCTGGGCGTACAATTTTAATGTGCTCTAAAGTTTGCTGATAGATTTTCTCATCATCAATTAAAATCTCGCCAATATCGCGGCGCAAGTAATCTCGGATAGCACGGAAAATAACATTACTTTCCTGATGAATCAGGAACGGAGCAGGGCGGCTTGCCGCCGCCTCTTCAATGGCTTGCCAGTGATGAATCAGCACTTTCAAATCCCATGCTAATTCTTCGGCAGACTTCCCGACACCTGCGGTACGGACGATCAACCCCATGCCGTCTGGTACCACTAAATCGGCCATTGCGTCTTTAAGCTGCGTTCGTTCATCGCCTTCTATGCGACGAGAGATACCACCTGCACGAGGATTGTTTGGCATAAGTACCAGGTAGCTTCCTGCAAGAGATATAAAAGTGGTTAACGCTGCGCCTTTCTGGCCGCGTTCTTCCTTGTCGATTTGAACAATGACTTCTTGGCCTTCCTTCACCACATCTTTGATGTTGGGGCGACCGCTCATTTTGTAGTCGTTGGGGAAGTATGTTTTTGCTATTTCTTTGAGAGGGAGGAAGCCATGACGTTCGGCTCCGTAATCCACAAAAGCCGCTTCGAGGCTAGGCTCTAAACGTGTTATCTTGCCTTTATAGATATTTGCTTTTTTTTGTTCGTGACCTGGGCTTTCTATGTCTAAATCGTATAATCGCTGGCCATCTACCAGCGCCACACGCAATTCTTCCTGCTGTGTGGCATTAATTAGCATTCTTTTCATATTGTGACTCTTACTCTATTGTAAATGGCCACAACACCGAATCGTTAAACGACCCTGTTTCGTCAACTGATATAATCGGTCTCTACGGATTTGAATTTCAAACAATTCTCAAACCGATTTTCAACTAAACTGTTCTGCTTTCTCATTTTTACTTACACAGAATGTCGTTCTGTGCGCACAACCCGTGGAATTACTCTTAAACTCACACGCATTGCTTTAAATTTCTGCTGAATCGAAACAAGCGATTTCGCTTACGTCAGTGTTGTCGCTCGATTAAAAATCGTGGTGCGGACTAGAAGTCAACGCGGCGACCATCAAAATGGTTCTGACTCGACATTGTCGCACTAAAAGCACTTAAAAAACAAGTGAAAAAGTAAGTTGAAAACAGGCTCTGTTTCAGGTTTGAACATGCTACAATGCGCGCCCATGAATGAGACCAAACCTTTTTCCAAAGTTTCTTGGCAAACCGTCAGTGACGATGAGGCCGGGCAGCGCTTAGACAATTTTTTATTGGCTAGGCTCAAAGGTGTGCCTAAAAGTTATATTTACCGGATTATTCGCAAGGGCGAAGTTCGTGTAAACAAAGGACGTACGAAACCCGATTATAAATTGCGTGCGCAAGATGAGATAAGAATTCCTCCGGTAAAAGTAAGTGAGTCACAAGCCACTCCAAATCCGAATTTGACAGCGATTTCTCAGCTTGAGCACTGTATTTTATATGAAGATGAGATCATGTTGGTGGTGAACAAACCCTCAGGGCTTGCGGTTCATGGTGGCTCTGGGTTGCAATTCGGTTTGATCGAAGGCCTGCGCGCACTGCGCCCGGAACAGAAGTTTCTCGAGTTAGTTCACCGAATAGATCGTGATACGAGTGGTATCGTTTTAGTAGCAAAGAAACGTTCTGCATTGCGTTCTTTACATGAACAATTGAGAGAGAAAACAGTCGAGAAGACTTATCTTGCGCTCGTTGCTGGAAAGTGGCCAAAGAAAGCGACCGTTGTTGAGGCACCTCTGCAAAAGAACACGTTGAAATCAGGCGAGCGTATTGTTCGTGTTGATATTCAAGGAAAGCCATCAAAAACGCGATTTAGTATTAAAGAGGTGTTTGCCAGTGCGACGCTTGTGCAATGTGAACCGGTCACTGGAAGGACGCATCAAATTAGAGTGCATACGCAACATGTAGGGCACCCGATCGCGGGTGATCCGAAGTATGGCGATCCGCGTTTTCTGCAATTCGAGGAACAGTTTGGAATTAAACGACTATTTCTCCATGCATTTGAGATCGCGTTTATCCATCCGCGATCTGAGAGTACGTTGCGAATTACCGCGCCATTGGATGTAGAACTTGAAGGTGTAGTGAAACGGATGCGGAACTCGACTCAATGAAATCTAATACGTTGATTGTTTTTGATTGGGACGGCACGCTGATGGACTCGGTTCCGAGAATCGTTTCCTGTATGCAGAGCATGGCCAAGCATGCAGGGCTTGCAGTTCCAGCAGAGTCAGCGATTAAAGATATTATTGGTTTGAGCCTCACGGTTGCACTCGAGCAACTCTTCTCATGTTCAGACCCGGTGGAGCAAAAAAATCTCGTCGCTATTTATCGTCATTACTATGTTGATGCCGATCCAACCCCGAGTCCACTCTTTCCCGGCGCTCGAGAACTACTCGAAAGCCTGCGAGACAAAGAGCTCAAACTCGCCGTGGCAACCGGCAAGGCAAGAGAGGGCTTAGAGCGCGCATGGCAAGATACCAATACCGGTCATTTCTTTGCTGACGCACGTTGCGCCTATGAAATGCCGTCTAAGCCAGACCCCACGATGCTTTTAGATTTGCTCTCAAACCATCAAGCTAGCGCAACTGATGCACTCATGATCGGCGATTCGATCTTTGATTTGCGAATGGCGCGCAACGCGAACATTGCAAGTGTTGGCGTTACTCATGGTGTGCATTCATCTGAGCGACTTTTGCTTGAGAAGCCAATTGCAATCGCAAATGAATTTACCGAGTTGCGGAATTCGATAGAGGGCTGGCTTTCAAATCGAGTAGGTTAATACCTAGCTCGCGCATTAAATCGGTGAGTGCGATCAGTGGCAATCCGATGAGGCTATTTGGGTCGCGGCCTTGTAGTTCTCTAAATAAAGTAATGCCCAACCCTTCACTTTTAAAGCTGCCGGCACATTGTAATGGCAACTCTGTGGCAACATAGGTTTCTATCTCATGCCGGCTGCGTTCTCGAAAGTGAACTATAAATGGCTCCACGTGACTCAGCATTTTTTGTTTGTGGGTACTATAAAGGCATAAACTCGTAAGAAAAGTGACGCTTTGTCCCTGAAACTTCATTAATTGCTCAACTGCGCGTGCCTCAGTGATTGGCTTGCCTAATATTTCATTATGAAAAACAGCGACCTGATCTGATGCAATGATTAGCGCAGGCTTATTCTCAGCACCCAGTTGTGACGCGACTTTGAGCGCCTTTTCTTGACCCAATCGCAACACTAATTGTTCAGGGGTTTCCTGCGTGCGAGGCGTCTCGTCGATCTCAGGACTGAGAGATTGGAAAGAGAGCCCCAACTTACTCAGGAGCTCACGTCGATAAGGTGAGCTCGAGGCTAGTATTAAGGTAAGGTTTTCTGTCGCCATCGTTACGGTTACATAGTGTGATTTAGTAGGGCAAGAAGGATGACATAAAAGCGTTGTTTTGTATAATTTCCTTTGACTCTAGGGGCGAGTATCAGTATCATTCGCGCGCTATGCAAAAGGTTCGAATACCCGTATCGGTAGATCCAATTCGCAGCGCTAGTAAACGATTAAGCTATGACGGAGTGATCTCCCGAGCGAGTTTACAGCGGATGCAAGACATGTCGCTTGAAATCAAAGGCGAGGTAAACACCTATCTTGAATTTGATCGTGACGAACAGAATCTAGTTTTTATCCATGGCAAGGCGGATACTTTAGTTGAAGTTGCGTGTCAACGCTGTGGAGATAAATTGGAATTACCAATTGCATGCGAGTTTCAGTATGCGCCGGTAAATCAAAAGGTGAAAGCCGAAGAATTGCCGGAGCATTACGATGCAGTGGAATTAAACGAGCTCGGGGAAGTTAATCTTCACGCTTTAGTAGAAGACGAACTAATCCTCGCGCTGCCGCTGGTCGCGATGCATGCAGAAGAAGATTGCAGAATAGATCGTAACGCGATGAGCTTCGGAGATGCACCTAAAGAAGATGCGAAACCTAATCCGTTTGCTGTGTTACAACAATTGAAGAAATAACTGTACCAGGAGAATTTTAATGGCCGTACAAAAAAATCGTAAAACCCGTTCAGCGCGTGGTATGCGTCGTTCACATGACAGCTTAAGTGGTCCATCTTTATCAGTAGACCAAACAAGCGGTGAAACGCATCGTCGTCACCACGTATCTGCTGACGGATACTACAAAGGTAAGCAAGTTATTGCTAAATAAGTGGCATGCGTAATCTCACGCTTGCTCTTGATGCGATGGGCGGTGACCGCGGTTCCGCCATTGTAGTTGCAGCGCTCAATAGAGCGCTGCAAGCGTTTCCTGAATGCCATTTCTTAATCTTCGGCGATTCAGCAGAACTCTCTCCTTTATTGTCAGAAATTCCTAAGACACTGCGCTCACGTGTCGAAATTAAGCACGCCGATCAAGTGATTGCGATGGACGATAAGCCGGGACAATGTCTGCGCTCAAAGCCACAAGCGTCGATGCGCCTAGCGATTGAAGCGGTAGCGCGCGGTGACGCTGACGCGTGTGTGAGCTGTGGTAACACAGGGGCATTGATGGCAATCGCGTATTTAACACTGAAGACTATTCCCGGTGTTGCGCGCCCGGCGCTCGTTGCGCCTTTACCAAATGATGAAGGTAGACAGAGCTTTCTTCTCGATTTGGGCGCTAATCCGCAGTGTGATGCCGACAGTTTATTACAATTTGCAGTTATGGGTTCTGTATTGGCGCAAGAAGTAGCCAAAATAGAATCTCCTCGGATTGCCTTATTAAACATGGGCGAAGAGGAAATTAAAGGCAATGATACGGTGCGCGCCGCTGCGAGTTTAATTAAATCGCAGAATCATCTGAATTATGTAGGTTACATTGAAGGGAATGACATCTTTGAAGGGCGGGCCGACGTCATCGTTTGTGACGGCTTTACTGGGAACATTGCCTTGAAAAGCTGTGAGGGCATGGCTCGGTTACTCTATAAGAATCTAAATACCTCATTTAAAAATCACTGGTTTAGTCGTTTATTAGCACTCTTTGTGTATAAACGGGTAAAAAAATCCCTCGCATGGCTCAACCCCGACCAGTATAACGGTGCATCTTTGATAGGATTGCGCGGTGTGGTCATTAAGAGTCATGGAAATGCTTCTGCCAATGCCTATTTTAGCGCGATTAAACAAGCGCATGCAGAAGCTGAAATTAAACTTCCTCAACGAATACATGACCAAGTAGCAAACGCGCTGGGTGAGTAAGCCTAGCAACCAGCTGAGGCAAGCTATGTATTCAAAAATTGCGGGAACCGGCCATTATTTGCCTGCCCAAGTACTGTCCAATCAAGATCTAGAGAGACGTGTAGATACGAGTGATCAGTGGATTCGTGAACGCACGGGAATACGTGAGCGACGCATCGCTGAAAAGCATGAAAATGTAGTCTCTATGGCAGTAGCAGCAGGGAAGGACGCGTTGGAGAGCGCGAAGCTTGACGCAGCTCAACTCAATATGATTATTGTTGCTACAACGTCGGCAGACAAAGCATTCCCAAGTGCTGCATGTGAAGTACAAGCCGCGTTAGGGGCTAAGCATGCTGCTGCATTTGATGTTGCAGCCGCCTGTGCGGGTTTTATGTTTGCGATGAGTGTTGCGGATCAATACATTAAAACCGGAATGGCCCGTCATGTCCTCATCGTGGGCAGTGATGTTTTATCGCGATTATGCAACCCAGACGATCGCAACACGATTGTATTGTTTGGGGACGGTGCGGGGGCTGCGGTGCTATCTGCTAGCGCAACCCAAGGTGTTCTATCCACGCATATCTATTGTGCAGGCGAGTATGCTGAGCTGTTGGGCGCGGACCTGCCGAGTCGGCATCCCGACCCGATAGAAGAGCAAGCATGGCTCTATATGAAAGGTAGTGAAGTTTTTAAAGTGGCTGTGCAAAAGCTTTCCGAATTGGTGAATACCACATTGAAGCAACACGAGATAGCTGCAAGCGAACTCGATTGGTTAGTTCCGCATCAAGCAAATTATCGAATTATTCAGGCGACAGCGAAAAAATTGAGTATGCCAATGGAACGCGTAGTCATGACCCTAGAACAAACGGGTAATACGTCTGCTGCGTCGGTTCCGATTGCGTTGGATTGTGCAATTAAAGACGGCAGAATACAGCCAGGACACTTGTTATTATTAGAAGCATTTGGCGGCGGCTTCGCATGGGGCTCGGCGCTCGTAAAATACTAAGGAAACATGATGACAAAACGCGCATTTATATTCCCCGGACAAGGTTCTCAAGCCAAGGGGATGCTAGCAGATTTAGCGGACCAATATCCAATTGTTAGCCAAACGTTTGCAGAAGCAAGTGAGGTCTTAGGCTACGATTTATGGAAGGTAGTGCAGGCAAATGAAAATGAGCAACTAAACCAGACTGAGGTTACACAGCCCGCCATACTCACGGCGAGTGTTGCAGTGTATCGAGCCCTCGGTGAGCCGGAAGTAGATTTCATGGCAGGGCATAGTTTAGGTGAATACTCTGCGCTGGTGTGCGCGGGTGCATTAGAGTTCGCGGAAGCAGTTCGCTTAGTGGCGCTTCGTGGTAGAGCAATGCAAGCGGCAGTTCCAGCGGGTGTTGGTGCAATGGCTGCGGTGATTGGTTTAGACGATATACAAGTCGTACAAGCATGTGAGCATAGTGCGCAAGGTGAGGTTGTTGCAGCAGTAAACTTCAACTCGCCGGGCCAAGTGGTGATTGCTGGTAATAAAGATGCGGTCACTCGAGCAGCCGATGCATGCAAAACTGCGGGTGCGAAACGTGTGCTGCCGCTTCCTGTGAGCGTGCCTTCGCATTGTGATTTAATGCAACCTGCAGCGAGAGAATTGAAAGCCGCGCTCGCAACGATGAAAATTTCGATGCCGCGTGTTCCCGTAATTCACAATGTAAACGTAGCTGAGGCGACGAACGAAGATGAATTAAGAAGTTTACTTGTACAGCAGCTTTATTCGCCTGTTCGCTGGACCGAAACAGTCCAAAAATTGGCGCTGGCGGGTGTCACTGACTGCTTTGAAATTGGTCCAGGTAAAGTACTGGCCGGATTAGTGAAACGTATCGATAAAACCGTGAGTTGTGAATCGATTGGTGATTTAGCAGGCGTGCAGAGCTTTCAGGCCTTAACGCGATAAAAGGAAAGGTTATGTTTGATTTCTCAGGAAAAGTGGTGGTTGTTACAGGCGCGAGCCGCGGAATTGGGCGTGCGATCGCAGAACAATTTATTCAATATGGTGCGCAAGTTGTTGGCACAGCAACTAGCGATACAGGCGCGGCTGCAATCAGTGAATACTTGGGTGACAAGGGGGCAGGTATGCGCCTGAATGTCACTGAGGCAGGAGCCATTGACGCTTTTGTTAGCAATGTGCAAGAGCAATTCGGTGGGATTGATATGCTCGTGAATAATGCCGGTATCACACGCGACAATTTGCTCATGCGCATGAAAGATGACGAGTGGGATGATGTGATCAATACCAACTTAACGGCGGTCTTTAAATTATCGAAGGCCGTCATGCGCGGAATGATGAAAAAGCGCAATGGTCGAATTATTAATATCGGCTCGGTCGTCGGCACCACGGGTAATCCCGGGCAGGCTAATTACTGCGCAGCGAAAGCTGGTTTAATCGGTTTTACTAAGGCTTTAGCAAAGGAAATCGCTGCGCGTGGGGTTACCGTTAATGCAGTATCACCAGGCTTTATCGATACTGATATGACGAAAGTGCTAACGGATGACCAAAAATCCAAGATTTTTGATACGATTCCAGCATCTCGTCTAGGAAAGCCTGAAGAAATTGCGGCGGCTGTGATATTCTTGGCATCAGAGGGTGCCGCTTACATCACGGGTGAAACAATTCACGTGAACGGTGGTATGAATATGGCCTAATTGAGGTCTTACCTCGCCATATATTTTAATTTTTTGCTTTAATCATGCGGTCGGTTTGTCTAAACTACTCGCAAATTTAATCAGAGACCTATTGAGGGATCCTAATGAGCACTATCGAAGAACGCGTAAAGAAAATTATTATTGAGCAATTGGGTGTTAAAGAAGAAGAAGTGAAATCAGAAGCTTCTTTCGAAAACGACCTAGGTGCTGACTCACTAGACACAGTTGAGTTGGTAATGGCTCTAGAAGAAGAATTCGAAACGGAAATTCCTGATGAAGAAGCAGAGAAAATCCGTACGGTTCAAGCTGCGATTGATTACGTGAAAGCTCACTCTGAAGAGTAAGTTTCAAAGTGTTACAAAAAGGGCGGAATGGAAGCATTCCGCCCTTTTTTTATGTGCGTTATAGTAAGTAGTCTGAGTGTTTGAATAGGGAACTTTAAATGTCCAAACGTCGTGTTGTGATTACCGGGCTGGGGATGATTTCCCCTAACGGGTTAAGTGTTGAATCTACTTGGCGCTCGATACTTGCTGGGGAATCGGGCGTGGGTATGATCGAGCATTTCGATACGAGTCAGCATGCAACTAAATTTGCAGCACTGGTGAGAGGCTTCGAAGCAAGCGATTTTATGCCCGCGAAAGACGCAAAGAAAATGGATATCTTTATTCAATATGGTGTTGCCGCAGCGAATGAAGCCATTCAACAGGCGAACCTTGTTGTGAACGATCAGAACAGACATCGCGTTGGAGTTATGGTGAGTTCAGGGATTGGCGGATTACGAGGAATCGAAGAAAATCATCAAAAATTAATCGATGGCGGTCCTCGGCGCGTATCTCCTTTCTTCGTACCATCTTCAATTATCAATATGATCTCGGGTCAAATCTCGATGTTGCATGGCTTCACCGGTCCTAATATGGCGATTGTGACGGCGTGTACGAGTGGCGTTCATAACATCGGGCAAGCTGTACGCATTATTGCGTATGGCGATGCGGATGTGATGATTGCAGGCGGCGCAGAAAAAGCATCGACCCCACTCGGAATTGCTGGGTTTAATGCAGCCCGCGCACTTTCGACACGAAACGAGCAACCGCAGCAAGCAAGTCGCCCCTGGGACATGGATAGAGATGGCTTCGTGTTAGGCGATGGCGCAGGGGTGTTGGTTTTAGAGTCTTTAGACCACGCACAACAACGAGGCGCTAAAATTCTTGCTGAAGTTACAGGCTTTGGTATGAGTGCAGATGCATACCATATGACGTCTCCACCCGAAAATGGGGAAGGGGCCGCAGCTGCGATGCGAAATGCGCTTGCAGACGCTCAGCTGAACCCTGAGCGAGTCGGGTATATCAATGCTCATGGAACATCTACACCCGCAGGTGATATTGCTGAGATTCGCGGTGTGAAAACAGTTTTCCCTCATGCCATTGAGCATTTATGCGTAAGTTCAACAAAATCAATGACGGGCCATTTATTGGGCGCTGCAGGCGCCATCGAAGCTATTTTTTCCGTATTAGCACTTCGCGATCAAGTCGCTCCGCCTACGATTAATTTAGACAACCCGGATCCTGAGTGTGATATCGATCTTGTCGCTCATAAAGCGAGCTACCGGCCACTGACACACGTGCTTTGTAATTCATTTGGTTTTGGCGGTACAAATGGAAGTCTTCTGTTGAGTCGATTTGAGCGAGCCGAATGATTTGGATTAACGGTGAGCTCACCTCAAAGATAGCGGCAGCAGATCGCGGGCTCCTTTATGGCGATGGCTTCTTTACCACGCTAAAAGTGACGGATGGTGCAGTTCAGCTTTGGTCCTTTCACGCCCAGCGACTCGCGAGAGCAGCTTCAACGCTCGCAATACCGTTGCCTTCGGTTGAGAAACTTCGACGGTTCATTGAAGACCGGACTGAGGCGGGTGAAACTTGTGCATTTCGGATCACGGTTACGCGTGGCGTTGGTGGTAGAGGCTACGCGCCAGCAAAGGCGCAGGAAAGCTCTGTGATTGTGCAGAAATTTGCCATTCCAGCCGATTATGCCGAGAAGCGGGAGCATGGAATTCGGGTCCTTACTTCATCTCATTTACTTGGTTCTGAGATGCGGCTTTTAAAAGGACTGAAAACACTGAATCGTTTGGAGCAAGTCATACTCAAGCAGGAACTTGCAGCATATGAGGGTGTCGATGATTTGCTGGTTCGCGATGAGGAATACAATGTGGTTGAGCTTACCGCTGGGAATATATTCTGGCGCTCAGGCAACGTTTGGTTTACAGCCGCCCTGAGTAAGGCTGGGATAGAGGGGGTAGTTCGTGCCTTCATCCTCAGTGAACGACCCGATATTCAATGCGTTGAGGCAAGCTTAGCAGAGGTGGAGCAAGCCGATGAATTGTTAGTGACGAATGCCTTGCTCGAAGTTGCACCGATCCGTAAACTGAACAACAAATATTTTGAACCAACGATCATGCGTTCGTTGGCGACGCTCAAAGATTGGTAATTCACACGTGTATAGAGCTGTAAAAATTTCGATAGTCACGTCCATTGTGCTTGTTCTTTTGCTGGCAGGGATCTCTTATTATTTAGCGAAGCAATGGTTTACCTCACCGCTTGCGACCGTTACGGAGCCTACGCTCGTTGAAATTAAGCGGGGTAGTCATGCCCGTAGTATCGCTCGGTTATTTTCAGAAAAGGGTGTGTTCGAATCGAGCGATTTCGCCTATTGGAGTGCACGACTGCTTAAGCCTGTAGAGCGTTTGCAAGCGGGCGTTTATCAACTTGAGCCAGGTATGAGCCCGGAAGCTATTTGGGACATGCTCGCACATGGTGAGCAGCATTTGTTTTCAATTACGTTCCCAGAGGGACTGAACTTTTCTGAGTGGCAGAATTTAATTGCGGGACATCCATGGTTGGTTTCGGAATGGCAATCACTCGATGCGGAGTCGATCGCAGCGCGTTTAGAACTGCCATTCGATGCTTCACACCCGGAGGGCTTACTTTATCCAGATACTTATAAATTTCATGCATATACAACCGATGGGCAGCTTTATTCGCAAGCGGTAGGAAAAATGCGGAATTTAGTGATGGAGTTATGGGAGCAACGTGCCGATGACTTGCCAATTACAAGTCCATATGAAGCACTCATTCTCGCATCGATCGTGGAAAAAGAAACAGGCGCAGACCAAGAGCGAGGTCTAGTTGCATCAGTATTTGTGAATCGGATGCGCACGGGCATGCGCTTGCAGTCTGACCCAACCATTGTTTATGGGTTAGGTGAACGATATCGAGGCGTTATTTACCGTTCCGACATTCAAGAACATACCCCTTACAATACTTATCGTATTCACCGTTTGCCACCAACGCCGATTGCAATGCCAGGTCGCGCAGCACTTGCCGCGACACTCAATCCACCAGCTTCGGATTATTTCTATTTCGTAAGCAGAAACGATGGAACGCATGTGTTTTCAAAAACTCTACAAGAGCATAATCGTGCGGTTCAGGAGTATCAAAGAAACTGATGAAACCTGCATTTATCGTCATTGAAGGGCTAGAAGGGGCGGGAAAAACAACGGCAATGGAAATCGTTGCGCGTTGGCTTACTGCTCGCCGGGTAGATTTTACTCAAGTTCGCGAGCCCGGGGGAACGCCACTTGCGGAGTCACTCAGAACTTTGGTAAAGCAAGATTGGGAAGAATCGGTTACGCCCGTTGCAGAGTTGTTGATTATGTACGCAGCGCGAGCGCAATTAGTCGCCAATGTGATTCAGCCGGCGCTTGCTTCTGGGCGCTGGGTTCTTGGAGATCGTCACGATCTATCTTCGCGTGCGTATCAAGGCGGGGGTAGGGAGTTAGGTGCCGCACTACTCGATAATATCTCCCACTTAACTCTAGGTGACTTCAAACCAGATCTCACTCTCTATTTGGATATTCCACCAGAGATAGGACTTTCCAGAGCGCGAGCCCGTGGAGAGCTCGACCGCATTGAGCAGGAGCAACTGAGCTTCTTTGAACGAACTCGAACGGCTTACCTTAAGCTAGCAAGCGATGATAATACGATTCATACAATTGACGCATCTCAATGCCCGGAGCAGGTTGAGGAAGCAATTCTGAGCGTATTGGAGGCGCAATGGCCAGTGTAACAACGCCATGGTTGCGCCCTTTGTGGCAGCAATGGGCGCTCGCCAAACAAAATCAGGGGCTACCTCATGCGATGGGAATTCCGTGGCAACCTGACGCAGGCACTGAGTTACTGTTAGATGCTCTCATTGCCTGGTTATTATGTAATTCCCAAGGAAATAAAGCTTGTGGTGTATGTAAAAGTTGTCTGTTGCAACAGGCCGGGAATCATCCTGACTTTTTACGTGTCGTGCCGGAAGAAAATAAGAAGATAGGTGTTGATGAAATCAGGAGTATGAATGCTCGGGTTTGGAGTCATGCGAACCAAGCGGGAGCAAAGGTAGTACTTGTTCAGTCGGCCGAGCGAATGACTGAAGCAGCCGCCAATGCTCTTCTCAAAACACTTGAAGAGCCACCTCAAAATACTTATTTCATTATTGCACCTGAACGTTTTGCTCGAGTGCTACCCACAATTCGGAGCCGCGTGCAAATATACACGCTTCCTACCCCGAGCGAAGAAGAAATAAAACAATGGCTGCAGGAACATCTCGGCTGGATTCCCGAGGACCCTTACTTGATAAGCCGAGCGCAGTTTGCGCCGCTTAAAGTGCTTAACACACTAGAGTCTAAAGAGCCCCAAGCCTCTTTGGTTGACCTAATTCTGGCACACGAGCCACTACCGTACCCAGAAAAAGGCGTCGATGCAGAGCGTTGGTTAGATGATTTACTAAACGACCTTCAAAGACGTCTTGCGACCACTTATCTAGAGAATAATTTGCAGTTCGCGAATAAATTAATCGCTTGGTATGATCATGCACTTCAGATTAAACGTCAATTTCAGTTGGGCGGGTTAAACTTACCGACTCAATTGGAAAAACTTTTTGCAGAGATGAGACGCGGATAAGGGATCGTTATGAAGTTTGTAGATTCACATTGTCATCTCGATAAGATTAAACAAGAAACAACGACGGTATTGGCTCGAGCAGCTCAAAACGGGATTGAACACGTGCTGTGTATCGGGGTAACACTCGAAGACTATCCAGTGATGCGGGAAAAAGTGGGTCCGTTAGAAGGGGTAAGCTTTTCCTGTGGTGTGCACCCACTTTATATGAAAGAGGGAAGGTTGGAGCCGAGTCGCTTACGGGAATATGCGCAAGATTCGCGTGTGGTGGCAATCGGTGAAACCGGCTTAGATTACTATTACGACAAAGAATATCATGCGAAACAGCAAGAAAGCTTTACTCAGCATATTGAGTTAGCCTGCGAATTGAAAAAGCCCCTCGTAATTCATACGAGAGACGCGCGTGCCGATACGATTAGTATGCTACGAGAGGGGCATGCGGAACGTTGCAGTGGCGTTTTACATTGCTTTACTGAATCGTTAGAGATGGCCAAACAAGCACTTGAACTAGGCTTTTACATTTCTATCTCAGGTATTGCTACGTTTAGAAACGCGGAGGAGTTGCGTGACGTTATTCGAGCATTACCGCTCGATAGACTCTTGATTGAAACGGACTCACCTTGGCTTGCGCCTGTGCCTCATCGTGGGCAAGAAAACGAGCCAGCTTATGTTTCTGAAGTGGCTAATTGTGTCGCAAAAGTGAAAGGCGTCTCGTTAGAGACCGTTGCCCAAAAAACGTGTGAGAATTTCTACCAATTATTTACCGGCGCGAGTCAAAATGGCGTGCTCATCGGGAGCAGATAAAGAAAAGCTCGGAACCAAGGCAGGTGTTCCGAGCTCAGGGGAAAAGGCTCTTTCGAGCCATGCGCTAACTCCTGCAAAGGCGGTGCTGCATAAGCCAAAACACCGCAGGGAGATTCTTATAATCCACTCATTAAGTGGTATATGATTAAATAATAGTCACTTTTTTAACGATCTCAAATTAAAACCAAAAGTTTTTCTTAAATACTAGAAACAGCTTTGTTAAGTCCTTGTGAAATCGGAAATTTACTTTGGGTTTTTGTCGGAAGACCGCTACACTTTAGGTATATTTCTAGTGAGATAAAAGTGCATGCTTCGATTTCCAAAGCGTTTGAGTTTCCAACTAACCATTTCGCTAGTCACTGCGTTGTTGTTGGTGATGACCTCGATTGCTTGGGTTTCAGCGCGTTACCAAGAAGATAAAGTGCTTTCTCAAGTCAAAGCTGAAATGCTCAGTACGACCAAGAATGTAGGACTAGCGCTGAGCTTGCTCATTGACTCCCGCCGACAAACCATAGAACAACTTGCCCTGCAATTGAGCGAACAACAGAATTCTGAGATAACCAATCGATTCTCTGAGCTTGCAGACTATACGAGACGCGCGAGCTCTTTCGAGAATATTTACCTATTTGATATTGAGGGACGATTGGTTGCGAATTCGACCGCTGATGAATTATCTGCCCAAGCATCGGCGGCTGCAGCTCAGATTGAAGAAATGGCGCAGTCTCATTTCTTTTCTGAGGTAAAAATGCAAAAGAGTAGCTGGATTTCAGAGCCTTATGTAACGCCTGAGTCTGATGATCTCGTGATTGCATTCGCAGCGCCCTTGTTATTTGAGAACGAAGTGCACTTTGTGGTTACCGGGACGCTCGCTGTGAATAAAAATGTTCTTTTCCAGCGTATCGCAGATTACAAAATTTTTGACAGTGGCTATCTTTCGATTGCGTCGCCTCAATTAAATGTTATTTATCATCCACTTTATCCAAATCAACTCAGGCGTTTGCCAGCTAACCAAATCCAATTGGTTCGGGAGACGCTCTCTGCAACCAACGAGAGTGTTTTAGTTAAAGAATATGAGAGGGGGGAGTGGCTACAAACGTTTTATCGTTTACCCAACATCTTTTGGATTGTCAGTCTCTCTGTACCGGCAGAAGAGTCACTTGCAGGAATTGATAGCTATATTGATGCGCAATTTAGAACAGGGCTAATTGCTACCCTAATAGCAATCCTGTTAATGACCTTTATTGTACGTGTGCGATTGCGGGTTTTTAAGCGCTTAGCAAAACAGGTTCAAGCAGTCAGAAGTGGGCGTGCTGTTCAGTTAGATAAGACAGGTCTTGAGGAGATTGATCTTTTAATTAAGCGTTTCAACCACTTAATTCATGAAAATGAATTATCTCATCGTGAGGCTACACAGCGGCAAGCTTACCTCGATCTTGTACTGAGTACTTCGTCTGTTGGGCATTTTATGGCGAATTCGAAAGGTTTCATCGAATACGTCAACGATACGTTGGTGATTATAACCGGATACACACGTGAGCAACTTCTGCAGGGTGCGATTGCTGATAATATAATTGATTCCGATGAAAAGGCGATTAAATCAAGATGGTTGGACGCACTTGAGCAGCAACGCGAGAGCCAAATTGAGTTTAAATTTAAACACGGTCACGATCAGGAGGTTTGGTTAAAAGTTCATAGCAAACCCGTATTTGATCATGGTATTTGTCTTGGCCACGTTGGCACAGTGAGCGATGTAACAGAAGAAAATAGCCGTATTGAAGATTTACGTTCAAAAGCGTATCGAGACGAACTCACCCGACTTATGAATCGTCGCGGAATTGAACAAGTCATGCATAATGCCTGGCATGAAGCGCACTTGTTTAATCGTGATTTGGTTTTCCTTGCGCTTGACTTAGATAATTTCAAGGCCGTTAACGACGAATTGGGACACGAAGCAGGAGATATGCTGCTCGAACAAGTTGCAAGAGCTCTGGAATCTGCCGTTCGAGATACCGACTGGGTAGGGCGTCTAGGTGGCGATGAATTCATTATCGTTTTACCGGGTTGCCCAAAGGAAAGAGCGGCTCGAATCGCGGCAGCGGTGGTCGAATCGGTTGCTTTGATAAAAGTGCACGAGAACCAGCCACCAGTGACGGTGAGTATTGGTCTCGCGATAATTCGAAGAGATGATCAATCTGAATTAGACATGCTTCGTAGAGCCGACAAAGCTGCCTATCAGGCAAAATACCTGGGGCGAAATCGCTGGGTATTTGCTGCAGATATGGGAATTTAGCAGGTTAACTCACCTCGCAAGCTCTCGGTCAGTGCATTTGCGAGCGCTTCACCGCTTAAATTCTTGCTCAGTAAGTAGTGCAGTTTTGTGAGGGCTGCTTCTACTGTCATATCCTCGCCTGAAATGACTCCCAAATCTGCTAATGCGTTGCCTGTCGCATATCCCCGCATATTCACTGTGCCTTTAAAACATTGCGTGATATTGAGTACCGGGATTCCTTGTTGAACTGCATTTCCTATGGCTTCAATAAGGGGGCCTTGGTGTGGTGCATTCCCAACGCCAAAACTTTTTATGATCAGAGCTTTCACTGGCTGAGTGACAAGACTGTCGATAATTCTTGCACTCATACCTGGATAAAGTGTGACCACACCTATCTCTTGCGCTGTGACTTCTTGAATTTTAAGTGGAGCAAGACCGATATTGGCTATTTTGCCGGCGATAAGTTCAATTTCAATCCCAGCTCGAAGTAAGGGCTCGAAGTTTGGCGAGGCAAACGCATCGAAGCCATCTGCATCTGCTTTGGTTGCTCGGTTTCCGCGGTAAAGGTGATGGTTGAAGAATAAACCGACTTCGGCAATAGGAAAGTGGGCTGCCACATAAAGTGCATTCAAAAGATTTGTTTGACCGTCTGAGCGCAATGCCGCAAGTGGAATTTGCGAACCGGTCACAATGACTGGTTTTGAGAGGTTTTCAAACATAAACGAGAGTGCTGAAGCTGTGTAGGCCATTGTATCGGTGCCATGAAGAATCACGAAACCATCGTAGTCATCATAATTTTTAGCAATATCTGTTGCAATCCGTTGCCAGTCTCGAGGACTCATATCGGAGGAGTCCATTAAAGGATTGTATTCGCACAAGTCAAATTCTGGCATTTCGGGCCGGTAAAACTCAGGCATGCCACGTAATGATTTCTCTAGAAACCCAGGGGCGGGCACATAGCCGTGCTCAGACCGCATCATGCCAATGGTTCCGCCAGTGTAGGCAATATAAATTCTTTTTCTTTGTGTCATTTAGTACTCCATACAACTCAGGCAGCGCGCGTAAACATAATTGGGATCGTTGTAGACCGAGAGCGTTTCAATTTCTGTTTTTATTCGTTGCCAAGAGAGCGGTGCTAGCGCTTGTTGAGGCGCCAAGGGGGAGGAGTCGATTGCTGTTTGATTCATAAAGCGCTGCACCCACTGTTGTAATGCGGAGAGCTCCGGCTCAGCTCTTCGAACTACATAATTTTCAAGACCCGCGAGCTCAGCTGCATGTTGAGTAGCAGCACTAATATCACCGATTTGATCAACCAATCCAAGTTCAAGTGCCTGCTTTCCGGTCCAGACCCGACCATTTGCACCGGCAAGGGCCTCCTCGTACGTTAATCCACGATGGGTGACTACGAGGTTAAGAAATTGCTCATACGTTCTTTCTACATCAAGTTGGAGGATATGTTTTGCGCTGTCGGGGAGGCTCCGAAAACTGTCAATGATTGGGAGTTCAGAGGTAGCAACTCCGTCAGAATAAACACCAATGTCTGCAAGTGCTTCGGGCACTGTGAACACCATTCCAAAAACACCAATAGAACCGGTGAGCGTTGTTTCCTTAGCAAAAATCGTCTCCGCACCGAGTGCTACCCAGTAGCCACCGGATGCAGCTACCGAGCTCATCGAGACCACTACAGGTTTACCTGCCTCCCGTAAGCGCACGACTTGTTTACGAATGAGTTCAGATGCAAATGCACTCCCACCAGGGCTATCGATACGAAGTAAAACTGCTTTCACATTATCATTTTCGAGCGCTTGCTCTAACGCCTGTATGATCGTGTCGCTCCCGACCGAGGTTTGACTTCCTGCGCCGTAATAAATAGCTCCGGATAGCGTAATGACTTCAACAATTGGGTGTTCGTGAGTCGACGTACCTAACTCACGTTCCCGAACCTGCAAATAGTCATTGAAATGTATACGTGCGAGCGGATTATCTGTTTCGGATAGATCAGACTCTAAGCGCTCATTAAACTCGATGCGTGACATGAGTTCATCCGCTAAACCACTTTGTAAAGCATAACTACTGTCGCTATATGCGTTTTCTTCACGGAGCATAAGATGATCAACCCACACTCCACTGAGCGCGCGTGGATCGATGATACGATGGGCGCGAATGTCTGCAAGGTAGCTTTGCCATAGGGCGTTCAACCAACTCTCGGTTGCAACTCTTGCTTCGGAAGACATCTCTGAGCGTTGGTAGGGCTCGCTTGCCGATTTGAATTCACCCGCGCGAAAAATGTGCGCGTCTATTTTGAATTTTTCTAATAAGTCGGAAATGTAGGTTTGGTAGGCGTAAAAGCCTCGAATATCGACAGAGCCGGCTTCATCAAGAATAACGTGAGATGCATGAGCCGCCAAATAGTACTGGCTCTGACTGTAATAATCGCCGAATGCATAGACTGGGCGACCGGTTTCCTCGCGATATTTTGCTAGCTTTGCACCCACTTGTTGCAGTTTACTGAGACCCCCACCCCAGAAATAGCGCAGGTCGAGTACGATCCCTAAAATTCGATCATCGTAAATTGCATGATCGATGGCTGCTAGAACGCTATACACACTGACTTCAGCTGCATCCGATGAACCAAACGGATCGCCCCGTAATTGCTCGATCAGAGGGACAACTGTCTGTTGTTCTACAAGGTAACCTTGCGGGTTTAAAACTAAAACGGAATCTCGCTCAATAGACAAATCGTCGGGCTGAAAGAACCAAATGCCAGCAAAGAGCAGAACGATGAGAACGAAGATTACATTCAAAAATCCGATTCGAATCGCATTCAGATATTTTAATATTCGCAAAAAAACTTGTTTGAACCTTAGCATGATCCAGTTATCCTGCCCGCTGACGTTACGGAGCTGCATATTTGATATAAAAAAGATGTGGTAGTGTAACGATTTATGCTGCTAAAACGAAGTATTCGAAGTAAGGGAATTAAAAGTTATGCACGCACGACACCTGTTATTAAATCGTTCTTCTATGCCTAGTTTAACCGCTCCGGGTCCAACACCAGCGGATATCGCCATGTTTGAGGCGGCTACGTTGCGAGTGCCGGATCATATGAGTTTAACGCCATTTCGAGTCTTACATTTTCACGGCGATAATAGACATCAGTTAGGAAGTATATTTCTTGCGGCTGCTCAGGCAGAAGCGATGGGAGACGTGGCGGAAAAACGCGCAGCAGAGTTACCTTTGCGAGCGCCATCAGTATTTGTTGTGGTTACCGATTATAAATCGGAAGAGAAGGTACCTCGGCAAGAGCAATTTGCATCGGCGGCATGTGCCGCTTATGCCATTGTTCAGACCGCATTCGTACAAGAGTTAGGTGCTATATGGAGAACTGGGCCTTATGCGGAGTCTTCAACGGTTAAGAATGCGTTACAGATAGGTGATAATGATATTGTTGGCTTTATTTACGTGGGAACGCCAACCACTACGACACCTATTAAACCAGCAAAGACCATTTCAGTGTTTTCAGAGCCAAGCTTATAGAATGGTGAGCCTCAACCAACATAGTTTTGAAGGTTGAGGCTTGGAGTACTTAAAAATCAGCGTTTTTAGGGCTTCTTGGGAACGGAATTACATCTCGAATGTTCTGCATGCCGGTGACATATGCGACAAGGCGTTCGAAGCCAAGACCGAAGCCTGCATGAGGCACCGTGCCATAACGTCGTAAATCACGATACCAGCTATACTCTTCTTTCGGTAAGTTCATTGCTTCGAGTCTCGAATCGAGTAGGTCGAGACGCTCTTCACGCGCACTACCACCAATTATCTCACCGATTCCAGGTGCTAATACGTCCATCGCAGCTACGGTCTTACCGTCGTCATTCTGACGCATGTAAAACGCTTTAATATCGCGTGGATAATTTTTCAAAATAACCGGCGCACCCACATGCTTCTCTGCTAAATAGCGCTCGTGTTCCGACTGTAGATCTGTTCCCCAGCTCACAGGGTATTCAAATTTCTGTCCACAATTCTGCAGTATTTCAATTGCGTCCGTGTAGTCCATGTGCACGAACGCGTTGTCGATCACATGTTGAAGTCGGCTAATTGCCTCTTTATCAACGCGCTCAGCAAAAAATGCCATGTCGTCGGCGCGCTCATCTAGCACGGCCTTGAATACATACTTCAGCATATCTTCTGCGAGGTGTGCCATGTCATCTAAGTCGGCAAAGGCAACCTCTGGTTCAATCATCCAAAACTCTGCCAAATGGCGACTCGTGTTCGAGTTTTCGGCACGGAAGGTAGGGCCGAAGGTATATACATTGGAAAGCGCACAAGCATAGGCTTCTACATTAAGCTGCCCGGATACGGTGAGAAACGCTTCTTTTCCAAAGAAATCCTCTTTGAAGTTAATCGCTCCACTTTCAGTGCGAGGCAGGTTCATCAAATCTAACGTTGAAACGCGAAAAAGTTCGCCAGCCCCTTCGGCATCGCTAGTCGTAATAATCGGCGTACTGATCCAGTAAAAGCCGCGTTCATGGAAGAAGCGATGAACGGCTTGCGCCAAGCAGTGCCGAACGCGCGTTACCGCACCGGTAATGTTCGTGCGCGGACGTAAATGCGCAAACTCCCGCAGGTATTCCATGCTGTGACGCTTTGGCGCCATAGGATAAGTGTCGGGATCTTCAACCCAACCCAGAACTTCTACGTGGGTTGCTTGCAGTTCAAACGCTTGCCCTTGTCCGGCGGACTCAGCAACTGTCCCCGTAATTGCCAACGAGCAAGCTGTTGTAAGCTTTAAAACTTCTTCTTCATAATTGGGAAGTGTATTTGGAACCACGGCCTGAACGGCATCAAAACACGAGCCATCGTGAATATTGATGAACGAAATACCTGCTTTTGAATCTCGGCGTGTGCGCACCCAACCGCGCACTACCACGGTATCTCCTAATTGAAATTTGCCCGCTAAGACATCTTTTACCACCGCCAGGGTCATTGTTCCTCTCCAACTGCGTATCAAAATTAGCGCTTATGTTACCTTGAACACAGCTAGACTCAAGGGAAAAGATAGCTTTCTGCGCTTTTACAAACGGTTTCTATCGCATCTGTGAGAATTTGCAGCTCCTTTGGTTGAATTATGTAGGGCGGCATTACGTAAATGAGCTTACCAAAAGGCCGAATCCAGGCGCCTAGTGCCACAAATTTGGCTTGTGCTTTCGCAACATTAACCGCGCGCTTCATTTCCACAACACCGATGGCACCAAAAACTCGCACGTCCGCCACTTCCGGATAATCTCGCAATGGCATTAGCTCACTCTTTAGCTGTTGCGAGATTTTGGGAACTTGGATTTGCCAATGATTTTCTTGAATGAGCTTCAAACTCTCGCAAGCAATGGCGCAGGCGAGGGGGTTTCCCATAAAAGTTGGGCCATGCATCAATGCGCCAGCTTTGCTTTCGCCTATCACATGTGCAATTTCGCGGGTCGTGATCGTTGCAGCGAGAGTCACATAACCACCACTGAGTGCTTTACCAACACAGAGAATATCAGGGGTGATGTTGGCATGGTCACACGCAAAAAGGCGGCCAGTGCGACCGAAACCGGTCGCGATTTCATCGGCAATTAATAAAACATCGAATTCATCTGCGAGCATTCTTGCTGCTTTAACAAATTCAGGATGGTAAAAACGCATGCCGCCCGCACCTTGAACTACCGGTTCAAGAATAATCGCAGCAATTTCCTGGTGGTGCGCGCGCAGCGTGTTACGCAATTCATCCATTTGCGCATCCTGCCAAGATTCATCCGGCTTGATAGTAGGAGCCTCAACGAATAAATGCCGTGGGAGAATACCGCGGAAGAGCTTATGCATGCCGTTAATTGGATCACACACCGACATCGCGGCGAACGTGTCACCATGATAGCCACGCTTGATGGTGAGCAATCTAGATTTTTCATGTTTACCGCGGCTATGTTGATACTGGATCGCCATTTTGATCGCAACCTCGACGCTAATGGAACCAGAATCAGCTAAAAACACCGCATCGAGACCTTCAGGGGTCATTGCGACAAGTTGTTGGCAGAGCGCTATAGCCGGCTCATGTGTAATACCGCCGAACATCACATGTGCCATTTTTTTAAGTTGCGACTCTGCCGCTTGATTTAATCTTGGATGATTATAACCGTGCACTGCAGCCCACCAAGAGGACATACCGTCAACGACTTCACGCTGGTCGGAGAACCTAAGCTTACACCCGTGTGCAGACTCAACGAAATAAGTTGGAAGTGGCTTGTTTAGAGAGGTGTAAGGGTGCCATATGTGTTGACGGTCAAATTCGAGAAGCGTTTCTGCAGTCTTTTTTTTAATCATTGGTAAACTTTTGTGGCTGTTGCGTTGTTGACAGTGTACCTTTTGTCTTTAAGCTATGCGAGTCACAAATAGGGTTCTTCAGAGGCTAATCATGTCAGTTCAAATGCACGTTCCGCGCAAAGATAAATGGTCGAAAGATGCGATTCAAGCGTTGTTCGACCTTCCTTTCAACGATTTGTTATTTAAAGCTCAAAGCGTTCATCGTGAACATTTCAGTCCGAATGAAGTACAAGTGTCAACGTTGCTCTCGATCAAGACTGGGGCTTGCCCAGAAGATTGTAAATATTGCCCACAGAGCGCTCGCTATGAAACCGCCTTAGAAAAAGAAGCGCTTATGGAAGTTCAACAAGTGTTAACTCAAGCTGAGCGCGCGAAAGCTACAGGGGCGACGCGTTTCTGCATGGGAGCGGCTTGGCGAAACCCCAAAGCGCGGGATATGCCTAAGTTGTTGGCGATGGTGCAGGGCGTTAGAGAACTTGGGCTGGAAACCTGTATGACACTGGGTATGTTGAACTCAGAACAAGCAGAAGCATTGGCGCAAGCGGGACTTGATTACTACAACCATAATTTGGATACGTCTCCTGAGTTTTATGGCGACATTATCACCACACGTACCTATCAAGATCGTCTCGACACACTTAGCAACGTAAGAAGTGCCGGCATGAAAGTATGCTCAGGTGGTATCGTAGGCATGGGAGAAGAACAACAAGATCGCGTTGGACTGCTTGCTGCATTAGCTAATATGGAGTCACCTCCAGAGAGTGTTCCGATTAATATGCTGGTGAAAGTCGCCGGTACGCCTATGGAGTCGGTTGCTGATCTAGACCCATTTGAGTTTGTCAGAACGATTGCCGTTGCTCGTGTCATTATGCCAACATCACATGTTCGGTTGTCTGCAGGGCGCGAAACGATGAGCGATGAATTACAAGCGCTGTGTTTTTTTGCGGGAGCGAATTCGATTTTTTATGGCGAGAAATTACTCACGACGGCGAACCCAGTAGCGGAGGCTGATCAAGCATTATTTAAACGGCTCGGAATTGTTCCTGAAGCTCGTCAAGCCGAGCAGGAGCAGACTTCATACAGCGCAGTGGGCTAAAATCGCGATGAATCCCAATATGGGTCTTGCAACTGCTTTGAGGCAACGCGCCGACCGAAAGATGCTTCGTTCTCGTCAAGTCAGAGAGGCGCGATACAATTTTTCAGGGAATGATTACTTAGGGCTGACAAACCATCCTGAGATTAAGAGGGCCTTTCAGCGAGGTATCGATGCGTGGGGAGTGGGAAGTACTGGAAGCCCATTGGTTTCGGGTTATCAGGCACCTCATCGAGCACTCGAAGCTTTATTGGCAGAATGGTTAAACGTTGAAGCCGTTGCTTTATTCTCGACAGGTTTTGCGGCCAATTCCGCGCTCATGAGTTTATTGTGCCAAAATGGTTTCTTTCCTTACCTCGATCGTTTGAGTCACGCATCACTCTTTCATGGGCTCGGCACATTTAGTTCCTCCTCCAAGCACGAACATAAATTTAAGCGTTTTAAGCACAACGACTTCTCTCATTTATCTCAACTCATCCAACGCAGCAGCGCTCCGAATGCAATGGTGGTCACCGAGGGTGTGTTTAGCATGGATGGCGATTCGCCTTGCTTAAATGCCTTACAACAAGTTTTGACACAAGATTATTCACTTTGGATAGATGACGCCCACGCATTAGGTTGGTTTGGAGAGCATGGGGCAGGGTTGGCGGCGGCTTTGAACTCGCGTGAGCAACTTTTTGTTACCGGTACTTTTGGTAAGGCGCTTGGTTGTCATGGTGCTTTTGTGGGGGGCGCGAAAAATTGGATTGACGGTATTGTCAATTTCGCCCCCGAATATATTTACAGCACCGCGATGCCTGCCGCACAGGCCTGTGCAGTAAGCGCTGCAATTCAAGTCGTACAGCATGAGGCGTGTTGGAAGTTAAGGCTCCTGGATAACATCCAATACTTTAAGCAAGAGGCAATAGCAAGCGGGTTACCTGTGTCTGGTTTGGAGTCTCCCATTCAGGCGCTCGAAGTGAACAAGTTACTCGAGTTAAATCTATCTGAGGAAGAGGAATTGAGAGCACTCATGAATTTAGCTAAGGTGCTCGCTGACAATGGTTTCCTCTGCGGTGCGATTCGTCCGCCAACAGTGCCGAAGGGAACCTCCAGACTGCGTGTTTCGCTGTCTGCTGCGCATGGAACAGATTGTATTCGTGAGTTGATTCTTACGGTGATGCGTTGGCGAGAGCGTTTTTTAAAACACGATATAGCGAGCTCATGTTAATGTTGGCGATAGTTTCACGTTCATTTAATCATTCCGCACAGCAGTATTTAGAGCAAGCGTACGGAGGGGGAGGTTATCCCTCGTTACAAGCGCAAGCCGCCACACTGCTTCAGAAGTCTTTGCCACATATAAAGCATGGGTCGTCATTCGATCGAGTCCTCGATCTCGGATGCGGGCCTGGCGCGCAAACAGAAGAACTAAACAAAAGTGCTCATCATTATGTAGGAGTTGATATCGCCGCAGAAATGCTTCGTGTCGCACGAATGATGCACCCTGCAACCGACTTTATTCAAGCAGACATGCACCGACTGCCATTTCAACCACGCCAGTTTGATTTAGCCTATGCGAATCTTTCAATGCAATGGCATGATGATCTGCAAGCATTGGTGACCGATCTCGCGCGTGTTTTAATGCCCGAGGGTACCCTCGCTTTTAGCACGCTTTTGAGCGGCTCAATGCCTCAGTTAAACGCTTTATGGCGCATAGGTGTCATTCGCGGAGTGAATCAATATCCCGACGCTGACGCGTGGACGCATGCACTCACGACCGCAAATTTTAACATTCCAGTGTCTCAGATGGCGTCGGTTGCAACATTTCATGAGTCTCCCAAAGCACTTCTCCAAAGTTTAAAAGGGATCGGGGCAACGGCAATGCAGCACCGCTTCACACAGCAATTTGGTTTACGCGGTAAGCGCTGGTTGAGAGATTTGTATGAAGCCATTGAGGAAGTATGTTACGACCCTGTACAAAAGCAATATCGACTTGATTATGAGCTTGGTATCTTCATTGGGAAGATGGCGCCAGAAGCGGTTTAACTCCACATGAATAAGATTGAGAAAAAGTAATGTCAAAGTTCATATTTGTCACGGGCACAGATACCGAAGTCGGGAAGACTAAGTTTACGACACTGGTTCTGAAACATTATGTAGAACAACGCTTGGCACGGGGCTGGAAGCCCATTGCTGCAGGTGCAGAAGCAATCGATGGTAAGCTTTATAATGATGACGCGCTTGCTATTCAACAAGCAGCAGACATTCGTGAATATGATGAGGTGAACCCACTTGTGTTTGCGCCACCGATCGCACCGCATATTGCGGCAGAGCAAGCAGGCGTTCCGCTCAATTCACAAGTTCTTAATTCATTGTGGAGTGACCTACCACGAGACCGTCCTTTTATTTTAGTAGAGGGTGCAGGAGGTTGGAATCTGCCACTAAATTACGACTATTTACTTTCAGATTGGATCGCCGAGAAACAATGGCCTGTAATCGTTGTAGTAGGTATGCGGTTAGGCTGTTTAAACCATGCTCTGTTAACAGCCGAGGCAATTCAGCAACGCGGACTACAAATTCAAGGTTGGGTTGCGAACTCAATTAGTTCTGTTCCCATGCCTCATTTTCAAGAAAACTTGCAGAGTTTAACGCGGTTCTTCGAGCGACGCTTCAATGCGCCTTTACTCATGAATATCCCTTACTTCCAAAGCGAAAGGGCAGAAGCGCAATGGCGACAAGAGAAAGAACACTTCGAAGCCATTGACGCACTATTTCATGACATGATGCAAAAATAATTTGTATGTCGACTTAAAGCAGGAAACTTAAGTCACTATGAGGTGGAAAAGCGCGCTGCTGCCCACCTTGAAATAGCATACCTGGTAACTCGCCTAGAAACTTAATTTGTTTGTCGCTGATCTTTAACGCGGTTCCTTCAGGAATACCGACAACGGCAGTTCGATGATCAACATGCATAAATTCATGAATCCGCTGGCTTCTCGTTTCTCCACGATGCCCTTCAGGTTGGGCATCAGTAAAATGAGGATTTAATTGGAAAGGAACTGCATTTACAGCACGAAAAGATTGGGGTTGAATGATTGGCATATCGTTGGTCGTACGAATGCTTGGCCCGGTAATATTTGAACCTGCACTCCAACCTGCATACGGGGTTCCGGTGTTGATCTTTTGCTTCATCTTATCAACGAGTCCATGCTTGTAGAGCAAGTGGAGCAGCATAAACGTATTACCACCGCCGACGGCGATGGCCTCCGCTTGCTCAATCGCATGTACAGGGCTTGTATGGCTCTCAATGCCCTCCACCATTAAACCTTGTGGTTTCAGAGCATTCGCCACCTTCGCTGTGTACTCAGCGTGACTCATACCGATGCCTGCGTAGGGAATAAAGAGAACTTTGCGATCTTGAAAGTGTTCTGTGAGCCAAGCAAACCCATGTTCGAGATAATTTGGATTGGCAGCGCGAGAACTACTCATTAGTAAAAGTGACTTCATGAAAACTCCAATACTCTGAGTCGTAAGAAAATGCGTGAGAATTGTATCTTAGATATTGAACTTAATCAGCTAAGACACCATATAACATGCAGTTGTTATTAAGGAGTGAGCGCATGACACGCATATTTTTGTTTTTAGCCACGAACATTGCCATTCTGGTCGTGTTTGGGATTATTTTATCGATTTTGTCGAGTGTGTTTGGCATACAGCTTGGCGAGCACAGCACGTTACTTTTATTTGCCGCGATGTTTGGCTTTGGTGGCGCATTTATCTCACTCCTGATGTCCAAATGGTTAGCCGTGAGAAGTACACGCGCACAAATCATTCAACAGCCTCGAAATGCAACTGAGGAGTGGCTCTTCAACACGGTTTCCAGACAAGCGCGTCAAGCGGGTATAAAAATGCCTGAAGTTGCGATTTATCAATCGCCTGAACCGAACGCATTTGCTACCGGGCCGAGCAAAGATAATTCTCTTGTCGCGGTGTCGACCGGCTTATTACAAGCCATGACAAAGGAAGAAGTCGAAGCTGTTTTGGCGCATGAAGTAAGCCATGTAGCGAACGGAGATATGGTTACTTTGACCTTAATCCAGGGCGTTGTGAATACGTTCGTGATCTTCCTTGCGCGTATCGTGGCTGGATTGGTGAACAACGCCTTACGTGGGAATAATCAAAATAGTGGTGGTCATGGTTTCGCTTACTTTGGTTTGGTGATTCTGTTTGAAATCATCTTTGGCGTATTAGCGAGCATTGTCGTGATGTACTTCTCAAGAGTACGCGAGTATAGAGCCGATGCAGGGGCTGCCAAATTAGTGGGTGCGAGAAGCATGATTGCCGCGCTGGAGAGGCTTCGCGCTGGAAGAGAGTCCCAGCTCGATGGTACGCTTGCAGCGTTTGGGATCAAAGGCGGGAAGAAATCCGCTGGTGAATTGTTTATGAGCCATCCGCCTATTGAAAAACGGATCTTAGCGCTCCGCAATTTCAGGGGATAAGGCAGCGAAGAAACCATGATTATTGATTTTTCAAAATACAGTTCGAATCAGCGCTACCACGCGATGACGCAAACAATTATCCCGAGGCCGATTGCTTGGGTATTAACGCAGCATGTTGCGGGGCATTTTAATTTGGCTCCCTTCTCTTATTTCACGGCGGTATCAAGTGATCCTGCGTTACTCATGTTCTCTGTGGGGGACAAAGCCCCAGGCGAGCCTAAAGATACAAAGTATAATGTTGAGCAGAACCCTTACTTTGTTGTGCATATTCCTTCGACTTCCGCTGCCCATGGCGTTACTGAGTCAGCGCGCACGCTGCCCGCGCTTGAATCTGAATTAGATGAATCTGGGCTGCAATTAGTTGCGTTCGATGGCTTTCCGATACCTCGTATTGAAAGTGCGCCGATCGCATTTGGTTGTAAACTTCACAGCTTACAACCGATTGAAGGTTCGCCACAAACGCTCGTATTTGGAGAGATTCAGCAAGTATTTGTGCATGACAGATTCGCAACCATCGATATTTCTGAGCGAGACGGTCAGCAGGTGGAACGCCTCAATATAGATGCGGCGGGCGTCGATCCATTAGCGCGATTGGGCGCAGCTTACTTCGCTGGGTTGAGTAAGCCTTTCAAATTGCAAAGACCCGATTAATCCTGTGCTTTTTGATTGAAAAAAATGTGCTTTTTTTCTATACTAGGCGACTGATTTTTGCTCTGTTTTCTTAAATTTTTTGATGTAGGTACGCATGTCGAGTTGGTCTCCAAGTAGTTGGCGTAATTTCCCCGTTCAGCAACAGCCTGAATATCCTGATCAAGCAGCATTAAAGGCGGTTGAGAAGCAATTGAAGAGCTTTCCACCGTTAGTTTTCGCTGAAGAAATCAGACAGTTGCAGAAGTATCTAGGTCAAGTCGCGCAGGGCAAAGCATTTTTGTTACAAGGCGGTGATTGTGCCGAGTCTTTTGCTGACTTTACCGCACCCAAGATTCGCGATACGTTCAAAGTTATCTTGCAAATGGCAATTGTACTGACCTTCAGTGGTTCAGTCCCAGTCGTGAAAGTTGCTCGGATGGCTGGGCAATACGCTAAGCCTCGTTCGGCGCCAATGGAGACCATGAACGGCGAATCGCTGCCTATTTATCGTGGCGACATTATTAATGGGCTAGCGTTCGATCCAGCGTCGAGAATTCCTGATCCACAACGTATGATTACGGCCTACCACCATTCGGCGTCATGCTTGAATTTGCTGCGTGCTTTTGCACAAGGTGGTTTCGCAGATTTACACAAGGTGCACAAATGGAACATGAGTTTTGTGCAAGCGAATCCAATGAAGGAACGTTACCTTGAACTTGCGAATAAAATTCAAAATGCACTCGAATTTATGGAAGTTTTGGGTATTACAGCGCAAACGCACCCGACGATTCACGAAACCGAGCTTTTTACTTCGCATGAGGCCTTATTATTACCTTATGAAGAGGCGTTAACGCGAATCGATAGCCTAACAGGGTTACCCTATGATTGCTCAGCACACATGGTTTGGATTGGCGAGCGTACGCGTCAGTTAGACCATGCCCATGTGGAATTTTTCAAAGGGATTCACAACCCAATTGGCGTTAAGCTTGGGCCAACTTCAAATGCGGACGATGCACTTGCACTTATTGACGCTTTGAATCCGAAGAATATTCCAGGTCGAATCACTTTTATTACCCGAATGGGTGCCGATCAGCTTGCAGAGAATTTGCCACGTCTTATTCGCGCAGTGCAGCGTGAGGGGCGGCATGTTGTGTGGTCGAGCGATCCAATGCATGGCAATACTGTAAAAGCGGAAAATGGTCTGAAAACAAGAAACTTTGATGCGATCGTAAGAGAGCTTCAACAGTTTTTTGCGGTCCATCGAGCTGAGGGGTCTCACGCAGGCGGCATTCACTTAGAAATGACCGGTGAAGATGTGACCGAGTGCACAGGCGGTGCCTACGATATCTCGGAGGCGGATCTAGCGCAGCGCTATAAAACTCAGTGCGATCCACGTTTGAATGCAGACCAAGTTTTAGAGCTCGCGTTTCAAGTCTCAGAATCTCTCGCTGCAGCTCAAGCGGGAAAAATTCAAGACTAACAATGTTTGATTGTGGGCGTACTTTGATTACGCCCATCGGTGTTTATATAGGAGTCACCAAGAATATGAGTCAATCGGTTGAAAATTTCTTTAATGCCTTGTGGAATGACTACATCGCAAGAACCCCATCAGCCGCCAAGGTGCATCAGGTGCTAGGCAAGGGAGCAGCGATTATCAACGATCACGTCGCGTTCAGAACCTTTAACCTTGAGCCTGTTCGTCTCGAGGCTCTCGCTAAACACTTCGAGGACATGGGCTACTTTGCAAATGGTGATTATCATTTTGAACAGAAGAAGCTCCGAGCCAAGCATTATGAACATGTAAATCCTCACTATCCAAAGATTTTCATCAGTGAGCTATTGGTCGAGGAATTTTCGCCAGAACTTCAAGCCTTGGTGAAATCTTTAGTGGCGCAAATTCCTGCGACCGCAGTCGCTGCGCCTGAGTTTTTGTATTCTGGTACGCATTGGAAAATAGACTATAAAGGTTATGAGCAGCTTCTGGCTGAGAGCGAATATGCCGCATGGGTGAGCGCGTTTGGCTTCTGTGCCAACCATTTTACTGTTTCAGTCAATGCGTTACATGACTTCGATACTTTAGAGCATGTGAATCAGCAATTGAAAGACGCAGGTTTTACGCTAAACACGTCGGGTGGTGAAATTAAAGGCTCTCCTGAAGTTCTACTCGAGCAATCTTCGACCATGGCCGATGAAGTTGAAGTTGACTTTAATGGCCAGAGCGTAAAAATTCCAAGCTGCTTTTATGAGTTTGCACGCCGTTATGAAACCCAAGACGGGAAGCTCTATACAGGCTTTGTGGCTGCTTCGGCGGATAAAATCTTCGAGAGCACGAATAAGAATAGATAAGAACAAGCGGGCTTAATGCCCGCTTTTTTGTACCTGAAGTGAAGCCCAAATAATAGAGTGCTCTAGTAGCGATGTCGCTCGAGTTTCGCAATCGTCATGATTTTGGCCGCGATCTCTTCGACCGAAGCATGCGTTGAATTGAGAAATGGGATTGCTTCACGGCGATAGAGTTGTTCGATATGTTCAATTTCTTTTTGACATTGTTCGAACGACGCATAACGACTGTTAGCTCGGCGATTATCACGAATCTGATGCAGGCGCTCCGGATCAATGGTAAGCCCAAAGAGTTTATGGCGATGCATTTTAAGATCTTGGGGAAGTGACAAATCATTCATATCCTCTTCGGTGAGGGGATAATTTGCAGCTTTTATGCCGTATTGCAGTGCGAGATATAGGCATGTTGGGGTTTTACCGGTGCGCGAAGCACCAATAAGAATGATATCGGCCTCATTGTAGTTTCGAGTAGTGACACCATCATCGTTTGCCAAAGTGTAATTCACAGCGTCGATACGAAAGATGTAGTCTTGATGGATGCCATGCGTGCGGTTCGTCCGCGGATCGGGCGCAACGCTTAATTCTTGTTGTACAGGCTCTATGTAATGGCTGAGAAAGTCGTAAGAAACGCCCTGACTAGACATAATGATTTTTTTGATCTGTGCATCGATGAAGGTATGAAAAATAAGAGGTTTTTCACCTGACTCTCGATAGGCCTGATCAATCTCATCGACAGTTTGTTGTGCTTTGTTGATATCGTCGATAAAAGGCAGTGTACGGTGCTTAAATTTCACCGGAAACAAAGACAAGATAGCATGGCCGAAAGTTTCAGAAGTAAGGGCGGTGCCGTCAGAAATGTAAAATGCTGTGCGCATAAGAAACTCATTTGTAATGATTCAGTGGGTTTGAAATATTAACTTGTTCGCTTTGAGTGTGTAAAATGCCTCAAACGAACAGATTCCATTACTTTGGCTCAGAGAACAAGGAAAATATCGTGCAAGAATACGTGCTTTGGTACCAACAACTAGGAATGAATGACGTGAATCGAGTCGGGGGCAAGAATGCTTCGCTCGGCGAGATGATCAGCAACCTTGCTGGCGCCGGAGTCACAGTTCCAGGTGGTTTCGCAACGACATCACAAGCCTTTAACGACTTTCTTGAACAAAGTGGATTAAATGCGCGCATTTACGATGTTCTTGATGAACTCAATGTCGATGACGTGAAAGCATTGGCGCAAGCCGGTAAAGAGATACGTCGTTGGATCGTCGAGACACCATTTCAACCTGAGTTAGAGGACGCGATTCGGAGCGCCTATGAGCAATTGAGTCAGGGGAATGATGAAGCAAGCTTTGCTGTGCGTAGTTCTGCGACAGCCGAAGACATGCCAGATGCATCATTTGCAGGTCAGCAAGAAACTTTCTTAAATGTGCGCGGTATTGACGCAGTCATGGAAGCTATTAAGCACGTGTTTGCTTCATTATTTAACGATCGCGCGATTAGCTATCGTGTTCACCAAGGTTATGACCATCGTGGCGTTGCATTGTCTGCAGGTATTCAACGTATGGTTCGTAGCGATCTCGCCGCATCAGGTGTGATGTTCTCTATTGATACGGAGTCTGGTTTTGACCAAGTGGTGTTTATTACTTCCTCTTACGGTCTTGGCGAAATGGTTGTGCAGGGTGCCGTCAATCCTGATGAGTTTTTTGTGCATAAACCAACACTTGCGGCTAATCGACCGGCAGTGATTCGTCGTACCATGGGGAGCAAGAAAGTTGAAATGGTGTATTCTCCGAGCACTGAACATGGCAAACAAGTGCAAGTACAGGACGTAGATCAAGGTCGGCAAAAGCGTTTTTCTCTCACTGACGAAGAGCTTCATGAACTAGCAAAACAAGCGGTCATTATAGAGAAGCATTATGGCCGCCCCATGGATATTGAATGGGCAAAAGATGGTCACGATGGACAACTTTATATTGTACAAGCGCGCCCTGAAACAGTCCGTTCAAATGAAAAAGGAAAGTCGATAGAACGATTTGCACTGAAGGAAAAGTCTGATGTGCTTGCCACTGGGCGTGCAATTGGCCAGCGTATTGGTCGCGGAGTCGCTCGTGTGTTGGCGTCGATCGATGATATGGATCAGGTACAACCCGGTGATGTGCTTGTAACCGACATGACCGATCCCGATTGGGAGCCGATCATGAAGCGCGCGTCAGCTATAGTGACGAATCGTGGTGGTAGAACTTGCCATGCTGCAATTATCGCTAGGGAACTTGGCATTCCAGCAGTGGTTGGATGTGGTGACGCAACTGACACAGTAGCTGACGGTACTCACGTAACAGTCTCTTGCGCAGAAGGAGATACTGGCCTAATTTACCGTGGTTTACTTGATTTTGAAGTCTCTGAGTCGGAAGTGGGAAGTATGCCGACGTTACCCCTTAAAATTATGATGAACGTGGGGAATCCTGATAGGGCTTTTGATTTCGCAACTTTACCGCACGAAGGCGTCGGGTTAGCGCGACTTGAATTCATTATTAACCGCATGATCGGTATTCATCCGCGAGCATTGCTCGAGTTTGACCAACAATCAGAAGAAATGCGTGAAGCGATTCGTGAGCAGATCGTGGGCTATCCAGATCCAGTGGAATTCTATATCCGCCGCTTAGTTGAGGGTATTTCTACCATAGCAGCCTCCTTCGCGCCTGAGCGCGTTATTGTTCGTATGTCAGACTTTAAATCGAATGAATACGCGAACCTATTGGGCGGTAATCAGTATGAACCAGAGGAAGAGAACCCAATGTTGGGCTTCCGAGGCGCCTCTCGATATTTATCAGCTGATTTTGAACCTTGCTTCGCACTTGAGTGCGAAGCGATCAAGCGCGTTCGTAACAACATGGGTTTAACCAATGTCGAAATTATGATTCCGTTTGTTCGAACCCTTGAAGAAGGTCGCGGAGTGATTGACGTGCTCGCACGTCATGGCCTGCGCCAGGGTGAAAATGGTCTTCGTGTTATTATGATGTGTGAGCTTCCTTCGAACGCGCTGCTTGCCGATCAATTCCTTGATATCTTTGATGGTTTCTCAATTGGTTCAAATGATCTGACGCAACTCAGCCTAGGGCTCGATCGAGACTCGGGACTTATTGCGCACTTGTTCGACGAGCGTGATCCGGCTGTGAAGGCGCTCCTGTCAATGGCAATCAAGACTGCTAAAGCTCGCGGTAAGTATGTTGGTATTTGTGGTCAAGGCCCGTCTGATCACCCAGACTTTGCACAATGGTTGGTAGAGCAGGGGATCGATTCCGTATCGCTGAATCCTGATACCGTTGTTGACACTTGGCTGTATCTCGCTAAGGAACTCAAGTAGGAGTTATTACTGTTGTCTGTTGTACTTCCTGTTCTAGATGCTGGAGAAATCAAGCAAACACCGCGGTCAGAGATCGCGATGTTTGCGTCTGCTTTAAAACAAGCGGGGTTTATCGGTGAAATCGACATTAGTTACAGTGGGCGATTAATTGCGGCGACGGATAACAGTATTTATCAGCAAATCCCCCAAGCGGTTGTCTACCCAAAGAGTCAGAACGACTTGACGTGTCTTTTAAAAGTAGCCGCTCGAGACTCGTTTCAAGGAATCAAATTTTCGCCTCGCGGCGGTGGCACTGGTACGAATGGTCAGGCTCTCACTTCCCATGTTGTCGTGGACTTAAGCCGTCATTTAACCCACATTCTTGAATTAAATGAAGAAGAGGGCTGGGTTCGGGTTGAAGCGGGAGTTGTAAAAGACCAATTAAACGCCTTTTTAGCGCCTTACGGATACTTTTTTGCACCAGATACATCGACCAGTAATCGCTGTACTATTGGTGGCATGATCGCCACCGATGCTTCAGGGCAAGGCTCGATTGTGTACGGTAAAACCAGTGATCATGTAATTTCTCTGCGATCCTTTTTGGTCTCTGGAGAGTCATTTGACGCTTCAGAAGTCTCATATGAGCAGGCTAGAGAGCTTGCTAACGGGAGCGGACCCACCGCGAATATTTATCAACAAGTGTTGGCAACCTGCATCGGATTTCAGACACAAATTCGAGAAAAATTCCCACGCTTAAATCGCTTTCTTACCGGTTATGATCTGGAGCATGCAATTGATCCAGAGAAAGAAACGGTTCATCTAGGACGGCTCATTGCTGGTGCGGAAGGAACTCTCGCATTCGTTGGCGAGGCAAAACTTCGCATTACTCCGATTCCCAAGCAAAAAATACTGGTGAATATTCAGTACACGGACTTCGAATCTGCTCTACGTCACGCACCTGCACTCATGCAAGCAGAGGCGACCTCAGTTGAAACTATCGACTCAAATGTTCTCAATCTAGCGCGTAATGACGTGATTTGGCGTGAAGTTGCTGAGTGGGTTGATACAGAGAGTGATGACGTACAGATGAATGGGATTAACATGGTGGAATACACTGCCCATTCAGAATTCGAGATAACGGAAAAACTCAAGAAATTAGAGGCGCTGTTAGCCTCTTCGCAAGCAGGCGTGTGTGGCTACAAATTGTGTGACACCGCTGAGTCCATTCAAAAGGTCTATGCTATGCGCAAAAAGGCAGTGGGTCTTTTGGGGGCGACACCGGGAAAAGCAAAACCAGTCGCTTTCGTGGAAGACACTGCTGTTCCACCGGAGAAACTCGCTGACTATATTCTCGAATTTCGTGCATTGCTCGACGCCAGAGGCCTTAAATATGGGATGTTTGGGCATATAGATGCAGGCGTTTTGCATGTGCGCCCAGCACTCGATATGACAACGCCAGAAAGTGCGAAGACGGTGCGTGAAGTGAGTGATCAGGTGATGGCTTTAACTGCCAAGTACGGTGGCCTGATGTGGGGAGAACATGGGAAAGGCTATCGTTCTGAATATGGGCCAGAGTTTTTTGGAGAGCAACTCTTTGATGAGTTAAGAAAGATTAAGGCGGCGTTTGATCCGAAAAACCGTTTGAACCCCGGAAAGATCTGTACTCCGTTTGAGAGTGATGAGTGCTTGGTGAGTGTTGATGATCCGAAGCGGGGCGACTTCGATCGACAAGTTAGTGCGGTAAGCACCCAGCACTTCCAAGGTGCGATGGAGTGCAACGGAAATGGTTTGTGTTTTAGCTTCGATGCGAGTACGCCTATGTGCCCCTCTTATCGAGGGACTCTTGATAGAAGAGATTCACCAAAGGGACGAGCGACACTGATTCGAGAGTGGCTCAGGCAGGTTGAGAAAGCTGGGTATCATCCAGAGCGTTCACCGATTCAAAACAGCTTCATTAAGCGTTCTTTACGCACACTCAGAAAGCGTGACAGTTTCAATGAGGAAGTGAAGGCTGCCATGGATTCTTGCTTAGCTTGTAAAGCATGTAGCACCCAATGCCCTGTAAAGGTTGATATTCCGACGCAAAGAGCCAAGTTTTACGAGCACTATTTTGCACATCATACACGCTCGTTAAAAGATCAGCTGGTGAAGAACTCAGAGCGAATGCTGCCCAAATTAGCGCGGTACCCGCGCTTGAGCAACTTTTTGATGCATAACGCAGTAAGTCGTTGGGTGCAAAAGACGATTATTGGCTATGTTGATACACCAAAATTCGCTACGATTCCTATAGAAACCTTGCTAAAGCAGTCTCAAGGGCAGTGGATAACCCTAGAAACGCTTGAGGAGCATGCGCAACGCTCCGACTTCATTGGTGACGCTTATGTCGCGTTGGTGCAGGATGTCTTTACGTCTTGCTTTGAACCGCAACTGTTAGCAGACTTTATTAAGGTTGCTCAAAGATTTGGGATTACGCCCGTTATTTTACCATTTGCGGAGAACGGCAAAGGTCTTCATGTAAAAGGTTTCTTAAGTGAATTTAGAGAAGTTGCTCACAAACAGAGCCAATCGCTGCAAAAAGTTGCCGCACTTGGGGTGCCTCTCGTAGGCTTAGATGCGGCGACAACACTTTGTTATCGAGACGAATACGTGAAAGAACTTGGCAATACGCGGGGGAATTATCAGGTTCTCTTAATACAAGAGTGGTTAAAGAATTTCAGTTTCGAGGCATTACGAACGGTGCAGTCGAGTACGAGTACCGAAGTGTCATTACTTACGCACTGCACCGAACAAACTCAGGTAGCAAGCTCGAGCCGAGATTGGCAAGAAATTTTAGCCATGGTCGGAATTCAAGTGCGCCCGGCAACCACTGGTTGTTGTGGAATGGCGGGTAGTTACGGGCATGAAGTCACGCACCTTAATACTAGTCAAAAGATATTTTCGTTGAGTTGGCAACCTTTATTAGCGAAAGCCACGGGAGAGGTGGCTGCCACGGGGTTCTCATGTCGCTGCCAAACGAAGCGATTTGCTCAAAGAACCGTGTCACACCCTCTATCGCTGCTGGCACAGCAATTGACATAAGCGATTGGTAAACATATTGGCGCATAAAAAAGCCCAGAGGATTGAAGAATCTCTCTGGGCTTTTTGTTTTCAAGTAACGCGATTAACTGCTCTTTTCTGCCGCTTTTGCAGCAAGAATTTCACGTGCCATTTCGTCAGCTATTTCGCCCGTTGGGCGATCTTCTGCAGTAGCCCGAGCAAATATCTTGTCGAGCGTGTTGTAGATATTACGAACGCGCGCAGCGGTTTCTTCAAAGCTAAAGCTTGCGGCTTCGGAGCAAACATGAATTACACCACCTGCGTTAATTACATAATCTGGCGCGTATAAAATGCCCATGTCTTTGACGATGCGGTCGTGAGCAGGGGTTGCAAGTTGATTGTTCGCACTTCCCGCAATCACCTTGGCTTTGATACGCTTTAATGTATCGTCGTTCACCGTGGCGCCAAGCGCACATGGGGCATAGACGTCTGCTTGCACGTCATAAATTTCATCGATGCTGACTGCCTTCGCACCGAGTTTACGAACGGCGCGATCAACGCTTTCTTGGTTCACGTCGCACACATAAAGTTGAGCGCCATCTTTCGCACAATATTCAGCAAAATCGTAACCTACCGCACCCAACCCCTGAACTGCAATTTTGATGCCTTTCAGATCTTCATTTCCGAATGCGTGTTTTGCCGCAGCTTTGAGGCCCAAGTAAGTACCTAGCGCGGTGTGAGGGGAGGGATCGCCTGCTTTCCCTTCGGTACCCGCAACATATCGAGTCTGTGTGGCGACCACCGCGATGTCCGACGTCCGAATATTAACGTCTTCGGCAGTGATATATTTGCCACCTAAGGAATCGACGAAGCGACCATAAGCCTTGAATAACGCATCGCTTTTTTGTGTTTTTGCGTCGCCAATAATGACTGCTTTACCGCCACCGAGCGGCAAGCCGGCAAGTGCACTCTTGTAGGTCATGCCGCGAGAAAGGCGTAACACGTCGGTTAAGGCTTCTGCAGAAGAGCTGTAGTTCCACATACGGGTGCCACCGAGAGATGGACCCATCGTGGTATCGTGTACAGCTATGATGGCTTTCAAGCCACTCTCTTTATCGTGACAAAATACAACTTCTTCGTGGTTATCAAATTCTTTATGTTCAAACAGGGACATGAAATTTACCCTTATTATTGTTGTCAAAAAGCGTGGCGTAAACTATCATTTTCAGCAATTAAATGCGAGAGAGAAAGACAACTTTACGCGCGGAGTATGAGGTAAATTTGTAAATGTTCTATACAGCTAGAGGTCAAACCAGTTAAGGCTTTTAGCGATCCTATTGATGTCATTCAGAATTAATTCTCAGGCTTTGGAGAACGTGTTAAACTCCTCGCTCATTTAAATTTAGAAGCAGTTAGAGATTAACAGGTCATGGTTCAAGAACTCCCCCCAATGACAGAAGAAGAGCACGCCACTTGGGTTCGTACGCAGTTTCAAAATGCGAATGCTCATTTAGCAGAACATGGACTTTTGTCCGATCGCGTACTGACCAAAGAGAGCCGTTACTTAGCCCCATTTGTGGCTTTGTGGAGATTTTCAATTCAAGGTATGCAAGAGCAAGTGTGGGTGATCACAGGCGATCTCCCTAATGATCATATCGATGCAAGTGTTGCCGAGAAGCCAAGAGAGGCATTGCGCCACTTCTGTTACCGTTGGCAATTAAAAGCTGACAAGCTTTTAGCGAATGAGGCAGCTGTTTCGCAAGAAGATCATGCGCTGGCACAAACCTTTATTAAAGGCGCAGAGAATGTTTTTCCATTGACCGAAATGGAAGAGCTTTGGGTAGAGGAGTCTTAGGACTCCTCGTCTACCTCAACAACAAAACCTTCATTGTACAGCCACAGGTAAATTGAGCGCACATCTGCAGATCGTTTCATTGCATTTTGAATCACTCGCGAATGAACTTCGTCTTCTTTGCTAAATTGTGTGAGTAACGCGCGCACATGTTCGTCACTCCGAAAACGATTACCCTGAACATAAACATAGTCTTGCGTTTCATCATGGCTAAAAAGCCAACGTAAACCCGGTGCGGCGATCCAGGCGTTACTCAACTCTAAAATACGCGTAAGTTCATCTTGCTGCACCGTATTCTCAGGCCAAAATTGAAGAGGAGGGCGCGGATTCGTCGACAAAAGCTTGGCAACAACCTCTCGTACCAAGCTTTCATCTTGCAGGGCATTGATTAGATGCTCCTGCACTGCTTGAATAGCTTCAACGGGCAGATCGTCAGGTGTCAGTTGTTCTTGTGCAAGAAGTGTTGCATTGTTATCCCGATAACGCTTCCCAAGAAGTTCGTGCTCTAGGGCGTGGTCCGCGAGTGCTGAGAGCCATTCTGCTTGGCTCGGTGCCCGAAAGCCAACAGAATAGCTTAAAGAGGCGCTAATCGCGGTTCCTTCATGAGGGAAACCTGCAGGGATATAAATCATATCTCCTGCATTTAACTCTTCATCAATTATGGCTTCAAACTTTTCAATTTGGCTCAAATCAGGGTGCGGCAGCCGTGTTTGATAATTTCCTTTTGGCCCCACACGCCAGCGTCTAGAACCTTCTCCTTGAATAATAAAAACGTCGTACTGATCAATATGAGGGCCAACACCGCCCTGCGGGGTGGCATAACTAATCATCAGATCGTCGATACGCCAAGCTGGTAACCATCGAAACGCTCTTAGTAAGGGTCGTGTGGGTGGATAATGCTCATTGACCGCTTGCACAAGAAGTGTCCAATGAGAATCTCCAAGTGTGTCGTAGGCATCGAAAGGGCCATGAACTAGGTTCCAAGTACCGTGATTATTTTGCACAATACGCGAATCGACCCCAAGTTCTAAAGCAATTCCCGCCAGCTCATCGGCACTGAGCAAGTCCTTGAAGTTCGGAAGAACTTGCCGAAACACACGAGGTTGCTGTTGCCAGTTATCACGCTTGAATGCAGCAGGATCGAAATTCGCTAATTTCATCGGCTTATAAGTTCTCTAAATATTTGTTAATGTCTTTTGCAAGTCGAATAGCGTCACCTAAATAATTCGCTGGTGTGAGCGCTTTCAATTCGGTTTTTGCTGCATCTGGCAGTTCTAGATTGTCGATGAAAATGCCCATATCGTCTGCCGTAAGGCGTTTCCCTCGAGTTAACTCTTTAAGTTTTTCATATGGCTTCTCAATATGGTAACGCCGCATAACTGTCTGTACTGGCTCTGCAAGGAGCTCCCAGTTTTGATTCAACTCGTCGGTGAGATTGGCTAGGTTAATTTCCAATTTACTCATTCCTTTCAGCGTTGCTTGCCAACCAATCATACTGTACCCCAAGCCGACGCCTAAGTTACGTAACACAGTAGAATCCGTCAAATCGCGTTGCCAGCGAGAAATGGGCAGTTTTGAACTCAAGTGGTTGAAGATGGCATTTGCCAATCCTAAATTCCCTTCTGAGTTCTCAAAATCAATGGGATTTACTTTGTGTGGCATGGTTGAAGAGCCGACTTCGCCAGCCACTGTCTTTTGTTTAAAGTGATTCAGCGCAATGTAACCCCAGATATCACGGTTAAAATCGATCAAAATGGTATTGGCGCGAGCAATTGCATCAAACCACTCTGCAATATAGTCATGTGGCTCGATTTGAGTGGTGTAAGGGTTCCACTGCAAACCGAGTGAGGTGACAAAAGACTCTGAAACCGAATGCCAATCGATGCTCGGATAAGCTGCGAGGTGCGCATTGTAGTTACCGACGGCGCCATTGATTTTACCGAGAAATTCAATGTCTTTAATTTGTGAGAGTTGACGGTCTAAACGCATCGCAACGTTTGCAAACTCTTTCCCAAATGTAGTAGGCGTAGCGGGCTGTCCATGCGTGCGCGACATCATCGGGACTTCAGCAAATTCAGCAGCGAAGGCTGCGAGTTGCTTGAGAATATCCGTTAGGAAAGGAATGACAACTTGATCTCTTGCATTCTGCAACATAAGTGCGTGAGAGAGATTGTTGATGTCTTCAGAAGTACAGGCAAAGTGAATAAATTCTGAAACTGCATTTAGCTCCTCGACACTTGCTACTTTTTCTTTTAGAAAGTACTCGACCGCTTTGACATCATGGTTTGTCGTTCTCTCGATCTCTTTAATACGCGCGGCATCTGCTTCAGAGAAATCACTCATAATTTGATTCAGGAAAGTATGAGCAGCACCACTTAATGGGGGAACTTCCGTCACGTCTTCAAGTTGAGAAAGCATTTGTAACCAGCGTACTTCCACAATCACACGTTGGTGTAGTAGGCCAAATTCACTCACGAACTCGCGTAACGTCTCAGTTTTATTGCCGTAACGACCATCGACAGGGCTGATCGCGGTGAGAGAAGACAATTGCATAGTAGGCTCCAAGGTTAACTTTAGATGGGTTCGCGTAGATTCTTAATGAGTCTTTCGGTTGTTGTGAGTAATGCTTTACGTTTGAAAATAAGATGCCGCCGTTTACCACCAAGCTGACGCCAGAGGACCGCCGCTCTCACACCTGAGAGTAACAGTGCGCGAATATAATGCTGCGTTCCTGTTTGCTTTAGCAGGGCGGGTGCACCCTGAATTTGAATCCGTGGGCCTAAGGGACTCACGAGATCACTGTAGACACTCGCGAGTGCTTCGCGAATTCGCGGCGCATCAAATTGTAATTGATCACGTTGGCGCTGAACTTGCGTGAGCCGTTTACTTAGCTGCTCGGAAACCTTGGGTTTCTTACTCAATAATCGCTCTAAGTGCAGCATTCGCACGACATATTGGGTCTGTTCAACGTCTTTCGGCCGATTGCCTGTGAGTTGGTCTGCTAAGACTTGTAAGCCAGGTACAAGCTGATTAGCTCCTCCATAAATGCTCTCAACGGTCGGCGCGTCTAGAATTAAAATACTGTCGAGAAGTGACTCTGCCGCTGATTCCGGTTGGAGTTGCCCGCGTCTTGCTAGTTGCTGAGTACAAGCTGCCGCCTGGCAAATCGCTGCGAATGCGAGTACCTGCGACTCTACCGAGGTCAAAGCTTCACCTCAAAATCAGTAATACGCTGCTCTATAATACCGCCGCCTAAGCAGACGTCATCGTGATAAAAAACGGCAGATTGTCCAGGCGTGACAGCGGCGACGGGTTCATCAAAGTTAACCTGCACTCGTCCATCGTCTGAAGGTGTCACAACACAAGGGATATCTTGCTGGCGATAGCGTGTTTTAACCATAGCTCGGAACGGCGCTTGAGGCGGTTCGCGATCAACCCAATCTAGCTGACCGGCAATCAAGCCTTGTGCATAGAGGCGGGGATGATCTTTGCCTTGCGCAACGAGTAATTCATTCTTCGCTACATCCTTATCTACAACGTACCAAGGCTCATCGTTAGCGTCTGCTAAGCCCCCAATATGGAGCCCTTTGCGCTGACCTATGGTGTGATACATGAGACCTTCGTGACGACCGACCACTTTGCCGTCAACCGTTACGATCGAACCAGGCTGAGCGGGTAAGTACTGCTGTAAGAAATCTTTGAATTTGCGTTCGCCGATAAAACAAATTCCAGTTGAGTCCTTTTTGTCGTGGGTGACAAAGCCTTGCTCCTCAGCAATCTTTCTGACTTCAGGCTTTTCTAGCTCACCGACGGGAAAAAGCGTCTGTGCAACCTGTTCATGGCTGAGCGTGTAGAGAAAATAGCTTTGGTCTTTATTACTATCTAGACCGCGCAGCAATGTTGCCTTGCCGTTCTGTTCGCCGCGGCGACAGTAATGCCCTGTGGCAATAAAGTCGGCACCGAGCACTTGTGCAGCAAACTCTAAAAATGCTTTGAATTTTATTTCTTTGTTACACATGATGTCTGGGTTCGGTGTGCGCCCTGCTTGGTATTCAGCAAGGAAATACTCAAATACACGATCCCAATACTCGGCTGCAAAATTCACCGTATGAAGTTCAATGCCGAGCTTGTCACAAATAGCTTGAGCATCTCGAAGATCATCTGCTGCAGCACAATATTCGTCGGTATCGTCTTCTTCCCAGTTCTTCATAAACAGGCCTTCAACTTGATAACCTTGTTGTAGAAGTAACCAAGCGGAGACCGACGAATCAACGCCTCCCGACATTCCGACAATGACTCTTTTCTTCTGCTCAGACATAGGGTACGACTTATATTTTTTGCTACCTTTAGAAGGCGCGGATTCTATCATTTTTTTCCCTTTCTTAGAAGCCTTATGGGGATTTCTGCTAAAGGGATCGAGCGGTATTGACCAGGCTGTAGAGTGTTCAAAACGAAGGGTCCAATGCTGGCCCGAATAAGCCTGAGGGTAGGGAGTCCGACATGAGCAGTCATTCTGCGCACCTGACGATTTTTTCCTTCTCGAATTTTAATCTCGAGCCAAGAATCTTTTACAGTTTTTCTTACCCGTACTGGCGGTACTCTGGGCCATAGCATGGCGGGTTCTGTGATTCGATTAACCACTGCAGGTTTTGTTTTTCCGTCTTTTAGTTGAACGCCCTCAATTAATGCATTGATTTGCTCGTCGGAGGGTACACCCTCAACCAGTACCCAATAGGTTTTCTCTAATTTGAATTTCGGCTCTGTGATCTGCGCTTGCAATGGACCGAAGTTAGTGAGCAACAGGAGCCCTTCGCTATCTTTATCTAGTCGACCGGCCGGATAAATATTGGGGATTTTAAGATAGTGCGCAAGTGTTTGCTCAGTGATATCGCCGGAAAATTGAGACTGCACATTAAAGGGTTTGTTGAATGCAACCAATTGAATTTCATCAGTTGTAACAGGCTTTTTCTTCGGATGAGCGGGCATTCATAGGTTCCAGAATAGAAATGTTTGATACACTATAGCAAAAGCAGTGATGTATGAGCGATATAGAGTGCGGAAATCAACAAAAGGAAAAAGAGCATGATCAAACGTGTCGGCGGCAGCCCAGAAGCGGCGATGAACAATAATTTCAAGCTGGACAGTAACCTGATTCTAAAAGAAGCTTGGGACTTAACTCGCAAGAACTTCCTTACCATGCTTGGTGCCGTGGTCATTATGTTACTGATCTCAATGATTGTAGACTCGAGTCTGCAGGACTACTTCGGTGTTGTCATTGAGATGGGGGCTAACGGCGAACCCATTATTAATGTGCCCGGTGGTTATATTGCTTCCTTTATGGTGTTTTGGTTTGTGGTCATGGCGCCCTTGCAAGCAGCACTTACAAAAATGGGAATTCGCAACGCGACCGCCGAGGAAGCAGAAGACCCAACACCCTATAAGAATAAGCCTTGGATGGTATTTAACTATTCAAAGACGCCGTGGAAAGTGTCATTCGTGGAGTTTGGACGACTCTTTTTGCCCATGTTTACTGTGGGTTTCTTAGCTGCTTTTGGGCTTGGTTTAATTGGTCTCTTAGTCGGACTGTTTCTTGCCATTACATTACAGTTAAGCACGGCACTTGTGGTTCAAGACGGGCTTTCGACCTTTAAAGCATTCAAAGTATCGGTGCAGGTGATTACCAAAAAGTTCTTCCCGTTTCTGACCATCGGATTTGTGATGTTTGTGCTATTTATTTTGGGCTTTATCACCTTCGGAATTGGTCTTTTGTGGGTGATTCCCATGCATTACAACCTAATCGGTGTGCTGTACAAACATATCTTTGGTGTTGAGGTTGAAGTGAATTCAGACGACGAGCCCCTAGATATAGATGTGAGTGAGGTTTAAATGGAACAAAAACTCAAACGTATTGGATTGCTCTTCACAGTGGTTGTAGCGGTTTTCCTGCTTTGGTGGATTAATAACGCGATCAATCAACAAGTAGTAACGGAGCCTACTCGCGAAATAAACGAGAGCGCAACCGAGAGCACTACCGCAACAGCAGGGTTACCTGAGTTGAATACGCAACCCAGCTCACAGACTCGCGAGGTGCCGGCGTTTGGGGACATTTTTGATATACGTGAGCGAAAGGAAGCATTTTTCTCTTATCTTTTGCCGGCCATCCGAGACGAAAACGCGCGAATCTTACAACAACGCAATGCGCTTCAGCGAATAAAAAATAAGTTTCAAAGCCAGCCGTTGTCGGCACGTGAAGAGGCATGGTTACTCCAGCTTGCTGATTATTATGGCGTTGATACCGAAGCAGACGATTTTGTGTTGGAAAGCATATTCCCCGCGTTGGAGTTACGGGTTGATATGGTTCCTGAAACCCTTGTTTTGGTGCAAGCAGCAAACGAGAGTGGCTGGGGAATGTCCCGGTTTGCGCAAGAGGCGCGCAACTTTTTTGGCCAATGGTGCTGGACAGAAGGGTGCGGCATCGTACCGAATCAGCGCAATTCAGGCCAAGTTTACGAAGTGCGACTATTTCCTTCTATGGAAGCCTCCATTCGAAGCTATATGCGTAACTTAAATACGCATTTTGCTTATGAAGAGTTGAGAAGTATGCGTCATCAACTCCGTCTTGAGTCAAAATCGGTCACGGCAACCCCTCTGACAGAGGGGCTTCTGAGATATTCGGAGAGAGGCGACGATTACGTGACTGAATTACAACAAATGATTCGCGTTAATCGCCCAATTATACAAGAAGTTGGTGAAAACTTGACGCCGGACTAATCCACCATTTTGATATTGATGGTCGTAGAATCCTGCATTACCCATGGGTCGAAGCCGATGTCTCCGTTGGCTTCAACCTGTCCCGTCGCTGTTACTGCGCTAAAATTATAGAGGTCTCTATCGGGCAGGTGTGAAGGCACAACTTGGGTCATGGCCTTAAACATGCTTTCAATACGTCCAGGGTACTGTTGATCCCAAGTTTGCAGCATGTCTTTAATTGCTTTTCGTTGTAGGTTTTCTTGCGAGCCACACAAGTTGCAAGGAATGATTGGGTACTGCATGGCGCGAGCGTAGCGCTCAATATCTTTTTCTTTCACATAGGCTAGCGGGCGAATAACAATGTGCTCGCCGTTGTCGCTCACTAATTTAGGTGGCATAGACTTCATCGTGCCACCATAAAACATATTGAGCAGGAGCGTTTCGATCATATCGTCTCGGTGATGCCCAAGCGCTATTTTAGTGCATCCCAAGCGCTTTGCTGTTTTATAGAGAATGCCGCGGCGCAAGCGTGAGCATAAAGAGCACGTGGTTTTTCCTTCAGGTATTTTCTCTTTCACGATACTGTACGTGTCTTCTTCAACAATCTCGAAATCGACACCTAAGCGAGTTAAGTATTCGGGAAGAACATGCTCAGGAAAGCCTGGTTGTTTCTGATCTAAATTGACGGCTATCAATTCGAATTGAACGGGGGCTATTTTTTGTAAGTATTGTAAACAGGCGAGTAGGGTGTAACTGTCTTTCCCACCCGACAGGCACACCATGATCTTGTCGCCGTTTTGAATCATGTCAAAATCACCAATGGCTTGGCCTACAGCACGACGAATCCTTTTTTCCAGCTTGTTTACGTTCGTGCTTTGACGTTCTTTATGCAACGGATTAACTTCTTGTACGATCATGACAGGTTGCCTGTGCTACTAGCTCTAAAGCGGCGCATTATACTTGCTGCTACCATGACTGCGCAAACGGAATCAGGGCTTTGCTAGTGGTGAGCGAAAACCGTCCGGTTTCAGTGCTAAAAGGTCGCAATTCAATTGTTCGATCACATGCTCGGCGGTATTTCCGAGTAATGCTGCTGATATACCCGTTCTGCCAATAGTCCCCAAAACTACAAGCTCTGCATCAATAGCCTTTGCAACACGAGGTATCTCGTCGTCTGGAATTCCTTCTTTAATGTGTATTTCGGTAATATCTGTTTGGAAGTCGGCTATCAGTTTGGACATTGCTTCTTTATGGAACGTTTCAACACTTTGTTGATACTGAAGGCTATTAAACTCTGGTATTTCAACGGCGATAGCAGAAGGTGCGCCTGGATAGCAGTTGATTAAATGTAACTCTGCATTGAGTTTTTTGGATAGGTAGGCGCCGTGCGAAATTAACTTTCGGTTCAACAGGCGATGCGTTTCACTGTCAGAAGCGGCATTAACCGCAGTGAGTATTTTTCCGTTCGGTTGCCATGCATGATCTTTCACGAGTAACACGGGACACGGCGCCTTTCTCAATAGGCTCCAATCCGTTGGAGTAAATATCACACTTTGAAGAATTTTATGTTTGTGCGTGCCTTTGATAATTAAATCGTGCTGTGCATCGATTGCATGGGAAATAATCGACTCAAAAGGGCGATGATGCCAAACTATTTCTACATCGTACTGAATTTCGTTGAGATCATAATCGGCCAATACATCACCAAGCCACTCTTCACGATCGGCAATTAAAGAATGGCGCATTTGCTCACGTTCTTCACCCGAGAGCAACGTTGTCATTTCATAGGCAAAATCGTAAATGGAGAAGAAAAGTGTAAGTTTTGCCTGATGAAGCCGAGCAAGTTCGAGCGCGCGTGTCAGTGCCTTTTGCTCGACGGTGTCGGCGTCTATTACGACCAAGATACTCTGATACATAAGCAACCTCATATGAAAGTTATATATTTAAAGATAGCTTACTGTGCTTTTTCTACCAAGGTGTTGTTCTGTGTCAAAGATTCAAGCTTGTTTTTGACAAGGAATCGGTGCGATACCCGCCACGCTCTGCAGAGCAGAGAGTTGATGCAAAGTGATAAAGCGGCCCTCAACTTCGAGCCATTTTTCTTTTTGAAATTTACCTAGCACACGACTCACGGTTTCAACGGTTAATCCGAGGTAATTTCCAATTTCAGCACGCGTCATGCTAAGCCTGAATTCTTTCGAACTCAAACCGCGTTGCTTAAAGCGACTCGATAGCTCAAGAAGAAAGGTTGCAAGCCGTGCTTCGGCGTTACGCGAATTGATTAAACTCAACATCTTTTTATCGGTGTTAATTTCTTCACTCATGAGGCGCATGATCTGTTTCTGTAACGCCGGCAGTTGCATGCTTAAGGACTCAAGATTGTCGTAAGGAATTTCACAAACCATACTGGTCTCAAGCGCTTCAGCGTAGCCATGATAATGTGCCTCAGAGATTGATGAAAAACCGATCAAATCGCCGGGAAGGTGAAACGAAGTAATTTGTAACTCACCACTGTCATTTACGATGTACGACTTTACAGAGCCAGAACGGACCGCGAACAAAGAGTGCAAAGGCTCTTGATCTCGATATAGGAGGTCACCACGCTGATAGGGCTTTTTACGCTCAATGATAGAGTCGAGACGTGATAGAGAGCTTTCGTCGAGGGTATAAGGTATACATAACTGATTAATACCACAGTTTTGACAATGAATATGGCTGGTGACATTACGTTGTGACATCCGAACCCCGACCGAATCTTAAAGAAACACTACGCTCTATTACGCTAACTGACGTATTGCGATAAAGAGTGTTTGTATGCCATATAGTGCCAGAATTAGCGCAAATGTCCACCGAAAGGCCTTCGCCTTTAGTAGCGTAGTTAACTTTTGCGAGAGCACGCCGGCACCCAACATACTAGGCAAAGTACCTACACCGAACGCGAACATAAAAAGGGCGCCTTCATGAATGGTGGTTGTGGTCGCAGACCATGTGAGTGCACTGTAAACAAGGCCGCAGGGAAGCCAGCCCCACAACACTCCAGCAGCAAAGGTAGTGGCCCGATTGGAATGTGTCCGAGTACGCAGAGCCAAAGGTTGTAACCTTCGCCATAAGTGAGTGCCGAGCCGCTCAAGCCATAACAAAGCCACTTTGAAGTCGAGAATGTAGCAAGCTAAAAGCACCATCATGATGCCTGCGAGGAGTCTTAAATAAATAAGAATATCGATTTGAATACTTTGCAGTGTAACCGAGAGTGCCGCGACGAGTGCACCAGCGAGCGTGTAGCTGCTGATACGACCTAAATTATAGATTGTGAGGTTTGCCAACGAACGTTGATATCCCATTGCACCAGCTAAGCCACCACACATGGCAAGGCAATGTCCGCTACCAGCAATCCCCATAAAAAACGCTGCAAATAAATCAATCGACATTAATTGGTCTTCTTTTGCGAAGTTTTCTTCTGCTTCTTCTTCTCATCGTCTAGCAACACGTTCATACCTTGTCTTTCAAGATCATCGAACTGTCCTGATTTAACAGCCCAAAAGAATACGATAATGGCGACGAGCACCAAGATGATGGCGATTGGCACCATAATGTGTAACGCTTCCATTCGACCTCCTAGGTGGACTCTTGATGTTTGAGTAAGCGTAAAGAGTTAGAAATAACGATCAGTGAACTCAATGACATACCCAACATCGCAATGAGGGGATCCACATACCCTAAAACTGCGAGTGGTAATATGACTGCATTATACCCAAAAGCCCAAATGAAGTTTTGTCGAATAATTTGGTTCAATTGACGACTTGCTGTAAAGAAGGTTCGGAGTGCCGCAAGTTTACTATTTAAAATGACAACGTCTGAACTGGCTTGTGCAAGCTCTGTTCCTGCCGCAAAAGTAACCGAGACGTCTGCGCCCGCGAGTACTGGAGCATCGTTAATACCGTCGCCAACCATGAGCACTGAACTTACTTGTTGAACCTCACGGAGTCGTTCTAACTTTTGTGCTGGAGATAGCGCTGCATAAACTGTCTCAATTCCACAGGCGTCGGCCACAAGTGCGGCCCGCGCCTCACTGTCACCGGTAAGCATCATGCACTTATACCCTTGTTTTCTCAGCCAATCGACAGTAGCCGGAGCGTCCTCTTTCATTTCATCATCGATACGCCAGGCTGCTAAAATGTTGCTTTCACTAGCAAGAATCACGTTTGCATTGTGCAAAGGCCAGCTCAGCTCTGGGTGCCATGCATTGATAAACGCAGGGCTGCCTATTCGTACTTTACCAATTGAGCTTGTACCTTCTACACCCGCACCAGGTGTTACGGTTACGCCAGTGAATTGTTGTTGATTCATAGGCCGAGGAAACGCCTGTGCAATCGGGTGCTCAGACCAAGCTTCGAGTTCACATGCAATGTTAAATAAAGCTTCTTGCTGAGATTCCTTTGCAAACCAACTCTTCACAATACTAAAACGGCCCTGTGTTAATGTACCTGTCTTGTCAAAACAAATGGTTTTTATTTGTTTGCCTACCGCCAGCGCATTCGCTTGTTTTAGTAAAATACCTCTTCTGTTTAATCGACTTACCACACTACTCACCGCAGTTGGGGCAGCAAGCGATAACGCGCAGGGGCAGGTTGCGACCAAAACCGATAACACAACCCAAAATGCGCGTTCAGGCTCAACCCACAGCCAACCAAAGTAGGTGAGAGAGGCAATAATCAATGTTGCTAACACCAAATTCTTACTAATGCGATCGGCAAAGTTTATGAATCGAGGCTTAAGTCCAAATGCTTCGTCTTGTAAGCGTAAAATCCCTGAGAGTAGGGTGTTCTGAGTACTCTGTGTAACTTCTAATTCAGCCGGTGTATCGAGATTAATACTGCCCGCATACAGCATGTCGCCTCGAACTTTGTATACTGGACGACTTTCGCCAGTAAGTTGTGCTTCATTCACATATAAATTATTCGCTTGAAGCGCACCGTCAATCGGGATTACCGCGCCAGGTTTCACCCGAATCATATCTCCAATCACTAACTCACTTACATTCACTTGCTGCCATGCTTCGCTGTCCTTGCGCTCTGCGAATTGTGGAATAAGTTTTACTAGATTAGCGGCATCGGTAATGGCTTTTTGCTTTGCAACCAATTCTAAATAGCGTCCTGAAAGCAAAAAAAACGCGAACATGGTTACGCATTCGTAATACACCTCACCTTGATCAGTCACTGTCGCGTACAAGCTTGCGAAAAAAGCAAAGATAATGGCTAAACTGACAGGTACATCCATATTTAATGTACGTGTTTTCAATGCTCTCCAGGCATTTTGATAAAACGGTTGGCAACTATAAACGAAAACCGGAGCCGTAAAGACGAGCGAAACCCACCAAAAGTAAAGTCGACTCGTCGCGTCAATGTCATCAAAGTAGAGGCCAAACGCGACCATCATGGTTTGCATTGAGGCAATCCCAGCAACACCGAGCCGACGAATATAACTTCTCTGACGTTTCTTATACTGTTCCTCTAAAGAGCCTTCTTGAAATGGCCGGGCTCGATAGCCGATATGGTGAATGGCAGAGATAATTTGACTTAACGGTACTTGGTCAAGTTGCCAATGGACACGAACCCGATCAGTCGCGCTATTAACTTGCACCGAATCGACCCCTGCAAGTTGGGAAACTTGTTTTTCAATAAGCCAAGCACAAGCTGCACAGGTCATGCCTTCAACCGCCAGTAACGCCTCCGCACCTTTGTCGGAGGTCGCTACAAATTCCTTTTGTGCTTCTGGGTGATCATAAATGCTTAAATCTTCGGCTAATAATTCGTCGGGAATGAGAGGAATCGCCTGCTCATCATCGGTATTTCGGAAGCGATAAAAGTTCTCTAGTTCATTGTCGACAATGGTTTGTGCGACGGCCTGGCACCCATAACAACACATTGGGCGCGCTTCGCCCAATACTTCGACACTCAGATTGAGGCCTTGAGGAACAGGCTGAAAACAATGATAGCAACGCTCGGTCATTCGTTTGTTTGTACACCATAATCGACAGGTTCTAGGCGAATCGTACCGGGTGCTGGCAAGTGAATATTTTGACTCACTTCCCACCGCTCATCGAAAGGCCCAATGTCAATACGCCAATGCCCATCTATCGCACGAGGTAACATAGCCCTATAAACACCGTCAGCCGCTCGGGTCATGCGTAATTGAAAGTCTTGTCTGTCGAGCGTAGGGTGGTAGAAGTTTACTTGCAGGGCGGTTCCGTCATCCACATTGCCTTCAATAAAACGTAGAGCGAGTTGGTCTTCTGAAAATTGCGCCTCTAAAACAACACCAAGTTCGATCGCAAGCGCGGCTTTATCTAATCGCAGATTAATTGTACGCCCTTCATTGTAGTAGTCATCGACCACCATGGAAGTCGGGTTTTTATAGATGATCACGGCAGTAACGAAACACGCGATAATGACCGAGCCTATCAAAGTCACAATAAACCAAGGCCAAAAATGTTTATACCATGGACCTGTACTTCTATTTGTTTCTACCATCGACATGTCTTAACCTCTACCATTGAGCTTTATGCCCTAAAAGAAAGCCCCTCGAAGGGGGCTTTCCTAGCGTTTGTATCGTCCTGAACGTTTTATTCCGTTTCTTGGTTCAAACTTAAAATATACCCAGAAAGGATTTTTACTTTGTCTTCACCGAGGATCTCGTCCCAAGCCGGCATAACGCCGTTGCGTCCGTAGCGTAAGGTTTCCTCAACCGCACGTTGAGAGCCACCATATAACCAAACGTTGTCCGTCAAGTTTGGCGCACCCATCTCAATCTTACCTTGACCGTCTTGACCATGACATGCAGCACACACAGCAAAACGCTGTTCGCCAGCACGCGCCAAGTCTCGGTCAACAGTTCTTCCGCTAAGACTTAATACGTACGCGGCTACTTCTGTGATTCCTTGCTCGCCCAATTGCTCCAGAAACGCTGGCATTTGCGCCCGACGACCTTCCATGAGAGTGGTATAAACGTTTTCAGCACTGCCACCCCATGCAAATACACCGTCGGTAAGGTTAGGGAAGCCTGTTGAGCCTCTCGCATCTGAACCATGACATTGTGAGCAGTTCTGCAGGAAGAGTCGCTGACCTATTTTCAATGCGTCTTCATTGTGCGCGATTTCATCGATACTAAGTTGTGCGTATTGTTGAAAGATGGGGCCAAATTCTTCCTCCGCGCGCACGAGTTCACGATCGTAGCGAACATAGAGGCCTTGTTCACGAGCTCGCTCAGTCGCTTCACGAGACTCCTCAAGCGAGAGGACGCCTTGATTCGAACTTTTCCAACCAAGTAAACCCTGGAAGTTTCCTAGCCCAGGATAAAAAGCCAGGTAGAGAAAACCCCAGACAAAACATGCCCAGAAAAGGATTGTCCACCACTTCGGCAAAGGATTGTTGAGTTCTTCAATTCCATCGAACGAATGGCCCATCGATTCACCTTCTTCAACATCGGTGAAATTCTTCATGTTCCATCGTAATAAGATCATTAAGGCGATTAACGTACCTAACGTAAGTACGATAATCCAACCACTCCAGAAGCTACTCATCTTTTTTAGACTCCCGTTTTAGACTCTGTGGTTCTTTAGCTGCAGAGTCCGAGTTTTCGTCTTCAATCACTGATTTGGCAATATCGTCAAATTTTGCTTTATTCTTTGGCGAGAAGGCCCAAATAATTACGGCAATAATGACCCCGAATACTACGAGTGTGTACCAACTCTGAAAAGCTGCGCCACTCATCCTGCCTCCTTATTTCAACGCGGTACCAAGGGTTTGCAAATAAGCAATGAGCGCTTCCATTTCGGTTTTGCCAATCACTTCGTCTGCGGCACCTTCGATATCTTCATCAGAGTAGGGAACGCCCAGCGTTTGAAATGCTCTCATCTTCCGTTCTGTGAGTTTGCCGTCGAGTGTACGCTCTGCTAACCAAGGGAAAGCGGGCATATTCGACTCAGGAACGACCGCTCGCGGATCCACCAAATGAACATAGTGCCACTCATCTGAATAACGACCACCCACGCGGGCTAAATCTGGTCCTGTGCGCTTTGAACCCCATAAAAACGGATGTTCCCATACCGACTCACCAGCCACAGAATAATGGCCATAACGTTCAGTCTCATGGCGGAATGGGCGAATCATTTGGCTATGGCAACCGACGCAGCCTTCGCGAATGTATATATCACGCCCTTCAAGTTCCAATGCCGTGTAGGGGCGCAAGTTCTTCACTGGTTCATTCACTTGGCGCTCGAATAGAAGCGGGGTGATTTCCACCAAGCCACCCACCGAGATGGCAATGATGGCAAACACCGCAAGCCAACCGACGTGCTTCTCTACGAATTCATGTTTATTCTTACTCATGATTCAGCGACTCCTTAAGCAGTTTGCGGCTGTGTTGAAGGTTCATCGTTATGCTCTGCACTGCGTATGGTTTTCCAGACGTTGTAGGCCATAACCAACATGCCGGCCACGATAAACACACCACCTACGAAGCGCACAAAGTAAAACGGTTTTGAAGCAACTAAGCTCTCGACAAAGCTGTAAGTGAGCGTGCCATCTGTGTTAGTTGCGCCCCACATAAGCCCTTGCGTTACACCTGATATCCACATTGCTACAATATAGAGCACAACCCCAATTGTATGTAGCCAGAAGTGCGTGTTAATGAGCTTGATGCTGTACATGCGCTCACGGTCAAACAGAATAGGAACGAGGTGGTAAAGCGCTCCGATAGTGATCATTGCAACCCAGCCCAATGCCCCTGAATGTACGTGACCGATCGTCCAGTCTGTATAGTGCGAAAGCGCGTTCACCGATTTGATCGCCATCATTGGCCCTTCGAACGTCGACATGCCATAGAAAGACAACGATACGATTAAGAAGCGGAGAATGGGATCAGTACGAAGTTTATGCCAAGCACCTGAAAGCGTCATGATCCCGTTGATCATACCACCCCAAGATGGCACGAAAAGAATCACTGACATCACCATGCCCACGTTCTGCGCCCAATCTGGCAACGCCGTGTAGTGCAAATGGTGAGGACCCGCCCAAATATAAATCGTGATCAACGCCCAGAAGTGCACAATAGACAGGCGATAAGAGTAGACTGGGCGTTCCGCTTGTTTTGGCACGAAATAATACATCATACCCAAGAAGCCGGCAGTCAGCAGGAAGCCAACCGCATTATGCCCGTACCACCACTGAATCATGGCGTCGACCGCACCCGAATAAATGGAGTACGACTTAGTGAAAGACACAGGGATTGCAAGGTTGTTTGCAATGTGGAGCATGGCGACCGCAAGGATGAATGCTCCATAAAACCAATTCGCGACATAAATGTGCGAGGTACGACGAATTGCGAGCGTACCGAAGAAAACAATGATGAATGCAACCCAAACCAATAAGATAAGAATTGAGATAGGCCATTCCAATTCAGCATATTCTTTTGTAGTCGTAATCCCCATCGGTAGGGTGATGACCGCAGAAACAATGACTGTTTGCCATCCCCAGAACGTGAACGCAGCCAACTTGTCTGAAAACAGGCGAGTTTGGCAAGTTCTTTGGGAAATGTAATAGGCCGTGGCAAAAAGCGCACTGGTTCCGAATGCAAAAATAACTGCATTGGTGTGAAGTGGGCGAAGCCGCGAGTAGGTGAGCCAAGGAACGTCAAAGTTCAATGCTGGCCACACAAGTTGAGCAGCGAGTAATACACCCACGCTCATGCCGATAATACCCCAGAAAATCGTCGCAATTGTAAATTGCTTAACGACTTTCATGTTGTAATCAATTGGTTGTGAAATGGTTTGACTCATTACTGTTTTTATCCGCTTGAGGTTGCGAGACTGAATCTTAATGTTAAGCGACCTGATCATCGTCATAACGCGAGTATTCTACGAAGTTTAGGTGGAAAATGCACGTTTGCAATGTCGATTTTTATGACTTCGATCAAGTCTTTGGATAGAATTAGGGCGCTTTGATGGAATTTTAGTCAAATCCTCTCGTAACTTTAGGAAGTGCTTGTGTTTACTCGTATTCTGCCGCTATCCACACTTGTACTGGTTATTTTATTCAGTGCTTGTAGTGAAGTTGTCCCCCCAGAAAATAGCCCATTTTGTAAACTTGGAGCGCCAACGGCAAGTTGTACTTACAACGTAACAGAGCATTCGGTTCGAATTTTTGCAACAGAACCAGCAATGCCGGAAGAAACACCGATTCAGTTGCTCATCACAGGAGCAAAAACGCTAGGAATAGAACGGGCTTACTTAACCGGTGAAAATATGTACATGGGCTCAATTCCTGTTAACTTCACGACCAATGAGCAGGGAGATTTCGAGGCGCAAATTCGCTTGGGCGTTTGTGCAGAGCCAAATATGATTTGGCGGCTAAACATTGAGTGGGAAAACGCAGCTCTCCCCGCATTTTCTGTCGTGTTCGCCGCAGAGCCGTTTAAGTCTTAAACTGATACACTATTTTATTTAGTTTTTCACTACTGTCGGTTAATGGGTGACTTAATTCATCAAGCGACCGGTTACTTGTCTCATTCTCTGTGCTCAAATCACTAATATTGGTGATCGACTCATTAATGGATTGAGTTACTCGGCTTTGCTCATCGGTTGCTGATGCAATCTGTGTATTCATTGCGACGATCTCTTTGAATGCCTCTCGGATTTCTTCTATTGCAGAAACAGCAGATTTAGCTTGTTCGGTCGTTTGGCCAGAAGTTGAACGCAATTCGTTAATCAGCATTGAGACATCTGTAATCGAACTTTGAATCGTGGTAATTAAGTCACCAATTTCCTGTGTACTCGTTTGTGTTCGGGTGGCTAGCGTTCTGACTTCGTCCGCAACCACCGCAAAACCGCGCCCGGCCTCACCAGCTCGCGCTGCTTCAATTGCTGCGTTCAGTGCCAACAGATTGGTCTGCTCCGCAATCTGGACAATCACGTTTAAAATATTACCAATCTTATCGGAACCCGACTGCAGCGCTTTGGCTTTTTCGTCGTTACTTGCTAATTGGTCTGACAAGGAAATGATGTTATCGACCGTTTCTTGCACGATACGTGCGGGTTCAGCAGCATTTTGGTCAGCGCCATTTGCCGTGTTACGGGCCTGGCTTGCGTGATCCGCAACCTCTGATGCGGAGGCTGAGAGTTCGTTAACAGCTGTCGCCACAGTCGTTGCCTGCTTTGCTAAGTGAGTAGAAACCGAATTGCTTTGTTGCGACAGACGAGTAAGCTGCCTCGCGCTTTCTTCTTCATGTTGCGCGCTAGCTTTTACGTCCGTAATAACGCTCTGAATCTTTTTCGTGAACCGGTTAAAACTCTCGGCTAATTCTGAAATTTCATCTTTACCCGCAATAGGCAAACGTTGGGTAAGATCACCTTCACCTGAGGCTATGTTATTGAGTTCTTCAGTTGTGCTTTTCAGCGGGTTTACGATGCTTTTAATAATCAATAAAAAGAGCAAGAACAATGGAAGCGAAAGCGCCGCCGCAAACAATGCAAGCCTCCAAAACTGAGACCACAGCTGATTTTTCACATGATCAACATAAACTCCAGAACCAATCACCCAATCCCAGGGCTCAAAACGAATAACGCGAGTCACTTTGGGCGCTAACGTGTCTGTTCCAGGTAGCTTCCACATATATTCTTCGGTTGCACGTTCGTTAGTCCGAGTACGCTACAGCATCAATGAAAACAATCGCGTTCCCTCTGGATCTTTAAGAATCAGTCCGCGGGTATTGAACAAGACAAAAATAACCATCAAGGCCTTGCCAATAGCTGCAATAATGAGCAGGAGGAAGAGGCGTAAGCTGATCTTGAGATGTTGTAAAAATTCTTTCATGCGCTAAATCCATGCTGATTGCCAGCACTAAAGTAGAGAATGTATTGGCTGGAGAATTAAAAAGTAGCTCATTTTAGGTATTTGTGAAGTCGGATCAGCAGAAAAGGGTTTAGCTATTTTCGACTTCTTTGTTAATCTAGCGTTATTGTTTTGAATTAGCACTTCGTGCCATCCTGAGGAGAATGCTGCATGTATAAGGATAGAACGCAGCGTGAGCATCCTATGAATTCGTTACCTGAACTACCACTTATGTTAGTGAAGTCACTGCCAACAATGTTGCGTCGAGGGGCTGTGGGTGATGATATTGAGAATATGCATCGCATTTATGAGTGTCCTGCCATTGATAAGAAACATCTCGAAAGCTACAAGCATACCTTTCCCGGGTTCGTGAGTGAGGTGCCGCTTACCTATTTTTATTTGGTCGCACAGCGGGCACATTTGGCGCTCATGTTAGACGATGAATTTCCTTGGCCGTTACTCGGAATGGTACATGTAGCAAATGACATGAAACTGTTACAACCTATTGATCTCAATTTACCTTTTCGTCTTGAAATTGAAATTAAATTCCCGCCTCGCGCCGGCACAAGAAAGCGTGTGCGACCTAGTTATTCCGTTTTATTTTTTCAAAAAGGTGAATGTGTGGTGGTTTGTGAGAGCACCTATCAAGTCGGTGGAGGGCAAAAAGGAAAGTCTCGAGGGCGGGAAGAGAATGTCGAATTGGAGGGGTGGAGTAAGATCTCAGATTGGCATCTCATGAGCGATCTAGGCCGTCGTTATGCAAAACTGTCAGGTGACTTTAATCCGATTCACTTACATCCCTGGTTATCGCGCTGGTTTGGGTTTGCACGGCCTATTATTCATGGCATGTATTCGGTGGCAAGAATGCAAGCAAGCTTGGAGGCGCACTTGGCAAAACCCATAACGGCATTAAAAGTTGGATTCAAACGGCCCGTCATTCTCCCCACTGAATTGATTTGTAGTTGCCGTCATGACCAAGTTCGAGTTTCCGACGTGAAGCAAGATAAAATTTTTGTAGAAGGCGTCTATCAAATAGGAGAACCATCATGAGTGCTGGCATTATATGGATCGTAATCGCGATCATTCTCATTATTTCAGAGTTATTGGCAACCAGCATCGTGGCCGTCTTTTTGGGAATTGGTGCTCTCGTTACGGGGATCCTACTGCAACTGAACATGATTGAGAGCACAACAGAACAGTTTCTGGTATTCAGTATTGTAACGATTGTTTCACTTTTGTTAGCGCGTAACCGTCTAAAAAACTGGTTTATGGGTTTCACAAAAGACCAAACTGATCAACAATCAAAGTTTCAGGAAGAACTTGGCGAGCGAGTTGTGGTGCAGAGCACATTCGTAAACGGAGCAGGCCGTGTTGTTTTGAACGGCGTGCAATGGGACGCTCGGTCGGAAGATAAACTCGAGAAAGACGATATTGCGTGGGTTGTTAAACATGATGGTATTCATCTGACAGTCGCAAAGCACAAACAATAATAAAGGACTTCATTTATGGACTTAAATTTCTCAACTATTCTTTCAATCGGTATCGCGCTTGCGGTTATCACCGTTGTACTCAAAACTGCGCGCATTGTGCCGCAACGAACCAATTTTGTAATTGAGAGGCTAGGGAAATATCACCGCACTCTCGACTCTGGTTTCCATCTATTAATCCCGTTCATCGATAAAGTCGCATACATTCACACACTCAAGGAAGAAGTGATTGATGTAACGCGCCAAGCGTGTGTAACCCGCGACAATATTCAAGTAGGCATCGACGGTATACTCTATCTACAAGTGATCGATGCACACCGTGCTAGTTACGGGATTAATGACTACCGTTACGCGGCGTCACAACTTGCCCAAACGACAATGCGCTCAGTTATCGGGCAAACAGATCTCGATAAAACCTTCGAAGAGCGAGCAAAAATAAATGAGGCTGTTGTGCTGGCATTAGACGAAGCGGCCGCACCTTGGGGCGTTAAAGTTTTGCGATATGAAATTTCAGACATTGAATTGCCTGCCAGTATTAAAGATGCGCTTGAGCAGCAAATGCGGGCTGAGCGTGAGCGTCGCGCTGCCATCGCAAAGTCTGAAGGTGAGCGCCAAGCCATGATCAATGTGTCAGAAGGTCAGAAACAAGAAGTCATTAACTTGTCTGAAGCAGAAAAACAAAAGCAAATAAACGAGGCGGAAGGGCGCGCACGAGAAATCGAGTTAATAGCTGAAGCAACAGCTGAAGGTCTCCGGAAAATTGCTCTAGCAATCAATGAACCTGGTGGTCGAGATGCTGTGAACTTGCGTGTTGCGGAACAGTATGTGAAGGAATTTGGTAATTTGGCAAAAGTTAACAATAGTATGATTGTGCCTGCGGAACTCGCGAGTGTAGGCGGTGCGGTCGCAGGGATAACCGATATTCTTAAGAACGTTCAGCCGAAAACTTGATTTTGGCTTTGCGTGAGAAATAATTATGGCAATTGAGCATAGAAAAGATGCTTTAGAACCCGGTGTCACACTCCACAGCTATCGCATTATCGAAGTATTGGGGTCGGGTGCTTTTGGCATTACCTATTTAGCTGAGCATAACTTATTAAACACGCGCCATGTAATTAAGGAATATTTACCCGACAGTGCGCTGCGGGAACACGAGAGTGCAACGGTTACCCCGAAAAGCACGTCTGATACTGAGCTCTTTCGCTGGGGGCTCGATAGTTTCTTCCAAGAAGCTCGATTTGTTCATGAACTAAGCCACCCAAATATCGTGAAAGTGAGCGACTTGTTCGAAGCAAATGGCACTGCGTATTTCGTAATGCCTTTCTTGGACGGCATTACGCTGCATGAGTGGATCAAAGAGAATCCAAACCCTGCGCAAACTCAACTGATTGAAATTTTCGTGCCTATTCTCGAAGGCTTGAAGTACATTCATCAAAAGAATTTGCTCCATCGTGATATTAAACCTGAGAATATTTATATCACGGAGAATGGCAATCCCGTTTTGATTGATTTCGGAGCAGCGAGATTGGCAATTGGCGAGAAAAGCCGGGCGCTGACACAGGTACTTACGCCTCATTTTGCGCCTTGGGAGCAATATCGGTCGAAGGGCGATTTCACGCCAGCTCTCGATTACTACAGTCTTGCTGCATGCATGTATCAAGCGATTACGGGGGAAATGCCGGAAGAGGCTCCAAATCGGCTCGAGACAGACCCGATCGTTCCACTTGCCAACATAGACTCTTATCAACAGAATTACAGCGCAGCATTCCTGCATGCAGTGGACAAAGGTTTAGCGGTACATGCAAAAGATAGATTTCAAGATGCGTTCAGCTTCCAATTAGCCTTGATGGAGCATGACGCGCCTGCGAGTCATGCGGCAGCACCTTCTTCCGCTCCTGTAATCAAAGCTGCTAGAGATGATGAGAAGCTTCACGAGCCATTAGCAAGTACACCTCAGAAAAAACGGTCAAAGCTCCCGATTATACTCTCAATTTTTGTCGTGCTTGGCTTAGTGGCAGGAGGCGGTTACTGGTTTCTATCGCAATCAGAGAATAAAGAAGAATCACCAGTTGTGCAGACAAATGATGAGCCAACTGCGCGGGAAGAAGAGGCTGATGAAAATACATCGGCTGCAGAAGTGGTAGAGGAAGCCTTTGAACCGCCCGCTGAAATTGTTGAACTGAATACTCAGGCCGACGATGTTCAAGAAGACGAAGAAGGAGTTGCTGCTAATGAAGCAGCTGCGAACCAAGCTGCGGAACGTGAGCAGCAGCTTCGAGCCGAGGAACAGGCATTATGGTCAGCAGCCACGCAGGCGAACACAATCGCTTCGTACTCAAATTACTTAGATAACTGTGTTCGCTGTGATAATAAAACTCGTGCGGAGAATGAGATCGAAACTCAACGTGCGGAAGAAGCGCGCCGAGAGGCTCAGCGGGCCGATCAAGCCCTGTGGAACGAGGTGTCGTCTGCTCGCACTGAAAGTGCCTACCAACGTTATATTGACCAATGCCAAGTATGTGAACAACGTAACCAAGCGCGAGAAGCGTTACAGAGTTTAGTTGCGGCACGTGAAGCCGCGGCGGCAGACCGTCGGCTTTGGCAAGAAACACAACAAGCAAACACAGAGAACAGTTATGCGCGCTACTTGGAACAATGTTCGCGCTGTGAATTTCGAACGCAGGCCCAACAAGAGTTTAATAGACTCCGCGATCAGCGTGTGGCACTAGAACAGGCGATGGCGCAGGAATACCGCGAACAAACAGCTTGGGAGCGAGCGTTAGAACAAAATTCCATTGATGCTTATGCCGAATATCTAGAGACATGTGTGAACTGCGATTATCGGGCAGATGCTGAAGCAGCTATGGATCTAATTTCAAGGCTCGATGAACGAGTGACCGTTGGACCGGCAGGTGCCGACTTTAGCTCGATACAAGAGGCGATTGACGCAGTACAGCCTGGCGCAACGATCGAAATTCAACCCGGTGAATACAAGGAATCGATCCGAGTTTTTAAGGAAGTTCACTTACTCGGCAGTGATAATACGAAGCGCAGCTCTATCGTTGGGGAGCGCGGGTATGCGATTCATTTACGAGCGGCCAATGCAAGTGTGACGAACTTAGTGGTGCGCCAACTCGAAAGTCCGTCTGCGATTTACGCCATTTTTATCGAGCAAGGCCAACCGCGGCTTGAGAATCTTGATATACGCTCCTCTTCAGGGGCCGCTATCGCAATTACCAATGGTGCAAGCCCGACAATTACAAATAATGAAATTCACTCGGGTAGCCAGGCGGGTCTCTTTATCTATGAAGGCGGCCTCGGTGTGATTGAAAACAATCGTATTCATGGGCATGAGCTTGCGAATATTGAGATTCGTGGGCAGGGCACTGCACCGACCATACGAGGAAATGAGATTTTCCAGTCGCAAGATAGCGGTATATATAGCCACAACGGTGCAGAAGGGCGTATTGAAAACAACACGATTCGAAACAATGCGTTAGCCGGGATATTTGTCACCGGAGAGAGTTCATTGCAAATTGTGAATAATGAGATTCGGGATAATAGCGAAGAAGGCATTGTGATAACGGAGCAGGCAAGCCCTCACATTGCTGACAATCAAATTCGAGGTAACCAGCGAGCCAACATTGCAGTATCGAACGGCGCAGAGCCAACGGTAACAGGAAACAGCATATCTGCTGGTAATGCGAGTGGTATTTTCGTATATCAACAGGGCTTGGGAACGTTCCGAAACAATAAAATATTTCAACACCGCCTATCAAATATTGTGATCACCGATGGCGCGGAGCCAGAGTTTGTCAATAATGAAATTTATGAAAGCGCCCAAGTCGGTGTATTTGTCTATGACAACGGGCGCGGACTGTTTACAGATAACGACATTTATAACAATGTTATTGCAAATGCTGAGATACGTTCTGGAGCAGCCGTAACATTCAGAGCCAATAAGCTAAGAGGCTCTGAAGTGGGCTTATACCTTCATGAGCAAGGCACAGGCGAATTTGAAAATAATGAAATTTTAGATAACACCGTGGTCGGTATTGCGCTTGCCACGGATGCTAACCCTGTATTTCAGAATAACCGGATCACCGGAAACACGGATGGCGTTGCTGCATATCCACGTGCCCGTGGCACCTTTCGTGGGAATGAAGTGAGGCAGAATCAAGATCGAGATTGGGCTATTGCTCAAGGTGCTAATATATCAAGACGTTAAGCTGTTGTATAAAGATTAAAACGAAGGAAACAGCATGCAAGCAAATTTCTATGATGGAGCCATTATTGGCCAACGCGAAGAACAGCAAGATGATAGAACAAATCTGATCTTGCATGAGGGTTACCGACTTTATGTGTTAGCCGATGGAATGGGCGGTCACAATGCCGGAAATGTTGCGAGCAAACTCGTGTGCAGTGCATTTCGTGATTTCTTCAGTGATCTAGCAGCTATTAACGACTCAGAGAAAGCATTGAAGGAAGCGTTGAACCATGCGAATGAAGTCATGCGGGGTAAACTCGATGAAATGCCTGAACTTCAAGGTATGGGGACAACCGTAATCGCCGTTTTATTGCATGAACCAACCGGTCAATACAGCTTTATCAGTGTCGGCGATAGTCCATTATATAAGTACAGTGAAGGGCGCTTGCAACGGATTAACGACAATCACGCGTTTTATGAAGACTTAAAGCGCCTTGTCGCCGCTGGTGAGATGAGTCAAGAAGAAGCTGATACACACCCAGATAGGCATGCAATTACCAGTGCGGTTATGGGGCGTGTCATTGAAAAGTTTGATGTTAAAAGTGGGCAATTTGCAGCCGGTGAACTTATTATTCTCGCGAGTGATGGCCTGCAGACGCTCACCGATACAGAGGACGGAGAAATTGCGCAAGTACTTCAATCAGCACAAGCCGATCCCGAACAGTCTGTCATTCAATTACTCGCGGCAGTAGAAGAAAAAGGCATTAGCCATCAGGACAACACCACGATTATTGTTGTTCGCTCAGAAAATGAAGCGAGCGTCACTTCAACGCCTCCGGAACAAGCAAACGAAGAACTTCAAGTAACGTCTGAACAGGCACCGAAAACGCAAGTCGAAATACCCCAAAAAAGTAGCGGCCAGCCTGCTAAGAAAAGTTCGTCAAAAGTGTGGGTATGGTTGCTCCTCATCGGGGTAGTGGCTGCCATTTTGTGGATTGCAAGCCCGGAACTAAGAACCTTCGTTTTCGATTTGGTTGAAAAATATACGAATGCGTAAAACATGGGTGAGATAGCGGTGAACGAACGCTCGAGAAGTTATGAAAACGCATCACAGCGTGCGGCATTACAAATAGAAAGCACTAGTGTGGGAGATGTCTGTTTTCTTACGGATCGTGGCGGTCGAAGTGAAAATCAAGATGCCTGGGGGGCCTGCGAAAGTGTCGCCGGCACGCAGGTTTATGCCGTCGCTGATGGTCTTGGCGGCCATCAAGGAGGGCGGATCGCGGCGCAGGCAGCCATTGAGGGCATATTAAATTACGCCCAGGCGCAAACACAATCGCTGCTGAATCACGAGAGTTTAACTGCACTCTTTGCACACGCTCAAGCGAGTATTAGAGAACAACAAAATCAATTTCCAACGCTTGAGTCAATGCGCTCTACCTTGGTGGTTTTGGTTATTGAAGCGGGGCAAGCTGTTTGGGCACATGTAGGTGACGTGCGTTTGTACCTTATGCGAAACCATAAAATTGAATTTCAGACCAAGGATCAAAGCGTTCCTCAACTGATGGTCGATACCGGGGAGATTGCTGCTGAAGATATTCGTCAACACCCAGATAGAAGCCGACTTCTGCAAGCACTTGGTAAACCTGATGATCAATATAAGATTGCGTTTCAAGCGGAGCCCAAGCAACTTGCTTCCGATGATCAATTTATTTTATGTACAGATGGATTCTGGGAATGGGTTATAGAGAACGAAATGTTGGCAGCGCTTGAAAAGGAAACGGTTGAACAAGCAACCGAAATATTGGAGCGTACCTTGCAGTCTCGAGCCCAATCAGAAGAAGATGACTTTGATAACTACACATTTTTGTTAATTCGATGTAGCAAAATTGAATCAGAGCCATCAAAATGGTCTGCAACACGTTTAGTGAGTTCATTTTTCAAGCCGAAAGTGAATCGACGTTCATCATAAGAGAGAACAATAATGCCAATGATTATGTGTGCTGCAGGCAAGCACTTTTATAACCCCGATATTCACGATCAGTGCCCATCATGTAAAGAAGATGGTGTGCAGGCAGATGATATCCCTAGTACGTCTGATTTTGCTGCGAAAACTAGTGTCATGTCGACACCTTCTTCAGGAACTGATGCGACGCCGAAAACAACGGCTCTGAACGAACCAGAAACTGCAAAGACAACGGTAAAAAGAGACGTATCACAAGACATGTCGCCTAAGACTGCCATGCCGCCTGCAAAAACTCCTCCACCAAAGAGTGCCGAGAAAGTGGAACCGATCATTAGTTCCACTGATTTTGATGATTCAGAATCTATGCCGAGAATCGATAGTGGCTCAAGTCTGAAGACGCGAGTCGTGATGAGTAAACATGAAAGTGCGGGTTCTGCCAAGAGTTCAAGTGTTACTCAGGCGGATGAATTCTTCCCTGTGGTAGGTTGGCTTGTCGTCGTGAAAGGGAAGGGTTTAGGGCACGATTTTAGACTAATTCAAGGAGAGAACAGAATCGGTCGTGGCGAAGAAATGGAAGTTTGCTTAGATTTTGGTCTCGACAGCGATGATACCGTAAGCCGCGACGCGCATGCGATTGTGGTTTTTGACAACAATGCGAATGAGTTTTTCATTGAACGTGGCAATAGCCGTAATTTACCAATGCTTAATGGTGCGACCATCAGACGAGATCAGAATCTAAATCATGGGGATGTAATTCAGCTAGGAAGCACAGAATTACGTTTCATTTCTTTTTGTAATCAAGAGTTTCAGTGGTAACTATGGATTCTAGCCGTATTGATGCACTCTCAGAAGGTACGATTCTTCATGCTTATAAGATAAAGCGTGAGCTTGGCTCGGGTGCTTTTGGTATTACCTACCTTGCTGAACATGGCCTATTGCACACCCAGCATGTTATTAAAGAGTACCTACCGGAAAGTGCCTTGCGCGATCGCGCAACCAGTACGGTTACACCGAAAAGTCATCAGGAAGAGGACCTTTTCAATTGGGGGATGAGTAGCTTCTTTAACGAAGCTCGTATTCTGAACCAACTGAGTCACCCAAATATCGTGAAAGTAAGCGACCTATTCGAAGCGAATGGCACGGCTTACTTTGTAATGCCCTACTTAAAGGGCATTACACTTCACCAATGGATAAAAGATCATCCAAACCCAAATCAGCAGCAACTTGAACAACTCTTCGTACCGATCCTCGAGGGGTTAAAATACATCCATGAGCGGAATTTGCTGCATCGAGATATAAAGCCCGAAAATATATACATTACAGAAAACGGAAATCCGGTGCTTATCGACTTTGGCGCAGCGCGTTTAGCCATTGGGAATAAAAGTAAAGCACTCACGCAAGTACTCACACCACATTTTGCACCTTGGGAACAATATCGTTCCAAAGGTGATTTCACACCAGCACTTGATTTATACAGTCTTGCTGGCTGTATTTACCAAGCCATCACGCAAAAATTGCCTGAGGAAGCGCCAAACCGTCTAGAGGACGACCCGCAACCAAGACTTGCGGGAAGTCAGCATGAAGGTCGATTCTCAAAAGCATTCTTGACCGCAGTTGACACTGCGATGAGTGTGTGGGCTAAAGATCGTTACCAAAACGCTTTCGATTTTCAAAAGGCATTACTTGGGCAAGCAAGTGAAAACCCAGCTCCTAGCGCTCCTTCGAGCGCTCCCGCTGCGGCCGTATCGAATGAACAAGCCTCAGCGGCGGTCGCACACGAACATCATAACAAGAGTAAAACACCTATTATTGTGGGCGGAGCCGGAGCGGCGGCAGCACTTGCCACTGCGGTCTGGTTCTTCGTGTTGAGTCCTAGCACGCCCGACGAGCCAGATCTTCAAACAGTGGGGAGTGAAACCGTTGTTACGAGTGAGCAGGAAAGCGATCCTGACACACTTGCCGAAGACGTGGTTGAAGTTGACCAGGCCTGGCTTGACGCTCAAAGTGCAGACACAATTTCGGCATATGAAACATACCTTAACGCTTGTGAAAATTGCCAGCATGAGGAAGAAGCTCAGAACCGTCTAGCTGAATTAGAGCAAATCGAAGCGGACCGTATTGCTGCAGAGGCGACTGCGAGGGAAGCGGAAGCTGAGCAAAGACGTAGGCAAGCGCAACGAAACGAAGATAACCAGCTTTGGAATCAATCTACTGACGCAAACACGGTCGATTCCTATCGCGATTATCTGACGCAATGTCAGCTTTGTGAAAATCGAAGCGACGCACAATCACGGATACAAAGTATACAAGCAGCAGTGCAGACGGCAGAGCAACGCGCTGCAGCCGAGGAAGCGCGTCGCGCCGCCGTGCAACGCGACGACGTGTTGTGGGCCTCGCTTGATGGCAATGAAAGCGGTTATCAACGTTATTTAGCGAATTGTGAAGCGTGCGAACGTCAACAAGAGGCACAAACCGCGATTAATGAGATCGTTGTACGGAGAGAGGCAAGAGATGCTGACGAGAGTTTGTGGCAAGCAGCGTTAGCCCAAAACGATGAAGCTGGCTGGCAAAATTATTTGGACAACTGTACGACCTGCTCAGAGGAAGCTGACGCAGAATCAAAATTGTTAGAAATTGAACAAAATAGAGAAGCCATTGCGGCCGAAGAAAGTCTCTGGATAGACACATTAGAACAGGACACAGTGATGGCATATCAAGACTATCTCGCGTCATGCCAAGTGTGTTCTGATCAAAACGAAGCCGAAAGACGATTATTGCAACTAAATGCACGTGACAGTGGTTTAACAGTGGGTGCGAATGGTTCGGATTTCACTTCAATTCAAGAAGCGATCGACTTTGCACTGCCCGGAACAGAAATACGTGTTGCTGCCGGAACCTATTCCGAATCAGTTCGTATAGAGAAAGATGTGAAGGTGATCGGGGCGGGCCAGCGAGGGGATGCGAAACTTCATGTAGACGAACAGGATGCGATTTATCTGATTGGCACCGATGGTGGAATTGAGAATTTTTCAATTCGTAGCCGCTCTGGAACTCAATTAAGCTATGCCATATTTGTTGATGGCGGCTCGCCACAGATTCTAAATAATGAAATACAGTCGAATTCAGCCTCCGTTATTGCTGTAAATAATGGGGCGACGCCTCTTGTTGAAGGGAACATAATTCGCGGTAGCCGACAGAGCGGTATCGTCATTTACAATCAGAGCGCCGGTGTCTATCGGAACAACGAAATTCATGACAATACTGAATTTGGTATTCGTCTTGAAACAGATACGAATCCGAGTTTCAGCGGAAACAAAATCTTTGCGAATAAGCAAGGCGGCGTCATTATCATTGACTCAGGATCAGGTGAATTTGAGGGCAATGAAATTTATGACAACGAAATTGCGAATGTCATCGTGACAGCGGGTGCAAACCCAACATTCACAGGAAATACCATTCGCAGGAGCAAGAGCAACGGTATTTTTATCTTCGCAGGAGGCAGCGGCCGCTTTGATGACAACGATATTTTGGAGAACGTCGATTTTGGTGTTCGTATTGAAAACGATATCAACCCGACCTTCAGCAACAACCGAATTACGGCGAACGAGCGAGGCGGTGTTTTAATTCTCGACAATGCCCAAGGACAATTTAGTGGTAATACCATAGCTGAAAATTTGAGTGCGGGTGTACTCGTTACGGCATCCGGCAATCCTGTTTTTGAGAACAATGTCGTTCATAAAAATGAGCAGCACGGTATTCATATTTTCGACCAAGGGCGGGGTCAATACGTGAATAATCGTATTACTGAAAACCCCCTGTACGGCATTGTGATTCGTAATGGTGGTGCGCCTGTCATTGAACGCAATCAAGTTGAACAAAATCGCGAGGGTATCGGCTTCTTAAATGATGCAGGTGGCACGTTGCGCGATAATGATATCCGGGATAACCAAGTCTATGGCCTTGTTATTCGCGGTAACTCAAACCCCGAAGTTACGGAAAATAGAATTCAGAGCAACCAACAAGGGGGCGTTGCGGTACTAGACAGCGGCAAAGGCGTGTTCCGGAGTAATCTAATTGTGAGTAATGGCTTTGCAGGATTTCTAGTAACCACCGGTGGAACGCCGACTGTTGTGAACAACGAAATTAGTCAAAGTTCAGAGAGTGGTCTGTTTATTAGAGACAATGCGGGCGGGGAATATCGAGATAACGATATTCATGATAATGGGTTCTCTGGTATTGCTGTGCGTAGCGGGGCAGATCCTGTGATCGCGAACAACCGAATCTATATGAATCGAGAAGGAATACGCATTTATGATGCAGGGAAGGGCACTTTTGAAAATAATGAAATTACTGGAAATATGAACCAAGCTTGGGATATCAGCGATGATTCGTCGCCAGTAAGAAGATAATCGGGTATGAGCAGTCCCCGAAGCTAAAAACAATAACCAAAAGAGGTGTGGCTGTGCTTTTAAAATCACAAAATACTTGGGCTGAAGATATTGAGGTACCCGCTGGGACCAGTTTAGTCGGTCGGGCTGCACGCAATAGCATTGTGTTGGGCGCAGATTTTGTTTCTGGAACCCATGCACGTTTAGTGAATGAAAACGGTATGTTAACTGTTGAGGATATGGGGTCTACAAACGGTACGTTTATTAATGGCCATCAAATTCCTGAAAATGAGCAAATTCAATTGCAGACTGGTATGAGTTTAGCTTTTGGAGACAAAGATGAAGGCTTTTTAGTTGAAATTATCGTGCCTGCCCAGCCCAAAGTCGATGATACAAAAACACAAGTTTCGCAGAGTACTTCTCTCGGCGGTAGTAAAACCCAAGTCGCTTCTGCACAAGCAATGCCCGCAGCTAAACCTTCAAGTGCAGGCTCGCAAGGAACCAAGGTGTTCACTGCAAAAAGTGAGTTTACGATCGGTAGAAGTCTCACCAATGACATCGCCATTGACTCACCAGTTGTCTCGTCTCTCCACTTAAAGATTGATCGTGCTGCGGATGGCAGTTGGCATGCTCGCGATAATAACAGTACAAATGGTACGTATTTAAACTCTCCGCACAATCGTATGAACGAGTTTCGGCTAGAGCCCGGACAAACCATTTATGTAGGAAGCTACAAACTATTATCAGACCGTATCCTCTCTGTATTAAAGGCGGATTCTGTAGAAAAAGTAGGGCGCATCAAAGTTTCTCAAGATAACGTGATTATTGGGCGTAATCCTGACGCCGACGTTTATGTAGCTCACCCGAGCGTGTCATGGCGACATGCAAAACTTACAAAGTCGGGCGAGAATTATGTGATTGAAGATCTAGGTTCTACAAACGGAACCTATGTGAATGGCGTACTCATAAAGAACCCAACTCAATTACGAAAAAATGACGAAATCCTCTTAGGGATCTACGCATTCTCAATCGATTTTGACAGCAGTGACAAAGTTACCTCGCTTGTTAAGAAGACCACTCTCGACGGTTTAACACTTGAAGCAAAAAATATCACCAAGCTTGTGGGCAAAGACATTGCGTTACTCGATGATATAAGCCTCACAGTAAACCCCGGTGAATTCGTGGGCTTAATGGGGCTTTCAGGTGCAGGGAAGACGACCTTCTTAAAGGCTTTAAATGGCTACGATAAGCCGACACGCGGTTCCTCTTATATCAATGGTATGGATATTTATGAGCATTATAATTTATTCAAAACCATGATTGGCTATGTACCGCAAGACGACATTGTGCACCCTGAATTAACTGTGTACGAAGCCTTGGATTACTACGCAAAGTTACGGCTTCCCTCGGACATGAAAAAAGGTGAAATTAAACGCCTTATCAAGGATACGCTCGCCAAACTAGGTCTCGCGGGCGTTGAAAATACTGTGATTGGTTCACCTGATACGGAAAAAGGGATCAGTGGAGGACAACGCAAGCGCGTGAATCTGGCGATGGAACTGTTGGCTGACCCGAAGATTATATTCCTCGATGAGCCTACTTCCGGCCTGTCTGCTGTGGACACCAAAATGGTGATGGAACTTCTTCGTCAACTAGCAGATGAAGGCAAAACGATTATTATCACGATTCACCAGCCAAGCTTCGACAACTATAAAATCATGGATAGCCAAATTATCCTGAGTTACGGAAAGCTTGCTTATTATGGACCCACCTATCCTAATTCAATTAAGTTCTTCAACCCTGGCAATGACGATCCGTCACTTCTCAATAATCCTGACAATGCACTGATTGGATTGAATGAGGGTGAGGCTGGGGCAGGGGAAGATAAACTCGATCCTCGTAAAGACAGAAACAGGAAAGGAAAGTATTGGCAGCAGCGCTACTTGCAAAGTCCTGAACATCAGGATTACGTAACCAAGCGTCAAGGGCTGGCCAAAAACCTTGAGGGTGGACAGAAGCAATCAGCCTCGAGTATTAAACAGCTATTTATTTTGGCAGGGCGTTTCATTCGGGTGAAATTAAAAGACAGGGTGAATACGACCATTTTACTTGCGCAAGCACCGTTAATTGCGGTGATGGTAAGCTTACTTTTTTCCGAAGAAGCGTATCTAGGCGACGCGAACCGACCTGGTATGGCGTTTACCCTGATGTTTGTATTGGCGATCGCAGCCGTTTGGTTTGGCAACACGAATGCTTCACGTGAGATCGTGGCTGAACGTGCAATTTATGAACGCGAACGCATGGTAGGTATTAAAATTCTGCCGTATGTTTTCTCAAAGTTTATTGTGCTTGCTCCGTTATGTGCGATTCAAACCGGCTTATTAGTAGGTATCACTTATTTTGCGACACCTTTTGAGCTTGGTTTCGAGAATGAAATTTGGTGGGTTTCGTTATTAGTTTTCCTTACTTCATTGGCCGGGTTGAGTATTGGTTTACTCGTTTCAGCATTCTCAAAATCGCAATCTCAGGCACTCGCGCTTATCCCCATTGTATTACTTCCGATGATTATTTTCGGTGGCGGTATGATGACGGTAAAACAAATGTATGAGAGTGATGGAAAAGTGGCATTTTACATTGCTCAGGCAATTCCAACCCGCTGGGCGCTGGAAGAAATGACAGCAATTTACGATGCCGAAACGGACCATGAAGCGTTTTGTAAGGAGCGAATTGATGAAACGCTTCACGAGTCTGAAGCAATGACCAATTGTTTAGCGATGCGTAATTTAACCGAAAGAAATTACGGAGAGGCAGCCACTAATCGCGAGACTGTACTCGGTGTATTAGGTGGTTTTATTGTTATTCCGCTCTTGTTTGTAATCTTTATTTTAAGAAGACGCGACCATGCATAAATTGTTGAGAAACTCGTTTATTACATTAGGTGCAGCGATGCTCGCTGCGCTCACGGGCTGCTCTATGATTAAGGAAAATATCAAGGAGCAGGTGACATACCAAATTCGAAGTGTCGACGCGCAAGTTACCATGCGAGAGACGCAATTCGGAATTCCGGCACCAACCGTCGATATTGGTATTTCCGTTGAAATACTCAATAACAGTCCAATTAATTTGACGTTAAATAAGATAAGTTACACGGTATTTCTGGATGATAAGGAAATGACGCGTGGTGAAACCAATGAAGAGGTACAAGTTTCTGCCAATGGCGGTAGCAATGTGATTCGGTTTAACACTCAGTTAGGTACGCGTGAATTACTCAACTCTGGTGTGAGTTTAACTAGGAATCGAGGATTGCCGCCGATTCGTGTCGAAGGGACCGGATGGATAACGACTCGATTCGGCGAGCACGAAGTGCCATTTACACTCAATTACAATGAAAGTGATGAAGAAGCATAAAGAGTTTAATAAACATTAATTACATGAAGCGGCGAGTAGGCCGCTTCTTTTTTAGATGATACATCTAGTCTATACTCAATTTAACATAATATATATTATGCGCATAATTACACTTTGAAAGTAGACCACGCAATATGATTGATCTGCGGCTCGAGCCATGGTTTTATGTGATTATCTTCTTAAATTAAGAAATGAGTGAGCAGTTATGAGTACGGGTTCGTTTTGTAGTCCTCACCACGTTATCGATATTCAGAGCTGGCGCCGTCGTGAGCATTTCTTATTTTTTCGAGACTTTGAAGAGCCACGTTATCGATATTCAGAGCTGGCGCCGTCGTGAGCATTTCTTATTTTTTCGAGACTTTGAAGAGCCATATTTTGGCCTCACGGTTACACTTGATTGCACAGCGACCTACACGGAATCTAAACAGTCTGGCCGCTCATTTTACCTAAACTATTTGCTTAAGATATTGCAATGCTGCAATGAAATCAGCGCATTGCGGTTAAGAATGCCAACCACAAATGAGGTCTGGGAGTATGAAAAGGTTCATGCGTCCAGTACAGAAACGAAAGTGAATAAAACGTTCGGGTATGCGCTGATCCCCTTTCACACCGATTATTTATCGTTCCAGGAGCTTGCTGAGGCCGAAATAAAGCACGTACGGGACTCAGAGGGCCTGTTTTCGACCAGTCTAGGCGCAGAACCGCGCCTTGATGTGATCCATTTTTCTGCGCTTCCGTGGCTTAATTTCACCAGCGTATCGCACGCCCGATTCTTTTCACGCCTCGACAGTGTGCCTAAGATTACTGTGGGTAAATGTGAACAGCATGGAGATCGTTATTTTATGCCAATCTCGCTACACCTGCACCACGCGCTTGCAGACGGCGCAGACGCTGCTGAATTTTTTAAAGCCTTAGAAGCAAAGCTCTAAAATGTGTAGGTTAGGAAAAGCAATATAGTTTGATTCGTGTCTTCAGAGAGCATTGGGCTTTGCGCTACTTGGTCCTCTAAGAGCTCGATTCTATAAAAGCCCGCCAAAGTCCAACGCTCATTGAGCCTAAAATAGCCATTTAAGCCAACATCTAAGCTTACCGTCGCATTCGGTTGATAGAAAGGAAGTCCACTGCGCAGCGCTTCGCTCTCTGAAATGCCATAGCGTGAGTTTGCTAAATCATCACTTAGATAACTCACCCCCACATTGGGCGTTAATTGCCATGCAAAGGGACGTTCGCTTAACGGATAGCCATAACTAACACGAGCCGCATAGCCCGTCTCTAAATCACGGGCGTTCACAGTGAACTCTGCCGAAATTTCACCCTTCAACGCATCTCGTTGATATCTAAGCCCTGCGTCAAAACGATTATCTCGTTTATCAAGCTGAGCTAATTGAGGATCCGCATTCTCATCCGGGTCATAACTAGAAGGGTTAAAATTCAAGGTGAACGTGAGGTTATATTCACGAAGCCACTGTGGTCGTAAACCTAATTCAATACCGCGGAAATACCAATTTTGACTTTCATATGAAAGTGCAGGAACAAGAAGTGATGTGTTTTCCTGGCTACGATATGCGTCGTCAGAAATAATCGCTGCGACACCAACAGATAACATCGGCTCCCTGCTTTCTTGAGCATATGCAGGTGCATGAGAAAGCCACGCTAAGCTGAGACACACTGAAGGCAGAACTATCTTTTTCATATTACAATTCCTCATTTTACATTTCCTTTTTGTAAACGCGAAAGCCCTCATTAGAACCCTAAAAGCGCGATTGATTGAGACGCGTTAGTTCATTTCGATAGAACTTAAAGTATCATACGCTGAGAATTCGTATTTGGAGCAAATATTTAGATGTCGGAACAGGCACAATCTCTTATCTCGCTAACTGCTGCTGAGCTTACAACTAATACCGAGGGATGGATATCACCTCTCGAACGCGCACCATTCCCAGTGAGTGCGTTAGTAGGCCAGAAACGGGCATTACAGGCGTTACAGCAAGCCATGCGTTCGCGATCATTCTACAGTCACGCATACGCTGCGTTACCTCCCGGCCTAATTGCGCAAGATATTTTCTCAGAGGTTGCGCTCAAGCTTCCTTTTCCCAGCAAACCTCGTTATGACTGGGTTTATCTCGCAAATCCGAATGATGCGTACAGCCCTTGTTGTGTTTGGCTCCCGATAGGTAGTGCCGAACAAGCGGTTATGGAATTATGGAAATTGCTAGAATTGCCCTTAAATGAACGAGCGGATCAGTTGAGTTATATACAAGGACAATTCCCCTCTTCCTCATTTAGTCATTATTTGGAACAAATAAAGGATAAATCCTTTGACGATTTGCCAGGGAATGAATTGGCAAATGTAGTGGTGAGTTACGAGGGAAATGCACCGAGCTTTGAGTTTTGTCAGCGTGTCACAGCCAGCGATCTCTTTGGCACTATCAAGGTACAGAATATTGAAGGCACGGTCAGTAGTGAATTACACTTAATCCGACCCGGCGCGATTCATCGTGCAAACGGTGGCGTGCTTATTATAGACGCCGCTGAATTACTCACTGAACAAAGCTTATGGCGTCGTTTGAAGCATACCTTGCGCACAGGCTTAATTGAGTGGCCTGAGCCAGGCGAAGGTACTCAGGGAATTTTCTACTCACCAGAACCAATGCCACTCGATGTAAAGGTTCTCTTGACGGGCCCTGCTGAGTTATTCCATCAATTAGAAGTACTCGATCCTGATTTTAGTAATTTCTTTCCCTTTATCGCCGATTTTTCCTCAGTATTTTATGTAGATGAGAGTGAGATTAGCGAATATGGAAGCTTCTTAGCTTATTTACAGCAGGAAACAAGGCATCGACCATTTTCCTCCGAGGGACTTGCAAGCTTCTTAGAATGGTCGACAGCACTTTGCGAGCACCAGCGCGAACTGAGTTTAGATGCAATTCGACTTATCCAATTAATTGAAGAAGTTGATGCGTTGGCAGCGCAAGATGATGCCGAAAAGATCAATCGTGATCATGTTGAGCGGGCTGCTCAATTACAGCGTTACCGAGGGAGTCGTATTGCAGAACTAAATTGGCGCCAAATTATTGAGAATCAAATTCAAATCGATTCTAGTGGCGCAGTAGTTGGGCAAATCAATGGTCTCACCGTGGTCAGTATGACGGGTATTGAGTTTGGTGAGCCATCGCGAATCACCGCAACGGTTCATTACGGCGATGGTGATATTATCGATATCGAGAGAAAATCTGAGCTTAGCGGTAGTATTCATACAAAAGGCGTTATGATCCTGACTGCATTTTTGGCAAATCTTTTCGCTCAACGTGAACCAATGCCATTGTCAGCAACGCTAGTTTTTGAGCAGTCTTACCATGAAGTTGATGGCGATAGTGCGTCCTTAGCGGAACTCTGCGCCCTGCTCTCTAGTTTAAGTGAGTTGCCTATTCAACAATCTATTGCGGTCACAGGTGCTATCGATCAGTTTGGAAACGTACAGGCGGTCGGTGGTATCAACGAGAAGATATCGGGATACTTTGAGGTTTGCAAAGCACGCGGACTTGACGGCACACACGGCGTTATTATCCCTGCCTCAAATCAGTCGAATTTGCATTTACCAGCCGAGATTCGGGATGCGGTTACCGCGGGCTTATTTCACGTATATACGGCGCAAACAGTCTATCAAGCAGCGGAAAAGCTCATGAACATGTCATGTGGCGACGCAGAGCGAGTGAGCGATCAGAGTATTTTTGGTCGTGTTCGCAAACGCTTACACCAAGTTCACCATGAACAGGAATCTCCCCGCAGTGGTTTTTGGTCTTTATTTGGCAAAAATTAACTGTTCGGACTTGTTCAGCGTACACGCGTTCGCTAATCTAGGCGCTTAATTTTTTAATAAGGTATTTTTATGCAGTCTTCGTATAGTCGTGAGGAGCTTCTCGCTTGTAGTCGCGGCGAAATGTTTGGCCCAAACAATAGCCAACTTCCCGCTCCAAACATGTTAATGATGGATCGTGTTACTAAGATGGATCCTGAGGGCGGCACGGCCGGCCTGGGCTATATTGAGGCTGAGTTAGATATTCATCCTGATTTGTGGTTCTTTGCATGCCACTTTCCCGGTGATCCCGTAATGCCTGGTTGCTTAGGTTTAGATGCGCTCTGGCAATTATTAGGTTTTTATTTGGCATGTTCAGGCGGGCCTGGCAGAGGCCGCGCATTGGGCGTCGGCGAAGTAAAGTTTACTGGCCAAATTCTACCTACTGCAAAAAAGGTCACTTACCGTATTAATATGACACGCCTTATTAAGCGCAGATTATTCATGGGGATCGGCGACGGTGAGGTTGAGGTTGATGGTCGCGTAATCTACACGGCCAAAGATCTGAAAGTGGGTTTATTCACTGATACTTCTACCTTCTAAAGCAAGTCGAGTCATAAACACAAAAAAGCCCAGTACATCTGGGCTTTTTTGCTACATAATTCGTCTTAGATTAGCGCTGGTAGAGGCCATCATTCCTAGCTTCCATCGCGTCTCTCCATCCCCCGAGCCATTCGGAACGAATGTCACTGTTTTGATAAGGGCAGATTTCTTTTGAACGACCTGAAACTCCTGCTTTAAAACCTTGTGAATGGGCTCTCTCTAAACGGTCTCGCTTTTGTCTTTTCATATTCCGCTTCCTCTAATCGTTTCACTTTCGATGTACACATTTATTTATCTGTACACTTACTGTGATAGTTACAATTGGAAGAAAGTTCAATGAACTTTTAAAACAATCTCAAGCTTAAAATATTAACAGCTTGAGATTGCTTCGTTTTTCTTTTATAACGTTTCACTCTGCTTTTTTGCACGTACCTTTCTTCTCGTTATAAATGAGCTTACACCGAGAAAAATAAGACCGAATAGCGTTCCAAAATTAACGGACGCGCCCTGTCTCTCAACGACACCCACCTTGTCACAAGCCACATTTTCTTCGGAGGGAGTCAGAAGAAGCATTTGTTGTGAACTACCTGAGAAAGTTCGACCATTGACCTCAGTCTCGTTCGTTGTCAGTGCATTGACCAAAATTTCGCCGTTATCATTAATATCTACAGCATCAATAATTCGGTAACCACTGTCGCAAGGAATTAAATCATTTAAGTCAGTAATTTGATCGGTTGCGATATCGTAAATGAAACCAACTTTACGACGCTCTGTCACCTGAGTTTCTTCTCGTTCAGCATTTCCAACGACTTGGTTCAGATTATTTATATCGTTCGGCGTCCACGCAGAGTCTTCGAAAAAGCCTCGAGGGAAATCCGCGTTCTCTGTTCGATTTGCGTCTGTTACATCGGCAATGAATAAACGATTTCGCACAGAAGTGCTTGTTCTACGGAGTGCAAATCCAACAATCACGCCTTCGTCGTTCACTGCGCGTGCCTGGCTTTGCGTAGCGCCTTCAACTTCTCCACCGAGAATTTGCTGGGCACCTGCTTCTGTAAAGATAGTTGCAAAGTTAAAGAACAGATTTCCATCACCGAAGTTGGTGAAGCCGACGATATCGCCGTTGTTATTCACATCAATCGCTTCACTTCGCACATAAGACTCCTCGGACGCTGATTCAGGTGGTTCAAAGGCGACCCCTAAAGCACGCTGCGAGAGAACATTTCCCGCGCTGTCCAGTTCCCACACATAGGCTTCTTCATTATATAAAGGCAGACGAAGGCTCGCATTGTATTCGGCAGCTGCCCAAACACGATAGAGACACGCGCCTAACGGAATATCTGCGTTAGGTACTGTTTCACCATCTTCATTCTCTATTTCTTCATTAGTACAACCACGGAAACTGTTTTCAATCACTTCCCGATTACTCACCGCGGCGAATCCAACAACCAAGCCATTATCGTTCATACTACGCGCTTTCGATGTACCACCGAAAACTACATCTTCATTCGATTGTAAAACTCGGATGTTTTGTCCGTCACTCCAAAAACCTGCGAGCAAATGTTCAGGCGAGAAATACTCGGTTGCTTCGCCTTCTGAGTTCGTACCCGAAGCCTGCAGGAAGGGGCCGATAGTGTCCCCTACAACATGACCATTATTATTGATATCGACCGGGTAGACTGAGTTACTGAATGACAACGTACCGGTTACTGGCTCCACCACGTCGAATGCCTCAGATAACGAGAAAAAACCGTCATCGTAGATAAAGCCGTCTGCAATTCTCAATTTTTGAAACGTTGGCTGATTGAGTGGTCCACTCGGGCGGTTTAAGTAGTTGCGAAGATAAAGGTATTCGTTTGGACTGAGATTATCGAAATCTTCAATTACAGAGAGCAAAGGATCATCTAGATCGAGTACATCAGTACGAATAGGTAAATTCAATACATCATACCCGATTCCGGAAACCTGACCGGCATTATTCAGACTGTAGCCATTACTCGAAAATGATGTTTCAATCGTTCCAAGTTCAACTATGGAGTAGCTATTAGCCGCATGTGTAACAGCGGTTGGCAAAGCCAATAGTGTCGATACACATAGTGCTGCATACTTCTTTTTAAATTGCATTATTAACCCTGTAATTGTTCCAGTTCGTCCCACCGCGCTAATGCTTCGTTTAGCTCCGCTTCTAGTGCGGCTAATTTCTCCAGCACAGGCTGAGTTTGACTCACTTCTTGATTAAAAAAATCTGGCTCGCTTATTTTTTCTTGTAACTGCTGATGCTCAAGCTCAATTGCTTCTATTCGCTCAGGAAGTAGCTCTAGTTCTCTTTGTAATTTGTATGATAACTTTTTACGGCTGGTTACTAAAGTATCCGTCTGCTCTGATTGCAAAACTGCAGCAGAAGTTCCACCTACTTCATCATCGTTTTTATTATTTTTTGTATTAAACGGAGCTTTTTTACCATTTAAGTACATTGTAACTTCTCTAAAACCACCGACGATTTCCGTTATCTTGCCCTCTCCCTCGAATAGCAGCACCGTCGACACTGTATTTTCAATAAATTCTCTATCGTGACTGACCACCAAAACAGTACCTGCATAATTCACAACGAGATCTTCAAGAAGCTCTAATGTTTCAACGTCTAAATCATTCGTAGGCTCATCTAAAATCAGTAAGTTGGAGTCGTTTAAGAGTATTTTCGCGAGTAAGGCTCGATTACGTTCCCCACCACTCAATGCCTTGAGTGGTGTACGAGCTTGCTGCGGGGTAAAAAGGAAATCTTGTAGGTAACTAAAAATGTGTCGAGTTCGCCCTTGATGAGTCACATCTTGTTTCCCGTCACCCACGTTATCCGCAACTGTTTTCTCAGGATCAAGTGCTGCACGATGTTGGTCATAATAGGCAACATTGAGCTTTGTCCCCTGCTCACTCAGTCCTGAGCTTGGTTCAATCGAGCCTAAGATTAAGCTAAGTAACGTGCTTTTCCCTATACCATTGGGGCCAACGAGAGCTATTTTATCGCCGCGCTGAATTGTTAACGTGAGACCTCTAACAAGTTGTTTACCAGCGATTATGTAGTCCAAATCTTGGCAACGCCATACGATTTTTCCAGACTTCTCACTAGAGCCCGCATTAATATTCACTTGTCCCTGACGATTTCTGCGTGCTGCACGCTCCACGCGCAGTTGTTTCAGGGCTCTTACACGGCCCTCATTGCGTGTTCTTCGTGCTTTTATGCCTTGTCGAATCCATTTTTCTTCTTCAGCGAGCTTTTTATCAAATAGTGCGTTTTGTGCCTCTTCAACTTCAAGTTCATGTTGCTTCGTTGCAACATAGCTCTCGTAATTACCTAGGTAAGACCGTAATTGCCCTCGATCGACGTCTATGATGCAAGTCGCCAACGCCCGAATAAATGCACGATCGTGACTGATAAATACAATAGCTCCTTTGAAAGCGAGTAGCGTTTCTTCGAGCCATTGAATCGTTTCAACATCTAAGTGGTTCGTTGGCTCATCGAGCAACAGAACATCAGGGCTCATTACTAAAGCGCGAGCAAGTGCCACGCGACGTAACCAACCTCCAGACAGTTCACTTAAACGGGTGTCACACGGGAGGTTAAGTTGAGTTAATGTAGTCTCTATCGTTTGCTGTAGTTGCCACGCGCCCAATGCGTCAAGCTTTTCTTGGAGCCTAGAGAGCTTGTTCAACAACTTATCACTTTGCGGTGTATTGATCATGTCTTGCGATACTTGCTCGTACTCCTCCAGCAAGCGGTATGCTTCGGCAAAGCTCTCTGCAACAAACTGATAAATAGTTTGCTCTGTGCGTGCAGGCGGATCTTGGGGTAGCATAGCCACGCGCGCATTATTTTCCCAATGTAACTGGCCATCATCGAGCGCAACAGTACGTGCGATCACTTTCATAAGCGTGGATTTGCCAGCACCATTTCTTCCCACGATACAGAGTCTTTCACCGCTTTCGACAATTAATTCAGCATGGTCGAGGAGCGGCGCATTACCAAAGGCAAGTTGTGCGTCTTGCATACGAACCAAAACGGTCATTTAGATAGAAACTCCATTAATTTTTGCTCTTCAAAGGGCCATTTCATTTCGGCGTCATCTAGTTCGCGAATGATGACAGGAACGAGCGCTCCGTATTCCTGTTTGAGCGCCTCATCACTATCGATATCAACCAAATGCAAACGAATTGGCTCCTCTAGCTGCTGTGCATATATTTGCTGGATCGCAATTTTACAAAGTGGACAAGACTCACGTGTCAGCAAGTAAAAATCATTCATAATACAAGTACCAACAATAATGAATTGCACGTTGACGTTTGAAGTCTAATGGTATTGTCTTCTCGGTGCGTTCCTCAATTTTAAGACCGAGTGCAGACACGGCTCGGTCATCAAATTTAAACTTTCTCATATTGGTCGAAAATATAATGAGTCCACCCTCGCTTAAACAGGCTCTTGCCGCTTGAATCAGGCTCAGGTAGTCCTCCTGAATATCAAAATGAGACTCCATCCGCTTCGAGTTAGAAAAGGTCGGTGGATCGAGAAAGATAAGGTCCCATTTTTCTGTGCCAAGAGTCGCTTGTTCAGTTAGCCAAGTCGTACAGTCGGCTTGAATAAATTTGTGCTTATCGATCGTTTGATGATTTAAACGGAAATTATCCTTTGCCCAATTGAGATATGTCCGCGACATATCAACAGTCGTGACCTCACTCGCCCCACCAAGCGCAGCATGCACCGACGCGGTTCCGGTATAGGCGAAAAGGTTTAGAACGCGTTTTTCACGCGCTCTGTATTGAATATCCTTGCGTACAATTCGATGATCGAGGAATAACCCCGTGTCTAAATAATGCGTTAAATTAACCCAGAATTGAGCATTGTATTCTTGACAGACAAACCGCACAGCTTCCTCGTCTGCGGCAACTTTCGTATATTGTTGCTCACCTTTTTGACGCCGGCGCTGCTTCAGGAAAATTTTAGCGGGATCAACCGGCAAGGTTTCCATTAAGGTATCGATCAAGTCCCACCAACGTGCTTCGGCTTTCTCAGGTTCAATACTCTTGGGCGCTTGGTATTCCTGTACTACCCAATGGTCAAGGTAGTAATCGATCGCTGCATTGTAATCTGGTAAATCCGCGTCATAGACCCGAAAGGCCTCTATCCCCTCGTGCTTTGCCCATTTAGACCGTGCTTGCCAATTTTTCAAAAGCCTGTTGGCAATATCTGTTTTCGCCCGCCGCTCAAAATGAAGTTGATTTGCGAATGAATAGAGTGCAAGACGAATATCTAGTGGGCCGCTTTTTAGTGCGTATTTCTTGTGGCTCGAAAGTTTCAGCGCTTTCAACATGGTATCACTTGGACCTAATAAGGCCGCATGCCATGTTTGAGGTAACTCTCGTAAGCCATTTCCGATTGCCGAATAAAGTTGACGTGCAGCTAATGCCGCTTCCAGTCTCTCACCATAGGGTGGATTTGAAATGACCAAGCCATTCGGGTGCATGTCGTTAAATTGCTCCCAGAAATGTACGTTGGACGAATCTATTGCACCAAACTTAAACAGGTGCCCTAGCCCCAGTTTATGTGCGCCTTGATCTGCATAACGCAGGACAACGGTGTCCAGATCGTAACCCAAGAACTGCCAGTTGCAACTTTCCCGCGCGGCTTCAAAATGAGAAACCGCTTCATCCTTTATTTTTTGCCATTCATTTTCGTCGTGTTGGCACCAAGCATTCCAGCCATAATCTTCCCGTAACAGCCCCGGCGGACACTTCGTTTTTATCATCGCCAGCTCGAGCAGCAAGGTACCGCTTCCGCAGAACGGATCAACGATTGTAAGTGGTTCGCTAGGCTCAGTAATTAATTGCAATGCGCGCAGTGCAATTGCCGCAGCAAGGGTTTCACGAATTGGCGCAGGTCCTGTTGCTGTCCGATAGCCCCGCTCATGGAGACCTCTGCCACTCAAATCAAGATAAATGCTCGCTTTGCCTTTTGCCAGGTTCACATAAATATGGGTTTCTGCGAAATCTTTAGAAACCGACGGCCGTTCATCATGCGCACGCCAGTAATCTAGATAACCGTCCTTTACCACCTGCGCTGCAAAGCCCGAATGTTTTAAAACCTTACTCGTGCCTTGAAACTTCACAACGAAATCGCGCTTAGGATTTACATGCGCTTGCCAATCTACCGACTGCACTGCACTTAAAAGCGTTTCGCGATCATGGACATCGAAACTTCCGAGGCTCAAATAAACTCGACTGGCAGTACGCAACTGCAGCATCATTTGGTACATCGTAGGCCGAGATGCTTGTAAATACATACCGCCGTGAGTTCTTTTGATATCACTCACTGCAAATTCGGAGAGTTCCTGCATTAAAAGTTCTTCGAGCCCGTGAGCACAGGTTAGGTAAAGCGAGAGCATTATGGAAAATCCTTAAAAGTAGAGGCAAAATTATACGCAGAATCGGTTGCTATGTCTGCCTTACTCTTCAAAGTTCGCTTGGGATTGTTGGATTTGTGAGCAAACAAAACAAATTTCGAGAATACCCCTTGCTTTATATCCGAAGCTCACCTATAGTTCACGCCCTCAGACGCGGGGTGGAGCAGTCTGGTAGCTCGTCGGGCTCATAACCCGAAGGTCGTAGGTTCAAATCCTGCCCCCGCAACCAATTTCCTTTTCTTTCGATGTCATTGTTCTGTAGTCAGTAACTCGTTATATTAACTGAAACAAGAAAGAATGGATGTCTCCTTGCAATTATCAGATATTTGGGTGGTGAGCTACTGGCTCATACTCGCATTAGTTTTACTTCGAATTGTCTTCAGAAAAAGAAGCAGTGTGAGCTCTTCACTTGCTTGGTTTCTTATTATTGTCATTTTCCCGATTTTCGGGGTCATATTGTATGTATTTTTCGGGGAAATCCAGTTAGGCGCTCGACGCGCAGAACGGGCACTTCGAATGCGCGAGCCTTTTGTAACCAATCTTACCTCTCAAGCTCAGCGGTTTACTGCGGAAAGGCCGGAAAACCCGGTGGCACAGTCAGTTTTCGATATTATGAGTCGACAACTCGGGACCGGAGGGCTGACGTACCGAAACCTAAACTTACTTAAACATCCTGACGTCATCTTTGATGCTTGGTTGGACGATATAAGCCAGGCGCAAACGAGTATTCGTGCCGCGTTTTATATCTGGCATTCGAAAGGTAAAGTCACCGCGATCACGGATGCTTTGATTGCTGCGAAAAAACGTGGTGTAGATGTCGAATTACTGATTGATCATGCAGGTAGTTGGCGTTTCTTTTTATGGCATAAAGACTTACGCCGTATGCAACAGGCCGGCATTAAAATTGTTGCAGCGCTCCCCGTTTCGATCTGGAGAAATCTTTTTCGCCGCGTTGATCTAAGAATGCACCGAAAGCTTCTCATTATTGATCATCACGTGGCATACAGTGGCTCCATGAATATGGCAGACCCTGCCTATTTTAATATTGGCCGACAGGTTGGCCCCTGGATTGATTTGGTCATTCGTTTTGAGGGTGCCGCAGCGTTTGGCGTATCCAAGGTGTTTTCTTGGGATTGGGAACTCGAAACAGGTGAGAGAAACTTTCCCGCCTTCCCCGAACAGATCAAAGCTTCAAATGAATCTATGACCATGATTCCGTCGGGTCCAGACATTGGAAAGGATTTAATAAGCCAAGTGCTGTTAGTTACGATTTATCGAGCAAAGCAGTCTATTTTTCTCACAACCCCCTACTTTGTTCCCTCAGAAGCTATTTTCGACGCCTTATGTCACGCGCTTCAGCGTGGTGTCTCTGTAACAATTATTGTTCCACAGAAGTGTGATTCCCGCATAGCCGGCTGGGCCAGCCGCTCCTTTTATGAAGAATTTTTGCGTGCTGGAGGAGAAATTCGTTTATTTAAGAAGGGCTTGTTACACGCTAAAACAGTCGTAATCGACCAAGAAGTTGCTCTCGTTGGAAGCGTTAATCTTGACGCCAGAAGCTTTCAGCTTAATTTTGAACTGACGTTCGCGATATACAATAAGGAAGCTTGCCAAGCAATTCAGGCAGTTCTCAATGAATATCACCTAGACAGCGACGCTGTAGGAGCAAACGAATGGTTTAAACGGTCAGAAGTGTCTCGCGCACTCGAACGGCTCTGCTACTTTTTGAGCCCGTTACTTTAATGAGTTTTGCTTTGCGAATGATTAGGCGAATTGCTGCCAATGGTCGGAAGAAGACTGAACCGGGTGCAACTCATGGCTTAAAAGGCGATCTTTAAGCACTCGAATCACTTCGAAGCGCTTCATTACCTTGGTGCTCGCTACTTCGAAACTAGGATCAATGAGCATACAAAGTGCTGTACGCTCATCTTGTTCAATCATTAAGAACGAACCTTTGGCAAAACCTGAGTTGAGTGAACAGAACAAGTACTCCGCAGGCCAAGGCTCAACTACCCCTGTTTGAAAATGCCAGCTCTGTGGCATTAGGGCTCTACCAAAACGCGCAAACGCGACCGCATGAAGCGCAAACAAGAGTTGCTCAGTAGAAGAAAGCGGACAGTATTGTTCAAGATATTGTTGAATCTTACTAAACAGCTCGGCGTCATCTAACGAAAACGCGCTTTGAGATTTCATGTCCGGACGCAAATGCTTGCGTCTAAATTGCAATTTCTCAGTGAGCCCACCGTCCATTTCGATGGCCAGTTGCTCTTGTTTTTCGTTATATATCCATTGCCAAGACTGCATTTGCAAATATCTCATGCTTTTTTTTATTTCTTATTCGCCTACTTTACTCTGATCTTGATTATCACGCAATAACTAGGCTAACGATTTGATAATACGGGGGATCAACGTGGGCCCCTGATAAATAAAGCCGGTGTATAACTGAATCAAATTTGCACCTGCTGACAGCTTATCGGCCGCACTTTGCGGATCTTCAATACCACCAACCCCAATAATCGGGTAAGTTGCGCCACAATGGTCTCGCAACGTGTGAATTACTTGCGTGCTTTGTGATTGTAAAGGACGACCGCTTAGCCCCCCTGCTTCTTCACTCACTGGAAATTGCGAGACGGCGTCACGCGCAATTGTGGTATTCGTTGCAATAACACCATCGATCTCATTCTCTAATAATAAATCTGCCAGAGTGCGAATCGCATCGGAGTCTAAATCAGGTGCAATTTTAACGACAATAGGTACATACCTTTGATGTTTATCGGATTGCCGCGCCTGCTCTTGCTTAATAACTTGCAATAGCGCTTGCAATTGTGTTCCATGTTGCATGTTTCGTAAGCCAGGCGTGTTTGGAGACGATACATTCACCGTGACATAGCTAGCTTTTGAGTAGACGCGCTCTAGGCAAATACGAAAATCTTCTGGACCTAACGCCTCAGAAGTATCTTTATTCTTGCCAATATTAATTCCTAACACGCCTTTAAAACGCGTTTGCTCTAAATTATGCATGAGTAGGTCGAGGCCACCATTATTGAAACCCATGCGGTTTATTAACGCATTTGCCTCTGGAATACGGAACATTCGCGGTTTCGGGTTACCTGGTTGTGGTTTGGGCGTGACGGTTCCTACTTCTATAAAGCCAAAACCCATTTGTGCAAATGCATCTACTGCGTTTGCATTTTTATCAAGCCCAGCGGCAAGGCCGACGGGATTAGGAAACTCTAACCCCATCAATTGCACAGGCTTATTGGGCACCTTTTGCTTGAGAATAGGCGCCCAAATTGAACGCCCAATGCGGCTCAACCACTTTAAAGTTAAATCATGTGACTGTTCTGCGTCTTGCTGAAACAGCCACTTTCGTATGAGTGGATACGCCTGATAAATCACTTCACAGAACCACAATTGTGACTGAGCAGCATAAGCTCTCTCAATGCAACGGAGAACTTCGCAAATTCATGACTCTTCGTAGTTTTAAAGTCTGCAAGCATGTGCTTCCAGCGTTCTACATAACTACCGTTCTCGCTGTACCAGAGGCTCAACATTTCTTCGGGTTGTTTACTCTGCTCCGCAAATTTTAACACGGTGCTGGTGAGCGCGCGTTGCTGCCAATCTAACTCCTCTCGGAATGCTGCACGAGCAAGAGCCTGCCAGTGGTTTGCAACAGGTTGTGCATTCACTTGTTGGAGGAACCAATGTAATTGAATGTCAGCCCCTAACTTGAAGTAGATTTGCGATACTACCGAAATCTTTTGGCTTGTATTTTCAGCAATCTCAGCAATATCCATCGCGGAGAAAATAGTACTCAGTAGTGCAACTTGCTCTGCAAGCTTGGCCGGCACACCCTCTTCTGTGTACTTGTTAATATCTTTTTGGATATCTTCCGCTTCTTTTTCATTTAGGTAGCTAAGTGCGTTCTTACGCAGATCGTCGAATGCCTTCTTATAAAAATCTATATTCTCTTGAATGGTCGAGAAATTTGGATTCTTGTGACGCAGGAACCAACGCGTGGTTCTGCGCACCATTCGGCGAACTTGGAAGAGAATTCTGTTTTGCACATCAGCAGACACTTTATTATCAAGTGCAACGACTGCATCACGAATTTTGTGAGCTTCGAACACTTCACGAGAAATAATGTAAGCTGAGGCAATCTCAGCAACTGTTGCTCCCGTTGCTTCTTGTTTCCGCTGTACAAAGTTTGGCCCCATGTCATTCACGATATTATTTGCAAGTTTCGTTGCAATAATTTCAGTGCGTAACGGGTGTTCTTCCATGTCTGCACCGAACTTTTCTCTTAATAGTGGCGGGAACGCCATCGCTAATTCTTTCGCGTGGAACGGGTCACTTGCGATTTCATCAATAGCAAGCGCTTCTTTTAACACCATTTTCCCGTATGCAGAAATAACAGAGAGTTCAGGCCGCGTTAAGCCACGACCCGACGCAAATCGCTCGGCAAGCTCGTCGTCATCAGGTAAAAACTCAATAGCACGGTCTAATTGACCCTCTCGCTCTAAGTGATGAATAAACCGCTGCATTTCTTTCACTTGATCTGCCCCACGCAATTGTGTGACCGAAAGGGAAAGTGTTTGACGCGCGCAGTCATTTAACACTATCTGTGCCACATCATCTGTCATGTCATATAGGAGCTGATCACGCTGCTTACGAGTCAATTTACCTTGATTAACCAGACCATTCAGTAGGATCTTAATGTTGACCTCATTATCCGAGCAATCAACGCCTCCCACATTGTCAATAAAGTCTGTATTAATTCTTCCACCACGACCTGCGTATTCGATGCGTCCTAGTTGGGTGAAACCTAAATTACCGCCCTCACCTACGATCTTCGCACGTAGGTCCTTACCATTAATGCGAAGTGCGTCGTTCGCACGGTCACCTACCTCAGAATCAGACTCCTTCGTAGATTTCACATAAGTACCGATACCACCATTCCACAGAAGATCTACTTCAGCGGTGAGAAGGGCTTTGATCAGCTCATTCGGAGTCATTGAGCGCTTTTGCGTACCTAGTAACTTCTTCATCTCTGTACTCAATTCAATCGACTTGGCGCTTCGATTGAAAATGCCGCCCCCTGCACTGATCAGTTTTTGATCGTAATCAGTCCAAGATGAGCGTGGTTTATCAAATAAACGCTGACGCTCCTTGAACGACTTCGCGGGATCTGGATCTGGGTCGACAAAAATATGTAAATGGTTGAATGCGCCCACTAATTTCGTATGCTTCGACAACAACATACCGTTACCGAATACATCGCCTGCCATGTCACCAATGGCCACACAGGTAAAGTCAGTCGTTTGACAATCGACACCCATTTCGCGGAAGTGCCGTTTCACAGATTCCCAGCCACCGCGTGCGGTAATTCCCATTTTCTTATGGTCGTAACCAACCGAACCACCTGAAGCAAACGCATCTCCCAGCCAGAAGCTATATTCAGCTGAAATACCATTCGCAATGTCAGAAAATGTTGCTGTTCCTTTGTCCGCGGCAACCACCAGATAATAATCATCCTCGTCGTGACGCACGACGTCACGCGCAGGAATTACTTCACCCTCAATAATATTGTCGGTAATGTCGAGCAGGCCTCGAATGAAAATACGATAGCAAGCCTGGCCCTCTGCAAACATCGCATCGCGCTCGTCAGGCAATTGCTTACAGACGAAACCACCTTTCGCCCCCACAGGCACGATCACGGTATTCTTCACTTGCTGGGCTTTCACCAAGCCCAATACCTCGGTTCGAAAATCTTCACGACGATCAGACCAGCGCAAGCCCCCACGGGCAACTTTCCCACCACGTAGGTGAACACCTTCAACGCGCGGTGAATAGACGAAGATTTCATATTTCGGTAAAGGCAAAGGCATCTCTGGAATTTCCTCCGGGAGGAATTTAACGGAGATATAGTTCTTTTCTTCGCCTTGCTCATTTGGCTGGAAGAAATTTGTACGCAGCGCTGCTTTAATCAAGTCAACATAACGACCGATAATCCGATCATCGTCTAAGCTTACGACACTATCGAGTTCGGTCAATATACGCTGTAATACCGCGTCAACTTTCTTCTCTACGTTTTTTACACCCGGTTCAAATTTTGTGTAGAACAGCTTCACAAGTAACTTCGCAATCTTTGGATAACGAGTAAATGTGCTCTCAATGTAGCTCTGGCTGAACGTGACCCCAATTTGACGCATATACTTTGCAAACATTCTCAAAATCAGCACATGGCGCCCGGTCATACCTGAGCTCAATACGAGGCGATTAAAGCCGTCGTCCTCATAGTCACCACTCCAAACACGCGCAAATGCCTCTTGGAAGTTATCTCGTGTCTTTTCTAAATCAAGTGGCCCTGCAGGGTGCACCATAAAGAAATCAAGTACCCAAAACACGTTACCGTCGGAAGTCTTAATCTGATAAGGGCTCTCGTTAATGACGCGTAATCCAAAGTTTTCCAACATCGGTAAAACGTCGGACAAGTGAATGGGCTCATCTTTGTGGAAAAGCTTAAGTTTCACACGGTTCGAATCGTTTTGAACTTCCTGTGCACGATAAAACAACATGCCTAGTTTATGTTCATCGTTCAGCGCTTCTAGTTGTGCAATATCGGCTAATGCAACAGAGGGCAAAACATCTTCTTTGTAAGCTCTTGGGAAACCATTACCGTAACGCTTCAGGAGCGTACGCGCTTTCGCTTCACCGTAGCCAGAGATCAATTGGCTCTCAAGATTGTCTTCCCATGAACGCGAAGCTTCCGTTAAATTCTGCTCTAATTCTTTCACATTAATATCCTGTCCACTGTCGGTCACACGCACCGTATATTGTGTTCTTGCCAACGCCGATTCAGAAAAATACGTCGTAAAATCGACATCACCGTCGGCACCGAGAGTCTTTGCTAAGATAGCTTGGGTTTTTTGTCTTAACGCGGTGTTGTAGCGCTCTTTGGGTACGTAAACCATCGCCGTAATAAAACGCCCAAAAATATCTCGACGCAAAAAGATACGGGTAATATCACGTTCTTGTATTTGTAGAATACCCAAGGCGATCGCAAGTAACTCAGACTCTTTCGATTGTACGATTTCGTCGCGTGGGTAGGTTTGTAAGATATTCAGTAAGGCTTTACGCGCATGTGACGTTGGCGAATATTTTGACTGTTCCAGTACCGCTTGAATTTTCTCTTTGACGAGTGGAATATCCATCGCACTATCGTTATAAAAACTCGCTGAGTAAAGACCAATGAAGCGGTCTTCACCCACCACATTGCCTTTTTCATCAAAGCGTTTAATGCCGATGTAGTCGGTATATGCGGGGCGGTGAACACGCGATTTGCTATTCGTTTTTGTGAGCAATAATAAATCTCTATCGCTCAGGGCTGTTTGTCGAGCTGCTTTCGGTAACTCACTGAGTTTACGCGCTTGATTCGACACAGTATTTCGCATCAAACCTAAGCTTGTATCGGCATCTTGTTTAATTTCAAAATCGCCCTCAATGGCAGTCACGGTATAACTTCTATACCCCATTAAAGTGAAGTTATCGTCAGCCAGCCAACTTAAAAATGTCTTTGCCTGCTTTAACTCCTCAGCAGTACCAGGAAAGTTACGACCTTCTAACGACGCTGCAATTTCCTTGAGTTTTTCACGCATTGGTTGCCAATCACTCACCGCAGCATGCACCTCACTCATAACCGATGTGAGCTCGTCCTTTAACGCTTTAATTTCTTCTTTACTCGATTGACGGTCGATTTCAATCAAGAACACAGTATCGGTTTGTGCCGTTTTGCTCGTTTTCCCAGCTTCAATAATCTCAATAATGTTGCCGTCTTTGTCACGCTTATGTACCAGCGGCGCATGCAAAAACAAATGCGCTTGAATGCCGAACCGGTTGAGTGCCATACGAACAGAATCCACCATAAATGGCATGTCCGTTTGGATAATTTCAACGACAGTATTCGGTGATTCCCACCCGTTCTTTGTCACTTCAGGATTGTACACGCGAACTTGCGCATGCATGTCTGCGCGGTAGTCATTAAAGCTATGCCAGAGCGAGACAATGGCACCATAGATATTACTGTGATCACGACCAATAATTTCGTCGTTTGCAACGTTGCGATAGAGACGCTTCGTAAACTCTTCTACGAGCGGTGCTGTTTTCTCGGGTAGTTTTGAACGAACGACATCAAAAACCTTTTCAAGGAGGACGGGGGGCTGACTGTTCACCGATGCCATGGTTAATTCCTTGTATGTGCGAAGAAGTGCAAATTCCTTTTATTCTCGGACTTTATAAGCATAAATGCAACGTATGAACAGCTGGTGCGAGGAGTTATTTTTCGTGGTTTGTACAGGTTTACATGAAGATTCACCGAATGCTCATTTATATGGCGATATAGAACATTCGGCTTGCATAAAATTACACGTCATAAATCGACAATTTTTTGCAAAGAAATAAACTTGTGTTGGAGATCGGTTTGCAGTCGAAATCGACCACGAATCCCGTTGCTGGTAATAAATGGCACAAGATTACGCATTGCAATTTGCACGCGCAGGCCTTGGTCTGTTGTAACGACCACCGCAGAGCCGCCTTGAGCATAGTAATAACTCTGTACATCAAGAGGCGACATGATCAACGTAAAGTAATATTCACGCATAGATAGAGCCCAGGTCTTAAAGTGCCTCAGCTAAACTCTTCGATACTTTTTCATACAAGTCGTTGGATAGCTTTTCATCACGCTGTAATGTGGCTAACGCAGATTTCAACTTATCTCCCTGTTCTGGCTCAAGTCGGCGCCACTTTAAAAGCGGTGAAATGAGCCTAGACGCAACTTGAGGATTCGTCCTATTGAGCTTTTTAATCGCATCGATCATTACGTCGTACCCCTCACCACTCGGATGATGAAGTTGCGCTAAATTATGGCTAAATGTTGCTAACAGCGCATAGACACGATTCGGAAGGTTCCAGTTAAACATTGGATCTTTGATTAACGCCCCGACGCGTTCTCGGGCCCTTGCGCTTGGAATGGCTGCTTGTACTGCAAACCATTTATCCATCACTAAGGAATTTTCTCCCCAACGCTCTCTAAACTGCTCGAGCATCAAATCCGCTGCCGGGTGCTCAGCACTCACACAGGCTTGTAGCGCACCCAAACTCACGGTCATATTGCTCGTCGTTGCAAATTGCGTTTCGAGTAATGCATTAATATTCTCATCCTGTTGTAGGGCAAGATAACTATTAAGTACCGACGCTAACATACGGGCGCTAATCGCTTCACTATTAAACACCTCTGGGCTAAGGCTAATTTCAGCCACTACTGCCAACATTGCGGTTTTAAGCTCAGTTGCGATCTGAGCCCGAAGCTCTCGCAGCGAGCGATGAATTGAGGCTACTGGAATAATATCAAATTCACTGGCAATCGCTTCTTCAGAGGGTAACTCAAGAAGTAAAGCAGTCACGGCTAGATTGTCGCGGTAATTCGTAAGAATTTGCGCTAATAACTCGACAACATTGGGCGCGAGCGTAACGGACTCTTTCGTTTGAATGCTTTGTTTCAGAATTTGTAAATAAATCTGCTGAACCGCATCCCAACGTAAGAAGGTATCTTTTGCATGCGCCACAATTGCAATCAGCCGTTCAAAAGAAGAGGCGTAATCAACCCTAATCGGCGCTGAAAAGTTCGCCAGTGGAGCGAAAATAAAATCGGCAGGCACTCCCGTAAACACAAGCTGTTGCCTCTGCCCTTTGAGTTCAATAACGCCATCTTGTGGCCACTCAGTCGGTCTAATAAACGCGCCGGTGTGCGTAAATAGTTCTGCCTTTAATGGAATATGGAACGGAAATTTTTCACTTTGCTCCGGAGTTGCGGGCGTCTCTTGCTTGAAATCTAATATTAATTTTTGCTCATCGGCGACATAGCTCGCTGCAATTTGCACACGAGGCGTACCAGCCTGCGAATACCACCGACGAAACTGGCTAAAATCACGCTGATTCGCATCTTCCATAGCACGGACAAAGTCCTCACAAGTGACCGCCTGCCCATCATGACGTGACACATAGAGTTGCATACCAGCTTGGAACCCTGTTTCACCAAGTAAGGTATGCAACATTCGAATAACTTCAGCACCTTTGTTGTAAACGGTGACCGTATAAAAGTTATTCATCTCCATAACTTGATCGGGACGGATTGGATGTGCCATAGGGCTGGCGTCTTCATCAAATTGATGCGTTCGCATAATACGAACATCTTGAATGCGGTTAATTTCGCGCATACCACGATCAGCACTAAATTCCTGATCTCGAAATACGGTTAACCCTTCTTTCAGACTCAACTGGAACCAGTCGCGGCAGGTAATACGATTCCCTGTCCAGTTGTGAAAATATTCATGCCCAATCACAGACTCTATATTTAGAAAATCTTGGTCTGTTGCAGACGCTGGGTCAGCCAGAACATATTTCGAATTGAAAATGTTTAAACCTTTATTTTCCATGGCCCCCATATTAAAAAAGTCGACGGCTACAATCATGTAAATATCGAGGTCATAGCTCAAATTAAACCGCGTTTCGTCCCATGCCATCGCATTTTTTAAAGAAGCCATTGCGAACTTAGACTTTTCTAAATTCCCTTTATCTACGAAGACTTGTAGTTTAATTTCTCGCTGCTCTTGAGTTACAAATATGTCTTCGAGTAAATCGAAATCACCCGCGACTAAAGCAAATAAATAACAGGGCTTTGGGAACGGATCTTCCCACTTCACCCAGTGTGTATCGGCATCTAGTTCACCGCTTGCAACCGGGTTACCATTTGCGAGCAAGTATGGAAATGCCCTCTTAGGCGCATAGATAGTTGTGGTATAGAGCGATAAAATGTCGGGCCGGTCTAAAAAGTAAGTAATGCGGCGAAATCCTTCTGCCTCACACTGCGTACAATAGGCGTCACCACTCTTGTATAATCCTTCAAACGCCGTATTCGCACTCGGATTCAGTGTATTTGTGATTTCGAGTGTCGCCTTTTCAGGGAAGTCATGCAGAATGAGTTGTGAATCAGTAACGTCAAAGTCTGTTCCCTTTGCAAGTAACTGCCCGTCTAACTTCACTCGCAATAATGTGATTTTTTCACCGTCCAAGCATAATTTTGCTTTCGGAGTCCTACGCTGAATCGTGAGTTTACTCACAACTTGCGTGCGCGTTTCATGTAACTGAATTTCAAGTTCCACATGACTGATATTAAAATCAGGCGCCTGATAATCCTTGCGATAGCGCGCGACTGGACTCCCTTGTTTCATTCACTCTGCTCCTAGGCGGTTGGCTCTAATCTTAAAATTTTGAAATTGGTGTAACCGTACACGACAACCAATATCGGCACGATCAGCAAGAAGAATGCATATGGGGCATACGCGAGCGGATAAACACCCAGCACAGAGAACATGTAAGCACCACAAGTATTCCAAGGTATAAGTGCTGAAGTCACCGTTCCGCTCGACTCTAGTGCGCGAGAAAGCACTCGTGGGTCTAGCCCCTGCTCTTGATAAGCCTTACGGAACATTCTGCCGGGAAGTACAATCGCCATGTACTGATCGGCTGTTAATACGTTGGTACCAAAGCCAGTGAGTACCGTACTAAGAATCAATGAGCCGGTCGACTTTACCATCTTCAAAATACCATGAATGATCTTCTGCAATAGTCCCGTCGTTTCCATCACAGCGCCGAACGTCATTGCGGTCAGAATAAGCCAAACAGTGTTAACCATACTACCCATGCCACCGCCGCTGATCAATGAACTTAGATCATCCGAAGATGCATTAATCTCAACTCCTAGTGATAGCGCCACCCAGACAGTTTCTATCGCCCCAAGCCAATAATTTCCTTCGTTGGAAATGAGCTCGGCAATCAGTTCACTCTGGAAAAGCAATGCCCAAATACCACCTACTATTGCGCCGATAAAAATAGAAGGAAGTGCCGGCTTTTTCAGCATCGCTAATGCGAAAAGCACAAGCAAAGGCAATAAAACCCAAGGTGTGATATTGAAAATTTGTGATAACTCAGTTTGCATGACTTCAAGCTGCGATAGATTCGCTGAATCGTGGGCGCCAAAACCAAGAAAGGTAAAAAGTATTACAGAAAGTACAATTGCTGGAAATGCAGTCCAGCTCATATACCGAATGTGGGCGAACAACTCGGTTCCGCTCACTGCAGGCGCTAAATTCGTCGTGTCCGAAAGTGGCGACATTTTATCACCAAAATAGGCACCGGAGATAATCGCTCCAGCGGTGATTTCAACGCTCATACCCATGCCCATGGCAACGCCAATCAATGCGACCCCTAAGGTCGCAGCCGTTGTCCATGAGCTTCCTATCGCGAGTGCAACAATGGCACAAATAATACAGGTTGCAGCGTAAAACCATGAAGGGTCTAATATCTCCAGGCCGTAATAGATCATGGCTGGAACAATACCTGCCAACAACCAAGTACCGATAAGCGAACCCACCATAAGAATAATAAGAATCGCACCTAAGGCGACCGAAATGCCCTCTGTGATGCCCTTTTCAATTTCTTCCCAACGATAGTGATTATGAAAGCCAATCAAAGTCGCGATTGCAGTGGCAACCAACAGCGCGATTTGATTCGGTCCATAAGACGAATCCTCGCCAAAAAGATAAACGGAGCTACCGAGCATTAAAATTAAAGCAAGCAAGGGGATCAGCGCTTGTAGGTACGAAGGCGCCCTCTTTGTATCAGTCATAATTAGGTTCCATATACTTATTGTAGTTTTTAACGAGTGATGTCTTCACCAAGCCCGCTATTTACACCATCATTATAATGAAAATGCCATTCACGCAATGTGAATGGCATTATAGTCTTTCATTTATATAACCGTTAACTCTCCGACATTAACAAGCGAATGTAATCTGTCGTAATGAGTATTGTTTCTGCTAAAAACGGATCAACCTCCAGATATTCTTCCGGCACGTCGTCCACGGATTCAACAGGTTCCTTTCCGTCTCGTTTGAGCCGTTCGTTCGCGCGAGCCAAGCGGCGTTGCTTATTCTCTTCTGTATCCGCTTCGCGCTCTGCTAACACTAAGCTAATGTAATCGCGCTCTTCAAGCGCTTTATAACGCTCAATATCGTCCATTAAATATTTAAACTCAGGATCACTCACGATACGGTTAGTGTGGGCACGGGTCATTTGTGCGATGAGATCATCGGAGACAAATTCAAGCGCGGTATATTCAGTCGGTTCAATTTGATCCCATGGCAACGCATTGTCTGCCTGACTTTCGCCAAACTCATCTGGATTTACAGGTGAAGGGAAGCTTATATCAGGTACGACACCTTTATGCTGTGTACTGCCGCCATTGACTCGGTAGAACTTTGCGATTGTGTACTGCACACTACCCATCGGCTCTGAATAAAAGTCAAAACGCCGTTGTAGACCACGATGCTGTTGTACGGTTCCTTTACCAAAGGTTTGCTCACCGACAATTAATCCGCGCTCATAATCTTGAATTGCCGCCGCAAAAATTTCAGAGGCAGAAGCACTATAGCGGTCGACCATTACAACGAGTGGACCATCATAAGCCATGGCTGGATCTGGGTCGTTGCTCACATCAACGCGACCCGCACTGTCACGAACCTGCACCACGGGGCCACTTGGAATAAAGAGACCTGTGAGGTAGATTGATTCACTCAGCGAACCGCCACCATTACCACGCAAATCGATCACTAAGCCTTCAATCTCACTCTCACGAGCGTCTTGCAACAATGCACGAACATCAGTAGTTAGGTCATTGTAAAAGGCTGGAATGCTAATCACACCGATCTTCTTTTCATCTTCCTCTTCAATGATGAGCTTTGCTTCCCTATCTTCCAACCGAATTTCTTCCCGTACAATCTCAATCGTTTTTGGTGTGCCTGCGCTGCCTTGGCTTTCAGAGAGAACTTGTAGTCTTACCACGCTTCCTTTCGGGCCGGTTATTAGCTCAACCACATCATCTAGGCGCCAACCGATAACGTCGACGAACTCTTGGTCACCTTGAGCAACGGCTATAATCTTATCGTCCGGTTTCAATTCACCTGAGCGATCTGCGGGGCCGCCCGGAACTAAGCTTCTTATCACTGTATAGTCATATTCCGCTTGTAACACCGCGCCAATTCCTTCCAATGAAAGGTTCATGTTCTGCTGAAAACGTTCAGCGTTCTGTGGCGATAAATAACTGGTGTGTGCATCGACACTGCGAGCAAATGAGTTCATCACCGTTTGAAATGCATCTTCACTTTCCGATTGCACCAAGCGCTGAATCGCTGTTTGATAACGCCGTGCTAGATTTTCGCGAATCTCTTCATTTGTGCGGCCTGCCAACGCAAGATTAAGTGCGTCGCTGCGAACTCTTTGTTCCCAAATCTTATCTAATTCTTCACTCGAAGTTGCCCATTCGGCATCTTCACGATCATAATAGAAACGATCATTTTCACGATTAAACTCAAACTCTCGGTCCAATAGCTCTAGCGCATAGGCATAACGCTCTAAACGACGCTCGAGGTGAAGTTCATACATGTCAAACGGAATTTCTAATTCACCTTCTGAAACGAGTAAATGAAAGCTGCTGCGATATTCTTGAAAACGTTCAGTATCCTCTGCAAGTAGAAACATTTTGTTGTAATCTAACTGCTCAAGATACCGATCGAAGATTTGCTCACCCATAGCGCGAGTAAGCTCTGCTCGTCCATAGTGATAACGAGTAAAGTAAGCAGAAATACGTTTGCTTGCGGCCTCATGCTGAGACTCAGCATCGAGCTTTGGTAGGTCTTCAACATTGTAATTTGGTTCTATCGCAACGCTCTGAAATGCTAATGCGATGAACGCAAACCCAATCAATCTGCTTAAAATCTTCAACATCCGAACCTCTATTTTATCTCGAACAAATCACTTGTCGCGACTTTCAATGTCATCCCTGAATCTAACTGTACCTGAGCTTCATTTTTATCAATAGTACTGACAGTCGCAAAAATAAGTGATTGACCGAACTTCACTTGTACCTTTTGTCCTATCGACAATTGCTGTGTATCACGTACTTGTTCTGTTTCGACAGCTTTATGTGGTTTTGGTTTCGCAGCAGCTGATTGTTTTTTGACAACTTTTCTTTGCAATGAAGTTGCCTTTTTCTTGCTAGCGGGTTTAGGAGCAGTGGCCTTGCGCTTTTCATCAACCTTCGCTTTTGAGGCTGTTAATGTTTCCACTGCATGCTGTTCGTGGTCAGCTTCAACTTTCCCAGCCGTCTCGCCATCTAAGCCTACACGATCAACGCCCTCTTTCACCGAGCGCAAGTAGCGCCAAGAATTGGTGTATTGGCGCAACGCGACTCGGATACGTGTCTTACTAACTTTGTCATCATCGGCTAAGCGAGCCGCTAAATCGTCAAAGATACCTATCTTAAGAGGCTTCACGTCGCCCTTGAGCGTGAAGCAAAGCGGAAATTTATCAGCAAGGTATGCAATCACGGCCTTACTATTCGGTAGCTTTGTAGATGTTTCATCTTGCGAGTTTTCTGTTTCTTTATTCGTCACCGTCGTGCTCCTGCTCTATGCGGCGTATAGTTTGACGTACATAATCTTCTAGTTCATCGCTTTCACTTTCAACAAGCGATGGCTCTTGCATCCAAGCGCTTATTAAATCTTCTATAATCTCTTCGGCTTTTGCTACGGACCAAAACTCGTTCTGTGCCATTTCATCAGCCGCTGCAAAAAGCATGCTATTCAACTGATCTGCAGCGAACTCTGCGTCTTCTTCAAAGGATTCCATTTCCGCTGAGGTTACCAAATAACCACGGATATCAAATAAATCTATGACCATGTTAAATTCTCTAAAATAGGTCGCAGTAAACTCAACCCAGCAACGTCGGTTTCACTGAAACGCCCCACCGTTGGACTATCGAGGTCGAGAACACCCACTACTTGCCCATGCACAACTAATGGGATTACCACTTCACTGTTACTTGCTGCGTCACATGCAATGTGCCCTGGAAACGCATGCACGTCATGCACATGCTGAACTTCTTGAGTAGCGGCCGCAGTGCCACAAACACCGCGTTCCCACGGAATGCGAACACATGCAACCTTGCCCTGAAACGGTCCTAAAACCAGCTCAGGAGACGACTTATTTTTATCTGTAAGATAGAAGCCGACCCAATTAACGTCGCCTAACGCATCGTAAAGCACGGCGCTAACATTGGCTAGGTTCGCAATTAAGTTGGGCTCATCATGGGTTAGTGCTTGAATTTGAGTTGCCAAGGACTCGTAATCAGAAAGGCTTGAAACTTGACCAGATAGCGCTGCTGTAAACAAATGAACCTCCACTACTTCTTTGGTTCAGAAGAGAATGTTGCAATGGGTGGAGAGTCGAGTAGCGCCTTTGCTCTCAACTCTTCTTTTAAGTCTCGCTTAGATTTAAAGACCAGCTCACCTTTTTTATTAATTGAGAAATGTTCGTCTTGGTCCAAGAAATGCTTTTGGTACATCATAACGAGTTGCATTGAGTTCTCAAGTTGCGCCTCAGTCAGCTTTTGCCCATCAGGCCATCTGCCTGTTTCTACAGCAACGACCATACGCTCATAGATTTCTGGTGTCATTGCGCGTAGCGCTGTTTCGTAATGCATAAACTCAACGGTTCCGCTTCAAAATAAAAATACGCCCACGGGTAATGAGGTACCACCCGATCGCAACACCACTCACAACAAGAGAGATAAGCGGCATATATTGTTTCCAGCCTTCCTGCTCCCACTCCAGCACACTGCCGGCAAGACCTGCAATAAAGAAAAGCATTGCGAGCATTTGCTGACTAATCAGTTTATTTAACTTGTCAGCATATGCAATGGCGTGTCTACGGGCTAGCGACTCAGCGTCTTGGCCATTTATTTCGAAACCACAAGAGTTACAGGTCGCAGCTTTATCTGATACGCGAGCACCGCAACCGGGGCACTTGATAATTGCCATACTAAAAAACAAACTCCTCAAACTTCATTGTTGAATAATAACAGCAGCCTTCATTTCGATCACCCTCTTCTCAAAGCTTTTAGCACTCTTTTCAGGTGATTGACCTCATCGCAAGCCGGAGAAGCGTAGAGCTTTCCCTCAACTTGTGGCAAAGTACAACTCGAAAAACAATAAAATAATTCCTTTGGGGGAAGTTATGGAGTCAATCGTTAGTTTTATCAATGGCGTCGTTTGGAGTCCCGCTCTGGTATTCCTATGCCTTGCTGCAGGCTTATTCTACTCAATTCTGACAAGGTTTGCGCAAGTACGCCATTTCAAAGAAATGGTTAAAATTCTTTTCAGTGCGAACAATTCAAGTCAAGGTATATCCTCCTTTCAAGCGCTTGCTGTGACACTGTCCGGACGTGTTGGCGTCGGTAATATTGCAGGTGTTGCCGCGGCAATTGGTTTCGGTGGTCCCGGCGCCGTATTTTGGATGTGGGTTGTCGCATTTTTAGGCGCAAGTACAGCTTATGCCGAGTCGACACTAGGTCAAATTTATAAAGTCGAGGAAGACGGGCAATATCGTGGTGGTCCTGCTTATTATTTTGAAAAAGCGTTAGGGCAAAAGTGGCTCGGTGTACTTTTTGCTATTTCCGCGATTGTTGCGTGTGGAATTTTCTTGCCGGGAGTCCAAGCTAACGCAGTGGGAAATGCTGTCGCTCATGTCTTTGGTGATGGCACCATGGTGACGACCGACTACGGAGATGTGGGTACGAATAAGCTAATTGCACTTGCGGTTATTTTAATCGTACTAGGTTTCATTATCTTTGGTGGTATTAAACGTATTGCGAGCTTCACGCAAGTTGTCGTGCCCTTCATGGCACTGGCTTACATTATTATGGCGCTAGTTATTGTGTTTCTTAACCTAAACTTGGTACCCGGCATATTGAAGCTCATTGTGACCGATGCGTTCACGGCACAAGCTGGTTTTGGTGCAGCAATCGGTTGGGGTGTGAAACGCGGTATTTATTCAAATGAAGCTGGCCAAGGTACTGGTCCACATGCGTCTTCTGCGGCCGAAGTTGACCACCCTGCGCAACAAGGTTTAGTTCAAGCATTCTCAGTATATGTTGATACCTTATTTGTGTGTACAGCAACGGCACTCATGATCTTAATTACAACCCAATACAATATTCAAACAGAAGATTTTAACGCGCTTACTGGCGCGGGTACGATGATTTTACAGAATGTCGATCCGATGACAGAAGTCGCCTCACCTGCATTCACTCAACTTGCACTCCATAAAATGTTTGGTGGTTTCGGTGAGATGTTTGTGAGCGTTGCTTTATTCTTTTTCGCGTTTACTACGATACTGGCCTACTACTATATTGCTGAGACAAACGTGGCTTATCTTGCACGCTACGTCAAAAGTGATATGCCACTGTTCTTCGTTAAGATTGTAATTATGTTTATGGTTGCATACGGTACTGTGAACAGTTCCGGTTATATTTGGAACCTAGGCGATATTGGCGTTGGGTTGATGGCGTGGATTAATATCATCGGTATTCTTGCAATTTTCTTTGTCGCCAAACCTGCCATGATGTGTCTTCATGATTATGAAGAACAATTGAAACGTGGAGGCCCAATTACATTCGATCCGAAGAAGCTTGGAATTGATAAAGCGGAGTTCTGGGAAAAACGTATTGCCGAGCAGCGCGCTAAAGAAGATTAAGTAAACGTCGTAAAAAAGGCGCTTCAACAGGAAGCGCCTTTTTTGTTTTTATCAATTAACGAAGTTGATCAACCACTTCCGCGATGGCTCTGAGTGTATCTCTTCCGAATTGTTTCGCGCGAGTATCGTTCCAGCCGGTATACGGATTCGGTACACCATCATTGTCTTTAAATGGCATTTCAACGGTGTAAGCCAAACACTTAAAACGCTCTCCTACTGCGGCACTTGCGACCGTCATATTCGCCTCACCCGGCTTATCTTTTGCGTATCCGTGCACGTCTTGGAATTCAGGGGTCGCACGTGCATAGGCCTGTTTAAAAGCATCTTCTAATTGCTGGTGTCTATCGTCATACGACGGAATGCCTTCACAACCCGCCACAAAGTTATAAGGTATGGCCTCGTCACCATGAATATCTAAATACATATCCACGCCTGTTTCGTTCATTTTGTTCAGCACATGAAATACTTCTGGGCTTTTCTCAAGTGAGGGTGTCGCCCATTCACGATTGAGATTAGTACCCACGGCATTGGTACGCAAATGTCCTCTTACACTGCCATCAGGGTTCATATTGGGTACAATATAAAACACCACTTTGTCGAGTAAAACCCGGCTTAACGGCTCTTGATCATCCAGTAAGTGTTCAAGCAGGCCTTCCACGAACCATTCTGCCATTGACTCACCAGGATGCTGACGCGCCGTCATCCATATCGATTTTTTCTCCGGTACTGGCTCACCGATCACAAGTACACTCATTTCCCGTTGATCGAGGGTATCTCCGAGGTGAACTTGAGAAACCCAAGCCGATTGTTGCGCCCATTGCAGAAGATCAAGGTGACGCTCCCAGCTATAAGGAACAAAATAAGCGAAATAAATAGATTCTTGTTCTGGTGTAAACTCAATTGTAAGTATTTTGCCATCGTAATCTGTAGGAACTCTGAACCATTCCTCGCGATCATAACTAGCTAACGCTTGGTAACCCTGCCAACCGTCAGGATATGCGGCACCTGATGCATTTTCTATAAGTAACCGATGCGCCTGCATAGCTTGAGTATGGAGTTTAAAGTGGAACCATTGATAAAACTCTGAATCTTTATCAGCACGAATGTTTAAACGGATGTTTTCTGGCGATTGAAGTTCAATAACTTCAATATTACCGCTGTCGAATTGACTACTAATATGCATTTCATTCTCCTACAAAAAAGCGCCCGAAGGCGCTTCTATTTTATGCAAAGTACTTATGCGGGCAGAGATGGAACCACAAGCCCAGCCATGTCTTGCACCACTCGTAACACTTGGCAGCTATACCCAAACTCATTGTCATACCAAACATATAATACCGCGCGATCACCATCAACAATAGTCGCTTGGCTGTCTACGATACCGGCATAACGACTACCCACGAGGTCTGACGACACAATCTCTGTTGAGGCGGTGTAGTCGATTTGATTCTGAAGCTCTGAAAAGAGTGAAGTTTCACGAAGGAAATTGTTCAAATCTTCTTTCGTGGTTGCTTCGTTGAGGTTGAGATTCATAATCGCCATCGAAACATTGGGTGTTGGTACGCGAATGGCATTACCGGTCAGCTTGCCCGCAAGTTCTGGAAGCGCCTTCGCAACAGCTTTTGCAGCCCCTGTTTCGGTGAGGACCATGTTGAGCGGCGCAGAGCGTCCACGACGATCTGCTTTATGATAGTTATCGATGAGGTTCTGATCGTTCGTGTATGCATGCACCGTTTCTACATGACCATTGCGAATACCGAAGCGGTCATACATTGCCTTTAACACAGGCGTGATTGCATTTGTGGTGCAGCTCGCCGCTGAGAGAATCAAGTCTTCGGCTGTAATGTCGTTATGATTCACGCCATGCACGATATTTTTAATGGCGCCTTTGGCTGGAGCGGTCAGCAGTACTTTTTTAGTCCCCTTCGACTTCAAATGCAGGCCGAGACCCTCTTCGTCCTTCCATATTCCTGTGTTGTCGACAATAATCGCATTATCGATACCGTAGGCCGTGTAATCTATTTCATCAGGGCTGTTGGCATAGATCACTTGAATTTGCGTGCCATTGGCTTTGATTGCCTTTGCCTCGTGATCAACCGTTATTGAACCGTTGAATGGGCCATGTACTGAGTCACGACGCAACAAGCTTGCTCTTTTCTCGAGGTCACCCTCCCGACCGCCACGCACCACAATGGCGCGTAACCGTAATTTGTTGTTGCGACCATTTCTTTCGATTAACAAGCGGGCTAACAAACGACCAATCCGGCCAAAACCATAAAGTACAACATCTTGTGGCTCTTGCGTATCAGCGCGGCCGATCGCAGAAGCAAGTTTACGTTGCAGATAAACCTCAATGGACTCATCACCCTGACGTTCGTTTTTATGAATAAAGCCGAAAGCCAACTTACCCAAATCAATACGTGCACTGCTAATATCCATATTGGACATCGCTTCAAGGAATGGATAACTCTCGCGAAGACGCAATTTTTCGCCTTCGTGCTGGCGCACTAAACGATGCGCTTTAATAATATCGATGGTTGAACCGGCGATCATACTGCGGCCATACACCAATATTTCCACTCCTTTGGTACGATAAAGCCGACCGATTAATGGTTGCATTAATTCAGCGAACTCTTGACGCTCTTCCCAACTCGTTAATGTGCGATCGTTATACACGTCAGCCATAAGAAAACCTTTCCAGTGTGTCATCAATTAAGAAACGGGTAGTTGCTCACTACCGAACGAAAAATCGCCGGCTATTGTACTGAAAAAGCAGGATTGCTGCTAGCAAGCACGCATGATTAGTTGTTCACTTAAGCGTCTTTTCCTTAAACTTCAACGCGACGGAGTTTAAACAGTAACGTTGACCGGTCGGTGCAGGGCCGTCTGGAAAGACATGCCCAAGATGACCACCACAGTGTTTGCAATAAATTTCTGTTCTTCTCATGCCATGACTCGTGTCTTCACGGTAACTCACATTATTCCCGGCAGCTTGCGCGTAAAAGCTTGGCCAACCGCAACCCGCATCAAATTTTGTTTCACTATCGAATAAATGCGCGTGACAGCCAGCACAATGATAAGAGCCGAGTCGTGTTTCATCGAGTAAGGCACCCGAAAAGGGTCGCTCTGTGCCCTTTTCTCTCAATACATAATAAGCCTCGGGTGAGAGTTCTTGTTGCCATTCTTTCTCGGATTTCATTGGGCTACTCCTTTTTATACGATTGTGCCAGACATTAAATTGTCATGGCTTATTTGCTAATATGATAAAATTATCCATTCAAGATCATAAACCTGCTGGAATTAATTATGTCGCTTCGTCGAACCAAGATTGTAACAACCTTAGGCCCTGCTACCGACAAGCCGGGTGTTCTCAAAAAGCTAATCAGCGCAGGTGCAAATGTAGCAAGGTTGAACTTTTCTCATGGCGATGCAGCAGATCACATTCAAAGAGCACAACAAGTTCGAGATATCGCTCGCGAATTGGGTGTTTACGTTGGAATTTTGGGAGATTTACAAGGTCCCAAAATTCGTATTGCAAAATTCGCAGAGGGTCGCGTTAATTTAGTGGAAGGTCAAACCTTCGTACTCGATAGTCGTCACCCAAGTGCGGAAGGTCACGCTGAAATAGTCGGTTTAGATTACACCGAACTACCGGAAGATGTAGTTCGCGGAGACACTTTATTACTCGATGACGGTCGTATTCGTTTGCTCGTATCCGAAGTAAACCAGCACAGTGTTGTTACAGAGGTGGTTATTGGTGGTGATTTATCTAATAACAAAGGAATTAATAAGCTCGGTGGCGGAATGAGCGCAGATGCGCTGACCGAAAAGGATTTTGCTGACATTAAAACTGCTGCCGAAATTGGTGTTGATTACTTGGCTGTTTCCTTTCCTCGCACGAGTCAAGATCTTCATCAGGCTCGCAGATTACTTCGCGAAGCAGGGTGTGACGGTGCTATTTGTGCAAAGATAGAACGTGCTGAAACCGTAGCCACCGATGAAGCCCTCGACGATATAATCTTTGCATCCGATGCGGTCATGGTGGCGCGTGGCGACCTAGGTGTTGAAATTGGCGATGCTCAGCTAGTAGGTAAGCAAAAACGTATTATTGAACGAGCACGACAATTACAACGCGCGGTCATTACAGCAACTCAAATGATGGAGTCAATGATTGATGCCTCCATGCCAACGCGTGCCGAAGTCATGGATGTTGCAAATGCGGTACTTGACGGCACCGATGCCGTGATGCTATCCGCCGAAACTGCGGCGGGTAAATTTCCAGTTGAAACGGTTAAAGCAATGGCCGAAATTTGCTTAGGTGCGGAAGAGTATCCTATTCAAAAACTGTTGCGCACTCGAGATGACGACCAAATGTCTTCGGTCTCTGAAGCAAACGCGATGGCAGCCATGTACACAGCGAATCATCTTAATGGTGTCGCTGCTATTATCGCGCTTACCGAGTCGGGACAAACAGCGCGGCTTATGTCGCGGGTGAATACAAGCTTGCCGATCTTTGCGCTCTCTAGGCACCCTCGGACGCTTGCTCGTGCCTCTCTTTACCGGGGCGTTTACCCGGTCTATTTTGACTCAACAAAAGCACAAAACACGGATGTGTTGAGGCATGCCATAAAATTAGTGCAAGATATGGGAATGATTAAAAGCGGTGATTATGTGATCATTACCCACGGCGATATTATGGAAACAGTAGGCGCGAGTAACACGACCAAAATTCTGATGGTGTAGCAGGCGGTTCGTTATCGACTCTTATACAGCTCGATGAAGTCATTGAGCTGTTCTTCCCATTTATTCATTTCGCGCAGGAAATGTCTCCTTTGTCGGTCTGTTAAAGTTGACTCCATATCAATCAATATTGTGACAGACTGTTCACGGCTTGAAGCTAAACCTTCTTGCAACTCAGACGATCTCAAAGACTCTGGATTCGTAAGCAGAACGCTCATTGCACGCTGTCTCTCCGCTTTGCTCTCTACCGATAACGCCTTTTCGAATTCCTGGAGCCATCGCTCTCTGTATTCAAGCCATAGTGGGGTTAAATCGGGTGTTGACGAGGTAAGCCGAGTCGCCAATCGACGTTGTGTTGGTGTCAAGCGCCCGATAAATCGTTCTACCGTTTCCTCAAACCTCACTCTGCGGTTGACCAACCGTTCCTGCTCACCCTGTTGTGATAGTTCCTCGATATCTTCTTGTAGACGCTCTGTCAGCGCTTCAAGAAGGCGCTCCTTTTGGGTACTTGACAGCGATTCTAGAAAGAACTCGATTGCATCATAATGTTTGATGCGAAAGTGTTGCCAAACCTCAGTAACCTCAGCGCCTTGCGCGATAAGCCAAGTTTCACTCAAGGTTCTGGAATGGAATCGCGTACGTGTTTCACGGATCAAGGATTGTACAAAAACAGCTTCATCATCGGCAATGTCGCCCAATATTTCATTGATGGCACGACGGGTCTCTGTTTCTTGCGTATCGGTGAGCGTAACGAGCTTGTTAATTTGCCAAAGCGCGAAAGTGTCAATGAACCCCAACGCGAAGCGTTGCGAGCAACTTGTCAAGAACACGAGTGCGATCACGCACGAAGTGATTACTTTGGCAGTCTTTATTTGCACGTTCATTACTTAAAGTTGCGGATAACATAAAAGTCTACGTGCGAACTTACGAATAAGATTAGCGACCTAGAATAAGTTGTTTGATTCTATCTTTATAAGAACGACTAACTTTTAGCTCTTTTCCGTTGCTTAAAACGACATGATATTCACCGTTTTGACGACTACATAGCTTTTCCACTTGATCAATATTGACGATCGCTGAACGATGAATGCGCTGAAAAAGTTTAGGATTTAATTCCTGCTCTAACTCTTTCATGGTGCGTCGAAGAATATGTGTCTCACTACCTGCGTGAATACACATATAGTCACCCGCAGCATCTATCCAGGCAATGGAATTAACCGCAACACGCGTAATCTCGCCACTGTCTTTAATCGCAATATGTTCAGGATAGCTGTCATTCAAAATGGCTTGGCCCTCGGCTAACCGCTGTAAAATCTCTTCACAGTCCTCGCCAATTAATTCTGCGACCAATTCCAGAAGCTTTTGTTGCTGCTCGTCGGCGAGCTGCCGATTTTGATCTTGAGCCCCTAAGGCCACCTTTATACGTTCTAGCGTTGCTTTAAGCCGGTCTTCATCGACGGGTTTTAGCAAGTAATCTAATGCACGAACTTCAAAAGCTTTTATCGCATACTGGTCGTACGCGGTCACGAAAACAACTTGTGGAATCTTACTTCCTTGGGCTTTGAGCTGTTTCAAAACGTCAAAACCATTCCAGCCAGGCATTTGAATGTCGAGAAAAATAAGATCAGGTTGTAACGCCTGAGCAAGGGTCACCGCCTCTTTACCAGTACTGGCCTCGCCGACGACATCAATAAACTCATACCCACTCAAACGAACTTGCAAGCCCCTGCGCGCAAGCGGCTCGTCATCGACAATTAAGACCTTGATATTATTCTTCATGCTGACTCTTTTGGCTGCCACGGAATTTGAATGGACACGACACAACCGGAAGGTTCATTTGCCTCAAGAGTAAATGAGTATTGCTTTCCGTACAAGGCTCGCAAGCGTTCTTCTGTGTTTTTCAAACCAACACCCCGTATTTGCCGCTCTTGATTCGAAGGCGAAAACTGATCGGGACCATTGTCTGAGATGCGAATCAGTAAATTCCCCTGCTCTACCTTCGCAACGATCTCAATGACACCTGTAGTTTCTAGTTTGGCAACGGCATATTTGATCGAGTTCTCTATTAATGGCTGCAATATCAGACTTGGCACGAGCGCGATTCGGGCGTCATCTGAAACATCGACTTTTACTTGTAAGCGATCGGCAAAACGAACTTTCTCTATATCTAAATACAGCATTAATGCATCAATTTCTTTTGCTAGCGAAATTCGTTTAATCGGTTCGTTATCAAGCGAGAAACGTAGAAATTCGCTGAGTTTAGACACCATTTGATTCGCAGTTTTATTCTCATTAACCAGGACAAGTGTTGAAATTGCATTCAGCGTATTAAAAAGAAAATGCGGATTTAATTGATACCGCAACATTTTGAGCTGCGATTGGTGGGCCATCGAAGTTGCTGTGAGCGCCTTTTGCTTCTCGTCTTGCAACAACTGGTAGTACTTGATAACGAAATACAGACCGCTCCAGCAGAGTACAATGTATAGCTTGGCGATGGTGTGTTGGAAATAAAATAACCAATTCTGAGGACGGTAGCCAAACTTATAAATTTCCCAATGGGTTGCATTGTCGATTACAGCCCAAGCCGCGGCCGCGATATATGAACACCCAAGCACAACAAGAACCAAGAACACTGGGTTAGAATTCCAGATTCTTTGATAAATATATCGAAGCGGCACGGTGAGAAGAAAGCCTGCATAGGCGCCTAAAATAATGATCAACACGAAAATGCCACGCATTTCCTGCATTAAAGAGCCGATGTATTGGACAAAAGCGTAGCCTAGCCACCCAGCTACCTGTAAGGCCCAGAACATCTTATTTCTATCTTCTAATAAAATTCGCCAATTCAATCGAATAACTCACTACAATTTTTTAACAAGCTTACCTAGCTCGTCGCCGCTTCTCTAGCCCGTTAAACCGAAGTTCGAAACGTTCTGTCGCAGCGAATGGCTATGATAAACTACCTAGCATCATTCTCTATACGGTGTCTTCTTTCGTATGATTCAATACACACTTCGCCTCGACCAGCCGCAACACCACTATTTCGATGTCACCATGCAGATCCCTTCGCCTGCCAAAGATGGTCAAATTTTGTATCTTCCTGCCTGGATACCGGGTAGCTATATGATACGAGATTTTGCCAAGCACATTGTTGAATTTGAGGCGAGATGTGAAGGGAAGACGCTCACTTACGAGCGGTTGGATAAATCGACATGGAAAATAGAACCAGCAACTGGACCGCTCGTTATACAATACCGAGTCTATGCTTTTGATGCTTCAATTCGCGCTGCCTATCTCGACTTTAATTATGGTTTTGCGAATGGCACCAGTGTGTTTTTAGCCGCGAAGGGCTTTGAGCAAGTGCCTCAACAAGTTTCGATTGAAAGTTCTTCACATCCGTCGCTCGCTGGATGGCAAGTTGCAACAACGCTTCAAGGGCACACGACAAAAGACACCGGTTTTGGAAGTTACATCGCCGCGAATTACGACGAGCTGATCGATCATCCAATACTTTTCGGAGAGCTTACCTCCATTCATTTTATTGCATCAAATCGACCTCACCGTCTCGTTCTTGTGGGCAAGCATTACGCCTCTAAGGAACACCTTGCATCTGACCTCGCACGAATTTGCGAAGAACAGCATCAATTGTGGGGAGAAGTTCCCGATTTCAAAAGATATGACTTCTTAACCATCGTTACCCAAAATGGCTTTGGCGGACTCGAGCATCGGAGCAGCACGGCACTCATGTGTCCGCGTGGCAGTTTAGAATTTGGTTCAGGAGACCTTCCGCGACCCGAATATGTTGAATTTCTCAGTTTATGTAGCCATGAATATTTTCATAACTGGAATATTAAACGTTTAAAACCACAAGCATTCATCCCGTATCAATTAGGTTCGGAGAGTTACACTCCTGAGCTTTGGTGGTATGAGGGTGTGACGTCTTATTATGATGTTCTCATGCTTTACAGAGCAGGTGTGGTGAATCTAGAGGCCTTCCTCTCTCGCTTGAATCAAACACTCACACGAGGTCTGCGGGAACCAGGATCTACGCGTCAAGCGTTGAGTGAGTCGAGCTTTCTTGCTTGGACCACCTTTTATCAGCAAAACGAAAATGCGGTTAATGCCATTAGCAACTACTATGCGAAGGGAGCAGTGCTTGCTTTTTACCTTGATCTAAAGCTGCATTTGCAACATTCCTCCCTCGACGATTTACTTCGTCTCTTGTGGGAAAAATATGGTAAGAATAGCAAAGGTACAACCATGAATATTATCTTCAACGAAATCGAGAAGCTTGCCGGTAAATCGGTTTTTCAAGATATCGAAGCACTCGTTACACAGCCCACGCAAATCAAGGTTGATGAACTTGTTGAACACTTCGGATTAAAACTACAAAGATCAGCAACTCACCCGATCACCTTGCAGCCAACATCGGAACCTCGATTTGAGAAGGTAGAGCTGGGCGCAGCACTCAAAGAAGCGCACATCGGCATGGAGGTGCAACGTGTTATTGAAGGTTCTGCAGCGGCTTTTGCAGGACTGAGCGCTAAAGACACATTAATTGCGATCGATGGCTTACAAGCGAACGCGTCGCAAATACTCCGCGTTTTGATGAACTTTACACCTGGCGAAACTTGTACTGTGCACTTTATGCGCGATCAGCGTTTGTTGGAGAGAGAACTCACTTGGCAAGCGCCCCGAATGGATAACTTAAGGCTCGAGGTCACAAATGCCAGCCACCTGCCTTGGCACACGCCGCAAGTTTGAGCTTGCGGCGGTCTGTTTAATCTCTTGGCGGAACAAGATATGCGGGGTCAATACGGACATTCCCCCAATTAATACGCCAATCTAAATGAGGGCCAGTTGCACGACCTGTGGCGCCAATCTCGCCCACTAGTTCTCCTTGCTCCACAAATTGCCCTACTTCAACATGCATCGCGTGCAGGTGTAGAAATGAAGAGAAAATACCGTGCCCGTGATCTATGATCATGGTACCACCTGACAGCACCATTTCTGGGTGAGCAAGCGTTACCACACCGCTTGCAGGCGCATAAACAGGTGTACCCGTAGGCGCCGCCACATCTAATCCAAAATGAGGTGTGCGAGGCTCACCATTCAAAATACGCTGACTTCCATAAACACCAGAGATCGGACCTTCTGCGGGCCAGATGAAGCGCTCCGTAAAGTGCGTAAACTGAGAACGCGGTTGCCGTGCTTTCCATACGTCCTCATTGTTTTCACGAATTTGAGCAAGTACTTCAGGATCTGGAGTTACTGTTTGTTTCGGCAAGCCATCGATACGTTGAATTCTAAATTCACGCTCAGCGATTGGAAAGCGCTCCACCCAAGAGAGCCCGTTTGGGTATTCCACGCGCAACGTGACGTCACCCGTATCGTCGCGGCCAAACCCGAAGACAAAATCTCCACACTCACTGACTTGAATAGGCTCGTCGTTAAAATAAACTTCTGCATTCCGAGTCGTTTTGCCAATAATAATACCGCCCTGCACAAACTCGCCCCGTAATGAAGGTTCCGGCGCTTCGGCTCTAACTTGTGCACTGAGCGTTAGAAAAAAAATCAAAAAAAGCACAGACCAAAATCTAATTTTAAGCATAGCCAATAGCTCCTTTGCCGACACCCTCAAAGGCAACCACCTTGACTTCTGCCTCAGGCTCGAGCTTTTTGATTTCATTCGCAACAAATTCCGCAATACATTCTACGGTGGAATCTGTCGGAATCACTTCATTATTATTTCTCGGTACAACTAATTCAAATTTGCCCTGCTCCGCTACATAGCTATAACAAATGTGGTCTTCACCTACATTGCTTGTTGCTGCAGCAGAAAGCTGCATTTCATTCTTAGGAACAATATCTTCTTCACTCCCCACATAGATATCCTCCCAACGCTTACACCAATAATGTTCAAGTCTTGGAGAACGAATGTTATCAAGATAAATTTGAATAGTAGAACGATGTCCATGCGCAATACGCTGGCAATTGCCATCGTGCTTCTTTAAACCATGTGTGTAGTGATAATAAACACCTGAAATATCTTCTTCGCGCAAACGTAAGGAAATAGCATTCACGTTCGTTGGAAGTTCCTTTTTAATGACCGCACGCAAATATTCCATCGCTGACGTTTTGGTCACCGCAGATGCGTCGACAAACGCGAAGGCATCTGCAGGGCAATAGAGGTGGATAGAACCGTTCTCACGCGCAAAATCTACCCAATAATGCTCAGAGTCTGGATCGGGCGTTACGGTCACTGCATCAGAACCGACTGGAACTAACAATTTATGATCGAGCGAGTCATCGACAATTCGCTTAATCTGCTTTTTCACCCGACCAAAATCTAGAACCATTGACTGGTCATTCAGTGAGCCGTCGAGTTCGATATCTACGATCCAACTTTCCCCAACCACACCGCGCTCTTCACACAGGTATGAGAAGTCCATCACAGTGAGGTCATTTACAAATAACAGCATTACAAACCCTAAATATGATTAATCGGGCTAAGTATATCAATGAAATGGTCTTTCCCGCCATGCTCAAAGCTTTAAGTTTTTAGCAATTGCAGCAAGAAATGACCTGCAATACCTAGTAGTAAAACCCCCATAAGGCGATCGAACCAATATCCCCATGACAAAAGCCACTGGCGTAAGCGAGTTTTGCCCAACAAGAGTGACAAACAAGCAAACCAAGTAAAAGTAGCAAACGCTAAATAAAGACCATATCCCACCTTCACAACGGCGGGCGTATTGAAGGATATGACGGTAGTAAAGAGTGCCAGAAAGAAAAAAGTCGCTTTAATATTCAACGCGTTGGTTATAAAACCAAGCCATACGGCTTTTGTTGTTGTCAATTGCGACAATTTCAGCCGTTCAGCCTGTTCTGGAACCGCTTCAGAATTATTTGGCTTAGACCGAATCAATAACCCACCAAGCCAAATAAAATATCCAACAGCCGCCAAAGTTAAAACGCGATAAAGCCAAGGAGTTTGCGATATTACCAACGCAAGCCCCAAAATTGAGTAAGCGACATGTATAAGAATGCCAAGCGCGATTCCTAAGCTCAACCAGACCCCGATACGCGCCCCCTGCCGCAAACTAAATCGAGAAACCACAGCGAAGTCTGGCCCTGGACTCACGACCGCAAGAAAATGCAATATCGCAATTTGAGTAAACTCGACAAAATAAGGAGAAGAAAGAATGCTCTGTAAGCTCATATATTCATGCTCTAATGCTTGCTATTGTATTATTACCGGTCTAAACTCAAGCTCAATTAAACATGACAAAAAATCAAGATAAAATTACATTTGAGAAAGACCATGACTGCGAAATTTCCATCCTTAAATGCGCTCAGAGTATTCGAAACTGTGTCGCGAACTAAAAGTCTCAAGCGTGCAGCCGCCCAACTCGGGGTGACCCAATCAGCCATCAGCCGCCAGCTTTCTACACTGGAACAACAGCTTGGTGCCAAACTCATCCAACGCGACAATAAGGTGCATGCCTTGACACCTGCCGGTGAGGCGCTAGCACCAGAACTCACTCGAATTTTTCGCCAACTGGAACGCATTGTGACACATGCAATGCGCGAGGGTGAACAACTTCAGCGACAAATTAATGTTGCTATTAGCCACGAGGTTTATCAATTTTGGTTAATGCCTGCCCTACCCGAATTTCAACAACTTTACCCACAGATTGAATTGAACTTTGTGCAGGCCGCAGAATACATCGACCGACAAAATGAAGAGTTGGAATTACAACGCCTTCTTCGTAATGAAGTAGATATTCTGGTGGCGTTTGGTAATGCTCAATTAAAAACTTTGGTCGCCTCTGCCCTCTGCCGCCCGAAATACGCTCTTTTGCAAGCAAGTGTAGGAGAAAGTGATCTTGTGCATATCGCACATCAAATATTACCTACAAGCTTATTTCGAGAGACAGGAGTCACCGCCCCTAAGCAAAACGTGGCGCGCTCTACCCTAATGGGAGGCATGATCGCGCAGCAACAAAACCAAGCGCTTTTGGTGCCCGCAATTTATCAGCCGCAAGTGACACGTTTAGCTCATGAGAAGGCGCAAGTCGACATGGAGCAACCGTTAACCGCATGGATACGCAAAGCTGATGAGCGTGAATTCGGTATGGTGGCGTTTTTGCAATGGCTGGAACATCGAGGACGAAAAACAAGTTAGGAAAATGGTGCCCGGGGCCGGACTTGAACCGGCACGCTGTTTCCAGCGAGGGATTTTAAATCCCTTGTGTCTACCAATTTCACCACCCGGGCGACACTTGAGTAAGTTTGGAGGCGGGTCCCGGAGTCGAACCGAGATCCACGGATTTGCAATCCGCTGCATAGCCATTCTGCCAACCCGCCAAACTTAAAATGTTGGAGCGAGTAACGAGGTTCGAACTCGTGACCTCAACCTTGGCAAGGTTGCGCTCTACCAGCTGAGCTATACTCGCAACATTTTTTCTAGCTGCGTCGGCGAGTGCCAAACGCGGTGCCATTCTACCTACCGAACGCTTACAGTCAACTAGAAATTTCTATTTTATGACTGTTTGGCTAAAAAATGGCTGATAGGCTCGCTTTTTAATCAGCTTTTTGCTTTGACAGTACGTTCCACGCATTTGTCATGTAATTTATCATCGACCAGAAAGTGAAAACTGCAGCCAAATAAAGCGCGGTCACACCCACCGTGAAGATAAAAGTATTTAGGTTCCAGAGTAATGCCGTCAGCGCAACCATTTGTGCTGTGGTTTTGATTTTTCCAAGAGACGAGACTGCAACACTGTCTCTCTGCCCTATTTCGGCCATCCATTCGCGAAGTGCCGAAATGGTTAACTCTCGGCTAATAATAATCAATGCAGGAATGGTGACCCATAAGCTATTGTGGTGTTCTACAACCACAACGAGGGCTGCTGCGACCATAATTTTATCAGCTACGGGGTCTAAAAATGCACCAAACTGAGTGTGTTGATTGAGTTTACGCGCAATATAACCATCGAGCCCGTCAGTAATTGCTGCTAAGACAAAGACAACCGCTGCCCAAAAGCTTGCATACTCGATGGGAAGATAAAAAATAATCAAAAAAACGGGAATGAGAACAATCCGGAAACTGGTTAAAAGATTAGGCACGTTCCACTGCATGAATTTTTCCTGTACTGATTTTTATTTTACTCATCACGCAATGCGTAATAGATCGTTTCTGCGAGCGCTTTGCTTATTCCTGGCACATTTGCCAACTGGTCTATACTAGCGTTTTTTACTTGTTGAATGCCACCAAGATATTTTAATAAATTTTGTCGACGTTTCGGCCCCACCGCCACTATTGACTCCAACTGCGATGTCTTTTTTACTTTGGCGCGTCGTTGGCGATGCCCCGTGATTGCGAAACGGTGCGATTCATCTCGTATATATTGAATTAAATGTAGCGCGGGATGATCCGCAGGTAAATGGTGCGTTTCTCGTGAATAGCCAAAAATGAGCGTTTCGAGGCCTGGTTTTCTACTTTCACCTTTTGCAACACCAATTACTAAAGGTGGCTGCGGCCAATCGGTAAAATATTCCTCTGCCTGTGTGAGCTGTCCTTTACCACCATCGATAAAAACAATGTCCGGCACATTTTCATTCTCTACTGCATTGCGATAACGACGCGATAATACTTGTGCCATCGCCGCATAGTCATCACCCGGAGTAATATCTTTAATGTTATAGCGCCGATAATCTGATTTAATCGGGCCTTCTAATCCAAAAACGACGCAAGATGCAACGGTTTCCTCTCCCATGGTATGGGAGATATCAAAACACTCCATACGCTCAACATTGGCTTTGTCTCCCACCAACGCTTGCAACGCGCTCACACGGGTTTGCATAACAGACGCTTCCCCTAATTTACTTTGCACCGCATTCATTGCGTTTTTATTGGCTAACGACACATATTGAGCACGTTCCCCTCTAGCGTTCGTTTTCAAGGTAAGGCGCTGCCCTAATGCTTCACTCAGTGTCTGCGATAAGTTCTGCGCGTGTGCCTTTTCGAGCTGAATCACAACCTCGTTAGGAGGCTGACGCCCTTGTTGTTGATCTAAATAAAATTGCAGAACGAATGACTCCAGCACTTCATCTAAGCTCGTATTTGCAGGCACTTTAGGAAAGTAACTGCGACTGCCCTGCACTGCATTTTGTCGGATAAACAATAAATGGATACAGGTCATCCCGTTCTCTTGCCAAACGCCGACCACATCCATTTCTGTTTGATCACCACTCACAGCATTTCGCTCTTGAACTTGCCTTAGCGCGATAATCTGATCGCGTAACTGAGCTGCTTTTTCAAACTGTAGCGCTTCACTCGCCCTTTCCATCGACTTGACTAACTGATCAATAACTTCCTGATTTCTACCTTTTAAAAATAAACGAGCGAGTTGCACCTGCTCATCATAAGCCTCGTCGGTGCATATATTCACGCAGGGCGCTAAACACCGTTTGAGCTGATGCTGAAGGCAAGGACGGCTTCTCGCCCGATAATAACTATCGTCGCATTGTCGCACTGGAAATAATTTTTGTAGTAGCTTTAAACTCTCGCGAACGGCACTTCCATTGGGGAAAGGCCCGAAATAATCGCCTTTTTCCCTGCGCGCCCCCCGGTGAAATGCGATGCGCGGATGCTGATGCGCAGAAATAAAAATATACGGATAAGATTTATCATCTCGAAGTAATACATTGTATTTGGGTCGATATTTTTTGATGAACGTGTTTTCGAGAATAAGTGCTTCTGCTTCTGTATTCGTCACCACCACTTCCATGCGAGCAATGTTGCTCACGAGCGCTTGTGTTTTTACCGAATCGACTTGTTTGCGGAAATAACTCGAAACGCGCTTTTTCAGACTTTTCGCTTTTCCCACATAAATGACCTGCGCTTCCTTATTATACATACGATACACACCCGGCTGGTGTGTCAGTGAAGACAGGAATTTTTCCGCATCAAACAGGTTAGGATTATTAGTTTCAGACATTCTCACGACAACATGAACACGATAAAAACTGAGTGTTAGCTTATCAAAGGCGTGCTCATGTGTCGTTAGTTTCGTTAATACTGCGGTTCAATTAAACCATGCTTAATTGCTAGGTGCGCGAGTTGTACGTCGCATTTCACTTCTAACTTTGCAAACAACCGGTAGCGAAATGTATTCACGGTTTTTCTTGAAATGACAAGCCGACTCGCAATTTCCTCAACGGTTAAGCCACCGGTAATCATTTGAAATATTTGTACCTCACGAATGCTTAAGCCGGCGTGTATATCAGAAGAGTCGGAATGGTTCCGATAGCGTTTGAACGCCTTTGCAAGATAAGGTGAAGCAAATCGTTGTCCTGCACCAGCCACTTGGCAGCCACGCATGAGTTCTTTTGTTTCCACATGGCGATAGAAGTAGCCTGCGATCATTGGATGCCGAAACTTAAAATCAAGTGCAGAGGCCAATGAGAAAGTCCAAAGTATTAGGTTCGCTCTTGGCTGAAGCCGATAGATAGCGCGGATAAGGCTGTGTAAAGATGAGCGTTCGAACTGTTCTGAAATAATAACAACGGCATTAGGGCTTTGCTTGAGTACTTCGAGCAGTTGGTTACGGCAAGAGGCAACACTCAGAATATTCCAACGGTACTCTGTTAGCTGTTTTGTAACACCAGAGCACTGGACACCTGGTTGAATGGCCACGATTACATCACGCATATAACGTCCTTGTAATAGTAAATAAATGATTCTTAAATTTTAATAAAACAGCCTAATTAAAATGTAAGCTTTTTGTAAAAACAAAATAACCTTATACGAGAATTTTAAGTAACTCAAACCAAAATCACGAAAAAATCACACATTAATCAAACAAATTTTCCAGCAGCAACTGAAATCCCTCGATTTTCTGCTCTTTTTTTAAGCGATCGCTTACGGTTTTGTTGTACAAGGCGCTCCATTCGTTGCGATGTCTTAATTTCTCTATTTGTTTTATGTATTTGGAGGTGTCTAATTCGAGAAATGAATTTATTATTAGTGGATGCTCAGCTGCCAAACCACGCTCTGAGAGCGCTTTAATGAGCGTGAGTTGGCGAACCAGTAGAATTTGTAATACAGATGTTTCTATACTATACCAACATTTACCTTGCCATTTCGCTTTGAGTTTTGTGCCAAAAGAACCCGCTCCCTGGTACGCGACCCCGATCGCAGATCCAATGACCATCCCCAACCCCATGCTTAAACCACCTGTCATCACATCAATACCAGCACCAATCGCACCACCTCCAGCCGTGGCGCCGGCAACAGAAATACCAAATCGTTGCCAGGTTTCAGTATCAAACAAGCCATCTTGCCAGTATCCACCACTCATCGGTAACTGCTCTAAACGCGTATCGTTTGGCGTAAAGCCAAATACCGCTAATACCTTGCGCATACAATCCATTTCCGCCTGAGTAACGCGGGCTTGAAGTTCTGCTCGCACTTCACTTTCCTGGCTTTTATCAGCGATGCGCGCGGCCGTGGCGACGTCAATCAGCAAGTTAGAAAGTAAATATAGAGCCTCACGCTTTCGGTTTAATCTCGCTTCAGCGCGATTTTTTAGCTCTGCAGCAAATACAGATTTGTATCGCGGCATGACACTACTCAGTTGCTCAAACAAGTTTTCCTCAGCAGAAAATGGTGTATGCACATTATCGAAAGCGACAAGGTTATGTACCGAAGCGCTACGTAGGCCCTGTTCCCAGCGTGCAATGTCTTGCTCGTTGGTAGAGAAATTCAAGATGAGTACAAGTGGGATTCCTGCTAACTTCAATATGTACAACTCATCTAGAAATTTTTCTAGTAAATTCGCGCGCGTATCGATCACGACCAGCGCCGCATCTGATTTTAAGAGTTGACGAAGCACTTTCGCCTCTTGATCAAATCGGCTCACGAATTGGGGCTCCTCAAGCACATACTCGAGTTGCTTTGGACCATCGTGTTTAAGCTGCTTTGGCACATCCCGCGTGATGTAGCGATAGAGCTCAGTGCTTTCTTCTAGCCCCGGCGTATCTATAAACTGTAAGTGTACTTGAGATGATGGCACGATCGTGTAGCAAGTAACCTCGCGCGTAGTGCTCGGCATTGCGCTCACAGCACCCAATTCTCTATTGCGAAGTAGTGTTCTTAAAAATGACGTTTTCCCAGCATTTGTATGACCAACAACCGCAATCTTTAAACTTTTTTTAAGCATGCTCACACACCTCAATCGCTTTCAACGGCGTTGCGCCCGAAATGCACGTGAGCCAACTCTCTCGGAAATTCGGCTGCGCTGTCTCAACGAAGAATACCTTCACATATTCGGCGCAGTCTAAGGCTCGCCTTAACACTCCTAAGTTTGCTCGGTCGGGCGAGTTCTTAGAATTGATCACGATTAATAATTGTTGCCATGGACCATTTTCCCGCTCCAGTAATTCGTCTAAGTCGCGACTCACACTCACGATTCCTAAGTCACGATAACCGCTAGTCATCTCGGCATGAACCTTTTCTTCAAGCCATACCATCACAACACCCTGCCCCTGAATTTTTGCGGGGAATTGTTCCGTGCGCTCAATTGCTTGGTCTTTATCTAACACTTGGGCAGAAATTGGATCTTGATAACGCTTGAAATGTAGATAGGACGCAGAGCCCTCCTCCCAACTTGTGCCTTGGCTGCGCCACTTTAGCCAAGCAAAGCAGCCGGCAACACCGACGATACGCACGAATACGCCATAGTAAGCAATAAAGAATAGTAGCCAAAGCCCCGTTGCGGCGTTAATAGCTGTGTTCATCGTGTCACCAGATGAAGAAAGTGCTGTCAAAGGCGGTAAAGTTACATTAAACCACAGCAAAGACGCATTAAGCAGTGCATGCACATGCGCTAGTTGCCCCGAAGATAAAACAGTTGTTTCCCAGACAAAATGATATTCAGCAAATACGAAAAGTAGACCCGCCGTTAAGAACGTACCAAGAAGGTAAAACAACCAGAATAAATGGCTCAGTAATCCGAAAAACGGCTTCAACAATTGGTGCCGGGTTGCGAGTGTGATTAAACTTTCGAAGGCGCAATCGTACAAGGGCTGTTCACGACCATAGAGCCACCTGCCCATTCGAGCTCCTGCATTGAATAAGACATATGCTACCACATTACCATTTGCTCCACGGCTGAAGCTTACGACTATCCAAAACAGCAGCGCTAAGAAATGTGCACCTAAGGAACCCACTAAAAACAGTGGCAAATTCACGGTTTTGAGTTCGGTTGAGAGTGCGCCGCTCGTAGCAACGATGCCTGCCAAAAAGGCAAGGATAACAATGAGGAAAACACTTGCACGTAAGGTTTTTGTTACTTGTGTAACGGATTGGGTAGCGTCGTTTGATGAGTACAACTGCAACCAATAGTCTGCTCGAGCCAACGTTCTTTGGTTGAGCTTGTCAGGATAAATCACCGGCTTCTCGAACTGCTGGGGTGATGCCTGAAAGATCGTATTCAAGAGCCATTGCGAGCGAAAGTTAAGCTTTTTTGGTGTATGCATAGCCCAGCGTGTGCGTGAATTTTCGCTAAAACTATCACACCCCCATGAACAGCGCCACTTGAACAGGGTTTTCATCGAGCCCTCATCTGGCAAATACGAAAAAACCGCCACAAGGGCGGTTCTTTCGTATTTGGCGGAGAGGGAGGGATTCGAACCCCCGGTAGGGATGAACCTACGCCTGATTTCAAGTCAGGTGCATTAAACCGAGCTCTGCCACCTCTCCGAATTGTTGCCTTCGTGTCACTCGTTGAAGACGGCGAGAATGATAATGAGCCATGAATGCGTTGTAAAGTAAAAAATGCAGAAAAATATTTGTTTGCCTAGAAATTAGTCGCTCTGCAGCAATTTCAGCTCAAAAAGATCTGAAAGCATATATCTCACGTTTGATTTTACGATATAGTAACGCTAGAAATCATTAAAACAGCCCATATATTGGGAGTTGTAATGGGAACTTCTGCTAAATGTTTTAGCCTAAGTTACGCATACAACGCATTTATACACTTTAAGGAGTGCAACAATGAACAATCCAACAGTGCAAACGGCTCGCCATGCTGGAGCGGTTGAAGTCAATAAAGTACTGCGGAATACATATACCCTACTTGCCTTAAGCCTTGCCTTTAGCGCGATGGTCGCGGGTATTAGCGGTGCCTTGAATCTGCCGCATCCTGGTTTAATCATCACCTTAGTTGGGTTCTATGGTTTACTGTTCGCAATTCATAAAACGGCAAACAGTGGTGCAGGTATCGCGTTCGTGTTCGCACTCACTGGCTTTATGGGGTACACCATTGCCCCGTACTTAAACATGATCGTCGCAAATGGCGGTGCAGATATTGTTATGCTCGCGATGGGTGGCACAGCACTTATTTTCTTTGCGTTATCAGCGTATATTCTGACGACGAAAAAGGATATGAGCTTCTTAGGCGGCATGATGGTTGCTGGTTTTGTGGTGATTCTCGTTGGTTTCGTGGCTAACCTGTTCCTCAACTTGCCGGCACTTGGGTTAGCATTAAGTGCACTCTTTATTCTATTCTCAGCAGGTGCAATTTTAATGCAAACCAGCGCGATCGTGAATGGCGGTGAACGGAACTACATTCTTGCAACCACAACGCTCTTCGTTTCAATTTACAACATCTTCGTTAGTTTATTGAACTTACTCATGGCGTTTGGTGGCGACGAATAAGCCCACTCTACAGAGAAAACGCCCTGCGGGGCGTTTTTAATATTCATGGCTCGCTACGTCATCCTACTCAGAAGCTCCCACACCGATCTTGCTGCAATGCAAGCAGCCCTCTCTCGTGCACGCAACTTACTCCAAGAAGGTCATCAGATAGCACAAGTATTTTTCTACGGCCCCAGTGTCTTGTTAGCAAATCGGCTTGTTGTACCGGGCAGCAATTGTCCAGACTTTTGTTCTGAATGGCGTAGTTTAGCGCAGCAATATGAGATTCCTTTAGTGGCTTGCTCGAGTATTGGCAGAAGTTATGGTCTGGTTGCTGAGCAGCAAGACAATAACATTGCAGACGGTTTCACTGCGGGCGGGCTTAGCGAGTTTATCTCGCTGCTAGCTGAGGTTGACCATGTCGAGCAACACTAACTTTCAACTTGTCGTTACGTTTCATGAAGGTCCTGAGAGTGCAAGTAGTCGTGAAGGCTTAGACTTGGTGATAGCCGCCATGAGTATGGACGTAACCGTTGCTGTTGTTTTCATGCGTGAGGGTCTTGCGTTGTGCGATCGAAATCATACTTTTGCTCATGCCATGAAGCGCTTACCCATGCTAGAGGATATTTTTGATGCTGATGCGCTGTTTGCGCAAGGCGAATCGCTACCGGCAGCGCCTGCCCTTGAGAACCTCAGGTTAATCAATGAGCTACAATACGACGAGATACTTGCACGATCCAAACATCACCTTCATTTTTAGAGCAAAGGCGCACTTGTAAACATGCTAAGTTTCAACGGTGTTGATTACGAAACGGACAAACACGACTATCTGCTTAATTTTGAGCAGTGGCACCCTGCACTCGCCGAACACATTGCCACACTCGAGAATATCCAATTAACACCAGCGCATTGGGAAGTCGTACATTTTGTGCGAGAGTTCTATCAACAGTATGACACAAGCCCAGCGATGCGCGTTTTAGTGAAAGCGGTTGCAAAAAAGTTAGGAGAAGATAAGGGGAACAGCCGATATTTGTATCAGCTCTTCCCCAAGGGGCCGGCCAAACAGGCGACCCGCATTGCGGGCCTACCGAAGCCAGCAAAATGTATCTAAGGCTTAAGTACTTCGGCCCCCGCCATATAAGGGCGTAAAACGTCGGGAATCACCACTGAACCATCTTCTTGTTGGTAGTTTTCGAGCAGAGCGACAAGGGTGCGCCCTACGGCGAGTCCTGAACCATTCAACGTATGCAGCAATTCTGGCTTCTTCGCACCCTTACGACGGAACCGAGCCTGCATCCGACGCGCCTGAAAATCACCCATGTTAGAGCAGGAACTGATTTCTCGATAAGTTTTCTGCGCTGGTAACCAAACTTCTAAATCATAAGTTTTCATGGCGCCAAAGCCCATGTCACCTGTGCAAAGTAGCACTTTTCGGTAAGGCAATTGGAGAAGTTGTAGAACTTTTTCAGCGTGTCCTGTAAGTGCCTCGAGGGCTTCCATCGAGTCTTCAGGTTTTACAATTTGGACGAGCTCGACTTTATCGAACTGATGTTGACGAATTAACCCTTTCGTATCACGCCCATGCGAGCCGGCTTCACTTCGGAAGCAAGGTGTATGGGCTGTTAAACACAGAGGCAAAGCTGCTTCATCGACGATTTCGTCACGCACAAAGTTAGTGAGTGGAACTTCAGCAGTTGGAATTAATGACATTGCCACTTTGTCTTGGCTTTCACCCTCAACATGAAACAGATCGGCACCAAATTTTGGTAATTGGCCGGTACCACGCAACGAGTCATGATTTACAATGTAAGGCACATAAGCTTCCGTGTAACCATGTGTTTCTGTATGCAGATTCAGCATGAATTGTGTGAGCGCACGATGCAACCTAGCAACCCCACCACGCATTACAACAAACCTCGCCCCGGTTAACTTAGTCGCGGTTTCAAAATCTAACCCCCCCTGCAATTTCTCACCAAGCTCAACATGATCTAGAGGTTCAAAAGAAAAAGTGGTCGGTTTACCAAAACGACTAACCTCAACGTTTTCTTGCTCGTCTTTGCCATCGGGTACAGAAGCGTCAGGAATGTTAGGAACACCAGCAATAATTTCTTGGATTTGCCCTTGAACTGTTTGTAGTTCGTCTTTTGCCGAATCTAATTGAGAGCCCAAGTCTCCAATTTCTGCAAGTAATGGTGCAATATCCTGCCCTTGTGCTTTGGCTTGACCTATCATTTTCGAACGACTATTTCGTTCACTTTGTAATGTTTCCGTTTTTACTTGGATTGCTTTTCTTTGCTGCTCAAGCTCTTTGAGCGCTTCGACATCCAATGTATAACCTCTACGCGCAAGCTGCGCGGCGGTTTCTTCAATTTCATCACGAAAACGATTCGCGTCTAACATAGTGGCTATTCCCAACTGACTTCAGTGAATAATTAGTTTCGTATTTTAACTATGCGTATTGTGACAAAAAATGCGGCGCCTGATAATAACAATGTTGTCCCAATCCAAACAAAGGCTGTGAAATAATCCTCAATCTCTAGATATCTCGCCAAAACCTCGATCACGCCGGCAAATGTCGTCAAACCGCCGGCCAAACCCAAAACATGCATCCATTCTAGATGAGAGGCGCTCTCTTTTTGCTCGGCGTGAGCTATCCAAAACGCGGCATAGGCACTCCCAAGAACGTTCGCAGATAAGATCGCTGCAGGTAATAATCCGGTTCCAAAGGTAACTAAAAGCGTGCGTATCAAACTTCCAACAAAACCCGCCAACCCCAGAAGAAGCGTTATCTTAATGACTCTAGAATAAGCTGAGTTCATCATTTTCCTGCCCAGAAAAAGCTCAACAAAGCCAATATGAAAGTACCTAACACGTAACACCAAGGCACGATACGTTGGTGACTTCCAAGCCTGTAGACATCTGCCCAGATTCCGGAAAGCGTACTTAAGCCGCCACAAAACCCCACGATAAAAAGAATATCGAGTTGCACTGTGTTGACACCTTGCGCTAAAGCCCAGCCTAAAAGACCCGCGCCAAGTGTATTAGAAATTAAGTTGGTCAAGATAAAAGGCGCCTGTAAACGTGCGACCCCAGTGCTCAGAAAATAACGGCACAGAACGCCAACCGCGCCGCCCACACTCAAACAAATAATGCTAGCAAGGCTAAAACTCGTCATCAGCGCAACGCTGCCATGCACTGTTTCGATCTAAATCACGCAGCCAATCTAATTTCGCTTGAATTTTTTGTTCCAGACCCCGATCGGAGGGGCGATACCACTGCTTTTGAGTCAGTGCCGCCGGTAAATAACGCTCTCCCGCTACATATGCCTGTGGTTCATGATGCGCATAACGATACTCAGCCCCATAGCCTTCCTGCTTATGAGTTCTCGTAGGTGCGTTCCGTAAATGACTTGGTACCGGGTAGTCCGGCCCTTCTCGCACCTGGGCCATCATTTCATTGAATGCCGTGTATACCGCATTACTTTTGGCGGCGCTTGCGCAATACAGTGTTGCTTGTGCAATGGCACGCTCTCCCTCAACCGGCCCCACGCGATGGAAAGTATCCCATGCATTGAGCGCAAGCTGCAAAGCGCGTGGATCCGCGTTACCGATATCTTCCGAGGCAATTGCAAGTAACCGTCGCGCAATAACAACCGGATCACCACCTGCCACTAGAAACCGACAAAACCAATAGAGTGCGCCGTCAGGAGACGACCCTCTCACCGACTTATGAAATGCGGAGAGTAAATCGTAGTAAGCGTCTCCTTGATGATCCATCGCAAGCGCTCGTTCACCACTCACTTCTTCAATAAGTGCTCGTGTTAACGTACCACCCGTTTTTTCATCAATAAAATCTGCAGCAAGTTCAAGATAGTTCAACGTTTTACGCGCATCACCATCAGTAACACGATAGAGAAACTCCTGTGCAGCAGGTTCTATCTCAAGCGCACGCGCTCCCAAGCCTCGTTGATCATCAGCAAGTACGCGGTCGATCAGCGCAGCTAAATCCTCGTGTTCCAGTGGCTTTAAGCGATAAATACGAGCTCGGGACAGTAACGCGTTATTGAGTGCAAAACTAGGATTCTCAGTCGTTGCACCAACAAATACGATTGTGCCGTCTTCTATGTGAGGTAAAAAGGCGTCTTGTTGGCTTTTATTAAAGCGGTGTACTTCGTCCACAAACAGCATGGTTTGAGCGCCAAATAAACCACTTTTGGCTTGCTCAATAGCGCCACGAATATCCTTAACACCAGAAGTGACAGCCGAAATTTTAATGACTTGAGCCGAGGATTCTTGTGCCAAAAGCTCCGCCAGAGTGGTCTTTCCGGTTCCCGGCGGTCCCCACAAAATCATCGAGTGCAAGCGCCCTTCCATAATGGCCTTGTATAACGGCTTACCTTGACCCACTAAATGAGTCTGGCCGACATACTCTGATAGCTGCGTAGGCCTCATTCTAGCAGCTAAGGGTTGATTAGCGGCTCCGTTGGTCATCTACTTGAACGTTTTCGGGTACTTCAAAATCAAATAGGTCATTTGCGATCGATTGGTTTAATTCCACCCGAGTAAAGCGAATATCACTGAGTTGCTCCGTGCCGGTCTCCATTTGAATACCGACAAGCACATGGTCATCACTAAACTCCAAGCGCAGTGTTTGAGCATTTTCATCCTGATGAGACACCACAGTGAATATCTGACCATTCTGTTCCACATGCAAAGAGTCCGCTCCCTCAATCTGCTGATCCAAAAGCATCAATAAGGGGTTCGAAGCAGTCATTTCATTCTGATTGAAAAGTGTTACTTGCTCGATAAACGGATCGTAATACCAGAGTGTTTCACCGTCTGCGACTAAAACGGTTTGCTCAGGAGCAAGTGTCTCCCAATAGACCTGTGCAGGTCGAGCAATGACAAAACGGCCCGTAAGGTTTTGCAATAGCTCATCATTTTCGTAAATACGTTGTTCAAACTCGCCTTGTAAGTTTTGCATATCACCCAGTATTGTACGCAACGCCTCATAGGCTTCTTGCTGATTAGCTTGAGCTCCATTGAATCCTACAAACAATATGAACCCTGAAATCAGTGTGCCCCTCCTAGCCCAACCTCTTAAAATGCGCATTCGTTCCTCATCTTCATCACAAACTAATAGTCTCTAGGTGCTCGCGGAGCTAATACTTCACGTGCTCCACCAGGTCCTGCTGGTGTTACGACGCCACTCACTTCCATTTGTTCAACTATTCTTGCTGCACGATTGTAACCAATTCTAAATTGACGCTGTACTGAAGAGACAGAAACGCGGCCTTTTTCGGTTACAAATGCAACCGCTTCATCATAGAGAGGGTCCGACTCTGCATCCTCTTCTGCACTCTCTCCGGGAAGCAACATATCTTCACTCGCATCGCCATTAAGAATTTCTTCTAAATAATTAGGTTTCCCACGTGCTTTCCAATCTGCAACGACGGCATGCACTTCATGGTCGTCAACAAACGCACCATGCACACGGGTTGGCACACCAGAGCCTGGGGGTAGATACAACATATCGCCCTGACCGAGCAACTGATCCGCACCCGGTTGATCAAGAATAGTACGCGAGTCTATTTTAGAGGAAACTTGAAACGCAATTCGAGTTGGTATATTTGCTTTGATTAAGCCTGTGATGACGTCTACCGAAGGTCTTTGCGTTGCCAACACTAAGTGAATGCCTGCCGCACGGGCTTTCTGGGCAATCCGTGCAATGAGCTCCTCAACCTTTTTACCCACAATCATCATCATGTCGGCAAATTCATCAACCACAACCACAATGTAAGGTAACTTTCCGAGTGCAGGCGCTTCTATATCCATTGAATCACCCGGTTTCCAGAGCGGATCTTTAATCGGCGTCCCGTTCTCTATGGCCTCTAATACCTTCGTGTTGTAGCCTTTAATATTCCTGACACCAAGTGCTGACATCAATTTGTAGCGGCGTTCCATTTCTCCGACACACCAACGCAGCGCGTTAGCGGCGTCCTTCATGTCGGTGACCACTTCCGCAAGTAAATGAGGAATTCCTTCATAAACTGAAAGCTCCAACATCTTAGGATCGATCATGATAAGTCGCACGTCATCGGGCTGAGATTTATACAGTAAACTCAAGATCATAACGTTCACACCCACCGATTTCCCCGAACCAGTGGTACCCGCGACAAGTAGATGGGGCATTTTCGCAAGATCAACCACAACCGGTTTACCCGCAATATCTTTACCTAACACCATTGTGAGCGGAGAAGCTGAGTTTTGAAAAGCCTCACAAGCAAGCACTTCGTGTAATTGCACAATTTCTCGGTGCTTATTCGGCAGCTCTAAGCCCACGAATGATTTACCAGGAATGACTTCAACCACTCGCACCGCGATTGCGGAGAGACTACGAGCGATATCTTTGGCTAGATTTGAAATTTTAGAAACCTTCACTCCAGGTGCAAGGTCAAGTTCAAACCGCGTAATCACAGGGCCAGGCTGAACACCAGCAACCTGCACATCAACCCCAAAATCTTTAAGCACAGATTCTACTGTGCGACTAATTTGGTCTAGTTCGTCCTGTGAGAGTGGGTTTTCCGCTTGATTCGGGCGATCGAGAAGCGCTAACGAAGGTAATGGATCCACCGCACGTTGTAACGACGGATATGGCGTATCGTCATCGTCTTGACTCTCTTCTCCTTCCGGAACATCCTGAACCTCCTGAGCACGAGGTTCAATCCTCACCTCATCCTCTATCACTAGGTCCGGCTCGTCACTCGTGATCGTTGGCTCTAATTGAATAACCGGTTCACGTCGCACGTCATGCCATGGTGTTTCTTCTTCCGCAACATCTTCAGTTTGCGTGTCTTTCTCATCGTCTGTTTGATCACCGTGTGTCTTTTTCCAAAAAGCAATTCTCTTCAAAGCGCCATGAAACCAGACTGAAATATCGAATGCTTGAAACGCGCGGGCTCGCGATGCTCTTTGCTCGTTTTCGATCTGAATGGTTTTTTCGTCGCGTGTAGCATCACGAAGTCGTTGTATTTGTCGAAGTAGCCAAGCAGCACTCAGAATCACGCCTTGACCTATCCCATCAATGACTCGAAGCCATGACAGTCCAGTCATTAACGTAACGCCTGTAAGTGCAAAGGTAATGAATAGTAGGAGCGTTCCCGGCACGTTGAAATACGGCACCATGGCATCGACCAGCACGTCACCAAAAACACCGCCTGCAGAAAACGAGTACACAGGATCGAGTTGAATACTAAATAAACCTGTGGCTGCAGAGATGACCAGTACGACGCCGACTAAACGTAGCCCCAGTGTTAGGAAATCTATTTCGGTCAGCTCTCGAGGCCGATAAAACACGAAATAGCCTGCCAACATGAAGAAAAACGGAATCGCAAAAGCAGTCACGCCAAAAACGAACAACAACACGTCTGCGAACCAAGCTCCTATTGGACCTGCTGCATTTTGGATAGACTGAGTATAGCCTGCCTGAGACCAGCCCGGATCGGCTGGATCGAAGGTTAGGAGCGCGGTCAATAAAAAGATACTGATGGCGCTGACGAGAATTAAACCGGCTTCTAATAATCTTTGTATGCCTGTCATCGGTTTTCAAATCCTTTGGAGCTGGACTAGCACGACTTATTTTTATCGATTTACTATACAGGAAACTGCACAAATGTGCCCCCGCTAGTTACGAATAACCACGCGGTTTCCCTGCTTCACCGCTTCCATTACCACATATGTGCGGGATTCATTTACACCTGGCATATTCAGAATGGTTTCCCCGAGTAGCTTTCGATAGGCCGCCATGTCTGCAACCCTTGCCTTCAAGAGAAAATCAAAATCGCCAGAAACCAAGTGACACTCAAGGATTTCATCCGTTTTACGCGCCGCATCACTAAATTCTGCAAATGAATCTGATGAGGTTCGACTGAGTGTGATTTCAACGAACACGAGGAGCGGTGAACCTAACTTATCCGGATTTATGCGTGCACTGTAGCCTTCAATTACACCCGCCGTTTCGAGCTTACGGACCCGCTCTAAGCAAGGTGTTGGACTCAGCCCAACTGATTTAGCCAGTGCAGTGTTTGTTATTCTACCTTGATCTTGCAGAATTCGAAGAATTTTACGATCCGTTCTGTCAATAGTGACTTTATCTTGTTTAGGCATTTCTGATAACCATTTTAGCTATTATTTATTAATTCTATAGCATTTTATAATGCTTTAAAGCCTAAAAAAAGTAGGTCATAAAATCGTTGCTACGCTATACTTTTGCGCAAATTTTACTTCGTAATGTTTAAGGAATTGTCATGTTAGTCGGTGTACCTAAAGAGATTAAAAACCACGAGTATCGCATTGGTTTATCACCTGCCGCAGTTCGTGAGTATGTAGCACATGGTCATCAAGTTATTGTTCAACGTGATGGTGGCGTTGCGATTGGTTTTACGAATGAAGATTACGAACAAGCCGGCGCGAAGATTGTGGAAACCGCTGAGGAAATATTTGCGACCGCAGATATGATAGTGAAGGTGAAAGAGCCACAACCAAACGAGTGCAAGCAGCTCCGCGAAGGTCAGATTTTGTACACCTATTTGCATTTGGCTCCAGATCCAGAGCAAACTCGTCTCCTCGCAGAGTCAGGCGTCACCGCAATTGCTTATGAAACGGTAACAGATAACCGCGGGGGACTCCCTCTACTCGCGCCGATGAGCGAAGTCGCGGGCCGTATGTCTATTCAGGCAGGCGCACACCACCTCGAGAAAGCACAAGGCGGTAGTGGTACGTTACTCGGCGGCGTTCCTGGTGTGGCTCCAGCGCAAGTGCTCGTAATTGGCGGTGGTGTAGTAGGTACCAATGCGGCAAAAATGGCAGTGGGTATGGGCGCAGATGTAACGATCTTGGATCGCTCACTCACACGTTTGCGCGAACTAGATGATATTTTCTTGGGTCGTGTAAAAACGATTTACTCAACGGTGGATGCAATCGATTATTTCTCGCAACGTGCAGATTTAGTGATTGGCGCCGTTTTGATTCCTGGCGCAGCAGCTCCTAAGTTATTAACACGCCAGCATATTAAACAGATGAAGACTGGTTCTGTGCTAGTCGATGTAGCGATTGACCAAGGCGGATGTTTTGAAACATCAAAGGCAACAACGCACCAAGACCCAACCTACATTATTGATGACGTTGTACACTACTGTGTTGCCAATATGCCGGGTGGGGTTGCACGTACTTCAACCATTGCGCTGAATAACGCAACACTGCCTTACGGTATTGCACTTGCAAATAAAGGCCTTAAAGCCTTAGCAGACGATAAAAACTTGCTCAACGGCTTGAATATGCATCGCGGCGACATCACGTATAAAGCGGTACATGACGATTTGGGTGAGAAGCTAGGATTGAACTACAAAGAGCCGTTAACCGCGATTCGCTAAGTAAACAGTTTGTAGTTCACTGCAATTGTAATTTTACACTTCCAAAGCACTCACTTAAAGTGAGTGCTTTACCCCATGCAGGCACTTGCCTACAATATCGAATTCTTTTTTCAACAGAGCTTCCACGGAGCATGTGAATGGCTGAAGTAAAGCATTGTAAATTATTGATTTTAGGTTCTGGACCCGCGGGTTACACTGCGGCCGTCTACGCAGCACGTGCAAACTTGAATCCAGTTCTAGTCACCGGTATGCAACAAGGCGGTCAATTAACTACGACGACCGACGTAGAAAACTGGCCAGGCGATCCAGAGGGCCTAACAGGGCCAGATTTAATGGTTCGTATGCAACAGCATGCAGAACGCTTTAATACTGAAATCATCTTCGACCATATTAACGAAGTCACGCTCACAGAGCGCCCGTTTCGTTTGAAAGGCGACAGCGGCGAATATACGTGTGATGCGCTCATTATTGCCACCGGCGCCTCAGCAAAGTATCTAGGTCTTCCTTCTGAGACCGCCTTCCAAGGCCGAGGCGTAAGTGCCTGTGCAACCTGTGATGGATTTTTCTATCGTGGTCAGCAAGTGTGTGTTGTGGGTGGAGGTAATACCGCGGTGGAAGAAGCCTTATATCTCTCGAACATTGCTGAAGAAGTGCACGTTATTCATCGCCGTGAAACATTCCGTGCGGAGAAGATTCTTATCGACCGTCTCATGGCAAAAGCCGAGCATGGTAACGTGAAGCTTCATCTCAATAAAACGCTTGAAGAAGTTGTTGGCGATGACGCAGGTGTCACCGGTGTTCGCTTACGCGATACGCAAACTGATAGCCTGAGCGATTTGTCTGTTCACGGTGTATTTATTGCGATTGGACATCAACCAAATACCCAAATGTTTGCTGGTCAGCTTGAGATGGAAAATGGTTATCTCAAAGTGCACTCTGGTTTACAGGGAAATGCAACACAAACGAGCATTCCCGGAGTATTTGCCGCGGGCGACGTAAGTGATCATATTTATCGCCAAGCAATTACCTCTGCGGGTACGGGCTGTATGGCGGCTTTGGACGCCGAACGATACCTCGACGCGCTTGGTGATTAGGATGTCTCGCGCCTCCAAGTTAGTGAGGCGCGTTTCTTTATGATTTATCAGCTCTCTCCTGTTTCCATAGAGTTCCCCTCCCCGCGTCATGCACTTGAGGAGCCAAATGGCCTGCTTGCAGTGGGGGGAGATCTTTCGGTATCGAGATTAATAAACGCTTATCAACAAGGTATCTTTCCGTGGTTCAGTCATGATGACCCGATCCTCTGGTGGAGCCCCGACCCCCGCGCTGTATTTTGGCCCGATGAATTACATGTGAGCCGAAGTCTCAAGAAATTCCTCCGGAAGAGTCGATATACCATCACTTTAAATAAAGACTTTACGGGTGTGATCTCAGCCTGTCAAAGCGTCCATAGTAAGTTGACAGGAACCTGGATTACCGACAGCATGAAAGCTGCCTACATCACGTTACACGAGGCGGGTCATGCGCATTCAGTTGAAGTCTGGGAAAGTTCGCAATTAGTGGGAGGGCTGTATGGTGTCTGTGTGGGCCATATTTTTTGCGGTGAAAGCATGTTTCATAAGGCAGATCATGCGTCAAAGGCTGCTCTGCTTGGTCTATCAGCTCACTTAAGCCCCCTTGGATTAAAGTTTATTGATTGCCAAATGCCAAATCCGCACTTAATAAGCCTAGGTGCAAAACCCATCTCGCGTGACGATTATTTAAGCGTGTTAAACGAGAATCTCAAACAAAACTTTCCTGCTCATACTTGGGTTTCGACCGAGATCCGCATACATGAGTTGGCATTTTAACCAGAAACGCGCTAAAATCCCCCGCGTTTTGAAATCAGCCAGAACGAACAGATAAATTACCGAGGAATGAATGGCGAAAGAAGACAGTATTGAAATGCAGGGTGTAATTTTGGACACCCTCCCGAACACCATGTTCCGTGTTGAGTTAGAAAACGGGCACGTGGTCACTGCGCACATCTCCGGAAAAATGCGTAAAAATTACATTCGTATTCTGACTGGTGACAAAGTGACCGTTCAGCTTACCCCATACGATTTGACCAAAGGGCGTATCGTTTTCAGAACGCGTTAACTTTCCTTTCATACGCGTACAAAAAACCCAGCCGAAGCTGGGTTTTTTCGTATCAACTGCAGTTAGCTAACCGCTTCGCTTTCATTATCGAAATGGAACCGGAGTTGCTCCGCGAGTGCGGGCGCGTCCTTGTCTACAGAGACACGAACATTTCCACCTTGCGTTAACTTGCCAAAGAGGATCTCATTGGCAAGGGGTTTCTTCAAATGCTCCTGGATAATTCGTTCCATAGGACGTGCACCCATCGCTTTATCGTAACCATTCTCCGCAAGCCAAGCTCTCGCGTCCTTATCCAGTTCTAAAGACACGCCCTTACGATCGAGCTGCGCCTGTAGTTCACAAATGAACTTATCTACGACCTGTAAAATTACTTCTTCATCTAAATGATTAAACCAGATAATACCGTCTAAACGATTTCTAAATTCTGGCGTAAACACTTTATTAATCTCAGACATCGCGTCAAAGCTATGATCCTGCTGTTTAAAGCCAATTGATTTGCGGACGGTTTCTCGAACGCCTGCATTCGTCGTCATCACTACCACAACATTTCTAAAATCAGCCTTGCGGCCGTTGTTGTCTGTCAATGTACCGTTGTCCATTACTTGCAGAAGTACGTTATAGATGTCGCTATGTGCCTTTTCAATTTCATCTAAAAGCACAACGCAATAAGGATTTTTAATGACGGCTTCAGTCAACAAGCCCCCCTGCTCATAACCCACATATCCTGGTGGCGCACCAATTAAACGGCTCACCGCATGGCGCTCCATATACTCCGACATGTCAAAACGCAATAATTCGACGCCCATGACTTTTGCGAGCTGTTGGGTCACCTCTGTTTTACCGACCCCCGTAGGGCCTGCAAACAAGAACGAACCGACCGGTTTGTGCTCATTGCCTAAACCTGAGCGCGAAAGACGAATTGCCGCAACCAAATTGTCAATCGCTTGGTCTTGACCAAACACAACCATTTTCAAATTTGAGTCAAGCTTCGAGAGCATACTTTGGTCGGTACGAGAAACTGACTGTGCAGGAATTCTCGCGATTCGAGCAATAATTGACTCGATATCACCCACACCGATCGTTTTCTTGCGCTTTGACGGAGGCAACAACCGCTGACTCGCGCCCGCTTCGTCTAACACATCAATTGCCTTATCTGGCAAGTGGCGCTCATTAATATACTTTGCAGACAATTCCGCAGCCGCGCGAATTGCAGGTTGAGTGTAACGAATGCCATGATGCTCCTCATACCGCTCTCTGAGCCCCATCAGAATTCGTGTAGTGTCATCCACTGAAGGCTCCACCACATCAATTTTTTGGAAGCGACGCACCAGTGCGCGATCTTTCTCAAAGATATTCTTGAACTCTTGATACGTTGTGGAGCCAATACATTTTAATTCTCCACCACTCAATAATGGCTTCAGAAGGTTTGAGGCATCCATTACGCCCCCAGAAGCTGCGCCCGCACCAACAATGGTGTGAATTTCATCAATAAATAAAATCGCACCCTCTTGCTTACTTAACTCTTTTAATAGCGCTTTGAAGCGCTTTTCAAAATCACCGCGATATTTTGTACCCGCAAGCAAGCCACCCATATCCAAGCTGTAAATTCTTGCATTGAGAATAACTTCGGGCACGTCACCATGCACAATTTTGTGGGCCAAGCCTTCTGCAATTGCGGTTTTACCCACGCCTGCTTCACCCACCAATAATGGGTTATTTTTACGCCGACGGCACAACACTTGAATGGTGCGCTCGAGTTCGGCATCACGACCGATCAAAGGGTCAATTTTGCCAGCAAGTGCACGAGAGTTTAGGTTTGTACAGAAACGCGCGAGATAACTTGGCTCTTTATCTTGCGTTGCCTCTTGAGTAGTTTCTTCGGCAGATTCGCGTTCTTGTTCATCATCAAGGCGCGAAATCCCGTGAGAGATGAAGTTAACAACATCTAAACGCGTGACGTCATGTTTGTTGAGCAAATACACAGCCTGCGATTCCTGCTCACTAAAAATAGCGACCAGTACATTTGCACCTGTCACTTCCGAGTTCCCAGACGACTGAACATGGAAGACTGCACGCTGCAGAACACGTTGAAAACCTAATGTTGGCTGCGTATCTTCACCTTGGTCTCCAAGCTTCGGCGTTGCACGCTCAATATAGCTAAGTAACTCTTCTCGTAATGAATCAAAATTCACCCCGCAGGAACGGAGTGCATCGGAGGCATCGGGATTGTCTAGGAGGGCTAATAACAAATGCTCAACGGTCATGAGCTCATGTCGACGTTCACGCGCAATTCTAAATGCGTCATTCAATGTAAGTTCGAGCGCTTTGTTCAGCATAAATGCCTCCTTACTTCACTATTTAGGCTTGCTCCATGGTACAGAGCAGTGGATGCTGATGTTCCCGGGCATACTGATTTACTTGTACTACCTTTGTTTCGGCAATTTCCGCAGAATATATACCGCAAACTGCCTTTCCTTGATAATGAACCTTCAACATCACATCGGTCGCTGACTCTTGATCAAGTTTAAAAAATCTCATGAGCACCTCGATGACAAAGTCCATCGGGGTATAATCGTCGTTGTTCAACATCACCTGATACTGTGAGGGTGGTGTAATACCCACCACCGTATCTTCGTCTAAATGATGCTCAGGTATTGAATCACTGTACTTACTCATATCATTAACTATAGCCGTTTCCTGGCAATATAAAGCCGTATTACATAAATTTTTTGTTAAATAAATGTACAAAAAAGTCGATAAATGCCTTGACTATTAATTAACCTACTCTAGAGTTAGAGATGGTATCGATATATACGGTTTTCAACCGTAGACGGTTCCACGCTATTAATAATTGGCACACCAATTATAACTAAATGTGCCTCTGACAGCTAAATTAAGTTCGCACGACACAAAGAAGGAAGTAGAAGTATGGCTACCGGTAAGGTGAAATGGTTCAATAATTCCAAAGGGTTCGGGTTTATTGAAAGCGAAGAACGTAGTGGTGACATTTTCGCACACTATTCCACAATTCAAATGGACGGATATCGTACACTTAAAGCGGGCCAAGAAGTTGAATTTGAACTTCAAGAAGGCCCCAAAGGGTTACATGCTGTTCAAATTGTTCCAGCTTCCGGAGAAAATTAATTACAAGAAGTTGCTAGAGAACAAGAAGCTATAAAATGCCAGTGTGAGTTTCCACTGGCATTTTTAATTTTCTCTTCAGTCATTCTGTCCGTAATAGCGGCGAAGTTGATCACGTAAATTAGGGGGGGTACCGACAATCGTAAGCGTATCGGTCTCCGGGTTATATTGAATTCTCTCTCCTAACATTTTCTGGTCGAAACCAACACTCAGGCCACCACCCTGCCCTTGAAACTTAATGAGTGTTCGAAGCGCTGTTTTATCTGCGGGAAACTCTTCTGGTAACGGTGCCTCTGTCTCTGCACTAAAAGCTTTTAATGAAGGCGCCCCTTGCGCTTGAAAACGCTCGTCGATGTCCGTAACACGAATGTTTTCTCCCTGCTGCCATCGCTCTCCGCAATAATCAAACACTTCCCTTTGGAGCGCACTCGCGACGTCACGTGGCATTTCATTCTCGGCGACAAAAGACTGTACGGTTTTCACTAAAGCTTCTGTCGTCTTTTTTGCACTGACTTGCTCGGCACACCCAAGAAAATCTAAGAAAAAATCAGAAACCTTGCGGCCAGCGCGCCCACGAATAAACGAAATGTAATCCATTCCATTTGTGTTCGCTTGTAATTCTGTCAGGTTAATACGGGCCGCCAATTGCAGTTTGTTCACATCTAACTGTGCGCTGCGGTCGACCGACAAGTCGGGTTGAACCATGACACCTTCACGCACGGGAATAAAACTGACTAACAAGAATCGGTCTGCCGTTTGTTGGTAATCAGCCATCAGAAGGAAGCCACTCTCAAACACCCCATACTGACCGATTTCATTTTTTAATAAACGTGCGGCTTCTTGAGAAAAGTTTAAGAAATCACTTTCTTCGCGCAACCACGCTTCCATCAGTTTCTGAAACGGTAGTTTTTGTTCATCTAGGGTGTCTTCTGTTACCGGTTGGGTTTCACTACCTTCTGGTGCGGCCTCCACAAATCGAGCATACCCCTTTGCAGGCTTAGCGTTGTAAACGCGAGTCAGCTCTTCCAGTAAGCCCAACACGTCTCCGGTTTCAGCCAATAATTGTGGTGACAACCGTAAGCCAAATTGTCCTTCATTGTCTTGAAATAAATGGTGAACTACACTGGAGGTAATACTCAGTTTCATGCGGCCTCTCGCTATGCAAGCATTGTAATTATGATAAACTCTGCTGAATTCTAACACGGAGCGGTAAGGAACCTCATGCCTGTTCAATCGAAATATTCAAAGCAACAACAAGAAGCCTTATTTGACAAGCTTCTGAACGCGCTTACAGAGGAGCCGGTAAACAAAGATTTAGCTTTAATGACACTAGGGAATCTAGTAACTCACGTAATTCAACAAGAATCACAAGCACAAAAGCGTGAGCAACTAGCGGAGCAATTCGGTCGTATTTTAATGCAATCGATCAAGTAGCTCGCCAACAGCCACGAAGATAACAAAAAGAATGAGTGCGTATGTCCAAACACCAGCATCGTGATCGAATCGCAACCGCCATCAGTTGGGGCCATTGGTTCACCCTCACTAATATCTTTTTGGCACTTCTCATCGGCACGTTGTATCTCGATTCAGCAGAACCTACCCGAAGCATCATCGGCTTATTTTATCTGTTTGTAAGTTGGGTTGGTCACTTTGCTTTTCTTCCTTTTGTTTTCTTTATTATTTTTATTTTCCCACTTTGCATCTTGTTTCCATACTCGCGATTTTTACGCGGCGTGAGTGCGGTTCTGTCATCCTTTGCACTATTTATATTGCTCATTGATGCATTGTTTTTCCAACATTACAGCTTCCACTTAAATTCATATGCACTCTCAACCCTAGCAGCCGACGCAGAGCAATGGTTTAGTGGTGGTAGTTTTGTTCTATTAATCGCTTTTATGATGGTTTTTCTATTAATCTTTACGGTTCAGCTCCTCTTAGCAAACCTCACCTGGAAAAAATTAGAGCAACTGCGCAGTCTGCGCACTGCAAAGCCATTGCCGGCTATTTTTATCGCATGCTTTTTTCTGAGTCATTCGATCCACATTTGGGCTGACGCAACACTTTATCGCCCAATTACACAACAAGATGACTTATTCCCGGCATCTTACCCAACCACAGCGAAAACATTAATGACGCGCCAAGGGTGGATATCCATTGCAACCTATGACAATCAGCGCAGTGCGCTGGCAGATATTTCCATTGAGAATCTGCGCTACCCAACGCAAGCTATGTTGTGTGCACCCAAAGAAAATACGCAACGCGCGCTGCTTGTCGCGTTCGACGAAATATCACCGAGCGCCCGCCTACAAATTGAGCAAGCACTCCCTTCCCTTACGCAGTTCCAAGGCGCTCATGTTGTTCACCCAGTATTGAAATCTAGTACCTTTCAGCTTGCTTATGGCATTCCAGACCGTTTGTTACCCGCAATTGAGACTCGCGGCGATACTCCGGCCTACCTTCAGTCAATGTCACGTGCAGGATATCCCGTGCAATGGCTGCGCAGCGAACAATGGTCAATAACTTGGTTACCTATGCCTTTGCGTGAATTGACGCAATCGATGGACGCGCTCGACGCTTCTGCGGCTCCTGTTTCAATTCTTTGGGCCAGTGTCGCGGATATCCACGCTGTATTAACCTCGGTGGCAGCGTTTTATGAAGCGCATCCAACCGCTCAAATTATCATTACAGGGCTTACGCCTCATACAGAAGCAGCAAGCAAAGTTGCACAAAGGCTCAGTGCGCCCCTATGGATGGCTAACGTCGAGCCACAGCCGGATCGTGTATTAAGCAAACTGGAAGACTTAATGCCAAGCTTCTTTAGTCAATATTTGTCTTGCGCCGAGAGTTTCAAAACCTTTACGAATGGCATTCCGTTACAGCGAATCCATAGTAGTTTCCCTCGCGTCATTAGCATACAGCCCTCTATTTACATATTTGAAAACCAAAAGAGCAGTATTCTTCATGCGGACGGTGATGTTGAGGTATTTGACAACGAAGGAAATCCGCTTGTGAACGAAGAGCCGAGTCCTGCCGCTGTAGTCGACGCACTTAAAGAACTTCAGAGATTTACAGTAAAGTCGAATTAGTTGCACAAAAATTCAACTGTTAGAGCAACTTTGCTTCGATTTGCTTGCGATTCTCCGTTAAATACGTAAGATACGCATCTCGGTCGGCGTGTAGCGCAGCTTGGTAGCGCACTGTCATGGGGTGTCAGGGGTCGGAGGTTCAAATCCTCTCACGCCGACCAATTCTCTACAACCCTCTACACTATTGACTTTTATGGTCATACCCTTTAAAAATACATCCATTCTAAACTGCTGAGAACCCCGATCTGGGTCACTTTCTGGGTCACCTTTTGGGTCACTATCAGCTCTATTTGCATCAAACTTTATCTAGACAAGAGAATGGATAAGAAATACCTCAAACAAGCGTCATCAGGCTTATGGCTGTACAGACGAAAAACCCCTGTCCTGCTGAAAGATAAGTACGAATCACCATACATTCAGTACACACTGCACACGCACAGTCATCATGAAGCAATCATCAAGCGCAACAAGATTAACGCTGATATTGACATGGAGCTACACCACGCGAAGCATGGGAGCACAGACAAGTCTAAGTTCTATTATTACTACACCCCTTGGAGACGAGAGCGGCTAGCGCGTGCTGACGAACCGTACATTGAAGAAATAGAACAAGGCGTGGGCGTTAGAAAGTTCCACCCAATGGAGGAAGCTGACGTAGAATCCGTAATCGATAACCCCGAAGACAAGAACAACCCAACCGTATACGCTGCGTGGTCTGCTGCAAAGACAGGGAACATTCCCGATGAATTCCAGCCAACAATCAAAGAGCTAGCCGATGAATGGTCTGTTTGGGCTGAAGACAAGAAGAACTCAAAGTACATCTCAGCTATGAGCACCTATGTGAAGGCGCTAGTCGCTTACTTGGGAGGTGACGAGTTGCCATTCAATGCATCTTCAGGTAAAGCTCAGCTATTCATTGATGAACTACTCACTCAAGGTAAATCAGCGAATACCGTTACCCATTACAAGAGCAAGCTTCAGGAGCTTTGGCGCTGGTCTCTAACGAGAGAGAAAACTAAAGGTGAAAATCCTTGGTTGAATACTAAGGTCGAAGCCAGTCGCAAGCAGAGCAAGCCTAACCATTACAGAAACTTCAGTGACTCTGAGCTAGCGCACATACTCAATGAGACGCAGTACGACAAACTACAGGCTTCCTCTTGGACTTATCCGTACGCTTTACACGTACTGCCCCGACTACTTCCCTTTCTTGGTACACGCCTCAGCGAGCTTGCCAAGGCTAAAACCGAACAGTTCGTAGAGGTTGACGGTCGGCTTTTCTTTGAGGTCAGAGGAGGTAAAACTGTCAACGCTGAACGCATAGTACCTGTATGCCCAGCTATTACGAGCTTTGTACAGGAGGTCATTCGCAGTGCTGGAGATTCACCTTGGCTATTCCCTGAGATTGCTAATGCTGAGATAGGCGCAGATAAAGCCGTAAACAGCATATCCTCGAAGTTCGGCAAAATAACCAAAGGCTTCGGCAAGGTCGAAGGCTACAAGACAGGGCTGCATTCATTCAGAGGACACTTCGCTACCGCACTTGAGCAAATAGGTTGCCCTGAAGACGTAGCAAGCAAGTTAGCAGGACACAAAGGCCTCACATTGACATACAGCCTTTACAGCAAACACAAAGACGAGGACAAGCTTTGGCGGTACATCGAAAGGATGCATGAAGCTGACTGTTTGAGACCGCTAGTACCGCTTCAGGATAGCGCTGCTGCTTAAAGTCACTCGTGTTGACCTGAAAGCATTTTACTCAAAAAAATCTGTGGGGGTTCTCGATACAAGGAAACGCTGAGTTCCCCCCCCATGTGGTACCGTTGTAAGACTTAACGAAATGCCTATGATGAGCTTTTGTTGAAAGCCGCCTTCAAGTCCCTCGCTACCTCAGAGGGTTCTATGTGCCCAGATTTCTCTATCGCGCTTATCACCGTAGACAAAAAGGCCTGTTTGCTCTGTTCACTAGAGTCCTTGAGGAGCTTTCCCACTTGAGCCGTCAGTTTTTCGTTATCGACTTTCGCCCTCTCCTGTCTGTCTTGTTCTACCATCCCTCTCTGCCAGCTAACTGTGCTGAGTACTGAATATATAGCTGCGTCAGTTAGTTTACCCTCAACCTTTAGCTGCTTCGACATTTCTCCGTAAATCAGCGAGTGCTCAACGAAAACCATTTCTCGACTTGGCCGCTTACCACTAATTCCCTCTGAGACCATTCTATTCAAAACAGACCATGCTTCGTCGTTACGCTTCGCTAATAACAAATACTGAGGAAGCTTTAAGTATGCAGCTGATGCCAGCACTACGTCTTCGACAACCGCTGATTCGTGTGCCTTACTAATGGCTTGGATGGCTTCATCAAGCTTGCCCTCCGACTTTAATTTTGTCGCCTGCTTTAACCATTCAGAACTTGACCGCGCTTCTGTCTGTCGCTTGCTGTTCAAGCCCAAGAGTTTACCAAAAACCATTTACCCCTCCTTAATCAAGACCTTTGAGCGAACTACAGGCACTCTCACCTTTCGACAGCAACAGGACATTTCTGTGCTGACAAAGCTCAACCCAACCAGATAGATTCCCATCTTGTACAGATGAGGCAAAACCCTCCGCTTCGTTAGTCGCACTAGAAGCGTTTTCGTAAAGATAAACCTCTACTCGGTCACTTGCCCAGTGACCACTCCAGCCATCAGTAGCATTCACCATTTGATACAGTTGCTGCTGGTCTTTTTGAAAACCATTAGCTTCTAATTCGGATAATGTTAGTTGGCTCTCTGATGAGCATCCTGCGAGTAAGACCACTAGTCCCAACATTACTGTGCGTTTCATTCCCTTGCTCCTGTGTTTGTATGCGCGTGTATCCTTGACTTGTTTAAGCTACTCGCTCTTGAATGGTTAGTAAAGGCAGAGAGCGCACCAACAGAGTACGCTTGGTGATACACGCTGAATGGAACACAAAAAGTGTATCAATAGCATTGATTTTTAATAATGATACACATAATATATATGACTCTAGAACTGATTGGTACACTTTAAGGAGTCATTATGGAGAGAATCGGTTACATTCGTGTGTCATCTGTAGGTCAGAACACAGAGCGCCAGCTAAGCGGCTTAGAGTTTGACCGTGTGTTCACTGATAAATGCTCAGGGTCAACGGTAGACCGCCCAGAGTTGAAGCGTTTACTTGACCATGTACGCGAGGGAGACGCTGTGTATGTCCATAGCATTGACCGTATGGCTCGTGACTTAAAGAACCTGCTAGAGCTTATCGACTACTTCAAGTCCAAAGGCGTAGACATTCACTTCGTTAAGGAGGGGCTGAGCTACACGCCTAATCATTCAAACCCTATGCAAGACATGATGCTACAGGTAATGGGCGCTGTGAGTCAGTTTGAGCGTGCTCTGATACGTGAGCGCCAGCGAGAAGGCATTGAACAAGCCAAAGCTAAAGGCGTTTACAAGGGCAGTAAGAAGACGATAGATCGGGAGAAGGTCTTGGAGATGCTCAATCAGGGCATTAAGAAGGCTGAGATAGCCCGTAAGCTGGGCATAGGCCGTGTCTCAGTGTATCGCGTGATTGATGAACTGAAAGACCAAGGCAAGATTGTAGCGTAGAACGATCTGAGACGATCTGTATGAGGCTCTGAGAGCGCAACCAATACCATCGTTAATACAAGAGCTTACAGAGCCTCTGAGAGACGCACTGGCGTCCTACCCTGCTATTTTCTTATTACAACTAAACACTCTCTGAGTGAGTACAACAAGGCAAATAATTTACCTTTGAGAACCACATAACCAATACGCCTGAAACCCTTGGTACACAAGGCCTTCGCAGGTCACGCACCTCAAGAGGGAAACGAAAAGACAATGAAAAGAAAACTTTAAGATAACACTAGATACTATAAGTCTTCTTTAAGTCATCTCTAAGCCTACTTTAAGTTATCTATAAGTAGACTATAAGTCTTATCTATTATTAATTAATAACAATAAGTAAAGACTATAAGTCTTACTACTGGTAGACCTAAAGCCAGTACTGAGTGCCTTAAAGCTGATACTTTAGGTAGTCCAGTAGCTGCCTGTAATCGACCTCTCAAGGTAGGTTGTACTGATTAGACGACACACACTACAACACCAGCTTAGCGTGTATCTTAGCGCCAGCTCGAAGTGCTCATTTCGTCTGTAATTTAATCAGTGTTACCTCCCCTATGACCTCCTAAGAATACTAAGCCCTGACACCGCGTCTGACATGATGCCGTGTTGGGGCTTTTTTTTTCGCTCCTGTATAAAAAACGTACATTCACACTAGCTACTCATTAATGATTTATACTCATAAGTCACTGTATTTAAAAGATTAAATGTATTGACTGTATGTGAGTCATGTAGATAATTAATCGTCTCTATCATAACAACGAACTAAAGAGGCACCCATGAGTTCACAGCTACACCATCTTAACGCCACCATTGATGACTTAATGACCGCTTATGATTATGACTACAAAGCCTTAGCGCGTGAATACAGCGAACAACCTGAAGCACTTGAAGACCTGCTACGCGCAATGGATGACTTACAACAAGTTGTCGATGCGGCCAAGACTACGTTCAGCTTTGAGACGATCTGTAGGCCGCTATAAGACCACTCAGAACTAAAACACGCCTCAGTGACTCAAAGTGGTTACTGGGGCTTCTCTAATTGCCTCCTTGTCCAGCATAAGGAGTAACAACATGAAATTAGAAGTCACTATAACCTTTGAAGGTACTACCGCAACTATCACCTCTAACGATGACGGAATGTTCGATCTGAATGACATCTGGCGTGATTTTGATTTACGCGCAACGCAAGCGCCTAGCCAGTGGCGTGACAAGGTAAAAGCTCATCTGGTTAGCTCTGCAAATTTGCAGACCATAAATGGACGAGGCGGTAAGACGTTAGCAACACTGGATGCGCTCTACGCATACGCCATGTGGGTAGACGTTAAATTCTATATGGTAGTTGTCGCTGCGTTTTCTGCGTTAACACGCGGTGACACTGAGGAAGCGCAACGTATCGCTAATATGTGTGTGGACTTACGAGAGTCACTACGCGCCACGCACGAAGAAACTACTGACCAGATACGTGTCTCTGCTCGCTCAGGTAAGTTAGGTATGCACGAGCAACACGGCCATACCAATATCATGCGGCTTATCTGTAAACGTGCCACTGGCTTGAACCCTAACGAGTTCCAGAAGAAGTACGGCCTGCGCCCACGTGACGCTATGGCGTTCGTACAAAACTTGAGCGCTATGGAAATATCCATACCGTAAACGGTGACGGTGGTTCAACGTACGGCAACAAGAAGGCTCTCTACAACTACGCCGCTTGGGTTGACTACGAGTTCCACGATGCGATGTTCTCAATAGTCTTTTAATTCACCTCAAACGAACACTTCACATTAAGGCTCGTTTCGGTAGAGCCTTCTTGCTCCCTGTATTAAAAAATTTAGCCCATATACAGTTATAAATGAGTCATTGTCTGGGTCACTTTTAGGGTCACCTTATCGCTATTCACTTCTTCTACACCCCGTATTTATTGGCTTTAGCCTGCATCCAGACTGCACTGTCATGGGGTGTCAGGGGTCGGAGGTTCAAATCCTCTCACGCCGACCAATTTTTCCACTTCCAGATTTTATCTGCTATTCTCTGCTTTTATTTTTCAATAGAGCGATTCATGAATAACGCCTTTTTCCGCAGACAATTCAGTTTTGTTCAGAACAAACTCAAAGAAGCCAATCGCCAAGGTATTTTTCAGCGTGCATTGGCGTGGTTGTTACTTGGATTTATGCTGGTGATCGGACTGACGATCTTTGTGTTTATGCTGCTGCTAAGTTGGTTGCTTATTCCGCTTTATCTCTGGCGCCAGCGTCAATTTATAAAACGGTCACAAGCAAGAACAACGCAAAGCAGCGAAGGGCAAACAATTGAAGCGGAAGTTATTAGTAAACGCGAAGACTAACGGTCGCGTAAGCCGTCGATTTCATTGCGTAGCTGATAAGTTTTATCGGTAACGAGGGTTTCGAGTGTTTTTACCCGTTCTTTCAGAGCCTGTACTTCCGACTCTAAACGCTCAACCTCAGGTTGATACCCTTCATTTTTGCTCTTTTTATGCGCCTTAAACATTTCGCCTAATATTGCTGCAATCACAATAACGGCGATCATCGTAAATAAATCCATCAATCCCCCCAAAACAATGTCGCTTTCTAGTTTAACTGATCTCGCCCAGACTAGACTGTATGACATTGATTATACGCTCAATATGCGTCGGCTCGATATTCAGATGTGTAACTAATCGTTTCCGAATACCCTGCTGAGGAATAAGGATCCCCTCCCTCAGGCATGCATTAGCAACACGATGTGCACTCTCTTCGTCGGCAAACTCTACATACACCATATTCGTACCTGTGTACTCAACAGACAACGTAGGCGTTTGTTGCAAGCCCTCAAAAAGCGCGAATGCGTGCGCATGATCAACTTCAAGACGCTCAACATGAGCGTCTAATGCATGGTTCATAGCTGCAGCCAAAATTCCAGCTTGGCGCATGCCGCCGCCTGTCATTTTACGCCATCTGCGTGCTTTTCTAATAAAGCCTTCGTTGCCCACCAGCACAGAGCCCACCGGGCAACCTAAACCTTTTGAGAAACACACACTAACCGAATCTGCGTGTGCTGTGAGTTCCTCAACAGTATGCCCGCTCGCAACGCTTGCGTTAAAAATGCGTGCGCCATCAATATGCAAACTAAGTTGACTCGACCGCGCAACCTCAGCAACTTCCTTTTGCCAGGATAGAGGCACCACTTTACCTACATGTGTATTCTCGAGCGCAATTAGTTTTGATACCGGGAAGTGAGGATCGTCGGGTTTAATTCTTTTCTTAAGTAATGCAAGAGAAAAGGTACCGTCCCTATCGAGTTCGATCGTTTGCGGTACGATTCCGCCAAGCGCAGCAGCCCCGCCTGCCTCATAGCGATAGGTGTGATACTCCTGACCAACAATGTACTCCTCCCCACGCCCACAATGAGCTAACAAGGCGCACAAATTGCTTTGCGTTCCAGTTGGAAAGAGAAGTGCTGCGTCCTTTTTAAAGCGCTCTGCAACGCGCTCTTCTAAGCGATTGATACTAGGATCGTCGCCAAACACATCATCGCCAACTTCTGCGCGCGACATTATTTCGCGCATTTGAGCGGTGGGGTGAGTGACCGTATCACTCCTAAGATCTATGTACATATAACATCCCAATTCCAACTTAGAACGTAAACGCGAACTGCAAACCTGCGCCAAAATTATTCTCGTCGGTATACACAGCGTTTATATTTAAATGAACCCGACCGAACGGCGACAAGCCAATGCCCGCGGTGTAAGCATCATCAAACGTCCCTTCTAAATCATGCCGGTAACCAATGCGGAGTTGTGCATTACGAAACAAATCAAATTCGATACCAGCGCGCGCGAACTGATGCTCGATTTCTTCTCCAAATAATTGTTGTTGGCTGGCCTCGCTTAATTGTAAATAACGGGTTGGGGTCAGATCTACATCAAGCGCAAAGGCAAAAAATCGGCTGTTGAATCCGAAGCCAGCCGTGGCACTCGGTTCAAATTCATATTCAAGCGTGAGCGGAACACCGGGATTAAAGAGCTGAATAGGCCCTGCACTCAGCTCTTGCGAAATTAAATTTCGCGCCACTAAGCCAACGCTCCAACGTGCGTTGGAGTAAGTTACGCCCACATCCACATTCGAAAAACTATCGTCGTTCGAATAGTTTTGTGAATCGTAGTCATCCTCATCGAAGTCATCAATAGTGGCAGCGTAGGCAAAGGTGTCAACACGCTGTAATTTAGGCGTCACCCCCAAGGCAAGCTCATTACCTGCAAGTTCAAAACGCTTTGCCAACACAAGCCCGAAATCCGTCACTGCATTCCCAATCACAAGTGCCGTACTCGCAAGGCCATCAAGCGCATCTATCGAGGTCGCATTGGCGATTAACGCCAAATCTGACTCATTGAGCCGAGGTCCGGTAAGAAGATTTACGCGAGAATTTACGTAAATAGCAGAAGAAAGAAACGAGGTCGGGATCGCAAGTTTGGCGTATACGGTTCCGTCAAGCGTGAGGTCACCCTCGATATTGACAAATGAAGCAGTAAGATTCGCCCGAGCTTGTTCAAGTGTTGCCGCATCTACACTATTTTCCAATGCCTGCTCAAACGCATCATAATCGGCTTGAAACTGATCAAGACTATCCACGAGATCGTCACTATCAGCGACTTCAATGCCTAACGAAGGAAATACGATGCCAATATGGTCTCTATCTTCAAACCGAGCCATTAACGCAGGATTCAAAAAACCAGCTTGCGTGTAATTACCATTCGCCACCCCCGCGCCGCCCATTGCTAGACTCCGCGTTTCCGCATGCGCGGTACCCACCAAACTCAACGCCACCGCGAGCGCCACCAAATGTTTTTTCATAATCCCTCGCTTAGCAAACAACTCACTGGTTGAGCCTTGCCGTCTTTTTTGATTCTTGAACTAATTTCACCACAATACTGGTGAGATTTGAGATGTTAAACAGCACCCCAAATACACTTCCAACGAGCGCTGCATAAATAAGGCCTAATAACTCTGCAACGATAAACCACTTGCGAATGGCCTCAGCGCTTTTGAGCACAATCGTACCCACCGTAAAAACGAGTGCAGATGCATAGGCTATAAACAGAATAGCTGGGCTTTCAAGTACGAGCCATTCCCATATACAAAATGCGACATTTATAAACACAAAACCAACTAATACAGGCGTTTGTGTGTAGCGCAATGAAACAATATTACGGATACTTCCAATGGCTAGTCCGATACCACCCGCGAGTGCGCCTTGCATAAAGAAATGCGCACTCAACAGGCCAAGAGCTAGAGCGGAAATAATACGGTAATTATTCGCGGTTTCTGCGCGATATGCGATAAAGTTAACAATAAGGGCGCCAGCGCCCAATAGATATACCCAAACGTCCATATGCTTCTCTGGTCAAAAAAAGGAGCGAACTATAGCAACTCGCTAAGAATCGGAAAAGTGTCGCACCTGAAAATCGTAATCCACCACTATTTGTGCACGGTCGAACACCACATTCAAGATCGCAAGTCCATTGCGCCCGTCTTCTCGCTGGTAGCGTTCGATATAATGCCAGTAGATATAATCACCACTTTGACTCATGCCACGTGGCTGACCAAATCTCGCGGTAATCATACTTTGTGTCGTGGCTCCTCGAACGAGGAATTGCTCAATTTGACTATCAGAATAATCAAAAAGCGATTGAGATATTTGAGAATTTTGACGTTGGCTTGGGCGCTCCTCAGGCGTGCTAGTGCAAGCAGTAATACTCAACACGGCAACAAGAGCAAGAAACCAGGATAATTTAATGCGCATGACAGGCTCCTGCAACGAGTTGATCACCAACTTCAATGCCTAATCTCGCGAATTCGCCCGCCGCCATTTCTAATGCCTGATTCACCAAGTGCTCAGACCGATACGCGGGGCAACTCTGACGTTCACAAGGTTGCATTTGACCTATTTGTCGAATTTCCCCCCGTGTATCAAGATAGGCAATATCAAGCGGGATAAGCGTGTTGAGCATCCAAAAACCGAGGTAACGCGGGCGCTCATAGATAAATAACATACCTTGGTTTGCCGCCACCGATTCTCGATACATGAGGCCACGCGCACGTTGCTCTGGTGTGATTGCTAATTCTAACTCTAGATCTACCGATTGCTGTGCTTTCACTAAACAATACGGAAATTGTTCGCCTGAATGAACATCGGCTAACTCCTCTGCTTGAGCGAATGAGTTAAAAGAGATACCAAGCGAGAGCCCGACGGCTAGAATGAAACGCAAGATTGACGGCATACTGAATTTACAATCCTCTTCATTAACTGTATTTTTTCAAAGTAGCTTGTGTACACTAACAACGGAACAGCTACAATAGCACAATCATTAAGCGCCTTCGCAAGGATAATTATTATGCCAAAGACATGTCCACTCACGCTTTCAAGACCAACGAAAATATTGCTTAGTGGGCTTGTAGTTTGGGGTTTAACAGCATGTGTAGCAACCGAAGTGCCACAGCGTCCAATTGCAGACACACGCCCCACTGTTCAGTTCCTCGGCGCAGAACAGCCACCAGAACAGATTCGCGTGTACGTGAATGGTTTGGAGTTTGGCATGGTAAGCGATTTTGATGAACCCGATGAATATCTGAGACTCTTGGCAGGCGCGCAAGCGGTCGAATTAAAGTTTGAAGGCGAGACAATCTTTTCTACCGAGCTCGAACTAGTGAATGGAGCGCATGAAGTAGTTTATCTCTCTAATCCAACTATCAGTGTTCCTAGTGCTGAAGTAACGGCTCCTGCTTCTACTCTTCCTTCTGATAAGCAGTAATCAGCGCTTCCCAATCGTTTTCCTGCCAGTGAAACGACTGCTTCTCTTTTTGCGCAAGCCCTAACTCTTTTCTAAATGAACGTAATAAACGCGCTATCTGTACTCTTTGCCAACTTGGTTGTGGGCGTCGTCGTGAACACCGATCAAAATCGATCAACCAGGGTTGCTGAGTTTCTTGTTGCCACAGAATATTCTTACAGTTCAAATCGACATGGCTAATACCTAAGTCGTGGAAACGTCGAAGCATGCGTCCAATCTTCTTCCAAACCGCAGTATCTAACCTTTGCGTTAGCAAAAGACGACCCAAATCAATGGCGTTTGGGATACGCTCAATAAGTAGATCCGCGCGATAAAACAAACCTACGCGCGCAACATGAGCGGCAACAGGAACAGGCACCGGTAAACCCTGCTCGTTCATCCACATTAACAACTGATACTCTCGAATAGCGCGTGTGAACCGCAATCCAACAAACAAGAACTGATCGGCCAACACCTTGCCGGGTACTCCGCCACGGTAATAGTGTCGAAGTACCCATTCCTGACCAGATAATTCGCTCGGGGGGCTTACAAAATACACTTTGTTTCTCCCACCCGAGGTCCCCGTTATGGCATGTTGGCTGTGCCAATAGCTCGATGTAAAAAGCTCGGCGTGAAGCTCTGGTATTTCAGTTTCGATATGATGATAAACAAACATCTAACTACGCTCCCCGACCCGCTGCACACTGATGCAATGCGGCAAGTGTTCGCGCTGTCGCCCCTCGATGTAAAGCAAACAGACTCTTTGCTTGAACACCGATTCGTTGCGCTGTCTCAGTGGTTGTTAATAACCCAAGCAAAGTATCATGCAAACTCGCCTCGTCGCTCACCCAACGCACCGCTTGTTGTTTGTCTAGCTGCTGATACACTTCTTCAAAATTGAACACGTGACGACCCGATATGATCGGAATCCCAAAGGTCATAGGCTCTATCGGATTGTGGCCGCCACGAGGAATCAAGCTTCCTCCAACAAACGCGATTTCGGCAGCGCCGTACCATAATAATAACTCTCCCATGGTATCCACTAACAACACTTGAGTTGTATCTACGATGGGTCGCCCTGTACTTCGCTTAACGTATCTAAACCCTTTTGCTTCGATTAATTTTTCCACTTCTGCAAAACGCTCTTGATGGCGCGGCGCGATTACTAACAGCGCTTGCTTTCGAACTCGGCTTAATTTTTTGTAGGCGCTCAGTAGTAACGCTTCCTCGCCTTCATGTGTGCTGCCTGCGGTAATTAACTGGCGATGGCTTAATAAGCTCTTTGTCTCTTCGATATCTGTGGCGAGTCCTGAGGGAATACTGATATCAAACTTGAGATTCCCGAGTACCTGAATACGATTTAACTGAACGCCGAGGGTTTCAAACCTTGATCCATAACGTTCATTTTGTACTGCACACAAAGCGATACGCTGCCAAGTGGGTAACAAGAAGAAACTCAGTTTCTGATAACCACGAAAGGACTTCTCAGACAATCGAGCGTTAATCAGTGCAACGGGGACTCGGCGACGTTCTGCGCTCAACACAAGATTCGGCCAAACTTCAGTTTCCATTAACACCACCACAGCTGGATCTACGCTATCTAAAAAGCGCTTCATACTACTCAATAAGTCGGTAGGTAAATAGGTGTGGTAAACCGCTTCACCAAAACTCTCTTGAATCATCTTTGAAGCGGTGGGGGTTGTACAGGTAATCCAAACCGGTGTCTCGCCCGCCACTAATTTATGCAGCAAGGGTTTGGCAGCTAGGAATTCACCTACGGACGCGCAATGAACGAGAAATGGGCGTCCTGATGGCGCTTTCGCACGAGCTTTTCTTTTCTTCACAAACCCAAAACGTTCACGCCAGCGAGAACGATAATCAGGGTTCTGACTTCCTTGACGCCACATATTGAACAAAGCAATCGGCAAATAGAAACATAGAAGGAGACTATATCCGAGACGAACTATCCTCTCGCGCATGCAATTCTCTCCGTTATTTTTGAATGCGTAGTGTGCCAAAAAATGCTAACAATAGCCATGTAGAGAAGGTGCTCATGGCACAGAATGACATCCGCTGATATAGTCACAAAAGAGCAATAAGAAGAAATTCGGGGAAATTTTGTGGAAAGTTTTACACAGCAAGCCCATGCAAGCCAATATTTGAGTCAGTTAAACAGAATTACAGCCATTGGCGGCGGACACGGTTTAGGTCGACTCATGTCGACCTTAAGCTTTATGAAGCGCAAGCTCGTTGGGGTGGTCACTACCACCGACAATGGCGGTGCCACCGGCAAGCTCAGAGACAGTCATCAATGCATTGCCTGGGGCGATATTCGCAATTGCCTCTCACAGCTGGCAAGCCAACCGTTAGCAGCAGATTTGCTAAATTACCGATTTGCGCCAGGCACAACGCTCGAAGGCCATAACTTTGGCAATCTTTTACTTTATACACTCGACGAATTGTCGGCTCGCCCGATTGATGGCATTCAATTACTGAGCCGATTATTGAAGGTGGGGAATAGAATTCTTCCGATGTCGGAAACACCCACAGATCTTGTTGCAGAAACGCTCGAAAATATGACTTGTTTTGGTGAGATACGTATTGATGCTCTCTCCCACATGCCGAAGAGTCTTAGCTTGAGCCCGAAAGTGAGCGCAACGCCGGAAGTAATTGAACATATTCTGGCAAGTGAGCTAGTTATTTTAGGCCCGGGGAGTCTGCTGACTTCAGTGCTCCCGCCGCTGCTCGTCGAAGATATTCAGCGTGCAATCGCACAAACAAAAGCCTCTGTTATATTTGTTGATAATCTGCTTCCGGAGCAAAGCCCCGCAGGGCACTTGAGCTGTGCTGAGAGGCTTGCATTTGTTGAGCGTTTTATCGGCAATAATAGAGTAAATGCAGTAATTTCTAACGATTCCCGCAAGGGTCTTCAAATTCCCAAGATTGGCACAGTTAAAGCGGATATTGAAGCACCTCATCGCCATGAATCAAGTAGTTTACTCATAGCGCTCGCTAATGCACATCAACATACGAATCAACCGCAACAAGAATATTGGCCACACGAGCCACAACGAGGATTAGCATGAAACAGAAAGGTCTTTCTTTGGGAATTGCCCTGGCACTAGGTGTTGCTTCTTTCAGTCTTCCAATGTCGAATGCCGCAGCAGAGCCAGTTGTACCAGAATGGCGCGCGGCCCAAACATATAAAGCCAGCGTTCCCACCATAGAACAAGTGCTTGGCTACCCTGCAGGAAGTCGAATTTCTTCGCCGCAAGCGATTGAGGAATATTTCCAAGCGCTCGCAAGTGCTTTTCCAAATCAAGTCGTCATACGCGAGTACGCCAAAAGTTGGGAAGGTCGTTCCCTGTTCTCTGTCGCGATTGGTAGTGAAGAAAATATTAGAAAACTAGCAGAAATTGAAGCGAATATGCGCGCACTCGCAGATCCACGCGTTACTAGCGAGCGCCAAGCAGAAGCGATCAGCGCATCACAACCTTCCTCTATTTGGATTGCGAGCTCTGTACACGGCAATGAAATCTCGCCTGCAGAATCTGCCATGGTCACAGCTTACCACCTCCTCGCAGATACGTCTGAGAGCACTCAAGAGCTTCTCGCCGATACCGTGGTTTATTTCGATCCGATGCAAAACCCAGATGGTCGTGCGCGGTTTGTTTCACGCTATTATGCAACCATCGGTCTTGAGGCCTCTGCAGACCGGATCAGTGCAGAGCACAATGAACCTTGGCCGAATGGGCGCACAAATCACTATTTATTCGACATGAACAGAGACTGGATCGCACTGACTCAACCTGAGACACAGGGCCGGATAGCAGCGCATTTACAATCATACCCACTTATATTTGTTGATTCACACGAAATGGGCGGTGATCTAGGCTACTACTTCACCCCTGAAGCACATCCTTTCAACCCGTTCATTACAGCGACCCAGCGGGAAGGACTCAATTGGGTTGGCGAACATAATGCCGAGCGCTTCGACGAATACGGATTCCATTATTTTACTCGTGAAATCTTTGATGCTTTTTATCCAGGTTACGGTGCTAGTTGGCCGCTATATCATGGGTCGTTAGCCATGACTTATGAAGTAGGCTCAGCGAGGGGGCATCACTTTCGCACTGAAGACGGCGAAATAAAGACTTACGCGAATACAGTGCAGCAGAACTTTGTTGCTTATATGGCGACTATCGAGACCGCCAGTCGTCAACGCGAAGCACTCCTAAATCGCTTCTATGAGTACCGTCAACTTGCGATCGAAGACGGTTCAGAGCGAGAGAACCGCAGTTTCATTTTCGCCAACCAGCGCGATCATGCGGGTCATCAGAAGCTCATGAGCATACTTTCAGAGCAAGGTATCGAAGTGCAGCGAGCACAAGGCGATTTCCGTGCTTGCGGTGAACGTTATCAAGAAGGCGCGTTTATTATCGATTCAGCACAGCCTAGTTACCGCTTAATTCGCACACTACTGGATCGCGAAGTTCCTATGGACGCTGATTTTCTAGCAGAGCAAGAACGCTTACGAGCCAATAACTTGCCTGATCAAATCTATGACGTAACCGCTTGGTCACTTCCCCTTCTGTTTAACCTAGACATGGATGTGTGTACCAGTCTACCGCGTGTCGATCTTGTTACTTTTACCCCTGATCGCATTGCGAGCGGAGAACTACATGGCACGACCAGCGACTTTGGTTACGCCGTTGCTTGGGGTGATATGAATGCAACACGCTTCCTGACGGCTGCCTTACGCAGCGGTATTGTGTTGAAAAGTAGTGATTTGAAGTTCACCACAAAAGACGGTAAAGAGTACCCCGCGGGTAGCTTAATTATCCCACGCGCGGACAACTCATCAGAATTGGAGACGCAACTCGCGACGCTCGCTGAATCAACAGGTGCACATGTCTACCCACTCACTAGCAGCTTCATGCAATCGGGTCCCAATCCTGGCTCTGCAAATGTGCAAACCATGCATGCGCCCAACATTGCAATGCTCTGGGATGAACCTACGAGTGTTCTGAGTGCAGGTTCAACACGCTTTATTATTGAACGTGAATTCAATTATCCAGTAACGGCTGTTCGTGCGGAGCAAATGCGCTCGGCAAACCTCTCGAATTATCAAGTTATTATTCTTCCAGGCTCTGGTTGGGGTGGTTATGAAAGCGCATTGGGTAATTCAGGTCGAGAGAATTTGCGTGAGTGGGTAAACAACGGCGGTGTGCTTATTACGCTAGGCAACGCCACGCGATTCGCGATAGGTGGTGACTCACCACTACTGAATAGCGTTTTAGAGAAGAAAGCGCAGGTCAGTGAAATCGCCGATATCCCGGCCGATGGCCACGTTGACGGTGTGATTATTGAAGATACCGATGAGCACCAACGCTACATTGGCAATCCAAACGCCTCGCCAGACTGGGTATCAGGGGTGATTGTGAAAGCAAATGTTGATCAAGAGCATTGGTTAACAGCTGGAATCGCGAGCACACTACACAGTATGTTTATTGGTACCGATATCTATCGTCCACTACGTATTAACCATGGTCGTAACGTAGTGAATATGGCCAGCAAGGAAGAAGTGCTGGCAAGTGGCTACCTGTGGCAAGAGAATCATGAACAGATCGCACACAAACCCTTGCTAATGATAGAGGAGTCAGGTCGTGGCATGGTGATTAGCTTCACCCAAGAGCCCAACTATCGCGCCTACGTTGAAGGGATGCATGTGCTGTTTGCGAATGCAATCTATCGTGGCGCAGCACACGCGCAACCGCTCCGATAATCGGAGCGGTTTCTCAACACTCGTTATTGCTCATCATCGTTCGCAATTCGGCTTGCAGTCGCGCCCCTCTGCCCTTTGTACTTGGCATCAACGCGCTGACTGTAGGGCCGTTCGCACGGTTCTGACAGTACCTCAAAACTGAGTGCACCTATTTTCATGAGAGGTTTCAACGCCAACGGTAATTTACCACCGTTATAAAACTCTAAGACAATTTGTCCAGACCAACCGGGATCAATGCGATGCGCGGTCACGTGAACCATCAAGCCTAAACGCGCAAGAGAAGAGCGACCATCTAACCACCCTACAATGTGCGAAGGTAAGGTAACGGCCTCATGAGTCACTGCTAAGGCAAATTCTCCAGGGTGAATAAAGAAAGGATCATCAGGCCCAAGTAGAATCTCATCACTCATAACCCGTTGAATAGCTTTATCTATTTCCTCACGTGGACCACTCAAATCGATATAGGGCGCAGCATGATCTTGTATGACTCGAAAACTATTCCCCAGATGAATATCAACGGTTACTCCGGAGATATTCTTGACATCGGGTGCGGGTTCTATCGCAATAATTTGCTCGGCTAAATATTCTTCAATCTGTCGATCCGTCAAGCGCATTAGTTCATTTCCTCTGCGTTTGCACTGCTCAATAACCAAGCGTTTGCGACCAAGCGCGACGCGGTCTCTCGAAAGTAATCGTGAACTGGATCCTCAGGTTTATGCACCAAACTGGGCTTCCCCGCGTCGAAACAGGCGCGAACCCATGAATTCAAAGGCCACTCTCCTAGTAGGGGAATACAATGTTTGGCAGCAAGCCTGTTGCCGCCCCCTTCACCAAAAATAAAATCCTTGTTACCGCAACCCGAGCACTGATAAAAACTCATGTTTTCTAAGACACCAAACACCGGTACATCCACTTTATTAAACATTGAAATGGCCTTCCGTGCATCAGCTAAGGCTACTTCTTGCGGCGTAGTCACCACGAGCGCGCCTGTAACTGGCAACTTTTGCGCGAGTGTTAGCTGAATATCACCGGTTCCTGGAGGCAGATCGACCAGCAAATAGTCGAGTTGAGGCCAACGTGTATCGAAACACAACTGCTCAAGTGCTCTGCTTGCCATCGGCCCGCGCCAAACGGTCGCATCATCTGGAGCCGTTAAATATCCTAACGAGTTAATTGCCACACCATAACGTAATACTGGATTCATTTTACGTGTTTGCGGCTGGTCTGGAGATTCTTCCACCATGTCATCTTCTGGTTCTGCGGCGCCGAACAAAGTTGGCATAGAGGGACCAAATATATCCGCATCAAGAATTCCAACACGAGCCCCACGCTCAGCAAGTGCAAGGGCTAAGCTAGCGGTGACTGAGCTCTTCCCTACCCCTCCTTTTCCTGAGGCAATGGCAATCACGTTTCGTGCGGAAACTGCCTTTCTGTCGGCATTCCGAGGCAAGGTTTCCACTTGAAAACTCACATTCCATGAGTAACGAGACAATGTTGTATCGGCGGCAATCAATGCTTCAGCCTCTGTAACCGCCGGAAAAGGCAATACTAACTTTATAAGGTTTTGTTCTGGATGCAGCCAAGCGGTTGCAAAGCCATTCGGAAACACATCACTACGTAAGGCTTTCGCGGCTTGAATAATCTCTAAATTCATAGGGTCCTTGCGGAAACGCTCCAATAATCGCCTGAACACACTTCAGATTCCTTCGTTTGAGCACTGAAATACGGATGAAAATGCGCATAATTTTAGGTACTATGGCACCCTCGGTACAGGGTACTTAAAAGCGCTGATATACGCAAGGCGTCCTATGAATACAACAAGCAATCGCACAATGGTTGAGTGAGAAATTGAATGACAGAAAGTAAACGCGATATTCTAGTAACCAATGCACTGCCTTATGCCAATGGCCCCATACATATAGGTCACCTTCTTGGCTACATTCAAGCCGATATCTGGGTGCGTTTTCAGCGGCTTCGCGGTCATCATTGCCATTTCGTTTGTGCTGACGATGCGCATGGAACCCCCATTATGCTCAAAGCAAATGAGCTTGGCATCTCACCTGAAGCAATGATTGCAGACATGAATATTGCACACCAAGCTGATTTCAAAGCCTTTGGTGTCTCATTCGACCATTATCACTCAACGCATAGTGATGAGAACCGTGAATTAGCAGAGCTTATTTACACTCGGCTACGTGATAACGGCTTCATTCAAACGCGCGTGATCGAGCAGTTGTTCGACCCAGAGCGCGAAATGTTCCTTCCCGACCGTTTTGTGAAAGGAACGTGCCCAGAATGCAAAGCGGAAGATCAGTATGGTGATAATTGTGACGTATGCGGCGCAACTTATGCACCGACCGATTTAATTGACCCTAAATCCGCAGTGTCTGGTGCTACGCCCGTCATTCGTGAATCTGAGCATTACTTTTTTGACTTGCCCGCATTTGAAGACATGTTAAAAGCTTGGACTCGGTCAGGCTCTTTACAACCTGAAATGGCAAACAAACTCAATGAATGGTTTGAGCAAGGTTTACAACAATGGGATATCAGCCGCGATGCCCCCTATTTTGGCTTTGAGATACCGGATGCTCCGGGCAAATATTTCTATGTTTGGCTAGACGCTCCCATTGGATACATGAGCTCGTTTAAAGCCTTCGCAGCGCTTCAGCCAGAGATATCTTTCGATCATTTTTGGCAAGAAAATAGTACTGCCGAGGTCTACCATTTTATCGGCAAAGATATTATCTACTTCCACAGCCTGTTCTGGCCTGCCATGCTGAAAGGCGCGCAGTTCCGGCAACCAACGAACGTGTGGGCACATGGGTTCATTACCGTAAACGGCAAGAAGATGTCAAAATCTAAAGGTACGTTCATCATGGCACGTACGTTTTTAGAGCATCTCGACCCTGAAGCACTCCGTTATTACTTTGCGGCGAAATTGAGTAGCCGCATTGACGACTTAGACTTGAATCTTACCGATTTTGTACAACGCGTGAATTCCGACTTGGTGGGCAAGGTTGTCAACATCGCGAGTCGATGCGCTGGATTTATTACCAAGAAGTTCGCCGGAAAACTCTCTGCAAATATAGAGGCCCCCGATCTCCTTGCCGAGTTTCAAGGTGCCGAAAAACTGATTGCCGAAGCCTATGAAGCACGTGATTTTGGCAAAGCAATGCGTGAAATTATGCGTTTAGCAGATCGCGCCAACGAGTACATTGCAGACAAAGAGCCATGGCAACTTGCGAAACATGAGTCAGCATCGCAGCAAGTCCAAGACATCTGTTCCATGGGTATCCATTTATTTAGGCTGCTCATGATTTACTTGAAACCCGTGGTTCCTGAACTCACCCAAAAAGCCGAAGCATTCTTAAATGATGAGTTCAATTGGGAAAGCATTCAACGCGTGCTTACCACCCATGAAATTAATAAGTTCAGTGCATTAATGCAGCGTATTGAGCCTGAAAAAGTGGACGCGATGCTTGCTGCATCGAAAACCGTTAGCCCGGCGGCTAAGAAAGAGGAAAAGACATTGAGTGAAGCTATTGCCCCAGAGATCGAATTTGAAGATTTCGCAAAAATTGATTTACGAGTCGCTCTCATTGTGAATGCTGAACATGTAGAAGGTGCTGATAAGCTCTTAAAACTTACGCTCGATATCGGTGAAGAGAGCACGCGTCAGGTATTTGCTGGGATCAAATCGGCGTATCCACCAGAACAACTTATTGGACAACATACAGTCATGGTCGCAAATCTGAAGGCTCGAAAAATGCGCTTTGGCTTGTCTGAAGGAATGGTACTGGCCGCGGGACCGGGCGGCAGTGAACTGTATATACTTAACCCGCACGAGGGAGCACAACCGGGAATGCGAGTTAAGTAATTCAATCAAAGAGCTGCTTCGGCAGCTCTTTTTTATTGCAGAATCTCTATAATTTTCCCACCCATCTCGTAATAACCTGTTTCGCGCTCATAGTCGCTTCGAACTACGTTTACACGTGCCTCAAGTGGCGGTAAAACACCACCTGCCGAAATTGATATTTGCACTTCCTGCCCTATCACAAATTCATGCTTCGAAGCGAAAGCTAAGCCCGTTGCACTTAAATCTCTACAAACTCCATCCTCTGGCTCTTTGCCGTCAACAAGAATGCGAATAGGTACCTCTATCTGCATACGACGAAAGTCTCGTTTATCATCTTGTGTGATCATGCTTTCTCCTCGAGTGATATCTCGCACTGAATCGTTTCGCTCAACACTGCACTAGTTATATCGGAGTCGTTGTCAGGGGTCAAAGGCTCGAAAAAAAATTTACAACTTTTAGTTAAGCCATTCGTGCGGCGGTCGATACAAAGTGAGCATAAGATGTATAAAATGACGAGAGGAAAGCCTTATGGTGCGAGCCAAATTTTCGATTGGCCAGGTGGTAACCCATAGTCTGTACGGATACCGGGGGGTCATTATTGACGCAGACCCACAGTTCTCATTATCATCTGATTGGTATGAACGCATGGCGCAGTCTCGACCTGATAAAGAACAGCCGTGGTATCACATACTAGTGAACAATTCGAACATTCAAACCTATGTTGCAGAGAAAAGTTTGAACGCAGACTATCGAGACGTCGCCATTCAGCATCCCAAAATCGAGAGCCATTTTAGAAGCTTAGATAACGGCAGTTACGAGCGACAAGAGGCCCTAAATTAGGAATTTACGACATGGCGCAAGACACACTATTTACCAAAATTATTCAGCGGGAAATCCCCGCTGAAATTGTTTATGAAGACGACCTGGCGCTCGCGTTTAAAGATATTAATCCGCAAGCGCCTGTACATCTTCTCATTATTCCCAAAGAACCGATTGCTACCACAAATGACATTCAGCAAACGCAAAGAGAGCTTGTTGGCCATTTATTTTGGGTTGCGGGTCAAATAGCGAGAGAGCAAGGCTTTGCAGAGGATGGTTATCGGACCGTGATGAACTGTAATGAGCATGGAGGGCAGACCGTTTACCACATTCACGTTCATTTACTGGCTGGCAAACCGCTTGGGTGGCCGCCCTACCAAGAGCGACTCAAAACGTCTTAATTACATATAGGGCGAATCTAGTACGCGCTCTAAGCGCCATTCGCCCGCCTCTTCTATCATCACGACTTCTCTGAGCTCATCGACACGGCTGGTGCCATTGAAACCGGTAAATGCGACTTGAATCCGAACGGTATTGTTTCTATTCATATAAACAATACCCGTGGGTCGTTCTGCGCTCACTTGAACCTGATCGAAGCTCATATTGTACATGTAACGCGCTACGCTTGAAGCATTGCCATAATGTTCAATTAACTCCTTATTGCGTTGACTGGAAAGTGCCATCATTTTCTCCAGATCACGCTCGTTATAAAGCGCTTCGAAATAGTCAGCCGCTATTTCATGCGGCCCTTTCTTCATAATACGAGACTCTTTGTTGCATCCAGTCAGCAAAATGAGCGCACATATAATCAGTAATAGTCTTTTCATTTTCCGCTCGCTAAACCTTCTCTTCTCGGGTCAACTCCAGCTTCAAGCATAGCATCCTCCCGTAAAAATATGCCGTGCACCCCGCTTGTCATATCTCGCTTTACAATCTCATGCCCGCTTGTTTGTAGGCTCTGTATCCATGTCTCGGGCGCTCGTCCCTGCTCAATCACTGTTGCCGAATTCAAATTGCTCACATGCGGCATTTCAATTGCTTGCTGCAAGGTCATGTCCCAATCCACAATGCCAAGAACAACCTTCGCCACATAATTGATAATATGAGAGCCACCGGGCGAGCCCAGTGCATAAACGGGATGACCTCCTTCGTCAAATATAATCGTCGGGGTCATCGAGCTTCTTGGCCTTTTACCCGGTTGCACTCGGTTCGCCACCAAATCGCCATTCTTTTCTGGGATCAAGGAGAAATCGGTGAGTTGGTTGTTGAGTAAAAAACCACCGGCCATCACCGTGGAGCCAAACCCCATTTCAATACTCGTTGTCATCGAAACAATATTGCCGTTGCTATCTACAATAGAAAAGTGAGACGTACTCGGTAACTCCATCATGGTTGGCTCAGCATAGCTAAGCGCCTCGCTGGGTGAGCCTGCTGCGGCTTTATCCATATCGTTCGCACCGATAAGCGCCGCCCTTTGACGCAAATACGTAGGGTGGAGCATTTCTTCCACGGGAACGTCAACAAAGTCACTATCGGCTAAGTATTGATTACGATCGGCAAATGCCAAACGCGACGCCTGTGTAAAAAAATGTAGCCCTTCCTCAATGGAGCGTGAAGATAGCTCAAACCCTTCAAGCATCCCCAAGGTCTGTAGTAATGTAATTCCGCCAGAGCTCGGTAGCCCCATACTGCATACCGTATAGTCATGATATCCACCACAAACTGGCTCTCTCCATTTCACTTCATAATGAGCCATGTCTTCCATACTGAGCAGCCCTGGGGCAATGGGTGCGTTTTGCACTGCATCTACTATTGCTTGTGCAATTTCCCCCTCATAAAAGGCCTCAGCCCCGCCCTTGGCTATTCTAGAGAGCGATAGAGCCAGCGCTTCGTTTTTTAACAAGTCTCCCTCTGCAAGCGGCTCATTATTTGGGTAGAAGTAATCTTGAATTACTGGCATTTTTCGAAGCCCTGGATTCATCTCGGTAGCGACCAAATGCGCAAGTCGTGGAGATACTTGAAAACCACGACTCGCAAGCTCAATCGTGTCAGTAAAAAGAGTTTCCCAAGGACTTTCTCCAAATCGTTGGTGAGCCGCTTCCAATCCTTTTACAACTCCGGGAACGCCAACGGAACGGCCACCAATCACGGCGTCAATCCAACGAGGAGATTCACCAGCAGCATTTAGAAATAGCTCTGGTGTAGCAACGCTCGGCGCTGTTTCACGTGCATCTAGGGTATAAAGCTTTCGTTCTTCAGCATGCCAAAAGAGGAGGAATGCTCCCCCACCAATACCAGAGGATTGCGGTTCCACAAGTGTTAGCATCGCTTGAATCGCCACCGCAGCGTCGATAGCGTTCCCCCCAGCCGCAAGCACTCGCTCTCCAGCGCGCGTTGCATGAGGGTTTGCTGTCACCACTAAATATTCATGAGCAAGTACTGGGGCAACCGTTCGAAAGCCCGACGCGACCTCTGGATTCTCTGTCGAGGTCACCACAGAAGTAGTCGGTGTAGCGTCACGCTCGCAAGCGCTCAGTACGGTTACTAAAAAAAGAGATATTAAGAAACGCATGACAAATGATTTTTTGGAGTTTAAGTTCGTAAAACTCTATCATATTGTCCACCCTACAAGAAACATAACGAGGTTGATGTGAGTCTTTTTCAATCAGTCAAACCCCTCCTTGGTGCGTTTTTGCTTGCGCTTGTGAGTGTCATTATTTTTTATGGACAATTCGACTACCAAGGACTACAAATCGAACCGGTCACCTGGCCTGAGCAACCTTGGACCCTTGTGACAACGCATTTGGTTCACCTCAATATGCAACATTTATGGGTAAACGTTGCTGCGCTACTCATAATTTCGATCATTTTCAGCAGCTATTACAGCACCAGAATCTTTCTCAATGTGTTTATCATCTGCGCGATCTGCGCTTCAGCCTTCCCTCTTTTTCTTGGTACGCCTATCAGTTTCGTTGGTCTTTCGGGGTTACTCCATGGACTCTATGCATATGGTGCAGTACACACCTTGAAAACGAATCGGTACTTTGGCGCCCTTATGCTCGCACTCTTAGTATTTAAACTCGCTTGGGATCTGTACAACGCGAATCAATCTGTTGCTTGGCTTGATGGCGCTACAGTTGCTTATTGGGCGCATATTGGAGGAGCTTTTGGAGGGGTACTTGCCATTCCTTTACTCAAAAGAAAGGCCTTAGAGCTACTTTCTAAAGAGGAGTAAAAAAGGCGTGAGTTTCTTCACGCCCTTTCCTAAAAGCTTATTTCAAGTTTTCTTCAAATAGCTTGTATATTCTTCGATATTGGTCAAGCCAACTTGATGGCTGCACAAATCCATGTGGCTCCACCGGAAATATGGCCGTTTCAAAGTTCTCTTTTTCCAACTCAATCAAACGCTGTACTAAACGCACAGAGTCTTGGAAAAACACGTTATCATCAACCATTGGTGAATTAATTAACAGCGCATCCTCTAAGCCCTCAGCAAAGTATATTGGTGAGCTTCTGCGATACGCGATTGGATCGTCTTGCGGCAGATTCAAAATATTTGATGTATAACCCGTGTTGTAATGAGCCCAATCTGAAACGGGGCGGAGTGCAGCTCCAGCTTGGAAAAGGCCCGGCTCTTTAAATAGCGCCATGAAGGTCAAGAATCCACCATATGAGCCGCCATACGTACCGACACGTTCTACGTCAACGTTATAGTTCTCGCCCATATACTTCACGACATCAACCAAGTCTTCAACCTCTGGTGTTCCCATCTGACGATAAACCGCCGTGCGCCAATCTCTGCCATAACCACGGGAACCACGAAAATCAAGATCGAAGACAACGTAGCCTTGCTCCGTTAACAAATTATGAAACATGTATTCGCGGAAGTAACCGGACCAACCCGCATGGGCATTTTGTAAGTAACCTGCACCATGGATAAAAACGACGGCAGGATATTGCTCTGCACGTTCCGCATCAAATCCTTCAGGTACATAAACTCGATTATAAATTGGATGCGCATCATGGCTCGACGGTACCGCGACAATTTCAGGTGCTTGCCAAGCGATCTGCTTAAACGCATCTGAGACCGTTTGCGTGATCTGTCGAGCCTCAGCACCCACCGCATTCTCTTGTACGAATAGCTCGGTCGGCCGCGTTGCTAGTGAGTTCGAGACAAGTATCTTACTTTCATCTGGGCTCAACACGAACGTATTAATACCACCCAGTTCAGTGAGTTGCTCCATTTCGCCACCCGCCGTAGGAACCCGATATACCTCGTAAACTCCCGGGTGCGGTTTATTCGCGTGGAAATAAAAGAATTCAGCCGCTTGATCAAGAACAACGCCATCAACAACAAAGTTGCCGCTCGTAATCGCTCGTGTACTGCCATTTTCTAAGTTCTTAGTATATAGGTGACCGTAACCCGATTCTTCAGAGCTAAACCAAAGTGTATTTGAGTTAGGTAACCAACCAAGATCGTTAAAAGTACGGTTAATCCATGCTTCATCGTATAAACGATGCTGAGACGTAAGTTTATTCTCAGTAAAATTCACCGTAGCGATCCAGCGATCTTTATTATCCCAAGCGCGCAGCATCACAGCCACTTTCTCACCATCTCGTGTCCAAGCGACATTGCCTTGCGCTGCAGACCAACCCGGCATCATGGTGATGGCGCGTGGCGTACGTTTTGATTCATAACGCTCGCCGCGTGCCGCATAATTCTCTTCACGAACGGCCTTCAATACATCTTCATCATAGCCCGGCAATGTTTCATAACTCAGGCTATGAACCGTTTGTGTATTTAAATCAACCCAATGCAAGTCATGATGCACAGGCTGCGCGTCTGCGACACGGCGTCGAACGTCTTGCATCACAATCCGACCGGTTTCTGTAACAAAACGAGGCATCAAGTCAGACTCACCTCGCCAGCTTTGTGGTGTTGTAGTCGCCACAATTAAACGGTCACCTGCCGGAGATAAACTCACGTCTGCAATCTGTTTATTTTTCCCTAAATAAATAGGCTTAGGAGCGGTCATGGAATTTTCTGTTGCGAGCGCTTCTTGGTAATCGGCACGTTGCTGACGCTCTCTACGTTGAACTTGGTTGTAAAGCATAAGTTCAACTTCTTCTTGCGCCAAATAATCACTAGGCGAACGAACTGCTTCTGGCGCGTCATCGAGCACGAGGCTCACCAACAAACTAAGGCGCCCGGTTTCAGGTTCAACTGCGTAGAAGTCATTACCACTACGAAAACTAATGCGTCCATCGAGCAGGAATTTCAAATCTGTTTTACGGTTTCGATCTTGCGTCAGTTGCTGGTATTCGCGCTTGCCTAAGTTGTAAGTGAAAATGTTCCCTTCAAACACATAAGCGGCGAGTGAGCGGTCTGCATTGAAAATCGCGTTGCGATGCGCATGTCTGTGCAAATGAGCCAGTGGAACCGTCATTTCATGGTGTTCACGATCTAAACCAATGTGTTGTAACCGACGGACTGGACTCCCCTGCTCTTTTTGCTCGAATAACACCATATTTGAGTGGAATGACCAAAATGGATTTTCCGGCGCGTTACCGAGCCAATCAGGATCTGCCATAATCTGCTCAAGCGACAACATGAGTTCGCTCTCAGCTTGTGTACTGACTGGTTGTGTTGCATAACGCTCAATAACAGGACTTGAGCTAACCGCTGTATTGTCAGAAGTTACAGCGCAAGAGGTCGTGAATAATGCGGTTGCAATTGCAATTGAAATAGCTCTTTTCATGCGTACATTCCACTTCTATTAAATAATTCTTACCATTAAAACAAAAGCGCTCGCAATGTGCGAGCGCCACTGCGTTTAATGGCAATTACTGCGCGTCAGGTTGAGCTTCCGGGCGTGCGCTAGCAAAAGCAGGTATCGAAAACAGGTAATCATAAATTGCCATCGTCTTCGGAAAGTTACTCAGGTCAACGCCAAATCGCTGAGCGTTATAAACTTGAGGCACTAAACAAATGTCGGCCAATGACACTTCGTTACCCACACAACAGGTGCCGCCGAATAATTTCACTCGAGTTTCAAAGGCTTGAAAGGCAGTTTTCACCCAGTGATGAATCCAGTCCAATTTCGCCTCTTCATTCACTTCTAATGTGCCGGTTAAATACTTCAAAACACGCAAATTTGTAATCGGCTGTAAATCTGCAGTCATATCGAGGGCTAACATTCTCACACGAGCCGCAAGCACTGGGTCGGAAGGAATCAGACGAGTTTCCGGATAGACTTGATCAAGATACTCGATAATCGCCAGTGATTGGTTTAATCGCACATCACCGTCTTCGAGCGTTGGAACGAGCTTTGCGGGATTAAGCGCTGTATAGGCAGGGAGTTTATGCTCCCCGCCATCTCTTACTAAGTGCACTGCATGATACTCGTACGGTATATCTTTTAGCGCGAGTGCAATGCGCACTCGATAACTTGCCGACGAGCGCCAATAACCATAAAGCTTCATGCGTTCGGACCTTCGTATTTCACCATTTTCTGATCAATAGCACCAAAAATCGAATGTCCTTCGTCATCTAACATTTCAATCCGAATGCGATCTCCAAACGACATGAATGGTGTGCTTGGCTTACCATCGCGAATGGTTTCGATCATTCTAATTTCCGCGATACAACTGTAGCCTACTCCGCCCTCGTCTATCGCACTACCGTGATCTGTCCCTTGTTTATTAGACACGGTTCCAGAACCAATGATGGTGCCTGTGCACAACGGACGTGACTTTGCAGCATGCGCAATCAATTGACCAAAATTAAAGGTCATATCTTGTCCTGCATTCGGTTTGCCAAATAACTTTTCGTTGTAAGTTGAAAGCAACGGTAAATGCACCTTTGCATCTTCCCAGCGCTCACCTAACTCGTCTGGCGTAACCGCCACCGGAGAAAATACTGACGATGGCTTTGATTGATAAAAGCCGAAACCTTTTGCAAGTTCGCCTGGAATCAGGCCTCGCAAGGAAACGTCATTCACTAACATCAGTAGCTTAATGTGTTCAACTGCACTTGCGGCATCAATTCCCATCGGCACGTCACCGGTCACGACGGCCACCTCAGCTTCAAAGTCGATACCCCAGTCGTCGCTTGGTAACGGCACATTTTCACGTGGACCAATAAAAGCGTCGGAGCCCCCTTGGTACATGAGCGGATCTTCCCAAAAACTAGGTGGCATTTCTGCACCACGCGCTTTTCTCACGAGTTCAACGTGGTTCACGTAAGCGCTACCATCGGCCCAATGGTATGCGCGGGGTAGAGGCGATGCACACTTTACTTCATCAAATGCAAAATCGTCCTCTAATTTGCCATGATTGAGGGCAATATAGACTTCTTTCAATTTCGGCGCACAGGTGTTCCAATCATCGAGTGCTTTTTGCATGGTAACAGCAATTTCCGGTACCGCTACCGCACGAGACAAATCTTTGCTCACTACCACTAAGTGGCCATCGCGCGTACCATCACGATAGGTCGCTAATTTCATTATTTTTTCTCCTGCCAACTGTTGACGTACTCAGGGTTTTCCACACCACTGGCAACCTCGCCAACCTGAAGTGAATCGCGGGTATCAAGCATCACCGCCACTTCATCAGTAAACTTCTTCTTGTGCTCCAAACCCGCCTTAAAGGCTTTCGGGTGAGGCCCATGGGTAAACCCTGCTGGGTGGAATGTCACCATACCACGCTCAATATTATCGCGACTAAAGAAGTCACCAGCGTGATAGAAGAGCACTTCATCATAATCATCATTATTGTGATAAAACGGTACTTTCAATGCGCCCGGATCGCTCTCAATCGGACGCGGCACAAAGGTACATACCACGAAGCGTTCAGCCACAAATGTTGTGTGTGCTGATGGTGGCAAATGATAACGATGGCTCATTAATGGCCTAAAATCACGCCAGTTCACACGAACCGGTGCCAAATCGCCATGCCAACCAACTGCGTCTAATGGGTTGTGTGGAAAGGTAACAACCGACACTTCACCATGACGCTTTACTTCCACCTGCCAGGTGTCTTCGCTGTATTGTGCTTTGAATGCATCATCAATCTCGGGAACATCTAAACATGCCGGGTCAAAAATTGCATGATTCCCTACCAACCCTTTCTCCGGCAGTTGATACGCACCGTTAGTCGCTTCAATCATCACCAAGCGTATAGGCGAGCTCGGCTCAATGCGCCAATTGGTTGAACGTGGAATAACGATGTAATCCCCATCGCGAATGCTTAAATGACCGTAATCACAGAACAATTCACCCGCACCTTCATGAACAAACAACAAATCATCGCCATCACCATTTCGGGCGAGGCGTTTCATGGGCTCTGTTAAATCCCATAAACGAAATTTGCAGTGCGCATTAAAGAGCAAGTTCGGTGCTTGCCATGGCGAGGTTGTACCTAAACCATCTAACTCATGGAAGTTAAATGCCCGCGGCCGCAGTGGGCCCTGCCAATCACTCCACCCAGTAGGTGCATGCGTGTGGTGAAAGTGGGTAGCGGGACCAAAAAACCCGCTACGTCCTGCTTCTCGTTCATAAATCGCTTCTTCCGGAAAATCGGCATGTGCTTGCTTAGAAGCCGTACCTATTTGTTTCGGAAAACTGATCCATTTACGCATCGCTTAATACTCCACGGCGTATTTGATCTTCTTCAATCGACTCAAATAACGCTTTAAAGTTACCCTCGCCAAATCCTTCATTACCCTTTCTTTGGATAATTTCGAAGAATACTGGCCCAATGACTGTTTTTGTAAAGATTTGCAACAAAATACCGTCTTTCATCGGTGCACCATCGATCAAAATACGTAAGTCACGCAAATCATCGACACTCTCAGTATGCCCTTCCACACGCTCGTCTATTTTGTCGTAATAAGTGTCTGGTGTTGGCATGAATTCCATACCACCTTCACGGAGTGTACGAACTGTTTTATAGATATCATCAGAGCTCATGGCGATATGCTGAATGCCTTCACCATTGTATTCCCGCAAATACTCTTCAATTTGAGATTTGTCGTCGTGCGACTCATTGATCGGAATCCGAATCTTGCCACAAGGCGAGGTCATTGCACGGCTTAGTAGCCCGGTGAGCTTACCTTCAATGTCAAAATACCGCACTTCACGGAAGTTCCCAATACGCTCATAGAAGCCAGCCCATAAGTCCATGTTGCCGCGGAATACGTTATGCGTCAGGTGGTCCACATAATCCATACCCACTTCATTTTTCTTCATATCGGCTTCCCAGTTGTCATAGAACTCGAAGTCGATATCGTAAATTGTCTTTTGCCCATAGCGATCAACAAAATAGAGCGCACTCTCGCCGATGCCAAAAACCGCTGGAATATTGATTTCCATCATACCAACGTCAGATTTGAATTCCTTCGCACCGTTGGCAACCGCATGATTAAATGCGTGCTCCGCATCTTTTACACGAAATGCCATACCACAAACGCTCGCACCGTGTGAAGAAGCAAATTTCTCTGCTTGAGAACCCGGCTGCGCATTCACGATAAAGTTAATATCGTTCTGCTTATAAAGCCATACTTGCTTGCGACGATGTTTTGCCACCTCGGTAAAACCGAGCATGATGAAAAGGTTTTTCAGTGCATTAATCCCTTTCTCATCCGGCGCAGTGTATTCAACAAATTCAAAACCATCGGTTCCTAGTGGATTTATATTCTGGTCAGTCATGTTTATCTCCTCCATTCAGTGCTACTCAGTGCAACTTAATTTATTTTGTTGTGCACTGTTTTAGCTTGCGGCACTTCATTTGACCAGTTACCACTAAAAACAGCTTCCTCGTTCAGAAAACAAACGGGTGTAAACAAATGAGTACAAATGCTTCATAAACAAACAATTCGCAAAATAAACGCAAACTTTACTTTACAAAGCCCATTCAAATGTAAAGTATGGGTTACATCATTTTGTTCGACGCTGTTTCCCGATTCCATACTCGCGTAACTTATTCGCGATCGCGGTATGACTCAAACCCAATTTCCCTGCAAGCTGCCTTGTACTCGGATAACTCGGATATAGCCGCTTTAACAGTGAACTTTCGAATCGCTTCACTGCACTTTCAAGCGTTTCTTCGTCTAAATCAATCGCCAATGAATCCACAGTGTTCGATAATTCAGGTAAACGAATATGCTCTGGCTCGAGTGTATCGCCCTCAAGCATTGAAATAGCACGATATAAGGTATTTTCGAGCTGACGAATGTTGCCAGGCCAATGGTACTGATTTAGATAATCTGCGCAGCGTTTTGAAATTTTGGCTAACGGCCGCTGTAGCTGCTGACAAAAACGATGCACAAAATGTTCTGACAACAACAGAACGTCCCCTTTTCGCTCACGCAAAGGAAGTAAATAGAGGCTCAAAACATTCAGACGATAGTAAAGATCTTCCCGGAACGAGCCTTGCTCTACGCGCTCAAGTAATTCACCGCGTGCCAAACAAATAAGCCTGACATCAACTGAAATCATTTGCTCTTCGCCAATACGACGAAACTCACCGTTCTCAAGGAAGCGCAGAAGTTTCGCTTGCAGCTCTGCCGACATGTCTCCGACTGAATCAAGTAATACGGTGCCACCATTGGCTTGTTCGAAAATTCCTTTCTTGCCTTGTGGATGATGAGAGAAGCTGCCCGCGCCGTAGCCGAAGAGTTCTCCTTCCGCTACGTTGTCTGGGAGCGCGCCGCAATTCACGGCTAAAAATGGCTTGTCCGCTCTACAACTTGCTTCATGACATGCTCGCGCAATTAACTCTTTGCCCACCCCTGTTTCGCCCTCAATCAGTAAGGGAGCGTCTAACTGCGCCATACGACTTGCGTCACGAACGACCCGTTTTACACCATTGTGCTGCGACAACACCCGTGCAAACGGGGACTCTTCACTCTTTTGATTGCGATGCGCGGGGAGCGGTTCTGACTGTCCATGAATGACCGCTCCTGCAAATGCGAGCTCGTTGTCAGCATCATTTACCCACACGGGCAGTAGCTGTGATAAAAACCACTGACCACCGATCTGTAATGGCTCATGAATTGGGTCTTTAGGTTGTTTTTCTAGCCACCGTGCCGGCAAGCCCTGCACTAAATCACGGACATCAAGGCCTTTCAACTCGTCCTTTTCTTTCTTCAGGAGCGACTCTGCTGCGCTATTCGTAATATCAATCCGCCCTTTATCATCCATACTAATCACTGGATTCGGTAATGTACTTAGTAACAAATTGAATTCGAAATGTTCGCGCTCGAAGGGCAGATAAGAAACGGTCTTCACATCTACAACATTCGGGATTCGTCTAATTTTCGGCATCAGTAATTGAAACTGACTGAATTCGAGCGACGGAAAACTCAAAAATATTTTACCGACGGGATCAACTTCAATACCTCTCAAATCAATTTCGTATTCACGCAAAATTGTGAGGACTTCTTGGCAAATTCCCAATCGATCTGTACACGTAATTTCCAATCGCATAATTGCACTGCCCTTAAACTGTCTGTAAATAAAATTATACAGACGTACGAATTGAAATACAGCTTTACGCTCTCTAACGGCCATAAAAAAACGCCGAATAACGAGTTATACGGCGTTTCATGCTTCTTAGTTCAACTCTTTTGGCTATGCCTTTTTACGAAACCCTTGTTCTCAATCGAGCAATGCGTCTGTTTTTGCAGCCATAATGAAGTCATTTTTGTGAAGCCCCTCAATCGCGTGGGTCCACCAAGTCACGGTCAATTTACCCCACTCTAGCGTGAGCGTAGGGTGATGAAACTCATCTTCCGCGAGTTGAGCTACCTTATTGCAAAAGGCCCATGCAAGCTTGAAGTTTTTAAACTTGTATTCACGCTCAAGCTGCATCACGCCGTCACGCGCGACAGGAACCCAATCAGGGATTTCTTTCATCAAGGTACCCAGCTCTTCATCCGAAACTTTTGGAGCACCTGCTTGGCAAGCTTCACATTCTTGGTTCTTTAATTCACTCATGCTAATTCCGTTTTACTTCTCGTTAATGGATTAAATTCAAAAATCTACGCAGCGTCTTTCTCTTTGGGTGGGAACTTAGGTTCGAACAACCCCAACTCCATGGCTTCATGCACCAACGCCATAATATCCATATCAGAAATTTCGAACAGTTGATTCACATCGCGCAAGGTATAGTAAATCGGCTGCATAATGTCGATACGATATGGTGTACGCAAGGCATCTAGAGGCTTCAATGGCACGCGCTCGGGCTTGTCGCTCTCTAATGCATAAACCGTTTCTCCGGGCGAAGAAAGAATACCCCCTCCGTATATACGCAGCCCCTTCTCGGTCTCTAACAACCCAAATTCAACTGTGAACCAATATAAACGCGCTAAATAGACGCGTTCCTTTGGTGATGCGGCGTAGCCAAGGCGACCGTACTGGTGCGTAAAGTGCGCAAACGCTGGGTTTGTAAGTAACGGGCAATGGCCAAAAATCTCATGAAAAATATCCGGCTCTTGCAGATAATCGAATTCCTCACGCGTTCTAATAAATGTCGCAACAGGAAACTCTTTATTCGCTAACAAGCGAAAGAACTCATCGAAAGGGATCAAAGCTGGAACGCGTGCGACTTGCCAACCTGTGGTTTCACTCAAAACCTTATTTATTTCACCCAACTGTGGAATGCTATCCTTTGGTAGATCAAGCAACTCCAAACCACGCATATATTCGTCGCAGGCCTTTCCCGGAATAATCTCAAGCTGTCGTGCAACTAAATCGTGCCAAACTTGGTTATCGTCATTACTCCAGTGAATAATCCCATGCTCGTCTGGCGTTTTCGAAACATATTTGCTCTCTTTCTTCGCCATCACGGACTCCTCATATGTTGTTTTATGAGCGCATTTTTATACGCTTATTTGTAACTTTAGCTTACTAAATTAACCTTGGGGTCGGATACTGGTTCACGCGTCTCACCGCTCTGTATCAGTGTAAATATATATTTACTCGAGAACTTACCCCCTACGCGCTGCCTTCTCGAACGCATGTTCCAAGTCAATAATAATATCGCTTGGATGCTCTAAGCCCACTGAAATTCGAATCAAGCCCTCACCAATACCAGCCTTTTCCCGCGCCTCCGGTGTCAGTGGCGAGTGCGTCATCGACGCAGGGTGTTGAATCAGCGTTTCTGCGTCGCCGAGGCTCACTGCTAACCGAATCATTTTTAACTCATTGAGCATTTTAGTGGCTGTGCCATAGCCCCCCTTGATATCAAAGGCAATGACCGCTCCAGCCGCTTTCATCTGTTTGTCGTCGCCAATTAACTGCGCACCTTTTTTATCTTGGAAACCAGGAAAATAGAGCCGCTGTACCATGTCATGCTCTGCTAAATAAGAAACCACTTGGAGCGCGCTGTTGCAGTGACGTTCCATACGAATCGGCAAGGTTTTCAATCCGCGTGTGATAAGCCAAGCATCGTGTGGCGATATCGTGGCTCCCATATCCTTTAAGGTCGTCAATTTAATGAGTTCTATATCATCTTGGCTGCCCGTCACAATACCCGCAACTACGTCACCATGACCGTTTAAATACTTGGTCGCGCTATGAATCACTAAATCAGCACCATACGCGCCAGGCTTTTGCAGAAGTGGTGTCATAAATGTGTTATCGACAATGAATTTCAGTGCGTGCTGGTTACAAAACTCGCCAACTGGAGTGAGATCAATCAATTTCAAATGAGGATTTGCAGGTGTTTCTAAAAACAACATTTTCGTACTGGGTTTCAACGCCGCTTTGAGCGCCTGATGGTCTTCAATGTCGACAAAAGTCACTTCAATACCAAAACGACTAAATAAATGAGAGAACAAAGCAAAACTACATCCATAAATACAATCAGATGCAATCACATGGTCACCCGACTTTAGAAACGCCATCGTACTTGCCGCAACCGCCCCCATGCCGGTTGCACTCGCGGCTGCATCTTCCATTCCTTCGAGCGCAGCAACACGTTGTTCGAGTTGGCGCACGGTGGGGTTTCCTAACCGAGAATAAATGTAACCGTCTGCTTCACCTGCAAATCGAGCTCCACCCGTTTCCGCATTCGGAAAGACAAAGGTTGAAGTTTGATACAACGGTGGCACTAATGCGCCGTGCGGATCTTGCTGAGCGTCTCCGCCATGAATAGCAAGTGTTTCAGGATGCAACGTGCTGTTTGAGCCATGCTGGGGCATATAAAACTTCCTTTATTGTTATCGTTTTTGCAGGAAGCTTAAGGGGGACTTGGCAGCGCGGCAATGATCAGAGAGACCTCTGACCACTCACCGCTTGTAACGAAAATTTGCCAAAACTAAAAGATGAGTGATCCATTCCGTTTATAAACGACTGATTTCTTGTTTTACCCGATACTCGCTCGAAGTCACGTAACGCTCAATACTTCCCACGTCACGCTCTAATTCGCGAAACTCGTTCACAATGTCGCTTAATGCTTGCTTTGGTGGCTTGCCCGCCTCCCAAACGCGTGTTTTCACTTCTATGGTGCGCCCATCACTGCGCTTTTCAAAGCGCGTTTCCTCTCGCACAGTGGGATTCACCGAAGTGTGCTTACCACCTTCCTTTTTGTCGATGACAAACCAGGCAACCACATAGGCGATAAAAGCAACCTGTTGAGTTACTACGAGTGCAGTCACTGCAACAATGCGCACAACCCAAAGCTCCCAACCGAAGTACTCGGCAATGCCGGCGCATACACCGGCTATCTTGCCATTCTTCGTGTCACGATAAAGTTGTTTTTTCCGCTCAACCATAATGTACTCCTTACTCGTATCGACGCCAGTTAGGATTCTCTTGGTCGAGAATGCGCTCTAGTGTGCGAACACGGTCTTTGAGTCGCTCTGCAGATTCAACAAGTTCTTGAATTTGCGAAGCGTCATCGGAACTCAATCCTTCACTAATCTTTTTCTTACTCCGATAGTGAAGGATGATCCAGATGGGCGCGACAAATATCAGAAATACGATAATTGGTGCGATTGCCATTCCCATCATTGCTTCTGCGTCCATGACTCTTCTCCTTATTCAGCAGATTTGTCCGCTTTCTCTGATTTCTTCGAAGAAGCTTTGGTATCACCGCTTACGCGAGCCTTCAGTGCTTCCAATTCGTCATCTACTTTAGACTCGTTCTCTAGAGTACGGAATTCATCTGCTAACGAACGTTTACCTAAATCGTAAGCATCTACCTGCGACTCTAAATCATCGATTTTCGCTTCATAACGATCGAACTTTTGCAACGCATCATCAATCTTTGAGCTGTCGAGCGTACGCTTTACGTTTAAACGCGAGCTCACCGTACGTTCACGCATCAGAATCGACTTTTGACGTGCTTTCGCGTCAGTCAACTTCTCTTGTAACTGCGCAATTTCACCAGACAAACGCTCGATATGATCGTCAGTACGCTCAATTTCGCGTTGTAAGCTGTCTAACGTATCTTGAATCTTACTTTTCTCGATCAATGCAGAGCGAGCTAAATCGTCACGACCTTTGCTAATCGCAAGTTCCGCACGCTTTTCCCATTCCACAACTTCGTCTTCAAGGCGCGTCAGTTGACGGGTGAGCTCTTTTTTCTCTGCTAAAGTTTTAGCAGAAACAGAGCGCACTTCAACTAGCGTGTCTTCCATTTCTTGTATAATTAACCGCACCATTTTCTGCGGATCTTCAGCTTTATCCAATAATGCATTCAAATTTGCATTTACGATATCTGAGAAGCGTGAAAAAATACCCATCTTAAATTACCTCTATTAAGTTTCAGATGTCCTGGCACAAGTACATATACAAGATGCTTGCCAGTTTTTCACAAATACTAAATGCATTAAATAACAATAAGTTAAAATAATTACTAGAAAATTGGTGCAGTTTCTACGATAAAGAAATACACTAATATTTAGCAAAATTAACCAACTTGTTGACTAAAAAGAGACTCGGCTATGAACCGTTTCCGCGATAACGAAAATTTGATTGGCGAATCCAACAGTTTTCTCTCTGTATTAGAGCATGTCTCACAGGCCGCACCGCTTGACAAGCCTGTGCTCATTATCGGCGAACGCGGTACGGGCAAGGAGCTTATCGCGCAGAGGCTCCACTACTTGTCGAAACGATGGGACCAACCTTACTTAAAACTCAATTGTGCTGCGCTCAATGACAATCTACTTGAAAGTGAACTGTTTGGACATGAAGCCGGGGCGTTTACGGGCGCGAGTAAAAAGCACGAAGGACGATTTGAGCGGGCAGATAACGGTACCCTATTTCTTGACGAATTAGCTAACACCTCTGCGCTTGTGCAAGAGAAACTCTTGCGAGTTATTGAATACGGTGAGTTTGAGCGTGTGGGTGGCAGCAAATCTGTGAAGGTTGATGTTCGTCTTATCGCGGCTACAAATGAGGATTTACCTTCTTTGGCGGCAAACAATAAGTTTCGTGCCGACCTACTCGATCGACTCGCTTTTGATGTCATCACGCTCCCGCCATTGCGAGAGCGGCCCGAAGATATTCTCATTCTGGCAGAACACTTTGCTATTCAAATGGCGCGAGAGCTCAAATTGAGTTGCTTTGCGGGTTTCACCACGAAAGCCAAGCAAGTACTACAAGACCATCTCTGGCCTGGAAATATTCGGGAATTGAAGAATGTTGTCGAACGCAGTGTTTATCGTTTGAATAACGACCAGTTGCCGGTTCACGATATTATCTTAGATCCTTTCCACAGCCCTTGGCGGCCCGCGCAATCGATAGAATATGCCTCTGCTCCTCAAAGCCAAGGGCCCACAACAACATCCGTTGCGTCCGCAAACGACAGTGTTGAAGTCGCGCCAGTTACCGCGAAAGCTACACCAATCGATTTCAAACAAGGCATCGATTTCAAAACCTTGAGTCAAGACTTTGAGGTTCAGTTGCTAGAGCAAGCACTCGCAGAATGCCAATTTAATCAGAAAAAGACGGCGGAAGCCTTAGGTTTAACCTATCATCAACTGCGTGGATACTTAAAAAAATATCAGTTACTCGAGGGGATACAGCGTGAAGACTAAGCAACTTTATTGCTCGTTTTCGCTTCTTTTAATTTTCTTATTAGCGGGTTGCTCTCGAGCGTTGCCACCACATGCGCAAGGAATTCTTTATTGTGCGGAGGGAAACCCCGAGTCGTTTAATCCACAACTTGTAACCTCAGGTACCACGCTAGACATGACCTCATCACAACTTTACGATCGGCTTTTAGAGTACGATGAGGGAACAAAGGAATTCAAACCTGCATTGGCGACCCGATGGCGAGTAAGCCAAGACGGGCTCACTTATCGTTTTTTTCTCCGAGAAGACGTCACATTTCACACAACTTCTTATTTTACGCCCACACGCACCTTAAACGCGCAAGATGTGGTCTTCACCATGACGCGCTGGTTAGACTCTAACCATCCCTATCACCAAGTGAGTGGAGGGCAATACCCGTTTTTTACTGCCACTAAACTCGATCAGTTAATCACAGAAGTGCGAGCCGTTGGCCCTTTCGAGGTAGAAATCACCTTAGAACAACCCGACAGTTCCTTCCTGTCGATTATGGCCTCCAACTTCGCTGTTATCATGTCTGCAGAATATGGCTATGCGCTCATTGAATCGAACCAACTGGAACTATTCGATGTACGCCCTATCGGCACAGGTCCGTTTGTTTATCGCTACTTTAGAAAAGATGTTGCGGTTAACTACCGGCGTCATGATAGCTATTGGCAAGGGCCCGCGGCGAGCGAAACCCTAGTTTTCCGAATTGCACCGAACGATCATAAACGCATGCTTATGCTGTTAACGAAAGATTGTGATATTAGCCCTTATCCTCCCGCGCGTGACATAGAATGGATAGACGAACGTCCTGATATCCAACTACAAACCTCTATGAGCCCTAACACTGCTTTTTGGGCATTTAATACGGATAAAGAGCCCTTTAATGACCCGCGCGTTCGGCGAGCACTTGCTCACGCAGTGGATCGAGACGCACTGATTCACGCCGTTTACTTTAACCATGCCGTGAAGGCAGACTCTATCTTACCGAACACGAATTGGGCGCATTTACCCAACCCAGATGCTTTCGCTTATAACCCAGAACTTGCGAGAGAATTACTCCGAGAAGCGGGGTACGAGAATGGCTTTGAAATGGATATCTGGGCACTGCCTGTGCAGCGCGCTTATAATCCAAACGCAAAGCTTATGGCGGAGCTTATTCAGGCGAATTTGAATGACGTCGGTGTGCGAGCTGAAATTGTGAGTTATGAATGGAGCTCTTTCCGCCGCAGCCTTGCTGAAGGCGCTCATGACTCTGTTTTAATTGGCTGGTCAGCCGATCACGCAGACCCTGATAACTTCTTCCGCCCTTTGCTCACGTGCGCTGCTAAGGAGTCAGGTAACAACCGCGCAATGTGGTGTCATCCGGCCTTTGATACCCTTGTCAGTCAAGCAATCCGAACAACCGAGCGAAAAGAACGCGAAGCACTTTATCAAGCGGCTCAAGCAATGCTTATTGAGGAGGTTCCGATCCTACCGTTAGCGCATTCCATCCGTTTTCAAGCTGCACGCAGACACATACGAGGCCTCTACCCGCCGACCTACGGCGGAATTCGCTTACACTCTGTGCATCGTGCGATTTCTGCGGAGGAAACAGAATGAGTCGCGTGATTCTTAGACAACTCAGTTTGTTACTGATTACCCTATTTTTGTTATCTCTCGTATCTTTCACGTTAAGCTATGGTTTTCCCGGCGATCCAGTCACTAATGTTTCAGGCATTCACACCGACCATGCACGTTATGAGCAGGAGTTTAAAGCCCGTGGCTTTGAGGGACACGTCGGACAACAATACATTGCTTATTTACAGCATTTATTTGATGGTCAGTGGGGTTACTCACTGCAAGACGGAACGAGTATTGCCGAAGAACTCCGGCTACGACTCCCTGCGACACTCGAAGTGACATTCATCTCGCTCATAGTGGCGCTTGTTGTAGGGCCACCGCTGGGAATTATTGCTGCGATGAATCATCGCAAGCCACTAGACCAAGTGATTTCGTTCATTAGTCTTGCCGGTTACTCGATTCCAGTATTTTGGCTTGCTCAAATCTCCATTCTAATTTTTGCAGTGGTTTTTGATTGGGTTCCGATTGCTGGGCAAATAAACCCTCTTTTTGATATTCCGCCCGTGTCCGGCTCTATTCTTCTCGATATTCTTATTAGCGATAGTCAGCACAAAACAATCGCGTTGCAAAATGCGCTGCTCCATCTCTTACTTCCCACACTCGTGCTAGCTGCAGCACCCTGTGTGTTACTCATTCGTTTTACGCGCACTTCAGCGCTTCAAGTTTTACAGAAAAAATATATCAAGGGAGCATATGCTCGTGGCCTCTCTACCACCGAAGTAATGCTGAAACACACCATTCCAAACACCATGCAACCCGTCACTCGAGAGCTCAGTACCGCATTCAGCATTCTTATAACTAATGTGCTCATTACCGAGCTGATTTTCTCTTGGCCGGGCCTCGGAAACTGGCTGGTAAGAAGTATATACGAACGCGATTACCCCGTTATACAACATGGCTTGCTAGTGCTCGCCTCAATGATCCTTATCGCTAATGTCGCCGCAAATATTATTCAAGCATGGCGCTACCCTCAGGTTAGGCAGGAATTTTATGTCCGATAAGAGCCTTTATTTTGAAGCCAAGAACCCCTCACCTCTTGCTCTTGTATGGCAAGACTTGCGTGGCAACCCAGTGTCTATGGCAACCATTTATATTTTATCGGCGCTGCTGCTTATTAGCCTTTTTGGACCTTTATTGGCACCTTATGGTGCCAATGAACAATTTACAGATGCGGTTTCTTTGCCACCCGCATGGTCACAAAAAGGCGATCTACGCTTTCTTTTAGGCACCGACTCACTCGGCCGCGATATGATTTCAAGGCTAATGCATGGAGCACGCTATACCTTTGGCCTGCCGCTCTTAGTAATTCTCTCAGCTGCTTTTATTGGTTGTGGGTTAGGCGCGATCGCGGCCGTTTCTGTCGGTGTCAAAAGCTCCACCGTTAAGCATTTGCTCGATGTACTATTGTCGATCCCATCCTTACTGTTGGCGCTCGTTATCATCGCGATTATTGGCCCTGGTTTAACTAACGCAACGTTTGCCATCGGTTTGGTATTTATCCCTCAATTCCTTCACATTACTAAGAATGCGATCGCCGACGAGCAGAAAAAGCCATATGTTTTGGCAAGCCGTTTAAACGGCGTGTCCGATCGATACATGTTCTTTTATGTGTTACTCCCCAATGTGGTGAAAGCAATCATCGTGCACCTCACCATTGCACTCTCAGCCGCAATTCTTGATATTGCAGCACTCGGCTTTTTAGGGCTAGGTGCCCAAGCTCCAGCGCCTGAATGGGGGGCCATGCTGGCACAGAGTTTAGAAGTTGCTTACAACTCGCCTTGGGTGATGGCACTTCCGGGTCTCGCGCTTTTCATTACACTCATGAGTGTCAGTATCCTCGGTGAGTCGATGCGTTCCGCATTGCAAAAACGGATAGGCCAATAAATGTTGATTGATATTCGCAACCTTTCAATTTACGCCGATACACCGACGGGTGAAGTTCGTGTTCTTGATCGCGTCTCACTACAAATTGAAGAAGGAGAAATACACACACTCGTGGGTGAAAGTGGTTCAGGTAAGAGCTTGATTGCACGAGCCATTATGGGGTTTGTGAATCCATTATGGCGAGTTCAAGCTGATCGGCTGTGGTTCCGAGGCATTGATCTACTTAATCTAACAGCAAAGCAACGGCGTGAAATCATTGGCGTGGACATTGCGATGATTTTCCAAGATGCTGCGCGCTATTTAGACCCAAATACGACAGTACTTGAACAACTACGCGAAGCGATACTCGATGAAGACGTCAAAGCTAAATTTGGCCAACGAACCAAAGCGAAGAATGACTATGCTCGCAATCTTTTACTAAAAATGGGGGTGAAAAATTGGCAACAGGTACTCGAAAGCTATCCATTTGAACTATCGGACGGTGTAGCACAGAAGGCTATGATTGCGACCGCTATCGCACATAGGCCCTACCTGCTGATCGCCGATGAGCCCACAACCGCTATGGAACCGACCACGCGAGCGCAAATCTATCGATTACTCGCGCAATTACATAGCAAGTTTGATATGTCGATATTACTGATCACTCAAGACTTGAACACCATCATGCAAGAAACGGATCGGATTACCACGATTTATTGCGGTCAGATCATGGAAACGGGAAGCAAGGAGCGTATGCTTTCAACCCCCATGCACCCCTATACCGATGCGCTTAATTACACTTCGTTGTTGCAAACAGAGGCTCTGCAACCACGCGCTAGGCTCACTACCTTGCCCGGTCTCGAGCCCACGTTACAAAGAATGCCAAAAGGATGTCGGTTGGGTCCGCGCTGTCCGTATGCTCGCAAACAATGTATCGATCGCCCCGAGATTACAGTTGAGAAAGACTATGCATATTATTGTCACTTTCCGATGAGAGCCAACCAAAAAGCACAGAAGGAGTCTCAGTCGTGAGTGCCGTGTTGCGTGTTGAGCAATTAAGCCGTGTTTTCCATCATCGAATCGGATGGTTTAAGACCTCTCCTAATTTTGCAGTTGAAGACGTTAGTTTTGCGATTGAAGCAGGTAAAACACTCGCGTTTATGGGGGCCAATGGCTCGGGCAAGTCAACACTCGCAGCATTGATTGGCGGCGCACTGCCACCTACACGAGGTAAAATTTATCTTGATGGAAAAGAGCTTGCTGATTCAGATATTCGCAGGCGAGCGCAATATATTCGAATGATTTTCCAAGATGCGGAAGGTTCTCTCAATCCCAATTTAACGATCGGTAAACAGTTACACGAGGTACTGCACTTCAATACAAAACTAACCGAGAAACAAGTGGATGACCTAATCTCTCGAACCTTAAAACGCGTCGGACTACTGAATGAGCATCGTCGCTTTTATCCTTACATGCTCACGAATAGCCAACGACAACGCGCTTGCATAGCTCGTGCTATTATTTTGAACCCTAAAGTGATTGTTTCAGATGAAGCACTAGCAATCTTAGATACATCGGTTCGAGCACAAATATTGAACCTCTTAATGGATTTACAGGAAGAGTTAAATATTTCCTATATCTTCATGACCCATAGTCCCGAAATCGCTCGACATATGGCAGACGATGTCGCCATTATGAAAGACGGCAAGATCATTGAGTTTGGCACAACAAAATCCGTATTAGAGTCACCGGAAAACCCGTACACAAGAAATTTGGTAAATGCGGCGCCTGAGCTGTCGACTTGAGAAAAAGCGAGACTTTTGTTAGGTTGAGGTGCTTTTCGATAACAAAATACTAAATACTTATCCCTTTATTCTTTTCATGCGCTACATAACAGGAGCCTAATTTTGGAAACTGGTACGCTAATATCTCTAGCAATTTACTTCCTTGCCATGCTCGGCATCGGTGTCTACGGTTACTACAAATCGACCAGCGATCTCTCCGACTACATGCTCGGTGGACGACGATTGGGTCCCGGTGTGACCGCATTATCTGCAGGTGCATCTGATATGAGTGGTTGGATGCTCATGGGTCTTCCTGGTGCGTTCTTTGTCGCAGGGTTTTCAGAAGTATGGTTATCGGTTGGCCTTTTAATTGGCGCCTACATTAATTATCGAGTCGTCGCACCACGACTGCGTGTGTACACAGAGGTTGCGAAAGACTCAATTACCATTCCCGATTATTTTGAAAATCGATTTCAAGATCAGTCTCGTTGGTTACGTCTGGTTTCAGCAGTCGTGATTATTATATTCTTCACGCTCTACACAGCCTCTGGTGTGTACGCAGGAGGAACGCTATTCGAGAACGCATTTGGTATGGATTATCATACAGGATTGGTCTTAACAGCCGCCGTCGTTGTGGCCTACACTCTGCTCGGTGGCTTCTTGGCGGTAAGCATGACCGACTTCGTGCAAGGTTGCATTATGTTCGTCGCACTGGTGCTGGTTCCTATCGTCGCATTCGGTAACCTCGGTGGTATTGAACCCGTGACTGCGCAAGCGAAAGAATTGAGCCCAGCCATGTTGAATCCGTTCTACGGCATGACCTTTTTGGGAACCATATCTCTTCTCGCATGGGGGCTCGGCTATTTCGGTCAGCCACATATTATTGTGCGCTTCATGGCAATTCGCTCAATTAAAGACTTTAAAGCGGCGCGACGCATCGGTATGACTTGGATGACGGTTGCTATTGTGGGTGCCATGCTCACAGGGTTAGCCGGTGCTGCGTACATGTCGCTGAATGCAACAGACGTTGAAGTCGGGGCCTATGTTTCGAACGGTTCTTTGTATAATCCAGAGACGATTTTTATCGTGATGTCTCAAATTCTCTTTAATCCGTTCATCGGAGGCTTTTTGCTGGCCGCCATTTTAGCCGCCATCATGAGTACCATCTCATCACAACTGTTGGTAACTTCGAGCGCACTGACCCAAGACTTTTACAAAAGTTTCATGAACAAGAACGCAAGTGACAAGCTGCAAGTGCTAGTAGGACGTATCTCAGTACTTCTTGTATCGCTCGTGGCAATCGCACTTGTTTGGGTTCCTCAAGGTACCATTCTTGACCAAGTTGGAAATGCGTGGGCCGGATTTGGCGCCGCGTTTGGGCCATTGATCATTATGAGCCTTTACTGGAAGCGAATGACGATGCAGGGTGCACTTTCTGGCATGCTGGTCGGTGCATTTACCGTTCTGTTCTGGATTTATGCCCCCGTGTTGTCAAATGGAAACACACTCAGCTCTATCGTTTATGAGATGGTTCCAGGTGTGTTGCTCTCTGCTATTACGATCTACGTTGTAAGTTTAGCAACCGCATCGGGCAAACCTGAAATAGACAAAGAGTTCGAGCAAATGGAAGCATTAATGAAGAAAGACTCATAAGGTTTGAGTCACTGCACTCAGCGAGACTGTCGCTCATAAAACAAAGGCTAGGTTTACTTAAAACGTACAACCTAGCCTTTTCTTTTAATTCGGCTGAGGCGCATTGGTTTGCCGTAAGGCTAAATGATACATCTCTTCTAGAATCAGGCGCTTCATCTTCATCGTCGTTTGATAACCAATTTCAATGGCCTTGTCTCCCGTTTCAAATTCAAGTAAACCAATATCCCCTACTTTCGGCTGTAAAAGAATATCTGCCGGGTCCCCTGCCATACGAGCCTTAGTAATACGCTCCTGCATAATATCAATCGAGCCAGCCATAACTCCAAATACGCCGGGCGAAGTTGGCTGACGAGTAAACTTATCTTTGACCTGTTCGAGGTAGTGCGAGCTTCTAGATAGAAACTGGTGGAACAGGTTTTTCTCCTTTTCTTTTTCCAAATCTTTTACTTTTTGCCTTGCATCTCCTTCTAGAGATTGCTCAACTGTTCCCGGAGCTTGGTCCATTGCAGAGAGTTCATCATCAATGTGAACCTGAGAGTTTAAATTTACCGCAATCACAAAATCAGCCTCTAGCGCTCTTGCCAATGATACCGGCACAGGGTTCACCAACGCACCATCTACCAACCAACGACCATTCAAAAGTTTAGGCGCCAATAAACCCGGCATGGCACAGCTTGCTCTGGCAATTTCAGCTAAATCGCCTCTCTTTAACCAAACCTCGCGTCCCGTATATAAATCGGTTGCGACTGCAGCAAAAGGTTTTTGTAATTCCTCAACCTTTAATGCGCCAAAACGTTTACGTGCATTATTGAAAACTTTTTCCCCCGAAATAACACCGCCGTTACTCAAACCAAAATCTAGCAAGTTGAAAACTTTCCAGCGGTCCATATCTCGAACCCACGCTTCTACTTCATCTAACCGACCTGCTGCATAGGCTCCGCCAATAAGGGAACCGATTGAGGTCCCGGTCACCACGTCTATTTCAATCCCCATCTCTTCAAGTGCTCGAATCACTCCAATATGGGCCCATCCTCTTGCTGCTCCGGAGCCTAACGCTAAACCTACTTTAATTCGTTTCACATGCTCTCCTTCTTTTATTGCGCCACTGCCAGATAAGTAATATTATCGTATTCTTAACTAACAAGTTTTCTCATATTAGGCGTGGTATGTTTTTTTACATTGCTCGGCAGCCCATTCTAGATCGAAATAAAGCGCTTTTTGCTTACGAGCTCTTGTTTCGAAACGGCACCAACAACGCATTTCCCGACATCTCTGTAGAAGTTGCTACCGCTAGCTTAATCGAAAATAGCCAGTTACAACATAGTGTCAATGAGATCACAGACCAGCACCACGCGTTCATCAACTTCTCCGAGCAAGCTATTTTGCAAGACTTGCCTAGCTTTATGCCCAAAGAGCATGTCGTAATTGAAGTTCTTGAAACGGTCACGCCAAGCCCTACCGTATTCGAAGCCTTAAAAAGTTTAAAAGCACGCGGTTACAAAATTGCGCTTGACGACTACGACTTCAATCCTGAGTGGGAAAAGATTTTAGCAATTGTCGACATCATCAAAGTTGACTTAAAAGCAAGCACAAGAGCACAAATACTGGCGCTATTTAAACTCGCTAAGCAACATACATTTAAGCTTCTCGCGGAAAAAGTTGAAACCTATGAAGAGTTTCAGCAGTGTTTAGACGACGGTTTCGATTATTTTCAAGGTTATTTTTTCGCCAAGCCAGAAATAGTGACAAAACGCTCCCTCACGCCGAATCAACTGATATATACGCAATTACTACAAGCCTGCGCACGTCCTGAGATTGATTTTGATTCGGTAAACCAACTCATGTCGAGAGATGTCGGCATTACATATAAGCTTTTAAGATACGTAAATGCACCTGTGCATGGCTTGACTGAGCCGATAGAGTCACTCAAACAAGCGATTGTTTACCTGGGTGAACAGCAAATAAAAAAGTTCATCGCGGTGATCTCTGCGGCTCAGCTCGGCGAGCATAAACCTTCTGAACTCGTTCGCCTTTCAATCGTGCGTGCTCATATGTGTGAACAAATCGCGAGGGCCAGTGGTGTCGCAGTTGATCCGGAAAAGGCATTTCTCACCGGTATGTTCTCACTGCTTGAGGCGATCCTCGACGAACCACTCACGGTGATCATGTCTCGTATAGAGCTCGGCGAAGATATTACCAAAGCACTCATTGAAAAGAAGGGCCCGCTCGCTTTCTGTCTTGGCCTAGTAACTTTCTACGAAAAGGCGAACTGGGAGAAAGTAAAAAGCGTTTCTAAGCGGCTTAGAGTCTCGGAGGACGACCTACCTACTTATTACTTAAACTCTCTAAATTGGGCAAACGCACTCAACGCACATTAAGTTCAATTGGAACTTTGCGTCTCGACCCAATCTACAATAATCTGCTCCAAAATCGTCAACGGAACTGAACCATGGCGCAATAATTCGTAATGAAATGCGCGCACATCAAATTCATCCCCTAAACGCTGCTCTGCATAGCCTCGCAGCTCCAAAATCTTCAACTGCCCAATTTTATAGGCAAGCGCTTGACCGGGTAATGCCATAAAACGTTCAGCCTCTGAAACTGCTCTCGCCTCCTTTACCGGCGCATTTGCATACATATAATCCAACACTTGTTGACGGCTCCATGCAAACTCATGAAGACCCGTATCAACAACGAGGCGAATAGCGCGCCAAAGCTCAGCAACCAGCTGCCCGTATTGATCATACGGTTCAAAAACACCCAACTCGGAGCCGAGCTGCTCTGTATACAAGCCCCAACCTTCTGCATAAGCTACGGCAATGCTGAAACGGCGAAAACGTGGAACGTTATCGAGCTCGCGCTGAATAGAGAGTTGATAATGATGGCCAGGGATTGCTTCATGTAATGTCAGCGCGCCCTTTGCCCAAGTTGGGCGAGCTTCTAGTCCATATGTATTGAGATAAAAAATACCGGGTCGACTCCCGTCTTCCGAGGCAACAGAGTAGCTTCCGGAGCTCGCTGAACGTTCACGAAATGGTTCCACTGCACGAATTTCATAATCCGCTTTCGGAATTACCTCAGGATCAAAGATAAGGTCTATCCGAGACTCAACCTGTTTAGCAAAAGCTCGATAGTCCTCGAGCATTGCCTCAGGCGATTCATAATGGAATTGGGGATCATCACGTGTGAACGCGAAAAACTCATCCAGGGTCCCTGAAAATCCAACCCGAGACATTATAGCTCTGATTTCTTCGTGAATCCGCGCAACTTCAGCCAGCCCTATTTCATGAATCTCTTGCGGCGTAAGCTGAGTCGTGGTTTGCCGTTCAACCTCAAAAGCATACCAATCACCCCCTCCAGGCAACGATCCCACACCGTAGCTATCGGTACGTGTAACGGGTAGATATTCCGAAACCAAATATTCGTGTAGCGCCTGATATGCGGGCAAAACCTCATCTGTAATGACTCGCTCATAATCGAGCGTTATCTGTTCCTTCACTGAGTTGTCGAAATTGTCGGGAAAAGCCACTAAAGGCCGGTAAAAAAGACTATCCTCAACACTCTCTACTAAGTGTGCTTCAATTTGAGTCACAACACGCTCCGCAAGCACTCGAGGCATCACAACATCTTCTTCTATGCCCTTTGCCAAGTTCATCTGTATTTGCTGGAATACATCCGGAATTTGCTGCATTCGCTGCAACCAATCAGAATAGTTTTCAACAGTGGCAAAAGGATGGAATGAACTACCCGCGCCTAATTGCGCATACTGATTTGCAATATTGTACATTTGATTAAGTGGTAACAGATGCGAAGGATAAGCCAATTGCTCAACCGAAACTTCACGCTCATATTTAAATATTTGATAACTCAGTTGATCCTGCTCAGACAAAGCGCTTTCGTCGATGGTTTCCAACGCCATTAAAAACTCTTCTTCTAATAAACGAGCGCGCTCCCGATGTTCCTCAGTAAATGGATTACCCAAAATATGGTCGTAACCAGTGACACCAATGGCTGTTGCTTCCAAAGGATTCAAAGCTAAATTTGCCTGAAAATAATCTTCGAAAATTTCGTGCAAGGCCTGACTCTGCTCAACTTGTTGAACAGAAACTTCATCAGTCTTTATGGGAGTACAGGAAATAACAGAAATTGAAATGAAGAGACTAATAAGTACGCGCATGGAACTGACTCTCTTTATTTAATGGCAAGCAACAAGTGAGTCGATAAGCATACCCTAGAATCGAGTGACAGGAAATAGCATTACAAAAACCTTTCAATATATAAAAACGGCGGTCACTTATAAAAATGACCGCCGTTCATAAGCTATATTTTCGCAATGTAATTAGTCGTTGCTCTCTTCACCCGAAGCGACGACTTCTTCAACAGCCTCTGTGGGCTTCAGAAGTAACATATCTCTTAATTTCTGCTCAATCTCTTGAGACACAGCAACATTTTCAGCAAGGAACTTCATAGAGTTCGCTTTACCTTGACCAATCTTATCGCCTTTATACGAGTACCAAGCACCGGCCTTCTCGATTAATTTGTGTTTTACACCCAAGTCAATCAACTCGCCTTCTTTTGAAATACCAGCACCGTACATAATTTGGAAGAGCGCTTCTTTAAACGGCGGAGCAACTTTGTTTTTCACAACTTTCACGCGCGTTTCATTACCTACAACTTCATCACCTTCCTTCAACGAGCCGATACGACGGATATCCAATCGAACCGATGCATAGAATTTTAGTGCGTTACCACCTGTTGTCGTTTCAGGACTTCCAAACATCACACCAATCTTCATTCGAATCTGATTGATAAAGATGCACATGGTGTTCGATTTCTTAATATTCGCAGTGAGCTTACGAAGTGCTTGTGACATAAGACGTGCTTGCAAGCCTACGTGACTATCGCCCATTTCACCTTCAATCTCAGCTTTCGGGGTCAGCGCCGCAACCGAGTCAACAATAATGACGTCAACGGCAGCTGATCTTACTAGCATGTCGCAAATTTCAAGCGCTTGCTCTCCGGTATCCGGTTGCGATACAAGCAACTCATCAACATTCACGCCCAGCTTCTCTGCATAAACTGGATCAAGCGCATGTTCTGCATCCACGAACGCACAAGTTTTACCCTTGCGCTGAGCTTCTGCAATCACCTGCAATGTCAGCGTTGTTTTACCACTTGATTCAGGACCATAAATTTCAACCACACGACCGCAAGGTAAACCACCAATTCCGAGCGCGATATCTAAACTTAAGGAGCCTGTAGAGATCGACTCGATATCCATTGCTCGGTTATCACCGAGGCGCATAATCGCACCCTTACCGAACTGTCTCTCAATTTGGCCGAGCGCAGCAGCCAATGCTTTTTGCTTGTTATCGTTCATATTCTTTGCTCCCAATTTGGTGTTGATATGCAGTAAGTATACTGTTCATCTATACAGTATCAAGCCTCTTCCGCAATATCCTTTCTATTTACACCTAATTCATTGTAATTAATATGAAAATAAAATCATTAATTTTGCGAGAGTGCGTATTTATACAGTACTAAGCGTGCATTTGTATGAGTGTAGTCAAACGCAGCAAACAATAACCTACCGCTTGTTGTCGAATAGACTCGCGATTACCTGCAAACAGCTTTGTATCGGTTACAACTTTGTCTTTCAGTGCCCAACCAAAACAAACGGTGCCCACCGGTTTGCCGGCTGTTCCGCCATCAGGCCCGGCGATCCCAGAAATCCCGAGCGTCACCTCGCAATTTAAAGCGAACTGTGCCCCTCTCACCATTTCTAAAACACATTCTTCCGACACCGCGCCATGGCTGTCTATGGTTTTCGGGTTCACATTGAGTAAATTTTCTTTAAGCTCATTGCTGTAACTCACAATGCCGCCCTCGAACCATCGCGAACTTCCAGGTAAACTTGTGCAGACCGCAGCCACGGCCCCTCCGGTACAAGACTCCGCAGTCCCTAGCCGCCATTTTCGTTGCAATAATTGCTCTGCAATTTGGGCAACCCGAATACGATCACTGGTAGCCATAAAACCAATCTCCTGTGCTATCATGACACGCTAATTTACTTGTATTCACAAGTGAACGTGCAATGATCACTACAACATAAAAAACAACGATAAGAAACTGTCAACGCTATGCCAATCGATTTATCACAGCATACACCGATGATGCGTCAATATCTGACAATAAAGGCAGAACACAAAGATATTCTGCTTTTCTATCGCATGGGTGATTTTTACGAACTTTTTTACGAAGATGCGAAGAAAGCGGCGGAACTACTCGATATTTCGTTGACTCACCGAGGACAATCGGCCGGGACACCTATTCCTATGGCCGGAGTTCCGTATCATGCCGTAGAAAATTATCTAGCACGACTCATACGCCTCGGTGAATCGATCGCGATTTGTGAGCAGATTGGCGACCCTGCCACTTCGAAAGGCCCGGTAGAGCGAAAAGTCGTTCGAATCCTGACACCCGGCACTGTAAGCGATGAGTCTTTACTTGAAGCCAAACAAAGTAATATTCTGCTTGCGCTCACGCAACACCCCAAGGGGTATTCGCTCGCAAGTCTAGAATTGAGTACTGCTTCTTTTAAACTCTATGAAATTCAAAGTTTACAAGAGCTACTCAGCGAGTTCGAACGATTAAATCCGGCCGAAGTGCTTTACTCGGAAAATGACACACTTCCTCATGGAATCCAAAAACATGCAGGACTAAGACGCAGACCCGCATGGGAATTTGAACAAAGCAGTGCTTACGAGTCATTATGCCGCCAATTTGCAGTGAATGACCTACTCGGCTTTGGTGTCGAAAAAACCCATCAAGGGCTTGCCGCTGCCGGCTGTATTTTACAATACGTAAAAGACACACAACGCTCCGCTCTTCCCCATCTCACTCATGTTCAAATTGAGCACCAACAGGACTATATTGCACTCGATCGTGCAACCCGAAGAAATTTGGAGCTGACACAAAATCTAAGTGGCAACGAAACCAATACCTTGCTCTCTGTACTCGATAACACGCAAACAGCGATGGGCGGCAGGCTGTTGCGGGAATGGATTCACCGCCCATTACGGCGGATTTCTTTTGTGGAAACACGTCTCGATGCAGTCACTTTATGTCAACTCGAACATCGCTTCGAGGCTTTACAAGAGGGGTTGAAACAGGTTGGTGATGTAGAGCGAATCGTTTCTCGTATCGCACTACTTACGGCCCGTCCGCGCGATTTGTCACGACTTAAGCAGAGTTTAGAGCAAATTCCATATCTGCGAGCTTGCTTTAAGTCTGAGTCAGAGCGCTACCTACTGGAAGAGCCCGCTGAAGTTCATACTATAATTGCGCTTTTAGCTGGCGCTATTGTTGACAATCCGCCAGTAATTATTCGTGATGGTGGTGTCATTGCACCTGGTTATAACGAAGAGCTAGACCGCTTACGGGCGTTAGCCAAGGGAGGCGAAGACCAACTGTATGTACTTGAGCAAAGAGAACGTGACCGAACAGGCATAGCGCAATTAAAAATTGGCTACAATAAGGTCCACGGTTATTACATTGAGCTTAGTAGAAATGCTGCGTCTCAAGTACCGAGTGAATATCAACGCAGGCAAACCTTAAAAAATGTTGAGCGTTACATTATTCCTGAATTACAGGCGTTCGAAGAGAAAGTCTTAAAGAGTCAAAGCAAAGCGCTGGCGTTAGAGAAAACGCTTTATATTCAGCTCTTGCAAACACTAGGCGACTCGCTGCCTTGCTTACAAAGAGTGTCTCGTCAACTTGCGATGCTTGATGTCTACGCAAATTTTGCTGAGCGTGCCGTTTCCTTTGATCTAGTTCGACCCGAGTTTACCGCTGAGCAAAACTTAAATATTGAACACGGACGCCACCTAGTTGTAGAGCAAGCACAGTCACAACCCTTCATCGCCAATAGCGTTCATTTCAGCCCGAACCGCAAGTTACAAGTGATTACCGGCCCAAATATGGGGGGTAAATCTACATTTATGCGGCAAACAGCACTTATCGTACTCCTCGCCCACATTGGTAGCTTTGTACCTGCAAAGAGCGCAACGATTGGGCATATTGATCAGATATTTACCCGTGTTGGAGCAGCGGACGATCTCGCATCAGGGCGTTCAACATTTATGGTTGAGATGACGGAAACTGCAAATATCCTTCATCATGCAACGGCTAAAAGCCTGGTTTTAATGGATGAGGTTGGCAGAGGAACCTCAACTTATGATGGATTGTCACTTGCATGGGCTTCTGCTCAAGCACTTGCAGAGATAGGTGCGTTTACTCTATTTGCAACTCATTATTTTGAGCTTACAAAGCTTGCAGATTCACTTCCAAAAACGGTTAATTTACATTTCGATGCAATTGAAGAGAACGATGTCATTGCCTTCAAACATCAAGTTGAAGATGGTGCAGCGAGTAAGAGTTTTGGAATTCAAGTTGCTAAATTGGCGGGAGTTCCAGACCATGTATTACAGCTTGCAAAAAATAAATTACGCGCGCTTGAGACAAGTGCTCTCAAAGATTCTCACAAAGAAGTAATGCCAACCCAGCCAAATTTATTCGATGAGCCTTCCTCGCCCGATCTGCGCATTGAGAGACTAGAGCACGTGAATCCCGATGAATTGAGCCCACGAGAAGCGCTCGAGTTTCTTTATGAACTTAAAAGCCTTAGCTCAAAGAAGTAACGATACGCAGGGGCTATTGAAGAGAAAAAATCGCTTCTAAACTCAGCCCTTGCTGTTGCAATATTTCTCGAAGGCGCCGCAATGACTCAACCTGGATTTGCCTGACACGCTCTCTTGTCAGGCCAATTTCTCGTCCCACGTCTTCAAGCGTCGATGGTTCATATCCAAGCAACCCAAATCGACGCGCAAGTACTTCTTTTTGCTTGGGGCTCAGCTCTTCAAGCCATTCAACAATGTGCTCATGCATATCGTCATCTTGTAGAATAGATTCAGGACCACCTGCTTTTTCGTCTGGGATAATGTCTAACAAGCCCTTGTCACTATCTCCCGCCAATGGAGTATCTACGGAGGATACGCGCTCATTTAAGCGCAGCATCTTATTTACGTCTGCAACCGGCTTCTCTAGACTTTTCGCAATATCTTCGGCCGTAGGCTCATGATCCAGTTTGTGCGCGAGTTCACGCGCAGCACGCAAATAAACATTCAGTTCTTTAACGACATGAATTGGTAACCGAATGGTCCGTGTTTGATTCATAATAGCTCGCTCGATGGTTTGGCGAATCCACCACGTAGCGTATGTTGAAAAGCGAAAACCGCGCTCAGGATCAAATTTCTCCACCGCACGAATCAATCCAAGATTTCCTTCTTCAATAAGATCAAGTAAGGCTAAGCCTCGATTGTTGTACCTACGGGCTATTTTGACCACAAGTCGCAAATTACTCTCGATCATGCGTTGGCGAGCTTTTACATCGCCTTTCAACGCCTTGCGTGCGAAATAAACTTCTTCTTCAGCGGTGAGTAAGGGAGAAAACCCGATCTCGCTCAAATACATCTGAGTGGCGTCGAGTTTACGTTGATATTTACCTTTATTCGCGATGGCCTCTTCTAGCTCACCATCGATTTCTTCGCGTGCATCTTCCTCAAGGATTTCCTCATCTTCAGACATGACCTCATCCTCGTACATCTCATCATCAGACGATTTACCTACTCGTTCTTCACCGCTCATACATCCTCCTTGCGCGCAGCTCGACTTTATTAACGATTTCTTGGTAAGTAGTTCTCCGGGTTTATCGAGTTACCTCTAAATCGCATTTCAAACCGCAGTCGAACATCACTTCTACCGCTACTACCCATTGTTGCTATTTGTTGACCCGCTTCGACCCATTGTTGCTCTTGCACCAAAATTTCGTCGTTGTGACCATATGCGGTTATATAATCATCGTTATGTTTCATAATGATTAAACGACCGTAGCCACGCAACGCAGTGCCGGTATAAACAATTTTTCCAGCCTCTGCAGCCACCACAGGGTCACCATGCTCACCTGCAAACTCAATTCCTTGTCCTGAGGGTGCTTGCGCAGAGAAACGTGACGTAACTCGACCTCTTGATGGCCACTGCCAGCGCAGGTCAGCGCTTCGAATCTGCCTTTCTTGACGACTGCTTGATGCAGTAATCGGCTGAATTGCTGAATCTTTTTCGCTGGCTACATTTTCACCATACTCCGCTTCCGCGGTTGCTGCAACTGCAGGGCTTAGATCATTTGATTGTGAACCGCTGGTATTGTTATTCCTATTTTGACTAACCAACGCATCTGCGTTTTCGCCAGCTCCACTCGCTTTGAGCTTCAATACTTGGCCTGGGAAAATAGTGAATGGTTCTTGCAGATTATTTAACTGAGTAATTTCACGCATGTCCATATTGGCGCGAAAAGCAATGGAATAAAGCGTGTCACCTGGCCTCACTTCGTAAGTATCGGCTGACCACGAAGCTTGTTGGTAATCATGGTAGCTTGGACCTCGGTATACTTGTGTGACGGGAGCCGGAGTATGCGGACTCATACAAGCACTGAGAAAAACAACAACACCGCATGAAATGAGAAACTGATTATGTTTTTTATTCATGCGGCGATCCATTAACTCATCTTGCCTTGAACAAGCGGCACAAACCGAACTTCACCAAGTACCTGTACCTGATAATCATCACCACGACGCTCAATAATTCTTAACTCTTGTGTCTTTTCCCCGACAGGAATCACTAAACGCCCACCGTCTTCATGCAATTGAACCAGCAATGCATCAGGCACCCGACTGGCAGCCGCGGTAACAAGAATTCCATCGAACGGACTCTTGCTGCTCCAACCTTGCCATCCATCACCATGCCTCATGCTGATATTGTGCAGATCGAGTGCCTTTAAACGACGCTTCGCCTGATACTGTAAAGGCGCAATTCGCTCTACAGAAAAAGTCTGCTCAACCAATTGCGCGAGCACGGCCGTTTGATACCCAGAGCCGGTACCAATCTCAAGAACTCGACGCATCGGTCGCTCTGCAGCAAGCAAAATAGACGTCATTTTTGCAACAATAAGTGGTTGCGAGATGGTTTGCCCATTCCCAATCGGCAACGCTGTATTCTCGTAAGCTTTGTGCGCGAGCGATTCTGGCATAAAGGCATGCCGAGGCGTGCGACCCATTACTTGTAAAACGGTTTCATCAGAAATGTCATGTTGACGGAGTAATTCGACCAGTTTTTTGGCTTGTCCCTGAAAATTCTTAAGCATACTTCTCTAACCATGTCTCCATTGCTTGCCAATCTCTATGTGCAGTCATATCTACAGTCAGCGGTGTAACCGACACATACCCTTCATTCACCGCCGCGAAATCAGTCCCCGGACCATCATCGCGTTGATGCCCGACTGGGCCATACCAATAGATGTCGTGACCACGCGGGTCTTTTTGATGAATCATTCCTTCCGCTTTATGACGACGCCCTAAACGGGTTAACCGAATTCCTTTCACGTCCTCAAACGGAATATTCGGAACATTCACGTTCAACACAAAATCCGCCGTCAATGGTGATTCTTGTAACTGAGCGACCAACTTAGCAACAACTTTCGCGGCAGTTACATAATGCTTGTGGCCATAGCTGCCCATAGAAACTGCAATCGCCGGGAATCCCATATGTCGCCCTTCAGTTGCAGCAGCAACGGTACCCGAATAAATCACATCATCTCCCATATTGGGTGCATCATTAATGCCAGACACCACTAAATCGGGTGTACCACTCATTGGAGAGTTGGTCCCAATATGAACACAATCTGTCGGAGTACCATTCACAGAATAAAAGCCGTTCTCCAGTTGCTCAACCCGCAATGGGCTATGAAGCGTGAGAGAATTGCTCGCGCCACTACAATTTCGATCAGGTGCAATAACCCGCACGTCTGCAAGGGGCTGAAGAGCATCAAAAAGTGCCTTTAAGCCGGGAGCACGAACGCCATCGTCATTACTCAATAGAATCTTCATTTAATCAGTATCCTTCGTTTCGTCTATGGACACGATCTCGCGTAATACAGAGGTCGCATAGGCGCCTGGCTCAAGTTCGAAACTTAGCTCTAGATCGTTTTCATGCCATTGCCATTGCATTTTCTCAGCGAATAACCATAAAGGCCTGTGTGCGTGCTCGACACCCAATCTTTTCAATCCCTGCAACCAATTGTCAAAAGCTGCAGTAAGGCTCTGTTCTAATGCTTCCGCCTCCTCCGCAACTGCGCGTGGCCCTTTACCAATAAGGGGGCCCGTAATGCGAATATCACGCGCTTTTATACGTTCGTTCAGCGTCTCTAAGTCGTGAACCTCAGCCGTAAAAACTGAATGCGATCCCATGAGCTGCATCACATCGCCTGTGAGAGGTTCTAACTGCCCCGCTATTTTCATGCGGGCACTCAGGTAATGATTGAAAACCCAAGAGCGTGCTGCAGAGAGCGCCATACTCTTTGCGTTTCGATTCTTTACCTTTTTTCCTGCAAAAATAGACTCTGCAATTGCCAAATTGTGCTGATCTCGACCGAATCGCTGTGGGCCAAAATAATTCGGAACTCCGTCAGCCGCCACTTTGGCTAAACGCTGCTCTAGGGCGATTTTGTCGCCGACTACATCCGCTAATCGAATCATGAACGCATTTGCTTTGTGCGTACCTCGTTTTAATTTCCGAGTCGACTGCACCGCCCTAAGAATTTGTGTGTTCTCCATCTCGAATTGGGACCACTGCACGTCAGTCAGCGCAGAAAGCTCCACAGAAAACCATTGACTCGTAACAGCTTGTCGGTCTTTTAACCCTGAATAACTAACCTTGTTTGGTTCAACCCCTACAAATTTAGCGAGCGCACGTGCGATATAATCGGTGTTATGTTCCTTTTTCTGCAACCATAACCAATGGTGTTGCCCACGATCATTTATTTCTGGTTCGAACCCCAGCATCTCAGTTACAACAAAATCTTCAGGGCTCTTTTTAAACGTCGCGCTTGCTGCAGGTTCGCCATAAGCATAAGAAAAATCACTCACGATGCGGGTACCAATAAAACAGTTGCCATGGCTGCGATACCTTCCTTTCTGCCTAAAAATCCAAGCTTCTCGGTAGTGGTTGCTTTCACATTCACTTGCCTTTCATCGGTGGCTAGCAATTTCGCGATCCCCGCTTTAATGAGATCTCGATAAGGGTTCACCTTTGGTGTTTCGCAGATTACTGTACAATCTAAATTTCCGAGCACCCAACCCAACTCGTGAGCTCGTTGATACACTCGCGAGAGGAGTACCTTGCTATCGGCCCCCTTAAACTGCGGATCTGTGTCTGGGAACCAAACACCAATATCCCCCTCACCCAAAGCGCCTAGTAATGCGTCCGCAATCGCATGTAGCAAAACATCTCCGTCGGAATGAGCCAGCAATCCTTGTTCATGTGGAATTTCAATTCCGCCAAGCACTACAGGGCCTTCACCCCCAAATTTATGCACATCAAACCCTTGTCCAATTCGCATTAATCCAAACTCTCCTCGGCTAAGAGCAGTGCACTTAGCATAATTAAATCATCTCTACAGGTCACTTTTCTTAACCGCTGACTTCCCTCTACAATACTTGGCTGCCATCGCATTCGTTCCATTGCAGACGCCTCATCGGTAATCGTAAACCCGTCGTTTTGCGCTGAATATAAAGCATGGTGGAGTGGCTGCAAGGGAAATACCTGAGGGGTCTGCGCATGCCAAAGCTCACTTCGATCCATGGTTTCTAATGCGCGCATCGATGCCACACGTTTCATGGTGTCCCAAGCCGGGATTGCGACGAAGGCGCCTGCATTAGGCATTCTCGCCGCTTGGTCAAGCACACGATACAGCGTCGCTGAATCTAACCCCGGTCGCGCTGCGTCATGAACAGCAACCAGAGTGTCGGCGGGCCAACTCTGTGAGGCAACTTCCAGAGCGTTGAATACAGACTCGGCACGCGACGCGCCACCTTGCACACGAACGAGCTTCGGATGACGAGACACATCGAGTTTAAAGAAATAAGCGTCATGTTCAGCTACTGCCACGTATACTTGCTGAATCAGTTCGCTATGCAACAGTACTTCGAGCGAGTGCTCTAAAACTAATTTGCCATTGAGTGGCAAATACTGCTTTGGCTTATCTGCTCTCATACGACTGCCGATTCCGGCAGCCGGAACAATCGCAATCGTCTTCACTCTTGAGGCTCTTGTTGAATCGGTGGAAGTTGTGCCGGGATCATTCGAAAAAAAGTTTCGTTCGCTTTCACTAAGCCAAGTTCGTTGCGAGCACGTTCTTCTATGGCTTCATGAGCATGCCTCAAATCTTCAATATCAGCGAACATCAGCTGGTTACGCTGCCTTACCGTTGCATTCGCCTCTTTTTGTCGCTCGACTTCTCGCGAAAGTTGACGAATGTCACGCGCCCCATATTCTCCAAACCAAACTCGGTATTGGAGCAGCAAGAGTAGAGTGAGCATTATCAAGGTCAATATTCGCATGCATAAACCGCCTTGCTTTTATTATTGACCTATTATGACCCCTTTCGAACTAATTAAAAAGCCCAGCAACAGAATCTTTTAATTGTCGTACTTGAGAGAAATTAGGCCAATCTAGCAATGTTGATAATAATAATTCTCTGAGCGACAGCGCTTGCGGGGCGAGTTTTCCGCTATCACTCCAAACATGCCCAGCGCAAGCCGCTCCCATGCTGCGCGCCGTCGGTTTTAGTAACATAGCACCGTCCTCGTAAGCATCAACTGTCTGCCCTTCAAAGCCAAACCATCCAAAACGATTCAAATGTAATTTCTGTTGGGCGTAATCAATCCGATCAACGGCATCTAAATGAACAGAGGTACGGGTTTCATGAGTTAGTAAAACCGGTAGAGGTAAACCGGGCGCTGCGTGTTTGTCTATCCACTTTATGAAACTTGTTGCCGCCGTGGGTTTGGGTGGACGCCCGAATTGTTTAGTTTGCCAACTCGCATTTTGCGTGTCTAATGCCAAAGGGCTGTTGCTTAAAATAAGGCCCCAAGCCGCTTTTTGAATATAATATGGTAAGCTTCGAAGTCGATTCTTAAGTCTTGCAGGTTCTAAGTTGCCATAACTCAATTGGGCAATTTCACGCTCATACAAGGCACAACATAGCTCCGCAAATGCAGTGCTATGTTGTGTTTGCGTGAAAATATCCGCTTGCATCGTAAATAAGCGTTACTGAGCTGCGCGAACTTCTTCACGGCCTCGGTAAGCAACCTGGCCGAGCTCTTGCTCTATACGCAGAAGCTGATTGTATTTAGCAACGCGATCCGAACGACACAAACTTCCTGTTTTAATTTGCCCTGCGGCGGTGCCTACTGCTAAATCAGCAATTGTTGCATCTTCAGTTTCACCTGAACGATGCGAAATAACTGCAGTGAAACCCGCTTCTTGCGCCATACTAATGGCATCGAGAGTTTCTGTTAAGCTACCGATCTGATTAAATTTAATAAGAATCGAGTTACCAATTTTCTCATCAATCCCACGCTTGAGAATCTTGGTATTGGTTACAAACAAGTCATCTCCCACGAGCTGCACTTTGTCACCTAAACGTTCTGTTAAATACTTCCAACCTGCCCAATCGCTCTCGTCCAAACCATCTTCGATTGAAATAATGGGATAACGCTCGCACAAGCCCGCCAAATATTCAGAGAACTCTTCTGCTGTAAATGATTTACCTTCACCACTGAGATGATATTTTCCGTCACGATAAAACTCAGACGCGGCACAGTCGAGAGCTAACGTAACGTCTTCGCCTAAACGATAGCCAGCGTTTGCAACCGCTTCGGCAATGACAGTCAATGCTTCCTCGTTCGATTTCAGATCGGGGGCAAAACCGCCTTCATCTCCTACAGCGGTACTTAAACCGCGATTTCGCAACACTGCTTTCAACGCATGGAAGATCTCAGCGCCCATTCGCAACGCTTCAGTAAAAGACTTCGCACCTACAGGCTGAATCATAAACTCTTGAATATCTACGTTGTTATCGGCGTGTTCACCACCGTTTAGAATATTCATCATGGGCAGTGGCATACTAAATTTCTCAGCGCTCCCATTCAGTTGTGCTATGTGCGCATATAAAGGAATACCCGCCGATACAGCAGCCGCTTTCGCAACAGCTAACGACACCGCAAGGATCGCATTTGCACCTAACTTCTCTTTATTCTCGGTGCCATCTAACTTCAGCATCACTTCATCAATTGCACGTTGGTTGCTTGCATCCAAACCAACCAGTGCCGAAGCTATTGAGCCATTAATATGTTCGACGGCTTTAAGTACACCTTTACCAAGGTAACGACCGGCATCCTTATCCCGTAACTCGAGTGCTTCACGACTACCTGTCGAAGCACCACTCGGTGCCGCAGCACGGCCAAAGCTTCCATCTTCTAACCAAACATCAGCCTCTACCGTTGGATTACCGCGAGAATCCATGATTTCACGACCGACTACTTTTTTAATTTGTGTCATGGCGATTAACCTCTATCCATTTTACTTATGGCTACGGCGCTTGTGGAATTCACCAGCGGCAGCAATAAAACTTGAAAACAATGCATGCCCATCTCTTGGCGTGGAAGTAAATTCAGGGTGAAACTGAACAGCTACAAACCAAGGGTGCCCCGGAATCTCCAACCCTTCTACGAGTTGCTTATCTGCAGACAATGCAGAGAAGCGAATTCCATGCGCTTCGAGCTGAGGCCGATAATTATTATTCACCTCGTAACGATGGCGGTGACGCTCAAAAATACTTGGCGCGACGTAAATGTCAGCCATCTGAGAGCCCTCAACTAGGTGACATTGTTGAGCGCCTAAACGCATCGTGCCACCGAGGTCAGATTGATTCGAGCGTTGCTCCTTCACACCCGACTCATCCATCCATTCGGTAATCAAACCGACGACCGGATGTGGTGTTTTTTCATCAAACTCAGTGCTGTTTGCACCCTTCAAACCGGCTACATTGCGAGCATATTCGATAAGTGCGACCTGCATGCCTAAGCAAATACCTAAATAAGGAACGTTGTTCTCACGCGCATAACGCGCGGCAACCACTTTACCCTCAACGCCTCTATGCCCAAACCCGCCAGGCACCAGTATGGCGTCGACATCGGCAAGTTTAGCTGTACCTTTTGACTCCAAATCTTGCGCGTCGATATAGCGAATATTGACCGTCAAGCGATTATGTAAACCTGCATGACCAAGCGCTTCGTTCACCGACTTGTATGCGTCGGCAAGCTCAATATACTTTCCTACAAAACCAATGGTAACTTCGCCATTTGGGTTCGATTCTAAATAAAGAACCTTTTCCCACTCGGTTAGATCGGCTTCATCACATGTTAACCCAAAGCGTTCGATAACGAGCTCATCTAAACCTTGTGATTTTAGGATCGATGGAATTTTATAAATGCTATCTACGTCTTTCAGCGAGATAACCGCGCGCTCTACTACGTTCGTGAAAAGCGCGATCTTTGCACGTTCATTTGCTGGAATGGTGCGATCTGAACGACAAATAAGAATATCGGGTTGAATACCAATAGAACGTAATTCCTTAACTGAGTGTTGCGTCGGCTTTGTTTTCACTTCGCCCGCAGCTCCCAAGAAAGGCACCAACGTTAAGTGTAAAAATAAGGTGCGTTCACGCCCTACTTCGGTCGCTAATTGACGAATTGCTTCTAAAAAGGGCTGTGATTCAATGTCACCCACCGTACCACCAATTTCGATGAGGGCAATTTCATAGCCCTCCGCACCATCGATAATGCGACGCTTAATCTCATTGGTAATATGGGGAATGACTTGAATGGTAGCACCGAGGAATTCGCCACGCCGTTCACGTTTGATAATGTCTTCGTAAACTCGACCTGTCGTGAAATTGTTCTTCTGCGTCATTCGAGTTCGAATAAAGCGCTCGTAGTGACCCAGATCAAGATCTGTCTCCGCGCCATCTTCGGTTACAAAAACCTCACCATGTTGAATCGGACTCATGGTGCCAGGATCAACGTTGATGTATGGATCGAGTTTCATTATGGTGACTTTTAAGCCACGCGCCTCAAGGATAGAAGCGAGGGAAGCCGCCGCAATACCTTTCCCTAGCGATGAAACTACGCCGCCAGTTACAAAAATATATTTAGTCGCCATGCATAACCTGCTGCGTCAGGGTGAATGTTAAAACGGAAAAGTAATTTAAGACGGGAAAACAGTATACCCGAGCATCGCGCACTCAACAATGTTTCTTAATCGGATTTTGTCGCTTCTTTCGCCTCACGCCAGAATTTTTCTAGTTGCTCGAGGCTATAGTTGGCAAAGCTTCCCTGTTGTCGCTTTACAACCTCTTCAACATATTCAAAGCGGCGCATAAACTTCGCATTTGCCTTTTGCAACGCCGTTTCAGGGTTCACTTTCGCGTGCCGAGCAAGGTTCACCACGGCAAATAACAAATCGCCAATTTCCTCTTCTACATGAGCTTGCTGCTTGTGTTCAGGTTGCGAGTTCTTTTGACAGCACTCGAACTCGGCAAGCGCCTCACGAACTTCGACTGTTTCTTCTTCAACCTTTGCTAGAACGTCGGCGGATGAGTGCCAGTCAAAACCGACATTAGCGCAGCGTTTCTGTATTTTCAGTGCTCTTAGCACAGCAGGAAGATTCCCTGGTACGTCTGCAAATACACTAGCACGCGCTTGTTTTGCCTCGCGCTCCTGCTGCTTGATACGCTCCCAGTTATCTTTCACTTCGGCCACTGAGTTGACCTTTTGATCGGCAAATACGTGGGGATGTCGGCGAATTAACTTTTCTGCGGTAGTGCTCGCTATCTCATCGAAACTAAAATCTCCCTGCTCTTGTGCAAGTTGCGCGTAAAATATGACCTGAAATAGGAGATCTCCTAATTCACTCTGAATTGCCTCTGCGTCGGCTTCTGCAATTGCAGCTGCTACCTCATAGGCTTTTTCAATTGTATAAGGCGTCAAACTCGCTGGCGTCTGTTGCAAGTCCCACGGACAACCTTGCAGTGGATGACGAAGACAACGCATAACCGCTAACAAACGCTCTAAACCCGTCTGTTTGGGGTTCACTGCGACATTCTTTTGCGTCTCAAAATCAGTGTGTGTTGCGTTGTACATTGACGACATGAGATACCTGCTGAATCTTACCTATTAATCTCTGTACGTCTTCTTGATGACGCACGCTGACAGACAAAGACACAAATACTTGACCGTTGTTGTCATGTGTCGTACTGACTTGCTCCACGTTTAACTTCTCATGGCTCAGTAAGCTCGTAATATCGTGCAAAAGCCCGGAGCGATCGAGTGCGGTAATTCTCAAAGAGACCGAAAAGCTTTGCTGCGTTTCGCCAACCCATTCCACGTCGATGCCTCGACCTGGATGCTTATCGAGTAATTGATGCAGCTGTTCACAGTCTCGACGATGCACTGACACGCCCCGCCCTTGGGTTACAAACCCCTCAATATCGTCTCCCGGGAGCGGCTGACAACACTTTGCGAAATTCATCATAAGGTTACCAATGCCTGCAACCTGAACACCTTCTTTCGACTTGCGCTTCGTCGGTGTTTTTTTCCGTTGCGCAAGTTTACTGAGTGCTTCTTCTTCATCTTCTGGTGCAATGGTCAAGAAATTCACCACCTGATAGAGGCGCACGTCACCCGCACCAATTGCAACCAACAAATCATCAAGCGAGGTCATATTGAACTTTGTAATCGCTTCTTGGGCGTCAGGTAGGGCTTTTCCATGTTTCGCCAGCGCATGCTCAAGCTGCTCTTTGCCCTGAGCTAAATACTGCTCACGATCATGTTTCTTGAAATACGTGTGAACTTTGCTTCGAGCTCGACTGGAATGCAGATAGCCCAGTGCCGGGTTCATCCAGTCGCGTTTTGGTTGAGGCTCTTTTTGCGTTAATATCTCGACGCGTTCCGCATTTTGTAAACGGTAAGTAAATGGCACAATGCGCCCATCTACTTTTGCGCCAATGCACCGATGCCCTACTTGGCTGTGTATGTAGTAAGCAAAATCAAGTGGCGTTGAGCCGGCCGGTAAATCGATCACGTCACCCTTGGGCGTAAACACATAAACGCGATCTTCGAACACCTGACTACGAATTTCTTGCACAAGCTCTTCATTCTCAGCCATGTCCTCATGCCAAGCGAGTAACTTACGCAACCACGCGATTTTTTCCTCATACCCTTGAGCTTTGCCGGTCGTTTGACCCTCCTTGTAAAGCCAATGCGCAGCAACACCCAATTCAGCATCGTCATGCATATCCGCGCTACGAATTTGTATCTCAATGACTTTTTGTTCAGGCCCGACAACCACAGTGTGAATCGACTGGTAACCGTTTGCTTTCGGGGTTGCAATGTAATCGTCAAACTCGCTCGCCAAATGCCGCCATTTCGTGTGTACAACACCAAGTGCGGCATAACAATCCTTTAGATTATGCGTGATAACACGAACCGCACGGATATCAAACAGTTCGTCAAATTGCAGATTCTTCTTCTGCATTTTTTTGTAGATACTGAAGATATGCTTCGGACGACCATACACTTCTGCTTTCACGTCGTTTGCTAAAAGTGCTTGCTGTAAGTCAGTCACAAACTGGTAAATGTATTTCTCTCGCTGCGTTCGTTTTTCATCAAGCTGCTTTGCGATCTGTTGATAAACATCTGGATGTAAGTAGCGAAACGCGAGGTCTTCCAGTTCCCACTTCAACTGTCCAATCCCTAAACGGTTCGCTAGGGGTGCATAGATTTCACTGCATTCTTTAGCGGTGAGTACGCGCTCTTCTTCATCGCCACTCTTCACCACGCGTAACTGACAAATACGCTCCGCCAGTTTGATTAAAACAGCTCGCACGTCTTCTACCATTGCTAACAACATGCGACGCACGACATCGATTTGTGTCTCGCTTGGCTTGCCTCTGCGGAAATGCTGCAGTTCAGAGATGCTCTGCATTTGATGAACTGTCAGCACAAGCTTTACGATTTCAGGCTTACACAGTTTGCCGAGTGTCTCTTCGTTTACAATCCCTGCGTCAAAGTACGGCACACAGAGCGCCGCCAGCAACCCATCAGTTTCGAGTTTCAAATCACTGAGAATTAGCACCATTTCACGAGCTTTAAAACAGGTTTCATGTGCTTTGGGTGAAAGTTCAGTAAGCTTTTGATCGAGCACAGTCAACGCTTCTCGCGTCTCCGGTACGTCAATCATGGCTTGCCAGTCAACTGCGGTGTCTGACACCTTGTCGACATGCAAATCTCTCACCTGCACCATTGTTTCACCTCACTTTCTTCAACGTTGCTACGACTCCGCAACCACAAAGGCGACTGCATAGTCTGCTTCATCACTAATCGATACGTGCATTGCTCGCACGCCGATATCCTCGGCACGTTGTGCTGCTTGCCCCGATAATTTAATTAATGGCTGACCATGAGGCGAATGCGTCACCGTCATGTCTTGCCACGTGATTCCTTTTGCTAACCCAGTGCCCAACGCTTTCAAACATGCTTCTTTTGCTGCGAAACGCTTCGCAAGAAAGCGCTCAGGCTCTCGAATTTCACCCATCTCGCTGAGTTCAGTGGCCGTAAGAATCCGTTTCGCAAAGGCCGGCTGCCTTGCATATGCTGCTTTAATCCGTGTCACCGAAACAATATCGGTGCCGATACCGACCGTACTCACGCGCTTCGCGCCTGCATCATTAGCTGTTTCATTTCCCTTACGGCCTCTGCAAGCCCACAGAAAACAGAGCGTGCAATAATTGCGTGGCCTATATTCAACTCATATAATTCCGGGATTCGGGCAATCGCCTGTGTATTATGATAATGCAGACCATGTCCCGCATTCACCACGAGCCCAAGCTGATGTGCATCGCGCGCTGCTGTTTCAATAATGCGTAATGCGGACCTCTGCGCTTCACCTGCACATTCTGCATAATGGCCTGTATGCAGCTCAATGTAGGGCGCACCCACTTCTTTTGAGGCTTCAATCTGTGCTTTATCCGCGTCGATAAATAATGAAACGAGAATGCCAGCGTCACTCAGTTTCGCCACGACATCTCTTGCTCTGTCAAGTTGTCCGACAATATCTAACCCACCTTCAGTGGTGAGTTCTTCACGCTTTTCCGGCACTAAACAAACGAATGCCGGTTTTATCTTGCAGGCAAAATTCACCATTTCTTCAGTCATGGCCATTTCAAGATTCATACGCGTCTGTATCGTTTCTGCGAGCATTTCTACATCACGATCTTTAATATGGCGGCGATCCTCACGCAAATGAATAGTGATTCCGTCGGCTCCGGCTTGCTCTGCAATGGCCGCTGCGTAGACCGGATCAGGATATGCAACACCTCTGGCATTACGAAGTGTTGCAACATGATCAATATTGACACCCAGTTTAATTAAATCATTCGCCATTCGTTTGTACTCTCATTTACCTTGAATTTGTGACTTTGAATAAATTTCTACTTTGCAAGGGTTTGTTGCCGAGATACGGTTGCAATGCCATACGCATAAGCTGCTTATAACGCCTGAGCGCTCGTTCATCCGCAAACTCAAAGCGCGCTAATTTGGCAATTTCATGCCCCATAAAATCAGTTTCTAATACCCTATCATGAACTGCAACAAAGCCTTGCTCTGGAATGAATCGATAGTAATCATTCGGTTGCAGTTCAGCTTGCGAAATTGCATCGTGAGTAAACGAGAAATCGAGCTCTAAACCTTTCAACAGCTGCCACTCAAATCGACGCAACACAGGTTCAAGCAATACTTGCTCAGAGAGCAATTGAAGAGTTGTTAAATAATCATGGAACAGCGCTGGGGCCGCGAAATTTTCGGGCAACAAGCGCTGCAAGAGCTCATTCAGATAAAAACCACTGTATAGATAGTTACCTCTCAGTAAAAAACTCTGTTCAACCTCTGCATGCGTCAAAGTTTGCAAATCATGCCTACCTATATGCTCTATCTGCAGCAATTGAAAAGGCTCTAAAACTCCCCGCCACTTCGATTTTGGCGCTTTCGCTCCTTTTGCAATAGCGCGTATACGGCCTGCTGATTCCGAGAAGAACTCAACAATGTAACTACTTTCTTGATATGGCCACCGGTGCAGAACCACGGCGCGAGCCATTATTCCTCTCCATACCCCAAACTGCGGAGCGCTCGCTCGTCGTCAGCCCAACCTGATTTCACTTTAACCCAGAGCTGCAAGTTCACTTGATGCTGCAACAGTTTCTCGATATCTCTGCGTGCATCCTGCCCCACCATTTTCAGCTTGCTCCCTTTATTTCCGATCACCATGCGTTTCTGACCTTCGCGCTCCACGAGAATGAGCGCGTGAATTAATGTAATACCCGACGGTTGTTCGCTAAATTTTTCAATTTCTACGGTGGTAGAATAAGGGAGTTCATCGCCTGTGTAGCGCATGAGTTTTTCCCTTACAATCTCAGCGATCATAAAACGAACCGAACGATCCGTTACATAATCTTCCGGGAAGAAGTGAATGCCTTCCGTAAGATATTTACGCACAATGCTCTTCAGTTGCGGAATGTGTTCAGGAGACTTTGCACTCATAGGGAGGATATCTTCAAATGCAAAACGCTCACTCAATTGCGCAATATGAGGCAAAAGCTGTCCCTTATCAGTAACTTGGTCAACTTTGTTTATAATGAGAACCACAGGACGCTGTGCCTGCTGAAGCTTCTCAAGGACCATATCATCATCAGCCGTCCATTTTGTTCCTTCCACCACGAAAAGCACGAGTTCTACGTCACCAATCGAGCTACTTGCAGCACGATTCATTAAGCGATTGATCGCTCGCTTCTCGTCTTGATGCAAACCTGGCGTGTCAACATAAATGGTTTGATACGAGCCTTCCGTATCAATACCCAGAATTCGATGGCGTGTGGTTTGCGCCTTTTTCGAGGTAATACTCACCTTCTGGCCGAGCAATTGATTCAAAAGTGTGGATTTCCCCACGTTTGGTCGACCAACGATTGCAATGAAGCCGTTGTACGTGGTGTCGTTTGTAGTCACTTAATTTCCCCACTCTCGAGCATTTGCTCGATTATTTGATACATCTTGTCGGCCGCATCTTGCTCCGCTTTTCGCCGACTCGTTCCAGAGCCGAGTACATTTTTATTTACCGGCTCCACCTGACAACTTACTTTAAAACGCTGATTGTGCGCCTTCCCGGTCGTTTCCACCACTTCATACTCTGGTAAAGGGTGCTGGCGCGATTGCAACCACTCCTGCAATCGAGTTTTCGGGTCTTTATGCGATTGCCCAGGTTTAATCGCCTGCAACCGGCTCTCATACCATTGCAAGACGGTCTTTTTGCAGGTATCTATATCGCTGTCTAAGTAAATAGCACCAATCAGCGCTTCTAACACGTCCGATAAGGTTGATTCTCTGCGGAAACCTCCACTTTTCAATTCCCCTGGGCCTAGCCTGATGTATTCACTTAAATTAAATTCTTTGGCTATCTTCGCCAACATCGGCGCACAGACAAGCGACGCTCGCATGCGACTCAAATCACCTTCTGCCTCTTTTGGAAACTTAGCAAACAATGCTTCGGCAATGAAAAAGCCCAACAGAGAGTCGCCAAGAAACTCCAAGCGTTCGTAGTGTGTAGCCGCTGCGCTGCGATGAGTCAGAGCCTCTGCAAGAAGCTCGTCACTTTGAATATGGTAGCCTAACGCATTCCCTAATAATCTTCGTTGTTGCTCGGATAACTTCAATTAATTTTCCCCAACCTCTCGAATCGAACTCCAGTCGGAATCCAGCGCGGTAAACGTGAGTCTGGGGCATGGTCGAACTCAAGACTTAACCACACAAACACTGCACGCCCGACAAGATGTTCCTCAGATACAAAGCCCCAGAAACGGCTATCCCGTGAGTTATCTCGGTTATCACCGATGGCAAAATAATGTCCTTCCGGTACAACCCACTCACCGCGTCTAGTACCCGGTTGATTGTAAAAATTTCCAAGTTGCGAGCCCGCCGCCGGATTTACTAACACTTGATAAGAGCGCTCTCCATGGTTTTCAGCAAAAGTTCGCAACGGAATTCGACCGTGGAAGAAATCACCTTCATTCACAAACTCATGCGGAATTTCGACCTGATTGTCACCCATACAGTTTGGGGCACAAGCTTTTTCAATAAAGAATTGTTTGTCGCGATAAACGACCTTGTCGCCAGGTAAACCAATAATTCTCTTAATATAGTCGATATCCGGCTCCAGCGGATACTTGAATACCGCTACATCGCCGTGCTCAGGACGTCCCGTGCGCACAAATTCGTGGCGGAACAAAGGATCACGGAGCCCGTAGCGAAACTTCTCAACAAGAATAAAATCACCCACTAACAGGGTGGGCATCATCGAGCCCGAAGGAATTCGAAACGGTTCGTAAATAAATGAGCGCAATATCAGAATAAAGGCAATAATTGGAAACGCTGAGCGTGAAAACTCGACGATTCCGGGCTCAGGCGCGACAGCAAGTGCGTCTTCTTCAGATAGTTTCTGGCCACTTTTCTCCTCAACCGAAGCGACCGCTTGCTTTCTTTTCGGCTTCAAAAAATAATGGTCAAACAACCAAACAAGGCCTGTAAAAAGAGTTGCAATAACCAGCAACAATGAAAAATAAAAAGTGGTCATTAACGAGGCTCCCTTGCCTACTTACCGGTTTTTAGGACAGCGAGAAATGCCTCTTGCGGAACTTCAACATTCCCTAGCTGCTTCATACGCTTCTTACCTTCTTTCTGTTTCTGTAAGAGCTTCTTCTTACGGCTCACGTCACCACCATAACATTTTGCTGTTACGTTTTTACGCAGTTGTTTCACCGTGCTACGGGCAATAATATGATTGCCAATTGCAGCCTGAATCGCAATATCAAACATTTGACGCGGAATGAGTTCGCGCATTTTTTCTACCACATCACGCCCTCTTCCTTGCGCAATACTGCGGTGGCAGATCATGGCTAATGCATCCACACGCTCTGCGTTAATCAAAATATCGACCCGCACCATGTCGGAAGGTTCAAAACGTTTAAAATGATAGTCTAACGACGCGTAACCTCGGCTCGTAGACTTCAGACGGTCAAAGAAATCCATCACAACTTCAGCCATGGGCAAATCATATGTGAGGGCGACTTGTTTGCCGTGGTAATTCATGTCCTTTTGAACACCGCGTTTCTCAACGCAAAGTGTAATCACGTTACCCACATGTTCTTGTGGAACCAAAATATTGGCTTCTACAATCGGCTCAGCAATTTCTTCAATGTCATTGACTGCAGGTAAATACGCAGGGTTATCTACTTTTAGTTCCCGGCCATCTGTGGTTGTCACTTTATAAACTACGGTCGGTGCGGTCGTAATGAGGTCAATATCGTACTCTCGCTCAAGCCGCTCCTGGATAATTTCCATGTGTAACATACCCAAGAACCCACAACGGAAGCCAAATCCGAGGGCGCTCGAGTTTTCTGGTTCAAAGAATAATGACGCATCGTTCAAACTCAGTTTGTCGAGCGCGTCGCGAAAGTTCTCATATTCATCAGAGCTAATCGGGAACATTCCCGCGTATACTTGTGGCTTTACGCGTTTAAAACCGGGCAATGGTTTCTCTGCAGCATTCTTTGCATGCGTCAGCGTATCTCCAACAGGAGCGCCATGAATATCCTTAATGCCCGAGATCACATAACCTACTTCGCCAGCACGAAGAACGCCCGTTTCAGTTTGTTTAGGTGTGAAAATACCGACTTTGTCCACTAAATGGCTCTGGCCGGTTGACATGACTTTCATCTTTTCGCCTGCGCGCAGCACGCCTTTCTTGATTCGCACCAAACTGACAACACCTTGGTAGTTGTCAAACCAAGAATCAATAATCAGTGCCTGCAGAGGTGCTTCATCATCTGCTTCTGTTTTCGGCGAAGGAATTTGCTTTACAATCCGTTCAAGAACGTCTTTGATACCAATGCCTGTTTTCGCTGAGCATTGCACTGCATCGACCGCTTCAATACCCACGATGTCTTCAATTTCCTGCGCGACACGCATAGGATCAGCTTGCGGTAAATCGATTTTATTCAGTACGGGCACCACCTCTAAATCCATATCGATGGCTGTATAACAGTTCGCAAGCGTCTGTGCTTCCACACCTTGTGCCGCGTCGACAACAAGCAACGCCCCCTCGCAACCTGCTAAGCTGCGTGAAACTTCATAAGAAAAATCAACGTGACCAGGTGTATCAATAAAGTTTAATTGATACCGTTCGCCGTCATCTGCATCATAAAAAAGCGTCACACTCTGCGCTTTAATCGTAATTCCTCGCTCCCGCTCAATGTCCATCGAATCTAGAACCTGCTCGGCCATTTCTCGATCTGTCAAACCTCCACAAAAGTGAATGAGACGGTCTGAAAGTGTCGATTTGCCGTGATCAATGTGCGCGATAATGGAAAAATTACGTATATTCGCCTTCGCGACGCCTTGTTGGCTCATGCATACCTCAATCATGCTGAAAAAATGCGGTTCATTTAAGCCGCAATAAATACTTAGGCGGGAATTTTACTGACTTTTGGGGTCGACCACAATCAAAGCCGACAGTTATCGGTAGGTTTCACAGCAAGAGATTTTTGAATCACAACATCTTGACGCTTTAACAGTTGTTTTAATATCCCAAAACTGATGCCACAACTTGCTACGCTCAGCAAAATGGCCAGCCCTTCTGAAGTTGGGTTGAGTTGCTGCCCAAGCAGTGCGCCGGCAGACAAAGCAACTAAAGGAACACCATAGAGCAAAAACGAGTATTTCATCATGGTTTGCTCCGCCAATAGCAATTCGACGGGTTCACCAATGTGAAATGTTTCGTTAGCAGGAATGCGCACTAAACCATTGCGATGCGGTAGTGCCTTGCTCAGCAAGCCCGTTCCGCAATGGTTCTGATGTGCACAACCACTGCAGCCTGATTTAACTTGTGTTCGAATCAACACCTCATGGTCGAAAACCTGCTCTACAACCCCTACTTCTCTAATCATTATCGCTCACTCTCACTACCGATTGCGCGACCGACTCCGCGAGGGTTGCCGGAATCTTACCAACGACTGTGACTGAATAATTACTCTGCTCCAGCGATACAACTGAATATAAACTCTGAAACCGCATAGGAAGTGGGCGTTGAACGTCATCATTCACGTAAACAGAAAACTGCGTCATTCCATCTGAAAAAAGCATATGGTCGGCGCCCGTGTTCATTGGGCGTAAGTTCACCCGTTGCTCTCGAATTAAACGAAAGCCACGAGGTAACTCACTGACACGCCATTGAGATGTTTGCTCAATGTCACCATTTGGCGAGGCGTAAGCTGGGAAATCCACGTCCTCAACCGAACGTTCAAGTTCCTCGATAGGTTGGTCTTGATGCTCAAAATGACTCAGGATAACTTGGCTTAACAGGCTGCCATCAGGCGCATAGGTTTTCACACCAAACAGCATTCCAGACGCCCGCTCAACATAAACAGAGTAGCTAAAACGATCCGTTTGGTGAGGAATCAAGCGTAAATGGATGGTAGGAGAGTCCAGCATTCGAACCCCACCCGCTAAAAGAATTTCGTAAGACTCTCTTAATCTTTCGATCGACTCATGAATACCTTCAGGCCATGGCCCCACAATGCGTGAACCCGGGGTAGAATATGAGGGGCCTGCTGCCGAGAAATAAGAAAGCCGATTGTTCACACGAATAATCGGTTGAGGGGCGCCTTCGAGCTGTTCTAACACTTCAATACTGAGGCTATCTCCATGCACTGACTGCAACCAGCGATACATTTGCATGCCAAAAGGATCGGCAGAGACAAAAGTGGCATTGAAATTCATTGTTTGCAGAGAGTTTTGCATACGCTCAAACCAACGTTCTGCTGCCAACTCTTCAGTGCTTGCCGAGCCCTGTGCACGGCTCTCAACCGCTGCTAGTGCGACTGAGAAAAAAACGGCGAGAACAATACCTCGAGCGAACTTCAACTTTAAACCCTCTTAATTAGGCCTTTCCGCCTCTAAAGTTTCTTCTTCAACGTCTGCTTGTGTTGGATCTCCAACTGACTGCCACTGCGTTTGCATTTGATGATGACTCATATAGGTTTGAATTTGTAACCGCATCCGCATGCGCTCAATATCACTCTCGCTATAACCGACTTGCTGCGGTAATACGGCGTCGTAGCTCACCGGGTTCACACTGCCACCAAACGGACGCGTTTGCAGAACCGGCATGGTGGCTTCTGGCTGTGCCGAGTTTACTTGGCTCCCATCGTCGACACGTTGGTAATGTTGCACACCAAACACCGTGACCAAGGCGACACTGGCGGCAACGGCAACATTCGCAGCTGGGCGTAACCAAGACTTCAGCCTTAATGCACGCATTCTTGCGTGACTCGGCGCAATAATCACGGGTTCCTGCGCAACGGCCGCAGCGACCGCTGCAGAAATATCAACAGGACCTGTATGCAGGTCACCTTTTAAAAGTGCGCGCGTTGTGTGGAGTCGAGCCCATTTTGTGCGATGTTCTTCGCTTTCCACCAGTGCATCGATACTCTCGGCGCTTACTTCAAAATCGTCAGCTAATTCCGAAAGAAACTCGTGTCGATGTTTGGTCATAATTTCGATCCTCAACTCTACTCTTGCGCTAGCAATGGCCGGATACGCTCGTCAATTGCTTCGCGTGCCCGGAAAATTCTAGAACGAACTGTCCCAATCGGGCAATCCATCGTTTGTGCGATCTCTTCGTACCCCAGCCCATCTAGCTCTCGCAGAGTAATCGCTTGTTTTAAATCGTCTGGCAAATCGTCAATTGCCTTCATTACAACTTGTTTTAGTTGTTCAGACATCAGGAGATTCTCAGGTGTCGAAATGTCTCTTAATATCTGGCCTTGCTCCATAAACTCTACATCTTCGATATCTACGTCTGAGCCCATGGGCTTGCGACTTCTAGACACCAAATAATTCTTCGCTGTATTCACAGCGATTCGATACAACCAGGTATAAAACGCACTTTCGCCCCTAAAGTTCGGTAATGCGCGATACGCTTTAATAAACGTTTCCTGCGCTACGTCCGGAACATCACCCGGATGTTTAACATACCGAGAAATAAGACTCATAATTTTGTGCTGGTACTTCTTTACCAGCACATCAAAAGCACGTTGATCACCTCGCTGTACTCGCTCAACCAGCTGTTGATCAATATCTTGTTCGCTCATTAGAGCCCACTTTCTCCTCGGTTTTTGTTCTTTTCCATTCGTTGTCAGCAGGCTCTTGCCGTTTTCTTTACAGTCTAGACAGGCCTTTTTTGGAAAAGTTCGCAATTTTTTCTTAATGAGGGGTAAAATCACCTCTCGAATTTGTTTTCTACATTATCTTATCAAGGTGCGAAGCGCTATGCTCTCTTGCGACGTTTTGATTATCGGCAGCGGTGCTGCTGGACTCTCCCTGGCTTTACAAAAAGCAAAAACGGCGGATGTTATTGTGCTATCGAAAGGTCCGTTGCAAGAGGGTTCAACTTACTACGCGCAAGGCGGCATTGCTGCGGTCTTCGACGAGAATGATAGCATTGAATCTCATGTGGAAGACACGCTTATTGCGGGAGCTGGCATTTGTGACCGACAAGTTGTTGAGTTCACAGCCTCCCAAGCAAAGGCGAGCTTGCAATGGCTTATTGAACTCGGTGTCGCTTTTGATCAAGAGGCCTCACCCGATGGAAGTGCAAAATACCACTTAAACCGTGAAGGCGGTCATAGTCATCGCCGTATTCTCCACGCCGCCGACGCCACGGGCAAAGCAGTGCAAACTACGCTCGTACAGCAGGCGCTTGCCCACCCGCGCATCAAAGTGCTAGAGAACTTCAATGCTGTTGACCTCATACTCACCAGTGATGCCGCAAGCAAGCGCTGCGTTGGCGCCTATGTCTGGGATCGAATCAACGAGCATGTATTAACGATCGCCGCTAAGTTCACTGCACTGTGCACAGGTGGTGCGAGCAAGGTGTATCAATACACGTCAAACCCTGATGTAGCGAGTGGTGATGGTATTGCTATGGCTTGGCGCGCGGGCTGCAGAGTTGCAAACATGGAGTTCAATCAATTTCACCCTACTTGTTTGTACCACGCACAAGCTCACAACTTCCTACTTACAGAAGCACTACGTGGCGAGGGCGCACTATTAAAACGTCCTGACGGAACACGTTTCATGCCTGAATTTCATGAGGCAGCGGAGCTTGCGCCACGCGACGTAGTGGCCCGCGCTATCGACTACGAAATGAAGCGCTTGGGCGCAGATTGTATGTACCTTGATATTTCCCACAAAGAACCAGAGTTCATTAAGCAGCATTTTCCGAACATCTATGAAAAGTGCTTAAGTTTAGATATCGATATCACGCAACAAGCGATGCCGATCGTACCAGCCGCTCATTACACATGTGGCGGAGTGGTGACTGACCTAAATGCCAAAACAGATATTGACGGCTTATATGCAATTGGCGAAGTTGCTTATACGGGCCTGCATGGTGCGAATCGGATGGCAAGTAATTCACTACTGGAATGCGTTGTGTTTGCGCGCGCAGCCGCTGCTCACATGCAAACACTCATGGATCAAATAGTTACACCTGCTCGCTTGCCTGAATGGGACGAGAGTAAAGTAACCGACTCTGACGAAGAGGTGATCATTCAGCATAACTGGCATGAACTGCGACTCTTTATGTGGGATTACGTTGGCATTGTAAGAACAGATAAGCGACTCGAGCGCGCCGCACGACGTGTGGAATTGTTGCAGCATGAAATTCACGATTACTACTCAAGCTTTCGAGTGAGCAATAACTTGCTCGAGCTTCGTAACCTTGCTCAAGTTGCTGAACTCATCATTAAGAGCGCACAACAGCGTAAAGAGAGCCGCGGACTTCATTACACACTTAATCACCCAGATTTATTGGCAAACTCAGGACCTACTTTGCTGAGCCCTGGAGAAGGTAACTTGCCGCGTTAAAAAACTAATGATTTAAATCGTTGGTAATACGACGAAGCCGACACCAAGCGACCACATCAAACTGGTCTCTCCAGAGAGTAAGCCAAACACGGCGATGGTTTGATTGCCTCACGTTCACCCACACAACAAATGGCGTGCAAAGCGCAGGGCGGCACCATTGCATTGCAACCTGTGAGTCGACATAAAGTCCAGCGCCATTAGCCGCTATGAGAAACGAGGGAGCACTCGCAACCGCTTTCAAATAATGGTTTGCAAATAGCCAAATTACGAGTGATAGCCAAGCAAAAACAGACAGCGAATACATGAGCCAACCAAAACTCATGAGCGCAACAAATAAACATATATCAGCGCAACGTATTGCTAATACTGAGGGTTTACTCTCTAGATGCCAACGTTTTACCGGCGGCTTAATCAGACCTTTACTCGCTTCAGCATAAACGCCACCATTTCTGCAAGTTCAGGATCTTCGCATTTCTGGTGCCCCATAAACCAAGCAAATAAATCCGGATCGTCACAAGTAACTAAACGCCTAAAAATTGCTTGTTGCCGGTCATCGAGTTCGTCATAAGCTTCTTTCACAAATGGCTCAAACAATACATCGAGCTCAAGCATACCGCGGCGACATGCCCACAGTAGTCGCTTCTTGTCTTTCAATTTTTCTTCAGATTGACGAATCAGATCCATGTGTAACCTCGCACTCAAGTTGAAATTAAAGTGTACCAAAAACCACAGCCCCCTGCTCTTTTAATCAACACGGAAAATGCTGAATTCGTATGGTTAACATTACGCTTCCCTCGCTCATTTATGTTCACCTTCGTTTCAGTTAAACTGTATACACATTTTGTCTTTAAAGGAGCTCAGAGGTGGAAGTAGTTGTTCCTGAACAAACAGTTGTATTTAAGGTGCCGCAGTTAGGGATACTAACCATTAGTGGCCCAGACAGCGAAACCTTTCTTCACGGCCAGCTCACTTGCGAAGTTCGAAACCTGCAGTCTTCGGGATGGTTTTCTGGTGGTTACTGCAACCCGCAAGGAAAACTCATCAGTAATTTCCACGCGAAAAAGCAGCAAGACACCTTCTTCTTGGTATTAGAAAGTGCACTCCTAGAGAGCACCCTCACTCAGTTGAAGAAATATGCCGTATTTAGCAAAGTAGAAATTCATGATCGAAGTTCAAGCTATGAACTTATCGCGCATTGGGGCCAGCAACTTAATGAAACAGAGTCAGAAAATTTGTTGCATCCGACACTTGCGCTAACACTTCAAGACGCGACTGATACGGAGATTACGTTGGTCAATAGCCCAAACCTCTGGCAACAAGCGACCTTCGCCATTGGGTGGTTTAGCGTTCCGCTTGAACTCAGCCAAGAACATCTACCGCAGGTTTTTAATCTAGACCTGCAGGCTGGAATTAGCTTCAAAAAGGGTTGCTACATTGGCCAAGAGCCAATCGCACGTATGCATTACAGAGGACAAACAAAGCGACGTGCCGCTCGCTTTATCGGCCAAGCACACGATTTACCTTCCGTAAACAACACACTTTTATTAAAAGTTGGCGAAAACTGGCGCCGTGCGGGTGCGATTCTGAGTGCAGTGCGTTATGATGGCGAAGTCGTTGCGTTAGTCGCGCTCGCTTCTGTCGACATCGAAGAAGCAGCAGAGTTTCGCATAGAGGGGCAGGACGACAGCCAATTCACCCACTGCCCACTTAAAACTTGAATGGAAAAGAATTCATGAGTGACAAAATCAGCCAAGACAAAGCCGTGACCATTCACTATGCCGTGAAGAGCCCAAGTGGAGATGTTTTAGACCAGTCTTCAGATGAGCGTCCGCTTGCATTCATTTTCGGTCGTGGCATGCTAATTCCAGGTTTGGAAAAGGCGTTAGACGGCAAAGCCGCAGGTGATGAGTTAAGTACCGTAGTTCCTGCCGCAGAAGCATACGGCGAGCGTCACGACGGTTTGATTCAAACCGTACCGAAAAACTTATTTGGTGAGCAAGAAATAACACCGGGTATGCAGTTCCGCGCAACAACAGATAACGGCGAGCAGTCTGTTGTAGTAGTTGACGTGAGCGACACTGAAGTGACTGTTGACGGCAACCACCCTCTTGCGGGTATGGATTTGTCGTTTGATGTGAAAGTGATTGATGTTCGTGACGCAACTGCTGAAGAACTTGATCATGGTCATATTCATGGTCCGGGCGGCGTCGACCACTAATCGACGAGCTCAGAGTAAAATAGAAATGGCGTGCTAAACACGCCATTTTTTTATCTGCATTCCAACGGGCTCAACCTTAGGCTGCTGCCTCTTTGGTTGCACGAGTTTTCGCTAAAACCATGTAAATCGCCGGCACTACAAACAAGGTGAAGAGCGTTCCAATGGTCATTCCCGCCGCAATAATCAAACCCATTGCAAAACGAGATGCGGCACCCGGACCACTCGCAATCAATAACGGCAACATAGCAAGCACAGTTGCAGCCGTTGTCATTAAAATTGGGCGCAAACGAATAGCAGCCGCTTCTTCAATTGCTTCGCGCTTCGATTTCCCTTCTTCTTGGAGCTTGTTGGCGAACTCGACAATCAAGATACCATGTTTGGCGATCAAGCCGATGAGTGTAACTAATCCAACTTGCGTATAGATATTCAGCGTAGTTAATCCTAGACTCACGAAAATAAGCGCCCCACAAATACTCATAGGTACGGTCACCAATACAATAATTGAGTCTCTGAATGACTCGAACTGAGCCGCTAACACTAAGAAAATAATAACCAAAGCAAAGAAGAATGTAACCACCAACTGTTGCCCTTCCGACTTGAACTGTCGTGATTGTCCTGCGTAGTCGATGACGACACCGTCGGGTAATCTTTCAGCCGCGGAAGTCTCCAAAATGCTTAACGCTTCACCTAAAGTGACACCGGGCCGTGGAATCCCTGAAATCGTTACTGAGTTGAGCTGTTGGAAACGATTCAACTGCTGTGGCTGCACCGAACTCTCAAGCGTTACTAAGGTGTCTAGCGGAATCAATTCTCCAGCTTGGTTTCGCGTGTAAAAGTTCTTCAATTGCTCCGCGGTGAGGCGTTCACTGCGTTGCACTTGCGGAATTACTCGATAAGAACGATTTTCTAGCGCAAAACGCCCCGCATACGCACCCGCCATTAACGAGCCCACGTCAGCGGATAATTGCGCCATATCAACACCCATCAATGACGCTTTTTCTCGATCAATCAAGATAGTCTCACGCGGTCTATCGATACTTAAATCGGTATCTAACATGATAAACCGGCCCTGACTCATGGCATCTTGAATAATTTGCCCCGCAACCTCTTGTAGATTCTCAAGAGGTTGCGTTGAACTCACCACAAACTCAACGGGTAGTCCACCACCGGGGCTCGGAAGTGAAGGCGGCACCAATGCAAATATTTGCAAACCGGGAACCTTGTCGATAAAGGGTTGTATAGACTGGTCAAGCACTTCTTGCGTAGTCCGCTCTCGCTCATCCCATGCTTTGAAGCCAAGCCCCGTACCTGCGCTATTCGGTCCCATCATGCCATTAATAACGAAAGCCATTTCAATTTCATCAATGTCGCTTTGCAACTTCGCAAATTGATCCGTGTTTTGCTCAACATAATCTAAGGTGGCAAAGCTATCCGCTTCACTGATCATGAACACAAAACCTAAATCTTCTGCAGGCTCAAGCTCTGAACTACTTGTCATAAACAAGAAGTAACATGAGATAAGGATAAGAATACCAAATACAACCGGTACAGATTTGGTTTCTAACGTACCGTGCAATCGACGTTGGTAGCGTTCTTTAAGCCCTGCAAACCGCTCATTGAGCCATTTCTCAAACTTTGGTTGCTTCGAGCCGTCTCTCCGTGACCGCAACATACGCGAACACATCATTGGTGATAACGTAAGTGCCACAACTCCAGAAAGTACGACCGTTGCCGCCAATGTAAAGGCAAATTCTACGAACAAAGTGCCGGTCAGTCCGCCAATAAAACCAATAGGTACAAATACAGCCACCAACGTGGTCGACATTACGATGACTGGACCCGCTAATTGTCGAGCACCAATAAGTGCCGCTTCCATTCGTGACTTACCCTCTTCGACAAGCCGTTGAATGTTTTCGAGCATGATGATTGCGTCGTCTACCACAATACCGATCGCAAGCACCATGGCGAGCAGTGTGAGCAAGTTAATTGAAAAGCCCAACGCGAGCATGAGGAAAAACGTACCAATTAACGACAACGGTACGGCGACTGCAGGAATAATAACTGAGCGCAGCGAACCTAAAAATGCATAAATCACAACGAGCACGATGATGAGCGCGAGCACGATGGTTTCCACCACCTCGTAAATTGCGTTTTCAATGTACTCGGTCGAGTCGTACGACACACTTGCACTCAAACCTTCTGGCAATTGCGGGATAATATCTGCATCCCAAACATCTCTCACCTCCGCAATCACATCAAGTGCGTTCGCATCAGGCGCAATTTCAATTCCAATAAAGGTCGCTTTTTGGCCGTTATAGCGCGCTGACGCATTGTAGTTCTCTGCGCCCAACTCAACTTCAGCAATATCGGCTAAACGCACCACAGCGTCTGCATCAGAGCGAACGATCAGTGATTCGAAATCTTCTACTGAACGCAGATCTGTATCTGCTGTTACATCAACCGCAACGCGCTGCCCTTTCGTACGACCGACCGCAGAAAGCACATTATTACGAGCGAGCGCAGACATCACTTCTGACCCGGTCACGTTCATTGCCGCCATACGCCCAGAATCCAGCCAAATGCGCATCGCAAAGGTTTCGCCACCCAGAATTTGCGCACGCTGTACGCCCGAGATGGTCGCCAATTTAGGTTCGACCACGCGCACTAAGTAATCTGTGATTTGGTTGCCGTCTAAAATATCGCTGTAAAACGACAAATACATGGCCGCTACGTCTTGCCCGATATTCAGGGTCACAACAGGCTCTTCGGCATTCTCCGGTAAATCGCTGCGCATTTTATTCACCTGCGCGGCAATTTGGGTGAGTGCGTCGTTCGGGTCGTAATCAAGGCGAAGAAATGCCTGAATTGTACTCACCCCTGCTGAGGATGAAGAAACGATGTAATCAATCCCCTCAGCAGCAGCAATTTCGCGCTCTAATGGCGTCGTAATAAAGCCTTGGACCAAATCTGCATCAGCACCAATATAAGCAGTACTCACCGTGACGGCTGCATTCTGAATTTCTGGAAACTGGCGCACGTTCAGGTCGAGCATTGCGCGCAAGCCAACCAGGAGCATAAGTAAGCTAATAACCGTAGCAAGGACCGGTTTACGAATAAATATATCGGTAAATTTCATAGTAAAGCTAAACCCTTATTTATTGTCCGGCTGCGGATTAGTCTCTGCGGGTGGTTGTACCGATTCTTCATCATTAATTTCAACTGGCACACCGTTTCTCAGCTTTAATAAACCTGAGGTTGCGAGACGCTCTCCCTCTGAAAGGCCATCGACTACTTCCACCATGTCTCCTAATTCTTGGCCTGTACGAATGAGTCGTTGCTGTGCAACAAGCCCATCTCCGTCCTCATTTTCCGAGATAATATAAACTACATTGCCATAAGGATTGAATTGCACTGCTGTTCTTGGAATGGTTAACACGTCGCGTGGTGCGCCCTGCGTTAAGGTAACGCGCCCAAACAAACCTGAGCGTAATTTATTCTCAGGGTTTTGCACAGTTGCCTGCAATTCGAAGGTCCGAGTTGCACTGTCGACTCGGGGTTCGATCGCTGTTATCGAACCTTCAAAGGCTTGATCATTGTATGCATCTGCAATAATTTCAACAATATCGCCCTCCGACACGAGTCCGAGGAAACGCTCAGAGAGCGTAAAATTTAGATAAATGGGATCGAAAGACTCTAAATAAACCAAAGATTGGCCCGGGTTCACAAATTGACCGAGATTTACACGACGAATACCAGCGACGCCAGTAAATGGTGCACGAATCGTTTTACGGTTGATTAGAGTTTGTTGTGCTTGCACGGCAGCTTGCGCCTGCTGGAGTTGGCTCTGCGCTCGCTGTACTTCTTGCTCTGAAACATTCCCTTGGCCTACCAAAGGCTGTAAACGTGTCACATCTCGTTGTGCGATGTCTTCAGCCGCCAACAAACGCGCAAGCTCTGCGCGGTCAATTTCCGTATCGAGCTGGAACAGAACATCCCCTGCCTCAACTAAGGCGCCACTCTCAAAGCTCACTTGCTCAATAATCCCGGCATACTGAGATGACAATTCCGTGCCGTTCACAGGCTGAAACGTACCGACTGCAGTAAGCGTTCTACGCCACTGATCAGGTTTCACCTCTGTTGCTGTAACCGTCACTGTTGGAACTGGCATATTATCGAAGAAATCGTTCATAAAATAATTGCCAACGGCTTTATAGCCGAAGATCAACCCAAATACGATACCAGTTAAAATAAGCATCACGGTCATGCGTTTTGCTAACATGAAAAACTCCAACACAGAAATGAAACGGGGGGCGATTTTACCACGTCTTCTATTACGAGACGGCTGCTAAAAAGTTTAAATTTGTAAAAAAAAAGCCCCGTGACAAAAGGCACAGGGCTAAACTCTCATTGGGCTAACTTACTCACTCACATTCTAAACAACGCAAATAAACACCGCGTGGATCATTGAACTGCTTGAATAAGAAATAAGCGCCTTTCATTTCACCTACAACTTCGGGCAATTGCACTTGGCTTCCTCCAATTCCTAAGTCTGCAAACAGACGGTCCCAGAACGAAGGTTCAAAGGTAGGCCATTTCGCCTTTGGACTCTCTAGCTCTGCGAGTTCAGCAGCTTTTGCAACCGCGTCATGCAAATCCCCAAGGGTATCTACAAGCCCAAGCTGTAACGCTCGATCGCCCGACCATACCTGTCCTTGAGCCACTTCATGAACTGCTTCGCGAGTCATTCCGCGTGCTTCTGCAACTAAATCAAGGAAGTCATCATAAATGGCATCAACCCCCGCTTGCACCACACGACCAAGCTCAGGCGTTACATCAGAGGTCATGGTAAACGTTGGGTAGTCCGTGGTGCTGACACCATCAAAATTAATCCCGACTTCTGCCAAGGTTTCTTCAATCGTTGGAATCAAACCAAATACACCAATTGAACCGGTAATGGTGGTAGGTGCCGCCATAATGACATCGGCCCCTGCAGAGATCCAATAGCCACCAGAAGCCGCAACCGAGCTCATGGAAGCAACAACAGGCTTCCCAGCAGCACGAAGGTTCAAGATTTCCTGACGAATCACCTCAGAGGCGAAAGCACTACCGCCCGGACTATCAACACGCAAAACAACCGCTTTTACTTTCTCGTCAAACCGCGCGTCACGCAGTTCGCTTGCAAGTCGGTCGCCACCAATTTCAGCAGGCGAACCCATACCATCGACTATTGCACCACGGGCAAAAATAATCGCGACCTGCTCGTCACTATTCGTCACGTTGAAGTTAGGATTCTTCACCTCTTCAGATAGAGTTTCCCAATAGGTGGTATGCGCAATTTGGCGGAAAGAATGGTGATCTTCATCCTGACCCGCAACTTCAATAATTCGTGCGCGCATTTCTTCGCGATGTAACAGTTCATCAACCATGCCGGTTTGCAGTGCAACTTGCGCCATATCCATGTCTGAAGCTTCAAGTACGGTCATATAGTCTTCAAAGCTACCCGACATCATCGAACCATCAATCGTACGAGTTTGCGTCAGCGTCGCAAGATACTGCTGCCAGTTTTCGTTTAACCAGCCACTCAAGTTTTCACGTGCTTCATCTGACATTTCACTCAAGAGGTAAGGTTCAACCGCAGATTTATAGTCACCTACACGAAACACATTTACTTTAACTTTTAGCTTCTCAAGAAGCTCTGCATAGTAGGGACGCTCAGAGCGAAAGCCTTCAAGCATGGCCATACCCAGTGGGTTGAGATAAACGTGGTCTGCTTGGGCTGCGAGCAAATATTGAGACTGCGAGTAGGAATTACCCATCGCATAAACAGGCTTTCCACTCTCCTTAAATGCGCTTATTGCATTGGCAAGTTCAGTGGTTTTATTTAAACCGGCTCCAGCGAACTGGCTCAGTTCTAAAACTAGGCCAGCAATATTTTCATCGGTTGCTGCATGCTCGAGCAAAGTAATGAGTTCGTAGAGTGACTCGCTTGGCATGGCGCCATTCCCGAGTGCTTCCTCGACCGCCTTTTCAAAAGGGTCTTCCTTTTGACGATACTCAACAAGCGTACCTTTCAGTGCAAGAACAAGCATTGCGCCTTCTGGAACGTCCACTTCTTCAGACGGTGAAAGGATAGCCGATACGATCAATATAATCACAATAACAGTGAGTACATGGGCAACGTAACGACGAATATTAGATAAAATAGTACCAATTTTGCCGAAGATAGCAGCTAAGAACTTCATTTTAGGCTCCTCATGAGCGTTCACTTATTATTGTTATTGTATCCAATTCTGGAAATATTTGGCCTACAAGAATGTAACAACACGTTTCAATTTCAATGGTCGTCGCACTCACCAATATCTTCGTTCCAAATATCAGGGCGCCGTTCGATGAAATCGGCCATTAACTCAATACATCGCTCATCATTGAGTTCAATCACCTCAACTCCAGCATCGCGCAACCATTCTAGATGCCCGGAAAAGTTTCTCGACTCTCCTACCACCACGGTTCCAATATTAAATTGTCGAATTAAACCCGAGCAATACCAACAAGGTGCTAATGTGGTGACCAGTACTTTATCTCGATAAGTTTTCTGACGACCCGCTTTACGAAATGCATCTGTTTCACCATGCACCGAGGGATCGTTGTCCTGGACACGACGATTTCTCCCCCTGCCCAAGAGCGTTCCAGAACTATCAAACAAAGCAGCTCCAACAGGAACACCCCCCTCCTCGTAACCTTTTCTCGCTTCCTTGAGCGCTATTTCCAACATATCTTCATGCGTCATCATGGTATCCAAAGTCAACTTAACATTCGCTGACATTGACAATAGCGTTAAGTTAAAACACTGACAATAGAACGAATGCTAAAAAAAAAAGCTCACCACAGTGAGCCCTTTTCAAGATTACTGTCTATTACAACGAGGATAACGCATCATTCAGCAATTTACTTGGACGCATGGCTTTTGATACAAGCTCTGCATTCGGTTGATAATAGCCACCGATTTCAACCGCAACACCTTGCACGTCATTGAGCTCCGTGACAATCGCTTGCTCATTTTCGAGTAACGTTTGCGCTAAAGATGCAAATCGAGTTCTCAATTCAGCGTCTTGGTTCTGGTTTGCCAACGCTTCCGCCCAATACATCGCGAGGTAAAAGTGACTACCACGGTTATCAAGCTCACCGGCCTTGCGTGATGGAGACTTATCGTTCTCCAAGAACTTGGCAGTTGCTTCATCGAGGGTATCAGCGAGTATTTTTGCGCGATCGTTTTGCGTAACCCGGCTCAAATGTTCAAAGGAGGCCGCAAGCGCAAGGAATTCACCGAGTGAATCCCAACGCAAGTGGTTCTCTTCAACAAACTGCTGCACGTGCTTAGGTGCTGAACCGCCCGCACCTGTTTCAAACAAGCCACCTCCATTCATTAGAGGTACGATTGAAAGCATTTTTGCTGAGGTATTTAATTCCAAAATCGGGAACAAGTCAGTCAAGTAATCGCGCAATACGTTACCGGTGACTGAAATTGTGTCCTTCCCTTCTTTTATGCGCTGCAAAGAATGACGTGTCGCGTCCACAGGGCTCATAATTTGAATATCCAAGCCGCTCGTATCATGTTCTTCTAAATAAGTGTTCACCTTTGCAATGAGTTCACGATCATGCGCGCGGTTGCTATCGAGCCAGAATACAGCTGGCATACCGCTTTGCCGTGAGCGCGTCACCGCAAGTTTTACCCAATCACGAATCGGTGCGTCTTTCACCTGACACATACGCCAGATGTCGCCTGCTTCAACTGTATGCGAAAACACCACGTCACCCGCTTGGTTGTATACTTTCACGGTGCCATCACTCGGAATTTCAAAGGTTTTGTCATGAGAGCCGTATTCTTCAGCTTTCTGCGCCATCAAGCCAACATTCGGTACCGTCCCCATCGTAGCCGGGTCAAAAGCGCCATGTTCTTTACAGAAGTTGATCGTTTCTTGATACACACCTGCGTAGCAACGATCTGGAATCATCGCTTTGGTATCCGCTTGCTTGTTATCTGGTGTCCACATTTTGCCTGAGTCACGAATCATCGCAGGCATTGAGGCATCGATAATAATATCGCTTGGCACGTGTAAGTTCGTTATACCCTTGTCTGAGTTCACCATAGCGAGTTCAGGGTTCTTGCCATACACCGCTTGCATTGCCGTTTTAATTTCATCTGCCTTTGCTGCTGGAAGCTTATCTAACTTCGCATAAAGGTCACCGATCCCGTTCGTTGCATCGAACCCAATTTCCTTCACTTCTGCCGCGAACTGCTCGAGCACATCACGATAGTAAACACGAACCGCGTGCCCGAACATAATCGGGTCAGACACTTTCATCATGGTCGCTTTCAAATGCAAAGAGAGCAAAACGCCTTCTTCTTTAGCCGCAGCGGTCTCTTTCTCGTAGAACGCAACTAATTGACGCTTGTTCATCACCGCTGCATCGACCACTTCGCCTTCGAGCACTTTGACACCGTCTTTCAAAACCGTTTCGGAGCCGTTGCTCTCAAGGACGATTTTTAAGCTATCTGCCGCAGGAAAAGTTTTCGATTGCTCGCTGCTGTAAAAATCGCCATCGCACATGTGTGCAACGTGCGTTTTTGAATCACTGCTCCAAGCGCCCATTTTGTGTGGATGCTTTTTCACATAGTTCTTCACTGACGTTGGCGCGCGACGATCTGAGTTGCCCTCACGCAAAACTGGGTTTACCGCACTACCTTTTACGCGATCATATCGTGCTCTAATGTCGCGCTCTTCGTCGTTCTTTGGCTCAAACGGATAATCTGGCAACGCATAGCCTTGCGCTTGCAATTCTTTAATGGTCGCCGTCAATTGCGGAATCGAAGCAGAGATATTCGGCAATTTAATAATGTTCGCTTCTGGTGTCTTTGCTAGCTCACCTAGCTCCGCCAACGCGTCAGGAATGCGCTGGTCTTCTTTCAAGTACTCTGGAAATACCGCAATAACACGGCCCGCTAAAGAAATGTCTCGAGTTTCAACAGCAACGCCTGCTGCTTTCGCAAAACTCTGGATAATTGGTAGCAATGAATAGGTCGCTAAGCGAGGTGCCTCGTCTGTTTCGGTATAAATAATCGTAGATTTATTCGTTGACATAGTAATTCCTATGAGTCATTTCACCTTCCAAAAAGGTGTAATAGGCCAGAAACGGGTGGCGTATTATCGCACTCACCCCGGGTATTTTCAATTCAACGGAGAAAACGGAAGTTAATCGCAATGCGTATAGAAAGGCATGCTAAGTTCACATTAATTTGCTAAAAATAAGCAATTATTCAACATTCAGGAGTACACCATGAAACACAAGTTACGCGGCGCGACGCTTGCGGTCGTTTCCGCCCTCGTATTACCCGCATTGGCCCTAAGCTCTGCAGTGAGTGCAGATGACCATGGCAAGAAACCGCTATCCGTTGAAGTTTTATGGGAATTAAAACGTATTGGCAGCCCCGTGATCAGTCCACAAGGGACACACATCGTGGCACCCGTGACCGAGTACAATGTGGAAAACGATGAAGGTTCAACACAATTATGGCTGTTTTCGCCCAACGGCGATATGCAAAGACCACTGACTGCGGAAGGTTTTCGCGCAAGCGAGCCCGTATTCTCTCCAGATGGCAAACACCTTGCCTTTATTAGCCAACGACAGGAGGACGATGCAGGCCAAATTTATGTACTTCCCATGGATGCACCGGGTGAGGCGACACGCATTACCAACGTTCCAACAGGCGTTAACGGTCTGAAATGGGTAGGTCAGCATCTCTATTTCGTCAGTAATGTTTGGCCTGAGCTCAGCTGGGACGAAATGAAAGAACGCATGGACACAGAGAAAAACGATCATATCTCTGCCCATCAATGGAATGCATTGCCCTACTCTTCATTTGATCGGTATTTAGATGAAAACAGAGAGTCTTATGTTTTCAGAGTTGCCCCTACCGGTGGAAATGTTGAACCAGTAACACAATCTATGGGCTGGGAACTCTCACGCTCTGGCGCGGGTGCAGGCAGTTACGATGTAGACACGGGAGAACGCTACATTGCATTCGTGAGCGATTCCGAACGCGATGGCGTTACACCGAATTACGATATCTTTCTCGCACCATTGCAAGAAGAAGGCGAAGTTACTAATTTAACCGAGGGTAATTTAGGCTCCGATAGTAACCCAACCTTTAACAGTTCAGGAAACCTGCTTGCCTACACACAGCAGAGTATTCCTGGCTTTTATGCCGACACCGCGAAACTCAAAGTGTACGACGTAAATCGAGAATCTACCGAAGCATTAGCAGCCGATTGGGATCGTTCAGTCACCAATATTACTTGGACACCCGATAGCCGAGGCATTTACTCTGTGGTTGCTGATGAAGCCACCAATCGGGTTTATCACATTGATGTGCGTCGCGATCGCGTACGAGCTATCACCGCTGAAACTGACTTTGGTGGTTTAAGTATTGCCAACAACAATGTATTAGTCGGTACTAATCAAAGTTTCTTACACCCAGCACAATTGGTCTCCATCAATACCAGAAATGGTAGCACCACGAGACTCGATACCTTCAACGATGACGTACTTGCGAATGTAGACCTTGGAACCTATGAGAGCGTCACTTATGAGGGGCACAATGGAAAGCCAATTCAAATGTGGGTTCATTATCCACCAGGCTTTGATTCAAGTAAGAAGTATCCGTTATTCCTATTAATTCATGGTGGTCCACACAACGCGATTTCAAATGGTTTCCACTACCGTTGGAATGCACAAACCTTTGCGTCTTGGGGCTACGTGACCGCGTGGCATAACTTCCACGGCTCAAGTAGTTTTGGTCAAGAATTTGCTGATAGCATTAATCCAGATTGGGTAACGGCTCCCTATGAGGACACCATAAAAGCGGCGAAGTGGTTCCAAGAGAAATCGTGGATCGACAACGACCGCTTATTTGCGGGGGGCGCTAGCTATGGTGGTTACCTGAGCACGATTCTTCTGGGCAAACCACATCCATTCGACGCCTTGCTGATTCATGCTCCGGTTTACAACATGTATTCGCAAATGTCAGCAGACTTCGCGGTGCACGCAGACCGTTTTGGGCATTATTGGGAACGTCCAGAAATCTATCAATCAATATCCCCCCATTACTTTGCTGAAAATTTCAATACACCCGCTCTTTTGATTCATGGCTTGCGTGACTTGCGCGTACCCGTTGGGCAAAGTTTTGAGCTATTCAGAACTTTACAAAGCCGAAATGTGGAGTCTCGGATGATCTACTTCCCCGACGAAAATCACTGGATATTAAAACCCAACAATTCAATTTATTGGTACAACGAAGTGAAGCGTTGGGTGGAGCAACACACGCCTCCAGGGGCACGCTAATATACTTGACTAAAATAGTCGGGTTATGGGATGCTATCACCCATGTACAAAAATACATGGGTGATTTATGAGACTCACATCAAAAGGACGCTATGCCGTCACGGCAATGCTTGATGTTGCGCTGCACAGTAATGATGCGCCCGTTCCTCTGTCAGATATTGCAGAGCGACAAGGAATTTCACTATCTTATCTTGAGCAATTATTTGCAAAATTACGCCGTGCCGAGCTCGTGGAAAGTATTCGCGGTCCGGGCGGTGGTTACAAACTGACCCTTCACCCAGATCAAATATCGATTGGCAAAATTATTCATGCAGTCAACGAGTCTGTAGACGCAACGAAATGCCAAGGCCAAAGTAATTGCCATGCCGGTGAGCGCTGCATTACACATCATCTATGGTCAGATTTAAGTGATCGAATCGCTGAGTTTCTCGACGATATTTCTTTAGGAAGTTTAACTGTGCCACCTACGGGTGAGCCGCAACAAGCTCACCATAACTTAAGTGCTCGTATTCCTGTTCAGCCGGCATGAGTTGCCAGCGTTCTAATATTGTTCACAATGGCGCGCAAGCCGTTACCTCGCGTCGGTGAGATGTGACGTTCAAGATCAAGTGCTGAAAAATAGCCGTCAATATCAAACGCGGTAATTTCCGCAGGTGTTTTCTTCTCATAAGCGGCCATCACAAGAGCGAGAAGCCCACGCACAATAATGGCGTCGCTATCTACTTCAAACGTAAGCTTTTCGCCTTGCTTGTCAGCAATAAGCCACACGTCACTTTGACAGCCTTTTACTTTATACTCAGGTAATTTTTTCTCTTCAGATAAGGTCGGCAACTGCTTACCCAAATCGATAATGTATTGATAGCGCGCTTCCCAATCATCGAGGAACTCGAGATCTTCAACAATTTCTTGTGTGGTTGGTAACTTCACTTCTACCCCTTAAAAGAACAAACCTGCCTCGAGCTGTGCTTCTTCACTCATTTTATCCCGCGACCAAGGTGGGTCGAACACTAAGTTCACTTTCACGTCCTTCACATGTGGAACCATGCCCACACGATATTCCACGTCGCCCACTAGGACAGGCCCCATACCACAACCAGGCGCCGTCAGTGTCATATCAATATCGACGCGGTTGGCTTCGGCATTCACCGCCACCTTATAAATGAGCCCAAGAGAGACTAAATTAATTGGAATTTCCGGGTCATATACAGTTTCCAGCGCGTCCCACACCTGCTGCTCATCAATTTCGCCAGAACTCGGTTCTGGAAATTCAAGAGTAATCGGTTTACGGCCAATCGCGTCGGCGTCTGTGCCGTCAATTCGCAACATATTCCCACGCCAGGTCACAGTGTAATTACCACCGAGATCTTGTGTGATATTCACAAACTCGCCTGCAGGAATCGTTTCTTTTTGCCCTGAAGGAACACGTCGTGCAGGACAATTACGGGTGACACTGACAATTTTTTGCATGCTAGGCAACGCTAAAGCTTTCGCCGCATCCGCATGCATCCACTACATTTGGATTGTTAAATTTAAGGAGCCCATTCACCCCTTCAATCACATAATCGATTTCTGTGTTTTTGAGCATCTCTACTGCGTTTTCCGCAATAGCGATCGTCACTTTCTCAGACGCTTTTACTATGATATCAGTCGCAGCCGGGCCATCAGCATAGTCGATCACATAAGCATACCCTGTGCAGCCGCTTGGTTTTGTCGACAATCGAATGACTTTACTTTCGCCCTGCATGGCTAACTTTGCCTCAAAGTGCTTCACCGCTTTAGGTGTCACCTGCACGACTTCTGTACTTGGAACAAACGTTTCAACTGACATGATGAACCTAACCTATTCTTCGTAATGCAAATACATAGAGATTACATAAGCATTGTTTGTGCTTTTTTCAATGCTTGAAAAAATACATCTACTTCTTGCTTCGTATTATAAATGGTAAACGACGCGCGCGCAGTACCTGGCACACCTAATCTCGCCATCAATGGCTGAGCACAGTGATCGCCGGTCCGAATCGCAACGCCTTGCCTATCAAGAATGAATCCAATATCAGCAGGATGAACTCCGTTAAGAACGAAACTATAAACACCCACTTTACTCGGCGCATTCCCTACTAAACGCAATCCTTGAATCTTCGCTCCCTGTTCACATGCATAAGCCATTAATTCAGCTTCATATGCTTGCACGTCATTCACGTCGAATTGCTGAAACCAACGAATTGCCGCGGCTAAACCAATCGCACCCGCAATATTCGGTGTACCAGCCTCTAAGCGATTCGGTAATGGTCCCCACGTCGCAGACTCATAGCTCACCGTGGCAATCATCTCGCCTCCCGTGAGCCAAACGGGCCACGTGTCAAGCACGTCATAACGACCCCAGAGCACACCGACACCCGTTGGGCCAAATAGCTTATGACCAGAAAATGCGTAGAAATCACAACCGAGGGCTTGTACATTCACATTTCCGTGTGCAACACCCTGTGCACCATCGACAAGAATGAGTGCAGCAGGTGCAACTGAACGAATCTGGCGAACCAGTGCAGCTACCGGATTCACTGTACCGAGTGCGTTTGATACATGTGGGAAAGCTACGAACTTAGTGCGCTCGGTCAATAATGCCGTGAATGCCTCTTGATTGAGCTCACCGGAATCGTGGATTGGCGCCACATGAAGGATTGCTCCACTTTTCAAACAAGCTTGTTGCCAGGTTACCAAATTAGCATGATGCTCTAACTCAGTGACAATCACTTCATCGCCTGCCTGCAGACGCTCAGCCATCCCTTTGGCAACAATATTAATACTCTCGGTGGTACCACTCGTCCAAATAACTTCTCCGCTTCGCTGCGCGCCAATAAAATGCTGCACAACACCACGCGCGTTCTCATATAATTTGGTCGCTTCATCCGAGAGGAAGTGAGCGCCCCGATGTACATTACTATTCGTCGTTGAATAATATTCTACGAGCGCATCAATCACCGCTTGTGGCTTCTGCGTTGTTGCTGCGTTATCGAGATACACAAGCGGCTTACCATGCACTTCCCGCGTTAAAATTGGAAACTGTGCGCGAATCGCGGTTACATCAAGGCTCATATTTGCCCCATTTCCTCAAATCTTGCGCGTAACATAGGTTGTAACCAATTTGAGAGCGCCTTATTCGGTACATGTGAAATAAGCTCTTGAATAAAGCCAAAGTTCAGCATTACCAACGCTCTCGCTTTTGGAATTCCACGTGAGAGCAGGTAATACAGAGCTTGCTCAGAAATTTCTGCAACCGTCGCACCATGGGCACACTGTACATCATCGGCGTAAATTTCTAACTCAGGTTTGGTATTAATTTGCCCACCGCGAGAGAGCAACAAATTCCGGTTATTGAGTTCTGCTAGCGTCTTTTGCGCATCACGGTGAATATGAATACGTCCGTTAAAGGTGGCACGGGCTTTGTCACCTACGATACCGCGAGCGTTCTCTTCGGTCGTACCGTTTGGCTTCGCGTGTTCAATCGTCGTGTGTAGATCGAAATGCTCTTTCACACCGAGTAAATAAATTGCATTTAACTTCGCTTGCGCATGTTCAGCACTGTGGATCACGTCAATGTCGAGACGGCTTAATTCGCTACCGTAGCCAACCACAGTACTGTTCAATTTAGATGCTTCACCCAACTTTATATGGCAACCACCCACATGAATCGCCTGCTGCCCATGCATTGCGAAACGATAATGTTCTAACTCTGCGCGATCGCCCACGACATATTCTGAGAATACAGTATTGATGCTAGTCGCGGTTCCTTCACCGTGTTCGATTACCGTACACTCTGCACCTTCACCTAGCTCCACCAACACCCGAAAGTGCGCTTCAACGCCTTCACTCGTGTAATTTACGATCCGAATTGGCGTTTCCAACTTGGTATGTGCTGCAACGCGAATTACCCAACCTTCGTGGCTCATGACGTCATTCACTAAGCCGAATAAATGATGTTCGGGTTTTGCCGCGTTCATCAATGCATTAACCGCATCGGCATCACTCTGCACGAGCGTTGAAAGTGAGTCAATTTCCAAGCCAATAGGGAGGTTAAGGTCTGCAATCTTCGTAACCAAGGCACCATTCACTGCCACAAGATCAATACTATTCAAGCCCTCAACGGTTGGTGCTGTGTAGTTCACCGGCGCCATGTCTGTGGCTAATTTAGACTCCGCAATTGCATGCAAAGACGTGTAACGCCACGCTTCAGTTCGCCGAGTTGGCCACGACTGTTCTCTCAGCTTCGCGAGCGAGGCACTGCGAACGGGAGCGAGTTCGCTCAAATGTTCAGCACCGCGTGCCACGACATTGTCTAGCCATTGGCTCATGCGGTTGCCTCCTCTCCTTTCTCCAACCAAGCATAACCAGAAGCTTCTACCTCTTTTGCAAGCTCAGGGCCACCGCTCTTTACAATCTTACCGTCGGCGAGAATATGAACGAAGTCAGGTTTAATAAAATCAAGTAAGCGTTGGTAATGGGTTACGACAATAAAGCTGCGTTTGCCGTCGCGCTGACTATTCACACCATTGGCAACCACTTTGAGTGCGTCGATATCGAGGCCAGAATCCGACTCATCCAAAATCGCGAGCTTCGGGGCGAGCAAAATTAGCTGCATAATTTCGTTCCGCTTCTTTTCGCCGCCAGAAAATCCCTCGTTGACACCACGTTTTAAGAAATCGAGCGGTAAATTTACTTGTTTGCAAGCTTCCTTCGCGAGTTTCAAAAACTCAGCAGCGGTGTAGGCATCTTCGCCTTGCGCATTACGCACCGCATTCACCGATTCCTTCATGAATTCCATATTGCTCACACCAGGAATTTCTACCGGGTACTGGAACGCCAAAAACAAACCGGCTTGTGCACGCTCGTCCACTTCTAAATCGAGTAAATCACGCTCATTAAAAATTACGTTTCCACTGGTCGGCTCGTAACCATCGCGACCAGAAAGTACATAACCTAATGTACTCTTTCCAGCGCCATTTGGACCCATGATGGCATGAACTTCACCTGGTTTTACTTCAAGGTTCAGCCCTTTCAGAATTTCTTTGTCTTCCACACGTGCATGTAAATTCTTAATTGATAACATGATTACCCCACTGAACCTTCAAGACTAATTTCTAATAACTTGCCTGCCTCTACAGCAAACTCCATGGGTAGCTCTTTAAACACTTCTTTACAAAACCCATTCACAATCATCGACACTGCTTTTTCCGGATCAAGCCCACGCTGTTGGCATAAAAACATTTGGTCGTCACTCACCTTCGAAGTAGACGCCTCGTGCTCTACGATGGCGGACGGATTTGAACTTTCGATGTAGGGAAAAGTGTGTGCTGCGCAACGATCGCCAATGAGCAAGGAATCACATTCCGTTCTATTTCTCGCACCTTCTGCGTTCGGGCCCATTTTCACCAATCCACGGTAGGCATTGCTGCTATTTCCAGCTGAAATCCCTTTAGAAACGATGGTTGACTTTGTATTCTTGCCAAGATGTATCATTTTCGTGCCAGTGTCTGCCTGCTGGCGGCCACGAGTTAATGCAACAGAGTAAAACTCTCCCACACTGTTATCGCCGCGAAGGACACAACTTGGGTATTTCCAGGTGATTGCAGAGCCCGTTTCAACCTGAGTCCAAGATATTTTCGCATTGCGTTCGCAAACGCCGCGTTTGGTCACGAAGTTATAAATTCCGCCTTTCCCGTTCTCATCGCCGGGGTACCAGTTTTGCACGGTGCTGTATTTAATCTGTGCGTCGTCTAAGGCAACCAATTCAACAACAGCTGCATGTAATTGATTTTCATCCCGCTGAGGCGCTGTACAGCCCTCTAAGTAACTCACGTAGCTCCCTTCGTCGGCAACAATCAACGTCCGTTCAAATTGTCCGGTATTGAGTTCGTTAATACGGAAATATGTAGACAGTTCCATTGGGCATCGAACTCCTTTCGGAATATAAACGAATGAACCGTCAGTAAATACCGCACTATTAAGCGCCGCAAAGAAGTTGTCGCCACGGGGTACCACACTACCGATGTATTTCTTCACAAGTTCCGGATATTTTTGAATGGCTTCAGAAATCGGGCAAAAAATAACACCCGCTTCTTCGAGCTTTTCACGGAAAGTGGTGACCACCGATACCGAGTCAAATACAGCGTCCACCGCAACCCCTGCCAGCATTTCTTGCTCATGCAGCGGAATGCCAAGCTTTTCATAGGTACGTAATAGCTCTGGATCAACCTCGTCAAGTGACTTCGGTTTATCCTTCATACTTTTCGGTGCGGAATAGTAAGAAATTGCCTGATAATCGACTGGGTCATAACCTAAGTGTGCCCAATCTGGCTCTTTCATTTTTTGCCAACTACGAAACGCTTGTAAACGCCACTCTAGCATCCACTCGGGTTCATTTTTGATGGCTGAAATCTTACAAATTACATCTTCGTCTAGGCCTACTGGAAAGGTATCCGATTCAATCGCAGAGACGAAACCGGCATCATACTTCCTAGCAATCGCTTGGTCGATTTGCTCGCTCATTTTATTTCCTCATGACGGGTCGGTCAGATGAGGGCCATTATACATTTCCCGACTGTTTTACTCAAGTATTCAAACCGGGTTATCAGGCATAATTACAATCAATTGTGTGCTCGGACCACAGAATACATGTTCCTGCGTTTCTGGATTCAACCGCACTTGTTGACCATCTGGGTTGACACCAATCAAAACGCCGCCTTCAGCGATGACATATTGTTGAAGTTCTGCGACCGCCATTGGACGATGCATCGATTCGGGCACATAACGTATACTCAAATGAGCACCTAAACTCGATAGTAAATGATCATAAACAGACCGAATCGGTGGGTACAGAGCAACTTGTGCGAGCACATGACTAATCACCACGGCACTCACAATCACGTCGCTATTAGCGTGATTCACATAAACTTCATTACTTTGATCATGCAGTTCTATTAAAACGTGGGGGCGTTCGGCCTGCGCTGGTAATTTGTTTAACAAATAATCAAGCACCATTAAACCTACCACAGTGCGCGCGTCGGCTTCTTCGCCGGTACCGACCCGATCACTACTAAACAACATAATGTTGTCAAATTGCTCAAGACGATATTTCTTTAGCACACTCATATCCGTGTAATCACCCTGCACAAACTCGAGTGTACCTGGCCAATTGCTTGGAAGTGCACGTTCCAATTTCGCTTTGCGTTCTTCCACAGCAGAGGTACTAATCATTGTCACTCGATAGTGGCTCTCAGGCTCCATTCCAAGTTCTTTTAAGAGCAGCGGTACACTCTGGTTCCAACCCAGAATAAGAATCTGTTTACGTACTTTTGCAGCACCTGTTAGCAAACGCTCCGTATGTTTAGAAGGCACATAGCGGCGAGGCTTACTCAGCGGTGTTTTGCTGTCTGACTGTGCTGCGAGAATTAGAATTTGGTCGCCGGCTTGAATCACTTCGTTGGCAGGGGGTGCAAGCATTGTTTTGTTTCTGTCATGTTCCTTGCGGACAATTCCACAAGGTGTCACTTCCTCAAAGTAACCAAACACTTCCCGCCATGTCTTGCCTTCAAATTGTGAAAACTGCATCGGAATGATCTGCGATTGGTCACTATCGAGCAAAATGGCATTCACTGTACTTGCTAAGCCAGGATATAGCGCACTGCGCGCTAAAATTCTCGCCACCATTAAGTCGCCTGGAACAATCTGCAGCGGGCCATTGTAAGCATGCAGTGCCACCGGAATCTTGCCTCCATCACTAAGTTCGGCAACCACTGCTGGTTTTTCATCCAAATGCGCTGTTTGCGCGTCCAGCGATACTAGAATTTTAATCACATTCGCGTCATTCGATACCGAACTATCGGCATCGTTCCGACGCGAAGGAATAATGACCGTGCGCGCATTAGCGATCGCGACTCGGTGCAAATGTTCTGGGTTTAAGATTGAGCCTGAACGCAAAACAACACGCCGATGCGTCCATGTACTCCAACGCTCAGCGAGCAAGTCATTCACTGGGCCTTCTGTAATGTCTTCTGCAAGAGCAGCAATACGACTTCCCTCGCCGCGCTTAGGGCTAAACGTAAGTAATTCACGAATCACGGGTAACGTACGAGAGTTCCAGCCCAAAATAACATGATGTTCCTTGAAGGTGACTGGCGTTTGTCCTTGCTCCAAGTTACGCATATTACGGAACAACCATTGGGTCATAATCGCTACCAGTGTACCCATAAATAATACGTAACCAGACAGGGTAAGCATCGTTGAAATAACTCGACGCCAAAGCCCTTGGTCATCACCGAGATAACCGGGATCCGTGAGCCTTAAAAACGACCACCAAACTTCGTCGGTCAACCGATATTCACTCGGTACAACCCAATAGGCCAACAAACCACCGCTCACTGCCACTAACAGTACAATCAAGGCGACAAAAAGAAGCTGGGCCACAGCGCCGCCACTGAGCATGCGCTCTGCGTAATATTTCAGTCGATCGATGAAGCGAAGTTTGAAGATCATGCCTACTTTATGCTCACTACTCTTGAATTAAACTTTGATTCGACATGGCACCTTCGTGCCCCTGTGCGGCAGCCTCGGCAAACCAAAATGCGGCTTGCTCCATCGATGTCTCGACTCCTAGACCATTGTAATAAAGAAGGCCTAACAAGTTTTGTGCGTTTGCGTGACCTGCATTTGCCGCTTGCTCGTAAAGAGATTTAGCCCTCGCATAATCTTGCGTGACTCCTCGACCCAATTCATACAGTAAGCCGAGATTGGCCTGCGCGCTTAAATTTTCTTGCTCGGCGGCTAGCGTATAATAATGAGCCGCCTGTTCAGCATCTTCAGGTACACCAAAACCATTGTCGTACATGAAGCCCAAGTTCATCTGAGCAAGCTCATTTCCTTGCTCAGCCGCTTTCTCATACCAAATAACCGCTTCTCGATCCGATTGTTCAACACCGATCCCAGCTCGGTAAAGCAAGCCTAGATTTGCTTGTGCTGCTGCATTCCCCTGATCTGCAGACAAGCGATACCATCTCGCAGCCTCGGTATAAGACTGCGTTACGCCGAGACCCTCTTCGTATAGCAAACCGAGTGCATTTTGCGACCAGCTATCGCCCGCCTCTGCAGCCGGCGTATACCAACGCGCGGCTTCAACGTAGGATTGCTCAACGCCATCCCCTAGCTCATAAAGTTCGCCCAAGCTACCTTGTGCAGAGACATTGCCGGCCTCCGCCGCTTGGCGTAACCAATAGAATGCTTCCTCGGCATCACGTTCGGTGCCTAAACCTCGTCGGTATAGCAGACCCACACTATATTGGCCTCCCGTATTACCTTGTTGCGCAGACGCCAAATAAAGACCAAATGCCCGCTCTAAATCTTGAGTAACACCTAATCCCTGTTCATACATGTGCGCCAAACTTGCTTGTGCATTTGCATTATTTTGCTCTGCAGCGAGCTCATACCAGCGCACTGCTTCCTCATTAGATGCTTCTACGCCACGACCGAATTGATACAACACACCTAAATTATTTTGCGCAGGAGCGAAGCCTGCAGTTGCAGCGCGGCGGTACCAGCGCTCCGCTTGATCATACGATTGCTCAACACCGAGTCCTTGCTCATACAGTGTGCCGAGGAAGTTTTGCGCGCTCGCGTTGTCACTATCGGCTGCAAATCGAAAATAGTGTGCCGCTTGCTCAAAGTCTTGCAGAACACCACGGCCCGTTTGGTATAAAAACGCAAGATTTACCTGCGCGTTACTATCACCTTGCTCGGCCGCTCGTTGCAGCCAAACAAACGCTTCGCTGTCAGACTGATCAATACCTGCGCCTTCAAGATACATGGCACCTAAATTCGATTGCGCCCGCACTTGACCTTGTGCGGCGGCCTGCTGGAACCAATGCACTGCATCGACTGCCGAAAGCTCCACGCCCTCACCATAGCGAAACAGCTCACCGAGCCTATTCTGTGCATGCGGATTACCTTGCTCAGCCGACAAGCGATACCATCGAAATGCATCACGTTTCGAAGCATCGACCCCCAATCCGTAGTCGTACAAACGGGCTAGATTCATTTGCGCATCAATATGGTCCTGTTCTGCCGCAGCCCGATACCAACGATAAGCTTCCGCATATGAGCGTTCAACGCCTCGACCTTTTTCCAGCATAAAGCCAAGGTTCGCTTGCGAACTAGCCATTCCTGCTTCGGCACCTACTTGATACCACTTCACTGCCTCATCATCAGATTGCGGCACACCTCGACCGTAGTCATACATCACCGCTAAATTATGCGCTGCCCAGGCATTGCCTTGTTCCGCTGCCGCCAAATACCATTTTGCAGCTTCACTGTCTGATTGAGACACGCCTCGACCTGTTCGATACAAATAGCCCAATGTGGCCTGGGAATTTACTTCCCCCTGCTCCGCAGCGAGCTGCAGGTATTGAGCTGCCTGAGCGTCGTCTTTCGGAACGCCTGCACCATTAAAATGGAGTTGGCCTAAATTAGCTTGCGCGTACACATACCCCTGTTCGGCGGCCAATTTGTACCATGTAACTGCTTGCGTGTAGTCTTGTGGAACACGCGTACCATTTTGATAGCTCACCGCTAAATAATATTGCGCATGAACATTCCCTGAATCTGCTATTTCAGTAATTTCCTCAATGCTAAGGTCATCAAATGCACTTGCACTAAAACATGAAATGAACGCCAGAATGGCTAAACACCGAACGCACCATGTTCGAAAAGTTGAAAAAGAAAGCCTCACATATGCTCCTTGGCAGACACCCTTTGCTATGCTGTGTTTAAATACGAATGTAAAGAACTGTTAAATATAGCGCGTAGGCCCATAGAAAAGAAGCCAATGAAGCCAAAGGTTGCCCAGAAAATTATGTTAATTTCTGCTCTGTTAATCGGTATTACTATTTTTGCCGCATGGTGGACTTGGGTGAGTCCTTATAACTTCACCTACTCGGAAACGACACTCACACTGGAGCCAGAGGCAGAGCATCGCGTATTCGTTTTCGGCACCTTGAAAAACCCGATCATTCGGTCATTCATTATGCGTACTTATGCGCCTACAGAGCGAGCTCTGTTGCCCGGCTATCAAAAGACGAAACTAGATTTAAAACCCAACGCCGAAGCGAATACTGAAGGTGTCGTATTTTACGCGACCTCCGCCCAACTAAGACGACTTGATCGCTATGAGCGCGTCGGCGTAAAGTATGAGCGTTACTGTTATACACTCGCAAATGGAGACGAAGCCTGGGTTTATCGGCTAATCAGTCATGAATAAACTACTATCTGTTCCAAAAATGAAGACCGCCCAAGGTAATTTACGTAAAGTGGGCGTCGAGATTGAGTTTGGTAATCTTACATTAGAAGAAGCCGCTCAATGCCTTCGCGAATTTATAGCGAATTCTTGCGGGCAATCCACCCAAAAAACTACAGGCCGATATGAGCTTGAGATTGAGGGTGATAAAGCCGGTGTGTGGAAAATTGAACTCGATTACGGCTACTTAAAAAAGCTTGGAAGAGAAAAGTTAGTAACGGAATGGGAAGAAGCCTTAGAAAAGGGATTGGCATGGGTCGCTGAGCAAGTGGTTCCTATCGAAATTATATCCCCTCCTCTCAATATTGAGCGCCTTCCTGATCTGGAGTCTTTGCTTTCAAACCTGCGTGCTCTCGGTGCCGAAGGTTCATCAAAAGAGCCTCACTACGCATTTGGGCTACAATTAAATCCCGAGCTCCCTGAACTCACGAGTGCATGCATCTTAAAATATCTCCGTGCATTTTTCTGTTTGAGTGAGTGGTTGGTTGCCGACAACGATACCGACTGGTCGAGGAAGTTAACTTCTTTCGCAGCCCCCTTCCCCAGTGAATATGAGGAAGTGCTCCTCGACCCCGGTTACTCCCCAAGCCTAGACGAGCTTATTCAAGACTATCTAGCGACGAATCCAACACGTAACCGAGCGCTTGATTTACTTCCGCTATTTAAGGAGTTATCCCCTGAGTTAGTGACCAAAGCAGTGAATGATGAACGCATTAAAGCGCGTCCTACCTTTCATTATCGTTTACCCAGTTGTGAGATCCATCGCGAAGATTGGGGCTTGTTCTCAGTCTGGAACCCTTGGGCTCATGTAGAGCGACTTGCAGAAAATGAAGAGCTACTTGCGGCAACGATGACTACCAAAAGGAGATATCGGAGCGAAACCATTTACTTTAATAAGGAGAAGTGGATTGACTATGTGCTGTCAGAAGTGCTCGCAAACCTTGAAAATTAGTCTTCATCCCCCGCGTGCACTGTATACAAAACATACCGCCCCTTACCCTCTCGTTTAGCCTGATAAAGCGCGGCATCGGCATTTTTCAAGATTTGTTGCGCGTCTTTTCCTTGATACGGCCACCAAGCTGCGCCCACACTCCCACCAACTTTTGCTTCAACTTTCTCACCCGCATTCACAGGCCGTGACACTTCCTCAATAATTCGTCCGCCCAACCCTTTCATTAATGGTTCGACTTCTCCACCGCCAGCTTTTACTACCATGACAAATTCATCACCACCGACACGCGCGACAACATCACCGGCACGCACGACATTCTTTAGCCTAGTTGCCACACGTTTCAACAGCAAATCGCCAGCATGGTGACCCAACTTATCATTCACCTCTTTGAAACCGTCAAAGTCGATAAACATCACCCCAATCGCTAGGTTGGCTCGCTCCGCCTCTGGAATCGCATGGCTCAAATACTCATCTAAGAAGGCACGATTCGGAAGCCCCGTAAGTGGGTCTGTGTGAACAATATCCTCGAGATCATCAATCTCTTGTCGTTGCATTTGTAAGCGCTTTAAGAGTTGATTAAGTGACTGCGACAGATTCGATAGCTCAGGCGAAGCATTCTCGTTCGGGACATCGACCTTACCCGTAAGGGATTTAATTGCATCAGCCGCCTTGGCTAAACGAATCAAAGGCGCAGAAAAACGCGCCGAGAAAAACCAACCGATACTTCCAAATATCACCACCAAAAGTAGACCGAGGGTAGCAATACGTTGTTGCAATGTTGTGACCGGCTCAAACGCCGCGGAAACGGGCACGCGAGCGATGATTGTCCACCCCAACCCTGAATACTCACCGGTTCCCTCCGTCGGTACAATGCCGGTAAGATATTTGCCATCTTGCCATTGTTGAATGTCCCAGTTTCTTCGGTTGAGGCGGGTAGCAGAAGCAAGTGTGACCAATTCACTCAAAGGCTTACCAATCGCAGTTTCTGCTCCCAATAATACGGTTTGGTTTTGTGCAATAACGAAGAATTCAATTGGATAATTATCGTTCCGAGCGGCATCGAACACTCGTTGCATAATGTTCTCAGCCCACTCCCAACTTAAATGCATCGCGAGTACCGCGTGCAATTCACCGTCGCCCCGAAAAACGGGTGCGGCCACATCGACAAACTTAATCGGTTCGCCAGAGGGATTCGGTAATAAGGTTGCCAAGAGCTCAGGTTCATGTACATCACCTACCCACAAACCTCGACGACCGAATCGATATACCGGCCGATGAGAAATATTGGCGCCTTCCAAAATACCGCCTGTACCCACGCGCACCACGCCCTCTGCATCTAAAAAGCCGATCCAAGAAGCCACACTATATTGGTCCTGAATTTGCTCTAATTGAGAGCGAATCACCGCTTCGCTTAATGTTTGATTAGCACTATAAACATTCGTGAGCAGCAACACTTCTTGCACACGTGCAGACATGTTCTGATCAAGCTGTTGAGCCATATGCTCAGCACGTTCAAGGACAGACCGAGCAATGGACGCTCGAATATACTCTGACGACAACTGATAAACGAGCGCTCCTAACAGCACCACAGCACCTGCCACCAACGCCACAATGAGCAGGGTAAACCGAGTCTTGAGCGATATTCGCTTATTCACGCTCATGTGGGGCACCTTGATGTGCAGAGAGTTTTTTTATGTATAAATCACGCTCGGCGCGCTGTTGTTCAGTTAAGCCCTTGGTCGTTTGATAGGCGTCGCTAAACGCTGACGCCATAATCCCGGTAGGCATCGCAATCATGCCGATACCCGCAATCGCAGTCAGGCCGGCAAACAGTTTGCCAAAACCCGTAAGGGGCGTGACATCACCGTAACCAACCGTGGTAAGCGTTGCGATAGCCCACCACAACGCACGTGGAATACTGCCAAATGCCTCAGGTTGGTAAGGAGCCTCAAAAGCATAAAGAACCGCACTAGAAAAAAGTAGAAGCGCGCCGGCGAAAACTAAACTGAGAACAAATTCATAGCGACGGTTGCTAATTGCATCGAAAAACGCCTGCATGGCCAGGCTGAAGCGCCCTAAACGCGCTAAGCGGAAAATACGAAGTACTCGCAGAATACGCATGAAGAATGCGTTAAAGTCGCCAAACCAAAGCACGTACGGAACAATCGCGAGTAGGTCAATAATCGCCCAGAACGTGAACACATAACGAATTCTACCCCAGAATCCCCGATAGCGAGGATCTTCTCCGGCAGCGTATACACGCAGTACATATTCGACGGCAAAGATGATAAAAAAGACGGTTTCAAACACAAAAAAAACGGAGTGGTACGCCTCAGCGATGGGCCGCTCCGTTTCAATCACTGCCAGCGCGGAAGCCACAATAATACAAACAGCAATCACCCAATTCACGGGCGACATTCCTCTTTCCACCCAAGCGGTGGGTTCTAACTGTCTGTAGAGTGTTCCGCGCATAAAGAGGCCTTCTTCCTTTTCCTCCTACAATACCTCGTTTAGCTTCGCTTGGAAATCGGGATTGTCCGTTGTAATGTCTGGAGCGAAACGCGCAACAACCTTACCGTTCTTATTCACAAGAAATTTTTCGAAGTTCCACTTCACGTCTGTAGGCTCTGAACTCGCTAACCCTTTTGCAGACAAAACTGCTTCTAGTTGGCTATCCTTCACACCAATATGCTTGGGCTGCTCAGCGATTAAATGCTGATAAAGTGGATGGCGTGTCTCTCCGTTCACGTCGACTTTACTGAACATTGGAAACTTCACGCCGAAAGTGCCGCGGCAGAATTCTTGGATCTCGGCTTCGGAGCCGGGCTCCTGCCCTGCAAATTGGTTACAAGGAAAACCTAGCACCACAAAATCATCATTTTCTTTTGCTTCATAAAGTGCTTCTAACTGCTCGTACTGGGGCGTTAAACCACATTTCGAAGCAACGTTCACTACCAGCATCGCTTTACCTTTGTAATCGGCGAGTGTCTTTGGCTGACCGTCGATGGTCGTCACTGAAATATCGTAAATACTACTCATGAAAAAGGTTCCTTGTTTGTGCTAGAAGAATCAGAATTAACCTTACGCAATATAACCCGTTTTGGATTCAACACCACTATTCCAAATTGAAAACCACATGCACAACCGCTTTAATTTCCATGTTTTCTTGTAAGTACTGCCCTACAGAGTCTTGCATACGGCTTCCTGACACCAACACTCGTTCCACGCCACCGTATTGCCCACGTGTACTTCCACTCGATACATCAACGCTGTAAACGGAACCGAGTTGAGTGCCAAATTGCTCAGCAATGGCATGCCCTTGTATTTTGGCAGCTTCTATTGCCAAGTTCAGCGCTGCCATCTCCAATTCTGCATGATCTCGCACTTCCATTTGAATAGACTGAATTTCCTCAATACCGACAGAGAGCGCATAATCCATAAAAGCACTCATACGAGGGAGTTCACGAAGAGTTACTGAAATAGAACGGCTTGCTTCATAACCTGCCAATTCTCGCTGACCTTCTCGGCCATACTCAAATCTGGATTGCGTCAGTAGTTGAGCGGCAATCACATCTCGTTCAGCAATGTTAAACGTTTCTAGTTCGGCTAATAGTGCATTCACACGCTGATCAACAGTTTGCTTAGCGGCAAGTGCCGTGTCTTTCTCTGCCCTCACTAACAACTGAAAAGTAACTTGATCAGGCTCTGCGTTAATAGACCCTTCCCCGGTTATGCGAATATGTGCGTTTTGCGGCACATTGGCCTGCAACGAAAAGCTTACGAACGCTAAAGCCAGAAATAATCCTAATTTTTTCATAGTGCCTCCAAAGTATTCATCTCTTCAATTGGATAAAAGCAAGCTATCATAAGGTGGTGTTAGTATATGTGAAAAGATGTCAGGGAATTGCAAATGCCACAGGCTAAACCAACTTGGACACAAGTTTATCTCGCAGCTTCACCCGTGGAGGCAAACCTGCTCGTAGGGCTTTTAGAAGCTGAGGGTATCACTGCAGGGATGCGTGGGCATGGGCTCACCGGCGGCCTTGGAGAGCTACCTATGGACGCTTTACAAACGCCCATATACGCACCCCCAAACCAACATGAAAAAGCGAAGCAAGTACTCCGTAATTATGAGCAAAATACAGGCACAGAGTGGACATGTAACGCCTGTGGAGAGCTAAACGGCAGTGAGTTTGAAATTTGCTGGTCTTGCCAAGCTGAGCCTAAGGAGTGTTAGAAATGGAAGCTCCACATCAAGAAAAACATCGTTCGCATCGAGCCGGTTGGTTACGGGCCGCCGTGTTGGGCGCCAACGATGGCCTAGTGTCTACTGCGAGTCTAGTTATTGGTGTTGCGGCTGCAAGTGCAAGTAAAGAAGCCGTATTATTGGCGGCGGTTGCCGGCTGGGCAGCAGGCGCGATGTCGATGGCTGCAGGTGAATATGTTTCCGTGCAATCACAAGCTGACACTGAGCTGGCCGACTTAGAAATTGAAAACCGTTCGCTTAAAGAGAACCCTGAAGCAGAACACCGGGAGTTGAGCAACATTTATCAACAGCGTGGTTTAAGCCAAGAACTCGCCGATAAAGTCGCTCAAGAACTCATGGCGCACGATGCACTTGCTGCACATGCACGTGACGACATCGGGATCACTGAAGTATCTGTTGCCCGCCCCTTCCAAGCGGCTGTCACGTCGGCCCTACTTTTTAGCCTAGGCGCATGGCTTCCCATAGTGGCATTACTCTTGAGTGAACTTCAGCATGTGATTACCGCAGTTGCCAGCTCGACCATCATTGGTTTATTTATCTTAGGTGCGACAGCTGGCAGACTCGGAGGCGCTTCCATTATTCGAGGCGGTTTACGTATTGCATTTTGGGGCGTGCTCGCCATGGTGGTCACTGCATTTATTGGCAAGCTCGTTGGCGTGGCCGTTTAGTAACGATCGTCCTTTTTTAGAGTACCGATCTTACGAATACGAATACGCCCATAATGACTAAGAACACCGCAAAGCCTCGCTGCAACTGATGTTTTGGTAGTTTTCCACCCACCCAGCTACCGAACCAAGAACCAAGAAATCCGCCCGCGATCATCAGTCCTATTACCAGCCAATCAAAGGTATAGTCGGCTGCCGTGAGCACTGAGTAATATTTTGCAAAACCCACGATCGACTTCAATGCAATAATGGCCAAACTCGTGCCAATCGCAAGAGGCATTGCTAGGCCACCGAGCAGTACCAGCGCGGGCACAATTAAAAAGCCACCACCAACCCCAACGAAACCTGTAATTGCGCCTACTACCAAACCGTCGAGAGCCACTCGGCCTATCTTTAAGGTTTCAGGAACCGACGTAGCCGGTGCTGCGAGTGGATCGCTCTTCTTCCACATGAATACAGAAGCGACTAGCATTAATACAACAAAAAATCCGAGTTGCCAGCGCGGATCTACCAATGCGCCTGCCCAGGCACCGCCATAGGTACCCATCATTCCAGGCACCCCAAACAGAAGCACATGAGGCCACGAAATAAATCGCTTTCGAATATGTGGAATTGTGCCGAATAAACTGATGCCCGCAACCACTAAAAGCGACGAGGCAATCGCGACATTCGGCTCCATATTTACCAAATAAAGCAAAACAGGAACCGTAAGAATCGAGCCGCCTGAGCCAAATAAGCCCAGGCTGAGCCCTATAAAAAGCGCACCAATCACTGCATTAAGCACAATAACCTTCCTTTATAGCTGGTTAATCGGTACCTTTAAGTACACTTTCCCTGTTTCATCGGCGGGCGGTAAATGGCCAGCACGAATATTTACCTGAATCGAAGGTAAAATAAGCCGAGGCATCTCGAGTGTGGCGTCACGCGCTTCCCGCTTTTCGACAAACTGCGCTTCACTCACGTCGCCACCAACGTGAATGTTCTTCTCTGCTTGCTCTTTAACCGTGGTTAGATATTCATGTTCACGACCCTTGGTTGGATAGTCATGACACACATAAATCTCGGTTTCTGGAGGAAGCGCCAGTAACTTTTGAATTGATTTATAAAGCGTTACCGCACTACCGCCAGGAAAATCGCAGCGGGCCGTTCCTACGTCGGGTAAAAATAAGGTATCACCTACGAATGCCGCTTGTTCATTCACGATGTACGCTAAGTCTGCAGGCGTATGGCCTGGAGTATGCAAAACGCGCAGCGTTAAGTTGCCTACCTTCAATACCTCACCGTCATTAAATAAACGATCAAACTGCGCACCATTCGGAAGGAATTCCTTCTCTAAATTGAATACGTCTTTAAATATCTGCTGCACTTGCTTAATTTCAGCACCGATACCGACTTTCGCACCTAATTTCTCACGAAAGAAAGGTGCCGCCGACAAGTGATCTGCATGCGCATGAGTTTCGAGCACCCACTCCACAGCAAGATTTTCACTTTTAACATAGGCAAGAATCTCTTCTGCGCTGGTCGTTTTTGTGCGGCCTGACTTATAGTCGAAATCAAGCACCGGATCGATAATCACTGCCTGTTGAGTTGCAGGGTCTGAAACCACGTAGCTCCAAGTTTCGCTATCTTGGTCTAAGAACGCTTTTACTTCATAGTTCTGTTTCATCATCTCTCCTCGGTTTTTCTCAGCGGCTCATTGATGAGCCGCTTGTGTCTTCACTTAGTTATTCAGCATGGCTTACAAAGAACGCTTGCTAAAGTACCAATCGGTATACTCATAGCCTTGATTCTTGCGCTCATTCGCTTCGTCCATAGTTGCCGGTGGTGGCACTATGACGTCATCACCTGGCTGCCAGTTTTCAGGCGTTGCAACCTTATGCGTGTCGCTTGTTTGCAATGCTTTTAACACACGTAAAAACTCATCAACACTGCGACCGTTACTCATTGGATAATACACCATAGCACGCATAATCCCTTCCGGATCAATGATAAAGGTTGCCCTTACAGCCGCCGTATCACTGGCGCCTGGCTGAATCATGCCATAAGCCTTCGCAACTTCCATAGAAAGGTCTGCGATAATAGGAAACCCAATTTTTACGCCAAAATTCTCTTCAATGTTGCGGGCCCATGCAATGTGAGAGTGAACGCTGTCAATCGACAAACCGAGTAATTCACAACCCAACTCTGCGAATTGATCTTGGCGTTGTGCAAACGCTGAGAATTCAGTGGTGCAAACCGGCGTGAAGTCTGCAGGATGTGAGAATAGAACAACCCACTTACCGCGATAATCACTCAGTGACTTCACACCATGTGTGGTCTTCGCTGTGAATTCTGGTGCTGGTTTATTCAATTCTGGGAATTTTACAAATGCTTCGCTCATGATTATTTCCTTTCGTTTCCTGTTAAGTAAAACCGTTAGTTGACTTCTTAATTAGAGTGTCATTAATTAGGTTATGCTTATATTAGTATAATGATATTCCATTTGGTAATAATCAATTCGCATTGCTCTAATCGGATTATTCGATGAATAATGGCCGCGTTAAAAGAAAGGGCGGATAACCGCCCTCGCTTTAATCCTTGGTACGATGAATACCTACGATACCCAAGACATATTTCTCGTAAATTGGCTCACTTGTGCCTTTTTTGACTTTGTACATAAAGTATTTTTCAAAAGCGATTTTTGCCACGTGAACCCATTTGCCCATAGAAGTCCAGTTGGTATTGCGAGGTGGGTTTTGCGGCAACGCAACGAACGCCGCCCCCTTATCTCCCATATCCGCCAAACAGATGGCATTCAATGTCGGCCGTGTCGACATGGCTTCACCCTGCTCCAAACTCAGAATATTCTCGACAATTGCCGTTGTCATAGACTCAATCATAAACCCTGTTTTAGGTGCTCCCACCGGCACGGGCGTTGATTCAATGGGAGGAATGGCGACACAAACGCCAGCAGCAAAAATATTGTCATAGGCTGGGCTTCGCTGAAACTCATCGGTAATTACAAAGCCTTTTTCGTTACACAAATTAGGTACCGCAGCAATCGCTTCAGAGCCTCTGAATGACGGAAGAAACATGGCAAGTTTAAAAGGCAACTCGTGCGTGAAGTCAACCTCTCCCTTCCGATTCAATTCTTCAAAGTAACCTTTTCCATCCTCGAATTTTGTCGCTTTTGCATTACAAATCCATTTAATACCTCTATCTCTAAATTCGTGCTCCATCAGCGCTTTTGAGTCACCTACGCCGCCTAAGCCCATATGGCCGATATACGGTTCGCTGGTAACAAACGTGATAGGAACTTGATCACGTATTTTCTTTTTCCGCAATAAATGCTCGAGGGTCAACACATATTCATAGGCAGGGCCAAAACAACTTGCACCCTGCAGCGCCCCGACCAATACAGGGCCGGGCTGCTTCAGTAATTGCTCGTAAGCTTCGTGCGCTTTTACTGCGTGATCAACCGTGCAAATGGAATGCGTAAAGCCATCTATAGGCCCCGAGCCTTCAACGGTTTCAAAAGCAAGCCGAGGCCCAGTGCAGATCACTAAATAGTCATAATCAAACACTTGGCCATCGCCAGTTGATACATTCTTGTTTGCAGCATCAATAGAGGCCACCCCTGTCGTATTAAATGCAATTTTAAACTTTCGTGCATAAGGCGTAACGTCGAGCACTACTTGCTCTCGAGTTCTTTCGCCAAGTGCGACCCAGGGGTTTGAAGGTACAAATTGAAACTCCTTCGATTCACCGATAATCATGACTTCATGATCTTTAGGAAGCTTTTGTCGAAGTTCGTAAACCACAGACATACCACCTAAACCAGCACCTACTACAATTGTTCTTTTCATCACTCGCTACCTTGTTAATAAATAATATATTATTAATTCTTTATATAATTGAGCATAGCTATTTACGAGGAATTTACAAGGAGTTATCAGAAGCGAATTTGACCTTGCTCAATTTGTTGCAAGATTTCGTGATTGAGAGGCTCGTAACCTCGTTGACGATCGATTAATACGAACAGTGCATCGGCTTCTGCACTGGGTGTGAAGCCCTGCCGCTTCAAATGAGTTTTTACCACTTTGTGCGTGCCGGTCTTTTCGTGTTGGCCGCACAAGCGCACAAATAATGGCACGGCGTAATCGGGAAGCGTTTCCTTAATTTGCTGATAAAACCGCTTAGGATTAAAGTGCGAGGCTGACTCGACAACAATAGAAACCATGCCCGCGCGGCCTTCTGTATTCGGTACCTTCACACCATATACAACCGCTTCCACAATTCCCTGTACTTTTTGAACGTAAGCCTCCACCTCTGTGGTCGCTACATTCTCAGATTTCCAGCGAAAGGTGTCACCCACCCGATCGATAAACGCAATATGCCGAAAGCCCTGTGCACGCACCAGATCGCCCGTATTGAACCAACAATCGTTTTGCCTAAATGCATTGCGAATCAGCTTAGCTTCATTCGCCGCGGCATTATTCGTATAGCCATCAAACGGTGCCTTTGCATTCACTTCCGCCAGCAACAACCCGACTTCGCCCTTCTTTACTTTCTGCAGACGGCCATGCCTATCCACAATCGGCTCTTCATGTTCAGCATCAAAACGCACCACAGCAAATTTAAGAGGAGAAAAGCCAACGGTGCGTTTCAGGTTAAATACATTTACAAAGCCAATATTTCCTTCACTTGCACCGTATAGCTCGCAAATACGCGAAATCTTAAAGCGTTGCTGAAACTCATCCCATACCTCAGTGCGCATACCATTTCCTATCACGGCACGCACAGCGTGGCTCTTTTCTAACGCACTCATCGGCTGATTCAGCAAGTAACGACAAAGTTCACCAATGTAGGTAAAACAAGTTGCCTGGTGCTGATGAATCTCTTGCCAAAAGTGAGTCGCACTAAACTTACGCCCAATCGCGAGCGTTGCACCTGTAATGAGCGTTGAACTCAGTGCGATTGACAGCGCTGTATTGTGGTAGAACGGCAAGCAACAGTATTGTATGTCTTTAGCTCGAATGCCGAGCGCCATACGGCCAAAAGCAATACCGGCTTTGAACCAGCGCAAATGTGTCATCGCGGCTGCTTTTGGTAGCCCTGTCGTACCCGAAGTCATTACATAAAAGCATGTTTCACCAAGCTTTACTTGCTCAGTAATTTCTAAATTTTCGGCGCTATAGGCAACTGATTCGGCAACAATTGACGAGAATTCACTGGGTGCTCTTTTTTGAAGTTGATTCCAAGCATCTTCCGGCATCCAAAACTTTAAGTAAGTGTCCGGCGTCTCATTCAAAGCATCAGCAGACAAAAAATTGTCTTCGCAAAGCTCACTTACAATCACCGCTTTAGGCTGCACCGTTACCAGGCTGTGATGTAACACCTCACCCCGCTGCTTATAATTCATCAACGCAGCAATGGCGCCCAACTTGTTGATCGCAAACACACTTGCAAGTTGTTCCGGGCTGTTCTCAAACATCACCGCAACGACCTCGCCCCGGCCAATACCCGCAGATTGCAAACGACGCGCAAGCTGGTTCACACGCGCATTAAACTCGCCATAGGTATGCACCTGAGATTCGAATCGGAGAAATTGAGCTTGCGGTTGACGCTTGGCGTAGCGTTGCAGCAACAACCCAGTAGAACCCGTATGGTGCTTTCTTGCACTCAGCAAGCGTATATTGGCGCGCAAAAATCTTGGCAAACGGGGAAGGAAGCGCATAAACGCCAGCAAAAACTCTGTCCAACCAAAGGCTTTGGCAATATTATTATTTGAACCGCGCATGCGTTGCCTTGTTTACGTTACCTAATGCTCTTAGTCATGTTTTGCCATATCTTACGCATCTCTGCAATCTTCATCGGCTTGTTCAATTTCAATCGTGGTATGAGCGAGTTCAAAGGGCGCTAGCTTTTTGTGCACATCCTCTTTGAGGTTCGCGTAGTCGCTTGCGCTCTTGAAAGAAGCAGTCAAGTGCGCCGTAAAAACATGCTTTTCCCCGTCGAGCGACCATAAGTGCAAATGGTGAAAGCCAATCACCTCAGGCATCTCGTTGAGTTTTTCTATAATTTGCTGCTGTAATACTTCATCTGGGCTTGCTTGTACAAAAAGCTTCAGTGTTGCCCATACATGCTTGCTCACGTTAAAAAGAATAAACAAAGTAAATGCGATAGAAAGAATCGGATCAAGAATCCACCATTCTGTGAAATACATCAAAATTGAAATTACGAACACTGCCACCCAACCCAATACATCCTCGAGCAAATGCCAGTTCAACACTTTTTCATTCAGCGTGCTCCCACCATGAAGCTTCCACGCAGCCAAGCCATTGACCGCTACGCCAAGCACTGCCGATTGAAAGCGAGTCGCCCAAGTCATGAATTGCTTCGGCCATAATTGCGGTACTCTGCGTTAACACGCCGCCAACAAATTCAATAACAGTAAATCCGAGATTCAAGAAGAAAGCCCAGCCAATTCGCCGAGAAGCACTGACTTCTTCAGCCCTATGAGAAGGATGGTGGTGCAAATGTGCCATGTAACCCTCAAAGCATATGAACATGCAGGTTTCTCTACTATACCTAACCTCAATTATTAGGTACATTAGCCCTATAAAAACAATCTAAATATCTGAAAGGAATTGCCGTGAAAGCTATCAGTGCATTCGGTGCAGTAATCGCCTCGTGTTTCTTATTCATCACCTCCTCGGTGGCCGCCCAAGTTGTAAGCTACGACATCGACAAACTCTCAAGAGCAGCAGTGCAGCTGCTGGTTGAAGATGGAACGGGTTCAGGCACACTGCTCGTGCTGCATAATAGAGCACTCGTTCTGACAAATCGTCATGTAGTCGAGAACTTTGACGAAGCAAACATTGGTGTATTGGTAGATGTGACTGAGCCTGCAAAGCCTCTTTTCCGCGCTGAATTACGCGGCTTTTCAATGGAGTACGATTTTGCATATCTCGAACTCACGCATGAATTAAACCCAGACGATTTAGAGGCAGATGTTGAGACACTGACTGCCTTTGATATTGAAAAACTTCGTGACGGTGATTACGGATTTGAGCTTCCCTCCGTTATTTTGAACCCCAACACCGAACTCGGGCGCGGAGCCAGTATTGCAATATTTGGCTACCCTGGAATTGGTGACAACGAACTCGTATACACCACCGGAGCTATTGCTTCACTCCAGTATGGAGAAATTGGCGATATGCGTTTGCCTATGTGGTATCGCACCAGTGCTGAAATGTCGTCTGGCAACAGCGGCGGTTTGGCGGTTGATACCAGTGGTAATTTTATTGGCATTCCAACCAGTGTCTCGCAGGAATACGAAACGGGAGGTCGCCTCGGTAATCTCCTCGCACTTCCGTTTGCCCTCGCGCTTATGAATGACGAAGAAGCCATGGAAACCGATTGGGAAACCTATCGCGAGGAGAATGAGTTAGCACTCGACTTCACCCGCGAACCTAACTTTGGCGCGATTAGTATGACGGCTGCTGACGCCATTGCTGGACATAACGTCGCTATCACTTCGGGCGGCGAGGCAAACACGAATTATCTAGGCAACGGTTGTGTCGGCTATGCAGCGCAAGCACCAGACTTCCGCTTCACATTAACGGAAGCGGCAAGCGCGCTCAAAGTTGCCTTCACCGCGTCTGAGAACAATGCGGACACCGCACTTGTAATCAGTGCCCCTGACGCCTCATGGCATTGCAACGACGATACCAACGGCCTGAATCCGGAAGTGAGTTTTGAAATCGCCGAGTCTGGCCAATACGACGTTTGGGTTGCCAGTTATGGCGATGACAACTTTCATGAAGGCACACTGAATATTCAGTCCAGCCAAGAGACAGTGAGTACAGAGCCGACTCCTACCATTGACGAAGAGGCCGAGTTTAATTTAAACGGAGAGCCACACTTTGGCACGGTTGCACTTGAAGCAGGCTTTCTTCCCGATCCGCACACAGTCACAGTAACAGCCGGTGGTAGTGTCAACGTAAGCGCTCAGGATATAGGAAACTGTATGGGTTACGCTGCCTCCGCTCCCGACGTGCGTTTGCAATGGAGCGGCAATAACGGCCCTCTCTTTATGTATTTTGTAGCAGCAACTACAGGTGACGACACCACTCTTGTTATTAACGATCCAAACGGTAACTGGTACTGTAACGATGATGCGGGCAGTGGCACATTAAATCCAGGGTTCGCTTTTAAAATGGCGCCCAACGGAGTTTATGATATTTGGATTGGCACCTACACCAGTGGGCAGTGGGTTGAAGGTACACTTCATCTCTCTGAAACCAGCCAGCAAGTGCCTTAGCTTGTGTGAACGTACCGCATTGCGGTACCTACGATTTGACTAAAGACACGCCAAGGAAATCTAGCGTGTCTTCCACTTGGTGGGATAGATGTTTTGCGTCTAAGCAAAAATGCTTTAAAGGCACGTTTTGCAAAGACAAATGCCTTGGAATCACATGGTCGGAGATTTCCTCGAGAAGCACTTTGGGCTCAAGGTCGTAACGCTCCGGCTTGTCATCGAAATAGAAGCTACAATGATCAGCAATAATAATGGCACGTAATAATTGCTTCTGTGCTGCATCTAGTTTTTCCGACTCGACTACCCCTGGAGAATGGTGGTAATGGATCGCAAGGCTCACAGAGAGCGGTAAATGTAGTTGCTTTGCCGCTAAATGCCCTACTTCCGTGTGCGTGTGTCCAACCATTTCCTTTTCAACTTCTATCAGTTCCTTCCCGGTGTGCCACTCAATTTGATTTACTCTATTAAGAGCGTTCGGCGCCACTTTTAACAACATAAAGCGCCCAATGTCGTGGAGTAACGCTGCCGTGTATACCTCATAAGGGCTAATGTGGCGAACCTTCGCATGCTCAACAAGGTAGCTCGCAAAATGCGCAACCTCCAAAGAATGCTTCCACAACATTCGTTGTTTATCGTCTTTTACTAGAAAGATTTTTGCTACCGAGCTAGTAAACAGCATTTGATAAAAGCGTTTGGCACCAATACGAGACAACGCTGCTTTTAAATTAGTTACGTTGTGCGGTTGACCAGAGGCGAACGCCACCGAATTCGCGTAACTCAAGATCATCGAAGAAAGCGGCGGATCTGCGGTCGCGAGCTTGAGTATGACATCGAAAAACTCTTCGCTATCAGGGTCATGACGCATAAGTTCGTAGACAATGCCAGGCAGCATCGGGAGTTGATTAATATATTGATGCAGCGAGCGGAGTTCCACTGCAGATTCTGACTCACTCATGATCCCACCTCACTTGCCTGTTCGAACTGATCGCGGTTGGCGTGCCGCATTGCGCTACCTACAGCATATGCTAAACTCGAGCGCGCAATCAATAAAGAAAGTGATTAATATTCAATGGCAACGCACTCAGAACACTGGGATCAAATATATCATTCAACACCCGACACTAAACTTGGTTGGCACGAGAATGATTATGATCAAACTCTCAAGTTCGTCTCAACTTTAAACCTTGAGAATAAGCGCGTTTTCATTGCGGGCGCAGGCAACTCAATGCTCGCAAGCGAACTTCTCGAACGAGGCGCGCAGCTAATACTCAATGATCTGAGCGAAACCGCACTCTCACAACTTTCAGAAAAGCTCACTAAACAAAACAAAGATTACGCGAGGAAATGCGAATTCTTAGTGCAGTCCATCAGCTCACCCTTACCCACAAGTTTAGCTCCCGTCGATTTGTGGATTGATCGCGCCGTTCTTCACTTTCTTACCCAAGATTATGAAATAGAACAATATTTCAAGAATGTGAAAGCTTTAGTTAAACGCCGTGGATATGTTCTACTGGCGGAATTTGCCATACACGGCGCCGATAAGTGCGCGGGGCTACCAGTGCATCGATACAGTATAGAGTTACTGCAAGAACGGCTCGGAAGCTCGTTCAATTGCTTGGCTCACGAAACATACACCTATCAAAATCCAGCCGGCCAACCACGACCTTACGTTTACGGCTGGTTTCAACGAAAAAATAGTTTAATTACAGAATATTAACAACTCAATTTGTTAGCTATACCAGATTTCAGATAGCAGTTTGGCGCTCAATAATTTTAGAATTACTAAATTAAGTTTTTTGCGCGGAATCCATATGCTGTCTTTCTCTCGCAAAGTACAAGTCCGTCAACTTGTGCTAGCAAACTCTACCACGGGCTTTCTGGCTGCTCTTCTCTATCTTCTTGCAGAACTGAACTGGTTTGAACTTGGAGCATGGGCTATACCCATTGCATTGATTCTCTTCACCTTACAAATACTAATTTTTAGCATTTCCCGTTCCAACATTTTGAGTGGACTTAGAGAGCTAAGCCTATTAGCAAAAGCGGTTGCACAGGGCAATTTAGACGCAAAGTTAAAAATTCAAAGTGAAGATGAATTCGCGGAAATTGGCAAACAGTTTAATAAAGCAGCCACTCGCCTCGATCGTATTCTTGAAGACGTTTCAAAGTCAGGTGAAAAGTTAGTGAGCCTGAGCGCTCACGTAGACCAACTTTCTGCAGAAACACAGCAATCAGCAGATATATTAGATGAACGCTCGAATCGAATAGCGAGCACTATCGAGGAACTGTCCACTACTATGCAGCATGTGGGCGACAAGTTTCTGCGCGTGCAAGAAAATGCTGAAAAGGCCAACCGAAACTCAGATACTGCACAAAACTTTGTGACTGAAATAGGAGAGGAGCTTCGTCGAGTTCAAGGCGCTGTAAAACAATTTGATAGGAATTTTGAGAGCGTTGAAGCAAGTGCTCAAAACATCGATGGCTTCGCTAAGATCATTGACGACATAGCCGATCAAACCAACTTACTCGCGCTGAATGCAGCTATCGAAGCAGCGCGTGCTGGTGATCATGGTCGTGGCTTCGCGGTGGTTGCAGATGAAGTTCGATCGCTGGCACAAAAAACGCGCGAGTCTACCAATGAAATTACAGAGATGACCTCAACTCTTCGGAACCTTATTAAAGCCGCAGGCGCTGACGGCGAACGCGCTCTCACTTCCGTTGCTCATGCGGTCGAATTATCCAACGATTCAACAGCCTCTGTTCAGAGCACCCTCGAAGAAATTCGCTCAATATCAGAGGAACTCTCAGATATGAGCGTGCAGGTTACACAACAAATCGCAGCCATTGGCGAGTTGTCAGAAAGCTCAGAGTCCCTCAGTCATTTATGCGGGGATACTTCGGAACGTGCAAATCAATTACTAGATAGAGCCAGCGAACTCAAAGCGCTCGCTGGCGTTCTAAACGCAGCTCTGGATCGAATTGACTAAATTCAAGCTACTGAAAGCTGTATCGAACGAGTTGACCATTACTATTAATGGAGAGTTTTGCGTTGCCTTCTTCCGTGACATACGCAGCGTGTTCGAAGGTACCGAAAAATGTGCGATCGTCTCCGTGTCGAACCACTGGGGACGGAGTTTCACTCTCTAGGTGATACAACTGAGTGACACCTCGGCCTCGACTCAACACTAACATATCACCTTGGCGTTCATAACGGTCGATACGCGCTGTTGAGTCGACGGTCATCACCGCGCCATTTGCTCTATTTAAGGTAAGAACCGCGCGCTCACCTACTGCATATAGTTTATTACCACGCATTTCGATACCGTAAAGGCTTCCCAACCCATGCTCGCTATGGCTTTGCTGGAAAATAAGCTCACCATCATCAAGCCGATGCGCGTATATATTCTCAGTGTCTCCGAAGTACAGAACACCATTCGAATGCATAGCGGGAGGAACATCATAACCCCCACCGAGCAAGCCGCTCGAATTGAGTTCAGGCGTAGACCAAAGCTCACGGCCAGAATCGGCATCAAGCACTTTAACGCCGTTGCCGTCACCTGCAAACATACGGCCGCTGCCGGTCAGCACAATACGATTATCAACTTTACTCAGCGCAGTGTAACCGCCCCGTTCAATACGGTTAAGCCACATGGTTTCACCGCTTCTCGCGTGGAATTTCCAAACTCGGCTTTCCTCTACGCGACCAATAAATCCTTTTAAGTCTGATGCCATGAAAATATAGTTGCCGTCTACCAACACGTGATGGAAATGCTGGTTATTGAGGGTTACCTCATTCTCCCAGAGCTTTTCTCCGGTTTGTAGATCAAATGCCTCGGTCGGACCGCCATTCACTATTGCAGTTCCGTTCACCACTATGAGGCCCTGGGTATTTTACCCCGAATGGCTTTGCTTCCAACGTACGTTGCCTAGAGGAGAAATACGAGCGAGGTGATATTCGAACCCGGCTCCCATGCTCATAACAATGCTTTGAGCACCACTCAATACGAGCAAATCACCGTTTTCTAATTCTTGAATATCCGCGAGGCCAGCACCTTGAAAATCTGGGATATGCACTTCAACTTCGCCCGTTCGCGGATGAATAAAATACAAACCTTCAAAGGTTTTAAAAGCCAGTAAATCTGAGCCGGGAACGGGCATAAAAACCTTTTCAAGGAAGCGAACTTGACGAAATCTGCGCTCCCCCTCATCTTCGCTTTCATGTGAGCCACCCAAAAGGCTCGCTAAGCGCCCACCAATAGCATCGGCAGCGCGGCTCACGCCGACAGTATATTTAGCGAGGCTGAATTCATACTCATCAGAACGCCACAGAAGCTCACCGGTTTGTGAGTCAAGAGCCATGACGATTTCTTTGTCGGCTTGGTGATCGAAAAGAAAGACCAGATTATGTTCCGGTACTGGCACCATGTCATAGGTGGTCGCCATGAAATCGCCTGCAGAGAACCCAAGGCCGCCAATACGACCACTCGCTTGCCGCGGGACTGCCGAAGTCCAGCTTTCTTCGAGGGAGTTAATAACCGTTCCAGTGCGGCCATCCACTACAAATACATTACGATCAGAGCCTAAAAAGACACACTCCCCATCATGCAGAACATGAACTGCACTGTACTCTTGCGCACTCATAGGAGACACCCAATCTGGGCTAATGTCCGATTCCTCGGTGGAGGCACAACCTAATTGAAATGTGAGTACAACAGATGCGGCGAGCGCTGCCGCGACGCGTGATTGGAGTTTCATCCCTGTCACCTTTTTTGTTGAAATGAAAAGGCGACTGCATCCTGTCCTCATTTATGAATTACCATGCAAACTAGCAGGGCGGATGTTAACTCAATGTTAGTTAATTTGCAAAATAAGTTCGGTTACTCAAACAACCATAAGTACTTCCTTTCACTAAAACGTACTGAGCCCCGTAAATTCCATCGTACGGTAGAGAAACTGGTGCCACGCACTGCTATTTGCATACACTTCATAATCGACACTGAATTGCCGGCCGTCAACATTATGCCACTGACTAAAGAACCACAAATTCGCATCAAGCATGGGTTGGGATGATGCCCTTCCCCTGAGTACAACACTCGTTTCTAAGTTTAAATTATGCATATTTCTGCGTGTAAAATTAGTAGAACCGAGCACTAAGATTGCTTCGTCCGACGGTGTTTTATGCATGAGCCATTTCGCGTGGCATTGCTCGCCTTGTGTATTGCACCAACGCACATTCACACCGGCATTCACTAACTCGTGGGCGACAGGGCGGTTAGGCACGCCGTTCTTCACTCTCCCGAATGCATCTTTATTCGGGTCAAGTAATACACGCACTTGAGCCCCACGCTGCGCCGCATTCTTCAGTGCAGTGATTATCTCCCAATCTGAGAGATAAAAAACTGCGACATCTAGATAATCTTCGCTCTCTACATTATTGATAATCGAGAGCAAGGTTCGCTCCACAGCACGCTCCGTGACTACCTGCACGCTCACATCGCCTTGTGGTATTTCACGCGCGCTCGGTTGGGGAATGCTCATCACTTCTGGCCCTTGCGAGAGCTTTAAAACCGCCAGCTCTGTGTTAAGCAGATCGTGCGCAGCCGGGCCACTGAATTGCAGTGCGACATTCCCGTGGGCACTGCTGCCGTCGTGAGGGTTCGCAGAGGTGACCAATGCGCTGAGTTCACCCTGTTGGTCTGCGAGCAGTACTTTCCGGTGGTTCGCCTTGAAATTAAGCAGTGCGAGGTAGCTTCTCAGCGACACTCGACCCTCGCCAAAAGGATTGGGTAATGTATCTGCTTCCGAGTTGCCAAATGGCTGCATAAAGGGCCGCCAAAGCGCGGAGTAAAGCGGGTTACTGTCACGTAGTCGAGTTAAATCTGTCAGCGTTACTTCGATCCCTGCATTCCTCAAACTTTCGAAGTGAATAGAGCTTTGGCCGCCATAAATGGTATTAATCGGATCAGAGATAACATGGATTTGAATGTCAGGAAAAGCGGCTTTCTGAGCGATTAACGCCAACGTAATTTCGTACGACAACGGTCGATGCTCTTCCGCAACCGCGCCCTGAAACGCATTAAATAAAAACATATCAATCAGGATAAATTCTTCGGCGTTCGCAATCATCGAAAACGCCTCATCAAATATCTCCTGCTCCAGAACGCGCTCGCCCTGCCTATTCACATAGGAAATATCTGCTAGGAATCTAACGTGGCTTGCATCACGAATTTCACCCGTATAATCAAGCCCTTCTGGAAGTGGTTTAAACACGTGGTAAGCGCAATGAAGCACTACCAAACTAAAAACAACGAGGGATGCCACTCTCAATGTGCGCATGTGAGCTTTCCTTTTTTAATTCCCTTTTATAACGCACCCCTGTGCGCACCGCAATTACTGGTAACGCCTATTTTTTGCAATAAAAAACGCACCCGAAGGTGCGTTTCTTTGAAAGCTAGTAAAGCTTACTGTTAGATAACAGTAATGTTCTCTGCCTGCGGGCCTTTAGGGCCTTGAGTAATAGAGAACTGAACCGCTTGGCCTTCAGCAAGGGTTTTAAAACCATTACTTACAATTGCGCTAAAGTGTGCAAATACGTCTGCTCCACCTTGCTGTTCAAGAAAACCAAAACCTTTCGCTTCGTTAAACCACTTTACAGTGCCAGTTACCATGTTAGACATAATTTATATCCTGATATTAATTTAAAAGTGCGCCCAAATGCTGGGCATTTGTCGGAGAGGAAATAACTGAAAATTAAAACAACAGGACGGTGGTAATTACGAGTAATTTGACAACGAAGTGTAGATCTAAAACATATTTTCTTTCCAAGTGCGGCCACAATACGCTGATCTGGTGGGAAGTCAACAAGTCTTTTGAAATGCTTCATTATCGATTCATTTTAAATGTGCTATTTTGAACTATACCTATGAACAAAGGAGTGGCTCATGGCATTTCGTTTTCATCGAAGAATTAGCCTGTTCCCGGGAATACGCCTTAACTTGGGTAAAACCGGGGTGAGTATTTCAGCGGGCGTTAGAGGCGCCAGTGTCACCGCTGGTAAACGCGGCATTTATGGCAATGTCGGCGCACCTGGCACGGGTATGTCGTATCGCACCCGGCTCGACAAAAACCGAGCGCACCAACAGCGTGCCGAACGCAATGCATGGCGCGAAGGTGCTGAACTGCAACGCCCGAATGAACTACAAGAACGGGTCACTCTAAAGTGCAATGAGCAAGGCAAATTAAACATCTTCGATGCGAACGGCGCACCGGCATCGCCGGCCTTAAAAAGGCGCATTTGGTCGCAACATGCAGCCCAGATACACAGCTTTCTTGAAAGTGAGATAGCGCGTATCAATGACGATCAAGCCCTACTTCTCGAGATTCACCACGACACGCCCCCTCACGACACAGCACCACCTGAATTCGAGCAAGCGCCCTTCCCCACTGAAGAACCGCAAGCGCCTAAATTCATTCCCAAGCGCTGGTGGCACGCCTTTTGGAAAAGCAAAGCGCAAGAACGAATACAGCACAACACAGCGCTTGAAGCGGCCTATCGCGAGCAACATTCAGCATGGGCCGCCGCCAAAGAAGAACATGAACAAGCACAGGCAGAATTAGCAGAAGCATTTACAGAAGACTTACAACACGACCGAGAGTTTCAGGAGCGGGTATTAGAAAGTGAGCTGCAGCAACTCGATTGGCCTCGAGAAACCCTCATTGATTTTGAACTTGAACAAACAAGCTCAGGGCTCACGCTGCACATCGATGTAGACTTCCCCGATCCAGAAAGCTTTCCAAGCCGCGAAGCAAGCTTTAGCAAGAACCAGAAGCGCCTGTTGATCAAAAACAAAAGCACAACACAACAAAGAAAAGAATATGCGCAGCATGTTCACGGCGCGCTGTTTCGCGTGATCGGCGTCGCGTTCGTAACACTGCCAAACTTGAGCGAAATTGAAATTGCGGGCTACCGGCAAATACACCACCCGGCCACCGGGCAAGCACAAGACGAATACATTATCCGCGTAAAACTCACTCGCAATGGGTGGCACACCCTCCATCTAGAACAAATAGAGCACATCGACCCGATCGCGGCACTAGCACAGTTCGAACTCACGAGAAATATGACCAAAACCGGCATTTTCCGCGCCATTGAACCGGAGTAACACATGGCATTTTATCTTTTCTTACTCATCATTGTTTTATTCGTTCCAGAGAGTTGGCTCCCTTATGCATTCGTTATTGGCGCCGCCTGGGCCATTCTCCGTGGGTATCGAGAGGTGGTGGGAAGAGATAAAGATAAGTAGTGATTTGGGGCGGTGGGGAATACCCCAGGAACAAAAATGCCTCTCACGTTGGAGATCGCGAGAGGCATTTATCACACCAAGTCCTTTAGTTGTAAACTCGGCTCACGTTGAACGATTCGCCGGTGACTGGATCTCTCACTACAAAAGTAAAGGTAATAGGCGTCGTTGCACCACCAAGACCTATCGTTATAGTTAGACCATGTGAGGTTCCCGCTCCGATAACACCACCATTTAAGTTGCTCGGGTCTGTGGTTGAAATGAGTTGTCTTGTCGCATCATTTGCACGAAATTCAACGAGATCAAGATTCACACCCGTATTGTTTGTGATGGAATAGCCAAATTGAGAACCTTGCTGAACAATACCGTTGATAATAACAACGGAAGCGCTCAATCCTTTACTAAACTCATCAGCCATCTCGCTAATCGGCTTTACTCGCACAACAAAGCTGTCGCTCACACCATTTTGCGCCGTAAAAGTAACGTCAACATTGCCCGCAGCTACTGCACTTAGCTCACCTGCATCGGTCACCGTCCCGATATTGGTATTGTTGACGGTCCACGAGCCCTCACTCGTAACATCGCGACTATCGCCACTCGTCATCTCTGCTGTTGCAGAGAGTTGCAATGCGCGCCCACGATAAACGTCACTTTGATCCGCACTCACAACAACCGATTCAATCTCATTTTCTGCAACAGTCATGATTTGAGAAGTTGTAATACCATCGATCGCAGCGGTAACGGTTGCATCGCCCGCACTCACACCAGTAATTCGGCCTTTAGTACCTGACTGGTTACTTACTTGGAATATTGAGGCATCGCTAGTTTGCCACGACGCGTCTTCATTCAAACTTCGCGTCTCCCCATTTGAGAATGTACCAACGACTTGTGCGGTCTCAGATTCACCAACAAAGACACGTGTAAATTCATGACTAAAATCTAACGACTCCAGCACTGCATCTACCACGGTTAAATCGTAGCTTCCCTCTATATTTCCCATCACCGCTGTTACTTGCGCTCCCCCTGCAGTGCGTGCAGTCAGTAAACCGGGTGATTCTTGAGGCGCTTCAAATTGCGCAACCGACGTATCAGAGATCGACCACGTAACATTCTCGGTGATATCTGACACATCACCATTTTGGAATGTGCCCAATGCGTATAACTGTCGTGTTCTACCCTCAGGCAAGCCACCGTCGTCGCTGAATGTAGCGTCCGGGCTTCGGCTACTGTTCAATAGCCGGGCCGGAACTAACGGCACTCCATTATTGCCAACTAAAGGTGTAGAAGTCACTTCTATCGAGGTCACAACAAGTTCTTCCACCACCAACGTAAATGCGTCATCGAAATCACCCAAGCTTGCGTTAATCTCCGCTTCGCCTGGTGTAACGGCCGACACGCGACCCGCTGTTTCACTGTGATTGCTCACCGTTGCAACGCCTTCATCACTAGAAGACCAAGTAACCTCGGCCGTAATATCTCGATTTGAGCCATCGCTATATTCGCCCTGCGCATTCGCATTAAATCGACCGCCTTCATACGTGTTAAATGAATCGGTAGGCGTTACTTGCACTGAAGTTAGTATTGCTTCGGTGATGTTGAGCTGAATTGTATCCTCATACCCACTAAAGCTAGCGAAAATCTCCACATTGCCTTCTTCCAAACCAGTCACAACGCCACTTTCTGAGATAGTTGCGATATTTGGGTCGCCAACAGACCATTGGGCTTCGTTCACAACATTTCGCACATTCCCGTCGCTGTAGTAAGCCTCAGCAGTCATCTGGAGCGTCGTTCCAACGGGTACGTTGCTTTGTGAGGCTGACAGCGTAAGCTCTGTCGGAATGGCGTCTGTTATGGTTAGCTCCGCCGTATCAGTCAGCCCACCTAAATCAGCCAGTATCGTTGCGGTTCCAGGCGCCAATGTGGTTATTTCCGGACCGCTGAGTGTTACAAGATCAGAATCGCTCGAGATGAGTGCATCCTCTGCTCTCTCTAGAACCGTTCCATCCGTGTAAGTGACCGTCACTCGGGCACTGGAGCTTTCCCCCGCAGCCACTTGGTTCGGACTTAAGCCAAGAGCGATTGCCGCTGGCTTCGCCTCAGTTACTGTAACCGATGCCGTTTCCGTAAGGTCACCGAAAGCGATGAGCACTTCAGAACCACCTTGCGACACGGTAGACACAAGGCCGTCGGCGGTTACATCGATCACCTGTGTATCAAAGCCTGAATAAGTAGCACTTACGTCGCGCCGCTCGCCATTGCTGTATATGCCATCGATCTCAAACTGATAGTTTTGCCCCAAGGCCAAAGAAATCGATAAATCCGAAACAACTAACTCTCGCAACTCAGCAGCTGTTACCTCGATTTCCACCGTATCGCTGAAGCCTTTAAATTCAGCAGAAATATTAGCGACACCTTCTGCTACTGAACTCGCCGTTAATCCATTTAGCGAAATTGCATCATCACCACTTAACGCTAGCTCAACCTCTTCAATTGTGAGCGTGCGCGAAGTATCATTGTTAAAATTAGCAACAACAGAGAGTGTTGTACTATCCCCCAACGCAAGCGTTTGCTGCACTGCATTGATTTCTATACTTTCTATTTTTTTATCAGAGCCACCACACCCAATAAGTGCAATGACAAGCAAAAATGAAATTAAATATCTCATAACATAGTCCTTTAAATAATGTTGCTTCCAGCACACACAACAGCCGCTAGCAACCGACAGTGAAAGGCTCAGAAATCATAAACCGAGCCTTCAGTTCAAAGCTTAAAATTGAGAAGCGACATTTCGTGTCGCAGGGAAGTTATTATGAGATTTTTTATTTCAGGTTGAGCGCTGAATATGGCCTGAGCACAAGTTCTGGAGTGTAACTATCAGTGCAGAACACAAATGCATTTTGGCCGTATTTTTCAGCAAGTTTCGAAGCTGTTGTTAGCGTAATACCAAGAATCAACAAACTCTCCTCGCCCGGCCACTCTCCCCTCGGGTCCTGGCCGATACCTTCGAAGTACGGATAACCAAGGTAGTTCACTTCCTTTCGAAACTGAATTAACAAGCGCTCATTTTCAGCAGCACTCATCGGCCGGCTGAAGGGATTCTGAGGTGTGATATAAGCCGCCGACGAGCATTTATGCGCCGTAAACATCTCGCTTAGCACATCGTGCTGCTTACCAATTTCCAGCACGTATTCTCGCCCACGCCAGTGGAATTTGTAGTGTGTTGCTTGGTAGGCGGCTATGAGGTTTTTATCTAACATGGCCAAACTCAATTTATTTCATCGTTTGAAATTGCGTTATCGGCAACAACAGCACAGGAAGCGCTCAGGCCGGCTTCGACTCGCAGTTCTTGATACACGTTTGGGAATCGATCTGCAACGCGCATTAATTTATCCATTGCCTCTGATTGAGTCACATCGTCACTCTCATATTTTGAGAATGCAACCACGCCGCCACCAAAAACTTTAGCAGCGTCACTTTGTTTCAGATCCAAACGCTCACGCAAGGCTTTTACTTCGGCGCCGGTTAGTAAACCATCAACTTCCTTCTTAAACGCTACCATACGGCGTTTGTTATCGCGTGATTGCTGCGGCAACGTCATTTCAACGCCGCACGTATCGCACTCACAGTAATCGGCTCTCAGCTCTCGCCTAACTGATTTATAGGTGACTGTGTTCACCCCTTGTTTTTGTTCTAAGGTTCCTTCCTCACACAAGTCACACATCACTGGGTGTTTACTCATGTTTCATCTCCTATGTTGACAGATGGCATGACACCATCAGCAGGAGTTTGCCATTACTGTTAATGGCAAACTTTAAATATATTTCGCAGTCTATTTCCTTATGTGCTGCCTCAACCCAAGTTTTGTCTATAACGACATAGTCATCACAGGCCGCAATAGCTTTTGCGCTCAGGCGACACCAAACCGATTTGCGGTAGCGACCGCCAGTAACCGCATTTTTTATCAGCCTTGCCAGCTCCTCATTATCAAGTTCTAGAGCCTGTATATCGTTCCTGCATTTTTCAGTTGACGCTCTTATGACATCACTGTTGCTTAATAAACGGATAATTTCCTCGACCGGGTAAAGAAGCCCTGCACCAATGCGGCGACCAGCGTCACTCCATTCCGTCGGAGGGTCATCTTTAAAATGGCTGAGAATCTTATTATTTACCATTATGGTAAGTATACTCCATATTGCAAGTTCAGTTTAATAGGTAAAGTCGTATCTCTCACAACGACAAAAACCAATCCGGTTTCAGCGTAACTTTTTCAACCAACTCAGTTTTGACACCAAGCTCCAACTCTTTCAGCTTATCCGCTAGTTGTTCGCCGTCGATAAGGTCAATCGGCGGAACGCCATCACGGTTGGCTTCTTCAATCGCGCTTTTGGTGAAGGTACCAGTCGTGATGAATAAGCCTCGATCGGAGCGGCCGACAGTGGCACCACGAAAATCACGTATTTCGCCAGCGCCCACAGAACCACGATATTTTTTGCATTGAAAAGCGATGTGGAAGCTCATTAAACCGTTAATACGTGCAATGCCACGTCCGTCGATACCGCCGTCACCGGTTCGGCCGGTTACTTCTACATGAATAAAGCCTGATTCGCGTAAAATCCGTTGTGTTAAACGCTCAAACGCATCGGGGGTCATTTCGTCAATTAGAATTCGGTGAAGTTTCTCACGCCAGGGTTGTGCTTCCTCAGGCGCATTAGCATCGGTTGATTCAACATCATCAGACAACGAATCCCGATTATCTGTGCGGCTCCCATGTCCGTCCATTTCGCGAACATAGCGAACAATTTCAGCCGGGTCTACTTCAGGGTTTTCACGACCCTTCTCAATCAGCGCCCATACGCCGCGTCGAGAGTTTTCAAGGTAGCCCGCTTTCTTAAGATAGGTTCTGGCCCAAGCTAAACGATAAGCTATTTTGGACTGACTTGAGTTTTCAGGGTTCTGAAGAACGGATGTGACTTCATCTGGATAGCCTTCTTGCTCGATGACTTCTTCGTACATTTCGTCGACAGAAGCTGAGCCGCCAAGCTGAACGAGAGCTTTGAGCAGAGGATTCATCAATTGGTCGTATGTGGGTATCATAACTGGCATATTATCCAATCCTTGTTTTGCCATTATTTTTAATCAAATCGAGCAGGCAGGATTTCGATCTTTCTTTAATCACATGTGCCTTGCAGTGCAGGTCATAACCCTAAGTCACCACATAACGTACTTTTGATAGACGCGTTACTACTTGCGTAAGTGTTATTTGATGGCGTTCACACAACTCGCTTAAATCGTTTCCATCAATAACTGTCACACTAAGATTTTTCGCGATATCACGAGTTGTTTTAGCAAGTTGTGTCGCATTGGTTATAAATATTTGATGCGTTATCTGCCTGCCCAAACGCTTACCATAAAGCTCTCGTGCACTGGATATTTCTTGTATAGCGCTGTGCCCTTTGTACGCGCCTTGTTTATGTTTAGCTTGGATTAGAATACCTGTATCGCCTCTCGTCAGAACACCATCTGCACCAAAATCTGAGCCATCTCTGGTGAGCCACGCATTGTCTGCTTTGTACTCTCTAGCTAGCAGTTCAAGTGAAAAAGCTTCAAATTGCTTCCAGCTTAATTTCGATAGGTCTTCTGCCATTATTATACTCGTTGCCCCAAGACCAAGCTTTTCAGTACCCGCTGGATTGGGCATTACCTCGCCGGGGGTAACTACTGCATCCTTAAGCATCGACTTTTGCGATAGAAGTCGATGTAAGTTGACGTCGAAGGATTCGAATACTGGGTGATGCAATATTGGAACGTATATATTCACGTCTTTCTTTTGTCCAATTCGAAAAACCCTGTCAGTCGCTTGAGCTTCCTTTGCTGGATTCCAGTGACGTTCAAGGTGTATTACGTTATTTGCGCCGACTACTGTTAGCCCTACACCTGCTGCAACTGGGGACATAATGATGATGTTGAAACCGTCCCGAGCTTCAAATTCAGCAATCATTCCTTTTCGACTAAGAGCTCCCTTTCGCTTAACTACAGCTTTGGCATCCCCATTAATCACGTGAAGCGGACCAAGCTTAAAATAACTACCCAAGGCTATGCTTAAAAAACGTTGCAGACGTTTATTTACCGCAAAAATAATACATTTTTCTTGGCGACTTTCTATTTCAGATAAAACGTCAATCGTTTTACTGAGCTTAGCCGACTCCTCAAATAAGGACGCAATTTCTTCTTTGGAGGTAGGAGCATCTAACCTCCCACTCTCCGCTAAACGGGGATGCAATGAGCTATCCCGCAAGCGCATCAACGTGGTCAGTACATGACTGTCTTCACTTTCTTGTTGCGCCTCTATTGCTCCTTCATAGATCTTTTGTTGATAATTTGCCATTACTGCGTGTAATTTCGGCTCATATTGCCACTCGGAGCCTTCAATACCAACAAACATTCGCTTCTGAGGAAGTCCCTTTAAATTATCTTCCTTGACCCGTCGCAACATTAACGCTCCGACTTTTTCACGTAACTGCCTTCCTAAAGTGCCGCGCACGGAATCAATTTCATCACCAGCAGCCTGCAGTATAGGTGTGATGAAATTTTGTCTAAACACTTGATATGAATCTAGGTAACCAGGGCAAGCAGTGTCCATCAAGCACCAGAAATCGGCAAGACTGTTCTCTACTGGCGTGCCAGTTGCTAGTAACTTGAACTTGGATTTTAAACCTTTCGCCGCCCGAGTTTGCAACGCATTCGGATTTTTAATATTTTGGGCCTCGTCAAAAACTGCCAATCCCCAATCAATTTGAGACAACGAAAATTGGTAGTCTCTCAATGTCTGGTAAGTCGTAATCACAAGCCGTTTGGGAAGATCTAAACGTTCCGGCCCATATTTTTCTCCGAATTTAAGTGAATATCTCGGCTCAAATGTGACATCATCGATATTCGATACTCGTGTTTCCGTGCTACCGTCTCGAAAACGATTTAACTCGCCTTCCGATTGTAAAATAACGATATCTTTGAAGGGTGACTTTAGGAATGTATCGTCTACTTCATCTTTCCAGTTCTCAAGCAGGCTAAGCGGAGCAACTATAAGTGTTGGTCGGCAGGTTTCACACCTTTGCTCACAAAGCTTGTAATAATGCTCGATAGCTGCCAATGACATGAAGGTTTTTCCAAGCCCCATGTCATCGGCCAGTAAGGCGCCATTAACAAGCTCTTGACTGCTAGCCAGTTCCACAAGCCCTAGTATCCATTGCACCCCGATAACTTGGTGTGGAAAAGGTGTTCGTTTATAATTACTCCAATCAAGACTTTCCCTGTACAGTACTTCATTCAGAGCCTCTTCAACTACTTTCGAAGGGCTATCCAATTCATCGTCATTCAGCGCAATATCGATTACAATTGTGGTCTCATCTTCCTGATCTTTTTCAGCCGTCCGCTCGCCTGTTCCATCTGAAATATCCCCAGTATAATCTTCACCTTTCTCAATTTTTTGCTTTAGCTTCGTTAGGATATCGTTAATCTGGGCTTCACTGCCGATATCATAACTCTTGCCATTAAATTCTATCTCTTCAGCACCGGTAGCTTTAGCATCATTTAACACTTGTTCAAGCTGGTTAAAATCAGCTTGCGTTTTTACATCCTTTACCACGGCACTGATCGGTAAAATTTTTCCAGACGCCTGACTTTGCCCAAACCAATCGATACCTGACTCATCAGTCTCACCAAAATAGGCGTGCTTAAATCGCGTTGCACCTTTTACTCTCAAAGAAAATCCCACATCTAAGTCGACAAGAGATGCATCTAGAAATACTCCTGGGGCCTCTAGAAATTGGGTTACTTGTGATCTTGGTATGGTACGTTGACTTATAATTTCTTTTGCTGCTCGCGCTGTCTTCTCGTTAAACAAAATGATTTCATTGCCTACCTTTAATGTGTAGGCGTTTTCTGCTTGTAATTGGCCGAGCACGCGTTGCAGCGTGTCGTGATCTGCTTTTTGCCCCATGCTTGGTGTTAGTATCAAATTGCCATGCGAATCCAGTTCCGCCTCAACAGTAATCCTCTCCGGAACATGAATATCTAGCTTATCAAAATGGCTTAACGTTAATTTAGCGCCCGACCGCTGGGCTCTCTGGAGAGAATGCAGCAGAAACAAATTATCAGTCTCACTTTTTGCTGACTTCGAGTAGATTTCTAAAGCAGAAAAAGCCTCAAACATAGTGCTTGGTAGCGTATATTTGGATTCGCCGAAGGCGAGTATGCTCCCCTCTATAGAGTAAGACGATGTGAAGCGTCCATTAGGTGACTCCAAATAAATTTTTACCTTGAAACTGTCGCCTGAAGTTGTGCCTTTAATATCAACTTTCGCGTTTCCATCCCAACGCTCGGGCAATCGAAGCAACTGATGAATATCATTATCAAGTCGAGCAACCGTTGCGTGAGGAACAATAAAACCATTCGGAATTGGCTCTGCATTCCCTTCCTCTGTTAACATTCTTAACGCGACATACTGGGCGGTAACATATTCGTCAGCGTGGCCATTTTTTATGCTATTCAATAGATATTGATCACAATAAAAGTCCACACTCTCATCGTTAATTTCGTACTCAAACTTAGGACTTGATTCTTTTACGCCGAATAATGATGAAAACCAGTTTTTCATTACCCTACTCCATAAATACGTTTATAGCGTTTGTAATCCTCGTCACTGAGAACATCCGAAGCTTTGAGATTTACGCCCAGCTTAGTAAGAGTTTTTATCGATCTACGTTGCCAACTAAAATTTGCTGGTGAGTGATTAAAGTTATCGAATGCCTCACAGCCGTATCTATACATTTTTTGGTTGAGACCAATAGTTAGTGAACGGTAAGCCTGCCTCTGGGTACCAAATTGAAGTACAGGGGCTGATTCATGCAACTCTTTATAAAACCAAATCTGACAGTTATGACTTCCTTCAATCATATGTCCTCGGGTTAACTCCGCGTAAATAATTGAACGGTCTCCATCGTTAACAATAGAATAATCAGGGATGTGTTCGGCTTTATAGTTCTTTCGAATATAACGATCGGCATTCCGTGACAGATAAAGCTTTGTATGCGTTATAACACCAGCTTCATGCATCCCCTCTAAAAAATGCTTACGAGACGGGAACATCCTCATCATATCCGTATCACGAGAACTCATAGAATAGTCCTCGAGTGCTTCAAGAAATAATTTTAGGTCTAGTTTCGAAAGCCAGCCTTGAACCTTTTTAGCCTGTTGCTGACTTAGTTGACCCCACCACTTAATAAACCTAGGGTGACTTCTAGGAACTCGAGGATCTCCAGCAATCGCAATCACTGCATTTTGCCAACTCTCATGAATATTTTGCGGTGGTGCTCGGTCGATTAGAATCCGCAGTGCAACATGCCCTATTAAGTCGTTTTCATCATAGCGACTTTCTGCGACCTGCTTTTTACTAACTTCTTCCAAAAGCTCATGAGGTTGATTCACTGGTATATTTTGAAGTTGCTCTACAAAATAAACTGCTTGAGCACGTTTTATAAAATCTCCGGATGCATATCTATCTAACTGCCAGTACTTAATCTGCTGGTTGAATGCTGTATTACGTTGAATCGCTTGTTTTGCTATAAATGTTGGCCCATCAGCACAAAGAATTTTATCTTCTGAATCTAAAAAAATTTTCTTTCGCCTGCGCTCAGCACAAAGCCATGCTCCAATCATATTAGCGTCGTCAATTGAATCGAAATCACTCAGAAAGAACTGATAAAGTGACTCAATGAATAAGCTACTCCCCCTCGGCAGTATCGCGTTTACAGACTCCAACAGATTATGTGTAATCGTTATTTTCTTCCGCAAATCGGGCTTATCAGTCAGTGCAATTGCTAACGCTCGAACATCAAATCGATTCTCTATTGTAAATCTGTCAAATTGCCCGCTTGAGAGTAAATTGAAAAGCCGCGACCATGCAGCCTCAAATTTAGGGTTATGAGTTCCAGCTCTTTTAGCGAGATTACGCTGCTCCTCAGCAAGTTTCGAAAGTCGCTTAATATTATGACGATAGACCTCATCACTTAAAGTAAACTTCATAGAGTTCTCTTATCCAAAGGGGCTGTCATATATCCCGTGCCCTTTCATATTCTGCAATCTCAGGCTTTTTCACTGTAAAACGGATATCAATACGCCGATTTCTCGCCCTTTCCTCTTCCGTCTCTTCTACAAGATTAATACGGCGCGTATCCGCATATCCACTGACAGAGAAAAGTAATTGCCCATTATAGTTCCTTAACTCATTGAGTTTGGGCTCAACCGATATTTCCTCCTGCCAAAGTTTCCATATAGAAACAGCCCTATCAGCAGACAACCCCCAGTTACCCTTACCACGATACCAAATACCCATACTGTCTGTATGGCCCTCGACAAATACCGTATCTAAATACCGCCATCGCTCATTAGTGGTAATAGCTCGATGCAATGCATCACCGATCGCTCGAACTTCAAAAATAGTTCTATCGTCATCTGGCAATGTGTCTTGTCCCGATTCAAACGAAAGGGTGCTTTCCGGAATCCGTAATACGGTGTCGTTTTCAACGATATTAACGATAATTCCCTTTTCAGCTAGTTCTTCCTTTATGTCACGTAAAATTGCGCTTCTCGCTGCTTCTGCCAATTTCAACTCTTCAATACTCGTATCTATCCGCTCCGATTTTTGTGTCAGCTCAATAATTAAGGCGACCGCAGCCAGAATAAAAATAACCAATAAGCCAGACATCAAGTCTGAAAAAGACATCCAGTAGGGATTTTCCTCGTCTACCTTAGAATTTCGCCGAGCGAATACTCTATCCATGTTTTACCCCAACTTGCTTTGCATTTCGTCTACAACGCTCGATAGTGCTTTGATTGCGCTATTCATTTGAGTTGAATAATCGGTCACAGACTGCGACCAAACTCTAAGGTGCTCAGTTGTTTGACCATTTGCCTGTTCAGCATAGTCTTCTAACATTTGAGTCATCTTTCTGTTTAAACTTTCCACCTCGCCTTTTAACTCTCCAATAAACTCTTTCTGTGTTACTTTTAGATCGGAGAACGTAGTGCTGGTGCGCTGAATCAGTCCGTTTAACTGTTCCGTAAGTTCACTAAATCGTGTTACGTCTGATAACAGTTCATTTCTCAGGCTCTCCATTCGTTGCGCTGACATTTGATTCTGATTAGCTAAATCAGATGTGCTCTCAACCGCTTCCTTAATGGCCCCCGATAGTTTATTCCCAGCCTCATTCACGTGAGAGCTCAATAACTTCATATTATCTGCTGAAATCCTCAATTCGCTTGATGACTCGCGCATCGCTTGCGCGGCTTGGGCGCTCGCTTCTACAGAGGAATTAATACTATTTTGTAGCGTCTGCCCTTGGGCGATCAGCTGTTTAACTGTGTTTACTTGCTCTGTTACAGAATGTTCAACAGACTGTAAAATTTCGCTCGAGAGTGTACTTAGCGCCTTAGATTGACTCTCTATTTTTTCGTTACGAACTCGCTCTATTTCATTAGAGCGATGCTCTCGTTCATCGATAGCTTTAGCGAGGCCACTCAACTGAGTCTCAACAAACTTTGTTAACGTTTCGCCTTGCTTGCGAGAGTTTGAGATCAGCTCGTCCACTTGAGTCTTAATTGTGCTGACCAAGGCCGTATCGCGTTGCGCTGCGGCTTCTTCGCGACTTTTCATCTGTAACGACATTTCGCCAATCTGCTCCTCAATAAAAGAGGAGAGCTTTTTATGCGTAGCTTCAGACACAGAAGACAGACTATGAATCTGGTTTGAAATGTCTGCTATCAGTGCTCTTTCCCTCTCGCGTGATTCTGCTTGGGTTTTTTGTAACTGCTCTACGAATCCACTCATGGTGGCCTGCATGGATTCAACGGATTGATTAACTCTCGCAGACACATCATCAAGCGCAACTCGTTGTTGATTTCCAGCTTGGCCAAATCCTTCCATAAAGCTCTCTAAGAGTCCTTCAAGTGCCTTTTGATTTCCTTGCGAGGTCTCGTCAACGAGTTTATTAATAGCAGGCGCCATTATTTCAGAAAGGCTCGCTTCTAAACTCGTCTGAATGCCCTGCGTTGCGGTGAGCATTGCCTCCTGCATTTTTTCACCAATTTTCTCTGCCAATCCTTGAAGCACTTCTCTGGATTCAACACTATTTTCAGAAATAAGCTGCAATTGTTCTTCTGGTCGAATTCTCGGAAATAGCCAGTCGACCTTATTTTCGATTGCTCTAATTCGTTTGCGTGTTTTCTGTTCTAACCATTTTTCACCAAAGTTGAAAAATACGCTTAATGCGACACCCCAAACCGAAGTTAAGAATGCCACCTTGGCCCCATCTACAACCCCAGCAACACCATCTTGCATAACAGCCACACCAACGTCGGCACCCAACTGCAATTGACTCAGCCCCAGCTGCAGACCGGCAAATGTACCGATCACACCAAGTGCTGTAAGAAAACCTGGAACAGCAGCAACAAGTCTGTTTTCAATAACTCCCGCTGCCAATGAATACGAATTAAAAAAGTGCCCTGCATCAAGTGTATTTCGAACTTCTACGACGTCTCCACGTTGTATCTCTACAAGGGTTTCATCAAATTCCATCCATAGAAAACCAATATCTTTGTCTCTTTTTTTGGCCTCATTTAATAAGTCGATGCGCTTTTTGGCAACATCCTCTCGAGTAAGGCCCTCTAAAATCCTAGAAAACCATTTGAGCCGACTTCTTGTTCGGACAAATTTCCATAAAAATATTAGCGAAGCAATAAAAGTAATCGCCCACAATGTAACTACGAAAACACTACTCAACTCTTCGACGGTTTGTGGCGGGAAACCGAGCTGCGATAAATCAGGCAGCAACCAAGTTAATTCGATTTGTTTTTCATTATCCATGTTTAGTCCCTTAAATATTCAATACTTAGACTGTCACTGTAAAACTCTTGAAAGTGTGTTTTACAATCTATCTCGTGAAAAAATAGAACTTGCAGGCGCATTCTATTTAGAATGCACATTACCTTCAAACCTTGTTCCAATCTCGCGAGCGAACTCTTCCTGTTTAGTAATAGGTAGATAACAGTTCGACATAATCACGAAAATCTTCATTCTCGAGTAAAACCCTATTAGTAGATTCCTCAATTTGATACGGTCGTTCGGTAATACTCATATCAGGATTGAAGCGCTCTAACTGTGGTTGACGATACTGGCGCTGATAAATTAAATACTGCAAGCTGTCTTTGGAGTAGATGCCATAGACTCGACGGTAGGTGTTGTATTGCACGTCATCCCAAATGAAGGTCTCATACCCGTTGGTGTAAAAGATAACCGGGCGCTGTTTACCCATGCGCTCGAAGGCGTCGGCATACAGTCTGGCTTGCTCTCGGCCCGCTTGCAGGCTCTCGTTGCCTGAGCGTTTAGCTTCGACCACAGCTAACGGCTGACCATTGTCGTCCCACAGCACGTAATCCACGTAACCCTTACCGGATGGATTCGCAGGAAAATCGACCTCGACTTCTTGACCAACAAGACTTTCATCACTTACGTCCCAACCAGCTTGCACCAAGAGTGAATCAATCAGTAATAGGCGCGTCTTTTCTTCGTTCCATTGCAGGCTATTCGCAACTGCTTGACTTTGACGCCTGCGTTCCTTACGTTCAGGTTCGCTCGGTTGTGGAAGTTGTGCGGCGTACCTCGTACGTTCTCGCTCCAAAGCGTTAAGAGCGGATTCAAGCTCAATTTTTTGCTTTTCTAATTCCTTTTCGTATTTTCCGATATCTTGCTTCAGAGCTGCACTATTGCTTTTATCATGTAGCAGCTCATTATATTCATCAATTTCGGAGGGATGCTTTTTGAAATACTTGATTACCAAATAAACAGCCAAATCGTAAGCAACTCTTAATCCCGCTTTTGCGTCGTTAAGGTTACCCTTGCCTCCATGCGCACACTCATTGCCTTTCACCCTCAGAAAGTTGATTTAATAAATCAGTGACTTATCTACGGATTCAGTGAATATAGGGCTTTTTACAAGCTCATAAAAAGACGCATTCGGTAACCGCTGAAGCTTTTCATAGCTATAGATGAATTTGACAACTTCTTCTGCAAAGCTTCTCAATCTGGTTAAAGCGCTACCAGGATCAATTAAAAAAATCGATTCAGCCAACTCTCCAAGGTCAGCTAAATGCTCAATTTCATCTCTCATAAAATGAAAGTTGGACTTCCCTCTTGTATCGCTTATTTCCATTCTTGTTTCCGTTTATAACTCATTGAGTTTTCTCAAAGTGGTCGCTTTTAACATTAATTTTACAAAGATAAGTTATTACTCTCATTCCCGCAACAACACAAAATGCTCCACCAACCGAATCATTAATTCTTTCTGATCGGGTAAGCTTTCGGCCACCAACAGTGCTAGGGCTACCAGCGTGTTGTCGTTAATCAACTGCTCCACGGGCTTTGCCAATAAATGCTGGTTCATGCGTAAATACCACAAGAACAGAAAAGAACCGGAGCGTTTATTGCCGTCAGCCAATGGATGATTCTTAATTACAAAGTACAACAAATGCGCGGCGCGGCTCGCAACATTAGGATAAAACAACTCGTCGCCGAAGCCTTGCTCAATCGTTGCAATTGAAGATTGCAATCCATTACCACGTAACTGACCAAATAGCTCTGTTGCCTCACCCTTCTCTATTAAGGTTCGTTTCAAGGCCTGAATCGCTTGTGTCGCTTGCTCGATATCAAGAGACTTCATATCAGTCTGCTTGGCTGCTATTTCTGCGAGCTGCTGCTCGTCATATCCCTGAAGCAAACTCCATGAACGAGCATAGTCACTGATGACAGCCGCGACGGCTTGCCCTTCATCATTCACCAATCCTTGGTTCGTAAGCGTGCGGCTAAGCAAATCCAACGCTTTCTGAAATTCAATACCGCGCTCTTCGAGTCGGCGTTGGTTAAGAGTGTACCCCTGAATTAAGTGGTCTTTTAGGGTTTGTGTTGCCCATTGGCGGAACTGGGTTGCTCGTTTAGTACTCACCCGATAACCGACCGAAACTATAGCGTCCAAGCTATAGTGTTTAATGTTTCGACGAACCTGACGTTTCCCCTCGGATCGAACTACTAAGAAATCCTTAGTAGTTGCAAATTCGTCTATCTCTTCGTCCTTATAAATATTTTTAAGGTGCATGAGCACGTTTTCCGGAGTAGTTTCAAAAAGCTCCGCCATTTGCGCTTGGCTCAACCAAACGGTTTCCTGTTCAAGCGCTACTTCAAGCTGCGCCTTTCCGTCTGCGCTGGTGAACAATTTTATGCTTTGTGTTTTCATGTTCTTCTTTCTTGTTTTGGTTTTACGTACCGCAGTGCGGTACCTACGGGTTTTGCTTGTGTACCGCAATGCGGTACCTGCGGATCTTGCTCGCGCACCACCCTGCAGCACCTACGCATACCCCGGAGCAATCGCCAAGTTACCCGTATTCATTAAGCTCACACGGTTTCTGAGCCAGAGCTGGTACTCGGGGCCTACGAGTGTGCCCTCTTCTGTGCAGTCCACGTTCCAACGGCGCAGTAGGTAGCCGGCCATGGCGGCGCGCACATCGATATTCAGCACGCCTTTTTGCATGCCATAGTCCATTTCAATGGCTTTTGGAAACTTCACATTATGCGGGTGCGGCACTAATTGCAGCGGAATCATACGCTGCCATTCGTGGTCGGCTTCCGCTTCTTCATGTGGAGCGCAATTTTCGAGCAATGTGACTTCCTGCACGCGGGTGAGCACAAAATCGCGGAAGCTTTGGCTTTTTCGGTCATACGCGCGCACATGCCAGCGCAGGCCGTTGTCTACAATACTATGAGGCACAAGCTCTCGTTCACTTTCACCGCTGCTAAGTGAGGTGTAGCGAACGCGCACGGCCTTGCCGTTTAATACCGCTTGCACCAAGCGCGCCACAATGAAAATATCCGGCACATTCAGGCTAGAAGGCGCTTCTACCGGGAAATGAGTGTCGCCAATCGCATCAAAGCCGTCGGAAATGTCGTTCGCCAACTTCACCAAGGTGCGTTTGGCGTCGTGCTGAAACAATGGCTTGAATTGTTCGGTTTGAAAGTAACGCTTTTCTACCGCGCTGTATTCAAGGTTTTCAGGCGCTAATTCTTTATACAACGAGAAGTCACGAGAGCCTGCTGAAAGCCCCACTTCGAATCGTGTAATGAGATCGTTGCGGTAGATTGAACCCTTGAACATCAGGCAAAAATCGATGTAAGCAAGGCGCTGCTTCTGTGCGAAAGAAATGGTTTCTAGCATATAAATTCTTTGTTGTTTTTTTAATAAACTCAGTGTGGTTTATTTTGAAGCGGTTGTAAAGAGGTACAACGAAACATGAACGCAACGTGGACAGCGCATGCACAAGCAGACCCTCTGGAGGCATGGATGCCGGAAGAGGAGCGCCCATGGGCGGCTTGAAGCGTGTCTGCTGGATATGCGCTGTACCGCGTTGTGAGTTGAGCACTGAGCTGCATTCTGAACTGAACCGCGTTCTGAACTGAGCCGATATGAAATCAAAAGGAGAATTTGGTGCGTCCGAGTAGACTCGAACTACCGACCCCCACCATGTCAAGGTGGTGCTCTAACCAACTGAGCTACGGACGCACTCTATAAAGAGATGAGCTTGAATAAGCGGTCGCCATATTAGTGATTTGGTACCTCGATCGCAAGTGTTTTTTGCACATCTAACGCGAGTTTGGCGGCTTTCTCAACAAACCGTCTCGCAAAATATTAAATTTTTCCTCTTGTTGCTCTGCAAGATCGGCCTGGAAGCTTTCTATAGCCCAGCGGCTTTGCTCATTTAAGCTCGATTCTATACGAGCACGCTCAGTAGTTAAAGCTGCCATAAGCTCTGCGCGCAACCTTTCGCGATTGGCGTATTCATCGGCTTTCACCAGCGCAAAATCGGCGCCCGCAAAAATAGCTGCACCACACACTAATACAAACGGACCACACACCGCACCCGCCCCTGCACTCGTTGCTGACTGCCCGGCCTTCGCCGCCCCTCTTCTTAAAATCGCCCGCTGAATTGCCATTCTTGCTACGCGAGCAAAATTAGCCAGTCGAAAGCCGGTATATGCCGAGGCGCTCAATACACTTAACCCGACACCACTATAGGTTGTAAATTCCTCAAACTGAAAGGTGGGCATGGCTGCCAAACCACAGTCGTATTCTCCTCGCAATTGCGTGAATTGTGCGCTCACCCAGCTGTTTTGCGCATTTGATACGGCTTGTAACTCGCCCTCAAAAGTCTGATATACGCGGTTCGTAATGCCCGCAAGTTCATCGTCCATATCCACTTCGCTAAAGCTCATAAAGCGAGTGTTCAAGTCTTCCTCAAATTCACGATCGGAAACACCGGCGCGAGCTAACATATAGAGCTGCGTATACTGGCCTAATATACTAAAATTCCAGTCCAAGAATGCGTCAACGCCGAGTTCTAATTGAGAAAATAAAACATCGAGTTCGGTACCAATATAACCCTCAATTTGCATATTAAGCGCATGCTCTTGTTCCTGTAAGTGGCTATCAGACGCTTCCTCCAACTCAGACAGCAACTTTCGTGTGCAAGTCACTTCGGGCGATTCTGATGTCGCAATACGCTCATTTGCAACCCGCTCAAGTTGAGCCGAGCCCAATGCAAACAGCACGTATACGCTCACGAGGCTGAAAATACCTACTAAAAATGGTCCAACACCCAGTTTGCGAACCCAACCGGACGAGCGCGTAGACTTAGGGTTGCTGGTGAGAAAAAAGAGGTAAAAGCTCACAAAGAAAGTGAACACAATATAAAGTTGCAACGCTTGGTAAAATGCGAATACTAGCCATGCTAGCATAGGCGCCTCGGCGGTTTGCATGAAGTACCAAAACATGCTGTCGAGCGCGAGTTGAGCGCCTACAATCAGGCCAGCCAACTCACTTCGAGCGGTTGCCTGACCAATGGCGAATTCACTTTCGGCAAGCGCAAGCCATTCCAAGTGACGCACATCGGGCACTTGATAAACCCAAATCCACAGCACCATGCTAACGAACAGCATGAGTGCAAAAACGAGCCAGAAGGCCGTTCGAATTGCAACCGCCTGCGCATGCTCGGGCTGCACTTGAACCTGAACACGTCGGCTAATTCTCGGTAGTACCAGGAAAAAGCCTACCAAACCGGCAACCAACACCCACGTGTCGTATTGCCCCTGCGTTTGCAGAGTTTGCACCGTAGTGAGTAACAAAATAGCTGCAAATAGTGCAGGAAATACAATTAAAACCTGCGCAATAGCACTGTTCCAAAGTAGCGATTTGATCTGACTTTCTGCATTCACAACATGCGCTAACAAAGCTCTTCTTCTCAAAAGAGACCATTCACGGAGGAATAGATAAAAAGGAAAGGCAAACAATACGCATAGCACCACGAGCCCGTAGTTAGAGACTTCTTCCAAGTCCAAAAACCACAAACCAATGGCAAGCAGGAACCAAGTAAAGGCAAGTTTGATCATAAAGTGAGTCTACACAGCTCTGCTTCTCACACGCAAGCTCACTGCAATTTACATTTTAAACTCTGGACATCTAGGTAATTAAAGCTAGGATTTTACCAGTGATGAATAGTTCGTCACCCCTTTGGAGTTTTGACTATGGTTTCTAAGCTGTCTCAATTCGTTTTACTCACTTCTCTTTCGTTATTTACCTTTCTATTGACCAGCGCTTCGGTCGACGCCTGCACTCGTGTCATGTACAAAGGCCCTGACAACATTATTCTGACTGGACGTAGCATGGACTTTTCCATGCCAATTCCAGCAAACCTTTGGGTGATGCCGCGTGGAATGCAACGCAGCGGTGAGGTTGGACCTAATTCGATTCATTGGACTTCAAAGTACGGTAGTTTGGTGGTGAGTAGTTGGGATATTGCTAGCTCCGATGGCATGAATGAGAAGGGCTTAGTAGCCAATATGCTTTGGCTCGTTGAATCTGAATATGCAGAATTCGACCCCCGAGGCTCTACTCCGGGACTTTCTATTTCTTTGTGGGCGCAATTTGTGCTCGATAACTTCGCCACGGTTGCAGAAGCTGTAGCTGCGTTGTCGCAGGAACGCTTTGTGGTGGTTACCGATGTAATTCCTGGTACGAATAAAATGACGACTATTCACCTCTCAGTTTCTGATGCCACAGGTGATAGTGCAATTTTCGAATATATTGACGGAAAATTGGTAATTCACCACGACCCTTCTTACATTGTGATGACCAATGATCCCCCATATGAACAGCAGCTAGCGATTAAAGATTATTGGTCAGGAATTGCAGGGAACCAATTTTTACCGGGTACGGTGAAGTCGCCAGACCGCTTTGCACGGGCTCACTATTACATTCAGAACATTCCTCAAACCAGTGATCCGCTCGTAGCGTCTGCGAGTGTCATGAGTGTGGTAAGAAATGTTTCAGTGCCCTATGGCTATCAAATAGAAGGTTATCCGAACTTGTCTTCTACCCAGTGGCGAGTCGTGGCCGATCAGACGAACATGCGTTATATCTTTGAAACCGCAACTACACCTAATACGTTTTGGGTAGATTTAAAGGAGTTAGACTTTTCCGAGAGCGCACCGGCGCGTGTGTTACGCGCCGATCGCGGGCAAGTTTATGCAGGTGAAACATCGAGTCAATTCACACCCGCGGAGCCATTTAAGTTTCAGGGCTTAGAGTTTAATTAATCCCAATGCGGTTTCATGGTTTAGCGCAAATTCGACGCATGAAACCGCAAATGCCCCTCAATAAAAGTGCTGATAAAGTAGTAGCTGTGATCGTACCCCTCACGATATTGGATATCTGCAGGTATCCCCTTTTCTCTGCAGGCCGCAATTAATTGATCAGTTTTTAGTTGCTCGGCGAGGAAATTATCTGCCGTGCCTTGGCACACCTTAATCGGCAATACATTCTTTCCATCGCTTGTGCGTAGCAAGCAAACGGCGTCGTAAGCTTCCCAACGGCTACGGTCGCTGCCCAAGTAATGACCCAATGCTTTTTCACCCCACGGGCACTGAGTTGGGTTCACAATAGGACTAAATGCTGAAATTGAGCTATACCGGTCTGGATTGCGCAAACCAATTACCAAAGCACCATGCCCTCCCATGGAGTGCCCAGAAATTGCGCGTTGATCGCTAACGGGGAGCGCTTGCTCAACAAGTGCGGGCAACTCTTCCACAATATAATCGTACATGCGGTAGTGCTCGCTCCAGGGTTTCTCGGTCGCATTCACATAAAAGCCTGCGCCGAGACCAAAATCGTATGCTGCTTCTGGATCGTCAGGCACACCGTCGCCCCGAGGGCTTGTGTCTGGAATCACGAGCGCAATGCCTAATTCGGCTGCGACTCGTTGCGCGCCCGCCTTGCTTGAAAAGTTCTCATCAGTGCAGGTTAAACCCGACAGCCAATAAACGGCAGGAACCTTCTCATTCGCAGCTTGCGGCGGCAAAAACACCGAGAACTGCATGGTGCAGTTCAAGGTGCTCGATTCATGTTCAAAGCGTATTTGACGCCCTTCGAAAACACACTTTTCATCGATAATTTTCATACTCACGCCCATTAGTAATGAATGACACTGCGAATCGACTTACCTTCATGCATTAAATCGAACGCCTCATTGATATTTTCTAGGCCCATTGTGTGGGTGATGAAGGTATCGAGCGAGTATTCGCCATTCATGTAGCGTTGCACGTAATCGGGGAGTTGTGAACGCCCCTTCACACCACCAAAGGCGCTACCGCGCCACACTCGGCCTGTCACTAACTGGAACGGACGTGTGCTAATTTCTTCACCAGCACCGGCCACACCAATGATCACTGACTCGCCCCACCCCTTGTGGCAGCTCTCAAGTGCAGAGCGCATCACTTTCACATTCCCAATACACTCAAACGAGAAATCGACGCCACCGTCCGTCATTTCTACGATCACTTCTTGAATTGGCTTGTCGTAGTCTTTCGGGTTAATACAATCTGTCGCCCCTAATTTTTTGGCAATATCGAACTTCGATTCATTGATATCAATGGCAATAATACGCGAAGCCTTTGCCATCACCGCACCGATAATGACCGACAAGCCAATACCGCCTAAGCCAAAGACGGCAACGGTATCGCCCTCTTGCACTTTCGCTGTGTTCTTTACTGCGCCCATGCCGGTAGTGACACCACAACCGAGTAAACACACTTTTTCTAACGGCGCGTCTTTACTGATTTTTGCCAACGCAATTTCAGGCACAACCGTATGTTCTGCAAACGTTGAAGTGCCCATGTAGTGATAAATAGGCTGACCGTCTTTTGAGAAACGAGTGGTGCCATCTGGCATGAGGCCTTTTCCTTGCGTGCTTCGAATGGCTTGGCAAAGATTCGTTTTACCCGAGGTACAGAACTTACATTCACCACACTCTGGCGTGTATAGAGGAATCACGTGATCGCCCACTTCCACACTAGTAACGCCTTCGCCTACAGCTTCAACAATTCCTGCACCTTCATGGCCAAGAATTGCAGGGAAAATACCTTCAGGATCTGCACCTGAGAGCGTATAAGCGTCGGTATGGCACACACCGGTCGCCACAATGCGCACGAGCACTTCGCCTTTTTGCGGCGGCTGCAAATCGACTTCTTCAATTTTTAATGGCTCGCCTGGGCCCCAAGCTACTGCCGCTCTCGTTTTAATGGTATCCATGTGCTTTCCTCATTCTATGTAATTGGGGAATTATCGTTGGCAAAAAGTGTAGTTCATTCTAATTGTTTCTTATCTCTGTATAATCACCTTCATTACAATTTAGTTTTGCATAAGTGCAATAATAAAGGGTTACCAATGAAAGATTGGCAAGGTATTACTGAGTTAGTCGCAATCGCCGAACATGGATCATTCTCGAAGGCTGCTTTGGCACTGGGGGTGTCCGTAGCGCAGGTGTCACGACATATTAGTGAACTCGAAACCAAGCTCAATTTAAAGTTGCTATATAGAACCACCCGTTCAGTGCGCTTCACCGAGGAGGGAAACATCTACCTTCAACACTGCCGACACATGGTGGAGAGTCTCGAAGAAGCCAATCGCACGATTTCGTCGTTCCAATCCACTCCTCGAGGGCAGTTACGGGTCACAGCGCCGGTCTACTATGGTGAACAAAAACTTACGCCTTTACTGCTGCAGTTTATGGCCAAGTATCCAGAAGTTGAGTTGGAACTGAACCTGACCAATGAGCAACTTGATTTGGTGCAAGGCGGTTACGATTTGGCCATTCGTTTGGGTAACTTAACGAGCTCTTCTCTTATCGCAAAGCGCCTTGGTGCGCGCAAACAGTATATTGTAGCCTCGCCTTCCTACCTTGACGCGCATGGCACACCTCAATCGTTAGATGAGCTTGAGCAACACCAATGCTTGCAAGGAAGCTTAGGCTATTGGCGTGTTCGCGACTCACAAGGGAAATTAGTACAGGTTCGGGGCAAAGGTCGGGTACGCTGTAATAGTGGGCCGGTGCTCATTGAAGCAGCACTCGCAGGAATGGGGCTCGCACAACTACCCGATTATTATGTGGAGCCTCATCTACAAAGTGGCGCACTTGTTTCGGTACTGGAACACCTACGCATTCCCGACGACGGCATTTGGGCTGTCTACCCTCAAAATCGTCATTTGTCGGCAAAAGTGAGGCAGTTAGTAGACTTCTTAGCAGTACAAATAGGTGCTTAGCGCGGCACGCCCGAAAGTGCTTGCGTAAGCCACTGTTGTAATTGCTGCGCCGGCAGTGCGCCGGAAATACGCGCAATTTCACGCTCTTTGTGAAACACAATGAGCGTTGGAATGCTACGAATACCGTAACGCTGCCCGAGCGTGGTTTCATTTTGCGTATTAATTTTGGCAAACCGCAGTTTACCTGCAAATTGCGGAGCTACTTGCTGAAAAACCGGCCCAAATTGCTGACACGGGCCACACCAAGGCGCCCAGAAGTCAACCACTATCGGCATATCGCTCTGCATGTGCGCTTGATAGTTATTGAGGTTGAGTTCAATGGGGGTATTGTCGGTTAGAGCATGACCACACACCCCACATTTGGGATCGTTCTGTGTGCGCTCCGCTGGTACGCGATTCTTCTTGTGACAAGCCGGGCAAGTCCAAATTACGCTCATACTGCAACTCTCTTAATATTAATTTCTACTAATATGGAGGCGTCGCTGACTATTTCAAGCCGCAAATAGTCGATGGCTTTCCTACCATTGATTTTGTTGAATTTGCACCCATTGTCGACGGCGTCTTGCGCCAACAATTGAGTGCGTTCTCAGAATATTTGAAAACCAACGCTCGGGGTTAGAAACCGAGCGGAATACCAAACACAAAGAATCCAACCAATAGCAATAACCATACACCGAGGAATGACATGGAATAAGGCACCATCATGGCGATCATTTCACCAAACGTGAGTTGCGGATTATATTTGCGCATGAAGGCAAGAATAATCCCTGCATAACTCATCATTGGCGTAATAATGTTGGTACTTGAGTCTGCAACTCGGAACGCAGCCGCCACTAAATCGGGTGTCATTTCAGGGTTCACCATGTAGAGCATTGGAATAAAGATCGGCCCGAGCAGCATCCACTTCGAAGTTAAACCACCCACAAATAAGTTGATCAGTGCAGTGACAATCACAAAGCCAATGAGAAGTAGTACAGGGAAACTCTGCAAGCCTAATGCAGTTAACCCAGTAGCGCCTAGATAGGTGATATAAGCACCTAAACCGCTGTAGCTTAACAAGCCGAGAAAGTTATAACAGAAGAAGGTGAGCACCAGAATATAGCCCATGGTGTCCATTTGTTTCACCATGGCTTTTACCACATCCATCATCGATTTAAAGTTACCGCTGGCAACCCCAAACGCAACACCAACCACCATAAATACAAAGGTGATCATAAGAATAATGTTGTTCAGAAATGGTTTAACTAACTGCCCTGCCTCATTTTCATAAGGTGCTAGTGGTCCCGTAGCCAAGCCCCAAATAGCAAGCAAAGCTACCACCAAGCCAACTCCAGACGCCCGCAGCCCTCTCTTTTCACCCGCTGTTAAGTCGAAGTCTGAAATTTTCAATTCACTTGGAATCGTGAATTCTTTTTGCTCAAGCCGTGGTTGCACAACTTTGAGAGTCACGATGGCACCCACGATCGCAAGTACAAACGTAGAAACCAGAATGAAGTAGTAATTCATGGTCGCAGGCGTGAGCATTTCGCCTGCCGCATTTACGAAAGGAATGCCCTGCGCTTCGGCAAATACCTTAGCGTTCACTCCAATGATCACATCGATTGGCGTGGCGGGAATTAAGTTTGCACTGAAGCCCGCTGAAACACCGGCAAAAGAAGCAGCCATACCAATCAAAGGATTTTTGCCGAGACCTGCATACAGAAGTCCTGCGAGCGGAATGAGAACTAAATACCCCGCATCGGTTGCAATAGAGGACATGATGCCAATGAATACGAGTAGCAACGGTAACCACTTCTCCGGTAAGCCTCGCCCTATTTTCTTTAAAATAGCCGCAAATAAACCTGAGTTCTCCGCAATACCAACACCCAACATAACAATGAGGATGACGCCAAGCACTCCGCCACCAAAACCGAGCCAGTTGGCAAGCAACGCATTGTCGAACAGCCACACGACATTCTCGGCTGCGAGCATGTTCTTAATTTGCCATTGGGTGGGTTCACCGCCCGCCCCATAAGTTTCGAACGTTAAACCGCCCACAAAGGCCGTTAAAATAAGCGCGCCAACGAAAAACCAAATAAAAATAATAACCGGATCGGGAATTCGTTTCCCAATACGTTCGATAAAAGCAATCATCCCTTTGTTCGATTCTGCATTCGTACCCACAACTTCTTACCTCGTTTGTTTATTCTTTTGCGGTCAAAGCCTAATCAAGTTGTTGCTTTGTGTCACGCCTAAAAATCAATTTGTTTCGCTACATCTACCAAATGTCATATTTGCACGATAAAACCTTTACATATCTGTGTTTTTGTCGATTACTTACTAAACCGCTCGTAAAGAATTAATTATTTATAAATCGTCGCGTTGTGCGTTGGTTGTGGAGTACTTCATGAATACAATGACCCTTCGTTTTAAACTTACGCTTGGTGCTGCTCTCATTCTTTTTGTTAGCATGGCTTCTCTCACGCTATATAGTTGGTGGGCGATGTCTAAAAGTGGCGAATCGGCTGTACAACAGGTCACTCCACCGCTTGAAGAAATGGTTGCTTCATCCCTTGCTGATACCGCAGAAATCTTTGCGCTCGATACTGAATCACTGCTGAATCAAGCCTTTTCAGTGACTGCTACACTCGCCTCCATTGCGCAAGAAACAGCCATTGGTGCGAGCGAGCGAGAGCCATTCGAGCGTGAAACCCTCATGTATATTGCACGCGACATTCTTTTCGCAAACCCACAACTAAGTTCTATCTACACACAATATGAACGAAACGGTTACGACGGCCGCGATAGTGAGTTTGGCTTGGACACTATTTACAGTTCCGATGAGGGCACGCTCGATATATATTGGGTAGCTGATGGCGATCGTGAAGCCTACTTTGTGCAAACTGAAGAAAATGCTGAGAAATACCTCACCTCATTAACCGAACAGGGATTTCGTGAAGCCGAGTGGTATTTGTGTAGTTTAGAATCAAAACAGCCCTGCCTCATTGAACCCTATCTCTATGAAATTACGCCGGGCGAAGAAGTGCTTCTGACCTCCTTAGTAACACCTGTCGTAGTGAATAATCAATTTCGCGGTATCGCCGGTGCCGACATTAATTTGCCCGTACTCCAAGAGCGTTTAGAAGCTCAAGCTGCGAACTTTTATAATGGGCGTGGTGATTTGTATTTAGTTTCAGCGAATGGTTTTATTCTCGCTTCCAACCAACATGCAGATTCACTAGGGCAATCTCTTGAGAGTATTAATGGTGCTTATGAACAGATGCTTCAAAGCAACCGCGGCCTACAACGTATTCAGAACAATTTCGTTGTGAGCCAACCCGTTTACATTCCTGCTTCGGAAACCACGTGGTGGATCATTGTTGCGATTCCTGAATCCGTTGCGCTCGCACCACTCGCCGATCTTTCAGAAGCACTTGAGAGCGACAGTAATACGACCGCCGCAACCCTCTTGGTCATTGCAGTGATATTACTCGCAGGCTTTGTTACGCTCGTATTCTATTGGGTACGTGCATCTACCAACCCTCTAGTGCGCTTGAGTGAAATTATGAAAGAGCTGGCGGGCGCCGAAGGAGACCTCACGCGTGAACTTCAGCATGCGGGTCATAAAGAGCTCAACGACGTGGCGGATGGCTTCAACGCTTTTACCAGTAAACTGAGAGACATGGTGAAAACCTTGAAAGGCGTTGCAGGCAAACTTCGCCACGAAAGCCAACAAATGATTGCTGCCTCACACGACGCTTCGCGCTCCACTGAGGCGCAAAGCCATCAAGTACAACAAGTCGCAACCGCGATGACGCAAATGAGTTCGACAGCCGATCAAGTGGCGTCACTTGCAAGTGACACCGCCGCCGGTGCAGAACAAAGCTCAAACTCTCTTCGTGAAGCAAATGAGTTGGTGAATCATACGGTGAGTGAGTTCCGTGGTGTGGCAGAGAATTTCACGCAAGCGCATCATGAATTTTCAGAAGTAGCGCAAAGAACCGATCAAATTACGTCTATTACACAAACCATTGATGCAATTTCAGAACAAACTAACTTACTTGCCTTAAACGCAGCGATTGAGGCTGCGCGAGCTGGAGAGCAAGGCCGCGGCTTCGCAGTAGTCGCCGACGAAGTGCGCTCACTCGCCCAGCGAACGCGCTCATCAACGGAGGAAATTAACACCTTGATTGAATCCTTGCAGCATCAGGTAGGTTCGACACTCAAGCTCATGACCGCCAGCGGTGAACGTGTCAATGTTACCTTATCTGAGGCAGAAAAAGCCTCAGAAAAACTAAATGCGGCCACAGAGCAGGTACAAAGTATCAACGATAATGCATTCCAAGTGGCGTCAGCTGCCGAAGAGCAAAACCAGGTGAGTGAGGAAATCACGAAAAACATCAGTGCGATCAATGATGCAACTCAAGAATTGGAGCAATTAGCTCAACACATTCTCACCATCAGCACCGCCCTCGACACTGCCACCGATCAAATGGACGCCCAACTCAACGCCCTCAAAAGCGACTAACCCAGATTGGGGTCAGATCACTTTTTAATCTGACCCCACCCTGAGAATGCTCATATAATCTGGAATATCGATTGCGAAGTTGGTTTCCTGGCTAAGGTAATCTCGGAAGGTTTCTAAGGTTTCTGCTTCGCCATGAATGAGCTGAATGTTGCAGTGTTTGGGTAGCTTAGATTCATTCACCCAGCGCAATAGCTCTTGATAATCGGCATGCCCTGACAGGCCACCCAACTCACGAACCTCTGCCTTAAGCGGAAGCCACTGACCATGCACCTTAATGGCGTTCACCCCACGCAGCATTTTTGCACCTCGCGTACCACCCGCTTGGTGGCCCGAGAACAATACCGTAGTTCTGTGATCGTTCAGCCAATGCTTGAAATGGTGAAGTATGCGGCCGCCGGTCGCCATACCGCTGCCTGCAATAATGATATGCGGCCCAGTTTGCTCGGCAATGGTTTGCGACTCTTTGACCGAGTGAGTATATTCAACGAACTGCATCGCTCGGCTACAGTCAGCAGCACTCAGTTTATGAAACTGATGATACTGGTGATAAATATCTGAGACATTAATGGCCATAGGGCTGTCTAGGAATACCGGCACACGAGGAATACGGCCTTCTTCCATCAGCGTCACAAGCATATGCTGTAATACCTGTGCACGCCCGACAGCAAAGCTTGGGATCAACAACACCCCACCACGTCCCATGGTCGTATTCACAACCTCTTCGAGCACTTCGTATGGGTCTCGCGTATCGTGCAACCGATCACCATAGGTCGATTCAAGCAACAAAGTATCGACAGGCTCTATCGGCTGCGGCGGGCGCATCATAATGTCTTCATAACGACCCAGATCACCAGAGAATCCAACGCGGTGTCCTGCATGCTCCGCAACCACACAAGCGGCCCCGAGAATATGGCCGGCTGGCGATAATTTAAAGTTGATATCACCAATTTGAAACTCAGTGCCGTAATCGATCGGTTCCAATAGCTTCAAAGCTTGCTCTGCGGTTTGGGCATCATAGAGTGGCTCAGGGTTTTCATGTTTACTTAGCTGATGCTTCTTGTAGTACTTAGCATCTTCTTCCTGAATTTTCCCTGAATCTGGCCACAAAATTCCGCATAGGGCCGCGGTTGCTGGGTGCGTGAACACGCGCCCCCTGAAACCGTGTTTATAGAGTACGGGAATGAAACCCGAATGGTCGAGGTGAGCGTGCGTCAACACAATGCCATCCACATCTTGGATATTGAGTGGTAAGGGCTGCCAATTGCGCTTACGCAGCCATTTAAAGCCCTGAAATAACCCGCAATCTACAAGCACTCGTGTAGACGCAGTCTCGAGTAAATACTTTGAACCTGTAACCGTTTCTGCACCACCAAGAAAAACAATACGCATTCACTTCACCTCGAACAGGCTAATCAACTAAAACGCTCCTAATAATCGCCGCTAACACCAAGCCCATCATTAAAAACATCCAAATATTTCCAGCAATCAAATATTTAATTGTGGTCTTGACCCAACTCTGTTGATAGAACGCACGTTGGGCTAAGAACAAATAAACAGGCATCCATATCCATATAACCAGTGTGGCGTACTCTGGCAATAAAAGCCAAAATCCGTTACCCCAAATCGCTAGCCACCATGTTTCTAATAAGGAAAGAAGCAGAATTAAACTAATCATAAGCAATAAGAAAGCGTGAGTATGGAGCGCTAAAACCAAGTGTTCCATAAAATACCGACCGCTGCGCACATAGAGCAGTTTCAGCGTGAGTGCGAACAACGGCAGCATAATGAACATGAGCTGGGGAGCGATTGAGAAGAATTTCTTCACTGCTAACCTGGGCTCTTCCGTGTAAAGCTGCAAACGCTTCTCTACCGCTTCTTGCTCTTCTGCATCGAGCCAGTCACCAAAGTTAATTTCCCCTGGCGCAGTCACTCCTGCATTTTCGAGCTCCGCTCGCACCGCAGCCGAATCGCTTTGCACGGTGACATCTCCACCATTCACTTGTTTGGTCAAGTTCAGCTGATCAACAAATATATTCACGAGCAGCAAAGCGAAAATAGAAATAAACAGGTAAAGCCGCAACGGTGGCACATAGCCAGCACGTTTATCTTGCACATATTCACTGCTAATAAATCCCGGACGAATCACCAGTGGAATCATAGTTCGCCAGAAGCGACCATCGAAGTTGCCCGTTTCTCCGAAATAGTCACTGACTAGGCTAAAAACATTCCGAATGGGGGATTGGGTGTCTTGGCCACATTCATGACAAAAGTGACCTTGTAATGCGGTTCCGCAATTTTTGCACGAGCTCATGGCGATGTTCCGAGAATTATTGTTTTAGTTTCAACTCACTCATTTTTACGCGACTCATTTTCTGAGTTCTTATTCTTTACGCTCGCATTATAGGCTTCGACACGCTTGGCTTCGGCTTTGCGAATACCACTAATCAACCAATAGGCTAACAGCCCGATCACAGTGACAGGAATCGCAACAAGCAAAATAACAGGGCCGACACTCATAAAAATACCTCAAAGCTCTCTATGCACGTGCTTGCCGTGCCAACCAAGTACTGTAAAAATCTTCCGCCGGCACAGGTTTACCAAAATAATAACCCTGCGCATAATCGCAGCCTAATTCTCGCAGAATATCCGCTTGTGCTGCTGTCTCGACACCTTCAGCAACCGTACTCAAACCGAGCCCTTTAGCCATGGCAATAATGGCGGCCACGATCGCTCTATTTTGCTCGCTATCTTCAATCTTCATCACAAACGAACGATCTATCTTCACTTCGGTAAGCTGTAATTGCTGTAAATAAGCTAATGAAGAATAGCCCGTACCAAAATCGTCAATAGCCATAGCAAAGCCCGCTTCGGCGAGACGACTCGAAGTATCGAGCGCCATGTGAGGATCGCGCATCATAACACTCTCGGTGAGCTCCAAAAGAAGAGCCTTTGAGCCTAGGGGGACTGAGAGTTCCGCAAGATCTTCAACTATGTGCATATCGTCAAATTGTTGTGCGGAAAGGTTTATAGAGAGACGCCAGTTTAATAAACCAACTTGCTGCTGCCAGTTCGCTAACTGCTGAACGCTCTCTCGAACCACCCATGCGCCAAGTTCACGAATGAGCCCGCGCTCCTCTGCAAGCGGAATAAACTCAGCGGGGTTCACATTGCCTAGTTTTTCGTCGTGCCAACGACAAAGCGCTTCGGCACCTTTAAGAGCGCCAGTACGCAAGGAAACTTGAGGCTGATAGCAAAGGTAAAGTTTTTCAGTTCTTATTGCGTCGGTTAAACGATTAAGTAACCACTGCTTTCGGTGCAGCTTATCGGCCATTGTCGCGTCGTAGACACATTCCGTTCGGCCTTGGGCTTTTGCTTCATCGAGCGCGATACTTGCATGCTGGAATAATTCGCCTGCCGTGTCGCTATCTTCAGGGTAAAGAGCGGCGCCAATATTCACCTCTACATTAAAACGCCTCAACCCGACGGAAAATGGATCGCTAAAACCAGTTTGCAATTTCTCTACCATACGTATCAGTTGCTCGTGAGAGCTATTCGTGAGCACAACCGTATATTCATCACTCGACTGGCGTGCAACGTAAACCTCTTCTCCTAGCAAGTTCTGAAGCCGCATTGCGACCGCTCGTAACAATTGATCGCCGGCTTGGTGACCGTAAGTATCGTTTATTTCTTTAAAACGCCGAATGTCTACTATCGCAAGACCGACACTCGCTTGCCTTTTATGCGCGCTACCGACCGTTTCCGCGATAAACTCCTGTAAGTGCAAACGATTCGGTAAATGAGTTAAAGAGTCTTCGTAAGCAAGCTGGTGCATACGCCGATGGCTTTCCTGGCGAGTCATCTCGGCGCCAACCTGGGAAACTGCGATGCGGAGTACCTCCCGCCCTAAATCCGGCCATGTCATTTTCGTATCTTGCAATACAGTCAATAAGCCCACGCGACGCCCTTCAGCATCCCCAATTGCCATACCGAGATAACTCTCGGCGTGCAGCGCTATGAGCATCTCGTCTTCTGGGAATTTCAACGCCACTCCACCGTTGTAGAGGCACGGTTTACTGGGCTCTACCGTTTCACATGGAGTGCCACGCAATGGATAAGTAAAATTATGAATGGTTTTTCCATGTGAAGTAACCGCGATAGTACGAGCTTCCAAGCCGTCTGCCGATATTTGTGCCAGCAGCACATGGTTAACCTGTAGAATCATTTCTAGTTTTTTCACCAGTGCCAGATAAAAGCCTTCCGAGCCGCTATGTGAAAGCACATCGGCTAACTCTTTAAAGACCTTTTCCGGATCAATCTTTGGCGTCATTTCTAGATTCTTCTTATTGTTTTCATTTACGGTAGCACACTCTGTTTCGTCCTGTCTGCTTTGCTTCGTAAAGCGCGGCGTCGGCCACAGACAACAGGCGTTCCGGCGTTTCAACTTGGCGAGAAGTCGCGAGCCCGATACTCACTGTCATTTTCAAGTTGGGTGCGATATCGCTGCAATCCGTGTTTTCAACAGTTTTTCGGAGCCGTTCACTCACGGCAATGGCATCATCAATGGGCGTGTCAGGTAATAAAATAACAAATTCTTCTCCGCCCCAACGCCCCACAATGTCTACTTCTCGACCGAAACCAGTTAAGATTTTCGCAAGTTTTTTGAGCGCCTGATCGCCGACATCGTGCGAATATTGGTCATTCACTTGCTTGAAAAAATCAACATCAAGAATTGCCAAGCTGAGGGGCGAGTCGTAACGCTTCGCGCGATTAAATTCGTGCTTGAGTCGCTTATCTAAAGCCCGACGATTCGGCAGGCCGGTGAGCAAATCTTCCATCGCAAGGCGTTCTAACTCTTGTGTTTTCTCACGTACTTGCTCCTTTAACCGAGCTTGAGAACGACTCAATTCGCCCACTCGCCAACGATACACACCGAACATAATCAGCACCAAAGTCAGTGCAACCATGACCCAAAACATACGCATTTGCCAAAACGCGGGTTGCAACGTAAACGCAACCGATGTCTCGTCCCAGGCCGCCTCACTGTTAGGATAATTCGCTTTCACTCTAAACTCGTAATCGCCCGGCTTCAGGTTCGTATATTCGGCGAAAGCTTGCGTGCCCCGCTCAACCCAGTCCTCATCGAAACCCACGAGCTGAGTTCGATATTGAATACGTTGCGGCATAATGTATCCAAGACCTGCAAACTCAAAGCTTACGCGTCGAGTCCCTGGCGGAAATGAGAGTTGCTCCTTCCAATTGACGTCTGCACCGTCCACCGACACAGCCTCAATAACTACCGGTGGCTTCACTTCATCTAAATCATTGATACGGTTTGGATTGACTGTTGCAACGCCGCGTGAGGTTGCAAAAACAATACGACCTGACGGTTCCACCAGGGCTGCTGGCCCCGCACCACCATTTGCCTGCGCGCTCGCCATACCATCGCTTTCACCAAAAATTTCCACTGTTAAATGAACTGCTTCACCATTGGCGATGCGTGTGGCCTGCTCATATGGAATTCTCACAATGCCACGATTTGAACTTAACCAAAAAAATCCGTGATGATCTTCAACAACCTCAAAATATTTATCAAAAGGCAGCCCGGATTCTTTGTCTACATGACCTAATTGTTCGGTTTCATAATCGTAGCGCAGGAGTCCACGATCCGTCGCCATCCACATTTCGTTTGACTCAGCGCGCTCATAGAATCCGAACACGTAACGCACGTGCTTGAGGCTTTCCAAGGAAAAATTATCAATTTCGAACTCACCGGGAGCAGGTTCCGTAATCCGCGAAACTCCGCGGCCTGTCCCCACCCAAATCGTGCCATCGCGATCTTCATGAACCGCCATAACAAAATCGCCGGCGAGGCCATTTCGTTGATAGAAATCTCGATATTGGTCATTTTCAATATGGACTAACCCCATTGCCGTACCGAACCACATGCCACCGTCTCGTGCGGCTTCAATGCTACGGATATCTAAATCAGGCAATCCCTCTGCTTCAGTGAGGTGCTGTATATCGTTTCCTTGTAGATGAAATACACCGTTACTAATGGTTCCTAGCCAAATTCCTCCTTGCGCATCTTGTTCAACACTCAAGAATGATTCTGTGTCTAGCACGCTGCCCAGAAGAAACGGTAAAACGTCTTCGTTCTGTAAAATTGAAACACCTTGACTCGTTGCAACTAACACACCGCCCTGTTCATACAACGTTAAACCGCGAACGAAGTCATCGCTTATTCCGTCTGCGCGCTCATAACTTTTAAAGGGTGCTGAGCGAAAACGAACTAATCCGCTGTTTGTTCCAACCCAAATACTCGATTCACGATCTTCAAAAATTGATACGATGCGATTATTCGGAAGCCCATCGCCCACGGCAAACTGTTCTATGCCGTTCTGGCTTAACCGAAACACACCCTGATCTTGGCTCCCTAACCATAATGCGCTACTAGAATCGACAAGAATATGAGTCAGGGTAACGCCCTCTGTTCCCGGGTAAGGCTCACTGAGTCCAGACTCTCCCAGAGTATAGAGGCCGTTCTCTGTCGCTAGATATAAGTCACCATGACTATTGAGGTAGAAATCTCGAATTTCCATATTTGCAAGCGCGCGGGTTCCTGGCAACATTCCCCAGCTGGTCGTTTCATCTGCGATTTCCATGCGCGAGGGGCTAAGAACCCAAATCCCTTCTGCCGTGCCGGCAACAATGCCTAACGAAGCAATATCCTGCACTTCATAAATGGTGGCATAAGGACCCGAAAACTGATTAAACTGAGTTTCGGTGTCACCTCGGATTTGAGAGATACCTGCACCTTGAGTACCTACCCAAAGTGCCTCGAATCGATCCTCAATAATGGATGTAACCAGCGCTTCTGGCTGCGGTAACTCAGACCAATTGTTATCCTCAAAATAGTGAAGTGCACCCCGAGCACCTCCCACTACGAGCGAGCCATTCTTCTTTACCGCCAGCGCATGAATTCCTACGTCTGAAAAGTTAGTTTCTTCATTTCGCTCGAAAATTTTGAACTCACGACCGTTATAACGAGCGACTCCTTCCCAGGTTGCAAACCACAAATAGCCATCAGGTGTTTGCGTAATGGCATTCACCGTGTTGTGCGGTAGCCCTTCTCTTGTGGTCCACACTTCCTTAAAATATTCCGACAGTCGCGGAACCTGTGCATCTTCATGATCAGCTTGCAATGGTAAGCAAACCAGCCATAACAGAGCACCTAGACACCATTTCACATGGCTATTGTTGGAACACATGTATCTGATTTCTCCCATGCTCTTTTGCAACATAGAGTGCTTGATCTGCAAACCGCAATACTTCGCTGTGCGTCATGTTCTCTTCGACTTTAACAATACCGATACTCACTGTAATTTGCACTCCTTGCGGCAAACATGCAAATTGATAATGTTCGACATTTCTGCGAATACGCTCACACACCATCTCCGCTTCTGTCGTCCCTGCATTAGGTAACAGCAATGCGAATTCTTCGCCCCCCCAACGAGCAACACGATCTTGCTCCCGTACACATGTGCGAAGTAATTCTGCGAGCTCTTTAAGTACCTCATCCCCCACGGTATGCAGGTATTGATCGTTCACTCGCTTAAAGTGATCAATGTCCAAAATAGCCAAGCAGAGCGGGCTACGATCTCGGCTAACACGTGCCACTTCATGCTGTAAATCTTCGTCGAAAGCTCTGCGATTTGGGAGTTTTGTAAGCGTATCCTGGCGCGCAAGAACTTCTAATTCTCTTGTTTTGTCACGTACTAACTTACGCAGTCTCACCTCGTTTTGCTGTATTGCGCGAATGCGCCAGCGCCACAATAGCGCCAAAGAGAACAACGCAACAACAGCAACCGAGACCCAAAAACTAATACGCTGATGCCACGCTGGTGCAATGCTAAATTCAAATTCCGCCGCTTCACTCCAATCTCCTCCAGGATAGGCTGCCCGCACCTGAAAACGATACTCACCGAATGGCAACTCGGTATATTCGAAATGAGTCATTGAGTTTCGGGGCAACCAATCTGAGTCATAGCCGACAAGTCGAACTTCATAATGCACATGTTCTGGCATGAGATACCCCATGCCGATATAGTCAAACTCAATTCGCTGAACACCTGCCGGCAGGGTGACTTTTGCATCTACGCGTTCTTGATCGACCAATACTTGCTCAATTTGAATGCGCGGGGCAGCACTTCTCATTTCATTAAATTGAGACTGATCTAAACGAACAGCGCCAATCGCACTCGCGAACCACAGATAACCCCGACTATCGGTGAAAGCCGCCGGACTGCCACTATTGATTTGCGCGCTAAGCATGCCGTCTACTCCCGTATACAAGTGATAGTTCAACTCGCTTACTTCTGTGGCAGCAACGGTCACTTCACGCGCAACCTTGAGTAACTCTGATCGTGCAACTTGCAGCATTCCCCGACTCGTCGCCAACCAAATATTATTTTCATGATCACCGGTAACACCAAATATCTTGTCGAATGGAAGCCCACTTGCGCGATCCACTCGCAGCAACTCATCTTGAACTTTGTCGTAAATTAACAACCCGCGATCGGCAGCAAACCAAACATAATTGCCTTCATTATAGATTGCGAAGATCATTTCCATCGGTGCAATTAGTTCGGGGTCGATGGGATCGAGTTCAAAGCCGGAACTGGTTCTTAAAAGTTTAACGAGGCCAATTCCGGTGGCTACCCATGCAACTTGTTCATTTTGCGCTTCTATGGCGGTGATAAAGTTATTGGGTAACCCTTCTTCCCTTTGCCAACTGTTACGCAACACCGGGTGCAGTTTCGAGCTTGACGGCGTACTGACCATTTCAAATAGCTGCAAGCCATCCCCCGTTCCTACGAGTAACTCATTCACACCAAAACGCGAAAGCGCCCTCACTTCCTCACTAAAAAGTCCGTTCGGGTTGGATATTTGCTGCATGCGATCGGTTGGCGATACGACAAATAAGCCATCTGTGTAGGTGCCAAGGTAAGTTGTGTCGCTTTTCGCATGATGCTCAAGAGAGAGCACGGATAGCTCGTTAAAATGTGCGGGCGCTTCGAAATTTTCGGTACCCTCAATACCAGAGCGCGCGATGCCCTCACTCGTACCGACCCAAATTCTTCCTTGGAGATCTTCCGAGATAGCCCGAATGTACTCTCCGGGAAGGCCATCGCGTTCGGTAAAAGAGTAAAAGGCGCTACTGCGTAACTGTACAAGGCCACCATGCGTCGACACCCATAAACTCTTTTCATGATCTGAATAAAAGGCAAGTACATGATTATTAGGAAGACCATCGGCTCGTGTGAGCCACTCGAGCGACGATTGTCGGATGCGTGCAAGCCCTAACTCGTAAGTGCCGAAATAAATCGCACCATCTGTGTGCTCATGCAATTCGGTGATGGTGACTGAATCGGTGTCTGGAATAAGTGCAAACTCATAGATCTCGGCAGCCTTTTCCCCTTTGAAAATCCCTTCGTCGGTCGCAACCCAGAGTGCTCCCGACCGACTCTCCAAAATATCTCGCACGGGGCTTCCTGGTAATCCAACAACTGTTAAAAAGCGCTGATTAGTATTTTGCCAAACCATAAGGCCATGACTCGTTCCAACGTAAAGATCTCCGGCTTGCGTAAGATACAAACTCAATACATTTAAACTCTCGAGTCCTGCTTCGATACCGAAAGACTCAAATTGCCCATCGAAATACCTTAGAACTCCTTGATCTGAGGTCGCCAACCACAAGAATTGCTCATCAAATAATAAATCATTGATAAAGGCGCTCTCGGTGGAAATACCATGCCATGCGTCTCCATCAAAGTAGGAAACAGCCCCCCGAGCTCCTCCCACATAAAGTTCACCCTCGGGACTTAGCGTCATCGCATACATACCCGCGTCGGGTACCTGAAGTAATTCAGGGTTATCAAATACTTCAAAAACGCGTCCATTGAAGCGAACGGGGCCTTCCCAAGTGGTAAGCCACAAATGCCCTGAGGGCGCCTGAAGAATTTTATTAACCGAGTTATGAGGAAGGCGGTCAGACGTGGACCAACTGCGTTGAACCCATTGAGAAAGAGAAAGATGTGTTTCGTTTAAAGTTTCATTATCTGCCCATGCAGTCGCCCATGAGCAACACCCCACCCCCAATAAACTCAACAGCAACAGCCTATGCACAACATGAGTTACCATCAGATGGAATGCTCATTTTTAATTATGACGGCGTTAGTACTTGCTCCCGTAACACCGCCAACCAGTGCTCACATAGCGGCGCCAGCGAATCAGTGCTTCCGCCCCATTTATTTCATATTGAGCGTTGTACTTCGATTGCAGCCAGCATTCGATTTCCTGGCGTTCAAGCGCTTGCCGTAATCCCATCTCTATTTGATATTCACTCACCACAGAAGAGGTCATACGCTCTTTGTAAAAGGAAACCTGATCACGCCCGAGTAGTTTCGCTTCATAAAGCGCTGTTTCAGCGTGAGACATCAATTCTGAGCTCAGTTCGTGTTGGCTTCCCAAAGAGGCCCCAATGCTCGCTGTTATGTAATGTCGAAGCTCCTCATTTTGAATTTCGCCACGAATCATACTGAGCATTTGCTCGGCAAGTTGTAACAAAAGCTGCGCACTCTTTGTCGTCATTTTTACAGCGAACCAAACCGAGCACCAATGTCTTTTGCAAGAATAGTTTCTTTAGACACAAATCGTCGTAACCGCTCAGCGAGCACTCGCAAGGCCTGATCACCGGTATGGAAGCCATGAGCCGTATTAATGCGGCTAAAAAAATCTAAATTAATAGCAAGCATGCCCACGCCGCCTTGCAAAGCAAACCGATCGACTTCTTCGGCGAACTTATATCGATTCGGTAGGTTTGTCAGAGCATCATAGTAAGATAAAAACTCAATGCGACGCGCGGCTTCCTTCTGCTTGGTAATGTCTCGTATGGTTCCAATAAATTGCTTCTCTCCTTGAAAATAGCTCTCCGTGACCGCCAGATCGATAGGAAATACGGTTCCGTCTTTTCTTTTTCCTTCAACTTCCCGACCAATCCCAATAATTTTGCGTTTCCCTGTGCGCTCATAATTCTCCATGTAGCGATCGTGATCAGAGGAATAAGGCTCAGGCATTAGCATAGAAATATTCCGCCCGATAACGTCTTTAGCATCAAATCCAAACATTGCTGCGGCGGGCTCACTGAACTCTTTTACAATCCCTTTCGAGTTAATAATAATGACACCGTCTAACAGGTTGTTGAGCGTTGTTGAGAGTTTCGCTCTCTCCGCCTCGACGGCGGCAATTTTTTGCTTTTTCTCAGTAATGTCTTGAATCGCCCCGTAAATCGCCCTAATCACACCCTGCTCGTAATGAGCCTCTCCCATGGTAATCACATGCTTGGCTTCACCTTGTGCAGTTTGAATCATTACTTCTAAACGATACGGCTTGCCGTACTCTATACAAGCATTGACGGCACTTCGAATTTTTCCAAATCGGCGGGGTGATAAAACTTGATAGCCTCATTTAAACTCAGCCCATCATTTGCCTGAGTACCAAAAATTTTGTGAGTTTGTTCACACCAAAAGAGCTCTTGGCTTTCAATATCGAATGACCATCGCCCTACCTCAGCGAAACGAATCGCGACATCAGAAAGTTCCTCTACTAACTGCGCTTTTGCGTTCTCTCTTTGTTTCAAACTGTTGGCCTTTTCTTACTGTTTGTCGTTGGCAAAACGGCGAATCAAGGAATACAAATATTCCGTCGTTTCTTCAAGTTTCATGCTTGCCTCAAACGTCTCGTTGGCATTCTGTTGCGCACGTCCAGCGCCATCCGCAATATCAGTTACTTGCTGATTAATGTGCTCTGCGACATTACTCTGTTCCTCAACTACAGAGGACATTTGTATAGTGGAGTCGGTAATTGACGTGACCGCGGTTTTAATTTCTTGCAATGCACGATCGGTTGCAGATACTTTGTCAACTCCAGCCTTCGCAGCGGTTTCGCCTTGGGCGGAAACCCGCACTGCATTTTGAGCACGGTCTCGTAATTGATCGATAATGCCGTGAATGCGGTCGGTCGACTCTTGGGTTTTCGCCGCAAGCGAGCGAACCTCGTCGGCAACTACGCTAAAGCCGCGCCCATGCTCTCCTGCGCGCGCTGCTTCAATCGCTGCATTGAGCGCCAGCAAATTGGTTTGATCAGCGATATTCGCAATAATATCAGCTGCTTCCCCAATCGAGTCCGTTGATTCCGCAAGCTCATTAACAGTCGCAACAATCGAGCGTACCGCCTCACTCAAGCTTTGAATTGCGTCCATAGCCTCACTTGCCATTTTCGAGCTTGCATCTACATGAACGACCGCTTCTTCAGCTTGTTTCGCGTTCGCTTCTACGCTATCGGCTACTTCTTGAATGGAAGTGGACATTTCGTTAATTGCTGACGCAGTTTGTTGCGTTGCTTGATTTTGATGATCCACCAATTGACTGCTCGATTGTGCCTGCTTTCGAGTTGCCGCAACCACATCGTGAAGCCCCGCAGCGGCGTCTTGAATGCGTGTAAAGCCAGTGCGAGCCCTGGCTTCTTCACTACGCAATACCATCTCTAGCTGGGCTCGAGCGCCGCGAAATGGCGAATAAGTTTCTGCAATAATTTGGTTTGCAAACGCATGGGGTCGAATTGCCTGAATGTCTTCATACGACTTATTCATGAGTGCACGTTGTACCAGCATACCGATTGCTGTCGCTGCAATAGATACCCCGCCCCAAAGCCATTGCTGAGTGAAGAAAAGTGCGAGACTCACGAGTAAACTCGCTCCCCATACAGGTAGAGTTCCCCCAAACCAACGCACAATAGACTCCCACCAAGCATGGGGAGATTGACCTGCGTTAAGACGTTCGTAGAGCTTCATTGCTCGTATTTTCTGATCGTTCTCCGGAGCGACTCGCACCGACTCGTAACCTACCAGCTCCCCCTTCTCAAACATAGGAGTAACGTAAGCACTCACCCAGTAATGATCCCCATTCTTACGACGGTTCTTCACAAGCCCCATCCAAGGCTTCCCTGTCTTTATCGTGTCCCACATATCAGCAAACGCCGCTTTCGGCATATCGGGATGACGAATTAAATTGTGAGGCGCGCCCATCAGTTCTTCTTCACTGTAGCCACTCACTTCACGGAATTTCTCGTTAAAATAGGTGATCGCGCCGCGCTTATCGGTGGCAGAAATAAGACGATCGTCTGGCTTTAAGAGGTACTCTTTTTGGGTAACTGGTAAATTCTTTCTCACGATAGCTCCAACTATTGTGTGTGGGGTATCTTGCTATTACATATGAGGAATATAACACATGACATATTCCTATCGAGTCATTTGTACAAAATATCCATTGATTTATATCAATGAATTTGTTCTTTGCGCTAACCACATACGAGAGAAAGTATACAATTGCCCGCTACCATGTGGAGTATGTCTATGGATCTATATCGGCATTACAGCGATTTTTTAAATACCATTCCAGACGGCGCTTTAGTCGTGAATAACAAAGGAGTCGTAGAACTTGCCAATGTGGCCACAACGGAAATGTTTGGCTATGTACCAGGTGCATTAAATGGCGTCCGCTTATCCATGCTCATCCCTGAAGAATCAAAAGCAAATCATGAACATCATGTGGCGCAATTTTTCAATCAACCGAAACGCCGTCCTATGGGTCAGGGAATCCGTTTCTTTGGCTTACGTAAAAACGGTACATCTTTTCCCGTAGAGATCACCATTAGTCCGCTGCGTCTAGATGAACAAACCTTTGCGGTTGCGATTATGCGTGACAATAGTGACCGTCAACGAAGCGAGCTGTCGATGCAACAGTTGATTGAAACCGAGCGCAACCGTGCGTTCACCTGCGAACTCACGGGCCTCGCCAATCGGCGCGCACTCCTTGACACGCTGGAGGTAAGTGTAGCGAACTGCAAACGAGAGCAAACGCCCTTTGCGCTCGCTTATATGGATCTAGATAACTTTAAAGTCGTGAATGACAGTACCGGTCACCAAACCGGTGACGCTTTGTTAAAAGCACTTGCGCAGCATCTCTCTCGCTTTATTCGTATTCAGGATCTGTTCGCTCGTTTGGGCGGAGATGAATTTGCCCTTATTTTGAATGCCACACGACCGGCGCAAGCGCCTGAGATACTTCATCGTATTCACACCGCCGCCATCGCTTGGTGCGAAAACTCAGCATATCCAATTTCTTTGTCGATAGGTTGGGTGCACTGCAGTCAATTGCCCGAGGGTAAAGCGCGTGATTATTTGCACGCCGCCGACATGGCCATGTATCTAGCGAAAACGAATGGCAAGGAGCAAATCTGCCGCTATCATCCTGAGCTTGAGTTAAATATCGATTGATTGTTAAAGTACGGTCACTATCTCGTAGTAAGGAACCACCGTGGCTGTTTCAATAGGACCTTTTGGTTTTGCAATGTCCCATATTATTTTCTTTCTCTCAGTCGCAATCGTATTTTCCGCAGGCTGGTTATTGGGTAGAAAGCTCATCAAACCTCTAAGTGACCCCATTTTTAGAATTCTCGCGGTTACACTTATTGCGGCTCGGTTTGGTTACGTCGTTCAGTATTTTGATCAATATTCCACAGCGCCGTGGCAAATACTGAATGTTCGCGACGGTGGCTTTCTGCTTTGGATTGGTCTTGGAGCGGGAGTATTGATGTTCTTATGGGAGGCGATGCGCGCTCGTCCAATAGCCCCCCGCCTAGCCCTCGCACTTATGATAGGTGCGCTCAGTTTTTTCGGACTTCATGGTCTCCACAATGCAGCACAAGGGCCCGCACCTGACCTACCGACGCTGGCATTAGAAACCTTAGATGGCCGAGAGATAGTTCTCAGTGAGGCTTACCGCGGTAAGCCTACGGTATTTAATCTCTGGGCAACATGGTGCCCGCCATGTGTCAAAGAAATGCCTATTTTACAAGACGCTCAGAATGAGCATTCCGACCTTCAACTCGTCATCGTAAACCAGGGAGAGAGCCCGGATACAATTATCGAATTTTTGCAGGCGAATGAGCTTACCTTTACCCACAACCTAAGAGACCCCCAATCACGATTTGCTAGCTTATTAGAAGCTTATGTGCTGCCTACCACGCTATTTTTTAATGCCGAAGGAATGCTAGTTGACAGTCACATTGGCGAGCTTTCGCCCGCAAGGCTAACTCAAGGTATTCGCAAAGCGCGTGAAGTTCAGGCTCCCACAAATGCCAACGCTTCGCCCTAGCCGGGTGATTTATAGCAACGTGCGAATTGCGCTCTGTAAACCCTGCAGCGTGAGGGGCTGCATACGCCCCTCCATTATTTTCTCAAGCATTTGAATCGATTGATACCACCGCCACTGGCGCGCTGGCTGAGGGTTTAGCCAAACTGCTTTCTGAAAATGAGTGAGTAAACGTTCGAGCCAAACCGCACCGGCTTCTTCATTCCAATGCTCTACTGAGCCGCCTGGATAAGCAATCTCATAGGGCCCCATAGTCGCGTCACCCACGAAGATAAGTTTGTAATCGGCACTAAACTTGTGCAGTAAGTCGCGCGTGCTGATTTGACTCTGTAAACGACGCTTATTGTCTTTCCATACGCCTTCATACACACAGTTATGAAAATAGAAGAATTCGAGATGTTTGAACTCGGTACGAACCGCAGAAAATAGTTGCTCACACTCATAGATATAATCATCCATGGAGCCACCCACGTCGAAGAGAATCAGAATCTTTACTGCATTATGACGCTCTGGCTGCCATTGCAAATCAAGTAATCCCGCTTTCTTCGACGTCGCTTTAATCGTGCCGCTGAGATCAAGTTCGGTCGCAGCTCCGGTTCTTGCAAATTTTCTAAGTGCGCGCAGCGCTAACTGAATACTTCGATTATGTAATGCCTGCTCAGCATCGAGGTCTTGAAATTCTCTTTTGTCCCAAACCTTTACAGCACGCCGCGCATTGCTTCCGTCTTGACCAATTCGAATCCCCTCGGGATTATAACCGTAGGCTCCAAAAGGCGAAGTGCCGCCAGTTCCAATCCACTTATTGCCGCCTGCATGCCGTTTTTCTTGCTCTGCGAGTCGCTCTCTAAACTGCTTCATCAATTCATCGAGACTTCCTAATCCTTTTAAAGCCGCTTTATCTTGCTCAGACAGTTGCCGTTGTAACGACGGCAGAAGCCATTCTTCTGGGATACTCGCAGCGAGGTCCACACGCTCAACGCCTTCAAAGTACTCTGCAAAGGCACGGTCAAAGCGATCGTAATAAGCTTCGTCCTTCACCAAAATGGTGCGTGCAAGTGTGTAGAACGCCTCTACGTCAGCAAAAACAACATGAGCGCTCAGGGCCTCTAACAAGTCGAGTAATTCAGTAATTGACACGGGCAGCCCATGACGCCTGAGAACAAAAAAGAACTGAACAAACATCAGAAGTCTCTGCGCTTGGCCATAAATGCGAGTTTCTCAACGAGCTCTACGTCTTGTTCGTTCTTGAGTAGGGCGCCAAACATTGGCATAAGCCCTCCCTTTTCTCTCGCTTCTCGCAACTTCTCGGGTGGCACGCTCTCGGCCATCAGCAACCGGAGCCAATCCAAAAGCTCCGACGTTGAAGGTTTCTTCTTTAGCCCAGTCAGTTCGCGTACTTGGAAGAACACCTGTAACGTTTCAGAAACCAGCATTTGCTGAACCTTAGGAAAGTGAACCTCAATAATATCGCGTAAGGTCGCCTCATCAGGAAAACGAATATAGTGGAAAAAGCATCGTCTTAAAAATGCATCGGGTAACTCTTTCTCGTTATTTGAGGTAATGATGACAATGGGTCGTTGCGTCGCCTCAACGTGCTCTCCAGTCTCATACACATCGAACGCCATGCGATCGAGTTCATGAAGCAAATCGTTGGGAAATTCAATATCGGCCTTATCTATTTCATCAATTAATAAAATAACGCGCTGCTCGGCCGTAAAGGCTTGCCATAACTTACCTGGGCGAATGTAGTTGTTGATGTCATGTACTTTTTCGCTACCCAACTGGCTATCTCGCAGGCGCGAGACCGCGTCATATTCATAAAGTCCCTGCTGAGCTTTGGTCGTTGATTTAATGTGCCAACTGAGTAATTCCGTATCTAAACTCTTCGCTAAGGCGATCGCGAGTTGTGTTTTGCCAGTGCCAGGCTCGCCTTTAATCAAGAGTGGTTTTTGAAGTGTCACGGCCGCTTTAACGGCAAGCGCGAGTTCCGAGGAAACAATGTAGTCTTCTGTGCTATCGAATTGCAGTGGCTCTGAAACCATAAAAGCGCCTCTATTTCTTGCCGACGAACAAGCCCCCTAGCCCGATCACGATCGCCACCGCGCCGGCAATCAAAAACCACATAGCGTTGTCGGTCGGCTGATTGGTGACAAGCTCAGATGCTCGTGAAGCGACAGACTCTTTTTCCTGCCAGCCGAAATACAACAGAATAGCCCCTGCGACAATAAGTGCGATTGAAACGATCTTATTCATAAACTTTCCTTTTTGTGTTTGTTATGAAAATCTTACCTGCACACACCAAGTGTAGGCTCTGCTCTCAATTTCTCAAGTTTCTGCCCGTTGCGTTACCCCAGCACCCAAATGAATATTGAGGATTTTTTCAATTTCTTGAAGTGTAAATGGTTTGCTTATTAATTCATTCATTCCGGCAGACATTGCCTCTTCGCTCGCAAATGTCCGAGGATTCGCCGTTAAACCCACAATCGGCAGCGCACCACCATATTGTTTACGAATGGCTCGAGTGGTATCGATCCCGCTCATTCCTGCCATGAGCAAGTCCATGAAAACAAGGTCGACCGGGGTCGACTCAAGCACTTTCAAAGCATCCTCGCCATTTGATGCCGTGATAAAGCGGTAGTTGAGAGCTGTCAGCATTTCACCGAGCACAAGTTGATTCACATCACTATCATCGACTATTAAAATCGCTTTATCTCTCCCAGCCTCAAACGGGATAGAAAGCACAACACGCGTTCCTTTTCCGGGCGTGCTTTCGACTTCTATTTTACCATTTAGCAACGCCACTAAGTTTTCTACAACAGAGAGACCCACTCCGGAGCTGCGCTCATTTTGATGATTTTCGCGGACAAAAAGCTCCCACACTTTTTCAACATTCTGAATGCCAATACCAGTATCTTGCACTTCAACAACTAGAGTTCCCGCATCGGCTTCAAGAGACTGCCAATGAAACCGCACTCGAATTTCACCTTGTTCCGTATATTTTATGGAGTTATCGATTAAGTTAATAAGAACTTGTAATAGCTTTTCTCGTTCAAACCGAAGGTGCTTCGGCACGCTTTCACTCACTTCACAAATAAACTGCAGGCCTTTTTCCTTCACGCTCGCATAAAACAAGTGCTGCAATTGCTGAGCTAACGCTGAGAAATCTGATTTCTTCGATTCAATTTGAGAAGAAGGTAAGGCCACATCCATATTTTCGGCACGAGCGGTTTCAAGCACTTCATTGAGTGTTCTCAGCAGATAGTCGCCCGTTTCTCTTATGGTACCAAGCAGTGCTTCGTGCTTAGGATTCTCGACTTGCTGTTCAAGCAAAGACGCTAAACCAAGAATGCCATGTAATGGCGTGCGAATTTCATGCGACACCTCCGTCAACATTTGGCTCTTCAACGCAGCCGCTTCTTGCGCCGCAATTTCAGCTTCCTTGTGTCGAGTAATATCAGAAATGATCCCGCTCATTTGTAGTGGATGGCCAAATTCATCTTTACTGATCACTTGCCCACGATCTGACACATAGCGCAGCTCTCCAGAAGCTGTGCAAACCCGATACACATCTTCATAAAAGGGCTGCATACCCGCGATATGCAATTGCAATATTTGCTGACGTCGTGCTTGATCATCTGGATGCACAAAGGCCAACCAAGCTTCCTCTGTCAGTTCTTGCTCTAACTCTTCATGTCCTAACAAACGAAGGTAGTGGGAATTCACTCGCACCGTTTTAGCCTGCAAGTTCCAATCCCAACTGCACAAACGAGCTCCTTCAATCGCTTGTGCGAAATAGTTACGCTCAGCAGCAAGGCTCAGCTCAAGTCGTTTGCGCTCGGTAATATTGAGAAGATAACCAGCCAAGTAGAGCACCTTACCATCGCTGTCTCGCTCAATTACGGTGGTGTCCGAGATCCAAATGACCTCTCCTGTAGCCCGGACAATGCGATAATCTTGGTGCGTAAAGTGCGTGATTTGTGGATTGTTAATTGCACTATTCACCTCGTGAGTCACTCGGCTCAGATCCTCGGGGTGAACCTTATCAACAAATTTAATCTCACCGCGCTCAAGCATTGATTTCGGATATCCCAAAAGCTTTAGTGCATTGTCGCTGCAGTAAGTAACAGGCCATCCATCGGTATTTTCCCACACAAAGAGCGTAATAATGTCACTCGCGGCAAAAAGTGCTTCGATATCACGATGTCGCAATTGTCCCATTTGGCACTTCCTTCCTTACCCTAAGTTTGTGTACACTTTAAACGATAAAATAAGATACAGTGGTTAGTATTCAATAACTACCTACCAACTGACAGGGATTTTGCATTGAAATCATGGTCGCTCGCAGAACGTGAACGCCTCGCTCAAGCGCACTTTGTGCAAGCGAGTCGAGACGCGAAGCAAAATAAAATGCTCAGTGCTGCACGTCATTTCAGGCGCGCGGCTTTATTAGGGCATAAGCGCGCCATGTATTATTTAGGGATGCAATTTCTGCAAGGGAAAGGTGTACCTAAAAGCGCATATCATGCGTTTTGCTGGCTCACGTTGGCCGATGTATTCGATGACTCGAGCGCTGCTTCTGCACTGAAAAAGGCAAGCGCACAGCTAACCGCTCGAGAAGAAATTCTCGCGAGCCGACTAGCCGCAGATCGATTTGAGCAAATCTGCGACATCGAGCTTGGCGCGGGTTTTCAAGACCAAGCTTTCACGCGCTGAGAGATCTCCCCACTCGATATCCACTTCTCCAACTGTTCTGTCATGCGATAACCCGCATCAACAGCTTGTTGCCAATACTTTTGGCGCGTTTGCGGATCGAACTTTGCAAAGTCATTTCGGTCAGGAATCTTCCCATACGGGAGCGCATCAATGAAGGCCTGCGTTGGCACAATATTAATCACCCGAGGCCAATTTTTGCCCGTCGTTCGACGCTTTAATTTCTTATCGAACCAACCCGGTATGACTTCTCTCTGAAAATGGGGATAAAGCACGAGGCCCGACTGTTCCGACAAATCCACATCAAAATGATAATCCGTAACGCCACCGTCGCGGAACATTCCTCCCTGAGTTCCAAGAATATTCTCAACGCCCGCCAAAACCATAGGAATAGATCCAGTTGCGAGCAGCGCTTGACGAAAATTTTCTTGCGTTAACTGCACATGAGAGGTGGGGAGGTCTTGCCAAGCTTTACCGAGAGGCGGATGAGCCGCTGGGTGATGAAAGACAACCCGCTCAAAATGTTTTCCTAAACGCTTGCGATGAATTGCGTTACTCGCAGCAGCACGCATTAAACCGACCCCCTGCTTCACTCGGTTTTCAGATGCATTCAGGCCCTTCGCTTGAGCGACAATCATATGATGACGAAACACCGTCTGCTCCAAAATTTCGGCGACTGCAGTGTCAGGTGCATAGATTTCGAGTAATTCTACCGCCTTCTCCGTAATCTCTTTGACATCGGGCTTCGCACTGTAAACGGTTGCACGATAGAGTTCACAGAATAGATGACTTGCTGCCGCTGCGTCGGCGCGGCCAAGGCTCGCAAAACGCCAGCCACCGGCTGAAGTTCCAAGCAAGTTAAGCGGCTTTGTTCGACCTTTAAACCATTCACCAAATAAAAAGTTATCGATGCCTTGGAGCACAAACCATTTTGGCCCCCCCGACGCACCTAATAAGAGCGATATATCGTTCGCTTGCAGTCCTTGCGCTTGAATATGCTGAAACGCTTCTTCGCCCGCACGTATCTCAATCCATTCTGTCATTTTCTTCGCCCTATAAAATTCGTTTTCGCTCAGCAAGTACACCGAGCAACACCACAATGCCTAATACAGAAATGCCTAAGTATAATCTTGGAATTTGACCTAAAAACTGAGACAGCAGCGGCGCTAGCCACGTGAGTAACAAACCATATCCAAACGCACACACCAGAATAAAGAGCAGTGTTCTTAGCAAAAAGTGGTAGTGATTAATTTGTCGTTTAATCGTCTTGTTAATATTGTCGCCATAAAGTACCAAAAGTGTTGCCACTACCATCATGCCGACGGTGCTTAAATATGGCTCGACGAGACGTGTCAGGGTTCGCAGTATTTCTTCAAGCAAGTTCAAGATTCGAGGTTCCTTTTCCGACCAATCTGCTGCAACCAATGAAATGCAGTGTTATGATAATCGCATGAGTTTACCACCGATAAGTAACATGATGAAATTTGTAAGTTTTAATATTAATGGCCTACGTGCCCGTCTGCATCAACTACAAGCCTTAATCGAAAAGCATCAACCTGATGTGATTGGTTTGCAAGAAACCAAAGTTCACGATGAACAATTTCCATTAGAAGACGTGCAAGCCTTAGGCTACCACGTCTACTTTTTTGGGCAGAAGGGTCATTACGGCGTTGCTTTGCTAACGAAACAAGAAGCGCGAAATGTCACATACGGCTTTCCAACTAATGACGCAGAGGCTCAGCGCCGCATGATCATGGCGACTGTTTCGGCTCCGGATGGCAGCGACGTGCGCGTTCTCAATGGCTACTTTCCACAAGGTGAAAGCCGTGACCATCCAGTTAAGTTTCCAGCCAAGGAAAAATTCTATGCAGACCTCATGAATTATCTAACCGGTCATGAAGATCCGCAAGCGCAACTCATTGTCATGGGCGATATTAATATTTCGAGTACCGATTTAGACATTGGCATTGGTGAAGTGAATCGTAAGCGTTGGCTGAAAACTGGGAAATGTAGTTTCCTTCCAGAAGAGCGTGAATGGATGCAACGCCTCTTAGATTGGGGTTTGCACGACACTTGGCGTGAACTAAATCAAGACGTGAACGATCAGTTCAGCTGGTTTGATTATCGCTCACGTGGTTTTGATGATAACCGAGGGCTTCGCATCGATGTTGTGCTTGCAACGCCTCCTCTTGCAGGCCGTTGTCAGGGCGCCGGAATCGACTATGAACTCAGGGCGATTGAGAGGCCGTCTGATCACGCACCTATCTGGAGTGAATTTAAGTGGTAGCGCCCCTCCTTTAGAAGTCGTGCGGGGGTAGCTCAGCAAGCGCCTGTTTGAGAACGCGAGCAAGATCTATATAACACGGCCCTTCGCGATGGCTCGGCAGGCGAATATCTTTGCCGCTTTTGTTCAATTTATCTTTGAGCTCAAAATACCAAGTTCGCAATGGGATCGACAACTGTGCGTCTGCTCGCATTCCAAGCCAGTAAAACCCGTGTAATGGTATCCACAGCAGCAACAACGAACTCGCTACAATTTGTGGTAAAAACTCCATTCCTAAATACTGATATTGTAGAACTGCATTGCACACAGCGCCCACCGGTAACCAGCGCAAGGCAAGCTTTGTTGCAGGTACGATGCGAGATTCGGGTAAATTCCCAACAACTGCATGACGCGGCCATAACTTCATGTACTGATAACCGCGCTGTATTTTCTTCAACATGCTTATTCCCACCCAACTGCTTGCCAATTCAGAATCACGCAATGAATTTTGCGCTTCTTTATTATGTTCGCTTTTTAGTCGAATTAAGATCAATATTTCGACGATCGAACAATTCTCACCCAAAACAATAAAATATATATTTTTCAAAAATTTAAAAAAATAGCCGCAGCAAACACACAGAGTTATCCACAGAAAAAGTGGAAGAATCACAAGCGCTGACAGTTCACTACTTTCGTGTCAGAATAACATTTCATACGCCGTGAGTGAGAATTCTAATTATGGAGCAGTTGCACCAGATGCCTGATCGTTGGCATCAACGTTTTATTATTCGTTCTCCGGTTACCGGCAAGTCCATGCCCATCACTGAGATTGAGAGCGCGACGCTCGGTTTAGGTGGCTTCGGCGTAGGTGTGGCGCTGGTGCCCGGTAATCAACGCGTACAGTGTCTCGATGGCTGGGAGTGTCACCGTGTCAGCGAAGATCGCCGCGATTGGTGGATTGCAGCCAAAGTCGCAGGGGCGGTATTAAGAATCCATATTCGCTTATGGCCACAGGTTATGGAACTTCCTTTTGCACATGAAGGTAAACACTCCGATACGTTATTTACCATTGCCCCCGCGCACTTTAATGCAACTCAAGGGAGTAATGAAACCTGTCCAATTTCTCTGACACTTCCGCAACATGACAGGCTGAGTTTTCTTCCTCATTTTGGTAAAGTGAGTGCAGGTGAAAGCCCTATTATCGAACTATTTCTAGGTGCAGAATTTAAAGAAGAGGAAGAATCCGCGTGAATAGATTATTTGGCATTCCTAACTGTGACACCGTCAAGAAAGCACGTAAATGGCTTGAATCAAAAGCCGTCGACTTTACCTTTCATGACTATCGCCAAACCCCTGTTCCGGCAACCACGCTCGAGGCATGGCTAGATCAGGTGGGAGTCGAAACACTGTTAAACACCCGCAGCACGACTTGGCGTAATCTTCCCGATGCAGATAAGCAAGAACTCACTCCAGCGCGAACGATTCATTTGTTACAGAGTAATCCGACGCTCATTAAGCGCCCTGTACTGGTTCATGAGCGAGGAATTGAAGTTGGCTTTAAAGAAGCACGTTACGCCGAGTTATTTGCATGAACCAAATCCATCCTACCCTCGCATTAGCGCGTGAGCTCATTGCACGCCCATCGGTTACCCCAGAAGATTGTGGCTGCCAAGTATTGCTCGGTGAACGCTTAGCAAAACTCGGTTTCGAGCTCGAGACGATGGTATTTGAAGACACGACAAACTTATGGGCAAGAAAAGGTCGTGCAGAGCCACTGTTTTGTTTTGCTGGTCACACCGACGTTGTGCCTGCCGGACCAGAGCATGCTTGGCATACGCCGCCATTTGAACCGACCGATCAAGACGGTTATTTATATGGCCGCGGCGCGGCTGATATGAAAGGGAGCTTGGCAGCCATGGTGGTGGCGATGGAGAATTTTATTCATGCCCACCCAAATCATCAAGGTAGTCTCGCATTTTTGCTTACCAGTGATGAAGAAGGTCCTTTCATTAACGGTACGACACGAGTCATTGACACACTTGAAGCAAGAAACGAGAAAATCACTTGGTGCATTGTCGGCGAGCCTTCAAGCACCGAGCAATGTGGTGATGTCATTAAATATGGTCGCCGAGGTAGCCTAAGCGGTTCACTCACCATTCGTGGAATTCAAGGTCATGTTGCATACCCTCATTTGGCTATAAATCCAATTCATGATGCCGCGCCAGCTCTCGCTCATTTAGCGTCGGAACTGTGGGATCAAGGTAACCATGCCTTCCCTCCTACGAGTTTTCAAATTTCCGATATTCGAGCAGGAACCGGCGCAGGAAATGTGATACCCGGCGAACTTTGGGTACAGTTTAATTTACGCTTTAGCACTGAATCTACCGCAGAACAGCTCATGGAAAGAATCGATCGCATACTGCACCAACACAAACTCGATTTTCATATCGATTGGAAGTTAAATGGGCAACCTTTTTTAACGGACCATGGTCAATTACTAGCCGCAGCGACCGAGTCGGTGAAGTCTGTAACAGGTATTGACACAGAGCTGTCAACTGCAGGCGGAACCTCTGATGGGCGCTTTATTGCACCAACGGGGGCGCAAGTGATTGAGCTTGGCCCGGTAAATGCCACGATTCATAAAGCAAATGAGCGAGTTAGCCACCGTGATTTAGAAACGCTTACTTTAATTTATGAAGACATTCTAGTTAAGTTGATGGGATAATGTTAAGTGACCAATAGCCAATTATATGGTTTAAGTGAAGACCACCTGATTGCCATCGATAGCGTTCATAAACTACAACCAGAGGCGGCCGCTGCATTTAGTTGCATGCAACAAGCAGCAAAAGAAGACGGTGTTCAAATCGAAATTGCGAGTAGTTTTCGAGGGTTTGATCGGCAGTTGGCTATTTGGAATCGAAAGTTCAACAGTGAGACTTTGTCCTGTCTAGAGCCTCAGGCTCGTATCGAAAGTATCATGCGTTGGTCTGCATTACCGGGAACGAGCCGACATCATTGGGGAACTGATTGCGATTTATATGACCCAACACAATTACAGGGTGCAACACTGCAACTTGAACCTTGGGAATATGAAGTAGGCGGCCCCTGCGCTGAAGTATTTGATTGGCTCCAAACACATGCACTTCAGTTTGGCTTCTATCGCCCGTATGCAACAGATTTAGGCGGCGTTGCTCCAGAGCCGTGGCATTGGAGCTATGCGCCCCTCTCAGAGACTTGCCGACAAGCGTTTAATGCAGACGAACTCGGTCAGTTGCTGGCAACGCGGGCATTATTGGGTAAAGAGTTAGTTCTGCCGCGGCTCTTAGAACAAGTAACAAGATACGTGAAAACGGTCGACCCTGCTCCACAAGCGCAAGTAGATTCAGGAATAAAACAACAAAAACAATAGCGAGGCGAAAATAATGTCTGGATGGGCGGTCTTCTTAATTATTGCACTCGTGCTTGGAATTATCGTGAGTAATATTTTGTTGGTGAAGTACACCGCGAATATGAAAATGCCTGACGTTCGCGACCCTATGGCAAGCCATAAGAAAACGAGCAATCAGGCATCCGAAAATGAAGAGGACGAAACGAAAGACTAAGCTTTCGGAAGCTCAAGCCCTAACCGTTGAGCAACTTCTTCATACGCTTCAACAACACCACCCAAGCCTTGACGGAAACGGTCTTTGTCCAGCTTCTTCCGAGTTTCCTTATCCCATAACCGACAACCATCTGGGCTAAATTCATCCCCTAAGACTACTTGGCCTTTGAAGATACCGAATTCGAGCTTATAGTCGACTAAGAGCATACCCGCGTTGTCGAACCAAGGCGTCAGCACATCATTCACCGCAAAGGTTAAGCGCTTCATTTCTGCTAGTTGCTCAGCAGTCGCCCACCCAAAAGCAATTGCATGGCTCTCATTCACCATTGGATCGTGCAAAGCATCATTCTTCAGAAACAGTTCAAAGGTAGGCGGTGTCAGCGTTAAGCCTTCCTCTACGCCGAGGCGTCTCACCAAAGAGCCGGCAGCATAATTACGAACGACGCACTCCACCGGAATCATGTCCAATTTTTTCACAAGACAAGCGTTATCGGAGAGTAATTTCTCCATTTGTGTTGGGATACCCGCCGCTGCGAGCTTTTCCATCACAAAATGATTGAACCGATTATTCACCATACCTTTACGGGCGAGCTGTTCAATTCGCTCGCCGTCAAAGGCAGAAGTGTCGTCTCTGAATTCGAGAATCAAGTAGTCCGGGTTGTCTGTTAAGAAAACCGTTTTTGCCTTTCCTCGGTATAACTCGCTTTCTTTGTTCATAACGCTCTCAAATACTAGTTTCGCTCAGCGCGAAAAGCCTCGACCACAAATGGATACCAAGCCTGAAGTTGCTCCGCACTCAGTGCTTCGTCTTCAATCTTGGGAATTACATATACTTGTTCATCACGATCGTCTAATAAGAAACGTACTTCGCTACCCTCTTCAAGCCCTAACGGTCCCATTTCATCGCCCTTCCAGAATGCAAGACGGCTAAACCAAGAACGCTCTGAGAAAGGATTATAAGTGGTATAATAAATTCCTTCAGACTGATTAAGATCTTCAATGTCGAAACCAAGCGCTTCAAGCATTTCGGGGAACAGTACCCAAGCATTGCTAAAATCAGTATTCATCACAAATGCAGGTTCGTCGTTCGTAGACACACCCGTTTGAATATCAATATTACGGTCCGAGAACACGGCACGATTCGTTTGGTAGCTGCGCTCAAGCTCTAAGCTCACATCGTTTAAGAGATCGCGTTCTAACATGCGTTCGAAATTCATAGGAACAGACTGCGTTTGACCGTCCACGATCCAGGTCGGCTCAATGGCCTTCGCCGTTAACGCCCCACTCCGGCCATGTCCAGCAACCGTGAAGGTAAGCTCAAACGCTTGCTCAGACTCAGTCACTATTTTGTCTCGGTTCAAGACATTCGCAAGACCAGGACGACTGCGCTCATATTGAAGGATAGTAAAACGCTCAGTGATAATCGTGTTCGTTTCACGATCACGCTCGTATGAAACGCCGAGACGATCGACCACGTCGATCATATGCTCCCACACCGAGTTACTTAAGTTTGCAATCCCGTCTACAGTATCTAAATAAATAACGGATTCACGAGAACTTTCTTCTACGCGACTCCCCGGAGCGACGGCTAGTAATTGTCGCGGCGGTCGAATGGAGACGTCATCACCAATGACCGCATCGTCGGCAGCTGTTGGCAACAAAGGGACAGCGTAAATCGCTGTATCAGTTTGTAGCTCCAAACCTTCGGGCGTTTCTAACTGGTCACGTTCAGGGATATTGACATAGTCGAACGTGCCATCTGGCTTGTCATACTGTGCACTAGAACACGCGGTAAGGACTAATCCTGCAAACAGCGGCAGGAAGCGACTTAATTTCATGGAAACTCCGTTATTTTAATAATCCGGCTTTAGTTAACGCCTGTTCGATTGTTTTTTGACTCGCAAGTTCCGGCGGAACTAAAGGTAATCTATAATTGGCTTCTAACCAGCCTAATCTTGCCATGGCCCATTTCACCGGAATGGGGTTCGCTTCAATAAACAGCGATTCATGCAATGCTTGCATTTGCGCGTCCGCCTCACGGGCATCCATTTCATCTTGGCGACGCCCCGCGTCGACCATCGCTTTCATGAGCTTCGGTGTCAGGTTTGCCGTTACGCTGATCACACCGTGGCCACCCGCAAGCACGAAATCACAGGCGGTCGGATCATCACCGCTGAGTTGAATAAAATCATGCCCACACAATTTAGATATTTCACTCACTCGTTCCACAATACCGGTTGCTTCCTTGATACCGATGATATTTGGAATGCTAGCCAGCTCTGCCACCATGTCAGGTAGCAAATCACAACAGGTTCTGCCAGGCACGTTATAAAGAATTTGCGGTAAATCGCTTGCTTCTGCGCAAGCTTGGTAGTGAGCGAAAAGGCCACGCCGACTGGGCTTATTATAATAAGGTGTGACGTTCAGGAATCCATCGACGCCAAGCGGTGCAATACGTTCCGTCAATTGTACTGCCTCAGAGGTTGAATTTGAGCCGTTCCCTGCCACCACTTTAATGCGTCCAGCGGCAACTTCAACCGTTGCTCGCACAACATCTACATGCTCATCATGGCTTAGAGTGGTTGACTCACCGGTGGTGCCTACTGAAACGATCGCATCGGTGCCTTGTTGAATGTGAAACTCAACCAAATCCGCTAGCAATGCGTAATCTACATTGCCTTGGCTAGTAAATGGGGTGACTAGTGCCACCATACTGCCAGTCAACATGCTTTCTACCTCCTGAATTAAGCGCACAATGTTACGTGTGCAGGAGCAGAATGACAAGCGTTCTGCCTTGGTGAATCGTTTCTGATTGTGTTAAAAATGAGTACAGAGAGCAATTTTTTGAATGAAACCTTTAGGAGATATCATGCAAACATTAACGGCGGGCGCAAAAGCCCCTGATTTCACGCTTTTGAATCAAGAGGGTGAAGAGGTAAACTTAAACCAACTTCTCACTCAAGGCCGCGTTCTTGTCTACTTTTATCCACGCGCAATGACCCCAGGTTGTACAGTGCAAGCCCAAAATTTACGTGACCAGAAGGAAGCGCTTGCCGAGAAAAATACAATTGTTGTCGGTATCAGTACAGACACACCTAAAAAGCTTGCGAAATTTGTCGAACGCGACGCGTTGAACTTCACTTTATTGAGCGACGAAGACCACGCAGTTGCTGATGCGTTCGGTGTTTGGGGGCCAAAGAAATTCATGGGGCGAGTAAGCGATGGTATTCACCGCACCAGTTTCCTCATTGAGCAAGACGGCACCATTAGCAAAGTGTTTGATAAATTCAAAACCAAAGACCACCATGAAGTGGTCCTTGCTGCACTCTAGTTCGATATATCTTGCTCGGAGTTGTTCTCGAATAACTCCGAGCGATGCTCAGAAAAGGCCGTAATCACCGCTTTCACCAAACTTGCCAATGGAATCGCAAAAAACACGCCCCAAAAACCCCAAATAGCGCCGAAGAGCAGTACCGCCGCAATAATGTAAACTGGGTGCAAACTCACCGCTTCAGAGAACAACAAGGGCACCAGAACATTGCCGTCGAGCGCTTGAATAATTAGATAGGCAGCAACCAACCAAACTAAGGTCATTGAAGGACCAAATTGGAACAAACCAACGAGCGCAACCGGAATTGTTACCACCGCGGCACCGATATAAGGTACAAGCACTGAGAAACCAACGAGCACCGCAAGTAATGCCGCATATTGCAACTCAAAGAAAGAGAATACGATAAAGGTCACTACACCGACGATAACGATCTCGAGAGATTTGCCACGAATGTAATTCATGATTTGCAAATTCATTTCATGCCCGACCTGTTGAATCATTTTGCGCTGATCGGGCAGCACCCGTCCAAAGTGCGACAATAAAATCACTTTGTCTTTGAGCATAAAAAAGACCATCAGCGGCACAATAATGCAGTACACAAGAAGCGTCGCGAACATGTAGAGGGTACCCAGAGAACGATCTAGCAAGCCTTGGCCAATGGCGAGCAAGCGGTTATTGATACGTTGCGTAAATAACTCAATCTGGCGTGGTTCTATAAACGAAGGCGCAAATTCCTCAGCTCTTTCAGCAAGGTCTTGCCAAGCTTCTGCTATTAGAGGTAACTCCTGCAAAAGTGTAACGCTTTGTTGCCAAATGACCGGCACGAGAAAAACGATCAGTAGAACAAAGAGTGTCATGAAGAGTGTAAAAACCAAAAGTACTGCTGGCAATCTCTTTAGCCCGAGACGTTCGCATTTGCCAACAGGCCACTCCAACAAATAAGCGAGCGCAATTGCAGCAATCATTGGAGCAAGTATATTTCCCCAAACCACGATGACACCGAAGCTAATGAAGAGTAATAAGGCAAGCGCCACTGAATTCGGATCAGAAAAGCGCTTTTGAAACCAATTCTTTAAATACTCAAGCATTCCTTACCTCTTAGCCGAACTTTGTCGGAAGTTTTATATTACCACAGCAAGGCTAAAAAACAGTGACGCGCGTTCGACTCTTTCAATACATTCACGTAAATTATACGCTAAAGATGAACTCTTATAACGTTTACCTATCTTAATTAGACGTTACCGAGCCGTTAAAATCGTAGTGAAGGAAGTTAATGCCGAAGCTAAGCATCCCCTTTCGCAAACTAACACCAGTCGCCCTCGCGATTGGCGTGCTTTTGCTCCCCGCTCATTCAAGCGTGGCTCAGCAGTCACAAATTCGGGTCCCTGAGCTAGGTGTAGGGGGCGGCGGAACGCTCTCTTTGAGTCGTGAGCACATTATTGGCGATTTCTATATGCGCCAAATCCGTGCACTCGCTCCACTTGCGGACGACCCCGTGTTACGTGAATACCTGAGCACATTGGGGAACCGTTTGGTTATGCATACCGACAATGTGCGCCACCCTTTCAATTTCTTTTTAGTCAATGATCGCAGCATGAACGCATTTGCCTTTTTAGGCGGTCATGTAGGCATTCACACCGGCATTATCGCCGAGGCACAAACAGAATCGGAACTTGCTTCCGTTATAAGTCATGAAATTGCACACGTAACACAACGCCATATCGCCCGCAACATGGAACGGATGAACGCGTCTGGCTCCCTCACTTTAGCGCAAATGGTGAGCGGTGTTGTTATTGGTATGATCAACCCTGCAGCTGGGATGGCGGCGCTTACGGCGAGTGTCGCCGGCGTTCAGCAGCGCCAGATTAACTTCACGCGTCAATTTGAGCTGGAAGCCGACCGCGTCGGGATGGAGGCACTCTATCGCGCAGGCTTTGACCCTGAGGGGGCGCCCGCCTTTTTTGGTCGCCTGGCTGAGCGTTACCGCTATACGAATACGCCACCTCAATTTCTTATCACGCACCCGCTTCCAAATTCGAGGGTTGCAGACACGCGCGCACGCGCAATGCAATACGGCGATCGCAATGTAGAAACGAGTTTAGAGTTTGAGCTTGCCAAAGCTCGAATTCGAGTGCGTTATTCGGGCCGTGACGCAGCGGATATCCTAAAAGATCTGATTGCAGAGCGAGCAACACTGGTAGACACCACGCAAATCGAGGGAAATAATTACGGTCAGGTCCTTGCGTTGCTAGCAACTGGAGAAGCTGAACAAGCTTACAATTTAATCATGCCAATGCGGCGCGCTGAGCCGCTTAATCTCTTTTACCTCGACACGGAAACCGACATTCTGCTTGAGCTTGAACGGGAAAACGATGCCGTAGAAATACTGACCAAAGAATATATGCGCCGGCCAAACAACCAAGTCGTCACACTAAACCTGGCTTATGCTGCGAATGCTGCAGGCGACTATACCTTGAGCCGCCGCGTGTTGAATAATTTTCTCATCTACAACAAGGACGATATGGTAGCATGGTCGCTCCTGTTAGAAGCCTATGAGCGGCAGGGGCAAATTAATCGAATGCACGAAGCTCGTGCAGAAATGTATAGTTTGCGTGGCGATTTTCGTGCAGCGATTGAAGAACTTCACAACGCCATCAGTAAAACAGAAGAAGACCAAGACTTAACTCGCCAACGCATGCAGGCCCGGATTGAACAATTCAGAGCACTTGAGAGCGAACGCGATCGCGTTGCGATGAACTAATCGAAGTTGGAGTATTTATTTTTCATGAAGACGACCATTTATCACAATCCACGATGTTCAAAGAGCCGACAAACACTCGCCTTGTTAAATGAACAAGGTATCGAACCGGAAATCGTGGAGTATCTGAAAGCACCACCGAGTGAAGCGGAATTAACCAACATTTTATCTCGCCTCGGCATGCCTCCTAAGGCGTTACTTCGAAAAGGTGAAGAGGAATATAAAGCGCTGAACTTGAAAAACTTCGACGATAACGATCCGAAGCTAATAGCGCTTATGGTGGCACATCCTAAATTGATCGAACGTCCTATCGTTGTGCATGGTACGAAGGCCGCTCTTGGCCGCCCACCTGAATCTGTTCTAGACATTCTTTAGGCTCAATATGTTACCGAAAACATCGTCTTTTTATCGCAAACTCACGCTCATTTGCTACCCCCTCCTCACGCTTTATATGATTGCTTTAGTGGTGTGGCTGATGCCCAGTGAATTCCTACCCATTCCTTTAGCTTTAGTAATTTGGGTGGCGCCTCTGTTATTCCCGTTACGTGGAATTATCAAAGGCGATCCGTACACACATGCATGGGCAAACTTTGTGTTTACGCTTTATTTCTTGCATGGCTTCACCATTATTTATACGCATTGGCATTGCTGGTATTTCGCAGTAATCGAATTACTACTCGTGTCGGGTGCTTTTATTGGCGCAACATTTTACGCGCGTTTTCGTGGTCGCGAGCTTGGGCTGGGTTTAAAGAAAGCGAATGTCTCTAACGCTGGAAGACCCGCAAACGATACTTAGCCCCAAAGGTTAGGCATTCAAAGATATCTCTGGCAGCGCGTTTTTTATGAAAGGAATAGTAAGACGTCGCTGCTCACGCATCGAAAGGCTATCAAGCTGCTTCAAAACTCGCATCAAAACTCTCATGTCACGCTGTAGATGATGAATAAGGTATTCGGCCACCTCTTGCGAAAGTACCAGCCCCCGCGCTTGCGCATGCTTTTGTAATGCCTGCACTTTGTAATCATCCGACAGCTTGTGGACACGAAAACGCGTTGCCGACTCAAGCCGTGAGCGCAAATCTGCCAGCGCAATGTTTTGCGCTTGCGGATCGAAACACGCGGACCACAATAGAACGCCACTCTGCCTATCAATCAACCGGTTCAACAAAGCGAACAACGCAATACACCAGGTGTCTAGCTTTACCACGCCATCGATACCATCGAGGATCAATAAATCGTATTGCTCTAAACCTTCTAAAATTGAAGGCATCGAGGCAATCGTAGGATCTGATAGGTCAAGGAACATAACCTGCAGCCCCCGATTTTGTAGCTTTTCGAGGGTTGCGAACAAGAGGTGCGTTTTACCACTTCCTGGTGCCCCCACAATCCCTACCTGCTGAAAACTCTCTGAGGTTGACTGCAATTGCTTTAGGAACCCGACGAGCTGCTCATTTTCCCCCGTCACAAAGGTTTCAAACTGAGCGGTTTCGGGCAGTTGTACCGGTAATGTAAGCTGACGACGTTGTTTCATCGCAACCATTGATATTCAAGAAAAATGCTTTCCACTTGATTCCATGGATCTTCAATTGCTTCCACACTGCGCTCAAGCCCCAAAGCACGTTGCACCCGTGTTGAATCCCCAATAACCGCCAATTCAAATTCCGCAACACCCAAGTGATAACGGGTCATTGTAACGTGCGCTACAGGCCCTAAGTTACGTAGCATTTGCTCTGCTGCGGCAATTTGTTGAATGCTATGCAAGCCAGCGAGACGTAAATAAGTATACCCAGTTTGTGCTGCGGAAAAGTTTACGGCGAATTCTCTTGCCACCGCTTCAGTGAGTTGATTCGCCAACGCAGTTCCAAGACTTTCTTTATCAACACTTTCTACCTGGCCCTGCGCCTGGAACTCTTGAATAATCACGCTCCATTCCGCTCGCCAAGTACCGATACTCTCTTGTAATCGCACCATCACCGCACCATTCATCGGATAACGAGCGGTCGCGGCTAGCACAGGCGCTTCAAAACGCCCCCAAACATCATTTGGCGTGATCGCAAAGCGATCCGTCAAATCTAGAAGCGGCAAGTTGAGCGGCAAACCACGGTTTTTTCCTTGAACAGTGACAGCATTCACGAACCAGTGATCAGTGTCTCTCCCCAATAATTCAAGGCCTGTAGGCTGCGTCTCCACAATCCACATCATGAGTTGTGGCCGTCGCGCTCTCCAAATCGGCTCGCCGGCTTGGCGCAGAAGAGTAAGAATTCGCTCTTCGCTATAAGTTGCTTCCAACAAGAGCCCCTGTTCTGTGCGGTTGTACCCGTAAGTCACCATGTAGTCCGTTGCATTTTGCAGTGCGCTACGAATTGCTTCATTTTCTAGTACTGATGATTGCCCCGAGACTCTTACCAAAACATCGCTCATGCCTTTTTCGTAGGCAATCAGTCGTTGCGCTCGCGTTTGATTTTCAACCACCACACTTGCATTCAATAGTTCAGATAAACCACCGCTCCCCTCTTGCGCGGAGGCAGAGAAGAAGAGCCCAGCAACGAGCAATATGCCCAGCCTCACTAAGCGGATGAATCGAGCCAAAACAGGGTTCCGTTGGGTAGTCACGAATTCGCTTCCTTTGATAACTTATGTGAGGATGATAAACATCGCTTTCACTGGGAGCAAGGTATAACCTGTGAATAGATCGTGTAAACCTAGCTGAAATAGCCTCTAACTGATACACTTTTCACAAATCTCAAAGAGATAGGAATAACCATGCTGCGCCAACAAGTACGTGCTGTCAGTTCACTTCTCACCACCATGACACTCATCGGTTTATGTGTGGGAATGACCAGCACACTATTGAGTTTGCGAGCCACCATTGAGGGCTTTTCGACGCTCACAACGGGTATCGTCATGTCAGCCTATTTCTTGGGTTTCTTGTTCGGAACGACTCGCGCTCCTAAAGATATTCGTCGCGTTGGCTATATTCGTGCATTTGGCGGGCTGGCAGCACTGGCATCCGTCGCCGTGCTCGTGCAATCGATTTGGATCGACCCTGTCATTTGGTTTATTTTCAGGTTTTTAAGTGGTTTTGCACTCTCTGCCATGTTTGTTATTGCGGAAAGCTGGCTCAATACCATGGCAGATAACAAGAACCGCGGCGCCATGCTCTCTGTTTACATGGTATTGATATACGGTGGTTTGATCGTGGGGCAGCTATTGCTCGGAGTGGCCGACCCCAGCACATTTGTTCCCTTCGCAATCGTCGCTATGTTAATCAATCTCTCGCTTGTGCCTATTTTGGCGAGTGTTACGGTAGAGCCCACCACACATACCCCGAAAAAAGTGTCGATGCGAGTATTATTAGAACAAGCCCCGTTGGGCATTGTAACGGCTTTTATTATTCAAGCTTGCTATGCCATGTTTTACGGCGTAGGGCCTGTTTATGCTGTGTATTTAGGGCTCAGCGTACCGCAGGTGACCATTTTTATGGCGGCCTACATTACGGGTGGTTTGCTAGCACAAACACCTGTTGGCTTACTTTCAGATAAATTTGATCGTCGAGCGGTATTGGCGGGTTGCGCTGCATCAAGTGCTATATTCGCCCTGATTTTGTCGCAAACACCCGCAACCTACCCTTGGCTTATCTATCTTCTCATGGGCTTGTTAGGTGCGAGTATTCTTCCTCTTTACAGCCTTTCGATGGCGCATACAAATGACTTTTTAGAGCGCGATCAAATGATAGGAGCTACAGGAGCCATTATTAAAATTGGGGGCGTAGGAGCGGTGATTGGTGCACCTGCCGTTGCCGCCATGATGCAATTTGGTCAAATTAGTTTGTTCTTTATCCTGATTAGCGTATTAGCTGGAAGCGTCGCAATTTATGCAGTGTATAGAATCACCAAACGTGCGCGTCCAGTGGAGCAGGTGCATTCAGCATTTGCCGCGCTTGGGCCGGCACAAACCTCTGAAGAGCTTGTTTATACGATTGTTGAGGAGGCAAATTACGATGAAGAGGAAGAGAGCGAGGGTACTGTTGTCACTGTAACAGGGCCCCCTATCGAAAAAGAAGATGGGGAAGCTCGCTAAGCGAGCCACCCTGCTACGACCGCTTGCGCTTCAGCAATGACTTGCTGTAAGTGTTCGCGGCTCACGAAGCTCTCTGCATAAATTTTGTAGACAGGCTCGGTACCAGACGGGCGCACAGCAAACCAAGCATTCTCCGTAACCACTTTCACACCGCCAAACTCGGCAGCATTTCCCGGCGTTCGATTGAATACTTTTACGTCCGCGGCGCCTGCAAACTCATTCAATACCGGAGGTGTCTTCACTAGATGATAAAACGCCGACATCATTGCTGGTGTTGCCTTGATATCTAAGCGCGCATAAAACGATTCACCATATTTTGCTTCTAACTCCGCATAATAGGTGCTCGGCGACTTTCCAGTAACCGCCTGAATTTCAGCGGCCAATAAGGCTAAAATAATACCATCTTTGTCGGTACTAAAAGCCTTCCCAGCTTTATCTAAAAAGCTTGCACCTGCACTTTCTTCACCTGCAAAAACAAGTCCTTCAGTCGCTAATTCTTCAGCAAACCACTTGAATCCTACTGGCACTTCAAATAACTCTGCTTGATTACCGTTCACGACACGGTCGATCATGGCACTACTGACGACGGTTTTCCCGACTTTCTTTTGCTGCCAACCGCGGTGTGTAAGTAGGTAGTCGATACAAACGGCCAGAAAATGATTCGAGTTCATCAAACCGTCAGGCGTGACAATGCCATGACGGTCATAATCCGGGTCATTACCAACGGCTAAATCGAATTGATCGCGCATCGCAACCAGCCCCGCCATCGCATGTGCAGACGAGCAGTCCATACGAATCACACCGTCTTTATCTAACGTCATAAATGCGAACGCAGGGTCTGCATGGGCATTCATGATCTCCATATTCAACTCATAACGATCAGCAATGGCCTGCCAATAAGCAGCGCCTGCGCCCCCCATCGCATTCACACCAATTTTTAAATTCGCACCTTGAATTTGCTCAAAATCAATAACGTCTGACAAGTCATTAACATAGCTTTTCTGCCAATCACACTTAATCAGATTGCGAGCGTTGAGTGCTTCGTCATAGTCAACCGCATTCACTCCCACAAGACCACTGCTCATGATTGCATTCGCATACTTTTCTATGACTTTCGTAACATTGCCATCTGCTGGGCCACCATGAGGCGGATTATATTTGATGCCCCCATCTTGCGGGGGATTATGTGACGGCGTGATGATCACACCGTCAGCCAGATGTTTTGGATGCTCGCGATTCCACTTGATTATTTCATGACTGATCACCGGCGTTGGCGTGTAACCCAAATCTGCCTGCACATGCACTTCGACACCATTGCCGATAAACACCTCTAGCGCAGTAATAAAAGCTGCCTCAGACAATGCATGAGTATCCTTTCCAAGCAATAAAGGCCCTTTGATATTGTGTTCTTCGCGATAGCCACAAATGGCTTGGCAAATCGCAAGTACATGCGCTTCATTAAAAGATTTATGCAGGGCAGAACCACGATGGCCTGAAGTACCAAAACGTACTTTTTCTTCTCTTATGCGAGGATTTGGCTCATTCACGTAATAAGCAGCCATGAGCGCAGGCACGTTAATTAAATCCTCTTTCTGAGCTGGTTGCCCCGCTCGTTCGTGCATAATCATGACAGGAAGTTCCTAATCTGTTCTTGTTCGCTCACGGTGTAACCAAGCGTTTCGGCAACGCGCGTCAGCATCGATTTCTTCTTCGTTGTGTTCGAGTTGGTAATCACCCAAAAACCGCTCCCCGGAATTTGTTTGGGATTGGTACTATTCCCGGTTTTGCTGAGTTCTGCTTCGTTCGTTGCAAAATAAAGCCGATCACGCCCACGAATATTTAAAACCTGCGGAAACTCATTCGGGTGGCATGCATGCAACATAGAGAGAATATATAAGAACTGTCCAACTTTACCTTTCTGAGCGGTCAGATCAGCCTGCGTCAGCCGATCAAACACCTTGGCTCCCGAATGCTCAGCCACTTTCGATTTCGGAAATGCTTGCTCTTCGGTTTGAGGTGATAGTTGTTCATCAGTCAGATTCAGCAAACGGCGTAAAATGTCGGATGCACTTTCGCCGATGTGTTGCGTATGTGAAGCAATGTATGCGTACAGTTCGTCGTCTATCAATAATTGTTTCATGCCGGTTCGCTTGTTCTTTTGTTATCATGCAAAGGAATGTGTTGGCATTATAACCAAGCCTTGCTGGCTTTGCATCGGGAGAACTCATGACACAAGAAAAAAGTGTGGCGCTCCATTATGAAACGCTCGGAAATAAAGACCTACCGGCGGTTCTTTTAATTCATGGCTTATTCGGTGATTTAGATAATTTAAAGTCGATTAGTCGACATTTAGAGAATGACTTTTACGTAATTAACATTGATGTTCGAAACCATGGCGATTCACCGTGGAGCGAGCATATGACGTTCGATGCAATGAGCGCCGATGTGATCGCCGTACTCAATGATCTTCATATAGAAAAGACCTTTATTGTCGGGCACTCCATGGGAGGTAAAATTGCTATGGAAGTTGCGCTCGAAGCACCCGAGCGAGTACAAGGATTGGTCATCGCAGATATTGCACCTGTTGCCTATGATGCGCGCCACAACACGATTCTTGATGCACTTGAAGGTATGAACCTAGCTCAAATCGAGAGCCGCTCCGATGCTGATAAGCAGCTGAGTGAGTCGATTGAAGAGCGAGGCGTTCGTCAATTCCTGCTCAAAAATTTACGCAAAACCGATGAAGGGTGGCAGTGGCGTATGAATCTTCCTGCGCTAAGAGAAAACTATCCGAGTTTAATAGGCGCGCCAGGAAGCAAGGACTGTTACAACGGACCCGTATTATTTATTCGTGGTGGGGATTCAGACTATATTCAAAGTAAACACCGTTCCGAAATCCTGAAACGCTTTCCGAATGCCGACGCAAAAACAATAGAGGGTGTTGGACATTGGTTACATGCGGAAAAGCCAACCGTATTTAATAAAATTGTGGCGCGATTTCTAGATGAGAATAAATAGCATTTGTGCTATTCTGCGCACCTAACATGACCAAGCCCAGAAAGCTTAATTCCAGAAGCTTAAAGTAGTTGGAGCCTTTATGTTCAGTGAGAATTTTGAACAAATTGAAGCACTCATGACAAATCTTGCAATTGCAGGGTTGTTTTTATTGATCGGCTTAGCAATTCAAGACGTTTTGAAGAAAGGCGATGTGCCTCGCTACGGCCGCTTCTTTGTTTGGCTCGTTCTCTTTCTTGGTATGGCAGGATTTCTTGCAAAAGGCGTGATTCAATTTTTCGTTCAATCTAATTTGAATTAATAGGAACAAACTATGGCCACAGTTGGACTATTTTTTGGAAGTGATACGGGCAACACCGAAGCCATCGCACAGATGATCCAAAAAGAGTTGGGCAAAAACCTGATCGATGTGAAAGACATCGCAAAGTCGACCAAAGAAGAAATTGCAGAATACGATCTGCTCTTGTTTGGCATTCCGACTTGGTATTACGGTGAAGCGCAATGCGACTGGGATGATTTTTTCCCAGAGCTTGAGCAAATCGATTTTACTGACAAGCTCTGTGCTATTTTCGGTTGTGGAGATCAAGAAGATTATGCCGAATATTTTCTCGACGCCATGGGTATGGTTCGAGATATCGTCGAGGCGCGTGGCGGTATCATTATTGGCCACTGGCCAACTGCTAGCTATCACTTCGAGGCATCAAAAGGACTTGTAGACGATGAGCACTTCGTTGGGCTGGGTATCGATGAAGATAGACAACCCGAATTAACGAAAGAACGCGTTGTACAATGGTGTGCGCAGTTGCGTGAAGAAATGATGCTCGACGAGCTCGCCTGATAAGCATTTAATTTTCACGCAGAGTGTGGCTATAATCGAACACATCGAAACACTTGAAAGAGAGAAATCATGTCCAGTACTGATATTCAATTGAAAAAAGCAGGTTTAAAGGTAACCTCACCGCGAATCAAAGTGTTAGAAGTGTTGAAGAAGCCAGAGCATCAACACGTCAGTGCGGAAGAAGTATTTAAGATACTACTGGAAAAAGGCGACGAGGTTGGGCTCGCCACAGTTTATCGCGTACTTAACCAATTTGACGACGCTGGCATTGTCACCCGTCATCATTTTGAGGGCGGGCGTTCTGTATTTGAATTGAGTAATAAAAGTCATCACGACCACTTAGTATGTTTGACCTGTGGGCGTGTTATTGAGTTCGAAGATGACACCATCGAGAGGCGTCAGCTAAAAGTTGCGAATGAGCATAATATTGAGCTTACCAACCACAGCCTATATCTGTACGGTGAGTGCAAGAATGCCGCGACTTGTGAATACAATACAGAAGACGCAGATCATCATCGGATCGAGGTATAGATCATGAAATGGATGATCTACGGTGCTTATGGCTATACCGGTGAGCTCATCACTCACCACGCGAAGAAAATGGGCTACCAACCGATTCTTGCGGGTCGCAGTGAAGAGAAAACTCGCGAACTAGCAGAACGCACGCATCTCGAATATCGTGTATTCGACCTAGAGCCTGAGGACATTATTGAACATTTAAAAGACGTGGATCTCGTCGTGCACTGTGCCGGACCTTTTGAAATCACGGCAGAGCCCATGATGCGAGCATGCATTGAAGCGTCGACTCATTATTTAGACATTACCGGCGAGATTAGTGTTTTTGAACTCGGTCATAGTCTGCGTAAAGAAGCCGAACAAGCGGGTATTGTTATTTGCCCAGGAGTAGGTTTCGACGTAATTCCCACCGATTGCATTGCAGCGCGGCTCAAATCACAAATGCCAGATGCCACCCACCTTAGATTAGGTTTTGATTCTCGTTCGCGCATGAGCCGAGGCACCAGTAAAACTAGTGTCAGACGACTTGGTGAAGGTGGCGCAGTGCGCCAAGATGGCCAAATTATCAATGTACCACTGGCATACAAAACAGATGAGATCAACTTCGGGGATGGTAAAAAGCTAGCGATGACCATTCCTTGGGGAGATGTTTCCACCGCTTACTACACCACGGGCGTTCCGAATATCGAAGTGTACATTCCAGCGAGTCCGAAACTAGTTAAGAGTTTGAAACGTTTAAACTGGTTTCGCTGGCTTCTGCGTTACGAATTTGTTCGTAACTGGATGAGCAAAAAGATCGATAAACAACCAGCGGGGCCTGAAAGCAAAGAACGCGAGAAAAACGCGACATGGGTCTGGGGTGAAATTAAGAACGCTAAAGGCGACGTGATTACTTTGCGAGAAAAAGTTCTCAATGGTTACACACTCACCGCCCGCGGTGCTGTGGAGCTGGCAATTTATGTGTTACGAAATCAGCTTAATCCGGGCTTTTATACCCCGTCACGCCTATACGGCGCCAAACTTATTGACCGCTTCCTTGCGGAAAAATAGCCAACTGGAAGGTCAGTCGTCCTGACCTTCCATTTTCGCCCAACTGTCACGCAAACCAACAGTACGATTAAACACAAGTTGCTCGGTCGGTGCTTTGTTGTCTCGGCAGAAATAGCCAACGCGCTCAAACTGGTAGCCAACTTCAGGCTTTGCATCTTTCAACGAAGGCTCAACGAATCCTTGAATCACAACTAATGACTCAGGATTCAAACTCTCTGCTAAGGACTCCATACCCGCAGGATCAGCTACTTGGAAAAGGCGATCGTAGAGGCGAATTTCCGCTGGAACTGCATGCTCGGCAGAAACCCAATGAATTACGCCTTTCACTTTTCTCCCGTCGGCCGGATCTTTACCTAGCGTATCTGCGTCATAAGAGCAGTAAATTGTCGTCACCTTGCCATCTGCGTCGCTCTCAAAGCGCTCCGCTTTAATCACATATGCATTTCGCAGACGAACTTCTTTACCGAGTACTAAGCGCTTAAATTTCTTATTCGCCGACTCCCGAAAATCTTCTTGCTCTATATATAAAGTACGTGAGAACGGAACCTTGCGACCGCCTTTAGTTTCATCATTCGGATGATTTGGCGCGTCCAGCCACTCTGTTTCTCCTTCCGGATAGTTTTCAATCACCACTTTCACAGGATCAAGAACCGCCATTGCACGGGTCGCGTTCACATTTAAATCATCGCGGATACAAGCTTCGAGCATGCCCATCTCTACGCGGTTATCCATTTTTGTCACACCGATTCGATGCGCAAATTCACGAATCGATGCCGGTGTGTATCCACGTCGACGTAACCCCGCAATCGTTGGCATCCGTGGGTCGTCCCACCCTTCAACGTACTTCTCTTCCACCAGAGCATTCAATTTGCGCTTACTCATTACCGTGTATTCCAAGTTTAAGCGCGAAAATTCGATCTGCTGCGGGTGGCAAGCGATCGAAATATTATCGAGCACCCAATCGTATAAACGTCGGTTGTCTTGGAATTCAAGTGTACAGAGCGAGTGCGTGATTCCCTCGAGCGCGTCTGAAATACAATGTGTAAAGTCATACATTGGGTAGACACACCACTTATCTCCGGTTTGATGGTGATGCACGTGACGAATCCGATAAATAACCGGATCTCGCATCACCATAAATGGCGAACTCATATCGATCTTCGCACGCAGCGAACACTCACCTTCCTGATATTCCCCCGCGGTCATGCGAGCGAACGCGGCTAAGTTGTCCTCTACCGAAGTTTCTCGATAAGGGCTATTCGTACCCGGTGTGGTTAACGTACCACGCATTTCACGAATCGCATCTTGAGTTGAGAAATCAACGTACGCAAGGCCTTTCTCAATAAGCTCAATAGCAAAGCCATGAAGTGCATCAAAGTAATTCGAAGAATAACGCGCTTCACCACTCCACTCGTAACCTAACCAACGCACATCTTCTTTAATCGCGCTCACATACTCTTGACTCTCTTTCAGAGGATTCGTGTCGTCGAAACGCAAGTTGCAAGAGCCCTGATAGTCCTCGGCAATACCAAAGTTCAATACGATCGACTTCGCATGCCCAATGTGCAAGTAACCATTCGGCTCTGGTGGAAAACGAGTATGAACTTCTTGGTGTTTCCCAGAAGTTAGGTCTTGATCGATTATTTTGCGAATAAAGTTCGTAGGGCGTGCGCCGTTCTCGGCCATTCAAGAATTCTCCGTCTTAACTACTGCTAGCCATCTATAGCCCGCTATGATCGCAATAAACGCGCGCGCTTACAAGCCGAAAAAGCGCAAGTATCTCCGCATTTGTTGTTGTGCGGTGGTGAGGCCAATAGGCCGAAAGCGAACTTTACTTCCCGGAGAGCGTTGCGCCAATTCAAAACCAGACAACGGAAGTATCGCACCCAGCTTGGGGTAGCCTCCGAGGGTTTGCCGTTGTTGCAACAAAATAATGGGCTGCCCGTCGCCGGGGACTTGAATTGCGCCATAACAAACGGGCTCAGAAAGAAGATTCAAATCGGGTACTGCCAGAGCTGGACCTTTCAAACGCGCCCCCATGCTATCGCTCTCGGGCGTCAACTCATATTCATGATCCCAAAAGGTTTGCCAAGCCTCTTTCGAGAACAATTGCTGTTGATAACCCGGCACCACATGAATGACCAGTTCATCGCTAAAGTTCGGCAGATACCGCTCTGGAATTTGCCTGGCAATGCCTTCTTTCGGTAAGTGTTTACAGGATATAAAGTCATGAAATTGAAGCCGCTCACCACTTCCTAAATGCCCACCGAGTCCTTCACGAGTCACTGTTGTTGTGCTTCCTAACACCGGCTTCACCTGGAACCCGCCAGTGACAGCTAGATAGGCTCTGAACCCATGGCGCGGATAACCAAACTTGAGCCGATCACCTTGGCGTACCCAAAAACTGCGCCAAGGAACTTGCGGGCGTCCATTTACGGTTAAGTTCAAGTCTCCACCCGTCACTGCAATCATAGTTTGTGTTTGAGATTCTAGTTCAAGGCCGCCTGCCGTAATCTCTAAAAGTGGCGCACTCGGGTCGTTATCCAATAATCGATTCGCCCAATTCGCCGACATTCCATCTGCGACACCCCCAGTAGTCACACCCAAATGCTGATAGCCACTTCGTCCTTGATCCTGCACCGCCGCATGAATTCCCGGTTTAATCACTAACATGCCCGTATTCATGAACGCTCTCCTTGCTTCATGAGCTTCTCAAATTCTGCCTTAGACACGGCATTAAACTGTATACGATCTCCAACTTCCACAGGTGTCATCGGGCTCGAATGGGCGTCAAACCAGGTTTGGTGAGCTCTGCCAATCAAGTTCCAACCACCGGGGCCCGCAATGGGATACACAGCCGTTTGCGCTCCTGCAATTCCAAGTGATCCTGCTGGAACTCTTTTCCGAGGCGTCTTTAAACGGGGTGTCACAAGTACTTCTGGCAACCCTGCTAAATAGGCAAAACCTGGCGCAAAACCCAACGCGGCAACAGAGTATTCGGTTTGCGAATGCAATTTAATCACTTCATCCGTTGTCAGGTTGGCTGATTTTGCGACCCTTTCCAGATCGGGTCCGAAATCACCGCCGTAACAAACCGGCACTTCAAGTAACTTACCTTGCTTCGAATCTTCGCTGTGGAAATTCGCTTCTGAGATTAATTTCTCAATAGCAACTTCAAGGTCATAGAGCCGAATACTACGAGGTTCATAGTACACCAGCAAGGTTGTATAGGCGGGCACCACTTCATTCACAACACCGGGCAGCCCCTCGAGAATTAAATTACGAACTTGAGCAAGTTGCTGCGTTAAAGTGCGACTCACAACATCTCCGCACTGAATCAGCAAAGCGTCGACACCTGCTATCTGAAAATTAACCTTCAGTGTCATAAATTAGATCCCACGCTCGTTTAACATCGCTCGAATGGCCGCAGACGTATAGACCGCGTCCTCGTTGTCACCATGTACACAGAGTGTCACCGCAGGTATTTCAATGCGATGCCCATCGATACTTCGCACCGCGCCCTGCGTTGCGATCATTTCTGCTTGTGCAAGAATTTTAGCGCGTTCATGAAAGACACTTTGCGATTCAGAGCGCGGAACTAAATAACCATGGTTATCGTATGCCCTATCTGCGAAGGCTTCGGGCCACAACGTAACCCCTTCTTCGGCCGCAATTGCTTCATATTCTGCAAGCTGCGGATGCGCCAACAATACGAGTGGTAAATTTGGATTAAAGGCGGCGACTGCGCGCAAGATCGCCGTAAAAATATCAGTACTCTTCATCATGTCGTTATAAAGTGCACCATGCGGCTTCACATAGCTCACCTGTGTGCCTGCAGCGACACAAATTGCATGCAATGCCCCAACTTGATAGAGCACAGCATTGGTAATCTCTTCGGTACTAAGGCTCATTGAGCGTCGACCAAACCCTTCTTTGTCTGGATAAGCAGGATGTGCCCCAATTTTTACCTGATGGCGTACCGCAAGTTCAACAGTGCGACGCATCGTCACCGGATCCGAAGCATGAAATCCGGTCGCAACATTTGCACAATCGATCACAGGCATAATGAGCTCATCTTGGCCCATATTCCAAACGCCAAAACTCTCCCCTAAATCTGCATTGAGCCATAGTTGCTTCGGTTTATTCATGATTCTCCCTGTGAGTCATTATGCTTTTGTGAAAACTTGAGCTGCATGATAAAGAATGCATAAATACCGACACCTAAGCTCGCCAACCACATTGTCGGCCAAGCGAGAAACCAGAGCCGATGTTCAAAAAAGATAGCAACGGTTCCCACAGCTCCGAACGTCATTAGCGCGGTACTAAGCCAAATTGCCCATTCGTTCACAACTTGAATTTTGTTGAAACGGAATAGCCCTGCCAATGAGCCCAATATGATGCCCCATGCCATAGGCATAAAGGCACGATGCCAGTTCAATTCTGTTGCAACAATGAGGTTCCACAAATCTTGTTGCCCTGAAAGGAGAAATATAAGCCCCAAAGGTGCTGTAACTAAAGCAATTGCACGTTGTATTTGATTCATAAACCTTTCCATGACTAGACTCTGCTTTCAGAATGCCAGAGATTAACACGAAACCAAACCCGACCTTGGTCTGATGTCATGATTTTTAGATGGAGCCATCCTTTATGTCGAAACTAACCAGCAAAGCTGCAAACCTGACAGAGGAAATTGAAGTATTTCGCATTATTCCTCAAAAGCAACGCAGAACTGTGGGGCCATTCTGCTTCTTGGATCATTTTGGACCGACACCGGAGCGCCAACAAATCACTTTCGATGTCGCACCCCACCCTCATATCGGGTTACAAACGCTGAGTTGGTTGTGGCAAGGAGAAATACTGCACTTAGATAGTCTGGGTACTGAACAATGGCTCTTCCCAAATCAAGTGAATCTCATGACTGCCGGGAGTGGAATTAGCCATGCTGAGGTGATACCCCAAGACCATACTCAACACATGCATTTGCACGGCGCACAGATCTGGCTCGCACTGCCCCCCGACAAAGCGTCTATTGACCCAGCGTTTGAACATATCAGTCAACTGCCCGAACTCGCGTTTGGCAGCTTTAAAGGGCATTTAATTCTAGGCACGCTTGGCCCACAACAAGTACAAGCAACAATCTATTCAGAGTTAGTTGCCTTTGACTTATTGAGCACCTCCTCTGGCACCGCTCAAGTTCCCCTTGAAGATACATTCGAATACTTGGTGTACGTCGTTGAGAGTTCTCCCCTTGGCATATCAATCAACGGCAGCCGTTGTCGCGCTCATGAAGCATTTTATATTGAGCCAGGAACATCTCCCCAACTCCACTTGGCTGGACAGGGGCGCATTCTCGTTTTAGGGGGAACCCCCTACCCAGCACCCCTGCGTATGTTCTGGAACTTTGTTGCAAATGATAATGGGGCATTGCATCGCGCGGCCACAGCGTGGAATGCAGACGATGCTCAATTCGGTGAAGTAAAACAGTACGCCAAATATGGAAAAGGCCCGGAGCGTCTATTGAGCCCCGAGCCTCCTGCAAGCTTTCTCAGCAGAGGTTAGTCGGCAGTTCTCGGGCGCATGTGTGGGAACAACAGCACGTCACGAATGGACGGCGAGTCGGTAAACAGCATCACCAAACGGTCGATGCCAATGCCTTCTCCTGCAGTTGGCGGCATGCCATGTTCAAGCGCAGTGACATAATCTGCATCATAGAACATTGCTTCCGCGTCTCCCGCTTCTTTTTGCGCTACCTGTTCTTGGAATCGTTCTGCTTGGTCTTCAGCATCATTAAGCTCTGAGAAACCATTCGCTATTTCACGACCGCCCACGAAGAACTCAAAGCGATCGGTTACAAAAGGATTATCATCGTTTCTGCGTGCTAAAGGCGAAACTTCCGCCGGATATGCGGTAATGAACGTCGGCTCCATAAGCTGATGCTCGGCTGTCGCCTCGAAAATTTCAATTTGAACCTTGCCAAGGCCCCAAGATTTTTGTACTTGAATGCCGAGCTTTTCTGCGAGTGCTTTTGCTTGATCGAAATCTTGCAATTGCGCCTCACTCACGCCTTCATTATATTTCATGATGGCTTCGAGCACAGTGAGACGCGCAAACGGTTGACCGAAGTGGAAGGTTTGCCCCTGATATTCCACATCTGTTTTCCCGAGCAATTCCACCGCTAAGCCCCGAATCATCTGCTCTGTTAAATCCATGAGATCACGGTAATCCGCGTAGCCCCAGTAAAACTCGAGCATTGTGAATTCTGGATTGTGGCGTGTTGATAACCCTTCGTTTCGGAAATTACGATTTATTTCGAAGACCTTCTCGAATCCACCTACAACCAAACGCTTCAAATAAAGCTCTGGCGCGATACGGAGGTACAAGTCCATATCGAGTGCATTGTGGTGCGTTACGAATGGGCGCGCGCTTGCACCGCCGGGAATCACTTGCATCATAGGCGTTTCTACTTCAAGAAACTCCTTTTCAATCAGGAAGCTCCGAATATAATTTACGGCCTTGCTACGCATTTTGAAGGTTTCTCGAGAGCGCTGGTTCACGATCAAGTCTAAGTAACGCTGACGATAACGCGTCTCTTGATCAGCAAGCCCGTGAAATTTGTCGGGTAACGGGCGAAGTGCTTTGGTCAATAGTCGTATCTCGTCAACCTGCACTGTTAATTCACCCGTTTGAGTTTTAAACAGGGTTCCCGATGCTCCCACAATATCGCCTAAATCCCACTTCTTGAAACCGTCGTTGTAGATACCTTCAGGCAAATTGTCGCGCGCAACATAAAGCTGAATTTGACCACTCATATCTTGAATCGTGGCAAAGCTCGCTTTCCCCATGATTCTGCGCAGCATCATGCGACCCGCAACACTGACCCGAATACCCTCTGCCTTCAATGCATCGCCATCTTTCTCGTCATATGAAGCGTGAAGCTCCGCTGCCAAGCGGTCGCGACGAAAATCATTGGGAAACGCTACCCCCTGTTTTCGCAACGCCTTCAGCTTCTCCTTGCGCTCACGCAATTGCTGATTAATATCGACGTTTGGCTGTTGCGACTGTTCACTCATGTTGTTTCCTCATTTTCAACATTAGGGGAAGCGCCTACGACACTTCAAATAATTAACTTATAAACCTGATTTCAAACTAGCTTCAATAAACGGATCTAAATCACCGTCGAGTACTGCTTGTGTATTTCTGTTCTCTATGCCAGTGCGTAAATCTTTAATCCGCGCATCATCGAGCACATAAGATCGGATCTGACTGCCCCAGCCAATATCCGATTTACTGTCTTCAAGCGCTTGTTTCGCTTCTTCCTGCTTCTTCATCTCCATTTCATACAGCTTTGCTTTAAGCTGCTTCATGGCTTGATCTTTGTTTTTGTGCTGAGAGCGATCATTTTGACACTGCACAACGATACCCGACGGTTCGTGCGTAATACGCACTGCTGAGTCGGTTCGGTTTACATGCTGACCTCCTGCACCCGAAGCACGGTAGGTATCAATGCGTAAGTCTGCAGGATTAATCTCAATTTCTATGTCGTCATCAATTTCTGGATACACAAACACCGATGCAAATGAAGTATGACGACGATTTCCGGAATCAAAAGGCGACTTTCTGACGAGTCGATGCACACCAGTTTCAGTGCGCAACCAACCAAATGCATAATCGCCTTGCACACGCACCGTTGCGGACTTCAAACCAGCCACTTCACCTTCTGAAAGCTCGATAATTTCACTTTTCATGCCGTGTGCTTCTGCCCAACGCAAATACATACGCAAGAGCATATTCGTCCAATCTTGTGCTTCTGTGCCGCCCGAACCTGCTTGTAAATCAATGTAACAGTCATTACTGTCATTTTGGCCCGAGAACATGCGGCGGAACTCAAAGCCTTCAAGCACTTGGCGCCATTTATTTACTTCTTTTATCGCATCGTTCAAGGTGTCTTCGTCGTCGGCTTCAACAGCAAGTTCAATAAAGGCTTCGGCGTCATCGAGCCCTTGCGCCATATCTTGAAAGCCCTGCACGAGCTCTTCGAGTTGCGCGCGTTCTTTGCCGAGCGCTTGTGCTTTATCTGGCTGATTCCAAACGGTTGGGTCTTCTAACTCACGCTCAACTTCTTCTAGCCGCTCTTCCTTGACCGTTAAGTCAAAGATACCCCCGAAGCTGCGCGGCGCGCTGCTTTAAGTCTGCAATTTCATTGCTCACGGCATTTGTTTCTAACATAAGCGCAAAGTCCTTTCTTGAATTGTCTATGGGCGACTAAATCACTCGCCAAAATGGGGCGCTAGTTTAGCCAATTTGAAGTTAAAACAACAGACCTTGAGAGGATTTAAGCGGTGATCGGCCACAGATGCTCGATCATTAATTGCACAGAACGCTCACCCCGAAATTCATTCATTTGAAGTCGATATGCCAACGTTAGTTTCTTGGTAGGTTGAAACTGCCATTTTGCTTGGGTAGCAAAGAAGCCAATTGCGTCAAACTCTGCACCGCTGCGCGGATCGCGAACGCGCAACTTCAAATGTTGCTCTTTCAACCATTGGTGACGCACCAATACAAATTCACTATCAAAGATCGGGGCTTCAAACTTTTGACCCCAAGGCCCTACTTGCTCGAGTTGCTGCACAAACTCAAGACTCATTTCCTCGGGCGCTAATTCACCATCAGACCACAACACGGGGTTGAGCTGCTCTGGTTCAATCCAATCGTTCGCTACCCGAGTCAGTGTCTCTTGGAACAACGCTAACTTATCTTGTTTCAGTGTCAGCCCCGCCGCCATTGCGTGACCACCAAACTTTACAATGCAATCGGGTACGAGCGCATTCACGCGTTCGAGCAAATCGCGCATATGCAGCCCTGGAATCGAACGCGCGGAACCACGCAAAGTTCCTTCATCGGCCTTTGCAAATGCAATTACCGGACGGTAGAAACGCTCCTTGATCCGGCCAGCCACAATGCCTACAACGCCTTGATGCCATTGTTCATGATAAAGCGACAAAATAACTGGCATATCGCCTACTACTTGAAATTCAGCGAGCGCTTGCTCCGCTTGTGTTTTCATATCTTGTTCGATACTGCGACGCTCACGGTTCAACGTATCAAGCCTCTGCGCACAAGACTTAGCATCCTCAAGGTTGTCTGCCAGCAGACAATCAATACCGAGTTGCATGTCGTCCAGCCGACCGGCAGCATTAATCCTCGGCCCAACGGTGAAACCGATGTCTTGCGCGACGATCTGACGTGGCTCTCTCCCCGCTGCGCGCAACAGTTCTAAGACACCGGGCTGACAAGCGCCTTCTCGAATTCGAGCAACGCCTTGTTGAATCAAAATACGATTGTTGTAATCAAGTGGAACGACATCCGCAACCGTTCCAATCGCGACTAAATCGAGCCATTGCGCCAGGTTGACTTGCGAGGCCTGATGATTGGGCTCATGCTCACGAAACCATGCGCGCAAGGCCATTAAAACATAAAAACTAACCCCCACGCCCGCTATCGCTTTACTCACAAAGCCACATTCAGGATGATTCGGGTTTACTACTGCGTCGGCCCTTGGAATTTTGTGCCCCGGTAAATGATGATCGGTAACGACAACCTGCATTCCAAGCTGTTTAGCGGTGTCGACGCCCTCATGAGCGCTCATTCCGTTGTCGACGGTAAGTATTAGTTGGTAACCTTGCTCGTGTGCAATTCTTGAGAGAGGTGCCGTTAAGCCGTAACCATCCGTAAAGCGATTCGGTACAAGATAGCCCACACGTTGCGCGCCCATTGCTTGCAAAGCGCGCATAAATAGTGCAACACTCGATGCCCCGTCCGCGTCAAAATCACCCACAATACAAATCGCTTGGCCAGCAAGAATTGCACGCGCAAGGATAGCTGCGGCACGTTCACAATCTCGAAGCGTATTATAGTGAGCAAGCCCACGCAGGCCATATTCAAGCTCATCTGCATGGCGAACACCACGTCGAGCTAGCACTTTTCGCAGTGTGAGCGGTAACGATTTCGGAAGCTGATCAAGCGTTTGCTCGGGCCGACGTTTCAGCGTAATGGTTTGCATCATTAAAGCGCTTAGTTACTCGTGTTAGCGCCCGCCACGTAACTCTTGTATCAATGCTTCTGGCGGCACAAAACCAGGAATCAACCGCCCGGTGGGTAAAATAATGCCGGGCGTACCCGTAACCCCCATTTGTCGCGCATAGGTAAGGTGCTCAACCATCGAAGCTTCACACTCCTCGCTTGGCGGAGTCGTTCCACCCATCGCACTATCCATTGCCTGTTCTGGATTTTCCGCACACCAAATCGATTGCAATTCACTCGCTGAGCGAGCCTCTAAACCCGCACGTGGAAAAGCCATATAGCGGACAGAAATACCTAATTCGTTATATGCATCCATCTGCTCATGCAATTGACGACAATAAGGACATGTGTGATCGGTGAAAATAGTCACTTCAAACTGCTCATCAGCGGCCGGATATTCTAACGTCTTACCGTCCAATTCCTCGAGCAAACTGCGGCGAACTCGACCAACGGTTTGCTCTGTTAAATCAACCGGTTGACCCGCAATTGCGTAGACTTTACCCGCAATGAGTTGCGAGCCGTCTTCCGCGATATAAAACACACCCTGGTTTGTGAACGCGAGGTAGAATCCTTCCAATTCAGGCGCGCGCTCCAAACGCTGTAACGCCAACCCCATGGTTGTAAGCTTCTGATTTAAGCTCGCTTCTAGCGATGCTGAGATATCTTGTGCACTAACTTGTAAAGACGCACCAAAAATACACAGGGTGATAACAAAACGAGAGACCAACTTCACAGGCATAACCTCAAAAACTGCTAACTAATAAGAACCTGATGGTATCAGAAACCAAGTGACGTGCCGAGTATGAAAAAGAACTTTTATCCGCGCGGATGGTGTGTCGCATGTAATTGCTTAAGCCGCGCCTTTGCTACTTGGGTGTAAATCTGCGTAGTGGCAATGTCGGCGTGCCCCAAAAGCATCTGTAACGCGCGTAAGTCTGCGCCATGGTTCAACAAGTGAGTCGCAAATGCGTGTCTTAATTTATGCGGAGAGAGCGCTCGCGTAATACCCGCCACCTGAGCATGCAGCTTAATACGATGCCAGAAAGTTTGCCGCGTCATTTGCTTCCCACGGGTCGAAAGAAACACTTCATCACAAGCTCGCACTTGCAATTCCGGTCGTGAATACTGTAGGTACTGACCTAGCCAAGTCACGGCTTCTTCACCTAATGGTACAAGACGTTCCTTATTTCCCTTCCCCACAACACGAACCAACCCTTGCCGCAGGCTCACTTCACTTAATTTGAGTTGCACCAACTCAGTCACACGCAATCCCGAAGCATACAAAACCTCAAGCATGGCACGATCTCGAATACCCAACGTAGAATTAGTTTCTGGGGCATTGAGTAAGGCAGTGACATCTTCTTCTGTTAGCGTATCTGGGAGCTTTCGTAGCTGTTTTGGAGTGCGAATATGAGCACAAGGATCGTCCTCGCGAATCTGATTTTTCTGCAGATACTGAGAATATTTTCGACAGGCACTCAAGAATCGCGCTTGGCTTCTTGGGCTTTGCCCTGCTTTAAACTGCGCCGCCAAAAACTGTTCGATATCGCCACTCGACATGGCTTCTAATGGCTTTTGCGTTTCTTTCTCTAACCAACGAGAGAATTTTAATAAATCAGAGCGATAGGCAGATTGCGTGTGTTCACTCACACCCTGCACTAACCATAATTGTTCAATAAACGCTTCTAGCTCTGCCACACGTACGGTATCGGTTGCTGTAATTAACGTCTATCTTACAGCCTTTATATCAAGACAATCTAGCGTCTTGTGGTAAATCAGAGGCCTGGGGATACAATGAATCGATAATATCAATGAGATCTTCCGGGTGTTCCTCGGTGTTTGCGCGCGATTGGCTTCGTGCATGAACCCAGACAGGCGCGTTGTCCAGTACCTGAGCGGGCATACGATCATGTTCGTCTAACCACACCATGGCCTCGGGATCGAGTGCATCCAGCAGCCGCCACTCCACAGCTGAACGCTGAAATGCTTGCGCTGGCGTGCGCTCGTGGTCTCTACGTGATGCATACAAGGGTCGCGAAACGCCCACGCCGAATGGGGGTGTCCAATGACTCTCTGAAACTTGAGGCGCGGCATCAAACCAATCCACCGCGTGTGGACTTAAAGAAGCAAGAAGAAATCGAAATCGTGCAGGCTCATTTGTTTGCAGCGCAGTCACTAATCGATTTTCTAGATCTTGTTCACGTTGTATCCAAACAGACTCAGCAGACATAGGTAATTCTCATTGAATGTGGCACACTTTCTATCGGCTTGTTGCTGAGTTTCTTAAGAATATTCGGAACTCATTGGCAATCAACGAACACTAGCTTATGCTAGGAATAGTTAACTAAAGGGCTAGAAAGGCGCTCATGAGCAACGAACTCGATCTGTCTAGAAAAAAAATTCTGATTATCGATGACCAGAAAACATTTCAGGTCATGCTTAAAACGATGTTGCTTAATATGGGAGCCCTACAAGTGGTTACCGTGGCCTCTGGAGAAGCAGGCCTTGCCGCACATAAACAGCACCATTTCGACATTCTATTGGTTGATTACAATTTAGGTAGAGGCAAGAACGGACGGCAGGTTTTAGAAGAGCTTCGGGTACTCGAGCTGCTGCGCCCAGATGGTGTCTTTATTCTCGTAAGTGGTGAGAATAATAAACCCATGGTATTAAGTGCCATTGAGTTACAGCCTGACGATTATTTAATGAAGCCATTCTCAAATAATGTCCTGCGCAGCCGTCTCATACGTGCATTTAGAAAACGCGTTACCTTGAGAAAAGTTTATCAAGCTCTATACCGTCAGAAGTATCCCGAATGTCTGCAAGCTTGCATGGAGCATATTCAGAACGGCGGACGCTATCAAAATTTTTGTCGCCAACTTGCAACCGAACTTTACATGAAGAGTGGCAAGCTTAACGAAGCGGAAGCAACCGTAAAAGAACTCCTTTCTGAGCAACGTTTTTCGTGGGGCGTACTCGCATTAGCTAAAATTAAGTTTGCACAAGGCGAAATGGACACCGCACTCCCCTTACTCGATGAAGTGATTAAAAATAACGCAAACGCAACGGAGGCATTCGACTTAAAAGCCAAAGCATTTGATCATCAAACCATGCTGACAGAAGCTTTAGACGCGGCCCGTCGGGCCGTCAGCCTTGCTCCTTTCTCCTTGAGCAGGCAACTTTACATGGCTGACTTAGCGCGCAGAAATGAGGAATACGAGCTCGCAAAACAAGCAATGTACCATGTCGTAGAAATCTCTAGAAAGTCGGTACACCGAGATCCTAAATACCTTTGCACTTACATTCGAAGCATCCTTGATGCGGCGGAAAATGGTGAAGATTCCAAACAAATTAGTAAATATCAGCAAGAAGCTTCTCTCGCACTTCATCGCGCCCGTACCGACGAGCTTCTTGTGTATTCAAAGTTCGATTACAAAACACTTGAAAGCGCTGTAATGGCCCGTATTAACGCATTTAATGGGCAACTTCGTGAAGCACAATCAAATATGAAGGGAATTGTGTCTGGCTTTCTCGAGCAAGGACATGAAATTCCTCCGGAAATCGCCCCGGATGTCATTATTGCGTTACTTGATATTGGTGAGTTTGAGAGAGCGGAGCTACTCGCAGACGGGCTCAGTGACGAGGCTATTTTTGACGAATATAATAAAAGCCTGTTAGAAGCTCGCATCGAAAAATGTAAAGAGCAACGCAAAAGCTTTGTGGATGCTAACAAAATTGGCATTAAAGCTTACACTGAAGGTAATTACACAGAGGCGTTGCAGAATTTTGAGGCGGCTCTGAAATTGGCCCCTATGAATAGTGGCGCGTCGTTAAACTACATTCAGGCCGCCATCAAAGTGATGCGGGAGAGCAAAGCAGGCATCAATTACTTGATCGATGGCTGTAAGCGCTGCTTTCGAACCATCGAAGGACTTACACTTCCAGAATCACATCAAAACCGCTACAAACAGCTGAAGCAAGAATATCAAGCGCTCACCAATACTAAAATTTAATTCGTGAGCGCACCACTTTGGTAGTCGACAAATGCTTGACGAAGCTCGGCTTCATTGTTCATCACAAATGGGCCATATTGTGCAATTGGCTCGCCAATTGGTTTTGCTGCCATCAGCAAGAAACCAGATTTTGTGTTTACTGACACTTCCACAGCAGCCTGGTCGTCGAGCTCAACTAACTCACCTGCATTCACCGTCACGCCGTCTATGGTGACATTGCCGTCATATACATATAGCAAACGAGTTGCTTGCCCCTGTTGTGGCAATGCCAACGACGTGGTTTGCTCTAAACGATAGTCGAGGTACAAAAACTCTCTGCCAGGCGCTTTAACCGGGCCTTCTGCACCCTCAAAATTTCCCGAAAGAACGCGCACCAAACCTTGCTCAATTGCAACCTCAGGCACATTTTCACCTGGAATATCCGCATAGTCGGGATCCGACATTTTTTCACTTGCCGGAAGGTTCAACCAGAGTTGAAAGCCCCACATTAAACCATTTTCCTGCTTCGGCATTTCTGAGTGAATCATGCCGCGCGCGGCCTTCATCCACTGCAAACCGCCCGGCCCAATTTCACCTGAATTCCCTTTCGAGTCTTCATGTGCCATTTTACCTGCAAGCATATAGGTAAGTGTGCAAAACCCACGGTGCGGATGAGGCGGAAAGCCTGCTATGTAATCATTCGGGTTATCCGACTTAAATTCATCGAGCATTAAAATCGGGTCTTTGTGGCGGAACCCGGGTTGATTGATCACGCGGCTTAACTTCACACCGGCTCCATCTTGAGCGGGCATACCACGGACGCGATGACGAATTACAGAAGATGATTTCATGAGAACTTACTCCGATCATGAGCTTCTAGAAAATTAATCTCTGGCCCTACAGGAACAACACCGGTTGGGTTAATCATGTGATGGCTCACATAGTAATGCGTTTTAATATGGTCCATACGCACTGTCTCCGCAACACCTTCCACCTGATAAAGCTCCTTCACGAAATTCCAGAGCTGAGGGTAGTCGACGATACGCTTCTTGTTGGTTTTAAAATGCCCAACGTACACTGAGTCAAAACGCACCAAGGTGGTGAAAAGGCGCCAATCTGCCTCGGTAAGCTTGTTACCAGTGAGATAACGATGAGTCGTTAACTTGGCTTCTAGCTTATCAAGCGCATCGAAAAGCGCTGCGTACGCCTCTTCATACGCATCCTGCTTCGTTGCAAAACCACATTTGTAAACCCCGTTGTTCACGTTGTCGTATACAAAATCGTTCACTTCATCGATTTCATTTCTTAACTCAACAGGATAATAGTCGTCGGAGTTACCAGTGATGTCGTCAAAGGCACTATTGAGCATGCGAATGATGTCTGCAGATTCATTGCTCACAATAGTCTCTCTCTGCTTATCCCATAATACCGGCACTGTGACACGCCCCGAATATTCACTGTCGGCACGGGTGTAGATTTCATGCATATATTTTGAACTGTAGAGCGGGTCTTGAAGCTTACCATCGCCAAATTCCCAGCCATTCTCTAGCATTTCCGGAGTGACGGTTGAATAAGTAATGTGTGGCTCCAAACCTTTAAGTTTGCGAAAGATAAGTGTTCTATGCGCCCAAGGGCAAGCATACGAAACATATAAATGATAGCGCCCAGATTCAGCCTGAAAGCCAGCCTCGCCGGTTGGCCCTGCTGAGCCATCTTTAGTCACCCAATTCCGGAACTGCGATTCGCTGCGTACAAACTTGCCGCCCGTTTTCTCAGTGTCGTACCATTTATCTTGCCACTTTCCGTCTACCAATAATCCCATGACATTCTCCATTTAGATTATGAGCATGAATCTATCACACGGGAATGGATACGGGAGAAGGAAAGAATCGAGCAGCTCATTCGGAAATTTCAGAGCGCTTTTATGTAATCAATTGTTTACGGCTAAGGATTGCTCGCGAGCACAAGCTCAAGCGCTCTTTGTGCAGCCTTATTCCCGGCATTACAACGAATCTTTTCATGAAGCGCCTGAAACACTTCAAGTTCCGCGCCCATGTCTTGTGACAAATGACGGGTGACTTCACTCGCAATAGCCTCAGGTGTGCAATCGTGTTGCGCTAGCTCTTTGACCAAGGTTTTTCCCGCCAACAGATTTGGCAAAGAAAAATGCTCTATTTTTACCAGCCATCTTAAAATTTGATAATTCAACCAACCAAATTTATAGCACACCACCATCGGCTTCTTCAGCAGCATCGCCTCTAGCGTTACTGTTCCAGAGGCCAACATGCAACTATCGGCTGCTAGCATGACATCTCGACTCTGACCATCGAACTCTCGAAGCGGCAACTGCTTATCTGCATCGGTCATGACCGAATGTATTTGTGCCTTTCGAGCATTATTGGCATATGCAATGAGAAATTCTACTTCTGGAAACTGGGCATGCAATAGATGCGCTGCAGCAAAAAAATCAGGTGCGAGAAGCCCTGCTTCTGTACCTCGGCTTCCTGGCAAGAGCGCAACATACCGTTTATCCTCCTCAAGCCCTAGCTTAAGTCGAGCCGCGGTGGTGTCTGAACGCAATGGGATATCATCTGCTAGTGGATGCCCAACAAAAGTACAAGGGACGCCATACGAGTCATAGAACTCTTTTTCAAACGGCAAAATACTGAACACATCATGAGTGGCCGCTTGAATCTTAAAAATTCGTTTCGGACGCCAAGCCCACACCGAAGGGCTCACATAATGAGCGGTCAGGATGCCCTGGGCTTTTAATTTTTTCTCAATTGGCAAATTGAAGTCCGGGGCGTCTACCCCAACAAAGATATTTGGCTTTTGCTCTAGCATGGTGTTAACCACCAACTTGCGCGCCCTGAGCAACGAAGGGAGTTGCTTTGCTACATCCACGAGCCCCATGACTGAGAGTGTTTCCATCGGGAATAGCGACTGCAAGCCTTGCGCAATCATCAAAGGGCCACCCACGCCAACGAACTCCACTTCAGGATGTAGTTTCTTCATAGACGCCATAAAATTAGCGCCCAAAATGTCGCCTGAACTCTCGCCCGCAACAATGCCAACCTTGATCTGATGGGTGCTCATGAAAAGCCTTTTGAGTGTTTCGCTTAGCGAATAATGCCACGTGTAGATTGACCAATGAAGTCAATCATTGGTTGAACTTCGGGAGCATTCATGTGCTCCATCGCTGCAAGGGCTTCTGCGAGCGTGTAACCATTACGATATAAAACTTTATAAGCACGTTTCACATTCGCTATTTGTTCTGAGCTGAAGCCTCTACGCTTTAAGCCTTCTGAATTGATTGTCCGGGGAACTGCATTGTGGCCCTGGGCCATGACATAAGGAGGAATGTCTTGCACGACAACCGAACTAACCGCGGTAAATGCGTGGGAGCCAATTTTGCAAAATTGATGTACGCCAGTAAATCCACCCAAAATAACATGGTCACCTACATGAACATGCCCTGCTAACGTAACCGCATTGGCAAAAATGTTATGGTTTCCAATCACGCAGTCATGGGCTACATGTACGTAGCCCATAAATAAGTTATCACTACCAATTGTAGTGATACCCTGATCTTGAATGGTGCCGCGATGAATCGTCGTAGATTCGCGAAACACGTTACGATCGCCAATGACGAGCTCTGTTGGCTCGCCTGCGTATTTCTTGTCTTGGCAGTCTTCGCCGACTGATGCAAATTGAAATATGCGGTTTCCTTTGCCTAATTTAGTCGGGCCTCGCAAAACGACATGAGGACCAATGACGCAATCATCACCAATTTCCACATGTGCCCCAACGATTGTATAGGGTCCAATAAAAACGTTATTTCCAATCTTCGCAGACGCGTCTATGATCGCGGTTTCATGAATCAATTTAAACTTTCCTTCTCGCACACATTAAGTCAGCGCTCGCCGCCAATTGACCGTCAACTTCCGCGCGCCCTTTAAACTTCCAAATGCCACGCTTCTCTTTATCAAACTCAACGTGAAAATCGACACGGTCACCGGGAATGACTTGCCGCTTAAAACGCGCATTATCGATGCCAGCGAAGAGATAAATTTCGTTCGACTCGATATCTTGCACCATTTTAAATCCAAGCAACCCCGTTGCTTGCGCCATCGCCTCTAGCAACATAACCCCAGGGAAAATCGGTTTACCCGGAAAATGTCCCATAAAAACCGGTTCATTGATGGTGATATTTTTAATCGCATGTAGCGACTTACCCGGCACATACGACACCACGCGATCAATCATCGCGAATGGGTATCGATGTGGCAGAATATGCTGGATTTCATTAATATCGAAACCCGGTAAAGACTCTTCGCTCACAACATTCACCTATTATTTATTTTTCTTTTCTAGTTCACGAACTCGTGTGAACAGTTCTGGTAGTTGTTTAAATCTAACGCTCGCACGAGACCATGTTGCATGATCCATCTCGGGTAAACCCGATGCAAGAACCCCTGCTTCCTTGATATCTCGCGTCACCATGGTCATGCCGTTCGTTCGAACACCATCGGCAATTGAAATATGACCCGCAATTCCAGTATAGCCTGCAAACATACAATTTTTACCAATCCGTGCACTACCGGCGACTCCGGTATGCGCCGCCATTGCCGTGTTCTCACCAATCTGGACGTTGTGCGCAATCATGCATAAATTGTCGATAATACATCCTGATGCAATCAACGTGTCTTCAAGCGCGCCACGATCTACCGTGGTATTTGCACCAATTTCCACTCGATCGCCAATCACTACGGAACCAAGCTGTGGAATCTTGATCCATTGTTTACCATCATGCGCCCAGCCGAAACCGTCAGCACCGATCACCGCCCCACTATGAAAGGTGCAAGCATCGCCAATTATTACACGATGATAAATACTCACTTGGGGCCACAAACGACAGTGAGCACCGATCACCACTTCCTCGCCCACATTACATTGGGCACCAATGACCGTATGCGCTCCAATTTGCGCATTTGCTGCAATGACTGCATTGGGTCCCACAGCCACGCCTTCACCTAACTGTGCAGTTGGGTCAACAAACGCAGTCGGGTGAATTCCCACAGTTTCGGTCGGAGCTCGCTCAAAAAATTGCGCTGCCTTTGCATAGGTTAGATAAGGATTCGCATGCACGAGATAAGTACGCCCTGCATTTTGTTCCGCGACCTCTGGATGCACAATAATGGCCCCTGCGGCGGAACTGTCGAGCTGAGCTTGGTATTTTTTGTTTGCCAAAAACGACACTTGCTGCGGTGAAGCCGCAGCAAGTGTTGCTAAACCATTCACTTCATGGTCTGCATTACCGACAACCTCAGCGCCAATGGCAGCTGCAAGCTCGGCAAGAGTTACATGCGCCATGCTTAGTCCTGAGTCATACGCTCGATGACACGAGGCGTGATATCTAGGCTGTCTTTTGCAAATGCTAGATTACCGGCCTCGATGACGAGATCGTAATCGCCTGCCGTCGCCATATCGTTAATGACCTGCTGAATTTGACCTAAAATACGGTTGCGTTCCTCAGTACGACGTTGGTTCAACTGCTGTGAAAGCTGCTCACGACGCTCTTGATACTCGCCATACTGCGTTTGCAATTGGGTCATGGCTTCTTGCATCTCTTCTTCGCTCATGATTGCTTCATCACGCTGCAGACGTTCTTGTAACGCCGTCATTTCTTCTTCCATCGTGCGCAAGCGCTCTGCGCGATCTTGGAATTCACGCTCAATAATACTGCCAATTTCAGCTGCTTCCGGCAATTGCTCGAAGACCGCGCGGACATCAACCACTGCAACCTTCAATGGCGCCGACTGTGCATTTGCAGCAGCTGAACTAAACGCTAATGTTACAACCAGTGCTATCGATAAAAATATAGATTTCAAAACTTCTTCCTCTTTTCTAACAGTGATTAAATAAGTTCAAATTAGAACGTTGTACCAATATTAAATGTAAACCGGTCTTCTAGCTCCGTATCAAGCGACTTAATTGGGAAACCCAAACTAAAAGTGAAAGCGCCCATGGGAGACAACCATTGAATACTCACACCATATGATGCCTGATAATTACTCGGATCACTATAATCCCAAAATGGAACCTCATCGACGATTCGTAGATCTTTATAGTCGCCATAATCAAATTCCGTGTCCCACACCGAACTAAAATCGACGAACGCGCTGGTACGTACAGTACCTCGCGCCTCCTCACCTGCGAACGGAGTCGGGAAAATAAGCTCTAAACTTGCGTTCATCATCGCATTACCACCTAAGGCACTGCGCCTTGACACTTCTATTGTATCAAATTCAGGTCCTAATGCGATTTGCGTAGGTACACCATTGCTATCAGGAGGACCTTGGATAAACGAAGGTCTACGAATGATCCCACGAGGACCTGTTCTGTTTTGCTCAAAACCACGAAGTGACTCCGAACCACCGCCATAGAAGTTTTCCCAGAATGGTAACGTAAATTCGAATCCATCGTCGTCACCATACCCATTACCGTAGCCTGCATTCAATCGCAGTAAACCAACCCACTTATGGTCTCGGTCAAAAGGTTGGTAGTAACGGAAATTATACTCAGCACGGAAATATTGGAGATCGCTATTCGGCGCCGTTACTTTGGCTCGTAACGTATTTTCTGAACCATCGGTAGGGAATACTCCTCGATTCAAAGTCACTCGAGACCATGCCGCAGTCGCATAAAAAGAGTCAAACTCAAGGCTGGTCTCGTTAGATGAGCGAACCGCATAGCGCTCATAAAAATCATTGATTTGATCAAATGGATTTAATTGCGTGATACCAGTACTCGAATAACCAAAACCGAAATTCAGCCGATTATACTCATTCACCGGAAAACCGATATCCGCACCGATGCCCCAGGAGGTCTGATTAAATTGCTGCAAGTTCGCTCGGCCGCCGTCGAAATCGCTGTAATTAATACTTCCACCCAAACTAACGCCATCATCTGTAAAATAGTTATCGCGATAGTTTAACTGCAAAGACTTTGAATAACGGTTCGTATCAATTTGGAAACCGACACTATTCCCTGTACCTAAAAAATTTTGTTGCGAAACCGCTGCGTTCAAACTCAAACCAGCAAAGTCACCGTAACCTACACCTGCAGAAATTGACCCTGAAGGTTGTTCTTTCACCCGGTAAAGCACTTCGACCTGGTCGTCTTCACCAGGCACTGGAATGGTTTCGACCTCTACCGTTTCGAAGTATCCCAAACGCTCCAATCTAACTTTGCCAGACTCAACGAGTTGGTCTGACAACCAAGCTCCTTCAATCTGACGCATTTCACGACGTAAAACTTCGTCTGCGGTCGCGTCATTCCCTTCGAAGTTAATGCGCCGCACATAAACACGTTGTCCAGGGTCCACCATCATCGAAAGCTCGACGGTTTTATCCTCTTCATTAACTTCAGGCATTGTTCTTACTTCGGTGCGGGCATAGCCCATGCGACTAAAGTAACTTTTGATCGCGTCTTCTAAACTAGTGACTCGTGCTTGGCTGTACTGCTGATCCTCAAGCAAGCTCGCAATTCGCTCTAGCCATTCGCGATGACGCTGAATGTCTCCTAATAGTTTCACTCCTCGAATATCGTACTGGTCGCCCTCTGTCACATTGAGCGTTACATAAATGCGCTCTAACTCAGGCGTAATATCTACTTGCACAGAATCCATCGAGAACTGCAAGTAGCCATTATCTAGATACATTGATTCAATGGTTTCAATATCACCGACCAACTGTTCTTGCTGGTAATTGCGTTTCGTAAAAACTCGCCAAAATGGCACTTCGTCACGCAGCTCCATTTGCGCCAGCAATTCTTCACGACTGAAAACTTCGTTACCAATCACGTTAATTTGAGCAATTTCTGCAGCAGGCCCTTCCTCGAACTCAAAACGAAGCTGCACTCGGTTACGCGGCAGGTTGATCACTTGTACGTCAACCTGAGCGTTGTATTTACCAACGCTATGATAGAACTGCTCAATACTCTTGGCGATACCCGTTATTACCGTTCTATCGAGCGTTTCACCCTCAGCAATCCCAGAGTTCAACAGACTGTCTCTCAGTTGATCTTCTTCCAGATCTTCATTGCCTTCGAACTCAAGTTCGCTAATCATTGGGCGTTCGCGCACCGAAATAACTAGCGTGCCCCCTTCTTGTTCCACACTGATATCGTCAAAATGACTCGACGCATAGAGTTCTCGAATAACTTCACGGATACCTAACGCGTCAATTTCGTCGCCCGGCCGCACAGGAACATGTGTCAAAGCGGCTCCCAACGCAACGCGCTGTAACCCTCGAATTTGAATGTCTTGAACTAAAAATGTTTCAGCAGTCGCTACAGAAGAACCAGCCCCTGCTAACGCGATACCTACAACCCAATGCTTCAATGTCATGAAAATACGTCTTTTTGTTTATGAATTTATGGTAATAAACGGCTGATATCGTTAAACACAGCAATTATCATTAAAAATGCCAGAATCAATATTCCGAACCGAAAACCAACTTCTTGAACCCGCTCTGACACGGGTTTTCCCTGCACCGCTTCAATGGCGTAATACAACAAATGCCCGCCATCTAACATAGGTATGGGTAACAGGTTTAATATCCCCAAACTCACACTAATGAGTGCCATAAAACTCAGGAAGTATACCAGTCCATAGCTCGCGTGGCTTCCTGCACCTTGGGCTATCCCAATAGGACCGCTCAAGTTATCTATCCCTACATCACCGACAATGAGTTTTTTCACCATGCCTAGCGAAAGTCCCATCAGTTGCCAAGTTCGCTCTACACCTCCGATCAACGCGTCAATTGGCCCTGATTTCAAAACGAAACGATACTGTTCTGGGTATGGTTCACTTAGCGGCGCCACCCCCAGATATCCTCGCCCTTCTCGCTCTGCCAGTTGAACATTGAAACGCAGCTGCTCTGCTCCCCGCTCTATTGCTATTGCGACTGTTTCATTCGGTTGCGCGGCAAGCAGACTCGTTATTTGTTCCCATTTTTCCACGGGAGTTCCATTCACAGCCACAATTTTATCATTCTGCTGCAGACCGGCAAGTTGCGCAGGTGAATTATCTTCAATCCAAAACAGTGTCGTTGTGGGTTCTGGGCTATACACTTGAATACCCAAGCTACCCAAGGTGGTTTCTGTGTTCGGATCGAATTCCCACTGAGTCAGGTTTAATCGCGAAGTTGCCATTTCACCGCTGCTATCAACTGTTGTGATAGTCGTCTCGCTGTCGCCCATACGAGCAACCAAACGCAAATTCACATCTTGCCAGTCTTCAACAGTCTTCCCGTCGACTTCCACCACTTCAGACAATGGCAGTAACCCTGCTCTTTGAGCAATACTGTCCGGGTTAACATCGCCAATGATCGGTTTCACTGTTGGCATACCAATCATTAACATCAGCCATAGAACAGCAATGGAAAAAATAAAATTGGCAATAGGACCCGCAGCAACGATCGCGGCGCGCTGCCCTAACGACTTATTACGAAAGCTACGAGGTACGTCTTCCGGTTCCGTCGGTTCAAGTTCATGATCTAGCATTTTAACGTAGCCGCCCAGAGGAATTGCGGCCACTTGATATTGCGTACCATCTTTGGCGACACGCTTCCAAATGGGCTTTCCGAAGCCAATAGAAAACGTGATGATCTTAACACCACAACGGCGCGCAACCCAGAAATGGCCAAATTCATGAAACGTGACAACGAAACCCAGTGCCACAATAAATCCGCCGATTGACCAAAGTACCTGCTCCAAACTAACCCCACCTTGCTTCTAAATATTTGAATGCCGCGGCTCTTGCCGCTTGGTCACAGGCCAAAATACCTTCCAAATCATCGACCGTGGTTGCAAGTTGAAGTTCGATAATTTCCTCACAAATTTCTGCAATAGCAGTAAACGGAATTTGCTTGTTTAAGAATGCTGCTACAGCGACTTCGTTCACCGCGTTTAACGTAGTCGTCGCAACCTGGCCCGACCAACAGGCGTCAATCGCTAACTGCAAACATGGATATCGCCTCGTATCAAACGCCTCAAAGGTGAGTGCACCCAGTGTAGCAAAGTTCAATCGCGATACCCCACTTTCAATACGCTCCGGGTACCCGAGTGCATAAGCGATAGGCGTTCTCATATCAGGCTCACCCATTTGGGCGATAATCGAGCCGTCGGCATATTGCACCATTGAGTGAATGACACTCTGTGGGTGCACAATCACCTCAATATCCCTTTGTCTACAATTGAACAGCCAACGAGCCTCAATATACTCAAGGCCTTTATTTAACATCGTGGCAGAATCGACCGATATTTTTTGCCCCATGGACCAATTCGGATGCTTGCATGCGGCTTCTGGAGTCTGCTTTTCGAGTTGTGCCAAGGGAAGTTCACGAAATGGGCCGCCCGAACCGGTAAGAAGAATTTTCTCGACGCCAAACTTACTCAACTTCGCGGTTCCGAAGCTTTGTTGAACTGCAGTTGGAAGCGCTTGGAAAATAGCGTTATGTTCGCTATCCACAGGCAAGATTTGTGCGCCCGATTGATGCGCGGCTTGCATAAATAGTTGCCCACTCATCACCAACGCTTCTTTATTCGCCAACAATACTCTCTTGCCCGCTTTTACAGCGGCTAAAGTAGGAGTTAAACCCGCCGCACCGACAATCGCGGCCATAACAGTTGTAACCTCAGGTGCAGTCGCTACCAGCTCTAATTCAGAAGCGCCGCTCAACACCTCGGTTTTCAACCCCAGCTCGCTCACAACGCCGCGTAGCTGTGTTGCCGAGTAGGAGTCTGACATCACCGCATAACGTGGTTTTACACGCTCGCAAATGTCGAGCATTTGCTCCCAATTCTGACACGCTGTGACCGCAAAAACTTCGAAGTGTTCAGGGTGCTGCAGTAATACATTCAGCGTACTAGAACCTATGGAGCCGGTTGCTCCTAGCACAGTAACGACTTGTTTGCCTTGATGTATCCCATCAAACTTCGGCTGCTGCATATTAACTACTACCACCGAAATAAGGGTGAATTAACCATAAGTAACCCAACAAAAATATAGGCAACGCGGAAGTTAGGCTATCAATTCGATCGAGTATCCCGCCATGACCAGGCAGCAAAGAACCACTATCTTTTAGGCCCGCACAACGTTTAAACATACTCTCGTTCAAGTCGCCGAAAACAGAAACAATGACTGCGAGCGTTCCAATCAAATAATAGCCCGTTAAAATATGCTGAGGCACTGGCAAGGTATAGGCTACGACCGCCATTACTACTAAAGCGAGAAATAAACCGCCCACAAAACCTTCCTTCGTTTTGCCGGGGCTCACATGTGGCATTAGTTTATGTTTACCGAAACGCTTACCAGCAAAAAAAGCACCAATATCTGCCGCCCAAACGAGCAGAAATAAAAAGAGCACCGTCCAAGAGCCGAAATATTCATTGTCGTCATAATGTAATGCGCGCAGACTGAGTAGCGCAGCCCACGCGGGAATCAATACGAGCACGCCAAACACACCCACAAAAATACGGCTACGAGCCCAAACAGCTCGGCTGCGAGGGAAGGTGAACACGAGGAAGATAGCGAAAAACCACCAAATGCATCCCAATATAACAGGATAGAAGACGGCATTTGCTAAATCGGTCGCCGACCAAATGGCATGTACAGGGGTAATGTAAGCAAGGATAGCCACCAAAACGGCAATGAGCAGACAATAAAGCGAGCGCCCCGCAGTTTTATGAACCCCCATCAGCGGCGCCCATTCCCACGCTGCTAACACCATTACGCCTCCAATTACCCAATTAAACCAAGCTAGCGGCAATAGAAATACAATGGCAAGCGCCATCGGCAACAAAAAGGCTGCCGTTAAAATTCGCTGTTTCAACAAAGAAAAATCCTCATGTTATCTTCCTGCCAGCATTTGTTGTCGTTGTTCGCTGGTCAGTCCAAAGCGCCTTTCTCTGGTAATAAAGCAATCAATTGCTTCGGCAAACACTTGGTCATCAAAGTCGGGCCACAAAGTGTCCGTAAAGAAAAACTCTGCATATGCCAGTTGCCATAAGAGAAAGTTGCTTATTCTGATATCTCCGCCCGTTCGAATCAAGAGATCCGGAGGGGGAATATCCGCCAGTTGCACATAACTACCCAACATGGCTTCATTTATATCTTCTGGCTCAATTTTACCAGCCTTCACATCTCGTGCTGCTCGTTGGCATGCGGTAGCAATATCCCAACGCCCACCATAGTTGGCAGCAACGTTCAAAACCAGTGATTTGTTGTCTTGAGTTTGCTGCTCGGCTTCCGCTATACGCTGCTGCAAGCGCTCTGAAAAGCGCGAAATATCGCCCACCACCCGCAACTTCACGTCATTTTTATTGAGTTGGGGCACTTCGCGTTTAAGTACCGTCACGAAGAGCTCCATGAGCACGCTCACTTCAGCGCTGGGTCGCCCCCAGTTTTCACTACTGAAAGCGAAGAGCGTGAGTGCTTCTATTTGGTTTCTCCGAGCAAAAGCAACGGCTTTACGCACGGCGCTCGCACCCGCACGATGCCCGTGCGTTCGAGACTTGCCACGTTGTGTCGCCCAACGCCCATTCCCATCCATAATAATGGCAACATGGCGAGGCAATCCTTCAATTTTCGCTGGAGGCGGAGAATTTGTCATTTTACCGACTTTATAAAAAATAAACGCCGCGAAAGTATACCTAACACGGCGTGTAGCACCAATGTTTTACCGAACGAGCGGCTAAACTTCCATCAGTTCGGCTTCTTTTGCCGTTAAAAGTTCATCGATCTTCTTCACAGCATCATCGGTTAGCTTCTGAATATCGTCTTGCGCACGACGCTCTTCGTCTTCAGTGATCTCCTTTTCCTTAAGGAGCTCTTTAATATCATTATTCGCGTCGCGACGGATATTTCGAATCGCTACGCGCCCCCCTTCAGCTTCATTGCGAACAACCTTCACCAGCTCCTTTCTACGCTCTTCAGTTAGCGGTGGTAACGGCACGCGAATGACGGTGCCGGCCCCTGCAGGGTTTAAACCGAGATCAGATGTGAGGATTGCTTTTTCTACCGCACCTGAACTGCTCTTATCAAACACGGTAATACTCAACGTCCGTGAGTCTTCAACCGTAATATTCGCAAGCTGCTTTAAAGGAGTTTCAGTGCCGTAATAAGGTACTGTGATACCGTCGAGTATGCTCGGATGCGCACGCCCTGTGCGAACCTTCGACATTTGCTGTTGCAATGCGTCTACACTCTTGGTCATACGCGCTTTCGCGTCTGCTAAAATTTCTCTAATCACAATCTTCCCTCTTTATTCAGTGTCTTTTGCAGGCTCAAGGCGGGTAATGAGAGTTCCCTCATCTTCACCCATAATGACGGCCTTCAACGCACCGGGTTTATTCATATTAAAAATGCGAATCGGTAAGTTATGGTCGCGAGCGAGCGTAAACGCTGCCAAATCCATTACTTTTAATTCTTTCGCGAGCACTTCGCTATAGTCTAATACATCGTAGCGGGTTGCGTCAGGGTTTTTCATTGGATCTTCGCTGTAAACACCATCGACTTTGGTTGCTTTTAATACAACTTCCGCTTCAATCTCGATACCCCGCAAACATGCTGCTGAATCGGTTGTAAAGAATGGGTTGCCAGTACCCGCAGAGAAAATCACCACACGGCCAGACTTCAATAAGCTGATTGCTTCGGCCCAACTGTAACTATCACAAACGCCCGCCAGTTCAATTGCGGACATTAAACGTGCATTCACATAAGCACGGTGCAAGGCGTCTCTCATCGCCAAACCATTCATCACGGTGGCGAGCATCCCCATGTGGTCGCCTACCACACGATTCATGCCTGCTTTTGCAAGGCCTTCGCCGCGAAATAGATTCCCCCCACCAATCACAACACCGACCTGTACACCTAGCTCAAGAATTTCTTTAATTTCCCTCGCCATGCGATCCAACACACGTGCATCAATTCCAAAAGACTCCTCGCCCATGAGTGCTTCACCACTCAGCTTTAAAAGTATGCGTCGATAACCCGGTTTTGGATGTGTACTCATGTATTGGTTCCCTTTTCGTAGATAAAAAAAACCGCGCCGACTGGAGTCAGGCGCGGTGTTTATTAGTTTTCGCTCGGCTTAAATGCCATGCTCTTAGCCCTTAGCTGCAGCAACCTGAGCTTGAACTTCAGCAGCGAAGTCTTCTTCTTTACGCTCAATACCTTCACCCACTTCAAAGCGAACAAAAGTAACAACATCAGCGCCTGCTTCTTTCAATAACTCACCCACAGTTTTGCTTGGATCTTTCACGAAAGGCTGACCTGTAAGGCTGATTTCGCCAGTGAATTTCTTCATGCGACCTTCAACCATTTTTTCAGCGATTTCCTTTGGCTTGCCTGACTGCATAGCGATATCGATTTGAATCTCACGCTCTTTTGCAATCACGTCTGCCGCCACGTCTTCAGGTTTCACGAATTGCGGGTTGCTCGCAGCAACATGCATCGCGATATCTTTCGCTAATTCTTCGTTTCCACCAGTGATCGCAACCGCAACACCGATACGCGCGCCGTGAACATACATGCCCACTAAGTCACCCGCTTCGATAGTTGTTACACGGCGAACGTTCATGTTCTCACCGATTTTAGCAACCAATGTTTCACGTGTCTCTTCAACTGTTGCATCACCTAACGTTGTTGCGCGAAGCGCTTCAACATCGTTTTCACGGTGTGCAAATGCAGCATTAATAACTTGCTCACCAAAACCTAAGAAGCTCTTATCACGAGCTACGAAGTCGGTTTCACAGTTTAATTCAACTAAAGTACCTACGTTACCTTCAGCTTTAGTAAGAATGATACCTTCTGCAGCAATGCGACCCGCTTTCTTCGCCGCTTTTGCCTGACCACTCTTACGCATGTTCTCGATCGCAAGCTCGATGTCACCGTTCGCTTCTTCTAAAGCTTTTTTACAGTCCATCATGCCAGCGCCAGTGCGCTCGCGTAGCTCTTTTACCATCGCAGCAGTAATTGCCATGATTCTTGTCCTCGATACGTCAGAATTTATTTAGATGTGGTCCGGCCAAAGCCGGACCGCTCAAATACCAATTACTCGGCACTCGCTTCTTCGTCTGCTGCTTCTACGAAATCGTCAGCAGGTGCTACTTCTGCGCCACCTTTAGTACGACCTTCAGTAATCGCCGCAGCCGCTGCGTTTAGGTACAACTGGATCGCACGAATCGCGTCGTCGTTACCAGGAATTACATAGTCAACGCCGTCTGGATCAGAGTTTGTGTCAACAACTGCAATTACTGGAATACCTAGGTTGTTTGCTTCTTTCACAGCGATGTGCTCGTGATCTGCGTCAATAACAAACAAAGCGTCAGGCAAACCGCCCATGTTTTTGATACCACCAAGGCTCTTCTCAAGTTTCTCCATTTCGCGAGTTAACGTGAGGGCTTCTTTCTTGGTCAGTTTGTCAAAAGTTCCGTCTTGGCTTTGTGTTTCTAAATCTTTCAAACGTTTGATCGACTGGCGAACTGTTTTCCAGTTCGTCAACATACCACCTAACCAACGGTGTTGTACGTAGTATTGACCACACGCTTTTGCAGCTGCTTCCACTTGCTCAGAAGCTGCACGCTTAGTGCCTACGAACAATACTTTACCGTTGTTTGAACCCACGTGAGTTAAGAAATCCAATGCTTTATTGAACATTGGAACTGTAGACTCGAGGTTGATGATATGAATTTTGTTTCTCGCACCGAAAATGAAAGGCTTCATTTTAGGGTTCCAGAAACGAGTTTGGTGACCGAAATGGACACCCGCTTTCAGCATGTCGCGCATCGACACATTAGCCATGATATTTTCCTTTTTAAGGGGTTAAGCCTCCATATACCCCATGCTGCGACTCTTTCTGAGCACCCCGCATCATGTGTCGGTATATGTGTGTTTAATGTTTAAGTTTTCGCCTGATTACAGTTGTCTGTTTCAAGCGGCGCGATTTATATCATATTCAAGGCAGAACTACAAGCTAGATGCCATTTTTACATGGTTCTGGTACACTCTGCCAAATCATCTGTAGCGGGCTATCAAGCGCACCGGTAGACTTTCAAATTGAACTAAAGAAGTTGAGACAATTAAAGCATGGCGATTAAGATTAAAACGGCTGAAGAAATCGAGAAAATGCGCACTGCGGGCCGCTTAGCGGCGAGCGTATTGGAAATGATTGGCCCACATGTGAAAGCGGGCATTACCACCGATGAGTTAAATCAAATTTGCCATGACTATATTATCAGTCATGACGCCTACCCTGCCCCCTTAAATTACCATGGTTTTCCAAAATCCATTTGTACTTCTGTAAATCATTGTGTCTGCCATGGCATTCCAAATGACAAAAAGTTGAAAGATGGCGATATTATCAATATCGATGTGACAGTCCGTAAAGACGGCTATCACGGCGATACCAGTAAAATGTTTATCGTTGGGGAAGGAAGTATTCTCGCGAATCGATTAGTCAAAGTAACCCAAGAAGCCCTTTACCTAGCAATTAAAATGGTAAAGCCCGGTGTGCAACTTGGAGACATCGGTGCCGCCATTCAGCAGTACGGTGAAAAGTTTGGTTACTCTATCGTGCGTGAATACTGTGGCCACGGTATTGGCAATGAATTTCATGAAGACCCACAAGTTTTACACTACGGTAAGCCAAGTACAGGTGAAGTGTTGCGAGCCGGGATGTGTCTCACAATCGAGCCAATGATTAACGCAGGTAAGCGCCACACGAAAACACTTGCCGACGGCTGGACGGTGCTCACGAAAGACCGTAGTTTAAGTGCTCAATGGGAGCACACCTTGCTAGTGACTGAAACCGGTGTCGAAGTGCTCACACTCCGTGATGACGAAGAGCTCCAGCGTTTAATTCACGCCGCTTAACGTTATGATAGTCGACACGCCCAGTTTGTTTCGCACTACTTGGCCAGAGCAGTTACACCCCGTCACTGCCTGGCGTGAGCAATTAACACGCTACAACGAATGGGCTGCTGAACAATTTTTTGTCGCTGAAATAGATACCTTAGTGCATGATCGCGCGGGTTTTTTCGACGACTTGCTCCAAGCCCTCTGGCAGCGTGTGCAATTACATGAAGAACCATTGTCGCTCATGGCCGTGGGCGGTTTTGGTCGTGGTACCCTGCATCCAGGTTCAGACATCGATTTGCTCATTCTTTTTGATTCGAAGTTAGCGCATGATCAGGAAGAAAAAATAAGTCAATTCATCACACATTTATGGGATATGCGGATTGACGTAGGTCATGCCGTGCGTACCGTCGCAGACTGTTTAGTGCAAGCTGCTGCCGACATTACGATTGCCACCACCTTGATCGAAAGCCGGCATGTAACCGGCATACAGAAACTCTCCGAGGCACTTCATGGCGCAGTGATGACACAATTTCCATGGCAAAGCCGAGATTTCTATCAAGCTAAACGCGACGAACAAACCCAGAAACACCAGAATTTCCACGGCACCTCATATAACCTTGAACCCAATATCAAAGGTTCGCCGGGCGGTTTACGAGATATTCAAACCATTCATTGGATAGCCAAGCAACATTTCAAAACGCGTAGAGATGAGAGCCTCGTTGAATACAATTACATTACTGCAGACGAATTCGTAGAACTGCGCGAATGCCAAAACTTTCTCTGGCGAATTCGTTATGCACTGCACCTAACAGCCGGAAAATGTGAAGACCGCTTGCTCTTCGATTATCAGCCAGAAGTTGCAAGGCGTTTAGGGTACGGCAATAGCGGGAAGGCAGCTGTTGAAAAAATGATGAAGGACTTCTTTCAAGTTGTACTCAAAGTGAGTGAACTGAATCGTATGCTCCTGCAGTTTTTTGAGCAGGCTATTTTGGGGCCTGTCGATCTTCAAGAACACGAAATCATCACGTCTGAGTTTGCACGCTCGGGCGCACTCATTATGGCTCGCCACGATGACGTATTCCTTGAGCCTGTGAACATTATGCGCTTTTTTTTAACCATCGCGCATGACAAGCGCCTGAAAGGCATTCATTCGCACACCATTCGTCTGCTTCGCAATGCACGCGCACAATTACAAACTCCCCTTTCCGAAGACGCCGAATGCAGAGCTCTATTTAAAGAACTAATCGCGACTTCGAAAGGCTTTGGTCGTGCATTCACCCTCATGCACCGACACGGGATTTTAGCTTGTTACTTACCCGCTTGGGCACAAATTGTAGGACAAATGCAATTTGACCTCTTTCATGCCTACACGGTTGATGAACACACCTTTCGGTTGGTGAGAAACCTTTATCGATTCACGCTACCTGCACGTAATGAACAATTCCCATTGTGTAGCGAAATAGTCCAGAAAATGAAGTCTCCTGCGGTGTTATTTCTTGCGGGTATTTTTCATGATATCGCCAAGGGTCGAGGTGGAGATCATTCAGAATTAGGCGCAGTAGACGCGCGTGAATTCTGTTCATTACACGGCTACAACGAAGAAGATACAGAACTCGTCGCTTGGCTCGTTGAGCAGCATTTACTCATGTCAGTAACCGCACAGAAACGTGATATCTATGATCCTGATGTGATTCGCGAATTTGCCAACAAAGTAAAAACCAAACGCAGATTGCAACACTTATATTGTTTAACCGTTGCGGACATTCGCGCCACCAATGCGAACCTTTGGAATAACTGGAAAGCGACACTGTTAGAAGAATTATACCGTGCCACAGACGCCACATTAAGCAATTCGGGTGAGAGCAAAACTACAGTTCGAGAACGTGTTCAGTCGAACAAACAGAATGCGCTTGGATTATTACTCAGCGCCGGTTTTTCAATAGAAGACATTCAACAGTTATGGTCTCGCTTTACAGCCGATTATTTCTCTCGTCACACCCCTGAACAAATTGCTTGGCATAGCCAGCATTTAGTTCACGCAAAAGCCCGTCAGTTGCCGCTTATCTTGATGGGTGATGAAAACAATCAAGGAACGACAGAGATTTTCATTTACCACGTAGAAGAAAATCATCTATTCGCGAACGTAACCGCGGTGCTAGATGCAGAACATTTGAGTATTCATGACGCACAAATTCTGAATACACGAGACGGCTTTGTCATGGACACCTTTATTGTGCTCGAACAAGACGGTTCTGCGATCGTTGATCCGCATCGCATTGCAGAGGTGCAGCAACATCTCCAAGACGTGTTGAGAAAACGCCGCACACCACCAAGCCATCATCGCCCGCTCTCACGGAGAATGAAAAACTTCAAAGTGAAAACGAAGGTGAACTTCTTGCCGCAAAAAGGGCAACGCCGAACCCATTTTGAGTTGATTACTTTAGACAGACCCGGCCTAATTGCTCGCCTTGCCCGAGTGTTCCAATCACAGAGGGTTATTGTGATGGCCGCAAAAATCACGACTGTTGGCGAGCAAGCAGAAGATTTCTTTATGGTCACTAATGACCAATATGAAGCATTATCCGAGCAAGAACGGCAGCAACTTCAAGCTGCCATTATTGCAGAACTCGATAGCTAAGAGGATAGACCCATGAGTTCCCTACAAACCCTCATTGAAAACGCATTTGAGCAACGTGCTAACTTTTCACCAGCATCTGCTCCGCAAGAAGTTCGTGACGCTGTAGCGCAGGTACTTCATCAGCTCGATCAAGGCCAACTGCGCGTTGCTGAAAAACAAGCCTCAGAATGGATCGTTCACGAATGGGTTAAAAAAGCGGTACTCTTGAGTTTCCGCCTTTCTGACAACGAAGTGATGGAAGGCGGTGAAACACGCTTTTTCGACAAAGTAAGCAGTAAATACGCGAATTATAGCGATGCCGATTTTCGTCGTGATGGAGTCAGAATTGTCCCTCCGGCGATGGTTCGCAAAGGCAGCTATGTAGCGAAAAACGTAGTGGTTATGCCAAGTTATATCAATTTGGGCGCCTATGTCGATGAAGGCTCCATGGTCGATACTTGGGCTACGGTTGGCTCGTGCGCGCAAATCGGGAAGAATGTACACTTGTCTGGCGGCGTAGGCATCGGTGGCGTGCTCGAGCCGTTGCAGGCAACGCCTACCATTATTGAAGATAACTGTTTTATTGGTGCCCGCTCGGAAATTGTTGAAGGCGTGATTGTTGAGCAAGGCGCGGTTATCTCAATGGGTGTATATATTGGTCAAAGCACTCGCATTTATGATCGCGAAACGGGTGAAGTTCACTATGGTCGCGTTCCTGCCGGCGCGGTCGTCGTACCCGGTGCATTGCCGGCAAAAGACGGCACTCACTCACTTTATGCAGCGATCATCGTGAAAAAAGTAGATGAGAAAACGCGAGCCAAAGTGGGTATCAACGAACTGCTTCGGGCGGCTGAATAAACGCAGCCGTAAACACCTCGGGCAATGACAGCTCGAGGTGTATCTCATTTGCTGTTACCGGATGTTCAAAGCGAATTGCAGACGCCATTAGCAGTAGTCGCTGGCAGTTAAAATGTTCTCTAAAGAACTTGTTTTGTCGTCCATCACCATGATTCGTGTCACCAATAATAGGGTGTCTCAAGTGCGCCAGATGACGTCGAATCTGATGTTTCCGTCCGGTTTTTGGCATACATTGCACCAACGAAAAGCGACTTGTTTCATGCTTTTTACTCACTTTGAATGGTAGTTCAACCTTTGCGACCGTGGTAAATTCTGTAATCGCTTCTTTTGCATCTGGCACCTTCGAGGCTTGTTTATCCGCGATATCGTCTAACTCTTCCACCAACGGGTAATCAATAACTCCCGCCTCAGGCATATAGCCCCGCACAACCGCATGATATGTTTTCTCCACCATTCGGCTTGCAAAAGCATCACTCAATGTGCGCGCCACGTTTGCGTTGAGAGCGAAAACGAGAATACCTGAGGTGGGTCTGTCGAGCCGATGCACTGGATACACATGGTGCTCAATTTGATCTCGCAGTTGCTGCATCGCAAACTCGGTTTCCCCCCAAGCAAGCGCAGTTCTGTGCACCAGTAATCCAGATGGTTTGTCGATGACTACCAAGTGTTCGTCTCGATAAAGAATTGGGAGCATTTATTGTTGCCTTTTACCTGTGGCAGATGTACCAAAGAGTGCATCAATTTTTCTCAATACGAGAATCACTTGTCGTGTTTTTCTCAAATTTCCTCGCCATGACTCCTCCGCCATAGGACTCACTTCTAATCGACTCGGTAACGGCTTCTTCTTGTCAATCTGCTCTTTTAGGGTAGGAATAAAAATAAACTGTAACCACTGATAAAACTCAAGCGTGTCATATGCAAACGGCTGAGTACTTTTCAGTGCCTTGGCAGAGGGTGCCTCAGCGTCCCACATGTCGGCCTGTTGCAGCTCTTCTCTTAATGCCCACAACAGATCTTTTAGTTGTACCCGAACGTCACTACGATGCATCTTACCCCCTTTTCTAAAACGCCCCGATTGTACCTGAAATCAACCACACTCGCATGCCTAAGAGTAGATAAGGGTAGAGCCCTCTTTTCAAAATGCGTACAATGCGACAGCTCTCGAATACGAAAAAGGATCTAAACTCAGTGAGTCAAATTGCTACCCTTTCGGAATTTCTCGATGCCAGTGGTTGCCAGTGGCAGGTATATGATCTCTCACGTCGTGTTCAACCGCTCGCGAAAACTCTTTTTACCGCTGTGGAACAGGGCCAGCAACCCTTTCCAGCGCCGCGCCAACAGCAGGCTTGGCTAGCGATCACCTTTTGGCAATCGTTGGCGCAACCATATATTTGGTTTATCGCACTGCCGCTAGATGAACGAGGAGGCTTTCAGCATGCTGCAATGCAGCACTTTATGAGTATTGTTGTGGAAGCTTTAGGAGCAAACCTCACTTCTGAGCCGAGTCAGGAACAAGAAAAGCTGTTAGAACAAAACCCTTATGTTTTTCAGCCTGATTTAGGAAAAAGAGCCGCCTTTCATGCACAATTCACGCGAGACTTTGATCTGCCAGCATCGTTGCATTTCGAAACTGCGCAAGCGTTCTTTCACCAACAAACAGAGATTCCATGGGAACAGCTTGGCGTGCAAGGGCTTCATGACGTAATGCAGCGCCTACATGACTCGCCGACCTTACAAAAATGTGTTCTTCAATGCTATAACAAGTGGCCACAACCACTTCGTGCTCAAGTGAACGAGGCGTTAAGCCACACTCAAATAAGTTCAAGTTTTGCTGCCAACTGGCTTCGCTTAATGAGCGAACAGCCACTTGCTGAACAATTAACAATGCTCGCAAGTGTCTCGGCGGTATCTGATAGTGCAGGTGTACAACAATACTTGCGGAAACTCTATAACAATAATGAACTTCCCTCTGAGGCTCTCTGCATTCTAACCGTTGCGCGTTTGTGGTCGGCGCTTAAAGATGAGCGTCTGTTCGAACTCTTTATCGAGCATTTATCTCTATTGCCAGAAACTACATTCCAAACACTTTTCAAAGAACTCGTGGTCATTCCGGAACTTCGCATACGTTGTTTACAGCTATTGCATGCGGAACAAAAATCGAATGCCCTTATTGCCCAACTACGAGCATTGCAGAACGCGGTCGCAGGAACTCGCTCATGACCGACGCGCTTCAATACGTTGTGTTGTTACTCATCGCCTGCTTAGGTGCATGGCTATTTTGGAGTTGGCGCAAACAAGAAGAGTTTGCCAAGCGACAAATACAACAAATATGTAAACAAGCCTCTTTGCAATTTTTAGACGTTGCACGGCACTCGGGAAAGCTCAACTTTAAACACGGCATACAGTGGCAAGCTGATTTTATTTTCGGGTTCTCGAGCGACGGTGAAACGCGCTACGAGGGCGTGGTAACCCTCTTGAATTTTCGCCTCAAGGATTACCAACTCCCCCCACATCGCCTGCCTCCCGAGGAGAGCTTTTAGCCCCATGCCTTTTGGGCGGCCGCACTTCTCTTGCGGGTAACTAAATAGACCCAAGCGTCTTTATACATAACCCAATCGGCAGCCAAACTGTAGGCCGGAAACTTGAAAGTGGCGGGCTTGTTACGCTCGAACACGAAATGGCCCAACCAAGCAAAGCCATAACCTGTGAGTGGTATAGCAACCAGCCACCAACCATTCAATGTGAGCAAAAACGCCAACAGTTCGACGAGTACGAGTGAGCTCCCAACGTAATGTAAAAAGCGACACCGAAAGTCACTATGCTCTTTTAAGTAGTACGGATAGAACTCTGAAAAACTATTAAATTTCATGCTAAGGACTCCACAGCGGCTTGGGCCTCACGGCTCAGAAACATCAATACGCCAGAAATTCCGGCCACCTCAACGTCGGCCAATTTTTGATATCCGCGGGTTGCAAAAAATTGAGCGTATTGCGCTCTTGTCGCAAAAACGGCGACCCCTTCAGATTGCTCATCGCTTTGTAATTCATGCGCAACCGCTTTCACCAACAGATCACCTAATCCTTTTTGTTGATAGCGCGGATGTACTGCAATAAATGAAACCATGTGGTATTTCGTAACAGGCATCGCTTCTTGAATTAAGCGCTCTTTTTCCAAGAGTTGCCGTGTGCTCACAAAGCCAGCCGTCAGCAACATTTTGAGTCGCCAATGCCAAACCCGCTCCGCACCCACATGTTCGCCGGGCCGGGTTAAGCACACCACGCCTTCAAGGGTTTCCCCTTCGAAAACACCAAACATCGGATGCCCCGCCTGCCAAAAAGCGGAGAGTTCCTCTCGTATTGCAGCGCGAAGCCGTTGTTCGAAACCTTCCTTCTCTTTCTGAAAGATTTTCTCAAACAACGGGTCATCCTGGTAAGCTTGATACAGAAGCGACGCGGCAACGCGAAGATCTTCCGAAGCCAAATAAACTAATTTACCTGTCAGTGCGGGTGCGTTCATGTGGAAGTGTTCCTTCTCTTATTTGTATCACACTACCTTAAACGAGCTCTTTGCGGCTGTCATCACTTGTTCGTGATAAGCGGTGTCAATTTCTGTAAGAACATGGGTAACGAGTCGGCAACTACAAGGTGCTGCTCCTTCCCTACGTACTCGAAGCCCACAGAGGCTGAATCGAGTGTAACTGTAATCAACAAATCCTCTTCTTCGCCCACACCAATAAAAATAGTCTCAGGTTGTTTCAAGCGCCGCTTCATTAGGACATGACCAATAAGATTTTCCTGCAAACGCCGCATATCTTCTTCACTTTGAACCTGCAACAGAATCACGGGCGTTTGCTCCCACAAACAATCTAGATCACCTGCCCAAAAAGTATTGAAAAAGGTTTTAACCGATTGTGGAATCTTTGTTTCCAAAGCCTGTTCAACATTTTTAAAATCGGCGGGCTCGCTTTGCTCTGCCGCCTGCCATGGAATAAGTAAATTGCCCTGCTCGGTCTTTATCGTTTCTGCATCGCTAACGTAACATGGCGCATTCCAGGCCTCTATATATTCAGTGAGCATCGAGATGTTCTCCGCTTGATGTGCCTGAGCATATCGTTCGTGGAGCGATTTGATAGCCGCTATGGCTTTATTCATGTGGTTTCATGTCCATAAAATTCGTAGAATACCCTCATTGTAATTGGAAGGGTCTTCAAATGCCAAATGACACAGAGAAAGGGCTAGCGCCGCTTGTTGAGAGTTTAACTCTCGGCAAAACAACCGCCTATCCGGAACACTACGCACCTGAGCTTTTGCAGCCTGTCCCTCGCGTTCTAAACCGTAATCCGCTCGGAGTTCAAGCGGATGCACTGCCGTTTGTTGGCGCCGATAGATGGACTTGCTATGAGCTTTCATGGCTTAATAATGAAGGGGTTCCACGCGTCGCTATCGCTGAAGTCACGGTACCCGCAACCTCAACAAATCTGATCGAGTCAAAATCTTTCAAGCTCTACTTGAATAGTTTCAATCAAACTCGAGTTGCGAGTGAAAGAGAGCTTATTAATATTCTCACCAAAGATCTCTCTACGTGTGCTGGGGCACCTGTCATCGTACAAATGTTTTCTATACGAGAGTACACCGCACTCGGTGTGGGACTACCAAATGCTCACTGTATCGATGAAGCAGAAGTCGAAAACGTATCGTTTGCTTACCAGCCCGAACAGTTGCAGGCTGATACCTCGAACATCGTAACCGAAGCACTTTATACCGATTTGTTGAAGTCCAATTGCCTCATCACCAATCAACCCGACTGGGGCACACTTTGTATTCAATACACAGGCCCTCAAATAGATCGCGGTAAACTTCTTTCATATGTGATTGGTTTTCGAAACCACAATGAGTTTCATGAGCAATGCGTTGAACGAATCTTTATCGATTTAGGTAAATATTTAAAACCGCATGAATTATGCGTAGAAGCGAGATACACGAGACGCGGCGGGCTCGATATCAACCCATGGCGAGCTACAACGAATACGCCTCAACTGATGCCGAGACTGGTGCGACAATAGGCCATTTTATGATAAACTCATGAATTATTGCTTGAGCGTTTGGCAAGCTTTCAGAAATCAGCTACATTGAATGTAGTTAACTAACTGAAAAACAGATACTTTGCTACCGCCTACAGAGCAAGAGTAGTTAAGGCCTCAGCGGCAAGCCGAATAGGTTGCAGAATAGAGTAGACCGAGTGAATAAAAAAGCGAGTCCAGAAACAGAGTCAAGCAGTTTAAAGGCCCAGCTAGAGGAAAGTCGCTTCCTTCGCGAGCAGCTCGAAAAAACCTATCGAACTGACGTCAACACACTGACTCAATTCATCACGCGTTTGGGTAACACACTTCGTGGTATCGATGGTGACCTTGATCATCGTTTGAGCAAAATGAGTCAAGCGTTAAATAGAACCGATAAAATTGAAGCTGTGATCCCGGTGATGGACGATGTTAGCCTTGTTCTTCAGCAACACGGCTCGCGCGTTCAAAAAGAATTACAAACAACACAATCGAGAATGCTTGCTGCAGCGCGCAGATTACAAAGGCTGAATGGCCTTCCCAAGCCAATGCGCGACGAGATTCGCGAGTTGATCACACAAGTTGAAGGTCCTGCTTTCTCCGTTTTGCATTACCTACCCTTCCTGAATCAATTGGTAGAGCTCTATCAAAAAAGTATGGATACACGAGCATCGCAAACGAATACTGAAGGCGTGCTTGAGCAACTTAAAAAGAACGGTTCAGAGAAGAATGCGGAGCTTAAAGAAGAGCTTGTTAATTTAATCTCCTTAATCGACCTAACGGGTCCTTCCGCCACCGCATTACAAAACTTGCGCCAGCAACTGATCGGTGGCGTGAGCGAAGAGCAATTTGTCGTGTCTTGTTTGCAGGTTGTGCGCTTAATTGTGCAAGGTATCAACGAAGAACGGCAAAATGCACAAGTATTCTTACAAAACTTAAACGATGTATTAAGTACTGTCTCGAACTCTGTGTCCCGTTCAATTCAGGCCAACTCCAAAACGCATAAGGCGCATCAAACACTCGATAAAAAGCTCGATGACGGGATTAAAGCATTGAGTGCGTCAGCGAAAAACGCGACCAGTTTACAAGAGCTAACGCAAGAAATAGGCACCCACGTAGAGATCATTGTTAATACACTTGGACAGAAACAAGCCTTGCAATGGAGAAGCTACAAAGTAATGCAAGAAGAGCTTGAATCGGCGCAAACCCGTATTAACGAGCTCGAGGAACAGGCTGAAAGCTCTAAGCAAAAGCTCTCTGAACAAAAATTTAAGAGCCTTCAAGACACATTAACGAAGCTCCCAAATAGAGCCGCGTTTGAAGAGCGATTAGAGCTGGAGTTTAAACGCTGGCAGCGTTACAGTACTCCGTTAGCAATTGCGATAGCAGATATTGACCATTTCAAACAAATTAACGATAACTATGGTCACATAGCAGGCGACAAAACGCTGCAAGTTATAGCGAATATGCTAAAAAAATCATTGCGAGGAACCGACTTTGTAGCGCGATTTGGTGGTGAAGAATTTGTCATTATATTCCCTCAAGCCGAATTAACCGCACTTTTAGACCCGCTTGAAAAAGCACGTAAGCGGATACAAAGTATTCCTTTTAAATTTAAAAATAACGATATTTCGATCACAATTTCTATCGGTGCTGCGGCTTTTGAAGACCAAGACACCATGAGCTCCGTTTTTGAGCGCGCAGACAAAGCACTCTACTCAGCAAAACAACAGGGCCGAAATCGGGTTGTGATCGACAGCCGCTAGGAGAGCATCGGCACTATGCGAATTTCACTTTCACCTCAGGGCAGCATGTCCCTGCTTTCACAGGTCGAGATCGACCGTTTACAACAATCAACTAATAGCGCACTTTATCAATTATTCAGGAATTGTGTGCTTGCCGTATTGAACGTTGGTAGCCATACCGACAATGCGGACGACATTTTCAATCAATATGAAGATTTCGAAGTAAATGTGCTGCGCCGTGAACGTGGCGTCAAACTCGAATTAATTAATCCGCCCCCGAAAGCCTTTGTCGACGGTGAACTAATCGTGGGGATTCGCGAGCATGTAGAGTCTGTTCTGCGTGATATTTTATTTGTGGGTGAGCGCTACCCTGAACATCTTTTGCAAGACTGCGATAGTAGACACCTGACTCACATCGTATTTGATATTTTAAGGAATGCCGACACACTGCAGCCAATTCACGACCCTAATATGGTGGTGTGTTGGGGTGGTCACTCCATTAATGATACGGAGTACAAGTACAGCAAAGTAGTCGGTTATGAGCTTGGTTTGCGTGGCTTTAATATTTGCACTGGCTGTGGGCCAGGTGCAATGAAAGGGCCAATGAAAGGTGCAACCATTGGCCATGCCAAGCAACGTATTAAAGACGCACGTTATTTTGGCCTCACGGAGCCGGGAATCATTGCCGCTGAGCCACCAAATCCAATTGTAAGTGAACTCGTTATCATGCCTGATATCGAAAAGCGCCTAGAAGCCTTCGTGCGCTGTGCTCACAGTATTATTGTATTCCCTGGAGGTGCTGGAACCGCCGAAGAAGTGCTTTATCTATTGGGTATTATGATGCACCCAAGCAATAAGGAACAAGCGCTTCCAATTGTCATGACGGGACCGGAGAGTAGTCGTGCTTATTTCGAGCATCTAGACCAATTTATTCGCGACACCTTGGGTGATGAAGCAACACAGTGGTATCAAATCATTATCAATGATCCTGAGGCCGTTGCACAGCACTTACAAACCGGTATGGCCGCAGTGAAGCGTTATCGTCGTGAAAGTGGCGACGCATATTACTTCAACTGGACGCTTCACATTGAAGAGCAGTTCCAACATCCGTTCGAACCAACGCATGCCAATGTAGCCAAGCTGAACTTACACAGAGATCGTCCTAAAGCAGAGTTAGCTGCTGATTTACGCCGCGCATTCTCGTCAATCGTTGCGGGGAATGTGAAGGCACCTGGAATTGCTGAAATTCGTAAGCATGGTCCGTTTGAGATCAACGGTGAGAAATCGCTGATGAAATCGCTCGACACCTTGCTGCGCTCATTCGTTGAGCAAGATAGAATGAAGCTTCCGGGTGGCACTGCTTATGAGCCATGTTATCGTGTGGTCACCAAAGATTAATCTTTAACAAACGAAGGCCAATACGTGCTGAAAGGTTTTCTTATCGCGATTGTAGGTTTCATCATATACGCTGTCATAGCAGGCAGCGTATTAACCTTTCATACCGCAAACCCGGAGAACATGACTTGGCGCGAACGCGAAGTTTTCAATCGTAAGTATATTGGCCGACTTGCACTCGGTAGCGAGCGAGAGGAAGTGCTCAGGTTACTCGGCCCCCCCGATCTAAGTGAGGCGGTCCGCACTGCCGAAGGCGAACTCATGGTATTGTTTTACCGCACGCATCATGTCACGTCCGACGGTGTGACAACACGAAATGAAACCACACCACTTATCTTTCGGGCAGATAAATTAATTGCTTGGGGTGATACAGCTTATCGCGATTTGTCCGGATAGCCTGAAATGTCTCCCCTGCTCTCCCTGCATCAAGCACTGCAACAATTTCTGGCGAAGCACGAACAGGCATTACCACTCAATGAACTTATACAGCAAGTGTTAGACACTGCTAATGAGGACTCGCTCACACTGTTAGCGTGCCTAGAAATACTCAGAGCATCGCCCAAAGAGCAAGGTGCGATGCCTTGGCTCACCCTTGAGTTGCTTCTCATTGCGTGGAGCGCTCAATATCGACAGTTATCGAAGCGCTACACCTTAAGCTTAATTTCTCAATGTCTCGTCAGTCGTCAACGGAGCCTTGGAGGAAAGACAAGCCGTCCACTAAGCCAGATAATCAGAGTGAGTCAAGTTTTAGGAGAGAGTCTCTGGGAAGGTGAATCACTCGGTCGTAGCTTGGGCAAACTGACACGCTACCGATACTTAGCCCAAGGCCTAGAGCTCGTTGCTCAAGTCGTACATTACCAAGTTCAATTTCTCGAGTCGGCTCCACACCATAAGTTACGTCCCTTACCGCGCAAATTACTTATTGCCATCAGAACATGGCCCGAAAACGATGAAGTTTTTCCTAAGTTAGTAGCGGCATTAGAGCAACAATCCGCTTTAAGTTTTCGCATACGAGAACAAGCAACCGCGCAAACAGATCAACACAAGCTCCTCAGTTTAAAGCAAGCGTTGCTCTGGTTAGGGCCTGAGCGCAGCCGCGAGTTAGTGTTAGTAACCCACTTTGAAACTCACTTGAACTGGCCCTATTTTCCGCTTCGTGATGCACTTTTAGTAAGACGTGCACTATTGGCGAGTTTTATCGAAGGGCTACAAGTCAGTCTGAATGTTGAGCTGCCCTGCCACCCAGATCTCTTGAGCTATTTGTGGATATATGACTGCTGGTATCAGAGCGATTGGAACACATATATAACGTGGAATCGAAAATATAGCGTTCATCAACTACCACTGCAGCCCCTCGATTGGCAACCTGTTCGTCGGAAAGCTCGCTCTGAGCGTGCCACCAAACTAGCAGAATACTGGCGCTTACCATCAACCCTAAAGCAGATATTGCTGCTTAACCAAGCACCAGACAATAAACGCGTCGCATTAACTGAGTTAGCAGTGATCATGACCGCACTCGCATTTGAGCATGGTGGCGAGTTACCTTCGCAGTGGTCGAACGAAATCGCACTCAGGATGAACACACTTGGCATCACCTGGCGCGAAGTTCGCGAACTTATGAATTACGTGAGTACCACACAACATGCTTATTGTCCATTTGAGCCGATACCGCTGTGACACAAACATTCGAATGATGAACAAGTATAAGATTTATCAATACTCCTTATACTAAGGTATGAATCATTCAATTCGGCAAATGCGTTAACTTTCGTGTAAACTAGCATCCGTTTTTTATTCCACTGAGTTTGTCGTTTTAGCTAAAAAGGAATGCATTATGAGCACCAAAATCACAGTGATCCCCGGCGACGGTATCGGTCCAGATATTATCGACGCAACCTTACAGATTTTAGACAAAGCGGGCTGTGATCTTGAGTATGAGTTTGCCGACGCAGGCCTGGTAGCGCTCGACAAGCATGGTGAGTTATTGCCAGCTGCCACGCTTAACGCCATCGAACGCAACAAGATTGCTCTGAAAGGCCCCCTCACTACACCCGTTGGTGGCGGTTTTACTTCGATTAATGTGACACTTCGCAAGCAGTTTAATTTGTATGCGAACGTGCGCCCAGTTGTTTCTTTTAAAGGAACTCAAGCGCGTTATGAAAGTATCGACATTATTACGATTCGTGAAAACACGGAAGGTATGTATTCAGGCTTAGGACAGACCACGAAAGCAGATGGCTCGGAAGCGGAAGCAATGAGTCGAGTTACACGGGTAGGCTGCGAACGCATTGTTCGTTTCGCCTATGAGCTTGCGCGTCGTGAAGGCCGGAAAAAAGTGACGGCCGTTCACAAAGCGAATATTTTGAAGACAACCTCTGGTTTGTTCTTGAGCGTTGCCCGAGAAATCGCACAGGAATACCCAGACATTCAATCGGAAGAAATGATTGTAGATGCCACTTGCATGAAGCTGGTCATGAACCCAGAAAACTTTGATGTGATCGTCACCACGAATCTATTCGGCGATATTCTATCAGATTTATGTGCAGGCCTTGTCGGCGGCTTGGGCATGGCACCTGGTGCAAACATCGGTAAAGACTGTGCCATCTTTGAAGCAGTGCACGGGTCAGCTCCCGACATCGCGGGTCAAAACCTCGCAAATCCAAGTTCGGTCATTCTTGCGGCGGTACAAATGCTTGAACACCTCGGTCAGCAAGAGAATGCCCAGCGTATTCTGAGTGCGTTACGTGACACCATTGAGAGCGGTGACCGTACCACTCGTGATTTAGGTGGTTCACATGGTACCACCGACTTCACTCAAGCGATTCTTGATCGTCTGTAAATAGAACTCTCAATAGCAAGCGCCGCACTCAATATTGCGGCGTTTTTGTTTGTAAAATTAAGCTTGTTTAAGCTTTTTTCTTAAATAAACCGTGACTTCCTCACGATCATGATACAAATGCCGCGCCGTTAATTCATACCCTCTTACTTCCGCTTCCGATAGGCGCTCACGAATGGCGGCTAAATATTGTTGCACAGCCGCATAACGCTGTTTCATTGGCAGCTTCAAATTGAACATGGCGTTCTCACAATACCCCTCAATGAACCAATCGGCCATGAGGTGTGCCACCCGAACTGGCTTTTCCACCATATCGCAAACGAGCCACTGAATATTGCGTCTCTTGGGTCGGAATGTAAAACCATCCTCCCGAAAATGCTTCACCTGCCCAGTTTCCATCAACTGTGGATCGATCGCACCGTTGTCTACCGCACTTACCATCATGCCCTCTGCCACCAGCACTGCGGTCCACCCCCCAGGGCAAGCTCCCAAATCTACCGCATTCATTCCCGACGACACCCGCTTTTCCAGCTCTTCTTTTGGAATCATAACCTTGAACGCTTCTGCAAGTTTAGCCCCTGAACGGCTTGGGCTCATCTTTGGCGTTCGAATTCGCGGTATTCCCATGGGGAAAGGCGCATGATTATAACTGTAAGAATAACCTATCAGCGCCGAATGTGTGCTCCGAAACAGCACATGTAACGTGGGTCGATTTTGCTTAGGCGTTGCGGTGAGCAATTCCTTGGCAATTGCAGCCTTGCGTAACGCAGGCGTGATTTTCTTGCACAGTGGTGATAACGCTCTGCCATCATTCGTGTCGGTCGTCTCAGTCCACACATCACCGCACGTTGGTAAGTCTTCAGGTAATGCTGCCAACAAGGGGGTCACACGGTCCTCTGTGGACAATGTGTTCTCTTCGGCCACGATCACAAAGTACTGCCGCACGAAAACAAGCGAAAGAATCGATACCTTTCTCGCAATGTGGTCTGCTTCTTCTGCCTTGCAGACAAAAATGACCAATGCCGAGTCGGGCTGTGTTTTACAAAAGCCATAGACTCCTAGCGCCGCCGCTCGCTCTTGAATTTCAGCGGCACACTCCCCTTCAAAACCCGCACGGCAATGTAACGCCAATCCATCCATTATTTATTCTCCAACCATTGTTCAATATTGCCGATAATTTGTTGCCAAGGCTGCTCAAGCTTCTCCGCGATACGCTTCGGCTGCTTTAAATCATGATTCCCTTGCGCTACATACAAAAATTCAGAATTTCGCAGACACTCATTACTCTGCGATGCTTGCTCGATGTAATCATGGTTACCAAACGGATCTCGTGTACCCTGCACTATCAGTGTGGGGATTGAGCCATTTTTCAGCTCACCAAGTCGATTCTTTTCAGGTTTACTAGGTGGGTGAAACGGAAAACCCAGTGCAACTCGAGCTCTCGCCCGTAAAGGTTCTGCACAGCGAAACGCCACCCGTGCCCCCATGGATTTTCCAATCACAACAAGTGACGCCGTTGGCAATTTCGCTCTTATTTGTGCTCCTGCGGCTAACATCGCCGCATCTAATATCTTTGCAGAATCGGGTGGCCGCTTTTTACCTGTTGCTTGGACTTGCTGCCAATATGGAAAGGTAAGCATTGCCAACTGAGAGCGTTTTGCTAATCCCTTTGCAAAGGTTTGCATAAATTCACTCTCTGGTCCCGCGCCTGCGCCATGCGCAAAGAGTATTACCCGATTGGTGAACTCAGGACTGGCTAACCATTGCAGTTGTGCTTGCATGATTCAGCTCCTCCTCGTCTCTTTGCACTTCACTTAATAACCAATTTCTAAATGAAGCGATTTTTCCAGCATCCGCCTGCGACTCACGACAAACCATGTAAAAAGCATCATTCGTCGGTAAGGTTTCAGGGAATACCTGTACCAAGTGACCCGAATCTATTTCAGGCTTTGCCAATACATTGTTCGCAAGCGCGATCCCTTGCCCGTGCACGGCTGCTTTCATCGCAAGGGCCGAATGGCTGAATACCATGCCTGTTAACTTCTTGGGGGGAGACTCGCCCACCATGTCAAACCAATCTCGCCAAGCGTTTCGCGTTTCGTCATGCAATAACGTATGGCTTAATAGATCTTTAGGAGATCGTAACGGCTTCTCTCCTTGGAGCAGAAGTGGCGAGCAAACGGGGATCAGCTGTTCCTTGTGTAGTCGATTTGCACGTAATCCTTGCCAAATCCCGCGACCATAATAAATTGCAATATCGACATAGTCTGTAAGGGAGCCGGTCACTTCGTCAACCGCCTTGAGGCGAACATCAATTTCCGGAAACTGCTCGTAAAATCGACTCAAACGAGGTACCAACCACAAGATCGCGAAACCAGGCGGAACACAGACCGTAAGTGCGCCCTGCTCACTTGCCAGCATGATTTTTCCCGTCACTTGCGTGAGGTGCTCAAACATTTGTCGAATTTCTAAATAATATGACTGACCCGCTTCTGTAAGCAGAAGGTTCCGATTTTTCCTGAGAAATAACGGAATGCCGAGATAATCCTCAAGCGACTTAACTTGGTGACTCACCGCTGCTTGCGTCACAAAGAGCTCGTCAGCAGCTTTAGTAAAGCTTAGATGACGGGCAGCCGCTTCAAAAGATTTAAGCGCATTAAGAGGCGGCAACTTTCGCATTAACGATCGCTTGCCTTTTGTTTGTCTTTAATTTCATCGCCAGTTTGAGTATTTGTTGTCGACACGTGTTCCCGATCACTCAGGTTACCCACGCACAAACGACACTCGCCTTCTGCAGGCGCGGAACTCTCAACGTAACGCACACGGTGCGTCGCACTGCCGCGATTAGTCGATATTTGAAAAACACGATCTCGATTTGTAACCATTGAAACCTCCTTTATTCCGTCACATTATAACATGCTTAAATAACTTCGTACTGTCATAAAACCTTCATAGGATTCCGGAATCAAACGGTTAAAATCAGCGCATGGATTATTAGAAGGATTTGTATGAAGTTCTATTCTAAAGAGTTAAGTTGGCTTGCTTTCAACGAGCGTGTACTGCAAGAGGCGGCTGATCCGCATAATCCAGTCATTGAACGTATGCGTTTTCTAGGAATATTCTCGAACAACATGGACGAGTATTTTCGTGTTCGCGTAGCTGACGTACGCAGAGATATTTACTACAGTCGCAATGACTCAGACCGCCAACAAGCGCAGGCGCTTATGGCTCAAATTCAATCCAAGGTGATTCAATTACAAGAGCATTTTGAACAACTTTTTGTTGAAGTACAAAGAGACCTTGCAAAAAAGAAAATTCGCCTCGTGCATGAAATGCAACTCACGAAAAAAGAGGAAGCATGGCTAAGCGATTACTTCCACCAGCAGATAAAGGCTCATATTGTTCCCATTATTATTCAACAACAAACCGATCTAAAATCGGCGTTAAATGAAGACGCAACCTATTTATGCGTTGAAATAGAGCATCTCGGTAAGGTGGATTATGCTGCCATCGAGTTACCTACCGAAGCCTTTCCACGCTTTATGCAACTGCCATTTAAATCGACTAAACGGGAAAAGAAAGTGATCATGTTAGACAATGTGATCAGGCTTTGCTTACCCGCACTTTTTCAAGGTATTTTGCCCTTTGAACAAGTGCGCGCATACTCATTCAAGCTGACTCGTGATTCTGAGTACCGACTTCCGAACGATATCGACCAAAGTGTATTGGAACGAATGGAAGAAGGACTGAAACAACGGTTTGACGCAGAGCCTGTTCGGCTTGTATACGATGGCCATATGCCGGGAGGTATGTTGCGCTTTCTCTGCAATAAACTAGAACTTACTGCAAACGACTCTCTTGTTGCCGGCGGACGTTATCGCAATACCCGAGATTTTGCCAAGTTCCCCAACCTTGGTCACCCGGCGCTCGTGAATAGACGTGAACTTGCGTTCGCGCATGCAGCATTTTCTGAATCTGAGAGTATTTTTGCTACGCTCGCGCGAACCGATATACTGGTTTATTACCCCTACCACCCATTTGATCATGTCACCGAACTAGTGCGGCAAGCAGCTTACGACCCAAAGGTTACCAGTATTCAAATGTGTATTTACCGTGTTGCACCGAATTCCAGAATAGTAAGTTCACTGGTTGATGCCGTCAAAAATGGTAAAAAAGTCACCGCCATGGTTGAGCTTCAAGCCCGGTTTGACGAGGAAGCAAATATCGAGTGGTCAAAGTTTATGACCCAAGAAGGAATCCGAGTTATTTTTGGTATTCAAGGGCTCAAGGTTCATTCCAAACTCATCTTAATTAAACGTCGTGAAGGAAGTGATATTGAGCGCTATGCCCACATTGGCACGGGTAATTTCCATGAACAAACCGCCAATGTATACACAGACTTTAGCTTACTCACCAGTCACCCAGGGATTTGTGAAGATGTCGAAAATGCGTTTCAGTACCTTGAGTACCCGTTTAGACGCCTAAACTTCAATCATTTATGGGTCTCCCCAGTGTCTACCCGTGAACGTTTCGAAGTTCTATTAGAGCGCGAGATTGAACAAGCGCGCCAAGGCCAAAAGGCGGAAGTGATACTGAAGGTAAATAATCTCGTTGACGAGAGCATTATTGTGAAGTTATACCGTGCAGCGAGAGCCGGGGTGAAGATCAAGGCTATTGTACGCGGCATGTGCGCCCTACGCCCAGGCATTGAGGGCTTAAGTGAGGGCATCGAGGTCATTAGCATTGTCGATCGCTATCTAGAGCATGCACGTGTTTTTTGCTTCCATAACCAAGGGGAGCCGCTTGTATTTATTTCGTCTGCTGATCTCATGGCACGAAATCTAGATCATCGTGTTGAAGTAACAGCCCCTATCTACGACAAAGTGGCTCGGAAACAAGTACTTGGTATTCTTGAACTGCAATGGAAGGACAACGTCAAAGCGAGAATTATCGACGCTGAACAAAGAAACCTTTATCGTAAACGAGGGAATCGAAAGAAGCTGCGTTCGCAGATTGAAATTCGTCACTTTTTAAAAGCGCTGTCTTTGCCCACCACGCAGCAAACGACAACTAAAGGAAAAGTTGAATGACCGAGAACCTACCGAGACTTGATGATCTCCCTGACGAGAAGACACCCCAATTTGCCGCGCTCGATTTAGGATCTAACAGCTTTCACTTGCTGACAGCAAGAGTGTCGCACCAAAGCCTGCAACCGTTACAGAAATTTAAGCAGAAAGTTGAGTTGGCCCGAGGCTTGAAGAAGAATGGGAAATTGAGTGAGCAAGCGATTCAACGAGGCTTAGACGCCCTCGCATTATGCTCCCAACGCTTAGAGGGCTTTGCCGGCGATGAAGTGCGCGTTGTCGCCACTCACACCTTGCGAGAAGCAATTAATAGCGAAATTTTTTTGGCGCGTGCCGCCACCGTGTTTCCATTCCCAATTCAAATTATTTCCGGGCATGAGGAAGCTCGACTTATCTATCAAGGAGTCGCGCAAACTACCGCTGCCAATGGACAGCGCTTGGTTATAGATATCGGTGGCGGATCGACAGAAATTATTTCTGGGCATGCTTTTGAGCCAGACTTGGTTGCTTCAAGGAGCATGGGTTGCGTTAGCTTTAGCGAGCGTTTCTTTAAGGACGGGAGGATTACCGAGAAGCGCTTTGATAAAGCAATCGTTGCTGCACGGCGAGAGTTAGAGCCGGTAGCGCGCACTCTTCGAAAATATCTTCATGACGAAGTATTTGGCACGTCGGGCACTATAAAAGCCATTGCTCAATGGGTTCAGCAACGTGACTCATCACCTGCCGACTTAATTCAAAGAGTACAGCTCGATGCCTGCCGACAAGAGTTGATTTTGGCAAAAGATATACAAAACTTCCAAGCTGTCGGCGTTGATCCTGATCGGGTACCAGTACTGCCTGGGGGTTTAGCAATTTTAATCGCCATTTTTGATGAACTCGGGGTAAAGAATCTATTAGCACATGACGCAGCGCTCAGAGAAGGCGTACTCTACGAACTCGCCGAACGAGTTTTACACAAAAAGGACGTGAGACAACGCACGATTGAAGGGTTAGCAAGTCGCTATTTAGTCGACAAAGAGCAAGCGCATCGGGTACAGCAAACAAGTCTAGATCTTTACCAACAAGTGGCGAAAGCTTGGCAAATTCATAGCAAAGAATACCAACTCTTTCTTGCTTGGGCGGCGCTCTTGCATGAAGTAGGACTGAGCGTAAACTCGAGTGGCTTGCAAAAGCATTCAGGGTATATTTTACGGCATGCTGACATGCCTGGCTTTAACAAAGAAGAACAGGCGTTTGTGGCCACACTTGCAGCTCAGCATCGAAAGAAGATCCGCGTGGAACAAATCCCCGAACTACATCTTTACGAACAACAAACCCTCTATCGAAGCATAGCGCTATTACGATTGGCAGTGCTCTTCAATACTGACAGACAGCCTTCCCAGCTATTGCTAAAAACCAATGCGCAAAAAGACACCCTACTGTTAACTCTGACGCCCCAAGGACGTCAAAATCCAATGCTTTGTCTAGATTTAGATAACGAAATAAAACAACAAGCAAAGCTCGGCGTTGCACTTCGTTATGAGTAAGTTATTCCTAGCAATAATCTGCTTAATAGGAGTTGCAATTCTCTCTGGTACTTTCATACAGCGGCATGCGCTCGCTTGCGAATTCCTGCCTTTCTCAAACTACGCTCAAATTCAAGATGATGTCTTTATAGACAGCGATTTTAATAAGTTACAAAGGGAAGTATTCAAGAGCGAGCTTGATTCCGCTATAAAACGCATAACAGAAACTTATGGTGCTCTCAACTCCTCACCATTTATAGTGGCAACCTCTAGTGCTGAGGAAGCAAAAAAGTGGGGAGCCAACGCCACCGCGACCATGCATAGAATGCCTTGGCGTGCCTGCATCGTGATTGGACCTGAAGGACAAAATGTTGATGTAATCGCTCATGAATGGTTACATGCCGAGATTATGGAGCGTGTGGGTTTCTTCCGCTTCTTGTCCGAGATTCCAGTGTGGTTTGATGAAGGCGTAGCACTCACAGTGGATCACCGGGCTCCATTTCGCCCAGAAAACATTGAGATGACAGAGGCGGAAATTAGTCGTGTGAGGAATCATCGCCGCGGCAAAGATTTTTTCTCGGGAAACGTTCGTCGCAACTATCAAGCAGCCCGCATGGCAGTTGAACCGCTAGTTTTATCTAGAACATTATATGAAGAGTTGGAGCGAATTAATGCGGGTGAATCTTTTACTCAAATTTATGCTTTAGAGTAAGCCGAGCGTGGCGCTCGGCTTACTTTATAGCGACTTTTTAAAACACGTATATAAAGCCAACACCGATTTCGGCTTCATAGTTACCACGAGCGATCGGGCTATCCCGTACTTCACTACTAAAGTATTCAAATAATCCTTCGCCATATATTTGCCAATGATCATTCAGGTAATAGCGATAATTGTAATTCAAGCCAATCGATCTCAGCCCACCACTCACATTGGTTTCCGGCAACCCTGAAGCTAATGCCTGCCCCGCGTCAATGCCAAAACCTTTATTCGCATAGTCACTGTCATGAAAGACTGCAACTAAGTTCATTTCGGAGCCAGAACCATCAAGTTTGTCACCAAAGCGGTGACCAAAACCGAATAAACCTAGGTTTCCGTCACTGCCGGTAACGACACGACCCACTAGCCAGTACCGCCAATCCGAATCTAACGCACGACGCGCTTGAAATACGAGTTCAGCGCCCTCGTCTTGATCACCCAACCCATCCAAACGACCATCGTCCGAATCACTCTCCTTGCGGCCTTCATCGAAACCAATCACAGCCTCTAGTAACCAATGGTCATTACGTAAACCACGCCAACCAATGGCTTCTCCGGCGAAAAAGTAGATATCATCGCCTTGGCGCCACTGCAGTCCGCCCGCTGGCTCTGCCTCTAAACCAAATTCATCCGAGCCCTCGTAAGCAGTTTCGTATTCCACACCCAAACCTAGTGCAAAGCTCCAACCGTCCTCTCCCTTCGAAAAATCATCAACAGACGCCAAGGGTACTAAAGCCGTACCATAGTCTTGCGCAATTGCAGCTTGAGACAACACACCATTCACAAAAGCGGCTAACAAAACATACTTACATTTTTTCATACAAGACGGACTCCACCTAATACAAACCTATTTGCGAAGTGAATAATTCTTAACGCACCATTATCGTCTCAGTATAAGTGAACCTATAAAGAAAAGATCACACGTTGAATTCCTTATTTAGATCTAGATCAAAAAAAGCCAGTCATACAAAGACTGGCTTTCTTCATCAGAGTCACAGAGTTGACTCAGAGTCTTACACCGCCATCTATTTCAATAACACGCCCACTGAAAAAGTCATTCTCAATGATAAAACGAGCAGAATCGGCTACTTCACTCGGTTGCCCCCAACGTTTCAAAGGCACCATTGAAAGTGCACGCTCTACCGCTTCTGGTTTCATGGCGGCTGTCATTGGCGTTTCAATGAATCCTGGTGCAATTGCACCACAACGAATACCAAAGCGCCCGAGCTCACGCGCCCATGTCACGGTCATTGCAACAACACCCGCTTTTGTCGCTGCATAATTGGTTTGCCCAATATTGCCCGCGCGCGCCACGCTAGAAATGTTAATAATGGCCCCTTTTCGACCGCGTTTTGCCATCACGGCAGAAGCCTCTCGACCACATAAGAAAGTACCTGTTAGATTCACGTCAATCACTGATTGCCACTGAGATAAAGGCATCTTATGCGTAATTTCGCCATCCTTACATTTAATCAGCATTCCGTCGCGCAAAATACCGGCATTGTTAATTAACACATCGATGCCATCGAAATCAGCATCAACTGCTGCAAACGTAGACTCTACCGCTGCTTCTTCAGTTACGTTAGCAGCATACGTTCGCACAACTTTCGCTCCTTTCTCTTCACAGCTTGCTTGTGCTTCTTGAAGCTGCTCAGAATTCATGTCAACCAAGGCTAAAGAAGCGCCACGTGCGGCAAAGTCTTCCGCCATAGCTCGCCCTAAACCTTGAGCGCCACCGGTAATTACAATCACTGCATCTGAAATTTGCATTGCTTTTTATTTTCCTTGTTGACCGAACCATTGAAAAATACTGGAGAAATCAAGTTGCCCTGCACCTGCTTCGCTGTGCGCTTGAAATAGCGCCTTCGCTTGTTCTCCCATGGGCGTTTTTGAGTCTGTAGTTTCCGCTGTAGAGAGCGCTAAACCCAAATCTTTGAGCATCAAGTCAACTAAAAAGCCACCTTGATAACCATTACTTGAAGGCACGCCATTCATTACATCGGGGCATGGGTTATACACTTCCAGTGTCCAGTTTCGACCTGAACTCTGTAGCATAATTTCCGACAACACTTTCGGATCAAGACCATGAGCCCGACCTAATTGCAGTGCTTCAGAAGTGCCTGCCATCAAAACGCCTAAAAGCATGTTGTTACAGATCTTAGCAACTTGACCGGCACCATGGTCGCCAGCTTTGAAAACGGCTTTTCCCATGTCTTCAAGAACGGGACGTGCTTCTTCGATATCCGCACTGTCACCACCGCAAATAAAAGTCAAGGTGCCAGCTTTCGCGCCGCCCACGCCGCCAGACACCGGTGCATCGATTACACGTTTACCTTTCTCGATCAGAGCCTTTGCTAATTTACGAGCGGTTTCTGCGCTAATTGTGCTCGAATCGATCACCAGTGCATCATTAGGAATCGCTTCGACAATGCCTTCGCCATCGCTTCCTGCGCCTAAATAGAGGCTCATTACATGCTTGTCTGCAGGTAACATAGACACCACAAATTCTGCCTGCGCGACCGCTTCGGAAGCAGAGGTTGCAACCTGCGCGCCCGCAGATTCCAGCACAGCTAACGCTTGTTCAGACAAATCAAACACCGTTACGCTATGACCTGCCTTGACGAGATTGGTGGCCATTGGCCCACCCATATTGCCAAGACCTATAAATCCAATTTTAGCCATGTCTACTCTCCTAAATCTTTTAACGGATGGGCTTCTGGGCTCCATGGCGATGCAAACATCGCATCAATGTCGGCCTCACTTACCAAATCAACTGACTCATGGCGCCACTTCGGCTGACGGTCCTTGTCGATAAGAAGCGCGCGAACGCCCTCAATGAAGTCACCATACATAGCGCAATTTACCGACAACGTAAGCTCTAAGCGAAATACATCGGCCAGAGACAGCTGTTCACCATGCTGTAACTGCTGCCAAATAATATGCGCGGTCATCGGACAGCCATGTTTCAATGTTTTCTGCGCGCGTTGTAACAATGAGTCTTCGGTTTCGAACCTCAACAATTGCTCAACGACTCCAGGCAGACTGTCACCCGACATCAGTGTTCGAATTGCTTCGTGAATAGGTGCTAACTGAGCTTCTGGCATTGCGGTCGCATCGGCAACAGAACGTAATGCTTCGTCCGCTACCTTGCGATTAATCGTGCTCGCACTCTGCCATTCTGCACTCAAGAGCGCCTGTTGCGTGGCTTCCTTACGGTCTGAAGGAATGGCAACATCTGCCATGCCTAACCAGAGTGCGTCAGTGGCGTTCACCTGTGTCGCTGTAAGTCCTAAAAAGAGCCCCATCCCTTCCGGTAAACGGCTTAAAAACCAAGTGCCGCCTACGTCTGGATATAAACCAATACTAATTTCAGGCATCGCTAAACGCGACTGCTCAGTGACGACACGATGGCTTGCACCATTCATCAAACCCATACCGCCGCCCATCACAAACCCATGGCCCCACACAATGATCGGCTTCGCATAAGTACGAATTTGGTGATCAAGTTCATATTCCCGAGTGAAGAAGTTCACAACTTCCTCCACGGGCTCTATCTCAGCTTCTGTATTTTCGACCACAAGGTCTTTGGTGGCATGGTACATTTTGACAATATCACCGCCGGCGCAAAACGCTTTCTCACCAGCTCCATCGAGCCACACGCACACGATGCCTGGGTCTTGTTCCCAAGCCTTTAATTGCGGCTCCAGTAGCTCAATCATTTCTAAACTCAGCGCATTCAATGAGCGCTCTGAGTTTAATGTCGCTACACCTATCCGCTTTCCACTCTCTGTTTCGAGTGTAGAAAACAATACCGCCTGTTCACCACTCATGACTGCTCCTTACAATAACTCATTCGCACCATCAGCTAATAATCTGCGAGCGATGATCAAGCGCATGATTTCGTTGGTACCCTCTAAAATCTGGTGTACACGAACATCACGCACATGACGTTCTAGAGGGTATTCCTTGATGTAACCATAACCACCATGAATTTGGAGTGCTTCATTACAGACCTGAAAACCTATGTCGGTCGCAAAGCGCTTTGCCATCGCACAGTAGGCAGTTTTGTCTGCATCTTCGTTATCTACCTTAAACGCGGCTAAGCGCACCATTTGGCGAGCAGCAACAAGCTCCGTGGCCATATCGGCGAGTTTAAACTGCATTGCCTGGAAAGCAGCCAAGGGTTTACCAAACTGTGAACGCTCGTGCATGTAGTCGCGCGCGGTATTAAGCGCTGCCTGCGCGGTCCCTACGGAACAAACTCCAATATTAATGCGCCCACCATCAAGACCCATCATGGCAAACTTAAAGCCTTCACCTTCCTCACCTAAGATGTTTTGTGCGGGTACGCGTACATTTTCAAAGGTAACCAAACGAGTCGGCTGTGCATTCCAACCCATTTTCTCTTCAGCTTTACCATAGTGAATACCCTCGGCATTCGCTGGCACCACGAAGGCAGACACGCCTTTTGCACCTTCACCACCCGTGCGTACCATCACAACTAATACGTCCGTTGAACCAGCGCCCGAGATAAACATCTTCGAGCCATTCAACACATAGTCATCGCCATCGCGTTTGGCACTGGTTCTTAAACTTGCTGCATCAGAGCCGGCTCCCGGCTCGGTCAAGCAATAGGAGCCGAGTTTTTGACCCATGACTAGCTCTGGGCACCATTCTTCCACCACTTCGGGCTTCGCGAACGAGCCGATCATCCAGGTTACCATGTTGTGAATGGTCATCATCGCAGTGGTCGCAGTGCAACCCATCGCTAACTGCTCAAATATCAAGGCACTATCGAGGCGACTCATACCAAAACCACCTGCACTCTCTGGCGTATACATTCCCATGAAGCCCATTTCGCCGGCTTTACGGAACACTTCTACAGGGAAGTGATGATCCGCATCCCATTTACCAGCGAAGGGCGCCATTTCCTTTTCTGCAAACGCACGGGCTGTGTCGACAAAAGCCTGCTGATCGTCAGTTAAATTGAAATTCATAAAAACCTCTTACTGCAACTTAATCGTCATATTCGGACCATTGTCGATTTCACTTTCTGGCCAGCGAGCGGTAATGGTTTTCGTTTCACTATAGAAACGAATCGCTTGTTTGCCGTACGCATGTAAATCGCCGAAGAATGAATTCTTCCAGCCAGTAAATGAGAAGAATGGAAGCGGAACTGGAATTGGAATATTAATTCCCACCTGGCCAACTTCTACTTCATGTTGGTATTTGCGCGCCGCGGCCCCATTCGTCGTAAAGATCGATGTTCCGTTGCCGTATGGGTTGCTGTTCACCAATTCAAGCGCTTCGTCCAAAGTATCAACTTCAACGGCGCATAACACCGGCCCAAAGATCTCTTGCTGATAAATCGTCATCTCTTTAGTCACTTTGGTAAAGAATGTCGGCCCTACCCAGTTACCGTCAGGGAAGCCTTCAACTTTACAGTCAGTTCCGTCAACCAAGCACTCCGCGCCCTCTTCCTTTCCTTTTTGAATCATATCAAGCACGCGCTGCTTCGCCTGCGGGCTAATTAAAGGTCCATAAGCTGCATTTTTGTCGTTCCATGCGCCCGGTTGAACCTTGGCAAGCTCTTTCGCTAAATCAGGAATCCACTCTTTCGATTTGCCTACAAACACGGCCACAGAAATTGCCATGCAACGCTGTCCAGCAGCGCCTACAGAAGCACCCACTAAGTTATTAATTACGGTTTGCTTGTTTGAATCCGGCATAATTACAGAATGATTCTTTGCGCCGGCGAACGCTTGTACACGCTTTAGGTTTTCAGTTCCCGTGCGATAAATGTATTGCCCAACCGGCACCGAGCCCACGAATGAAATTGCTTTAATTTCTGGATGATGAAGCAAGAAATCAACTTGTTCTTTACCACCGTGTACAACCTGTAATACACCCTTTGGTGCGCCTGCTTCAACGAAGAGCTCCGCTAAACGCATTGGTGTCATTGGGTCTTGTTCCGAGGGTTTCAAAATAAACGTATTCCCACATGCAATTGCCATTGGGAACATCCACAACGGAATCATGGCTGGGAAGTTGAACGGTGTAATCCCTGCACATACGCCGAGTGGCTGAATATAACTATAGGTATCGATGCCGCGCGCCACGTTTTCAGCTGTTTCCCCCATCATGAGAGATGGCACATTTGCTGCCTGCTCTACCACTTCAATCCCACGCCATACATCGCCCTTGGCATCATCAAAAGTTTTGCCGGTTTCCTTCGCAAGAATTTTAGCGATTTCGTCATGATGCTCCTTCAGCAATGCTTGATAACGCATCATCACCCGCGCTCGTTCTGGAACAGGTACTTCACGCCACAATTTGAATGCCTCTTTGGCACTTTCAAATGCCCGCTTCATTTCTGCGTCAGTGGTAAATGGCGCTTCGCAAAGCACCTCTTGGGTTGCTGGATTCGTCACTGGAATCGTCTGTGTTGCGGCTGACTCGATAAACTCGCCGTCGACAAAAATTTTCACACGGGTTTGCTGGCTCATATTACTTCCTACCTTTAGTTTTTGCGTGTTGCTATTAGAGCAGAGCAGACAATACTTTAGAATCGATAAAATTGGCACTATAATGGACAAAATTGCTACTTATGAGTCGAGAATGAGTCAACCCTCTAATTGGCCACTGCCGGCGGGCAGTTCACGTTTAATATTGCCACAGCCATTACTTCAGGAGCTACAAAAGCACCCATTGTCCAAAGATCTTTACCCGATTGCTTATGGTCATTATATCGATGCAACGGGGCACCGTGTTCGGCGCAATGTGCATACTGATTATTTAATTATTTTCTGTCATGGAGGACGCGGTAGATATCGCGTAGGTCGCGATCATGGCTATCTCGTACCTGGCCAAGTATTGGTGTTACCGAAAGGGACGAGCCACACCTACCAGTCAGATAGCAATCAACCATGGAGTATCTATTGGGCACACTTCGACGGTGAGAGAGTTTCTCAATTCATGGATTATCTTGGTTTTCCGGTTACGCAATCAAACAGTTCAAAACCGGTTATCACGTTAAGAAATTGGCGACCTTTGTTGAGTGATGTGACACAACTACTAAATCTTCAGCATGAGCGTTTGACTTTAGATCGCGGTATTTTAGCAAGCTCATTGCTCAGAAAATTAATTAGTGAAATACCGATGCTCGCCAAGCGCGAATTGCCTCAGAAAAATGAATTCAATCTGACGACACTCGACCGTTACATGCGTGATAACAGTCACAAATCGCTTTTACTTGAAGAGCTTGCAGAGTTTGCGGGATTGTCTAAATTCCATTTCAGTAAAAGATTTCGACATGAAACCGGTGTAGCGCCCTTGCAATATTTTACCCGAATGAAAGTAGAGCAAGCAGCGCAAATGTTGTTAGAAGGAAACTACACCATACGCCAAGTAAGCCAAACCTTCGGCTTTGACGATCCCTATTACTTCTCTCGATTGTTTAAAAAACATTGTGGTCTCTCCCCGCAACATTATCGAAATAAGCAAAAGAATGGCGCGCAGCAATCGAAGACAAACGAAAAAGGGAACGCTAAACTAAAACAAGGAGGCCTGCTATGAGTGAACCCAGCCAAATTGAAATGTTTGCGCTGCCAAACCCGTGCATTGGTGTATGCGAGTCTGGGCCTCGAGGGTATTGCGTTGGCTGTTTACGCTCACGAGAAGAGCGATTCAATTGGCACAACAAACCTGAACATGAGCGTGCAGATATTTTGAAGAAACTCTCACATCGACAGAAACGAAAGCAGGCATTCTTGGCGAAGCTATCTAAGTCAGAAACCTTAGGAGAGCCACACCAACAACTCTCCTTCGATGACTTATGAACCGAGGTTAAGTTTATAACCCCTATTTCAACAGGGACCGCACATATTCCAAATCACTGGGGGTGTCTACACCAGCGGGAGGAACTCGAATCGCGTCTGCGACATGAATTTTTTCCCCATGCCATAGCACTCGAAGCTGTTCTAGCGATTCAATGTCTTCTAGCGGACTCGGCGCCCATTCCGCGTAACGCCACACGAATTCTGCTCGATACGCGTAAATGCCCAGATGTCTCGCCCATAGTGTGGAGCGAGCCGTTTCTGGCAATTCGCCTGTTGTCAGTGCACTCTCAAATGTATCTCGATGCCAAGGGATCGGCGCTCGGCTAAAATACATGGCATAACCTGACGCATCGCGCACCACTTTCACGACATTTGGATCAAATAGGTCTTCCATATCGTCAATTGGTACAGCAAGGGTTGCCATCGGCGCTAAACGTTGTGAACGTAAATTTTCTGCAACTTGATAGATAATCTCCGGCGGGATCATCGGTTCATCGCCTTGCACATTGACCACCACTTCATTGTCGTCGAGAGCGAGGCGCTCAACAACTTCTGCTAAACGCTCAGTGCCCGACGTGTGCTGGTCTGAAGTGATCATCGCATGACCACCTAAGTCATTGACAACCTTCGCAATACGTTCATCGTCGGTAGCCACAATCACCTCTGCGGCACCGCTTGCATTCGCACGCTCCATCACGTGTTGAATCATGGGCTTACCATTAATGTCTGCTAATGGTTTACCGGGTAAACGCGATGACTGATATCGAGCGGGAATAATCACCGTAAAGCTCATGGCTTTTCTACCTGTTCAAGTTCAGCCTGACTTAATTCAACCGCTTCTGCCGCTAATAAGGCCGGGATCCCATCACGCACTGGGTAAGACAAACGCTCGCCTCGACACACGAGGCTCTCACGGTTTGGACCCCAAACCAGTTTGCCCTTGCATGAAGGGCACGCCAAAATATTAAGCAAGTTCGCGGGAACGCTCATTGCTACTTTCCTTTTGTAATGAATTTCGAATATTTAGGACACACTCACCAAAAGCCGTCTTAAAAGCTTCAGGGAATGCCATCTCTACCTTTAAATAATACCAATGAGGACGAGCAAAAGATCGTACTTTGACAGCATCTTTCTCAGTCATCAATACGGGGTATTGATTCGATACGTCATAAAAATCTTGGGGTGTATATTGGTAATGATCTGCGTATACGCGCGTTTCTGCAAGATGAATCCCCTGCTCTTTCACGCTATTAAAAAAACGCTCAGGATGCCCAATACCTGCAATAACCACTGCAGTTTCACCGTCTGGTACCTCAATCACACTATCGTCACTCACGCGCCGCCAACCTTTTGTGGCAAGTTGCATATTCACAACTTGCGGCAAATGCGCGACGGCCTGCTGCACTTGTTCTGTCGGTGTATTTAGTAACACCCAATCGACCTTTTTTAGACGCGCGATTCGCTCACGTAATGGACCGGTTGGAATGCGCCAGCCATTCCCAAATCCGCGTTGTCCGTCTACCACACCTAACTCTACATGACGCCCCAATGCATAATGTTGTAAGCCATCGTCCGCAACAATCACATCAACCTCATAATGGGCTAATAACGCTTTCGCAGCCTCAACTCGCTTCGGATCAACAACTACAGGAACGCCACTTAAACGTTGTAACATAATAGGTTCATCACCCACGCTTTGTGCGGTCGATTCGTGGTCGACAAGCGCAGGATATGGACCTTCGCTACCATACCCGCGAGACACGATACCGGGTTTTAAACCCAACTGCTTAAGCAACTCGATCACGGCTAACACTGTAGGTGTCTTGCCGGTTCCACCCACTGTGACGTTCCCTACAATAATGACAGGAACGGGCGCCTTCCACGTACGTTTTAACCGCACAAAGAACAAGCCTCTGCGCAACGCCGCCAGAAAAGTAAAGAGTAATGAGAAGGGGATCAGAGGAATGAGTTGCCAACTCAGAGTACGTTGATACCACCAGCGCTCAATTTTCTTACTCACTGATGGCCACCAAATTGCAAATGATATAACTGAGAATACGCGCCTTCCGTCTCTAAAAGCTCCTGATGTGTGCCTCGCTCAATCACCTGGCCATGCTCCAACACCAAAATCTCATCTGCTTGTTCAATTGTCGACAACCGATGCGCAATCACCAATGAGGTTCTATCTTGCTGGAGATTGTCTAACGCTTTTTGAATGTGTCTCTCAGACTCAGTATCAAGAGCGCTCGTCGCCTCGTCTAGAATTAAGATAGGTGCATCACGAAGTAAGGCGCGAGCAATCGCAATACGTTGTCGTTGCCCACCGGAGAGCATCACGCCATTTTCACCCACCATGGTCTCTAAACCACGAGGAAAGTTGTCTGTAAACTCATCGACATACGCGAGTTTTACCGCACGTTCGATATCTTCGCGTGAAACTTTACCGCCAGCGCCATAGGCGATGTTATTTGCGATCGTATCATTAAATAACGTCACGCTTTGAGAGACCACGGCAAATTGGCGGCGTAAAGATTGCAGCGTATATTCTCGAATATCCGTGCCATCAATGGTAATGGCCCCTGTTTCAATGTCATAAAAGCGTGTTAGTAAGCTAGAAATAGTCGACTTTCCACTACCCGAGCGCCCTACTAGTGCCACCGTATTACCAGCCGGTACTTTGAACGAAATCTGCTTTAATGCCGGCTCATCGCCTTCCACATATTTAAAAGTAACATCTTTAAATTCAAGATCGCCTTTGACACGTTCCACCTGTCGCTTGCCTGTATCTTGCTCACGAGGCTGGTCTAATACTTCAAACACACTTGCAGCAGCTGCCAGACCGCGTTGGAGATCTGCATTCACATTCGTAAGTTGCTTCAGCGGACGCAACAGCATAATCATACTGGTCAGTAGCGTGGTAAAAGCACCCGGCGTGAGGTCGTCAAGCATACTAGGGAAACTGGCGATAAATAAAACCATAGACAAGCTCAATGAGGCAATTAGTTGAATAACCGACGTGCTAATGGTGCGAATGTTGACCAACTTCAAATTCTGCCGACGAGTCGTCTGATTGATTTCTTCAAAACGCTTCGCTTCTTTTTCTTGCCCTTCAAACATCACTACAACCTGATGACCGTTAATCATTTGCTCAGCTGTAGTCGTGACATTCCCCATCGCGGTTTGAATTTTGCCGCTCACATGTCGAAATTTTCTCGACACCACCGCGACAATTTTACCAACGACAGGCCCAATTAGTAGGAACACAAGTGATAATTGCCAACTGTGGTAGACCATGAGTGACACCAGACCAATCACAAAGGCGCCCTCGCGCACCATAGTTAAAATGGCCCGGCTCGAGGCTTCTGCAAGCTGCTGCGTGTCGTACGTGATTTTTGAAATGAGGTCACCGGTCGACATCCGATCATGGTATGACACCGGCACACGCATGAGATGTTCAAAGAGCTGCTGTCGTAATGTGGTGACTACTTGGAAGCCGACATAGCTTAAAAAATAACTCGAAATAAAGTTGAAAAAACCCCGAAGAATAAATACGAAAGGCACAAAAATAGCACCATACACGAGAATTTTAGGATTATTCGCACCTAAACCTTCGTCGATGAGCGTTTCTATATGGTAGAAGAAAAAAGTGTCAACGCCGGCATAACCGATCATGCCAATGATCGCGACTGTAAAGGCAAGCCGGTACGGTTTAATGTATTTTAATAGACGACGAAAACTTCTCTGTCTTTGTTGTTTTGAATCCATGCAATTCGCTTTTTATTGAATGCTATGCATCCATTGTACCTTTTCTTTCTGCATCTTGACTAGCGCTCCTCAGGAAGCGCATGAAACCATGGCGTTCGGTTGGGCACTCTTTGCAGCTCAACGCGCCAATCCCCAGGCTGTTCGGTATCATAAAAAAGCGAAACACGACCCTGCCTGCCGGTGTCATAGAATTCAATGTTTCGGTCTTGATAGCGATTTTTCACTTCCTCGTTTGGCATCCCAAACTGATTGGCAAAACCGCGGCTTACCACCGCAATACGAGGAGACACCGCATTTAAAAACTCGGGTACGCTCGAGCGTTGAGAGCCATGATGAGACACTGAGAGCACATCGGCATTGAGTAAGGAGCGATAACGACCCACCAATCGAAGTTCGTTGATATCTTCACTGTCCCCAGGCAATAGAATGCGCTGTTCACGAAACTCAATCAAGAGAACACAACTACTATTATTTTCACCGTAACGAGGCCCTGGTAAGGGCGCCAAAACACGGATACGTACCTCTTCCCAAAGCCATTGCTGTCCAAAATAGCAACTTTGCTCTTGCTGGCTATTTCCCAACCACTGCATGTGCGGAAAGGCCTCCCAGATTGCAGCTTGCCCACCTCGATGATCTTGGTGCTGATGAGTGATAATGCCCCAATCGGGTTGTAGTTCAAGTTTTTGCAAAAAGGGTATGATAATTTGCTGACCAGCATTGAAACCACTTTCAAAGCTCGGCCCGGTATCAATCAATACCGCCCGCCGCCCCTGCTGAAGCACTAGAGCTGCGCCTTGACCGACGTCGAGATGATGCACGGCGAATGTTACTCTAGGAGTGTTGAGAGCAACGAGCATGAATGCGAAGCAAGCCAACAAGGTGGCACTGAATCGCCAAGTTAGCGAGGCTGGAATATTGAGAATAAGTAACAGGGTGAAGCAAACTAAAGCCCAACCGACATGGTGCACTTCAAGCCAACTGAAGTGCCATTCGGCGATCCCAGCCAGTCCTATCATTAACGCTGTAAATACAATGTCTAAACCCTGCCATAACAGGAGGGCACCCGGTAACCAAATCACACTGAGTAACATTGATAGCAAAGTGAGCGGAAGCAGCAAAAAGGAAAATAGCGGAACCACAAGTAAATTCGTGAGCGGTGCCAGCCAAGCAATACCACCAAAATAAAGAATCGACAATGGGGTCAGTGTGAGCAGAAGCATGAACTCAAAGCGCCAAAGCAATGCGACGCTGTCATACCAGTGGCCTGAAGCCCTCGGACGATAACGCCAATACCATGTAAAAATGGCAAGCACTGCGCCCGCCGACAACCAAAAGCCAGTGTCCATCCAAGCAAGGGGATCTATCCAGAAAATAATAAGAACAGCAACGAGCCACGCATAGTGTGCAGGCTTTCTCACCCCCAATAATCGCAACAGACAAAAAACAGCGATCAGAACCAATGCACGCACGGTTGTGATTGAGAAACCAGCGATCGCTGCATAAAATACTGCCGCAGCAAAGGCAAGCAGCACAGTCAGCCAATTTTTAGTGCGCGTAACGCGCTCAATTATCCAAAGAAAACCACTGAACACCAGCGCCAAGTGTAAGCCTGAAATCGCGATAATGTGCGCTAGACCCGTGCGTTGCAATATCTGCCAATCATCATGGCTGAGCCATTGGCGTTCCCCTAGACCAAGTGCAAGTAGAATACCTTCTTGCTTTAAAATCGGCCTAAACTTCTCAAGCGCACTAAAAACTTGATTCTGTAGCGACCCGATATGCCAATGAGGTGTGCGTTGCAAACGCTCGCCCTCACTTAATGCTCCTACGAGACGAAGTCGATGTCGATTCAGATACTTCTGATAATCAAAACCAAACCCATTAAGTGTTCCTGCACTCGGCTTGAAACGCGCTTGAAAGCGCCAAATCTCTCCGACTTGAGGCACCTCATGCTTGAGTTCATATATTGCAGCTCGAAATTTGACTGCGCATTCTTGACGCGGTAACTGCCAACTGTCAGGAGCTGTCAATATACAGCCCGTCACACGTGTTCGAAATGAGCTCACAGTGCTAAATTCAGTTACTTTAACGATCACCTCTGCAGGCTGTCGCCAAACTTCATTATTTAATTGCCAAGAAAATGTCGTTGATAGATTGAAAAGTGTCCACCAAATACCGCACAATACGCCCCCTAACAGAAGTGTACCTCGCGTCCATCGTATTCGTTGCTTCCGCGCTATAATAAAACTAAGAACACAGAGCAGCAGCACACAGGTGCTAATACCCAGTGCTGCGAGTGTCAGCACTGGTAGTAAGGGTGAACTCAGGATTCCCAGAATGGCGCCCATTGCCCATGGTGTAAAAGTTTGTTGACTCAAAAGGTGATGCGTCCATGCCCAAAAAGTTTATTCAGCGCTTATTACCCGATCCACGCAAGATCAAAGGTGCTGGGTCATTGCGCATTTTTGGCGACCTCATCCATGACCCAAACTATTGGCATCTGAATCGTCGCAGTGCATCCGGTGCGTTTGCTATCGGCTTATTCGTCGCTTTCGTACCGCTCCCCATGCATATGCTCATTGCCGCTGCGCTCGCCATTCTTACCCGCGTGAACTTGCCTTTGTCTGTCGCTTTGGTCTGGATTACGAATCCACTCACCATGGGTCCGTTTATGTATGCGTCTTATAAAGTAGGCGCATTTCTTCTGCAGCAACCCGCACAAGAATTCGTGTTCGAATTTTCATTGGCGTGGTTTAGCTCAGGCATTATGAATGTGCTGCCCGCACTCATGCTTGGCAGTACCGTAATCGGCTCATTTGCCGGTGTGATTGGTTATCTGGTGATTCGCGGCATGTGGCGCCATTCAGTGCGCAGTGCATGGCGCGCACGCTGTGAAGCAAGGCGCATGCATAAAAGTTCTTAGCCGTTTCGAAGCGCTTGCGCAGGCGCAACTCGCGAGGCCTGTTTTGCGGGATAAAGGGTTGCCAGTAAACTGGTCAGCATAGCGACAAGCCCCACCACCAGGACATCACTTACAGCAATCTCAACAGGAATACGACTCACAAAATAGATATCGGCAGGTAGTAGAGGTGCGCCCATCCAACGCTCTAGTGCGGCCATCAAACTTGGTAAACGCAAAGCTAAAACAACACCCAACCCCCCCCCAATGAGCGCCCCTGGCACACCACTCAAAGCTCCCTGCCAAACAAATGCTTGCATAATCGTACGATCTTGCGCACCCATTGTTTTCAATATTGCAATGGCGGCTTTTTTTTCCTCCACCTGCATCATAAGCGTTGCTACAATATTGAATGACGCGACCGCCATCACCAGTAGTAAAACAACGTACATGACCGCTTTCACAAGCTCGATGTCGCGGTAGAGGTGCCCCTCAGTTCGCGTCCAATCGTGCATATAAGCGTATTCTTCTAATTGGAAGCCGATCTCAGATACTGTCACCGGTGCAGCGAAGACGTCTGCTAGTTTCAACCGCACCGCATTTACTTGCTCGCCTAAACCAGCGATCTCTTGGCCGTATGACAAGTGTATAATCGCACTACGATAATCAATTTCCCCACCAAATTCGAAAATACCAACGACCTCTGCAGACAGCTGTTTTGGTGCCCGCGATGGAACACCCAGCCCACTTTCGCCCGAGAGTTCAGGCACCATAATTCGAATGGTGTCCCCCGCCTCTACATCCATTTCTTCGGCCAATCCTTTCCCTAGCAGTATTCCTTTTTCGTTTTCAGTAAATAAAGCCCATGCGTTTGGTGACACATAATCCTGTAATCCCGAGACTTGTTGCTCTAAATCAGGTTGCACGGCACGTATCTGCACACCGTGAAATTTTTGTTGGCGTTGCACCAACCCAGTAAATCTTACATTCGGCGCGGTCGCCAGCACATTTGGGTGCGTCGCTGCGATCTCAGCTACTTTTTGCCAATCAGAAAGGCCTCCTTGAACCGCCTCAAATTCTGCGTGTGGTACAACAGCCAGTAAATTCTCTTCCAGCGCGCGCTCAAAACCATTCATGACCGACAGCAGCACAATCATGACCGCCGTGCCAAGTCCGATACCGATCGATGAGGACCATGAGATAAAACTTAGATATCGATCTGAGCGACGGTTGCGCCGAAAACGCCGCGCCAATAGCAAGGCGAGATTCATGCGCCCACCTCAACTAATTGCCCATGTTGCATGGCGAGCTTGCGCGGTAGTGCTTGTGCGAGCTCAACATCATGCGTAACCACGACAAAGGCAGTGCCAAACTCTTGGTTCAATTCAACCATTAACTCATAAATCAATGCAGCGCTGTCTTCATCAAGATTACCCGTTGGCTCATCGGCAAGCACCAGTTTAGGCTCATTTGCCAACGCACGCGCAATCGCCACACGTTGCCGCTCACCGCCAGACAGCTGGGATGGCAAGTGACTCGCTCGTTCACCCAAACCCACCCGCGCCAGAAGCAATAGCGCACGCTCCTTTGCTCTTGCAGGCGTTTGCCCTGCAATTAAGCACGGCAAGGCAACATTTTCCAACGCGGTAAATTCAGCGAGCAAATAATGAAATTGATACACGAAACCTAAGTTACGATTGCGCCAGTTTGCTAATTTTTTAGAATTCAACTCTAAAATTCGTTCGTCCGCTACTGCTAGCGAACCCGAATCAGGAAACTCGAGCCCTCCCAGAATATGCAACAACGTACTCTTTCCCGAACCCGAAGCACCAATAATGGCCAGCATCTCGCCTTGTTCAAGCGTGAGGTGAACGTCTTTCAACACGTCAACTCGTCGCGCTCCGTCAAAGTAAGACTTTTGAATTTCATGTGCGCTTATGAGGTTATTCATGTCTTAATATCTCCGCGGGGTTAATACGCGCGGCACGCGCAGCTGGATAGAGTGTCGCTATTAGAGTGAGTACAATTGCTAATACAAAAATGGCGGCAATTTGCGTCGGCATAAAAACAAACGGAAGGCGCTCGCCTTGACCAAAAACAGACACCCCGATGAGTCTCAGCAATGGATTCAGTGCTAGCGTAATTGCAACGCCTAACAAAACGCCTGAAAATGCGCCTACACCGCCAGTGTAGACCCCTTGCCATACCAATGTTTGATAAATCCTTTGGGGAGTCATGCCTAATGTTTGCAATACAGCAATATCCCCTTTCTTGTCTTGCACGAGAAGAACCAATGCCGAAATTGCATTGAACGCTGCCACCGCAACAACAAGCGCTAGCATGACTACCATCATTGTTTTTTCCATTTTTACGGCTGCAAACAATCTACCATACCGTGCTTCCCAACCTGTTGCTGTTAATGGCGCGTCGAGACGCTGAAAGCGCTGCGAATTCGTTAATTCGGACACAACCTGAGGCGCATTGAATGCATCATCTAAATAAAGTCGGATTCCCGAAACGTGACCCGTTTCGTAGCGAAACAAACGCTGTGCGTCTTGCGCATGCAAAAATACAACTTGATCATCTATCTCGGAACCCGCAGAAAACAAGCCAACAACCCGAAAGTTTCTCTGTGCTGGCATGGCGCCCAAAATGGTGTAGCGTTGACCTTCTGCGGCGATGATGCGAACTGAATCTCCGACCCAAACGTTTAACTGGCTCGCCAACGTCCTCCCTACAATAAGACCATATTCACCCGGCCGTAAATCGGTTAAACGCCCTTGCAACATTGCCTCATGGAGAAGACTTTGTGCTGGCTCTAAGCTTGGAAAGACACCTTGAAGTAACACAGGTTGCAACTTCTGTGGTCCCTGAATCAACCCTTCTGCAGCAACATAGGGTGCATGAGCTTCAACGGCGACCGGTAGCTCGAATGAGGCTAGCTGACGCTCCCAGTCTGCCAGTGTTGCACCATTAGCTGCTTGTAAAGTTACTTGCGGAACAAGACCTAAAATTCTTGTTTTTAACTGATCTTCAAAGCCATTCATCACCGATGTCACCACAATTAACGACATGACACCTAAAGTAATGCCTAACATGGAGACTTTTCGAATGAAGCGCGTAAAGCTAGATTTTCTCTTGCTTCGGCTGTATCGAAACGCGATAAATAACTCGGTCGGTTTGAACATCTAGATTCCGATTTTGGCAATGTTATAACAATGCTTGCGAATTTGAATGCATCAAGGATAATGACATCAGCGGTTGGACACAACTAGCAAACGCCGGAGACACACATGAGCGATAACGCGTTAAGTCGATATCAAGAGTTTTACAGTATTGCAGAAGCGGTACCTGTAAGCGTTATTCCTTGTGCTCAGAACTTCACACTGCCGAGTTATGAAGCGTTCGAAAATGAGATTCCAGAAGTGTTTCGCCTTGCGAATGACATCCGCACCGTGGACCAAAATAGTGCGCAGGCGTTACGTGGCCTCGGTGAAATTGCCAAAGTCATTCAAGATGTCTTGCACCAGCAAAATACCAAATTAAATCTGCTGTTGGGCTATGTCCTTAGTAAAGAGGATCAAGAATCACATCGATTCCTTACACTCGAGTATGGCGGAGGCGGGTTCAAATTTACAGCGCCTCTTGCCGAGTTCGCAGTTGGGCAAATTGTGCAAGTGAAGCTCTTTTTGCGAGAGATCGCAGCAGCGATCTATGGTTACGCCGAAATCGCTGAGGTTGAGCCGAGCTCAAGCGCTGAGTCCGAAGCTGTAACCGCAGCGTTTACTCTCGTGCGCGAAGATGATCAAGAATTGATTGTAAGAGCCAGTTTACACGCACAGAGTCGCTTGCTTAAAAAACGTTCAGAATCGAGGAAGGGTTAAACTTTCTCGCCTACTTTCTTGTATACTCTCGATTCCTAATTGTATTTGTATCCTAATTTCCTGATGTAAATGTCTCCTAATGCAAAAATACTCTTTGTTTGAACCGCCGGTGCCCGCAAGTACCAAGCAAGATATTACATGGAAGGGTCTGGTTGGAAGCAGTCTCGCGCTTGCAACAGCTCAACTCGCTAACACACAGCCTCGGCCCTTGCTGTTAATCACCGCTGATGCACCGGCTGCCTATCGGCTTGAGCAGGAAATTAAATTTTTCACTCGCAAGTTTAATTTACCGGTGCACGTATTACCCGATTGGGAAACGCTTCCATACGATAACTTTTCTCCACATCAAGACATTATTTCTGAGCGCTTACACATTCTTTCGCAGCTCACAAGTATGCGCACGGGTGTGGTTATCGTAGCCTTAAATACGTTATTACATCGGATTGCACCAACTCATTTTATTGCTGGCCACGCACTTGCTATGCAAAAAGGCGAAGTAAAGCCCGCAGAAGCGTTACGAGTTCAACTGGAACGAGCCGGATATCGCCACGTTGCCCAAGTTATGGAACACGGTGAATATAGTATTCGTGGCTCAATTCTCGATATTTTTCCAATGGGGAATCAAACTCCTTATCGCATTGACTACTTTGACGACGAAATTGACAGCATTCGTATTTTCGATCCTGAAACACAGCGTTCCGTTGAAGAGGTTAACTCAATTAATCTGTTACCCGCGCGCGAGTTCCCGACCACCAAGGAAAGTATTGAATTATTTCGTCGCCAATTTCGTGAGCAATTTGAGGCACAGACCGCGAAAGATTCAATTTATCAGCAAGTAAGCCAAGGCATTTTACCTGCGGGAATCGAATATTATCTGCCTCTCTTTTTCGAGCAGACAGCGACAGTTTTCGATTATTTACCAGACGATTGTCTGGTTTTAACTCAAGGCGATATTCAAGGCCAATTAGCGCGTCTTTGGCATGATATTCGTTATCGCTATGAAGATCGGCGTTGGGACAAAAACAAGCCAATACTTGCCCCCGAGCAAATTTACCTGCTCGAAGATCAGTTAAATCAAACCCTCAACACGTTCCCTAGAATTCGCGTTGATTTACCCGCCGATACTCGAGCAAAAGGTCCGGTGGAGTTCAACACACGAGCCATTCCAGACGTGCATATTGATAGTCGCCAAAAGCAGCCCTTAGCTAAAATTTCAGCCGCTATCGACTCGGCAAAGAAAAAAGCAATCCGTGTTCTCTTCATCACAGAGTCTGCGGGTCGGCGCGAGAGTGTCTTGAACTTATTATCGCCTCTGCAATTGCACCCACAGTATTTTGAAAGCTTCGCAGCGTTCCAAGAAGACTCAGCGGAAATTGGTATTTGTGTAGGCCATGTTAATCACTCATTTGCGACCGAATCGCTGTGGGTAATTACCGAAACTGAGTTACTTGGAGCTCGCCCAGACACCAGACGCCGTTCAGAAACAAGTAGCAACCAAAGCAGTGACACGCTCATTCGCAATCTTGCCGAACTGAAAATTGGTCAGCCTGTCGTTCACTTACAACATGGCGTAGGTGAGTACCAAGGTTTAACTACGCTAGATACGGGCGGCGTGAGCACCGAATTTCTCACGCTGAGTTATGCGGATAATACGCGCCTATTTGTTCCTGTCAGCAATTTACATTTGATCAGTCGCTATAGCGGCGGCGATCCAGATAGTGTCACTCTGAACAGATTGGGGTCAGATCACTGGGAGAAAGCGCGTAAAAAAGCAGCAGAGAAAATACGCGACGTGGCAGCGGAATTACTCGATGTTTATTCGAAACGAGAAGCCAAGCCCGGTTATGCATTCAAGATCGACGAAGGCGAGCATCAGCGTTTTGCGGCAGGATTTCCTTTCACCGAAACGGACGACCAATTACAAGCCATTCAAGCAGTGTTAGCCGACATGCAACAGCCACGCGCAATGGACCGACTTGTTTGTGGAGACGTAGGCTTCGGGAAAACGGAAGTTGCGATGCGCGCTGCATTCACTGCTGTTCATGACAACAAACAAGTCGCCGTGCTCGTTCCCACGACGCTACTTGCTCAGCAACACTTTGAGAATTTTAAAGATAGATTTGCCGATTGGCCTGTGCGCATTGAAGTGTTGTCACGCTTTCGCTCTGCAAAGCAAACTAAAGAAGTACTTGCAGCACTAGAGAATGGCCATGTCGATGTGGTAATCGGTACCCACAAACTACTGCAGAATGATGTCAAGTTTGCAGATCTGGGCTTGCTCATTGTCGATGAAGAACATCGATTTGGAGTGCGTCAAAAAGAACAAATTAAAAAGCTTCGTACCGAAGTTGATATTTTAACGCTCACAGCAACGCCTATTCCGCGTACTTTAAATATGGCGATGAACGCCATTCGTGATTTGTCTGTGATCGCCACGCCACCCGCGCGCAGGCTTGCTGTAAAAACCTTCGTACGAGAATACGACAATGCAACCGTTCGGGAAGCCGTTTTGCGAGAAATTTTGCGCGGCGGTCAAGTGTACTTCCTCCACAACAACGTAGACACGATCAACGCAACGGCAGAAAACCTGCAAGCGCTGATACCGGAGGCAACGGTTCGAATTGCGCATGGTCAAATGGGTGAGCGTGAGCTAGAGAGGATCATGTCAGACTTCTATCATCAACGTTTTAATGTGTTGGTATGTACCACAATTATTGAAACCGGTATCGATATCCCTTCCGCCAATACCATTATTATGGATCGAGCCGATCACTTAGGTCTTGCTCAACTGCATCAGTTACGTGGCCGTGTGGGTCGCTCCCATCATCAAGCATATGCTTATTTGCTGACACCACACCCAAAACGCATGACCAAAGACGCCGCCAAGCGACTCGATGCGATTGCGCAACTTGAAGATCTCGGTGCGGGCTTCATCTTAGCTACCCATGATCTTGAAATTCGGGGCGCCGGTGAGCTATTAGGCGACGAGCAGAGTGGGCAGATCGAATCGATCGGCTTTAGCCTCTACATGGAAATGCTTGAGCAAGCGGTCACAGCACTCAAGGAAGGGCGAGAGCCCACGCTAGATGCACTTATTGAGAATCAAACTGAGATCGATTTACGCATTCCGGCGCTCTTGCCTGAAGACTATATTCGTGACGTAAATATCCGTTTGTCGATGTACAAACGGATCGCTGGAGCAGAGAGTAAAGACATGCTCGACGAGCTTCAAATTGAGTTAATTGATCGCTTTGGACTTTTGCCAGAGCCCGCCAAAAACCTCTTTAGATTGAGTGAGCTTCGTAATCAGGCCAAAATGCTAGGAATTCGTAAAATCGATTTAGGTCACCAAGGTGGCATGGTAGATTTTAACACCACGACCCCGGTTGAACCTGCAGCCATTATTAAGTTAATTCAATCAGAGCCAGGCATGTTCGGTATGGATGGGGCCACCAAACTGAAGATTAGAAAATCGCTCGAGGATACGCAAGCGAGAATAAAACTGGTACAGTCGTTATTATTTGCTTTAACACCTACCTCATCCACAGCGTCACAAGGAGTTTAAATTCGTGGTGATTACGCGATTCATAAGCAAATTAGTGGTTAGTATTGTGCTCTCATTCCTTTGTGTAGCGGCGGTGTTCGCACAAGAAGACGTTACTGAAGATGGCTATCGCTGGTTTGAAATAGAAGTATTGGTAGTTAAATACCCTGAACAGAGCGAAGCACTGAATGAACGCTTTCCAATGGAGATTCGCCCTATTCCAGTACAGCGCGCCCGCGACCTATTAACTTCACATTTACGCCCTCAAATTCATGGTATTTTGCAGGCCTTACCGCGCTGTAGCTGGATGACAGATTTACCTGCAGGCGTCGGCGAGCTGCGCTGGCCGATTCAGGTAGCACCTTTTCCTCCACTTCCTGATTTTACGACCGACATTCTTTGTAAGCGCCACGAAGAGCGAATTGTCACCGATCGCCTTTATCCAGCAGGGCCTGAAATGGTCGGTATGGAGCTTTACCATGAAACACCTGTTGTCATTCATGGAGAAGGCGGTGACGTATTTACCACGCAATTGCCATTCCTACTCCCAAGTGATGCGCTGCGCTTTACTGAGTTAAGAACAAGTTTAGCTCGCACTGGGCAGGCAACGCCGCTTTTGCACGCAAGTTGGCGACAGCCTGTTTTTACCCGCAATATTAGTCGTCCCCATCGCCTTTTCGGAGGCATTAATTACACGAAAGATTTTGATTATTATGGTTTTGCCAAACCAGATGACGCTGCAGATTGGGTTACTAACCTCGATCCACATAATGAGGCAGCCGCGAGTGAGCTGAACCCTATATTACGATTAGTCACAGCAATTGAAGCGGGTGAGTTTAGCTTTCAAAAACCTGAGCAATCGAGTCAGCGGCTTCCTACGCCGCCGGAAATTCCAAACTCAGGCGTTCCAAGAGATGTTTGGGAATTCGACGGCCTGCTGCAAACCTATTTGATTGGCAATTATCTACATATTGATGGTGAGTTTAACTTCCGCGCGCCGGCATCTTATGCGCAACAACTTTCGAGTCCGCAAGAGCAAGCGAACGCCTGGCTTCAAGGCGATGTGGAAGAAGTTCAGTTTTTACGTGGTTTCTATTTGAATCAATTGAAACGAGTGATTAGCCATGAAGTACACTACTTCGATCATCCCAAGTTTGGCGTGATTATCGAAGTAAGGCGCACCGAACGTTCGGCGCGCCCAGAATAATAAGAAACTAGGCGTGCCAGCCTAGTTCTTCTGCTCTTCGCGCAGCATCTGCAGGCACATCGGTTTGTACAAAATACTTATGCAGAATCTGTACGCCCAACATGTGGTTTACCACCGCATCGAGTTGTACTTGCACTTCAGCCGTTACATCCGGATCGTCATGAATTGCGAAAAGCTTTTGTACCTCGTCGAAATCGAGTAGCCCCGCTTTCTCAATGGCCTCTCTATTCAAATATTTATCAGCAAGCTTCTTCAATGCTCGCCATTTTTTCGGATCAGTATGTGCCGGTGGCGCCATAAACGCGAACTTCTCACGCTTATAGAGTGTTTCTGGAAGCAGTCCTTTCATCGCTTCGCGGAGCACCCATTTCTCTTTATTACCGCGAATTCTTAAATGTGGCGGTATCTTAAATGCATGCTCTGCCAAATGATGGTCGAGAAACGCGGGACGTGCTTCCATCGAGTTTGCCATATCCACGCGGTCACCACCCCAAGTCAATATTTGCCCTTCTAGCATGGTTTTAATCCAAACATATTGAGCTTTATCAAGAGGATGCCGGTCTTTCAGCATATCCTGATCTAACGTTTCAGCAATTGCAGCACCTGCATCGTAGCCACTTAATTCAGCCTTTCGATCTTTTGCTAGCAAGGCATCTGCGTACGAAGAGCAACTTAACCATGGCTGCACACAGCTCGGTGTAAAGCCCATCTTCTTAACGAAAGCTTCGCTGACAAACTCCTCCCGTGCCAGCATCGCGCCTTTGAAAAGCTTATTGTTCTTTTCTAACATTTCTTGCCACGCATCACGCTCCTCTGGTGGCAGGTGAGCAAGGCCATGTAAGAACAAATCTTTGCGAAATGCAGGATAGCCCGCATACAGCTCATCCGAGCCTTCCCCAGTCATGACCACTTTGTAGCTAGATGCGTTGACCTGCTGACTCATTAAATATTTGGCGACACCGAGCGTGTTATAGATGGTGCGCTCGGTATGCCACAACGTTTTCTCGAAATGATCGTATAAGTCATCTGCTTTTAGTGCCATGACATGGTGGTCAGCGCCTGTTGCCTCAGCCATTTCTCTGGCAATAGGCGTTTCGTCATAATCAGCAGAATCAAAGCCAATGGTAAACGCTTTCACCGGATTCTGACTGGCAGCGGCCGCTAACCCAAGAATCGAACACGAGTCGATCCCCCCAGAAAGGTAGGCCCCTACTGGCACATCAGCGGTTAAACGATGCTGTACTGCTTCTAGTAACTTTTCACGCACTCCTTTAATATAAACTTCTTCATCTGGGTCTTGATCGTGTTCATGTTCAAGCGGAAAGTTGACGTCCCAGTACTTGGATTCACTTACTTCGAATTGACCTTGTACCCGCTTAATGGTCACTACATGTCCAGGTGCAACCTGCTTGATACCTTCGAATGCGGTACTGCCAGGCACCATCACTTGAATTAATTGATGATAGAGTCCTTCCGATGAAAACGAGCGCTTCACCTCGGGGTGAGCAAAGAGTACTTTGAGCTCAGAGCCGAAGACAATTCCCTTCTCCGTTTGAGTATAATACAAAGGCTTAATCCCAAACCTATCTCGTACCAAGTGCAGCGCATCTTCTTGCTGGTCGAACAACGCAAATGCAAACTCACCACGCAAGTGAGGTAGCATGTCAGTCATGCCCATTCTTGGATACATCTCAATGACAACTTCAGAGTCACTTTTACTCGCAAAACGCGCTCCCTGTGCAGTCAAATCGGCCCGAATCCGCTGAAAGTCATAAAATTCGCCGTTGTGAGCCAGTAAAAGCCGTTGATCACGCGACAAAAACGGTTGTCGTCCTCGATTCTCATCTAAATCAATAATCGACAAGCGTGCATGGCTAAAACCCACACCTGCTTCTGGTAAAACCTTGTATCCATAACCATCAGGCCCCCTGTGATGCATGATCGCTGCCATGTTCACTAGCACTTGCGGGTTAATCATGTCTTGGGGATTTTGATAAAACACACCTGCAATTCCGCACATAAACTCTACAACTCCTCTCGTGGCTCAGGTCATTCGATCATATTGTGTTTCACACAACATCAATTACACGTTCAGCTCTCTGAACCATGCAGGTTAGTAATGCCATACGAAGAAAAACGGCGCCTCGTGCTTGGCTGAAATACCAATTATGTGGCGTATTATCGAGATCTTTATTGAGTTCCTCACCGCGAGCGAGCGGATGGAGGACAATTCCACCCTTTTTCAACGGCGACTTCGCACTCAAGACAAATTTTGCACCGTAGGTCTCAAACGTGTCTCCTTCCCATGCAATAGCATTGATATAGGTGATGTCTAATGTGGGTAATACGGCGTCTAACTCATGCGTAATAGAAAGCTTTAAACCTTTTTTCTCAAGCTCTTCGCGTTGACCTGGTGTGAAGATATCCTGCTCATGTTTACGATCCGTAATAATCACCACCTCACTAAAGCAATGGTGGAACACCGCGAGTGTTTTCAATAAGCTACGCACCGTTCGCATTTTACCGGGAATACCAATGACACCCATTTTCAGTTTTTTCTCGGGCGGCACCTCACCGGCTAAAAGATCGGGGCGCCATTTGAAGATGGCATACAAATCAGCCATCGCTTGAGTTGGGTGTTCGTCCGAGCCATTTCCTGCGTTAATAATTGGAATTCGCAGGGTATCCATCATTTGTTCAATTGAGTCTGCTTGGTTATCACGTAACACCACGCAATCCCCATAATTATTGAACATCTCGGCAACGTCTTCGAGGCACTCTCCTTTTGCGATCCCAGTCGTTGAGCGATCTGTGATCGACATAATGTCGCCACCTAAACGGTGCCAGGCACTCTCAAAACTCAGGCGAGTTCGTGTACTCGGCTCGTAAAAAGCACTAATTAGTATTTTGCCCTGTAAAGGCGTACTAAACCGCGTCGGGTTGCTCTCATATTTCGCAGCTAAACGGAACAGTTGCTTGAGTGTATCAGGGCAAAACTGATCCGACGAAACTACATGTTGATTCGACAACTTTAATAGAAAGTCGCCGTCTTCTTGGATCGTTCGTAGCAATGCCTTCGGATGTGCATCGCCATATACGTCGGGCCTTTCCCGATCGAATGAGGGATCATTCATGGTCATGTAATTACCAAATCTCTTTTGCTTTTATATCGAGAACAAACAGTGCAATTAAAATCAACGGAGTTGCCGCAGATAAAATCAACGCTGTCACCACGAGAGCGCCAAGCCCGGTTAGAGAAATCATTCAGGCGCCTCCTCATTAAGTTGTTTCCAATCAAATTCAACTTGGTCAAGTTTGAGGCCCAACCAAGTAATCAATCCAGACACGGCGCAAGACACCAGCGCCGCTACATAAAAACCAATTACGAAATAACACAAAAGCCCAACAGACGTTCCCATAGCCATGGCAAGAGCCGCTGTACGCCCTGAAATGCGAGGGTTATACAAGCCTAAAACAACAGGCCAGATAGTGCTCGCGACAAATGCGCCGGTGAAGTTCAGTAAGGCACCTAATGTGGCAACTTTGGGTAAACACAACAACCAAGTGAGTATTCCGAGACCAATAATAACTCGGCGATTCATACGAAATAGGGTTGCATCGTTTGCTTGCTTGTTTAAATGTTTATGGTAGATGTCACGGGTCACAAGATCCGACGTTGCGGCTAATAGTGAGTCTAAACTAGAAGCGAGCGCCGAGAACACCACAATAAATACGATTACGGCACCAAAGGTACCTAATACATGCGCCGCGACACTCGGCCCTACCATATCCGCACTACTCGGAAAAATTCCCAATTGCGGCGCGGCCAGCGCAATAAATCCGGTGACAATCGGAATGGGTAACCAAAGTAAACCGCCAACAAGAAAGGCTCGAAACGCGACTTTCTTTTTAAAGGCAAGCGCGCGTGACCACCAAACATTCGAATGAAAAATTTCGCCTAAGCCAAAGAAGATATTATTAAATAAAAACATGATGGCCGCTGGGAACAAAAAGCTTAGCAGCTCTGGATGCTCGTTGCTGAGCTGTTCATGAACAGGCTCTAAACCTTGATTCACGAGCAGTAACACAGCCACCAACACAACACCAATAATAATTATGAGCGCCTGAATAAAGTCAGTGGCGATGACTGCTTTTAAGCCACCAAACAACGTGTAGACAACACATATGAGAAGAATTGCACTCATACCGAGGTGGTAATCGAGACCACTTAAAGCCTGCAAAAGAATTCCCCCGGCCATGCCCAAGCTAATGAGCCACCCGATGGCATAGACCATAGAAATAACGATAAAGATGCGCCATGCCCAGGGCCCATATCTTAGGCGAATAAAGTCGCCGCTGGTATAGCCGTGCGGCAGAAGCTCTCTAATCCGAGCAGAAAGCGGTGCAAATAGAATGAGCCCGAGTGCAGCAAATGAGTAGCCTACCATACCCCAAATACCGAATTGATAGGTTAATTGAGGCGCAACCAGCGTGGTGTTGCTTGTGACCCACGTTGCCATTGCGGTAGCAGCCGCAAACGCAAAACCCACATTCCGGCCTGCAAGCGCGAAGTCTTCGTGTGTTTTATTTGAGCGCCCCAGAAAATAACCAAACAACACCCACAACAAGCCGAATATAACGACAATCGTGAGCCCGACATTCGTATTGAGTGCAAATTCTGGTTCAGCCACGCGGTACCTCCCCGCTCTGTCTGTGCGCTCGAAGAATCACCCAAACCAATAACGCGAAGATAAAGCCACCAAAAATAAATAGCGTGAACGCTTGTACCAATGAGTAATGCTGTACTTCTACCTTAACGACATTACTTACAGTGTTACTTTCCGCATGTCGTGCACGAAAATAATAGGTACCATTTGAGAATCCACTCAAGGTGAGTTGTTGAAAATCTCCCATGGGGGCATAGTGAGCGACAACAGAATCGAAACTCTGAGTTTCGGCGCGTTCAATTACCACGTTCCCCGGCGTTTCTGTTTCGAATTGAGTAGTTTCAAATTGAAGCTGAAAGTAACCCTCCGAAACCTTCCCAGAAGGGCCGTTGAGAGTAATTTCAGTTGCGTTGCCGATGCTAATTCCTAAACTCGCAACGCTCAGTGCAAAGATGCCTAAGCAATACAGCACCTTCCCTAATCCTGTAGTGACCATACTAGGTCCCCTTGCCGAGTTTTCGGTGAGTGCCAAGAAATTACCGTACCAAGCTACGACTCATATTGCAAATGTGCACCCCACTTGGGCGCACATCTGCAGTGTTAAATATCGATACTATTCAACTAATTGGCGAAGAACGTAGTGTAAAATACCACCACTCAAGAAGTAGCGAACCTCGTTCGCTGTATCAATACGACAAAGAACCTCAAACTCAGCGAAACTTCCATCTTTGCGCTCAGCTCTTGCCTTTAGCTTCTGTCCGGGCTTAATGTTCTCGCTCAAACCATGAATACTAATCACTTCTTCACCGGTTAATTTCAGGCTCTGTGCGCTCTCTCCCTCAGCAAACTGCAAGGGTAATACGCCCATCCCCACAAGATTTGAACGGTGAATTCGTTCATAACTCTCGGCAATCACAGCTTTCACACCCAGTAATCGAGTTCCCTTCGCGGCCCAATCACGGCTCGAACCCGTGCCATATTCTTTACCTGCAAGCACCACCAATGGCACATTTTCCTTTTGGTACTTCATCGCTGCATCGTAAATCGACATTTCCTCGTCGTTCGGCATATAGCGCGTGAAACCGCCTTCGCGCCCATCCATCATCATATTCTTAATGCGGATATTAGCGAACGTGCCACGCATCATTACTTCATGATTACCGCGACGAGAGCCATATGAGTTAAAGTCTTTCACCGCAACGCCTTGCGCTTGCAGATACTTACCTGCGGGTGAGTCGCCTTTGATCGCGCCAGCGGGTGAAATGTGGTCGGTTGTGATGGTGTCACCAAACACAGCCAATACACGCGCACCCTCTATATCTGTAGGCTTAGGCGCTGGCTTATCAATTCCCTCAAAAAACGGCGGGTTCGCGACATAAGTCGATTCATCTCGCCAAGCATAAGTTTCACTGTCAGGTATCTCTAGGCTTTGCCAATGCTCGTCACCGTCGAATACTTCGGCATACTGAGTTTTAAACATGGCACTAGTCACACTTTGAACCGCTTCTTGAACTTCCTTAGAGCTCGGCCAAATGTCCTTTAAATACACCGGGTCGCCGTTTTTATCTTCACCGATCACATCATTCGAAAGATCGATACGCGTGGTACCTGCCAACGCGAAAGCCACGACCAGCGGCGGAGACGCTAGCCAATTGGCTTTCACTTGCGGATGAATGCGCCCTTCAAAGTTTCGGTTTCCGGACAATACTGAAGAAACCACAAGATCGCCCTTATCAATAGCTTGTGAAACATCGTCAGGGAGCGGTCCAGAGTTCCCAATACAGGTTGTGCAACCGTAACCAACAAGATCAAAGCCAAGTTCATCTAAATATTGCTCCAAGCCCGCAGCCTGCAGGTAATCTGTGACGACTTTAGAACCCGGCGCGAGCGAGGATTTAACCCATGGCTTTCTTTGTAAGCCCCTCTCAACAGCCTTCTTCGCTACCAAACCTGCTGCAAGCATCACACTTGGGTTTGAAGTGTTTGTACATGAGGTAATCGCAGCAATCACTACATCACCGTGCGCGAGCTTATGCTCTGTTCCGGCAATCGGAACTGCGGTCGAATCGCCGAGTTCAGCTTTCGAAATCGACTCTAAACCACCCATTTCATCGTCAATACTCACACTTGTTGATTTCAACAGTAAGTCGAAGCTTTCTCTCAATTGCGGCAAAGAAACACGATCTTGTGGACGTTTGGGTCCCGCTAAAGAGGGCTCTACCTCTTTCATATTAAGCGTAAGAGTGTCTGTAAAAACCGGTTCATTCTCATCGTCACGCCACATTCCTTGTGCTTTGCTATAAGCTTCAACGCGTTCGATGACGTCTTCGTCTCGACCCGATAATTTCAAGTATGTAAGCGTTTCTTCATCAACGGGGAAGAAACCACAGGTTGCACCGTACTCCGGTGCCATGTTGGCAATGGTCGCGCGGTCGGCAAGTGGTAAATGCTTCAAACCAGGACCATAAAACTCGACAAATTTACCAACCACACCCTTCTTACGAAGCATTTGCGTTACCGTGAGTACTAAATCGGTTGCAGTGACACCCTCCGGCAAAGCGCCTTCCAGCTTAAAGCCAATGACTTCCGGAATTAGCATTGAAATAGGCTGACCCAGCATCGCCGCTTCCGCTTCAATACCACCAACACCCCAACCCAAGACACCCAAACCGTTAATCATCGTCGTATGCGAATCGGTACCCACGAGCGTATCGGGATAAACATAGGTCTTACCATCAACCTCTGAGGTCCATGCGACCTTCGCGAGGTATTCCAAATTGACTTGGTGACAAATGCCGGTACCGGGTGGAACCACACGGAAGTTATTAAATGCCTTTTGCCCCCACCGTAAAAATTCGTAACGCTCTTTGTTGCGCTCCATCTCGATCTTCACGTTCTCAGCAAATGCCTCATCGCTGGCAAATTTGTCGACCATGACAGAGTGGTCAATTACCAAGTCGACAGCCGACAGAGGATTGATACGATTCGCAGGTAATCCCGCTTTCGCCACTGCATCTCTCATGGCAGCGAGATCAACCACCGCCGGAACGCCCGTAAAATCTTGCATCAAAACGCGCGCTGGACGATATTCAATTTCCTGCTTTGAGCTCTTTGTTTGCAGCCAATCAGCGACCGCTTGAATGTCTTCTTTAGTAACCGTAGTGCCGTCTTCATGGCGGAGAAGATTCTCCAAAAGAACTTTTAAGGATACCGGCAACTTATCAATGTTGCCGAGTGTTTCCGCAGCCTTAGGAAGGCTGTAGTAATGCAAAGTCTTTCCAGCTACATCGAGAATCGATGCAGTATTAAAACTGTCTTGGCTTGCCATAAGAACTCTCCGTTGTCTCAAATCTGCTAAAACTTAACTCTAGTCTAATATAGAAGCTTGGTCTAACTCCTGAAAGTTTCAAGGAATTCCGGTTATAGAAGCGATGAATGGCGGGTGAATCAAGTTCACTCATCGTGTTTCTGGTTCGCTGAACGAAACCGTTCATGCATTTGCAAAATACGTTCGGTATACTGCAAAATTATGACGATCTTCAGAGGCGATTCACTTCTATGAAATTCCGGTTCTTAGTTTTAATTAGCGTACTCCTTGCCGGCTGCGTGCAGCAGCGCTCGCAAACCGAAGAGGACACATCGAAGCTTCCTCCCACTTTAATCGTCATTTCCATAGACGGGGCCCGTGCCGATTATCTTGATCGATATCCTACTCCAGCATTACAAACGCTGGCGAACGAGGGCATTCGAGCCGACGGTTTACAACCTGTATTCCCAAGCAAAACATTCCCGAACCACTATTCGTTAATGACTGGCTTACATGCTGAAAATCACGGTATTGTAGACAACAACATCTATGACCCAGAATTCGACACCATTTTCGGCATGCGTATTCGTGAAGAAGTTGAAAATGGCCGCTGGTGGCAAGGCGAACCCATTTGGGTAACTGCAGAAAAACAGGGGCTTACCGCAGCAACATTCTTTTTCCCTGGCTCAGAAGCGGAGATCGCAGGCTATAGGCCGAGCTACTGGTTCAATTACGACGGGAGCATTTCTAATCGCGATCGCGTTGAACAAGTCATTCAGTGGCTCGAACTCCCGCCAGCAGAGCGTCCACAGCTTATCACTTTATATTTTAGCGATGTAGACTCAGCCGGCCATGGCTATGGCCCCAACTCCACTCAAGTTCAAGAAGCGTTGTTCGCTATCGATGCTGAAATTGGACACCTTCTCAGCGAGCTTGCTGCCCGAGGTTTGCGAGACGAAGTTGATATCATGATCACCAGCGACCATGGTATGAAAGAAGTGGATCAACGCAATCACGTGGTGGTAGACACTGCTTTTGATAGCAGCCTGACACGGCGCGTCACCTATTCTCGTGAAATTGTGGGTATTCATCCGCTGCCGGGAGAAACAGAGGCGCTTTATGCTTCACTCTCCGCTAATTTACCCAGTGACAAGGTTCGCATATTGCGTAAATCGGAAATGCCGGAACGTTTCCACTACGACCGCCACCGCCGAATTCCTGAGTTAATTGTTCTTGCTGAACCAGGCGTTATCTTAGTACGCGAGTTCTGGCTCGATACCATGCAAAATAGCGACGATTATTTGCGCCCGCGCGGCAGCCATGGATATGACAATGCAATACCAGAGATGCATGGTATCTTCGTTGCAGATGGACCCAGCTTTAAAAACCAAGCACGGGTAGGTGTGCTCCGCATGGTGGACCTATATAATGTTATGAGCACGATTATTGGCGTGCAACCGGCACCGAACGACGGTGACCCGCAAGTTATTCCCGTTTTACTGAATGAAACCTTATTGATAGAGAGTACGCAAGAAAGATGAGCCAAGTATTGGATGAGTTATTGGCGCTCATGAAATTAGAGACCATTGAACAAGGAATTTATCGCGGACAGAGCCAAGATTTAGGCTTTCGAGCATTATTTGGTGGGCAAGTAATGGGACAAGCACTGTCGGCCGCGAAGGAAACGGTCGATCCGAGCCGTGGCGTGCACTCATTCCATAGTTACTTTTTACGCCCAGGTGATGCGAATCACCCGATCGTTTATGATGTAGAGAATATTCGAGACGGCAAAAGCTTTTCCACCCGCAGAGTCCAAGCCATCCAGTTTGGCAAACCCATCTTCTATTTGACTGCCTCTTTCCATGGTGAAGAGCCGGGATTCGAGCATCAAGCAGAAATGCCGCAAGTTCCCGGGCCGGAAGGCTTGCAGTCAGATCTCGAAGTACACAGAGAACATGCAGAGCTCATCCCAGAATCGCTCCGCTCAAAATTTACGAGCGATAAGCCGATCTTAATGCGTTTCGTGACTGCTTATAATCCTTTTAAGCCCGAGATTACTGAAGCGAAGCGCTACGTGTGGATAAAAGCCAACGGCAACTTGCCCGACGATCAGCGTATCCACCAATATTTGCTCGCATACGCGTCTGATTTCAATTTTCTACCTACGGCACTGCAGCCACACGGCCTTTCCTTTGCCAACCCGAAAATGCAAATGGCAACGATCGATCATGCCATGTGGTTCCACCGCGCGTTCAGAATGGATGATTGGCTTTTGTATGCCATCGATTCGCCAAGCGCTAGTAATGCGCGCGGGCTCGTTCGTGGGCAAATATTCAATCGTGACGGCGCGCTTGTTGCTTCAACCATTCAAGAAGGATTGCTGCGCAAACGCGACTAATTCATGTTTGAGCCTGCGCGAGCAGGCTCAGCGCGCCACCATACCGCCGTCAACAGCCAGTGCTTGACCTGTAATAAAGCCCGACTCTGGCATGCTCAGGAACAAAATTGTGTCAGCGACCTCTGCAACCGTCCCCATACGATTCATGGGGTGGAAAGCGGCATATGCGGCTTCAATCTCTGGATCGTTCTGCGTCACTCGATCAATCATATCCGTGTGAATCACGCCAGGACAAATTGCATTCACCCGCACATTGTCGGCAGCGTATTCTATCGCTGCTGCGCGCGTTAGCTGAATCACCGCCCCTTTCGAAGCGCAGTATGCAGGCCTGGCTGGAAAGCCGACTAACCCAGCAATTGAAGAGACGTTCACAATCGCTCCAGCCCTCTGCTGTTGCATGATTTTTAGTTGCTCCTGCATACAAACAAAGACACTTCGCGCATTTACATTCATCACACGATCAAAGTTATCCATCGAGCACTCGGTAAACGTCGCTTCAATCCCCTCAATTCCTGCGTTATTACAGGCGAAGTCTAAACGACCAAAAAACTCAAAGGCTTCATGATGCAACTGTCTCATGTCTTTTTCATTCGTAACGTCTGCAATCTTGGCCAAAACCTTGACGTCCATGCTTCGCGCAAGATCTGCAACATCGTGCAGTTTCTCGGCTTGTACATCGGTCAGTACTAAGTCACAGCCCTTCTGAGCATATGCGAGTGCTGCCGCTTTACCGATGCCTGCTGCAGCGCCCGAAACAAACGCAACTAGATTCGATGACATTATCTCTTCCTTCAGTTAAACCAATCTTTATTATGGCAGATACGACTCATATCAACCTGATCTAGATCATTAATTAATCAATCTTGGAATTTTTAGGATTCAACGCATTTCCGGCAATGACACCTCAACTTTTTGCTACGAAATCACGTATGCTATGGCATCGATTGTCAAAAACGTGAATCATATGAAGTTTATAACCAGATGCTTTTCACTATGGGTGCTTTTGCTGAGCACGTATGCGCCGCATACACTGGCAGCGACCGCAGTTTCTGAGTGGGTTGAACAACCGCATTTAGAAGCCAGGTTAATCAGTGAATTCTCGACGATTTCACCCGGGCATTTGTATACGCTGGCAGTGCAACTAGAGCCAGAAGAAAACTGGCATACTTACTGGGTGAATCCAGGTGATTCTGGCACCGCCACCCAAATTCAATGGCAGGGGCCCGAAGGTAGCTATTTTGACGCAATTCAGTGGCCACAAGCAAAACGCTACGAAATTGGCCCGTTGGTAAACTATGGCTTTTCAGGTAGCACTTACCTACTTACAGACTTTTCTTTACCCAGTGACTTTGCCGGCGAACAAGTGACGATCAACGCACGGGTAGATTGGCTGGTGTGTGAGGAAATCTGCATTCCCGGAGAAGCGAATTTAAGTGTGACGCTTCAGGTTGGCATGCCAGAGCCTGCCACTGGTAATCGCCAAGCCTTTATTGAAGCTCGCCAGCAACTTCCCGATTTAGCCGATTGGCCCGCTCGTTACGACATTCAAGAGCGGCAGGTTACTCTACTCATTGAAAGCGCTGACGCAGTCGAGATGGCCCAAGAGCAAGGTTTCTACGTTTATGTCGGCGCGACCGAGCTCGTTGAGCATGCCGAGCCCTGGCAAATCGAAACTGCAAACGAACTGCTCATATTAAGACGCCCGCTCAATACTTACCACAGTGAGACGCCTGCAGGGTTTCCTGTGCAGTTTGTCTCGAATGAGCGTTCGTTAGAACTCTATGCGGAGCAAGTTGAACAACCTGAGGCCGCGTCAACAGATCAGCAGGTCGGAGAAACATCCTTATTGAGTGCGGTATTCTTTGCTTTCTTAGGCGGCTTGATTCTGAATCTTATGCCCTGTGTGTTTCCCGTGTTGTCACTCAAAGCATTAGCGATGGCACAAGGAGGGACACGTAAGCGGAGCGACGCTCTTTGGTATACCGCCGGTGTCGTCATCAGCTTTGTATTAATCGCAGCCGTGTTAATTGCACTTCGAGCTGCTGGCGAAGCACTCGGCTGGGGCTTTCAATTGCAAAACCCATGGCTCATCGCTGGCTTAGCGCTCCTGTTTGTCGCCATTGGTCTCAATCTCTCCGGGCTATATCAATTCGGCACCTCACTCATGAACCTGGGCCAAAGTCACACCCAAGGCAATGGCAGTAAACAATCTTTTGCCACAGGGGTTCTAGCAGTGATTGTAGCCAGCCCTTGCACAGCGCCGTTCATGGGCGTAGCTCTCGGCTATGCCATAGTGCAACCGCCCGCAGTAGCACTTATTGTTTTCGCAGCGCTCGGACTAGGATTAGCTGCGCCATTTTTACTAATTGGGTTTGTGCCTGCATTCGCTCGCATATTACCGAAGCCCGGTGCATGGATGGAGCGCTTTAAACAATGGATGGCATTCCCAATGTATCTCACCACGGTGTGGCTCTTGTGGGTGTTTGGTCGACAAGCTGGAATTAATAGCTTAACGCTGTTGCTCATTGCGCTCGTATTGTTCGCTGCAGTGCTTTGGTGGTGGGGGCAATTACAACAATCCACAAAAAGTGGCGCATTCTCAAAAATCTGGCTCCTAGTGCTGGCCCTACTTACGGCTTCAGCTTTTTGGCAAGCACTGGCATGGCAGGAAACTCGCAGTTCTGAAGGAGATGCGACGCAAGACACCGGGCAAAACTGGCAGCCATGGTCAGAGGCTCGTATGAATGAGCTTTTGGATGAGCAACCTGTGTTCGTCAACATGACCGCCGACTGGTGTATCACCTGCCTTGCCAATGAACGAGTTGCTCTGAATGTTGATGCGACCAAAGCACTATTTGAAGATTATGAGGTTGCGTACTTGAAAGGCGATTGGACCATGCAAGACCCAGCGATTACCGAATATTTGGCAGAATTTGGGCGCAATGGTGTGCCGTTATACGTACTGTATTGGCCTGGGAAGGAGCCTAAGGTATTACCCCAGATTTTATCCCCCTCTATTATTCGCGAGCAGTTAGAAACAGCCGCGCAGTAAGGGGTGGTGAATATTAACAACGAGGAGAGCAAGAGAATGAAGCGAGTAGCTAAGAAGGTCACGATTGCAATGCTTACAGGCGCTGCTTTGTTAGTAAGCTATGCGAGTTCTGCAACGCCGGAAATCGGTGCGCCGGCTCCAGCTTTTACCGCAGTTGATTCTTATGGGAACGAGCATCGCTTGGAAGACTTCGCTGGCAAACGGGTCGTTTTAGAATGGACCAATCATGATTGTCCGTTCGTGCGCAAACATTACGACTCCGGCAATATGCAGTCTTTGCAATCTGAAATGACAGAGGATGGCGTCGTTTGGCTGAGTATCATTTCTTCTGCGCCAGGAACACAAGGTCACGTAAGCCCTGAACAGGCGAATGAGCTTACCGAGTCTCGTGCAGCTGCACCTACTGCAGTTCTATTGGACGAGTCTGGAACGGTCGGCCGAGCATACGATGCGCGTGTGACGCCGCACATGTACGTAATTGATGAAGCAGGTGTACTACAATATGCCGGAGGTATCGACAGTATTCCGACCGCAAAAGTAGAGGATGTTTCACGAGCTGAACCTTACTTTGCGAATGCGGCGCTTGCAGTTATCGCCGGCGAAGCAGTCGAACGTCCGATCACGCGCCCTTATGGTTGTACGGTTAAATATAGCGATTGAGGTAATTTTCTACCCTTGAAAACTGAGCGTTGCTCGCTAGAGCTGGCAACGCTCGCAACGCGCTTGCCCAGTTAAGAGCTTGGAAATTTGATAGCGATTCCGAGCAAAGAAGAGATACGCCTTGTCTGCGAACCAGCGTAGTACTGGCCAACGTAATGGTGCAGTAAGCCAGCCTTTCCCAACGAGCGACCAAGCAGCATGCGTCACATCGAGTCCGTAAATCATGTTTCCGTCTTGCAAACCATGTAAAATACGATTGGCTGCGGCGACATCGACATCCGGATAGCGGCGAGCAAAATCTGGTGCGAGAATATCTTCAAAGCCAATTTTCAGGTCTTTATCTTTTACCTTTAAATGGGTCATTTCACGCACACACAGAGGGCATTGCCCGTCGTAAAAAATAATTAAATCTGGTTTGTGCATACGCGCCTCACTCATTACATTACTTCTTCAATAAACTTAGTTAATATACTCAAAATTCAAGTAAATCGATCAGCGCTTATGCATCAAGACAGCACCGCACGCGGCATTATTTTTATGATCTTGGCAATTTTTTGCTTCGCACTCATGGATGTGTCAATGAAGCAACTAACCTCGCACTTGAGTGCATTTCAGGTGAGTTTTTTTCGCGGTGCGACCTCTCTTCCCTTTATTTTGATTTGGCTCATTGCAAGAAAGTCAGTGCATAAAATAAAGCCGCATCGAATTGGGCTCCATGCAGTGCGCGGTTTGATTTCCATTGCCTTTTTAATTCTTACTGTTATTAGCTTACGAGAGCTTCCTCTCGCCAATGCTTATGCCATCTTTTTCGTAGCGCCACTCCTCATCACCCTACTCTCTATCCCATTTCTAGGCGAAAAGGTGGGTAAACATCGTTTTGCCGCTGTCGGAGTCGGTTTTATCGGTGTGCTTGTCATGCTTAACCCAAACGCCATGGGGTTCTTCTCTTACGGCGTGATAACTGCTCTCATCGCTACGCTCGGCTATGCCATCGTAATGATCATGGTACGCTTAATGCACCGCACTGAAACCAGTGAATCACTCATGTTTTTCTTCGTCATCAGCCTTACCGTTGGCTGTGGCTTACTTTCTCTTTCAGATTGGCGACCCATATTAGCGAATGACTACCCGTGGCTCGCGTTGTTGGGAATCTCAGGCGCAATTGCACAATATCTGCTTACAGAAGCCTATCGGCAGGCGCCGCCCTCGGTGCTCTCACCGTTCGAATACACAGCAATGATATGGGCAGTTGGGCTCGGCTATTTAATTTGGCAAGAGCTACCGTCGACCAGCGTATTAATCGGTGCCCTGATCGTCATTGGCAGTGGTATTTATATTAGCCACCGAGAAACACGCAGAAAAATTCCGAAAACCAAAGTGCTTGGGCATTAACGTTGAGCCAAGTGAAGTATTTTTGCGAGGTGTTCAACCCAAAATGAAACAGGTTTTTGCATTGCTGCACGACCCACTGGGATCTCGAAAATTAATGAATGCCCATGCTGAGCTCTGGGTAACGGCAACACCTGCATTTGAGATTGTTCGTAAGCTTCGATCATCGCACTCAATAAACGCGCTTCAGGCAGCTCAATCGCTAGATGGAACATGGCCGCTTGTGGTGGATTGGGTATGATTTCTACGCTTTCTAGGCTGGCAAGCGCCGGCCCTAAAGTCTTTGCGTAGGCCACTGCTTCATGCACAGCCTCTAAGTTTTCTTCCAACCCCAATTGTGCACTTAAAATATAGGGATACCAAGCGTATAAATTCCCTCCTGCACGACGAAGCCAAACGCGTGCCTCCGAAATAAACCATTCCTCACCAAGCAATATTGCGCCTGACACACCCGCAAGATCTTTATAGAAACTTAGATAGATGGAATCGGCTAGTGCACCAATTTCAGTGAATGGCTTTTGATAAGCTGCTTGTGTTTGCCAGAGTCGCGCACCATCGAAATGAAATGGAATATGGTGCTGCCGCAATGTTTGCGATTGTGCCTGCAAATCCTGCCAATCAGGCAATTGACCACCTATTTCCCGCGCCGGCAATTCCGTAACTACTGCACAGAGAGTTTTTGCATCCAGTGTTTCAAGATCGGCCTTGATGATAGGCCGCTCCTTGCGGCCTATCGGCAGCGCCTCGAGTTGCCACAAATGCTCATAGGCGGCTTGCTCATGCAAAAGTAAATGTGAAGTTGGGTGGCACGCAAACTGTGGGATCCCCCTTTGCTCTGCATAAATACGAAGTGCAATATTCTGAGCTAATGTACCGCTTGGCATAAAGCAAGCCGCAGGCTTTCCAAAGATTCGCGCAACTTGCTGCTCAAACTCAGAAATAAGCTGCCCTTGGCCATATACATCGCTGCGTGTCTCACTTGGCGTAAATGCAGCGAGTCGCGTTAATGTGTCTTTAACCGAGCGACTCGGTTGGCGCAACATCGAGGTTTGCGCCAGCGAGGTCAACTCACTATAAAGGGTGCGCCGTTGCATGCTCGTTCCCATCAGCAGACTCGCATTACACGGAGTGAGATAGAATGTACCGCACACCACCCAAAATTGCGGCGACCTGAGCATTCACACACTCAGCAGCTGTCGCGCGCGGGCTATCAGGGTAAACCTCGGTGGTCGAAACGTAAGGCGCACTAGAGAGCCCCATACACAATCCTGCATTCGACCCGTCATAGAGAATCAATCCAGGCACCACAACCGGCTCACCAATTAATCGATTCTCTTTATCTGCGGGTGCGATATGAGTGACTTGCTCAACAGCAGCCAAGATCGATTGCTGAAAATCGACCTCCGGTTTTTTCGCATGCCCGACAAGATAAAAGCCATCTGGAATGTCCCAATTATCATGTGTCACGCCGTCTCTCGCTGCTAAGGCTGGTCGAAATTCACTGTTATCGGTATCGGTGGTTTCGTGCAAATCAATATGCATTACAAGTTGTGTGTTCAACGTATTCACGTACGCCATCGCTTGCGCTGCTTCTGGCGTTTCGCCCCCGTTCTTGAAGGAACGGTTTGGGTCTTGCGCGGCCGGGTTCCAGCGATTAATGGTTTCATAACCCCAAGGGCTTATGCATGGTAAAACCACGATATTCAATTGCTCACTCAACATTTCCATATCACGCTCAATAAACGCAAGTGCGCCATGCACGCCACTGGTTTCGTAGCCATGTACGCCGCCTGTTACCAACAAAGTGCCTCGCTCACTATGCCAACGCTGACTTCGAACAGCATACAATGGGTACATCTCGTGATACTTAAGTTCACCATATTGCTCCACCTGAAAACGCTCACGAAACGTTTCAATTCGGTTCAGAACATCTTCTCCATAAGAGCGCTTCTTTGATTGTTGCTGGTACCAAGCTTGTTTTTCCGCTTCACCCCATGGCTTTCCTGGTGTACCAATCGAATAATCCGCTGTCATCTCTTACTCCTCACAAGATTTTCCCGTCGACATACCACCATCGACCGCTTTCAAAAATAAACCTCGAATACTCTTCTAAGCAACTCGCTGCAGACAATAAAACGCCGGGTTGCTGATAATAGGCTTTGAAGTGTACAAACCCGGTTTCACCCTCTTCACAGAGGTGTTCAGAGGTTACCTGCGAATGTGCGAGCACCTCTAACTTCACCCAGTGCGGATTATCGCTCAAATCTAGGCTCGGTCGCGTGCTAGCGTGCCATGTGCTGCTGAGATATTCAGCCAAACCGAGTGCGAATGCACTATAGCGTGAGCGCATTAATATTTCAGGTGTTCTTGCCGCTAATCCCTGATGATAAGGTTCACAACATTCAGCGTACGCACGATTTCGTCCACATGGGCAAGTCATCCTGGATGCGAATTTCTTTTCGATATCGGTTGCTTCAAAAATAGGACAATAAGATAAATAAGACCGATAGGTTGAACAAGGCCTCCTAACAAGCCTAAGAATGCCGCAAGCGGTCTATTCTCGACTCGATCTTTAGCTACAATAAACGCCAGAATTGCCGTCACGATGACTGAGATAATAACTGTTTGACCTAGCCACGTTGCGTTAATATCCATGTTCTCTCCCTAGAGCAAATTAAGGTTGATAAGTCTTTGTTTCTGAAACGTCAGAATAATGTAAACTGGGTAAAGTTGAAAGTAATCACGGAGCTGAATCCCCATGCCAGTTGTTAAAACATTCCTTTTCATTGGTGCCCTCATACTGGCGCTTGGCGTTGTTTTTGGCGCATTCGGAGCGCACGCATTGCGTAATCAAGTGGCAGAAAGCGCGCTCGCTACCTGGCAAACAGCGGTGTTGTATCAACTTGTCCACGGTTTAGGGTTACTTGCAGTCGCTTTATTACTCTTTCACTTTCCGAATCTCAAAGGTTTAGTATTTGTCGGAGCAAGCATGTTAATTGGTACCCTCCTATTTTCAGGAAGTTTATATGGGCTGGTACTCACCGAGTGGAGGTGGCTCGGGCCTATCACGCCCATTGGCGGCTTATTCTTTATTCTCGCGTGGTTTTCTCTCGCTTATACAGTACTCAAACTACCGCATTAACGAAACTGCGCACAGTAATCAACAGATTCAATGGCGGGTACGAAGAAAAGTAATTGCGCTGGTGTCTGCCCTGCCACCCGGCTCCGCAGGTACTGGGCAGGATCCGTCTCTGCGCTCACTTGAACTAATAGTACCGTTCTCACATTCAGCGCTTCTGGTGACTGCTCCCCGCCCTATCGGGCGAGGCTTCCAACTTCTCAGGCAGCAACCGGCGCGTGGCCGGATTTACGCAAGCCTCCATTGGCAGGAACCGACAGTCCTTCGGCCCGTAGTTTGATAACACC